>JAESFX010000007.1_pt1 | contig 1217453 bp, 1130 predicted proteins | sample 9269501 | NCBI WGS metagenome assembly JAESFX01 (sample SAMN14515570, study PRJNA621655) | algae metagenome | isolation source: Desmonostoc geniculatum HA4340-LM1 and co-occurring heterotrophs from cave... | place: USA: Maniniholo cave, Kauai, Hawaii | collected 2009-07-28
GTTCTCCCGGTCTGGTTTTGTCTGCAGGCGCTCTTTGTCGGCGTCCGGTGTGTCGGTCTGCAGCCAGGGTTGGGTCCGATGGTAGTGGTCGAAGAACTGGCTAAGGTCTGGGACGAGGTCGCGGATCACGCGCATATGAGGCAGGGGGTAAATGTGAATGGATGCAGAGCCCTCGTCGATCGGCCGCTGACATGCGAGTGCGTTTGTTCCTCCGATGTTCATCGAGCAAGAGCCGCAAATCCCTTCTCTGCACGAGCGCCGGAATGCGAGAGTCGGATCAATGTCATTCTTAATCTTGATTAGGGCGTCGAGCACCATCGGTCCGCAAGAGCCTCGCTCTACCCAGTAGGAGTCGAGGCGCGGATTCGCGTTGTCGTCGGGGTGCCAGCGGTAGATCTTGAATTCGGTGCATCGCCCGCCGCCGGGCTCGTTCCACTTACGACCAGGCTCAATCGTCGAATTCTTGGGCAGGGCCAGCGCTACCATTCGCGCACTCCATCTTTATCCACTGCCCCCGGTGGGAATACCACTGCGCGCCGCGGTCACTTCTGCACAAGCACGTTCAAGTCCGGAAGTTCCCGCTGCCGGGAACTCTCGGCCTGGGTCCGCATTTAGGGACCGTCCACGTCAGGCCCTCGGAGACCGGTTGCTGCCGGGTTTTTCGAAGTCTTGGGCACACAATATGGCAGCAAATGCGGCCCGCTGTGCATGGGTCGACGTGAGGCTGAAATGCATGGCAACCACGACAAGGTTTTGCCAATCGCCGATGCCGAATTGCTGCGGCTCATTTTCGAGAGCGCGACCGATTTCGCGATCTTCACTGTCGATGATGCCGGCACCGTGACGAGTTGGAATCCCGGGGCTGAGCGGATGCTGGGATACGCTCCTGCAGACATACTCGGCATGTCCGGCGACGCGGTTTTCACACCCGAGGATCGCGCAAATGCCGTGCCAGCGGGCGAGCGCTCTGCAGCCCGCCTGAAGGGACGCGCCGAAGACGAACGTTGGCACCAACGAAAGGACGGATCGCGATTTTGGGGATCGGGCCTGATGATGCCTCTCAAGGACGGACTCGGCTTTGTGAAGATACTCCGGGACCGCACCGAACAACATCAAGTTCAAGAGCGTCTGCGCGAGAATGAGGAGCGCTTTCGATTGCTGGCGACCAGCATACCCCAACTCGTGTTCAGATCGCGAAGCAGCGGACAACGAACTTGGGGAAGCCCTCAATGGGAGATGTTTACAGGGCTCTCGGATTCGCAGAGCCGCGGACTGGGCTGGCTTGATGGCATTCACGAGGATGATCGTGACTCCACGCTCGCCGCGTGGCGAGAGGCGCAAATGACGGGAGAATATTATATCGAGCACCGAGTTCGACGCGCGAAGGACGGCGAGTATCGCTGGCATCAGACGAGAGCAAGGCCGATTGATGTGGATCACCAGCCGACGACGGATTGGGTTGGTACTTCGGCTGATATTCATGAGCTGCGCGGTCTGAAAGATCGCCAGCAGGTACTGATGGCTGAGCTCCAGCATCGCACGCGCAACCTACTCGCCTTGGTTCAATCCATTGCTCGCCAAACGCTCCAGACCAGTAACTCGCTCGATGCCTTTGCGGCCGAATTCGGAGATCGGCTGCGTGCGGTGAGCCGGGTTCAGCGCCTGCTTGAGCAGACGGATCACAAGGCGATTGACATGCATGCCCTTGTCAATGCCGAACTGTCGGCCCATCGCGAGGGTGAGGCAGACAAGGTTGCAATTCGAGGAGACATCGTCGCGCTGCCCGCTGGTTCGGCTCAGACGCTTGCCTTGGCTTTGCATGAGCTTGCGACCAACGCGGTCAAACACGGAGCGCTAAGGCAGCAGGACGGGCGGCTCTCGATAGCATGGGAACTGCGGGCTGAAGGTGGCGAACGCCGGCTTGTCCTCGAATGGCTCGAGAGCAACGTCGCGATGAGTAAACCGCCGAGTCGGAAAGGCTTTGGAACTGAGCTGATTGAAAAGGCACTTCCCTATCAATTAAAGGCCGAGACCGAACTCCGGTTCGCCGCCGATGGTGTGCGGTGCACTATTGCGGTCCCGTTGGCACCAACCAGCAATGGAGAGCGTACGTGAAAGCGGATAACAATGCGATCAGTGGGCGACGTGTGCTCCTGGTGGAAGACGAATACATTGTGGCCGAGGACCTTGCTCAGTCGCTTCAGGATCTCGGCGCAGAGGTCGTCGGTCCTGCTGGGTCTGTCGCCGACGCTTTGGCTCTCATTGCCTCTCCGCCAGAGCTAGACGGAGCCATTCTGGATCTCAATCTGGGCAATGAGCGAACTTACCCGGTTGCAGACGCTCTCCGCGAGCGCCAGATACCCTTCGTTTTTGCGACCGGCTACGGGACTGACGCTATCCCGGAATCCTATCGAGATGTGCCGCGCTGTGAGAAGCCGGTCGAGCCGGTCGCGTTGGCCCGGCTGCTTGTTTCCGAGCTCAAGTAGAAAGTTCTTTTCCGTTGAACATCGAAGATCCAGGCCGGTGCCTGCCGTGGGTCGGTTATCCATTAAGCGAGCCTGGTACGATCTGGAGGCTGTGTTCAGTCATCCAGACGAGATGGTTACCGAAGCTGCTGACAGGCGGAGAAAAGCTCGCGGTTTTGGCACGCTGACACGTCAGTCCGGCGATTGGCGCGCCTCGCTTTTCTTCGCCTCCGGCTTTCGCTTGTTATGCTGACGCCGTCCGCTCTCCAAAGCCTGCTGCCGGGCGATATACGCCTCCATCGACAGTCCGGTGATCAGCCAATGCCGCCGTCGGAGGCGCAGCATCGTCCATATCCAGGCCGTGAACACGGCGAGCCGGTTGCGAAACCCGATCAAATAATAAATATGCACCAGTCCCCATAGCAGCCAGGCAAAGAACCCGGTCAACTGCATGAACCCGAAATTCGCTGCAGCCGCTCCACGGCCGATCGTCGCCATGGAGCCGTAATCCCGATAGCGGAACGGCTCTTTCGCGGCCTGGCCTCGCATGCGCGCGGCGATGGTTTTGCCGAGATATCGGCCCTGCTGTTTGGCGACCGCGGCCAGCGCCGGTAGGTACCCGTCTTTGTGTATGCGACCGCGGCCGCATCGCCGGCGACGAACACCTCGGGGTGATCGGGCAGCGAAAGATCGGGCATGACGAGTACAGCCTCGCCGCGCACCGTTTTCGCTTTCAGCCAGCGCCCAGCGGGAGTCGCCTTTACGCCTGCGCACCAGATCATCGTGGATGCCGGCACGAATTCGTCCTTCAGATGGATGCCGCCATCAGAAATGTTGACGACAGGCTGATTCAGCCGAACGGTCACGCCTCGGCGTTCCAGAGTCTTATGCGTGTAACGCCGGATCTTATCCGGGAAGCCGGCGAGCACGCTGGGACCTGCCTCAATCAGGAGTACTTCGATCAGCCCCGGGTTTATATGCCTGAAATCGTCGAGTCCTTCCTTGACGATCTCCGTGATGGCGCCGGCGAGCTCGACCCCGGTCGGACCGGCTCCAATGATTACGAAGGTGAGGAGTTCCTTTTGCACGCGTGTATCATTTGTGGTTTCGGCCTTCTCGAACGCGGACAAGATGACGGTTCTGATTTTACCGGCATCGTCCAGCGTCTTCAGTCCCGGTGCATGGCGCGGCCAGTCCTCGTGTCCGAAGTAATTGTATTCGGATCCGGTGGCGACGATCAGGTAGTCGTAACTTTGCTGCGCGTTGTCTCTCGTGTGGACTCTTCGGTTCTCGAGATCAATGTCGATGACCTCGTCATAAAGCATCTCGACAGTCTTGCTGCTCCGGAATAGTGAGCGAATCGACACGGCGATATCGGCATCCGACAGCGATGCCGTGGCAACCTGGTACAGCATCGGCTGGAACAGGTGGTAGTTGCGCCGGTCGATGATTGTGATATCCGCGCCGGTTCGGGACAGCGTCTTGCCGGCCTCTAACCCGGCGAAGCCCGCGCCGATGATCACAACATGTGGTGGCCGGCCAGCGCCGAAAGCGGTTTTGTGGATTGCGGATTCGATCACCTGCATCTGCGTTCCGCCTCGCGTCGCTACCAGCACTTTCCGTATCGGCTACGGCTGCCGTTTTAGTGATCGCGCCCGCGACCGGTCTTGTCTTGCAGCGCGTTAATCGGCTGAGAGGCCTGCGCTTTGGTCAAGTTTGGATCGAATGCCTCGCCTGCCTCTTCGCAGAGCGTCTTGAGATAGGAAGCCTGGGCACCCGTCATTGTCTCGTTGCCCGTGGTCCAATCCTCAGGGTCCTTCTCCAGGTTGGACGGCTCTTGCGGTCCCGTTTTCGCGTTGCTCATCGTTGCCTCCCATCGCTCGTTCGTGGTTTGTGCCAAACGAGGGAGGTTGGTGAGGGTTCCGATGAGATGGATGAAAAAAGAGGGAGCTAGCCGCCTGCTCGCTGAGAGGGCGGGGTGTCGTGAACCTAACCCTTCTCGGTCTCGTCCGTTCGGCGGGCTTCGCGGGGCGAAGCCGGTACTGGCTAGAGTGTCATGGGGGCTGGCTGAGCGTGGCTTGGATCGAATGATCCCGTTGAGCGTTGGGCGCAAAGCGCAGGCCATACCGGTCGCTGTGCGTAATTGTGGAGGTCTCTCATGACACGAGGTCTTGGCGGGCATTCACCTGCAAACGTCACGCATTACCTAAAGGGCATCGACTTCCCGGCAAACAAGGAGGATCTGCTCGAGCACGCCAAGAAGAACGGCGCGGAAGACGCGGTTCTCGAAATGATCGAGAATATGCCCGACGGTGAGTTCGGAAACATGGCGGACGTCATGAGCGCGTATGGCGATGCCGACGAGAAGATGGGCGGCGGTCGTCAAGAACGGGGATGAAGCGCTGAGGAAGCCGAGTCTTGACGTCAGGACTAGACCTCGCGCCCTGTCGCCGTACCGGGAAATGTGGACAAGTGCCCCCGATCTAAGCTTGCCGGGATGGAGGTGTGAGTGTCGGTGTGCTGTCCGACGTCAGCTGAGTATGACTGTGTCGTAGTTGGTGGCGGGCCGGCAGGACTGACGGCAGCTGTATTTCTCGCACGGCTTCGCCGCCGCGTCGTGGTCCTGGATTCAGGAGAAAGCAGAGCTAACTGGATACCGAAGAGCCATAATCATCCCGGCTTTCCACGAGGGCTTTCTGGCAAATCTTTGTTGACTCGGCTTCGGAGGCAGCTTGCGACCTATGGCGTTGAGCCGGTGAGGGCGACCGTGGAGCGCGCATCAAGGTGGGAGCCGTACCATTTCGAGGTTGCGAGTAAGTCCGATCGTTGGCGCACCCGGAGTCTTTTGTTGGCGACCGGCGTGGTCGACCTTCGGCCTGCCATTTCGGGAGTGGCTGAATCGCTGCGGCGTGGGCTACTCCGTCAATGTCCTATCTGCGACGCTTACGAAGCGATCGATCGGCGTATCGTTGTGATCGGCGATGATGAACATGCGGCGCGCGAGGCGCTGTTCCTGAAGCGGTTTACGTCGTGCCTCGCCATCGTCCCAGTCGGATGCCTCACCTTTGACGCTTCGATTCGCGAACGCCTTCAAAGAGAGCGTATTGACCTTTTCGATCAGAGCGTTCGTGGAATCCAGATTGAGGACGAACAGACGATGAGACTCGTTCTCGCTGACGGGCGTGGGGTCGACGCCGATGTCGTCTATCTTGCTCTCGGAATAGACCCGCGAATTGATCTCGCCATTCAGCTCGGAGTTAAGCTCACGCCGGATGGGCGGATCTTAGCATCATCTCATCAAGAAACATCCCTACCCGGTTGCTATGTTGCGGGAGACGTTGTGACCGGGTTGAATCAGATCGGAGTCGCCATGGGACAGGCCGAAGTCGCGGCGGTCGCCATTCATAACGCATTGCGATCCGGGAACGAATTGCTCTGACTGTTGTCCGGCTTTCGGCCTTTAAATTGATGTTCCGATTTTTCGCCTATCTCTGCTCGCGTGGCACCGACTCGACCTAACCGAAGTCACGTCGGTACATGGGCGAGAAGCATCTATTTCTGCGCCGTCAGCTCGTCGGCAGAACTCGGCTTAAAAAGTTGAATCGCAAGAAGCTTTTCGACGCTCTCCCATCGACTCTTTTCGTTCGCACCCACCGCCGCAATGACGAGCCGACCGTCCCGCTTGCGGCGCACGGAGCCAAGTTGCTTTGCCCGCGCCAGCAGCGTTTCTCCGAAAGGCGCTTCAGGTCTCGGGGCGAGGGACATGCCTCGAGGCCCGCAGAGCAACTCGGCTATCTCCATCTCGCGACACGCATCGCGTAGGCGTGCCAGCCGGAACAAGTTTCTCGCCTCAGCCGGCATAGGTCCGTGCCGGGTGGCAAGGTCGCGTTCAAGCGCCATGACCGCGGTTGCCGACTCGAGGTGCGCCAACCGCCAATAGATTGCGATTCGATCTCCGTTGTGCGGCACGTAGGAGGCAGGTAGGCGCGCCGAGACACCGAGGTCGACACGAGGCACCCAAACATCCGACCAATTTTTGTTGCCGCCGCGTTGGAGGACAGCGACCGCCCGGTCGAGCAGCGTCTGGAACAGCTCGAAGCCGATTGCCCGGATGTGCCCGGATTGCTCTTCGCCGACGAGATTGCCGGCGCCGCGAATGTCCATATCGTGGCTGGCTAGCTCGAATCCGGCGCCGACTGCATCGAGGGAACATAGGACGTCGAGGCGACGCCTGGCATCAATGCCGAGATTCTCTTCGGCAGGGTAGGTCAGGTAGGCGTAGGCCTGTGTCTTGGAGCGGCCTACCCTCCCGCGCAACTGGTAGAGCTGGGCAAGTCCCAACTGATGTGCGTCATGCACAATGATCGTGTTAGCAGACGGGATGTCCAGTCCGGATTCGATGATCGTCGTCGATAGCAGGACATCAAACTCGCCATCGCCGAATGCCCCCATGATCCGGTCAAGGTCTTTTGAAGGAAGCTGTCCATGGGCCTTCGCAACGCGGAGCCCGGGCACCGCCCCCTGGATTAGGCGAAACACCGGTTCGATATCCGAAATGCGTGGGCAGACGTAGTAACTTTGGCCGCCTCGGTTTCGTTCGGCTTCCAGGGCTCTCTTGAGCACAGCCGCGTCGGCTGGACCCACCGTCGTGTAGATGGGCCGACGTCCTTCTGGCGGGGTAAGCAGGAGCGACAGGTCGCGGACGGGCGAAAGCGCGAGCTGCATTGTGCGCGGGATCGGTGTGGCAGTCAGCGTCAGCACGTGGACGCCTTCGCTAAGCTGCTTCAGCCGCTCCTTGTGCTCAACGCCGAAACGATGTTCTTCGTCGATGATAAGAAGGGCCAGTCTGTCGAACGCGACGGCGCGGGCGAGCAACGCGTGTGTACCTATGGCAATGTCGACCGAGCCCTCAGCGATGCGCTTAAGCGGGCTCGCCGTTCCCGCGAGCCGGGAGGCGACCTCGATCGTGACGGGGAAGCCAGCGAAGCGCTTGCGAAACGTGTCTGCATGTTGGCGAGCAAGCAGCGTCGTCGGAGCAATGACAGCCGTCTGCATCCCGGCACACGCCGCTATGAAGGCCGCACGTAGCGCGATCTCCGTCTTGCCCGACCCCACGTCCCCACAAACCAGCCGGTCCATGGGTCTGCCGCTTGCCAAATCACGTGCCGTGTAGACGATCGCCGCCGCCTGGTCGGGTGTCGGTTCGAACGGAAACCCCGCAGCAAAGCGACGCTCTTCATCATCTTCGACGATGAGCCGCGGAGCATTTGTTGTTTCACGACGCGCCGCAATCCCGATCAGCCTCTGAGCAATCGCGCCAATCCTGCGCAATGTCCGCGACCGGCGCGCTCCCCAAACGGGGCTCCGGAGCAGATCAAGCTTTACCTGCGCTTGTGGCGCGCCATAACGCGATAGCAGTCCGATCTCTTCGACCGGTACGTAGAGAGTGCCATCGCGATATGCAATCTCGATTACCTCCCGGCATCCTTCGGCTTCTATTGATTGCAGCCCTTCGAAGCGGCCGAGACCATGCGAAAAATGGATCACGAGGTCGCCCACAGAGAGTGCCGTTGCAGTCGTGAGAGCAGCAAAGGCCCGGCCCTCGGCCGCCGTGTGCTCGAGCGGAATATTCTGTGCGCGGGTCGGTGTCGCTTCGTCCATGCTGTGGGGGCTCCGACGGCATTGGCCGCCCGCACATCAACGAGTCCGCGCCGTCCGGGTTCCTCCGCCTTTGACCTCGGCCTCACCATCACTGCCGCGGCCCCTCAACCCATCAAGCGACCATCACAATAATACGAACCCGTCGTTCCTGATTATGAACGGGCGCGACGTGGAGTCTGCCGCGGCCACCTGAATCGGGCCGCGGTTGTGGCGGCCGTTCGAAATGACGTTTACGATCGTGGATTGTTATTGGCCCGGGGGGCCGATCGGCCTCGCCCCATCGCGTCGCCAGCGGCGGAGTTGGTCGCTGGCGCGTGCTGGCAGCTCATTGGTTACTACTGAACAGCCACTAACCCACGGCCGCCGAGGTCTTCTTGCAACATTATGATGTTTTTCGCTTATTTTGGTACCGCCTCCCCGGATCGAACGGGGGACCTCTAGATCCACAATCTAGCGCTCTAACCATCTGAGCTAAGGCGGCCCACTTGCCCGACGCCACGATTTCGCCGCAGGCAACTTCGCCCCCTTAATGGAGGCACGCATGGCTGCTCGTCAAGGCCGAACAGCCTTGCAGGCCGTCATAATCCTGCCGTCTGGCATCCGTCATAGGTCGCGTCCGGCAGGGCGACCGCAGCTCTTGCGCGGGCGCACCTTAGATCATGCTCGGAGAGCACCATGTCCCATTTCGTCGGTTGGAGTCGCCGGGCAGCGGGAGCGATCGCAACCGCGATTCTCGTTGTCACCTTCACCGGGCCACCGGTCAGGGCCCAGGTCTCCAGGGGCGGAGCGGCCGTTCCACCGTTAAGAACCGTCAATCTGACGCCGGATGAACAGGCGGAGCGTGAGGCTCGCAAAGGCTGCAAGATCAAAATTTGCGCCGCCATTCGCAACAAGACGGCGGACGCTAACGACATCGCCTGCTCCGTGGTCAAGTCGTGGCGCAAGGAGCAGCTCACCAAAATGCTCGAGAAGGCCAAGGTGTCGTGGCCCTGGGGTCGCGTCAAATGCTCGGCCGATATCAGGCTCAAGCGGGACCTCTTGCTCAAGGCGACGAGCGATGACCGCCATGAGGCGACGCTCGCCCCTCACAAGGTCGTCTGCGAGGTCGACCGCGAGAACGCCACACCCGCCGAGATCAAGGTCGAATTCACGCCCAAGGTCACCTTCGAGAAGGGGAAAGCGGTCAAGGCCGTGCTCGGTTGGGGCAAGATCGAGGCGCCGACCCTATTGAAGGGCGCCATGTGGACGGCGACGGCGACCGACAACACGTTCAACGTGCTGCAGAGCACGGTGGTGGAGGACATCAACGATTTCATCGGTCCGCGATGCGACGAAGTAAAGGACGAGTGGGCAGGTAAGTAGGTCGCGGGTCGCTTGCGGACCCTGGAGGCGCGATCGGGCAAGTCGTGATTTCGGAAACCACGGGATTCCTTATGACAGGCTGGTCCTGCATCTGTTAGCAATGCCCGCCCTTTTCCAGGGATCGCAAGGAGCTCGAGCCATGGCCTACGTGTTCGATCCGCCCCGCCAGGCGGCGCTGCCGATCGCCGGCACCGACAAGCTGTTTCCTGTGCACCGCATCTATTGCATCGGTCGAAACTATGCCGAGCACGCCAAGGAGATGGGCCACGATCCAAATCGCGAGCCGCCCTTCTTCTTCCAGAAAAATCCCGACAATCTCAGGACCGATGGCAAGTTTCCCTATCCCCCCGGCACCAGCGATGTCCACCACGAGATCGAGATGATCGTCGCGCTGAAGTCCGGTGGCCGCGACATCAAGCCTGAGAATGCCTTGGGTCATATCTTCGCCTACGGCATAGCTCTCGACATGACCCGCCGGGACCTGCAAGGCGAAGCCAAGAAGCTCGGCCGACCTTGGGAGGTCGGCAAGGCCTTCGAGCACTCCGCTCCATCAACGCCGCTAGTGCTCGCGGAGAAGATCGGGCATCCGTCGAAAGGTGCCATCTGGCTCGATGTGAACGGCAAGCGCCGTCAGGAAGGGGACCTGTCTCAGATGATCTGGGATATTCCGGGACAGATCGCCTTCATTTCGAGCCTGTTCGAGCTCACGGCCGGCGACGTGATCATGACTGGGACGCCGTCGGGCGTTGCCGCCGTGGTCAAGGGCGACCGGCTGCATGGGCATGTCGATGGCGTTGGCGATCTCAAGGTCGAGGTCGTCTGAGGAGAAGGTCTCGAATTCCGGCGCGTGCCCAGCCACTGAAAACGGCGCAGAGCTGTTGCTCCGCGCCGCTTATCCTCCTGGAAATTCAGGTCCGGCCGGTTATTGACTGGCCGTGCCGCCGCCGCCGCCGTCTGCCGCGCCGTCGGAGAACTTGATCTTGCGCTCAGCCATGCGTCCCACGTTTTCGAAGTAGCCCTGCTCGTCGCCAATTACCAGGGATGGGTTGCAGTTCGGTGAGCAGTTGTAGGATTCGCGCTTCGAGCCTTTTTGCAGATTGACAACTCCGGCCTCCTCGCGAACGACGATGACGCGCTGGTCTTGGATGATGGCGCGGTCCGAATCGAGGGCAATCACATTCGTAATGCCGAACGTCTTGCCGGTCACGACCAGCAGATTGTTCGACTGTACGGTCACGTCTGCGATCGAGGGGTTGCCGATGATGATCTCAGCGACAGGTCGCGGCAGGCGCAGCAATTGCGACTGATCGTACTTGACTATCAAGTCCTGTGCTACGGCGCCCGTCGCGGGCAGGGCTACCGCGAGAGCGAGCCCTCGTACCAGGGTTGCGAAGCGCGAGCGAGAGTAGCGGGCATTGGCGCGGCTCGACATTGATTGAGGCTCCGTCGACAGGAAAGTCCGTTCTCCCCGATCATCGCTGCAAGTGATGAAGGAATGGCAAACGCCCCGTGACTTGATGTGCCGTTTCGAGTCGAACAGATGATGTTGTTCGGTTCTTCGGCAGGCGTTTGCCGAAAATTAGCCCTCTACCGTGCGAAGACTCCAAATCACGTCGCAATATCATCGAGTTAACTTCTTGTTCAAGGCTCCCGCCTAGTCTCTCAGGTGTTGAGGCCAGGCAGTAAGCCCCGGCCTGACGGAGCGGGGCTTCGGCCCTTGGCAGCTAGTCGAGTTGGGAGAGTACGAGTCATGAAGTTCCTTGCAAAGTTCGCGAAGTGCGAGTCGGGCGCCACGGCCATCGAGTACGGCCTCATCGCCGCTCTGATCGGCGTGGGCATCATCACCGCCGTCACCAACGTCGGCAGCGAGATCCAGGGCACGTTCAACGACGTGAAGGACGGCTTGGCCAACCGCTAAGCCGCCTCGGCATGGGCAGGCGAAGACCGCTTGCCGCATGACAGGCCCGAACCGCCTGGCTCCAAAGGGAGCCGGGCGGTTTTCTTTTTGCGACCCGGCCGTCGATGGCCGAGCAGGCGGCCATCACTTGCTCCAATCCTCGTCGCTGTGGCCGTCTTCAGGGGTAGAGGCGCGAACGCGTCCATCCCTCGGCTGGCGAATTTCGCCGGAACACCACGCGATCGTGCAGGCGGAACGGGCGATCGTGCCACAGTTCGATCTCGAGCGGTGTAAGGCGGAAACCTGACCAATGAGGCGGGCGAGGTATCTCGCCCAACGGATAACGCGCGGTAACGAGTGCGACGGCCTTCTCGAGGGCGAAGCGGCTCTCGAGTGGGCGTGATTGCGCCGACGCCCACGCGCCGAGACGAGATCCGCGGGCACGGCTGGCAAAATACGCGTCGGCCTCGGCATCGGTCACAGGCGTGACGGCCCCGCGAACGCGAACCTGGCGACGCAGGCTTTTCCAATGAAACAGCAAAGCTGCCTTGCCCGCCGCTGTCAATTCGCGGCCTTTGGCGCTTTCAAGGTTGGTGTAGAAGACGAAGCCGCGCTCGTATCCCCGTTCTTGCGGATCGAGCCCCTTCAAGAGCACCATGCGCACATTCGGTAGGCCGTGCGCGTCGACCGTGGCTAGCGCCATGGCGTTGGGATCGTTCGGCTCCTGATGCTCGGCTTCGACGAACCAGCGCTCGAACAGGGCAAAAGGCTCGTCGGCCGTGGTGAAATCTCCGGCCCCACCGTCCTGCGTACTGGTGGCCTGATTGTCCTCACTCATGGAAGCTCCCTGTAGTGACGCTGACCGGGTCCCGAGATTACGAAGCCTGCCGTGAGGGGTCGCGGTTCGAGGCGCACAGCGTGACCGAGATTTCAATCCTATCATCGGCTTAGTGTTCAGCCAATGTCGTATGCTTGGCCGCTGAAATGGTCCGCGCAGACGTTACGGCAAACCGGCCTCAACCAAGCCTTAAGGCTTATGACGACAGACTAGAGGGACCGGATATCCTGATATCTCGTATCGTTAATCCTGTCGCCGTCAGTGTCGAGTCCCACCATGCGTTTGATGCGTATCTCACCCTGGCATCCGCTCGTCGGGCTTGCGGCATTGCTGGCAGCTATCGCCTTGGCACCGCCCGCGGTTCGCGCAGCCGACCGCCAGTCTGTCATCGAGCTGTTTGGTGCTCCACCGATCATCCCTGGCTTGTCGGCACCGCAGGAATTCGGAACGCCGATGCAACCCAAGGTCTCCGAGATCCGACCCCTGCTTGATGCGCGTGACGAGGCGGCCGCACTCGAAGCCGTGCAACTCGCACTGACCGAGGTCGGCGATGGTTCGACATACGTCTGGTACCGGCACGGCGGCCGGCTTTCGGGCCTCGTGCAGCCGACGCAATCCTTCAAGGATGCGCTCGGCCGGGTCTGCCGTCACATCGTGGTGACGCTCAATGACGTGAGCCGATCGAAAAGGACGGAAGGCATTGCCTGCCGGCTCTCCGACGGCGGCTGGGAACTCGACGGTTGAGCCACGGCATTTCGTCGGGGTGACAAGCAGGCCGTGTTGGGTCAAGAGTTGGCCTGAAATCACGCCTGCCGACGAGGATCCCCCAATATGCCTGTTGCTCAACTCGACTACGCCGGTCTCCTGCGCTCTGACCTGCCGCCCGCCGCCGTCAAATACGCCGGCTTTCCGAAGTACAATTTCGTCGGTGGCCACAACGACGCCGACAGCATACCCGTCGATGGGCTCAGGGCTGCGGCCGACGCGGTACTTGCGCGCGAAGGGCGCACGCTTGCGACCTACAGCCTGACCAGCGGCCCGCAGGGCTACCTTCCGTTGCGCGAGTTCCTGGTCAAGAAGCTCAAGGCGGATGCGGGCATCGACTGCACAGCGGATGAGATCCTGATCACGGGCGGATCTTCACAGGGCATGAACCTGATCAACGAGCTGCTGATCGGCGCTGGTGACACAGCCATCATAGAGCAGGCGAACTACGGCGGCGCGATCACCCGTCTCAAGCGGGCGAAGGCCAACATCGTGGCCATCCCGCTCGACAAGGACGGCATGGACGCGGCTGCGCTTTCGACGGCTCTCGATGATCTCAAAGCGAAGGGCATCAGGGCCAAGTACATCTACACGATCCCAACCGTGCAGAACCCGACCGGTACCGTGATGTCGGAGGGGCGCCGCCGCGAAATCCTGGCGCTTTCGGCAAAGCACGGCGTACCGATCTACGAGGACGACTGTTACTCCGATCTGACGTTCTCGGGCGTTCGGCCGGCCGCGTTTTATGGTCTAGCGGGCGCCGGCAACAACCAGGTGATCCACATCGGATCGTTCTCGAAGTCGATTGCGCCTGCGTTGCGGTTGGGCTTTCTCGTCGCGAGCTGGCCGCTCATGGGCCAGATCATTGCGCTGAAGAACGATGCCGGCTCCGGTTCGCTCGAGCAGATGGTCATGGCTGAGTACGCCGCCAAGCACTTCGAGGGGCATGTCACCGATCTGCGCGCGCGACTGAAGCGCAAAGCGGATGTCCTGGTCGAGGCCGTGTCGGCGGAATTCGGCACAGCGGCCGAGTTCGACAAGCCGGTCGGTGGTATTTTTCTCTGGATCAAGCTGCCGGATCAGGTCGACACGCGTCAGCTCTTCCAGGCCGCCGCGAAGGCCGGCGTGGCGATCAACCCGGGACCGGAGTGGGCCGTCGGCGAAGAGTACTCGAAATCCCGTCTCAGGCTCTGCTTCGCGAACCCCACCGAGGCGCAGATCCGCGAAGGCGTCGCGGTGCTCGCCGACGTCTGCCACAAAGAGTTCGGCGTGCCGCTGCGCGGGCGCAACGTCGGGCGGTAAGGCGTCACCCGTGTCATCCCGGGTCTTGTGTTGCACAAGGCCCGGATGACAGAGGCGGGAAACCCTGCCTAGGCTGACGGGGAACGCAATCTCGCGCCAACCCGGAGCCCGCCATGACCGATGCCATGAAGCTGCACCAGGACGCCCTCGTCATCGATGGTCTCGTCTACCACTGCGACGGCGACGTCTCGGACCTCAAGGCCGGGGGCATCGACGCGCTCAACATCACGACCTGCCACTTCGAGGCCGACTTTCCCGAGGCGTGTGCCGAGATCGCGCGCTGGCATGGCATATTGAATCGCCCCGGCTCGCCCTGGCTGCAGATCGAGACGGCGGCCGACTTCGAGCGCGCCAAAAGCGCCGGCAAGATCGGGATGATCATGGGCTGGCAGAACTCGCGCCCCGTTGCCGACGAGCCGGATCGGCTCTACTTTTTTCGCCGGCTGGGTCTGCGCATCATGCAGCTCACCTACAACTACCGCAACGCGCTGGGCGACGGCTGTCTCGAGCCCGAGGAGGCGGGGCTGACGCTGCTCGGTAAGCAGTGCGTGCGCATCATGAACGAGATCGGCATCGCGATCGATATGTCTCACGTCGGCCAGAAGACGATGTGGGGCGCCATCGAGCATTCGACGCAGCCGGTGCTGATCACGCACGCCAACGCCCGTGCCCTCGCAAATCTCGAGCGCAACAAGACGGACGACATCATCAAGGCGGTGGCGCAGAAAGGCGGACTGATCGGCGCCAGCATCTACGGCCCGATGTGCTGGAACCAGGATCCGAAGACCAAGCCCACCATCGAGGACTACATCCGGCACCTCGAGTATCTCGTTAACCTCGCCGGCATCAATCACGTGTCGTTCGGCACGGATCTCGCCACGGGTGCGAACTACCAGCGCATGGCCTTCGAGCGCGGCCACTGGCGCCGCTGGGAGGGGATCAACCGGTTCAATCGCGTGTTCGGCGAGGAGATTCCCGCGCGCTATCTGGCGGACTGCAACAAGCACTCCGATCTGCCGAAGGTGACAGAGGCCTTGCTCAAGCGCGGCTGGAAAGAGGCGGACGTTCGCGCCTACCTCGGCGGCAACCTCCGCCGCGTCCTCGACGTCATCTGGAGCGCGGGGAAGGCTTGAGGACCCGTCATGCCTTCCATCCTTGGCGTGATCGGTGGACTTGCCGGCGGCTATTTTCTGGGAGCCGCCGGGGGCTGGCTGCTCGTAGAGACGCTGTCTGGCAATACGCACGACAAGAGTTTGGAAGCGGCAATGACGGGCGCCTTCGTGACCGGACCACTGGTCGGCGTTATCGGCGCCGTGATCGGCTATTGGGTCGCGCGGCGATGGTCAAAGCGGCTTTCAGCCAGATAGACTGGGCGGCGATATCAGACACCGGCCAACGGTGCGGCGTTGCTGGAGGACTTGCCGATGAACGATACCGCTATTTCGACGCGTGATGCCGCGAGTGTGCCGCTGGATGAGATCGACGTCTCCGATCCGGCGCTCTACGAGCAGGATACGTGGCAGCCGATCTTTGCGCGGCTCAGGCGCGAGGCGCCGATCCACTACTGCCGGGCGAGCGCTTTCGGTCCGTACTGGTCGGTGACGCGCTACGACGACATCATGGCGGTCGAACTCGATCACGCGACCTACTCGTCGGAGCGGGGTGGCATCCAGGTCGAGGATCAGCCGCAGGACCTTAAGCGCGGCAGCTTCATCCGCATGGACCCGCCACGGCATACCGTGCAGCGCAAAACCGTGGCGCCTGTCGCCACACCGACGAACCTCACTTTCTACGAGACGCTCATTCGCGAGCGTACGTCGGCGAAGCTCGACTCGCTTCCGCGCAACGAGACCTTCAACTGGGCCGAGCACGTGTCGGTCGATCTCACGGCCATGATGCTGGCGACCCTGTTCGACTTCCCGTTCGAAGAGCGCTCGAAGCTCACCTACTGGTCGGACGTCGCGATCTGCAACGTCAACGCTCCGGATGCACTGGTGCGCTCGGAGCAGGAGAAGTTCGATGTGCTGATGAGCATGGGCGCTGCGTTCAAAGGGCTCTGGAACGAGCGCGCCAAGCAACCGCCGAAGCTCGATCTGATCTCGATGATGGCGCACAGCGAGGCGACGCGGAACATGCCCGAGCGCGAGTTCGTCGGCAATCTGACGTTGCTCATCGTCGGCGGCAACGACACGACGCGGAACTCGATGTCGGGCGGGCTGCTGGCGCTCTCCGAGAACCCGGAGCAGTGGGCGAAGTTGAAGGCCAATCCGGCACTGGTGCCGAGCATGGTGGCCGAGACGATCCGCTACCAGACGCCGGTCATCCACATGCGCCGCACTGCGACGCGTGATGTGGAACTCGGTGGACAGCAGATCCGCGAGGGCGACAAGGTCGTGATGTGGTACGTCTCGGGTAACCGGGACGAGAGCTCGATCGAGAACCCCGAGAGCTTTATCGTCGATCGCGCCAAGCCGCGCGCGCACCTCTCCTATGGCGCCGGCATCCACCGCTGTGTCGGCGACCGGCTCGCAGACCTGCAGCTCAGGATTCTGTGGGAGGAAATCCTGAAGCGCGACCTCGACATCGAGGTGATGGGGCCACCGCGGCGGCTCTATTCCAACTTCATCCGTGGTATCCGCGAGCTGCCCGTGCGCATCCGGGCATGAGGCACAGTCGCTCGCTCTGCGGGATGCTCGCGCTCGGCCTATCCGCTGCGCTCTTTTCGCAGGGAGCGGCGGCGCAGTGGCTGGCACCCGAGGCGCAGAGCGGCTGGTCGGAAAAACCGCTCGTCGTCGCGCGGCAGCAGATGATCGCGGCTGCCAATCCGCTGGCGGCGGAGGCGGGCCGGGAGATTCTGCGGAAAGGCGGCTCCGCTGTCGACGCTGCGATTGCTACACAGTTGGTGCTTGGTCTCGTCGAGCCGCAGTCTTCGGGGCTCGGCGGCGGCGCCTTTCTGCTGCACTGGGACGCCGCGACCAGACGGATGCGCAGCTACGATGGCCGCGAAACGGCACCGGCTGCCGCACGACCTGATCGGTTTCTCGTGAAGGGGCGACCCTTGCCGTTTCCGGTGGCGGTCAAGTCACCGCTCTCCGTTGGCGTACCGGGTACCGTGAGGCTGCTCGAACATGTGCATCGCGAGCACGGGAAGATGGAATGGAAGGCTCTCTTCGAGGCAGCGGCCCGTCTCGCTGAAAGCGGATTTCCCGTTTCGCCGCGCCTCCATCGCCTGCTTTCCGATGCCGGGTCGGACAGCTTCGATGCCAGGGCACGGGCCTATTTCTTCGACGGCGACGGTGTCGCGCACCCTGTCGGCTACGTACTTCGCAATTCGGCTTATGCGCGGACGCTGAGCCGGATCGCAGCGGAGGGCGCCGCCGCATTCTATTCGGGTGCCATCGCCGACGAGATCGTTACTGCGGCGCGCGTCGAAGCCAGCGTCGGTAGCCTCACGCTGGACGACCTCGCTCGCTATCGAGTGGCCGAGCGGCCAGCGTTGTGCGTCGGCTATCGCGGACACCAGGCCTGTACGATGGGTCCACCATCGTCGGGTGGGCACGCGATCGGACAAGCACTGAAGCTTTTGGAACCGTTCGATCTCGGCTCGAAGCCTGCGGCTGCCATGGCGCCAGGTCCGATGCACCTGATCGGGGAGGCACTCAAGCTCGCCTTCGCCGACCGTAACTGGTACCTCGCCGATCCAGATTACGTGACAATTCCAGATGGACTCCTCTCAGCTGATTACATGGCCGAGCGGCGACGGCTGATGTCACTCGGCAGGCCGATCTCAGAAGCCCGTCCGGGTCGCCCAGAGGGGACGGAGAAGCAGGCCCTGGCGCCGGACGATACGCTGGAAGCCTTCGGGACCAGCCACATTTCGATCGTCGACGGCGCCGGGAATGCCGTTGCGATGACGACGACGATCGAGGCCGGCTTCGGTTCGGGGCGCTGGGCGGCCGGATTCCTGCTCAACAACGAGCTGACCGATTTCTCGTTCAGACCATCGCGCGACGGACGTCCGATCGCTAACCGGATCGAGCCCGGCAAGCGTCCGCGCAGCTCGATGGCGCCGACGATCGTGCTTGGTCGCGACGGCAATCCGGCACTCGTCACAGGTTCGGCCGGCGGGGCGCGGATCATTCCGTATGTGCTGAAGACCATTGTGGGGGTCGTCGACTGGAAGCTCGATGCGGCGTCCGCGCAAGCTCTCCCCAACTTCGGATTTCGGGGTCCGTACTTCGAACTCGAACAGCCGTCGATCGGGGGGATCAGCGGACTTCGGCATCCTTCGGGCGCGCTCTCCATCGTCTCCACGGCCTTACGTCTCAAGCCGTACGGCCACTCATTTCACTTCGACGTCCTCACATCAGGGACGCATCTGATCTTGCGCCGGGCGGACGGCGCGCTGGAGGGGGCCGCCGATCCACGGCGAGAGGGCGTCGCGCTCGGCGACTAGAGTGCGTCTCCCGCTATCTGATGACAGTGCTCAGGGGCGCAGCTACGCTCAGAGTTGCAGTATCGATGGAGAGTGAGATGGATATTTTCGGATATGTGAGACTGGGGGGCGTTGCCCTCAGCCTCGCGGTGGCCGCCGTGGGGCCGAGTGCCGCTCAGGACGCCACAAGCTGGCCGGCGAAACCCGTTCGTTTGATCTTGAATTACGCGCCTGGCGGCTCATCAGACAACACCATGCGCCCCTACGCCGAGCGACTGACGAAAGCCCTCGGCCAGCAATTCGTGATCGAGTACCGGGGCGGGGCATCGGGCGCCATCGGGCTCGAGGCCACTGCGAAGTCGGCGCCCGACGGCTATACGTTCGGACTCACGCCGATGCTCAGCGTGGCTATTGCGCCGCATCTCAGAAAGTTGAATTTTGACCCGCTGAAGGATCTGAAACCGGTCGCCATCGTGACCGTCGCCACGGTGCTTTTCGCCTCGCATCCATCTGTTCCCGGCAAGACGTTCCAGGAGGTGGTCGATCACATCAAGAAGAATCCCGGCAAGCTCAGCTTCGGCACGGCTGGCGTGGGTGCCATGCTGCACATCCTGATCGAGGTGCTGAAGAAGGAGCACGGCATCGACATTCTGCATGTGCCCTACCGCGGCGCCGGCGAGTCACTACAAGACTTCCTCGCGGGAAACATCCAGCTGCACGGCGATCCCAATACCCTGCCTCACATTGCGACTGGCAAAGGAAACCTTCTAGCCATCCTCGACACGGGACGGCACCCGGACTACCCGAATGTTCCGGTTTTGAAGGAGATTTTTCCAGAGATCGATTGGATCTCCTGGTTTGGTCTCTTTGCACCACAGGGCACACCCGATGCCATCGTCGAAAAAATGTCGGCCGAACTCGCCAAGCTGTCGAAGGATCCGGAGGTGCAGGCGTTTCACCGCAAGGTGGCCCTCACGTCGGCTTCGAGCACACCCGCAGAATTCGGGGCACAGCTGAAGAAGGACCACGAGCGCTTCGGCAAAATCATCGCTGAAGCCGGGATCAAGGCCGAGTAGGCGGCTCCGCTCTCGCGTTCAGCTGGCTGCCGCTCGCCGATTTGCGATCCTGCGCTCGGCGGCGGCGACGATTGCAAAGCGAATGTCGCTCGGATCGACCAATTCAGCGTCGATCCCGAGCTGCTGTTCGCGCGCGAGTAGACGCAAACATTCGACGTCGTCGATCGGCGCGAGCGCGTCGAGCACGGCCTCACGTCCTCGCGTGCGGAATACCACGATGACATTCGGGGAGAAGGGATCAAACGGCTGCGACGTCACGGTGTGTGATGGCGCAGTGCATGGGTGGGGCGGATCCTGGGCTGCAGAAGGAGGGGAGGGTAGCGGTTCGACGGCTAGCAACCTACGATGCGGCTCGGGTTCGACTCGGGGCTGCCATCGAGCCGCGATCAATGAGATAGCGTCCTGCAAGCACTCTATCAGGCGCGCACGGGTAGCGTCATCGAGGCCCGTCTCGTCAGCCAGCAGGCGCTTCAAGAATGCATCCTTGGCGGCGCCGGAGAGAACCCGTTTGACCCTAGCCATGCCTGCTTTCAGCCTCTCTTATTGTCAGCTGCCGTTCACCCCGCTTTCGCAAGCCAAGTTGCCGCGCCGAATACCTCATCGTGAAGGGCACGCAAGTGTGGCAGCGCGTCGCCGTACTTCTCGGCCATTGTCTTTCTAGTTTCCTCCCAGTCGAAGGCGCGGGCGACGCTGTCGAGCAACGGTACCCGAGACTGCAGCAGGGGATGGTCCAGCGCAATCTGGTCGATCAGGAGGCGCTCTCGACCGCGACCGGTCACGTAGTTCGGCAAACAGATGTAGCGCCTGTCGGCAAACGGAAACGTCGCGAGTTGGTCGGCAGTCTCCACGCGCTCGATCAAAAGAGCCACGCGATCGAGTGCGAATTGCGAGACATAATCCGGCCGGAACGGAACCACGACCTGATCGGCTAGATCGATAGCCGCCAGGGCCGCGAATGACAATCCGGGGGGACAATCCAGGATCACGTAATCGAAGTCGTGGCCGAAGTGCTTGATCAGCCGCTTCATTCGGTTGCGCACCTCTTGAGCGACCTTGTCCGGATCGGTGCCGCGCTTGGCCTGCTTGAGGTAGAGCTCGCCCTGCACATCCTCGAGCATCAGCGAGCCGGGGAGCAGCGAAACGCGACCGGCCGCACCACGTGGATGTGCGACATCACCGATATTGGAGGCGACATAATGTGACTCGTCCTCGGCCACCTTCTCGAATCTGTCGAAGAAGTAATCGGCGATGGTACGTCCGGTGCGCCGAGCCTTGTCCCAGCCCTCGCCGCCGATCAGCATGAGCGAGGCATTGCATTGCGTATCGAGGTCAACGACCAGAACGCGCTTCTTGCCCCATGCGGCAGAGGCATGGGCGAGCATGACGGCGATGGTCGATTTGCCGACGCCACCCTTTCGGTTCGCAATCGCCAGAAAGCGCGCCATCTCACCTCTGCAATCGTTGTTGTTCGTGAGTGCGGGAATCTAAGCGATTCGTGATGGTTGGACCAACGGCGCTGACGCGTTTCCGTCGACCAGGCGCCGACCGCAGCCCGGGTGTGTCATCCATGTCGAATGTGCCTTGCAAATTACTGCATATGCAGCTAATCTCCGTCGGCGATTTCGAGAGCCGTTGAGAGGTCATGTCAGGGCGAACAACCGGAACCAAAGCTGTTCCGTCCAGTTGCGCCGCTTTGCGCTTCCGGAAGGCGGCGCGGCGCGTGTCGCAGCTGTATGATTGCTGCCTCGAGGCTTACGGACTGACCATCACACAATACGGTCTGCTCGCGCACATCCGGCGTCTCGATGGCGTCAGCATCGGTGCGCTCGCAACCGAGCTCGTCATGGACCCGACGACGCTGACACGGAATCTGCGGCCCTTGCAGAAGCGCAATCTCGTCGTGCTGGTCGTCGCTGAAGACGACAAGCGGACGCGTAGTCTTCAGCTTACGGCGGGCGGGCGTGCGCTGCTCAAGGAGGCACGACCGGGATGGGAGGCAGCCCAACGGAAGATGGCAGAGGTGCTCGCAGAGGATCTTGCGCCGCTGAGTGACACGATCGATCGCATGCTCGAAAAGCTCGCTCGATGACGATAACGCATGCCGCATATCTGTATATGCAGGCATTATGGGTGGTCTGGCCCGTGGGGCTCACCGGTGCAGCCGAAGTGGACGATCGAGGTTCGACATGACAACCACCGTCTCGCCCCCTGCGTCAGGCGATGCGCCGACGAACCCCTTACTTGAGGGGCGGATACTGCCGACACTCGTACGTCTGAGCGTCCCCAACGTGATCGCCATGGTCGCGACGGCGCTCGTCGCCATCGCAGAGACGGCTTACGTTGGGTTGCTCGGCGTTCCACAACTGGCTGGTATCGCGCTCGTTTTCCCTATGGTGATGTTGCAGCAGATGATGTCTGCGGGTGCGATGGGCGGCGGCGTTTCTTCGGCCGTCAGCCGCGCGCTCGGGGCCGGTGATGTTGCACGGGCGGAGACGCTGGCGCGCCATGCGGTGGTGATCGGCAGCGTGGCGGGTATCGCCTTCACAACGCTCTTTCTCGGCTTCGGCGCGCAGATCTTTCGCTTGCTTGGAGGGCACGGGAGCGCGCTCGATCAAGCACTCGCCTATTCCAACGTGGCGTTTCTCGGCTCCGTCGGTGTCTGGCTGATGAACACGCTCGCCTCCGTGCTGCGCGGCACGGGAAATATGCGCGTTCCGTCCGCCGTGTTGTTGGTCGTTGCAGGGTTGCAGGTCGTGCTGAGCGGAACACTTGGGCTTGGGATTGGCCCCATTCCACGGTTCGGCATGGCTGGCGTCGCCGCCGGGCAGGTGCTCGCCTTCGTGGGAGGCGCGCTGTTTCTCATTTGGCATCTCACATCCGGGCGGGCGCGCATCCGGCTGCGGATCTTTGGGCCACTGCAATGGCCCATGTTCCGCGACATTCTCAAAGTCGGAGCTGTGGCCTGCGTGTCGCCCGTGCAGTCGGTGCTGACCGTGCTGGTGGTAACGCGGCTCGTTTCGAGCTTCGGGACGGAAGCTTTGGCCGGCTACGGCATCGGCGCGCGGCTCGAGTTCCTGATCGTGCCGATCACGTTCGCGATCGGTGTGGCGAGCGTGCCCATGGTCGGAATGGCGATCGGATCCGGTAATGTCGCCCGCGCACGCGAGGTGGCCTGGACGGCAGGCGGTCTTGCGGCGGTAATGTGCGGCACGATCGGCATCACGGTGGCCCTCATGCCCGATCTTTGGTCGAGACTGTTCACCGACCATCCTGGCGTGCTGGCGGCGGCGCGAACCTACTTTGGCCACGCGGGTCCGGCCTACGCCTTCCTGGGGCTCGGGTTGGCGCTCTATTTCGCCTCGTTGGGCTCTGGAAAGATCATCGGGCCCGTTCTCGCGCAGAGTGTTCGCCTGCTGGTCGTCGCGATCGGTGGGTGGTGGCTGACGAGCCATGGGGGAGGAACGGCTTCGAGCTTCTTTCTGCTCGTCGCCGCTTCGCTCGTCGCGTACGGCGCGGCTGCGGTTCTAGCAGTCCAACTGGTTAGCTGGGAGCCGGCGAAACCGGCCCCCCGCCCAGCGACTGCTTGACCGCCTTTATCCGACGGCCAGGCAGTAGATGTCCTTGACCGGGCCGGGAATAGGCGTTGCGGCCCAGGTCTTGCCTCCATCGCGGGTAGCGAAGACTTCGCCCTCGTAGCGTGCGCCTATCAGCACCTCGTCTGGGTTGCGAGCGTTCAAAGCCACCGACATGATGGTGCCGTGCACCTGCACCTTGTCGAACCTCTTCCACGTCTTGCCGGCGTCGTCCGAGCGAACGACGAGGCCGTCGTGACTGGCGGCGGCGACAGAGAGCGCGGCGTAGACAGTCTTCGGATCCTTGGACGACACCCGCACATCGCGACCGTAGGTGATGGGAGAGAAGCGCTTCATCTCCATGTCCTGCCAGGTCTTGCCCTGATCCGTGGAGCGGAAGAGGCCCATGCGGCAAGCGAGAACAACGGCATCGGGATCGGCGGGGCTGATGGTAATGGCGTGGCCGTCAAGCATGCCCTCGGCGTCGTTCTTGGTCAGAATCGAACTCTTGAGATGTGGGAGCTTTGCCAACTCGATCAGGTGCTCCGAGCAATCGGTCCAGGTGCGGCCGAAATCGTCGGAGCGGACGACGCCATTTACTTCGAGTGCGGCGTAGATGGTGTCCGGTTTGGTCGGATGCTGAACCATGCGCATGGCGCGGTGGCGGAAGGCGCACTTCTCGCGTTCCTGGATACCGCTGTCCGGCAAGGCCTTCCAGGTGGCCCCCTTGTCGGTGCTCTCATAGAAGGCGACGGGCGAAGCGCCGGCAATGATGCGGCTCGCGTTGCGGCTGTCGACGAGGAACGACCAGATCTGGATCTTGTCGGGGAATTGAGCCGGCTTAAACGTCGCGCCATGGTCTGTCGAGATCTGGATGCCCACGGCGGTGCCAGCCAGGACAGTGTCCGGGCTGGCCGGGTGCACCATGACGACGTGGGTCTCGACGTCGGGCAGGACGTGGGTCCATTCAGTGCTGTCGGCGGGCCGCCTGAAGACGCCGACCTTGCCCGGCTGATCGGGGCGCCCGACATAGCCGGCGATGCCGGCGAATACGTAGGATTGGGTTGCCATAGGTGTTTCCTCCGGGTGTCTTTACAGGATCGTAGGCCGAATTGCTGATTGTCGCCAAGCCGGTCGCTGTCCTCTGCTCCCGGCTGTTGCGGCTGCGGTCAGCACGGGCCTTTCCGGCCGCGTCCGGTGGGCCGTGCCGTCGCGGCTTTGCTCGGAGGCGCAACTGCCCCTATCTTATAAGCGAAAGCGGATGTCACGGAGACGCAGGGCGTGCCGGAAGTGGTTGACGGAATGAGCAAGTCGAGGCGCCTGGTGGTCAATGGCGAGCCCCGCGACGTGGTGTCCGGGTCGCTAGCCGCCCTCCTCGAGGAACTCGGCTATGGGGGCCAGAAGGTGGCGACGGCGCTGAACGGCGATTTCGTCCCAGAGCGGGTTCGTGGCCAAACCCATGTAGCGCCGGGTGACGAGGTGGAGATCGTGGCGCCGCGACAAGGTGGATGAGGCGGCGGCTCAGTGACGGCGGCCGCGGAAGTAACTCCTTTTCGAATGCCGTTGTGGTGGCCTAGTTTGCTGAAAAGACAGGCGAACGGCGGTGGCTGTCGCGCATAGAGGTTGACGCCATGATCGAGACAGAAGCTCCGAGCGCAAGGACGCAATTCGCGCCTTATGGGATCGCGTTGACGTCGCGCCTGCTGCTCGGGACGGCGCAATACCCCTCCCCCCAGGTGCTGGCGGAGGCCATTCGGGCGGCGCAGGTCGACGTCGTAACGGTTTCTCTTCGGCGAGAAGCCGCCCGTACAAGGGGCGGCGAGCGTTTCTGGGACATGATCAAGGGGCTTGGTGTTCGCGTGCTCCCGAACACGGCCGGTTGCCGGACGCCGAAAGAGGCGATTACGACGGCTCATATGGCGCGGGAGCTTTTCGCGACCGACTGGATCAAGCTCGAAGTGATCGCCAACGACGATACCCTGCAGCCCGACCTGTTTGGACTCGTGGAGGCAGCGGGGGCGCTCGTGCGCGAGGGGTTCAAGGTATTCCCTTATACAACCGAGGATCTCGGTGCCGCGGAACGCCTTCTGACTGTCGGATGCGAGGTGCTGATGCCGTGGGGGGCGCCGATCGGTACCGGCCGTGGCCTCGCCAACCCCTATGCGCTCAGGACCATGCGCAACTATTTCCCGAACGTCCCTCTCGTGGTCGACGCGGGGATGGGCGCACCAAGCCATGCTGCGCAGGCCATGGAGATGGGCTATGACGCGGTGCTGTTGAACACGGCAGTCGCCAAGGCAGGCGATCCTGTCGCTATGGCGCGTGCTTTCGCGCTCGGCGTCTCGGCTGGGCGGCTGGCCTTCGATGCCGGCCTGATGGAGGCCCGCGATATGGCAGCTCCGTCAACGCCTGTCGCCGGTACGCCTTTCTTTTCCTTCGAGCCCAAGGCCTGAAACGATGCGTCCACTTCTCGACCGCTTCTACCCGATCGTGCCGGATCTGGCCTGGATGGAGCGCTTGGTGCCGTTGGGTGTGCGCACCATACAATTGCGTCTCAAGGATGCGAGCCCAGCCGAGGTGCGCCGCCAGATCGCGGGCAGTCTCGAGGTTTGCAAACGGCATGATTGCGACCTGATCGTCAACGACTACTGGCGCGAGGCGATCGCGCTCGGGGCGGACTTCATCCATCTCGGACAAGAGGATTTGGCGGAGGCCGACGTCGCCGCCATCAAGGCGGCCGGTGCGCGTCTCGGGATTTCGACTCACAGCCACGAAGAGCTGGAGATCGCACTCGCGGCCCAGCCGGACTATGTCGCCTTGGGTCCGATCTATGAGACCAAGTTGAAGGCAATGAACTGGGCTCCGCAGGGTTTGGCTCGGATTACGGATTGGAAGGCCCGCATCGGTGGACTGCCGCTCTGCTGCATCGGGGGGATTACCCCCGAGCGGGCCGATGGGGTCGTGGCTGCTGGGGCTGACAGTGTCGCGGTGATCACCGACTTCATCACGCATGCAGAGCCAGAGCAGCGGGTCGCGAGCTGGATCGCCTGGGCGAGGGCACAAGATCGGTCTTGATCAAGACGGTCGCGGGGCCGCTGTGAGACGGTTGCGTCCGCACCGACTTTCGCGCGAGTTCACCATTATAAGCCGTTGTGCCAATCCGACTGCGTCGCGTCCCTGCCCGGCTTGTATGTGACAAAAATATCTCAGAAGGTGCGCCTGGAAGTGCGGGAGCAGTCATGGCGTATCGATTCAAGCTGAAAGAGGACTTGCGGGACGGTGTGCGGCGCATTGCTACGGGGCAGATCGACCGGGCTCTTGCCGCGCCGCACGCTGGCGACAAAAGGGCGGGCTGGGTCCACGACACGCGCAAAGCGTTGAAGAGGACGCGCGCATTGCTGCGATGCGTCCGAGAGGATCTCGGAGACAAGGCGTTCCGCGACGAAAATGCGGCTCTGCGGCTCATCGCCGGCAATCTGTCGAGCCTTAGGGATCACGACGTGATGGCCGACACAATCGGCCGGCTCACCGGGCAGAATGACGACCTCGATGAGGCGCTGTGCTGGCTCGGAGGGGTGCTGACTGACCCGGCGGTGTCAAAGGTGGCCCCGTCCGCCCGCTCCGCCACGGCGACCGTCCGGCAGGCCTTGAAGGAATTGGCGAAAGCGCGAAGCCGCTTGGAGAAACTGGAGGTTTCGGGTGAGATCGCGGACATCGTGGCGGCAGGGGTCCGCGCGTGTCAGCGAACCGGCCGGGATAGTCTTTCTCGGCTCGCTGCGGATCCTAGTGACGAGAATGTGCATGAGCTGCGAAAGGCCGTGCAGACGTACCAGCGTCAGCAGACCCTGGTGCTTGCGGTCTGGCCTGAGCAGCAGGGCGTCAGGATCGAGGCCGCGCGCCGCTTGTCCCAACTTCTCGGCGAGGCCCAAGACCTTGCGGTGTTGGGGGCCACGGCGCAGGCGCAAGTGAAGGATGCGGCACAAAAAGCACTGGCGGACCACATCATCGCCGCCTGCAGAGCACGGCAAGCCGAGTTGCGCGAAGTGGCGATGCCCTTGGCTTTCCGACTTTTTGCTTTGCGCCCGAAAGCCGCTGCGGCCGAACTGGCTGCAGGTTGGCGTGCCGCCATCGACCTGGCGGCGGCACCTGATGTCGAGCCTCGCGCCGCGGTGCGCCCCCAAGCGATGGCATCCGTCGAATAGCGGACAACGTAGAGCTGGCGCACTCGACGAGCCTACGGCTAGAACATGCAAGGCAGCAGGCCGGCAACGCGGGCCTTGCCGGTATCGACGTGAGTTGCCGCCGTCTATTGGCGCGCGCGGCAACGGGAATGGTGAAGGACGCGACGCATGGCAGACCTCTCGACGTTCGGCCTCGACGTGGGCATCTATGGGCGCCTGGCCATGCCAGAGCCGGTGATGACGCTGGCCCAGCTCGCCGAGGACATGGGGTTTGCATCTATCTGGGTCGCCGATCACATCGCCTTTCCAGTGTCATTCGCCTCCAAATATCCCTATGCCAAAGAGGGCGATTTTCCGACGAAGCTGGACGACCCGCTGCTGGAGCCGCTCGCCGTCCTCGGTGTTCTGGCCGGCGCAACGAAGCGCGTTCGGCTCGGTACCGCAGTTCTGGTCATGGCCTATCGCAATCCACTTTTGCAGGCCCGCCAACTTGTCACCATCGACCAGATGTCGGGTGGCCGGATCGTGCTCGGTGCGGGCGTTGGCTGGCTGGAGGAGGAGTTTCAAGCCCTCGGCTTTCATGAGTTCAAACGGCGCGGCAAAGCCACCGACGAGGCCATCGAGATCTTCAAGGCGATCGCGAAGGGCGGGGAGGTGGGCTTCAAGGGCGAGATCTACAACTTCGAGCCCGTTTATTCAGCCCCCGGCTCGGTGCAGCGACCACACCCGCCGGTGTTGATCGGTGGGGTGGCCGATCCGGCGCTGAAGCGGGTCGTACGAAACGGCGACGGCTGGCTCGCGACAGCCCTCGGACCCGATCGACTGAAGGGACAGCTCGAGCGGATGCGGGAACTCTGCGCAGAAGCCGGGCGCCCGTACGAGAGCATCTCGCTAGTGTTCAAGATTTTCCTCAATATCGGGCAGGCGAAACGCAATCAGCATGACGAGCGCGAGCCCGCGACTGGATCGATCACCGAGATCATTGATGACCTGAAGCGCATCCGGGATCTCGGTTTCGGTGAGATCATCGTTCGGGTGCGCGGGGCCGCAACGATGGAGGCGACGCGGGCTCAGATCGATCAGTTCGCGAGTGAGATTGCCCCGAAGGTCTGATGCCGCAAAGTGATGCGTTCCGGGCAAACGCTGACTCGGTCGTTCGGCCGGCTCGGTCAGGCTGTTGTGTGTTTGCGACGTGCGGCGTCGAGCGCGATCAGCCAGAGTACGGCCCACAGCCCGAAAGCGCACATGAACCAGGGCTGCCACATCCCCCATGTGAATGAAGCAATCACCATGGCTGAAACGAAGCCAGCATAGGCGAACGGCTGCTGGATCTCGGGCAATCTCGATAGTACGCGTAAAGCAGCTATGCCGACGATGAGAAGAAGAAAGGCACCGGCGGCACCGAGTTCATACCATGTCTGCATGAAGATGTTGTGGGCGTGGCGCCCTGTGCGTTGCGCATACGCATCGCCCGGCTCGCGTGGCGCGGAAGCGGCGGCTTCCTCATCCAGCGGCTTGGTCGAATCAATACCGATGCCCAGGATCGGCGCCTGCTGTAGACGGTCCGCTGTTACGCTCCACAAGATGATGCGATTGCGGGCGGTCTGAGGCAGCCAGCCGGCTTGGTGGAGCCCTGCATCGTGCGCGATATCGGCGAATGGCACGACAAGCAGCGTCGCTGCTACCCATAAAGCCAAGACGACTTTGCGCATCGTCGATGATGCGAATGTCATGCCGACGAAGACAAGGCAGCCGACAGCCAACGCCAGCATCGACGACTCGTGCTCGGACGAGAACATGCCGACCGCCGCCACGCTCAGGAGGCCAAGGCCGACGATCCGGCCGATCGACATCGAGAAGTAGCTGCGGGCGATCAGCAGGGTCGGCCACAGCATGAGGTTGAGGAGACCGAGATTTCGATTGAGAGTGTAAAGGTTCAGCTGCGTTACCCAGCCGTCAGCCGTCACCATGTGCTTCGGCGAGGGTTGGAGTACTGGAAAAAGCGAAAGGAAAAACCTCCGTATAGGCTGGCCCGCGAGGATTTCGACGGCGAGGTACCCAGCGGCGAGCGCCACGCCTATGAGTACCGCTTCGCTCACGCGCGCTGCGTGTTCGGAGGAGATCTTGGGCAGTACGATTGCAGTCAATGTTCCGAGGGCAACGATGAGGCCACAAAGAACGGCTCGACTTAAGCCCTGCCAGGGGTTCACGGCCCACATGGCATTTATGGCGAGATAGCCAGTGAAGGCGCCTAAGGCCAAGGCAACCGGAGAGGGGGATGGGAAGGTGAGGCGATACCCTGCCATCGAGGCGAGCGCAACGATGGGCAAGATGACCAATGGAAGAACCACGGGCGTCGCTCGCGGTGCGACCAGTGCTATGGTCAAACCGACGAGAACGACAATCGCCAGGAGCCGCGCATGCGCCGACAGACGAGTAGCGGGCAATCCTGCTGGCGCGTCCTGATGCACGTTGATCACAAAGCCGCTCTCAGCCGGAATAGATCCGTGTGGTTCAGGGTCGGGAAAACTTTGGTAAGTGCACTCTCGTCGCGCCGCGGGCGACACGAGCACTTAAAGAATCAAGATCCGATCTCTCCAAATAGCGCCGATCAACCTCTTGCGCCAGCATTCCCAGTCGTCAAGCATGTGAAGGATGGTCTTTCGCCGTGGTGCGGTGAAATGGTGCAGAGTTGGCGCGACCGGGTGAGGTAAGATACTGGACAATGGCGCCAATTTCCGCTGGGAGAGCAACATCGTGTTGAACGCCAACCTGTTCGACGCAGAGGAAATTCTCGACGGCTTGCTGCCGTGGGTCCGCTGCGAAAGCCCGACGGGCGATGTTGCGGGCGTGAACCGCATGATGGACATGGCTTCCGACGCATTGGTTCGTCTCGGTGGCACCATCGAGCGGACCCCGGGCAAGGATGGGTTCGGAGATATCGTCGTCGGTCGGCTCGGCGGTGCGGAGCCGACGAACTCGGCCGGCGTACTCATTCTGTCGCACCTGGACACGGTGCATCTGACGGGAACTCTGGAAGGACGGTTGCCGCTGCGGCGCGACGGCGATCGCTATTATGGTCCCGGGATCTACGACATGAAGGGTGGCGTGCGAATTGCCATGCACGCACTCGAGGTCCTACGACGCGCGGGCATGCAGTCACGGCTTCCGGTGTCCTACATGCTGGTGCCTGACGAGGAAGTGGGCAGCCCTTCGTCGCGCGCAGCCATCGAGGCCGAGGCCAAGCGCCACAAGTACGTCCTGGTGACGGAGCCCTGCAAGAACGGCGTCGTGGTCACAGGGCGTTTCGCTTTCCAGAGGTTTTGGGTGACGGTCCACGGTCGGCCGGCTCACGCCGGCGCCAACAACCGGCTAGGGCGCAGTGCGATTCGCGCTATGGCCCGTCTCGTGGAGCGGATCGAAGGCATGACCGACTTCGATCGAGGCATGACATTCTCGGTCGGCACCATTCAGGGCGGTACGTTCGTCAACGTCATGCCGATCGAGTGCCGTGCCCAGGTGCTGACGGTGGCTCCGACGCAGGCCATCTTCGAAGAGGTCGCCGCCATGATGAAGGCGCTCGAGGACGAGGACGACGGCATCCGCGTGACAGTCGAGAAGGGGCCTGTGCGACCCCTTTGGGAGCCGCACCGGGAGACGATGGGACTTTATGAGAAGGCGCATGGCCTTGCGCGCGACCTTGGCTTCGAGCTGAAGCATGGCTCGTTTGGCGGAGGCAGTGACGGCAATTTCACGGGAGCACTCGGGGTCGCAACGCTTGACGGCCTCGGCGTCGACGGCGCGGGAGCCCACACCTTCGAGGAGCACCTGTTGGTTTCGTCGCTTGTCCCGCGCTGCAGACTATTCGCCGAACTGCTCCGGACCCTGTCGTGAGATGACGGAGGAAGGGTGTCTGGATGCGCTTCGGTCTTTTCGGTGGCGCCCGCTCCTCGGGCGATGGTCTGGCCGGCGACAGCATAGGATATGAGCGTTACATCGACTATGTCCTGGATGCCGAAGCCCTCGGCTTTCACAGCGTGTTCGTTGTCGAGCATCACTTTACCGGTGTGGGGCAGGTCTCGGCATCCCTCAACCTTCTGAGCTATTTGGCGGCACGCACCTCGCGCATACGGCTAGGTACGGCCGTCGTGGTGCTGCCCTGGCACAATCCGGCATTGCTCGCCGAGCAGGTGGCGACACTCGATCTGCTGTCAGGTGGCCGCTTCGACTTCGGCGTCGGCAAAGGCTATCGGGAAAGTGAGTTCGCAGGCTTTGCCATACCCGCGGGAGAAGCCGGCGAACGGTTCGAGGAGGCGATGGATTTCCTCAGGGCTGCGTGGCGCGGTGGGGGGCGGTTCTCACACCACGGAAAATACTGGAACTTCGAGAACGTCGTCATCGAGCCGCGCCCAGTGCAGCAGCCTCATCCACCGTTCTGGCTCGGTGCAGGCAGCCGAGCCTCCATCGAACGGGCCGCAGAGGCGGGCTACAACCTGCTCCTCGACCAAGTGGCGCCGATCGATGTCATCGTCGACCGCGTACGTCTGTTTCGCGAGGCCTGCCGAAGCGCTGGCCGATCTGAAAGCTCGTCTCAGGTTGCCGTTGCGCGGGGGTTACAGATCGTCGCGAATGATGCAGAGCGGGACGAGGCGCTCATCGTGCGGGCGCGCGTGCTGGGTGCGATTGGTGGTTTGGCACGTGGTCCAGACGCCGATCGTTACCACAACATGACCGTCGAGGCGGCAGCGGAACTGGCTGCTAACGACGCGCCATTGCTCGGCAGGCCTGCCGAGATCGTGGCACGTCTCAAGCAGCTGCGGGCCGGTGGTGTCGACTACGTGCTGCTGGTCGATCCGACTGGATCGCGCGAGGCGTTGGCTCGGTTCGCAGCTGAAATCAGGCCGTATTTGCGAGACTAAGTTCGGTTCCCCTGTCGACCCAGGAGGGAACGGCTACGCCTCGGCGCGCGTTTGATGAGATATGAACCAGCTACGAGGCCGTCCGATGCATCAGAACGCCGCGTCTGAGACCCATCATGATCGTGCTCGAACGGGAGCGGCGGCTTCTGCGAGTGCTTCACCCTCCGCAACAACTTCCGAGCCGTGGAAAGCGCGAGATTCTAATTCCGGGCAGAGGATGAGCGCGAACAGCTCCATGGGGCAGTCACTCATCGGGTTCGTCCAGCGAAACCCGCTCCTGGCCAGTGGGGCGGCTCTAGCTGTGGGCGCGGCGGCGGTCATGCTCGTCAATTCACGCCGAGTCGATTCGAGCCGGCTCGACAGGCGGGCCATGCGTGCCGCGCGATCGATGGAGCGCACGTTTGCCAAGGAGATGCGGGCGCTTCGGCGCTCCGATGTCGCGGATCGGTTCGGCCGTTTCGGTGCCTCGCTCGGGGATGCCTTCTCTCGCATCGATCTCGCCCCCTTGGCCGAGCGGGGTCGGCTCTATCTCGAGGCGGCACGCGATCGGCTCGGCCGCTGAGAGGTGATTGCGTCAGGCTGGGGGCAAGCGTCGCGGCCTGGCATCGTTCCAATGGGCGGTGTGTAACGCTATATCTGCTGGATGCAGCGCTCCATCACCGATCCTCGACCGGCCCACTGGCCTTCCGATCACCCCGACGTCGCGCATGGCCGCGTCGGTGTGCTTCTGCTCAATCTCGGCACGCCGGACGCGACCGACTACTGGTCGATGCGGCGATACCTGAAGGAGTTCCTCTCGGATCGGCGGGTGATCGAAGAGCCGCGCTGGAAGTGGTGGCCGATCCTCAACCTGATCATCCTGACGGTCCGGCCTGGCCCAAAGGGTCGCGATTACGACTCGATCTGGAACAAGGAGCGTAACGAGGGGCCGCTCAAGACCATCACCCGGTCGCAGGCCGAGAAGCTCGCAACGGCCTTCGGCGATCAGCCCCGTGTGATCATCGATTGGGCGATGCGCTACGCCAACCCATCGACGGCCTCGCGGATCGACGCTCTGGCGAAGGCCGGGTGCGACCGGATTCTCCTGGTTCCGCTCTATCCGCAGTATGCGGCCGCGACCACCGCGACGGCAGCCGACGAGGCGTTCCGGCACCTCATGACGATGCGATGGCAGCCGGCCGTACGCGTCGCGCCGCCGTGGCATGATGATCCGACGTACATCGAGGCGATCGCATCGTCTGTTCGCACTGGTCTCGCCAAGCTGCCGTTCGAGCCTGAGAGGATCGTCGCCACATTCCACGGCATGCCACAGAAATATCTCGTGTCCGGCGATCCTTATCACTGCCAATGCATGAAGACCTCGCGTCTCGTGCGCGAGGCGCTTGGAATGCCTCAGGAGCGCTGGGTCACGTCGTTCCAATCGCGGTTCGGTTCTGATCCCTGGCTCCAGCCTTATACCGACGAGACGGTGGAGCGACTGGCTAAGTCAGGTGTGAAGCGGCTCGCCATGGTGGCGCCCGGGTTCTCCGCGGATTGCCTCGAGACGCTCGAGGAACTCGATGTCGAGAACCGAGACATCTTCATGGAGCATGGTGGCCAGCAGTTCGCCTATATCCCGGCGCTCAACGACAGTGACGACGGTATGCGGGTGATCGAGGCTGTCGTTCGGCGGGAGCTTTCGGGCTGGGTCTGAGTGGCGTAGGCTGGGACTGGTGATGAACCAAGGAGCCGAGCCTCATGAGCGCAATTCAAAGGATTACACTACCCCACCTCGCCGCCCCGGTGAGCCATTACTGTCACGTCACGCGGGCGGGCCCGAACGTGTGGGTCTCGGGCATAGTCGGGGTAACGGCTGACGGTAAGATCCCTGAGAAGACCGTCGACCAGTTCGATATCGCCATGGATGCGCTACACGAGTGCCTGAAGGCGGCAGGGGCGGGACCTGAGCACGTCGTCAAGGTGCAGGTGTTCATGACCGACATCACAGAGAGGCCGCAGATCAACCCGCGGCGTATCGCCTATTTCGGCGAGAACCGGCCGGCGTCGACGCTGGTCGAAGTCAAGGGCCTCGTCGATCCCCGGATGAAGGTGGAGATCGAGTGCCAAGCGTATGTAGGGTAAGCGGTAACGTGACAATGTCACTGACACCGTTGGGTTGACCTCCATCATGATCGGCGACACTCCGGCATGGAAACATTACGGATGTCGTTGTCAGGGAGAGAGCCCTCATGAAGTGTCCGGTCGCGCTACTCGCCTCGATATTGTCGCTCGTGGCGCTCGATGCAGCGTTGGCTCAAGATAAGCCCGGTCCACACAGCTCGTCGCTTCAGTCGTTCGTTCATGGCGCGCCGGAAAAGCCGAGCACGCCTTGGACTTTGGCTGCGGGTGGGCGGATCTACGACACATGGTGGGATGCGCTCGATCGCAAGCGGCCCCGGGAGACGAATCCGGCCTATCCGTCGACCGGGAAGCGGTCCGGCTCGAACACGTGGCGCTGCGTCGAGTGCCACGGCTGGGACTACAAGGGCAAGGATGGAGTTTACGGTAAGGACCAGCCGATGGGCGATCGGCACACGGGGATCAAAGGCATTCGTGGTGCCCAAAGGATGCCGCCAGGGGCGATCGTCAAGCTGCTCCGGGCCGCGCCTCATAACTATACGCCTGAGATGATCGGTGAGGAGGAGATGTTGCGGCTGGCCGCGTTCGTCCGAGCGGGACAACACGATGCCGACCAATACATCGAGCGCAGAACAGGCAAGGTGCGTGGCGACGTCAATCGCGGTGCCGGCTTCTACCAGACACTGTGTGCAGCCTGTCATGGCCTCGATGGTCGGGCTTTGAACTGGGGCACAAAAGACGAGCCAGGCTTCGTCGGTACCGAGGCGAAGGCACTGCCATGGGAGGTGCTGCATAAGATCCGCAACTCACATCCGGGCGCAGCCATGATCAACTTGCGAGCGCTGACACTGAAGGATGCCGTGGACACGCTTGCCTATGCGCAGACGCTTCCGGAGAAGTGAGCAGCTACCGTCGCCCCGTCACCACGTGAGTGAGAGCTTGGCACGGCCGGTGGTGTCAGGCGTCGCCTCGGTGAAGCCGAACAGAACGCCCAGCTGCAATTCGACACCTCCTCCGCCGGCTTGACCGGGCGTATCGCCGGAAACGCCGAGTTTCATGCTGTCTCCATCCATGCGGTCTCCCTTTCGCGACAGAAAGAGAACCGGGCCAGAGCGGTGCTCCTGGAAATCGATCGATGGCGGATCGGCGAGATTCGGCACGGCGCCGTAGCCTTCGATGCCGATGGCGATGTTGTCGTTGATCTCCCGCTTCACCTGCCAAGCGTAGTTCAATGTCAGCCCCGGCTCGGTGGGATCCCATTGTTTCTGCAACAGGGGATTGACGGTGACTGTGAGCCCTTCTGTGACCGTGAGCGAGGCGATAGGACCGAAGGTGAGCAGTTGACCAAAGTCGCCGGAGAATTCGGTGTCGAAGCCAGTGAACCAGCCAAGTCCCAGCCGGGCTTTTTCGGGATCTAAGATGAGGAATTGCGTTTCGATGCCGCCGTAAGTGGCATCGTCCGAGCCGTCCGCGCCGAGCTCGAATCCAATCTTACCGCCCGCCTTGAACCATGACGTGAAACCGTAGCCAAAGCTCGCTTCCCCGTGAAGGCGCACATTGTCCGAGTTGGTGTTGTGTCCCCATTGAGGAGCCAGAGCGAAGGCGAGTTCTTTTTCGCCCTTGGTGATCTCAACACCCTTGACGTCGAACATGTCTGCGCGCGCCGGCGAGATCACAGCAAGGACGACCAATGAAAGTATCAAGCCACAGGCTCGAAGGCGTCGAAGCACGGAAGGTATCATTGCTATAAACCTAGCGGACGCGGACGCGGGAGCATTGAGAGATTGATCGCAAATCATATCGGTAGTTCTACGGTCGAGTGTTCCGTTTTGTCAGTCGGTCTATCGACAAAGTTCGCTTGTGTGATGCGATGGCCACTCGCCCGACATGTGCATCGCGACTTGGCAGGACAGCGCATCCCGGCCTAGCCTTGCCCCGATCGGCTCAGGGAGAGATCGTATGCGCTGGAAGATCGGGGACGTTACGGTCACCAAGGTGGTCGAGCTGGAGACGACGGGGGGAAGCCGGTTCATCCTGCCTGATGCGTCACCGGAGGCGGTGCGACCGATCTCGTGGCTGATCCCGCATTTCGCCGACGAGATGGGTAAGCTCAAGATGAGCATCCACGCGCTCATCGTCGAGACGCCGTCGATGACCATCATGGTCGATACCTGCCTCGGCAACGACAAGCAGGGACGCCGGGTGCCGACGTGGAATGAGCGTCAGGGCCGGTTCCTCGCCGACATTGCCGAGGCCGGCTATCCCGCGGAGAAGATCGATGTGGTGATGTGCACCCACTTGCACGTCGATCACGTGGGCTGGAACACCAAGCTCGTCGACGGCAAATGGGTGCCGACCTTCCCGAAGGCGCGTTACGTTTTCGGCCGAAAGGAGTTTGAGCACTGGGCTGCGCAGACGGAGGCAGAACACATGCTCACGGTATTTGCCGATAGCGTGCGGCCCATCGTCGACGCAGGGTTGCACGAGTTGGTCGAGGCTGATCATCGCCTCTGTCCCGAGGTGCGGTTTGTGGCCAGTCACGGGCATTCACCCGGCCACTGCAGCGTGATGATCGAATCGAAGGGCGAGCGGGCGCTGATCACCGGCGATTTCGCGCATCATCCGTGTCAGTTCGCGCGGCCGGAGTGGTGCTCGACGGCGGACTTCGACAAGGCGGCCGGCGAGGCGACGCGGCGGCGACTGCTGGCCGAGCTTGCCGGGCAGCCGGTTCTGGTGATCGGGACGCACTTCGCCGGTCCGACCGCGGGGCGGGTGCTTCGCGACGGCAACGCCTTCAAGATGGAAGTGTGAGACAGGTCTGGTGAAACGACGGGCGGCCAAGCCGCCCGTCAACGCCGGTTTCCGGCCAAGTCTATTGCTTGCGGGCGTCGGCCAGTGCCTTCTCGGCGGCCTCGCGGAGTTTCTGCTCGGACGCGAGTTTGTCGGATGCTTCCTTCGCCAATGCGTCGGCGGAGATCTTGGCCGATTGGAGCTGGCCGACCTGATCGCGGGCAGCTTTGAGGTCCGCTTGCATGGCTTGAAGCGATGATTGTGCCTTAGCGGCTTGATCGCGCGCGGCAGCGAGATCCGACTTCAGCGTCGCGAGGCTCGCCTCCATCGTCTTCACGGCAGCCTGGGCCTTACCGACCTCGTCGCGGGCGGTGCCAGCCGCGGTTTCGGCCGTCTTGCGCGCCGTCTGCATAGCAGCGAGCTCGTCTTTGATCTTCTTGACCTCGGCGTCGGTCGCGGACCGCGCGGAAGTGAGTTTACCGATCTCGTCGCGGGCCGTTTTCAGCTCGGCGGTCGACTTCTCGAGGGTCGATGCAACCTGCCGCGACCGCTTCACCTCGTCGGAAAGGTTCGACGACTGCAGATAACCGTAGAAGGCGAACAGGATGGCGGCAGCCGCCAGCACGATCGTGGTAACCGAGCTTTTCATTGCCGGGCTCGCTGGAATAGGAGGGCTCCTCACGCCTGGGCTCCGGAGCCGGCGCCCATGGCGCGGACCGGACACTCGGACGCGGAACGTCTTGTAGCGTACCGGTCACGCAGCGCTAGAAAAAAGTGGCGTCTACGTCTATCGCTCGCCCCGCTTGGTTAGGGCGATCCGGTGGCCTGTTGCCGGTTCCCGGCGAGACCCACACCACGGTGAGGCGCAATCAGGGGCCGGTCGAGGCGATGCGATGGCCGAAGCGGCGCTGATCGCCGATGGGCAAGCGAGGGAGCTTGGCTGGCAGGCGTGCCCAGGTTGCGCTCAGGCCGCGAACGCTCGGCCGATGCATGACGTCGCCAGGGGCGTGGGCGGCATAGCCAGCGGCAAGAGCCACCAGGCGCTCCATCTGCCGTTCCCGGATGCCCAGGTCTTTCAAGTGCCGCACGGTGTTGATCAAGTAGTCGAGATTGGCGCCGGACTGACCGCGTGCCCCCCGGATGATGGCTGCCTGTGTCGCCAGCGGCAGGCGTCCCGTGTAGCTCGGATGGCAGCGCTCGACGGTGTAGGCCAGCGCAGGCGCCATCGCGACAGACGCTCCGGGGGCAAGGTGCGCGGTGACGAACATCTCCCTATAGACGCCGTAGACCAACTCGCGTTTGCGCAAGTACGCAAGCACGGATGGCGCGTCGGCGGCTGCCACGCGATAGGCGATGCCCGAGCAGGCGCGACCGCGGTCGAGGCCGAGTACCAGGCCCGGGCGATCACGATTGCCCCGGTGCACGGTCGAGGCGATGCAGAAAGCGCGATGATAACCGGCGATCCCGGCGGCGGCTCGTTCGATGAAAGGGAAGTCGGGTCGCCACATGAGCGAGCCGTAGCCGAAGATCCAAAGATCGTTCTCGCCCGTCGCTCGCATCGTCGCGGTCAGGGTTTTGGCTTGCCGCCCGCGGGGGCGCTGCCGGGCTTCGCACCGACTGCATCGCGGCTACGGTAGAAGGCGGCGGCTGAACCAGCGTCCTGGCCCGCCTGGACGACACCGCGACGGATCTGGCGTGCTTTAGAGAACAGCTCGAACAACGTCTCGCCGTCGCCGTAACGGATCGAGCGTTGCAGATGGATCAGATCCTCGGTGAACCGGCCGAGCATCTCGAGCACGGCCTCGCGGTTGTTGAGGAAGACGTCGCGCCACATGGTCGGATCAGACGCTGCAATGCGGGTGAAATCGCGGAAGCCGCCGGCCGAGAACTTGATCACCTCGCTGTCGGTGACGCGTTCGAGATGGGCTGCGGTATTGACAATGTTGAACGCGATAAGGTGCGGGACATGGCTGGTGATGGCGAGCACCATGTCGTGGTGATCGGCGTCCATGATCTCGACGTTCGAGCCGAGGCCTTGCCAGAATGTGCGAAGGCGCTCGGTGGCGGCCGGATCGGTGTCCTCGGGAGGCGTCAGGATGCACCAGCGGTTATCGTAGAGCTCAGCGAAGCCAGATTCTGGTCCGGAGTGCTCGGTGCCCGCAATCGGATGCCCGGGCACGAAATGAACGTTCGGCGGCAACAAGGGACCGACATCGCGAACGATGGTGCCCTTGACAGAGCCCACGTCGGTGACGGTCGCGCCCGGTTTCAAGTGGTCGCGGATCTCCTCCGCGATCCGGACGCACGCGCCGACCGGCACGCACAGTATGACCAAGTCGGCATTCTTTACCGCCTCGGCGGCTGTCGGACAGGCGGCTTCGACCAGCCCAAGCCGGAGCGCCGTTGCACGCGTCGCCTCCGACTTGGCGTGGCCGACGAGACGGCGGCAAAGGCCGGCGCGTCTCGCCGCGTGGCTGATGGACGAGCCGATCAAGCCGATGCCGATCAGCGCGATCGTGTCGTAGATGGGCTGGTTCATCGCGGGTCTCAGGCCTTGCCCGTGAAGGCTGCGAGTGCGGCGACGACGGCGTGGTTGTCCGATTCCGTGCCGATGGTCATGCGGAGCGCGTTAGGGAGCCCATAGCCCGCGACACGGCGCATGATGATGCCCTTGGTTTTCAAGAAGGCATCGGCCGCGATGGCGTCGCGACCCTTTTCCGCCGGGAAGTGGATCAGGATGAAGTTGCCTACGCTTGGCGTCACCTCGAGGCCGAGCTTCTCGATCTCGCCGGTGGTCCATGGCAGCCACTTATCATTGTGGACCAGAGATGCATCTACGTGAGCGGTATCCTCGATGGCGGCAATTCCAGCTGCGATCGACGGGGCCGTCACATTGAAGGGGCCGCGGATGCGGTTCAGGACGTCGGAGATCGCGGGCGGGCAGTAGGCCCATCCGAGCCGTAGCGCCGCAAGGCCGTAGATCTTCGAGAAGGTGCGGGTCATCACGACATTGCGCGACGTCGCGACCAATTCGATGCCGGCCTCGTAGTCGTTGCGCCGCACGTACTCGGCGTAGGCCGAATCAAGCACGAGCAGCGTGTCGGGTCGCAGGCCGGCGTGCAGGCGGCGGACTTCGCTGAACGGGATGTAGGTGCCGGTCGGGTTATTCGGATTGTCGAGAAAAACGATCTTGGTCCTCGGTGTGAGCGCGGCCAGCATGGCGTCCACGTCGCAGGCGTAGTTTCGCGTCTTCACCACGACCGGCTTGGCGCCATTGCCGAGCGTGACAATGCGGTAGACCAGAAAGCCGTGCTCGGTGAAGACGGCCTCGTCGCCGTGGTTGAGGTAGGCGTGGGCGATCATGTTCAACAGTTCATCGGAGCCGCATCCGCAGACGATGCGGTCGGGATCGAGGCCGTAGACGCCGCCGATCGCCTTTCTGAGGGCCGTCGCGGCGCCGTCCGGATAGCGCTCGAGTTCGCTGCTCAGAGCTTGATAGGCCGCGATGGCTTTCGGCGATGGTCCGAGCGGAGTCTCATTCGAGGACAGCTTGATTGGCTTCATGCCACCCGGGACCGTGCTTTCGCCCGGCACGTAGGGCGCGATATCCAGGATGCCGGGTTTCGGCTGCGGTGCGGAGAGGGGAGCGGACATGGGCGTCTTCCGTTGGGCGGGGCCATGGGGCCGGCTTCGGCGCCGCTGGCGGCTCGGGGCCGGCTGGCGCAGCCGCGATTGATAGGCGCCTCGCCCCTCAAAAGCAAATGGACCGAGGAGCCCAACAGGCGGTAACCATGAACCCGGCTGGCGAAGGAATGCGCGTGGGTTGCACGCCTCCCTTAGATCCGCCCATCCTAGTACGCCTGCGCTGTGCGCCGCCCGGTGATGCCGGTCGGCTTGGATAGGACATCAACTTGAGCAAGCTCGAGATCACAATCGTCGGGGCCGGCATTTTCGGATTGTGGCAAGCATTCGAATTGGCCCGCCGTGGCCATGCGGTCACGCTGCGCGAGGCGATGCCGGAAGCCGAGAGCGGCGGCTCGAGTCGGTTCGCGGGGGCGATGCTCGCACCCTATTGCGAAGCGGAGGCGGCTCCGGAGGTGGTCAAGCAACTCGGACTCGAGGGGCTGGCGCTTTGGAGGTCGGCATTCGGTCACGTGACTCAGAAGGGCAGCCTCGTCGTGGCGGCTGCGAGGGATGCCACGGAACTCCGACGTTTCGCCCGGATGACCGAGGGGCACCGGGGCGTGGACCAGGCCGAAATCGGCGAGTTGGAGCCCGATCTCGCGGGTCGTTTCGGCAGTGCGCTGTTTTTCCCGACGGAAGCGCACGTTTCGACGCGCCACGCGCTGGCGGCATTGCGGGAGGCGCTTAGGCGGCTCGGGGCCAATCTCGTCTTCGGAGAGCCGGTGGCCGATCCGGTATGGATGGCCGCGCCGGCTGGTGGTGTCGTGATCGACTGTCGCGGCATCGCGGCGCGTGACGACCTCGAGACGCTTCGCGGAGTGCGCGGCGAGATGGCGGTCGTGCGGGCGGGCGACGTCCACCTCTCGCGTCCGGTCCGACTGCTGCATCCGCGGTTCCCGCTCTACATCGTGCCGTGGGGAGCCGACACCTACATGATCGGGGCGACGGTCATCGAGAGGGAGGATTTCGGAGCGGTGACGTTGCGTTCCGCGCTCGATCTGCTCGGCACGGCCTATGCTGTGCATCCGGCGTTCGGCGAAGCCGAGATCCTGGAACTGTCGGCCGGCGTAAGGCCTGCCTTTCCCGACAACGTCCCAAGAATTGTCGTCAAAGGCCGGCGGCTGATGGTCAACGGCGCATATCGGCACGGCTATCTGATGGCACCAGCCCTGGCGCGGATCGCAGCCGACCTGCTCGAAACGGGCGTGCGTCATCCGGAGATCGTCATCGACGGATAGGGCCTGAAGCCCCCGTGGTTTACGCTCCATTCACCGAATCGGCTGCGAATGGCTGCTGGCGGGAGTCAAAGACTCCGGTGCGCTAGTCAGGAGCGGCTTCGATGCGGGTTAAGGCAAGGGCGGCTCATCGGTGGCGGGAGCGCGCGCTGACAGCGCGCCGCCTCTGTCTTGCCGGCGTGTTGTCGGCCCTCTGCATCGGTCACCTCGCGTCTGCGACCTCGGTTTCCGCCGAGACGCTGCGGCAGGCGCTCGCCAGCGCCTATAGTGCCAATCCCCGACTCGACGCGGAGCGGGCTCGGCTCAGAGCCACCGACGAGGAGGTGCCCCGGGCCCTGTCAGGCTATCGGCCGCGCATCACGGGCAGCGCCGACGGCGGCCTCAGCCGTGCCGAGACAAAGCCCGATTCTGCAAGCGCCGGTGAGGCGCGTCCCTGGGGCTATTCGTTGACGGTCTCGCAATCGATCTTCAACGGCTTCCGTACAGGCAATGCTGTGGGCGAGGCCGAGGCTCAGGTGCGTGCCGGCCGCGAGCAGCTTCGCGAGGTGGAGAGTCAGGTGCTTCTCGACGCCGCAACAGCCTTCGCGGACGTGGTCCGGGACGGTGAGGTCCTGCGGTTCCGGGAGGCCAACGTCGCGGCTTTGTCACGCGTGCTCCAGGCGACGGAGGCGAGGCAAACGGCCCGCGAGGTGACCCGGACGGACGTCGCGCAGGCCCGTTCCCGTCTTGCGCGGGCGCTCGCTCAGCAGGATTTGGCCAGCGGCAATCTCAAGGCCAGCCGCGCTACGTATACACGCGCCGTCGGTCATCCTCCGGCAGGCCTCGTGGCGCCGTCGCCGCCGAAAAAGCAGCTGCCAAGAGCGCTCGAAGAGGCGCTTGCGATCGCCGACCGAGAAAGCCCCGGTGTCGTCGGCGCGCTCTATCGCGAAGCTGCAGATCGGCATGGCGTTGCCCGGATTCGTGGCGAGCTGATGCCAGAAGTCCGTCTCGAGGCGAACTATGGCACGCGACACGGTCAGCTTGGCGGCATCGACGAGCAACAGGCGGCGAGCGTAACGGGCAGGCTTTCCATGCCCCTTTACGAAGGTGGCGAGACCCATGCCCGGGTCCGCCAGGCGAAACACCGCCATGTCGCGCGACTGCAAGAGATCGAGCAGGCGCGGCAGGAGGCCCAAGCGAGTGTTACGCAGGCCTGGGCGCGTTATCAGGCGACCCGCGGCCAGTTGAGGGCCAACCGGATGGCTGCCGAGGCGGCGCGGTTGGCACTAGAAGGGGTTCGCGAAGAGGAGCGCGGGGGGCAGAGAACCGTCCTCGACATTCTCAATGCCGAGCAGGAGCATCTCGACGCGCAGGTGCAGGTCGTGTCGGCACGTCGTGACCTCGTCGTGGCTGCCTACACGCTACTGGCGCAAATGGGGCGGTTGACCGCGACCGAGATGGAGCTCGCCGATCCTGCTTACGACGCGGAAGCCAACTACCTCGCGGTCAGAAATCGCTGGTTCGGACTCGATATCACGCGTGCCGACGGAAGACGGGAAAACTTGAATGTAGCTGTGGATGCCGACCCGAACTGGTCGCTGGACGACTAGCATCAACGATGGCGGCGAGCTTATGGTACGCCTACGCATCATAGGGCAGTGACTTTTTGTCTCGTCCGTCTCAGTCGGTTCTGATGGTTCTGTGGTATGCATGGTTGCTTCGTGTGTGCGTGCGCCCACAGGTGGCGCGAAATTCGAAATTGTACGGTTCGGAGCTGTAGCGCGTCCCCCGAATCGGTGTAGCCCAGTCGTAACGCGTCGTTCACTTCGTAGTGTGGCGCGATGGGGAATGTGCAGTTCGTTCGACTGATGGCGGGGGCATGATCAGCGACACAAAAAATTGCGGCCACGGGCTGCTGCTCAGATCAGCGGCTCGCGCATTAATGGTCGGTGTGGCCTTATCGGCCATGTCGATCGCAGTCTCGGGCGCAGCCAATGCGCAATCTTTACGCGATGCATTGGCCGCAGCTTACAAATACAACCCTAGGCTTGACGCGGAGCGGGCGCGGCAGCGCGCCACCGACGAGGAAGTGTCAAGAGCTCACTCAGGTTATCGCCCGATTGTGACCGGTTCGGCGGACATCGGTTATCAGCGGACCGACAATAAGCCGGCCGGAATTGGCAATGCCGGTGAAACGCACCCAAAGGGCTATGCGGTCACTGCTTCGCAACCCATTTTCAATGGTTTTCGAACCTTGAACGGAGTGCGCGTGGCCGAGGCGACGGTGCGCGCTGGCCGCGAAACGTTGCGGAATGTCGAGCAGTCTGTGTTGCTCGAGGCCGCGACCGCCTACGTCGATGTTGTTCGCGACCAAGCTATCCTCAAGTTGCGCGAGAACAACGTCGAGGTTCTGACCCGCGAGCTGAAGGCGACGCGAGACCGGTTCTCCGTCGGCGAGGTGACTCGAACGGACGTTGCCCAGGCCGAAGCACGGAGAGCGGCTGCCGTGTCGGCGCTCGATCGAGCGCGGTCTGAATTGAAGACCAGCCGTGCGACGTTCGAGCGAGTCATCGGCTATCCACCTTCGACGCTGACCGAGCAAAAACCGCCTGTTCGGCTGTTGCCGAAGTCTCAGGCCGAGGCTGTGGACATCACGCTCAAGGAGAGCCCAGTCATCGTGTCGGCGCTCTACACCGAGCAGGCCGCCCGGCATACAGTCGATCAGGTCTGGGGCGAGTTGCTGCCAAGCATTCGCGTCGACGCGCAGTATTCGCAGCGCTTCGATCCATCCACTGTGCTGGATGAATCCGAGAGCACGACCGTGACGGGCCGCTTGGAGGTTCCGCTCTATGAGGCCGGCGACGTGCGGGCCCGTGTGCGCCAAGCCAAGCATACCCATGTGAGCCGGTTGCAGCAGATCGAGCAACAGAGAACCGAGGCGAAAGCAGCAACGATCAGCTCTTGGGCCAATTTGGTTGCGGCCCGTGCCCAGATCGAGGCGGATCAGGTTCAAGTGCAGGCAACGAGCACAGCCTTGGCTGGCGTCCGTGAGGAAGAGCGAGTCGGGCAACGGACGCTGCTGGACGTGCTCAACGCCGAACAGGAAGCGCTCAACGCTCAGGTTCAGCTTGCGACGACGAAGCGCAATCTCGTTGTAGCGTCATACGGGTTGCTGGCATCGGTCGGGCGGATGACAATTCCCGAATTGGGTAACGCGACCCTCGCCTACGATGTCGAAGCGCACTACCACGAGGTGCGGCGTAAATGGTGGGGAATCAGCATTACGCACTCGAACGGTCATCGTGAGCGCCTCGACCTTTGGGATACGCACGGGGTCAAGCACGAACCCGTGAAGTAAGCCTCCGCTATTGCTGCGCATAAAAAGGCCGATGCGGTGCCCCCCGCGTTGGCTTTTTTGCCATTTGATCGCCCCGAAGTGAGGCTATCCACAGGTTGTGAGCTGGCGTTGCTGGTGCGCTGTAGGCGTTGTACCACGGGACAGTCATAACGATGCCAAGTTGACGGGCACGGGGGCTGCGCGAAGCGCCTCGATGCCTTGCTGGCGGCGAGGGGAGCGGCGACAGATGTCGAAGGCGGAGAAGGCCAGCGAGCCGACAATGGACGAGATTTTGGCCTCGATCCGCAAAATCATCGCCGAGGAGCCGGCAGGGGCGCGCACGGCGGGAGATGGCGGCGGGCGGGATGAAGGCGAAAAGCGTGTTCATCCAGCGCCGCGGGCGACACTCGACGACATTCTCGGCATGGCCGACTCCAAGCCTGCGGGCGAGCGTCCTGCTGAACTGCGCGCCGATGGATTTTCGTGGCCGCTGCCGAGTGGGCCGCGCGCTGGAGCGGCAGGACGCGCGGCTTCCGAGCGTGAGCCTCCCATGTTTCCGGCACCGAGCGGCACGCGTTCTCAACCAGCAACGGGAAGTGACGGCAAGTCGGCTGGCGAGGTTACGCGCGAGGCGTCGCAGAGGTCAGCTGATCTCGGGACGATCATTCCCCGCAAACCGGTCGATCAAGCTGCAGAGTTGTCGGTCGACCGCAAGCCGCAGGCGGGTCGGCTGCCGGACTGGCTCAGCCGGCCGACGCCACTCCAACCGCCGTTAGCGAGTGAGTTGCCGCCTCCGACGCTGCCCGGAGAGCTGCAGCGGGCCGCGACGAGTGGCACACCAGCCGGTTCCCAGGTCGCAGCCAGTGGCGAGGCCAAGGCTGTCATTGCTCCGCCGCCGTCCCCTGCTGCCGAGACGAGTCTTGCGAAGGACACCCCGACGCCTCCCCAGGTTCCGTTGCCCAAGACCGACGTGGTCATAGCTGCCCAGCCAGTGCCAAAGGCCCCTGCGGGCCCTCTGAATGCCGCTGAGGCGGCAGCGGGGAAGCCGGCAGGTGCCGATAAGGATCGCGCAGCGGTTGCCACGCCTCCAACCACCACGGCGCTTTCGCAGTCTGGTGTGGCGACGCCGGCAATACCTCCGTCTACCGCGCCTGGGCCAGGTGGGGATGGAAAATCGCCTGTCCCAGCTCAACCGGCCAAGGCTGCGCCAGCTTCGCCTCAAGAGCGGGCTGCGGCGGCGACTGCCGTCGGAGGACCACCACAGGTACAAAGCAAGGAAGGCACTGAGCCTGGGGATCCGCGCACATCGAAGACTGCTTCGTCTGCCGGTTCGCTACCCGCAGCCGGGACGGGAGCGCCCGCCAAGGCCAGCGGTGCTGCGGCTGCAGGCGAGACGGCCAAGACTTCAGTGCCTGCGGCTGCGAGCCCAGCCGTCGAGCAGGGAGCTGCCAAGGCGGTTGCTGCCGCGCCTACCGGAGAGCCAGCAAAGGCTGCGGCTCCGCCTGCGACTAATGCGAGGGCTGCTGCTCCTGTGCCGGTCGCTGAACCAGCGACCGCCGTAGCCAAGCCGGCGGTGATGGCCGACAAGGCCAAAGTTGCCAAGGTCAGTGCGGCGGAGCTGGTGTCCGGAGCGGCCGGTGGCGGTGTTCGGACGCTCGACGATACGATCATCGAGCTGCTTCGGCCGATGATCCGGCAATGGCTCGATGACAACATGCCTCGCATGGTCGAGAAGGCGCTTCGGATCGAGCTTGCGGCCTCGCTTCAGGCCAAGGGCGAGGCGGCCAAAGGCGACGCGTCAAAGCACTGACGCTGCGTTGGTCCCCCGTCACCTCGGTTGACATCCCGCGAGGCCCGTGCGTACCACCGCCGGGCCTTTCAGCCATTTGTACGAGCCGAGCCCAACCCCATGCTCGAGAAGATCTATCAGCCTGCCGAGATTGAGTCCCGCATTCATGCTGCGTGGGAGGCCGCCGAGGCGTTCAAGGCCGGCCGTCCCGACCGCACGGGCGCGCCCGCCTACTGCATCGTGATCCCGCCACCCAACGTGACGGGATCGCTGCACATGGGGCATGCGCTCAACAACACGTTGCAGGACGTGCTCTGCCGGTTCGAGCGGCTGAGGGGCAAGGACGTGTTGTGGCAGCCGGGTACCGATCATGCCGGCATCGCGACACAGCTCGTCGTGTCACGGCAGCTCGCCGAGCAGCAGATTGATTACAAGTCGCTCGGCCGTGAGGCCTTCATCGAGAAAGTATGGACGTGGAAGGCACAGTCCGGCGGCACCATCCAGAACCAGCTGAAGAGGCTCGGTGCGTCGTGTGACTGGAGCCGCGAGCGGTTCACGATGGACGAGGGCCTGTCGAAGGCCGTGCTGAAGGTTTTCGTGGATCTGCACAAGGCGGGGCTGATCTATCGCGACAAGCGGCTCGTCAATTGGGACCCCGAGTTTCAATCGGCGGTATCCGACCTCGAGGTCGAGCCGCGCGAGCACACGGGCTCGCTCAAGTGGGCGCGTGGGCAGGTCGACAAGGACGGCAACCTCGTCGATTTCAATGCGGCGGCGCTGAACAAGGTACTCGACCGAGATCCGTCTGGGCACATGTATACGATCCGCTATCCGCTGGCGGGCGTGACCTACAACGCGGATGATCCCGCGACATACCTGATGGTTGGGACGACGCGGCCCGAGACGATGCTAGGCGATACAGGCGTCGCGATCCATCCGGAGAACCCTCGGCTGAAGCACCTGATCAGCAAGTCGTGCCATTTGCCGCTGACGGATCGCATCATCCCGATCGTCGGTGACGAGTATGCCGATCCCGAGAAGGGGACCGGTGCAGTCAAGATCACGCCGGCACACGACTTCAATGACTGGGAGGTGGGCAAGCGCTGCAAGTTGGAGGTGATCAACATCCTCGATGCGACGGCGCAGTTGGACGACAACGTGCCCGAGACATATCGCGGGATGGATCGTTTCGAGGCCAGGAAGCGCATCGTCGAGGATCTGCACGCGATCGGCATGCTGGAGAAGATCGAGGTGACGACGCACGCCGTGCCGCACGCGCAGCGCGGCGACGCCATCGTCGAGCCTTGGCTGACCGACCAATGGTACGTGGATGCGGCGACGCTGGCGAAGCCGGCGCTCGAGGCCGTGCGCAAGGGTGACACGCGCTTCGTTCCCGAGAAGTACGCCAACGATTATTTCCGCTGGCTCGAAAACATCCAGCCCTGGTGCATCTCGCGCCAGCTCTGGTGGGGACATCAGATCCCGGCGTGGTATGGGCCGGATGGCGAGGTCTTCGTTGCGGAGACGGAAAATCTCGCTCTGGAGGCTGCCGAAAGCCATTACGGCACGCGCGTCGCTCTGCACCGCGACCCCGACGTGCTGGACACGTGGTTCTCGTCGGCGCTTTGGCCGTTCTCGACGCTGGGGTGGCCGGAGCAGACGAAAGAGGTCGAGCGCTTCTATCCGACCAGCGTCCTCGTCACGGGCTTCGACATCATCTTCTTCTGGGTTGCCCGCATGATGATGAGCGGGCTGCACTTCATGAAGGAGGTGCCGTTCCGTGACGTCTACATCCATGGCCTCGTCTTGGACGAGAAGGGCCAGAAGATGTCGAAGACCAAGGGGAACGTGATGGACCCCCTGGAGCTGATCGATGTGCTCGGCGCCGATGCGCTACGCTTCACGCTGGCTGCGATGACGGCGCAGGGGCGCAACGTGCGTCTCTCCAAGCAGCGCGTCGAAGGCTATCGGAATTTCGCGACCAAGCTCTGGAACGCGGCGCGCTTCGCCGAGATGAACGAGTGCCGGCGCGTCGAGGGCTTCGATCCCAAGTCGGCGAAGGAGACCGCCAACCGCTGGATCGCGGGAGAGACAGAGCGGGCGGCAGCGGCCGTGACGACTGCGCTCGAAGCCTACAAGTTCAACGAGGCGGCGAGCGCCATCTATGAGTTCGTCTGGGGCACGGTGTGCGACTGGTACTTGGAGCTGACGAAACCCATTCTGATGGGACAGGACGAGGCGGCGAAATCCGAGACGCGGGCGATGACGGCCTGGGTGCTCGATCAGTCGCTGGCGTTGCTGCATCCGTTCATGCCGTTCATAACCGAGGAGCTGTGGGACAAGACCGGCGAGCAGGGGCCGGCGCGGACGTCGCTGTTGGCGCTCGGCGAATGGCCGAAGCTCAGCGGGCTTGCCGATCCAGCGGCTGACGCGGAGATCGGCTGGGTGATCGGGCTCATTTCGCAGGTGCGCTCGGTGCGCTCGGAGATGAACGTGCCGGCTGCCGCCAAGGTGCCGCTGGTGCTTGTCGAGGCCGCGGCCGACGGGCAAGCGAGGGCCGCGCGCCACAACGACACGATCGTACGATTGGCGCGGCTCGAGAGCATCGCATTTGCTGCAAGCGCTCCTTCAGGCTCAGCGCAGGTCGTGGTCGGCGATACGACGGCGGCGCTATCGCTGGCGGGGGTGATCGACATGGCAGCCGAGAAGGCCCGGATCGCGAAAGAAATCGCCAAGGTCGGTGCCGAGATCAAGAAGGTCACCGATCGCCTGGGCAATCCGCAGTTCATGTCACGAGCGCCCGAGGAGGTCGTCGAGGAACTGCGCGAGCGGCAGGCGGATTGGGAGAGCAAGGGCCGGCGTCTCGAGGCTGCTCTCGCACGGCTCTAGCGTACTCGGCTCGCGCTGGCCACGGCGGCCCGCGACGAGGCGGGCATGCTACCGTGATCGCCAGCGAAGTGTCGCTCAGGGGGCCGCTGTCCATGTTCACCCAGCACCCGACGACCTCCGTGCCGTCCGTTCCGCTCGGCGGCGGGCGAGGCGGCGCCGGCATGTGGACAGTGCCTGGTGCGGTCGGTTTCGTCGCCTTTGTCATGGGCACGGCCATGATCGCGGCGTCCGGTGTGCAGATCGCCTACGAGGCCTGGCACTCGAACCTCGATCCAGCGATCGCCGACGGCTATCCGGGGCCTCGAGATCCCCTGTTCCTCGTCTTGGTCCAACTTGCCGGGCAAACTCTGCAACTCGTGCTGATTTGGTGGCTGGTGGGCCTGTGGCACTCCGATCGGCCAGCTGCACTGGGGCTGGCGCCATCACGTCTCACGCCGGCCCAGTGGGTTGGCATCGTGGGGCTGCTGTTCCTCGTCAAGATCCTTGCCACGGCGGTGGCCATCGAGATCGCACCGCCTCAGGTGCACCGCGAGCGCGGGCCGTTCGTCGATTTCGTGCGATCACCGAACGCATGGCTGCTGTTTCTGGCGGCCGTGGTGCTGGCGGGATTGACGGAAGAACTGCTCTTCCGGGGCGTGCTCTCCCGCACGCTCGAAGCGACACGCCTCGGCTTCTGGATCGGCGCTGGGCTGGCGAGTGCAGGCTTTGCCCTACTCCACATGCAGTACGGGCCGGCCGGACAACTCGTGATCTTTGCCGTGGGCATGACGCTCGCCTGGATCAGGGCGTGGTCGAAAAGCCTTTGGCCGGCGGTGGTCTGTCATTCGCTCAACAACGCGGTTGCCCTGCTCGGGATGAAAGCTCTCGGCTGAACTCGGCAAGCGGTTCAGTGTGGCCTGGGGTGCAATGCCCGGTTGACGGGTGACGGCGGCCCGTGTTTCGTCGCATGCGAACCCGGGGGCAAAGGGAGGCCAAATGGCCGCGGACGGCGCAACGGATATAGTCGCGGCAGCAAGGCGGATGCCGCTTGCTGAGGCGCTCGAGTTGCGCGAGCGGCAAGGGCGGCCTGTAAAAGTTGGTGTGATCGGCGCCGGCCAGATGGGCACGGATCTCCTGGTTCAGATCGCTTTGATGTCGGGGATCGAGGTCGTCGCCCATTGCGATTCGAAGCCTGAGCGTATCGCGATCGGCTGCGAGATCGCCGGAGCGCGGTGCCGGCAGCCAGAGACGGTGTCGTCGGCAGCGGACGTATCGCGTGCCATCGCCCGCGGGCGCTTGGCGGCGGTCTCGGCGCCGGATCTCCTTTGCCGCGCGCCCGAGGTGGAGGTCGTGATCGATGCGACCGGCAACCCGAATGCGGGCGCGATCGTGGCGCTCACCACGATCGGTGCAGGCAAGCACATCGTGATGATGAACGTGGAAGCCGACATCACCGTCGGCGCCTATCTGGCGGATCAGGCCCGGCGCGCTGGCGTCGTCTATACGATCGGGGCGGGTGACGAGCCGACCTCGACGATGGAGCTGATCCGGTTCGTGCGCTCACTCGGCTATCCGGTGATCGCGGCAGGGAAGGGCAAGAACAACGCCTTCAACGTGGATGCCACGCCGGACGACTACCGAGAAGAGGCGCTCAGGCGAAACATGAACCCGCGCATGCTGGTCGAGTTCGTCGACGGCACCAAGACGATGGTCGAGATGGTGGCCATCGCCAACGCCACCGGGCTGGTGCCCGACGTGCCGGGGATGCACGGTCCGGAGGCGCCGCGGGCGCAGCTGCAAGATTATTTCTGCCCGAAGGAGGACGGGGGCCTTCTTTCGCGCAGGGGCTGCGTCGATTTCACGATCGCCAAGGACGTCGCGCCGGGCGTGTTCTGCATCGCGGAGATGCGCCATCCCCGCCTACGGGAGCGCATGAACGATCTGCACCTTGGGCCCGGCCCTTATTATACGTTCTACCGGCCCTATCATCTTACCAGCCTCGAGGTTCCGCTTTCGGCGGCAGCGGCGGTGATCCATGGGGAAAGCCATATGCATGCGCTTCCGGTGCCCGTTGCGGAGGTCGGATGCATTGCCAAGCAGGCGCTCAAACCCGGTGATGTACTGGGCCGCATCGGCGAGTACCTCTATCGCGGGTTCTCTATGACTCGAGGGTATGCGCGCGAGAGGGGCGCGCTCCCGATCGGCCTTGCGCAGGGCGCAACGATCGTGAAGCCGGTGGCAAAGGGTGAGCTGATCAGCTATGCGGCGGTGGAGTTGCCTTCGGGCTCCGAGATCGCCCGCGTGCGCCGTTTGCAGGACGCCATGGTCGGCGGCTGAGCCCGCGGTTCGGCTGGCCGATTGATCTCGGACATGGCGGAGGGTGTTTCGGCACCTATATGAGTGAGGTCTGCCGACCATCGTGGCCGCGAAGAGGGGACAGCGGTCACCCAATCGTGGGTGTGCCAACGTGGTCCCCTTACGTCTCCAGCTTTTCGCTCTGACCATTGTTGCAGCCCTGATCGCGGGTATATCGCCGCAGGCTGCAGCGCAGCTGCAGGAGACCGGGCAGAGGCGGGGACACGGTAGCGTCGTCGTGATCGACGTCCGCGGCGCCATCGGCGTTGGCATGAGCTACTTCATCCAGCAATCGCTGGCCGAGGCGAAGCAGCGGAATGCGCGCCTCCTCATCATGCAACTCGACACCCCAGGCGGTCTCGTCTCGGCAACCCGCGAGATCATCCAAGGCATACTCGCCTCGCCGGTTCCGGTCGCCGTCTACGTGGCACCGAGTGGTGCGCGGGCAGCCAGTGCAGGCACGTACATCAGCTATGCCGCGCATTTCGCGGCGATGGCTCCCGGCACGCACCTCGGCGCAGCGACGCCGATCCAGATGGGCACGCCGGGCACGCCGTCGCCGCTGCCGTCTCCCAGCGACAAGGAGAAATCGAAGCCGGGCGAGGGCTCGGCGATGGAGCGAAAGGTCGTCAACGATGCGGTTTCGTATCTGAGGAGCATGGCGGAACTCAGGGGGCGCAATGCCGAGTGGGCCGAGAAAGCCGTGCGCGAGGCCGCGACGCTGACCTCGAGCGAAGCTCTCAAGGAGCGCGTCATTGATGTGATCGCGACCGATGTGGGCGATCTGCTGGAGCAACTCGACGGGCGCATTTTCCGCGCGTCGGACGGAGAGCAGAAGCTCGCGGTCCGCAATGCGCTGGTTGTCCCGATCGAGGCCGGCTGGCGGACTCGCCTTCTGACCACGATTACCGATCCTAACGTCGCGTTCATCCTGCTGATGATCGGCGTCTACGGCATCATCTTCGAGTTCTGGAGCCCCGGGCTGACGGGGCCGGGCATCGTCGGTGGCGTGGCGGTGATCGTGGCATTGGCCGCGCTCTCGGCGCTGCCGATCTCTTACGCCGGGATGGCGCTGCTCGCGCTTGGCCTGGGGCTGATGATCGCAGAGGCTGTCGCGCCAGGGTTCGGCATTCTCGGTCTCGGCGGGAGCGTCGCCTTCGCGCTGGGCGCGGTGTTCCTGTTCGATCCGGACGGGGCAGACATCGACTTCGCCGTGGCATGGCCGGTGGTGATCTCGGCGACGCTTACCAGTGCGCTGCTGCTGGTGGGCTTGCTCGGCTATCTGATGAGATCGCGTTCGGCGAAGGTCGTCACCGGCTCCGAGGAGATGATTGGTCTCGTTGGCCGCGTCGTCTCGTGGAAGTCCGAGCCATCCGGGGAGGGAGAAGGACGCGTCGCCGTCCACGGCGAGATGTGGAGTGCCCGCGCAACGGTGCCACTCGCGGCAGGACAGTCGGTCACTGTCGTCGAGCGAAATAGTCTCGTACTGACCGTCGCGCCCGTCAATCAAAGGAGATAGGCCCGTGCTACCGCTCGATTTCGCACCCTGGCTGCTGCCAGTACTCATCATTCTGGCGCTCGTGTTCTCCTCGATCCGCATTCTCCGAGAGTACGAGCGAGGGGTCATCTTCACCCTTGGGCGCTATCAGGGGATCAAAGGGCCTGGTTTGTTCTTCGTTATTCCTGTCGTCCAGCAGATGGAGCGGGTGGATCTGCGCACGCGCGTGTTCGATGTACCGCCGCAGGACGTGATCAGCCGCGACAACGTCTCGGTCAAAGTCAACGCCGTCCTCTATTTCCGCGTGATCGATCCGGAAAGGGCGATCATTCAAGTGGAGGACTTCAACGTGGCAACGAGCCAGTTGGCACAGACCACGCTACGCTCTGTCGTCGGCCAGCATGAACTCGATCAGATGCTGGCCGAGCGCGAGAAGCTCAACGACGATGTACAACGCATCCTCGACGAGCAGACGGCCGCCTGGGGTATCAAAGTCTCCAACGTCGAGCTGAAGCACATCGATCTCGACGAGCAGATGGTGCGGGCGATCGCCAAGCAGGCCGAGGCGGAGCGGCTGCGGCGCGCCAAGATCATCGATGCGGAAGGCGAGTTCCAGGCGGCTGAGAAGCTCGTTCAGGCCGGTGAGATCATGTCACGCCATCCGGAATCGATGCAGCTGCGTTATCTTGGAACGCTGAGCAACATCGCCGGTGAGAAGAGTTCGACGATCGTCTTCCCGCTGCCGATGGATCTGGTCGGGCTTCTCCGCGGCAGCGTCGGCAAGTGATCACCGTTGAGCGATCCCTATCAGCGCTGCGCTGACATCGCGCCCGCTTACCCGATCTGGCCGCCGTCGTAACCGCAAGCGATGCGGGCGAGAGCCGCGCGCAAAGTCTCAGTATCGAGGGAGCGGGCAAGCGCAACAGTTTCAGGGCCGGCGGGTTCGAGCCCGCGGGCGCGGGCCAGAAGGCGTGCCACGACCGTCCGGTCCAGTAACGGCAGCTCGGCCCAAAGGCCCCGCGCCAACTCCAGGCTGAGCGCATGATCGGGATGTACTGGGCTTTCCGGAGCCTTGCCGATCTCGTACATATGAGCGACCGCGCCCCAATCACCACGTTCGGCCGGCAGGCGATCGAAGACCTCTGAGCACTCATTCGCGACGTAGAAGCGGTTGAGTGTGTCGTCCAGGCGGAAGCGATAGCCGGCTTCGAGCAGGATCGGCTCCCACTCGGCATGGGCGGGCTTGTTGGTTGCCGGATCTATAGCTTCGCAGACGACCACCTTCGGCCGGAATCGCTTCCAGTCATTGCCGGCCAATACGTCGGCCTCGGCGCCCTCGACATCGATCTTCAGGAAGTCGATGCGCTGAATCGCGTGCCGCCGGCATAGGTCGGCGAGCGTGAGCATCGGCAGTGTCACCGTTCGATAAGTGTCACCGTGAACTTGCGACCGCTCGGCATGTGCGCCCACGGTCGTCGAGAGACCGTGGAGTCGCGGGAAGACGTGAAGGTCGTGCGTGCCATTCGTGCGGCCGACGAGGCCTTCGAAAAGCGCGTCGCGCGGGCGAACGTGACCATAGAGGCCGGCCAAGGCGGCCTGCGGCTCGACAACGAGGCCGCGCCAACCCCGCTCATAGAACCACATGGACACGTTGTCGGCGATCGGGTGGCCGCCGCCTACGTCGATATAGACGCCGGGGCCGTCGTCTCCGAGTGCCAGCCAGAGGTGATAATCCTCGAGATTCTGCGTGTAGGAGAGGGGCTTGCCAAGTGCCATCGTAGCGCCAGTTGTCGTCGTCATGGGTTCGCTTTCGCCGCGTCCTGCCTGCCGAACGGGCAACCCGCGCCAGCGTTCCACGCACCGAGTGTCGGGAATGTGGCGGAAGCATGAACAACGGGAAGTTGTGCGTCTGACGACTCATTCCGGACCGCTGGTGGTGCCGGATCCACTCAGCGTTTGACGTCCAATGTCAGCGACATGGTCGAGGAGAGTGCGGTCAGCCGATCGAGCTTCTTGCGAGCTGCCGTCCGGTCGCGCGCCGTGCTCGCTTTCAGATGGGCGGCAATTTCGTCAATCAGCTGCATCATCGTGGACAGGCTTTCCAGCATGGGCGGCTCATCGGTTCTCGAATTGAAGGGTGCAGACGTCGCCATTGCGTTGAAACGGCTTGTTGCAACTCCAGTCGCTTCCCGTCGAGCCCAAGTGGGCATTCTGCGGAACTTTGATCGAGGCACAGATATCGCCGGTTCGTCTGAAGCCGCGGCTACACTTCCAGTCGCGGCCGGCGCTATCGAGATAGCCGTGCTCGGGGATGAGCAGAGGCAGGCACGCCTCGCCGGATCTCCGGTAGCCGCGATTGCACTCCCAGCCGCGTCCGTAGCCATCGCCGGTCGCGAATGCGTTTGCCGGGACGATCAGAGGGTCACATCGGTTGTCGACCTGACGATAGCCGCGCTCACATCGCCAGCCAGAGCCCATGCCCTCATCCGAGAGAAAGCCGTTGGCGGGTACGATGATCTTGTCACATAGGCTGCCCTTGCGCTTGTAACCGCGCTCGCACTCGAAGCCGCCCTCGTAGATCGAGCCCGTGACAAATGCGTTGGCGGGCAAGTTAATCTTGGCGCATTGCTCGCCATCGCGAAGGTAGCCGTGCCGGCATTCCCAGCCTCGGCTGCTGCTGTCGCGCGTGAGGTAGGCATCTGCGGGGATCTTGATCGCGTTGCAGACGTCGCCTCTGGCTATGAAGCCCGGCATGCAATCCCAGCCGCGTCCGTATTTGCTCGGAACTGCGTTGGCGGGCACCGGACGCGCCGTCGTCTGGGCCTGCGCCCGTGCCTCGTCCAGCGGAGGGATCATCATCCAAGCGGCAGCTACGAGAACGACTATCGACGCAACAATGCGTGTTCTGCGACGGATGAGCATCGGCGCACGGCCTTTCCAGATGGAGTAGGCGCAGTCGATGTTTGGTGGGCCGCTGAATTCTTGTTTCACGCGGGTCGGGAGAGTGAAAATTCCTTTACGACGCGCTCGACATTTTCATCGGTGCATTTCACCCGATACTGCGGTTGCCCGTCCTCTTGTGGCAGCAGGCGAATGATTTTGCAGGACTGTGCGCCGCCTTGTGCGCCACCCATTCGGTTTGGCGTGTAACGCAAGCTCTGGCCGATTTTGTATTTGTGCGTCGTCATGAGGCTCCCACATCGGTAGATGTTTTTCGAGCCGGTGATCGGCGGCTACGCAACACGAGAAGGGCGTGCAAGGTCGAGCATGCCATCAGTGATCGGCGAACGATCACGAGCTCTTGCACAACTCGTCGACCCAATGCTGTCAGGCGTGCTATGGCTGCTCATTGCATCGGCAGCGGTTCGCTGCTTCGGCCTCGGCGAGGCGCTGGATCGAAACAAAGCGTGCCGCAAACCTGTTGGCACCGCAGATGACAACGAAGGCGTCGCATGCGCGGGCAATGAAGTCAATTTTATTCGATGCCGCCTATGCTCGACTACGTTGCAATGGGCGGCAATTCCGCAGTTTCCGACGCTATTTCCGACGAGCTCAAACAGACTTTTCGAGTGCCGGTCGAAATCCCAACTTGCATTTCGGCGTCTGAAGGCCCATTTGATCGATCAGCTGCTCGCCCCTTCCAAGGGGTGTCACTCGGCTTTGGCAGGGACTAGCGCCGTTTTCGGCTCAATACCTTTACCAAAATTCCGGCGCGGCTCCGGCAAAGCGCGTTCTCGACGCAAAACATGAAGCGTCTGGTCCGCATGACAAAAAAGGGCAATGCAATGAGAGTTTCAGGCGTAGTCAAGTTCTTCAATGGCGCCAAGGGTTTCGGCTTCATCACGCCGGAGGGTGGTTCGAAGGACGTGTTCGTCCACGCGACCGCGCTCGAGCGGGCCGGCATCCAGTCCCTCAAGGAAGGTGACAAGGTCAGCTTCGTCCTAGAGGATGATCGTCGTGGGCGTGGCCAGCAGGCCGGGCAGATCGAACTGATCTGATCGCGGGACCCGAAACGGTCGCGACAAGTTTGGACCGCCGCCGGCCAGTCTGGCGGCGGTCGTTTGCTATGACGTCCGAGCTGGGAGTGCATGATGGCGGCAGCGACAATCGAAGCCATGAGGAAACTGCGCGGCACCAAGCGCACTTGCCGTTCTTGCGATGTGCGGTTCTACGACCTGGATCGAGATCCGACGGTTTGTCCGTCGTGCGGTGCGAGCCTGGCGCGGGCAGGCTTCGAGCGGGTCGTTCCCGCGCACACTGGCTATCAGCGCTCCGGTTGGGGTGCGGCGAAGCCTGCGTTGAGGGTCGTGCAGGGCGAGGATGAAGGTGCGGTCCTGCCGGTCGACGACGAGGCTGAGGACAAAGTTGCCGACGAGGCAGAGGCGACTGTCGAAGGCGATGTGCTTCTCGAAGACGATGGCGACGACGATGTGGCCGACCTCCTGACGCCGGACGAGCCGACAGCTACCGAGGAGTAATGGCCGCGGGCGTGTCGATGTCGCCCGTGAGCTGGCTCCGAGAGCGAGTGGAACTCCGTTTGAAAGTCATTCATGGCGCAAAACAGCGACGGGTCGAAAAAGGCAGATTTCGGCAAACGTGAAGCGCCAGAGCGTGCAAAAGTGAAAGAAAAGCAGCCGTCTCTGCTGGAGCGCCTGGGTCGTCTCGTCGGGCGGTCGTCCGGCGGGAAAATGCAACCGAAAGCCGATTCGGCTCGGTCGAAAACTCGTTCCAAATGATGCTGCACATCTGATATCGCGGCGCCGGCGCAGGGGCCAGTTCAGCGCTCCGTGTGCCCTGCCTCGGCCGCGTTGGAACGGTCCGGCGAGCAGGTCAGCCCGCCGGTGACGACGTTACCGCTTGCTTTTCTCGTAACGGGCCTTCGTCTCCGCGTTCATGGGATAGAGTCCGGGAAGTGGCACGCCGCGTGCTACCTCCTCCATGATCCAGCCCTCCATGCGCTCCTGCTCGGGCGCCTCGGCCAGTACGACACCGAGGAGCGCGTGCGGAATGCAGACCGCGCCGTCGTCGTCAACGACGATGATATCATCCGGGAACACGGCGACACCGCCGCATCCAATGGGCTGCTGCCAGCCGACGAATGTGAGACCGGCGACCGACGGGGGAGCCGCACCGCCCTGGCACCATACGGGTAAGCCCGTGCTCAAGACGCCTGCGAGGTCGCGGACGACCCCATCGGTAATGAGACCGGTTACGTTGCGCTTGACCATGCGTTGGCAGAGAATGTCGCCGAAGATGCCGGCGTCCGTGATGCCCATCGCGTCAGCGACGGCGATCACGCCGTCGGGCATCGCCTCGATGGCTGCGCGGGTTGACGTGGGCGACGACCAGCTCTCGGGCGTGGCAAGATCTTCGCGGGCCGGCACGAAGCGCAGCGTGAACGCCTTGCCCACCTTCCGCGTATTCTGGCCCGGCCGAAGCGGTCGTGTGCCGCGCATCCAGACGTTGCGAAGGCCCTTTTTCAGAAGAATCGTCGTGATCGTGGCGGTGGTGACGGCTTCGAGCGTCTTGATTGCAGCGGCGTCGAGGGACATTTGAGGTTCCTGGCAGTTGGTTCGTCCGGGGGTGGCCGGTCAGGGTTGGTCGCCTGTTGTACCGCTTCGGCGAATACCGGTACAACGGCCGTTCATTGGGCGGGGTGTGTCGCCTCGAGAAGGAAGCCGGATGGCCAAGAAGGAAGACGATCGCAAGATTGTCGCGGAGAACAGGCGGGCTCGGTACGAGTATCGCATCGAGGACACGTGGGAAGCCGGCATCGCGCTCAAGGGCACCGAGGTCAAGGCGCTCCGAGCCGGGCAGGCCAACATCGCCGAGAGCTATGCCTCAGCCGAGGGTGGCGGCATCCAGCTGATCAACGCCTACATTCCCGAATACAAGAACGCAGGCGAGTTCTTCCAGCACGACCCCCGCCGGCCACGCCAGCTCCTGCTGAAGCTGCGCGAGATCCACAAGATGCGCATTGCGATCGAGCGTCAGGGCATGACGCTGGTGCCGCTCGAGATCTACTTCAACGAGCGGGGACGGGCGAAGTTGAAGCTGGCACTGGCGCAGGGCAAGAAGCATCACGACAAGCGCGAGGACATCAAGAAGCGCGAGTGGCAGCGCGATAAGGCGCGCATCATGCGGGACAAGGGCTGAGGTTTGACGTTAGGCGGGGACTTGAAGGTGAGCGGGCTTCGGGAGATCGAGCGGGCCGCGGTGCGAGGCTGGCCGGCGCTGGAGACGGCAGACATCGACGGCTGGCTGGCACGGGCCTCGTCCGGAGGATCCGTGCGGGCGAACTCGGTGTCGGCTCTCGACTACGTGGGACGCGACCTCGATGCCTCGATTGCCATGGTGCTGACGTTCTATCGATCGCGGGTTGCGCGCCCACGGTTTACGATCACCGAGGTGTCGCAGCCGGATGGGCTCGATGATGAACTCGCTGCGCGGGGGTGGACCCGAGCGGGGGACCACCTGACGATGGCGAAAGGCGTGGACGAGTCGAGCGAGGATGCGGGGCGCGTACCTCGAGGCCTGGCGATCGTCCGTCACGAGCAGCCGACGCCGGATTGGTTTGCCGTCTACCTCGAAGGCCTCACCGGGGATCGTCGGGCCGTTGCGCCTCGGATCGTCGAAGCAGTCCCAGTGCCGCGGTGCTTCTTTTCAGCCGTTCGCGAGGGCCAAGTGATCGCCAGCGGTCTGTCGGTGCTCGACGGTGGCGTGGCATCGGTGCAATGCATGGCCACCTTGCCGGAAGCGCGACGGACGGGAGCGGCACGGGCCGTGCTCGAAGCCATCGAGGGCTACGCGCGTGAAGGCGGGGCGCGGCGGCTCTATCTGCAGGCCGATGCGGGGAACGTCGCGGCGATCACGCTCTACGAGAGCATCGGATTTGCCGTCGCGGGGCGGTACCATACTCGAGAGTACGTCGGATGAGCGGAGAGGGGGTCCGTTAGTCGTCGAGGATGGGGGCGATTCGGGCTATTCTCGGCGCCGGACGAGACCGATGTTGGGGCACCCGACGGCAATGCGCGCGCTATGCCGTGATTGTTGCGAATGGCACGAGCACGGACGGGACTGCTGCCCTGGCTGCGGCTCAGTGCGCTTGGTTCGGCATGCCGAGTTGGAGCGCCTCGCCATCGCGCACATCGACTGTGATGCCTTCTATGCCTCGGTCGAGAAACGCGATCGGCCGGAGCTGCGTTACGAGCCGCTGATCGTCGGCCACGCGGGCGGGCGCGGCGTGGTGACGACGGCGTGCTACATCGCGCGGACATTCGGGGTGCGCTCGGCCATGGCGATGTTCCAGGCTCTGGAGCGGTGTCCCCATGCGACCGTCATTCCGCCGGACATGGCCAAGTACCGCGACGTCGGCCTCGCGGTGCGCGAGATTTTCCGCGAGGCGACGGAAGTGATCGAGCCGGTCTCGCTCGACGAAGCGTATCTCGACCTTTCGCCGGAATGCGTCATCGAGCCGATGCCGGCGGCGCAGGCGCTGGCTTTGATCGCGCACCGGGTGGAATCCGAGATCGGGATCACGGTCTCGATCGGGCTCGCGCCGAACAAGCTGCTCGCCAAGCTGGCCTCGGAACTACAGAAACCGCGTGGCTTCTCGGTCATCGGGCGGTCGGAGGCTCGGGCGTTCATGGCGGGGCTCGCGGTCTCGAAGATCAACGGCGTCGGGCCGGCGACGGCAGAGCGGCTGAAGGCGGCGGGCGTCGAGACGGTGGCCGATCTTCAGGGGATCAGCGAGGCGGAACTCGTCGGACGGCACGGAAAGTTCGGGCGACGGCTCGCACGGTTCGCCGTCGGCGAGGACGACCGCGTGGTAACCCCTGACCGAGCGGCGAAATCGGTCTCGGCCGAGACCACGTTCCGGCGCGACACGGGCTCTTTCGAGGAGCTGATGACCGCACTCGAGGCGCAGGCGATGCGCGTCGCGACCTCGCTCTCACGCAAGGGGCTCGCGGGGTCGGCAGTGGTCGTGAAACTCAAGACGGCCGGGTTCCAGATCGTCACGCGGACCCGTCGCCTCGTGAACCCGACGCAGCGTGCCGACGTGCTGCTCGATGCGGCGCGCGGGATCGTCGAGAAGGAGGCCGACGGGCGGTTGTTCCGGCTGGCCGGCATCGGCGTGGATGGATTGGTGCCGGCGGCGGAGGGCGATCCGCCGGATCTGTTCGGATAGGGCGTTGGCAAGGCAGGTAGGGATGGTGCTACGGCCTGTTGCCCGGCCGCGCTCGCGAGCACTCCGGCACTGTCAAAGAGCACGGGGGGAGGACGCCGTCCGGCCACCGCTTTTGATTTTGTGAGGCAGCCTCGTGGCGCCCTCCGACGATATTTTCGCGTTCGCAGGAGCGAGCCGTGGGGGGGTCCCCGACCCAGTTTCACTACGGACGCCTGACTTACGTAGTGGCGATCACCGCTCCAGAGGTCAGATACCGCCTCCTGCCCTCGCCCTCGGCACGCCTCGCGAAAACGACCCGCGCGGACAGGATGGCGGAGAGAATACGCGAGGCCAGAGCACCGGGGATAACTTTGGCGCGGAAGGGCCTGCGGCGCTCGCTGGAGCCTGAGCGGTCCCATCCCCACCGGTGTCATCCCGGTGCTTGTCACCGGGACCCATCGCGGCTTAAGATCCGTCAACTGACATGGTCGCCATGTTGGTGGCGGATCACGCCGACCTGAGCAAGCTGAGAAATGGGTCCCGGTGACCCCGGCCTCCGCCGGGGCAGGCAAGCACCGGGATGACAAAGAGAGAGCTATCGGCGCGGAGGGGGGTTTGCGGAGGTAGGAGACATCCAGAGCGAGCGACGATCCGCGTCCAGATCGCACAACTAACATCGCCGCTCGTTCCCTAGGAGCGGACATTGCGAGCCCACAATCCTCATCAAGCACTTGAGAATACCCGCAGATCAGGTGGTGCGCAATTCCACAGCAAAAGTCCCGCGCATGAACAGCCAGTGGCGGACCGTGAGCGGTATACCCTGGGGCTTGGCCAGCATGCGTGACGAGTAGGTGCCGCGAAAGGTCTTGCCATCGAGATGACCAATGGCCTCCGCGTACCACACCATTTGGACCGGTAGCGGCGAGGTGACGAGCGACCACCGCGTCATGTCGAAGACAGGCCTGCCGGCAGAAAGCACGCTCTGCTTGGTGAACTCGAAGATAGTCGGGGCGTCGGGGTTCTCGGAAACCGACGCATCGCGGGTGGCGTACCGGTTGCGATCGATCCCGATCGCCACGGCTAAGTCACGCATGGTCTCGTGCGGGAAATGCATAGTGACATCGGCGACGATGCCCAAGCTGTCATCCCGGTAGCAGGCATCCCCGTTGATCGCCGCCTGATAGCCGACAAGCTTCTGCGCCTGCTCCGCCGCAGGTGTGGCCAATGCCTCGGGCAGACCTTCGATGACGCTGTCGATGCTGTCATAGCGAGTGAAGCCGCCGACGATGGCAGCCCGCGATCCGAGACGCGAAGCAAGCGGTCGGCCGCGGTCGATGGGCTGTACCGGAAATCGGCGATCCAAAGCGGTCGGAGACAGCAGATTGGAGAGCAGGTGAAACTGGGTCCGCAGCTCGTCGTGGCTGAGGACGAGGATCGGCTCCGCACTGGGGCCGCGATAGCTTTCGAAGATCTGCCACTGGCGGCCGTTGCAGAGGACAAAGAACGGTGCCCTCAGCTCGGCGTGGAAGGCGTAGCTGTGGCCTTGCTCGATGTCGCGACGCTGAATGTCCTCGTCCGGCGATTTGGCTTCGATGCACCAACGGGTGACGTTTCGGGCCTCACAGATATAGTCTGGTCGGCCCCTGAGGACCGGATCTTTGCCGGCCTTGGTACGGCCCAGAGACAAATACGGATAGCGAAGCTCGATCGCCTTCTCGCGGATGACCGTGTTGATGGTGCCCGATCGATAGCCGAGGGCGCGCAGAACCGGCGCGATGATCTCCTCGCGGATATCGACCTCCGACAGTCCGGAAAAGTCGAACGTCGGCAGAATCTCATCGGTCGCGATGGCAGTGCGTGCTTGGGTCATGACGTGCCTTTCTCATCGCTCCGGATCGAGTCTCACACCTGCGCTTCGTCGGCCCACTGGAACTTGGCCTTCAGGTGATTGAGATTGCTGAAGCGGACATGCCCGTAGTGCTGCAGCATGCCGACGATGATGCCGGGATGCAGATCGAGGTCGTCGGCGAGGCGCCGAACGCCTACCTCTGAAGTCGGCGGATTGGCCAAGATTGTGGGCAAGCGATTGTGTCCGTAGATGATGGATTCTGCCCACCGATCGGCCTCCTCCTCGGCACCGTCGCCGCGGGCGTTCTGATCGTCGGCGAAATTCTTGCCGCGATGGAGCGCGATGTGCCCGCACTCGTGGAAGAACGTCCACCAGAAGTGATCGTTGGTCTTCATGCGCAGCGACATCTGGATGACGGCACGCTGATTGCCGTCGATCCACCAAGCCGATCCGAACAACCGCGTTTGGCTGAGCGGCTTCGCGAACATGACGGCGACGCCGGCGTCACGACATAGGCGCTTCATCGCCGGCTCGAAGATGGCGGGCGTCTCGCGGGTCAGCTTGCGGATCTCACGCACGGCCTTGAGGAACTTGGCTTCGTCAAATAGCGGCAGATTCTGCTCGCGCGCCCGCTGCTCGCCGAGCATGAGCCACGTGAAGACGTGATCGGGCGAGCTTTCGAAGGATTGCGACTGGCGGTGCTGAACAGCAAAGCCGTTGCACTTGGCGACGTAGGCCAGCGGATCGCCGACCCCGAGCAAGCGCAGCAGTGCATCGAGCAGGCTGCCGTCGCTCGTCGTGTCGGGCAGCAGCCGTTGCGCCTTCAATTCCTTGATCGGGAAGCGCGCCAGCCAGGATTTCTGCTCCGGCGCGACCGCCATGGCTTTCTGGCGTGCCTGATGCAGGTCCCAATCCCGCTGCAGGCCGAGCCAGATGTAGTCCTTCAAGCCGAGCACCCGCTCAAGCTTGATCGCGGTATCGGGAGTGACCGGGTTCTTGCCGTTGATGATCTCGCTGACGAGCTTCGGCGTCAGATCGGCGAGCCGAGCGAACTCCGCCTGCGACAAGCCGCGCGCCTCCAGATACTCGGCCAGATGCTCACCGGGGTGCGTCGCCCAGTCGGGCGTCCACCCATTCCTCTCCTCAGTCACCGTTGACATGACGCTCGCCCTTTCTCCCCGCTACGCAAAACCCGCAGTGTTGCCTCGTTGCCAGCCGCCGCAAGCCTCATTCCCCGTGATAATCCACCACCTCCAACAGGCGGATCTTCTTCACGTCGGCCAAGTTTACATGCCCTTTGACCGGCGGGTCGGGCTCGAAGACCAGCCGCCAGTTGCCGATGAGGACAACCGCGAACTGCCCCTTGCGCTTGCCCCTGAGCTGGTGACATCGCGGGGGCGGGTCGACCGGCACGTCGGCAAGCGTCTTGGCCTTGGCGAGGACGCCAAGCCGCAGCTTCAAGGGCTTGGCTCGTTCACGGCCGAAGGCCTTCAGCATTTCTTTTTCCGAGCTGAGCTGCTTCTTCAGCTTGCCCTTGAACGAGAAGTCCATCGACGCCTCGCGTTACCCAATAGGTAATACATGATTGATCGTTACGCAATAGGTAACGATTCAAAGAAAGTCATGAAGACTGAGAGGTTTTCCCCAGGGATGCCAACTGGAAGCGATCCCCCTCAGAGCAGACACGGTCGGCGGCGCTTGGCACATCGCCGGCTGCGGTGGCGCCGACTTCCGCTCCTGTATAAAATCTGACCACCACCCTCGGTTCTGCGATAACCCAAATCACAGCGTTGCAACTCCTGCCGCCGTGCGTCAGCCGGCGCACCCGTGGGATCGGGGCGCCGGCTTCTTCTGCCTCACCGATCACCTCGGCGTATTCGCCCTCAGGAACGTGCGCAAGTGGCGGACGGCGAGGGTGACGCGGCCTTTGGGTTCTTTCCAGGGGAAGAACGTCATCTGCGCGTTGGGGGCGAGCATGGCGGATTCCTCGGCGGGGCCGTAGGGGTGCGCTTCGGTGTCGTCCGGCATGACGAGGACCGGCGTCTTTACCGTGCGCACGAAATCGCGCGTCACGCTGAACACGAAGTCGTTGTTCTCGAAGTACATCTTCTTGAGGAAATCCGAGCACATCTCCATCGTGACGTCTGGCCGCTTCTCGGAGAGCGTCGGCGCCCAGTTCTTCATGTTGTTGCGATAGAAGAGATCCGGCACTTCGGGACGGAAGCCGCTCGGCGTTGCCGGGACGGCCGCGACCACGCGTTCGGGCGAGCGCTGCAGCATTTTCCAGATGAAGGGGCCGCCGATGCAGAAGCCGATCACCAGGAACTTGTCGATGCCGAGATGATCCATGAGGCCGAGCTGGTCGTCGCAGTAGCTGTCCCAGGGGCGGTCGACCTCGACGGGTCCCGTTGACTTGCCGCCGATGGCGTTGCGGAGATCCATCGTGATGCACCGGAACTCGTTCGAGAGCTCGGTCATCGGGTTGAAGGGGGTGCGCGTCGACAGGTACTCGATGTTTGCATTCAAGCCGCCGCCAGGGATGACGAGCAGCGGAAAACCGGAGCCTGCTTCCTCGTAGTAGATCTCGACGGACCCTCTCTTGTAGACGGGCATGGCGGGCTTCCTCGGGTGGGCTGGTTGATCGTTGCCGCCGAAGTGGGCGGTCCAGCCCCAGTGTAGGGCCAAGCGGGGCCCGGCTGCCAACCCCTCGATCGCAGGGGCGCCATCCGATCTCCATCAGTGGCTGGGCACGAGCCGTTTGCTCATGTAGACGGCGATGCCGAGAGGGCCGGCGTCCTCGCGCCGATCCTCGCGATAGCCGCGCCGGGTGTAGAGTGCGATGTTCGTCTCCATTCGACCGTTGGTGTAGAGGCGCATCTCCATCAGGCCGAGTGATCGGGCGACCCCCTCGGCATGGATGAGGAGGCGGCTGCCGAGACCCTGGTCGTGGCGGTCCGGGTGGACGGCGATGTTCTCGATCAGGAGATGATCGGCGCGCGGGATCATCTCGATGAGAGCGAGCAGTCTCCCGCTGTCTTCGTAGAGGTCGACCAAATGCTCGGTGACGGCGCGATCGTAGTCAGCGGTCATCGGGCGTGGCTCGCGGCCGACGACGGGAACCCATTTGGCGTAGGCACTGCGAGTGAGCGCGCGCACGGCGGCGGCGTCGGCGGGGCATGGCCCGCCGAAGGTTGAAATCGGACATGGGGCGTCTCTCAGGTCTCGATCAGCTTTCGATGCCGAGCATCAGGCAGAGGTTCTGGACGGCGGCACCGGCGGCGCCCTTGCCGAGGTTGTCGAGGCGGGCGACGAGCACGGCCTGGCGGTGCTTGTCGCTGCCAAACACGCGCAGCTCCAGCTTGTCGGTATCGTTCAAGGCGAGCGCGTCGAGGCGGCCACCTTTGGACGACGGGTCGTCGGCCTTGATCACCTTGACGAGCTTGCAGCCGGCATAGTGCGCCTCGAGGCAGGCTTCCAGGTCGTGGACCTTGGGCTTGCCGGGCAGCGTGTCGAGATGGAGCGGCACCGAGACGAGCATGCCCTTGAAGTAGTTGCCGACGCTCGGCACGAAGATCGGGCGACGTGTCAGTCCGGAATAGACCTGCAACTCGGGCACGTGTTTGTGTTCGAGGCCGAGGCCGTAAAGCTCGAAGAGGGGCGCCGTGCCCTTGTCATAGGTCTCGATCATGGACTTGCCGCCACCCGAATAACCGGAGACGGCGTTGACAGTGACGGGATAGTCGGCGGGCATCAGCCCAGCGGCAACGAGCGGCCGAATGAGGCCGATGCCGCCGGTCGGGTAGCAGCCGGGGTTGGCAACGCGCTTCGAAGCCTTGACGGCGGCGGCCTGGGCCGTGTCCATCTCGGGAAAGCCATACGTCCAGCCATCGGCGATGCGGTGAGCGGTCGACGCGTCCACGATGCGCGGTCCCTTGGTGCCGAGCTCGTCGGCAAGAGCGGTCGCCTCCTTGGCGGCGTCGTCGGGGAGGCAGAGGACGACCAAATCGACGTCGGCCATCAGCTTCTGGCGGGCCTTGGGGTCCTTGCGCTTCTCGGGGTCAATGGATTTCACCTCGACGGCGGGCAATTTGGCCAGGCGCTCACGGATCTCGAGGCCCGTGGTGCCCGCCTCGCCGTCGATGAAAATGGCGGGACGGGTGCGGTTGTGGCCGAGGGGCGAGGAGGCAGTTGCGGAGGCGGTGGTGGCAGTCATGGCAGGCTCCGGAACGATGGGCTCGGGTGGGATGAGTGTGTGGCGGGGGCCAGAAAACAAAAAAGCCGCGCTCCGGGCGCGGCTTCGACGATGGACAGGGTGCGATCAGGCAGCCGTCATCGGATCCGCGCGCGGAGGCGGCAGCGACGTCGGCGGAGGCTGGTCGTCAGATGGTTCATGGGGCGAGCTTATGGGGTGGGGACCGGCGGTTTGTCAATCGGTTTGGCGCGGCACCCCGTCACCCGACTTTGTGAGCGGCATCGAAAACGACAGGCTCGGTGGGCGATCCGTCACGGCGGGTGACGTGCTCATGGAAGACCGGTAACCCAGCGTGGATGAGGGTATCCTTCTGGGCGAAGTCGAGGAATATGTGCTTCGAGTTGGCACCCAGCCGATCGAACCAGTTCGGGTCGTCGTAGGTGCCGGAGTAGAGCCCGATGTCGTTTGGCACGCGGGCGAGATCGAGGAAGATCTTGGTGCCGCAATTGGCGCAGAAATTCACGACGACGGCCTTTCCGCTCCCTTCCGAGGTCAGCTCGTAGCGTGTTGGCGTGCCCTTCAGCAGCTTGAAGTTCGAACGCGCGAACATGGTCTCCAGCAGAAAAGACGAACCCGTCGCGCGCTGGCAAAACTTGCAGTGGCAGAAAACCACGCGGTCCGGGGGGCCATTGGTCTCATACCGGATTGCGCCGCAAAGGCAGCCGCCAGCGTGTATCGTCATTTTGAATCTCCGCGATCAGACAATTCAGCGAAGCTATCCGATGTCGCGCGGCACGTCGGCATGAAAAACAGACACGTTAAAAACGGACCTCGGAAGCGGCGTCGGATTCAACCGTTGCGCGACACTCGTCCGGCGGGCCAACATGGCCTAAGAGATGCGACTTTCAGCAAGACACCGGAGCCCGCCCGACATGGCCGACGAGATCCCGTTCCGCAAGGAAATGAACTTCGAGTACGGCGTGCCGCGGGAGCTCTTTCCGGGGGTGACGCGGATCGTCGCCAACAATCCGGGGCCGTTCACGTTCAAGGGCACGAATACCTATCTGCTCGGGCAAGGCCGCGACCTCGCACTGGTCGATCCCGGACCGGAGGATGCCGCGCATCTCGATGCAATCCTGCGGGCGACGCAGGGCAAGCGGATCGCGAGCATCATCATCACGCACACGCATCGCGACCACATCGATGGACTGCCGGCGCTGAAGGCGAAAACCGGGGCCAAGGTCTACGGTTATGGGCGCAAGGCGCGTAACCCGGGCGCCAAGGTGGCGAGCCCGGCAGGAGGCGAGGCCAACGACGAGGATTTCGTGCCGGACGTCGCTTTGAAGGACGGCAGCCGCTTCGAGGGCGAGGGGCTTGCCCTGACCGCGCTGCATACGCCCGGCCATGCGCCGGATCACCTCTGCTTTGCAATCGAGGGCACCGGCATCCTGCTCTCGGGCGATCACGTCATGGGATGGAACACGTCGGTCGTGGCGCCGCCGGACGGCAACATGGTCGCCTACATGAACTCTCTCGACAAGCTGATGGCGCGAAACGATTCGGTGTTTCTGCCCGGACATGGGGGGCGCATCGAGCAGCCGCAACGCGTGGTGAAGGCCTTCATCGTGCACCGCCGGATGCGCGAGCAGGCCATTCTCGATTGCATCAAGGGCGGGGCGACGACTATTGCGGCGGTCGTCGAGGCTGTTTATCGCGGTCTCGATCCGCGGCTCGTGCGGGCTGCGTCGCTGTCTGTTGCTGCTCACGTCGAGAGCCTGGTTGAGCGCGGCCTTGTTTCTGCTTCTGGCCCCGTAGCGCAACCGGATCGGCTTTCCCCCGTCTAGGAACGGCCTTCTCGGGCAATCCCCGGCGACGACGCGGAAGGTCGGAGCCGGTGACCGTCTCGTCGAGGCGCAGCTTGAACTCCTTGAAAAGGGCGCGGATGCGCTGTGCGTTGCGGCCGAAGTCGTGCTCGCCGTAGCGCGATGCCGAGCGCGCATCAACGCGCGTCTCGTTGCCATGGGCTGCAACGCGGATGACGATGTCGTCGTAAAATCCGAGGACGAGCGTGCGATCGACCGCCTCGATGTAGCCGGGAGCGCCCTTTGCGGACGGCGGCGTCTCGCTCGCCACGCGCCAGTGGAGGCGTTTGATGGTCTCGCCCAGCACGTCCCAGGTCTCGCCGACGGGCCGCGGGACGATGACGGGGCGGATGTCGGGATACGATTCGAGCTGTCGGCGCGCGACGTGCGGGCCTTCATACCCGGCGGCGTTGGCCAATCCCGAGCGGGCGGGGGCGAGGGCTGCAAACGAGGGGGGCGCCGTCGTGTCGGTGGTGATGTCGTGGATCGCCGGCAGGCTTCGGTAGAGAGGGACGAGACCCGCTGGCCAAGCGAGGATCGCGGTGCCGAGAAGCAGGCCGATGCTGGCGCTCCAGGCACCGATGCGCCCATCTCGCCAGATTGCGACGAACGACCCAACGGCCAGCAGCACGGCGACGGCTGCTCCAGCCAGTGCCGCGACGAAGATGTTGAGCGCAACCGGCGTCGGCAGTGAGAGGAGGCGATGCAGGACAATGCTGACCACCACGAGTTGCGCGCTGAACACCGCGAGATTGCGGGACCAGCGGGCGAGTGGACTCGAGAAGGTGGGGGCGTGGTGCATCGGGCCTCATCTGGGCACCCGGGGGCCGGTGGGATGCGCACAATCCGGCACGGACAAACTCAGTGTCGTCAGGGTGGTCGTGGACCTATAATCCATTGCGGCGCCGATGGACAGGTCGGCTCCCATGACTACGCTCACGAATTTCGCCGCACGTGACGTCGAGGCGCTGCTGCATCCGAATACGAACCTCGGCAGCCATCGCTCGAGCGGGCCAGGGGACGAGATCCACACTATGTTCGACCGCCTCGAGCGTGCGCTGGATCGCGGGCACGAGTGGGTGCAGGCGGAGGGAATGGCCTGAGCCCGCAGTTTATCGCGTCGGCGGTGGCAGTTCGTCGAGGCTGGAGATGTACCATTTCTCGGTCTCGACAATGGCTGGGTTCTCACCGTTGGCGAAGATCCAGCTATCGACAGCCCACTTCTGGCCGTTGGTGTTCTCCCGGATCACCGCGGTCCAGTGAGGCCAGCCCGAGATGCCGCGCGTCAGATTCTCCTTCGCGAACGGCGTGCCGACGGTGTGGTAGCGCAGAAGCTTGTTGTGGGCCAGGACGAGCAGATAGCTGGTCGTGTTCGTCGCCTCGTCGACGCAATCCTGCTGGGTCGAATCGCCCGACGCCATGAAATCCATGCCGGGGCGGTCGGCCTTGGTGCCGATCACGTCACCCACCCTGCGCTCCATCCAGCTGATGGCGTAGGCGATGGCGCGGCGCTCCTCGGCCGGCGTGTCGGCCGTCCGGGTCTTTTCCATCAGCTGCGAGATGGCGGCGACGTCCTCGTCGCGGAAACGGAAGCGCGTCTGCTTGCTGCACCCATAGGCGTGGCAGACCCAAACGGTATTGCCCTTGGGCTCGCGGCTCTGGAAATCCGCGAAATGTCGATCGACGGAGCCGGTGCGCTCGTGTGTGCAGCCGGCAACAAGCAGGCACAGGATCGTTGCCGTCGTCCTCCACCGCATCGCGCCCGCCCCCGCCGGTTGCTCCCGATCGGGCTCTAGCAGTGCAGCGATTCGCTCCAAAGCAGGGAATGGGCGTGGTGCACGTCGGCCGTGCCGCAGTTGCAACGAGGACGCGGCCGACGAGGACGTTCAGAGCTTGTAGCCCTGACGAGCGAGCAACTTCCAGGCGCCACCTTCCTTGCGCCAGACCTGCAGAACGCCGATTTTGACGGCGTCCGCCTTGCCGCTGCGGTCGAGATCGGCGGAGAACGTGTTGCGCACGATGGCGTTGTCGCCGACGACGGCGATGGTCTGGTCGCCGAAGGTTACCGTCTTGAAGATGGTCTTCTTGCTGGCGATGGCGGCTGCGTACTGCTCCTTGGTTTCGGTGGCCCCGCTCGAGTGCGAGTAAGAGAGCTTGTCGTGGGCGACGGCGAGGAGCTTCTCCTTGTCGGCGGCCAACATGGCTTGGCGCAGAGCCTCGACGGCGGCCGCGACGGCGGCCTCGTCGCCACCCTGGGCGGCCGCCAGTTCGATCGAGGCCGACGACATCACCAAAGCCGCACCTCCTGCGAGCGTCAGCTCGCGACGCGTGAGACGCATGGGCTTCCTCCTTCGGTTTTATTCCCCGCGGTTGCTCCGCGCGGTGAGCAAGGCTAGCGGAGCCTTGGAGGCATGTGCAAGGCGAGGTTGAGAAGGGAAGCCGTGCCGGGGTTCTGGACCGTACGGCGCGGGGGTGGCAGGCTTGGATTTCCAGACGCCACCGAGATCCGACCAAGAGGCTTTTCCATGAGCGCCAGCAGCAAGCCCACCGCCTACGGCCGCATCTTCGCGCCGCGCCAAGACTGGCTCGACAAGGCGCCGACCGAGGACGTGATCGAGCCGGACCTGCCGATCATCGATACGCACCATCACGTCTGGGAGGCGCCGGGGCGCGGGCGCTACATGCTGGAGGAACTGCACGCCGATCTCGGCAGCGGCCACAATGTCGTCGGCACCGTGTTCATCGACTGCCACTACAGCTACCGCACCGACGGCCCGGAGGAGATGAAGGCCGTGGGCGAGGTGGAGGCGGTGGCAGCGCTCGCCGAGGAGAGCGACAAGCGGACGGGCGGCAAGATCAAGGTTGCGCAGGGCATTGTCGGCAATGCTGACCTGTCGATGGGAGCGCGGGTCGAGCCGGTTCTGGCGGCCATGGTCGAGGCGGGGCGTGGTCGGTTTCGCGGTGTGCGCAACTCGGCGGGTTGGCACGAAGACCCGGTGATCGGCAACAATCATCAGGGGTTCGGCAAAGGGCACTATTACCGCGAAGACTTCCGGGATGGGCTAAGGCGCCTGAGCCGGATGGGCCTTTCGCTCGATGCGCTCGGCTATCACACGCAGCACCAGGACATTCTCGATCTGGCGCGGGCGGTGCCTGAGGCCAACATCATCATGAACCATACGGGCATGCCGCTCGGCTATGGCCCGTATACGGGCAAGCTCGACGAGGTGGCGAAGGTCTGGCGCGCGAAGTTGCCCGAGATCGCCAAGTGCCCGAACGTGTCCATGAAGCTCGGGGGCATGATGATGCGCGTGGCCGCCTATGACTACAACGTGCTGGCGGCGCCGCCGTCATCGGAGGAGCTGGCGCGGCACTGGCGGCCCTGGATCGAGCCGTGCATCGAGATGTTTGGGGCCGACCGTTGTCACTTTGAGAGCAATTTCCCGGTCGACAAGATGGGGATCGGATTCAAGGCGCTGTTCAATGCGTTCAAGCGCATCGCGGCGGGCTGCTCGGCCTCGGAGAAGGCGGATCTTTTCGCAGGGACGGCGAGGAGGGTCTATCGGTTGGGGTAGGCCTACGCCAAGGATCTGGCATGGCGGAGAAATCCGGCCTACATCTCGGCCATGACCAATCCCATTCACATCATCGGCGGCGGGCTGGCGGGCTCGGAAGCGGCGTGGCAGGCGGCAGAGGCCGGCGTGCCGGTGGTGCTGCACGAGATGCGGCCCGAGGTGAAAACGGAGGCGCACCAGACGGATGGGCTTGCTGAACTGGTCTGTTCCAACTCGTTCCGCGCCGACGACTGGACGGCCAATGCGGTGGGGCTGCTTCACGAGGAAATGCGCCGGCTCGGGTCGCTGGTCATGGCGGCGGCGGACCTGCACAAGCTGCCAGCAGGCGGGGCCCTGGCGGTCGATCGCGACGCGTTTTCGGCCGAGGTGACACGGCGGCTCGAAGCCCATCCGCTGGTGACACTGGCGCGGGGCGAAGTGGAAGGTTTGCCTCCCGATCACTGGGACAGCGTCATCGTGGCGACGGGGCCGCTGACCTCGCCAGCCTTGGCTAGCGCCATCGGCGCGTTGACCGGCGAGGCTGAGCTGGCGTTCTTCGATGCCATCGCCCCGATCGTGCATGCGGAGTCGATCAATCTGGACATCGCTTGGAAACAATCGCGCTACGACAAGCCGGGGCCAGGTGGCACTGGGGCGGATTATCTCAATTGTCCCATGAGCCGGGATCAGTACGAGGCGTTCGTCGACGCGCTGCTGGCCGGTGAGAAGACCGAGTTCAAGGAATGGGAAGGGACGCCTTACTTCGACGGTTGCCTGCCGGTCGAGGTGATGGCCGAGCGTGGCCGCGATACGCTCAGGTTCGGGCCCATGAAGCCGGTCGGGCTATCCGATCCTCGGACAGGGATGCGGCCGTGGGCGGTCGTACAACTCAGGCAGGACAATGCGCTCGGAACGCTCTGGAACATGGTCGGCTTCCAGACAAAGCTGCGTCACGGCGAGCAGAAGCGCGTGTTCCGCATGATTCCGGGGCTCGAGAACGCGGAGTTCGCCCGGCTTGGCGGGCTGCACCGGAACACGTTCCTCAACAGCCCTAAGGTGCTCGACGGGCAATTGCGCTTGAAGGTGATGCCGCGCCTGAGATTTGCAGGGCAGATCACGGGCGTCGAAGGGTATGTTGAAAGTGCCGCGATCGGGTTGCTGGCGGGGAGGTTGGCGGCGGCCGAGCGCGCAGGACAGAGTATCGACGTGCCGCCTCCGACGACGGCGCTTGGCGCGCTGATCGCACATATCACCGGCGGGCATCTTGCGACGGCTGAGCAAGGCGGTGCGCGCTCGTTTCAACCGATGAACGTCAATTTCGGGCTCTTTCCGCCGGTCGAGGTGCCGCAACAGAACGCGGAAGGCCGGCGGATCAAGGGTAAGGACAAAGGGCCGGTGAAGAAACGCGCTGTCGCTGAGCGGGCGCTGGCTGATCTGGCGCGATGGGTGGGGCGCGGTGAGTCGCCGGATGGCGCGACGGCCTTGTGACACGACGAGGCGCGTGGATCGCCGCATTCGCGGGGATGACATGGCTCCCGATTTTTTTCTGAGCGAGTGAGGATGACATGAAGGCGTGGCAGATCGTATCCGATCGGGGCATCGGGGCGTTGGAGCTGAACGAGGTCGCGGCACAACAGCCGGGTCCGGGCGAGGTGGTGGTGCGCATGCACGCCAACTCGATCAACTATCGCGATTACCTGACGATTACGGACCCGGTGTCGCGAAAGCTGCCGTATCCGCGCGTACCGAACTCGGATGGTGCGGGCGAGGTGACGGCGGTGGGAGCGGGCGTGACCGGAGTGAAGGTGGGCGACCGGGTGGCGTCGTGCTTCTTCCAGAGGTGGACGGACGGGCAATGCTCGGCCGAGGCGATGGCAAGTGCGCTGGGCGGCGCCGTCGATGGCGTGCTGGCGGAAGAGGCGGTGCTGAGGGCGGACGGCGTCGTGCCGGTGCCAGAGCACCTTTCATATGCCGAGGCGGCGACGCTGCCGTGTGCCGCGCTGACCGCATGGAATGCCATCGTGGAGACCGGCCGCGTGAAGGCGGGCGACTGGGTGCTGCTGCTGGGCACGGGCGGCGTATCGATCTTTGCGCTGCAGTTCGCGCACATGATGGGCGCGCGGACGATCATCACGTCGTCCTCCGACGACAAGCTCGAGAAGGCGCGGTCACTGGGTGCCACGGTGGCCGTGAACTACAAGAGGCATCCGAATTGGGAGGATGCCGTGCTGGAGGCGACGGGCGGACGAGGCGTCGATGTCGCGGTCGAGGTGACGGGGGCGAAGAATCTGCCACGGACGATCAACGCGACGCGCATCGCGGGAGCGATTGCGCTGATCGGGGCGATGCATGGCGGGCAGATCGATCCGGCGCTGTTCATGCGGCGCTCGATCCGGATGCAAGGCATCTACGTCGGCTCGCGTCGCATGTTCCTCGACATGATCCAGGCCATCGAGGCGCACAAGCTGAGGCCGATCATTGATCAGACGTTCCGCTTCGACCAGGCGCGCGAGGCCTATCGGCACATGGAAGGTCAGGGCCATCTCGGCAAAATTGTGATCGCGATGAGCTGAAGGAGCACGTGCTTCTGAGCCAGGAACTCCGGCGCGGGCCGATCGTTGCGGTGTGGTCGAAACCAACTGCACCGTGGGATTCCTTCGCCAATGACGCTTGCGTTCGTACTGCTAACTCACGGCCGGCCCGATGCTATCCTACGTGTCGCGGAAGCCCTCATGCGTGGGAGCCGGGATCGGCTCGTGGTCGTGTGTCACGACGGGCCGAGCGAGGAGCGCCAGCGACTTGCGGCGTCACGGCTGGTCGACAAGGTGCTGCCTTCGCCTGGCGGTCGTGGCCGGTTCGGTCTGGTCGATGCCGCGCTCAGCGCGATGCGATGGCTCGAGGCACAGCCCAAGGCCTACGACTGGCTCGTGCAGCTGAGCGGGCAGGATTATCCCATCCGTCCCATCAGGGAGTTGGAGGACGAACTCGCTCGCGGAGGGGGGGACGGCTATTTTCACCATTTCGACGCATTCAATCCGACCGAGGCGGCGGAAGGGCCGATGTCGTGGTCGCAGGACGAGGTCCAGAACCGCTACCATTTCCGGTATGCATTGCTGAAGCCGGAGACGACGGCTTTGCTGCGTGCTGTACTCAAGGCGCCGCGGCTTTTGCTCGAGAGAACGCAGGGATACCGTTTGCATACGGGCTACGCTCTGATGGTCGGAGCACGGTCCTCAACGCCGTTCTCGTCGTCGTTCCGCCTATTCGGCGGCAGCTTCTGGGTGACAATCAATCGCAAGAGCGTACGGGCAGTGCTCCACTTCGTTGACGAGCGACCCGATGTCGTTGCGTATTTTCGCGATGTGCTCAATCCAGACGAGGCATTCTTCCACACCGTTCTCGCCAACCGGCCGGACATACTCCTGTCGCGGCGGGAACTGCGCTACTACGATTTCTCGATGACGCGGCTCGGGCGGCCAGCGCTGATTTCTCACTCCGATCTCGATCGTGTGCTGGCCAGCGGCTGCTATTTTGCGCGGAAATTCGACCTGGAGCGCGATCCGCACATCGCCAACGAAATCGACAAACGGCTTCACGGTGGTGACGCTAGGCGCTTTGCCGCCACTTCGTCCGGGAGATCCGGTTAGCTAAGCTACCGCGCGAATGCAGCGGACGACGTGGCCGGGGCTGATCTCGCCGACCGGCGGGTCGGCCTCGCGGCAACGAGGTTCGGCATAGCTGCAGCGCGGGGCAAAGGGGCAGCCGGGGGGCAGGCTCGATAAATCCGGCGGGTTGCCAGGGATGGTGGCAAGCCGCTTGCCTTCGAGCCGGCCGCCGTGAGCGCGCGTCGATAGAAGTCCAAGAGTGTAGGGGTGGCGCGCGCGCGCGATGACCTCCTCGACTGGGCCGGTCTCGACGATGCGGCCGGCGTACATGACGGCGATGCGGTCGGCGACCTGCACGGCGACACCGATGTCGTGTGTCACGAAGATGACGGTGAGCCCCAGGTCTCGCTGCAACTCGCGCAGGATGAGCAGGATCTGAATCTGGACGGTGGCGTCGAGGGCTGTGGTCGGCTCGTCGGCGAGGAGCACCTCCGGGTCGCACGATAGAGCGAGGGCGATCATGGCGCGCTGGCGCATGCCGCCCGACAGTTCATGCGGGTAGGCATCGAGCCGGCGTTCGGGCGACGGGATGCGGACGCGCTCGAACAGCTCGAGGGCACGCTTCCTGGCTTCCGCGCGCGGCACGCCCTTGTGGCGCATGACCGTCTCTACGATCTGGTCGCCGACACGGTACACGGGGTCGAGGGCAAGGCCCGGATCCTGAAAGATCATCGAGGCGACGCCACCACGGAAGTCCTGCAGTGCTTGCGGGGCCAGCGTGTTGACATCGATGCCGCCGACGACGATGCGGCCGGTGACGGTGGTGATATGGCCCGGATTGAGCCGGATCAGGGCGCGGAGTGTCACGCTCTTGCCGGAGCCGGATTCACCGAGGAGCGCCAGCACCTCGCCACGCCCGAGGCTGAGGTCGACGCCATTGACGGCGCGGACCGTCGTTGACTTGCCCGTGCGAAAGGCAACGTTGAGGTCTTTCACATCGACGATGGGTGTGCTCGATGCCGTGCTGGCCGTGGGCTTGGCAATGGTAGCGGTTGTCATGACAGCACCCCTACTGCGGCCCTCGGACCGGTCTTTGCAACTGCAGCAGCGCGGCTGTGCCCCGAACCCGCATCGACGGCGTGGCACGCAACGGGGTGTCCGCCACCATGGCGAGCGAGCGCGGGCTCGGTGCGGCTGCAGCTGTCCTCAGCAAGCCGGCAGCGGGGATGGAAACGGCAGCCGGTCGGCGGATTGATCGGGTTCGGCGGGTCGCCGGCCAGCGGAGCCTCGGTGGCGCGCGCCTTCGGGTCCATGCTCGGCACCGAGGCGAGCAGCGCTTGCGTGTAGGGGTGGGTCGGATGCTCGAGGACGGCGTCGGCGGGGCCGAGTTCGGCGACACGGCCGAGATACATGACGAGCACGCGGTCGGCCATGAAGCGGACGACGTCGAGGTCGTGGCTGATGAAAATGTAGGTGAGGTTGAAGTCGTCCTTGAGGTCGAGCAGCAAGTTCAAAACCTGTGCTTCGACGGACTTGTCGAGAGCCGAGACCGCTTCGTCGAGGATCAGGAGTTTTGGCTCGAAGGCCAGTGCCCGGGCGATGTTGACGCGCTGGCGCTGGCCACCCGACAACTCGTGAGGGTAGCGGCCGGCGAAGCGGCTCGGATCGAGACCGACGCGGGCGAGGAGGTCGTGAGCGCGATCAATGGAGGCACGGCGCGAGAGGCCGTGGACCTCAGGGCCGAAGGCGATCGAGGCCTCGGTGGTGAGGCGCGGATTGAGTGAGGCGTAACTGTCCTGGAAGACCATCTGCACCTGCCGGCGGAACTCTGTCAGCGGCAACTCGGGAGAGCCGACGGTCTTGCCTTGAAACAGCAGCTCGCCGGCAGTGGGCTGCATCAAGTGCATCACGAGACGGGCGGCGGTCGACTTGCCGCAACCGGATTCGCCGACGATGCCGAGCGTCTCGCCGGGCATCACGGCGAAGTCGATCCCGTCGACGGCGCGGACAAGCGCGCCTCCGCCAAACATCGTCTGGCCGACGGGGAAGTGCTTGACGAGGCCTTTGACCGCCAGAAGCGGGGGGGCGTCGTCGTTGGAGGGGCGGGGGGCGGGAGCGGTCATGTTTTCAGATCCATGGCCGAGCGCAGGCCGTCCGAGAGCAGGTTGAAGGAGAGCGAGGTAAGGAAGATCATCACGCCGGGCAAGGCTGCAACATACGGGTTGACGTAGATCGCCTGGCGCAGCTCGTTCAGCATCAAGCCCCACTCGGGCTCCGGCGGCTTGGTGCCGAGGCCGAGAAACGAGAGGCCGGAAGCGAGGATGATCGAGACCGAGATCAGGCTGGTCGCGTAGACGAAGATGGCGCCTAGGACGTTGGAGAGGACGTGGATGCGGATGATACGCAGGGAGGAGGCGCCGGAGGCGCGGGCCGCCTCGACGTAATCGAGGTTGCGGACCTGCGTGGTGATGGTTTCGGCGACACGAGCGATCGGCGGTATGAAGACGACGGAGAGCGACAGGATGGCATTGCCGATGCCGGCGCCGAGGGCACCCGAGATGGCGATGGCGAGCAGCACGGACGGGAAGGCGTAGAAGATGTCCATGGTGCGCATGATGGCCATGTTGACTGCGCCGCCTAGATAGCCGGCGATGACGCCAAGCAGGCCACCGATCACCAGCGCGTTCAGAACGGGTAGAACGCCCATGAACAGTGAGAGGCGGCCGCCGTAGATGAGGCGCGAGAGCATGTCGCGCCCGGTGTGGTCAGTGCCAAGCGGATGGCCGGGAAAGCCGATGTCCTTCAACCGGCGGATCATGCTGGCCTTGTAGGGATCGGCGGGAGCGATGAGCGGCGCAAAGATCGCCATCAACACGATCAGCAACAGCACGAGCCCGAAGAAGAGGGTGACCTTGTCCCGCAACAGGCGCGACAGGACGGTCGACCAATAGCCGGGCGAGTTCGCGATGGTCTGTGCGATGTCGACCGTGGCCGGCGCGGCAGGCGTCATGAGGTTCATGGTGTCAGCTCCGACGCATGCGCGGGTCGACCCACGTCTGGAGGATGTCGACCGCGAGATTGAGGGCGACGAAGAACATGGCGAGCAGGAGGATGGTGCCTTGCAGCATCGGGATGTCGCGCCGGAAGATGGCGTCGTTCAAAAGGTAGCCGGTGCCGGGCCAGTTGAAGACGGTCTCGACGAGGATCGAGCCGCCGAGCAGGTAGCCGAGCTGAAGTCCCATGACGGCGAGCACGGTCGGCGCGGCATTGCGAGCGACGTGGCGCATGACCTGCCCGTGCAGCAGGCCCTTTGCCCGGAGCGCCTGCACGAACTCCTGGCTGAGGATCTCGGCGACGGTTGAACGCACAGTGCGGGTGATGATACCGCACGGAATGACGGAGAGGGTCACGGCCGGGAGGATCAAAAACCTGATGTGTTCCCAGTCCCACTTCCAGGCGTCGGAGCCGCCTGCACCCATGCCGGTCGCGGGGAGCCACTGCAGGTTCACGGCGAAGACGATAACGAGGACCATGCCGAGCCAATAATGCGGCACCGACACGCCGGCGATGCCGAAGCCGGTGGCGAGCTTGTCGATGATGCTGCCCTGGTAGTAGCCGGCGAGACCGCCGAGAAGGCAGCCGAAGGCGAAGCCGATCATGGTGGCGAAGATGGCGAGCATCAGTGTGTTCGGCACTGCGGCGAGGAGCGTATCGAGAACGGGCCGGCTGTTGACGATCGAATTGCCGAGATCGCCTTGCAGGGCCTTGCCGAGCCAGATCAGGTATTGGACCGGCAGTGGCTTGTCGAAGCCATAGGCGGCTCGCAGCTTGGCCACCATCTCCGCGGTCGCGTCCGGGGCGACGACGGCGTTCAGGGGGTCGCCCGAGAGGTGGATCAGCGCGAAGACGAAGATCGTCACGCCGAGTGCGATCGGGATCGTGTAGAGCAGTCGGATCAGGATGTATCGCAGCACGTGGCTCGCACTCCTAGCGGAGCGTGGTTGGGCGACTCGGGAGTGACCGCGTCACGACGCAAATTGGGTGGGCGCTGGACTGAGCGCGCCCACCCTTGAGCCGAGGGCCTACTTGTCCATGTAGACGGGCGAGAGGCTCTGGAACCAGTTTCGCGACTGGACGAAGCCCTTCACTTTTTTCGACATGGCGCGCGGTGCGACGTCGTGGACGACCCAGACGAACAGCGCGTCGTCGACCATCTTCGTGTGCACCTTGGCGAGTGCGGCGTCGCGCTCCTTCGGATCGAACGCGGCCTGGGCGGCTGCCAGCAGCTTGTCCATCTCCGGGTCGCTATAGAAGCCGAAGTTGACGCCCGTCGGTGCGTGCAGGTCAGAGCGCAGGAACCGGGTCATTGCGTTAAATGGATCCTGCGTCGTGTAGGAGACGTTGACGCCATGGGCACCCTTGATCTGGGGCGACTTGCCGCCGGCGCGCCAAAGATTGAGGAGCGCCTGCCACTCGACGACCTCGTACTCGATGTCGAAGTAGGCCTCCTTGAGGCTTTGCTGCAGGTACTCGTTCATCTGCAACGGCAGCATCTGCCCGGAACCTGACGCCGAGATCAGCATCTTGATCTTGGCCGGCTTCGACGCGCTGTATCCGGCTTCAGTCATGAGCTTCTTGGCGGCGTCCACATCGGTCTTGATGTCGAAGGAGGGCTTGCCGAACCAGGGGTCCGTCTTCGGCACGTGACCGGCGGCCTCGACGCCGTAGCCGCCGAGCAACTCGACGATGCCCTTGCGGTCGACCGCGAGATTGGCTGCCTTGCGGACTCGGATGTCATTCCACGGCGAGCCCTCGATGCGGTTGAGGTGCCATGACCAGATGTGCGGGTAGATGTTCGAGACGATGTCGAAGTTCGACGACTTGATGCGCGGCATGGCGTCGGGAGACGGGGCCTCGATCCAATCGACCTGGCCGGAGAGAAGGGCCGCCGTGCGGGCCGAGGGATCGGGCATCGGCACGAGCGTCAGTTTGTCGAGCTTCGGCACGCGGGTCTTGTCCCAGTGCTCCTTGTTCGGGGCGAGTTCCGCAAGCTCGCGAGACTTGAGCGTGGTCAGCTTGAACGGGCCCGTTCCGGACGGCGCGGCGGCGAACTTCGTCCAGTCCTTGCCCGTGGCCTCCCACTGCTTGGGCGAAGCCATCATCACGTAGCAGACCTGGAAGGGCCAAAAGGCGTCCGGCGTCTTGGTCTCGAACTCGACGGTGTAATCGTCGATCTTCTTGACGGCCTTGTAAGCCGGCAGGCGGAAGTTGGTCAGCGAGACCATCTGCGCCGAGTACTGCGGGGCCTTCTCGTCGAACAGGCGGTCCATGTTGAAGACGACCGCGTCGGCGTTGAATTCGCTGCCGTCGTGGAACTTGACGCCCTTCCTCAGCTTGAACGTCCACTTGGTCGGATCGGTCTTGCTGACCTCGAAGCTTTCGGCGAGCGCCGGAACGAGGCCCGACGGTTTGTCTGAGGAGGTGAGATCGAAGTTGAGCAGGCCGTCATAGAGCAGCAGCCCCATGAACCGGTAGCCTTCGAAGCCGTTGTCGGGCTGGCCCCAGGTGAGCGGGATGTCGTTCGCCGTCATGCCGATGCGGAGATGGCCCTGGGCTGCAGCGGGACCGGCCAGCGCTGTGCAGGCGAGCAGGGCGCTCGCTGCAAGGGCTGTAAAGCGATGCTTCAGGCGATTTCTATTCGACACAGAACATACTCCCTTTTTCTGTTGAGGCGACGGATGGCTCCGGCCGGTTGTGCCGGCTCGGAGGCAGATTTCACGCGTTGAGGCCGCGCTGAGCCTCGAGGTAGGGCAGCACGTCGGCGGTGGTCACGATGTCGGCATAGCGCCGGCCGACGTCCTTCAGGTTGGCCTCGTGTTCCTCTTTGCCGGGATCGCCACAGCAGTCCTCGACGACGATGGTGCGGTAGCCCGACGAGAAGGCGTCGATGACGCTGGCGCGGACACAGCCGGAAGTGACGCAACCGGTGACGAGCACCGTGTCGATGCGATGCTTGGTCAGGAAGCCGGTCAGCGGCGTCTGGAAGAAGATCGACGGACCGGATTTCTGGAAGATGTAGTCGTAGGCGGGATCGGCGATGGCATCGTCCATCTCGGCTTCGAGTGAGCCTTCGCGAAAGCCGTCTCGGACGGCACCGACTTTCCAGCGCAAGACGTCGCGCGCGGAGTGATAGGCAGTGAAGCACGATGCGACGGGCACGTTGCAGCGTCGAGCATGAGCGAGTAACTCGACCGTCCGATCGCGCGCGGCATGGATGCGTGGCGACTTGCCCATGGCGCAGCGCGGGTCGGTGAAGCCCTTCTGGTAGTCGACGACGAGCACCGCTGCGCGCTCGCCGAAACCGACTGGTAATGCGCCGTAGGTCGCAGCCTCAAAGGCGTTCGTCATCGTCTCCCCACCGCCAAGTGTCGTTGCACAAACTCTGAGCAACGGCACTTTCGCGGTGAAATGGGCAGCAGGTCAATCCCAACATCTCGGCATCGTGCCGGAAAACAGTGCAGTTGCAGAGTGCGTACGACGACCACTGAATGGCGACGCGGTCAGTCGATCTCGCGAGACGTATCGAGAATGGACATGATTTCGCACTCGCGCGGCAGGCTGCGGCCGAGGCGACGGGCCATAGCGAGGGCCCACGGCGCGACGGCTACGAGTTCCTCCATGATGCGCGGAGGCAGGCGCAGACCAGAGGCGATGGCCGCGTTCTCAGCCCGTGTCCGGATGGCCGGCTCGACCTTGGAGGTGTCCGGGGTCCAAGGCTCGACGTCGAGCGGTGCCGGCGCGGCTCCAGGCGTCAGCTTTGGGTGCTGCCTGGTGAAGCCGGTCGCCTGCTCGAAAGCGTGGCCTGCGCGTAGCACGAGGGCGTCATCGAACGGGCGTCCAACGATTTGCAGGGAGAGCGGCAGGCCCGCCGCACTGAAGCCGGACAGCACGGCGAGGGCTGGACCGCCGGTGCAATTGAAGGGCGTGGTGAGTGCGCCTTTCTGCCAGAAGTTCAACGGGTCGTGGCGGTCGAGCCGTGGCGCCGACGAGTTGTTGGCCGTGACGAGCAGATCGAATCGCCGATAGATCGGGCGCATCTCGTCCATGATCCGGCGACGTTCGCGGCTAGCGGTGACGTAATCCTCGGCGGTGAACAGGCAGGCGGCGAGGCTGCGGGAGCGGAAATCCTGGCCGAATGCCTCGGGGCGGGCGATCAGCTCTTTCAGATGCAGCGAAAAAAGTTCGCTCTCTGCGGTGACGATCTTGACGTCGGAGTAGTTGAGCAGGGGACGCAGCGTCACGTCCTCGATCGTTGCGCCGAGATCGCGGAAGACGGCGAGGCTCGCCTCCATAGCGGCGGCAAGCTCGGCATTAGGGGCCATGTCGGTTTCCCAGAAGTGGCGAACGACACCGATGCGCAATCCTTTGATGCCGTCGCCGAGGCCCGCCGTGTAATCGGCTGTGCGGCGATCCGCCGACGAAGGATCGGCGAGATCACGCCCGGCAACCGCATTGAGGATCAGGGCGCAGTCCTCGGAGGTGCGCGCCATCGGGCCGCAATGGTCGTAGCTGTAGGAGTTGGGAATGACGCCGGCGCGGCTGACGAGGCCGTAGGTAGGCTTGAGGCCGGCAATGCCGCAGAGCCCGGCCGGGCCGCGAATGGAGCCACCGGTGTCGGAGCCCATGCTGACGGGAACGAGGCCTGCGGCCAGCGCGGCGCCGGAGCCCGATGACGAACCGCCGCTGAAGTGCGCTGTGTTCCAGGGATTGCGCGCGGGTGGCCAGGGCAGATCGAACGAGGGGCCGCCGTGGGCGAACTCGTGCGTCGCGAGCTTTCCGGTGAGAACGGCACCGGCCGACTTCAGCTTGGCGACCGCCGTCGAATCCTTGGACGGGACGCGGTCGATGTTGGTGCGGGAATGGCCGGACGTGAGGACACCCGCCGTGTCGTAGATGTCCTTGACGGCGAACGGCACCCCGTGGAGGGGCCCGCGATAGCCGCCGCGCGCGATCTCGGATTCGGCGGCGCGGGCCGCGTCGAGCGCGATGTCGTCGGTGCGGGTGATGAAGGCATTGAGTTGCGGCTCGAGCGCTTCGGTGCGGGCGAGGAGGGCCTTGGTGTAGTCGACCGGGGAGAGCTTGCGCGTCCGGATGAGGTCTGCGGCCTCGGCGAGGGTGAGGTCGTGGAGTGCGCTGGGAAGGTCGGGCATGGGCGTCACCTCGGGTTGGAGTTGGAACAGGCTACCGCCGAGGACCCAGCGACGGCCTGCAAGGATCGTTGGCATCGCGCCGGAGAACCGAGCAAAGAGCTGGTCAGGCCGCGGTCCAGCCACCGTCGATCATGAGGACCGTGCCGGTGATGAAGCTGGCCTCGTCGCTTGCGAGAAAGGCGATGGCGCGGGCGACCTCGTCGACCTCGCCGATGCGGCCCATGGGATGGCGCTGAAGGCGCCACTGGCGCATGGCGTCGGGGTCCTTGGCGGTGCTCATCGAAAAGCGCGAGAGCGGCGTGTCGATGACGGCCGGGGCGACGGAGTTGACGCGGATGCCCTGCTTGGCGAAATCGACGGCTGTGGTTTTCGTGAAAGAGACGATGGCGCCCTTGGAGGCGATGTAGGCGCAGGCGTTGCCGCCGCTGTTGAAGGCGAGTTGCGAGGCGATGGTGACGACGGCCCCGCGTCGGGCGGCGATCATGACCGGCAGAGCGGCCTTCACCCAATTGACGGTGCCCATGACGTTGATACGGAAGACACGTTCCCAGATCTCTGCGTCCTGAGTGAGGACAGTGCCGGCGCCCGTGGAGATGCCGGCCCCGGTCACGAGGGCGTCGATGCGGCCCCAGGTGGCGACAACCGCCTCGACTTCGCGCTGGGCCGCCGCGGCGTCGGCGACGTCGGCAACGATGGACAAACTGGTCCCGCCGGCTTTCTCGATGACCCCGGCGGTGCGCGCCAGACCTTCGGCATTGCGGTCGACCAGCGCAACCCGGGCGCCGCGTGCGGCTAGCAATTCTGCCGTGGCGGCCCCGATGCCGGAGCCAGCTCCAGTGACGACGGCGACTTCAATGGTGGACATGGTCTGGCCTTCTGGCTGGGGCTGGCTCAAGCTGTGACGCTACGAAGACGGGCGGCGCGTGTCGCAGCATCACGGCCCGCAATCTTTCCGAACACGGCGCCGCGCAGCACCGACGTGGCGCCGGTGTAGGTGCCGTAGTAGATGCCCATGGTCTCGCCGGCGGCATAAAGGCCCGGGATAACGACGCCATCCGTGTCGAGCACGCGAGCAGCAGGGTCGACCTTGAGGCCGCCGAAGGTGAAGCAATTGCCGCACATGATCGGGAAGGCGAGATAGGGGGCCTCGGCGATCGGCCGCGCCCAATTCGATTTGCGGGGGGGGTAGCTGTCACGGGTGGCAAGCCCATCCGTCTGGAGCGGTTTGAACGGGCGGTCCTGCAAGCAGGCGGCGTTGAAGGCCGCGACCGTCGCTTCCAGCCTTGGCGCGTCGATAGACAGGGCACCGGCGAGCGCGGAGATGGTGGGGGCCTTCACGGGGGGCACACCGGATCGAACGGAGCGTTGCCAGGAGGGTACGTCGTCAATCCGAGAGTCGAGGATGGCGTAGGCGATGCCACCCGGCTGGGCGAGGATCTGGCGCGTGATCGCCTCGTAGGTGGCATCGACGGTGGCGGGTGCCTCGTCGACGAAGCGCTCGCCGCGAGCGTTGACCAGAATGCCGTAATTGAAGACGAGCACGATCGGCTCGGGCGCGCCGGAGCGGGGATCGAGCGGCTCGGCGTGGAAAAGCGTGTAGTCGCCGGCCGGCGCGGCGCCCATCGCCAACGCCATGGCGATGCCTTCGCCTTTATTGTAGTAGCCGCCGCGTGCGACCGGGCGGATGTAGCGCGACTGGGCGCCGAGATAGCGGGCCTGCATCTCCGCGCTTCCCTCGAAGCCGCCCGAAGCGAGCACCACAGCGGGGGCATGAAGTTGTCGGCGACCGGCGCCGGCCGTCGAGACGGTCACTCCGATCACGGCGCCGTTGTCCTCGGTCAAGAGCCCGCGGGCGGTCGTCTCGTAGCGGACATCGATGCCGTTGGCTTCGGCCCAGTTGCCGAGCGCCTCGACCAGGGCGAGGCCGCCGCCGATTGGTGCGAGGCGTGTGGTCGAGGTGGTGATCAGATAGCTCGGCAGGAAGTCGAAGCGGACGCCGAATGTTTTCAACCAGGCGAGGGTCGATCCCGCATGGTCGGCAAAGGTCGTGATCAGATCCGGGTCTGTCATCGAGTGCGTGCGCGACAGGGCGGAGCGGGCGTCGAAATCGCCGGCCGCTTCGGCGACGAGCGCGGGGTCGAGATGGGCGCCGGAGTTGGCTGCGAAGTGAGAGACGAAGTCGTGCGCGACCTCGTCTTCGCTACGCATGCGCATGAAAGCCTCGGTCCAGCGCGTGTTGCCACCGCGGTCCTCGCGCGGGGAACGCTCGAGCAGGATGACGCGGGCACCACTCTGGCGCGCCGAGGCAGCGGCCGAGAGGCCGGCGATGCCGCTTCCGACGACGATCACGTCCGCGCTGTCACTGCCGCCGGTCATGGTAAAAGGGCTCCTCGCTGGCCATGGAGGCGACATGGCGCACTGTCGGCAGGCGGTGTGTCAAGACCGGATGCCCAGCCGAGGCCGGGCGGATCGCCACTTGTGTCCGGCCGCCGGCCGCGCCAAGTAAGCGATATCGCCCAAAGCAGGATCATCATGACTGCCAAGTTCGACGACATACGCGCCGATTTCGAGCTCCTCGAAGACTGGGAGGACCGCTATCGCTACCTGATCGAGCTCGGCCGCGCGCTGGCGCCTCTCGATGAGTGCGACCGTACCGAAACCAACAAGGTGCGGGGCTGTGCCAGCCAGGTGTGGCTGGCAACGCGGATCGAGCGGGCTCCCGACGGACCACATATCGCCATACGCGGCGACAGCGATGCGCATATCGTCAAAGGGCTCATCGCGGTGCTGCTGTCGATGACCGACGGCCGGCGTGCGGACGAGATCCTGTCCGTCGATGCGCATAAGGCGTTTGCGGAGCTGGGACTCGCCGAACACCTGACGCCGCAGCGATCGAACGGGTTCGCGGCGATGGTGACGCGGGTTCGTACGGATGCCGAGGCAGCGGTGGCTCAGTCAGCCTGAGCGCCGTTCGACCAGCGCGAGAGGGTGGGGCGGTAATCATCGGTGCCCCAGTGACGCAGACGGCGGGCGATGGTTTCCTCGACCTTGATCTCGGGCGCGAGGCCGTAATGGCGCGCCAAAGCCGAGAGTGCGCGCTGAAGTAAGAGGCGCGCGGCGCGGCGTGGCCAACCTTCGGCGCGTGCGATCTCTTCGAGGCCCCGCAGATGACCGCAGACGTCGACGAGGATGTCGGACAACTCCGGCCCGACGGCCTTGAGAGCGGCACTGACACGGTTCCGTGCGGCAATGACGTTGTCAGCGAGGTCGCGACCGAAGCCAGCGGCCGAGGCGCCGCGATCACCGCTGATTGGGATGCCGGACCAACCCATCGTGACGCGTGGCACGAGATGGGCAAAGCTCAGGTCGGCACGGAGGCGCTCGCCGGCCTGGACTTCGCTGGGTGACAGCATCGGGCGGCCCGCGGCGTCGCGACGACCCGCGAGCCAGGCGAGCGGGCTCTCAGCGCCATTCACAATGGGCGCGGCCGCGGGTGTTCCGTCGGTCGAGGCGCCGACTTGGGTGCAGGGCAGGTGCGCCTTGAGGGCGGTGAGGCGGGTGCGTGAGCGGCGCAGAGCTTCGCGGCCAGCTGGGGTGAGGCGATATTGGCCCGGTTCATCCGTTTCCGCGGCTACCCAGCGGCGCTCTCGGGCGGCGACGAATGCCGCGACGGTCAGCCGAGAGGGGAGTGGCTCGACCGCGCCACGAATTGTGACCGTCGTTTCACCGGGTGCGGGTGCAACCGCCGAGCGTCCGCGCCCGGCCAGCGCCGAGAGAAGAGCCAAGATACCGGTGAGGTCGGCCGCCTGGTGTGCTTTGCTCTGCTTCGCCCGCATCGTCAGAAGCCCTCGTGGTGGATCGAGACCGTAGCCAGCCGGCGGACAATCTCCTCCAGGTTGCTCAATGTGCGGTCGTAGACGGGGGCGTCGCGCCGATCCTCGACAATGGCGCAGGCGTGGCCCACCGTGGTGCGGTCCCGGCCGAAGGCGCGGCCGATGTCTGTGTGGGAGAGACTGAAGGCGCAGTGCATCAGGTACATCGCAACCTGGCGGGCGTGCGCCACCTGAGCCTCGCCACGTGATCCGGCATGGAGGCGTGCCATGTCGACGGAGAAGACCACGGACACGGCCGCCTCGACGACGGTCCTCAATCGATCCGGTGGGGGTGCTTCGCGCCGCGGGCAAGCTGCCCGTGTGTCAGTGTCCACGGCGAGCGGTGTCTCGAACAGGGTTCGTGGCATCTTCAGCGAACTCCTCAATTCCGTTTCGGGACCGGTTGTCCGGATTTGACCCGACCGCCGACGTGTAGGAATGAATAGGCGATATTATACTTGTCAAACCCTCGAATCGGAGGGTAGATGAATGACATCTCGATCAGCGGTCGATGGGGCAAGTTGGTGGGCTGATTGGTCGGGAGACCTGCAGCTTGACCGGGGGCTATCTGTGGCCGACTTTCCGCGCTTCGAGTACAGCATGAAGGCTGTCGTTAGGGCCGGCGACGTCATCAAGGACGAAGTCCAATGGTCTGAGGATCGCCGCAGAGAGCTTCTGGAAGTATTCAGCATCGCGAATAACTGGCGTGAGGCGCATGCCTACCCAATGTTTCGCATGCGGCATGAGCTTATCGGCCGTATGCGAGGGGCAAAGGTTCCGGGGCTCACTGTCGCGCGACTAAAGCGTATGCCATCAATACGGAAAAAGCTGCGCAAGATCCCGCACAAGCTGAACCAAATTCAGGACATAGCGGGGTGCAGAGCTGTATTGCCGTCGATCGCTGATGCGCGGCGCCTCGTGTCCCATCTGCGGGATACATCAAACCATGAGTTTAACAAAACAGAGAAGACGATTACATCTCAGCTCCTAAAGCCGGTGGCTATCGAAGCCACCACCTGATTTACAAGTATGTCGGTAGGGGGGATGACGAAGTTTGCAGCGGCCGACGAGTGGAAATCCAAATTCGCACTCGGCTGCAGCACTGCTGGGCAACCGCGGTGGAAGCAATCGGACTTGTTCGCGGTGAAGACCTGAAGGGTGGTGAAGGCACAGGAGATTGGCTACGCCTGTTTGAATTGATGGCTGCGGAATTGGCACTGGCTGAGGGATGCGCTGAACCTCCAGATGTGCCCCCACATAGTAATCGCATTTATGAAATTCGCTCGCTGAACGAAAAATTGCTCGCGCTGCCAACTCTTGAAAACCTTCGTCACGCAATCAGGTACATTGATACGCACACGTACGACTATGAAGGAGGTCCAAAATGCTTTCGCATCGTTTACGATCATGAAAGGAAAGAGGTGAGAGTAACACCTTACGCAATGCCTATAAGGGCGTTGAGAGCTTACAAACACGAAGAATTCGAAAACGTCAAAGACAACTCGGAACGCACCAATGCAGTATTTGTTGATGCTGATGGACTTGGCGACCTGAAAAAAGCGTATCCAAACTACTTTGGCGATGTGCAATTGTTTTGTTGGAACCTAGAGCGCATCACAAAAGGGTACCAAGCTCAAGAATATACCGTCCCGCCGCAACCAGTGGCCCCTCCGCCGCCCCACGAAGCCCCGGACCTATCTTGGTTTCGTAGGTTTAAGAGGTGGTCGTGATTCGTCGCTCTCAGCTATGCGTCGAAATCGTTCGGATGCCTCTTTGTCATCGACACCATGTTCACGAGCGGTTTCCACGAACCGCTCAAACTGCTTCTTCGGGTCTTCCTCTGGGCGCTTGCGCTTGGGCATCTATCCGGCTCCGAGCCCGTCGTCTCGTACCTGTGCTTGGACGAGGGCAGCCAGGTATTCTTCCATTTGCGTGAAATCGAGATCCCCATTATCCCAGGCTGCATCCGCCGCGCGCAGCGCCGCCTCATAGCCCGCGCGGTCTTCTCGTATCCGTTCTGGGACGATCTTGCGGCCTTCCAGCAAAGTGCCAAATCTGACGCAGAGCAGATAATAGCAGACAGCGCGAGCTGTGCGCCCGTTGCCTTCCACAAAAGGGTGTATCCAGTTCAGCCGCCACAAGCCGTAAGCCCCTAGTTCTGTGGCCGTCCATGTGTACCAATTTTCATGGACCGTTGTGAGGAACCGGTCCATCTGATCATCAACATCGTTGAAATGAGGTGGCCGGTGATCTCCGACGTATATTGGTTCTTTTCTGAAGCGTCCCCCCATCTGGCTGATGTTCGCAACAGCCACATGGTTCAAAGACCATAGAAGGTATTTATCGAAGGTCGCCGGTCCCTTTTTCAGGCCGACTTCGATGCAATTTGTCAGGAGCGAATATTGCCGAAGCAGGTTTTGCTCCTGCATTCGGTCGTAGAGGTCCTGATCTTCATTTTCAAGAACTACCATCCATAAAAAAGCCCAGCATAGCTGGGCTCTCCCTTTTTCGTTGCTGACGAATCAGGAGCCTTTATCAGGCGTTACCCGAATATGGGATGCCGCCGATTTGGCCGACTCCTTCGTGATGCGGGAACCTTTAGGAGCGTTTCCGTAGACAAAGCTTATCCGCTGCTCAAAAAGCTGAGCCTCACTGACTCCACGTTCCTTGTTCGCCGCAATGAGTTTGTCGAGGTCAGGCCGGGGTGGAGCCCTCCTCATTGCTGATTTACGCTCGGCCATTGGTCTCTCTCCGCGTCTGTCGTCCCAACGCTCCTACGGTTAGCAGCTTTATATAGGATTCTGAGACATTTATCCACAGCTACACGTCGCCGCGTGGGCGGGGTCTTCTGCGCTCCCTCTTATGCCTCACCCACTCGCGGTAGAGACGCCGCAGTCGTCGCTGTGTTAGCACCTCATTCGGCGCCTTCACGAGTTGTTTGATAGGTGAGCCGCTTGCCAACGACACCCTTGACCATGCGGGTGGCACGAGCCTCATCGTTCACGCCACGAGCGATCCGGTTGTTGTAGCGGAAGTCGAACTCCGCAAGGTAGCGGTGCACGTGCTTCTCTGAGCAGTGCTGATAGACACCCTTCATGCCGCGCTTGAAGATCGAGAAATAGCCTTCGACGGTGTTGGTGTGCACGAGGCCACGCACGTACTCGTCGGCGGCGTGACGCACGCTCTGGTGATCCTCGTGAGTGCTGCCGTAAAGGCGGCTCTCGTCGGTCACGAGCATGGCTTCCTTGGCCACATTGGTGCCGACGATCTCCGAGACGGTCTCCTTGTCGGCACGGGCAATGTGGAACGAGCGGACATCGCCACCGCGCTCGACCAGCGAGAGGATAGCTCGCTTGTTGGCTGGCCCACGCTTGCCGCCCTTGAGGTACGGAGTGCCATCGGTACGGGTGGTGCTCGGGTCGTCGACCTTGCCGTGATAGGTCTCGTCCGCCTCGACGATCCCGCTGCCAGCGCCGTTGTCGCCACCCATCGGAGCGGCCAGCGATCCGGTGCGCATCGCCTCGCGGATACGGTGCCCGACGAACCACGCTGACTTGAGGGTGATCCCCAAGGTGCGGTGAAGCTGGTTCGAGCTGATGCCCTTCTTGCTGCCAGCGATCAGATAGAACGCCTGCAACCAAAGGTGCATGGGAATGTGGGACTTCTCAAAGATGGTCCCGACAGTCACCCGGAACTGCTTGCGGCAGGCGTAGCACTTATAGAGGCCGTGGCGGGTGGCCTTGCCCTTCATCTTCGAGATGCGCTCAGTGCCGCCGCAGTGTGGGCACACGGGACCGTTCGGCCAGATATGACCCTCGACCCAGGCGTAGGCCGCTTCCTCGTCTTGCAGGTGCTTTTGGCTGAGCAGCGACATGGCGAAATCTCCTATACAAATCAATATAGTCGTTCTCAGTGGGTTTGACAAGTATAATATCGCCAATGAATACCTATCGGCAATCCGAATTTAATGCCGCGGTTCAGCCGGGGGATTATTCCGCGCCGGATTTTCAGACTGCTGGTTAATTGGCCAGATCAGCGGAACGCGCATGATGTCGATGCGCTGTCTGGCCGGGGGCGGGCCAGACCGGATGTGCCACAGAAACGCGCGTGCCCAGGCGATCCCATGGGGCTTTTCGCGTTGGTCGTGATGGCGGCCGTGGGCCTCAGCTCTCGCGGAAGGTTCTCGAGAGGACGTCGGTCAGAGGTCTCAAGAAATAGCTAAGGATGGAGCGCGCCCCGGTCTCGATATAGACCTCGGCGGGCATGCCCGGGACAAGAGCGTGGCCGGCTGCAATCTTGGCTAGCTCGCCTTCGGCGAGTGCGACCTGAGCGGTGAAGTAGCTGCGGCCCTGCTGGTCGGTGAGCTGGGCGGGGGAAACCGAGACGACTGTCGCAGCTAGGTTGGGGGTCGATCTGGCGTTGAAAGCCGGAAAGCGGATCTGGGCGTGACCACCCTTGCGTACCTTATCGATATCCTGCGGCTGCACTTGGGCGTCGACGATCAAGCGCTCGCCTTCGGGCACCACCTGCATAATGGCCCCGCCGGGGGCGATGACGCCGCCTTCGGTGTGGGCGGCCAGCGCGTGGACGCGGCCGCCGCGAGGGGCGCGAACAATGGCGCGACGGAGCTTGTCCTCGAGGGCCGTACGCTGCTCCAGGACTTCCGCAAGCTGGGCCTGCACCTTGCGAAGCTCATCGACGACATTCTGCGTAAAGGCCTTCTCGATCTGGGTAAGCTTGAGGTCGGCCTCTGCGAGGGCGGCCTTGGCTTTCGAGACCTCGGCCGTGAGGCGGCCAATATCACCCTCGAGGCGGGCCGCCTCGCGTTGGATCGGCAGGAATCGCTGCTGGCTCGCATATCCCTTCTCGTAAAGAGGACCGACGGCGGCCAGCTCGCGATTGTTGATGGCTACTTCCTTACTGCGTGCGGCGAGGAGGCGCTCTGCGGCCTTGACCTCATCGACGATCTGGGCGCGGCGCTGGGTGAGAACGGAGAGTTCGCCGACGTGGTTGGCTCGGCGCGCGGCGAAGAGCGTGCGCTGTGTCGCGACCAGGCGCTCGAGGCCCGGATCGTCCTTGATGGTTGTGATCTCAGCCGGGATCGGCATGACTTCGAGGCGGTCACGCTCGGCTTCCAGGCGGGCCTGCTGCACGAGCAGGTCGTTGGCGCGTGCGACGGCGACCTGATGGCTCGCCTTGACGGCGGTCTCGTCGAGCCGAAGGAGGACATCGCCCTGCTTCACGACGTCGCCGTTCTTGACGAGGATCTTGGCGACGATACCGCCGTCGAGATGCTGGACGGTCTTGTAGTTGCTCTCGACGTTGACGACGCCGGTCGCGACCACGGCACCGCTGATCGAGACGAGACTGAACAGCGCGAGGCCGCCGACAAGGCCCATCAGGACGCGGTTGCCGGCGCGGATCCATGGCCCAGTCGCATAGATGTCGGCCGCTTCTTTGTCGGCGCTGGTCGCAGCTCGCATCGCCATCGGGTACTCCTTAATGACGGTGGGTCTCAGCGCTTGCCGTTGCCGCCGGCCGAGGGTGGCTCCTGGCCGGGTGCGCGCGACGGCTGTGCCTGGCCTCCCTGCTGCAGGAAGCGCAGGACGTCCTCGCGAGGGCCGAAGGCTCGCTGTTGCCCACGCTCGAGGTACAGCAGCAAGTCGGCCTTGCCGATCGCCTGGACGCGGTGCGAGACGAGAATGACTGCGCGCCCCCTGGCTCGCATCCCGTCGATGGCCGCCGAGAGCGCCTCGTCGCCGGTGCGGTCGAGGTTGGCATTCGGTTCGTCGAGAACGACCAGGGCCGGGTCGCCGTAGACGGCGCGTGCAAGTCCGATCCGTTGGCGCTGACCTGCCGAGAGATAGGCGCCGAACGCGCCGAGCTCGGTCTCGTATCCTTTTGGAAGCGCCATGATCATGTCGTGGGCGTGAGCGGCGCGGGCCGCGTCGACGACAGCCGCGTCGGTGGCAGCCGGCTCGAAACGGGAAATGTTCTCGCGCACAGTGCCAGCGAACAGCTCGACGCTTTGGGGCAGATAGCCGACGTGGCGGCCGAGTTCGTCGGCATTCCACTGGTCGAGGCGGGCGCCGTCGAGCAGCACCTCGCCGGCCGCGGCCGGCCAGAGTCCGACGAGGGTGCGCACGAGCGTCGACTTGCCGGAGGCGCTCGGGCCAATAACGGCGACCATCTGTCCCGGCATGACGCCGAAGGAAATATCGGCGAGGATGACCGCGCGGCCGTCAGGTGCCGCAACGCGCAGACCTCGCGTCTCCAGATGGCCTTTCGGGGCGGGTAGAGTCATCCGGCGCGGCGGCTCGGGATGGGCCTTCAGAAGCTCCTCGATCTTCTCGAAGGACTCGCGGGCCTTTACGAAGCCACGCCACTGCGAGACGACCTGCTCGACCGGAGCGAGCGCACGGCCGAAGATGATTGTCGCAGCGATGATGGCGCCGGCCGAGATGAGGCCGTTGACCGCAAGGGCGGCACCAATCGCCAGCATCATCGATTGAAACAGCAGCCTCAGAGCTTTCGAGGTCGAGGAGAGGCCGGACAGGCGGTCGGCGGCCAGCACCTGCCACGCCAGGGCATCGCGGTTGGAAATCTGCCAGCGGTCGCGATAAGCACCGAGCATGCCCATGGCAGTGATCGCCTCGGCGTTACGCTGTCCGCCTTCGGCAAGCTCGAGGCTCTTGTGACTGGCCTTGCCGGCCTCAGCCAGCGGCTCCCGTGTGCGGACTTCGCTTGCCCACGCGATGAGGAGCAGGATCACGGCGCCGATGGTGGCGGCGATGCCGAGGGTCCAATGCGTGAGAAAGATGACAAGCAGGTAGACCGGCGTCCACGGGGCGTCGAAGAAGGTGATGGGGCCGGGTCCGGAGATGAACTGGCGAAGCTGGTCGAGTTCGCGCAGTGCATGCACGGAGGCTCCGGGCTGGGCAAGACTGCGCCGCAACGCGGCGGCGAATACCCGCTCGCTCATGCGTTGGTCGAGTTCGACGCCGATGCGAACGATCACGCGGGAGCGGACCATCTCGAGCGCGCCGATGACGCCATAGATCGCGGCAGTGAGGATCGAAAGGGCGACGAGCGTCGGCATCGAGCCCGAGGTCATGACGCGGTCGTAGACCTGCAACATGAACAGGGGACCGGCCAGCATCAGGATGTTGATCGCGAAACTGAACCAGGCCAACGCCTTGAACGCTGGCATGCTCCCCATCACGGAGCGGAAGAGCTCGCCTTTGGTGGCATAGGCGGAATGACGTGGGGCGGATAGGCCCGCGCCCTTGGCGGAGGCGGGCTCGGCTGGTGCTGCGGGCCGAGCCGTCTGGATCGGAGGCGGAGCCGCGGTCTCGGCGACGACGTTGGCGGCGACCCGGGCGAGGCGCGCCGTGGCGCGGGCCATGGCGGCAGCCGAGGTGGCTGGCGGCTCGGGCGTCGGAGCAGGTGGTGGTGTTGCGTGGGGCGCGGTGGTGCGCTCGCCGGTCTGGCGCGGCTCTCGGGCACGCGGCGACGTGGACGCGGGGACCGGGGCGTCGGTAGGGGCGGCCGGAGTTTGATCGAGGGGTTCGGCCGGCACTTCAGGTGTGAGCGGCGCGCGATCGAAAGACAGCTTTTCTTCGGGCGGCGCTGATGGCCGGACGCCCCGCTTCTCGAGGCGCGCCTTCAAGGCCGTGCGCTCGCGCGCCTCGCGCAGGTGGATGAGCACCCGGTCGAGCTGGTCTGGGCCCGAGAACTCGGGGCGCATTACGGTTTCGCGCGGATCTTGGTCGACGCTGCTCAAGGATGCTGTCCGATTGACGTCACGACGGCTTCGCCTAGCCCGAATAGGCCGACAGGAGGTGCACGACGGGTATCTGACGCCAGGAGGGTGAGTTTTCGATTAAACCGCGATGCCAATTCGGCACGCCGACCCGGAAATTATGCAGCCGTTAAGGATCGGTTAGCGATTTTGGGGCTTTCTCGACTCCTACGACTCGGGCCTTAATCAGGCACAAGGTTCGACGCGTCCTTAGGGAGTCCTGGCTCATGAAGTTGAAAACCCTGCTCGCCGCGGCCTTCGCACTCATCGGCCTCGCGATCCTCGCCCCCGAGCCCGCGTCGGCCGACGGGATCCGCAAGCCGGATGGCTGGGGCAAGACGCGGCACATCAAGCACCACGTGTACTATCCGCGCTATGTTCATCACTACAAGGTGGACCCGTATGCTTGGCGCTACAGTCCGCGCGGCTATTATCCGTATTATGGCTCGCAGTACTGGGCAAAAGCCAAGTACGTGAAATGGCGCAATCGTGAGCATCTGAATGTGTGGAACAGGCAGCCGCCGCATTTCCGCTATTACAAGAGCTGGGGCCACCCGAAGAAGAATTGGCACCATCGCGAATGGCATGCGAAGCACCACGGCTACCATCACCGTTGGCATTGGTGAGCATAAGGGCGAGCCCCGGCAGCGGGGCTCGTTTCGTTATGTAAATGCCATGTCTTGGCCGTAATGGTGCTGTTCAGGATCGGTTCAGGCGCACTGAGTTGTGGTGGTGCCACGTCGGGTCGCACGATTTCCGACGGACCGGTTTACAGCCGCCAGTTGCGGCGAGCCAAGGGACTAGATCCATGCTCAAGACAATCAAGCATCTAGCGTTGGTGGGGTCACTGCTGGCTGCCACGACGATCGCATCGGTGCAGAACGCGGAAGCTCATCGTCGGTATCACGGCGGCCATGCAGCAGGCGCTGTTGCTGGCGCGATCATCGGTCTCGGTGTGCTCGGCGCCTACGCGGCAGGACGCGAGCGGGGCTATTATCGCTCCTGCTACCCGGGACGGCGGGTTTGCGACGTGGTCGGGCAGCGCTGCTGGCACAATCGCTACGGCGAATACGTGTGCAAGGACGACGTGCGCTGCTATCGCCGCGAGATCTGCGACTGATCGGATCAGCGCGTTCGAATCGGAAGGCCGGGCGCTTTATGTCCGGCCTTTCGACGTTACCCGGCACACATTCCTGTATCTATCGTGACTTGCGGCGCTGACTCGCGGCGTAAAGGGCGATCGCGGCCGCATTGGATACATTCAGGCTTGCTAGCCCGCCCATCGTCCCGATGCGGCAAAGACGGTCGCACAGTTCGCGCGAGAGACGACGAAGGCCTTTGCCCTCGGCTCCGAAGACGAGCGCAAAGGGCCCGGCCATTGGCTCGTCGTCGATCAGGTGCTCGCCCTCGCCATCAAGACCGAGACGGGTAACGCCTGCCTCGCCGAGCGCGCCGAGCGCCTGGGCGAGATTGCCAACGAGGGCGACGGGAACCAGCTCCAGGGCTCCGGAAGCGGCTTTGGCGAGGACGCCGGCCATGGGCGGGGAGTGACGCCGCGTCATGACGATGCCGGCGGTGCCGAGAGCGGCTGCCGAGCGCAGAATCGCGCCGACGTTGTGAGGATCGGTGATCTGGTCGAGGACGACGATGGGAAGGCCGGTCGCCTCGGCTGTCGCGACGAGATCGGCGAGGCTGCTTTCCGGAAGTGGTTCGACATCGGCGACGATGCCCTGGTGGACGGCCTCGGGGCCGGCGAGGCGATCCAGTTCGCGCGGGGTGCTGGGGACCACGACAGGGGTACGCGCTGCGATCGCGACGGTCAGACGGCGCTCGGCATTCTCGGTCAAGTGGAGTCGGCGGACGATGCGATGCTCGTTGGCGAGCGCGGCTTCGACGGCGTGATTGCCCCAGATGCGGATGGTTCCGTTGCCGGTCTCGCGCGGCGGGTCGGACGGGGGCCGACCGCCGCGGTCGATGTGCGGCCGGGTACGGGATTCGGTTCTTGGGCCGTGTCGGCGCTCACCTTTGCTGCCGGTCGTTTGTTTCATCGGGTCGCGTGCGGGATGACGCCGTAGACGGCCGGATTGACGACATGCACGGGACGCTTTCCCGCCGCGACATCGGCGATGGAGCGGAGCGCGGTGGCTGCGATGTCATAGAAGCATTCGTCGGTCCAGCACAGCGCGTGCGGCGTGATGATGACGTTCTCCATGGCGAGGAGGGGGCTCGTCGGCTCGATCGGCTCGCGCTCGGTGACGTCCAGTCCGGCGCCCATGATGCAGCCTTCAGCCAGCACTCGTGCCAGCGCGGCCTCGTCGACGATGGGGCCGCGGGCCATGTTGACGAGATAGGCGGTTGGTTTCATCAGGCGCAGGCGTGGCTCATTCAAGAGGTGGCGCGTCGCGTCGTTGAGCAGGCACGCGACCAGCACGAAGTCGGCCTCGCGCATCAAGGTCTCGAGGGGCACGATGTCGGCGCCCGCCTCGGCGACCTCGGCAGGGTCAGCATAGGGGTCGGCGGCAATCCTGCGCTTGAAGAACGGCCCAGCTAGACGCAGGATCTCCCTGCCGATGCTGCCGGCGCCGATGACGCCGAGCGTTCGCGTGGTCAGACCCTGGCCCATGTAGGAGGTGCGATCGTTCCAGCGGCCGGCACGGACGATCTCGTTCTTTTTCAGGAGACGGCCGGCGAGCGCGAAGATCATCGTCAGGGCCGCCACGGCGACCGGCCGGCGGACGGCAATCGGCGTGTTGGTGACGACGATGCCCTTGGCGGTCGTGGCCTCGAGATCGACGCTGTCGAAGCCGACGCCGTTGCGGGCGATGATCTTCACGCGGCAATCCTGTCGGGCAACCGTCGCGGCCGTGACGCGGGGGAGGTTGACGTGGAGGCCGTCGTAGCGCGCCGCAATGTCGGGTGTGATCTCGGTCACGTCCTCCGGGATCCATTCCCAGCGGATATCCGAATTGGAGGCGAGCTCGTCGAACGCGCGAGCGTCGAAGGCCGGAGTGCCGTCGGCACGAAGCAGATCGCGGGTGACCCCCACCAGAAACGTCATCAGCGTCTCCCTCAGCCCGCGACCGACTGCAGGACATTTCTGACGCCGGCCATCAGCATGGTGTGATCCGGGCCGGTGGCGAGCATGTTGAATCCGAGCTTCTTGTACTGCTTCGCCCAGGTGGCGTCGGCGGCCATGAAGCCGAGCCCCTTCTTGTGCTTGCGGCCGGCGGCGACGACGCGCTTCAGGGCGTTGGTATAGAGCGGGTTGTCGAACTGCCCCGGAATGCCGAGGAAGTTGGTCAGGTCGAAGTGGCCGACCCAGAGCACGTCGATGCCGTCGACGGCAGCGATCTCCTCGACGGCTTCGAGGCCGCGCTCCGTCTCGATCTGGGCGATGACGAGGTTGCGGGCGTCGGCGGCCTTCATCTTCGAGAGGGGATCGCCGGGTGCGTAGTCGTCGTGGGCGAACGAGAATGCGGCGCCTCGGCGTCCCTTGGGCGGGTAGTGGGTCGCCTCGGCGATGGCGCGCGCCTCGTCGGCGCTGTTGACCATCGGGATCATGACGCCCTGGCAACCGATATCGAGGGCGCGGGCGAGGAAGTGATACTCGCCGCGAGGTACGCGAACCATGGGTGCGATCGGCAGGCCGCGGCAATGGGCGACCTGGGCCTTGATCGTCTCGAGCGAGGTGCCCGTGTGCTCCATGTCGTAGATGACGTATTCGCAGCCGGCGTGTGCGAGCACCTGGGCGATGCCGGGCGAATAAAACTCGAAGACCATCGCGCCGAGCACCTGCTCGCCCGCCGTAGCGCGCTGCCGCAACGATTTACGTGCCATTCGCTTTCTCTCCCTCGGCCACCTTGGCCATTCGCAGTCGGACGGAACACTGCCTCAAACGGCTGCGCTCGGGAAGCGTGATTGCCAAACAGGCGCCGATCGTCCGAAACTCGCCGCGACGATCAAGCCAAAGGAGCGACGCCATGCTGATCAAGGCCGGAAACCGCCGCATCTATTACGATCTCGTCGGACCGGAAGCCGGGCCGGTGGTGTGCTTCACGCATTCGTTGTCCTCGGACGGCGGGATGTGGGCCGAGCAGATGACGCCGCTTCTGGCCGCGGGGTGGCGGGTGCTGCGACTCGATATGCGCGGACATGGCGGCAGCGATCCGGTCGAGGGCGACTACACGATGGCGGCGCTCGCCGACGACGTGGCGCTCTCGCTCGATTTTCTCGGGATCGACAAGGTGCACTACATCGGCCTCTCGATCGGCGGCATGATCGGGCAGGCGTTCGCCATCGGTCACGGCCACCGGCTGCACTCGTCGATGCTGTGCGATACGGCACCGGGTACCCCACCGGGTGGGCAGGCAGCGTGGGGACCCCGGATCGAGACCGTCAAGAAGGCGGGCTCGCTGGAGCCGCTCGGCGACGGGACCATGGAGCGCTGGTTCACGGATGCGTTCAAGCCACGTCGGCCTGCTCGCTGGAAAGAGATCCGCTCGACGATCGTCAACACGACGCCGGCCGGCTATCTCGGCTGCGCGGCCGCCATCCTGAATTTCGATTTTGTGCCGAAGTTGCCGTCGGTGAAGGTGCCAACGCTGGTCGTGTGCGGGGACGACGACCAGGGGACGCCTCCGGCCGGCAACAAGCAGATTGCAGAGCTGATCCCGGGAGGGCGCTATGTGGGGATCCCCGATGCCCGGCACTTCCCCAACGTCGAGCATCCGGACGTGTTCAACCGGATCATGATGGAGTGGCTCGGCAGCAAGCGGGGGTGAGGACGAATAACCTCCGAATCACTCGACAACAGAGAGGAAGCACCGATGCAATCCGGCACGATGGTCTTCACGGCGATGAACCGGGTGATCTTTGGCAAACCCGCCGTCGACGCCATTGTCGCGGAGGCCGATCGCCTCGGGGCGAAGCGGGTGTTCGTGCTGTCGGGAGCGACGCTCAACCGGCAAACCGACGAGATCGCCAAGGTCAGGGCCGGTCTCGGCGACCGGTTCGCCGGCGTCTTCGACCACATGCCGGCCCATTCGCCTCGAAACGCCGTGGTGGCGTGCGCGAATGCAGCGCGCGAGGCAGGCTGCGATCTTCTGGTCACGTTCGGTGGCGGCTCGGTGACCGATGGCGGGAAGGCGGTGACGATCTGTCTCGAGCACGACATTCGCGACTTTGACGGCATGGAGCCGTTTCGCAGCGTCGTGAAAGACGGGAAGCGCCACGTTCCCGATTTCAGGGCGCCGAACGTGCGCCAGATCGCGGTGCCGACGACGCTCTCGGCCGGCGAGTTCAATGCGCGGGCGGGCGTGACGGACACGCGGCTCAAGCTCAAGCAAAGCTTCATGCACCGATCCATCGTGCCGGAAACGGTGATCCTCGATCCCGCCGTGACGGTGCACACTCCCGAATGGCTCTGGCTCTCCAGCGGCGTGCGCGCCGTCGACCATGCCGTCGAGACGTTCCTGTCGCTCGATGCCAACGACTACACGGACGGAACAGCGCTACAGGCTCTGCGCTCGCTCGGCGATGGGCTGGTGCGCGTCAAAGCCGATCCTGGCGATCTCGATGCGCGCCTCAGATGCATGATGGGCGCGTGGCTGTCGATGGTCGGCATCGTGACCGGCACGCGGCTCGGTGCGAGCCATGCCATCGGGCACATTCGGCGGCTCGGCGGGCGTGCCGCACGGGCATACGTCCTGCGTGATGCTGCCCTACGTGCTCGACTACAACACGTCGGTCAATGGCGAGCGCCAGCGCGAGGTCTCGATGGCGATGGGACATCCCGAGATTGCCGCGTCCGAGGTGCTGGATCGCTTCATCGCGAGGCTCGGCATGCCGCGGCGGCTCAGCGAGGTGGGCGTGGTGGAGACCGACCTGCCGCGTCTAGCCAAAAAACTTCATGCTGGACGACTGGACCTATTCGAATCCGCGGAAAATCGATAAACCCGAGCAAGTTATGGAGATCCTTAAATCCGCGTTCTGAGCATTTTGTCGAATTTATAATCGTGCGAATAGAGATTCGTTCTCGTTCTGCAACTCTTGATTGCGAGGGTGTGGATAACTTTTTCCGTTATAATTCAATGTATTGCAATGCTCTGCGAAAAAACTATCCGCCCAGCACCTGTGTGGCACTGAGTTACCGCGCTCGGTGATCCCATTCAGTTCACATTGGCGACCACGCAGTTCCGTAGCGCTATCCAGGAGTCGCACCATGTTCACTCGTAGGCCATCGTCCGAAGTAGAGCCACGTGTGTCCAGCCCGCTCCCACAACCCCGGATTCCCAGCCCGATCGCGTCTACAGGTCCAGCGCCCAGCGACAGCCGACATGAGAACGTCGATCCGCTCCGCGAAGAAGGCTGGGTCGTCATCGGCAAAGGCACACGGGTGCACGGCAAGATCGGCGACTGCCGGCGACTGGACGTGCACGGTATCCTGGAAGCCGACGTCGTGACCGATTTGCTCGTCGTTCGCGAGGGCGGCGGCATCAAGGGCACGGTGCAATCGGACAATGCGAAGATCCATGGCGTCTTCGAAGGCACGCTCGTCGTCCACGATCATCTCGAGATCGAGAGCACCGGAAACGTTACCGGCGATGTCAGCTATCGAACGCTGGCGATCCAGGCCGGCGCCAGGCTGCGCGGCAACATCGTGTGCAGCGAGCAGGATGCGGAGGTCGCCGCCGCGGCGTCCGAGTCGCCTCCGGGTAACGTGATCTCGTTGCCGGGCATGTTCGGCTCGGAGACGGGCCTTCACGACGGTTATGCCAACGGTCATACGAACGGGCACGTCTCGTAAGACTACCGGCGCGAGGCGTCAGAAGTATCCGCTACACTATAGCGTTCCGGCATCGGAAGCAGGGGGCAGAAGCCTCGCCGCTAGTGTAGCGCATCTGACGTTTGGTACCCGCGCTCGACGGGGCTCGTCACCAAACGTCAGATGCAAAAGCTACACTAGAATTATGATGTTGCTAGTGTTCCCCTGGCGCCGACATTTGCTCTCGACCCGGCGGCGACGGGAAGCAAATGTCGGCGCCGGAACACGAGTGCGGTGGAGGCTGCTGCCCTGTTTTCGCACACGTTATTGACTCAGGCGGCGATCTCCAGGATCTCGCGTACGTCGGCTGGGCTCTTGATGGTCCGCGGATTGCGCGGCACCCAGGGCGTGCCCATGGCGCCTTCGGCGATACGATCGAAGTGCTCGCGGCCAATGCCGACTGCGGCGAGGCTGCGCGGCATACCGAGGCCGGCGATAAACGCATCGAGCGCCGCGTCTGCCTCGTCTCCGGGGCGGTCCATTGCCGTGGCGACGAGCGCCTGTCGCGCCGCGTTGGACGCCTTATTCCAGCGCATGACGGCGGGAAGCATGATGCACGACGTGTGGCCGTGCGGGACGTCGAAGGCGGCGCCCAGCACGTAGCCGATGCCGTGGCTCGCACCCATGGGCACGCCCGAGGCCAGCGGGGCCATCGAGAGCCAAGAACCGATCTGGCAATCGAGGCGGGCCGCGAGATCGCCCGGATCGGCCTTGACGCGGGGCATGCCGCTGGTCAGCAGCGAGAGGCCTTTCAAAGCCTGCGCGTCACCGTACGGATTGGCCTCGTTGGAGCAGATGCCTTCGACGCAATGGTCGACGGCACGCACGCCGGTCGAAAGCCAGAGCCACTCGGGCGTGTGCACCGTGACGGCTGGATCGAGGATCACCACCTGCGGAATGATGACGGGATGGCGGAAGAGTTCCTTCACCTTGGTGCGTTCGTCGGTGACGCCCGCGATGCCTGAGAACTCGCCGGCCGAGAGCGTGGTCGGCACCGTGATCTGGCGCACGCGCGGCGGCTTCAGCGGTGGCGGTGTCAGCGAGCCGTCCGCTCCCTTGACGGATCTGAAGGTGTCCATGGCGTCAGGCGTGTCGATGTCGTTTGCGAGGCAGAGCTGAACGGCCTTGGCGCCGTCGGTGATCGATCCACCGCCGATGGTGACGATCAGGTCGGCCTTGGCGGCGCGGGCCTGCCGGGCGGCCTCGATCACGGCTGAGCGTGGGGTGTGCGGCGGCATTGCCGCGAAGGTTCCGGCTGCACGGTTTCCGAGTGCGGCGCGCACCTTGGCAATCTCGTCGGTGGTCCTGTCGAGTGTGCTCGAGGCCATCAGGAAGACGCGCGTCGCCTCTGATCTCTGCGAGATCTCGCCGATAACCTCGGCGGCCGGGCGGCCATAGATCACCTCCTCCATTCTGCCGAATACGATGCGGCCGGACTGCATGTCGGTCTCCCTGGTCATCTCGATCCCCCCTATGTTGGCGTGTGTTCGGGAGAACCGCCAGCGTTCGCACCGAACACGCGCGATGCCGTCGCACGACACGTCAGCCTTCATGCACCCAGCGGAACCAATGAGGCGTCCGAACTGTTGGATCCCGTGCGCGGCGCTTAGCGTCGTACCAAGATGGGAGTACCTGAATGAACTTCCGAGTTTCGTTGGCGGCGGCCGCCCTTGCGACCGTCTGGGCCACCGGTGCGTCTGCCGGCGTTGTCCCGAAAGCAAGTGTTACGCTCGAGCCGTCATCCATCATCGAGGTGCAGGGCCGCCGCGATCGGGACCGTTTCGACCGTGATTGGAACCGTGGGCCGCGATGGGTTCCCGGCCGGCGATACGACCGGCCACCTCCGCGTTGGCGGCGCTACGGAGCGCGTCCGCGCGATTGGCGACGTCGCGGGTGCGTCACCGTCGGTCCGGTTTGGTTCTGCCCGTAACAGAAGCACATCCACCAGGGCGGTGCTGCCCTGGTGGCCAAGCAGGTGAAGACACTGGCTTCGCCGGAAGACGCTCGCTTCGACGTCAGACTCGAGCCTCTCGGAACGAGACGAGGCGATGCTGGTCCTCGTCCCAAAGCTTCAGGCGCACCGTGCGCAAGCTGTCAGCGAGTGTGATCCGACCGACTTCGGCGAGATGCGGATGGGCGGCGAGCACCTCGGGTAGCCGATAGAACGGGATACGGCTCATCAAGTGGTGCACGTGGTGGATGCCGATATTGGCCGAGATCCAGCGGAGCGGCTGCGGCAGGTCGTAGTGGGAGCTGCCATGGAGTGCGGCTTCCTTCAAGGACCAGTCCCGAGTGTCGGCCCAGTAGGTTTCCTCGAACTGGTGCTGGACGTAGAAAAGCCAGACGCCGATCGAGGCGGCGATCATCACGATCGGTAGGTGCACCATGAGGAACGTCTGCACGCCGACGAGCCACATCATGCCGCCGAAGAAGAGCGCAATGGCGAGATTCGTACCCATGGCGCTGGCCCAAGATTGCCAATGCTTGCGCAGTTGTCCCGGCGGCACGCGGTGGCCAAGAAGAAAGAGCCAAGCCGGGCCGATGACAAACATGACGATCGGGTGGCGATAGAGGCGGTAAAGCAGCCGACGAGGTAAGCTCAACGCCCGATATTCGGTGATGGTCAGCGTATCGAGATCACCGATGCCCCTGCGATCGAGGTTGCCCGATGAAGCGTGATGAATAGCGTGAGCGCGGCGCCAGACCTCGTAGGGGGTCATGGTCAGAATGCCGAGCACGCGCCCGAGCCAATCGTTCGCCTTGCGGCTCGTGAAAAAGGCGCCGTGGCCGCAATCGTGCTGAATCAAGAAGACGCGCACGAGCAGTCCTGCCGTCGGGATGGCGATCAGCAGCGTGAGCAGATAACTGATCGACATCGCCTGCCAAGCCAGGAACCACAGAATGACGAGAGGAACGATCGTGACAGCGATCTCAGTCAGGCTGCGACGCAAATCGGGCGTCGTGAAACGGGCCAGTTCGCGAACGAGATCCTGCTCGGGGGTCGGACGGATCGCCCCAATGGTTTCATTCCGGTTCAAATTCCAAGTCCTCGCCTGATGGTGGTCGCCCGGACGTCGACGTCACGAATCCCCCGGGCGGCGCGGCGACACTCTCAGTTGAGGCGAGATTGCGCAAGCGGTGCCGAGCCGCATTCGAGCGTCCCCCGGTGCGGCGGAAAGCTGCGGTGCTGCATTGGGTTGCGACCGTAATCCGGCTCCGAAGCGTGGCATCGGGGTTTCAGTGCTATCGTCTGCCCAACCGTTCCAGGCGACGATCGGCAGCGGCGCCAGCACCGAGGATGCGGGCTTTCTCGTACCAGTTCCGTGCCTCGGCGGTATCGGGCCGGACGCCGACAGCCCGCAGTCGATCGAGTTCGATGGGGTCGAAGGTGTCGCCCATCGACAGCGCGCCCTCAGCTAGTCCCGCATCCGCAGCGCGGCGGAAAAACAATCGTGCCGACGCGATGTCGCCGGACTGGAGGAGCCCTCGGCCGCGGGTTAGGAAGGCTTCGGCGCGTTCGCGATCGGCCGGCGCAAGTGGCGCGGGTGCCGTTGGTGCATCTCGCGGCGGGGCGGGCGGTGGACTTGCCGCGGGCGCGGATGCGGGCGGGAGTGCTGCGACGGCAGGAGGGGGGGAGCGGGCCGGCTCGGGCGAATTCTGCGCGATGGGTGGCGGCTGCGCGATCGGCGCGGAGGGGGGCGTGGCGAGCGAGCCTAAGGCGGCGCCGGCCACGACAACCGCCGTCCGGGTTTCTGAGATGACGCCGCCGTCGACGGCCATGAGCGCGATGACGACGTCGCTCTTGCCGGCTGCACCGGCTGGAATGATGAGGCGGAGTTCGGCCAATGCTGCGATCGGGACGGCCCAGGCACCAGGGGCGATGACATGGCCGGCAGTTAGCGCCATCTGCGGATTGAGGCCGCGAATGCGCACATAGCTATTTGCGGGTAGCGATCCGTCAGAGTCGAGGGCGATGCCGAGGGCGGTCTCGCTCGCTGGTGCGCCGATGACGACGGCGGGAACCTGGAGGCGCGGCGCGGTGCCAGGGATGTTGGCTGCGCCGAGCGCAGAGGGACGTGTCGTACCGGGTCTTTGCTGTGCGAGTGCCGGCACAGCGAAGCACGCCAAGCCGATCGCGATGATCACGGCAACCCTTTGGCCCGTCTCGGTGGCCGCCGGGAGATGCCGCCGCCACTGCAGCCATCGTGCTCCAATCACGAGGTCCCGACGCAGCTCGCCGCTGGCCCTGGATCGTGCGTGCGTGCCTGCGTCGCCCCCCGGCATCGGCTTCACCCCACTCACTGCTGCTGGCGCCGGCGCCATTCGAGAAACTCCCGGAACAGCCGTTCCTGCTCTGCGGCATTGCCCGGCGCGGCGCGAGCTGCCTGTCCGCGGGCGACCTCCTCTTGAGCCGCAGTCGTGGTGGCGGTGGCGCCCGAGGCGGACGGTGCCGAGACCTTTGGCCGAGCACGTTCGGTCTTCTCGAGGCGATCGGTCAGCGGCTTGAAGCGTTGCCATCCGGGTACGGCCGCGGCGAGGTTCACGTCCTTCCAGTTCTTGTGATAGCCGGGCTCTTGCTGCAGCTTCGGAAGGCGCTCGAACAGGTAGTCGACGAACCGGACCATGCGGCGGTGGCGCTCGGTGTCGGCCGGCCAGTCGTAGACGGCGAGCACGGCCGGAACGGCGATTGTTGCGATGCGTTGGCCCTTGGTGATGAGGCCGGGATAGTCCTCGTGCTCGAGGTAGGCGGGGAGGTAGTATTCGAGGTTGTCGGCGTAGGGGACGGGAACGAACTTGAAGCCTTCGGGCCACTGGCCCTTGAGGAACGGGGCCAGGGGCTTTGACGAGACCCATACTGTCGCCGCGTATTTGTCGCTTTTGCGCATCTCTTGCATGGCGACGGAGTGGGGATCGAACTTGGCGTCGATCTTGATGCCGAGGCGACTGAAGATGATCGGCCCTGAGTAGGCGGCAGCCGTTCCCTCGGTGTTGAAGTTGACAGTTTTGCCCTCGAGGTCCTTCAGCGACGTGATCTCGGGACGAACGAAGATGTGGAGTTCGGAGGGAAACAGGCTCGCGAGATAATTGATGCGGCGCGAGATACCGGAGATCTCGGGGTTCTTCTTGAAGTGCTCGAGGACGTCGCCGTAGACGATCGCGGCATCGACGCCGCGTAGATAGAGCAGATCGAAGACGTTATCGAATATGCCGCGCGTCACGATCGGCAAGACGCGCATGTTGTCGCCGTCGTCGAGCACGCGGGCGAGTTCGGCGGCAAACTGCAAGGGTGCGCCTTCGATACGTCCGGCGGCGAGGCCGACGGTGTTCGAATTGAGGGCCTCCTTTCGCCGCGCCTCGCTGTCGGGGCGCGCTCGCGGAGCGACACGGGCCCGAGGCGGCTGCTGCACCTGGGCAATGCGCACAAGGCCGTCGTCAGAGCCTGCCGCCTCGAGCCGAGTTTGCGTCTGTCCCGACCCGAGACCGGCGAGCGAGCCGACAAGAAGCGCGGCCCCCCAGGCCAAAAGTGCTCTACGCCAACGCATTGCTTTTCCTCCTTGCGGCGGCTCGACGGTGCCGGCCGTGCCGCGACGAGAGTGGTGCCGACGGCACGCCTCACGGACGACGTTTGAACAAATCGCACTACGCGGCGACGGAAGGATCAGCAGACTCGTGTTGGTTAGGGCCGAGACGACGCGATACGGTGGCATCGCCTCTCGTCCGACCTGTCCGCTCCCTTTTCCTTGCGCCCCCAGCGCAGTGGAGCAGTCGATGTGCTCCACAACCTTAGATCCTCCCCGCAACGGGACGCTTTTGGGGCGCCAGCGTGAAGAATTGTGGCGGAAACTCGTTCCTTTTGCGGATTTCGTGGCGGCTTACGGATCGTCTGAGGGGACGTGGTCCGTGTCCTCATTGGTTGTTCAGGGGGCCGAGAGACGGCTCATTACCTTGACATTCCCTGCCGCCCGGATCACATGCGCGACGCTCGCGCGAAAGCGGGGGGCCCATTTACCTGCATGGTAGGCAGAGACTGAGTGGAGGAAGGCCGTGACCGAGATTACGCTGACATTTCCCGATGGTGCCAAGCGCGCGGTGCCGAAGGGTACATCCGGCATCGAGGTGGCGAAGTCGATCGCCCCGTCGCTCGCCAAGCGGACGGTCGCGATGGTTCTGGACGGCGTGCTCGTCGATGCCGCGGATCCGATCGAACGCGATGCTGCCATCAAGTTCGTCGCGCGCACAGATCCCGAGGCGCTCGAACTGATCCGGCACGATTGTGCGCATGTTCTCGCAGAGGCCGTTCAGGATCTGTGGCCGGGCACCCAGGTGACGATCGGGCCGGTGATCGAGCACGGGTTCTTCTACGATTTTGCCAAAGCCGAACCGTTTCATCCTGATGACTTGCCCCGTATCGAGAAGCGGATGCGCGAGATCATCGCGAAGAATGCGCTGTTCACCAAAGAGGTCTGGGGACGAGACAAGGCGAAGGCGTTCTTCAAGGACAAGGGCGAACTGTTCAAGGTCGAGCTGGTCGACGCGATTCCCGCCGGCGAGGACGTCAAGATCTACAAGCAGGGCGAGTGGCTCGATCTGTGTCGCGGGCCCCACATGACGTCGACGGGGCAGATCGGCAACGCCTTCAAGCTGCAGCGGTTCTCGGGTTCGTACTGGCGCGGCGATGCGCAAGGGCCGCAGCTGCAACGCATCTACGGCACAGCCTGGGCCTCGGACAAAGACCTCGCCGCGCACCTCCACATGCTCGAGGAGGCCGAGAAGCGCGATCATCGCAAGCTCGGCCGCGAGATGGATCTCTATCATTTCCAGGAAGAGGGACCGGGCACCGTTTTCTGGCACGCCAAGGGCTGGACGCTCTTCCAGGCCCTCGTCTCCTACATGCGGCGGCGCCTCGCCGGCGACTACCAGGAGGTGAACGCGCCACAGGTGCTCGACAAGTCGCTCTGGGAGACCTCGGGCCACTGGGGCTGGTACCAGGACAACATGTTCGCGGTGAAGTCGGCGTCGGCGTTCGAGAACCCGCGCGACGAAGCGCGCGATCAGCGCGTTTTCGCCCTGAAACCGATGAACTGCCCGGGGCACGTGCAACTCTTCAAGTTCGGGTTGAAGAGCTATCGGGATCTTCCGGTACGGCTGGCCGAGTTCGGCTGCGTTCACCGTTACGAGGCATCGGGAGCGCTGCATGGGCTGATGCGTGTACGCGCCTTCACGCAGGACGACGCCCACGTCTTCTGCACCGAGGATCAGCTCGAGGCGGAATGCCTCAAGATCAACGATCTGATGATGTCGGTCTATAAGGACTTCGGCTTCGAAGAGGTGACGGTCAAGCTCGCCACGCGGCCGGAGAAGCGGGTCGGCACCGATGCCATGTGGGACCACGCCGAGAGCATCCTACGCAAGGTACTTGCCAAGATGGCGGCCGAGGACAGCCGCATCAAAACCGGGATCAACGAGGGCGAGGGGACGTTCTACGGGCCCAAGTTCGAGTACACGCTCCGCGATGCCATCGGGCGTGAATGGCAATGCGGCACGACGCAGGTCGACTTCAACCTGCCGGCACGGTTCGGCATCTTCTTTGTCGATGCGGACGGCGAGAAGAAGCAGCCCGTGATGGTGCATCGCGCTATCTGCGGCTCGCTCGAGCGCTTCCTCGGCATCCTGATCGAGAGCACGGGGGGCCATCTCCCGCTGTGGCTCGCGCCGGTGCAGGCCGTGGTCGCGACGATCGTCTCGGACGCCGATCAATATGCCAACGAGGCGGTGAAGGCTCTGCGCAAGGCCGGGCTGCGTGTGGAGACGGACCTGCGCAACGAAAAGATCAACTACAAGGTGCGCGAACACTCGTTGGCCAAGGTGCCGGTGCTGCTTGTCGTCGGCAAGCGCGAGGCGGAGGAGCGCAAGGTTTCCGTGCGTCGCCTCGGCTCGGACAAGAGCACGGTGATGAGCCTCGACGAGGCGATAGCTGCGCTTCGCGACGAGGCGACGCCGCCGGACCTCAAGCGGGATTGACCGCCCAAGTAGCGGCGGAGTGCAACGCTCGGCCGCCTCGGTGTTGAATGCGCCGATGTCTGATTGAGTGCGACTTTTCAGTCACTTGGGGGCTCGAAAGAGGCCGGTGTCCAGCCTGATCCGTCCGCAGTCCGGATGGACCGATGTATAAGCGACTTCGTCAGTTCCGGGGGGCTCGATCCGTCGACGGCGGCAGTGCGTGCATCCCTCCGCGTGGCGAGTGTTGGTTTCTGAGAGCAGACGTGGAGTTGTCGATATGTCCATCTTCGGGGTTGGGAGGGCGGTGGTGCGCGCGGGGGCGATTGCTGGTGCGTGCGCCGCCACTTTGATCGCTGGTTCCGCTCAGGCGGCAAAGGCCGACGAGATCATCGTCACGATTGAGAGCATCCAGTCCCTCGACAGGATCGATCCGGGTGGCGGACAGGCCGACTTCTTCGCTCAAGTCACCATCGACGGCCAGGTGTTCCGGACGCCGGTGGTTCGCAAGGCCGACGTCGTGCGCCCGAACTGGGTGATCAGCAAGCGCGTCAGGCCGGGCACGCATCGGGTGAAGGTCGAGATACTCGACAAGGACGTGCTCTCGAAAGACGACGCCATCGATATCAATCGCCTGGACGGCAAGCGCGATCTCGATTTCAGGGTGCGGACGCGCCCGTGCGTGGTGCTGGATTTCGCGGAGCCCTACAGGTGCAGCGGCCGCGGCGTCACCATTACGCGGGCTGGCCGCGAGAAGAAGTCGGCCGAGGTACGCTTCAATGTGAATACGCGGCGCTGATGGCGCTCATTTCATGTGGTTTCGGCCGCTGAGCGATTGCGAGGCAACAAAAATCCCACGGGATCGAGCGGATCCCGTGGGGTTTTTGCGTTCTGGCAGCTGGTCGCCGGATCAAGGCGCGCCGGTCTCCAGGGTTCCGTAGATGCCGTCCGAGCGGGGGGCGCTGTCGCGAAGGCCATCGAAGCCAGAGCGAGGTGCGCTGTTGCGGAGGTCGTCGAAGGCGCTACGCGGAGCCGAGGTGTTGATGTCGGCGAAGATCTCTGCACGGGGTGCGGAGGCGTCGAGGTCGTCGAATACGGTGCGGGCGCTGGCTTGGCCGGTGAGGAGGCCGAGGGCGAGGAAAGCTGCGATGGCGGTCTTCATGGGATCATCTCCGGATCGATATTCTGATTTTTCTGTGGCGATTGGTGAGCGTCGTACTCAGGCTCAGGGCGCGCCGGTCTCAAGGGTTCCGTAGATGCCGTCCGAGCGAGGCGCGCTGTCGCGAAGATCATCGAAGCCAGAGCGAGGTGCGCTGTTGCGGAGGTCGTCGAAGGCGCTACGCGGAGCCGAGGTGTTGATGTCGGCGAAGATCTCGGCACGCGGTGCGGAGGCGCCGAGGTCGTCGAACACGGTGCGGGCGCTGGCCTGACCGGCGATGAGGCCGAGGGCGAGGAGGGCTGCGATGGCGGTCTTCATGGGATCATCTCCTGGGCAAAAGGCTTTGATGGCGACGTCGACGCTTCTGGTCGTCTTGGCTCGTGATCTCTGTGTTTGACCGATTGTTATTCGATACCGGTCTGTATCTCTTCTGAGGGCTGTTATGAGCCAAGCTGCCGCGCCGTGCAATTCACCTTGGGTCACGTCGACGTGAGCCGATTGTGAGCTTCATATTATGGGTTTAGCGGCAAAAGGATGACCTGATAGCAGTGACGTCTTGTGTGAAGAGACGAGTTGTTCCAAATAATCGATACTGATTTGTATCATACGGATGCCTCAGCATGTCCCGAGCTGCCAAACGCGACGACCTGATCGATGCCGCCATCCGCCTGTTCAACCGGCATGGCTACCACGCCACCGGAATCGATCGGTTGATGGAGGAGACGGGGATCGCGAAAACGACGCTCTACCGGCATTTCGGCTCGAAGGAGGAGCTGATCGTGGCCGCGCTGGCGCGCATCGACGAGGCGGCGCGGGACGAGTTGCGAGCGTTCGTCGAGGCCGCCTCGGACGACCCCGTGGCGCGGATCCTTGCCACGTTCGGGCAACTCGACATCTGGTTGAGGGACTCGGAGTTCAAAGGGTGCCCGTTCGTCGCTGCAGCGGCGGAGTTTGGTGATGCAACAAACGATCCGGTGTTCCAGCAGGTGCGCCTGCACAAGCGGCTCACCCTCGCCTATTTCGAGGAATTGGTCAGGGCCGCACGCATCCCAGATCCGCGGCGAGTGGCGCGCCAGATCGTCATGCTGCACGAGGGCGCAATCGCATTCGCGCAAGTGCTGGGCCCGGACGGTGCGGGGGACGACGCTCGACTGGCGGCCAAGACATTGATCACATCAAAGGTCGATGCCGAAGCGGGCCAGAACCCAGATCAACGCCAGATAGAGCGCGAACGTCAGAAGAGATGATGTGCCGAGCGCCTGCCAGAAACCCCAACCCGAGCGCAGCAGCCATGGCATCACGAGGAACAACGGCAGCGACGGCAGGACGAGCCAGAATGTCGCCTGGGCATAGGATGCGATGCGCGCCGGATCGCCGGTCTCACCCCACAGCCAGATCATAGCCAGGATCGAGACGAGCGGGAGTGCCGTGATCAAGGCGCCGAGTCCGGGGTTCCGCTTGGCGACCTCGGACACGACAGCGATGATGACGCCTGACAGCAGGGCCTTCGTGGCAAGCTCCAGCATGAGGCGGCCCTCGTTGGCTTATGAACGACGCTTCTCGGGCTCGTCGAGCTACCCCGCCAGTGCCTCCGGCTCCAGCAGCAGCGTCGAGTCGCCGCCCGTGGTGATGGTGTCCTTCAGCGAAACCGCGGCAACGGCGTGGTTCTCGGCGAAGAAGCGGGCGAGTGCGATGCGTGGATCGATGCCGGCCGTCGCGGTGCCAGCATTGGCGCTCTCGCGGACCACGGCCAGGGCACCACGGGCTAGATAGATGCCGCCGGCCGCGAGCCCGAACAGACGCAGGTAGGGCTGCGCTCCGGCCATGGCGGCTTCCGGATTCTTCTGCAACGCGCCGCCCATCCAGCGCGAGGCCTCGGCAAGTGCGTTGATGGCGTCGGTCAGGCGCTCGCCCATACGGCCGAACTCGGGACGGTTCGAGGCGCGAACGGCTTCGGCGGTTTGGGCCAGCTCGCCGATGTAGGCCTCGACGACTTTGCCGCCTTCGAGAGGGAGCTTTCGTGTGATCAGGTCGATTGCCTGGATACCGTTGGTGCCCTCGTAGATCGGAAGGATGCGCGCATCGCGATAGTGTTGCGCGGCGCCCGTCTCCTCGATGAAGCCCATGCCGCCATGCACCTGCACCCCGATGGACGCCACTTCGACGCCGATGTCGGTCGAGAAGGCCTTTGCAACAGGTGTCAGCAGTGCAGCCCGGTCCAGCGCCGCCTTGCGTGCGTTTGCATCTTTCGCGGCATGTGCCTTGTCCAGTTCAGCCGCCGTAACGAGGCAGATGGCGCGCGAAGCCTGTGTCATGGCCTTCATGGTCATGAGATTGCGCCGGATGTCGGCGTGCTCGATGATCGGGCTCATCTCTCCGGCCTTGCCCCGTGCGGAACGGCCCTGCTTTCGCTCCTGCGCATAGGCAATCGCCCGTTGGGTCGCGCGCTCGGCGATGGCGACGCCCTGCACGCCGACCGCGAGGCGCGCTGCGTTCATCATGATGAACATGACGTTGAGGCCACGATTTTCTTCGCCGACCAGGTAACCGACCGCGCCTTCGCCGCTCTCGCCGTACTTCATCACGCACGTGGGCGAGGCGTGGATGCCGAGCTTGTGCTCGAGGCCGGCGCAGATCACGTCGTTGCGCTCACCTAAAGTCCCGTCCTTGTTCACCAACACCTTCGGCACGACGAAAAGCGAGATGCCGCGCGTTCCGGGCGGTGCGTCTGGGAGGCGGGCGAGCACGAGGTGGATGATGTTCTCGGTCAACTCGTGGTCGCCGTAAGTGATGAAGATCTTGGTGCCGGTGATGCGATAGGTGCCGTCCGGCTGTGGTACGGCCTTGGCGCGCAGATGTCCGAGATCAGAACCGGCATGCGGCTCGGTGAGGTTCATGGTGCCGGTCCAGCGACCCGAGGCCATGTTCGGCAAGTAGGTGGCTTTCAGCTCGTCGCTGCCGTGCGCCTTGATGGCGTCGATGGCGCCTTGCGTGAGCAACGGGCAAAGACCGAAGCCCATGTTGGCCGAGTTCCAGATCTCACTGGTCGCCATCGAAACGACCTCCGGCAAGCCCTGGCCGCCGAGGCTCTCATCGGAGGCGAGCGACGCCCAGCCCCCGTCGGCGAAGGCCTGATAGGCCTCCTTCCAGCCGGGAGGCGTCTCCACCTTGCCGTTGACGAGCTTGGCGCCCGTCCGGTCGCCGGACCAATTCAGGGGGTCGAGCACGGCTGAGGCGAACTTACCGGCCTCGTCGATCACGGCCTTGACCGTGTCTTCGTCGACGGTCACGGTTCCCGATGCGATCAGGTCGTCGAGGCCCGCTGCCGTCTTGAGCGCGAACATGATGTCGTCTACTGGAGCGCGGTAGGTCATGGGCTCGCTGCCATCCTGGTTGTGACGGTCGGGCGTGTGGTGACGTCGGGGCGGCGCCGGGAGCTTGTCCTGGCCGGTCGCCCATTCGGAAACGAGGAATATACGCTCCGTGCGGGTCGCTCAACCGAGCCCATCGACGATCGACGAGGCCGCCGACCTGCTGCGGGCCGGCGAGCTGGTCGCGTTTCCCACGGAAACGGTCTACGGGCTCGGCGCTGATGCAACTCAGGGGCAGGCGGTCGCGCGCATCTACGAGGCCAAGGGTCGGCCGCGGTTCAATCCACTGATCGCGCATCTGGGCGACATCGCGGGCGTCGAAGCGATTGCCGAGATCGGGCCTCTGGCACGGCGTCTTGCGGAGGCGTTCTGGCCGGGACCGCTCACTCTGGTTTTGCGAGAGCGTCCGGGCTCGGCGATTACAAGTCTCGTGACAGCGGGTCTCGAGACGATTGCGGTGCGGGTGCCGTCACACCCGGTCGCGCTCCATCTGTTGAAGGCCACGGGCCGGCCAGTGGCGGCGCCCTCGGCCAACCGGTCGGGCCATGTGAGTGCCACGACCGCGCAGCACGTGGCGGCCGATCTCGGGGAGAGCGTCGCGATGATTCTCGACGGCGGGGCGACACCGCACGGAATCGAATCGACCATTCTCGATGTCACCGCTGAGCGGCCTGTCCTGCTGCGTCCAGGTGCCGTGACGGCAGAGACCATCGCGGAGATCGTAGGGGCTCTACCTGTGCAATTGGCCCCGCGCGAGGCTGATCGCCCCACCGCACCCGGGCAACTCGAAAGCCACTATGCGCCGGCACTGCCGGTTCGCCTCGATGCCACCAGCCCGCGCGAGGGCGAGGCGTTGCTGGCGTTCGGGCCCTATGTGCCGGCCTACGACGGGCCGCTGCTCAACCTCAGTCCCCGTGCCGATCTCGCCGAGGCCGCCGCCAATCTGTTCGCCGCACTCCGTCGTCTGGATAAATCCGGTGCGACGGGACTGGCGGTGATGCCGATTCCCGAGCATGGTCTCGGGGCTGCCATCAACGACCGCCTCCGCCGGGCGGCCGCACCTCGTCCGCCGACCAATCCGAGCCCTTCCGTCCGATGAACCTCTATCTCCCGATCGCCGAGATCGCCTTGCCGCTGCCCGTTCTTCTCGGCCTCGGCGTGGCGGTCGGTGTGCTCTCCGGCATGTTCGGCATCGGTGGTGGCTTCATCACCACGCCGATGTTGATTTTTCTTGGCGTACCGCCGGCCGTGGCGGTCGGCACCGGCACCAGCCAGGTGGTGGCCTCTTCCGTCTCGGGCGCGCTCGGACACTGGAGCCGTGGCAACGTCGACGTCAAGATGGGCGTCTACCTGATCTGCGGCGGGCTGCTGGGCGCAACAACGGGGATCTGGCTACAGCAACTCCTCAAAGCCGCCGGTCAGCTCGATTTCTTCACGACCATGACCTACGTCGTGATGCTCGGCGTGGTCGGCGGGCTCATGGTGATCGAGGCCGTGCGTGCCCTCGTACGTCAGGCGGTCGGGCAGCCACAAGGGAGTGCGCGGCGCGGTGGGCAGCACAACTGGCTTTTGAAGCTGCCGCTGAAGACGCGCTTTCCCGTGTCGAAACTTTACATGAGCGCCATCCCGCCGCTGGCCATCGGTGCGTTCGTCGGCTGGCTCACGGCGATCATGGGCGTGGGCGGCGGATTTCTTCTCGTTCCGGCCCTGATCTATTTGCTGCGCATGCCGACGCGCATCGCGCTCGGTACCTCGGCGTTCCAGATCATTTTCGTCGCCGCCTACGCCACGTTGCTGCAAGCCTCGCAGAACTATGCGATCGACGCAGCGCTGGCGCTGCCGTTGATACTCGGCGGAGTGATTGGCGCACATCTCGGGGTCGTCGTCGCGGGGCGGCTCAATCCCGAGCAGTTGCGGGCGTTGCTCGGCATTCTGGTTCTCGCGGTTGCCATTCGTATGGCGGGCGGACTCATCCTGAAGCCGGCGGATCTCTACTCACTCGACACCGGCGAGATTCGCGTCGAGAAAGCCATCGTCGAGAAGCAGAAGGCGGCACCGAAGAAGGACGAGGAAGCAGCGCCGAAGCAGTAGGATCGTGCCGGACCATCGCTTCCGCCTGAGATTGCCGCCGGGGCGCGATCTGGCACAATGACGCGGGTGGACGCACCGGCTAAAGTGTCCGCCATGTCCAACGCCACACTTCCATCGGGCCTCGCGGCTCACACGCTGCCCAGTCGCCTCGGCTTCGAGGCGAGCCCGCTCGGCGGCCCGGTCGCGCGTCTGACCCACGGTGATTTCCAGGCCCTCGTCGCGCTGCACGGCGCGCAGGTGCTCAACTGGACCTGCGGCGGCGACGGCCTGCTCTGGCTCTCGCCCGTGGCGCGCATTCGCGACGGCAAAGGCATCCGTGGCGGCATTCCCGTCTGCTGGCCATGGTTCGCCGATCACCTGACCGATGCCAGCAAGCCCGCGCACGGTTTCGTTCGCCACCGGGCGTGGTCGGTCGCTTCGACGCATTCCACCCCCGACGGGGTCTCGATCACGCTCACAACTGCGACCACGGATGGCGACCGCTCGATGTGGCCGCACTCGGCCGAGGTGCTGGTTACCGTCACGCTGGGAGATATGCTGACGGTTGCTGTAAAGACGCGGAACACGGGCACCGATCCGTTTCCGCTGACCGAGGCGCTGCACACCTATTTCCGTGTCTCGGACATCGCCAATGTATCGGTGATCGGGCTCGAGGGGGTCGCTTATCTCGACAAGCTCGAAGGCTTCGCCAGGAAACAGCAGGCGGGTCCGATCCTGTTTGCCGGGGAGGTGGATCGCATCTATCTCGGCCGGACCTCGCCCATCACCATCTTCGACAATGGCCCGAACCGTCGCATCGTCATCGAAAGCGCCGGTAGCGGCAGTGCCGTGGTTTGGAATCCCTGGACCGAGAAGACTGCGCGTCTCGGCGATATGGGCTCGCCCGATGCGTTCCGCCAGATGCTCTGTGTAGAAACTGCCAATGCGGGCGACGACATCGTGATGCTCGGTCCCGGTGAGACCCACACGCTCGGCGCTGTCTATCGCATCGGCTAATCAATCACCTCACTCTTGCCACATGAAAGACGCCACGCATGCGCATCGTCCGCAATAGCGACCTCGAGCCGACGTGGAGCGTACTTCGCGCCAAGGAGCCCGGTTTCATGCGCTCGCTGGTGACGTGGATGGGCGGTCCCGAGGGTTACATCGACACCAATCCCGGCGTCGCAATCGAAAGTCGCCATTGTGCCGTGGGACGGATGGACATGGGGCCGGGCAATCGCCAGCCTGGGGTGCATACCCACACCATGGACGAGATCTACGTCATCCTCGAAGGCGAGGCCGAGAGCTTCGACGGTGTCGGCAACCGTCATCGGGCCGGGCCGCTCGACTGCCTCTACATCCCGAAAGGTGTTCCACACGGCGTGCGGACGATCGGCGACAAGGCCTTGAAGCTGCTCTGGGTGAACGACGACATCGAGCACTGGGGCGTCTCAGTCTACGAGGAAGGCCCGGGTCCGCATGCGTCGGCGGACGAGGTCCGGCTGATCCCTTTCATGGCGCTGGAGCCGAATTGGGACGGCCCGCGCGCCAAAGAGGCCGGATTTCAGCGCTGGAGCGCAAGTTGGGTCGCCTGCAGTCGCGCCGGGCCCAATCACAATCCGGACGTCGCTCGACCGAGCGATAGGCTTTCGGTTGTTCTCACCGTCGTGCAACCCGCCAATCGGATGCAGTTGCCGCCGGACGGAGATGGACTGCATGTCGTTGTCCGTGGCCGTTGCGTGATCCTACGCGATGGCCGCAGCGAGGTGCTCGGGGCACAGGATGCCCTGTTCTGTTCGGCGGACGAGCGTTTGGAGCTGCGTGCGCTAGGTGACGACCCGCTTTACGTCATCTCCGTACGGACGCCGCGCTAAGTTATCCCCGCCCTCAAGACTTGCGATATGCTGCCGATGAGCTTCTCTGTATGCAAGTAAAACGACCATTTAATCTTGCAATTGAAGTCTTCATCCAAAACTACACGTTGACAGCGTGCCGCTCATTCGGTACATTTGAGGTATAACGCGACAGTTGGGCCATGACGGCACCTGCTGGTTCTCCCGCCATCGGCGGTGCGACCAAGCAGAAGAGTTCCCGGCCCCCTTTCGTACCGCTCTCTCCGCTGAAGGACTGCACACGCAAGCCGGCCGCCCCGCGAGCCGGCTTTTTTGTTGTCGCACCCGGCCGGTGAAGCTTCGTGCTCGCGCATCTGCCGGAGGCTTCATGACCGCACATCCTGCGCCCGACTGGGCTGCCGTTCGCCGCCGCTACGAGGAGACACAAGACAGCATCACCATCATCTGCGCGGACGCCGGAATCGCAAAGAGCCGCTTCGAGACAGTGCGAAAGCGCGAGCAATGGCGGCGTCGAAACCCGAAACCATTTCCACCGCTGCGCAAGACGGCGGCTCCGACGCAAATCGAACGCGATGACGAAATCGAGGAGTTGCCGCCGCCCGATCCGTCGGCCCCAGCGCTGGCCATAGCGCCTCGTCTCCTAGCCACGCCTGTCGCACGCCGCCGTCTGCTCGAACGGCTGGTTGCCGCCATCTCGATGAAGCTCGAGCAATTGGAGCGCCGCATGACGAACGATCTCGCTGCGGGCGAGGATTCCACCGCGACCGATCACGAGCGCGAGGCGCGGGCGATCGGTGCTTTGATCGACAACCTCGACAAGATCACGGAGATCGAAACTGGGCTCGGAAAACCTGCCGGCAAGTCCGGCTCCACCGTCCCCGCCACCGATCTTGCCGACGAGGCGGAGCGCTGCCGCCGCGAGCTTGCGGAGCGCCTTCATCGCATCGTCGAGGCTGCCGAGAAAGGCGCGTGAGGGAGCGTTGTCGGCACTCTTCGCCGACGATGCGATTGCGCGTTTCATCACCCACGACTGGCAGCTTTGGGCTCGCGACGATCAACTCCCGCCGCTCCATGCCGCCACCGGCAAGGACTGGCGGACCTGGTTGTTGCTCGGTGGGCGAGGCTCGGGGAAAACCCGAGCCGGGGCCGAGTGGGTTCGCGCCGTGGCGCTGGGTTTGTGGCACGGTGAGCCGCGCGCGGTCCGGATCGCGCTCGTCGGACCGACGCAGGCGCATGTCCGCGCCGTCATGGTCGAGGGAGTCTCCGGTCTGATGTCCGTGCATCCGCGCGGCGAGCGGCCTGTGCTCGAGATCTCGAAATCGCAGCTCTTCTGGCCGGCGACCGGAGCGATCGCCCAGTTCTTCTCGGCGGAGGATCCGGAGGGCTTGCGCGGGCCGCAGTTCGACGCCGCGTGGTGTGACGAGCTCGCCCGCTGGAATCGCGGCAACCGGGCCTGGGACATGTTGCAGTTCGGGCTTCGGCTCGGAACGCTGCCGCGTCAGGTGGTGACCACGACGCCGCGCGCGACGAAACTGCTGAAGGCGATCATTGCCGACGAGGCGACCGCAATCACCCGGGCGCGTACCGTCGACAACGCGGCACATCTCGCCCCCGCCTTCATCGCCGAGGTGACGCGCATGTATGCCGGCACCGCGCTCGGCCGACAGGAACTCGACGGCGAGGTCGTCACCGAGCGGCCCGACAGTCTCTGGCAACGCAAGTGGATGGTCGAGGCTCGGATACGAATTGCTCCCGAGATGCGCCGCATCGTGGTCGCCGTCGATCCGCCGGTCACCGCCACGGAGAACGCTGACACCTGCGGCATCGTCGTCGCCGGTCTCGGTCCCGACAACCGTGCCTATGTGCTCGCCGACCGCTCGCTGCAGGGGCGCGATCCCGCCACCTGGGCGCGCGCCGTCATCGCCGCGTTTCGCGATTTCGCCGCCGATCGCATCGTCGCGGAATCGAACCAGGGCGGCGATCTCGTCGTCAACGTCATCCGGTCGGTGGATGCCAATGCACCCGTCAAGAAAGTGCACGCCAGCCGCGGCAAGTTCGCCCGCGCCGAGCCAATCGCGGCGCTTTACGCGGAGAACCGCGTTGTCCACGTCGGCGAGTTTCCCGCGCTCGAGAACCAGATGTGCGACTTCGGGCCCGAGGGCCTCTCCGAAGGTCGCTCGCCCGATCGCGTCGACGCCCTCGTCTGGGCCTTGACCGAGTTGATGCTCGTCTCCACCCGCGATCCGGTCATTCGGCGGCTTTAGCCTGCGCCTCCCGCGCAGAACAACCTCTTCCGACGGGTGCTCCTCTCCCGCCCGTCGGATTGCGTCAGGCGCTGGCCGCTCGAGCCGCGCCGCACGGCAGCGCCGCCGCCGGTGCCTGACGCTCCCTCCATCGGCCTTGCCCCTTGCGCGCTTGGCTCGATCACCCACAACCACGGACAGCGTACATGCCAACCGCCGCTTCCACTCTCGGCGCGCGCCTCGCCGCGCGACTCTCTTCGTGGGCGCTTCAGGTGCCGACACGGCACCCGCGCCGTGGAGACGGGAAGCCGAAACAGGACATGCCCACGTCCATCGACCGCGCAAGTGCTCGGGCGTTCGACACGCACCCGACGCACCCCGGCCCCGTCATCCCCGCGAAGGCGGGGACCCACGAGCCTGTCGATCAGAAAGCCTCGGCGGCCGGCCCGCTCATCGCCTTCGAGCACCTGCGCCGACCCGTCTGGACGCCGCGCGACTACACCACCTTCGCCAACGAAGGCTTCATGCAGAACGCCATCGTCTACCGGTGCGTGCGCATGATCGCGGAATGCGCGGGCCACGTGCCGCTTATTCTTTACACGGGCGATCAGGAAATCGACGCGCATCCGCTGAAGGATCTCATCCGCAAGCCGAACGCGCACGAGGCCTGGCCCGAGTTCATGCAAAAGCTCGTCGGCTTCCTGCTCGTCTCGGGCAATGCCTATGTCGAGGCGGTGGCGCTCGACGGTGAGGTCCGGGAAATCCATCTGCTCCGCCCCGACCGGGTGAAGGTCGTGCCCGGCCCCGACGGCTGGCCCGAGGCGTTCGACTACACGGTCGCCGGCCGCACCGTGCGCATCGGCGGCGAAGTTTCGGACGGCGTCCGCTCGGTTCTCCACGTGAAGCTCTTCCACCCGACCAACGACCACTACGGCCTCTCGCCGCTCGAAGCTGCCGCCCAGGCGATCGACCTCCACAACACCGCGTCCAAGTGGAACAAGGCGCTGCTCGACAACTCGGCGCGGCCCTCGGGCGCCATCGTCTACACCGCGCGCGACGGCAACCTCTCGGGCGAGCAGATCGAGCGCCTCAAGGCCGAGCTGGAGGCCGGCTTCCAGGGCTCGGCCAACGCCGGCCGGCCGCTGCTCCTCGAAGGCGGTCTCGACTGGAAGGCGATGTCGCTTTCGCCCAAGGACATGGACTTCATCGAGGCCCGCCACGTTGCCGCCCGCGAGATCGCCCTCGCCTTGGGCGTTCCCCCGATGCTCCTCGGCATTCCCGGCGACAACACCTATTCGAACCTCGCCGAGGCGCAGCGCACCTTCTGGCGCTCCACCGTCCTTCCCCTCGTCGAGCGGGTGGCGAGCGAGCTGTCACTCTGGCTCGGGCCTGCGTTCCGCGATCCGGTCGAGTTGCGCGTGGACATCGACACGCTCCCGGCGCTGGCCAGTGAGCGCGAAGCCCTCTGGGCCAGCCTCGAGAAGACCTCGTTCCTGACCGACGCCGAAAAGCGCACGCTGGCGGGCTTCACACCTGAGCCTGCTCCCGATGCGAAGAGGTTCAACCCGGGCCAACCTCGTGTGCCGTCCGGCAATCCCAACGGCGGGCAGTGGATCACGGGGGACGGAGGTGAAGGCGACGACGAAGCTGGGGGTGGCGGAGGAGGACAGTTTGAACCAACCGCTGGGCGTGGCGTGCCACCCAAGGCCCCACCCCCTAAGCCAGGTTCCAATCCTGCTATTCCTCCAGGGACCACGATCCGCAACAAGGATCTGGCCGGCAAGAAGCACCCCGATACAGGAATACCGTTTGACAAAGATGGCTTCCCGGATTTTTCCAGTGCTACATCCAAGACTGTTCAAGTACCCCATACCGGAACGCCCGCAGATTACAGAGCAGCAAACCGCGCCGCCGGGCTGCCATCCACACCAGACGGTATGACATGGCATCATCACCAGGACGGTAGGACGATGCAATTGGTACCATCTGACATACATGCCAGGACCGGACACACGGGCTCTCTCGGGATTGGCAATCTCCCTGGAAGAAGGTGAACATTGATGCAAGATCGGCCCGAGATGATCGTCCCGCGTGTCGCGACGAGTGCAGATGCTATAAATGCTTTCGAGTCCTCACACGGCATTCGCTTGCCGGCCGACTACAGAAAATTCCTGCTCGCCACTAACGGCGGACGGCCGAAGCTGGCAAATTTTCCAGTCGACGGATTTCCTCACGCAGAGACCTGGGATATTGCCTTCTTCATGAGTATCGGTGGCGGAATACCAACGCAGGAGTTGGCATATGCGCTTGAGCTTTATGCAGGTGGACTACCTGACGGCGTGCTTCCTATCGCGGGAGACGATGGCGGTAACTACATATGTCTCGATATGCGTGATGGCGGAGAAAAAGTAGTATTCTGGGAAAAGAGCCACTTCTGGAGTACAGGTGAGTGGAGAGAACAGGATCTGCATCGCATCGCTGCTTCTCTCAGGGAATTTTTCGCTTCGCTTGGTCCTAGCCCGTATTGATTGCACGGATGCTGTCGGCGAACTACGCTCCCTTGCTCCGACGGTCGTTCATCGATCGAAGCCGAAACGACTCGGCGCGTCCCGCAGCCTGATCCCGGGCAGGCCGGGGGCACCTCGAGCTCTTCCATCCGACCAACGACCACTACGGCCTCTCGCCGCTCGAAGCTGCCGCCCAGGCGATCGACCTCCACAACACCGCGTCCAAGTGGAACAAGGCGCTGCTCGACAACTCGGCGCGGCCCTCGGGCGCCATCGTCTACACCGCGCGCGACGGCAACCTCTCGGGCGAGCAGATCGAGCGCCTGAAGTCCGAGCTGGAGGCTGGCTTCCAGGGCTCGGCCAACGCCGGTCCTGCCGGAGGCGGGCAGGGCAGAACGCCCGCTGCTCCTCGAAGGCGGGCGAGGAAGAATGGGTACTGCCGGTTTTTCGCCGACTCCAGATCCAGGCGCAGGCAACCTCAAGTTCAACCCCGGCAAGCCCCGCGTCCCCTCCAACCCGGCGGCGGCCAGTGAACAGACGGTGACCGCGGAGATGGCCCCTTCGGCCTCAATCTGACGTAGCCAGCCTCCAATCCGCCCCGGGCCCCGCCCCTGGGCGCTCGACACCTCATGTCCGGAGCCATCCATGTCTCACCCCACCGAGGCGCAGTTTACTGCGCTCGACCTGAAGTCCATTGCCGACGACGGCGCCTTCTCCGGCTACGCCTCGATCTTCGAGCGCCAGGATCTCGGACGCGACGTCATTCAACGCGACGCCTTTCGCGACACGCTGGCGGCCAAAGGCGCTCGGGGTGTGCGGCTCCTGTTCCAGCACAAACCCGACGAGCCGATCGGGGTCTGGGAGGAACTCGTCGAGGATGCGAAGGGGCTTTTCGCCCGCGGCCGCCTTGCGACAGAGGTGCCGCGCGCTCGCGAGGTGCTGTCGCTGATGCGCGCCGGCGCCATCGACGGCCTCTCGATCGGCTTTCGCGCACTCAAGGCGCATCGCGACAAAGCCCGGGGCATTCGCCGGATCCAGACGGTCGATCTCTGGGAGATCTCGATCGTCACCTTTCCGATGCTTCCCGACGCGCGCATCCGCAACGTCAAGCATCGTTCGCTCGAGTCGGGTCGCCCGACAGAGCGCGAGTTGGAACGCTGGCTCACGCGGGACGCTGGGCTCACGCGCTCCGAGGCACGGGCGCTTCTGCGCGACGGCCTCAAAGGTCTCGGCCGCACGCGGGATGCTGCTGCCGGCCCTCCCGAGGAAGCCCGCCTTGCCGAGCGCATCGCCTCGGTCGCGCGCCTCCTTCGCACGTCCCCTCATGATCACAGGAGCATCTGACACCATGCACGACGCTTACGAAACCAAGGGCACGGGCGACCTTGCCACCGCCATCGACGATCTCGCACGCGCGTTCGAGGTCTACAAAGAGAGCAACGATCAGGCGCTCGCCGAGATCAAGACGCGCGGTGCCAGCGATACCGTCACCGCCGACAAGCTCGCTCGTCTCGACCGGACACTGGACGAGCTTTCGCTCAAGACGCGCCGGCCGCACCTCAGCGGAGCGGGTCCGCAACACACGCACGCCGACCTCGTCCACAAGTCGGCCTTCGATACCTACGTCCGAAAGGGCGAGACAGCGGCGCTCTCCAGCATCGAGGCCAAGGCACTCTCCGCCGGCACCGGCGCAGATGGCGGTTATCTCGCTCCCGACGAGACCGAACGCACCGTCAACGCGGCGCTCAGGGGTATTTCTCCGATCCGCGCAATCTCTGGTGTGCGCCAGGTGTCGGGATCGGTGTTCAAGAAGCCGTTCTCGCTCACCGGTTTTGGCACCGGCTGGGTCGGCGAGACCGCGGCCCGCCCGCAGACCACGACGCCGACGCTCGCCGAGCTTTCGTTCCCGACGATGGAACTCTACGCGATGCCGGCTGCTACCCCGCAGCTTCTCGACGACGCCGCCGTCAACATCGACGAGTGGATCGCGGACGAGGTTCGGGTCGCGTTCGCCGAGCAGGAAGGCACGGCCTTCGTCAACGGTGATGGGGTGAACAAGCCGCGCGGATTTCTCAACTATCCGCAAGTCGCGGACGGCTCGTGGACGTGGGGCAACATCGGCTTCATCGCGACGGGCGTGGCCGGTGCGTTTCCTGCCGCCAATCCGACCGACAAGCTGATCGATCTCGCCTATTCGGTGAAGAGCGGCTATCGCGCCAACGCGCACTTCGTCATGAACCGGGCGACTGAAGCGGCCATCCGCAAGTTCAAGGATGCCGACGGGAACTACATCTGGCAGCCGGCGGTGCGTCCCGGGGAGGCTCCGACCTTGCTCGGCCATCCGGTCGCGGAATCCGAGGACATGCCGAACATCGGGGCCGGCGCGACGGCCATCGCTTTCGGTGATTTCCGGCGGGGGTATCTCGTCGTCGATCGGGTCGGCATCCGCGTTCTGCGCGATCCCTATTCGTCGAAGCCCTACGTCCTCTTCTACACGACCAAGCGCGTCGGCGGCGGCGTGCAGGACTTCAACGCCATCAAACTGCTGAGGTTCGCCGTCTGACCTGAGCGAACAGACGCGTTCCCAAAGGCAAGCAACGCGAGGCGGCGGCATCGCCCACCGTCTCGCTTTTGCTTCCTGTTTCCTCGTGTCGCTTGACCCTTTCGTCTCTGTCCACCTCCTGCCCCCGGAGTCCCATGTCCCTCGTCATGACGAGCGGGCCCGCGCTCGAGCCGGTTTCACTGGCCGAGGCGAAAGCCCATCTGCGCGTCGACGGCACGGCCGAGGATGCCCTCATCCAAAGCCTGATCGTCACGTCGAGACTGCACATTGAGGCGGCACTCGGCCTCGCGCTCATTACTCAGAGCTGGTCCTACTTCCTCGATCGCTGGCCCAAAGCCGGGCGACTGGTTCTGCCGCTCGGGCCCGTAGCGGCGATCAGCCATGTTCGCGTGTGGAACGAGGAGGGGGTTAGCGAGTCGCTTGCCCTTTCCGGCTTCCTCCTCGACGGACACGGCATGCCACCGAGGCTGGTCGCATTGGCGGGCGCGCTGCCGCTGACGCCGGGTCGGGTTGCCAACGGGATCGAGGTCGGTTTCACGGCCGGCTTCGGTGCCGCTTCGACCGACGTGCCGGCGACGATCCGGCATGCCCTGCTGCTGCTCGTCGCGCACTGGTACGAGCATCGTGAGCCGGTCGAGATCGGTGTCGGCGTCAACGCGGTTCCGGCAATGGTCTCGGACCTTCTCGCGCCCTACCGGCGGAGACGCCTGTGAGCAAGCCACGTATCGGAGCGTTGCGGCACCGCATCGTGCTCGAAGGTGCCGCCAGGGCGTCTGACGGGGGCGGTGGCGCGGTCGTCAACTGGCTGCCGGTTGCCGAGCTTTGGGCGTCCATCACGCCCTCGATGGGATCGGAGACGATCGTCGCCGAAGCCATCGCGGGGCGGATCACCCATGAAATCGTCGTCCGTCACCGCAGCGATATCGTGCCCGCCATGCGGTTTCGGTTCGGCGCGAGGATCTTCGAGATCAGTGCGGTTCTCGACGTCGACGAGCGTCGGCGCCAGTCGCGCTGTCTTTGCCGGGAGGAGCTGCTGTGAGTGCCATTCTTCGCATGCTGTCGCCACTGCTGAGGCGTGTGCTCGTGCCGCTCGGCGGCGCAATCTTCGAGCGTGTCGCGGTACGGACCCGGCGCAAGACCGAGCGGAGGAACTGATCATGGCGAGTTCGGGCTGGGCCCTGCAGAAATCGATCTACGAGACGCTGGCCATTGATGCCGGCGTGATCGGCCTTCTCGGAAGTTCCCGGATCTATGACGATGCGCCGCAAAGGAGCGCGTTCCCCTACATCACGCTCGGCCAATCGACGTTGCGTGATTGGAGCACGGGTAGCGAGGACGGCGACGAGCATCTGCTGACGGTCCACGTCTGGTCTCGTGCCGAAGGTCGCAAGGAAGCGCACGAGATCATGCAGGCGTTGCGCGAAGCGCTGCATGAGCGCGCACTCTCCCTCGAAGGCCACCGCCTGGTGAACCTGCGCCATGAGCTTTCGGAGGCGCGGCGCGAAGCCGACGGCGAGACCTACCACGGCATCGTGCGGCTCAGAGCCGTGACCGAGCCACTCTAGCGAGAGCGAGGGCAAGCGCTGCCGAAGCAGCGCGCCATCCCATCACAAACCATTTGGTTCAGGAAAAATGCCATGGCAGCGCAGAGAGGCAAAGACCTTCTGCTGAAGGTCGATGCCGACGGATCGGGATCGTTCACGACGGTCGCCGGCCTCAGATCGCGTGCGATCTCGTTCAACACCGAGACCGTCGATGTCACGCACACGGAATCGGTCGGTCGCTGGCGCGAACTCTTGTCGGGGGCGGGCGCGAAGTCGGCGCGCGTCACCGGCGCCGGCATCTTCAAGGATGCCGCCTCCGACGAGATCGTGCGTGGCTACGTGTTCGCCGGCACCATTCGCAATTGGCAAATCGCGGTACCGGATTTCGGGGTCGTGTCAGGTCCGTTCCAGATCACCGCCTTCGAGATCTCGGGGCGGCACGACGGCGAGGTCGCCTTCGACATCACGCTCGAATCCGCTGGCGAACTGACGTTCGCGGCTGCTTGAGTCCCCAGATAGGAAAACCACTTCATGGCAAATCTGCACAGGGGCGAGATCGAGGCTGTTCTCGACGGTCAACCAATGGTCCTCTGCTTGACGCTGGGAGCGCTCGCCGAGCTCGAGGCGGCGTTCGGCGACGAGGACATGCTGGCGCTCGCCAATCGTCTTTCGTCCGGGCGCCTTTCCGCGCGCGACGCCATCCGCATTCTCGGTGCGGGGCTTCGCGGAGCTGGCAACGATCTTGTCGATGCCGATGTCGCCCGCCTCAAGGCCGACGGTGGCGCGGCGGGTTTTGTCGAGGTGGTCGCACGACTTCTTACCGCCACGTTCGGAGCAGGTGAAAGTGCGCCGGTCCAAGGCTATGGCGGCGATCCGACCGGCGAGGTGCCAGCGACGAGCGAGGCGCGCGATCCCGGCCCTTTCCCTGGTCGGAGGTGATGACGGCCGGCCTCGGTCTCCTCCGTCTGCCGCCGGCCCAGTTTTGGTCCATGACCCCGCGTGAGCTTGCGGCAGCCTTGAGGGGCAGCCTGGGCCTCGGTGCGCGGTCGACGATGGTCCGCGGTGATCTCCTCAGCCTGATGAAGCGCTTTCCCGATCAGCACTGATCAGCGTAGACCACGCTCCGACAGGACAACCCATGCCCGAGACTTCCATGACGCCGGAGCCGTTTGCGAGCGCCGGTGAGATCGACGCGCTGCGCCTTCACATTGACGGTCTCAGCGAAAGCCAGCGTCGCTTTTCGACAGCGCTCGAAAGCTCGGATCGGATCGGTCGGCAGTTCGGCCGAACTCTGACCAATGCTTTCATTGGTCTCGCCGTCGAGGGCAAGAGCTTCGGTGCCGTTTTGAATACGCTCGTGATGAGCCTTTCAAGGATCGCACTGCGTGCCGCCTTCAAGCCCCTCGAGACGGCTTTCGGAAGCGCACTGCAGTCGCTGATCTCGGGGCCGTCGCTGTTCAGCGGCGCGAGCGTTGCCGCGCCTTCGGGTTTCCCCGTCGCTGTCGGCTCGCCGATCAGTGGCGGCTTGACGACCAGCAGCGGGGTCGTTGGCAGTGTCGCAGCGCCGAGCAGCACTCTGGCCCCCGCCCCGAGCATCGTCATCAACGTCACGACCCCCGATGCGGAAAGCTTTCGCCGCTCCGAGACTCAGCTCGCGGCGCTTCTCGCGAGGGCCGTGGGGCAGGGGCAGAGGAATCTCTGAGAATTTGAGGCGAACGCGGAAGTGCAAGCGCGAGCCCAACGAACGCAGTGCGAGGCACTATGTCATTCCACGAGATCCGATTCCCCACCCAGATTTCGCGCGGGGCGACTGGCGGCCCCGAGCGACGCACGGATGTCGTGGTGCTGGGCTCAGGCTACGAGGAGCGCAACGCCCGGTGGGCGCATGCGCGACGCAGTTACAACGCCGGCTACGGCGTGCGGTCGCTCGACGATCTCCATGCCGTCATCGCTTTTTTCGAGGAGCGGCGCGGGCGGCTCTACGGCTTTCGCTGGAAGGATCAAGCAGACTGGAAGTCGTGTCCTCCGGAGCAGGCCATCGCGGCGACCGACCAGATCCTCGGCACCGGCGACGGGGCGAGGGCCCAATTTTCGCTCGTCAAGCGGTATGGCTCGCTGCACGCCCCCTACGAGCGGCCCATTGCGAAGCCGGTTGCCGGGACGGTGACGGTTGCCGTCGGTGGTGCTGAGGCGATCGAAGGCGTGGTCTTCGACGTCGACAGCACGACCGGTGTGGTTGCCTTCCGCTCGGGGTTCGTGCCACTGGCCGGCGCTGTCGTCACAGCCGGTTTCGAGTTCGACGTTCCCGTTCGCTTCGATACCGATCGCCTCGACCTCAATCTGACGGGCTTCCGCCACGGGGCTGTTCCCGCGGTTCCGATTATCGAAGTGCGGGTTTGATCGGTCGATCGGCGGCTCAGACGCGGGGCGTGCCCACGTCGCGGGTTCGCCGCTCCGTAAGCGGGGACAACAACGCGAAGCCGTACAGCGCCGCGATGCCGACTATCACGAACACGATGCGTGAAAGAGTGCTGTATGACGCGGCCGTTCCTCCAAACAGCGCGGCCACCAAATCGAAGTTGAACAGGCCAACCAAGCCCCAATTCAAACCTCCGACAATCAGCAGGACCAGGGCGACAACATTGATGGTCTGCATGTCGATCTCTCCCATTCTTGACATGTTCTGGCGCAACCGCCGGCGGGGCGCGAGGTTCCGAGCAGCGCGACAAACAGGCCTTAGGAAAACGTGACATGAGAGACCTTCCCGCCGGCCTGCAAGCTGCCCTCGACAGCGGCGCCACTACGCTCTGCTGGTGCTGGCGTATCGCCCCGCGGAACAGGCCGGCGCTCGGCTTCACCGATCACGACCGCGATCTGATGTTCGATGGCACGACATTCGAGGCGGCTTCGGGTTTTTCCTCGAGTGAGCTGCGTGAATCCGTCGGGCTCGCCGTCGACAATCTCGAGGTCGAGAGCGCACTGGTCTCACCGAGCCTCACCGAGGAGGCGCTCGCGGCTGGCGATTTCGACGACGCTCTCGTCGAAATCTTCCGCGTCGACTGGACGGACGTTGCCTTGCGCGCCCTCCTGAGACGCGGCTCGCTCGGAGAGGTGCGTCGCTCGGGTCATGCCTTCGCGGCCGAGGTTCGCGGGCTGGCGCATTACCTGCAGCAACCGCAAGGTCGCTTGTTCCAGTACGCCTGCGATGCCGAACTCGGTGACGCTCGTTGCGGAATCGATCTGACGAGTGGCCTTTATCGAGCGAGCGGGACCGTCACGGCGGGACTTGGCGATCGTTTGCTTTCGACTGTTGATCTCGCCGCATTCTCCGATGGCTGGTTCACGCGCGGTCTCCTTACGTTCACAGGGGGGGCTAACGTGGGGCGGGCCGTCGAGGTCAAGCGTCACCAGAAGCGGGCCGAAGAGACGACCATCGAGCTTTGGCAGGCGCCCGGCGCCGTCATCGTCGCCGGGGACGCTTTCACGCTCACCGCGGGCTGCGACAAGCAGCATGCGACATGTCGCGAAAAATTTACGAACGCCGTCAACTATCGCGGCTTTCCGCATATGCCCGGGAACGACTTCCTCGCATCGCCCCCTTCGGGCTGAACCATCTTTTCTAACCGGGTGTCCCTCATGTCCGACCTCATGTCCATCCGGCGCGAGGCGGTGGTCGCGCATGCACGCCGATGGATCGGCACGCCCTATCATCACCAGGCGAGCCGGCTCGATGTTGGCGCTGATTGCATCGGGCTCGTGCGCGGCGTGTGGCGAGATCTCTATGGCATGGAGCCCGAGGCGCTACCGGGGTATGGCCGCGACTGGTCGGAGGCGTCGGGGCAAGAGACGCTGCTCGAGGCTTCCCGCCGCCATCTGATTGAGATCGCGCCGCAGGCTGTGCGGCCGGGAGACGTGCTCGTCTTTCGCTACCGGGCGCGCGCCACCGCCAAGCATGCCGGCATCGTTGGCGAGACATTTAGTGCCGCGAACACTCCTCTCGATGCGCGGCCTCGGCTCACGATCATCCATGCCGTCGAAGGCGCTCCGGTCAGTGAAGTGGCTCTAATCGGCTGGTGGTGGCGACGGGTCGCTGCTGCATTCTCATTTCCCGGGATCATCGACTGATGGCAACACTCGCTCTTACCGTTGCTGGCTCCGCTGTCGGCGGAGCCTTGCTGCCCGCCGGCGTCTCCTTCCTTGGAGCCACGCTTTCCGGTGCCGCGATCGGCTCGCAGATCGGCGCGATCGCCGGCACGTTCGTCGATCAGGCGCTGTTTGGCTCGAGCCGGCGTGCTGTTGCCGGTCCACGGCTGTCGGATCTCACGATCACGACGTCGACCGAGGGGGCCGCCGTACCGCGGCTCTTCGGACGGGCGCGGCTCGGCGGCCAAGTTATCTGGGCGACCGATCTCGAGGAGGAAGCCGTCACAAACGGTGGGGGCGGGAGCTCGAAAGGGGCTCCGTCGGGCGGCTCCGCGAGCAATCGCACGGACTATCGCTACTATGCCAACTTTGCGGTCGCTCTCTGCGAAGGGCCGATCACCGGGATCGGTCGCGTTTGGGCGGATGGGCAGGCCGCCAAACCCCTGTGCGCGCCTGCCCGCCTTTGACCAGATCACAGCATCTAAATCAATGGGATAGACCTAAGATATGTTCGCCCTTGTCCTTCACAATTCGCCCGAAACCGCCTATCGTATTAGGGCGGATGTTTGGGCGGGGGAGCGATGGTACGGCAAATAAACAGGCTGAGCGCGACCAAGGTTGCGAAGGCTATGCAACCCGGCATGCATGCGGATGGGGGCGGGCTCTATCTGCGGATCTCTTCAGGACCGAACAGCGGCAAGCGTTGGGTGTTCCTGTACCGGCGACCCAAGGACGGCAAGCGCTGCGAGATGGGGCTCGGGAGCACTCTTGCGGTCAGCTTGGCGCGGGCGAGGGAGAAGGCTGCCGAGGCTCGCGCTCTGGTGGCCGATGGAGGCGACCCGCTGACAGCGAGGCAGACGGCCCGCAAGGTGCCGACATTTGGCGAGGCGGCCGACGAACTGATTGCTAGCATGAAGTCCAGCTGGCGAAATGAGAAGCATCGCGCCCAATGGGTCATGACGCTGAACGTCTACGCAGCGCCGATCCGGGCGAAGCTCGTTGACCAGATCTCGACGGAAGACGTGCTCGCGATCATTAAGCCGATCTGGCAGACCAAATCGGAGACGGCATCCCGGCTCCGGGGGCGTATCGAGAAGGTGCTCGACTACGCCAAGGCGCACGGATACCGCGAGGGTGAAAATCCGGCCGCATGGCGAGGGCACCTTGCCCTGATCCTACCGCCGCGACCCAAGTTGACGCGCGGCCACCATTCCCGGATGGAGATCGACGACGTTCCTGCCTTCGTGGCCCAGCTTCGAGCGCGCGAGGGCGTGGCGGCCCGCTGCCTCGAGTTCCTAATTCTGACGGCGGCCCGCTCTGGCGAGGCACTGGGAGCGCGCTGGGCCGAGATCAATCTCGATTCCAAACTGTGGACCATCCCCGCCCAGCGCATGAAGTCTAGCCGGGAGCATCGAATTCCGCTCTGTGACCGTGCTCTTGCGATCCTGACTGAGGTGGCGCCGCTACGGGATGGCGAGTACGTCTTCCCCGGTCGGCGGCGCGGTAAGCCTTTGTCATCGATGGCCCTTGAGTTAGTGCTCCGGCGGATGGTGATCCAGAACGCAACCGTTCACGGCTTCCGCTCCTGCTTTCGTGACTGGGCCGGCAATCGCACCAGCTTCCCGCGCGAGCTTGCCGAGCACGCCCTTTCGCATGTCATGGGCGACAAGGCCGAGCAGGCTTACCGCCGAGATGACGCGGTCGAGCGACGGCGGCCACTCATGGAGGCTTGGAGTGCATTCTGCGACCGCACAACTGGCGCCGACATCCTATCTTTTCAGCCGCGCACGATTAATCAGCGCGGATAGGGTGGCCACACGCACGCATCGGCGGACTTGCGACTTCGACCACTTAACCGCAGCGGGCAAGCGATCAGGCGGGAGTTAATGGGATGGGAGACATCGACCGCAAGCGCTGGGAGGCCGTTTGCGAGCTTCAACGGCTGGGTTGTGCATGGCGTGACGGTGAGTGGCGGGCTCCAACACCACCGTGTCCATCAGACTTCCCGCTCGAACTCCTTGCCGCGACCGACGCAATGCACGCCGATCTACGGGGCCAGATCGACGATCGGATCGGCTGTCTAGAGGACAGCCATGACGTCGAGATGATGGAGCGGGTGGCTGATCTTGTCGATTGCTACAAGGCCGTCAGACCGAAAGTGAGAGGATGACGGAAGAGCGATGATCACGCAAACGCCGGCTTCGGCCTCACGCCAACTTGCCGAGCATGTTCGCATGTCGGGCGGTCATGGACTCCAGCCGAGCTGGCAGCAACGTATAATCTCGAACTCGACATGCCACACCCGTCTGTCGAGAAGAAGCTCCGATGCTCCCGCTGCGGCATGCGAAAGGGCTACTAGCAGATCGTCAACCCAATGGTGTCGCGTCGCCCGTACTGAAGGCGATTGCCGGGCGCTTGGCGGAGAACGCCGCCGATATGGGGACCGACCTCGATCCGCGTCCCCGCGACCAGCCACGCTGCATTACGCGAATGCGAGGCGGAGATTGAAGACATTGACCGGCAGCGTTTGAGGGCTCAAGTCTGCGTTCGAGCGATGGCAGCGGTACCTCCTTTGGCCGTAAGGGCGCCGTCACCGCATTAAAAACTGCAATACCATGCGGCGCAGTCCACCGAAAAGGTCGACGACCGTTGCTCGCGCGCGCCGTGTGGCCATCGCTGAAAGCCTTAGGTCACTCCGAGACCGGCTCCAGTCCGGTCTTCCGGAGTTCCGGGGCAGCGGCCGGTGCTGCGAGCGCCTTCACGAATGCGCCTGCGGCCTGCGCATTGCCTGCCTGAGCATGAACGGCAGCAGACCAGACGGTGTAGTTCTGTACGTCGGTCGGCAGCGTTCCGAGATATTCAAAACCTTTGGCTTGGATCAGTTCCGTGACCTGCTGGAAGCCGAGATCGACCTCGCTCCGAGCCAGCATTTCGCCGATCTGGGCGCCGGACGGCGGCTGCTTGATCTTCGGCTTGATCTGCTCGCTGAGCCCCAGTTTCTGGAATAGCTGCTCCAGATAGCGACCGCTCGCGCCCGACGAGATCGCAATCGACTTGGCGTCGAGAAGGGACTGTTTCAGGCCGGCGATGGTCGAAACATCAGGACGGGGCAGCCCCGAGCGAATGGCGGCAGCGATCGCGGAACGCGAAAAATTGGCCTTGCTCGTTACATCGAGTTTGCCGGCGCCTGCCAGTCGATCGATGCCAGCACTTGTGGTCAGCACGACGTCGTAAACTTCCCCCTCGCCGACGCGCTTTGCGATCGCCTCCGACCCGGTCCAGGTGAAGCTGACCGCGGTGTCGGTGTCCTTGGAATAGCGGGCGCCGATGGCGACGACCGCCTCTTTGACGGCGTTGGGCGCGATAATCTTGATTTCGGCTGAAATCGCCGCGCCGATAGTAAAGAGCGCTGAAGCTGCGAGAGCCGTCAGCAGGGCGAGGGTCTTAAAGATCTTGGTTGTCATGGTTCTAATCTCCGCGGTAGCCGATGCCTCCAGAAGCAGGAACTGTCGGGCTCACCTTCGTCGTGCGCCAACTATGTCGCGACCGGCCCACAGACGCTAGAGGATGACATCGGCGCACAGCCGGATCGACGCGTCGCGGAGATTCCAGACATTGACTGGCTGAGGAACCGGGCTTTACCCTGCGTTCACGGTCGCGGCGGAGGTACCCCCGAGAGCGGAAAACGGGCGTCCGACGTCATGGGCCAGGAGCGTCGGTCCGGGATCGTGCGGTCTGCACCTTTTCGCTTCGACCGCTGCTGGGTTCTATAGTCGACAGTCAGTGTGTGGCGTCACGGTCGAGGTTGACCCAGAACTCGCGGACGTCGAACCCGCTTCCAGAGACCGGACCCGATAACCGGAAATACAATCGGCGCGATAATCGACAGCGCAGTATCACATCGCCCTAGGGCACTTTACGGTTCCTGGCTCATTGCCAGCCGCGACAGAAGCGCTGCCAGCTCGGACTGGCAGGATGTAAGAGGAGTAGCCTCATGCGGTTGTTCGATCTCAAGGGTAAAGTCGCGGTCATAACCGGAGGCAATGGCGGTATTGGCTTAGGGATGGCGACTGGCCTTGCCGAGGCTGGCGCTGACATCGTCATTGCTGCCCGCGATCCCAATAAATCGGCAACAGCGTGCGATGCGCTTCGAAAACTTGGAATACGTTCCGAGTTCATTCCGTTCGATGTCATGAGCGAGGCCTCATGCAGATCCATGATTGCGGAGGCGCAGAAAACGTTCGGACGTGTCGATATTCTCGTGAACAATGCCGGTGTTGCCAGGATCGGTCCTTCAGGGCCGCCAGAGGAGACGACTATCGAGAATTTTGGGTCAGTTTTGAATGCCAATCTGGCGGGACCGCTTGCGTGCGCGCAAGCGGCCTATCCACATATGAAACAGGCCGGCGGAGGAAAGATCATCAACGTCGCCTCGGTGGCGGCGTTTCTCACCAACTCGATGATGACGGCCTATGCCCCCTCGAAAGCCGGGCTCGTGCAGCTGACGCGGGTCTTGGCTTCCGCCTGGGCGAAAGACAACATCCAGGTGAATAGCGTCTTGCCCGGGTGGATCACCACCGAGATGACGCGCCCCTTGGCGCAAACCGGTTTCGCCACCAAATTGCTCGAGAGAACACCAGCCGGTCGATGGGGACAACCTGAGGATTTCTCCGGAATAGCCGTCTATCTCGCCAGTCGCGCATCGGATTTCGTGACCGGATCGGCGATGCTCGTCGACGGCGGGTATTCGTTCAGTCAGCCTTCGCGGGATGCGTAGAAAGCGCAGGTTCGCTGCGACCGGGTTTGCAGCACGAGCGCTGTGTGCGTGCCACAGGGGCTGCATTGGATGTCCGGTCTCTGGCGGTCCGAAAACGAACGAGCCAATTTAGCTTCGGCAGGAAATTGACCCATGACGTCGGCCCTCCTTCTGACGCAATGATCGTAAGTCCCTGATGGGTCAACAAGAGCCAGTCGCGTCAGTTGGAGGACGGCAGAACTGGCCTCAGCTACGGACATGATTGGCTGCGCAACCCGCACCGCCAACGCCCGACCGCCCATGACGGCTCCTGTATAACTGCAACGTCTACGGTGAAGAGCGGCCAACCGGCGGACCGCATTACCGCCGAGACGATGCGGTTGAACGGCGCCGGCCACTCATGGAGGCTTCGTGTGTTCTGCGACCGCACAACTGCCGCCAACATCCTGCCCTTTCAGCGTAGTAAGGTCGTTCCGCGCGGATAGTATGGCCATCCGACAGGCTGAGCACTCCAATTGGTTTCAGCGTCTCGTAACCGGAGGCGCCGGGAGATCGCAATGATTACCTGCCTGCAAGCGGGCCACTTGCCCGCCATCCACTGCTCGGCCGCCACGACCGCGTCAGCGGGAAGTCGCACACTCTCGGAAGTCGTTTGTCTCGCGCTCTATGGTTCGCCGCTGAAGCCTGGCAGCGAACACGGCAGCCTAAGAGAGGCACTCCAACCTCTGATTCTAGAAGGCTGGGCATTGTGGAAGAACCCGAACGGTCCAGGCTGGCTTGTGCCGCATCTCGAGCTGCTCGCCAATGCTAAGTCATGGCCTCTTAGGCCCGATACTGACGACGAGAACGAGAGGATCACACTTGACGCGTTCCGAGCCGCCGAGCAGTGGTTGTCGCGCTCAAGGCGAATGGGTTTTGTCTACAGCCTCCCGGCTGCTCTCGCTGAGAAGGTCCTTTCACTCGGTAACATGAGCGGCGGAGACGCCATCAGAGCAGCCCTCGCCGAGGCTGACCGCATTGAGCGCACAGAGGCCACAATCAACGCCAAGGCGGACAAGTTCTACAAGCTGCTAAGCGATGGAGTCGCGACGCGTCAGGTGACGCTGAAAGCCATCGCTACCGATCCCCGAACCAATGCTTGGCTTCCCAGAGCTCGCGGCGAGCCGCCGCATCAGATAATCCCGGCCGACTACTTCGAGCTGCCGATGGTTCACAACCTATTTGACAACGATCTGGAAACCGACCGCTTTAGCGCTGGAGCCAAGTCTCTGGACAGCATTTTTGACAGCATCGAGCGAGAAAACGAAGGGTTGCTCATCAAATGGTCGGACCTGAAGGTCCCGCCGGCGGACGTAAACTGGCTCCTATCGACATTCCGGGATGATCGGGAAGCGACCGACCATCGGCCGCTGACCACCTCAAAGCCGCAGCAGTCTTCCACGTGGAACCCCAGTTGGCTGTCGCTGGCTGGGGCAATCATGTGGGTGATCACGCGCGACCGGACGTTGACGAGGAGCACTGACGAGCAGGCTGGCAATGATCGCGACATCGAGTTGGGCATCAGCGTTCGTCTGGCTCACGAGAAAGTCCAGTCCGGTGAGAGCCGCCGAGTGCTTGTCGAAATCTCGGACGCATGGCCAGCGCTTCGCCGCTTGATTGCCGATGAGAAGATTGTTGCTGAGGGCAAATCATTAGAACGGCGAGGGATCGGCGCCGCTGTTGAGACGAGTTACCCCAACGGACGCATTCCGTCGGGAGATGCCGCCAATCTCATCATTCTCAGCGACGTGTCCGGCATCAAGCCGAAAGACGCGTTGGCGCCGGACGAATTTTACCGCTTCACGAACGGGCAGGGACGATACTGGTACGACGTGCGGCTGCTGGCGGCCGACGTGTTCCAAGAGTTTCCAGGAGAGCTTGCGCCGGTCACAACTGCCGAAGGCAAACAGAATCCGACGATGGAATATAAGCCCCGGAGTGGTCGCCGCAAAGGCTCGGGATCATACGAGCACCTCGACAAGCCATTGTTGGACGAGATGGAAAAGCTGATTGAGGAGGGTAAAGTCGTTTCTCCGGAGGCAGCTTCCCATCTCGTTGCGGCAAAGGCCTCGGGCTTTGGCTCACCCGCCTCAAAAGCTGAGAGGCTAGCAAAGCGCTACCGCGCGTCTCGGAGTTTCGATCGGAACAATTCCGATTAGTCTCGGATCATCTCGGAACATGCGGAGGTGTTCATCTGTATTCTCGCGACCATCGCAATTGATCGGTGACGCCACATGAACGCAGATGTCACGAACTACCGCCCTAAGCAGGATGCTTCAAGAAAGCGGGCCTACCGCATTGACGAGGCCTGCCATTGCCTCGGTATCGGACGCACATCTCTCTACTCCCTCGTCAAAGCCGGCGAACTGAGGCTCATCAAGATCGCGGGCCGCAGTCTCGTCCCTTACTCCGAAATAGAACGGCTGACCATCGTCGAGGAGGTCGCCTGAAACGACAACGGCCGCGCTGGGCGACGCGCGACCGCTGCAAATCTCACGTCCCGACACCAATCAGGACCCTCCCAATATGACCAATGATCCAGGCCGATTCAAGGCCGGGCCGAGCTTTGTCCGGCCCAACCCTCCAGCTTCTAAAAATTCCACTGGCGACCACCGGCCGGACAGCGGCGCGAATTCGAATGCAGACCTTGCGCAAGCCCTCGTTGATCGAGGATTGCCGATCTTGCCTCTTCGTCCAGAAAACAAGAAGCCGCTGACAACCAGCGGGTTCTACGATGCCCGCACTTATACGTCAGGGTGGCGCCGCTGCCCGAACGCGCTGATCGGTATCCCTACCGCTGGATTCTGGGTGTTGGACCTCGATCCCCCGCTCGAGGTCAGCGTCCAAACGATTTGCCGCCTCCTGTGCTGCGAGTGGCGGGAACTGACGGCAGCTTGCCCGCTCATCGTCCGAACGCCGCGCGGGGGATTCCATTTCTACTGGCAACGGTCACAGGGGGTGGCGATCCGCAATGATTCCGGCGACATCGGAGAAGGCATTGACACACGTGGCCACGATGCCAAAGGCAAGGCGACGGGCTACATCGTGGCGCCTGGTTGCGTGCTGCCAGACGGCAGGCGCTATGCCGTTGAAAAAGGCAGCTTTGATGCCATTGTTGATGGTCTTTGCGAGCCGGCGCCTAGTCTTCTGTGGCTTGGCAGCCTGTCCCGGTCGGAACGGGCTCGAATTGCAGCTATTCCAGAGCTGACCGCCGCGATGCGGGCCGCTGAGCCCAGCGCCTGGCGCGAAATTCTCGCTGCCCACGACATTGCCACTCGGGCAAAACTGCCGAAGTTGAATCTGGACGATACCGAGCCAATGCGTCGGCAAGCTCTGCATGATCTCGACGCTGAGCGGCAACGGCTTGCTTCACTTTTCGACGGAAGGAGAAACGCAGTCCACAAGGCTGCATTACGTCTCGCGCGCTACTCCGCCAACGCCATCTTGCACGCCAACGAGATAGAGGCCGGATTGCTTGAGGCGTGGGAGGCCTCAGGCGCGGCTGCAAAGAATGGCTCGGCATACCCGCGGGGTGCCATCCGCCGCGGCCTGGAGAAGGGTCGCAACGATCCCCTGCCCCCGCTCATGCGCCGTTTCCGCAAGCCTGACGGGAGCGGTCGGTGATGATGGCCAGCCATCGCGCCAATGGGGCCAATGTTTACGGCAGCTCCGATCCGATCAACGAGCAGCCGCCGTGGCCGCAGCTTGCACCGGCCGCCCTGCATGGGCTTGCAGGAGAGATTGTGCGAGCCGCGACCATCAATAGTGAAGCCGATCCTGCGGCCGTGCTGGCAACCGTTCTGGCGCATGCCGGCATAGTTGCTGGGCGCGGTCCGCGTGTCCGCGTCACGGATGACTTTCATCATGCTCGCCTGTTCTGCGCCATCGTCGGGCAGTCGGCTCGAGGGCGCAAAGGCACGAGCGAGGCGCCAATCCGGCGGATCTGGGATGTGGCTGTGCTCAGCGGCTGCGAGCCCTTGAATTGGAAGCCAGGCCCTATGTCGTCGGGCGAAGGCCTGATCGCAGCAATTCGCGACGGCGACGGCCAGGAAGACGGCGACCCTGGCGTTGCCGACAAGCGGCTCTTCATCGTTGAAGGCGAGTTTGCGGCGCCGCTTCGAGCAATGCAGAGGCAGGGCAATACGCTCTCAACGTTCATTCGCTCAGCTTGGGACGGGCGCACTCTCGAGCCATTGACCAAGGGCGATCCCATCAAGGCGACCGATCCTCACATCGGCATCGTTGCGCATATCACCATGGCAGAGCTGGACACGCTGCTTAGCAAGGTGGAGCTGTTCAACGGCTTCGCCAATCGGTTCCTTTGGTTTGTCGTTCGACGCTCAAAGCTGGTGCCACTTGCCGCGGGAATGAGCAACTCCGACGTTGACCGGCTCGGGCGGGAGTACGGCGCACGTCTCAGGGCCGCCGCGTCCCTTGGCGAGATGGAATTCAGCGACGACGCGCGTGAGCTTTACTGCAACCTCTATCCCGAGCTGACCGCCGACCAGTCCGGCCTCTACGGCGTCGTCACGGCCCGCGCCGAGGCCCAAGTCATCCGCATTGCGCTGACCTTCGCCTTACTCGATGCCTCGCCCCTCATCACCACGCAACATGTTGTGGCCGCGATAGCCGTCTGGGACTACTGCGACGGGTCTGCCCGCTACCTGTTCGGGGCAGCCTCAGTCGATCCAACCGAGACGCGCATTCTTGCCGCGCTTGGCGGCGGGCCGAAGTCCACAACAGATCTGCACCACGCGCTGGGCGGACACGCCGAGCGCAAAGAGCTCCATGACGCGCTGAAGAACCTTCAGGAGCGAGGCCGCATCGACCGAATGGACCAGCCAACGCCGGGTCGCCCTCGCACAGTCTGGTGCGTTCGGGTTGGCTTCGAGACTGCGAAAGAAGCGAACTATGCGAACTAAGGGGGAAAAGCCCTGCCGGGCGAGGGGCCTTACTTCGCTTTTTTCGCTTTCTTCGCTTAATTCGCAGGGAGATTCGCCATGTCGCTCCTGAAGCGGGCTGAGGCCTTCCTGTTGGCGAAAGCGGTTCAAAGGGGGGAAGCGGTCAGCACTTGGCCGGCCGACATCTTGGCCGATCGGATCATCGCCTACGATGAACGGCTGGCGATGGTGCTCGAAGGGGGAGACATCTGCGAGGCGGAGGCACATCTGATCGCGACGGCCGAATTCGGTGCCTCTCTCGCTGAACTACGGAGCCAGTTAAGTGCGATCGATCCATATCACGAGGCGTTGTCGCTTCCATTTACCGAGAACCTGATTGCGAGGTCTGCATGAGCGAAGCGGCATCAAAGGTGAAAGTCGCGGAGGCGAGCGGCTACCAGCCAACAGCGAAAGAGGCCGAGGCCGCGAGGCGGATGCTGGAGCGACGGACTAAGCAACCACCGTCGCCAAGGTTCAAAGTCAGCTATCCCAGCGGAAAGGCGACCATCGACCCCGACCATCCGGACAAGGCGGTAACGCACGCCTTACTTGCAGAGCTGTTTGCGACTGGCGACGGTATGCTTGCAGAGGGACTGCTGGTGAACCTCGCCAATGTCGCCCAGGGCGAAGGCGACCTGACCTCGCCTGACCTGAATGTGGCCCTGGCCATCGTCAAAGCCATTGGTCCTCGTGATCCCACAGAAGCGCTGCTGGCGTGCCAGATGGCGGCAATCCACAAGGCGACGATCGACACGGCGCGACGGTTCAATCGATCCGAGACGCTTCCGCAGGCCGATTTCGCCGGCACCCAGCTCAACAAGCTCGCGCGGACGTTTGCCGCCCAGCTCGAGGCTCTGAAGCGTTATCGCTCGACAGGCGAACAGAGCATTCGCGTCCAGCACGTCACCGTGAACGAGGGAGGGCAAGCCATTGTCGGCAACGTCAAGACTGGGGGAGGGGGCAACCCGAAAAATCAAAGCCAATCCCATGCAGTTGGAGCGAATGAGGCAGCAAGCCCGTCTGATGCATCAAGCCCAGCGCTGCTCAGCCACCAGCAAGCGCTCGCGATGCCCTTGCCGAGCCCCGGCTGTGAAGGGCAAGAACGTGTGCCGCATGCACGGAGCGAGGGCGGGAGCGCCAAAGGGCAGGGCTAACGGCGCTTGGCGGCACGGGCTTGGGACCAAAGGCATGGTCGCCGAGCGGCGGATGTTAGGAAAGTTGGCACGGGATGGGCTAGCGCTGACGAAAAAAATCCAAGTCTTTCGGAAGCCGTGACAAACGGGTTCCTTCTGCGAACTTCGAGCGTTGCTCGCGACTTCTGCATCGGAATCGGCCCAGGTTTAGGGAGTGAACATCCCGAGGTAGGTCAACGTGATGTCGGAGTAGCGGTTGCCCACGGTCGAGGCGTCGTGGAGAAGGTTGTCGGTCGGCAGGATGTAGGCCTCGCCCGGATCGATTCGTAGGCGGACGATCGGATAGGAGGGCATGGCCATCATGAACCGGTGCCCCATGTAGAGGCCGCGAAAATCCTTGTATATGTCTTCCGGATCCCTGAGGCCGATGGCGTGGAACATCTCCATCAGCGACAGATTGCAGAAAAGCGAGTACCGCGGCTCGCGACCGAAGTTGATGCACAGGCGGTTGCGCGACCGGCCCCGATGGCGCATCGGCAGCGCGTCCCAGCTGTCGAGGTGCAGCCCGACCAGCTTGCGCCCGTCGCGTCCGAAATCGTCCTTCGTCAGTGTGCGCCGGTCGGGCTCCGCGATGCGGAAAAAAATCGACGCGAGTTGCTCCCCGCCCGCGCGTCTGAGATACGCGGCGAGCCGCTCCAGATTTACCGTCCAATCCGGATGCGTCGCGATCGTTTCATAAGTCTTTGGGTCGGCCGCCTCGCGCAGCCCGCGCTGCTCCAGCATTTCGACGAATGGCGCGACGAGGCTGTCGGGGATGCGCACGATAGCCACGTCGTTCGACAGACGCCACGCCGCCTCGCCCAGGCTCAAGAGCGCGAGCTCATCGCTGGATGGTTGGCGCCACGGCTCCTTCGGGACCAAGGCATCTTCCACGTAGCCTGCCCCGTCCGGGGGCGGCTGCGTCCCCGTGCTGAGCCTGATCCGGTCCCTGAGGTCGGCGGGATCGCCATGGAACGCGATGCGAGAGCCGGCGATCAGGGTCGCCCCCGACCGCACTGGAGCCGGCTGGATTCTGAGCGTGTGTGTCATGCGGGCATTCTCAGGGCCGGCTCGAAGCGCGGAAAATATTGCGAGCGGCTATTGAGATTGCCTTTGGCGTCGATCACGTCGAGCTCGCGCAACCGCCGCTCGATGTGATCGAGTACGCCCTTCTCGCGCACGCACGCGAGCCGGTCGCCGGCAAGCTTGGCGACGCTTTCCTCGGCCATCGGATAGCCGGTGCACGCGCGGCCCCAGTGGCGACAGCCCGAGCATCCGGCTCGCATCCGGCCCTCCGCCGAAGCGATGGCCCGCACGTGGCCTACGCTGCCGAAGATCTCCGACATCGGCGTGAGAAAGACGTTGCCGTGGCACATCGCGGTATCGAACACGTCCGCGTAGCTGAACAGGTTTCCGTCGGTGTTGACCATGTAGACCGTTTCCCAAGACCGTTTGTCGTAGTGGGAGCGCGCATGGGGATTTGCCGCGGCGCGAACGATGTCCTCCGCCAGCGAATGAATGGGCTCGATCACGATCGGCGCCGGGCTGATGAGCCACATCTCGAACAGTTCGATGAAGGCATCGCGGAGTTCGAGTTCGGACAACTGCTCCGCCGCGTTCTGCACATCGTCGCTTCCCCGGTGTATCGGCAGGATTCGCGCCGAGATCCCACCTTCGGAGAAAAAGCGGAAAATATTCTCGAGATAGGGCCTGTTGTGGCGCCCGAGCACGGTAATGCATCCGAACTCGACGCCGGCCGCGCGGAGCCGATCCATGTTACGCAGCACCGTCGGCTGCATGTCGCGCCCGCCGGCGTTGACCCGAGTCGGGGAGAAGGGATCGATGGAGACCCCGACGCCGTCGAATCCCTCGCGCAGCAATTTCACGAGCCCATCGTCGAGCACCGTGAGATTGGTTTGAACGCAGTTCGTGACCGTCACGCGCGGATCGTCGAAAATCCGGGTCTGCTGGTCGAAGGTGCGCCAGAAAAAATCGGAGCCGTTGAGAAGCGGCTCTCCGCCGTGCCAGTCGAACTCGATTGCGATGCGCCGGCCGAGCCGGCCATAATACTCCGCCAGCGAGCGGTACATGTATTCGATCTGCGCGTGCGACATGGCGGTTCTGTCGCCGAGATCCGCGAACTCATAGCAATAGCTGCACCGGAGATTGCAGAACTTGCTGGTCGTAACTACGAACTGCACCCGGCTCGCCTGGCTCGAGCCCGGCCCGCCGGGCAGATTCCGGTCGTAGTACGTCGCCATAACTGCGGCTCCGCTCTGCCGTACGACAAAGAGCCGGCGCGACCTCAATCTTCGCGCCGCCGGTGCGCCAGGAACGCCGGCAGTGCCGCAATGCGCTAAGCCTTGCCGGTCGCCGAGGGCTCGAGCTCCTTGTGTAGCTCCGCGAGCGAGCGCTTCTCGCCCGGCTTCGCCTCCCCCCATCCCGCCGCCCGGTAGGCCATCTGCTTGACCCAGGACGGCCCTTTGATCGGGTGGATGTTGATCGTCGGCACCACCCGGCTCCAGAAATTGGATAATGGCGAGCCGAGGCCGAAGATGTTGCCGCCCCACCCGAAGTTGACGCCACTCAGATTGGATAGGCTGAGGCCGCCGGCGACTGCCGATACCTCCTGGGTGGAAAGCTCGCGCGGGTCCCGCGGCTCAGTGCTGTCGTTGACAGCGATCTTCTCCTTTAGCTGGTCGACGGTAAAGTCGCAGCCCTTGGCCTTGGCCAACTCCACTACGATAGCAGGTGCCACAAGGCACAGCGCCGAGTTGAGTGCACCCTGCAGCTCTTGGTCATTGTAGACCATCTCGAAAAACCGGTTCACATCTAACGTCATAGTAATCTCCATCAAAGGAAATCAAGCTAGGATGAATCCTATTTTGTGTCCAGCAAATGATGAGATTGTGCGAGCCGAACGCTACCGGTCAACCGGCGAACAGAGCATTCGCGTCCAGCACGTCACCGTGAACGAGGGAGGGCAAGCCATTGTCGGCAACGTCAAGACTGGGGGAGGGGGCAACCCGAAAAATCAAAGCCAATCCCATGCAGTTGGAGCGAATGAGGCAGCAAGCCCGTCTGATGCATCAAGCCAAGCGCTGCTCGGCCACCAGCAAGCGCTCGCGATGCGCCTGCCGAGCCCCGGCTGTCAGGGGCAAGAACGTGTGCCGCATGCACGGAGCGAGGGCGGGAGCGCCGAAGGGCAAGGCTAATGGGGCGTGGCGGCATGGGATGACGACCAATGAGATGCTGGCCACCCGGAGGGAGGTGGCAGAGCTGATCCGAGAGGCGAGCAAGCAAGCGGGCGAGATACAACGGTTTCCACTTTGATTTGAGTGGCAGGCTACCGCACGGCACAGAGGATCGGCTTCCCGTATCAGGCTAGCAACAGTTTATCGGATGGCCAGCGCAAGAAGACCCACGACTGCCACCAGAAAGAGCAACCAAAGCGGACGCCGAAGCGGTTCTGTCGCTTGATGCTGCAGCCGCAGTTCCGTCAACAACTCTGTAGACTTGGGCAGCTTTTCATCGGAAGGATGGAGGGCAGTGGGCTTTTTGTCATCGTCATCATCGCTGTCGCATCCTTCTAGCCGATTGCGCCAGGCGATAGCGCTGCGCGTCGCGAAAGAGCTAGTTTGAACTCGCCCCAGAATAGGTAAGCTTGCATGGTGACGGGCTGTGGCCGGCGACGCGCCCGCTCTGCTTCGACACCAGAATGCTAGGCCAAAACCACGGTCTCGTCGCCGTCCATCAGCTCATTCCCCGCCGCCTTGTGTATATATGAGGCTAAGGCAAGCGAAGTGCAGCATCGATAATGGCTTCTCGATCTTTGCCCCCCGTACCTTCGCTCAGGGTTGCAACGCTCACAGGTAAGGTCTGCGAGAGGTTTATTAAGAAGCCGTTCGGTCGGCGGATAACAGTCGACTCAGTAATAGCCGCACCCTCAGATGATTTGCACGTGCTGATTACCTTGCGAATTACGCTGCCATCAGTGGCAGGAACGCTCTGCCTGCCAGTAACTAGGTCGCCCTTGCATGATTGAGATAACAGTCCGATCAAGTGCGTTGCGTATTCATCAGCGCTTTTCGTGCTTCCTCGTGCTCCAATGAAGAAGCCTCGCGTTCCGTCACTAAGCGTAAAACTCGCCCCAACGGAGGCCTGCGTCGGTGGCTCAAGCCGATAGTTAGAGACACCCGCTGAATTGAGAAGGTTAGTCAGCATAATGGCCGCTTCGGCCTGTGAGAGTTCCTGATAGTCAGTAGCACTGCCTGAGGGCCGGGAAATTGATCTAGCTGGTGGCGTAGATGCCTGCGCGCCAGTCGACGGTTCAATGTTCCGGCGGACACAACCCACAAGGGCGGGCAGAAGACGGCTAGTACCGTCGAGGCGGAATTCAAATTGATCGTTTTTTGTGATAGCTTGTAAAATAAAAGATCGCCGAAAAGCGCTGACGAGTTCTGAGGTGTCGGGCATGGGTACGATGGCTAAGGTTTTGTCGATAGCCTTGGCCGTTAGATTGATCCGTGTGTTCCGATCAAAGATGAAAGTGACTGGTATGACCTCCCCAATGGTGAGACTCCACTGCGGATGCGCAAATGCTAAATTCCACTGCATCGCTCGGTTTACAGAGACTAAGAGGAGAATATTGCTGCGATAGGAAGTCGAAGCAGCGCAGTGGGAGAATTCTCGGGTGCTGTCACTAGTATAAGCACCACCCTTCCAGTTGCCAGAGTGAAATGTTTGGAAGGGGCCGGCAGCCTGGACAGTGCCACTGACAGACCACAGAAGCGCGATGGCTGCGCATGATAGGATTGCTATCCGTCCCATTGAGTCCCCCTAATCTCGTCCAATTTGCTAAGATCGGGTACCATGCGAAGCGAGTCAATCAGTCGCGAGTCCTTTGCCCCCAGCCGTCTGCGCTCGAGCGCGATGGTGGTCCGGTTGGCGGGGCGGTGTTCAAGAAGCGGCTAAATGCTTGCGATAGCTCCAAGCCAGACCGGCGAGGCAGACGCAAACTGCTTATGGATCGGTCGTTAACGGGAGTTCTGCTTGGGTAGGAACTAGAGGCGATAGCGGAGCATTTAGCGTGGCTACGATTTCGGCCAGTTTACTTTGATTCTTGAAGAGGTTTGCGAGATAAGCTTGTGGGTACAGAGCGTCGGCCGTGCAGGTCGTTTCCGTGAGTGCCGTCTCAAGCTCTGCCTCAATCCGTACTACCATACCTGTCGGCAGGACGCTGAGATTGATCAACCAGTCTGACGGTAGCTTCTGGAACACCCTGTGTGCCAAGAACCGATTGCCGTGAATGAGGTACCCCTCGTCTCTGCCAGTGAGCAATTTGAGGCGCTGGGTGATCGCCTCCTCGATAGCGCGCATGATGGTGCGCCACATCTTCGTGCCGCTCAGGCTAGCATTAAAAAGTGCCTTGTACGGGGCCTTCGCGGTGTCCTCCCAGAGGCGGCCAATTTCGCGTTTTGCTAGTGTAGAATAAGCAAGATCTGAATTGGCGCAGGCGAGGGCAACAGTCGCCTCTTCGAGATCCGTGCTCCTAATATCGCGGATGGTCGTATCGCTAGACTTGTAGCTGTAGTTGAGCCCGTCTATCGCGAGTTCGGTGCGCAGGCGGAGCTGCTCGGAGTCGAGTGCAACGAAATCCTGACGATTGATCCGGTTCTGCGTGTTGGTCGCCTTCGTGATCGCGTCCTTGAGGGTTACTGGTTCGGTCTCGCCAACGGCGATGAAGCGGACTTGAACTTTGGCCTGCTCGACTTGGTCGGGGCGTTTATCAAACGCCGCTTTAATGGAACCTGCAGTCTGGGCCCCGTTGACGATTCTGACGTCCGTGCAGGTAAAAAAGCCAGTCTCTTTGCTCTTCCCACCCATTAGCTTTGGGCGGATTTCTCGGCAAAGAACCGTAATGCCATTGTTGAAGTGCCAGAAGTGTTGCGGCTCCATGAATAGAGTTTGTTGCAGGCCAAGATTCACCTCGGTATCTGCGCCCAGAAACATGCGGATATTTTGGGAGACGATTTGAGGGTAGTGATGAGTCCACCAGGTGGCGACGTCGCTCGCGGTTACTTGGCCGTAGACGGCGTAGGGGGCAGAAGCCTCGCCCCACTGCTCATGCGATCCCCATTTCTGTCTTCAAGGTCCCCAAATCGGCGACGAATGCGTCGGCGAATGCCAAGGTATAGATGCGCGTGATGTCGCCGTTGTTCTGGTAGCCGATGATCTTTCGTAGATCGCTCTGGCGCTGCCGCCATGACAAGCCATCGGTCACGAACAGGAAGGCGGTATCTGAGCGCTTGGCGGCGATGATCTTTTCGATGTCGCCGATGACATCAGTCATTTTCGATCCCGTCGCGCCGTAGGCTTTGGACTCGATGACGATGCGTGGATCCTGCATCGATGGGATGGCGATATCGCATTTAGCAAGAAGGCCGCGCACGCCGACGAAGTTCGATCGGGCGGCATAGGTCGTGCCGAAGACGTTCTTAACTTGGTCCTCGGCGAAGTCTTCGAGACCGCGCCCGCGCCTCTGGCCGCTGATGGCGCTGCCCCGACCGCTGCGAAGGCGCTCGACGAGCGAATCGCTCCAATGCACCTCCCGGTTGATTTCCGCCGACATGGCATCAAGCACACCCAGAGCGCCGATGCCCGCGAGGAAGCCCGCACGATCGCGCCTGAAGCGGGTCTTGCCGGAGCCCTGTTCACCCAAAGCTTCGGCAAGGCTGGATGTGAATTGATCCTTTGAAAGACCAAGGAACAAGCGGCAGATCAACAGGCCGTCTTCGAAGTCGTCATCGAGATATTGGCCGATGTCGTCGAGCACATAGACAGAGCGCACGGGCAACACTCTGAGCTTGTCGATAACGCGGGTCGCAACAGGATCCTTCCAGTCAACCGTCAGCGGCTGAAGACTGGACAAGATATCCGTGAGCGATTGCGTGACCCGCTGCATTCATCGCCCCACGATTAGGTATTCAGTTACCGACGACCGTTCGACGCCCTCGTGCGTGCCGAAGTGGTAACGATGCGGTTTCTCAAAGACGCGGACGGATTTTTTGTAACGGCGCAGGAGCGCCTCTAGGTGTTCAAGGTCGGGGAAGCCGTTCGAGCTGTAGGACAGAACGATCGTGCTCTTGGCGAACCGGCCGAACATGCGATCGAAGGCATCTATCGCTGTGCGGCGGTAGCTAAAGGGTGTGAATCGCTTGTCAATCTTCCGAACTTTGGTCGTCATGTTCACTGGCAAGCCGTGCCAGTAGGATGCCAAGCCCTCAAGGAAGTGGTAGCGCTTGATATAGCAGTTATCGTCGGAGCGCGGGACGTAGGGCGGATCCAGATAGACGAGATCGACGCGCTGCGAGGGCAGGTCGAACACGTCGGAGCGAAGCGCCTTATTACGGCGTCCGTTGCTGAATACAGCCTCGTTGAACACTTCTATTTGCTCGATGAAGTGCTCTTCAACGGAAAGCTTAAGATCGCGCCTGCCATCGTCGTAACGCGCGAGATCGCCTGACACGGTGAACACGCCGCGCGGCTGGCGCTTTAGGCAGGCCCGAAACAGCGCGGCGTAGGCGAGCGCTTGATGATGCGGGTGGTCGAGCTGGCGGATCGTTCCGGACACGCGGTCGAGAAATTTAAGATCCTCTGGCTTGTAGAATACGCCTCCAAAGGTCTGTTCGATGAAGTCATGGGCAGGCTTGGCGGGCTTCAACAGCTTCTTGATATGACGACCGTCAAGCTGATGGACGTTGTTCTCGATCGTGGCGCGAGCAATGATACTGGAGAAGTTGAGGAAGTCGGAGGCGACAACGCGGCGACCCATCGTCTTCATGAGATAGCCGACGGATCCCGTTCCTGAGAACGGATCGAGGGCGCTCTCAAAGTCGAGGCCGTCCAGCACTTGGCCGATCCACGGCAGCAGCCGCTTCTTGGATCCCATGTACCGAAGCTCGGGGTAAGCGAGGGCGCGGCCCGCTACGTCAGGCAAGGGAAGTCGCGGCGTGCATGGTACGCCTTGCTTCTCGTTCTTCCGTTTTAGTGAGACTACGATGCCCACGTTTCACCCCGATTCGCACAAGGCTAGCACAGCTCGTCGAGACACAATATTTGGGCGTGTCCCCCCCGCGATTTTGCTCACCGAATTCGGTTGTGCTAGGCGGTGTCTGCTTCGGCAATCGTCGTATTGGCTACCCAGGAGATGTTGCGGAGACTGTCGAGGCAGACCGGACGTATCTCGACCGTCTCGGCCGACAACTACCGCCAAGTGGCCAACGTTCTCCGCCCTCGACCTTTCGATGCACGGAAAGGGGGCCAAGGCTAATCGGCCGCTCAGGGTCATGAACGAAGCTTCGCGGTGCCCGCGGAGCGCCTCCGCTTCCTGTACAACCGATGGCTGCAGTACGCGGCGCGAACATGGGATGATGTTGCTATTTGAGGCCTCTGTCGCGCATTTTGGCCTGGGCGCCAGCCCACATTACATCCACGATCTGTGCCGGGCGGCTTTTACCCTTCATGTCGTCCGCGGTGCCAAGGTTGAACTCCTTCACCATCACTTTGAGATCTTTGGCCGAGAAGGTCAGAAACGTCTTTCGGAATTCCTCTTGGCCTTGCATGGCGACTTGGACCGGATCAATGGCTGGCGCGGTCGCGTCCCCTCGGAACATGACTTGCACACCAAGAGCCTCTAGCAGGCGGCTCGCGAACTTCGGATTGTCGGAGGCCTCTTGGCGGACGACGGAAAAAAAACGGTCCAGGGCTTCGCCAGCATCGAGTTGAGTCTTGCTCATCGTATTCCCCTCAATTTGATTGCGTAGCGGTAGACGGTGTCGGTGAGCTTTCGCAGGTCACCCTTGAGGCTGCCAAACTTGGCGTCGTAGCCACGAAAGGAATCAGCCCGAATTCGCTCTGTCGCCCTGATCATGTCCACACTGTCTTTGACGTAGGGCTCAAAGACCTCGAATCTCTTTTTTAGGAGATCGGCCTCCCGGCCGTGGACGGTGTTCGCGCGGTACTTTGAAATGACGACGTAGTGCTGAACCCGACCCTTGATCTTGAGGACGTCGGTCAAACCGATCTCGACAAAATCCGACAAGCTCCGAACGGAGACAGCGTCCGCGATTGTGGGCGAAATAACCGCCTCGACGCTAAGAAGGCCTGCTCGGGTCAAAGAGGAAAACCCCGGCGGACAGTCAAAGATGATAACGTCGTACCAAGCGGCTAGTGGCTCAAGGTAGTGGTCGAGTGACCTACGAAGATGCTCGGCGGGGTCGATCTCCTCGAGATATGACTGCTTTTCGCGCAGCATTTCCACGAACCACAAACGCGGAACGGACGCGAGGACATCGACCCGTCCACGACGAGACTGATCCCGCAACTCAGTGAGGTCGCTAGCATTCGGCCAAATGTAACCCGACGGGTTCGGAGATCCGTTCCGCGCGGTGTCTAGCAAAAAGTTCGGGAGGGTCTTACCGCTGTTTTCCGCTTGGTGCAGCCCGTCGCGGCTCAGGAGCATGAAACTGGCATTCGATTGTGGGTCAAGGTCCACGACGAGGACGCTTAGGTCATGAAAGACGGCCAAGGTCTCCGCGAGGAACAGTGTGGTCGTGGACTTTCCAACTCCCCCCTTCAAATTGGCGATGGCCAGCTTGAACGTCATGAACGGGGCTCCGCGATCCAGGACAGAAGACGATGTCTTTGGGATTCGGCGAAACGGGTCTCTATAAACTCGTCAACCGCGGAGGGGTCAGGCGCCTTCCGCTGAGCATCGATATGAAACATGAACGTGGAGCCATCGAGCGGATTGGCGAATGTGATCAAGCCTAGGCCGTAAGCTCGGCAATTATCTTTGATTGTACCGAAGTGTGGGTCGACGAAATCGGCCGCAGAGTAGTGCCAGACCAAATAGGCGAAGTTGACGAGCCGCGCGTGGGCGAGCGTTTCATGCACAGATGCCAAGTCGCAGCCGCCATCGCGCTTTACCTCGAACCCATAGAGGTCCAGGGATTGATGAGGTTGGTATTTGTGGCGCCAGAGGTTGATGAGAGCCAAGTCAGGCCGGGACCACTTTCCAGAACCGGCCGGGCCAGCCGTCGCTGTCACAGCAACCAGTGTCAGGTGAACACCCAAAACAGGCTTCAGCCGCGGAGCAAATCCCAAATGCAGGAACTGCTCGACGTGCGGGTAAAGATCTTCCTCTCTGTTGGACACCATACTTGCCACCCCATCCGTGGGGTAACCATAGCATTCAGCACCACCTTGAATAGCCTAGGCAGGTCATATCAGGCCGCCGTTGGCCGCTAGCAACCATGCGAAGGAGTAGGGCGGATAGTGGGGCGGGTGGAGGATTTGCGGATATTACCCAATCAAATCAATTTGGATGTGGCGGATGGGCAGGAACTCGATCTCGGACAGCACGTCTGGCGGCTCTACCACGGTAGCGAGACGCAGGAGCCAGACGGTCTGATCGTTGCGCGTGAGGGGGCCGATGCGGCGCCCGCCTACCGAGGTGTCGCCTATATCGTGTTCGAGCGCATGGCGCTCGACACCTTCGGCAACCGCTTGCCGCAGCTGTCGTTCGAGGTGCACCGATCCGTCGATGCCTTCGAGGATCTGGTTCGCGGCGTCGTCATGATCCCGGGGTCGGGCGAGTTCGTCTACGCCTCCGAGCCGGTCACGCGGCGGACGGGCTCGGTCAGCACCGTGGCCGAGAACACGAACACTCGCAGAGGAAGCACCGATTGGGAGGTTGCGCTCGATCAGCTGGCCGAGACGCTCCCCAATGCGCGGTCGACGTCGCTCGTGGTGAGCTGGTTCGGCTCGGATCTCAGGGCCGGGCATTGTCTCGTACGCCCAGCGGTGGATGCCACGGAGAAGCAGACCTCGCCGCTCGAATGGACTGTCGCGGGGCTCACGCGTGCGACGGCTCCGCTCGTTTCGAGCAACGATGGGCAGGCCGCCTACGGTGGCACGCCGTCCGATCAGACCGTCGTCTCGGCTATTCGCGATCTGAAAGCCCGCGGCCACAAGGTTCTGCTGGCCCCTTTCATCCTGATGGACGTGCCGCATGGCAATGGACTGCCCGACCCCTACACGGGCGTGGTCGGGCAGCCCGCCTATCCGTGGCGTGGGCGGATTACTGTCGATCCTGCGCCGGGCCTGTCCGGTTCGCCTGACAAGACGGCGCTCGCCGCCACACAAGTTGCAAACATCGTCGGCGCCGCTCTTCCCGCGCACTACGCGATAGACGGCGAGAGCGTCGTCTATTCGGGGCCGGCCGAGTGGACGATCCGGCGCATGGTGTTGCACTACGCGCATCTCGCGGTTGCTGCCGGCGGTGTCGACGGCATCCTGATCGGAACCGAGCTCCGTGGCCTGACGCAGGTGCGGTCCGGGTCCTCGACGTATCCGTTTGTATCAGCCCTCGCCGCGCTTGCCGCCGATGTGAAGGCCGTCGTCGGACCTGCCACGAAGGTCACCTATGCCGCCGACTGGTCCGAGTACTTCGGCCACCAGCCGGTTGACGGCTCGGGCGACGTGCACTTCCACCTCGATCCGCTATGGGCATCGCCTGCGATCGATGCGGTCGCCATCGACTGCTACTGGCCGCTGGCCGACTGGCGCGACAACGACCATCTGGATCACACGGCAGGGGCTCGCTCGATCTACGATGTCGACTACCTGAAGGCCAATGTCTTTGGTGGCGAAGGCTACGACTGGTTCTACGCCTCGCCCGCCGACCGCGCGGCTCAAATCCGCACCCCGATCGTGGACGGCGCTGCCGGCAAGCCTTGGGTGTTTCGCTACAAGGATGTGCGCAATTGGTGGTCGAACCCGCATTTCGACCGACCCGGTGGTGTGGAGGGCGCTACACCGACCGGTTGGGTACCGCAATCGAAGCCGATCTGGCTGACTGAGATCGGGTGCCCTGCGGTCGACAAGGGTGCCAATCAGCCCAACGTATTCGTCGATCCGAAGAGCTCGGAATCGTTCCTGCCCTATCACTCGAGCGGCGAGCGCGATGATCTCATGCAGCGCCGCTACCTGCAGGCCCTGCTCGAGGCTCTCGATCCGCTGCATCCGGGCTATGTCGATGGGGCAAATCCCGCGTCCGCGGGCTACGGCGGACGAATGATCGATATCGATCATATCTACGTCTACGCGTGGGACGCGCGTCCTTATCCCGCCTTTCCAAGTCTCGATCTCGTGTGGAGCGACGGCGCGAATTGGCGCCTCGGTCATTGGATCAACGGACGCGTGACCGGCCAACAACTCGGCGCGGTTATCGCCGCGCTGCTCGAGGGGTATGGCTTTTCCGATTACGACGTCTCTGCGCTCGACGCGCTCGTCACGGGCCTCGTCATCGACCGACCGATGTCGGCTCGCGATGCGATGCAGCCTTTGGAGCTCGCCTATTTTCTCGATGCGATCGACGACGGCGACGCGATCCGGTTTGCCCATCGCGGAGCCGAGCCGCCGCTTGTCGCGCTCGCGATCGACGATCTGGTCGAGACCAAGCCCGGCTCCGATCTCGTGCGCCTCACCCGGGCCCAGGAGACGGACCTTCCCGCCGCGGCACGCGTCTCTTACTCGGCGCTGGAATCCGACTACCGGCAGGCCGTTGCCCAGTCGCGCCGCCTGGTTGGAGCATCCGGGCGCGTCGCAGACGCGCAACTCGCCCTCGTCATGGACGCCGGACAGGCGGTTCGCACTGCCGACACCTGGCTCTTTGAGACTTGGGCCGCGCGCGAGCGGGCTCGATTCCTGCTCCCGCCCTCGGCGCTGGCTCTCCAGCCCGGCGATGTGGTCGTCTTCGAGCATGCAGAACGTTCCCGCCTCTTCCGCATCATCGAGGTCGGTGACCATGGGGCGCGTGAGATCGAGGCGATCGCAATCGATCCGGCGGTTTACGCAGGAGGCAGCACCGTCGTCAGGCCCGAGAAGCCTCGAGACGACGGCACGATCGGTCCGGTTCTCGGCGTATTTCTCGATCTGCCCTTGCTCACGGGAGGGGAAGTGCCTGCGAACGGCTACGTGGTTGCGGTCCGGGAACCTTGGCCGGGCGGTGGCGCGGCATTCTACCGCTCGCCGACCGATGCAGACTTCACGCTCGCAGCGGTTGCGGGCCGCAAGGGCATCACTGGTGTCCTTCTCGAAGACTTGGCTCCGGGTCCCGAGTGCCGGTTCGATTTTGCCTCGCGCATAAGAGTGCGTGTCGATTCCGGTATGTTGACGTCGACCACGACACTCAACCTCCTGGCGGGAGCCAATGCGGCAGCCGTGGAAGGTCTCGACGGCGAGTGGGAGGTCTTGCAGTTCGAGACGGCGACGCTCGTGGCGCCGGGCACGTACGAACTCGCGAAGCTTCTGCGCGGACAAGCCGGAACCGAACGGGCGATGCGTGCACCGATTGCGGCGGGGGCACGGTTTGTGCTGCTGGACGGCGCCTTGACGCCTGTTCCACTTACGATGACGGACGTCGAGCTGCCACTCGTCTGGCGTTACGGACCGGCCGCCCGTGCGCTGGGCGACGCCTCGTATCAAACAGAGATCCATGCTTTCCGCGGCCTCGGTCTACGGCCACTCAGCCCGGTGCACGTTCGTGGCCGACGCGATGATGGTGACCTCACCATCACCTGGCTCAGGCGCACACGGATCGGCGGAGACAGTTGGACGTCGGTCGAGGTGCCTCTCGCCGAGGAAATCGAGCGTTACGAGGTCGACATCCTGTCTGCTGGAACCGTTGTTCGCACGATGGTTACGAGCGAGCCGATTGCGACCTACTCGGCTGCCGAGCAGACGGCCGATTTCGGTCTGCCGCAATCCACGCTCTCCATCCGCGTGCACCAGGTCAGCGCCGTGATGGGACGCGGTGCGCCGCGTGACGCCGTCGTTTGACTTGGACTTATACAACTTCAGTAGGGAGCTAAAGCCATGCGCCTCGGCGACATGCGCCAGCCCGCGTGGCTCGCCCATGCCTGGGCCCAACTCGGGCAGCGCGAGATTCCAGGGCCGAAGAGTAATTCCCGGATCGACGATTACATCCGCGAGGTCGGCCACCCTCAACTGGCCGACGATGCGACGGCGTGGTGCGCGGCATTCGTCGGCGCCTGCCTCGAGCGAGCCGGAATAGCAGGGACGCGATCGCTGATGGCGCGCTCGTATCTTGGTTGGGGACAGACGGCGACCGCGCCCGAACCGGGCGACATCGCGGTCCTGTCGCGCGGAGCCAATCCGGCTCTCGGACACGTCGGCTTCCTGGTGGGGTTCACCAACGAAAGCGTGATCCTGCTCGGCGGCAACCAGTCGGATGCGGTCACGGTGGAGGCCTTCGCCCGCAATCGTCTGCTGGGGGTTAGGCGTCCTCCGGATCCGACCGGGGGCTCCCCGCGACCCGTCGTCCCCGATACCTCGGCCTTCGCGTGGTCGCTTGCTCGCATTCTCGAGCATGAAGGCGGCTACAGCGACGACGCCTTCGATCCGGGCGGGCCGACGAACAAGGGCATCACGCTTGCGACCTATGCTGCCTTCACGGGGAAGTCGCTCGTGCCCACTGTGCGCGAACGGTTGAAATCCGAGCTTCGCGCTATTCCGGACGAAACCGTCACGCGCATCTATCGCGAGCGCTACTGGCGCGCTGCGTACTGCCCAGCTCTGCCGGCGCCGCTCGCTCATTTCCACTTCGATGCAGCCGTCAATCAGGGTGTCGGTGGAGCGGCCCGGATGATGCAGGAGGCGCTGGGTGTCGCAATCGACGGCCAGATCGGCCCCATCACGCTGGCGGCCGCCACTCGCCTACCCGTGCGGGACACACTCAAGCGCTATGCGGACATCCGCCGGCGCCGGTATCGCGCACTCGGTCATTTCTGGCGCTTCGGCCGCGGCTGGCTTGCGCGCGTGGACAAGTCTCTCGCACAGGCGCTGAGCCTCGAGGACGGCCGCCTTTCCTTTTCGGACAGCACTCCGATTTCTCAAGTCGATTCTCTACCTTCCCAGCAAAGAAAGGATAAGAGCTTCATGCCCGAGTCACATCATCCCGCGACTGCACCCTCCGAGGCGGTCTCGAAGTGGTGGGGCAATTCCCTCACCATCTGGGGAACACTGATAACCGCAATCTCGACGGTCGCGCCGGCGGTCCTGTCGGCGTTCGGTTTGCATGTCCCGGGCGCCCTGATCGAGCAGCTCGGCAACGACGTCGTGGCTGTGGCGCAGGCTGTCGGGGGCCTCGTGGGAACCATCATGACCGTTGTCGGCCGCTCACGCGCAGCTTTGCCCCTGGGCCGCCGACCGGTTTCGATCCGCGTCTGAAGCCGCCGACGGGCATTCATCAGGGGTTCAGTCCGTGTGCCCTATGTTCCCATTACTGGAGCCCCCGCAATGTCACGTCGATCCGCCCTCAGTCTCGCCGCCATAGCTTCCGCCGCCGTTTTGGCGGCGACATTTGGCGGCCGGGCTTCCGCGGAGGACCGCTGCTACGGCGAGTGGTCGGACGCGGCTCCCATCGTCGCACGCGAAAAGCTTAGGTCCGCCCGGGACGTCCAGGACATGGCGCGGGACGAGATGGCTGGCGACGTGGTGCGCATCCTGCTGTGTGAGGGCGATAGCGGGTTCGTCTACCGCCTCGTTCTGCGTCGTCTCGACGGTCGCATCGGTACCTTGACCGTCAGTGCACAGCCGCGCACGCAACGATGACGTTGGTTGCCGAGTCATGCCATCCAGCGTGCATCACGCCCTCTCTATCGAGCTGACTTGATCCGGGCCCAGCACCTGCCGCGGACGGCCTGTTCGCAGGAGGATCGCCGTTTGCTCCTGACCCACGGGTGTGAAGACGACGTAAGCTCAATTCTCAGAACATCGTTGTCTGGCAACGCCGGCAGGACAACGAAATGGGGGATGAAGGTTGCCCTTCATCCCCCAAACAATGATCAACCAGGGCGTGGATCAACGGCGGCGCGAAGCCGGCTCTCCGTAGATGCTCACCAGCGCACGGCCCCTTTGTCCGGGCAACTTACGCTGCGTGACTTCGATCTCCCGGAGGTAGCTGCGATTGCCGGGCAGGTCGATGGAAAGCTCGGCGCCGGCGCGGATCAGCCGGTCGACGCGAATGTGCTCACCGTAACCGTTCTGATAGACCACGCGGATCGACATCAGATGTACGTCGGCGTTCTCGGAAACGAAGTGCAATGCGTCGAGCCCCCGATCGCGATAGAAGTCTTCTGATTGTTCGACGCGAATGACGTCGCGGTCGCCGCGAACGCCCACCGCCTGCTGGCCGAGCAGTTTCCAAGCCGCGTTGCTCGGGCGATAACCGCCTCCGCCGCGCGGGCCGTCGCTGTCGCCCCGTCCCGGGCGATAACCGCCTCCGCCGCGCGGGTCGTCGCCGTCGCCCCGTCCCGGGCGCTCGGTGCCGAGCAGCGCGACCTCGGCAGGGACGTCTCGGCGACGAGGATCAAGCACGATGCTGACGCTGCGCAGGAACCGCTGGTCGCCCTCGAGATCGATCGGTCGCGTCTGCTCACCTGGCTCCAGACGCTCGCTGACGCGCACGCGCTGGCGCTCACCATTGCCATACTCGGCGACCACCTCAACCAAGTTGAAGCGCTCCCTGCCGACGTTGCTCAGGCGGATCTGACCGAACCGGCCCTCACGGCGGCCGACGCGAATGTCGACGCGATTGTCATGTGTGTTGAAGCGCTCGCGAGCGATCTCGTCGAAGCCACGACCGCCGCCGCCCGGGCGACCAGCAAAGGGTGGTGCGGGCGGGGGGCCGCCGCGTGCGTTCTCTCCGAGGACGCGAATCGTCGCCTGATTGAGCCGGATGCCGCCGCCGCCGAGCGAAAGCCCGAGCTTGCCGCTGTAGCTCATCTCGATCTGGCGCAGATAGCTGCGCTCGCCGCGCAAATCGAGATCGACTTCTTCACCGGGCCTCAGCGTCCGGCTGACGTCGATGTCCTCGCCGTGGCCGTTCAGATAGACGAGGCGCACGGATTTCATCCGGACTTCGCCACCATCCGCTTCGAAGCGCAGCCTGCGATAGGCCTTGTTGCGATAGAAATTCTCATCGTGATTGAGACGGATCACATCACGTTCGTTGCCCAGGTTGACCTGATTTTCACCGAGCAGTTCCCAGTTTCCGCCGCCTCCGCCTCCGCCGCCGCGCTGTGCCTGTGCCGGCAAGACGGCGGCTAGCGCCAGGGAAATCCCCAGAGCTAGTGTCTTGAAATTCATAATTTTACTCCCCTTCCATGCCACCGGCGATCGTTGTCCGCGACCGGCCCGCCGGGCGCGGGTCTACTAGCACAACTATGGTTCGCCGCATGAACTGTCTGTGAACGTACGTCACAACTTTCGTTCATTGCACGCCTGTGCCGATAGCTCCGCGCAGGGTTGCCAATCACGCTGCCGTCCGGCAATCAGACACGAGGAAGTAGCCGAATCGGAGGCAGCGCGACATGACGGCTGAGCGGCTCGTCACGGGAGAGCGCAACGAGGCTGATGCCTTCGAGGCTACGATCAGGCCGCAGTCCCTCGACGACTTCGTCGGGCAGGAACAGGCGCGCGCCAACCTCAAGGTTTTCATTCAGGCTGCCAGAGGACGCGGTGACGCGCTCGATCACGTGTTGTTCGCCGGGCCGCCCGGCCTCGGCAAGACCACACTCGCCCAGATCATGGCCAAGGAAATGGGCGTTGGTTTTCGTTCGACGTCCGGACCCGTCATCGCCAAAGCGGGCGATCTCGCGGCGCTGCTCACCAATCTCGAAGAGCGCGACGTTCTGTTCATCGACGAGATTCATCGGCTCAACCCGGCTGTCGAGGAGATCCTCTACCCCGCGATGGAGGATTTTCAGCTCGACCTCATCATCGGCGAGGGACCTGCGGCGCGTTCCGTGAAGATCGATCTCGCCAAGTTCACGCTGGTCGGCGCGACGACGCGGGCTGGGCTTCTGACCAACCCGCTGCGTGACCGATTCGGCATCCCCGTGCGGCTCAACTTCTACACGCACGAGGAGCTGGAGCTCATCGTATCGCGGGGTGCCCGCGTGCTCGGCGCACCTATGTCGAAGGATGGCGCCATGGAGATCGCGCGCCGGTCACGGGGAACGCCGCGCATCGCCGGCCGGCTTTTGCGCCGCGTCCGCGACTTCGCGTCGGTGGGTGGCGCCGCCGTGATTGATGCACCTGTCGCGGACAAGGCTTTGCGTATGCTCGAGGTCGACAACGAGGGCCTCGACGCACTCGATCATCGATACCTCGCGTGCATCGTCAAGAACTACGATGGTGGTCCAGTCGGCATCGAGACGATCGCCGCCGCACTTTCCGAGCCACGCGATGCTCTCGAGGAGATCGTCGAGCCCTACCTGTTGCAGCAGGGGTTCATCGGTCGCACGCCACGTGGACGTATCGTGACGTTGAAAGCCTATCGACACCTTGGTGTGGCGGGACCGGCACGAACGTCCGTTGCGGAACTTCCGTTGTTCGATGAGGACGACACCCGCGATGGTGGAGGGCGAAACCCAGCGCGCTGATCAGGCGCGACCGCGTTCAAGCGAGCGCTGCTGTCTGGAACAGCCAAATACGTAGCCCGCCGTGAAGGACAGGTTGTGACGGGGCAGAAAACGGAAGTCCCGTGGCTTCGGCAAGTGCCGCTTCGCTGGTCACCAGTCCGACGCGCCAGCCCTGGAAACGTGACAGCAGCGCTGCGCCGAGGCTCCGATAGAGCGCCTGCAGCTTTCTCTTGTCACCAATGCGGTCGCCGTAGGGCGGATTGACGATGACGAGGCCGGGCGGTCCAGGGGGCGCGGTGAGGTCTTCGACCGAACACTGGCTGAAGTTGGTGATGTCGCCGACGCCGGCGCGTTCGGCATTGGCGCAGCTCATGCGGACCGCGCCCATGTCCAGGTCGCTGCCGTAAAGGCGAACAGTGATTGGCGCAATGCCTCCAGACTGACGCATCTCCGCCCAGGCCTTTTGGTCGAAGGTGGCGAGGTGCTCGAAGGCGAAGCGTCGCCCGCGCCCGGGCTTCAATCCCCCGGCAATCTCGGCGGCCTCGATGACGAAGGTGCCCGAGCCGCACATCGGATCGAGGACGGGCTCGCAGCCGTCGTAGCCGCATTGGCGCAGGAACATGGCAGCCATGGTCTCGCGCATCGGTGCCTTGGCGACGGCCTCCTTAAACCCGCGCTTGTGGAGCGACTCGCCTGAGGTATCGACCGCGATCCTGCAGATGTTGCGCTCGATGCGCGCCTTGATGCAGACGATAGCGTCGGGAGACGGGGACGCACCCAGTTCCTCGCTGATGGCGCGTTCGATGCGCTCCGCAGCAGCCCCGGAATGATAGATCTTGGATGCTTTGCATGAAGCCTCGACGCGAAACGGCACGTCACGGCGGAGGACCTTGCCCCAGGCCAGTTTGCGGGCGCGCTTGTCGAGTTGCGACAAGTGGATGACCGGGAAGGTCGCGACGCGAGCCAGAACGTGCCCGGCTCCGCGCAACTCTAGATTGGCGCGCCACACGTCGAGCCAGCGGCCCTTGATCGTGACGCCACCGGGAACAGTCTTAGGGGCCTTGAAGCTCCGCGCGATAGCTTCCGCGCAGAGTGGTGCCTCCAGGCCGGGGGTCGCACTCAAGAAAATCTCGAACTCCGCGCTTGTGCTCATGGCGCCTGCTTAGCGGGAAGCGGCGCGGTGTTCGAGGGCATTCTTGTGCCGTATGGGGTTATGCTCCGGCCTGGCGCCAGATCTCCATCTATGCGTCGACTTGGTGGACCTCGACGACGTTGCCGTCCGGGTCGTGGAAGAATATCTGCTGCCAACCCTTCATAGCCCAGGCGCCGAAGTCGGAATACGGGATGCCTTTTTCCTCGAGGCGCTTCTTGAAGGCGGCGATGTCGTCGGTACGGAAGGCGATGTGGCCCTTCTCCAGGGGGTTGATGGCCTGTCCGGTTTTGAAACCGATCTGGAGATCCCGCTCGGCCAGATGCACCTCGGACTGGCCATCGGTCACGAAAGCGACCTTGCCAGAGTAGCCTTGCGAGGTGTCGCGCGTCGCATTGCGCGATGGCTCGGACTGCATGTCGAGCACTTTAGTATAGAACTCGTCCATGGCGGCGACATTGTTCGTGCACAGGTTCAGATGGTGCAGTTTCAGCTTCATCGTCGGGCGTCCTTTGTTCTTGCTAGGTGGACACTATCGAACACAGGGCGTGAGCCCAAGCCCCAATGAATGGTGGGTTCGAGAGGGCGAGGGCGCAGTGCCTGCGCTCAAGAAGAGCGGATTTTCTGGTCGCATTGCGGCCGTCTTCCTTGCTCTCCGGCGCCTCTGCGCCTATGGTCCGCGCCGCCTCGCCGGATGCGAGGGATACGCGAGCAACTCGATACCCCGAAAGGCGACGTGCCATGGGCTTTTTCTCCGACAGCCTGAACCGGATTACCCCGTCCGCGACCATGGGCGTGTCGGCGAAAGCGCGCGCGCTCGCAGCCGAGGGGCGCGACATCATCATTCTGTCTCAGGGCGAGCCCGACTTCGATACGCCGCAGAACATCAAGGATGCGGCGATCAAGGCTATTCAGTCGGGGAAGACGAAGTACACCGATCCGGACGGCATGCCCGAGTTGAAGGATGCTGTTGTCGGCAAGTTCAAGCGCGAGAACGGCCTCGAATACAAGCGGAGCCAGATCACCATCGGCTCCGGTGGCAAGCAAGTCCTGTTCAACGCCCTTTGCGCCACGATCAATCCTGGCGACGAGGTGGTTATTCCGGCGCCGTGCTGGGTGAGTTATGCCGATATCGTGCTGTTCGCGGGCGGCAAGCCCGTGTTCGCCAATTGCCGGATGGAGGATGGCTACAAGCTCAAGCCGGAGGTTCTCGACCGCGCGATCACTGCGAAGACAAAGTGGTTCATGTTCAATGCGCCGTCCAATCCGACGGGAGCGGCCTATACCAAGGCTGAGATGAAGGCGCTGACCGACGTTATCCTGAAGCACGGCCACGTCTGGGTGCTAACGGACGACATGTACGAGCATTTGCTCTTCGATGGGCACGAGTTTTTCACGATTGCTCAGGTCGAGCCGCGCCTTTACGAGCGGACGCTGACTGTCAACGGTCTGTCCAAGGCGTATTGCATGACGGGTTGGCGCATTGGCTACGCCGGTGGGCCGGAGCCTCTCATAAAGGCGATGGGCAAGCTGCAGAGCCAGTCGACTTCGAACCCGTCGTCGATTTCACAATGGGCCGGTGTCGAGGCGCTGAATGGGCCGCAGGACTTCATCAAGACCAATGCCGCCAAGTTCAGCGAGCGGAGGGACTTGGTGGTGGCTATGCTCAATCAGGCGCAAGGCGTGAAGTGCCCGAAACCGGAAGGCGCGTTCTACGTCTATCCCTCCTGTGCGGGGACGCTCGGCAAGACCACGGCTGGCGGCAAGAAGATCGTGACGGACGAGGATTTCGTGACCGGTCTCCTCGAAGAGGAGGGCGTGGCTGCCGTTCACGGCGCTGCTTTTGCGATGTCACCTTTCTTTCGGGTGTCCTATGCGCTCGACAACGCCAGCCTCGAGGAAGCCTGTCGACGTATTCAACGCTTCTGCGGAAATCTGAGGTAGCTGCACGGGTGTCTGCTCACGGAAAATCACGACCGATCACGAAATGTTTGATCGAGCCACGAGCGGACCTGAATTAACGGTTGAGCGAGTCCGCGATATGGGCGGAAGGCGGACTGCAGGGAGTTTTCATGTCGAAATCGAACGTTTTGGCCGGCTTGTCACTTCTGGCTGCCGTTGCGGTGGTCGCGTCAGGGGCCGCGATCGCACAGGACGCCATCGCGAAGCGCAAGGAATTGATGAAGGCCGTCGGCGGCGCTACCAAGACCGGCTCGCAAATGGTGAAGGGCGAGCTTCCCTTCGAGGCGGACAAGGCCAAGGCCAGCATGGATACGATCGCCAGTGCTTGGGGTGAATTCGCCAAGCTCTACCCCAAAGGGACTGAGACGGGTGGCGAGACAACGGCTGCTCCCAAAATCTGGGAAACGTTCGAGGATTTCGACACCAAAGGCAAGCGGATGGCTGCTGACGCAGCCAAAGCCAGCGCCGCGGCCGCGCAAGGCCTGGAGCCGTTCAAGGCGGCTTTTGGTGAAGTTACGAAGAGCTGTAAGAGCTGCCACGACGACTACCGCGTCAAGAAGAACTAGTGGTCGGCTGTCGGACGGATTGTTTCGCGGGAGGGTGATTTGCCCTCTCGTTTCCATTTTTGTGCTGCAGTCGTGTTCCCCGAATAGTCAACGCAACCCGGATTGCAGGTGACGATGACATTCACCGACCGGCTTCGCGATGCATGGGCTTGCGCAACGTGTCGCCGTTACCGCCGCATGACGCTGGTCGTGCTCGGCTTGCTCGTCGTCAATTGGACTGTCGGTTGACGGTCGCCGAATTGAAGATGTGCGGCTGAGGATATGCGGGAGGCCCGCGCCGGCCCGGCCCAGATCCTCAGAATCTCGATCGTTTGTAGATCGCCTCGGAGCAGACGGCTTCTCAATGCCCGGTGTGTCCCGCGAGGGACCCACCCGGCTCCGAACCAATCTAAGCCGGTTGACGCCAACCGGAGCCAGCCCAGTAGCCCTTGGCCCAATTTGTCAGGTTGGCCACTGTTTCGCTCGGGCTCAATTTAAGTGCAGGCTCTGCCACGACCACTGCGCGGGACGGGGCGGGCACAGCCTCGACCTCCGCACGTGTCTGCACGACCCCGTCTTCGTCAGGGGTCGCCATCGCGTACCCTGCCGCACTCGCAGCCTTATTCAATTGCTCGATGCTCATAACAGCTGCCTTCGTGTTTACGCTCAGGCTGCGGGGTCAACGTCCGCCACCCGGGCTTGGATCCCGGATGCGACAATTATTCCTCAATTATATTGATGAGGCATAAATGCCCATGTCAAGACGAAAGTCGTTGGTCCTGTCGGGGTTTCTGGGGATGGATTGTGGATAAGCGCGTACGCTCGTTTTTTTCACGCTTCACATGAACCCAAGGTTGCCACGCCTTGATCGCAATCGGCGATTTCTTGGCCCATTCGTCGGCTCGGTTGCCGCAGCCCTGGCGGCGATGTTGTGTTTTTGCTGTGCCGGCCCCGTTGCGGCCGTGCCGGTCGCGGGCTATGGTCCCGCCCCTCATGGGGCGTAGCCAAGTGGTAAGGCAGCGGATTTTGATTCCGCCATGCGGAGGTTCGAACCCTCCCGCCCCAGCCAAATCAATCTTCAGAGAAGATATCCGAAGCCCTTGATCCGGAGTGACGAGGGCGTCGTCACACTGCCGGACCCTTCGATAACGGCAACGCTCAGGGCCCGGTTGCCAGGCGCGGGACGGGGCGCTCCCGAATGGGCCAGTGAACGGCAGCTGCCGTGAGGCTCAGGCCGATCGATATCCACCACATCGTGTCGTAAGATTGGGTGATGTCGTAGAGAATGCCGGCCAGCCACACGCCGACGAACGACCCTGTTTGATGCGAGAGCAGGACAAAGCCGAAGAGCATGGACAGCCAGGCGGTACCGAAGAAGGTCGCAACGAGACTGCTCGTGAGAGGAATGGTCGCCAGCCAAAAGAACCCGAGAATTGTCGAGAGCACGATGATTGTCGGTCCATTTGGTGGCAGGTAGAGGAGGCCCAGAAACACGAAGCAGCGGGCCAGATAAATGATGGTCAGAGCCAAGCGCTTTTCAATGTAGCGGCTCGACTGCCCGGCGATATAGGTGCCGATGATGTTGGCGATCCCCACTGCCGTGAGAGCCCAGACCGCGACGGAGGACGGCAGACCCTGCGAGGCGACGAAAGCCGGTAAGTGCACCGAGTAGAAGGCGACGTGGAAACCGCATACGGAGTAGCCGATAGTGAGTAGCCAATAGCTCGGCAGGCGAACGGCTTCGCGAAAGGCCTCCCCGAAGGCTTGTGACTTGGCCCCCACCATCGGTTGCGTCTTGCCGCTGACCAGCCAGACGCACGGTAGCATCAGGGCCAGAGTGGCGATCACGGCCAGTATGCTAGCGCGCCAGCCCATCGTTTCCATGAGCAGGTGCGTATAGGGAAATGCGAGAAAATTGCCGATGCCGTTGGCCATGCCGAGAGCCGCAATCGCGGCTGTTCTGCGGGCGGGTGGCGCAGCGCGGCCAACAACGCCGACCATCACCGAGATACCGCAGGCACCGACACCGAATCCCAGGGATATGCCGCTCCACATCAAGTCTGGTCCGGTCTGGGCCAAGTAAAGCATGTAGTAGCCGATGATGATCAAGACGAGGCCCAGCAGCGTAACGCGTCCCGCTCCGTATCGATCGGCAATGGCACCGGCGACGACGCCGCCGACTCCCCACAGCAGGTTCGCTACGGCCATGGACGTCGAGAAGGGCTCGACGCCCACTCCCAGGCTCTTGGTGACCGGTGGGAGGTAGAGGCCAACCACTTGACGCAGGCCGGCTGTGGTTCCCACGATCAATCCGGCCGCGGCGATCACGGCCCAGAGGGGCAGACCGGTGCGCGGGGAGGAATCGCTAGACACCGTCGTCATGGGCGTTGATCCCTCGGACCGACGAGGCGGCAGATCGACCAAGAGAAGTGCACTTTACTCGTCCGTAGTCCACCCCAAGTCTATTTCGTCCTGACCGACGGACGCATCACCAGCGAATGTCGCCGCTGTAGAAGGGAACGCGGATGCGCACGTGACGGTGCTCGGTGTCCACATCGACCTTGGTCGCCGGAGCGCGGACCTTGACGCGGGTGTCACCGGTATCCTCGTCGACGCGGACTCGCGTGGTTGGGGCGTCGACACGGGTGACACCATTTTCCCGAGTGACCACGTCGCGAGCGGATACCGCAACCGTACCCAGTGTTGCTACAAGGATGGCGCCTATACCGACGGCGATGGCTGTCCTCAAACTCATGATGCAACTCCTTGTCATTGGAGATCATTTGGTCGGTGCGGGCATTCTGCCGATGTGAGGTGGTAAGGCAACTCGAAAGTTCTCCGGCCTTGGCGTCTTGGCTGACCCGATGCAGAACGGTCGATATAGTCGCCTCGTTTGCGGGCCTTGAACCGCTCATCACATCCCGGAGTCTTCGATGAAAGTGAAAGGTGCTGTCCTTTACGAGCAAGGACTGCCTCGCCCCTACGCCCAAAGCCGGCCACTCAGAATCGAGACGCTCGACCTTGAGGGGCCACGCGCGGGCGAAGTGCTGGTCAAGGTGCGGGCCGCGGGGCTCTGCCACTCGGACCTTTCAACCATCGAAGGCGCTCGGCCGCGTCCTCTGCCGACCGTAATCGGCCATGAAGGGGCCGGCGAGATCGCGGCTCTGGGTGAGGGCGTGACCGATCTCGCCGTCGGCGATCATGTCGTCTTCATCTTCGCGCCGAGTTGTGGGGCGTGCCGTCAATGCGTGAGCGGGCGCCCAAATTTGTGCACCACGTTCAATGCTGCCAAGCAGAAGGGCGATCTCGCAACCGGAGGTCGGCGGTTGCAGCTCGCCGGCAAGGAAGTCGCGCATTACGCGGGGCTGTCGTGTTTCGCAGAGCAGGCCGTGGTGCCGCGCAACTCAGTCCAGAAGATTCCGAAGGACGTGCCGTTCGCCGATGCTGCTCTCTTCGGCTGCGCTGTCGTGACGGGTGTCGGTGCGGCCGTGAATACGGCCGAGACCAAGCCAGGCGACGTCGTCGCTGTCGTGGGGCTCGGTGGCGTAGGGCTCTCGTGCCTGCTCGGAACCATCGTTGCGGGGGCCGGCCGCATCCTCGCGGTCGACGTGCATGACGATAAACTGGCATTGGCTCGGCAGCTCGGAGCCACCGAGACGTTCAATGCGCGGGAGCCGGATTGCATTGAGCGCATTCTGAAAGCGACCGATGGCGGCGTCGATGCGGCGTTCGAAATGGCCGGCACGGTCAAGGCGATGGAGTTCGCCTACAAGATTACGGTGCGAGGGGGCAAGACGGTATCGGCGGGCCTGTCACCAGCAGCGGCGCAACTGACGTTACCGCATTACCAGATGGTGCAGGACGGTCGTCAGGTCCTGGGTAGCTACATGGGCGGTTGCGTCATTGCCCGCGACGTGCCCCGCTACATTGGGCTCTACAAGGACCGCAAGCTCCCGGTCGATCGCCTGCTCTCGGCCCGCATCGGCCTCGACGAGGTCAACGAGGGCTTCGATCGCCTCGCGGATGCGGCGGTGGTGCGTCAGGTGATCCTGTTCGACTAAGGTTGAGAAGTTGGGGCCGGACCGCCGGACGCGTTCGGAACAGTCCGGCTGTCCCGGTTCCTCAAGCCTCGGGACGACGTTTCTCGCGCGCGTCACGAATGCCCTGGCGCATCCGGTCGACCTGTATGTTGGACTGGCGGTTCGCGGTGGCAACGCTCGACGTGCCGAAGAGCCAATACCAGAAGCCGCGATCCGGCTCCGACGGAAGCGCATAGTCGTCGGCACTGATGCCGCTGATACGGGGGGTGCCGTTCTGCCGTGCCGCGCCGTTCACGACAATGTCGACGCCGTCTTTGGGTTTGATGGCGGCGGGCAAGTCGAAGGCCTGGGTCGTCGGGCCCGTGTCGCGTGAAGACATATCGGAGCCGACCGAGACCACATGCGACTGACCCAGTTTGTCGAGGCGGGATGCGATTGCGCCGAAGTGCTCCTGGCTTTCCGTGCGCCAGTCGCTGACGGCTGAATTCAGCGTCGCTTGGCTTTGGGCGACCTGTTTGATCTCATTGTAGATGAAATCGAAGTCCTGATCGCGCCCGCGCAACGCCTCTTCGGTCACAAGCGCTTCTGAGCGCATCCGCTCATCGAGCTGTTCGAGGCGCGTCGTAAGCGCCTCGATACTGGTTTGCACGGCCTCCACTCGGGTGAGACTCGAGCCTTCCAAAGAGACGAGGCGCTGTTCGATCGGTGTCGCCCACGCCGTCGTGTCGACAGCGAGTTGCGCCTCCGTCACGGGGCGCTGCTCGAGCGAGCGAAGGCGCTCGACGATCTCACCCGTTGCAGACAGTGTCTGCTGGCTGCGCGACTCCAGCATGCGATCCAGTGCCGATAGTCGATCGCCAATCGCCAGCAAGGTTGCGTCATCGTCCTCGCGAGGCCGCTCCTGAACGGCACGCTCCACTGTGATGAGGCGTTCCACCATCTGGCTGGTCGCAGCAGAGGCATCGCCGAAGCCTGCTCGAACGGCGCGCTCGAGACCACCCACGCGCTCATTGAGTTCTCGAAAGGCCGGGTCATTGGGAGCCTGAGCCGACATCGGGGCTTCGGCCAGATAACTCTCGATTGCCGAGAGCCGATCCGCCACATCGCCGCGGACTCTGTCGGCCTCGCCACGGCCTGCTTCGAGGATCTTGCCGACCTCCTGCAGATGGAGAGCGACCTCGGTCTGACGACGCTGGCTTTCTTTACCGGACTCTTCGAGGCGCCGCTCGATCGCGACAAGGCGCGGCTCCAGGGTTTCGACGATCGGAGCTATTCCGGCACCGGCGATCGACGATTCGAACGCGGTGAGACGTTGGCCGATCTGGCCGAAACCGCGTGTTCCCTCAGCAAGGCTTGCCTGCACGGCGTCCTTCAGGCCCGCAATGCGCTCCATGACTGGGTCGAGCACTATTGTCTCGCGGGGCTCACTGATAACTGCCTCGAGCTGCGCCAAGCGCTGACCGAGATTTGCCCAGTTGCGTGCCCCTTCGCTCAAACCGCCATGGACGGCCTTCTCCAGTGCCGTCATCCGTTCGACGAGAAGGCCGGAGCCGGGGACGGCCTTCGCATCAGACACAACGGCCTCGAGTGCGCCCAACCTCTGGCCGATCTCTCGCGTGCCACGAAGCGTCTCGCCCAAGCCTCCTTGCACGGACTGCTCGAGAAGGGAGATGCGCTCGGCAAGTAGTGCCTGTGAGCGACCGTTATCCGTACGAAGCGCCACGGCGCGTTCGAGGCCCTCCAGCCGCTGACCAAGGTCGCCGCGGAAAGCAGCGCCGTCGCCGCGCTGGGCGACGACGTCTCGCTGAATGTCGCGAACGAGGTCCATCAGCAGCTTGCGCTCCTGTGCGAACTCGGCCTGCATAAGACGGAGGCTGTCCTCGATACTGGACATCCGTGCCTGCTCGTTTGCCACGAGCTGGACCGGAACGGGGCGCGGCATGGGTTCCGGCATCTGGGGTTCGCGAATCCGGGCCCAATCAGACCGCTGCCATTCAGGAGTGAGGCGGCGAAGCAACTGCACGACGGGCAGGTCGCGGTTGTAGTGCAAGAGCACCCAGAGCACGTCGTCTACAGTGGCAGGCGAACCGCGGCGATGAGCAATCTCGGAGGCGCGCCGTAGCACGTCCTCCAAATCGCCCGAGCGGCGCGGAGCCATGGCCTCGCCAGCATTGGCAGCGGGAATCTCGCTGGCGATTAGAGCTGCGCTCTCGCGTCTCAGGTGTCCTTCGCGGACTCCACGAGTCTCAAGCGTCCTGGCGGCGGCATCAACTCTCGTCAGCGCGTTGACGAGATGCTCCAGGTCAACTTCGGCGGCGCCATTGGCCTGCGCTACGTCGAACGCGTAATTGCAGCAAGCCAGGAGCACCTCATCGACCCACAGGGGCTCACCGTTGACGGTTGCGAACGACGGCCCTCGAGACCAGCGCCCGTTGGGGGCGGCTGCCTCATAATCGGACCCATAGATCTCGCGTGGGGCCCGACCATGGGGCACGCGCAGGTCCAGATCCTCACCCTTGTACTGCATCGTCGTCGACTCCTCGGCGCGCCGGTCCCGCCGGTGCGTTGAAAATCCATCGGTACGCGAGCCATTCCCGCAGCCCGCGCTCCCGTCCCGATTCCCCAGCCCGCCTCGATACTTACGTCAGCAGCCAGAATATTGCCGGCTACCGTCGTCGTGTCCCAGTTCCCGTAGCGTTAACGCAAACAGCGATGCGCTAACGGGGCTCCGTTTTTGCGGGAGCTGTTGCACAATAGCCTCTTCATAAGACCTTTTCGAGACCTGACGAGGGTAGAGCCCTGCTGTGACAAAGGGTTGTGCCTTCTGCAAGGGGCCTCTTCAAAGTAGGCGAGGGGTTGGCGACCGCAGGAGTTCAGGACCTTCGCGGTCCGCCCGATTGAGTTCAGGATTCACGTCGAGGCATTCAAGCGTGGGACCTTTAGGGGCAGCGAGAAGGTCGCCGATGGATGTCGTTTCGCCCGACCTGCAATCCAGCCATCGGTCGAAAGCCTCCGAGACTACGATCAGCGGCATCCGATCGTGGAAAGGTGCCACGGTGGAGTTCGCCGGCACAGTGAGGATCGCCATCGTCTCCATTTCGCTGCCATCTGCGCCAAGCCAATGCTCGGCAACGGCTCCGAATGCCATAAGGCTTCCCGTCACTGGTTGGAATAAGAATGGTGTTCGGGCTCTGGGTGGACCGGTCCACTCGTAGAAGCCGTTCGCTGGTACGAGGCATCGTCGGTGACGCAGTGCACCACGGAATGACGGCTTCTGGGCAGCGGTTTCGACGCGAGCATTGACGATCAGGGCGAAGTCGCGCGGGTCCTTAACCCAGCCGGGAATCAGGCCCCAACGGACAAGTCGAAGCTCTCGGATGCCGGCCGGTGAATGGCGTACGATCGCCACGGGCTGGGTCGGCGCAATATTATATCGGGGCGGGAACGTGTCGCTTTCGGCGAGCCCGCAGTAGGCTCGGACCGCGTCGGGCGGAGATGTCAGATTATAGCGCGAGCACATGCAACCAGTCGCTCCTCGGCGGCGAACGATCATAGAGCTTGTAAGTCAGGTTGACGATTGGCCTCCGGCTCGCGACACATGACGCGGGGCTGGGCGACTGGCAACGCGGGCCTTGGGGCAAAGCGATATGGCAATCACAGTGGAGCAGCGCCCGTACTGGCCGCGTCTCGGGGCGAGTGCGGCGATCTTCCGGAACGGGACCGTTCTGCTGGGCGAGCGTGGCAAGGGAGCCCTTGCGGGCATGTGGAGCCTTCCCGGTGGTCATGTCGAGCCCGGGGAGCAGGTGGCCGGTGCAGCCCGTCGGGAAGTGTTCGAGGAAACGGGGGTCGTCGCGGAAATCCTCGGTCTGGTCGACCTCCACGAGGTTATTCGCCGGGAAAGCCCTGGTGGAGAGGTTTCGTGGCATTACGTGATTGCGGTGCACTATGGTCTTTGGCGGAACGGCGAGCCGATGCCGGCCAGCGATTGCCGGGCAACGCGCTTTGTCGCCCTGGACGCGCTTCATTCGGTGCCGTTGACCGAGGGCGCCGAGACGATCATCAGGCGGGCGCATCGGCTGCTCGGGGGGGCGCAGTGAGGCGCGTATGATCCGCCTCGATCATCGGGACGCCGCGAATCCGTGCATTGTCGGACGGATTACGGTGCCGAGGGAGCATTCGGATATGCGGTGTCTGAGCAACCAGCGTCGAGACGATGTCGACAGGCGAGAGTTCAGCCGACTTGGGCTCGTTGCGGCGACACTGACGATGCTCGCAATCGGGGCGGCTCAGGCCATCGCACAGGGCTCGCCGGTTACACGGTCCGAGTTCGATGGTTCGCGTGTGGGCGGCAATTTGAAGCCTGAAGATGCCAAACCGTATGACGACAAGTTGGTTCGGCTGTCCGAGATCCTCGGGGCGGTGCATTACCTGCGCGAGTTGTGCGGGCAGAACGACGGGCAACGGTGGCGCGATCAGATGCGCGAGATTCTGACGGCAGACGGCGGATCGGCCTTGCGCAAAGCGATGCTGACGCGAAGCTTCAACAACGGCTACCGCAGTTTCGGGCGCACTTATCAAGCCTGCACACCGAGTGCACAGACCGCCATTGGACGCTTTCTTGCCGAAGGCGCGCAACTCGCGGATGGTCTGGTGAAGGCCGTGCCTTGACGATCGTCTTGTGTGCCGCTTCACCCCGTCCTGCGTAACCGCTCCGGGCGCCAGCGTGAGGGGGCGTGGCCGAGGATGCCGTGCGCGGGACCGACTGCAAGGTCCTCAAGTGCGGTCGGGTCGAGGCTCCACTTGGAGGCGAGCTTCATGATGTGCTGCTCGGTCGGATAGAGGACGAGTTCGCCGGCTGCGTCATCCTTCCTCCGCTTCACGCCGCGCACCTCGTAAAGCTTGATGCCGAGGGTCTTTTCCTCCTTCATCGGCTTGGCCTTGCTCCAAATCACGCCCTCGTCGTTGATGGCGTAGGCGCGCATCAGCTTGCCGTCGATGACGCGTGCCCAGGCGAAGGCGTCGAGGGCCGGGTACGCGAGGAAGTACTGAACCTCGATGAACTGACTGCCCAGGTCGAGCATCAGGGGGACGGTCTTGTCGACAAACGCCTTGCTGATCGGCTGAGGAAGAGCCAGGCCAACAACGAAGGTCCAGCCATTGACGGGCGGCGAGACGAAGACCGACGAGTCCTCGTGCTCTTCGTCATATACGGTACCGATGCCATTGTTCCAGTTGGCGGTGACAGGATCGATTAAGCCCAGCCGCTCGACGACGCCCTCGGTGTCGCGAGTGCGGATGGCGAGCCAGCACATCCGATAGCCGAATGCCTTGGGTCGGTCAGGATCGGCCGCATATACGACCACCGGCGCGGCAATTCGCGGTGCAAGATAGAAAGCGGCAGCACCCACCGTTGCGGCGATCAGGAGCAGGATGATTGCGATCTCGAGCACGGATGGGTGCCTCGGCTGGTCGTTCCGTTCTCGTATCGGCGGGATTCGGCTGGTAAACAAGGTGTAAACGAGAGGCCGAACCTGTGCGACCGCAGATTGCAGGACGGCGTGGTGCGGGTGCCCACTGGCCTAGGCAAAGAGGCCGTTGCCCGGTGCCACGTGTCTCTATATAAGGGCGGTCTCATGAACACAGGGCGTGGGGCGAAGCTCGCGTGCGGCAGGCATGCCGGCACTGGGGCCAAGCGGGCCTGACCTCGCCCAGGAATCAAAGGCCCCGCGCGAAGACCGCGGCCGGGGCCCTTATCGTTTTGGGAGACTGGGAAACATGGCTGACACGCAAGTCATCAAGGCAGTGGGACGCCCCTCGAACGGCAAGAGCGGCGCTCGGGCCGTAAGGCGCGAAGGTCGTGTGCCCGGCATCATCTATGGCGGGGATCGAGCCGAGCAAGAGACGATTTCGCTCGATGCCAAGGAACTCGGCCTGTCGATCACCCGCGGCCGGTTTCTAGCCAGCGTCTTCGAAATCGAGGTTGACGGCCGCAAGACCAAGGTGATCCCGCGCGACGTCCAGCTCGATCCTGTGCGCGACGTGCCGCTGCACGTGGATTTCCAGCGCATCGGCGGCGACAATATGGTGCGCCTGCGCGTACCCGTGCGCTTCTTCAACGATCTGCTGTCGCCGGGCTTGAAGCGCGGTGGTGTGCTCAATGTGGTGCGTCGTGATATCGAGGTGTGGGCGCCCGCAGACAAAGTCCCCGAGGTATTCGAGATCGACCTCGAGGGCCTGGATATCGGGCGCTCAATTCATATTTCCGCCGTAACGCTTCCGGACGGGGTCAGGCCCACGATCCAGGGCCGAGATTTCACGATTGCCACCATCGCCGGCTCGTCCGCGAAGGGTGATGCGGAAGAGGAAACGGCTCAGGCAGGTGCGGCTCCGGCTGCAGCGGCAGGCGACGCGAAGGCCGCGGCTCCTGCAGCGAAGGCGCCGGCCCCCAAGAAATAGCCTGACGCAGCGTGCATGGACGCGGCGACCGGGACTCATGAGGGCTTGCAATGAAGCTTTTCGTCGGTCTCGGCAATCCCGGCGCCAAATATTCGCGAAACCGTCACAACGTCGGCTACATGGCCGTCGACCGGATCGCGTCGGGGCACGGTGCTGGGCCTTGGCGGAAGAAGTTCCAGGGGCAGGTGGCCGAGGCGATGATCGCGGGCGAGAAGGTACTCCTTCTCAAGCCTGAGACTTACATGAACGAAAGTGGCCGATCAGTCGGAGAGGCGGCGCGATTTCTCAAGCTGCCGATCGGCGACGTTGTCGTGCTTTACGACGAGATCGACCTCGCACCCGGCAAGTTGAAGGTCAAGGTAGGTGGAGGCAACGCGGGTCACAACGGCTTGCGATCGATCTCTGCGCATCTCGACAATGACTACGTGCGCGTGCGTATCGGTGTTGGCCACCCGGGACACAAGGACCTCGTCGCCAATTACGTGCTCAATGATTTCGCCAAGGCGGACCAGCTTTGGCTCGATCCGCTGCTCGATGCGATCGCTGGCGCGGCGGGGCGGCTGGTCACGGGCGGCAACGAGCGCTTCTTGACTGACGTTGCGCTGGCTCTGGGGCAGGACGCACCGAAGGTCGAGACCAAAACCGACAGGCTAAGGAAAGACCGGGTCGCCGGTGAAGCTTCCGCGAGCCCTCTCAAATCCGGCGGTCATCCGGCGGGCGAGCGGGCAGGAAAACGGCAGTCGGCGCTCGCCGACAATCTCAGGAAATGGATGGAAGGGAGGAGAAAGGGCAATAGTGAGTAGGTAGTCGACAGTGGGGACGATGCCATATGGCGCTGGATCGCGCGCACCCCCGCTGTCTACTGCCTATTGCCTACTGCCTCGCACATCATGGGCTTCAAATGCGGCATCGTCGGCCTGCCCAACGTCGGCAAGTCGACCCTCTTCAACGCGCTGACGCAGACTGCGGCGGCCGAGGCAGCCAACTATCCCTTCTGCACCATCGAGCCAAACGTCGGTGAAGTCGGCGTACCCGACGAGCGGCTGACCAAGCTTGCCGAGATCGGCAAGTCGGCGACGATCCTGCCGACCCGGCTGACGTTCGTCGATATCGCTGGGCTCGTCCGAGGCGCGTCGAAGGGCGAAGGGCTTGGCAATCAGTTTCTCGGTCATATCCGCGAGGTCGACGCCGTCGCCTACGTGCTGCGCTGCTTCGAGGACGACGACATCACGCATGTCGAGAACCGAATTGATCCAGTCGCAGATGCCGAGACGGTCGAAACGGAGCTGATGCTCGCCGATCTCGATAGCCTCGAGAAGCGCCGCACCAACATCGAGAAGAAGGCCAAGTCTGGCGACAAGGATGCCAAGACGCAGGTTGCGTTGATGGACAAGGCGCTGGTGTTGCTGCGCGAAGGCAAACCCGCGCGCCTGGCCGATATCGCGTACGAAGAGCGCGCTGCCTTCGATGCGCTTCAGTTGTTGACTGCCAAGCCGGTGCTCTATGTGTGCAACGTGGACGAGGCATCGGCGGCCAACGGCAACGCGCTCTCTGCAAAGGTGTTCGAGCGCGCCAAGGCGGAAGGCGCCGGCGCTGTGGTAATCTCGGCCAAGATCGAGGCCGAGCTCGCCAGTCTGCCCGAGGATGAGCGGCAGGCCTTCCTCTCCGATCTCGGCCTCGAGGAAGCCGGCCTCAATCGGCTGATCCGTGAGGGGTACAAGCTGCTCGGCCTCGTCACGTACTTCACGGTCGGGCCGAAAGAAGCGCGGGCCTGGACGATCACCAAAGGCACTAAGGCGCCTGCAGCCGCGGGGGTGATCCACTCGGATTTCGAGAAGGGCTTCATTCGCGCCGAGACCATCGCGTACGAGGACTACGTGCGGCTCAATGGCGAGGCCGGCGCACGTGAGGCCGGCAAGATGCGCCTCGAGGGCAAGGAGTACGTCGTCGCCGATGGCGATGTGATGCACTTCCGGTTCGCGAATTGATTTCTGCTTCTGCCCCGGCAAACACTGCAACTGCCGAGTAGGGTGCTCGAGGTCGTGCTCACCACTCGAGCGAACGCATGGCTGCCGCGGGCGGATGCGCGTGGCCAGCAAATAGGTCCGCAACGTGGCCCGAGTCGAATTCGCGCCGATGGTCGACGTGGAGTGCGCTCGCGATGAATAGGCACGGCAGCGCTTCGCGCCCTGCGCCTTCGACGTCGGTGCGGATCCCGTCACCGATGGCGAGGATGCGTTCCTTCGCTGGAAGGCGTCCGCGCGCTCGTTCGATCTCTGCGTAGGCGCGTGCGTAGATGGCGGGGTAAGGCTTGCCCGCGTAGAGAACTGGTCCGCCAAGGGACTTATAGATCTCGGCGAGGGCGCCAGCGCACGGGATGAGCTTCGGCCCGCGCTCGACGACCAAATCCGGATTGGCGCAAATGAGCGGTACATGCCGGCTCGCTAAAGCCGCAAGACTTGGCCGGTAGTCCTCGGGCTGCTCGGTCTCGTCGTGCAAAAGGCCCGTGCACAGCACGACATCGGCCGACTCTGCGGGACCGATCCGGATGTCGAGCCCATCGAGGATCCCCGCGTCGCGATCGGGGCCGAGATGGTGGACGTGACGGCCGGCGAAATCGGCGAGCAGTCCGCGAGAGACGTCGCCCGATGTGACGATCGCGTCGTAGGCCGCACTCGAGATGCCCAGGCGATCGAGCATGCGGGCGACCGCGGCTGCCGGGCGCGGGGCGTTGGTCACGAGCACAACCGTCCCGCCCATTTCGCGAAAGCGTATGCACGCGGGAGTTGCCCCGGGAAAGGCGGTGAGCCCATTATGCAGGACACCCCAAATGTCGGAGATCCAGGCTTCCGCTGACGATGCGAGCCCTGCAACGGAGTCCAGGATGACGATGTCGTGCGAATTGGTGGGCATTGAGCTTTCCCATCGAGCAGGGAGGGCGGCACCGTTCCCGAGTTTGGCATGGTCTGCCGGTCGGGCCTAGGACGCCATATGCACCATTGCACACCCGTTCCTCGTTCGCCGGATCAAGCCGCGTGACGCTCCCTTTCTAGTTCGACACACCTCGGTCCACCGAACAGCGTGCCTTGTCCGAGAAGCGCGCCGAAGCCGAGGACGCGGGCAAGATCCTTCTCCGCAACGATGCCACCGACGATTAGTGCAAGTCCCAGGTCGGAGAGATGGCGACATATGTCTGCAGCGGGTATGTGGCCGCTCGGCGTGGGTAGGCCCTCGAGGAAGACCGAGGCGTCGAGTTTGATGAAATCGAAGCCATGACGCTTGAGAACCTCGAAGTCCATGTCGAGATCGGTGACGTCGGTCAGTGCGAATTTGAGGCCGACCCGATTCAGATCGGAAACGGCGCGCCAGTGCGCGGCGGTAAAGTTGCGGGCCTCAGATTGGGCGAACGTTAAGACGAGGCGCGTCGCCTGACCTTGCTCTGCCTCGAGTAAGTCCACAAATGCATGCGCAAAATTGTCATCGGAGAGAGATTCACCGGCCACTGCCGAGAAAAGCGAAGCAGCTGAACCGCGAACTCTCAGTCCTTGCAGCACATTGACCGCGCCAGCCAGCTTGGCGGCGTCGATACGGCCTAGCAGCCCGGTACCGGCTGCCGCTCGCCGATATTCCGTCAGATTTAGATCCGCGCCGTCTTCACTGATCAACCGTACGGACAGCTCGAAGTGCCGTGCCCGCCGATCGGCAAGTCCGAGGATGGGATCGAGCATCACGTCCATTCGCTTGGCTTCGAGTGCTTCGGCGATGAGGGCTAGATGACCGAATGGGGCTAGGTCGTCGCGAGCGGTAGGTGGACTTGATGAGGTTGCCATTGTTGCTTGAGGAATCGCGCGCTGCGGAAGTCTCGGGGGGACACGTGAACCGGCCGCCGCAGCAGTAGTTTGTGCTCCGGTGGGGGCTGCCGTGGTGCTGCCTTCGGCGCCTGAGCTATTGGTCGTCGGATCAAGTTGGCCGGAGAGTTGCTCGATCAGGTTCTGCATCGTTCCGAGATCGAGTGGAGCCGTGGGCGTCTTTGGCACGGCTTGAGGCCATGCGCCGGTGTCGGGGCGGGACATGGCTCGGGGTGCGCCGTCGGATTTTGGCATCCGCAGGTCGTCGAGAAATGATCCGGAACCCGACGGCGTTGCTTCCTCGATAGGCAGTGCCAGATCCGATGAGGAGAACCGATCGGGCGACGCAAAGGCCGACCCAAGTGTCGGCTGCATCGTTGGGGCTGCCGCAGCCTCGGTTGATGCCGTTGGTTCTGTCGCCTCGGGACTTGGACGCAGAATCGGGACCTCAAACTGCTCGATATGATCGGCAGTCGTCGCTGGCTGGCTCAGCCGTTGATCAACAGGGAGGCGATGAGGCTCGATGAGCGGCAATGGTCCGGTGGCTACCGAATTCGGCGCCACTTCTGAAATCGGTGCCGTCGGCTCTCGATGGGTGCCAGGCCGTAGTGACCAGTCGAGAGCCCCGCCGGACTCGATTCGCGTATCTTGGCCAACCGCCTGCGATGGCCTCTGCATGGCGTCGGGCCACGGCACTGGCGCTGGCTTTGCTGCCGCTGCAACTGGCGACATCGCCATCGATCCTGCGACGGTCCCCGCTGGATAAGCGGGACGGTACGAAGGCACCGTCTGCCGATTGGCTGGACCAGGGATCGAGTGTCCTGGGTAGGCCGACGATGCGCTCTGGCCACCGGCTTGGGGAATGCCCGGCCGCGGCTCGTGCGGAGCACTCATCGAGTACGGAGCTGGTTCGATGCCGACGATGGCACCCCCGGCGGGGGCGTGGGCAGAAGGTGGCGGCCGCGAGATCGTGCCCGAGTGAGGGGGCGTTGCACGGGCGCTGCGAAGCCCCATAATCTCGGAGCGCAGATCTTTGATCTCAGCGTTGAGCGCGGCGACCGTCGTCGCGCGCCTCACCATTGCGTTCGCGGCGAGCAGAATTGAGAGGCAGGCCAAAGCGGTCAGCGCGGCCGTGGCAGGCGGGACGTCAGCAACGAAATGCAACAGGCCGGCCAATACACTGCACAGGATCGTGACCGAGACCAGGAGCAACACCTCCGTACCTTTTCCGGTGTCTGGTTGGCGGGTGGGAAGTTTTGGCGGCTCGATCATAGGGCGACTCGCAATCCGTTGATTGCGACAATGACAGGTGGATTCTCTCGTTGGTTCAATGCGAAGCTGAAATAAATCTACAGGATTTTCACAATCTGGCTCGTTCTGTCTTATCGGGGAGGCCCAACAGACACGCTCGGCCATCGCGTGGTTCCGCAATTGCTTTTCCCGACCCAGAAAAATGATCGGGGCGGCAGACCTGCGCCTACCGCCCCGATGATCTCTTCGCCCGCGGTTGGCCGACGCGTCAGGCGACGGCCTTGATCACGCGCGAGAGGCGATCGGTGATCTCGCCGATCTGTGCCTCACTGACGATCAGCGGGGGCGCCACGACCAGGGTGTCGGCAGTGACGCGGACGTAGAGGTCGTGCTCATGGTACATGCGCTCGATGGCGTCGTACCCGCGCACGCCCGGCTTCCCCGCGATCGGCTCGAGATCAATGCCGCACATCAAACCGATGGGGCGGATGTCGACGACGTTCGGCAAGCCCTTCAGGCTCAGCATGGCTTCGGCGAACTTCGGCTCGAGACTGCGGGCCCGCTCGAACAGGCCCTCGTCCTTGTAGATGTCGAGCGTCGCGAGGCCGGCGGCAACAGCGAGCGGATGGCCGGAATAGGTGTAGCCGTGGAACAGCTCCACCATGTGCTCCGGCCCATTCATGTGAGCCTCGTAGATACCCTTCCTCACGAGCACGCCGGACATGGGCGCGGCCGCATTCGTCACTCCCTTCGCGAAGGTGATCATGTCCGGAACGATGCCGTAGCGCTCGGCAGCGAAGCAGTAACCGAGTCTGCCGAAGCCCGTGATGACTTCGTCGAAGATCAGCAGGATGCCGTGTTTTTCGGTGATCTGGCGGAGCTTCTCGAGATAACCCTTGGGCGGGGGGAGGCAGCCGGTCGAGCCGGCGGTCGGCTCGACGATGACAGCCGCGATGGTGGATGCGTCGTGCAGCCCGATCAGACGGGTGAGTTCGTCGGCGGTTTCGGCGCCCCACTCCGGCTCTTGATTGGAGAATGCCTGCTTGGACCGATCGTATGTGGTCGGCAGATGGTCAACGCCGGCCAGCATATTGCCGAACATCTTCCGATTCGCGACCATGCCGCCGACCGAGATCCCGCCGAAGCCGACGCCATGGTATCCGCGCTCGCGACCGATGAAGCGGGTGCGGCTGCCTTCACCGCGATTGCGATGGTAGGCCAGTGCCACCTTCAGCGCGGTGTCGACGGCCTCGGAGCCAGAATTGGCAAACAGGCAGTAATCGAGATCGCCGGGCGCGAGCAGGGTGAGGCGGCTCGACAACTCGAAGACGCCCGGGTGCGCGTATTGGAAGGGCGGTGAGAAGTCCAGCGTGGCGGCGGCGTGCTGGATCGCTTTCACGATCGTCTCACGGCCGTGGCCGGCATTCACACAGAACAGGCCCGAAGTCGCATCAATGACTTTGCGTCCGTCCGGGGTCAGATAGTGCATATCCTTGGCGCCTGAGAACAGGCGGGGCCGCTTCTTGAACGAACGGTTCGGTGTGAACGGCAGCCAATAAGGCTCGAGCTCGTTGGGCTTCATATCGAGCGGCGCCATTTGTATCTCCTGGGTCTCGTTAGGTTAGCTCGGCCGACCTTACGAGCGAACGGCCTCGCGTGGCAATCGCGACCGGTGTAGGTCCGAACGAGAAGGGCCAACCGACAGTCGGTGACCCTTGCAAGCAGTCCCGGAGTTCAGGCGTTTGCGAGCCCCTGTCTATTTCAGCGGCTCGTACGCCGGAGCGGGACGGCTCAACTGGAAATTGAGCCGAGCACTGACACTGTGGATCTGACCCTCAGTGGCAAAACGCTCGTCGCCACCGAGCGTGTTGGAAGCGATCAGCGTCTCGGACTGCAGGTCGATGTAGCTGTAATCAATGCCGATGCGAACGCCTTCGAAAAGGGCGTATTCTAGGCCGGCACCAACGGTGTAGCCACTCACCCAGTGGTCGTTGTTCCTCAAGCCGACGCCGAATATGCTATCGAAGGCGTTGAGTTCAACATTGGCTCCAGCATAACCGCCTTTGGCGTAGATCAGCCAGCGGTCCCAAGAATACCCAAGGCGAGCCGTTGCAGTGAGGATCGGGCTGATCCGGAGAGATACTGTGTCGGAAGCCGGGAAATAAGGGCTCACCTGCTTCTCGTTGAGGTCTGCCCACGTGCCTGCGACCTCAGCCCCAATCACCCAGTTACCGAACTGATGCTGGTAGCCGAGCTGTCCGCCACCGGCAAAGCCACTCGATTCGAAGCTGAATGAGTTCCCGGTCGGCGTAAAGTAGCCGCCTGCTGGTGGCAACACATCCGTCGCCGTCGCCTCGCTCCAGGCGCCACCGATGTGCGCGCCGAAGTAAAGGCCGGTCCAATTGTAGGTCTGGGCCTCAGCTTGTCCTGCTTCAGTGAACAGGCCCGTACCCGCAACTACCAACGCACACCCGAAACTCCTGAACCACTTCATTGCCTGAACTCCCCAGAATACATCAACGTGTATGCAACGCCCGATGATGCCATTTGCGGCATCGTCCCACTTCTCGAATCAAAAAACAGCCGCTCGACAGCTTGTCAAAGCCCACATCGAGATATCCCAGTCGTTATTTATTGGTCGTGCTATTTTTCCCACAATCTCGACTTGCAGTCGGTTGCTTGGAGCGCAATAGGCAACCTGAGGGGTCAGTTTGGGGTCGAGCATTGGCCGTGTCGCGGTCTGCGAACAGGATGTAAGTCGCCGGCTTGTGCCGCATTCGACCATGGAGGTCACGGCTCCGCCCGATTCCCGTCCCGCCCGCACCCGAATCGGGGGTGATCTAGGCGAGAGTTGCAAGCGTGATGGAGCCGACCCCGAAAAGGCGTTCGGGCGGGGGTCGAGTTCAGCACTCGTTAGGAGTGAATCGCGTCTTGTCGGTTTGTCGGCGGCGCGTCGAAAGTGATCTGCGCCGCGCATCATGCGTGGAGGAGACGCCCATGTTGATTGGCACGCTCGATGAGGTCGAGTTCGCCCCAGAGTACCCCGAGCTGGCCGGTAAGCGTGTGCTCGTGACGGGTGTCGCCGGTCCACTCGGCGTCGACGTGGTCCGTGCGTTCGCCGAGGCCGGCACCCGGCTCGTCGTGCAGGCGGTCGATGATGGCCCCGAGACGCAGGCACTCGCTGAGATCATTGCACCGCATGCCATGGACGTACGCCTCTTTCCTGGTGCCCTGGAGGGAGCTGATGCGATGTTGCGCTTCACACGCGAAGCGGCACAAAAATTCGGGGGGCTCGATATTGTCGTCAATCTGGCGCGGACAGCCGAGCCGTCGCCGGAGGCAGACGATGGTGAGATCGAGAGCATGGTCGCTGATAGCCTGGCGATGCCGGTTCTCGCGACACGCGTGGCCATCAATCGAATGCGTACAATGCTCAGCGAAGGTTCGATCGTGAACATTGTTGCGGCGCCTCGCGACGCCTCTCCGGCCGGTGATATGCTGGCCGTCATTGCGCGTCATGCGCTGGCCTCATTTACGCGGTCGGAGGCTGCCGCCGCTGCCAAAGATGCAATTCGAATCAATGCGATCGTTCCTGCCGCTGCGGCGCCCGGCTTCGGCCAAGTGCTGAGCGGTACGGCGGACGTCGCCACTTTGGCACTGCATCTCGCCAGTGGTCGTGGCCCGGAGCTATCCGGTCTCGTTTTCGAGGCTTGGTGCGGCTGACCCGGAGATCGGGAATGGGTGAGGCCGCAGCGGCGTCCGACCGCGCAGATCCCGAAAGCTCTCGATCCTGTATCGTCGTTCTTGACACCGGCGCTTCGAGCACGTAGCAGAAGGGCCTCGACGGGCTTCGCGCCCGCCGCAATGCGCGGGCGTAGCTCAGTTGGTTAGAGCGCCGGCCTGTCACGCCGGAGGCCGCGGGTTCAAGTCCCGTCGCTCGCGCCACTTTCCTTACAACTGCCTAACTACTGCCTCCAGCGCCGTGGATCGCAGCTGACATCGCCGTCGGGTCGAAGGTCCGGCGTCAGATCCGGTCAGCCCTTCGTGCGATCGGGCGGTATACCGCACGATAGCCAGCCGTACCTGTGACGCTCGCAGATTTGCGATGCCTGGCGTCGGCGTCTGAATGCGCTCCGCATTCTTGCCGGGGCGTCGAGCTACTTGCCCCACCGTAGTGCCAAGGGATTGGCCTCCCGGACCAATTCCATCAGTTCGGCCTTCGTTGCCGACGACAATGGCGGTTGCGGATGGCGTACCGCGTCGCTCTTGATCACGCCACCCTCCATCATCACCGTCTTGGTCCCGCGCAGGCCACATTGGCGGTTCTCGAAATTGATCAGTGGCAGCAGTCTTCCGTAGAGTGCCGCAGCTTGCTGGCGCCGCCCCGAGGCATGCGCTTCGACAATCGGTTTGACGAGATCCGAATACATGGCACTCGTCATCGTTCCCGTTGCACCTGCGTCGAGGTCGGCCATAAGGGTTATGCCTTCCTCGCCGTCGAAGGGGCCATCAATGATATTGCCAGCTGCCGCAAGCAACGCGCGAAGCTTTGCGGCTGTGCCCGGCACCTCGATCTTGAAGTAGCGCACCAGCGGCACCTCCCGAGCGAGGCGGGCGAGAAAGGGGACGGTGAGTGTAACACCCGACAGTGGGGCGTCCTGAACCATGATCGGCAATCTGCCGGTCTCAGCGACCGCAGCGAAATGCTCGAGCATCCCTTGCTCGTCCGCACGCAATCCCATTCCGTGATAGGGCGGCATCATCATGACCATGGCGGCACCCGCTGCGGCGGCGCGCTTTGCACGTTCTGCCGCGATGCGCGTCGAGAAATGGCTGATGGTTGCAATAATCGGAACTCGGCCGGCCACATGTTCAGAAGAGAGCTGGAGCAGCGTTTCCCGCTCTGCGTCGCTCAATACGAATTGCTCCGAATAATTTGCGAGAATGCAGATGCCATCGACGCCCTGGTCGATCATGCAGTCGAGGACACGGCGCATGCCATGGAGATCGAGGTCGCCGTTGTCGTGAAACGGGGTAGGGGCGATCGGCAGTACGCCCTTCAGGGGTGCGCGCAAGGCATTCGTCATGGCAGTGATCCTGGTTGGGCGTTTGCCTGGAAGTCAGTCCGATGCGCCGGAGGGCACAGAGTGCTGCATCTGTCAGAAAGTGACGCCCACCTCACCGACGATCAAGTGGGATCTCCGCCACCGTTCCGGCTTTGGCACCCAAACCGCCCGATGCCTGGGTGTCGGAGCATGCGCCGAGCCGCACGGTGTCCCCGAAGCCAGCGTCGGACAGGCTCGGAACCTTCCCCACAAGAAGGGTGAGTGCGAGGTCACCGGCATTGTTGCGGCGCGAGAGAGCGAAGGCACCGCCATCGCATTCGGTACGGCATACGATGATGTCACCCTGCCAAGGTCCGCAGACGGCTCTATCCTCGACGTGGATGCGACCGGCCGCCGCCAGGATCAGTTCGGCCTCGAACAACACGGTCAATTGTCCCGGGCGGTCGAGCCCCGGTGCAGCCAGCGCTGCATCGAGCGGTTGCCCGCCAGATCCGCGAAGGCGCAGCACGAGGTCGGAGACGGGTTTGCGTACGGTCTGGGTCCAATGGGCCCCAGGCGAGCGCGGCTCGAGTGCCTCGAGACGGCTCGTGTCGCGTCCGTTGAAGGTGATCACTTCAGGTTGGCCCCCGCGCCGAGCGATGGCGTCGTGGCTCGACAGGGCTAGTGTCGCGGCGATTACGATATATCCGAGCAGAGGGCTCAACCAAGCCGGGACAGAACATTGCCGGATGTCACGGGCCGCGTAGATGGAGTTCTGTCTCATCGCCACCTCAGGGGCGCTCCGGCTCGTAGGCATTCTTTTTCCGCCATTCTGTCAGGAAGTACGCCAACGAGTCGTCGATTGTGTCCGGCAGAACGATGCGCACGGTGACTATCTGATCGCCATAGGCGCCGGTGGACGAATTGCGGGCGCCTTTGCCCTTCAAGCGGAAGGCGCGTCCCGAACTGGTGCCCTTGGGCAAGGTCAATGAGACGCGGCCGCCTGTGGTCGGAACCTCGATCTTCCCCCCGAGCACGGCTTCGTCGATGGTGATCGGCACGTCCAGCAGTATGTCATCGCCCTGGCGCTTGAAGTGTTGATGCGGTCGTACCCTGACTTCGACCAAGGCGTCGCCTGGTTCGCCGCCGCGAATACCCGGTCCGCCCTTGCCTTTCAGCCTGAGGACCTGTCCGTCGGTCACACCTTCGGGCACATTAAGGTCGAGTTGGCCGCCCTCGGGCATGGTGACGCGCTTACGGGCTCCTAACGCGGCCTCCATGAAGTCGACGTCAAGAGTGTAGCGCATATCTTGGCCGCGCAGGCTGAAGCCTGCTCCCGGACCCCGAGGCGCGCGCTGCCCGAACACGTCGGAGAAAATGTCTCCGAAGCCGAACTCGGGTCCTGCTCCTCCTGCCGGCCCTCTACCACCGGCGTGCTGGCGGGTGCGCCGCGGCTCGCCGGAGGCATCGATCTCGCCCCTGTCGTAGGCCTGCCTTCGCGCCGGATCACCCAGCAGTTCATAGGCGGTGGAGACTCGTTTGAAGCGCTCCATCGCCTCAGGATTGTCTGGGTTGACGTCTGGATGCAGCTCTTTCGCCAGCCTGCGGAACGCGCGTCGGATGTCATCTTCGGTCGCGGTCCGCTGGAGGCCCAGGGTGGAATAGGGGTCTTCGGCCATGGTGGTGTCCGGGTCTCGGTGCGATGCCAGCAGATCACGTATGCCAAACACGCTTATGGCTCAATTTTGTCAAACACGCGCCCATCCTTTGTGCTCCACACCGCAAGTTGTGGGCGTCAAGTTGCGCCGATCGTCGTTGGACGCGATCGCGCAGCCGCAAAATGCGTACTTGAGCCTCGCCGTGGTCTCGGGCATCGAGAGATCGGCATTCAAGATCTGACAGCGAGAGGCCCAGGTGAGGCGGCGACCGACGCAAGGCACTGACGTGAGCGAGAGATCGGATCAGCCGGCAAAAGCCCGTTCGCTGAAGCCGCTGGCTGGTCTCGTCTCTCACCTCGCGGGCCACGGCCGTATGCTGGCGCTAGCCGGCACCGCGTTGATCCTGTCGGCTCTGGTCCTGCTGGCGGTTCCATTGGCGGTCCGTCACATGGTGGATTTTGGCTTCTCCGGTGGCGACGGGGGCGCGATCGATCGGTACTTCGTCGGGTTGATCGGTCTCGGCGCCGCGCTCGCGGTGGCCAGTGGAGCCCGCTTCTATGCCGTCAACTGGCTTGGAGAGCGGGTCGTTGCAGATTTGCGCGCCAAGGTGTTCGCGCATTTGGCGACTCTCGATGCCGCCTATTTCGAGCGGCAGCGGTCGGGTGAGTTGATGAGCCGCATCACGGCCGACACGACGCAGATCACAGCGGCTGCCGGAGCCGCCTTATCGCAGGCGATCCGTAATACCATCATGCTCTTTGGTGCGCTCGCCATGATGGTGGTGACGAGTCCGCGGCTGTCGGGGCTGGTGCTTGTCGCGATTCCGGTGATTGTGCTGCCGCTTGTGGCCTACGGGCGCTCGGTCAGACGGCTTTCACGATCGGCGCAAGATACTCTGGCAGATGCCGCGGGGTATGCGGCCGAGCATCTCGGTGCCTATCGCACCATGCAGGCATCGACAGCCGAGCCGGTCGTGATTGGCCGCTATCAGCAGGCCGTCGAGCGTTCGTTTGCCGCGGCGAGATCGCGATTTCTGGCGAGAGCGGCTCTCACGGCTCTCGTTATCCTGCTGGTGTTCGTCGGGGTTGTCGGGGTCATGTGGCATGGTGCTGGGCTCGTGACCGGAGGCGACATAACCGTCGGCACGCTCAGCCAGTTCGTTCTCTACGCTGTGTTTGCCGGCAGCTCGCTCGCCGGCCTTTCCGAGGTCTGGGGCGAAATCCAACAGGCGGCTGGCGCAGCGGAACGGCTTACCGAAATGATGGCCGTTCGTCCCGACGTCGTCTCGCCCGAGACGCCCGTGGCGCTGCCCAACCCTCCCCAAGGGCGACTCGCCTTCGAAGACGTCTTTTTTCGTTACCCCACGCGTTCCGAATTGCCGGCACTCGATGGTGTCTCGTTCAGTGTCGCGGCTGGTGAGACCGTGGCGATTGTTGGGCCGTCGGGGGCCGGGAAGAGCACGATCCTCGCACTCGCTCTGCGCTTCTTCGATCCCACCGGAGGCCGGGTTCTGATCGATGGGGTTCCATTGGCTCAGGCCGATCTGCAGGCTGCCAGGCGACGCATTGCGCTCGTGCCTCAGGACGTGGCGTTGTTCGCGGACACGGTTGCCGAAAACATTCGCTATGGGATGCCGGGCGCCTCAATTGCAGATATCGAGCGTGCGGCGGTCACGGCACAGGCCGACACCTTCATCAAGGCGCTGCCTCTCGGATACCAGACGCAGCTCGGCGAACGGGGCGTTTCCCTGTCCGGCGGGCAAAGACAGAGGATTGCGATTGCGCGCGCAGTTCTGAGGGATGCTCCCATCCTGTTGCTCGACGAAGCGACCAGTGCGCTCGATGCAGAGAGCGAGGTCGCCGTGCAACGCGCGCTCGATGCTCTACGGGTCGGCCGGACGACATTAATCGTGGCGCATCGGCTGTCGACGGTACTCAGGGCCGACCGCATCCTGGTCATTGATGCTGGACGGATCGCAGAAGAAGGGACGCACCAGGCTCTGGTTGCGCGTGGGGGGCTTTATGCTCGTCTGGCGGAACTTCAGCTCCACGTCCCCGAAGCGGCTCAATAACGCATCCCTCTATTCCACCGCTGGTGCGAGCCGGCCTCCTGTCTCGTGGACCTGTTCATCATCGGCTGGACGACGGTTCGACCGACGACTTTGCCGCCGGCCGGCTTGACCTCGATCAAGCGCAGCGGTGGCGACCCAGGACAATTGCGAGCGCGAGGGAATCGACCAAGTCGACGATTCGCGGCGTCGTCGGGACCGGCGCCCTGCTGCCGATCATGGGGGACACATGCTCGATCTCGATGCTATGCGGCGTTCGGCCGTCGCCCGCGAGCCATTCTCGTTCTTTCAGACAACTGGAGTTCTCGACGCTTCGTCGCTGGCGCGGATCTCCGCGGATTTTCCGTCGATCTCTCAGCCCGGTATCTTTCCTCTGGAGGAAGTTTCCGGAGGCTGCGCCTTCAATTCCCTGATCGACGAGATCCGAAGTGCCGAACTCGAGGCTCTGCTCGAGGAAAAACTAGACGTCGCGCTTTCTGATCTACCGTTGATGGTCACGGTCCGAGGTCACTGTCATCGACGCGATGGTCGCATTCACACCGACTCGACCGACAAGGTCGTGACGTGTCTGCTCTATCTCAATCAACCCTGGGTGAGCGGGGGCGGTCGGCTCCGGCTACTGCGTAGCGAGAGCGATATCGAGGACTACATCGTCGAGGTTCCGCCCGACGGCGGGACGCTGGTCGCCTTCAAGCGCTCCGACAACTCGTGGCATGGCCACCTGCCCTTCGAGGGGCAGCGGCGGTACATCATGTTCAACTGGGTTCGATCAAGTGCAGCGTTGTCGCGCAACGTGCTGCGACATCGCGTTTCGGCCAGTCTCAAGCGCCTCAATCCATTTCGGTGAGGAACTTTCCATGGATCAATTGATCGCGCCAAATGCCGTCGCACTGCAATTTCTCCATTGCCTTGCTAATTCCGAACGGAGAACGACCCCATTCCGCTACTGGCTGCTTGCTGGTGCACTTCCCACGTCTGTGGTCGATGCTATCGTGGGCTTGCCATTCCTGCCGCCAGGAGAAGCGCATTTCGACGGGCGGCGTGAAACCAACAACTCGGCGCGGGTTTATTTTTCGCCGGAGAACCAGCGACGATTTCCAGTTTGCCGAGACTTGGCAGACGCGTTCAAGCATGCGCTTGTGACTTCGGCGATCGAGCGCGAGACGGGAACCGATCTTTCGCAAGGGCAACTGCGCATCGAATACTGCCAGGATGTCGATGGGTTCTGGTTGGAGCCGCATGTCGACATTCCTGTCAAGCTCTTCACGATGCTGGTCTACCTTTCGGCAGAGCCAGAGCTGAGGGAAGCCGGCACGGATATCTACGACGCGACGCCGGAACACAGACGCGTCGGTACGGCGCCTTACGAGCGCAACAAGGGGTTGATCTTCATTCCCGGCAAGGACACTTGGCACGGGTTTTCGCCACGCCCGATCACGGGGGTGCGGAAGTCAATTATCATCAATTACGTCGCGCCGACTTGGCGAGATACGTTCGAGCTCGCCTGACATGTTCGCAGAAGCTGCGCTCGCGGCGTGGTCTTTTCGCTGGGGCTCAAGTCAGAAATCTGGTTCTGCAGGGCAGATCGAACTCATTTCTGCGCTAGCGGCGTGTCTGACCGTCTGCATTCTTGCTGTCCAGAGTCTGTGTCCAGCAGCACTATGGAAAGATCGCCCCTCTCGGCATGTCGAGCACGACGATCAGCGGGCTGCTCAATTCGAGCGACGAGATGCGGTTGCAAACGAGGTTCGATACCGGGGAGGAGAGGCGCTGACCGCATTCTATGGAGGGGCGCAGTACACTTATCCGAGCCATGTGCGGATCCAACGGCCGGGCACGGATCTGACTCTTCACAATCTGCCCTGGGAAGGCCGGCCATTTGACCATCCGATCTACTACGGAGTCCGTGTCGCACACTGGTTTCCGGCAAGCAGTGTTGGCGGAATGATCGATTTCACGCATTCGAAAGTCTATTCACCGTTGGAGGAGAAAGCGCGTTTCTCCGGCTCTAGGAATGGCCGCATTATTCCACGTGAAGCCCGCATCGCGGACGTATTTCATAAGCTCGAGTTCACGCATGGGCACAACATGCTGACGTTGAACGGGTTATGGCGGCTACCGCTCTCGACGGCGTTCTTCAGCCCGTACGTGGGAGCCGGCCTTGGCGTTTCTCTTCCGCACAGCGAGGTGCAACTCAGGGGGGAGCACGCTCGAACCTATGAGTACCAATACACCGGGCCGGCGTATCAGATGGTGCTCGGCATCGAATTCAGGATTCCTCGCTTGTCGTACTTCGTCGAATACAAATGGACGAGTGCCAGCTACCGGGTGCCGCTGCATTACCGGGAGACGAAATCGCTCTTTTCCGACTTGGCACATCAATTCTTGCGTTGGAGAAGCGGAAAGGAGCCTGAGGGCGGCTGGGCAACGACCCGTCTCGCCAGCCACCAAGTCGTCTCTGGAATGGGTTATCGAACGATGCCTGTCGCCGCTGGTCCTTGATTGAAGCGGGGGACTTGGCGTGACGAGCCAGTGGCAACGGAACTCATATCGCAACCGAATGAGTGGCCGTGCCATCGAGATAGCTGTCGAACCTGGTGCAGATGCTGCGTACAAAGTGTCGGCCGAGGTCGGTGATCTCGAGGCCGTCATCGGTGACGGCAACCAGCCCGTCGTCATCCCGACCGACAACGCTGGCCGCCACATTGAGAACGGGACGCGCGGCTTCGCCGAAGTTCGCGACGAGATCGCGGGTCGACAGGCGGAAATCACACATCAGGCGTTCGATGACGTAAGCTCGGATGCGGTCCTCCTGCGAGAGGGTTATGCCGCGTGCCGTGGCTAGGCGCCCGGCCGCTAACCGCCGCTCGTAGTCCGGCGTCGAGACGGCGTTCTGTGCATAGCCTCCGGCGAGCTTGCCAATAGCCGAAGCGCCAAAGCCGATCAGCGCATCTGCAGCATCGCTGGTGTAGCCTTGGAAATTGCGTCGAAGGGGCTTCTGAGCCAAACCATCGGCGCTTCTTGCGAAATGGTCGATGCCGATCCTTCGGTAGCCGGCATTCTCCAGAGTCGAGACGATGAGGGCAGATTGCTCGAAGCGGGCGCAAGCGCCCGGCAAAGCCGTGGCATCGATCAGGCGCTGCGGTCTCACGCGCTGCGGCAGGTGAGCATACCCGAAAGCTGCGATACGGTCAGGCTTGAGCAGCAGTACTTGCTCGATGGTGCGTCGCAGGCTTTCGACCGTCTGGTGGGGCAGGCCGTAGACGAGGTCGATGTTGATCGATCCTATTCCTTCGTCGCGGAAGCGGGCGACGACGTCGTGCGTCAGCTCGAAGCTCTGCTCGCGACCGATGGCAGTCTGGACGCGCGGGTCGAAGTCCTGGACGCCGAGCGAAACACGATTGACGCCGGTTTCGGCAAAGGCCTCCACTTTTTCTGACGTGATGTTTCTCGGGTCGATCTCGACCGCGAACTCCGCCCCTTCGGTCATGGCATAGTTCCGGTTCAGTGCGCCGGCGAGTTGCCGAATGTCTTCGGGAGCGAGGATGCTGGGCGAACCTCCACCCCAATGGATGTGCGTGACGGGGAGCCGTTGCGGCAGCAGTGAGGCGACCATCGAGATCTCCTCGCCCAGGGCCTCGACGTAGCGCTTCACGGGCTCATATCTGCGCGATGCCTTGGTGCTGCACGCACAGTAAAAGCAAAGCGTCTCGCAGAACGGAATGTGCACATAGAGCGACAGGGACGTATCGCGAGGCAGGGCAGACAGCCAGTCCTCGTAGCGATCGGCGTCAATGGCCGCCGTGAAGTGGTTGGCCGTCGGGTAGCTCGTGTAGCGTGGTGCTGGTCGTGCATGCCGTTCAATCAGCTCCGCACTTGCCGCCATGGTCGCTCTCCTCGCCGCTCCGACGACTTGTCTAGGCGCTGATGCCATCGGTTGCGTTGCGCTGGCGCAATGCGTGGAACCGGCCCTCCCGCGGCTGCGAAGTCGCGTTCCTCAGGTGAGAGGTCCTCGCCAATGGGGCAACTGCGACTCGCTGAAAGGTCGATCGTGGGCGCGCGGCGCGCTTGATACAGATCAAAGAAAACTGCGACCGATAGCGTCTTTGAACGGAAGTGGTTTGCCGGGCGGAATGACGGTGTCTGCGTCGTGATCGGTGTTGCGATTCTAGCGAAAGACGACCAAGGGGCGACCTATGCGTCTTACATGCCGGTCCTGCTCGATCCGATCTCGGGCGCTCTGCCGGGCGCTTCCGGAGGCGACCCTCGACCAGATCAACAGGCTTGCACGACGGCGGAGGGTGCCGGCCGGCCGAGCACTCTTCAACGAGGACGAGGCGAACAACGTCGTCGCGACCGTCCTCGCCGGAGTGGCGAAAGTGTCGGTGTCTCTGGCCGATGGGCGGACACAAGTGGTCGGCCTGCACTTCCCATCGGATTTCATCGGGCGTCCGTTCGCGGCGCCAGTGGCTCCACTCGCCGAAGCTGCGACTGACGTTGAGCTTTGCTTCTTCGACCGACCAAGGTTCGAGGCACTCCTGGTGGAGCACAAGGGGCTGGAGGAAGTATTTGTTCGCCAGGTGACGGCAGAGCTGGACGCCGCGCGAGAGTGGATGCTGCTTCTTGGCCATAAGACTGCGGAGGAGCGTATGGCCAGTCTCATTCTGCAGTGCCTGACGCGACTCGAGCCATCGGACTGCGTAGCCCATGTGCCGGCTACGGAGGTGCGGATCGAGTTGCCGCTATCTCGAACGGAGATCGCTCAGTTTCTTGGTCTCACCATCGAGACGGTGAGCCGCATGTTGAAGAGACTTTCGACGGTAGGGGTGATCGCGATCGAGTCCGGACGCGGCATTCGCGTCAGGGACCGGGCAGGGCTCGAGCGTCGCGCCGAGGCGGGCAAAGTCTAAGCCTGATCTCAGCGGTTGGTCAATTTCAGCTCGATGCGCCGATTGCGGCGGAGTATCTCATCGGTTGATCCGACCTCGAGTGGAGCGAACTCACCGTAGCCGGCGGCAACCACGCGGTGGGGCGAAACGCCCCTGCTGATGAGGTATTTGACGACAGATATGGCGCGCGCCGACGACAGCTCCCAGTTCGACGGAAACTCGCGGCTTGCGATCGGGCGCTGGTCGGTGTGTCCATCGACTTGGATGACCCAGTCGACCTCGGCCGGGATCTGGCGCTCGACCTCGACGATGGCCTGGGCCAGCTGATCGATCGCCGCGAGCCCCTCGACCGTCATCTGGGCCTGGCCGGACGGGAAGAGCACCTCGGACTGGAATACGAAACGGTCGCCCACGACCCGGATGTCTTTGCGGTCACGAAGCAGTTCGCGAAGTCTGCCAAAGAAGTCCGAGCGGTAGCGCTGCAGCTCCTGCACCTGGCGGGCAAGCACGAGGTTCAATCTGGCACCGAGATCCGTGATGCGGGCCTGAGAATCCTTGTCCTTTGCCTCGGCCGCCTGCAGGGCCTCATTCAAGGCGGCGATCTGCCTGCGTAGCGCCAGAAGCTGCTGATTGAGCAAATCGACCTTGGCCAGTGCCTCACCGGAGACGTTCTTCTCGTCGGCCAGTTCCTTGCTCAAGATTGCTATGCGGGATTCTGCAGTCTGGACGCGGCTGTCGCCCAGACCGGCGATGTTGCTGAGGCGATCGGTCTCCGCGAGGGCGGAAGCGAGGGACGCCTTGAGGGCCGCGAGTTCGTCCTCGAGCGATTTGCCTTTGCCTTTCTCGAGGGAGAGCAGGCTCGTCAACTCGGCGATCTGGCGGGTTAGCCGCTTCAGTGCGTTGTCCTTTCCGGACGATTCCTGGCCAACGAAATACTGGGAGATCATGAATATCGACATCAGGAACGTGACCGTGAGCAGAAGCGTCGAAAGGACGTCGACGTAGCCCGGCCAAAACTCACCGTGCTCTCCTCCGCGCCTGGACCGTCCTCGCGCCATGGATCAGGCCTCTCTGCGCGCCATGGTCTGGGCGAGATCCTTCAACACGGTCGCGACCTCGGTCTGGCGTGTCGCTTGATCGTCGATCCACTCGCGGACGACCTTCTGTTCGGCGCGCATCTGCCGCACGAGTTGATCGAGGCCCTGTGCGAGCTCCTTCACCGGTTGGCCCTGGGCGTCGAGTCCCTCCGCTCCGCCCTGGACGCGGTCGCCAAGTTCCGTGACAGCGCGGTTCAAGTCGAGAATCGCCAGTTGAAGCTGGTGGGTGGCCGCGTCACTGCCGAGCCCAGCTGCGGCCGGCGAGAGATCGGTGATGCCAGAGAGCCATTCTTCGAGTTCGTTGTAGAAGCGGTTGTGGGCGTGATTGGCCTGAAGCTCCAAGAAACCGAGCACGAGGGAGCCGGCCAGCCCAAGAAGTGAGGCCGAGAAGGCAGTTCCCATGCCGCGCAACGGCGCTGCGAGCCCGTTCTTTAACTCCTCGAAGACGAGCACGCTGTCCGACTGCCGCGTGTCGAGGCTATTGATCACCTTGCCGACGGATTGGATCGTTTCGAGGAGGCCCCAAAAAGTGCCCAGCAGTCCAAGGAAAACGAGCAAGCCCACGAGATAGCGCCCGGTCTCGCGGGATTCGTCGAGCCGCCCGCCTATCGAATCCATGATCGAGCGCATCGTCTGCGCGGAAAGGGAGAGAGCCCCAGTGCGATCGCGCAGCATCGTTGCCATTGGCGAAAGCAGGACCGGTTTATGCTCGATCGCGAGGCCCGGGTCTGCGATGCGGAAAGCGTTGACCCAGCGGACCTCGGGATAAAGGCGGACGACCTGCCCAAGCGCTCGCAGCATGCCGATCAGCAGCACGGCGACGATAAGCCCGTTCAATGCAGGGTTGTTCCAGAACGCGACGATCAAGTCCTTGCTGACAATCGCGACGAGAAATCCGACCAGAACAATAAAGACAACCATGCCGCGGAGGAAGCGCCCCGGGGTGTTGAGCGTCCGCGAGAATGGTCGTGATGCGGCCTCAGCTGTTCGAACTCTCGCCATCGTTTCCCTCCGCTTCCGGCGTAGAGTTTAGACACGGATCATGGCAGCACAACACAGTGTGCCAATCGAGCTTACCGTTGGGAACGCATGTTAGATGAACGCCGTTAAGTCGATTTCAGTAGTGACATCATATGTTTCTGGATGGAACCGTTGGCGGCTAGCACACTGCCGCTTTCGAGCATGGTGGTGCCGCCGTCCACATCGGTGACGATACCGCCCGCCTCGCGAACCATCAGGATGCCGGCTGCGATGTCCCAGGCCTGGATGGCATGCTCCCAATAGGCGTCGAACCGACCGGCGGCGACCCAGGCGAGATCCAGTGCTGCGGATCCCAAACGGCGAACGCCTGCCGTTTCCCGCATGGCCGCCTCGCATTCGGCGAGGAAACGCTTGTGTCCGGGGCGGCCTCGATGCGGGATGCCTGTCACAACCAGGCAATCAGCGAGCGCGCGCCGGTTGGCAACCCTGAGGCGACGGTCATTGACGAAGGCGCCCTTGCCTTTCTCGGCGGTGAACAGCTCGTTGGTGGCGGGATTGTAGATCACGCCCGCGACCATCTCTCCATCGCGCTCGAGGCCGACCGAGATGGCGAAATGGGGAACCCCGTGAAGGAAGTTTGTCGTGCCGTCGAGTGGGTCGACGATCCAGCGGTGGGACTTGTCGGGACCTTCAACGAGGCCACGCTCCTCCATGAGGAAACCGTAGCCGTGGCGGGCGCGGGACAGCTCCGCATAAAGGATGTCCTCGGCCTTGTGATCGGCTGCGGAGACGAAATTGGCGGGGCCCTTCACCGAGACCTGAAGCTGCTCGACCTCGCCGAAATCGCGGGCGAGGCTGCGACCAGCCTTGCGGACGGCCGCGACCATCACGTTCATGAGTGCGGACGAAGGCATCTGACTCTCTTTCGCGTGTTACATCTCGGGTACGCCGAGGCGCGTATGCGGGGTGGCACTCGGTCTCGACCCGGCTAGCGCTTGAGTTGAAGCATTGATGCAGTGCACTATCAGTCGCCCGGCCCGGATGGCAAGTGTGCCATGATACGGGCATCAGGTTCCGGCAGGCCAGGTCGGCCTATCGCATTGGACCGAAGCCCTTCTACGGTACTGAAAGGCGCGCCGATACCGGACGAGGTCATGTGATGCTGAAACTGAAGCCGAATTGCGAATGCTGTGACGTTGATCTCCCGCCAGATTCTGCCGACGCTCGGATCTGCTCTTTCGAGTGTACGTTTTGCCGGGACTGTGCCGAGACGAGGTTGCCGGGAGGACGATGCCCCAACTGCGGGGGTGAACTCGTGCGGCGTCCCGTTCGGCCGGCCGATCGCCTCGGGCGATTTCCAGCGTCGGGCGAACGTGTCGTGAAACCTCATGCATGTTCGTGACCTCTTGGCACGCTCAACCGTGGTTCTGCGCGAACCTCGACCGGGTGATATTGGTTGGGTCGTGCATCGGCATGGCGTCCTCTACAACCTAGAGTATGGCTGGGATTGGACGTTCGAGGCGCTCGTCGCGAAAGTGGCTGCCGAGTTCGTCGATACGTTCGAGCCAAGCAGGGACTATTGCCGAATCGCTGAAGTGGATAATCGGGTGGTCGGTTCGGCGTTCGTGGTGCGTACCGACGTACCGGATGTCGCCAAGTTGCGGCTCGTCTATGTGGAGCCCGGGACGCGGGGGGCGGGCCTGGGACGCCGTCTCGTCGAGGACTGCATGGCTTTCGCGCGCGGCGCGGGTTATCGGCGCATGACTTTGTGGACCAACGATCCGTTGATAGCGGCACGCGGCCTCTATCAACGTCTGGGTTTTGCAATGACCGCTTCCCAGCCGGTCATCGCGTTCGGATACAAGATGATGAGCGAGACGTGGGAGCGCGATCTGTAACCCGGTCAGAGTGGGCGCCGCACAAGGGCCTGCATCGAGCCGATAGACCCTTCTTCCTCACTCCTGATGACATTGAGTTGGAGCTCTTTCATGCGGGGGCCCATGACCAGATGGGCACCGAGGACAGGCGCGGTTCCAGCCTCGAGGCGCTGGGCGTGGGCGCGGCGGACACCGCGTGAGCGCTCGGTCGTGTCCTCGATCTCGATTATCTCGAAGCCCTCCGCGAGGAGATCGGCGCGGGTTTCTTCGAATGTGGCAAGGAAGCTCGTTGCGGAGCTTGCGGCCCACGGCGCCGGATAGTGGGGTCTGCCGACGGATCCAGCGATGAGGTTCAAGAGCGCGAGAACGCCGCCGGGCTTCAGAACGCGCCGTGCCTCGCGATAAAACGCGCTCTTGTCGGAGATGTTCATGATGACGTTGTGCGAATAGGCGCGATCAAATGTTCGATCGGCGAACGGCAGAGAAGTGGCACTGCCATGGACGATGGTTACGCGGTCCGTGAGAGCCGTGGCGCGGTTCAGCTCGTCGGCTGCCTCGCAGAAGGCCGCGGTCAGGTCGATCCCCGTGACGTGGCAGTTGAACTTGGATGCTATCCATCGCGCGGGACCGCCCACGCCCGATCCGATGTCGAGAATGTGCTCGCCTGACTTCGGATCGAGTAGCGCCGCCAGTTCCTTCGTCGCATCAAGCCCACGTCCGTGAAGCTGGTCGGCTGCTGCGAGCAGCTCGGCCGTCAATGGCGTCCCCGGAGCCAGGGTGGCCGTCACCGCCGAAAGGATCCGTTCGGCGATCCCGTCATTGGCGTAGTGCTCCGCGATTCTGTCGGTCATATGGGTCGCTCCTGGCTCGGACACCACGATCGGTCTCGCCATCGCGAATGAGAGGCACGTTCGCCTCTCACCGTTGCGGCTAGCCGCTTCCGTCAGCGCGGCTCGGTCCAGCTTTCCGAGAAGGCAAGCGCCGAGGTCGAGAACGGGCGGCCTTCGCGCTGCAGCGGCCAAGCCTTGCCGGATGCGACGACGCCATTGTGAATAAGTCGGGCGCCGAGTGCCGGGATCAGCACGGTATTCAGCCCGTACTTGCGGCCGTTGTGGCCCGGCTGGTGATGGATCATCAGCGGGTCGCCGATGTCGTACCACGTGAGCGAGATCTCCTCGGTGCTGGTGACGACGCGCTCGGTCCAGAAGGTCCGGGGATCGCCCTCCTTCTCGAACTCGGCATCGAGGACGGGAATGTCCTTGTCCGCCAGCTCGGCGTTGAGCATGCCCTGCACCGTATCCTGCAGCCATCGCGTCATGGAGATGTTGTCGGAGTAGATGCGCCATTTGTTGTCGGCGACGTCGCTCTTCAAGTAGAGCACATGGCCTGGGCCCATGGGCGACAAGTAGATGCGCCAGAAACTGGCGTTGGTCGTCAGCGGACCGCCATCCGTCGCCGATAGGCGAAGAAACGGATTCTCACCGGTGAGGATGGTCTTATTCGGATCGGTAATCGACATGGCAAACTCCTTTTGCGGAACTAGATGACGGCAATGGCTTCGACCTCGATCAGCCAACCTGGCAGCGCGAGCGCGGTGACGCCGACGAGTGTCGACGCCGGGGCCTTCTTCCCGAAGACCTCTTCGCGGATTGCCGCAAGCTCGGTGCGGTGGCGGACGTCAACTAGATAGGTGTTGAGCTTGACGATGTTGGCGACGGTGCCGCCAGCGGCCTCGACCTGCGCCTTCAGGGAGGCGAATGTGGCGCGAGCCTGGGCCGCGAAGTCGCCGGGATGGCCGACTTGACCCTTCTCATCGTAATCCACCTGCCCCGAGATGAGGACGATGGATTGCGCGCCCGTCACCTTGATGGTCTGCGTATATCCCGGCGGGTCGAATACGCCCTTTGCCGCGATCTGCTCGATCTTCAATGGCATGGCATTCCTCCTGATAATTGTGAGAGCCTGGGCAGACTACACGTCATCCTCGCTCACGGCCTCACTCCAATGTTGCTGCGGCTCGGTCGCTCCTTCGTTGATCGCGCCTGTCCTGCGCACAGCGCCAGCAATGGTGAAGTTGACGGGATGTGGCAGCGGATCAACCTCGACCGTGTCGAAAGCGGAGGCGAGCTTGACCTTGGTCTCGGGCGGGAGATTGCGGTCGATGGTGACCGCGGCACCTCCGGAGACGTCGATGCGGGGCTGATGAAAAGCGCGGTCGAGGTCCCAGCCGAAGTCGGCCATCTGGGCGAGAAGCTGGAATACGGCCGGGATGATGCGCCGGCCGCCGCAGCCGCCAATTCCTACGGCGATGCCGTCTTTCTCCATGATGGTCGGTACGTAGTTGGAGAGCCCGCGCTTGTCGGGCGCGAGGCCGTTCGGGCCTTGGGGGCGCGGATCAAACCAATTGATGCCATTGTTCATGAGGATGCCGGACTGGGGCAGGACCACGCGGCTGCCGAAGAGCGAGAGCAGCGTCTGTGTCAGCGTGACAATGTTTCCTTCCGCATCGACGACCGATAGGTGGGTGGTGGACGTGGGCAGGCCGCGCTCGCCGGCATCGCCCATGCGTTCGAAGCGGTCCCTCCAGGCGAAATCAAGGGCCTTGGCGTAGGCGAGGAAGCGGTCGCCATCGGGCGCGCCTGCGGGACTGCCGCCGTTCATAGCGAGATGCTCGAAGGCGAGAAGGAGTGTCGGGCCGCCGTTCAGCTCCGGAAGGACGGTGATCTTCTGGCCCCGATAGGTGCGGGACAGCGGTTCACGCTCGACCGGGGCCACGGCGGCGAGGTCATCGGTCGAGAGATAACCGCCCATCGCCTGGACATCCTCGGCCATGGCACGGGCAAGGGGTCCCTTGTACATGACCTCAGCGCCATCGGACGCGATGGCTTTAAGCGTCCGGGCCAGAACCTTGCAAGGAAGGCGCAGCACCTCGAGTCCGGTTTGCGGGGCTGGTGCGATCGGGGGAAGGCCGCCACGGAGGAAGCGGTCCGCGCAGCCCGGATCCTTCTGGAGATCGGCGAGCGCATTAGCGACCATCAGAGTCGTGTGGAAGTCGACAACGAGGCCCTGATCTGCCAGTTCGATGGCCGGGGCGAGCAGGCGACTCCAGGCTTTCGACCCGAGCAGGCGATGAGCTAGCGCGAGGCCGGCGGGTTGCGTTGGAGCAACAACGGCTTTCGGGCCGACCGTGTTGACGTTGCCGACGACGGAGGGCCAACCGAAAAGATTGTGCTCGTCCTTCCCGCCCGCAAGCTTGAAGTCGGACATGTTCAGGCCCTTCGGTGAGCGGCCGCCGAAGTCTATTGCGGTGACAAGGCCCGTCCGGACGCTCCGGTGCAGCAGTGCGCCGACGCCGCCGATACCACTCATCCACGGCTCAACGACGCCCACGGCGAACGCGGCGGCGACGGCCGCATCCATAGCATTGCCGCCCTCCTTCAGGACACGGGCACCGACCTCGGAGGCGATTCGATTTTGAGTGACGACGATGCCACCCTTCGAGCGCGTCGACGGTTTCGAGACCTGGCGCTTAAGCGAGACGTTCGGAGAGCAGAGATTGCGGGCGGTGGGCATCGGAACTCCGTCAAGTGCAATGGATTTGGTTTCAAGATCTGCTGCCGAAGTGCCCGATCAGGGCGTCGAGTGTGGCGTCGGGCTTCTCCTGCATCATCATGTGCCCACAGCCACGCAGCGTCACGCACCTAGCGCCGTCAATGAGGCTTCCCAACTCCTGCCCCTTGCGGGCGGGGGTCATGACGTCGGCGTCGCCGAGCACGAGGACGGTCGGGACTTTCACGGAGGCCGCCGATTGCGTGGCCGACATCCACGCATTGCAGGCAGCGAGATCAGCGGCAAGCGCGCCATCATGGCCTCTCGCGAACAGTGCGCGTGCTCCGCCGGTCATCCACATGCCGGGCACGGAATTGCCGCCGATCTTGGCTGGATTGGCGAAGCACCAGCCCGTCATCATGTCATAGGCGCGCTCGGGCGTTTCCTTGGCGGCGGTGAGCAGTGCCGGATGCACGGGCATCGCAGAGGAGATCCCGAGGAGCCCTAGCCCCGTGACGCGCCCTGGACTTTTCGCTGCCGTCTCGAGGGCGATCACGGCGCCCATGGAATGGCCGACAAAGGCGGCGCTGCCGACATTGGCAGCATCCATCACGGCCAGGACCCAGCCGCACATCGCTTCAATCGTGTCGAGCGGCGGCCCGTCGGAACGGCCATGCGCCGGGAGATCAACAGCGAGTGGGGACCAGCCGTGCCAAGCGAACCAGCGGCTCTGGAGTTGCCAGCAGGTGTGATCGAGACCGGCGCCGTGAATGAAGACGATTACGGGTTTCGAGGAATCGAATTCGCGTCCGCCGGTCGCAGCATAGGCGATTTTACCATTGACGGTGGGCTGCATCGGCTTAGCCCTTCTGCGAGGCCTTGAGGGCCTGGTCGAGATCCTCCGTCAGATCCTTCGGATCCTCGAGACCGATGGAGAGACGGACGAGTTCCTCGCCGATCCCGGCGGCCGTGAGTTCGAATGCGGTCATCTGCTGGTGCGTGGTCGATCCGGGATGGATGACGAGCGATTTGGCGTCCCCGACGTTGGCGAGATGCGAGAAGACACGCAGTCGCTCGATCAGTTTGGCACCGGCTGCGCGGCCACCCTTGATGCCAAAGCTCATCATGGCGCTCGCGCCGCGTGGAAATTGCGCTTTCGCCAGGGCATGGTCTGGATGGCTTTCGAGTCCTGGGTATTTGACCCAGGCGACGGCCGAGTTCAGCTCGAGGAATTTAGCCACCGTTTGCGCATTCTCGACATGACGGGCCATGCGGACTGGCAAAGTTTCCAGGCCCTGCAAAAGATAGAACGCGGTCTGTGGAGCCATCGCGGCGCCGAAATCGCGCAGGCCTTCTGCTCGTGCTCGCATAATGAAGGCGGCTGGGCCGTACTCCTCGGCAAAAGCAAGCCCGTGGTAGCCGGCGTAAGGCTCGGTCAACGTCGGGAACATCTTCGATCTCGACCAGTCGAAGCGGCCGCTGTCGACGACGACCCCGCCGATGGCGATGCCATGGCCCCCGATGAACTTGGTCGCCGAATGCATAACGATGTCCGCGCCCCATTCGAATGGGCGGTTGAGGTAGGGCGTCGAGAACGTGGAGTCGATCATCAGGGGTAAACCCGCGGCATGGGCGACATCGGCAACGGCACGAATGTCCAGAACCTCGAGGCCGGGGTTGCCGAGGGTCTCGGCAATGACGAGACGCGTCTCGGGGCGGATCGCTCTGGCAAACGATTGCGGATCGCGCGGATCCACCAGCGTCGCGGTAATGCCAAATCGAGGCAGGGTGTGCACAAGCATGTTGTGCGTGCCGCCGTAGATGCGAGATGAGGCCACGATATGGGCGCCCTGACCCATGAGCGTTGAGACAGCGAGGAACAGGGCCGCTTGCCCACTGGCGGTTGCGACCGCGCCGACGCCACTCTCCAGAGCAGCCATCCGCTCTTCGAAAACGGCAACCGTCGGATTGGAGATCCGGGAGTAGATGTGTCCGGCGCGCTCGAGGTTGAATAACCCGGCAGCTTGCTCGGTGTTTTCGAACACATAAGACGTGGTCTGGTAGATCGGCACGGCGCGAGCACCCGTTGCCGTGTCAGGTCGCTGCCCAGCGTGGAGAGCGAGGGTATTGAAGCGCGGGTACTGGTCGGCGGTCATGATGGGCCTCGGTCGAGAGCTTGCGCGAACCTATGCGAGACAGTGACGTGAAGCCAGGGTCTCGGGTGGTCGGGCATGCTTTACACCGCGACTGCGACGCTGAATTGCTCGATCACCGGCAACGGGTTCGTAATGCCGAGGCCTGGGGCGTCGCCCAGTTCGATATGGCCATCGATGACGGTCTCACAAGCCTGTGCGATCGCCGAGCGCAAGGGGTTGGGGTTCGAGTCGATCTCGAGGGCGCCGTCACCGCCGACTGCGGCCAGCAGATGCCCCGAGGCCAGAAGCCCGATACCACCGCCCAGGTAATGCGGGCAGAAACGCAAACCGGCGGCCATGATGCTGCGTGCGACAGGTAAGCAGGCGGATAGTCCGCCCCATTTCGCGAGATCCGGCTGAATGACACCAAGCGTCCCTGATGAGATGGCGGCTGCGAAAGCATTGGTGCCGATGACGTTCTCGCCCGCGGCGAGCGGGATCGACGTCGCGGCAGCCAGGCGTTTCCATTCTGCCAACGGACGGTCAGCCCGTAGCGGCTCCTCGAGCCAATCCAGATCGAACTCAGCAAGCGCCGGCAGCGCGGCCAGCGCATCATCGATGCTCCAAGCCTGATTGGCATCGACCATCAGGCGCGGCTCGCGGCCGACCAAGTCGCGCAGTGCCTGAAGGTTGGCGACGTCGCGGTCGCGTCCGAAGCCGATTTTCAGCTTGAACGCACGGTAGCCAGCGGACAGCTTCTCGGCCGCGAGCTTTTCCGGTTCGGTCGGATTGAGGCCGCTGGCGTAGACGGCGATACGTCCGCTCTTGCCGCTGAGATGCTTCCACAGCGGGAGACCCGCGCGCCGGGCGCAAAGGTCGTGCATTGCAGTGTCGATACCGGCGATGACCTGCGCGAAGGGGCCCGGCTCGGCGCACTGAATCGCCATAACTGCAGTTGCGGCAGTCAGTTTTTCGAATGCGTCTTCGGGGCTTTCGAATGCTTGCGTCGTGACCAGTGGTGCGAAGATGCTGGCAGTCAGACGTGCACGATGCTCAGCACCCACGGCTGGGAAATTGCACCAGATCTCGCCCCAGCCGACGATGCCGTCCCGATCGGTGACGCGCACCAGCACCATGGGGCGATCGAGCATCAAGCCAAACGACGTTTGAACTGGCGATGCTAAAGGCGCGCGAGAAACAAACGTCTTCAACTCCGCAATCTGCAGGCAGTCGCTCATTCCTGGTCTCCCTGTAGACTTGCGCCTCCGGCGGCTGTCGAGTGATGGTTATGCTGCCCGGTCGCGGGCCGCTCGGCAATGACACAGGGTTGCGAATGGAGTCCGAGTTGCTCTGGACGCCGGCCGGACCTTCGGATCATGCTGACCGCCCATGACAATGATACGTAAGGACCTCGTTATGACAGAGACACCGCTCATTCCACTTTCCGCAGTCACCTGGGTGGGGGATGGGTTGGCGCGGCCAGAGTGCGTTCTGACGACGATGAAGGGCGAGGTGTTCGTCGGCGACCATCATTCGGGCATCGCGGAGATCGGCAAACCTAAGCGCAAGATTATCGGCGCACCACCGGGTTTTCTGCCGAATGGTGTTGCTATGACGGCTGGCCGCGAGTTTTTGCTCGCGAACCTCGGGCCTCCGGGCGGGGTGTGGCGTCTCGACCAGGACTGGCGGCTCTATCCGCACGTGTTCGAAGCCGATGGGGAGCTTCTGCGTGTGTGCAATTTCGTCGGTGTCGACAAGACAGGAGTCGAGTGGATCTCGGTCTCGACCCGCGCCTATCCCCGAGAAATCTCCTTTCATCCGCGGCACGCGGATGGCTTCATCGTTCGGCGTGACGGCATCAACGCTCACATCGTCGCCGACGGCATCGGCTTCACCAACGAGTGCCGCGTCGACCCTACGGGTTACTGGCTTTACGTCAACGAGACGTGCGCGAAGCGCGTGTCGCGTTTTCCCATCAAGGGGCGGGAACTCGGCAAGCGCGAGACCGTGCACGAATTCGGGCCCGGTGAATTCCCTGATGGCTTCGCTTTCGACAGCGAGGGAGGCGTCTGGGTGGCTTGTGTTTGCTCCAACCGCCTTATTCGGATCGAGACCAACGGTCGGCGAACGCTGATCCTGGACGACAGCGATCCCGACGACATCATGTGGGCCGAGGACTACTTTCACTCCGGCCGGCGTGGTCGAGCGCATATCGAGATCGGCGCGCGCCGGTCGCTGCGCAATATCGCCAGCGTGGCATTCGGTGGACCTGACCTGAAAACCGTTTACATGGGCAATCTTGCAGGGACGAGCATCGCGACGTTCCGCTCGCCTATCGCAGGGGCGGAGCCGGTTCAGTGGCGGTTCTAACGCAAGCAATCGAGGGTTCGACTTCAACCTGAACCGGATCGACAGGCAAGCAAACTGCAGCTCGACCCGGAAAGCGCTCGGCGATCCAAGAGGACTACTCATGCGCGTCATCACGCAAATCCCGAACAACGACCTCAAGGCGGCGCAAGCGGTGGCTCAGCTAGCCGAGCGGACTGGTTTTGACTCGGTTGTCACGGCGGAAAACGCGCATGGACCGTTCCTGCCACTCGCGGCCGCATCCCTCGTCACGGATCGCATTCAACTCGGTACGGCGGTCGCGATGGCCTTCCCGCGCTCGCCAACGATCATGGCGCACAACGCGTGGGATGTGCATCTCGCCTCCAAGGGACGGTTTTATCTGGGGCTCGGTGCACAGGTGAAGCAGCACAACGAGCGCCGCTTCGGTATTCCGTGGACGCCTCCGGCACCGCGCATGCGCGACTACATCGCCGCCATGCGGGCGGTCTGGCACGCGTGGGAGACGGAGAGCCAGATCGACTTTCATTCCGACACCTACAACCTGACCCTTGTCACGCCGAATTTCTCGCCGCGGCCCAACGGGCTCCCGCGCATTCCGATCTCGATCGCAGCCGTTGGGCCGGCCATGCTCAAACTCGGCGGCGAGGTGGCGGACGGGGTGCGACTGCATCCATTCTCGACGCGGCGCTATCTGGATGAGGTTTCGGTTGCGCGCATCTCGGAAGGCCTCGCGAAGACGGGTCGCAAGCGCGAGAACGTCGAAGTCATCGCTGGCGGCTATGGCTTCATCGGCACGGGCAAGAACGCCGAGACGGTCGCCAAGGCGCGGGCCTATGTGCGATTCCGCATCGCGTTCTATTGCTCAACGCGGGCCTACTGGGACGTGTTGCGGCTTCATGACATGGAGTGGCTCGGGGAGAAGGTAAATCCTCTACCGCGTGCCGGCCGCTGGAGCGAAATGGCCGAGCAGATTCCGGAGGAGCTGATCGATCTCTTCGCGACGGTGGTGGACTACGAGGCCCTGCCTGAGGCCATTGCCAAGCGCTACGGCGGATCCGCCGACACGGTGCTCCTACAAATCGGCCCCGACGAAGACGAGGCGCGGCTCGCGAAGTGCGTTGCCGAGATCCAGAAGATCCCTTCGCCGTTCACGGGTTTCGAGGAGAAGAAGGTCTAAGCGCGGTCGTCGGGCCGAAGCAGGGTTTTTTGTTGCGAGGTGTCGGCTCGGCCTCGGACCATACGTCCTTGGAGAACTGCAGCTGCGATATTCCCTGATCTTCCGTGCCACTCGAGCGAGGTGGGCCATGGCCAAGAACACGATCTGTCTATGGTACGACAAGGACGCCGAGGCAGCGGCGCGCTTTTATGCCAGCGCGTTTCCGGACAGCCGCGTTAGCGCGGTGCATCGGGCGCCGAGTGATTATCCGTCAGGGAAAGCCGGCGACGTGCTGACGGTCGAATTCACGGTGTGCGGCGTGGCGTGCCTCGGCCTCAATGGAGGACCCGCGTTCACGCACAACGAAGCCTTTTCGTTCCAGATCGCAACCGACGATCAGGAGGAGACCGATCGCTATTGGAACGCGATCGTCGGCAACGGTGGTGAAGAGAGCGCGTGCGGGTGGTGCAAGGACAAGTGGGGCATTTCCTGGCAGATCACCCCGCGCGTTCTCACCGAAGCCATGGCTGCTGGCGGTGCCGAGGCCAAGCGTGCGTTCGAGGCGATGATGTCCATGCACAAAATCGACGTCGCCATGATCGAGGCGGCCAGGCGAGGCTGACATGGGCCGCGATCGAGCCCGAGCAACAAAGAAGGGCCGGGCATCGAGCCCGACCCTTCTCGCCCCATCCGTGCGAGTGTTGCGCCTTACTTGAGCGGCTCGTAGCTGGTGCGGCGGCCGAAGATGTCCTCGAGGTTGAAGCGGTAGCCAAGCCCCGCGGAGACGATCAACGGATCGAGGTCGACTTTGGCAACGATATCACCGCCGGTGACTGCCGAATTGCGCCAAGTGGCCGTGGTGTCGAGCCACGTCTTCTTGATGTCGGCGTTTAGATACCAGCCGCCGCCCATGGCGATATCGACGCCGGCCTGGATCGTGGCTCCGAAGGCGCCGTCGATGTCGACGCTCGAGGCCTGGAGCGTGTTGCTGGCTGTTTTCTCGCTGAAGAAGGCAATGTATTGAACGCCCCCGCCAATGTAGGGCTTGATTGGGCCCATGCCATCAAAGTGGTATTGCAGCGTTACGGCCGGAGGGAAGATCCAGGTCTCGGCGACGGACCCCGAGAGGGCTGCGAATCCAGCCGGTGCTTTCAGGTCGACACTGTGCTTGGCGAAGCAGCAGAAGAGTTCGAGAGAGAAATTCTTGTTGAGGAAGTAGGTGAGTGTTGCCGCGGGAATGACCTCGTTGCTGACTTCGGCATCGAACCCGGCAGCTTTCAAGTCCGATACCGGAAAGCCCGAAACCGACCGCAGGGACGACAAGTCATCCTGAGTGATGACGCCGGCTCCAAGCACCCGCACCATGAAGTTGCCATTGTTGTCGCCCGCAGCAACAGCCTGCGTCAGGCCGACGGCCATTGTCAGCGCGGCCAAGGCGGTTCTCATCGTCTTCATTTCATTCTCTCCCATCCTCGGTGCGGCGAGATCGACTCGCCTCACCGTCAGCGCTGAAATCATCCGGTACAGGGACGATTCGCGAGAGGAATGACGGGCCAGTGTCTGACGGTGGTCAGCTTCGGCGTCAATGCCGAGGCCTCTGTTGCAGCGACGGCACGCACATTCTTGATCTGGATCAAATGGAGCTGAAGCGCGGCTCCACGGCACAGCGGGTGCGACCGTGGCACCGGGCGAGTCTTGATCTTTCTCAAGCAGATCAGGCCCGGACAGGCGCAGTGTTGATGTTCAAATCTCGGCCTGAACGCATATGGATGACAGCAAGGAGACCCTCTCGATGGCAGTGCGTGCGCACAGGTCCGCGCGGGGCGCCGTGTCGTCAGTCGCGGCGAGCGGACGCTTCCAGATGCGCCGCGGTCAGAGCTTGCCGTTAGATCGTCTCGAAACAAACGAGATCATTCGTGTGGAGCGAGGTTGCCTTGTCGTGCAGGCGCCCCGTGCCGAGGGAAGCAGCCGGGTTGCTCTTCTTCTCTTTCCAGGGGACGTGTTCTCACGTGATGCGGCGCCGCCGCTCAACGCACTGAGCCTTGCGGCGGCGACGGCGGTTACGCTCGTCCGGTCTGTGCCGGATGCAGCATCCTCGGCACCGGGCGAGGCCTGTGTGTCGGTGGCCTTCGCGCGGCTCGCAGCGAGGACGGCATTGCATGCGATGACACTCAATGAGCTGACGGCCGAGCAGCGGGTGGCGACGTTCCTCGTCGAGCTGGCGCTTCGTTTCGGCAACTGCACGGCGGCGGGATGCTCATTCGACCTGCCACTCTCGCGGACTTACAAGTCGCACTATCTGGCGCTCAATCCCGATACGATGAGCCGTCTGATGTCGCGATTGAAAGCACAAGGGCTGGTCATTATGCCGACGAGAGGACGCGCAACCATTCCCAGCCTTGCGCGCTTGGCGGCCCTCAGTCCGTTGGCCGGAGCGCTGCGGCGGTACTGGCCCAGTGGTGAATGCGGCCTTACCCTCGACCTGGCAGCAGAAACTGCCTAGGCCCTCTAGCGCGCAGGGACGGTGAGGTAGTCAGGCTGGGCGTCAGAGGACAACGCCCAAGCGACCGGCGAGGTCTTGGATATACTGCCAAGCGACGCGACCGGATCGGCCACCACGTGTGACACTCCATTCAAGGGCATCGCGCACGAGTTCGTCTTCCTTGATGGCCAGCTTGTGGTGACGGGCATAGCCACGCACCATGTCGAGGTACTGGTCCTGGGTGCCGTTGTGGAATCCCAGCCAGAGACCAAAGCGATCCGAGAGCGACACCTTTTCCTCGACCGCCTCGGAGGGGTTGATGGCCGTCGAGCGTTCGTTCTCCATCATGTGCCGGGGCATAAGATGGCGCCTGTTGGAGGTGGCATAGAACAGGACGTTGTCAGGGCGGCCTTCGATGCCACCTTCGAGCACAGCCTTGAGCGACTTATAGGATGTGTCGTCGTGATCGAAGGACAGGTCGTCGCAGAACACGATGAAGCGATGTGGTGCGGTGCGCATATGGAAGAGACACCGCGGCAGGGCGTCAATGTCCTCACGATGGATCTCGACAAGCTTCAAGTCGTCTCTTTCGAGCTTCTTGCCGAGGCGGTGGCGCACGTCGGCGTGGGAGGCCTTCACGAGACTCGACTTGCCCATGCCCCGGGCGCCCCAAAGCAGCGCGTTGTTGGCGGGGAACCCCTTGGCGAAACGCAAGGTATTTTCAAGGAGCTGGTCGGCGGCGCGCTCGATGCCCTTGAGCAGTGCCAGCGGCTGGCGATTGACGCGCGGCACGGGAATGAAGGCCTCGGGTGCCGTTTGCCAGACGAAAGCCTCGGCAGTGGAGAAGTCTATTGCAGGCGCAGGCGGAGGGGCCATGCGCTCCAATGCGGCTGCGAGGCGCTCGAGACGGTCGATGAGGTTCGGGTCGGCGGACATGAGGTCTGGAGCTCCGTCGGAGGCTAGGCAGGAAAGGCGGGTCTCTATAGTGGACTAGAGCCTTGGCGTCACTGCGGCTGGTTGCAGGGTGGTTAGGGGCGCGGCCTGTCGCTTGCGTTCCGGTTGCAAACGGAGCGGCGAACACTATAGTCCGGCGCGCAGCCGACGCCGGAGAGGCGTCGTGCGATCGCCATCGGCGGGATGACACGCCTGCCAACGTACTCGCTGCGCCACTCGAGGACCTCCAAGCCGATGCTTTTCATCACTCCGGCCTACGCCCAGGCGCCCGGCGCCGATCCCTTCACCAGCATGCTGATCCCGCTGGCGTTGATGATCCCGATCTTCTACTTCCTGGTGATCAGGCCCAACCAGCAACGCGACAAGCAGCGGCGGGAATTGATCTCCGCCGTCCGGCGCGGCGATACGGTCGTTCTCGGGAACGGCTTCATCGGCAAAGTCGTCAAAGCAAAGGATGGCGACAATGAGCTCGAGGTCGAACTCAACGAGCAGATGAGGGTTCGCGTGACACGCGGTGCGGTGGCCGAAGTGCGCGGCAAAGGCGAGCCGGTGAAGGACGCTACCTGAGGTCCGGTGCGGTAGCGCCCTTTCGAGCGAACCGCGCCTAGACACCCGTCCGTCACCAATATGAAGGGCTAAAGCCCCATGCTGCATTTCTCGCGCCTGAGCACGATTGCGATCATCGCGACATGCTTGTTGAGCTTTATCTTCGCGTCTCCCAACTTCTTCTCGCGCGAGACGGTGGACAGCTGGCCCACATGGATGCCTCGCAAGCAGATTCCACCTGGGCTCGACCTTCAGGGCGGTGCCCACCTTCTGCTGGCAATGGACTCCAACCAGCTGCGTAACGACTGGCTTCAGGGGCTCAGGGACGACGCGCGACGTGTTCTGATCAATGATGCCAAGATCGCCGCAAGTGTCACGATCCAAGGTAATTCTGTGGTCGTGCGGCCCACGAAGCCAGAGCAAGGTGAGGTGGCGCTGCGGGAATTACGCAAACTGCAGCAGCAGATTGGTAACCCCCTGTTGGGCACTAGCGCCACGGATATCGATGTAACCAGAGCCGAGGATGGGCGGATCGTCATCCAACCCACTCCTGCTGGCGCCACGCAGCGGAGCGCGAATGCCGCGAGCGCTGCGATCGAGACCATCAATCGACGCATCAACCAGCTCGGAACGGCTGAATCAACAGTCGTGCGTCAGGGGCAGGATCGTATCCTGGTGCAATACCCGGGATTGAAAGACGTGAGCCAGCTCAAGGCTCTCATCAAGGAAACCGCGCGGCTGACGTTCCATGAGGTGCACCAGACCCTTACGGCAGAGGATGCGCAGCAGGGCCGGGCGCCGGCGGGTTGGAGAGTTTATCCGTCCGACGAGCCCGGCGAAGCACCGATCCTGCTGCGCGAGACACCCGTCGTGAAGGGCGAGCAGCTCGTCGATTCTCAGCCTGGGTTCGACAGCCAAACCAACCAGCCCATCATCACCTTCAGGTTCGACCAGACCGGATCCCGGCTGTTCGGTCGGTTCACGCAGGCGAATGTCGGGCGCCCTTTCGCGATCGTACTAGATGGGAAAGTCCTTTCGGCCCCCGTCATTCAGACGGCGATCTTGGGCGGCACAGGTCAGATTTCCGGTAACTTCACGGTGGACAGCGCGAATCGATTGGCCGTGCAGTTGCGGTCTGGCGCGCTCCCTGTCGACATGACAATCGTGGAAGAACGAACTGTCGGCCCGTCGCTCGGCTCGGACTCCATCGAAGCTGGACGCTTTGCGGGACTCGTCGGCGCCGTTGCCACCCTCATTATGACGATTACGGCCTACGGGACATTTGGGATCTTTGCGGTCATCGGCCTCATCGTGAACGCGTTGATGATCGTCGGCCTCATGTCCGGGATCGGGATTACCCTTACACTTCCAGGCATCGCGGGCTTGGTCCTGACCATTGGCATGGCGGTCGATGCGAATGTGCTCATCTACGAGCGGATACGTGAGGAGCTGCGAGCCGGTAAGACCGCCATCAGCGCAATCGAGGCGGGGTTCAAGCGCGCGACCGTTACGATCATCGACAGCCAGCTGACGACGCTCGCGGCCGCCCTCCTCATGTTCTGGCTGGGATCGGGGCCCATCCGTGGCTTCGCCGTAACCCTGTCTATCGGCATCTTCACATCGATCTTCTCGGCTGTCTTCGTGACGCGGTTCCTCATCGCTCTCTGGCTGAGAAGCCAGCGTGCGAGGCCGCAGAAGATTGCCGTCCCGATCTGAGCCCAGGAGGGCATCATGTTTCCCGTGCCGAACTTCAAGGGGTTCGACTTTTTTCCTCACGGAACGCGCATCGACTTCATGCGCTTTCGTGACGTCTGCTTCTACACGTCGATCGTACTGATGGTGCTTTCGTTCGGCCTGTTTCTGGTTAAAGGCCTGAACTTCGGAGTCGATTTCAAAGGCGGGTCACTCATCGAAGTTCAGCAACGGGATCGTCAACCGATCGACATTTCGGCTCTCAGGTCGAAGATGGGGGAATTGGGTCTCGGCAGTGTTCAAATCCAGGAGTTCGGAGCGCCAACCGATGCGCTGATTCGGATCGAGCAACAGCCGGGTGGCGAAGCGGCGCAGCAGGAGGCGTTGAACAAGGTCACGAAGGAGCTTGGTACAGCCTTCGAGCTGCGCAGGGTCGAGGTTGTCGGGCCGGCGGTATCGGCAGAGCTCAGATGGACGGGTACGATCGCGGTACTTGCGGGCATCGCTGCCATCATTCTCTACGTCTGGTTCCGGTTCGAATGGCAATTTGCGCTCGGAACCGTGATCGCGTTGACGCACGACGTGCTGCTCACAATTGGGATCTTCTCGCTGTTCAACTTCGAATTCGACCTTTCAATCGTGGCCGCGCTCCTGACCATTCTCGGGTACTCGGTCAACGATACGGTCGTTGTGTCTGATCGAATTCGAGAAAACCTCAGAAAATACAAACGGATGCCGCTTCGTGAGCTCTTGAATTTGTCGATCAACGAGACGCTGTCGCGGACCATTCTAACGGGAGCGACGACATTCGCCGTGCTGCTTTCGTTGTTCTTCTTCGGTGGTGAAGTGATCCGCAACTTCAACTTCGCAATGCTGTTCGGTATCCTGGTCGGTACCTACTCGTCGATCTTCATCGCGGCGCCGGTGCTCGAGTACCTCGGGGTTCCTCGTGATACCAGCGCCTCCGCAGAAGGCAAGATCGCCGGAAAGTCTGCGTGAAGCGTCGGGAGCGGATCGCCGTCCGAGAGGGCTGTCATGTCCGAGCAAGTGCGAGCTCGATTTCCCGGTGTGGCGGCCATCGAGGCCTACGGAAACGGTGGTTTCCGGTTCGCGGGGATGAGCCACAAGGGTTCCATTCTGTGTCTTCCCGATGGTATCGAGGCCTGGGAACCGACCGCCGTCGCGCAAGTGACGGCTGCGAGCGTCTCTCGCATACTGGATCGGCGCGAGGCGCTCGATTTCGTCTTGTTGGGCACGGGCGAAGAACACAGGGTGCCATGCGACGAGGTGCGTGCCGCATTCGCCAGCGCTGGGTTGGCGCTCGACATCATGGCGACGGGAGCGGCAGCGCGTACCTACAACGTCTTGCTTGGCGAGGGGCGGAGGGTTGCGGCGGCACTGATCGCCACGGGGCTTGTGCAAGGCGTATGATGGTATCGTTCGAGAACTCGATGCGTCGCTTGACTGCTTTCGAGCGGCTACGAGGGAGGGTGGCATGAAAGGCTTTCTCTCTCGGCCAGGGAACGCGTTATGGGCTGGTGTCGTGATCGCGGCGCTTGGACTTGGCTATTGGCTGACACAGAGCTACGGCGACCGTCTGGGGCTCGTGTCATTTCTTGCGCGGCTGGTTCACATCGGCGCTGCGATGCTCTGGATCGGTATGGTCTGGTTCGTGAATTTCATCCAGTTGGCAGCGTTGCGCGAGTCGGATGATGCTGGTCGAAAGGTTCTGATGCAGCAGATCGTGCCACGGGTGGCCCTGTTGTTCGGAATCGCCTCGCACGTGGTCGTCGCAAGTGGGGGGGTCTTGCTGCTGACCACCGGTTATCTGCTCGATCGCTGGGTCTTTCCCTCTTCTGTCTACATTCCCTCAGCGCGCGGCTTGATGCTATGGGCAGGGGTCATTGCGGCGCTGGTCATGTGGGGGCTCGTCCACCGGGTCATCTGGCCGAACCTGAAGGTCATCCTTGATGACCGTGCGAACCCGTCGATCCTTGCCCAATCGCGCGAACGTCTACTGATTGCGTCTCGAGTCAACCTGATGCTGGCCGTACCCGTCACTTTTGCGATGGTGGCCGCGGCGCATCTCTATTGATGGCGCAGGTGCCACGCATCGATGGCTTTCCGGCGGTATCTCGCGAGGTGAGGGATGCGGCGATGCTCGGGGAGCCTGATCGTTATCTTGCCGCAACTTTGGCGCCGGTCCGGGTGCGGGGAGATCTGGCTGCCATTGCTGCCTTTGCAGCGGAGCTCGGGCGCATACCTTCGGTCGTAAGCGAGCCAATGCTCGGGGATATCCGGCTACAGTGGTGGCGCGAGGCACTCGAGGGCGGGCGGGAGGGGCGCCGATCAGGCCATCCAGTTGCGGATTCGCTCATCGACGCCGTGCAGAGGCACGGATTTGAGCCTGAGGTGTTGCTCGCAATGATTGACGCGCGAGAGCTTGATCTCGCAGGCGGCATGCCGCAAGACGACGCGGGGCTCGCCGCGTATCTCGACGCGACGCAGGGGCACCCGTTCAGATTGGCTCTCGGTGTGCTGGGTGCTGGTGCCGAGCAGGCCAATGCACTTGCGAGGACTGCCGGCGAGGCCTATGGCATCGCGAGGCTGCTCGGTCGCCTAGCCATGCTGGTTCACAATGGGGGTGTCATTCTGCCGGCCGAACGGCTCAAGGCGGTCGGCATGGACCCGGCTCTGCTCGCTGCTGCACCCCTGCCTGCGGCGTGCGAGGCACCACTTCGGCAGGTCTGCGACGCTCTCGAGGTTCGCGCCCGCGCTGCCCTGGGCCAGTTGAGGTCACATTGGGTCGAGATCGATAGGACGTGGCGGGTTGCACTGCTACCGTTGGCCATGGTCGAGCCCTACTTCAAAGCTCAGATCGGCCGTCAGTCGGTCCTCGACATGCGCGATGTCTCGCCCTTCACGCGGGTCGTGCGGATCGGGATGGCGCGTCTCACGGGCCGCGTGTGACAGTGACGGGAGGCGCGGAATGTCGAGCCGCACTGGAGTGAGCCGGATGTGGGCGGTTCTGCTGGCAGGTCTCGCACTCTGGCTGGCAGCGCCGATGCCCAGTGCGGCGACCGAGCCGCGGATCGAGTGGCGGCTCGAGAATCCGTTCCGCTTCTTCACCGATCCAAAGAATACGGAAATGCACCGTGCCACGCTCGAGTCTCTCGGCGAGGAGGAGCGTCGGGCACCCGTGCTCTATGCGGAGCGCGCGCTGTCGGAGCGACATCCGAACGACGGCTGGGCAGCAACCATGCTGGATCAGACCTGCTGGGACCCCGTCAACAACCGGCACCGCTGCCGAAGCGAGCCGGGCTACATGCACCCGACGATGCACCGCCTGATTGCGTCGCTTGGGAATGTGCCGGACGCAGCCCAGATTGACTGTACCTGGCTGACGGCGCCGCGAGGCGGTCGCGGCACCGCGTTGACGGTGCCGTGCGACGTCACCGTCAAGCTCGAGATCCCATACCCGGATGGTGCGGATGTCAGCGTCCAGGTCGGCGGACAAACGATTGCCCGCTCGGCTATCAAGATCGAGGACATTCTGGTCGTTGGGGTCGGCGACAGCTTCGGCTCCGGTGAAGGCAACCCGGACGTTCCCGTACGATTTTCTCGGGAGCGGGCCGCGGACTACGGCAATCCCGATAAAGAGCCGCATCTGGCTGGATATCCGGCACGCATCGGAGATTGGAAGGCGATCGGCGACAGGTCATTCATCGCTGCCAATCCGCGGTGGGTGGATCAGGCCTGCCATCGATCGCTCTACTCGCACCAATTGCGTGTCGCTCTGCAGTTGGCGATCGAGAAGCCGCAACGGGCGATCACCTTCGTCAGCTTTGCGTGTTCGGGGGCGGAAATCGTTCGGGGACTTTTCCTGCGCTACAGGGGCCATGAGTGGGTCCCTTCACCTCCGGATCTGTCGCAGATCTCGGCTGTTGCGCAGGAACAGTGCGGCCATGAGGAAGCGCCATCCTTCGATCTGCCAGAAGCCTATCACATGCAGGGCAAAGTGCCCGATCTGGAGGGGGGCTTGGTCCTGCGCAAATGCGACGCGGATCGGGCGCGTAAGATTGATCTCCTGCTGGTCTCGATCGGAGGCAATGACATTGGATTTGCGCGACTGGTGGCGAATGCTGTTCTTGCGGATGAGTCTGTTCTGCGAAGGCTCGGCGGCTGGATCGGCCAAGTGCATGGCTACAGCGAGGCGCAGCGCCAGCTCGACGTTCTCGATGAGCGTTACAAAGCCCTGAACAGAGCGTTGCATAATGTTCTCCATATTCCCTGGAAGCAGTCCGACCGCGTAATGCTCGTTTCCTACCCCGCGCTGACGCTGCTCGATGACGGCCGCTCGGTCTGTCCCGACAGCAGGGCCGGGATGACGGTGGCCAGCGACTTCGCGCTCTCAGAGAGAAAGGCCCGCGACTCGATGACGGCTGCTGATCGGCTCGACCGGGTTATGCGCTCGGCGAGCCGCGCTCATGGATGGACCTACGTCGGGGCGCACCGCGCCCGATTCAATGGCCGCAGCATTTGCGCCGGCTGGATCGAGAACGCTGTATCGACTCCGGACGATCTGCGCCTGCCGAGACGCGTCGATGGGGAATGGCAGCCGTTCAATCCGGGCAATTATCAACCGTATGCCTCGCGACAGCGGTGGTTCAGGACGCCGAACGACGCGTTCTTGACGGCGCACTTCCACGTCAGCCAGTCCATTCTGCAGAAGGCGCTGCCAACCAAGACTTTGAATTGGTTCCAAGTGTTGCTGGCGAGCCTTTACTCCGGAGCGTTCCATCCGACCGCCGAAGGCCAGGCGGCGATCGCGGACGCCGTCGTCGTGGAGGCGCGGCGGATCCTCGATCGCTATGCAGAGGGGAGCGAGGGCCGCTAGATCGGCGTTGCCGGGTCGATGCAACTTGTGGGAAAAGGTGCTTGCTCCGATCCGGGGTGTCATTGAGCGAAACGAATCGCCTAGACAACGATTATGGAAGCCTATCTCGATCTCATGCGACGCGTGCGCGATCAGGGCGTACGCAAGTCCGACCGGACCGGCACCGGAACGCTCAGCGTTTTCGGCCATCAGATGCGTTTCGACTTGTCGGACGGATTTCCGCTGGTCACGACGAAGAAACTGCATCTGAAGTCGATTTTTCACGAGTTGATCTGGTTCCTTGCCGGCGACACGAATGTCGATTACCTGCGCCGGAACGGGGTCACGATCTGGGACGAATGGGCGGACGAGAGAGGGGAACTCGGTCCGGTCTATGGACGGCAATGGCGCTCCTGGGCAGCGCCCGACAGCCGTGCGATCGATCAGATCGCAGAGGTGCTGGGGATGATCAAGACGAACCCGGACAGCCGGCGTATGATCGTATCGGCTTGGAACCCGGCTGATATTCCCCAGATGGCGCTGGCGCCGTGCCATTGCCTGTTCCAGTTCTATGTCGCGGACGGGCGTCTTTCGTGCCAGCTTTATCAACGCTCGGCTGACGTCTTCCTCGGGGTGCCGTTCAATATCGCCAGCTATGCCGCCCTGACGATGATGATGGCGCATGTCACGGGGCTCAAGCCCGGTGACTTCGTGCACACGCTCGGCGACGCGCACCTTTATCTCAATCATCTCGAGCAAGCCGACTTGCAACTGTCGCGCTCGCCCCGGGCTTTGCCGCAGCTGAGACTCAATCCCGACGTGACGTCGATTTTCGGGTTCCGGTACGAGGACTTCCAGGTCGAGGGCTACGATCCTCACCCTCACATCAACGCGCCGGTTGCGGTGTGAGCGACGTTTCGAGCGCTGGCGAGAGCGGTATGGATCAGACGAACCCCTTCAAGATCACCTTCGTGGTCGCCGCAACTCGAAATGGCGTCATTGGGCGGGGCGGCGACATGCCTTGGCGAATGCCGTCCAGTCTCAGACGGTTCCGGTCGCTCACTATGGGACGCCCCATGATTATGGGGCGAAAGACATACGCAGCCATAGGACGGCCTCTCGATGGGCGTGACATGATCGTCGTCACGCGCGATCGCACGTTCCAGGTCGACGGCGTCCATAGGGCCGGCAGCCTTGCGGATGCATTCAGCCTGGCCGTACAACTCGCTGCGAAGCGAGGGACAAACGAGATCATCATTGCAGGCGGTGGCGAGATCTATGCCTCCGCCCTCCCCTATGCAACCGATGTTCAACTCGACCTGGTTGAGACGGAACTCGAGGGCGATACTCTTTTTCCCCAACTCGATCCCACCTCATGGCAGGAGATCGGGAATGAACCGATAGTACCTCACTCGAAGGACGAGTACGCGGCCACCGCAAAGGTTTTTAGGCGGATCGGGCCGTCTAAGCCGCTCCCGTCGGCTTGAACGGCGGGCGGCCATCACCATGTTCGTGCGGTGAGGTTTGCGCATCCGGGAAGCAATGCCCTATAACCTGCCAAGTGGCTCGCCCGCCATCGGCGTGAGGCAGGAGCCAGTGGTCGCTTTTGCGCACAGCCGTGCGCGGTGCGATGTCGTCCGTCATAATCCTGAATAACAGCGGTGAATACATGCCTTGGAGCAATCAGAGCGGCGGCGGCGGCTGGAAAAGCGGCGGCGGCGGTGGTGGGGGAGGGGGCGGCGGTCCTTGGGGACAAGGTCCCTGGGGCCAAGGTCCATCGGGGGGCGGAGGGCAGCAGCCCGACCTCGAGGAATTGTTGAAGCGCAGCCAGGATCGGCTGAAGCAGGTGATGCCAGGCTCGGGCTTGCCTGGACCACTCATGCTGCTCATCGCGGCACCGGTCGTCGCACTGCTGGGGTTCTATCTGTTCACGTTCCGCGTTAATCCGGACGAGCTCGGCGTCGTCATGCGGTTCGGTGAGTTCGTCCGGCAGGAACCGCCCGGATTGCACTTCAGGCTCCCACCGCCGATCGAGGAGGTGCGTCTGCCCAAGGTGACGAGGCAGAATATCATCGAAATCGGAATGCGGTCCGGCGTTACGACGCGCAGCTACCAGACGACGGTGCGCGATGTCCCCGAGGAAAGCTTGATGCTCACGGGTGACGAGAACATCGTCGACGTGGATTTCGTCGTCTACTGGCGGATCAAAGATGCGGCAGCCTACCTCTTCAACATCCAGCAACCAGAGCAGACAGTAAAGGAGGTTTCCGAGAGCGCTATGCGCGAGATCGTCGGCAAGTCCAACATCGCGCCGCTGCTGACGGAAGCGCGGCAGCAGGCCGAGGTCGATGCCCAGAGACTGATCCAATCGACACTCGACAGCTACAATGCTGGTATCCAGATCGATCAAGTTCAGTTGCAGAAGGTCGATCCGCCCTCGCAGGTGATCGACGCGTTTCGTGACGTACAGGCGGCGCGTGCCGACCAGGAGCGTCTGCAGAACGAGGCGTTTTCGTACGCGAACAGGATCGTGCCGGAGGCGCGTGGCGAGGCCGAGCGTATCCTACAGGGAGCGGAAGGCTACAAGCAGCAGACGGTTGCGGAGGCGCAAGGTCAGGCGGCACGTTTCACCAAGGTCTACGACGAATACGTCAAGGCTCCGGATGTGACGCGCCAGCGTCTGTTCCTCGAGACGATGGAACGGGTTCTCGCCGGGACCGACAAAATCATCCTCGACCAAAAGAGCGGACAGGGCGTCGTGCCGTTCCTGCCGCTCGACCAGCTGCAGCGGTCCAAGGCACCAGCCCAGCCGCGCGGGAGCAATTGAGCCATGCGCATTTTCTTTGGTATCGTTTTGGCGCTGCTCGGTGCAGCTGCTGCCGGCGCTTACTTCGCGCTGTTCATCGTCCACCAGAACGAGCAAGTGCTGGTGCTCGAGTTCGGCAAGCCGAAGCGCGTGATCAATGAGCCCGGTTTGCACTGGAAGATTCCGGTCGTTGAGACGGTCGACTATTTCGACAAGCGGATCCTCGATCTAGACACGCAACCACAAGAAGTGACGGCGTCCGATCAGAAGCGCATCGTGGTCGATGCTTTCGCGCGCTATCGCATCACTGATCCGCTGCGGTTCTATCAGACTGTGCGCGATGAGCGAAATGTCCGCTCGCGCCTGGGCCCGATCGTCGAATCCTCGATCCGGCGCGTGCTCGGTGCCACGACCTTCCAGAATCTCGTGCGCGACCGGCGTGAGGAACTGATGAAGCGCATCGCGCAACAGGTGAACAACGAGGGTAAGGATTTCGGTCTCGAAGTCGTGGACGTGCGCATCAAGCGGGCTGACCTGCCGGAACAGAACTCCAAGAACATCTTCGACAGGATGCGTGCCGAGCGTCAACGCGAGGCGGCGGAATTCCGCGCAGAAGGTGGCGCGGCCGCGAACCGCATCCGCGCCACGGCGGACCGCGAGGCCACGGTCATCAAGGCCGAGGCAACGCGGAAGGGAGAATTGCTGCGCGGCGAGGGTGATGCCGAACGAAATCAGGTGTTCAACCAAGCCTTCGGCAAAGACCCCGAGTTTTTCGCGTTCTACCGCTCGATGCAGGCATACGAGGCCGGTATCAAATCCGGTGATACGCGGATGCTTCTCACACCTGACAGCGAGTTCTTCCGTTACTTCAATTCGGCTGCGGGTGGTCAAGTTCCGGGACGGGCTGCTCCTGGGTCAGTGCCGGCTCAGCCAGCGCGGTGACGCAACTTCTTAGGCAGACAGGCGGCGCGTGACCAAGGTCACCGTCGCGCTGCGACTGATATCGTTGTCTCTGCTATAGTAGACTTGGCTCGTTCACCTGGTCGAAATGCCGGTGCGGAAGATGAGCCGCTCTGCTGGCGCGATTGCGAGGATCACCCATGACCGAGTTCATTCGTGGACGGTTGGCAGTTTGCGAGCGGTCGTGGCGTGGCCTGAGCATGGCGATGTTTACGGCCGTCGGACTTGTTTTTGCTGTCGGCGATCCGCGCGATGCCGTGGCGCGAAGCGGTCCGCAGAGCGTTGCGCCCCTGGCCGAGCGGTTGACGGATGCGGTGGTCAACATCTCCACCAGCCAGAAGGCGACAGGGCCTTCTGGCGTCCCGCTTCCGAGCGTGCCCAAGGGTTCACCGTTCGAGGAGTTCTTCGAGGATTTCTTCAATCGCAAGGATCGGCCCGGCAGCAGTGACCGGAAGGTGTCGTCTCTCGGGTCCGGGTTCGTCATCGATGCGAAGGAGGGGTTGATCGTCACGAACCATCACGTGATCGATGGCGCCGACGAGATCATCATCAATTTCCACGATGGCACGAAGCTGAAGGTCGACAAGGTTGTAGGGCGCGATACCAAGACGGATATCGCGTTGCTCAAGGTCTCGCCGAAGAAGCCACTCACGGCTGTGAAATTCGGCGTTTCTGAGGCCATGAAGGTCGGCGATTGGGTGATGGCGATCGGCAATCCTTTCGGGCTGGGCGGCTCGGTCTCGGTGGGGATCATCTCGGCCAAGCAGAGAGACATCAACTCAGGTCCCTACGACGACTACCTGCAGACCGACGCGGCCATAAACAAGGGCAATTCGGGTGGCCCGCTGTTCAACATGGACGGCGATGTCATCGGCGTGAACACAGCGATCATCTCACCGTCGGGTGGCTCGATCGGCATCGGGTTCGCGGTTCCGTCAGATACCGCCATGGCCGTGGTGGACCAGCTGCGGGAATTCGGTGAGACACGGCGTGGCTGGCTAGGCGTCAAAATCCAGTCGGTTACGGAGGAGATCGCCGAATCGCTATCGGTGAAGGAGAACTCGGGTGCGTTGGTCTCATCGGTGACATCAGGTGGACCGGCCGCAAAGGCCGGTATCGAGGCTGGCGACGTCATCCTGCGCCTGGATGGCCGAGAGGTTAGTTCCGTGCGCAGCTTGCCGCGATTGGTGTCTCGCGTGCCGGTCGGCAAGGCGATCGACGTCGAGGTCGTTCGCAAGGGTGAGCGCAGGGTGCTGAAGGTGGTCGTCGGTCGTCTCGAGGAGGCGGAGAAGGAAAGTGGCGACGGCAAGAGCGGCCAGGGTGGAGCCGACCCGGCTAAGGCACCGCTCGGCATGTCACTTGCTCCGCTCGACGATGCATTGCGCAGCAAATTCGGAATCGACTCCCGCGTGACTAAAGGCGTGGTCGTTACCGAAGCCGCGCCGACCAGCCCTGCCGGGCGAAAAGGGATCAAGGCCGGCGACGTGATCGTCGAAGCGGCCCAGGAACCGGTGGAGAGCGTCGCGGACGTCACTAAGGGGATAGAGAAAGTTCGTAAGGATGGGCGGCGGGCAATTCTATTGCGCGTCGAGGATCCCAAGGGCCAGATGCGTTTCGTGGCCGTTCCAGTCGCTGAATAAGCCATCGGTTTGGGCGACCAGCACCGAGCCGCGTCAGGGCAGGCACGAGGGTGTGGGTCGTCTCTTGCGGCGCGGGCCTCGTCCGGTTAGCACTCCTGGTCTCAAAACCGTCACAAGGTCGCTGGTCATTGTCCTCGGGACGTGATCCAAGTGCCAGTGTATCGTTCGTCCTGCTTCAGGACAGCATCTCGCGTGAAATTTCGGGAGCCTCAGTCCTTGTCCGATCGCCACTCCATTCTCGACAGCCTGATGGCCAGTCTCGCCCCAGTACACCGCGACGGACACAAGTTCATCTCGGTGGCTGCGGTCGCTGCCCTGATTTTCCTGCTCGTCTGGCCGCCGTTGGGTTGGGTGCTGGTGATCCTGGCGCTGTTTATCGCGTACTTCTTTCGCGATCCCGAACGTGTCACGCCGCTGCGCGAAGGGCTCGTGATTTCGCCTGCCGATGGGCGCGTGTCTTCGATCGAGACGGTCAAGCCCCCCATTGAACTCGGGCTCGGTGACGTGGAGCGGCAGCGCGTGTCGATCTTCCTGTCGGTTCTCGATGTGCACATCAACCGGGCGCCTGTTCCTGGGCGCATCAAACGCTCCGTCTATGTACCCGGAGCGTTCGTGAATGCGGCCCTCGACAAGGCGAGCGAGGAGAACGAGCGGCGTTCGCTCGTGATCGAGCAGACCGATGGCTCTGAGATCGCGGTCGTACAGATTGCGGGATTGATTGCGCGCCGGATCGTGACGTTCAAGGGCGAGGGTGAGAGCGTCGGTGCCGGTGAGCGCTTTGGACTGATACGGTTTGGTAGCCGCGTCGACGTCTACTTGCCGCCAGGGCGCACTTCATTGGTGGCCGTCGGCCAGACGGCGGTAGGAGGTGAGACGGTGATTGCCGATCTCAAGTCTGTTGAGTTGGAGAGGGAAGCGCGGGCCTCTTGACAGCCTTGTGGGAGCCAAAAATAGGGCTTGCAGTTCAAGGCTGTCATTGTGGCCTGCTGGCAGATGCTCGACGGTGGGAGGGGTGCTCGGAATGATCGAACGCTACGACTATCGCGGCAGGCGGGAAGGTGGTAGGCGGCCACTCTTTGGGCAGCGGTTCATTCCGATTCGCTATCTGGTGCCCAACTTTGCGACGCTGCTGGCGCTCTGCGCAGGCATTACGGCGATCCGAGCAGCGATCGAAGCGCGATACGAGCTGGCGGTGGCACTCATCGTTCTTGCGGCCCTGCTCGATGGTGTCGACGGGCGGCTGGCGCGCGCTCTCAACGCCCAGTCGCGGTTTGGGGCGGAACTCGACAGCCTCGCCGATTTCGTCAGTTTCGGCGTGGCACCCGCAGTTCTGATTTATATGTGGGGGCTCGGACCGCTGCGGGGTCTCGGATGGATCGCCGTATTGGTCTTTGCGTGTGCTGCCAGTCTCAGGCTCGCTCGCTTCAACGCGGCGATTGACGAGGATCGACCGAAGTGGCGGTCGAATTTTTTCAACGGCGTGCCCGCGCCGGCGGGCGCAATTGCAGTGATGCTGCCGATCTATCTCGAGGAAGCCGGCATCGTCACTGTGCGCGACTGGCCCTTGGCCATCGTCATCTACGTGATGGTCATGGCGGGGCTGATGGTGTCGACGCTCCCCACGTATTCGGGAAAGCTCGCAAGTGAGCGCATTGCGCGGGAATACGTGGCACCGGCGCTCGCTTCCGTGGCGCTGGCCGTAGGTTTGCTGGTGACCTATCCCTATTTGACGCTGTCGACGGTGACGCTCGCCTATCTCGCCCTCATTCCATTCGGTGTGCACAGATATGAGCTGAGGCGGCGAGCCTGGGAGGCCAGCCAAGCGCAAGCGAGACAAGTGGCCACCAGTAGCGGAGCGGACGCGGGAGCTGCGCCGGACACCACCGGGTCGCCGCCCGTGCCGCCAACCGAGACGCGTCATTGACTGCTGGAGCCAGCAAGGATCGTTCGTCATGAAGCTCAGTCCGCGGCAGCAGATCGCGCCGATCTATCATCGACGGATCGGCGATATCGTCGTAACGGCGGTCAGCGACGGTACCCTTGAGCGGACGCACGAGATGATGCTAGGCGTGCCGGCCGACGAGGCTCGCATGCATCTGGCTGCGGCGTGCCGATCCTCGTTCGTGCTCTCGATCAATGCCTTCCTCATTCGCTCCGGCGGTCGGCTGGCCTTGATCGAGACCGGCTCGGGCGACTATCTCGGGCCAACGGCCGGCCATCTTATCGCGAACTTGGCGGCGGCTGGCGTTTCGCCGGAAGAGATCGACACGATCCTCCTCACGCATATGCATCCGGATCATTCTGCCGGCCTCACGAACATGTCGTCAGGGACAGCCAATTATCGCAACGCCGAGCTGGTGGTGCATGAAAACGAGCCGAAGCATTGGTTCGACGATGCAGCGATGGCGCGGGGCAGCGAGCGCGAGAAGCGGCTGATGTTCCAGCAGGCGCGGGAACAGACGGCGCCGTACCGAGGGCGCATGCGCACGTTCACCGCAGGTGGAGTATTGCCCGGCGTGACGGCTCTGCCGATACCGGGGCATACACCAGGACATTCGGGCTTTTTAGTCGAGTCCGCTGGCGAGCGGCTTCTGATATGGGGTGATGTCGTCCACATGCCCGAGGTGCAGGTGCCGCGCCCGGACGTCTCGATGGTGGTCGATACCGATCCGCAAGCGGCTGCCGCGTCGCGTCGGCGTGTTTTCGACATGGTGGCGAGCGAGCGAATGCTCGTCACGGGCATGCACCTGCATTTTCCTGGTTTTGCCCACGTCGTGCGCGAGGGTGGCAGTTATCGCCTGGTGCCGGAGGCATGGCGCCAGTCGCTTTGACTGAACTCGCCGACACTTCGTCAGCGGGTTTCTTCTGGCGCGCGCTTGTAAATGTCGTCGGTGCGAACGATGTCGTCTTCTCCCAGATAGGTGCCGATTTGCACCTCGATCAGCTCGAGGGGCACCTTGCCAGGGTTCTCGAGACGGTGCCACTGAGTGGCGAAGATGTAGACGCTCTCGTTCTCGCGGACCAGCTTTTCGATATCACCGATGACAACATTGGCGGTGCCCTGAACGACGATCCAGTGCTCCGAGCGGTGATGGTGCATCTGCATGGACAGCTTGGCGCCGGGCTTCACGTGCAGCAGCTTCACCTGGAAGCGGGAGCCAAGGCTCAAGGTTTCGAAGTAGCCCCACGGGCGGTAGTTCCGGAGATGCTGCTCCTGCTCCTTGCGATTGGAAGCCTTCAACCGCTTGACGATGGTCGAGACGTCCTGTGAGCGCGACTTGTCTGCCACGAGAAGCGCGTCAGGAGTGTCGACGATGACGAGGTCCTTGACGCCGATGGTGGCGACGAGGGATCGCTCGGAGTGGATGTAGAGGTTGGTGCTGTCCTCGATAATGGCGTCGCCCTTGATGGAATTGCCGTTCTTGTCGCGCGGCGCCACTTCCCACAAAGAACTCCAGGAGCCGACGTCGTTCCAGCCAACATCGAGCGGCAGCATGGCGGCAAGGCTGGTCTTCTCCATCACGGCATAGTCGACGGAGATGTTGGGCGAGGCCTCGAACGCATTGCGGTCCAGACGCAAGCAACCGAGGTCGGACGTAGCGCCGGCAAGCGCACCGCGTGCGGCATCTAGGATGTGCGGCTGCAGGCGGGCCAGTTCCTCGATGAAGGTGCGGGCGTGCAGAACGAAGATGCCGCTATTCCAATAATAGCTGCCGGCAGCAACGTATTCCGCCGCGGTGCCCGCGTCCGGCTTCTCGAAAAAGGCGTCGACGGCGAATGCCTCGCCGTCATGGCCGGCGATAGCCGAGCCTCGGCGGATATAGCCGTAACCGGTGTGAGCCTCCGATGGCTTGATGCCGAACAGCACAAGGCGTCCCGTCTCGGCTACGCGCGCGGCCCTGCGCACCGCGTCGGCGAAGGCGGCCTCATCGACGATGACGTGGTCGGAGGGCATTACGGCGAGGATGCCTTCGGGATCCTTGTCAAGAACGGCGAGAGCGCCAACGGCAATGGCGGCTGCAGTGTTGCGGGCGACCGGCTCGAGATAGATCGCGCCGGCTTCGAGCTCTGCTCGTTCGAGTTCGTCTTTGACTAGAAAGCGGTGATCGTTGTTGCACAGCAGGATCGGAGCGGCGAAGCCGCCGTCGGGTGCGAGGCGGCGAAGGGTAGCGCCGAGGAAGCTCGGCTCGGCGCTGTTGAAGAAGCGGATGAACTGCTTGGGGTACATCGCGCGCGAGAGTGGCCAGAGCCGCGTGCCTGAGCCGCCCGAGAGAATGACGGGGTGGATGGTAGTCATGGACGCATTCCTACAGACTGGGTCGGCAGGGCACATTGCTTGGATGGGCCCGGAGTCTAACGTATTGCGGACTGCTTTGGCGCGAGTGCGGCCCCATTCGACGTAATGCCGGTTGGGTCCGCCGGTCTACCGCCGCGGCGTCAGGCGATCCCGGAGGGTGCGGAACGAACTCTGGCCCGATTGCGACTGGGCGGCCTGAGGAGGCGTCGAAGCTGCCTGGACTGGTTGTCGGAGTTCTCGATGCTCGCGCTGATCGCGACGTGGGACCTGGCTCTCGCGTCGTTGCGGCGGGGGAGCCGCCCCACGCGGGTCCTGGACGCCGCGGTAGGTGGAGTCCGATTGCGCCGAACGAGGGGTGGAGACCGGGGCATCCTCGCCGTTATGATGAGGCTGAATGCCCATGGCTTCGGCAAACATGGCCGTGTTCTGGCTTTGGTCGGCAGATACACCGGAAGAGGAGTGACGCCAACGCTCGACGATCTGATCGAGGAAGCCGTCGTCCCCGATGGACTGTTGCCAGGCGGTGGAGAATTTGGCAGTCGAGCTTCGCGGGAGAGCACTCTTCGGGAGTTCGTCGAATCGGATGCGGACAGGCAGGGTGACGCCCTCGCCGAAGGCGATGGCCTCACGCTGACCGAGCGCGGGCAAGAATTCCATCAGGCCGGAGCCGGTATCCGAGATCGAGGATTGCACGATCGCCTGGTCGCGATCGTTGCTCATGCGCAGTGCGAACACCGTGTTGCACTGAGAGAGGATGGTGGGGTCGATCTCCGCTGGCCGCTGAGTGACGATGCACAGCGAAGCGCCGTATTTCCGACCTTCCTTGGCAATCTTGGCAATGGCTCGCTTGCACGGTTCGAACCCGAGCGACGGGTTGGCAGGAACGTAGCGATGCGCCTCTTCGCAAACCAGCGTGACGGGTACCTTGCCTTCGCTCCACAAGGCGAAGTCGAACGTCATCCGGCAGAGCACCGATACGACGACGTTGATGATTTCCGTGGGCAGGCCGGTCAGTTCGAGGATCGTGATCGGCTTGTTATTGACCGGCACGCGGAATATGCGACCGAGAATCTGCGCCATGCCGTCATAGACGGTCAGGGAGCCGAACATGAAGGCATAACGTGGATCGAGAGAGAGGATCTCGAACCGCGTCTTCAGGTTGCGGTAGGGACCGATATCCCGCTTGTTCTCGAGCTTGCCCATGCGCTCGTCGATGAGCGAGGTAAGATCGGAGATGCGGTATGGAACCGGCGTGTCGACGGTGAACTTGCCGGCATCGAGCATTCGCGGACGCGAAGTCTGACCTTCCTTCGCGCGGCCCGTCGAGTAGCGCGCCTTTGCGATCGGGATCAGCTCCTGGAGCATCTCGATCTCTTGCTTTCGGTCCGCCGTATCGCCGATGACGACTTCGACGAGTTCCTCGAACGTGAGCAGCCAGAATGGCAGCTGCATGTTGCGCGGCGAGACGACCTCGCCCCACTCCGTGAAGGCTGTTGCGTACTCGTTGTGCGGGTCGAGCAAGACGATATGGGCCGCTGGGTTTTTCTCGAGGATCGAACGCAGGATCAGCGCCGTGGTGCACGATTTGCCCGTGCCCGTCGTTCCGAGGATCGCGAAGTGCTTGCCGAGCAGATCGTCGACCCGGATCATCGCGGGAATCGAGTTGTCCTGTCGGATGCAGCCAACGCGGACGGAGCTCGTCGTGTCGCCGCAGAAGGCAATCTGCAGCTCGGATTTGGAAGCCACGCGGGTACGGTCGCCGAGCGAAGGATAGACGGTGACGCCTCGATTGAACGATTCCGCCCGTCCGTCCTTAGCCTTTTTAAGCTCGCCCACGAGGCCGAGTTCGGCGATCCAGATCTCGGCTTCGCCTTCCCGCTGGGCTGGAACGGGTACGTTCAGCGCCGAGACGATGGCCAGCACGATGGTATTGGCGGTGTCGATCGCAAGCAGCGTGCCCATCTCAGGGCGGTTGTCCGCCGACATGACCGCCTCCAAGCTCGAGTCCAAGAGGACAATGGCTTTCGAACCGGTCACCGAGACGATGCGTCCGATCGACTGATCAGCGAGCGACGAGGACTTGCTGGTTCCGTTAGCGATGAGCTGCATGTGCGTCTTCCTCTTCACCGCTCTGGTCAGCTGCGACCAATCTGGAAACCCAGATCCTGCTGCATTAAAGCTACGAAATCAGGAGATGGGAGCTTTGCGACAACTTGTGTGCCAACGAGTTTCTCGCTGCTGAGCGTGAGTGTCCCGCCATGCAGTTCGATGAGTGCCTTGGCAATCGGCAATCCTAGACCGGTACCTTCGCGTGTCCGGGTTCGCGTGCCATCGACTTGACCAAATGGAGCCAGGGCAACCTCCAGCTCGTCGCAGTCCATCCCGACACCGGTATCGCTGATTCGTATGTAGACCGCGCCGTCGCTCTCAAGGTCGCACTCGACGTCGACTTTTCCGCCTGGGCTCGTGAACTTGATGGCGTTGCCGACAAGATTGGTGAACACCTGACGGAGCTTGGTCGCGTCGCCGCGCACAGTGACGGCGTGGGAGGTCATTTGGAGCGCCAAGGAGACGCCGGCGGTTGCGGCCATGGGCTTCAGCGCTGCAATGACGCCTTCGAGAACCTCGTCGAGGCTGACCTCTTGAGTGTCGAGCCGATAGTGGCCGCTCCGGATCTTAGAGATGTCGAGAATGTCATTGATGATCAACAGCAGATTGCAGGATGCGTCGTTGATCAAACGGGCATACTCGACCACCTCGTGATCATCGAGCCGGCGTCGGTCGTGCTCGGCGAGTAATTTGGAAAATCCGATTACGGTATTGAGAGGGGTGCGGAGTTCGTGGCTCATGTTCGAGATGAACTCGGATTTCACCCTGTTGGCGACCTCAGCTTCGATCCGTGCTGTTTTCTCTGCTTGGCGGGTACGGCTTCTGAGCACGGCCTCGCCCAATTTGAGCGAGTACTCGCTCATCAGCGAATTGCCTCTACCGGTGCCGATTGGTCCGCCCAACATTTCGATTTGTGCTTTGCCATCACAGAAAACCTACGTGACGGTAGCGCGCAGTCCTCAACTTGCAGTTAACGCACTACAGCTTAGCCGTTAACTTCCGGGCGGATGCGTGCAGCAAGAAGCAGGATGGACATGGGCAGCAATCTATCAATCGACGCAGACCGGCTTTGGAACTCGATCATGGCATCGGCCGAGATTGGCAAAGGCAGCCGGGGCGGATTGTGCCGACTGGCCCTCGGGGATGCCGACAAGGAGATGCGTGAATTGTTCGCACGCTGGGTGACGTCGAGCGGCTATTCGCTGCGGATCGACCGGTTGGGCTCGATGTTCGCGCGCAGGGAAGGTCGGGAGCCGGACTTGGCCCCCATACTGATCGGAAGCCATTTGGACACGCAGGCTGCCGGCGGTCGGTTCGATGGCATTCTGGGTGTTCTGGCGGGGCTCGAGGTGCTGCGCACTCTCGACGCGACAGGGATCTCGACGCGTCGCCCGATCGAGGTGGTGAATTGGACCAACGAGGAGGGGGCCCGCTTCGTGCCTCCGATGGTCGCCTCGTTGGCATTTGCCGGGAAGGAGACGGTCGAGTGGGCACTTGCGAGGCCGGACAAGGACGGTGCAACGCTCGGGAGCGAACTCGAGCGAATCGGCTTTGCAGGTCCAGATACCGTCGGTCAGCGCGAGATTGACGCTTACTTCGAGCTGCACATCGAGCAAGGCCCAAAGCTCGATGCTGCTGGCTTGCCAGTCGGGATCGTGACAGGGGGCTTCCCGACGCGGGGAATGCGCATCGAGGTCAAGGGCGAGACAGCCCACGTTGGTCCGACGCCGATGGAACGACGCCGTAACGCTCTGGTTGGCGCGGCCCACGTGGCGGTCGCTATCGACGAGATCGGGTGGCACCATGCGCCGAGCGAGGGCAAGACGACGGCTGCGCGCCTCGACCTGTCACCCAACCTTCCGGGCATCATATCGGAGCGGGCGACGCTCTACTGCGATATGCGCCATCCTGACGCGGATGTTCTGGCTGCGATGGAGGCTGAAGTCGATGTTGCGCTGGCCGACTGCTCGCGCCGCAGCCGTTGTGAGATCGAGGTGGCGGAGAAGTGGGGGTTCGGCGGCTTCTCTTTCGATGCAGGACTTATTGGGCTTATTCGGACCGCTGCGACGAACCTTGGCCACGCGACGATGGACCTCAAATCAGAGGCCGGCCACGACGCCTACCACATGGCTACCGTATGCCCATCTGCCATGATCTTTGCGCCGTGTCGGGGCGGCATCACCCACAATGAGGCCGAGGACATGTCGAAGGCCGATATGGTGCCTGGGGCGAACGTGCTTCTGCATGCCGTACTGGCGAGGGCGGATCGGTAGCATAGGGCCATAGGGCATCGCCGCGGCTGCTTTTTCGATCAGCGGATGGCGTGTGGACGCGCCGTTTGCGGATCGCCCGACAGTGCGGTCAGGAGGCAGACTTTATGAGCGCCATGAATACTTCAATTCGATCCTGCAAGGGCTGCGCGAGGTCGGGGTCGGCGTTGGCCACTGCTTGGTCGGAGAGCAGGTCGGTAATGGTCTCGAAAGGCTGCTCCATCAACGCTTTGTAGAGCCTGCCGGTTTCTGCCATGATCGCCAGGGCGGATGGACGGGGAGCGCCCGCTCCACCCTTGGTCTGCAGATTGTCTTTGAGTTGCGTAGCGACTTCGGCCACGAGCCAAGCCGCTGTCGTGATCGGATCATTAAGATGTCGAACTGGCCTCGGCTCAGCAATTGCGCCTAGGCGATCCGGCGAGCGGGTGGCTGGTGATGCCAACAATTGAGTCTCTGCGCTGACGCCGACGTAGCTGAGAAGGTCATTCGGGGTGACGTTCAACGTCTTGCAAATGCGGCGGATCATCGTCAAGTCAGGCTCGACCTCAGCGCGCTCGTAACGAGTGTATCGGTTCTCGTCGATATCCAGACTGCGGGCCAGGCTCCGCGCCGTGCGGAAGCCCCGGGGAATCCGCAATTCGCGCAAGCGACGTGCGAACTCGAGGCGAGCGGCAGGGACGCCGTCGTCAGGTGTATCCTGTGAATTCATAGAACCCTTATCGCGCATTCATCGGTCCACTGTAAATCCCTGCCGGGAGTGCTGTGCAGGTCTTGTGGTAATGAATGACCGCACCTCCTCCAGAAGCACATGCCCGCGCTATCCAAGAGACTTTGGACCGCCGAGATGAGTCCGGCTATGCGTTGTCAGACAGAATGATTTGTGCCGAGAGACAAGGGATTGGCCTTGCAAGGGATGATTTTATTCGCGTATGCGGACTAAACGATACGTGTCCGACCGCTGCCCGCCACGTTGCTCATGCGCTGCCGATCAAGATACCGGCTGCGAAAACGATCAGTCCACCGACGACAACCTCGAATGCGGCTTGCAGAAAACGTGTGTCCATGTACGTGGCGCGGATCCATGCGATGGCCCACAATTCAATGATGACCACGACGATGGCGAGGATCGTCGCCGTCCAGAAGTCGGGGATCAGGTACGGGAGCGTGTGCCCCACACCGCCGAGTGTCGTCATCAGACCGGTGATCCAGCCCCGCAGCCAAGGATGCCCGCGTCCGGTCAACTCGCCGTCGTCCGACATGGCCTCGGCGAAGCCCATGGAGATGCCGGCGCCCACCGACGCCGCCATGCCGACCAGGAATGTCTGCCAAGTATCGTGCGTTGCGAATGCCGCGGCAAAGAGCGGAGCAAGGGTCGAAACGGAGCCGTCCATCAGGCCGAGAAGGCCCGGCTGGACGATCTGGAGCACGAACATATTGCGTCGCGCCTCGTCCTCCTCCGAGCGGGCGCCGGTGGTCAAATGCTCCTGGCCGAGCTTCTTGGCGAGCGAAACATGTGCGCGCTCGGCCGCAGCAAGATCGCCAAGGAGCTTTCGTATGCCGGCGTCGGTCGAGCGCTCGGCCGCCCGCTCGTAGAACTGGCGCGTTTCGTACTCTATAGCCTCCGCCTGCTTGCGGACCCTGTCGAGGCCTAACGGGCGAATCATCCAAATCGGTTCGTGGCGCACGAAGCCTTTGACGTCCTGCCGTCGGATCAACGGAATGTGCTCGCCAAACTTCTGGCGGTAGAGATCGATCAGCCAGCGGCGATGTTCATTCTCCTCCTCGGCCATCTCGGTGAAGACCTTGGACGATGCAGGAAAGGTCTCCTTCAGGCCATCGGCGTAGTCCGCATAAATGCGACCATGCTCCTCCTCCAATGCGATGGCGAGGGCCAGGACCTCCTGCTGGCTGAGTTCCGAGAAGGTCCGCATCGAGGTCTCCTGCATGGACGCCGAGATGTCATCTAACGCTTAGAATGGTTCTAATCAACACGAACAATCGCCGCTTGGGCTCGCTTCGCAGTCCGCGGCGTTACTCTGATCGTTGCGTAGCTCTCGCGCGTTGCGCGGTCGCTTGCGATCTGCGGTGGGCCATGGTCATTGTTGCGTCGGGAGCGAAGGCGATCCCGCTCGTGGATTGCGACGCGATGGAGTCTCGACATGCAGCAGAAGTGGGCCGAATTCCAGGGCCGCATCGAGGATAATCGCCTCGTCACGGGCCGAGGCCGCTATGTGGCAGACATAGCGTACGAGGGAATGCTCATCGGCGTCGTGGTCAGGTCGCCTGTCGCGCATGCTCGGATTCTGGCCGTCGATACCTCCGCCGCCTCCACCGTCCCCGGCGTTCTTGCGGTGTTCACGGCTGCCGATCTCGCTGAAGACGGCATAGAGGATTTTCCGAGCGGAGTTAGCCTTCCCGGAGCTGATGGCAAGCCGGCGTTTCCGGCTCGGCGGCCCGTGCTGGCGCGGGATCGCATCCGGTCCGTCGGTGAGCCGGTCGCTTTCGTGGTGGGGGAGACGGCGGCAGCCGCCGAGGCAGCGGCCGAACTCGTTACGATCGAGATGGAGGATCTACCTGCCATCGTGGCGCCAGAGGCGGCGCTTGCGGCGGCCGCTCCCCGCATCTGGGACGGCGCACCGCAAAACGTCGCCTACATCTGGAAGAAGGGAGACGTGGCCAGGGTCGATGCGGCTGCGGGGGGTGCCGCCCACGTCGTGCGGTTCGCCTCGAAAGTGAGCCGGGTGAACGCTTTGTCGCTCGAGCCTCGTGGAGCGCTCGGCCTTGTCGACGCGGACGGCCGGCTCGTCCTTCATGCCGCCAACCAGAGCCCGCACAATTTGAAGGGTGGTCTCGCCGCGATGCTCAAGGTGCCGGCGGCCCAGGTGCGGGTGGTAGCGGGCGATGTCGGGGGCTCGTTCGGCATGAAAAGCGGGACGTATCCGGAAGATGTGCTCGTCCTCTTTGCCGCACGACGCCTCCAGCGGCCCGTCCGCTGGATCTCGGAGCGACGGGAAAGCTTTCTTGCGGATGATCATGGGAGGGATATGTCGGTCGAGGCGAGCCTGTCACTCGACGAGGACGGACGCTTCCTGGCTTTGAAAGCGGACTTCACGGTCAACGTCGGGGCCTATCTCTCCGGCCGCTCTCTGTTCATGGTCAACAACATCGGGGGGATTGCCGGCGTCTACGACATTGGCGCTATCGCGGCCTCGATCACGGGCGTCTACACCAACACTATGACGAACGCCCCGTATCGCGGCGCCGGACGCCCCGAGGCGACCTATACAATCGAGCGTTTGATCGATCTGGCGGCGCGTGAGCTGCAAATCGATCCATTCGAGTTACGGCAGCGCAATCTCGTCACTCCGGCCGCCATGCCCTACGACACGGGTTTCGTCTTCACCTACGATTGCGGCGAGTTCGAAGGTCTGATGGTCGAAGCGGCGCGGATTGCGGACCGCGCGGGGTTTGCTCGTCGGCGCCAGGCGTCAGCCGAGCGCGGGTTGATGCGAGGCATCGGACTTGCCAATCCGATCGAAGTTGCCGGTGGTCCTTTCACAAAGCCGGCAAAAGACATGACGCGGATCGAGGTTGGCGAGGATGGCAGGGTCAAGGTGACTGCCGGTGCCATGTCGACCGGTCAGGGACTGGAGACGATGATGGTCGATCTCGTGGCCGCTCAGCTCGGTATTATGCGGGATCGCATCGACTACGCCTTCGGCGATACCGATGACTTGCCTCATGGGCGCGGCAACGGCGGCTCCTCGGCAGCACCTGTCGGCGCGCCGGCTACGCTGCTGACCGTTCAGAAGGTGATCGCTTCAGGAAAAGCGATTGCAGCCGAGATCCTCGAGGCTTCTCCGGAGGACATCGATTTCGCGGACGGTCGATTTCCGCTGCGAGGGACCAATCGGTCGGTCTCGCTCGCCGAGGTTGCGGCGCGGGCGAAGGAGAAAAGCCCGAAGGGGCTGATGGAGATGGCCGAGTTCATGCCGCCGGCAGTCACCTTTCCTAACGGTTGCCACATCTGTGAGGTCGAGGTTGATCCGGATACAGGGACGACCCGCATCGACCGCTATACGGTGGTCGAGGATATCGGCACGGTGCTCAACGCCAAGCTGGCCCATGGGCAGATCCAAGGTGGAGTTGCAATGGGTGTCGGACAGGCGCTCGGCGAGTTGATCCAGTACGATAGCGATTCGGGACAATTGATCACGGGCTCGTTCATGGATTACCAGATGCCCCGAGCCGACGAGATGCCGGCGGTGCATTTGACGACGCGACCTGTGCCGACCAAGGTGAATCCGCTCGGCGCAAAAGGCGTGGGTGAGGCTGGCACAGTCGGCTCGATGGTGGCCGTAATCAATGCGATCTGCGACGCGCTTACGCCGCTGGGAATCGAGCACATCGAGATGCCAGCAACGCCGGCACGCGTGTGGGCCGCGATTGAGGCGGCCAAGGAGCGCCCGAGCGTTTCCTGATACGACGCCGCCAGCCCTGCCTCGCCGTCAATTGCGGTCTCATCATCGTTTCGGAGCAGCTTCTTTGCCCGTCTGGGCAACCTGGCTCGCGTTGGGGGCTGGTGGTGGCTGTGCGGCGTCCCAGCCACCTATGCCGACGATGCCGCACTCGCCTTTGCCTGATGCCCAGCGGTTCACGTCGGCAATCATGATCGCCGATTGCGACTCAGGAAAACGGACGTTCTGAGCTTCAATTCGCGAGCCGGTTCCGGAGGGGGTAATGGTCACGCCAAAGGCCCGGAGCACGCCGTGGCTCGACCCGGCTTCTCGCGTATGAACCCCAATGTCGGCGGTGCCGCCTTTGTCCGGTGGTTCGACCTTGGCATGAAACACATGCGTCTTCTTGAGCGAGCCTTCCGGGCCGAACCAGCACTTCAAGGCGCCTCGAGCTACTCGAGAATAGATTTCGACGGATGATTCGGCGCTATGTGACGCCGTGTGCGGTGACGGAGTCAGTGAGCCAGTGTTGGGCAGTGATGCAAGTGGCACGCTGGTACAGCCGCCTGCGTTCACCACGAAAAGCAGCAGGAGCTTGCAACTGGAACTCCGGCAAAGCTTCATTCAATGGACCTTGAGCGAATCGGCCTCGGGACAGCACCCTCCCAGAGCCCGCGGCCTTCATCAAGGACCAGCACGCAGGACCATCATACAACCTTTGGCCAGCTTCCCACGACACGTCGGGTTGAGGCCGACCCAGGTCGTTATGTAGAGATATACAATGCGATGCCACGCCGCAAACGCTATGGCAAGTTCAGCCGTCTATCCGATTGCTCGCGGTCAGCCGGCCAGGGCATCGGTGTTACGTTCCCCGAGGCGGCGGGTACGTGGCGAGGAATCCCGAGCATCGGGCGCCTCTGCCTTGGCGAGGTCCTCCGCCGCTAAGTCGCGCTCAGCTTGAGCAACCTCAAGTTTGGCGCGCAAGCCGTCGACCGACAGCTGCAAGTTATCGCGGCGTTGTCGGGCGGCTTTGGCAAATGTCGAATACGCGAAATGCTTGATATCGCGAATTCCCGTTCTCTCCTCTTCGCTCGTGATCTGCCGATCGAGATCGACCGCCATTACCTCGAACTCGCGGATCATGGCTTCAAGGTCGCCGACTTTGCGCGCTTTTTCGCGTGCTTCAAACCGCATCAGACGAAGAGCGCTCTCTCGTGGCCTCATACGCATTACCCCCACTCGCTCGATGAACTCTACGTCGAACTGAGAATTCAATTTCCGTGCCACCATTTAGGCCGGCTTCCTTGCGTAGTGCAAGACCACTGATGCCCCAGCCGTTCCACTACGGCACAGCAGCTGTTCCGCCTTGAGCCTGTGGGTCGAGCCGGACTGTGCCGCATCCAACTTAAGTTGCGGTAAAGCAACTCCCTCCCGCTGTTCGAAGGGGCCAACAGCGGTAGTGGGCGTCGCCCTTTAACCAGTCTCAAGCAGGGAGAGGGTGCACTCGTCAAGTAGGCAATTGCACCAACTTGCTATCCGTAAACGGATTTTATCAAGTTCCAGACTCGCCTCTCCGCCGCTGTCGTGCGTGGATGCGGGGAGGCGAATCGACCTGTGGCGCAGAACATTGGACTAGGGACACAAGCGCAAATCAGCTATTAATCCACTGAGTGGTTCAGGGGCCGTCGGGCGGTCGGGGTGGCACGTCCGGACAGTCCTTTCGAGTACATCCAAGTAAATATGTAGGGTTCAACCGTGCGGGGATCTCGCTGCGGAGGCGGGGTTACGTCTGCTTCTCGTGTGGTCCGTGGATCGCCGGGTGCTCCCTGTGTGGGTAACGATTCCAAGGGGGTAAAAGTAGTTTGTTAACCTCTGGGTCCTACATTTCGAAATCATGAATACGCGATGCTGGGCGAAGCATCGCGAGGCAGGCTCGGGGCAGCGGGTCCGGCTCAGGTCGGAGAAGAGAGGTTAGCATGCGGGTCCTTTTGATCGAGGACGACAACGCGACGGCGCAGAGCATAGAGCTGATGCTGCAGTCGGAAGGCTTCAACGTCTACACGACGGATCTGGGCGAGGAAGGTGTCGACCTTGGCAAGCTCTACGACTATGATATTATTCTGTTGGATATCAATCTGCCCGACATGAGCGGCTATGATGTGCTCAAGCAGCTGCGTGTGTCCAAGGTGCAGACGCCGATCCTGATCCTCTCCGGTCTCGCTCAGATCGACGACAAGGTGAAGGGTCTCGGGTTCGGCGCCGACGACTACATGACGAAGCCGTTCCACAAGGACGAGTTGGTGGCCCGCATTCACGCAATCGTTCGCCGGTCGAAGGGGCACGCTCAATCCGTTATCGAGACGGGTGAGCTGAGAGTGAATCTCGACACCAAGACCGTCGAGGTGAACAATCAGCGCGTGCACTTGACGGGCAAAGAGTATCAGATGCTCGAATTGCTCTCATTGCGGAAGGGCACGACACTGACCAAAGAGATGTTCCTCAATCATCTCTATGGCGGCATGGACGAGCCGGAGCTGAAAATCATCGACGTTTTCATCTGCAAGCTCAGAAAAAAACTGCAGACTGCGACCGGCGGCAAGCACTACATCGAGACGGTGTGGGGGCGGGGATACGTACTGCGCGACCCCTCGGATGAAGGCACCGTCGCGGCCTGAGTGACTGTCGGTGGGCGCTGGAAAATGTTGCGAGGGGAGCCCCATTGGCTCCCCTTCGTTTTTCGGTTGGCCTTGATCTGGCTGCAGCCTCGGTGGCCCTGACGCGAATCAGCCTCGTGCCTCGCCTCTCTCTCTGAGGTTGTGCTCGGTCAGAATTTTCGCGATCGGGCGGGGCAGATGTTGCCGCATGGCATCAGACCCCAGACTCTCGGTTGTATTCCTGCGCTCGACAATTGAGCCGGGTTCGATTTTCTCACAAGAGTAACTCAACTGAAGTGGGACGGCGCACGACGAGTCGTGTGCCAAAGGCGGACGACGATTGCCTCCTCGTTAACCCCTGGTGGCTAAACTGCGCGCGATGTGAGATCGCCGACTAGGACGCAGCCATTCCTGCGCCTCGAAGAACAGGATCTAGTCTATGACGAATCGCTTGCGGATCCATCAGGCCTCGATTCGGATCGGTGCGCTGCTGGCGCTGGTCTCAGCCGCGCCTGCCCTCGCCTATGACGGGCAGCATAGTTGGGTTCGCTTCGATCCGCACAACACGGCGACAGCCGCTTTCAACCAGCCGTTTGATCACTCGTTCGCACGCCAGTGGGAGGCCAATCCCCCAAAAGGATTTCCAACACTCGCTCCAGAGAACGTCGCGGCGATGCAAGCGGCCATCAAGCGCTACACGGATATCGTAGCGAATGGCGGTTGGCCGACGCTGCCGGATGTGACTCTGCAACCCGGCGCGAGTGGCAGTGCCGTCGACCTCCTTCGGCAGCGTTTGGTCAAATCCGGCGATCTCAATAGTGGCAGCAATGGGCTGTTCGGCTACGGCTACGACGATGTACTCGAGCGGGGCGTCAAGCGCTTCCAGGCTTCTAACGGATTGACGCCGACGGGTCTGGTCGACAAGCGGACGATCGCTGCGTTGAATATTCCTGCAGCCGTGCGCCTCGCGCAGCTCAAGACCAACCTCGGCCGCCTACAAGAACTCTCTCGGACTGCCGGGAAGAGGTACGTGATGGTCAATATTCCCGCGGCTCAGATCGAGGCTGTCGAGGGAGATCGCGTGGTGTCGCGGCACGCCGGTGTCGTCGGCAAGATCGACCGTCAAACGCCACTTCTCAAGTCGTCGATCCACCAGCTCAACTTCAACCCCGTCTGGCATTTGCCGCCGACGGTGATAACGAAGGATTTGATGCCCAAAGGCCGCGACATGCAAAAACGCGGCCAGGATGTTCTCGCCAAGTACGGAATCGAAGCTTTCAGCTCGGATGGGCGCAAGATCGAGACGAGCAAGATCAATTGGGCGAACCTCGGCACAGCTGGTCTGACCTACCGTCAGCAGCCTGGGCCTGAGAATCCGCTCGGCTTCGTCAAGATCAACTTCCACAATGCGCATTCAGTCTACATGCACGATACCCCGTCGCAGACCCTGTTCGGACGCAATTTCCGGGCGGCAAGCTCGGGCTGTGTTCGGATCTCGGGCATCGAAAGTCTGGCGGCTTGGCTGGTGAAGGACCAGGGCTGGACCGAAGACAAGGTCAAGGAGATGAAGAAGTCCGGCGAGCGTTTGGATGTGACCTTGAAGAAGCCCGTCCCGCTCTACTTCGCCTACATTACGGCGTGGGCAACTGAGGATGGTGTGGTCCAGTTCCGCCGAGACATCTACGAGAAGGATGGCCTCGGCGCGGTCGCGTCGGCCTACTGAAGCCATCGGGCCGCGACGCCAATATGTGTCGTGCGCTGCCGATTACTCGGCCGGCGTCACGACCTCGCCGGGTTTGACGTGGGCTGAGCCGCGCTGAAACATGCCTTGCAGGCGGTCCAGGTACAGGTAGATCACGGGCGTCAAGAACAGCGTGATCACCTGAGACACAGCAAGCCCACCGACGACCGTGATACCGAGCGGAGCGCGCGCCTCGGCGCCAGCGCCATGTCCGAGCGCGATCGGCAATGCGCCCGCGAGTGCGGCGAACGTCGTCATCATGATGGGCCGAAAACGGAGCCGGCAGGCTTCATAAATGGCCGCTTCGGGGGACATGCCTTGCGTGCGTTGCGCTTCCAGGGCGAAGTCGATCATCATGATCGCGTTCTTCTTGACGATGCCGACAAGCATGATGATGCCGACAAACGCGTAGAGTGTCAGTGGCAGACCGGCCAGTGTGAGCGCGAGGAGCGCGCCCAAGCCGGCGGCCGGCAGGCCGGAGAGGATCGTCAGCGGATGAATGTAGCTCTCGTAGAGAATGCCGAGCACGATGTAGACGACAAGGACGGCCAGGACCAACAGAATGCCCATGTTCGCCATCGAGGCCTCGAAGGCGGCAGCGGTGCCACCGAACGACGTGGCGATCGTCGGAGGGAGGCCGACGCGGCGCTCCATTGCCCGAATCTGGTCGATGGCGGTGCCTAACGAAACGTCGGGTGTGAGGTTGAAGGAGATGGTCACCGCCGGCAGAAGACCTTGGTGATTGACCTGGAGCGGCGCCACCTCGCGACGCTGCGTGGTCAGGGTGTCGAGTGGCAGCAGCTTGCCGCTCGATGACCGGACATAGATCTCCTTGAGACTCGCTGCGCCCTGTTGCATCTCGGGCAGCACCTCGAGGATGACAGCGTACTGGCTCGACGACGTGTAGATCGTCGACACCTTGCGAGAGCCGAAGGCCGCCGCGAGTGCCTGCTCGATCTGCCTCGCGTCGACGCCAAGCGCTGCTGCGCGATCCCGCTCGATGTCAACCATGACGGCCGGACTACCGATCTTCAGATCGCTCGTGACGTCCTGGAAACCGGGAAGCTGGCGCATCTCCTGAGTCACGGTGCCGACCCAGCGATAGAGACTTTCGAGGTCGATATCCTGAAGTGTGTATTGGTAATCGGCGTTAGAAAGCCGACCGCCGACGCGGATCGGGGGCGGGTTGAGCACGAACGAGCGGATGCCGGGTACGCTGTTGAGCGAGCGCCGCAAGTCTTGCACGATCTTATCGATGGAGGGCTCGGGGCGCTGATCCCGAGGCTTGAGCGTCATCAGGAGGAAACCCTGATTGTTGTTCGAGGCCGACCCGGAGGCGCCGACGCGCGACATGACCTGCTCGATGTTGGGGTTCATCGAAGCGAGCCGGGTGACCTCCGTTTGATAAACCCGCAGTGCGTCGTAGGAGGCGTCGATCGCCGCCTCGGTCCGCACCAGGAGGCGGCCGGTATCCTCGGCAGGCAGGAAGTCCTTCTGCAACTGGCCGTAGAGGTGCACCGTCGCCCAGATTGATGCGAAAAACGACATGAGAACGATGAACTTATGGCGCAAGCACCAACGGAGGAGCACGTCGTAGCACCAGAGCATGCCGTCGAAGACGCTTTCGCTGAGCCGATAGAGGCGTCCTCCAGAGCCGTGGTGATGGTCTTGCGTCAGCATGCGTGAGCACAACATCGGCGTCAGTGTCAGTGACACGAGACAGGACACCAGAATAGCCGCGGAAATGGTGATCGCGAACTCGTTGAGCAGGCGTCCGAGCATCCCCCCCATGAAGATCACGGGGATAAAAACCGCGATCAGGGAGACCGTCATCGAGATGATGGTGAACCCGATTTCACGGCTGCCCTTCAGGGCTGCCTCCATCGTGGAAAGGCCGTTCTCGCGGTGGCGCACGATGTTCTCGAGAACGACGATGGCGTCGTCGACTACGAAGCCGACGGCGAGCGTCAGGGCCATCAAGGACAAATTGTTGAGACTGAAGCCGAGGGCATACATCACCGCAAACGTGCCGATGATGGAAATGGGCAGGGCGATGGATGCGATGAACGTAGCCCGCAGATTGCGCAGGAAAAGGAAGATCACCATCACAACCAGGGCGGCCGCCAGGGCAAGGTGGCTCTGCACCTCGTCAATCGACGCCCGGATCGTCTGCGAGCGGTCATACATGACCTCGAGGGTCACGGATGCCGGCAACTGCTGGCGCAGCTGTGGCAGCACTTTATTGATGGCATCGACCGTCTCGACGGTATTGGAGCCGGGCTGGCGAAAAACCGCCATCATCATTCCCTGCTCATTGCCGAACCAGGTCGAGACTTTCTCCTGCTCGACGCCGTCGATGGCCTGGCCGACGTCCTTGATACGAACGGGCGCGCCGTTGCGCCAAGCGACGACGATGTCGTTGTAGCCCTGTGCCGATGCGAGATTGCCTGTCGTCTTGATCGTCATTTCCTTCGACGGGCCCGACAGGGAGCCGGTCGGTAAATTGGTATTGCCGCCCCTTATCGAGCGCTCGATGTCATCGAGGCCGACGTTGCGGGTGACGAGGCGACGTGGATCGATTTGAACGCGGACGGCATATTTTTGCTGCCCCCAGAACTGGACCTGGGCGACGCCCGAAATGGTCGAGACCTGCTGCTGGAGGACTGTCTCGGCGTAATCGCTGAGGGTGGCCATGGGCAGGGTCGCGGACGACAGGCGCACGTAGTAGATGGCGAAGTCTGCGGGATTGATCTTACGGAATGACGGGGAATCGAGCATTTCGGGGGGGAGGCTGCGCTGCGCGGCCGAGATTGCCGTCTGCACATCCAGCGCGGCGGCGTCGATATTGCGGTCAAGTTCGAACTCGATGGTGATGCGGGTCGAGCCGCTGGAACTGACCGACGTCATCGCCTTGATGCCGGCGATTCGAGAGAGCTGATTCTCGATCGGTGTGGCGACCGCCGAAGCCATCGTCTCGGGGTTGGCGCCGGGGAGATTGGCACTGATCTCAATGGTCGGGAAATCGACGCTTGGCAGTTCGGCGACGGGTAGCAAACGGTACGCAAAGAAGCCGAACAGAACGATCGCCGCCATGATGAGCGTCGTCATCACGGGGCGTTTGATGCAGATTTCTGAGGGGTTCATGTTTGCCCCTTGGTCGTGGCATTTTTTGGGGAGGGCCCAAGGGGCGTGATTCTCGAATCGGGGAAAAGCCGCAGCTGACCGTCAACGACGATGCTTTCCCCGACATCGAGTCCGCGGCTGACGACCGTCTCGTCGCCAACCTCGGGACCGATGGTGACGGAACGCAACTCGGCGGTGTTATCGGGCCGGGCCACCCAAACGTAGTGGCCGCGCTGATTGATCTGGATGCCCCTGGATGGGGCAACCACTGCGTCCGGTAGCGTCGTCATGCGAACGCGTGCCTTGACGAACTGCCCCGGCACGAAGCGCTCCTCCGCGTTTGCGAAGCGGGCCATGACCGTGATCGTGCCGGTGGTCACGTCAACCGTATTGTTGATAAAGAATAACTCGCCATTCTCGCGCGCCGTCTCGTCGCCTTGCACGCGCGCCTCGACGACCAAGGGCTCGGCCGCCTTCAACCTCGCACGAAGCTCGCCGATATGTTGTTCGGGAAGAGCGAACGCCACATTGATCGGCTTGATGGCCGTCAGCATCATGATCGCCTGGGTGTCGTTGGCTTTCACCATGTTGCCGGGTGCAAGGAGGATCGAACCGACGCGACCCTCGATTGGGGCCTTGATCGTGGCGTACTCCAGGTTGAGGCGGGCGATCTCGACGGCTGCCTCGGAGGCGCTTATCGCGGCTCTCAATGCCGCGACCGACGTCTCAGCCTCCTCGAGCTTGGTTCTCGGTGAGATCCCCTTCTGAGCCAAGCTCTCGAAGCGCTTCTCGTCTGCGACTGCCTTCTCGAGATTGGCGCGGTCCCGAGCGACATTCGCTTCAGCTTGGCGCAGTTGGGCCTCGAATGGGCGGGCATCAAGTCGGAAGAGCAGGTCTCCCTGTTTGACCATCTGGCCCTCGGACACGACGGCTTCCATCAACTGGCCGTCCACCCGCGCCTTGATCGCGACTGTCGATCGCGCCTGCACGTTACCGATCCCTTCGAGCACGATCGGCACGTCGAGGCGCCTCGTCTGAGCCAGCCGGACCGGCGCGGGGGGGAGAGCCTTGGCCGTCGCCTTCGGCTTATTGTCGCCAAAACGCTCGGCCACCCATTGTCTGAACCGGGGGTCGTTCTGGTGCGCGTACCAAGCCGAGCCGGCGACGACGAGCAAGAGCAGGAGCGCAATGACGCGTCGCATCCTCGGTGGGCCCTCTCGGTTATATGGTCGAGCGCGACCAATTGGCTTAACGCCGAAAACGTGTCGCGACGGTACAGCAGATCACGTCGCGACAGAAGGGACGCACCGCGCCTGTTCACGCCTTAGTCAACGGTTGGGTCGCACTCATTCCGTCGCATAAGCGACCGACGCATCCGTCAGAGCACCTTGCAGACCCAATGACGTCGATTGTGGGTAAACGGGCGGACCTCTCCGGGCCAGCGACCTTTCTCGCCGGCCTCGGCCCATTCGGGGCTCATCAGGACGCCCGGATTTTCGATCTCGTAGATTGCCGTGTAGATCGGACCATCGTGCGGCTTCTCGATCTTTTGGCCGCCGAGTTGCATGGTGAACGCCTCGCCCTTGATGCGAGTCGCGCCGCGTACGCCCGGTACCTTCGTGATGTAGGGCACGTGCTCTTTATCGTAGACTTCGTTGAACAGCGCTTCCTTGTCGGGGGCAACATCCATGCTGACGATAAACAGATACTTGGTCGCGATCGGCATTGGGAACTCCTCGAGCGTATGTCGGTGACACTCTAGGACGGCTGCCGACGCCTGGACAATCGTTACGACAACTCGGTTGGCCGTTATCGCGCGGTATGTCTCGCCACGAAGCGCTCTACCGTGGGGGCAAAACGCGGTCAGCCGGGATCTCGTCCAGTGTGCGGCTACGGCGCAGTCTCAGCCAGCTTCGGGCACTGGTCTTTGCGGGGCCCGGCTCAAGGCGAGACAGCGTTGAATGAATGCGGCATTGGGGCAGAACTGCGGGTAGGCAGCTCGCTCGTCCCCAGCAGCAGCAGCAAGGGACTGCTCACAGGCAACCGACGACCCGCATCGGTAGCATCGTGCGCGTGCGTCGAGGAGGGCCTCGCCGGAATCGAGCCTAGCAGCTGCTGAGCTGGCACCAAACCGCTCGAGTATGCCGTCCAGCACGTCGTGCATATGCCATACCCGACCGGTCATCGGGCGATTTAGAACCCCTGGGTCCATGAGGAGGACCTCCGATATGAGCCTCTCCTGCGGATCTGATATATCAGAACGGAATTCAGGCACCAACGTGGCAGCGAGCCGCTGCCCCATTGAGTTAGGGTAAGGCTCATGTGGTGGCGTCGGCGAAGGGGCCGCATTGACTGATAAGGCGGCGGCGCGCTCTTGGGATAAGTCGCTCAGAGACGGCGTCCGGGGTCCTCGCTCCCGGCCAACGTGGTGCTCGGCATTGAACGCCAACATGAATGTGTTGCTCTCTACCACCGAACGGGGCTGGGCCGCGGCTCGTACCCATGGCGCGGTCCACCGCGGAGCCTTGTCGGATGCCCTCGAAGCTGGCTGGGGACGTCGTGACCGCGATGCATGAGACGAAGGTTGAGGCACGGCCCGTGCCACTTCGGGCGATCGTGCTGCTTGCCTTCGCGGCATTCGCGAGTTCGATAAATCTGCGGATCTGCGACCCTCTGCTGCCGGTTATCGCCGCTGATTTCTCGACGAGCGTTGGCGCGGCTTCGGCCATCGTGGCGGGATTTGCAGTCGGTTATGGGCTTCTGCAACTCTTGTTCGGGCCAGTGGGCGACCGGTTTGGAAAGTATCTGGTGACGGCTCTCTGCTCGGTCGCAACGGGTGTCGCGACGGCCTGGGCGGCCAGATCGACAACTCTGGACGGCCTAACCGTGGCGCGTTTCGTTGCGGGAGCTGCGGCAGCCGGCCCTATACCGCTGGCATTCGCGTGGATCGGTGACGTCGTGCCATTCGAGCGTCGGCAAGCGGTGCTGGCGCGCTTCCTGACGGCCCAGATCTCCGGCATCGTGCTCGGGCAGGCTATCGGAGGGCTGCTGGGCGATCTCTATGGCTGGCGGATCGTCTTCCTGATCGTCGGTGCGGTTCATGTGCTGGCGGGTCTGGCACTGTTGGTCGAACTTCGAATCAATCCGACCGCTCAGCCTCCACTTGCCGCGCGGCGACTGAGGTTCGGCGATGCGGCAGCTGCGATGCTGGAGCTGCTTCAACGGCCGTGGGTTCGGATCATGCTGGTGAGCGTCGGCATCGAAGGCTTCGCCTTCTACGGGGCCTTCGCCTACATCGGCGCCGACCTGCATCACAGACTTGGTATCGGGCTTGGGGCCGTCGGTGCGATGATGGCCGCGTTCGGCGGGGGCGCGATCGTCTACGCGCTGTCGGCGCGATGGCTGCTCATGTGGTTCGGAGAGCGGGGACTGGTGCTTGGCGGTGGGTTGTTGCTGTGCCTCGGCTATGTCGCCCTGGCCATGGCGCCAACGGTCGTCATCGTGCCGATTGTGATGGTCGTGCTCGGTCTCGGCTTCTACATGATCCACAATACGTTGCAGTCCAACGCCACGCAGATGTCGCCCGAATCTCGCGGGCTCGGCGTGTCGCTTTTCGCCCTGGCGCTGTTTCTCGGTCAGTCGCTCGGTGTTGCGCTTGCGGCGCCCGTTGTGGATGGTTTCGGAGCGCCGGCGATTTATATCGCGGCGGCCGTTATTCTGCCAACGATTGCGCTCTGGTTCCGGGCGCAACTCGCCATTCGGCCGGTGGGCTGACGTTTTGTCCGGACAGGAGTGGTGTCGCTGCCGTCAAAAGCAGCGGTTCTTCGGCCATTCCGACCTTAACCGGGCCGGCGAATTGCTCTATGAAGGCGCCAACTTGAGACCTCACGCCTCGCCCGAGCCATAGGCCGGGCGCACGGCGACGTTTGCCGGTTACGGAGAAGCGGAAAGGGCTACCAAGCCATGTCGCGCGAAGACAAGAACGAGATGCTGCTGCGGACGTCGTTTTTGAACGGTGTAAATGCCGTCTACATCGAGGAAATGCAGGAGCGCTACGAGCAGAACCCGGGCTCGGTGTCGGACGAGTGGCGGCTTTTCTTCCAGAGTCTGCATGAAGAGCGTTATAGGACGGTTGCTGGCGAGGGCGCGCCGCAGACACACGCGGCCGGGCACGGGCCGTCCTGGGGGCGGTCAGTCGATGAGATGACGGAGAACGGGGATCTCGTGGCGGCGCTGACGAGCGACTACGGCGCAAGTGAACGAGAAATCCGCGACCGGATCAGCCAACGGGCGCAGTCGTACGGCGTCGAGCTCTCTCCCGCTGCGTCGTTCCGGGCCACGCAAGACAGCCTGAGAGCCCTGATGCTGATCCGCGCCTACCGCGTGATGGGGCATCTCGTTGCCGATCTCGATCCGTTGGGGCTGACCGAGCGCAAGCTGCATGCCGAGCTGAGGCCCGAGACCTACGGCTTCACCGATGCCGATCTCGACCGACCGATCTTCATCGACAAGGTGCTGGGGCTCGAGACCGCCACGGTGCGCCAGATCCTCAAGATTCTGCGCCGCACCTACTGCCGCCAGATTGGCGTCGAGTTCATGCACATCACGAGCCCGGCTCAGAAGCGGTGGATCCAGGAGCGGATCGAAGGCGAGACCAAGGACATCCGCTTCACCAACGAAGGCAAACGGGCGATCCTCAACAAGTTGATCGAGGCTGAAGGCTTCGAGAAGTTCTGCGACGTCAAATATACGGGGACGAAGCGGTTTGGCCTCGACGGCGGTGAGTCACTGGCGCCGGCGCTCGAGCAGATCATCAAGCGCGGCGGTCAGCTTGGTTTGCGCGAGATCGTCATCGGCATGGCGCATCGCGGACGGTTGAACGTGCTCGCCAATGTGATGGCAAAGCCGCTCCGGGCGATCTTCAACGAGTTCAAAGGTGGGTCGTTCAAGCCCGAGGAAGTCGAAGGCTCGGGCGACGTGAAGTACCATCTCGGTGCGTCGTCAGATCGAGAGTTCGACGGCAACAAGGTGCATCTGTCCTTGACTGCGAACCCGTCGCATCTCGAGATCGTCGATCCGGTGGTGCTCGGAAAAGCGCGCGCGAAGCAGGATCAGCTCGGCTGCAAGCCAGGCGAGCGCGAGCCCGTGCTGCCGCTTCTGATCCACGGTGATGCCGCGTTCGCGGGACAAGGCGTAGTGGCCGAGTGCTTCGGTCTCTCTGGTCTCACGGGCCACAGGACCGGGGGCACCATTCATTTCATCATCAACAATCAGATCGGCTTCACGACCAATCCCAGGTATTCGCGTTCGTCGCCCTATTGCACCGATGTCGCAAAAATGGTCGAGGCGCCGATCTTCCACGTCAACGGCGACAATCCCGAAGCCGTGGTGCACGTGGCGAAGATCGCCATCGAGTTCCGCATGCGCTTTCAGAAGCCGGTGGTCATCGATATGACCTGCTATCGGCGCTACGGCCATAACGAATCGGACGAGCCTTCGTTTACGCAGCCCCTGATGTACCGCAAGATCCGTTCGCACCCGACGACGGTCGACCTCTATGGAAAGCGGCTCGCCGAAGAAGGTGTCGTGTCGCCAGAAGAGCTCGACGGGATGCGCGCCGAGTATCGCGCCCGGCTCGATGCCGAGATGACTGCGGCCGAGGGCTACAAGCCGAACAAGGCGGACTGGCTCGATGGGCGCTGGGCGGGCGTCGGTTTCGCCGACGACGAGGCGCGGCGCGGCAACACAGGTGTCGAGTTCGACGTCCTGCGCGACATCGGCCGGCGCATCACGACATTGCCGCAGGATTTCCAGGCGCACAGGACGATCAGCCGTTTGATCGAGCGACGCCGGGAGATGGTCGAGACGGGCGAAGGCATCGACTGGGCCATGGCCGAGCATCTGGCGTACGGCACGCTGATGAGCGAGCGGTATCCGGTGCGTCTGTCGGGACAGGATGTCGAGCGCGGCACCTTCTCGCAGCGCCATTCCGTGCTCTACGACCAGGAGACGGAGCGCCGCTTCACACCGCTGAAGCATATCTCGGCGGATCAAGGTCGCTTCGAGGTGATCAACTCGATGCTGTCGGAAGAAGCGGTGCTCGGGTTCGAGTACGGCTACTCGCTGGCGGAGCCGAACACGCTGGTCATGTGGGAGGCGCAATTCGGTGATTTCGCCAACGGGGCGCAAGTGGTGTTCGACCAATTCCTGTCGTCGGGCGAGAGGAAGTGGCTTCGAATGTCCGGTCTCGTGTGCCTGTTGCCGCACGGCTACGAAGGGCAGGGGCCTGAACATTCGTCGGCGCGGCTGGAGCGCTTCCTGCAGATGTCGGCCGAGGACAACTGGCAGGTGGCAAACTGCACGACGCCAGCCAACTACTTCCACATCCTGCGACGGCAGATCCATCGCAAGTTCCGCAAGCCGCTGATCCTCATGACGCCGAAGTCTCTGCTGCGTCATAAGCGTGTCATCTCGCGGCTCGACGAAATGGGACCCGGCACCACGTTCCATCGTGTGCTCTGGGACGACGCGCAGCTCGCTCCAGGACAGAAGATCACGCTCAAGCCCGACGAGAAAATCCGGCGCGTCGTGTTGTGCTCAGGAAAAGTCTACTATGACTTGTTCGACGGCCGTGAGGCCGGCGGACACGACGACGTCTATCTGATGCGCGTAGAGCAGCTTTATCCGTTCCCCGCTCGGACGCTGATCCAGGAGCTTGCTCGCTTCCCCAATGCCGAGGTCGTGTGGGCTCAGGAGGAGCCGAGGAACATGGGGTCGTGGTTTTTCGTCGAGCCGCTTCTCGAGTGGGTACTCGATCACGCCAAGACGGCATCGCGTCGTCCGCGCTATATCGGACGCCCCGCGTCGGCCGCGACCGCGACCGGCCAGGCATCCAAGCACGCCAGCGAGCAGCGCTCCGTCGTCGAGCAGGCGATGGCGGCTTGAGACGGCACCCCGGTTCGATGTCCGCTGGCAACGAGCAACAATCAGGCGCGACGACCTAACGTCATCGACGGGGCTCTCGCACATTCACCAACTCACGAACCCGAAAATGGAACGGACGATGGCCATTGAGATCAAGGTTCCCGCGCTCGGCGAATCCGTCACCGAGGCGACGGTCGGCAAATGGCTGAAGCAGGCAGGTGAGGCGGTTAAGGTCGACGAGCCTCTGGTCGAACTGGAGACGGACAAGGTTTCGGTGGAAGTGCCGGCGCCATCGGCAGGAGTGCTGGACGCGATCCTGGTCGAGGCGGGTGCGACGGTCGCCGTCGGCACCGTTCTTGGGCGCATCAAGGAGGGTGTCGCCGCTGCCGCGACGCCTGCACAGGCGGTGAAGCCCGCGGCGGCTCCGGCTCAACCCGCGGCGCCAGCCAAACCGGCAACATCGGCGGCAGGAGGCGGCATGCCGCCGTCGCCGGCGGCTCGCAAGATCATGGAAGAGAAGGGCATCGCCGAGGGCAGCCTCGATGGCTCGGGTCGTCGCGGCCAGGTGCTGAAAGAGGATGCCATGGCCGCCGCTGCGGCGCGTGCTGAGGCCGACGTGCGTGCGAAGGCGGCAGCGACCGCGCCGGCCGTCTATGCACCGCAGCCGCAGGCGCCGGCCACGATGGCGCAGCTGCGCGCCCCGTCTCTGCCGAACGATGCGGCGCGCGAGGAGCGGGTGCGCATGACCCGGTTGCGCCAGACCATCGCCCGGCGTCTCAAGGAAGCGCAGAACACCGCGGCGATGCTGACGACATTCAACGACGTCGATATGTCGGCGGTGATGGCGCTGAGGAACCAATACAAGGATCTGTTCGAAAAGCGGCACGGCGCCAAGCTCGGCTTCATGAGCTTCTTCGTGAAGGCCTGTCTGACAGCACTCAAGGAAATCCCGGCAGTCAATGCCGAGATCGACGGGCAGGACATCATCTACAAGAACTACTACCACATCGGCGTTGCGGTCGGGACCGACAAGGGCCTCGTCGTGCCGGTGGTGCGCGAGGCGGACCGCATGAGCCTCGCCGAGATCGAGATGACGATTGCGGACTTCGGTAAGCGGGCGCGCGACGGGCGGCTTTCGATCGACGAAATGCAGGGCGGTACGTTCACGATCTCGAACGGCGGCGTTTACGGCTCGATGATGTCGATGCCGATTCTCAACGTGCCGCAGTCAGGCATTCTCGGCATGCACAAGATCGAGGATCGCGCGGTCGTGCGCGGCGGGCAAATCGTAATCCGGCCGATGATGTATCTGGCGCTCAGCTACGATCACCGCATCGTCGACGGCAAAGAGGCCGTGAGCTTCCTCGTCCGCGTGAAAGAGTGCCTCGAGGATCCGCAGCGGTTCGTGTTGGAGCTGTGAGGACGGGGTCGCGGTTGTTGTTGCCCATCGATCGTCGCCCTGGAACGAATAAGAAGAGCCAGCATGACCACCAGCTACGACCTCGTCATCATCGGCACAGGCCCTGGCGGCTATGTGTGTGCGATCCGCGCTAGCCAACTTGGCCTGAAGGTTGCCGTCGTCGAGAAACGCGCGACGCATGGCGGGACGTGCGCAAATGTCGGGTGTATCCCGTCGAAAGCGCTGCTGCATGCGTCTGAGCTTTATGCCGAGGCCAACCACGGCTTTGCGGCGATGGGCATCAAGGTAAAGCCGGAGCTGGATCTGGCTAAGATGCTCGCCTTCAAGGACGAGGGAGTTGCCGGCAACGTGGCGGGCGTCGCGTTTCTCCTGAAGAAGAACAAGGTCGACGTGTTCCACGGCACGGGGCGGATTTCGGCGCCGGGAGCGGTCGAAGTGGCGCTCGCCAAGGGCGGCAAGGAGTTGCTGTCGGCGAAGTCGATCGTGATCGCGACGGGCTCGGACGTGGCGCAACTGCCGGGCATCGAAATCGACGAGACACAGGTCGTTTCTTCGACGGGGGCGCTCACTCTGGCGACCGTTCCGAGCAAACTGCTGGTCGTCGGAGCGGGGGTGATCGGGCTCGAGCTCGGGTCGGTCTGGCGGCGACTCGGTTCGGACGTCACGGTGGTCGAGTATCTGGATCGCATCCTGCCCGGCATGGACGGCGAAGTGGCGAAGCAGTTCCAGCGGCTCCTCGAGAAGCAGGGTTTCAAGTTCCGTCTCGGCCAAAAAGTGACAGGACTGACGAAGGACGCCTCGGGCTGCAACGTCACGATCGAGCCGGCTCAATCTGGGCCTTCAGCTGCCCACCAGCAGCCGGCAGCCGGCGGCGCGGCTGAGCAGGTGTTCGCCGACGTGGTGCTCGTGGCGATCGGGCGGGTGCCCTACACCGAAGGGCTCGGCCTTGCCGAGGTCGGCGTCAAGCTCGACGCGCGGAAGCGGATCGAGGTTGACGCGCATTACGCGACAAACGTGCCCGGTATCTACGCGATCGGCGATGTGATCGCAGGGCCGATGCTCGCGCACAAGGCCGAAGACGAGGGTCTGGCTCTTGCGGAGATCCTTGCCGGCCAAGCGGGCCACGTGAACTACGGCGTCATCCCGGGCGTCGTCTACACGGCGCCGGAGGTGGCGACGGTCGGCAAGAGCGAGGAGGAGCTGAAGGCCGCAGGCGTTGCCTACACGGTCGGAAAGTTTCCCTTTGCGGGGAATGGCCGGGCCAAGGTCAATCGGATGAGCGACGGCTTCGTCAAAGTGCTCGCTGATGCCGCGACGGACCGGGTGCTCGGCGTCCACATCGTTGGTCCGCAGGCGGGAGAGCTGATCGCGGAGGCCGCGATCCTGATGGAGTTCGGCGGCTCGTCGGAGGACTTGGCGAGGACGTGCCACGCGCATCCGACGCTGGCAGAGGCGGTCAAGGAAGCGGCACTGGCCGTGGCGAAGCGCGCGATCCATATGTAGGTCTGTGGGGAGCGGGCGATGGAGCGTGTCCGCCGATGTTGCGTGGCTCTGGATCACACGCACAGCCCGCGCTATAAGGCTGCCGATTGCCGGCTTAGCTCAGCGGTAGAGCAGCGGTTTTGTAAACCGAAGGTCGGGGGTTCAATCCCCTCAGCCGGCACCACAAAACCAACTACTTTCGCGGATTTGAGAGTCGCGGCGCGCCTGCCAAGGGCGCCTTGCATGGCATAAACCCGGCCTTTGACCTTCAAGGTGCCCTCGCGTCCAATGCCATCGGATGAGGGGCGCGTTGACACGTGAGGCGAATCCCCAGAGCGTTTCAGCTCGGGGGAGCAGCGATGGCAGTCAAGGCGACGTTCGATGTCGAGGCGAGCGAGATCAAGCTCGGACATGCACCGGTGGCCGGCGTCGACGAAGCGGGGCGTGGTCCGTGGGCGGGCCCGGTGGTCGCCGCAGCCGTCATTCTGGATCCCCAGTCGATGCCTGAGGGCATTGCAGATTCCAAGGCGCTCGACCCTGACATGCGAGAGAGACTTTACGCTCGCATCGTGGCGACATCCGTAGTCGGGATCGGCATTGCCGACGTCGATCGTATCGATCGCGACAACATTCTGAATGCGACGTTCTGGGCGATGTCCGAAGCCGTGTCGGCGCTCGCCATTCGGCCTCGGCTGGCCCTGGTCGACGGCAACCGGATGCCTCGGCTTGCCTGTGAGGGACGAGCGCTGGTCAAAGGCGACGCGCTCTGCCTGTCAATTGCGGCAGCCTCGATCATCGCCAAGGTGACACGGGATCGCCTGATGGTCGAGCTTGCCGCCTCGTGGCCGGCTTATGGTTTCGACCGCCACAAGGGCTACGGCACACCCGAGCACCGGTCGGCCCTCGAGCGGCATGGGGCTACACCGCTGCATCGCCGATCGTTCCGGCCGGTGCAACTGGCGCTCGGCCTCGGCGTTTGAGACGAGGAGACTGCTGGCGCGGCAATTCCACGGCGGGGTCTCATCGCACGACTGGAGGCGCCCGACATGGCTGAGATCACCATCACGCGCGAGATGACCGAAACCAAGGGGCGCTACGTGGCGCGCGTCGAAGGCAATTCGGAGGAAGCCGAGTTGACCTTGTCGCGGGCGTCACCGACGCTGGTCATCGCCGACCACACATCGGCGCCAGACTCGATGAGAGGCACGGGCGTTGCCCGGACACTCGTCGAGCGACTGATCTCCGATGCGCGCGCGGAAAGGTTCAAGATCATACCGCTGTGTCCGTTCGTGCGCGCGCAAGTGCAACGCCATCCCGAATGGGCCGACGTTATCCAGGCGTGAGAGACATTCGGACACGTCGCAGGGTCTATTTCGTCTCTTCGAAAAGCTCGCGCCCGATCAGCATCCGGCGAATTTCGCTGGTGCCGGCGCCGATCTCGTAGAGTTTGGCGTCACGTAGGAGGCGGCCGGTCGGATAGTCGTTGATATAGCCGTTGCCGCCGAGAATCTGGATCGCGTCAAGAGCGATCTTGGTCGCCTTCTCTGCCGCGAACAAGATGGCGCCCGCCGCGTCCTTGCGCGCGGTCTCGCCTCGGTCACAGGCCTTGGCCACGGCATAGACGTAAGCCTTGGCCGCGTTCATCTCCGTGTACATGTCGGCGATCTTGCCCTGGATCAGCTGGAACTCGCCGATCGACTGGCCGAACTGCTTGCGCTCATGGATGTAGGGGACCACGACGTCCATGGCGGCCTGCATGATGCCGATCGGTCCGGCGGCGAGCACGCTGCGCTCGTAGTCGAGGCCGGACATCAGGACGCGAACGCCCTTGCCGATATCTCCAAGCACGTTTTCCGCGGGCACCTCACAATCCTCGAATACGAGTTCGCCCGTCGAAGAACCACGCATGCCGAGCTTGTCGAGCTTCTGCGCCACCTTGAAGCCTTTGAAGCCGGTCTCGACAATGAACGCCGTGATGCCGCGTGAGCCCGCAGCCGGATCGGTCTTGGCGTAGACGACGATCACCTGAGCGTCGGGGCTGTTGGTGATCCACATCTTGGTGCCGTTGAGCACCCAGCGATCGCCCTTCTTGTCGGCGCGAAGCTTCATGGAGACGACGTCGGAGCCGGCCCCGGCCTCGCTCATCGCCAGCGAGCCGACGTGCTCGCCCGAGATCAGCTTCGGCAGGTAGCGTTGCTTTTGATCCTCGTTGCCGTTGCGACGGATCTGGTTGACGCAGAGGTTCGAGTGGGCGCCGTAGGACAGGCCGACGGAAGCCGAGGCGCGCGAAATCTCCTCGACGGCAATGCAGTGTTCGAGGTAGCCGAGGCCGGAGCCGCCATACTCTTCCTCGACCGTGATGCCATGTAGCCCCAGCTCGCCCATCTTGGGCCACAGCTCACGGGGGAACCGGTCCGTCTTGTCGATCTCTGCCGCGATCGGCGCCACCTCGTCGGCAGCAAACGCGCGCACAGTCTGGCGCAACTGGTCCGCCGTCTCGCCAAGGCCGAAATTGAGTGTCGGGTATTCGTTGGGGATCGACATGGGCGGCTCTCTGGCTGTCGGGTCTGTACTTCAGCGGCTGTGGATTGATCTCGCGGACCAGCATATTGTCTTCGGGCGGTCCCCACAAACGCAGCGAGCCGATGGCTAAGACATCAAGCGACCGTCCGAGTAAATTCCCCTGGCCGCCGGTGCTTCTGGCGGGTGCAATCGGGCTGGCCCTCGGGCTCGACTGGCTCCTGCTGCGTCTGCCCGTGCCATTCGCCGAGACGAGCATCGTTCATTTCGCGGGCACGACGCTATTGCTCGCGGGGCTCATCCTGATCGTCTGGGCGGCGCTGCAATTCCGGTCGCATCAGACCTCGATCCGCCCGGACCGCGGCTCCGATGCCCTGGTGGCTGCCGGTCCGTTCGCGTTCTCCAGAAACCCGATTTATCTGGGCGAAGTGATGGCGCTCGTCGGGGCTGGGATCAGCTTCAACCGGCTTTGGCTGGCCCTCGTCGCCCCCCTCTTTGCCATCGCTGTGACCCGGCTCGCCATCGAGCGTGAGGAGGCCTATCTCGAGCGGCGTTTCGGATCGGCATTTGCCGACTATCGGTCGCGTGTCCGCCGCTGGCTGTGAACTCTGTTTAACCAAAGGCGGTGGTCACCATTGAATTGCCGGAATTGCGGCCTACGTCGTTGATTATTCAGGGAGGGTAGGGTCATGGTAGGCGTTCTGGTGCAGGCACGGCTGGCAATGACGGTCTGGGCAGCCGTGGCCGCGTGCCCGATGCCGGCATGGTCGCAGGCCGCTCAACGCGACGGCATCGCCGAGATGCTGGCGCGTCAACCTGAGAAGGGGCGCAGTGCCCAGGCCGAGCTGCGTTCAAACAATCAGCAGAAATCCGGTCGTGCTGGCGATGGGCCAGCGGTGGCATCGCCTCAGGCCCCGGTCCTCGAGCCGCAGGCGGCCGCGCCGGCGCAACCGACCGATCCTCGCTCGGGCGACCAGACCTTCGAGCAGGCGCAGCGGCTCATGCGGGCCATCGACTCGATCCTGCAGGACACGGCCCGGAACCGTGGCGAGGCCAAGAAGCTGCCGTCGCGCGACGAGTTCGTCATTCCGCCGATCTGGACCGAGACGCGGGAGGATCGCGAGGCGAAAATCAAGAACCTTCTCGACGCCACGTTGTCCATTGTCACAGATGTGCCGGTCGTCGAAGTTCAGAAGCGCATCGAGACGCTGAAGACGAACATCCGCGAGTTGGACGACCGAATCGTCAAGCTGCGTGAGAAGCAGCTTGTCGCACCGAAGGACGGCTTCCTTCCGGGCTACGTGACCGACACTGTCGACAGCCTCGCCAAGGACATGGAGGATGCCAAGCAGCGCATCGCTCACAACCGGGACGAGATCGACAAGTCCAAGGCCGAAGTCTTTGACGGGCTTACCAAATCCGGCATTCAGATGACGCGCGAGCAGGTCGACCTGCTGCTCGACGGTGTGTTGTCGGGCGACCTGGTGCGTCTGGTTGCGGTGTTCAACTCGGCCAAGGCGATCGATGCGCAACTCGCCAAGCTGATGACGCAGTCGGGCGAGAACATCGGTGCTGCGCGGCGGTATTTCGCGATGCATGCGGCCCTGTTTGCGATGGTCGTTCACGCGCAGGACAGCACGATCGCGAAGATTGACCAGCAGTTCCTGCCGAAGCTCGAGGCGATCACCAAGGATATTGCCGCCGCCCGGAAGCGGACTGCCGAGTTGCAGCGGGGCGAAAATCGTAGCGATCAGCGTCGTGCGCTCGAGGCCAACCGCGAGAGCCAGCGTCTCGCCGAAGAGGCGGCGAAGGGATACCGGCGCTATCTCGTCCAGCAGCGCGAGCAGGTGGCCCGCGCCCGCCAGCGCGCCGCGCACGACCTCAGGATCGCCGACAACACGTATGAGACGGTCGAGGCGAGCTATCAGCTCCGCCAGCTGATGAAAGACAGTGCGACCTCGTTCGAAGCCATCCAAAAGCTCGAGGCCCCCACCTTCGAGCAGATCTTCCGCAACGAAGAGCTCAGGCGGGAGTTCGAGAACTTGACGCGCAAGCTGGATCAGCCGTCGAGCTGAGGCGGGACGCCGGCATCCGCTCTTGCGCCCGCGTGTCCCGCACCTGTAGAAGCGCGGGACAACTCCCGGATCGGCATCCATGCAGCTTTTTCTCGCCGCAGCGGCCGGCGGCGCCCTCGGTGCCGGCGCACGCTTTCTCGTCAACGTGGCCTTTGCCCAGCTCTTGGGGCCAGCATTTCCGTGGGCGACGTTGACCGTGAATGTGGTGGGCTCGTTCCTGATGGGGTTGGTTGTCGGCTTCTCGAGCTTGCTCCTGGGCGGCTCAGCGGTGTTCCGCACGTTTCTCGCGACCGGAATTCTCGGAGGCTTCACCACTTTCTCCGCGTTCTCGTTGGATGCGGTCGAGCTTTTCGAGCGACGCCAGCCGGCGCTTGCCGGGGTTTATATTGCCGCCTCGGTCGCGATCTCGATTGCCGCTCTCTGGGCAGGTTTGACCGCAGCGAAGGTGAGCATCCGATGAAACCGCCCGTCGAGACCATCGTCGTTTCCGCCAAAGACGCGGGGCTCCGGCTCGACCGGTGGTTCAAGCTGCATTTCCCGGATGTCGGCCACGGCTATTTGCAGAAGCTCTTGCGTACCGGGCAGGTCCGTCTGGACAGCAAGCGTGTCGAGGCGGGCCAGCGGATCGAGGTGGGCCAGGAGATCCGCGTTCCTACGATGGTTCGCGAGCCGGTCAAGGACAGGCCAGCGCCCGCGCCCTCCGCGATCCCCCCGATGGGGCTGTCGAAGGCCGATCGGACGTTCATCGAAGGTCTGATCATCTACGAGGACGATGACGTGCTCGTGCTGAACAAGCCGTTCGGTATTGCCGTGCAGGGCGGGACGGGCACGAAGCGCCACCTCGACGGTATCCTTGCCGGAATGGCGGACCGCTTCGGCGATCGTCCGCGCCTTGTCCATCGCCTCGATCGCGATACCACAGGGGTTCTACTCGTCGCGAAGACGCGCGATGCTGCGGCCAAGCTAGGTCGGACGTTCCAGACGCGCAGCGCTGCGAAGACGTATTGGGCTCTCGTCCACGGGGTTCCGCGACCGCCGCAAGGGCGGATCGAGGCAGCGCTGGTCAAGGCCGCCGGGCCCGATGGCGATCGCGTGCGCAAGGCAGAAGCCGGCGAGCAGGATCAGGCCATGCACGCGACGACGCACTACAGTGTGAACGATCGGGTGGGCCAGAAGGCCGCGTGGGTGTCGCTGAAGCCCGTGACGGGGCGGCAACATCAGTTGCGGGCCCATATGGCGCTGATCAATCACCCGATCGTCGGTGACAACAAGTACGACGACGGTCGCCCGTTACCGGCCGAGGAGATGGAGCCGCGGCTCCATCTGCATGCTCGGCGCCTCGTTATCCCCCACCCGCGGCCGGGGGCTCCAAAGATCGACGTCACGGCGCCGCTGCCGCCACATATGCTGGCTACCTGGTCGCTGCTCGGGCTCGATCCGCAGCAGTTCGGGAAGGATTGACCACTGAGACGCCCTGGCAGGTGATCGGTCGCAGGGCGCTGAGCGTGCACTGCTCTGTCGCCTGTCATCGGCCTTTTGCAGTTCTGCGCTCTAATCGATTCCGAATTTATATCGGGGTGGATTTTTCTGCCGAGCCTCGAGAGCCGAGCCGGCGAGGGGCGATACGGATGCCAGACACTTCAGCTTCGCGCGCGGAACGCACCCGTATCGCGGTCGTGGAAGACGACCGCAGCATGGCGCTCCTTCTGGCGTACAACCTGGAAGCAGCCGGTCATGTCGCGACGATCATCGCATCCGGGATTGGCGCCTTGGACGACGTCGAGCGTACCCGGCCGCAATTGATGATTCTCGACTGGGAGCTGCCGGGGCTTTCAGGGATCGAGGTATTGCGGCAGATGAGACGACAATTGGCTCCCGCTTACGTGCCCGTTGTCATGCTCACGGGGCGCAATGGCTTCCACGATCGCAAACGTGCTATGGAGACCGGAGCGGATGTCTTCCTGTCGAAGCCATTTTCAATGTCCGAGCTGATGCATCACGTGACCAGGCTTCTTGAGCGTCATGCGAGCGGAACCGAGACGTGGCCCGTGGTGCGCGACAGGATCAATTCCCACGCCTGACTTCGTCCTGGTAGCGTTATGCTCGTGTCACCGAGCTGCGCTACAGCCATGCTCGTAGTCGGCAAACTCGAGCAGTCCAGAACTTCCCAAGAAAAAGTCCGGCACTTCTTAATTCAAGATGATCTGATGGTTTCGTCCGCCCTCTGACGTCGCCGTCAGGTCGAGCCAGTCTCGCTCCTGCTCTGACGACCCCGCATACGATCGGCGAGCGAGGCTGGCTCTTTTTATCGACCATTCCCGCCAAACGTAGAGAAGGCGGAGGCCGAGAAATCACGGTCCAGGGAAAGTGGCCGGGTTGACGGGGATTGTCACGAGACTGCAACCGAAACCCTCTACCCGGGCGGCATGCAGGACATCTCACCACATGCTTCATTCCTGACCGAGGAAGCCGCCGGCAGCCGCGTCCGGGCCGTGTTCATCTCGGATGTACATCTGGGCACGCGCAACGCTCAGGTCATGCCATTGCTGGACTTCCTGCGCTGCGTCGATGCCGACGTGATCTATCTCGTCGGAGATATCGTCGACTTCTGGAAAGTGCGGCGTGGGCCCCACTGGCCTCAAACGCACAACGACGTCGTACAGAAGCTTCTCCGCAAAGTCAGGAAGGGAGCCGAGGTCATCTTCATTCCGGGGAATCACGACGAGGTGCTGCGCGACTATTGCGGCATGCAATTCGGCGGCATCCGTCTCGAGCGCAGTACGATGCATACAACTCTCCGGGGACGCCGCTACGTCGTGATGCACGGCGACGAGTTCGATGTGGTGGTACGTACCGCCAAATGGTTGGCGTTTCTGGGCGATCGTGGCTACGAGATGGCTCTGTGGCTCAACGCACCGTTGAACTGGCTCCGCCGATCGTTCGGTCTCGGCTTCTGGTCGCTGTCGGCGTATCTGAAATATCGAGTGAAGTCGGCTGTCAGCTTCATCGGCTCCTTCGAGGAAGCTGTTGCGGCAGAGGCCCGGCGCCACGCGGCGGATGGCATCATCTGCGGGCACATCCACCATCCGTCCGATCGGCAGATCAACGGGGTCCACTATCTGAACTGCGGCGACTGGGTGGAGAGCTGCAGTGCGCTGATCGAAACTCTCGATGGTGAACTGCGGATCGTGCGTTGGCCGGTTGGAGTGCGCGATAAGCTATTTGAATTGACGCTTCCCGACGAAGTCCCGGCCTGATACCAAGGCGCGCCGTCGCGTGCTGCCAAAAAGCTGCGAGTAAGCCCTCCTGGGCCACGCCCTAGTGAGCGCTCATGCACTGGAAGGAATGCCATATGGCGATCGGTACGGAGCGCTCCGAGCGCGCCGCCGCAGGCCTCCTGGGCGAGGCTGTCCACAAAAGCCGCGCTTTGACCCGCGCCGGCCTTCTGGAGCGCTTGTTCACATTCGCGTTCAGCGAGCTGGTGTACGCTCAGATCTGGGAAGATCCTCGCGTCGATATCGAGGCGCTCGCACTTACCCCGACGTCGCGGATCGTCACGATCGGATCCGGCGGTTGCAATATGATGAGCTATCTGACCGCGGACCCCGAGCGCATTCTCGTCGTCGATTTGAACCACGCCCACATCGCGCTGAACAAGCTGAAGCTCGCGGCGGCCAAGCATTTGCCTGATGCAGCTGCGTTCCGGCGGCTGTTCGTCGATGCGGACGATGCCGCGAATGTCGATCTCTACGATCGTTTCATCGCACCGCATCTCGATACCCAATCGCGGAGCTACTGGGACGGACGCGACAAGCTCGGCCGACGCCGAATCACGAGCTTCGGGCGAGGCTTTTACAAGACGGGTTTGCTAGGCCTTTGCATCGCATTCGCCCATCGTCTGGCGCGCATCTACGGCAAGGACCCGCGTGTCATGCTGAAGGCCCGGACGCGGGCGGAGCAAGTTCAAATCTACGAGGCGGAGCTTGCGCCGCTGTTCCAGAAGAGGATGATTCGCAAGCTGCTCGGCAACGAAGCGTCTCTCTACGGACTGGGCATACCGCCTGCGCAGTACAAGGCACTGCTCGGCAATGCGCCGCACATGGCCGAGGTCGTGGAAAAGCGGTTGCGCAAGCTCGCTTGCGATTTCGATCTCAGCGACAACTATTTCGCTTGGCAGGCGTTCAACCGCGCCTATTCGAAAGCCGCCGACGCTTCCGTGCCCCCGTATCTCGAGGCGCGCCATTTCCCGGCGTTGAAGGCGCGCGCCGACCGCGTCGAGGTCAATCACCTCTCGTTCACGAAGCTGCTCCAGCGGCAGCCGAATGCCTCGCTCGACCGCTATGTCCTGCTCGATGCGCAGGACTGGATGGACGATGCCACCCTGACCGAGCTGTGGAGCGAGATCACGCGGACGGCGCGACCCGGGGCCCGCGTCATTTTCCGCACTGCCGGTGTCGAGACGATCCTGCCGGGCCGCGTCCCCGATGCAATCCTTGGGCGGTGGACCTACGAGGCCGAGACGTCGCGCCGCCTGTTGGCAGAGGATCGCTCTGCCATCTACGGCGCGTTCCATCTTTATATTCTGAAGCCCGAGTGAGGCGGCGATGACGTCCGAGAGCCACGCCGAGCATCTCGACCGCAACTACCGCTATCAGCGCCATGTCTATGATCTCACCCGCGAGTACTACCTCCTGGGGAGAAAGCGACTGATCGCGGGATTGGCTCCACCCTCCGATGGGCATGTGCTGGAGATCGGCTGCGGCACGGCGTTGAACCTCATTCGCGCGCAGAGGCGGTATCCGGACGCCCACTACTACGGGATCGATCTCTCCCGCATGATGCTCGAGACCGCAGAAGCTGCGCTGGCGCGCCGCGGGTTTTCGGGGCGCATCCGGCTGGGGTTGGGTGACGCCACCGATTTCGATCCCGGCGCACTACTCGGCCGCGGCCAATTCGACCGGATCTTTTTTTCCTATTCCTTGTCCATGATACCCCCGTGGGAAATGGCGCTCGATCACGCTGCCGGGCTGCTTGCCCCCGGTGGTAGCTTGCATGTGGTCGATTTCGGAGCCTGCGAGGCCCTGCCAGCACCGCTCAAGCGCATCCTATATGGATGGCTGGCCCAGTTTCGCGTCACTCCTCGCGAGACTCTCGAGGCGGTACTTGGCGACCTTGCTCGCCGACACGGCTTGACGCTGACCTTCGAGCGGCTTTATCGCGGGTACAGCTACTCGGCGGTGCTCGCGCGCCGCTGAGAACGTTGTCCCGTCGGCCGGCGCCGGGGCGCATCGGTGCGGTGAGGCATTACGCAATGAAGCTCGTCATCTTCGACTGCGACGGCACGCTGATCGACAGCCAGCACAATATCACGGCTGCGATGACGCATGCCTTTGCCGGACAAAGCCTCACGCCGCCGCCGGCGCATCAGGTGCTGAGCGTCGTAGGTTTGTCACTGACCGAGGCGTTCACGGTGCTGGCGCCGACGGAGTCGTCCGAGGTGCGCCGCTCGCTGGCCGAGCACTATCGCACGGCCCACGCCGAGGGTCGGCTGCAACGCCTGGACGAGCCACTCTATCCGGGGATTCGCGACACGATCTCGGCGCTGGTCGAGCGTGGCGACGTGCTGCTCGGGATTGCGACCGGAAAGTCCCGTCGCGGGGTGGCGCGACTGCTCGAGCGCGAAGGTTGGCACGGCACATTCCTGACGATCCAGACCGCGGATGATCATCCTTCGAAGCCGCATCCGTCGATGATCATGGCGGCGCTGGCGGAAGCCGGCGTCACGCCCGAAGCCGCGGTGATGGTCGGGGACACCTCGTTCGACATGGCGATGGCCCGGAGCGCTGCCGTCGGCGCGCTTGGCGTCGGGTGGGGCTATCATCGGCCCGATCTCCTCGTTGCGGCCGGTGCGCACCGCGTGATCGCGACCGGGGATGAGCTGGTGGCGGCCATCGATCGGCAACTGTCGGAGCAGGCGATGCGCGACGCGGAGGCGACATGAGTGACGAAGCCGGCGGGTGCGCAGGAGGAAACGGAAGCGCTGATGGAAAAGGCAAGCCGATCATCATTCCCGGGCGCCACTCCGATGCCAAGCCGCTGCCGCGCCGCTTCTACAAGGACGTCTCGCTCGGCGTGGTGGGGCCGCCGCCCGCTCATGCGATCCTACTCGATGGCCGCATGGCGCAGACACCGGGCAAGCGCGAGCTGAAGGTCGGCAGCATCAGACTCGCCGAGGCCGTGGCGCGGGAGTGGGCGGATCAAGACATCCACATCGATCCGGCATCGATGCCGTTGACGCGGCTCGTCAATACCTCGATCGACGGTGTCGCGGATCGCATGACCGAGGTTGCAGCCGACGTGGTCAAGTACGCGGGCAGCGATCTCGTGTGCTATCGCGCGACTTATCCCGACGGTTTGATCGCGCGGCAGAGGGCCCACTGGGACCCCATCCTCGCGTGGGCGGCGGAGGCCCTTGGCGCTCACTTCGTCGTGGCTGATGGGCTGATGCACGTCGCTCAACCAGCCGCGGCAATCGATCGGGTCGCCGCCGCAATCGAGCCGCTCGATCCTCTACAACTCACGGCCCTGCATGTCATGACGACGTTGATGGGCTCGGCGCTGCTGGCGTTGGCCGTCGTAAAGCGGAGGGTCACTGCGGAGGCCGCCTGGGAGGCCGCCCATGTCGACGAGGATTGGCAGATCGCCGAATGGGGCGAGGATGCCGAGGCCTTGGCAAGGCGGCAGAAACGGTGGGTCGAGATGCGAGCCGCTGCAGCGTTCGTAAGGCTGACGTCGAACTAGCTGTCTGGTCGCACTGCAGCTCCTTGCTTTGTCCGGACAAAGTCCGTATTTTGAACGAGCGGAGCATCGAGCTGCAGGGCTCTGCGCCGATCGCCGCAGGTTTTGGCCCGACAGCGCCTCCGCGGCTGATTGAAAGACTTGAGACGCCCTTTCGAGAGGTCCTTTCCACGTGACGATCCAAGCCAAGCTGAAGAGCATCGACCCCCATGCCGCAACAACCCGATGGTTGGAGAGCTTCGAAGCCGCAGCCCGCAGTAACGACAGCGCAGCAGCGGCGGCCTTGTTCATCGAGGACAGCCACTGGCGTGACCTCGTCGCCTTCTCCTGGCATCTCGAGACGGTGAGCGGGCGTGGTGCGATCAAGTCGGCGCTTGCCGACCGCCTGACGACGTTCAAGCCGACCAACTTCCACATCGGCGAGAAGCGTGTGGCCCCGCGGGTCGTCAAACGGGCTGGCGTTGAAACGATCGAAGCGCTGATCGCGTTCGACACCGCCTTCGGAACCGGCAACGGCGTCGTCCGGCTCGTCGCCGACGCGGACGGGGAGCTGAAGGCGTGGGTCCTCATGACCGCGCTCGAGGACATCCGTGGCCATGAGCAGCAGATCGGCCCGCGCCGTCCGCGCGGCGAGGAATGGTCCGGCGGCTTCGGTGGCGAGAATTGGATGGACCACCGCGTCAAGACCCTCGCCTACAAGGATCGAGAGCCAGCCGTCGTCGTGATCGGCGGTAGCCAGTCCGGCCTCGGCATTGCCGCCTGCCTCAACGTCCTCGGCGTCGACACCCTCGTCATCGACAAGCATGAGCGGGTCGGTGACGCGTGGCGCAAGCGGTATCACAACCTCACTCTGCACAACGAGGTGTTCGTCGATCACCTGCCCTACATGCCGTTCCCTCCGAATTATCCCGTCTACATTCCGCGGGACAAGATCGCGAACTGGCTCGAGTTCTATGCCGACACGATGGAGATCAACGTCTGGCTCGAGACGGAATTCCTGAAGGGCACGTATGACGAGAAAGCGGGCCGCTACGCGCTGACGGTGAAGCGCGCCGATGGCACCGAGCGGCTCCTGCGGCCTCGGCACATCATCTTCGCGACGGGCGTCAGTGCGGTGCCGATCATGCCGGACCTGCCGGGCATCGAGACGTTCGCCGGCGAGTTGATGCACTCGGCGCGCTACAACTCGGGCCACAAGTGGAAGGGCAAGAAGGGGATCGTCCTCGGCACCGGCAACAGTGGCCATGACGTGGCGCACGATCTGTGTGTGGCGGGCGTTGACACCACGATGGTGCAGAGAGCCAAGACGCTTATCGTCAGCCTCAGAGAGGCGCAGCGCGTCTACGACCTCTATACGGAAGGAACGTCGACCGAGGACTGCGATATGATCGCAATGGCCTCGCCGCTGCCGGTCCTCAAGAAGGGCTACGAGCTGACCGCCAAAGCCTGCGAGATGGGCGACAAGGAGTTGCTCGACGGGCTGCGTGCCCGTGGATTCCGTCTCGACAACGGAAATCCCGGTAACATGGGCTTCCAGATGAAGTATCTGACCCGCGGCGGCGGGTACTACTTCAACGTCGGCTGCTCCGATCTGATCATCGACGGCAAGATCAAGCTGGCTCACCACCACGACATCGAGCGCGTGGTGCCCGAGGGCCTCAGGATGAAGGATGGCAGCGTCATCGGGGCGGACGTCATCGTCGCGGCGACGGGCTACAAGAACCAGCAGGACGTCGTGCGCCACTTCATGGGTGACGAGATCGCCGACCGCCTCGGCGAGGTGTGGGACTTCGGGCCCGATGGGGAACTGCAGAACATGTGGCGCCGGACGCCGATGCCGGGCATGTGGTTCGTCGGTGGCGGTCTGCCGCACGTGCGCATCTTCTCGAAGTTCCTCGCCCAGCAGATCAAGGCTGTCGAGGAGGGCCTGATCCCGGCGGTTCGCGACGAGGACAAGATGGCGCCGAAGAAGACCAGGGCGGCGTAGCCTCCGCGGCGCGGCGCCCTTTGCGCAAATCGGCCGGTTGAAGCACAATGATCGTCCCGCCCGATTAGGGTGAGGGGCGGTGGGGGCGTTTCCTCACGGCCGAGCCGCCTGTCGCAAGGTCGGGTGTGATGTTGTGGGGAGCGGGGCATGCGCGTCGGAATCGAGGTTGGCGGAACCTTCACTGACCTCGTGGCCATCGGACCCGACGGCATCGTCGTGACCAAGGTTCCGAGTGTACCGAATGCGCCCGACGAAGGCGCCTTCAATGCGCTGGTCGCGAGCGGCATTCCGATTGGCAGCATCGATGATCTTGCCCACGGCTCGACTGTCGCGACCAATGCGGTGCTCGAGCGGAAGGGCTTTCCGACGGCCTTCGTCACGACCAAGGGCTTTCGCGATATCCTCGCGCTGCAGCGTCACGGTCGCGCGCAGATCTACGATTTGGAATACCAGAAGCCCGTGCCTGTCGTGACGCGCGCCGGGAGCTTCGAGGTGGCGGAGCGGATGCTCGCCGACGGCACGGTGCTCGACACACTCGACGAGGGCGATGTGACGGCCCGGCTCGTTCCGTCGCTGCGAGAGGGCCGCTTCGAGGCGATCGCGATCTGCCTGCTCAACGCCTACGTCAATCCTGCGCACGAGCGCCGGCTAGCGGAGCTGCTGGCCGCGGCGCTGCCGGGTGTTCACGTCACGATCTCGTCCGATATCACCCGCGAGTTCCGCGAGTTCGAGCGCGCTTCTACGACGACACTTTCGGCTTACGTGCAACCGGTGATCGACCGCTACATCGCGCGCTTCCGGGATCGGCTGTCGAGCGCCGGCTTCCAAGGCCGTTTTTCGGTGATGCAGTCGAATGGTGGGCGGCTGCCGGCCGAGGCAATGCGGGCGAACGCCATCAACGCGCTGCTGTCCGGTCCCGCGGCGGGCGTGATGGGCGCGGTACGCCAGACGGGCCGGTCGGGCTACCAGAACCTCGTCACGCTCGACATCGGCGGCACCTCGACCGACGTTTGCGTGGTGACGGGCGGCAGCCCACAGTTAACTCAGGAGTTTTCTCTCGACGGCTTGCCGATCCGCATTCCGCTTCTGGACATCAACACCATCGGCGCGGGTGGCGGGTCCATCATCTGGGTGGACGACGGCGGCATGCTGCGCGTCGGGCCACACTCCGCTGGCGCCGATCCCGGCCCTGCCTGCTACGGCCGCGGCGGTTCACTGCCGACCTTGACCGACGCCCACGTCATTCGCGGCACTGTGCGGCCCGAGGCCTTTCTCGGCGGCCGGATGCAGATCGACGCGGCGGCATCCGCTCGCGCGCTACAACCCATCGCAGATCGTTTCGGCATGAGCCTGGAAGCCGCCGCCGATAGTGCCGTGGCGCTTGCCAATGCGAACATCGTGCGTGCGATCCAACTGATTTCGACCGAACGGGGCCACGATCCGCGCGACTATGTGCTGGTGCCCTATGGCGGGGCAGGACCACTGCATGCGGCGCAAGTCGCGGGGGAGCTCGGCATCGCGACGATCGTCGTGCCGCCGTCGGCCGGCATCATCTCGGCTTACGGGTTGATTGCTTCCGACTTCGTCCTGTTCGAGAGTCTGACGCGGCGTGCGCCGGCCGATGCGAACGCGGCCGATACGCTACGCGACGTGTTCGCGACCATGCGCGAGCGGGCACTGGCGCGCGCCGAGGAGGCGGGTCTCGGCAAGAAGGTGGAGCTCAAGCTCACCGCCGAGATGCGCTTCGTCGGCCAGGCGTTCGAGGTGCCGGTGACGTTCGAGGAGCGCGAAATCAGGCGCATGACGGCCGATGGCGTCAGGAAGCGGTTCGCGGATGCGCATCACCGGGTCTTTTTCTTCGGCGGTGAGGCCGACAAGCCGATCGAGTTCGTTTCGTTCCGCCTGGGGCTGGCGGCGCCGTTGAAGGAATTGCCGCTGCTGGCCGAGACGGCGACGCAGACCAAGACAGAGACGGCGATCCGACTGCACGACGACAAGCCGTGGCACGAGGGCCGCTTGCGAAGTCGGGCCTCGATGAAACAGCGTGATCGCGTGCGTGGACCTGCCTTGCTCGAAGATCCGACCTCGACTCTCTACGTGCCGCCGGGCTGGATTGCGCGGCGGGATGCGAACGACAACACGGTGCTGGAGCGCGCGTGATGCAGGAAAGAACGGCGAAAGTCGGCGCGAAGCTGAAATCGCGGACGATGACGGGGAAAGCTCGCGCGGGCTCCAAATCACTCGCACTGCTGGATCCGGTCGACTATGCGGTCATCTCGCAGGCGCTGATTGCGGTTGCGCGGGAGATGGGAACGAAGCTCATCCGATCGTCGTATTCGAATATCGTGCGCGAGGCTCAGGATGCCTCGGCGGCGCTGTTCGACCCGGCCGGCAATGTCGTCGCGCAGGCCGAGCTGATCCCGATGCACCTCGGTTCAATGTCGGAGATCTTCCGCGCCTGCACGGAGGTGACGCCGATCTCCGAGCTCAAACCCGGCGACTTCTACATCAACAACGACCCTTACGGCGGCGGCCAGCACCTGCAGGATGTTTTCATCTTCACGCCGATCTTTCATGAGGGTGCGCTCGTCGCCTTCGCGGGCACGGTGGCGCATCACCTCGATCTCGGTGGCGGCAATCCCGGGATGACGCCTGACGCCGTCGACGTGCATGCCGAGGGCATCATCATCCCGCCCTCGCGCTACGTCTACGAACGTGACTGGAACGGCGGAACGCTCGAACGGCTGATCGCGGCGAACGTGCGCGTGCCATCGCAGACCATCGGCGATTTCTATGCGCAGTTCGCGGCCAATGCGATCGGAACGGCGCGCATGATCGAGCTGTGTGCGCGATATGGGACAGCCACGGTATCGGCGGCGATGACCGAGCTGATGGCCTACTCGGAGCGGCGGTTCCGGGCTGCGCTCTCGGCGATTCCCGACGGCACCTGGCATGGCGAGGACGCAGTCGACGACGATGGCATCGGCGACACGCCGCTGACCGTGAAAGCCGCCGTCACCAAGAAGGGCGATACGGTCTCGGTCGATTTCTCGGGCACGGTCCCGCAAGTGGGCCGCAATCTGAATTGCCCGTGGGCTTCGACGGTCTCGGCGACGCTCGCTGCTATCAAGGGGGCGCTGACTAGCCCGGATATTCCCTTCAACGAAGGCTTCAAGCGCCCGATCACGGTGACCGCCCCCAAGGGCACGCTGGTCAATCCGAATTATCCGGCTCCCGTGCGTGCACGCCTGTTGCCTGCCTATCGATGCTTCAACGCGACCCTGAAGGCGCTGGCACAGGTGGTGCCGGACAAGGTGACTGCCGGCGGCAACGATAGCACGCACGCGCTCGCGATTTCGCACCTCGGTGAACGGGGCTATCGCGTCTATCTCGAGATCTATGGCGGCGGCTTCGGTGGTGGCCCGCGCCTCGATGGCTGCGACGCCGTCGACAGTCCTCTCTCCAACTGCACGAATACGCCGGTCGAGGCGACCGACATGGACTTCGATCATTTCCGCATCGTCGGCTATGGCCTCCTGCCGGATACCGGTGGTGCGGGCCGACAGCGCGGCGGGCTCGGGTTCTATAGGCGTTTCCTGATCCTGAAGGACGGTACCAACTTCGCGACCTACACCGATCGCATGCGCCTCTCGCCCTACGGACTTCTCGGCGGCGCGGACGGGAGCCGGACTCGGATCGAGATCGAGCGTGACGGCACGATCATCCGATCCAGGAGCAAGGATCGGCTGGATTTGAAGACGGGTGATGTCCTCACGCTCTATACGTCCGGAGGTGGGGGCTATGGCACAGCCGAGGCGCGCGATCCTAGGCTGATCGCCCGTGATGTCGCACAGGGCTATGTGACGGCAGAGGCGGCACAACGCGACTACGGCTGGACGGACAAGACATGACGGGTTCGCTTCCATCTCGAGCGCGCGTCGTCATCATCGGCGGAGGCGTGGTCGGCTGCTCGGTCGCCTACCACTTGGCCAAGCTCGGCTGGCGAGATGTGTTGCTGCTCGAGCGCAAGCAATTGACTTCCGGTACCACGTGGCACGCGGCGGGGCTGATCGGCCAGCTGCGGGCGACGGCCAACATGACCAAGCTGGCGCGCTACGGTGCCGAGCTCTACGACACGCTCGAAGGCGAGACCGGCGTTGCCACAGGCTTTCGCCGGGTCGGTTCGCTGTCGCTGGCACTGACGGCGGAACGCCTCGAGGAATTGCGCCGGGGCGCCTCGATGGCGCGGGCGTTCGGTGTCGATGTCGAGGAGATCTCGGTGGTGGAGGCCTCGCGCCGGCACCCGCTGGTCGACATGGCGGGCGTGCGGGGCGCGATCTACCTGCCGCGCGACGGTCAGGCCGATCCTGGGAACGTGGCCCTCGCCATGGCGCGTGGCGCAACGCAGAACGGTGTCACGATCCGCGAGAACGTCAAGGTCACCGGACTGACGCTGGCGAACGGGCGCATCACCGGCGTCGTGACGGAGCAAGGTGCGATTGCCGCCGAGATCGTCGTGAATTGCGCCGGGATGTGGGGGCGTGAGGTCGGGCGCATGGCCGGCGTACACCTGCCGCTGCAGGCCTGCGAGCACTTCTATGTCGTCTCCGAGCCGTCGGACGAGATCCCGAAAGGGCTCCCCGTGCTGCGCGTCACCGACGAATGCGCTTACTATAAGGAGGACGCCGGCAAGATCATGGTCGGGGCCTTCGAGCCCAAGGCGAAGCCCTGGGCCATCGATGGCATTCCGGACGATTTCTGCTTCGACGAACTGCCGGCCGACCTCGATCACTTCGCGCCGATTCTGGAGGCGGCGACACGGCGCATGCCGCTGCTCGGACGTCTCGGGATTCGCACGTTCTTCAACGGGCCGGAGAGCTTCACGCACGACAACCGCTATCTGCTCGGCGAGACACCGGAGGTGAAAGGCTTCTTTGTTGCTTGTGGCTTCAACTCTGTCGGCATTCAGTCGGCCGGTGGGGCGGGCAAGGCGCTTGCCGAGTGGATTGTCGGCGGTGCGCCGCCGTTCGATCTCTGGGATGTCGATGTGCGCCGGACTTTCCCGTTCCAAGCGACGCGATCCTTCATCGTGCCCCGTGTGTCCGAGACACTGGGTCTGCTCTATGCCGACCACTTTCCCTACCGCCAGTTCGCAACGGCGCGCGGGGTCCGCCGTTCCCCCGTGCACGAGGTCCTGAACCTGCACGGCGCCTATTTCGGCGAGACCGCCGGCTACGAGCGACCGCACTGGTTTGTCGATCCGGCGGATAGAGCACGTGGCATGCGTCCCGAGCCTCACGATACTTGGGGACGGCCGAGATGGTTCGCCAACGTGGCCGCCGAACATCGCGCGGTCCGCGAGGCCGTTGGGCTGTTCGATATGAGCCCGTTCGGCAAGTTCCGGGTCGAGGGACGTGATGCAGAGGCCGTCCTGCAGCGCATTTGCGCGAATGATGTCGCGGTCGAGCCGGGCCGCGTCGTCTACACCCAATGGCTGAACGAGCGCGGCGGCATCGAAGCCGACGTAACCGTCACCCGCTTGAGCGAGGCATCGTTCCTCGTTGTGACCGGGGCCGCGACGACGCGGCGGGATCTCGCATGGCTGATGCGCCACATCCCAGACGGCGCGCACTGTATCGCGTTCGATGTGTCGAGTGGCGAGGCGTGCCTCGGCCTTATGGGGCCCCGCTCGCGAGACATGCTCGCCGCGCTGTCGCCCGATGACGTGTCCGATTCCCGATTCCCGTTCGGAACTGCGCGCACGATCGAACTCGGGATGGCGCGCGTGCGCGCACACCGGATCACCTACGTCGGCGAACTCGGCTACGAACTCTATATCCCGGCTGAGTTCGCTGTTCATGTCCTGGAGACGCTGCTCGGAGCCGGCTCCGGGTTCGGCCTTCGTCTGGCTGGCCTTCAAGCTATGGACGCGCTGCGCCTCGAGAAGGCCTATCGACACTTCGGCCATGACATCGGCGACGAGGATCATGTGCTCGAGGCGGGCCTTGGATTCGCCGTCAAGACGGGCAAGGCGGCGGGCCGGTTCGGCCACTTCCTGGGCCGTGAGGCAGTGTTGGCGAAGCGCCAGTCGGGCCTGACCCGCCGTCTCGTGCAGTTCCAGCTCGAGGATCCAGAGGCGCTGCTGTTTCACACGGAGCCCGTGATCGTGGATGACAAGATCTCCGGTTACATCACGTCCGGCGGCTATGGACATACGCTCGGCGCCGCAATTGGTCTCGGCTATGTCCCATGTGCCCCAAACGAGGAGCCCGAGGCTCTGCTGGCGCGGCGCTACGAGATCGATGTGGCGGGACGCCGCGTGCCTGCGAAGGCGAGCCTGAAGCCGCTCTATGATCCTTCGAGCGCTCGTGTTCGAGGATGATGAGGGAGCGCTTCAAAAGGCCGCTTGCACGCCCGGACCTATAAACTTTAGATGCACGCCGGTCGTAGATCGGCGGGTTTGGATGGCATTGATCCGTGCGGCCTGCTGCTATCCGGCGAGTTGCCCAGGGAGCCTTCGCGATGACATCGAGCGCCAAGTCCCTCGTCTCCGCATGCCTCGTCTGGTTGGTGGCAGCCGGCGTCCCCCTCGAGCCTGCGCGCGCGGGCCCCGTCATTCTCGTCGAGGCTGGCAGCGGCCGGATTCTCTATGCGGAAGAGCAGGACCACCAGTGGTATCCTGCCTCGCTCACCAAAGTGATGACGGCCTACCTCGCGTTCGAGGCTATCAGGTCGGGTCGGCTCAAGCTGACGGACACGGTGGTGGTGTCCGAAAAGGCGCTGGAGCAGGCGCCGAGCAAGCTGGGACTTCCGATCGGCACCGAGATCGGGGTGGACGTTGCGATCCGCGCCCTGGTCGTGAAATCCGCGAATGACGTCGCCATTATGCTCGCGGAAAAGATTGGTGGGTCCGAGGAGGGGTTCGTTCAACTCATGAACGACACCGCCAAGCGCCTCGGCATGAGCCGCACCCAGTTTGTCAATCCACACGGCCTGCCTGTCCCAGGACAGATCTCGACCGCTCGGGATCTGGCCCGTCTGGCTCGCGCCGCGTTGCAGGATTTTCCCGAGCATGGTGCCGTGTGGGGCCTCTCAGAGATGCAGCTCGGTGAGCAGCGTCTTCGTTCGCACAACGGACTGCTGCGCTCGTTCGAGGGGGCCGACGGCATCAAAACGGGGTTCATTTGCGATTCAGGGTTCAACGTCGCCGCGAGCGCCACGCGTGACGGCAAACGGCTCATTGCCGTGGTCCTGGGGGAGCCGTCCGGGGATGATCGCAACCTGCGGGCGGCCAGCCTTCTGAACCATGGCTTCGAGACCGCTGCCTGGAAGGTGCGGTTCGGTGTTCCGACCATCGAGACGATGCCGATCGATCCGGTTGCCGAGGGCGTTCGCAGCGTGCGCATGTCGGTCGCGTCGTGGAACTGCAATGGGAGGAAGCCGGCACGCCAGGTTGCCAAACGTAAGCCTCGGGGACCCAAGGCGAAGACGGCACCTCAGACGCGCGCCGCGGGTGCTGGCCAGCAGCCTAAGGGTGCAGCCAAGGCGGCGACGTCTGCTGCCAAGGCGCCTGCAACGGCCAAGCAGTGAGGTCAGAGATCTAGAGGTCGAGGCAAGCGCCGCTCAGACGATCAACTCGAGATCCTGCTCCTGGTACCGACATCCCCCGGGCGGCTGGGGCTGGGGCTGGCGCTGAGGGTCGTCATCGGGCCGGCTGTCCCGACGGCGGTTATCCCGGGCGCTGGGCGGCAGAGGGGATGGGGTTGGGCTTGGCGGCGTGACAACGAAGCCGTCAGGGAGCTTCTCGCTATGGGGCGGCGGAGACGGGCTTTGGGCCCGAGCGATGCCACCATCAGCGATGGCGGCGAATGCTAGAGCTGCCAGAGCGAGGCAATGCCTCGACATTCCTATTGTACGTCGCATCTTAGTCGTCTCCGCGCGACAGGCCGAGGGCTCCGGTCGACTCGTTGCCTGCGCGATCAAGGCTCGTACCACGGTGCCAGTCTACCGGAGCGCGGCCTCGCCGTCCCCCCCGAGACCCATTCTGTACACCGGCGATGGGCGTGCGCTCCGACGGATAGTTTCGGGACACGACGGAGCGGCGCCGTTCCGACGTGGCACGCTTTGTCGTGGAACGAGATGTCTGAGGCGCGGGAGCGGGCCCGGCCAGCGGGGCTTCGGCGGTGGCGTCGTTCTTGCTTTTGGACAAAGAACCATGAAGCAACGTATCCAAGGTCAGATCATGCCGCAAAGCTGGCACCCCGATGAAGACGTCACACCGACGCCCCGCGAGGTCGGCGAGATGGCGTCGGTGCTCGAGGGCCGTCATGGGCATTTCGCCGTCGGCGTCGCCGAGTTTTTTTCGACGCAACATGCACTTGGTGGCGATGCGGGAAGATCCTGGGCCTGGGCCGGGGTGGCCGAGATCATCCGCCAACGCGAAATCAGGCGGTGCAAGGAGCGTTAACCGACGCTCGGTAACGTATAGGGTGCCGGCGGATCGGAACGGTCCGGAATGGCGTTGCCTGAACCACCCGATCGGGTTGACGACAGGGTCGGCTGTGCCGGCGCTCGGTTGCCCAGAGAGTCCGATTCAATGCTCACTTCCGACAAGGCGACGGCCGTGGCAGACGGCGCTAGCGGCGTGTCGCTGGCGGTCCGGATAGCCGGCTGGATCGCCGGGTTTGCAGGAGGCGCGAGCGATCATCAGTCCGTTCAGCGCGGCGCGCTGGTCGCCTTTCTGGTGCGGGTTGCCAGTGCGGGCATTCTCTACCTTTCGCAAGTCGTCCTGGCCCGATGGATGGGTGGCTTCGAATACGGCATCTACGTCTTCGTGTGGACCTGGGTTCTGGTTCTCGGAGGGATCTCGAACCTGGGTCTCTCCACATTGATGATCCGACTCGTCCCGGAATACCGCGAGAGGGGCGAGCACGCTTTGCTTCGTGGACTTCTGCACTCGGGCCGCATCGTGCCGGTTGCAATGGCGACGACCGTCGCGGGAGTGGGACTTCTCGCGCTCCAGGTGTGGGGCGAGGCCCTTTCCGGTCACTATGTGCTTCCTGCGATCATCGCGCTGGCTTGCGTGCCGATGATTGCACTCTCAGACGTTCAGGACGGCATTGGGCGCGGCCGCGGATGGTTCGTCGAGGCTTTGCTCCCACCTTACGTTCTGCGCCCGCTGCTGGTGCTTACTGGCATGGTGGTGGCTCACGAGCTGGGCTGGCCAATGTCTGCGGTGACGGCGGCCATGGCGGCGGTCGCGGGGACGTGGGCCGCAGCGGTGATCCAGACCGTACTCGTGGGGCGACGTTTGCGCCGCGAGATCGAGTTCGGGCCGAGGAGCGGGGACATTCGGGGCTGGCTCGCCACCTCGCTGCCGCTGCTGGCGATCACCTTCTCCGAGGTCCTCCTGCAGACGACGGACGTCCTCGTCGTCTCGCAGATGATGGGACCTGGGGATGTGGCGATCTATTTCGCCGCAGCAAAGACAATGAGCCTGGTGATGTTCATCCACTATGCCGTCGGCAGTGCGATGGCCAATCGCTTCGCGGCGTTGAACGCGCGCGGCGACAGGGAGGGGCTGGTCGCGGCGATCCGTCAGGCCGTTAACTGGACGTTCTGGCCATCCGTGGCCGGCGCGGCGCTTATCCTGCTCGCCGGTAAGCCGCTGCTGTGGCTCTTCGGCCCGCAATTTGCGGACGGCTATCCTGTCATGCTCATCCTTGTCCTGGGCTTCCTGGGACGGGCCGCCGCCGGCCCATCGGAGCTGCTGCTCAATATGCTCGGGCAACAGCGGGCGACGGCGTGTGTCGCGGTTTGTGTGGCGCTGCTGAATATTGCGCTCAACCTCGTTCTCGTGCCGCGGCTGGGATTGCTCGGCGCGGCCACCGCCACGGCTACATCGCTCGCGATCAGTGCTGCGTTGAATACGGCAGTCGCCCGCCTGCAGCTTGGCCTCAGAATCGCGATCTGGAGCAATCTCCGCAGCGCGTGACGCTTGCCTCGCGATGGCGTTCGGCCACGAACCGGCCTAGTCTGCCGGTCGATGACAAGTTTGTTCGAAGCCGCAGGCATGACGGAAGGGGTGCGCCGACCCCTCGCGGATCGGCTGCGCCCGACGCGCCTCGCCGACGTGGTCGGGCAGGACCACCTCGTCGGCCCGGACGGGACTCTGACGCGGCTGTTGTCTTCCGGGCGCATGCCGAGCCTCGTCCTCTGGGGGCCGCCCGGTACGGGCAAGACCACGATCGCCCGTCTGCTCGCCGCCGAGGTCGGGCTCGAGCTGGAACAGCTCTCCGCGATCTTCTCCGGCGTGCAGGACCTCAAAAAGGCGTTCGACCGCGCCCGGTCACGGCGAGAAGTGGGTAAAGGGACGCTGCTTTTTATTGACGAGATCCATCGGTTCAATCGGGCGCAGCAGGACAGCTTCCTGCCGGTGATGGAGGACGGGACCATCACCCTCGTCGGCGCAACGACAGAGAACCCGTCGTTCGAGCTGAATGCGGCGCTTCTGTCGCGTGCTGTGGTGCTCGTGCTGCATCGCCACGATCGCGTTGCCATCGACAAGCTGATCGCCAGGGCCGAGGTGGCCGAAGGCCGGCCGCTTCCACTCGATGGCGACGCGCGAGAAGCGCTCGCGGCAATGGCCGACGGCGACGGCCGCACGGCCTTGAACCTCGTCGAGGAGGTGTTCGCCGCCGTCGCGGCGGGTGGGGCCTCCCTCGACCGTGGGCGATTGAGCGACCTCGTCCAGCGCCGTGCGCCGCTCTACGATAAGAGCCGCGATGGGCACTACAACTTGATTTCAGCGCTCCATAAGTCCGTGCGTGGATCCGATCCCGATGCGGCGCTCTACTGGCTCGCGCGCATGCTCGACGGCGGCGAGGACCGCTTGTTTCTGGCGCGGCGTCTCGTGCGCATGGCGGTCGAAGATATAGGGCTTGCCGATCCACAGGCGCTTCAGCAGGCACTGGCGGCGAAGGAGACGTACGATTTTCTCGGCAGTCCGGAGGGCGAGTTGGCACTCGCGCAGGCCACCATCTACCTCGCGACCGCGCCCAAATCGAATGCGGCCTACGTCGCCTACAAGGCCGCGATGCAGGCGGCCAAGCAAAACGGCAGCCTCAGCCCGCCGAAGCACATTCTCAACGCGCCGACGAAACTGATGGCCAACGAAGGCTACGGCGCCGGATACGCCTACGATCACGATACAGCCGAAGGCTTCTCCGGCCAGAGCTACTTCCCCGACGAGATGGGAGAGCGGCCGGTCTTCTATGCCCCGCCGGAACGGGGTTTCGAGCGTGAGATCAAGAAGCGGCTCGCCTACTGGGACGGCTTGCGTAGGCGACAGAAGAATTAATCGAAAATCCTCGCGTGTGCTGGCCAACACAGCGTTGGCTTCCGGTTTGCATCAAGGTCAGTTCATCGGAGGCGGCAAGTGTCGGCCCCCGACCACTCTGGACCCTGATGGAGACGACTCATGCTCAGCAAGATTTCGACCCTCGCCGTTACTGGCCTTCTCGGCGCCGCCACCCTGCTCGGCAGCGTCAGCCTCGGCAGCAGCGAAGCCGAGGCCGGCTACCATAAGCGCAGCTACGGTCACAAGCATTACGGCCACAAACACCACGGCTACGGCCACAAGCGCCACTATGGCCACAAGCGCCACTATGGCCATCGCCACTACAAGCCGTCGCACTATGGCTGCAAAGTGTGGAGCCACGGCTACAGCAAGAAGTGCCTCGTTTGGTGGTGATCCGGCTTCACGCCGCGCCTAACCTCCACCCCGGCGGCCTCTGGCGCGCCGGGGTTTGTCGTTGGGGATGCCTCTGGGCTGCAGGCGCGGTAGGGTTGTCTGATGGGGGCTGGTCGTCGGTGGCCCACTCCCGGGAGCTGGGATGAGGCATGGCCATTCAGGACACGTTGAGCCGCAGCGTATTGAAGTCGAAAAGCGTGCTCGGCCGTCTGCCGGACGAGGCGATCGATGTGCTGGTCGGGCGGGCCCGTCATGTTCGCTTCGGCAAGGGCGAAATGCTCTATCGACGTGGTGACGAAGGCGACAGCCTTATGGTCATCCTCGCCGGGCGTGTGAAGATCTCCAACATTACCGACGACGCGCGGGAGGTGGTGCTGAACTTTCTCGGCCCCGGCGATTTGAACGGGGAGATCGCCGTGCTCGACGGCAAGGGACGCTCCGCCGATGCGACAGCGCTCGAGCCGACCGAGGCGGCGTTGATCCATCGTCGGGATTTGTTCGCCGTGCTCGAGCGTTACCCCGCGGCTCTGCTGGGCATCGTCAGTGTACTCGCGAGCAAGCTGCGCATGGCATCGGCCATGGTCGAGCACGGTCTTTTGCAGATGTCGGCCAAGGCGGCGCATGGACTGTTGCGGCTCGCGGCGTTGCATGGCCGCGAGGCCGCCGACGGCACGCATCTCGACATCAAATTGTCACAGAAGGATCTCGGCAGCTACCTTGGCCTCTCGCGTGAAAATACCAGCCGCGAACTCGGCCGCTTACGCGAAGCGGGTCTCGTGCGGACCGAGGACGGCGAGATCATCATCACGGACAGGCAAGGCCTTGAGGACTGGGCATCAGCAGCGGGCTGAGCCTCAGCCGTCCTGCCTTTTCGGAGGCCGCGGGGCCTTGATGAGAAGTGCCGCAAGGGCCGCGAGACCTCCGAGGGTTGCAAAAACGGCCAGCGAGGCGGCGTAGTCTCCCGTCCAATCCCTGAGCACGCCCGACAAGAGCGGCCCCGACGCCTGAGCCGTCACCTGGATCGCCAAAGCAACGCCACGGATGGCGCCAAAGCTGCGGCGGCCGAAATAGTCGGCCCATGCGACGGGCAAAGCCGTATGGATGCCGCCCATCGCGACGCCGAACATGCCAGCCGCGGCGAGCGCCTCGAACGGACTTGTGACACGCGCAATCAGCAGCGATGCCGCGCAGAGGGCGACGCCCGAGAAGGCGAGCCCGACCCTGACGCCGATGCGGCGCAGGATGATGCCGAACGCAAGGCCGACCAGTCCGGACGTTGCTGAGAACATCGTGACGCTCGATACGGCGACCGACGCTCCGACGCCGCGCTCCATGAGATGTGCAGCCTGGTGCAGGCTCATGCCGGCCTGCACTGGGTAGACCAGCAGCGTATACAGCGAGAGCAGCCAGAATGCGGGTGTCGCGAGCGCTTCCGCCCGCGTGAACGACGGCTCTTCGACTGGGGGACGGTGCGCCGCAGCGCTACCGGCTACAGCCGACGTCGGCGGGGCTCCGCCGTCCGGCAACAGTCCCAAATCCTCGGGACGGCGCACCATCAACGCCCATGTCGGAAGGAATCCGACGGCGAGCACGGTCACGCCGATCGCTATCCATCCGGTGCGCCAGCCGCCGTGGAGCATCGCCCAGTAGGCGATAAGCGGCATGAGGGTCAGCCCGACCATCTGGGCGAGAGTCGCAATCGATGTGGCCAATGGGCGGCGCGCCACGAACCAATTGACCACGGCGCCGTGCGTTCCCAGGTCGAACGGGCCGGCGAAGTTCATCCTGGCAATGCAGAACAGCAGATAGAAGCCGAGGAGGGATTCGACGCCCGAAAGCATCAAGATGGTCGCGCCGGTGGTCAGTATGGCGGCGAGAAGGATGGTGCGCGGCCCCTTCCGGTCGAGGAACGTCCCAATCATCGGCGACGTGAGTGCCGCCAGAATGCCGCCCACCGAAACGGCGCCGGAGAAGGCCGTACGCGACCAGCCGAATTCGTCGGTCATGGGGGTGACGAAAATCGAGAGGGTCGCCACCGCCGGGCCGACGCGCGCGATCGCCGCGCAGCAGACGCAGGCGAGCACGACCCAGCCATAGTAGAACGGCAGCCGCTGGGCGAGGCTGGCGGCGAGGGAGAGGCGCGTCATGCGGTGGTGGTGTCGGTCACAGGGGATGCTCCGGCTCTGCGGCGGTGCCGGCCGCCCTCCGCGATGTTGGACGAGCCGACCCGGACCAGCAAGGGCTTGTCGGCGCACTTTGTAGATGCCGCAAGGGATGCAACACTTGGCACTGATCGACAAAGGACGTGCCAGGGGCTCTCCATGAAATTCGCGCTGCATTTCTCCAATTCGAATTTCCCCGATGCCGCCGAAGCCAAGCGCCTGGCGATCGCGGCCGAGGCTGCCGGGTTCGAGAGCCTCGTCGTCATCGAACACGTCGTCTGGCCGACCCACTACACGTCCCGTTATCCCTACTCGCCGACCGGCCGTCTGCCCGGCGGTCCGGAGACGAACCTTCCCGATCCGTTGATCTGGATGGCCTTCGCGCTGGCCGCGACGACGACGTTGCGATGCATGACGGGCATTCTGATCCTGCCGCAACGCAATCCGGTGGTGCTCGCCAAGGAGCTGGCGACGCTCGATTTCATGAGCGGGGGACGCCTTGAACTCGGCATCGGCGTCGGCTGGCTGAAGGAGGAGTTCGAGGCGCTGGGCGTGCCGTTCGAGAAACGCGGGGCGCGCGCGAACGAAGCCATCGCTGCAATGCGCGCGCTCTGGGCCGCCGACGATGCGAGCTACGACGGCAAGTTCGTCAACTTCTCGGGCATGAGCTGCAATCCGAAGCCCGTGCGCGGCCGCGTGCCGATCCACATCGGCGGCCATTCCGAGGCTGCGGCGCGCCGGGCTGCCATTCTGGGCGACGGGTTCTTTCCGGCGACCGGCTCCCAGGTCGACATTGCGCCGATCATCGCCTTCATGAGGAAGACGGCGACGGAGAACGGTCGCGATCCTGCATCGATCGAGATCACGACGGGCTGTCCCGGTGCGCTGCCAGGTTCCGGCATCGATCCCCTCAAGGCCGTCGCCGAGACGGCTGCCAAGGGCGCCGGTCGCATCGTGCTGCCGGTTACGGCCTTCATGGCGGGTGGACCGGCGGGCGCGACGCAGCATGCCAACACGTTCGGCGGACTGGACCATTCGGGCCTCGAGAGCCGTCTCGCAGAGTTCGGTGACAAGGTGATCCGGCACGTGGGCGGCTGATCGTGGCTCGTCCGACCGGCCGGACCGTGCCGAAGGTGCAGCCGCACAAGGGGGGCGTCGGCGGGCGCTGAAATCCTCTCCCGAATGCAATGATTTAGTTGGAGAGCGGAACAGTGCCGGGCCGCGTTGGCAAGCCTCGGAAACTGCGCTAAGCCTGTCCGGACATAGATCCATCCAGGAGACGCCCCATGTCCGCCGACGGCGCCATGCCCTCGCCCCATCCGACTGTGAAGCCGCTGCAGGGCATCCGCGTCATTGATGTCTCGAGCTTCCTGGCAGGGCCGTTCTGCTCGACGCAGCTCGCCGAGTTCGGGGCCGAGGTGTTCAAGCTCGAGCTGCCGGGCGTGGGCGATGCGCTACGCAAGTTCGGTACGCCGACACCATCGGGCGATTCGCTGCCGTGGATGCAGGAGACGCGCAACAAGAAAGTGGCGACGCTCGATCTGAGGAAGCCGGAGGGCGCCGAACTCCTGAAGCGCATGATCCGCAAGGCCGATGTGTTGGTCGAGAACTTCCAGCCCGGTACGCTCGAGAAGTGGGGGCTCGGCTGGGACACGCTGAAGGAAGAGAACGGCAAGTTGATCATGGTGCGCATCTCGGGTTTCGGCCAGACGGGGCCATACTCGCCCCGACCCGGGTTCGGCCGCATCGGTAATGCGTTCGGCGGGCTTTCTTATCTCGCAGGCTTTCCGGACCGGCCGCCGACAACGCCGGGCTCCGCCACCATCCCCGACTACATGGCTGGCCTCTATGGCGCCCTCGGCGTGATGTTCGCACTCCGCGCCCGCGACATGACGGGCCGGGGCCAGTACATCGACATCGGCCTCTATGAGCCGATCTTCCGCATACTCGACGAGCTGGCCGCCTCCTATAACTACAAGGGCTATCAGCGCGAGCGCATGGGGCCGGGGACCGTGAACGTCTGCCCGCACAGCCACTACCCGACCAAGGACGGCAAGTGGATCGCGATTGCCTGCACGTCGGACAAGATCTACGCCCGCCTCGCGGAGGCTCAGGGCCAGCCGGAGCTGGCCGTCCCCGGCGGCAAGTGGGAGAAGATCGCCGACCGCGATCGCGAGCGTGACGACGTCGACGCCTGGGTGGCGCGCTGGACCATGAAGTTCACGCTCGATGAGTGCATCGCCGAGTGTGATAAGTTCCAGGTGCCGTGCGGACCGGTGTACTCGATCTCCGACATCTTCAAGGACCCGCATTATGCGGCGCGTGAGAACATTCTCCGCATGTACGACGAGCGCGTCGGCGGCGAGATCGCCATGCCGAACGTGGTGCCGCGCCTGTCGGACACGCCCGGCAAGGTCGAGTGGCTCGGGCCCCCGATGGGTGCACACACGGACGAACTCTACAAGGGATTGCTGGGCCTCACCGATGCGGAGATGGGGAAGCTGAAGGACAAGGGCGTGATTTGAGGCGGTCGCAGCCTGTGATTTGAAGCTCGAACGAGCCCTCTCTCCGTCGGTTGGTACGTGCGATGGTAGAGGGCTGCCCCGGACACTCGGTCCGGGGAGGGGGGTGGCGGCTCGACTGACATGTGAGCCGCCGAGGTCACTCTGAGGAAGATCAGCCACCGAAGCGATCCTCAGCGCGGCCGTAATGGCGACGCGTGGGACCCACTCCTGAAGTCGACAGCGCGTCAGCTTCCACGGAGGCTTTCGCCAGCTGCGAGCATTGGTACATTCGATTGACACGGACATTGTGAGGGCTTAGCCCAGCTCCCATGATCACGCGCCTGAGCATGCGACGTCGCCGTTCAACCTTGCCCACAATGGCGCGAGAACGGTGACACACGCTTAGAGCAACGTGATCATCCGCAAGCCGCGCCCCGTGCGCGGCTTTTGTTTGTTCGCCACGGGGGCCGTCAGAGACAACCAACGGAAACCCATGGACACCACAATGAGCATTCGTGCTGGCATCGTCGGAATCAGCGGTTTTGGAGGCGGCGAGGCAATGCGCCTTGTCGCGAGCCATCCTTCATTTGAGCTTGTCTATGCTGCGGGCGAGGGCAGTGCTGGGAGTCAGTTGGCAGATCGCTTTCCCGGTGTGCCGGCCAAGCTGGCCGAAATGGTCATTGAGAAATGGGACCCGGTAACCCTGCCGAAGCTCGACGTGTTGTTCGCGTCGCTGCCTACGGGCACCTCGGCGGAGGCGCTGGCGTGCGTACCCAAGGGCGTGAAGATCGTCGATATTGGCGGCGACCACCGCTACGCCGAGGGTTGGGCGTATGGCTTGGCGGACATCTGGCCAGATCAGATAAGAGGCCAAAGTCGCATCGCTAATCCTGGCTGTTTCCCTGCGGCGGCGCTGAATGCGCTGGCACCGCTGCTGGTCGACAAGCTGATCGAGCCCAGCAGCATCGTGATTGACGCCAAGACTGGGATCTCCGGCGCCGGTCGAGGCGGCGGCGACAGCAAGTTTGGCTATGCCGAGAGCAACGAGAACTTGGTGCCTTACGGTTTGCTCAAGCATGTCCACATGCCCGAAATCGTGAAGACGATCGAGCGGCTGAGCGGCGGCAGCGCGGGCGGGCTGGTGTTCACCCCTCACTTGGTGCCGATGACCCGCGGCATTCTCACGACCATTTACTGCCGAGGCCGCGCTACGACGGCCCAGTGTATGGACTCTGCCAGGCGCTTCTATGCCGGGCGGGCGTTGGTCCGCGTGACGGACAAGCCGCCGCAGACTAAATGGGCCGCCGGCTCAAACCTCGCTCTCGTTAGTTATGCGGCCGATCCTGAGCGCAACTTGGTGATCGCGATGGGCGTGGTCGATAATCTCGGCAAGGGTGCAGCCGGTCAGGCTCTGCAGAACGCGAACCTGATCTTTGACTTGCCAGAAACCACAGGGCTCGACGGCGCACCTGTTTGGCCGTGAAATCGTGGTCCGCTGTAATATCAATGAGCCGACGCCGAGTTGGCGTCGGCCGAGAAACTGTTGATGGGAGTTCCTGGCCCTGCGCAACCGTTGACGCTCTGGCGCTGTCACGGTCGGCATGGTCGCGACCTCGCGGCGATGCGGCAGACGCTCTCTCCAACCCCCCCCGCCCATCATCCAGGCATTGCGCTCCCTGGCTCCTGTCGTAACCTGCTCCCCGACACTCGCCCCCGAGGGAGCCGCCCGATGACCGACACTGCCTCCGCCGTTGCACGTCTCGAGGCCAACCGCGCCGCGGAAAAGGCCTGGAACCCACACGTCAATGCCGTCATCACGTCGATGCCCGCGGCGCGCGACGACGCCGAAGCCGCCGACAAAGCCGCCCGCGACGGTCGCTGGCTCGGCCTCCTTCACGGCGCGACGATTGCCGTGAAGGACAACATCGAGACGGCCGGGACGCGGACGACGATGGCGTCGAAGTTCTTCGCGGACAACGTGCCGAACCGCGATGCGCCTGTCGTAACGCGGATGCGCAAAGCGGGGGCCGTACTCACGCAAAAAGTGACGCTGCACGAGTTCGCGTTCGGCGTGCGCTCGATGTCGTCGCTGATCGGGCAATGCAAGAACCCTTGGGGGCTCGATCGCATCCCGGGCGGCTCTTCGGGTGGCTCCGGCGTCGCCGTCGCGACCGGCATGGCTGACATGGCGCTCGGAACGGATACGGGCGGTTCGGTGCGCATTCCGGCTGCCATCAACGGGATCACGGGCTTGCGCCCGACTTCGGGCCGCGTGCCGAACGCCGGTTGCTTTCCTGTGAGCGCGTCGCACGACACGATCGGGCCGATGGCGCGCTCGGCCATGGATTGCGCGCGGCTGTTCGCGGTGATCGCCGGCTACGATGCCGATGATCCGACGAGCCGTGACCAGCCGCTCGAGAATTTTCTGCCGACCCTCGGTGACGGGATCGAAGGGGTTCGCGTCGGGGTCGTGCGCAACTACTACTTCAACAATGTGCCGGCGGATCGGGCGGCGGCGCTCGAGGCTGCGATCAAGCAGCTCGAGAAGCTCGGCGCAAAGATCTCCGAGGTCTCGCTGCCGGGTGCCAATACGGTGCAGGATCAGTGTGCGGTGATGATCTTCTGCGACGCGTGCGAGGTACATCGCGACCGGCTCGGCGATCCGTCGAAATGGGTGCCGCAGACCATCGAGCGGCTTCGGATGGGGCTCGAGCGCACCGGCGTCGAGTACGCCGCGGCGGTTCGTGCGAAGGACGTGTGGATGCGGACGCTCGCCAAGACGTTCGACACGGTGGACGTGCTGCTGACGCCGACCCTGCCGATCGATCCGCCGCCACATGCCGAGGATCGCTCGCTCTGGGCCGCGACCAAGGCCGTGGCGCAGAACACCTATAACGGTGCATTCGGGCACATTCCCGGTATTGCCGTGCCGTGCGGATTCTCGGCGGCCGGATTCCCGGTGTCGATGCAGCTCGAGGCGGCCTGGTGGAAGGAGCCGCTGCTGCTCAGGATGGCGCACGCCTACCAACAGGTGACCGACTGGCATCTGAGGCGGCCGACCTTGCCGAAGGCGTAGGGCTCATCGTCGCGGCGCGGGACGGTTCTTACTGCGGCGTGTCGCCGGAGTGGTCGACCCGAACTATGGCGGGTGCCTTAGCCCCTCCCCGCCATGGGGAGGGGGATCTGCCAAATGCGATGCACTGGCGTCGGTTTCTGCTGGCCCCGTTTATTGGGCCAGATGGCATTACTCGACGGGGCTCAGTACGGCGCCTTCGGCGGGAACTTGGGTTTGCGCTTTTCGACGTGGCTGAGGTGGCCTTCCTTCATCTCGGGGCCGCCGAAACCGAGGAACTCGAGGGCGAGCGACGCGTCGAAGGTGGGGCCGGCCATGCGCAGCCAATTGTTCAGCGAATGCTTGGTGAAGCGTATCGCCGTTTGCGCGCCGCCGAGCAGCTTGTCGCAGACCTGATAGGCGGTCTCGATCACCTTGTCGTCGTCGGCGACGAGCGAGACGAGCCCCAGTCGCTCGGCTTCCTCGCCTTTGAGGGTCTCGCAGAGCATCAGGTAGTACTTGGCTTTCGCCATGCCGCACAGCAGCGGCCAGATGATCGCGGCGTGATCGCCAGCGGCGACACCGAGGCGGGTGTGTCCATCGATGATGCGCGTATTGCGTCCGGCAATGGTGATGTCGCAGAGGAGGCCCGCTGCGAGACCGGCGCCGACCGAGACGCCTTCCATGGCGCAGACGGTTGGCTTGGAGCAATTGATCACGCCGTAGACCAGGTCGGAGGCTTCCTTCCAGACCCGCATGCGCGTCTCCCAGCTCTGGGCGATCTGCTCGACCAGCTTCAAGTCCCCGCCGGCCGAATAGGTGCCGCCCTCGCCGCGCAACAGCACGACCTGGACGCTCTCGTCACGGTCGATGTCGGCCCAGACGCGGCCGAGCTCGGCATGGCCATCGACCGTGACGGCGTTGAGCTTGCCCGGCGCGGACAGCACGACTTCGAGCAGACCTTCCTTGGGGCGGTTGAATTTCAGGTACTTGTAGTTCTTCGGATCGACAGTCATCGGGCGCTCCTCTCGTGTTGTGATGTCAGAGGTCATACTACCCGCGATCGAGTGTGGGCGGGCAAGTCGTGCTGCGTCATCGACCGCCGGTAGCGCGGCGCTCGCGCTGGAAGGCGTAGATGCCGGCCGCGATGAGGATGGCGATGCCAGTGAACGAAAGCGCATCGGGCAGCTCACCCCAGACGAAGAGGCCGAGAAGGATCGCCCAAACGATGCCCGCATAGCGGAAGGGAGCGACGGTCGCGATGTCGCCGCCGCGGATCGAGGCTATTACCCACAGATGGCCGGCGAGCGTCAGCGCTGCGGAAAAGGCAATAAGGGCCATCTCGGTCGGGGTGGGCCAGACCCAACTCTCAAAAGCGGCAAACCCGAGCGCCGTCAGTGCCACGAACGCCTGCGAGACCAACATGATGACAAGAGGCGAGAGACCACCGTCGAGGCGCCGTGTGGTGATGTCCCGCAGCGTCCCGCAGAGCACGGTGCCGACCGCGAGCAGCGCCCAGATGTTGAACGCGCTGGTGCCGGGTTTGATGACCAGGAGGGCGCCGCAAAGCCCGGCCGCAACCGCAGCCCATCGCCGCCAGCCGACGCTCGCGCCCAGGAAGATCGCACTGGCCGCGGTCAAGGTGAGTGGTGTCAGCTGGAGAATGCCCATGATGTCCGCGAATGGCATGCGACCGACAGCGGCCTGGAAGAACAGGGCGCTGCCCGCATCGCCAGCGCTTCGCCATGCCATCAAAGGCACGAATGCCTGGCGGATCGAGTGGATGACGCCGCTGTACACGGCTGCGATGGCTACCAGCAGAGCGGAACCGGTGCAGCGCAGGAAGACCGCTTGACCGGTCGGAACCGTACCCGCAATCAACTTCATGGCTGCGTCGCCGAACGTGAAGGCGACCGTCGCGAGTACCATGGCCCCGATGGCCTTGACGGAGCGGGCCGACGCCGTAGGGATCGCTTCGCTCCTGCCCATCTGCCGCAACCCTCTCATGCGTCGTGTCTCACTTGCGCTTCGCCGCCAAGTCGACGAAGCCTTGGGGCTGTTCGGTACAGCAGAGCACAGCTCGGGCCTTTTGCGTCAATCGACGAGGGAGACCGCTTCATTGAATGACGCGAGCGCGGGGCGCCTCGATGCGACGAGGGCGATGCTGGGGGCGGTGCTGGCACTCGCCTTCGTGATGAACATGCTTGGTCGCGGGGCGACCGAGGTGTTCGCCGTATTTCTCCTGCCGGTCGAGACGGCGCTCGGCGTGACTCGCTCGCAGATCACCGGCGTCTATTCGCTGTTCATGCTCGTCGTGGGTCTCGCCGGCCCGGTCGCGGGCGGGGTCTTCGATCGCTTGGGCGCACGGGCATCGTATTGCAGCGGGTTGGCTCTTCTGGGTGCGAGCCTCACTCTCGCGAGTTCAGCGACGGCGATCTGGCATTATGCGCTGACGGTCGGACTTGCCTCGGGTCTCGGCGTGTCGATGCTCGGCATGGTGACGGCCAACGCGCTGCTCAGCCGCTGGTATCAGGCGCGACTCGGCACGGCGATCGGCGCGGTCTACGCGGCGACCGGCTTCGGCGTGTTGATCATGGCGCCGGTGGCGCAGCTACTCATCGACGCTTTCGGCTGGCGGGACGCCTACCGGATCATGGGGGGCGTCCTGTTGGGGCTGGCAGTGCTGACGGCTTTCCTGCCGCTGTCGCGGATGTCGCACGGCTCGAGCGACTGGCAACGCCGGCGGGCTGCCAGCGAGGCTGCGACGGGTGGCGGATGGAACGTGCTGCGGGCGCTGAAGACGAAGCCGTTCTGGGCGCTTCTGGTCGTCTACTTCCTGACGTCGCTCGCCTCGTTCGCGGTCTCGCCGCAGGCGGTGGCGGCCATGGTGGAGGCCGGCATCACGCCGCTTGTCGCAGCCAGTGCGTTCGGTCTCACCGGCATGCTGTCGCTGATCGGGAATGCGAGCATCGCCCCGCTCGTCGAGCGGTTCGGACAGCGCTCCATGATCACGCTCTCGTACCTCGGCACCGTGATCGGCATTCTCTGCCTGGCGGCGTTGCCGTCGCATCCGTCGCTGCTGCTGGTCTACGGCTGGGCGATCCTGTTCGGGATCAATCAGGGCACGCGCGGGCCGATCATTTCGACTTTGACCGCGACGATCTACGCCGGGGGCGGGGTCGGGCGGATCTACGGGACGATTGCGCTCGGCATGGGCTTCGGTGCGGCGTTCGGATCGTGGCTGTCGGGCTATCTGCACGACGTCACGGGCGATTATCTCGCGTCGTTCGTGATGGCGGCTGGTGCCGCCGCACTCGGTATGGCGACGTTCTGGACCGTGCCGCTGCTCAGCGAGGCAAGGAAGGCGAACGCGGCGCGGGTTGAGCAGGCGTCGCAGCCGAAAGGCTGAGCCGCGACGCTGCGGAGGTGGCGCTACGGCAGCACTTTGCCGGGGTTCATGCGCCCGTCGGGGTCGAGGGCTGCCTTGATCTGGCGCATGACGTCGAGGGCGATCGGGCTCTTGTGCGTGTGCATGGCATGGCGCTTCGACTGGCCGATGCCGTGTTCGGCCGAGAAGCTGCCGCCGAGGGACACCGCGATCGCGTTGACGAGCGGCTCGAAGCCGTCCGTCGCCTCAACCCAAGCGGGGCGGCCCTTGCTCCAGCCCGAGGGTGCGTGGAGGCCGAAGTGAATGTTGCCGTCACCGGCATGTCCGATGGCAGCGATGCGGCCCTGGGGCCAGCGCGCGGAGACCTCGCGGATCGCCGTGGCGAGGAACTCGGGGACGGCCGATACGGGCACGGCGGTGTCGGTGTTGACGGCGGGGCCCTCGAGGCGCGAGCACTCGGGGTAGTCCTCGCGGATCTTCCAGATGCCGAGGCGCTGGGCCTCGCTCTCGGCGAGCGACGCGTCGGTGACCTCACCGGCCTCCATGGCCTCGGCGAGCGTACCTTCCATCATCTCGCGGAGAGGCACGCTCGGGTGAGCAGCGGCGATCTCCAGCATGACGAACCATGGGCTCTCGAGCGGCAGCGGCATGCGCAGGCCGACGCCGTGGCGCGCGGCCGTCTCCATGCAGTAGCGGGCGCAGAGCTCGAAGGCGATCAGGTCAGCGCCGGATTCCATCATTCGAGAATAGAGCGACAGGGCGGCATCCGGGCTCGGGACGGCCACGAAGGCGGTCTCCATGCGCTTGACCGGGGGCTGCAAACGCAGGGCCGCCGCCGTGATGATACCAAGCGTGCCCTCGCCGCCGATGAACAGGTGGCGGAGCGCATAGCCGCTGTTGTCTTTCCGGACGCGGCGCAGATCGTCGAGAATGCGGCCGTCGGGCAGGACGACCTCGAGGCCGAGGACCAGCTCGCGGGCGTTGCCCCAGCGCAAGGTGCGGATGCCACCAGCGTTGGTCGACAGCATGCCGCCGATCTGGGCCGTGCCCTGAGCGCCCCACTGGATCGGGAAGAAGCGCCCAGCGTCGGCAGCGGCCTGCTGGACGTTCTGGACGACGCAGCCCGCCTCGGCGACGAGCGAGAAATCGCGGGCGTCGACGGAGCGGATACGATTGAGGCGCTCCAGCGAAAGCACGATGGAGGCCGGACCGTTGGCGGCCGGAACGGTGCCGCCGCAGAGGCCCGTGCGCCCCCCGGCCGGAACCACGGATAGGCCGTGTGCACTCGCGCATCGCATGACCTCCGCGACATGGGCGGTGGAGGCCGGCTTCACGACGGCGACAGGGGTGCCCCTGTAGGCGCCGCGCCAATCGACGGCGTAGGGGGCGACGTCGTCCTGGCTCGTGAGGCAGGCAGCGGGGCCGACGACGTCGGTCAGGGCATCGAGTGCGGTCATCGGGCAGTCTCTCGGAGTGGACGGGATGCGAACGGGGCGCAAGGTGGCACACGTGGGAGCTTGTCGTCTCGATCGATGCACAAACCAGTTGACGCATGCCGGTGATGGGCGTTGTCGGGCCGCCGCAACGCGGCCATGTTCGAGGCGCAGCTACCGTCCGAACCCGGACCGCATTCGGAGCCCATATGTCCTGGCGGCACGCCGCAGCCCTTGCCCTTGCCATTGCCGTCTCCGCTTGCGCGGCGGCAGTGCCCGGCTATCAACCGCCGGATCCGAAGCTCGACCGGATCAAGGCGGCCGCGCCCAAGGGTGGGGGATTCGATGAATCGGGCTCCTACAACTTGACTGACCAGGAGCTGGAACTCGATTGCAAGAGGCTGAGCGGTTCGATCACGGTGAAAATCATCCAGATGCGTGATACCGACAACCGCGCCAGGCCGTCGGCGCTCGCGGCCGGTGCCCAAGCGGCGGCACGTCCGCTTGTCGGGGGGACGGTCTATGGTCAGGACGTGGCCGCTGATCTCAGGCGGGACCGGGCACGCCTCGATGCGCTGAACCGGCAACTCGTCGCTAAAGCTTGTCCCGCATTCGACCTCGACGCTGAGCTGAAGCCGGGCAACAGCAACCCACCGAGGCCGCTCAAAGCACCGAAGAAAGCCTAGATGTCGCCGGCCGGTCCGGGAAAGACCGATGTGCTGCGACCCAGCAGGCGATAGGCGACCAGGCCGATCCATTCCTTGGTGGCCTCGTCGAAGCGTTTGAGGCCGGCAGGGATCGATCCGAACGTGTGAAAGATGTCGGCCGGATAGTTGGTGCGGTAATCGGTCGGGTACGGAACGACGTCGAAGCCGACTTGCCGGAATGCACCGACGGAACGGGGCATGTGGGCGGCCGAGGTGACGAGCAGGAAGCGCTCACCGGCCTCCGGCTTGACGACGGCGTGAGTCAGCGTCGCATTCTCGTAAGTGTTGCGGGATTGCTCCTCGAGGACGATGCGCGCCGGGTCGATGCCGATTGCGACGAAATGATCGCGGACGGCACGGGTGGTCCCGGGAACCGAGTCGATCAGCGTCGCGGCTGTTCCGGTCAAGATGACGCGCGTTGCCGGTAAACGGGCCGCGAGTGCGGCGGCCGTGGTGATGCGGTCTCCGGCTTCGTTGACCTGGAGTTGGCCGCGATGCACCGACCCGCGACCATCCTCACCTCCGCCCAGAACGATAATGCCCGCATAGTCCAGGCTTCCCGCAGGGATGTCCGGACGTGAGAAGCGCTGCTCGAGCGGCATGAGGAGCCAGCTTGAGACGGGTGTCACGCCGATGACCAGCAGCAGCGTCGCCGCACCAGACGCCAATCGAAGTCCCTGCTGCCTGACCAAAGGCCGGAGTGCGCGAGCACGAGCGAGGCCCATGATCAGCAGCACCCAGATGAGGGTCGACGGTTGGACGAGGAAGGCGAAGATCTTCGAGAGGACGAACATCAGCGGCGACCGCTCCGTGTCACTGGAGCGGTACACCCTCGACCGTGATGCGGTGCATCAGGCGACGCTCGCCCTGGTAATCGTTAACGGCATAATGCCACGTCGCACGGTTATCCCAGAAGGCGATCGAGCCTTCGCGCCACTGGAAGCGCGTCTGGAAATCCGGGCGGCGCGCATGCTGATAGAGCGTCTCGAGCAGGCCCTTGCTCTCGGCTTCGGTCCAGCCCTCGACGTGGGTCGTGAAGCCAGGGTTGACGAACAGGATCTTGCGGCCGGAGTCCGGGTGGCGGATCACGACAGGGTGGATGGCGTCCTGGGTGGCGGCCTCGGGATTGCCGATGCGGCCGTTCATCTCGCGGCCGTACTGGGGGCGGCCGAAGACATGGCGGCTCGAATGGACAGCGCGGAGGCCTTCGAGTGTTTTCTGCAGGCCGGGCGACAGTGTCGCGAAGGCTTTGGCCATGCAGGCGAACAGCGTGTCGCCCCCGCGGGGCGGCACTTCGCGAGCAAGGAGTATCGAGCCGAGCGCCGGCACTTGATCGTAGCTGTGGTCGGTGTGCCAGTTGCCGCCGATGTTCTTTGCCTGGTCCGGCTCCTTGCGGACCTCGGCGATCTCTGGGTGGGCGGCGTCGGACTTGAAGAAGCGATTGATGTTGATCGGACCGAAGTTCCGCGCGAAAGCGATCTGCTGGTCGGGCGTCATGGACTGGTCGCGGAAAAAGATGACGCCATGCTCGGCGAGGGCGCCCTTCAACGTGCCGACGCTCGCCGTATCGAGCGGCTTCGTGAGGTCAACCCCTGAGATCTCGGCGCCGAGGGCACCCGACGATGGACGGATCTCGATCCTTGAGTTTCGCATTGACGGTCCTCGGTGCGGCCTCGATCGGGGGCTACGCGGATAGTGCCGCGGAAAGGCGCTTGAACCCTGCTTGCGGCCCGCGCACATAGAAGCCTACCCGTTATCTGATGCCAAGAGGTACGAACATGAGGCGAGCCGTGATGTCCATCAGTGGAAGCCAGGAGACGGATGGCAGGACGCGGGCGGCGGCGGCCGGCAGTGGGGCCGTTACGGCAGACCTCGGCACGATGCCCGAATGGAACCTCGCCGATCTCTATCCGGGCATCGATTCCCCTGAGGTGGCGCGGGACTTGGCGAAAGTGGCGGCGGACGCCAAGGCGCTGAAAGCGCGCTACCAGGGCAAGCTCGCCGGCATGGGGCGGGACGGATCGGCCCTGGCCGAGGCGATCGAGAGCTACGAGAAGCTCGCGGACGTGATGGGAAGGCTCGGCTCGTACTCGGGGCTCCTCTACTATGCGAACATGGCGGATCCGGCGCGGGCGAAGTTCTATGGCGACGTTCGCGAAAAGCTGACGAATGCGTCGAGCGACTTCCTGTTCTTCGAACTCGAGCTGAACACGATCGATGAGAGCGAGCTGGCCGAGGCCCTCAAGGTGCCGGCTCTGGCGCGCCTCAAGCCGTGGCTCGACGATTTGAGGAAGGAGAAGCCCTACCAGCTCGACGAGCAGATCGAGAAGCTGTTCCTCGAGAAGGGCATGACGGCCGGCGGAGCGTTCGACCGGCTGTTCAACGAGACGATGTCGGAGTTGAAATTCGAGGTGGAGGGTGAGCCGGAGCCTTTGGGCTTGGAGCCCACGCTCAATTTCATGATGCATCCCGATCGCGGTCGCCGGCAGGCCGCGGCGGAAGCGCTGGCCAAGGTGTTCGCCAAGAATATCCGGCTCTTCACGCTGATCACGAACACGCTGGCGAAGGACAAGGAGATCTCGGACCGGTGGCGCGGGTTCAAGGACGTCTCGGATGCGCGGCACCTGTCGAATCGGGTTGAACGCGAGGTGGTGGAGGCGCTGGTCTCGACCGTACGTGAAGCCTATCCGCGAACGGCGCACCGCTACTATGCGATGAAGGCGAAGTGGCTTGGCCTCGAGAAGCTGGCGCACTGGGATCGCAATGCGCCGCTGCCGGAGAAGCCTGAGCGGGTCGTCACGTGGCCTGAGGCTGAAAAGCTCGTGCTGGACGCTTACGGCGGTTTCGCGCCGGAGATGGCGGAGATCGCGGGCAAGTTCTTCAAGAGCGGGTGGATCGATGCGCCGGTTCGGCCCGGGAAGGCGCCGGGTGCGTTCTCACATCCGACGGTGCCGTCGGCGCACCCCTACGTGCTGATGAACTATCAGGGCAAGGCCCGGGACGTGATGACGCTCGCGCATGAGCTGGGGCATGGCGTGCATCAGGTGCTGGCGGCGCCGCAAGGTCCACTGCTTGCCTCGACGCCGCTGACGCTCGCCGAGACGGCGTCTGTGTTCGGCGAGATGCTGACGTTCCGCGCCATGCTGGCGGCGACCACCGATCCGCGCGAGCGCAAGGCGATGCTGGCGCAGAAGGTGGAGGACATGATCAACACGGTCGTGCGCCAGATCGCGTTCTACACCTTCGAGCGCAAGGTGCACGAGGGGCGCCGGCAGGGCGAATTGACCAGCGACGATCTCAACCGGTTCTGGATGGAGATCCAGGGTGAGAGCCTCGGGCCGGCCGTCGAGTGCAAGCCGGGCTACGAGACGTTCTGGACCTACATCCCGCACTTCATCCATTCGCCGTTCTACGTCTATGCCTATGCCTTCGGCGATTGTCTCGTGAACTCGCTCTACGGGCTCTATCAGGAGGCGCATCCGGAGTTCGTCGGGAAGTACTTCGAGATGCTGAAGGCAGGCGGCTCGAAGCACCATTCGGAGCTGCTGGCGCCGTTCGGGCTCGATGCGCGCGATCCGGCGTTCTGGGCGAAGGGACTGCGAGTGCTCGAAGGCTTCATCGACGAACTGGAGGCGATGGACCGGGTGGCGTGAGGCGGTCGCTGCACGTCGATGCGCGTACGGGGCGGGCCTCAATGGCCATGACGATCGATTTCACCGGTCTGATCAGTCTGTGCTGATCAGCTTCGTGATTCGAATGCACCCGGTCCGCTGGCAATGCCCTCGACCTGGTGATTAAGTGCCCCGATGAGCAACATGTCCGACGAGCCGCTGCACGGCGAGGAAGCGATCATTCAGGAGTACCTGGCGCCGTTGGCGGCAGGGTATCCGGGTGCGCTCGGGCTCAAGGACGACTGCGCGACGATGACGCCGACGCCGGGGTGCGATCTGGTGGTGAAAACCGACCCGGTCGCCTCCGGTATCCACTTCTTCGCCGATGATCCACCCGCCGACATCGGCTGGAAGGCACTGGCGGTCAACGTCTCGGATCTGGCTGCGAAGGGTGCCGTACCTCGGGCTTATTTGATGGCGCTCAGCTTTCCCGAGCCGCCGCCTCGCGCCTGGATGGCGGCGTTCGCCGCGGGCCTGGGGGAAGCTCAGGCGGCTTTCGGCATGCACCTGATCGGCGGAGATACGGATCGTCGTCCAGGACCGATCACGGTCTCGATCACAGTGTTCGGGGAGGTGCCGACGGGGCGGATGGTGCGGCGCGCAGCGGCGCGGGCGGGGGATATCCTGTTTGTCTCGGGCTCGCTCGGTGAGGCGGCACTCGGTCTTGGCCTTGTACGGGACGGAGGGCTCGGACGGACCTTGGGGCTCAGCGAGGCCGACGTGCAGGCCGCGGTCCGACGCTATCGACGGCCACAACCCAGGCTTGCTCTTCGCGCGGCGCTGCTCGCTCATGCGCGGGCGGCGATGGATCTTTCCGACGGGCTGGCGAAGGACCTCGGTCGGATGTGCCGTGCGAGCGGTTGCGGAGCGCGCATTCAGATCGATCGGGTGCCGCGGGGGGCGGCGGCCAAGGCCGCCATAGCCTTCTCTCCGAGGTACTGGAACGACGTACTGGCTGCCGGCGACGATTACGAGGTTCTGGTGTCGGTGGCGCCTGATCAGGCAGATGCCTTCGAGGCAGCGGCGAATGCGGCGGGAGGGTCGGCTTCCGAGCCGTTCCCGACGACGCGCATCGGGGAGATGACCGGCTCCGCCGAGATCCGGTTCGTCGATGGAAGCGGCAGCCCGATCTCTCTGGCGAAGTCCGGCTGGGACCATTTCTAGGTGGGCATGCGGAAATGTTGCTAAACTGCAACTCTACAGGTGAGCCCCCATGAATTAACCGCTGGCGACGATTGACCCATCCTTGATCCCTCGAGCCGTGTTGCAACAGCGCATCTGTTGGGGCATGGTCCGCCCGCGAATCCCGGGATTTCCGCGGTGGCGAGCCTTTGTGACGGCTGTTCCAGCCATCGTTGCCGTGGACCCACCGTCGACCCGACTCCAACGCTCGAACTGGGGGAGCTTTCTCATGAGCACCGTGATGTGGGCCATCATTCTTGGCGGCCTGCTCTCGATCGTCTACGGCGCCGTTACCATCAAATCGGTCTTGTCGGCCGATGCGGGCAACGCGCGCATGCAGGAGATCGCGAGCGCCATTCAAGAGGGCGCGCAGGCCTATCTGGCGCGCCAGTACACGACGATCGCCATCGCCGGCGTGCCGATCTTCTTCCTTGTCGGGTTTCTTCTCGGGTGGCTCGTCGCAATCGGGTTCCTCGTCGGTGCCGTTCTTTCGGGCATTGCCGGCTTCATCGGCATGCATGTTTCGGTGAGGGCCAACGTGCGCACGGCGCAGGCCTCGACGCAGTCGCTCGGCGAAGGCCTGTCGATGGCGTTCCGGTCGGGTGCCGTGACGGGAATGCTGGTCGCCGGCCTGGCCCTGCTGGGCGTTGCGGTCTACTTCGCGATCCTGACGGCCGGCATGGGCTATGCGAACACGAGCCGGACGGTGATCGACTCGCTCGTCGCGCTCGGCTTCGGCGCCTCTCTGATCTCGATCTTCGCTCGTCTCGGCGGCGGCATCTTCACTAAAGGTGCGGACGTCGGCGGCGATCTCGTCGGCAAGGTCGAGGCGGGAATTCCGGAAGACGATCCCCGGAACCCGGCAACAATCGCCGACAACGTCGGTGACAACGTCGGCGACTGCGCCGGCATGGCCGCCGACCTCTTCGAGACCTACGCGGTCACTGTCGTCGCGACCATGGTGCTGGCTGCGATCTATTTTTCGGCGCAGCCCGCGGTTGCGACGACCCTGATGATCTATCCACTGGCGATCTGCGCGGTCTGCGTGGTGACGTCCATCATCGGCACCTACTTCGTCCGTCTCGGGGCCAACAACTCGATCATGGGCGCCCTCTACAAGGGCATCATCGCAACCGGTGTGCTGTCGCTGATCGCGCTCTATCCGCTGACCGAGTCTCTGCTCGGGATGGGGACGACGTTCACAGCTCGCGATGGCGCGGTCACGTTCACCGGCATGAACCTGTTCTGGTGCGGCGTGGTCGGTCTGTTGATCACGGCAGCCATCATCGTCGTGACCGAGTACTACACCGGCATCGGCTATCGGCCAGTCCGCTCGATCAGCCAGGCGTCGGTGACGGGGCACGGCACCAACGTCATCCAAGGTCTCGCCGTCTCGCTCGAGGCAACGGCACTGCCGGCGCTGATCATCATCTTCGGCATTATCGTCACCTACTCTCTTGCTGGGCTGTTCGGCATCGCCATTGCGGTGACGACGATGCTGGCGCTCGCCGGCATGGTGGTGGCCCTCGATGCGTTCGGCCCGGTCACTGACAACGCCGGTGGCATCGCCGAGATGGCGGGACTGCCTAAGGAGATCCGCAAGACGACGGATGCCCTGGACGCCGTCGGCAATACGACCAAGGCCGTGACCAAGGGCTATGCCATTGGCTCGGCCGGTCTCGGCGCGCTGGTTCTGTTCGCGGCCTACAGCGAGGACCTCAAGTTCTTCATCGCGAATGCGAAACCGGGTTCTCTGTTCCACAACCTGGTGATCGACTTCTCGCTGTCGAACCCCTACGTCGTGGTCGGCCTGCTGTTCGGTGGCCTGTTGCCCTACCTGTTCGGCGGAATCGCGATGACGGCCGTTGGACGCGCTGCCGGCGCCATCGTCGAGGAGGTCCGGCGCCAGTTCAAGGAGAAGCCGGGCATCATGAAGGGCACTGAGAAGCCCGACTATGCCCGTGCCGTCGACCTGCTCACCAAGGCGGCCATTCGCGAGATGATCGTGCCGTCGCTGCTGCCGGTGCTGTCGCCGATCGTGTGCTTCTACGTCGTGAAGTGGATCGCCGGTCCGGGTCAGGCGTTCGCAGCGCTCGGCGCCATGCTGCTCGGCGTGATCGTCAACGGCCTGTTCGTCGCCATCTCGATGACGTCGGGCGGCGGCGCGTGGGACAACGCGAAGAAGTCGTTCGAGGACGGCTTCGTCGACAAGGACGGCGTCAAGCACCTGAAGGGTTCCGAGGCCCACAAGGCGTCGGTGACCGGTGATACGGTCGGCGACCCCTACAAGGATACGGCCGGCCCTGCGGTCAATCCGATGATCAAGATCACCAACATCGTGGCGCTGCTGCTGCTCGCGGTGCTCGCACACTGAGCGAGCGACGCGAACACGGTCGTCGAAAAGCAAAGGGGCGGATCCGGTATCGGATCCGCCCCTTTCGCATGTGAGCGCTGGGTCTTGGAGGGTCGCGGAAGATCTTTACCAGACGTTCCAGCGCACACCGGCGCGCAGTGCGTGTTCGTGGGTGTCGCCGATGGTCATTTTCGAATCAACGGAGGTCACCCCGTTGACGGCCTGGGAGAAGTTGATCCGCGTGTCGAAGTCGACCGCGCCGATGTAGGTGTAGCGATAGCTCAGATCGATGACCATGCCATGATCGAGCGTGTAGGCGAGGCCGGCGGTTGCGGAGGCGGCCGGTGCGAGCTGGCGGCCGGTACCCTGGCCCCAGAACGTGCGGTTGCCGACGACGAGGGGGTTCGCCGGGTCGGCCACGTTGACGATGTTCTCGACCGTCTCGTGGGTCCGATCGATGTTGCGCATGGCAAAACCGACGCCGACGCCTACGTAGGGGACGAGACGCGTTCCGCGCTCGGCCAGGTCCCAATAGAGGTTGGCGAGAGCGACCGTGCTGCGCACCTCTGTCTGCTCGCGGGTATCGCCTTCGACGAGCTCGGTGGCGCCACCGTTGAGGGCGGGCGACCTCGTGTAGGTGTAGTCGCTCGCGACGTGGGCGTCGCCCTTGCTGCGGACATCGACGGTGAGGTCGCCGCGGAGCTGCGGGGTGAAGTAGGCGCCGACGCCGACCCCGATCGTGGCGAAGGTGTCGAAGTCGCCCCTGAACCAATTGGACAGGGCGCCGAAGGTGCCGCCCTCCAGCGGATCGCGATCGAGACCGTAGAGGTTCTGGGAATGGGTGGGATCGGCGCCATCGACGAGGCCGCCGCCGACGTCAGCGCGCAAATACCACTTGAAGGTCTCGACGACAGGGACGGGAGCCGGGACCGGCACGCCGCCTCGATCCTTGACGCTACCGCCGCGGTTCCAGTCGGCAGCCTGGGCGCCGGGAACGGAAGCGGCAAGCGCCAGACCCGTGATCAAGCAAATTCTCGTCAATCGCATGGGCGTCGATCCTTAGAATGCACCGGCATCGGACCTGGCGGCCTTTCGCGGCCAGGCTGAGCCCGAGGAGCAAGCGTTCGCGCCACCCGTCATCGCGAGACCTTTCGATCCCGCCAACGCCGACGCAACTACGCGGACGATCGACGACTTCCTTCCTCGTGCCTTATCGAGGGCAAGAATGCGGGAGAACGCTTAAGAAGCGCTTAAGTCGCGCTTCATCCGGGGACGGTCGCCGCGCCGGCTCGCGCGGCAGTAGGCTGCGATTTGCAGGGGACGCAGAAGCGGCCTAGAAGACCGCCCCGTGGGTGCCCCAGCGGCACTCGGCCCATGTCAGCGCCAGCGCGATCCTCGAGAGGACCATGTCCGATACCGGCTACGAGACCTCCCGTGGTTATTTCGCAATCGGCGCCGAGCGCATGTCGAAGAGTTTGAACCTCGGCAACCTCATGCGGTCGGCACATGCCTTCGGGGCCTCCTTCACGTTCACGATCGGTGCGGCGTACAGCGCGTTGGAGGCGATCGCGGATACGTCGCGCGGTCACCAGCACCTGCCCCATTACGACTGGCGCCAGATGGACGACATCGTGCTACCGCGTGGCTGCAAGCTGGTCGGGATCGAGTTGCTGGACGAGGCCATCGATCTGCCGCGCTTTCTGCACCCGGCGCGTGCGGCCTATGTGCTCGGGCCGGAAAAGGGGTCGTTGTCTCCGGAATTGCTGGCGCGTTGCGACGTCACGGTGAAAATTCCAACGCGCTTTTGCGTGAATGTCGCGATGGCGGGTGCGATCGTGATGTACGACCGCCACATCTCGCGGCGTCCGATGACACGCCTGCCTCGATAGCCAGACGGTTAAAAGCCAACCGCGCCAACCAGCTACAACGCCCGCCTCATTGTTTTGCGTGGCCCGCCGAGCACGGCGTTGCGTCTGGACATAGCGTCTGCGACCTCGCATATCGGGAGCAGCAGGTGCATCTGCTGCTCGCCGCAAAGAGTTTCAATCCATGACGAGACACCGCAGTGCCATGATCGTCACCTTCGGCGGGCTGTTCCTGGCCGGTGCGATCGGCCTGGGAGCGAGCGCAGCAGAGCTGCTTGGCACGCACGCCGATTGGAAGATCTATCGCCACGGCACAGGCGGCGAGAGCATGTGCTTTGCCGTGACGGAGGCCAGTGAGAAAAATCCAGCGGGCGGCGAGCGGCAGACGCCGCACATCTATATCACGGCGTGGCCGAAGGCCGGTATCAGGGCCGAAATCAGCGTTCTCGTCGGCTTGGCGCTGAAGGCGGGCACGGAAATCAAGGTCGAGGTGGACGGGACCCGATTCGAGCTCTTCTCGGATGGCGATCGGGCCTATGTCGGGGACAGCAACGAGGAGCTCAGGCTGCTCGAAGCGATGCGACGCGGCAAGTCGATGACGGTCAGCGCGATGTCGGAGGCGGGCAAACCGACGCGGGATATCTACTCCCTGTCGGGAGTGACGGCTGCCGTGCTGGCCATCGCGGCGGATTGCTCGTGAGACGCGAAATCGTGACTGGCGGCGACGGCGATGGCCCTTGCGAGAAGGGCGCGATGCTCCAAAGTGATGCCTTGGTTTATTGAGCGATGGTCACTTTCACGGAGCATTTCGGATGATCAATTGGCGCGCGGCGATGGCCGCATTCGGGCTGACCTGCCTGGTTTCGACGGGGGCTTCGGCGCAAGGCTGGAACATTGCCCCGGAGGGTTACGCCTACAAGCCCGCAACACCCTGCCTCGAGGACCCCGTACGGGCTGTCAAGCCCATCCGGCCGGGTGGCGCGGTCTATCGCGTTTGCGAGGATCAGGTGGCCTATCTCAAGCAGTCGATCGAAGAGGCCGAGCGCGAGGGCAAGCTGCTGATCGTCACGGTCGGCGCGACGTGGTGCCCGTGGTGCGCGGCGCTGCAGCGGGCGATGCCCGGTCCGGAATTCTTCGAGCGGAAGGGCGACGCGATCGACTATGCCAAGACCTTCAAGCACATCGAGATCGGGCTCTCGACGACGTATCAGGGGCGAAATGCGCTGATCTACAGCGGCGACACCGCGGTGAAAGGGCTGTTGGCAAGATCGGGCGGGGTGGAACTCGAGGCGATCCCGTTCATCTTCATGATCGATCCGAAGCGGCCTGATCGCGTGTTCGCGCGCAACACCAAGGATCTCTCGGACTTTGCAACCGGCGCACAGAACATGGCCGGGTTCCGCAAGGCGATCGCCGAAGGGCATGCGTTCCTGACGACACAGCAGAAGGCGGAGCAGCGGTAAGCGAGTTCGCGGCTCTCGATGCGGGTGCTGTCGAGGTTCAGGACTGCGGGTTACCGATCGGATCTGAATGCGGCAGCGGGCCGACGTCAGGCACGGCCGCGACAGGCGTGATCGCGGCGGCGGGCGTGGTCGGTATCGATGGGACCGTCGCCTGCACGATGGTGATTTTCTGCCAGATCTTGGCCGACAGATTGGTTGTCAGGCGCTCGAGGTCATTGACGGCCTCGATCACCACGGCGTCGGCAATATGCTGGGCGTAGAGCGCGGCGACCTTGGCCGTCAGCGAAAGCATCTCCGAGCAGTAGTCGAGATAGCGGACCAACTCGGCCGGATTGAGCAAGCGTGCCGGCGATGATGCGGTGGGCGGCGTTACGGGCGAGTTGGCGCCGGGGTCCTTCGTGAGCTGGTGCATGTCGATGACGTGCACGATCGAACGAAGCTCGTGCAGGTCTTCGAGTGCTTGCCTGCGCTTCCAGCGAGATTCCAGCGTAATCAGCGAGAAGACGGCGGCACCCATGACGATCAGCAGATTCACCGAGGCCTCGATGCCCTGCATGACACCGAAGAGATCGTCGGTGTTGCTCTTGAGCTGGATGATCGAGGCGAGATAGGCCAGCAGGCCGAAGCCGCCCAGCAGAACAGTGCCGGTGGCAACGCGAAGCCCGAAGTGAGGCCGAGAGATGCGCTCGAGCCGCTCCCGGTTCTCGCGGGCGATCTCGGCCAGTTCGGCACAAACCTTGCCGAGGCCGGCGCCTGGAAAGCGCTCGGTGATGCGCCGTTCCAGGGCCGTGATGGTGTCGATGATCTTGGCGGAATCGAGCGTGCGGTACATCCCGGCTATTCCCCGCCAAGGGCCACGTGATCAGTCGCGAAGGAGATCGTTGATCGACGTCTTGGCGCGGGTTTGCGCATCGACCGTCTTGACGATGACGGCGCAGTAGAGGCCCGGGCCTGTCATGCCGTTGGGCAGCGGCAGGCCGGGCAGCGATCCGGGTACGACGACGGAGTAGGGCGGCACCTTGCCGACGTGGATCTGGCCGGTGGAGCGGTCGACGATCTTGGTCGTCGCCGAGATGAAGACGCCCATCGAAAGCACCGAGCCTTCGCCGACGATGACACCCTCTACCACCTCGGAGCGGGCGCCAACGAAGCAGTTGTCCTCGATGATCACCGGATTGGCCTGCAGGGGCTCGAGCACGCCGCCGATGCCGACGCCGCCGGAAAGATGGCAGTCGCGGCCGATCTGGGCGCAGGAGCCGACGGTGGCCCAGGTGTCGACCATGGTGCGCTCGCCGACGTAGGCGCCGAGGTTCACGAACGACGGCATGAGGACGACGTTCGGCGCGATGTAGGAACCGCGGCGGACGACGGCGCCGGGCACGGCGCGGAAGCCGGCCTTCTTGAATTCCTCCGGGCCCATGCCGGCGAACTTGGACGGCACCTTGTCCCACCAAGAGGCGCCGCCGGGCGCGCCCGCGATCAGTCCCATGTCGTTCAAGCGGAAGGACAGGAGAACCGCCTTCTTCAGCCACTGATTGACGATCCACTCCTCGCCACGCTTCTCGGCAGTGCGGGCGGTGCCCTTATCGAGCATATCGATGGCGGTGTCGACGGCATCGCGGACCGCGCCCTTGGTGGCGGCACTGATGCCGTCGCGCGCTTCCCAGGCGGCTTCGATGGTCTTCTGCAGATCGGCGGTCGACATAGGGGGCTCCTCAAGGCTTCGCGATCATTCAGGCCGTCGCGTTGTGGCGCGTCGACGGATGGGATGTCAATTGTGCGGTCGACGAGGGTGGACGGCACCGAGCAAGAGAAAGGGCGCATGCGTCAACAGGAAAATCGACTGTGGATCGTATCGGGGGCGCTCGAATCCACGTACCGGAATTTTCTTACGTGACCGGGCGTTGAGCCGGCGAACTGCAGGAGAAGGACATGGCCATGAAGAAGAGCGAAAGCACGGGTAGCAAGGCGGCGGCGGCGGCAGCCAAAGTGATGAAGGACCCGAAGGCCGGCAAGGATGCCAAGATGGCGGCGGCCTCGGCGCTGACGCAGACCAAGAGCAAGGAGACGACGAGCGCCAAGGCGGCGAGTGCTGCCGCCAAGGTGATGAAGGACCCGAAGGCGAGCAAAGAGGCCAAGACGGCCGCAGCCTCGGCGCTGACGCAGAAGGTGAAGAAGAAGTAGCATCGCTCCACGAGCGGACCCTCCGACGCGCCGTCGTCGGCCGTGATCCGTTGCGAAGCGCTGGCGCAATGTGATGCCGGGCTCCATGATCGGGGCTCGGCATTGTCTTTGTTTGCACTCGGGGAAGGTCGCAGCCCATGAAATTCGGTCTCAGCACGATTACGAGCCGCGTTTTCACGTCCGCGGATACGTACATGGCCATCGCCGCCGCTGCGGAGAGAGCCGGGTTCGATTTTCTCTCCGTCAGCGATCACCTCGTCGTGCCGGCGCAGCATGAGTCGCACTACCCCTACGTCGCAGGTGGGGCCTTCGCGCCGGCCCAGCATGGGCATTGCTTCGACCAGCTCTCGACGATCGCCTTTCTCGCGGCCTGTACCAGCCGGCTGCGTTTGCTGACGTCGGTGCTGGTGGTGCCGCACCGGCCCGCGCTGCTGACGGCCAAGATGCTGGCCACGATCGATGTGCTCTCGAAAGGACGCCTGATCGTCGGTGCGGGGGCCGGATGGATGAAGGAGGAATTCGGTGCGCTCGGCGCCAACTTCCCGGATCGCGGCGCGCTGACGGATGAGAGCCTGGCTGCATTCATCGCGCTCTGGACCGAGGATCGGCCCTCATTTCACGGCAAGCATGTGCGCTTCGACGAGGTGATCTTCGAGCCAAAGCCCATGCAAAAGCCGTATCCGCCGCTCTGGATCGGCGGCGAGAGTCCGCCCGCCATTCGCCGCGCGATCAAGTACGGCACGACCTGGTATCCCGGCAACAACAGCCAGACGATGCCGTTGAATACCCCGCAGCGGCTTGCCGAGGGTATCGCCAGAGTCCGAGCGCAGTCCGAGAAGATGGGACGCGATCCGCGGACCCTCGGCACGACCTTGCTGGTGCAGGATCATTTCGAATGGGGCGAGTACAAAATCGCCGACGGCTCTGCACGGAGGATGTTCACGGGCTCGTCGGACGACATGCTCGCGGATGCGGAGGCTCTCACGGCGGTGGGCGTCAGTCATGCGGCGCTGCGCCTCGGTGGCGCCGACGCAACCGAGGCCGTCTCTCGTATCGAGCGGTTCGGGGCCGAGGTGATCGCCCGGCACAAAGGTTGACTCCCCCTGGAAGTACCGATTGCGCCTGACCGCGGGCGTTGGCATCCTCCGGCGCCACCACTTCACAGTCGTCCGAGGAACTGTTCACCCATGAAGGTCGGCCTTTTCATCACCAACCAGCAGCGCGTCGGCATGGACATGGTGCAGGCGCTCGGCGATCAGATCGTCATGGTGCACCACGCGCGTGATCGCGGTTGGGATTCGCTGCTGACGGGGCAGCACTACCTCAACGAGGGCGACAACAAGCAGCTGCAACTGGTGCCGTTCCTGGCGCGGCTGGCGGCGGAAGCCGGCGAGATGAAGATCGGCACGGGCATCCTGCTGCTCAATCTACACAACCCCGTCTATACGGCAGAGACGATCGCGACGCTCGACATCATCGCCAAGGGTAACTTCATCTTCGGCGTGGGTCTCGGCTACCGGGACATGGAGTTCGATGCGTTCGTGGTTCCGAAGGGCGAGCGGGTGAAGCGGTTCGAGGCCTATCTCGCGCTTGTGCAGGAGCTTTGGACGGGGAAGCCCGTCAGCTACGAGGACGAGACTTGCCGGCTCGACAAGGTCGTCATGAATATCCGGCCGATCCAGCAGCCCGGTCCGCCGATCTGGATCGCAGCGAACAACGATCCGGCCGTGCGCCGGGCGGCGCGGCTCTCGGATGCATGGTTCATCAACCCGCACGCAACGCTCGAGTCGCTCAGGCGGATGATTGGCGTCTATAGCGACGAGTTGAAGGCCTGCGGCAAGCCGTTTCCAACGGACCTGCCAGTTTTCAAGGAAGTCTACTGCGCCAAGGACCGACGGACGGCGATCGAGATGGCGGCTCCTTACCTCGGTGGCAAGTATGCCGACTATGCCAAGTGGGGACAGGACAAGGTGATGCCGGACAACGCGGATTTCTCGCGCTCGTTCGAGCAATTGACGGAGGGCCGTTTCATCATCGGCTCGCCGGAGGATTGCTACGCGCAGCTCAAGCCCTACTGGTCCGAGCTCGGCTGTAGCCATCTCGTCGTGCGCACCAATTGGGCGGGCATGCCTGCGTCGGTCTCACTGCCGAGCATGCGGTTGATCTCAGACGAGCTGTTGCCGGCTTTGCGCAAGGTGCAGGTGGTGCGGCCGAGCTGAGCGCGGGCGACCGGCGAGGCTGGTCCGTCTTTCCCTAGAAGCAGGCATGTGGAAGCCGAGCCGGTTTTCCCCGGCAGGCCGTGCCCAACGCGGTGGCGACTGTGACCCTCCCTTACGATCTCGCGTCATTCCTCGAACTCATCCGGCAGAACGGGGAATCCGCCTATGCGGTGATGTTCGGCTTTGCAGCCTCGCACAGTCTGTTGTTCGGGCTGTTCGGCGGGTATGCCGCGAAAGCGGGGGCGCTGAGCTTCGGCCCACTGGTCTGGGTGTGCTGGGTCGGGAGTTTCTTCGGCGACGTGATTCGGTATTGGCTCGGCCAGCGTTTCGGGATGCGGCTGGTGTCGGGATTCCCGCTCCTCGAACGGGGTGTGTTGCTGGTCGGCAAGCTCGTCAACAAGCATCACACGTGGATGGTGCTGCTGCATCGGTACCCGCACGGCATCCGGGGGCTGGCGGCGATCGCCTACGGCATGTCCGAGCTGAAGTGGGTCAAGTTCCTGGTCCTGAATTTCGTGGCCTCGGGGATCTGGGCCGTCGTCGTGGTCTCAGCCGGCTATGCGTTCGGCCATCTCTCGGAAAAAGTCATGAACGATGCCTCATCAACGCTCGGCTTCGCGCTGATGATCGGTTTCCTCGGTCTCTCCTGGATCCTGAGCCGGCGGTTGGAGAAGATGGTCGAGCGGCAGGGCTGATGATTCGGTCAAGTGGCCAGCCGTGAATCGTCGTTGGCGGCACGATGCCCGGCCAGAAAATCTGTTGTCGGCAGCCAGTCGGGTGAGGTTCATTCAGACTGTGCCAACTTCAGTTTCAAGTTTCCGGCTCAGCTGGGGCCGGGCGTTCGAACAAAAGATCAAATCATCCAGGGAGTGAGAGACTATGCGTCGCAGGAGTTTTCTTAAGCTCGGAGGAGGAGCGGCGGTCGCCGCTGCGCTGCCGCTGAGGGCTACGGCTCAAGTGCAGGGCTGGCCGGACAAGCCGGTCAAGATCATTGTTCCGTTCGCCGCCGGCGGAGGAACGGATGCGGTGGCGCGCCCATGGGCCGACAAGCTCACTCAGGCGTTCGGCCGGCAGTTCGTCGTCGAAAACCGCGGTGGTGCGAGCGGATTGATCGGAACGGAAGCCGCCGCCAAGGCCACGCCGGACGGCTATACATTCCTCATTACGGGCGCAACGACGACGACGTTCCTGCCCATGGTGCGCAAGGTGAACTACGACGCGGACAGTCTCATGCCTGTCGGGCGGGTCGGCGATATTCTGTGCGGGCACGTGATCGGGGCGAATGTCGGGCCGAAGTCGATCGGCGAGGTGATCGACTATGCGAAGAAGAATCCCGGAAAACTCGCTTTCGGTTCGTCAGGCAACGGGACCACGCCGCATCTGCGCTTCGAAGCCTTCAAGGCGAAAGCAGGGCTCGATATCCTGCACGTGCCTTATCGCGGGGGCGCCGACAGCCTGACCGATCTGCTGGCTGGAAACATCCAGATGATGAACGAGCCGGTCACGCTGCCTCACGTGAAAGCCGGCAAGCTGCACATGTTCGCTGTCAATCACTCGGAGCGCATGGAGGACTTCCCGGACGTACCGACGTTGACCGAGGCGGGCTTTCCGGATTGTGACGTGCCGCTCTGGTTCACGCTCTGGGCGCCGGGCGGAACCCCGAAGGAGATCATCAACACGCTGAACGCGAAGATCGTCGAGATCTCGAAAACCGACGATATGAAGGCGAAATTGAAACTCGCTGGAGCCGTTCCCGTCCTGCAGACACCCGAGGAAATCGCCGCCTTCCGCGAGAAGGATCGCAAGGCGTTGGCCGAGTTGGTCAAGACGGCGAACATCAAGATCGAGTAGCTGATGACGACCGGCGGGCCGGTTAATTGGCCTGCCGGTCGAGACGGCTGTTCAAGCCGTGGCGGCGGCCTTCGCTTCCGGCGAGAACACCCAGTCGGCCATCACCTGACAACGGCGCATGTGGCGCGGCTCGTCGGGGCGATAATCGGCGACGGCGTTGTGCATGGTCCAGAGGTTGTCCCAGCAGAGCACGTCGCCCTGGGTCCAGAGGTGCTTGTATTTGTACTTGTCCTGCAGCTGGTGCTTGAACAGGAAGGCGAGCAGCTCGTCGCTTTCGGCCTTGCTGACGCCGTCGACCTTGGTGACGTAGCCGACGGTGCAATAGAGCGCCTTGCGCCCAGAGATCGGGTGTGTGAGCACGATCGGATGCGAGACGGGCGGCTTGGCCGCGCGCTGCTCCGGAGTCAGAGGTTTCCGCTGCGTGCCGGGTCGCTTCAGCATTTCCTCCCAGAACTTGTTGAAGTCGTGGGTGGCGGTGAGATCCTCCAAGCGAGCTTTGATCTCGGCCGGCAAGTCGTCGTAGGCCGCACACATGTCCAAAAACTCGGTCGAGCCCAATGGGACGTCATCGCGAACCGGCACCTTGAGGGCGTGCAGCACGTTCAGGAAGGCGATGGGCTCGGAATAGCTCATGTCGGTGTGCCAGTCCTGTCCGGCGTCGGCGAGACCGATCGCCTTGCCGTTCTCGATGATGTTCGAGAGGACCATGACTTCCGGGTGGCCGGGGACTGTGTAGTGGCCGGCAGCGACGTTGATCTCAAGGGAGCCGAACTCTTTCGCAAAGGCCTTCTGCTGGGCGGCATCTACTGTCTGGGCGGGGAAGCAGAGAACGGCATAGCGGCCGAAGGCCTGGAGGATCTGGGCTTTGTCGGTGCGGGTGAGCGGCTTGGAGAGGTCGATGCCCTCGATGCGGGCACCCAGCGTCTTGCCGATCGGTGTGATCTTCAGCATGGGCGTGGTTCTCCTTGGATCGTGCTCCGAGCTCGGCGCCATCACTTGGCTGCGCGGGGCTCGCTGATATCCTCGATATAGGCCAGGATGGCCGCGATTTCGTCGGTGGAGAAGACGAACTCGGGCATGTCCGGGTGACCGGTGGTGATACCTTCCGCAAGGGCTTCTGCGAGGTGATCGAGCGGGTATTTGGCGGCCAGACTGCGGAATGGCGGCGCGGCGGCCAGAGGACTGCTACCAGTCTTGCCCAAGGCGTGGCACTGGGCGCATTTCTCGGACAAAATGCGCTCCCCGGCTACGGCCAGGTCCGGAGATTTCGGTTCGGCGGCGACGGCGCCGGTGAGCGCTGCGGCGAAACCGGCCGCGCATAACACGGTAAAGATCTGAGACCGGATCTTCATAGTTGCGGCGTTTTCCCGTGGGTTGAGCTGGGCATGGCGTAGGGTGTTGGAACTTCCAAACAATGACTTGAGTCAAGAGCTGACCGGTCTCCTTATCATTGTACGTCGTTCATTATTCAGCTTGATGGACGGCAGGCCCGGCGGCCCCTTGGCCACGGTAGCGGAACCGCGCTAGAGGATCGCTGCCGGATTCCCGATACACGAGACTGACAGCCAGCGGAGGCTAGCCCATGACGATGACACTCGAGCAAGTTGCACAAGCGATGGTGGCGCCGGGACGCGGCATTCTTGCCGCCGACGAGAGTTCCGGCACGATCAAGAAGCGTTTCGACTCGATCAAGACCGAGTCGACCGCCGACAGCCGCCGCGACTACCGCGAGATGCTGTTCCGGTCGACCGAGGCGATGAAGAGCCACATCTCGGGCGTCATCCTCTATGACGAGACGTTGCGTCAGAAAGCCAAGGACGGCACTCCGCTCGCCAAGATCATTGCGGACGCCGGCTCGCTGCCCGGCATCAAGGTGGACGGTGGGACGAAGCCGCTGCAATTCTGCCCGGGCGAGGTCGTCACCGAAGGACTGGATGGCCTGCCGGGCCGCGTGAAAGAGTACGTCGGGCTCGGCGCCAAGTTCGCGAAATGGCGTGCCGTGATCGACATCGGCGCGGGCATACCGAGCTACACGTGCATCAAGGCGAACAGCCACGCGCTGGCGCGGTATGCCGCGATCTGCCTCGAGGGCGGCTTGGTGCCGATCGTCGAGCCGGAAGTGCTGATGGACGGCGCGCACGACATCGATCGCTGCGCGGAGGTGACCGAGTGGGTGCTCAAGGACGTGTTCCAGGAGCTCTACTACAACCGCGTCACGCTCGAGCAGATCGTGCTGAAGCCGAACATGGTCATCTCGGGCAAGAAGGCCGCGAAGCAGGCGAGCCGAGAGGAAGTGGCCGAGAAGACGGTGAAGATCCTCAAGCGCACTGTGCCGGCAGCGGTGCCTGGGATCGCGTTCCTTTCGGGTGGCCAGTCGGACGAGGATGCAACGGCGCATCTGCACCTGATGAACGCGATGGGCAATTTGCCGTGGAACCTGACGTTCTCGTATGGCCGTGCCTTGCAGGCCGCGGCGCTGAAGGCTTGGAGCGGTAAGACCGAGAACGAGGGCGCAGGCTCGAAAGCGTTCGCACACCGGGCCAAGATGAATGGCCTTGCCGCAGCCGGGAAGTGGTCGCAGAGCCTGGAGAAGGCCGCCTAGTGTAGCGCAGTTGACGTTTGGTACCCGCGCTCGACGGGGCTCGTCACCAAACGTCAGATGAAAAAGCTACACTAGAATCATGATGTTGCTAGTTTTTCTCTGGCGCCGACATTTGCTCTCGACCTAGCCGCGACGGGAAGCAAATGTCGGCGCCGGAGCACTAGCGCGGGTCGCGATCTCAGGACACCAAATGAGGCCCGGGGCCAGCTCCGGGCCTTTTTCGTTGGCTTGCCGGTCGCGTGACATGGGCGCATGATGCGCCGCAGCAAACGCCGGCGAGGTGACGTCATGAGCAACGCATCCGAGGCGACCACACCGCGGGTCGCTGCGATCTACCGGTATCCTGTGAAAGGGCTGTCGCCCGAGTCCATGACACGGGTGGCGCTCGAGGTGGGTGAAACCCTACCACTCGATCGGGCCTGGGCCATCGAGAACGGTCCCGGGAGGTTCGACCCGGACAATCCGAAGTATCTGCCGAAGATCCATTTCCTGATGCTGATGCGCGACGAGCGCCTGGCGACGCTCGAGACGCGGATGGAGGACGACAGGCAGACCCTCGTGATCAAGCGGGACGGCAAACAGGTGGCACGTGGCAACCTCGCGACGCCGATCGGCCGCCAGCTCATCGAGCAGTTTGTTGCGGCCTTCATGAAGGGCGAGCTGCGAGGCGCACCGAAGATCGTCGCATCGCCGGGACACAGCTTCTCGGACATGAAGGCGAAGTGCGTTCATATCGTGAACCTCGCGTCGGTGCGGGATCTCGAGCGGATCATGGGAAAGCCGATCGATCCCTTGCGGTTCAGGGCGAACATCATGATCGATGGCGTTCCCGCCTGGGCCGAGCTCGGCTGGCTCGGCAAGCGGCTGATTGTCGGGGGAGCGGCGCTCGACGTCTTTCATCGGACACAACGGTGCGACGCCACTAATGTCGATCCGAGCACAGGTGCGCGTGACATGGCTATACCCGCCGTGCTGCAGCGGCAGTTCGGTCACGCCGATTTCGGGATCTACGGGAAGGTGTCGGCAGCGGGTGAGGTCGCCGTTGGCGACACGATCGATATCGGCTGAGGGTCGCGGCTCGACTTCTGAGCCAGCGATTGCCATGTCGATCCCGGCGGGTCAGGATTGCGGACAGCACGCCAACGCCACGGGATGGAAACGATGAATTCGGCGCTCTGCAAGCGGTTCGGAATCGAGTTCCCGCTGTTCGCATTCACGCACTGCCGCGACGTTGTGGTCGAGGTGACGAATGCCGGCGGGTTCGGCGTGCTGGGCGCGGTCGCGCATACGCCCGAGACGCTGGAGATCGATCTCGCGTGGATCGATGCGCGCATCAAGGGGCCGTATGGCGTCGACCTGCTGATCCCCGCGCGCATGGAGGACAAGTCGGGTGAGCTCACCAGTGAGGAGTTGGCGAGCCGCGTTCCCGATAGCCACAAGCGCCATATCGCAGGACTGCTCGAGAAGCATGGTGTCGACAGCTCGGATCTGTGGACCTCGAACTGGGCGCACGACTACTCGGCGAACATGAGGGAGGACGGCGCGCAGCGGCTGCTCGACGTCGCCTTCGCACATCCGATCAAGATGTTTGTCAACGCGCTCGGACCGCCGCCGAAGTCGGTGGTGGAGCGTTGCCGGGCCAAGGGCATCGCCATCGGCGCGCTGACGGGCGCGCGGCAGCACGCCTTGAAGAATATCGAAGCGGGCGTGGAGATTCTGGTCGTGTCGGGCACGGAAGCGGGCGGGCACTGCGGTGAGATCTCGACCATGGTGGTGGTGCCGGAGGTGCTGGATGCGATCAAGGATCATCCCGAGGTGCAGGTGCTGGCGGCCGGTGGCATCGCGACGGGGCGGCAGATGGCGGCAGTGATGGCGATGGGTGCGGCGGGCGCCTGGACGGGCTCGGTGTGGCTGACGACGGTCGAGGCCGAGACCATTCCGACGGTGAAGGCGAAGATGCTGGCGGCCACGTCGCGCGATACGGTGCGTTCGCGCAGTCGCACGGGAAAGCCGACGCGGCAGCTGAAGTCACCGTGGACCGAGGCGTGGAGCGGTCCCGGCATGCCCGAGCCGCTGGAGATGCCGCTGCAGGGCATGATTTCGAGGCCGGCGCTGGCGAAGGTGGATAAGCTTGCCGAGGCCGGCCACAAGGGCGCGAAGGAGCTGGCGACCTACTATGTGGGGCAGGCGGTCGGCTTGATGCAGCACGAACTGCGCGCCCGCGATGTGGTGTTCGAGTTCAAAAAGGATTTCGCGGAAGCGGTGGAGCGGCTCTCTTCGACCATGGAATGAGGAGGATGGTACGCCGTTAAGATCTCGTTAAGCCAAATCACGCCTAGGCTTCGTGGGTCGGCAGCCGCGTGGGCCGCCGTACGGGCTGAGGTGGCGATATGGGCCTGGATGGGTTCTACCCCACGGGGATCCGCGAACGCGACGCATCGAGCGAGCGCGTTGCCGATGCGTACGGTCTCTGGGCCGGCATCAATTCCGAGATCGCGCATGGCGCTGAGACGGCAGCGCTCGCAGCGGGGCTGCATCACCAGGCGGCTGCTGTGATCGGGGCGATCGAGGACGAGGTGGCCGCGATCTCAGCGCTCTTGAGTCGCGCCCGATAGACCTGCCTGTCGGCGGCATCCCGGATCGGGGCGTCACATCGGTATGACGATGCCGCGGTGGGCCAGGAAGGCAAGGGCCAGGGTCACCGTCACGACCGACAGCACGGTGGAGACCGCGACTGCGGCGGAAATGGAGCCGACGGCGCGGTCGTAGCGGGCGGCGAAGATGAAGGCATTGGCGCCGACCGGCATCGCGACGTAGATGACCAGCGCACCGGCCCAGATGCGCGGCAGTTGAAAGACCTCGGTCGCCAGCCAGAACGCCAGAGCCGGATACAGCACCAGTTTCAGGACGCACAGGGTGGCGACGCTGGATGCTTGTCCGCGGAACTCGTAGGCCGCGAGCGACATTCCGAGCGCAAACAACGACACCGGGATGGCGGCGCCGGCCAGCAGATCGATGAGGCGGGCGGGTATAGCGGGTATCGCGATGCCCGTCGTGCTCCAGGCGAGGCCGGCGGCGAGCGCGAGAATGAGAGGATTGCGGGCAACGTCGAGCAGGACGACGCCGAGGGCGCGGAGACCGGCGCGGCCCTTTTCGCGGGTGACGAGGCCCATGTGCAGCGTCCCGAGAATCCAGAGCAGTACGGTCTCGCAAGTGGCGAGGAAGGCCATCGGTGTCGCGGCCTCGGGGCCGAGGGCCAGCAGGATGACGGGAAAGCCCAGCATGACGCCGTTGGAAAAACAGGCGCCCATGGCGAAAGCCGGGGCGTCTTCGGCCGGACGGCGCAGGACAAGCCGGGTGGCGAGAACGGCGAGGATCCAGGTCGCGGCGATGCCGGCGATGTAGGTCAGGGCTAGCCACAGGGGCGAGACGGGGACCTCGCCGACGCCGGCCATGGCTCGAAACAGCAGCGCCGGCATGGCGATCTTGTAGCCGAACATGGCGAGCACGCGCGGCGCGGGCGCGTCGAGAAGGCGGCCTTTCGCGGCCAGAAAGCCGAGCCCGATGAGCCCGAAGACGGGCGCGATCAGGGCGATGATGTCGAGCATGGGGGGATTCTAGCGGTATGCGGGAAGGGAGAGCCGAAGGTTAGCATAATTCGCCGGCGTGCTTGTCCGAACGCTTCTGGCGAAGCGGGGCTATCGTCTCGGCAGGTTTCGCGTCAGAGGGCCTCGCCGCTGCCATGCCAGCCGGTCACACCCACCCCGGCCCGCTTCCCATCGAAGGGGAGCAGAGAAGACGTCCGGCGCGCGAGGGCGTCCAATCCCCATCTTTCCTGTCGATGGAAGGGTTGCATGCAGGCTTGTGGGACGAGGCCGCAACGTGTGCCGCTACTGCGCGGCTTCGATGGCGGGCGCCTCGGTTTCGGTTTTCGATGTGGTGCGTTCGCGGGCGAGCGTCGTCGCAGCCTGATAGTCCGCCTTGCCGGAGCCGAGCAACGGAATGCGATCGACGATCATGATATCAGCGGGTGCCGAAAGCTCGGTGACGCCCTTGAGGCGGGCATGGCGCAAGAACGCGGCGCGATCGGCGCCGGCTTGCTGGGTGAGGAGCACCAAACGCTCGCCTTTGCGGGGATCGGGCAGCGCGACGACGATGGAGAGCGCCTGCGGCCACAGCTCGGCGGCCAGTGCCTCGACGGCGGAGAGCGAGACCATTTCGCCTGCGATCTTGGCGAAGCGCTTGGCCCGACCCTTGATGCGGATGTAGCCGTCGGCGTCGATGGTGACGATGTCGCCGGTGTCGTGCCAGCCGTCGGCAGGCGGCTCGAGCACGCCGGGATTTTCGGCGCGGTAGTAGCCGAGCATGACGTTCGGGCCAGCGACCGAGAGACGGCCGCCTTCGTCGATGCCGGGGACGGGATCGAGCTTGGCCTTCATCAACGGCGAGAGACGGCCGACCGTGCCGGGCCGGTTGGCGAGCGGCGTGTTGATGGCGAGGACGGGGGCCGTCTCGGTGACACCATAGCCCTCGAGTATGCGCACGCCGAAACGCTCCATGTAAATCTGCCGCGTGCGGTCCTTGACGGCCTCGGCGCCAGCCATGATCAGTCGGACGTTGTGCAAGTCGTAGGGGTGCGCCGTGCGGGCGTAACCGGAAAGGAACGTGTCGGTGCCGAAAAGGATCGTGGCGTTGGTCTGGTAGATCAGCTCCGGCACGATGCGGTAGTGCAGTGGAGACGGGTAAAGATAGGCGGGGATGCCGCCCATGAGCGGCATGATCATGCCACCGGTCAGCCCGAACGAGTGGAAGACAGGCAATACGTTGAAGACCTTGTCCTCGCCATCCGCAGCGATGCGCGCGAGGCACTGGGCGGCGTTGGCGAGCAGGTTGCGGTGGGACAGGACGACGCCCTTGGGCGTGCCTTCCGAGCCCGACGTGAAGAGGACGACGGCGGGGTCGTTCGGTTGACGCGTGACGAGGGGACGGGAGCCACGCAGGACGGCGCGGAGCTTGTCGACGAGACCGATCGAGGCGCGGATATCCTCGAGATAGTGGATGGCGATGCCGTCAGCCTGAAGCCTGGCGATCAGGTCGCCGAGGCGGCCCCTCTCGACGAAGGCGCGCGAGGTGAGCACGACTTTCGCTTCGGCGGCACGGCAAGCGGCGGCGACGTTCTGGGGACCGGCAGTGAAGTTGATCATGGCCGGGACTCGGCCAATCGTTTGAAGCGCAAAGAACGTGACGGCAACGCCGGCCGAATTGGGGAGGAGCACGCCGACGGCTTGACCTTCGGGCGCGAGGGGTTGGAGCTTTTCGGCCAGCACCTGTGCGCCGAGGATAAGCTTGCCATAGGAGAGGCGAGTGCCGAGCGGGTCTTCCACCGCCGGTGTCTTGCCGGTCGCCTTGGTGCGCTTGGCTTCGACCAGGGCCGAAAACAGCGTCTGGTCGATGCGGGCGGTCTCGACGGCGGTGTCGACCATGATGTCCTGCAAGCGGGCTCCAGCGGCTTGGCGGCGCGTCTTGCCCTTGAGTTCCGGCGACAGCGACAGCTTCCGGGGTTCGAGGATGGTGACGGTGGTTTTGGGGAACCAGGCCTTGAGGATCTGCGTCGGGCGCAAGTAGCTGAAGCCGGAGCGCTCGGGCCCTTCGATGCGAACCGGCACGACCCAGGCATCGGCCTTGTCGGCGATCATGGCGGTGCCGTCGTAGACCTTCATCAGACCGCCGGTGACGGTCAATCGACCCTCGGGGAAAATGACGATGGTCTGGCCGCCTTTGACGATGTTGACGAGCGCGCGGGTGGCAAGCGGCTTGGTCGGGTCGAGGGTGAAGGCGTTGATCACCTTCAGGAACGGTTTCACCCATGCCTTCTCGGCCATGCCGGTGTCGATGGCGAAGGCAGCGTGGCCGGGGAGAATCGCATGCATGATCGCGCCGTCGAGAAGACTGACGTGGTTTGGGGCGATGATGGTGCGCTCGCCGGACTTCGGCAGGTTCTCTAGGCCCTTTACTTCGAGCCGAAGGAAGGTCTGGAAGATGAAGCGGCCGACGTCCTGGACGCCGTCGCGGCCCCAGGCCCACATGACGAGACCGGCGACGACGAGGCTGGCGATGCCAAGCGCGAGGAACAGCACGCCGAGGCCCGTTCCGTGCGCCTGCAGGACGGCGACGGCGAGGCCGGCGAGCGTCATGTAGAGCGCGTTGAGAATGTTGACGGCGGCGACAGAGCGCGCGCGGCGCTCGGGCTCGGCCCAGGCCTGCACGGCGGCGAAGGCGGGGACGATATAAAGGCCGCCGGCGAAGGCAAGGCCGGTGAGGGCGAGGAGAAGCGGCCAGCCGGAGACGTCGGCGAGAAAAGCCGCCGGGCCGATGACGGTGGTCGCCGGGGTCGCGGTCGAGGCGAGGTAGGCCAGCTTGGTGGCGAACAGCGCCATCAGCACGGCGCCGACGGGCACCAGAGCCAGGTTCGGGCGATGGTGGCTGGCGCGGGCCGCGACGAGCGAGCCCAAGGCGATGCCGATCGTGAAGGCAACCATGGCGAGCGTGACGACGCCCTCGGAGCCGCCGAGGTTGACCTTGATGAGGGTGGGCAGCAGCGAGAGGGCGACGGCACCGACCAGCCAGAACCAGCTGACGATATGGCCGCCGATCCAGAGGCGGCGATCGGACTTCAGTTCGCCCAGGAGACGGAAAGTCGAGACGAGCGGGTTGCGGGTGATGGGTAGCTCGGGGGCGCCGGCCTTGGTCGCGGGGATCATGCGGGCCGACAGCCAGCATGCGAGCGCCAGCGCCATGATGATGCCGGAGATGGCCGTGCCGCTCAGCTCCTCGCCGATGACGTAGCCGGCGGCAACCGCGCCGCCGAGGATGGCGAGGAACGTGCCGCCCTCGACGAGGGCGTTGCCGGCCGTCAGCTCCTCTGTGGTCAGATGGTCCGGCAGAATGCCGTACTTGATGGGGCCGAACAGGGCGCCGATCACGCCATAGAGGCCGAGGGCGAGAAACAGAATGGGGACAGAGTTCAGGATGAAGCCGAGGGATGCGATCAGGGCGACGCCGACTTCGGCCAGCTTGATGCGCTCGGCGATGCGGGCCTTGTCGTGCTTGTCGGCGATCTCGCCGCCGAGGGCCGAAAGGATGAAGAACGGGGCCATGAAGACGGCGGTGGCGAGGGTGACGAGGGCCGCTCCGTGCTCGGCACCGAGCTTATAGAGCACCAGGAGCCCGAGTGCCGTCTTGAGGAAGTTGTCGTTCAAGGCCGAGAAGAACTGGCACCAGAAGAGCGGGGCAAAGCGGCGCGACGACATCAGCGACTGGAACATGGTCTGTCCTCGTTGAGAAGCCGGTGCGCGGCGCCGGAATTCCGTTTTTTTAGCTTTGACTATGCGAACACAGTTAAGATTTCAGCCGCTCGAGCCCATGCGTCGAGCCGAGGGGGGCTCATGGCCTTGAGGGCCGAACGGCGCGTTCGAAGCGGGCGAGCGCCTGCTGGGGCCACCTTCGTAGACGAGGAAGGCGCCGATGCGACGGGGCTCCTGGTGTTCTCCTTCCTCACGGAGCTGTGCGTACAACTCAGTCTCAAGCGTCCGAGGCGTCATGGCAAGGCGGGCGTCATGGTCGAGACGTTGGCGGGCAGCGGAGGCGGCCGAGCCTAGAAGTAGGCGCGAGACGAAGTTGGTAAGGGAACGAAGCATTTTGAGATCCATTCACGAAGCGGTGGACGGTCACCGGTTGCGATCCTGGATGTTATTGAACGATGGTCAATTTATGGCATACCCCGGTCCGCTGACGTGGTCAAGGCTTCGTTTCAATCTGGCCGCTCAGCGCTCGTCCGGCACGTCGATCTCGACCTGCAGCACCGTGGCGTTCGCCGCCGCGATGCGAACAACCGTTCCTGCAGGGCTGTCGGGGCCTTCCGCCGCCCATACCGTATCGCCGACCCGCACCTTGCCCCGTCCACCCGAGATGGGGTCCGTGACGATTGCCTTGCGACCGGAGAGTTGGTCGGTGCGTCGGTTGAGGTGGGGTTGATCGCTCGCGGAAACGCCCGGATGGGCCCAGGCGAAGTCGATAAAGATGTCGAGTACGATGGCTGCAGCGCCGATGCCGAGCCACGTCCAGCCGTCGGAGTCGCCGTTGAGTGCCTTCATGCCGCCGAGCATACATAGGACGAGGCCGACGACCGGCAGGACGAGACTGATCGAGGCGACGATCCAACCGAATGGCGAAGGATCGCCGTTTTGAAGCCAGAAGCGCCGAAGAAAGCGGTTCCTCACAGGCCGGCGCGTCTCCTTCTGGTGGCAGACAGCGTCAGAAGCACAACACTTTACCGGCTAGCGTCGACAAGTCGACAAGCATCGCCTCGCCCCGGGCCCAGATCAGGTAGGTGGCGCCGAGCATGGCGAGCGTTAGCAACGCCACTCCGGTGCCGCGAACCAGGCGCGCAACACCCCCATCGGGGGAGGAACTCGGGTCGGACGTCGGGTTCATCATGGACGCCTCAGCTTTAGACTCCGTCAGGCGGTCACCGGCCTCGGAGTGCGTACGACCGGCGCTTCCCGGATCGGCAGATGCACGAGGGCCGCGAAGAGAGCGAGCGCGATCGAGATCCACCACATCATATCGTAGGACTTCGTCTGGTCATAGAGCACACCGGCAAGCCAGAGGCCCGAGAAGGAGCCGAGCTGGTGCGACAAGAACACGAAGCCGAACAGCATGCTCATCCACTGCGGGCCGAAGAAAGTGGCCACCATGGCGCTGGTCAGCGGCACGGTCGAGAGCCAGAAGAGGCCGAGTACGACGCTGATGCCGATTACGGTTACAGGGGTGATCGGCAGGAAAAGCAGGCCGAGGAAAGCAAAGACTCGCATGAAGTAGATGATCGAGAGGCCGTAGCGCTTGGGGATCCACTTGGCGGACTGGCCCGCGAGATACGTGCCGATGATGTTGGCGACGCCAACGGCGGTGAGGGCGGCGACGGCGACGGTTGCGTCCAGGCCCTTGTCGGCGACGAAGGCCGGCAGATGGACCGCGTAGAAAGCGACGTGGAAGCCGCACACGAAGAAGCCCAGGATCAGCAGCCAGAAGCTCGGGTAGGCAAAGGCCTCGCTGAACGCTTCGGACAGGGATTGATTGTGAGTCATTCCGGCGGCGGCGCGCGGCTTGCCGGCGAGCACGGTAGCAAGCGGAAGGATGATGGCGAGCGTGGCGATAATGACGAGGAGGCTCGTCTTCCAGCCGACCGTCTCCATGAAGAGATGAACGTAGGGGAACGCGATAAACCCGCCGATGCCGGCGGCCATGCCCAGCGAGGCGAGGGCTTGTGGGCGCTTTTCGGGCGGTGCGGCGCGGCTGACGGCGCCGACCATGGCGGTGATGCCGGTGCCGCCGATGCCGATGCCGAGCAGGATACCGCTGATCAGCAGGTCGTGTCCGGACTGCGCCGTATACATGAGGTAGATGCCGGCCATGGTCGAGATGGCGCCTGCGGCGAGGACGCGTCCGGCGCCATAGCGATCGGAGATGGCGCCGAGGGGAACGGCGGCAAAGCCCCAGACGAGATTGGCGACGGCCATGGCAAGGGAAAAGGGCTCGCGGCCGATAGCAAGCTCCGTGGTCATGGGCTTCAGGAACAGCCCCATGACTTGGCGAAGGCCCATGGCAATGCCGACGATCATGCCTGCGGCGACGATCACGAGCCACAAAGGACGCACTTTCGCCGGCTCCGACGAGCCAGCGCCGATCTTCTGCTGCATGTCATCTCTCCGGGTCGGCTTTTTTTCGCTTATGGCACGCTTCGCGCGCGGATGGTCACTGAGAAAATCAAATGGCGCGCATTCGATTTCCTCATGTGACGGCGGCCAGCGCAGGATCGAGGAAGCGGCGTCCGATTTCGATGACGGGCCCGCCGGGAACGGCAATTCCGCGCTCGATCATTTCGATGGGAGCGCCAGGCCGCGGGATGATCGAGAAGAGATTGTAACGCGCGAGAGGCTGGTGGCCGTGGGCGAGGCCGATCGACGCCGAAGGCACGCCGACAACGGGAATGGCGCGCGTCGGTCCCGCCGCGAACGAGAGCATGGCGCGATGGTTGTGGCCGTGCAGGACCAATTCAGCGCCATGCCGGTGAAGTACGTCGGTGAGGGCAGCGGCGTCCTGGAGGGCGCTGCGGTGATGAGCGAGGCCCGGAAGCGGGGGGTGGTGGATCAGTACGACGCGGACGAGGCCCTCGTCGTCGAGGCGGGACAGGATCGGGCCGAGGCGGTCGAGCTGGTCTGGTCCGAGGCGGCCAAAGGCGTGGAAGAGGGGCGTCGGGAGCGCCGAGTTGAGTCCGATCAAGGCCACGTGGCCGAGGCGGCGAACGAACGGGAAGGGGTCCTTTGCGGAGACGGGCTCGTCGTCGGCCATAAAAGCCTGCCAGTGGCCGATGCCCCGGGCCAGCGCCATATCGACGTAGATGTCGTGATTGCCGGGGACGGCGGTTACGCGTTCCGGCGGGCCCAGGGAGGCGAGCCAGCGGTTGGCTGCCTCATGCTCGGAGGGCAGGCCGACATTGACGAGGTCGCCGGTGACGGTGATGTGGTCGGGAGCCTCGCGCCGGAGATCGGCGACGATAGTGGCCAACGTCGAGGCCAGGTGATGGCGACGCCGACGGCGATGCCAATTGAGCATGCCGAGGACGCGCTTGGCTTGATAGTGGCCGAGGTAGCGCCGACCGGGCGGTAGGTGGATGTCCGACAGGTGGGCGAGCGTGAAGTTGCCGTCCATGTCGCGCAGGCCCATCGTTCTCCGCCATCGCGCGCCGGCACCGGAAAAGGCGAGACGCAGGCCGGAGCGCATCACCGGCTCCGCTTGCCATGCCGTGAGCGAGAATGCAAAGGGGACGGGGTCGGTCGGGGCGCCGGCCGCCGGAGCGGAGACGGGGATGAGGCGCGAGCGGATCGTGAGAGCGGCGTTGCAACGCTATTGGCGTTGGCAGCGCGGACTGACGCTCGGGGCGCGCGGCATGGTGATCGACGAATCGGGCCGGGTCCTGCTGATCCGGCATACCTACACGCCTGGATGGACGTTTCCGGGCGGTGGGGTCGAGCTCGGCGAGACGATGCTCGAGGCGCTGCGGCGCGAACTGGCAGAGGAAGCGAACGTGGAGATCACCGGGCCGCCACAGCTGTTCGGGATCTACTCGAACGACCGCGTTTTTCCAGGCGATCACGTGGCGCTCTATGTGGTCCGGTCGTGGCACCAGAGCCGTATGCCGGGCCCCAATCGCGAGATCGCCGAGATTGGGTTCTTCGCACCGGACGAGGTGCCCGCGGAGACGACGAGCGGGGCGAGGCGGCGTCTTGCGGAGGTGGGCGGGGGCCTGCCGCCGAGCGAATCATGGTGAGCCCAGGACGATGGTGACCTCGACGGGCCGATAGCCCCGTGATAAGCGGGCCCCGCTGCCCGACGCGTCCGCGCCGCCGGTCCCCGGACACATCCACCGGAGCCTCCGATGACTGCTGAGCCTTCTGCCATCGCGACCCGGCCCGCTATAGAGGCCGACATGCCGGCGATCGCCGAGCTCGGTGCCCGTGTATTCGGTCCCGGGCGGTTCGCGCGGACGGCCTATCGGGTGCGCGAGGGGACGCCCGACGTCTCGGCGTTCTGCCGTGTGGCCACGATGGGCGACAGACTGGTGGCCGCCATCCGCATGACGGAGATCGCGATCGGGGAGCAGGGCGGGGCGCTGTTGCTGGGGCCGCTGGCGGTCGATCCGGATTTTGCGAACCAAGGGCACGGACGGCGCCTGATTGCAGAAAGTGCTGCGGCGGCACGCGAAGCCGGCCGCCAGCTGGTGCTGCTCGTCGGCGACATGCCGTACTACGGGCGCCTCGGCTTCATCGCGGTGCCCAAGGGACAGATCGAGATGCCGGGCCCGGTCGATCCGGCGCGGCTGCTGGCGCTCGAGCTGCAGGAGGGTGCGCTGGAGCGGTTTCGGGGGAGTGTCGTCGGCATTGCTCAGCCCAACGGGGAAGCCCCCCGGTCGTGAGACCGAGGGGCTCTCGAGTTGGCCAGACGCGGAAAGCGGGGAGGTTGTAACCTTGTCCGGCCGCGTCGATTACCAGAGGCACTTCCACACCTTGTAGCCGTGCCGGTATCCCCAGCCGTAGTGCGAGCACGCGGGCTTGTAGTAGTGGCGATAGCTGTAGACCGGCTTGTAGTGGCGATGGACCGGCTTGTAGTAGGTGTAGCCGTGGAAGTGCTTGTGGCCCCAGCCGTGATGGCGGTGGCCGTAGCCGGCGCTGGCAGAGGTGGCGAGACCGGCCGTGGCGACAACCAGGGCGGCGGCGACAGCAAGGTTCTTCATCATGGTCGTTACTCCGTCTTCGGTTTCGGTGGTTGAACTTTGGTCTGTGCTCAGATCCGGGGCGCTGTCCTCGATCTCGTTTGGCCGCCGCCGTTTCTGATCTGTGTTCAATATACACGAATTCGACCCGTAGTGTATCGTTTTATTCTCACATGTTTGTGATCGATGTTCAGTCGCTGCTGAGGCAGGACCCAAGAGACTGGCGCGTCTGGCATACTCGGTTCGAACTCATCGAGAGAGGTGCACGGCACATGGCAACGCGCGACATGACGAGTTGGGAGACGGCGATCGCCAAGGTGGTCAGCGAGGGCGACACCGAGGAGATCATCGTCCGTGGGCACCGGATGAGCGATCTCATCGGACAGCTCAGCTTTGCCGAGATGATGTTCCTGATGCTGCAGGGCCGGCTTCCGACGAAGCCGCAGGCCCGGGTTCTCGACGCGCTGCTCGTCGCCTCGATCGAGCACGGCATTGCGCCGCCCACGATGATCGCACGCTGTTATGCCTCCTACGGCACGACGATCCAGGCCGCGGTCGGGGCGGGGATTACGGCGTTCGGTGATCGCATGGGCGGGCTCGGCGAGCAGTTGGCCCAAATGCTGGTGGCGCGACTCGGCGCGACGCTCGCTGCGGGTGTGCCGAGTGACGCCGAGCTGAACGCGATCGCCGAGCAGATCGTCACCGAGGCCATGGCCGCCAAAACCCGGGTGCCCGGCTACGGCATCCCACTCCACGCGATGGATCCGCGTGCGCCGAAGGTGCTCGAAGTCGCACGCCAGGAAGGTGTTTATGGCTCCTACTGCCGCCTCGGAGCTGCGATCGAGGCTGCGATCGCCAAGGCCCGTTCGGGTCGCGGCATTCCGATGAATGTCGATGGGGTGAGTGCCGTGGTCGCGCTCGATCTCGGATTCGACTGGCGGACGACGCGGCTCTTCCTGCTGACGCCGAGGACCGTCAGCTTTGCCGCTCATTACCTCGAGGAGCAGGGCCAGGACACGACGTGGCGCCATCTGCCGGCCGAGCAGATTCGGTATGTGGGGCCGGAGCCAAGCGCGTAGGGGCGTGCCGAGGGGGCTGTCACGACACCTCTCGGTGGAACACGCGGACGGCATTCCTGGTCACCGTTCATCACCCGTCCGTGAACGGGGCTAGTCTTCGGTGGTGCGGCGCACATATCAAGGCTCAGCAGCGCGGCTATGAACCGGCCGCCACTCGATAAGCTGCTCGCAAGCCAACATAAAAAACAATAACGGAGCCATGCCATGAAGACCCTCGTCGCCAGCCTCGTCGCCCTCGGTCTCCTTGCAGGAGTGGCCCACGCCGCGAGCCCGGCCGTGTTCACGGACCTCGGCGCCTCGGCGCCGCGCAGTGCGTTCGGTGACCTTTCAGACAGCGCGCCGCTTTCGCCCTTCGCCGACATCCAAGCCAGCGCGCCCCGCTCGGCATCCTCGGGTGGCTTCTTCACCCGGCTTGGCCATACCTCGCCCTGATCGGCGTTGGCCTCTCGTCGGTGCGATTTTGATGTGGCTCGGTTGCCTCGGCGGCCGGGCCTCTTCATTACGAGGGTGCGGGAACGGCCTTGCCGGCTTGCGGATCGAGGAGGCCTCGTGCAACGGTCGCCGCGACGTCAAACGGGTGCGACCACGCGATGACCGCAGGCCTCAGGGCGCAGAACTGGCAAGACATCCATTTCACGGCACACGACGGGCTGCGTCTCCATGCGCGCTATTATCCGGCACCTGCCTCGCGCCGGCGAACCGTGCTCTGCCTGCCCGGCCTGACGCGCAACAGCCGCGATTTCCACATCCTCGCGTCGTTCCTGTCCAGTCCGCATAATCCGAACGCGCGTGACGTGGTGGCGGTCGATTACCGGGGAAGAGGGCGATCGCAGTGGGATTCAAACCCGCGGAACTACACGCTGGCTGTCGAGATGCAGGACGTGCTGGACCTGCTGTGCATCGGCGGGCTCGCGGACGTCGCGGTGATCGGGACCTCGCGAGGTGGTCTGCTGGCGATGATGCTGGCGTGCGCGAGGCCGACGGCGCTCGGCGCCGTGGTCCTGTGCGATATCGGGCCCGTGATCGAGCGAGAGGGGCTGGTCCGCATGATCGCGCACGTCGGGCGCGTGCCTCTACCACCCACCTGGGAGGAGGCCGGAGAACTTGTCCGTGGCATCAGCGCCAAGTCTTTCCCGGCCGTACCGGATCAGGACTGGACGGATATAGCCCGGCAGTGGTTCAACGACGATCATGGTCGCCCCACGCGGGGCTATGATCCGCGGCTCGCGGAGGCGCTGACGCTGATCGACGGGCCAGCGCCCGAGCTGTGGCCACAATTCCAGGCCCTCGCACGGATGCCGGCGATGGTGATCCGGGGCGAGCTTTCCGATGTCCTCTCGGAGGCCACCGTGGCCGAGATGCGACTGAGGCATCCGAGCCTGACGACATTGACGGTGCGTGGCCAAGGCCACGCCCCGCTGCTGCGCGACAGGTCGACGCTGGCCGCCATTGACGAGTTCATCGCGAGCACGGACCGGGTCGCGGATTGGGTGCCGGACAACAGCCGTTTGATTGCCTGATGGCAGCGCCGAGCCGAGGCCGAGACGCAAGGCGATCTTCATCAAGACGGCCGGGATAACCGACGGCAGGCCTTGCCACATGACGTTGCGAGGACTATGAGCACGGCTTTAATGAACATGATCGAGCCATCACCGGTTTTTTTCTCACGCCGCCACCTCCTCACTTGTGAGGGGCTGTCCGCAATCGAGATCGAATCTCTCCTCGACCTCGCCGACAAGGCGGCTGATCTCAATCGCCAGGTCAACAAGAAGCGGGACGTGTTGCGGGGGCGGACCCTGATCAACCTGTTCTTCGAGGCCTCGACGCGCACGCAGGCCTCGTTCGAGCTCGCCGGAAAGCGGCTCGGAGCGGACGTGATGAACATGAACGTCTCGACCTCATCGGTGCAGAAGGGCGAATCGCTGATCGACACGGCGATGACGCTGAACGCGATGCGACCCGATATGATCGTCGTTCGCCACTACGCAGCGGGCGCGGTGGAATTGCTCTCGCAGAAAGTCGACTGCTCGGTGATCAATGCCGGTGACGGCGCGCACGAGCACCCAACCCAGGCCCTGCTCGATGCCCTGACCATCCGGCGCGCGAAGGGGCGCGTCGGCGGGCTTACGGTGGCGATCTGCGGCGACATCCTGCACAGTCGCGTCGCGCGTTCGAATATCCATGTGCTCAATGCTCTGGGCGCACGGGTGCGTCTGGTGGCGCCATCGACTTTGCTGCCACCCGGCATCGATCGTCTCGGTGCGGAGGTGTTCACCGACATGTGGAAGGGCCTGGAGGACGCCGACATCGTGATGATGCTGCGTCTGCAGCGCGAGCGCATGCAGGGCAACTACGTGCCGTCGACACGCGAGTACTATCACTTCTTCGGACTTGATCAGGAGAAGCTGGCACTGGCCAAGCCCGACGCGCTGATCATGCACCCCGGCCCGATGAACCGGGGCGTCGAGATCGCCTCGGCCATCGCGGACCACTCGCGCAGCGTTATCCGTGACCAGGTCGAGATGGGCGTTGCCGTGCGGATGGCCGTGCTCGAGGCCCTGGCGCGAAAACTGCCGAACCATTGAGGCGGCCATGAAGCGATCGTTGCAGCCGACCGAGGCACCAGGGGCCACGGCCTTCATCAACGCGCGGCTGGTCGATCCGGCCAGCGGACGCGACGAGCCGGGCGGGCTCGTGGTGGTCGGTGCGGAAATTGCCGAACTCGGGCCGAACCTGAGGCGGAACGCACCCCAGGGCGCCGCGGTGGTCGATTGCGACGGCCACGTGCTGTGCCCCGGACTGATCGATGCGCAGGTTTACACGGGTGATCCCGGACAGGAGCACCGCGAGACGCTGAAGACGGCGAGCTTCGCGGCGGCAGCCGGAGGCGTCACCACCATCGTGTGCATGCCGGATACCGAGCCGGTCATCGATCAGGTGGCGCTGGTGGATTACGTGCAACGGCGGGCCCGCGAGCGCGCGATCGTGCACGTGCACATCATGGCCGCCGTCACGCGCGGACTGAGAGGCGAGGAGATGGCCGAGATCGGCCTCCTGCAGCGGGCAGGCGCCATCGCCTTCACGAATGGCAAGTCGTCGATCGCGAGCACGCGCGTGATGCGCAATGCCCTGCTCTATGCGCGCGATTTCGATGCGCTTCTCGTGCATCACACCGAGGATCCCTACCTCTCGAACGGTGCAGCGATGAATTCGGGCGAGCCGGCGACGCGGCTCGGGCTGCCGGGTGTGCACCGGTTCGCCGAGGTGATCGTGCTGGAGCGCGATGTGCGGCTCGTCGAGATGACCAACGCGAGATATCACGCGGCCACCATTTCGTGCCGGGAAAGCCTGGACATCATCAGGCGGGCGAAGGCGAAGAAGCTCCCGGTGACGTGCGGCGTCTCGATCAACCATCTGACGCTCAACGAGAACGACATCGGACCCTACCGGACGTTCTTCAAGGTGCGGCCGCCGCTCCGGGCCGAGGAAGACCGGGCAGCAATGGTGAGTGGACTTGCGGCCGGCGATATCGATCTGATCGTATCGAGCCACGACCCGCAGGATGCGGACGTGAAGCGCCGGCCGTTCGCCGAGGCGGCCGATGGCGCGGTCGGACTCGAAACGCTCTTGCCCGCGGCGCTCCGGCTTTACCACTCGGGTGAGGTCGGTCTCCTCCCGCTGCTCAAGGCGATGACGATCAACCCGGCGCGGCTGCTCGGTCTCGACGGTGGACGGCTGGAGAAAGGAGCGCCGGCGGATCTGGCGCTGATCGATCTCAATACGCCATGGGTGGTCGACCGGGACCTGATGCGCGCGCGTTCGACGAACTCGCCCTTCGACGAGCAGAAGATGCAGGGGCGCGTCCTGCGGACCATGGTTGCCGGGCGCACGGTCTACCAATACGGTGTTCCCGATCGCCTGTAGCATGGGGCGCGGGGGCTCCTCCGCCGGGCGGCGCCCAAGGGGGTAACGTGCTGTCCAATCCGATCCTGCTCACTGCCACGATGCTCGGGCTCGGCTACGTGCTCGGCTCGATACCGTTCGGTCTGCTGTTGACGCGGGCTGCAGGGCTCGGCGACGTGCGCGCGATCGGATCGGGCAATATCGGGGCGACGAACGTCCTGCGGACGGGCAACAAGAAGCTCGCGGCGCTGACGCTGCTGCTCGACGTGCTCAAGGGCACGCTGGCGGTGTTGCTCGGGGTGTGGATCGCTGCCTGGCTCGCTGCGGAGGCCCATGTTGCGGCGGCACCGCTCGGGTCGTCCGTGGGCGGGCTCGGGGCGGAGATCGTGGTGGCGAAGGCGCGGGCCCAGCCACTGGTGGTCTCGGCGGGACTGATGGCGGGACTCGGCGCATTCCTCGGGCACATCTTTCCGGTCTGGCTCGGCTTCAAGGGCGGGAAGGGCGTCGCGACCTACATCGGCGTGCTGATCGCCTTTTCCTGGCAGGCGGCGCTGGTGTTCGGCGCGGTGTGGATCGCGGTTGCCGTTGCTCTGCGATATTCGTCGCTGGCGGCGCTCGTTGCGACGATGGTCGTGTTTCTCTATCTCGCCGCGACCAGTGGTCCGTTCGTGACGCCGATCGTCGCCGTGATATCGGCCTTGCTCTTCTGGAAGCACCGGGAGAACATCAGGCGACTGACGGCGGGGACGGAGTCGAAGATTGGCGCCAAGGGATAGAACGGGGGATCTGTTCACACCGGCGCCGCTGCCCGTGGCGGCACTGAACGATGCCGAGCGGTTGGCCTGCTTGCGCCTGATCCGAACCGAAAGCGTCGGTCCAGTTACATTTCGCGAACTCATCAATCATTACGGTGGCGCCGGCAACGCACTCGACGCGCTGCCGGAAATCGCGCGCAGGGCAGGCCGTGCGCAACCCATCACCATTTGTCCGGCGTCGCGGGCCGAGTCTGAGCTAGCGGCCGCCAGCAAACATGGCGCGCGGCCGCTGTTCACGATCGAGCCCGGCTATCCGCCGGCGCTGGCCCATTTGCCGGTGCCACCACCGCTGCTCTATGTCAAAGGCCGGATCGAGTTGCTGCAACGTGATGCAGCAGCCGTCGTCGGGGCGAGAAATGCGTCAGCGGCCGGCATGGCGATGGCGCGTCTGATCGCGAGCCGCGTCGGCGAGGCGGGATATGTGATCGTTTCGGGGCTCGCACGGGGCATCGATAGCGTGGTGCACGAGGCGTCGCTGGCGACGGGCACGGTCGCGGTCCTGGCGGGCGGGATCGACTTCGTCTATCCGCCGGAAAACGCGGCCCTGCAAGCTCGGCTTGCCGAAGAGCGCTGCCTTGTCACCGAGATGCCACCCGGCTTTCAGCCTCGGGGGCAGGATTTTCCGCGTCGCAACCGAATCATCAGCGGACTCTCTCTCGGTGTGATCGTGATCGAAGCCGCGCGGCGGTCGGGGAGCCTGATCACGGCGCATGCGGCGGCCGATCAGGGGCGCGAAGTGATGGCCGTGCCGGGCCATCCGCTCGATCCGCGCTCGGAGGGGCCGAATTCGCTGCTGAAAAGGCCCGGGGTCACGATGGTCACGTCGCCCGCGGATGTGCTCGAGGCGCTGGCGCCAATGCGCGGAAAGGGGCCGCGCAGCGCCACGCAGGTTGCGCTCGAGGAGGTGACGCCGTCGAGCCTGCAGGCGGGTCCGGCGACGGCGCCAGAGCGCGGTCTCGTTACAACCGTGGCTATGCAACCCCAGGGCGGAAACGGGGAGGCCGCCTCGAAGCAAGCGATGGAGGCGGTCATGGCCGTGCTCGGACCGGCCCCGGCAACGCTCGACGAGGTGGCGCGGGCCGCGGGCCTGAATTCTCAGGCGACACGCGTCGCGATCCTGGAGCTTGCGCTCGCGGGACTGATCGAACGGCACGGATCGCAGCTCGTCTCGTTGCGCCAGCGCGACGATCCGCAGTAGATCAAAGGAGCCCACGCTGGGATCAGGCTCGCGATTGCTCGAGGCGGGCCTCGCGCTGAGCAAGATCGAGAATGCCAGCCAATGTGGGGCACCCGAGGCGTTGCGCCATGGTTGCGAGTTCGTCGATCATGTCCGAAACATAGGCGAGTTGGTCGCTTCTCGTGGCCCGTGACTGCATGTGTGAAGATCCCTCAGCGCCAGGACGTGACCCAAATTCGGGTTCTGCGTTGACCGTCAATGAGATTTTCCCGATTGCACCATCCCGCTTCCGCATTTGCTCGGGCCTCCCGTTGTACTCATGCCAGCTCGCCATCTTCAGATACCTTAATGTACTACGACTGAAGATGCAATCTAAGGTAGATTTGTATGAGCTATGCAATTTAGAGCGGGTTTGACACGGCGTCCGGTGTCAACCATATGCTGTCTCCGATTGTGAGCGGACACCCCCAGAATGCCGGCCGTGTATCGTAGCTGCCGGGGGCGGGGCAAACTGAACGGACGTCAATGAACGTTGTGATCGTCGAATCCGCCGCCAAAGCCAAAGCCATCAACAAATACCTGGGCTCAGGCTTCAAGGTCATCGCCAGCTACGGCCACGTCCGCGACCTGCCTTCGAAAGACGGCTCGGTGGAGCCGGACAACGACTTCGCCATGCACTGGGCCTCTGACGACGATAGATCGCGCAAGGTGATGCGCGAGATCACGGAGGCCGTGCGCAAAGCCGACAAGCTCATTCTTGCCACCGACCCCGACCGCGAGGGTGAGGCGATCTCCTGGCATATTCTCGAGCTGCTGACCGAGAAGAAGGCCATCAGGAAAGGTGTGCCGGTCGAGCGTGTCACGTTCAATGCGGTGACGAAGCAGTCGGTGCTCGAGGCCATGAAGGCGCCGCGCGAGATCGACGCGCCGTTGGTCGATGCCTATCTGGCGCGCCGGGCGCTCGATTATCTCGTGGGCTTCACCTTGTCGCCGGTGCTTTGGCGCAAGCTGCCGGGTGCGCGCTCGGCGGGACGAGTGCAGTCGGTGGCGCTTCGGCTGGTGTGCGACCGCGAGCTCGAGATCGAGAAGTTCAAGACCGACGAATACTGGACGATCATCGCCCGCCTCGCGACGCAGAAGAACGAGGACTTCGAGGCTCGTCTGCAAGCCATCGACGGCAAGCGGCTCGAGCGCCTTTCGATCAAGGACGAGGCCTCCGCCGGTGCCATCAAGGCGGCGGTGCAGGGCGCCACTTTCACGGTTCGATCGGTGGAGAAGCAGGCGCGCAAGCGCAATCCCTATGCCCCGTTCTCGACATCTACGCTGCAGATGGATGCTTCGCGGAAGCTCGGCTTCTCGGCCAAGCAGACCATGAACGTGGCGCAGCGGCTCTACGAAGGCATCGATCTCGACGGCGAGACGGTCGGTCTCATCACCTACATGCGAACCGACGGCGTCACCATCATTCCGGAAGCGGTGGCGGCCATCCGGCGCCAGATCGAGTCCGACTTCGGCCGGCGCTACGTGGCGCCGTTCATCCGCGAGTACAAGGCCAAGGCCAAGAATGCGCAGGAGGCGCACGAAGCCGTACGGCCTACGGACGTCAGCCGGCGACCGCAGGACGTTGCCCGCTTCCTCGACCGCGACCAACAGCGGCTCTACGAGCTGATCTGGAAGCGTTCGGTCGCCAGCCAGATGGCCTCGGCCGACGTCGAGCAGACGACCGCCGACATCGACGTCAAGGGCCGCGACAGCAAGGGCTACAGCTTCCGTGCGACCGGCTCGGTGATCCAGTTCGACGGTTTCCTCAAGCTTTACGAGGAAGGCCGCGACGATCGCCAGCGGGTGATCGAGAAGGGCAAGGAGGACAAGAGCGGCGACGAAGACGATGCGCGCCGCCTGCCGCCACTTGCCACCGGCGACAAGGTCGCGGAGCGCGGAATCGAGACGAACCAGCATTTCACGCAACCGCCGCCGCGCTACACGGAGGCCTCTCTCACGAAGCGCATGGAGGAGCTGGGTATCGGGCGCCCGTCGACGTACGTCTCGACGCTCGCGACGCTGGTCGATCGCGATTACGTGCGGGTCGACAAGAAGCAGCTCGTCCCAGAGGACAAGGGCCGGCTCGTCACGGCGTTCCTGGAGAGTTTTTTCCGGCGCTACGTGGAGTACGACTTCACGGCGGGGCTCGAGGAACAGCTCGATCTCATCTCCGACCACAAACTTGCCTGGAAAGACGTGCTTCGCGACTTCTGGCGCGATTTCATGGGCTCGGTGACTGAGACCAAGGAGCTGAAAGTCTCCGACGTGCTGGACGCGCTCAACGAGCTGCTGGGCCCGCACATTTTTCCGGACAAGGGTGACGGATCGAACCCGCGCGCCTGCCCGAAGTGCGGGACGGGGCAGCTGTCGCTCAAAATCTCCGGCAAGAACGGGGCGTTCGTCGGCTGCGGCAACTATCCTGAATGCCGCTACACGCGCCAGCTCAGCCAGTCGGGTGAGGGTGGTGACGGCGGACTCGTCGACGGCAAGGTGCTGGGTGTCGACCCGACCTCGGGCGAGGAGGTCACGTTGCGCAGCGGGCGTTTCGGCACGTACCTGCAACTCGGTGAGGCGAAATCGAAGGACGAGAAGCCGAAGCGATCCTCGCTGCCCAAGGGCGTCGATCCAAACGACGTCGATCTCGAGTACGCGCTAAAATTGCTCGCGTTACCGCGGGAAGTCGGTCAGCACCCCGAGACGGGGGACATGATCCTCGCGGGGCTCGGCCGCTACGGTCCCTATGTGCAGCACGGCAAGAGCTACGCCAACGTCGAATCGATCGAGGACGTTTTCTCGATCGGTCTCAATCGGGCGGTGACGGTGCTGGCCGAGAAAGCAGCGGGTAAGGGCGGGCGCTTCGGCCGAGGGGCACAGCAACGGGACGTGCTGAAAGACCTCGGTCCCCATCCCAGCGGCGAGGGCAAGATCGAGATCCTGAACGGTCGCTATGGTCCCTACATCACGCATGGCGGCGTCAATGCCAACGTCCCGCGCGGCAAGGAGCCGGCTGATGTGACGGTCGAGGAGGCCGTGTTGCTGCTCGCCGAGCGGGCGGCAAAAGGTGGCGGGAAGTCGCGATTCGGCAAAGGAAAGCCCAAGAAGGCAGCTGCACCGAAGGCGGCGAACGACGAGGGTGGGACAACCAAGAAGAAGCCAGCCAAGTCAAAGAAGGCGACAACAAAAGCCCCTCGTAAGGATGCAGCCGAGTAGCCGGTTGATGTGGTTGTGCTTAGACCGTGCCGTCTGCACGCGACGCGGCATTTGCTGAAAAGATCGTAGTTCTACGATGCACACGGTGGCCAACTGCGCGCCGCAGTGTTAACTCTCTATTGTAGTCAGACTATCCGAATACATCGGGTTGATCGAAAGTTATGCAAAAGACGCGTATCCGCAACGGTTACGCCGCTGCGCAGGGGACGTCTCTTGAGGTTCCCTGTCGCGGTTGATCCCGTCCATGAATTCTTGAGATGCAGTATGAAGAAGCTTGTTCGTTCCGTAGAACTTCTTATGCCGCATGTCGCGGACAAGCGCTACGACATCCAACAGCAACTGTTGCGGCGTATGGGTAAGCCCTGGCGGCCTGACGTGCTCGGGCTGAAGCATCTCGTCACTCCGACGCCGCTGATCGTCGACATCGGGGCTAACCGAGGCTTCTTTCTCTCGGCGATGGAGACGATTGCACCGCAGGCGAAGCTCGTGGCCTTCGAGCCGTTCCCGCGGCTTGCGAGCCTGCTGCGCAAGCGTAAACAAGCTGGCGGCGTGCGTGTGGAGCCGGTGGGGCTTGGTGCCGAGCGCAGTCAGCTGCCGCTCTACGTGCCTGTGTATCGCGGTATGCCGCTCGATACGCTCGCCTCGATGCACTACGAAGAGGCTGCGGGCTGGCTCACGGCCGATCGCATTCACTGGTTCGATGAGAGCAAGCTGAAGGTCGAAAAATTCGTCGTCGATGTGCGTCCCCTCGACGACTACGAACTGGCACCCGACGTCGTGAAAATGTATGCGCAGCGGTTCGAGCCTCAAATCGTCGCGGGTGGACGAAAAACGTTGTCCGAGCATCAGCCGGTGGTGCTGGCGCCGTCGCATTTCCCAGCCGGCGACAAGGCTTTGCGGGACGTCGGCTACGAGCGCTACGGCTATGCGGATGGGACGTTCATGCGTGGGGGCGAGGGCGACTATTTCAGCTGGTACATGACGCCGAAGAGCTTGGCGCGGCTGAATGCGCGGGTGATGGATGCTCCAGGAGGGGGGCAGACGGCGTAGTACAGGGCGGTCGCCTCAGTCGGCCGAGGCCAATGGTTTCGCGACGTCCTCGAGCGGACGTCGCTCAGGCGACGCTCCAACGAGCGGTGACGGCGGCGGCGATCAGTATCCGTGCAGCGCCGAGCGCGTAGTCGAGGAAGACACCAAAACGGGACCCGGTCTCGATCAGCGCGCCCATCAACGCAGGGCCAGCCGGATCTTCGGCCAGCACCTACCACCTTACCTTCCGATCAAACCTCCTTCTGAATCACCATCTGCGTCTGCGTGATCATGGCGAGGAGCTTGCCGTCCTTGTCGGTGAGGCGTGTCTGCCACACCATGGTGCGGCGGCCCTTGTGCAGTGGCGTCGAGACGCCGGTGATGACGTCGCCGCTGCGAGCCGGACGGAAGAAGTTGGTCTTCGATTCCATGGTGGTCGTCGAGGCGCCCTTGGGCAAGTTCACGACCGTGCCGATGGCGCCGAGGTAGTCGGCGAAGCTCATGTAGACGCCGCCGTGAAGGATGCCGGAGCCGTTCCCCATATCGTCGCGTACGCTGAGGCGCGCCTCGATGCGGTCAAGCGTCGCCGAGACGAGTTCGGCGCCGAGCATTTGCATAAAGGGTGGAACGTGGCGACGCAGTTTGTCGACGAGCTCGGTCACGGGGTACCTCGATGGCGGAAAAGGGCGGCTGGGAGACGGCGGATTTAGATACGGCATGGGAGCGGCAGGGCTCAACCGCCTTCCTTCTCATGCCGGGCGGTTAGCTGGAGGCGCGCGCATCATCCATGCCAGGGGGACGGAGAGGGCGGCTGTCACGGCGAACAGGTAGAAGGCGTTGATGTAGCCGATCATCGCCGACTGGCGCTGAATTTCTCCGGCAAGTGCCATCAGGCTTCGCGGCGTCGCCGTCGACCAGAGGCCCACAGCCTCGGGCAGCGCCAACGTCTTGTTGAAGTGCGTCACGACTTCCGTCAGGCCCGCATAGTTCTCCGCGGTGGAGCGCACCAGCAGCAGGATCGAGAGGGAGATGAAGATCGACGATCCGAAGTTGCGCACGAGATGATAGATGGCCATGCCTTCCGTCATCTGGCGGACGGGGAGCGTCGCGAACGTCAGCACCGACAGCGGTGTGAAGGCGAGGCCGAAGCCGAAGCCCTGCACGAAGTTGGTCCAGAACACGAGACTCTGCGTCATGTTGATGTCGAGAGCGGCCATGGCGAAGCCGGAGACCGCCTGCGCGGCAAGCCCGATCGCGACGGTCAGGCGGGGATAGTATTTCGTCATTGGCACGATGATCAGGAAGCAGGCCCAGTTGCCGAAGCCGCGGCCCGCGAGGAGCATGCCGATCGCGGCGTCGGGATAACCGCGCAGATCGTGCAACAGGCCCGGGAACAGTACCATCGGCGTGAAGCTCAGCATGCCGAGTACGAAGACCAGCACGAGGCCAATCGAGAAGTTGCGATCGAGCAGCACGCCGAGATCGAGGAACGGTCGCTCCGCGGTCAGGCTGTGGGCGATGAAAACCCAGAACGCCACCACCGCGATCAAGGCCTCGATCATGATCTCGGGACTGTCGAACCAGTCGAGCCGATGGCCACGATCGAGCATCAGCTGGGTGGCGCCGATGGCGAGGCTCAACGCGATGAAACCGGTCCAGTCGAAGCCTGCCGGGCTTTTTTCGGTGTGATCGCGGAGCGCGATCCAGACCATCGCCATTGCCACGAAGCCCGGCGGCACGACCATGAAAAACGCGCCGCGCCAGTTGGTCGCCTCGCTGATGATCGAGCCGAGCACGGGACCGGTGACGGGGCCGATCACGCCGCCGATGCCCCACATCATCATCACGAGGGGATGGAGGTGGCGGGGGAAGCTCGCGAGCAGGATGGCCTGGCCCATGGGCATGATCGGGGCGCCAAACAGCCCTTGCCCCACGCGGAAAATAACCAGCGCCTCGAGACTCTGGGCGACGCCACAGAGGAACGAGAACACCGTGAGGCCGACGACCGCGACGAACATCACGTTGCGCCAGCCGAAACGCCGCGAGAGCCAGCCGGTCAGCAGCGTCGCCACCGCCGTTGCGACCAGGTTGAACGTCACCACCCAGGCGATCTGCTCGGGGCTTGCCGCCATCGCGCCCTTGATCTGCGGCAGCACCACGTTGGCGAGCGTGATGGTCATGCCGTTCAGCAGGGTGGCGAGCTGCACCATGATCAGGATCAGCCACTGGCGGGGGCTGATTCCGGCGAAGCCCGAGGCCACAGGCGCGGGGTTGGAGCTCATCCCGATGGTGTGGCCTGCCTCGGCCAGCCGACTGGAAAGTCAGGACCCTGGAAGGGCGCGCCGTCCTCGAACACGAGATCGGGGAAGGGCGGCGAAGTGCGCCCTTTGCGCTTGGCGAAGCGGGCATCGTCGCCGACCCAGCGAAACGACACCGCGCGGCGGCGGTTCGCCGTGAAGTTGGCCGGCGCGCCGTGCAGCGTGCGGAAATCGAACGCGACGGCGTCGCCCGGCTGCATGGCGAAGCCGACCACCGGCCAGTCCTCTCGCTTGGCCTCGACGTCGGGCACGGCCTCGCTCTGGTCGCCCTGGTAGAGTGAGGTGCCGTCGAAGCGCTGCGGGCGGAAATCCTTGCCCCACTTGTGCGAGCCGGTGACGTACTCGAGCGCGATCTCGCGCGTGATGGGATCGAGCGGCACCCAGAACGACACCGACTGGCGGCCTTCGACGAGGTAATAGGGCTGGTCCTGGTGCCAGGGCGTCGGCATGGAGCTTCCGGGCTCCTTGACCAGCACGTGCTCATGGAAGATGCGCGCCGTCTTGGAGCGCATCAGCAACGCTGCGGCCTCGGCCATATCGGTCTCGAGCATCGCCGCGCGGTAGGCCGGAAAGCGCTGCCAGTTGCAGTAGTCCTGGAAGAACGGCGCCGAGCCGTCGGCGGGCTTGTACGACCGGTTCACGGCGCTGGGCGCGGCGATGTTCGCCTCCACGTCCCGTGCGAGTTCGTCGACCCGGTCCGCCAGCAGTCCGGGGATCAGCACGACGCCGTCACGGGCGTAGGTTGCGACCATCTCGTCGGTCACGAAGCGGCGGGCGGACATCGGCGGGGCTCTCTCCTGAGTGGGGTGGCCGCATATCACCATGCAGGCGGATGCGAGGCAATCGTCGGGCGCTCTCGACCGCCTTCATTCGGTTTCGTGTTGATGCAACTCATCGGGCTCGACGTCTTCATTGCAACGCCGAAGGGCGCGGAGCGGGACGGTCTCGCTCTTTTGCATGTTGGATTGGGATGCGACCTTCCCGCTTCGCTGCGCGTGACGGGGGTGGTCCCCCTGCGGACGACCGGTCCGCGAGCCACCGCGCATCCGTTTTCGAACGGCGGCTCCTGCCCTCGGGGTGTCTCACGACGGCCTCTGGGCTGCGGCATCCTTCGGAGGTGGCTGAGTACCTCCTACGTCTGTCCGACGCGCGCCCGTCTCCCGCAGTCTCCCAGCTCGAGCCCGAGTGCCCTCGCGAGACGGACGCCGGGAGAATAGGCACAGCTTGAGGGGCCGGGGATAAGTTTGGCCTGGACGCGGCGCATTGGGGCCTGCTCGCAATAGGTCTCGGAGCGCCAGTCCCCGTCTGATCCCTCATTCCAACTTGAGGTTCAGCGACTTTACCAGCTTGCCGTAGTAGTCCCAGTCCTTCTTGAGTAATTGACCGAGCTGATCGGGCGTTCCGGTGACGACCCGCTGCGCAATTCCCAGATAGAACGTCCGCATCTCCGGAGTGTCAGCGATTTTGGTGACTTCCTTGTTGACGCGCTCGACGATTGCAGCCGGAGTTCCGGCGGGTGCGAACAGCCCGAACCAGCCGACGATCCCGATCTCGGGAAACGCCTCGGAAATCAGCGGCACATTCGGGTAATCCGGGTGGCGTTCGCGGTCGGCGATGGCAAGGAGCTTCGCCTTGCCGGACTTGACGTGAGGCATGACATTCGGTTCGGAATGGATCTGCGTCACCCCTGAAAGAAAGTCGTTCAACGCATCCCCGCCGCCACGGTACGGGACGTGCAGATTGTCGATCCCGGCCGTACCCTTGAGTGTTTCGCAAATCAAATGGGTCAATGTACCGAGGCCGGCCGAGCCGCAATTGAGCTTGCCGGGATTGGCTTTGGCATAGGCCTGCAACTCCTGGATCGAATTGACCGGAAGTGACGGGTTCACCACGATCGGCAGCATGTAGTCCGAAAGATGCGCGACAGGAACGAGGTCCTTGAAAGGGTCCCACGCAACTTTTCGCGCTTGCGGAATGACGACCAGAACCGGCGAGCCTGTCACGAGAAACGTGTAGCCGTCAGGTGCGGAGCGAACGAAGGCCTCAACCCCGATGGTGCCGGACGCGCCAGCCTTGTTCTCGATGACGAATTGCTGGCCGAGAGCCTTTGAAAGTCGGTCGGCGAAGGGGCGCGCGGCGTTATCGGTCGAGCCACCCGGTGCGAAGTTCACGACAATCCGAACTGGTTTTTCCGGCCAGTTTGCTTGTGCGGGGGTGTTCTGAAACAGCGCAACGAGCATCGCGGCGCCAAGCAGCAATGGACGCATGATAGTCCTCCCAAGACGGTGGCATTCTTTGTGCCATTGATTAATCGGACAATCGCAGATCGGCCGAGTTCTGGCCAGCGTAGAATAACGAGATAATCCGCCGGAATGTGCTGCTACTCGGATCGTATCGATCGACGTCGACACAATATGCGAACCACCATTTTCGGCGCGGTCGTTTTCGATGAGGCGGACCGTGGCCCGCCGCCGTCATCGAGGGTATCTCCATCGAAATTTCCGCCCAGGCGGCTCCGTTTCGCCGGCGGCAGGCAGCCGAGAGAGCTGGGGAGCATGAGGGACTGGCAGCCCCTCATAGGTCGACGGCCCCGGGGCGTCGTGCCGGCTGCACGCGTCACCGCACCCACCGGTGTCATCCCGGTGCTTGTCACCGGGACCCATCGCGCCGCGAACTCAGACCATTGGGGCGAGCCGTAAGATGCAGCCGAGCCCGAGTTGTTCCTATCCGTGCAGCGCCCCGTTACAGCGCATCGAACAAGCCGAGAAATGGGTCCCGGTGACAAGCACCGGGATGACGGAGCGCGGGGGTGTGGGGCGCTCGCGCCGGAGGCGCGATTTGTCGGGTCTTGGGTTGTGCTCGCTCGGCTCGGCGGCGCGTCTCGTGGGGCTTGTGCTGGACTCATGGTTAACGCCGGTTTGCGATTTAATCCGTGGGCTGTTGCGCGCCAAGGTTGCCGATGTTGCGTGGTGGGTGTGTGATGTGGGACGCCATTGTTGGGGCCTGGACCTATTTGATCGAGGTGACCGGCGCGCCGATTGAGCCATGGCCTGTGGCAATCGCCTCGGTCGGTGTTGTCGTCACGGGCAGAGCGCTTTGGGCCATCCGAAAATCTCGTCGCGAATTCAAGCGGATCGCGGATGAATTGAAGAGGTCCACGGACGTCATCTCCAAACACATGCGCACGCACGGAGTTCGACGGCCAAGTCGAGAAGATGCGTAGTGGAGACTTGCAATCTGGTCCTCGGTGAGTGCATCGACCTTTGTCGATCCGAGTGCGGGAACGACGTGCACGGCTAGGATCGATCGATAAAGCGCATCGTTGCCCTTTTTCAGCTTGGCCCTCACGTTAAAGTCCATCCACTCCTCGGCCAGCGCATTCACGGTCGGCATGGCTCGGTCGCGCGCGCCGATCGGCAGGGGACGCACCATCACGGAAAGAGATAACCAAGCGTTTGGCGGTGTCGCGCGCGATGCTGACGGTCAAGGCCACCATCGACGCTCGCACGCCCGACTGGCTTGCCTGCCTGCAATCCGGCAGCGCAGATCGCGGTGATGCGATTACTTAGAACTTCCGGCGCAACTCGACGCGAAACCCGAAGTTGTCTTCCGCCTCACCTTCCGTAATTTGATAGGTGGCGTCAGCACGAAACAACCAGGCTTTGTCGATCGGGATCTGATAGCGGACGCCGAACGCGTACTGCGGGTTCGCGACGCCAATGCCGGGGATCGGAGTGCCGTACGGCTGCACGGTCGCCACCTCGAAGACCAACTGTTGATCGAGATTGAAGAGATATTGCAGGCCGATTGCGCCACCGTAGGCGTTCGAGCCGGTGTCGTTCAGCTTGGGATAGCCGGTGAGCGCATCGGTCTCGAAATTGATGCCGACATTCTTCAGGATGCCGGCTCCGTTGCCGTCGACGAGCGGTTGGGGGTTGCCGGAGCCGACGAAGAAGTTGGCGTACGGGATCAGTGTGCTCGGAAGACTCGTGATCAGGCTGTTCTCGGAGATGATGGCAAAGCCCTCGTCCCGCTCGCCATCGCCGAAGTTGGCGAAAACGCGCGTCGAGTTCGAAAGGGTGTTGGCATAGCGCCGGGTGTAGGCGGCGGTGAGGAAATTCGTCACTTGGCCGCTCAACCGGTCACTAGCGCCCTGGATCACCCCATAGCCCGCTTCGATATAGCCGCCGAGGGCGTCGATGAACGCCGTCACTCCATAGAGATTGGCGTTGTTGTTGTCGGCGCCGAGAATGCCCGCGTTGTTCACATTGTCGAAGGCGGTGAAGAACGTAACGTCGAAGTTGGGCAGGCCCAGGCGGGCCGAGTTCTTGGCGGGCAGGCTCACCGCGGCGCCGAGTATAGCATCATTCGCCCAGATCCCGTTCTGCAGGAACAAGGGAAAGAGACCGACGGTGAACGGTAGGTCGAAACGCGAGTCTCTGCCGGTGAAGCCTGAATAGAGCGACCCGAGATCGCCCTCGAAGAACAAGGTCTGCGGATTGAGATCGAATTCGCCGGTGAACTTGCCGTCTCCGTCGCCGCCACCGAACTCGAAACGGGTGAACGCCGCATTCCCTTTCTGGATCGGCGAAAAGAGCGCGTGGATGCGCTCGGTCGCGGTAATCTTGAGATCTACATCGATGTTCAGCCGCGTCGCAACCTGGGCAATATCCTTGCCGTTGTTGTTGTTGTAGGCCACCGCAGTCCGCCAGTCGCCGTAGATGGCAAGGCCGGGCATTAGGGGGTTCAACTGACCGAGCAGCGTGCTGCTCTCTTCGTAGTTGCCGGCGGTGTATTGCGGACGGCCGATCTCGATGGGCGGACGCGGAGGCTCGATGGCGGTTTTTGCGCCGTAGATATCGACCAGTGCTTTCGCATCGTAGGCCTTGTCGTAGGTCGGATCGGGCCCGAACAGATCCTCCTTGTCGGCCTTGTCGCGCAGCTTGATGCCGGCTGAGGCTGCCGGCTGCTGTTGGCCGTCCTCTTTAGCGAGGGCGCCGACAAACGAAGGCCGCGCAGGCGCCCGCCTCAAGCCGGGCCACAGTTGCCCGAGAAGGCCTTGCTCCTGCGCTGCGGGGCCGTCTTGGGCGACGGCGCGGTCGACCGAGGCGCTCAGGATCGCGAGATAGCCCCCCGCGATCAATGCCACACAGGCGCCCACCCGCCCGGCAGGGTATTCAAAGTGATCCGTCGCATTGGAGATCACGCTCGCACTCCATGTCATGATGCCGGCTGAGACCCGCCTATCGAGCGCCGAAGATCGGCTGCGCGCGGTTTCTGTCGGCTCGTCGATCCAGGCCCTTGAAATCGGGTCCTAGGGCTTCACGTCGAGTTCGGTCGTCGAGGCTTTGAAGCTCAACATCCGCTCGTTCATGCGCCGCTCCATGTCCTTGGCGGCACCTACGAAGCGCATGAAGTAGATCGGCTCGGCGCGACTCCGCAGACGGAAGGCGAGGCGATAGGTTCCGGGCTTTCGAATGAGGTTTCCGGGCACCTGGTAGCGGGCCATTCTTTCGCCCAGCGGCGGTATTGAATGGTTCTCCATCCGAACCAGAGGTGCATGGTTCAGCACAGTGGTCGGGATCGGCGGCGGACGCAGGTGCGGTAACGGATCGATGTCGAAATTCACCGGCAGGTACATCTCGCGGTCGGTCCCCTTGACGTTGGTCGTCAGGAACTTGGTCTGGAAGTTGACCAGCTGCTGGTCGGCCTTGATGCGACCGGCAGCGACGTCCAGGCTGTGTAGGTCCGCAACGTCGCCGTTACTGTCGACATAGCCCGACTCCCAGACATTCCTGCCATCCGGATCGACCAGCGCCACGTTGACCCACAACTGCGGCTGAGCTCCGAGAGAGCCGGACGGCAGGTTGTGACCTGCATTGAGATTCTTGATCCTGTAGGTGAACGCCAGGCCCTTGCCGACCTTCGCTTCGCTCTCGACGAACGGACCGTCGACTTTCGTCCCGTTCTCCATCACCTGGCGACGCAGTTCGTCACGTTTGTCGAGCTGAGCGAGATTTTCATCAATGATCTGCCGGGCATCCTCGCGATCGAGTGGATCGGACCAGCGCTTGGGAAACGTGACCTTGGCCTTGCTTTTCGCGATCTTGGCTTCGAACGCGTTGGTACCCCAGCCTGCGCGCCAGTCGAACTCCAGCCAGTCCTTGATGCTGTAGGCGTGCGCCTTTGTGTTGTGCGGGAAGATGCCCGGATGGGCGATCGAGTAGCCCGGGCCGATGAAGCGATGGTTCGAGTGCTTGCGTCCCGGGTTGATCTCCCTGCCCCCGATCACAGCGGACGGTGCCGTCGCGTAGCCGTCTGGCTTCCCCGGTACTTTTCCCATATGGCAGTCCTGGCAGGTGACGCCTGCCTGGCGCGCCGGACTGTCGCGATACTGGTCCCAGACGATTTCCAGCTTGATGCCGAGATTGACCGCCACCTGGTGACAGCTGACGCAGAACTCTGATTTGCCGAGCTGCGGGTTCGTCATCATGCCGTTATGAATATCCGTGCCCCGTCCGTCCTTGCCGGTTTTGACGGAGTAAGTGTCCTTGTTGGCGAGAATGTCCTTGATGACGCTTTTCTCGCCCGTACCGAAAACCGGATCGGTGATCTTGCCAGGTTCGACGCGGCGCTCACCGTTGACCTTGCCGTACTGCTCCGAGACGCGATGGCAGGTGATGCAGGTCACACCCTCGCGCGAGATCTGGCTGCGCGCCCAGAGCGGTGTTTCCCGATTCTCACCGAGCTGAGTCCCGACCTGTTGATGACAGCGCACACAAAAAGTACCGACAGTCCCTTTCGTCAGTTCCTGGAATTTTTGCTCGAAAGCATGAAACATCGGCGAGATGGAGGAATAGGCGTGGGCCGAGGACGCCCACTCATCATAGATTTGCTTGTGGCACGTGCCGCATTGCGCAGCGGTTGGATACAAGGCGAGCGTTGCATCGTCGACTGCGGGAATGGGAGCTTCTTTTCCTTTCTCGGACCGTGCCGCCGCAGCCAGGAGAGACATTTCACCATGTGCAGCCGCGTTGACCGCAGCAGGCAGTGGTGCTCCACTGCCCGGCGACGCGCCCGATTTCTTGTCGGCTTGATCGGCCGCGGCTCTCTTCCTCTCATCCTCTTTCACGAGAGCTTCGAGTGCCGCAGTCGCGTCGAACTCTTTGTTCGCCTCCTCGGATCCGGACTTTGGTGTTTTCTGTGCCGAACCCTTGGGTGGTGTCTCCCGCGTTGTGCCCGGACCGGCCATGGCAATGTGGTCGACAAGGGCTGTCTGCCAACCGAGCCCGCTTGTCAGAGCCATCGAAATAATCAGAAGTGCTAATAGGTGTCTTTGTGTGCTGCGCATTCTAGATCCCCCGTCCGTCGCATCCGCTTTGTTTGCTTTTGTTGTTACGTGGTAGCGGTGATGGCTGAAAATCATCGTTTCTGAATGTTTTGTTAGGAAGAGTTGGAGGCGTGAAAGCGGCGTCAATGAAGCGGAATAGTGATGAAGTATGACGAAAATGGTGAGTTTGGTTATGTTCGCATAAAAAGCACAAGTATCGATGTTAATTGAGTTGAATGGATTAATCAGGGATTGAGCTGAGGGATGCCTGTCATGGAGTGTCTAGTGAAAGTTATTCTTATGAAGACGAAAAGCATATCTTGCGCCTCCTGCAGGGTGAGAAACATCGTCGCACGAGGCATTGTTGGATAAAAAAATCGTCGATCGCATGGCCGCGTCACTTATTTCGCCCGATTGTCTTGGCAACCGTGGTGCCGAGGTGCTCGGAACAGCTCGGCTTTCCCGTACCGATCATCACCCTGCCGATTGACCAATGACGTCGGCAGTCGCGCAATCGACAGACCTCCGGAATCCGATAATGGCTCGTCATCACCAGGTGGAAATCGACGGCACGGTGTTCGAGGCTGCGCACGGGGCCCTGCTGCTCGACGCGGCGCTGAGCAACGGTGTCGAGTTGCCCTATGACTGTCGCGGCGGCCACTGCGGAACCTGCTGCGTAAGGCTCGTTTCAGGAGAGGTTCAGGGCGGGCGGGGGGCGGAGCCGGGGGTCGTGCATGCGTGCCAGACCCGGATCGTTGCCAATGCCGTCATCGAGAAACAACGTCTTTCGACGACCCGTTCTGTCGAAGGTGAATTGGTCTCACTCCGAGCCTTGTCGAGAAGCGTTCTTGAGGTCGGGATCAAGACCCAACGGGCGCTTCCCTGGCATGCGGGGCAATACGCGCACGTGCAGTTTCGCAGCTATCCCAGCCGACCGTTCAGCATGACCCATCGCCTGGACGCAGAAGAGGATCCGCTCTCGGTGTGGCTCCATGTCCGGCGCATGACGGACGGCTATGTCACGCCCGCGCTGGGCACAAGGATCAAGCTCGGGCATCGGCTGACGTTGAGGGGCCCCTATGGGAACGCCCATTTTCGAGCTGATCCCGAAGCACGCATTGTTCTTGTGGCGACCAGCACCGGATTTGCGCCCATCTGGTCGATCGCCATTGCCGCTCTGCGAGAAAATCCGGAGCGAATGATGATGATTGTCGTTGGTGGTCGCTCGCTGGAGGCGCTCTACATGGGGCCCGCCCTTGCGCGCCTGGCGCGCTTTCCCAATGTGCGGGTCGTGCCCGTCTGTAGTGCGCCCCACACGGCGACGAATTGGGCGAGCCGTGGCCGGCCGACGGATTACATCCCGCGCCTCTTGCCCACCGACGTGGTCTATGCCTGCGGTGCGCCCGGAATGGTGGACGCTGTCAGATCAATCGCAGCGCGCTTCGGCGCGGTCTGTCATGCCGATCCGTTCGCTCCGGCCCGGGACGAGACCGCCGCTCCGGCCACCACGGCGCGATGGAAGGGACGCCTCGCATGGCCGAGGTCTTGGCGCTTGAGCAAGTCGGCCTCGATCCTGCAGCCAGTTGGTGACGGACGATGGACGAAACCCCAATGGCTGAAGCAGGTGTGAGTGAGCATTCCCGATCGTTCGACGCATGAGTTGCGGCGGTTCGCATCCGCACGCTGGATCGCACTTGGCTCCATCCTGGGCCTGGGTGGCTTGGTGACGGCGTTCAGCCTGACGGCCTCCGGCGCAAGCGGAACGGATCCGTCGAGGGTGCTCGGCCCGAACGCCTGTGCCGAATGCCATAAGCAGGAGGCTGAGGCGTGGAAAGCCACGCATCATTTCAAGACATTCCGAGAAGTGCCGCGCCGGCCAAAAGCCAATGAGATCGCCGAGAAAATGGGTGTATCGCGTATCAGGTCGGAGGGCGTGTGCCTGACCTGTCATTATACGGTTCAAGACAAAGACAATCAGAAACAGCCGATTGCCGGCATATCATGTGAATCGTGTCACGGCGCCGGCGAAAGCTGGATCAAGATCCACAGCGGCTACAGCGGCAAGACGGAAAAATCCGAGACGAAGGCCGAGAAGGATGCGCGATTCAAGCTCGCCGCGTCCAAAGGCATGATCAGGCCCTCGTCACTCTACCATTTGGCAAAGAACTGCTACGGCTGCCATGTCGTCCCCCAGGAAGATCTCGTCAATAAAGGTGGGCATCCCGCCGGCAGTGATTTCGAACTCGTGTCGTGGACGCAGGGGGAGGTGCGGCACAATACATGGCACTCGAAGGGCAAGCAGAATGTGCCGGCGAGCGCGCCGCGTAGGCGCATGCTCTATCTCGTGGGGCTCGGTGTCGAACTCGAGACCGGTCTGCGCGCCATAGGCAGGGCAACCGCGAGAAAGCTCTATGCCTTTGAAATGGCCAGCCGCGTCGATATCGCGCGCAGGCAACTCGCAGTGGCGGCCAAGGCGGCACCGAACGTGCCGGAGATCGGAAAGTTGGTCGAGTTCGCCCATTCGGCCGGCTTGAGGCTGAATAACGAGGCGTCCTTGACTGCGGCTGCCGACGGCGTCGCAAAGCTCCTCGTGAGTATCACTGAAAAGTACGACGGCGCCACGATGGCCGGGCTCGACGCCCTGATCCCGGGCTCCGACAAAACCAAAGGCAAGGCAAGGGAAGCCAGTGCAGTCGATTGATTTTGAGAGTCCCGAAACTGCGACGAGGCTCTGCATCGATAATGCAGCCGCGTTGGCCGACGTCCGGAGGTGCTTGTGAGCCGGGTGCAAACGCGTGCTGCGACGGGCGTGATCGGTGGCCTCGCTGGGATCATCATGTCGGTCAATGGCCGATGGGTGCGCGGACTCGTACTGCTGTTCGCCTGCATCGGCTTGTCCTGGGTCGTCTGGATCTACGGCAACAGCCTGCGAGACCCGCGTTATCTCGACGGCTGGGTGCTGGCAGGCGGCATGGGCCTGCAGCTCTATTTCCACATAGCACGCAAGCGCGCGACCCTGACGCCGCGGTCGGCCTCGCGCTGGCGGACGCGACATATCTGGATCGGTCTTTTCCTCATTGTGGCTTTTGGCCTGCATTCCGATTTTACACTGCCCGATACCGCCTTCGAATGGGCTTTATGGATCGGTTTCGTGCTCGTCGCGGTCAGCGGCATCTTCGGCACATGTCTCGCACGGTGGATCGAGGCGCGGCGGCTGGTCGATGAAGGCCTACCCTATGAGCGGATCCCCGAGCGACGGGCCGAGCTTGCCAGAGCCGTAAAAGCGGCGGCCGCCGCGCAGGAGACATCGACGTCGAACCTGGATCTGCCGGCGCCGCCCTACGGTGCCTGGATCGCCGACCTCTATACGGCCCATCTCCAGGACTTCTTCGCCGAGGCGCGCAATACGCTGCCTCACCTGATCGGGTCGCGACGTCCCCTTGCGCGGCTGACGGATGAGATCGACGACCTGTCGCGCTTCGTCGATCAGAAAGGCCGCGAGAAACTCGCCGACATCAAGGAACTCGTGATCGAAAAAGAGAAAATCGACATTGCGCACGCATATTACGGGTTGAGCCGGGCCTGGCTGCTCGTCCACGTACCCGCCACCTATGCCTTGATCGTTCTGGTCATTCTGCATGGTCTCGTCGTCTACGCGTTCTCGGCCGGGGTCTGGTGATGTGGCGCCGGCTCGGGCTAGGTTCTCCGCGGCGCGCGCCAAAGCGCGTCGATGCTCATGCGGATCGGCGCGATCGCCTCGCAATGATTGCAGCGCTCGTCACCGTCACGGGGCTTATCGCGACGTTCCTTTTTTCTGCTGGAACGCACTTCCTCATGCCGGGACCATTGGCGAGTTCCCACGCGACCGTCGAGCAATGCAGCGCGTGTCACACCACGAGCGGTAGCGGGAAGTTAAGCTGGCTGCACGGCCTCGTCGCGGGCGACCGGGCCGCCGACAGCAAGGCGTGTCTAACGTGCCATCGCATGTCCGATTCGGCCTTCAATCCCCATGGCGCCGCGGATGACGTCCTGGCCGAAAGCACCAAGCGGCTTTTGAGGATCGCGGCCGCGACACCGGTGCCCCGATCGGCCCGCGCGCAAAACGCCGCTTTCCCGGCCGATGACGTGGTCGCACGCGGTCTCTACTGTACGACTTGCCACCAGGAGCACCAAGGTGCCGGGTTCAAGCTGACCACGATCTCGAACGAGCAATGCCAGTCCTGCCATGTGGTGAAATTCGACAGCTTCGACGGGCATCATCCGACGTTCGAAGGTTTTCCGTTCAAGAGAAGGACACGCATCGTTTTTGATCACGCGGGCCATTTCGGAAAACATTTCCCGGAGACGGCGGGTAAAAGCCCCTCACGGCGCATCCCCGAGACCTGCTCCAGTTGCCACGCCAGCGGCGGCGACAAGCGTCTGATGAATGTCGCGCCGTTCGAGCAGACCTGCTCCGCCTGTCACCTCGACCAGATCGTCGGCAAGGAGCGCGTCAGCGGTCCGAAGGGAATTGCATTCTTCGCCCTTCCTGGGCTCGATCTGCAAACGCTGCGCAAGAAGGGGGCCACGATCGGGGAATGGCCGGAGGCCTCCGAAGCCGGATTGACGCCCTTCATGAAAGTCCTGATCGGCCGCCATGAGAAGGGGCGCACTTTGATCGGCGCTGTGGGTGCCCTGAAACTGCAGGATCTGAGCGCCGCAAGCGATGCTCAGATTAAGGCGGTGGAAGATCTCGTCTGGGAGATAAAAGGGCTTCTCTATTCTATGATTCAGGGGAAAGCGTCGGACCTGATGGGTGGCATCGAAGTCAACAGCAGCGGCAAAGCCGATGACGTCTCGTTGGTTGGTCTGATTGCCAGCTTGCCGCTGGATGTCGTCGTCAGTGCCCATCAGAACTGGCTGCCCAATCTCGGCACCGAAATGGCCAACCGAAGGAAAAACGGCGACAAGGACCGTGGGGGCTGGGTCACCCAGATCACCGGCACACGAGTTGGCATCGATAGCGGTTCGGCCACTCCATCTATCCAGCCGCCGCATGGCAAAGAGCCGAAAGGCGCGCGCGTTGACGCTCGAGCCGTAGCGGCAGCGCCCAGCGAGCCAACCGCTGGCGTCGCGCTCCCCAAGTCCAGGCCGGCCGCCCAGACCGACGATCTCCTGTTCCCCACTGAGGACGAGAAGCGCGCCATGAAAGGAAGATCGAGGGGTAAGTCGGCACCAGCCGATGCGCCTCTGCCAAAGGCCGGGCAGGATGGCCCTGTATCCACCGGCGCTGCTGACGCCGCCAGCCCGAGCACGCCGGAATTGTCGGCAAAGTCTCCCCCGATAACGGGCATCCAACCGCAGATGGAAGCGGAAAATTGGGCGGTCTTTGGCGGTTGGTACCGGCAGGATTTCGCTATCTTCTACCGGCCAACCGGCCACAAGGACAAGTTTCTGCACTCCTGGCTCGTTGCAACCGGGCCTTACGCCGGCAAAGGCGATACGAGGCCGGGTGCAGCGGTGTTTAATGCGCTCGTCGACAAGGATGCACAGGGCTCGTGCACGAAATGTCACAGCGTGGACGAGGTGCAAGGCAAGGGGCGGATCGTCAATTTCTCGCCAGCCTCAGCCGCAATGAAACATGGACGCTTCACGACATTTGCGCACGAGCCACACTTCAGTGTCCTAGACAATAAGGGCTGCCTGACCTGCCACAGCCTCGAAAAGGACGCGGCATATCTGAAAAGCTATGAGCAGGAGAACCCGCAGAGTTTCGCGTCCAATTTCGGCGCTGTGAAAAAGGAACTCTGTCAGACGTGCCATACGAGCGCAAAGGCACGCCAAGACTGCGTGCTCTGCCACAAGTATCACGTGAATGGAACTGAGACGCCGATCATGAGCACGAAGAACCCGGCGCAGTAAGCGACCCCCGACATGCTCACACGAGCGCGGCGACGAGAGGGCTTCGTGACGAGATCAGCCGCAAGCGGGGACAAACGTCAGATGCACGCGCTAGGAGGCCATCGGGCTCTTGCGAAAGGCGGAGACGAATTGAACCCCCATCTCCTCCCGCGAAGTCCACACGATTGCGGCGTCGATTTCGACGCGATCCGCCTCGAAGCCGATGACGACATAGTCGGGGAGTTGTGCCGGATGCTCATGACTGAGCCGCACCCTCGCACCTGTCGCCGACGCATCGATGATGATGCAGCGCATGTTCCGGCGGTAACCCGGGACCCGAACAAGCCCGGATGTCCTTAGCTCGGTGCGCTTGGCGCGACGCCGCTCGGTTCCATCTGGAACAATGTCACCAGCATTCCTGACCATGATGATGCAGCCCTTTGGTTGCGGCATCCAATTAGCGAGGCTCATGTTTGCATTTTGGTAGGGACAAACAATCGTTAATGCTCGTGACGATTAGTGATTTCCTAACGTCGCCTTGAAGATTCGAAACGTCGGCCGCCAGAGGCGCCTCATTCCGCAGGCCCCGCCACGCTCACCGAGCAGGAGCAGCCGAGGCCCAAATCGACACTATGCACACGTCGGCTCGACGTAGACCGCCTGGCATGCCTAAGCTGAGCCATCCGAACCCACCTGGAGCGACGCGCATGAGCGGAGAGAATTGCCTCCAAGGCTTGAAGATCCTTGATTTCACGCAGTTCGAGGCCGGACCGTCCTGTACCGAGGCGCTGGCCTGGCTCGGCGCCGACGTCGTCAAGGTCGAGAACCCCGGCGTCGGCGATCCCGGTCGGACGACCGGTCGCCATCGCCCTGAGGTCGATGCCAACTACTTTCTGCAGTACAACGCCGGCAAGCGCTCGGTGGCGGTCAACCTCAAGGATCCGAAGGGGCTCGATCTGGTCAAGCGCCTGATCAAGACGGCCGACGTCATGATCGAGAACTTCGCTCCGGGGGCCATCGAACGGCTCGGCCTCGGTTACGACGTCGCCAAGGAGATCAATCCCGGCATCATCTTTTGTCAGATCAAAGGCTTCGGGAAAGGTACGCCCCACGAGAAAGGGCTCGCCTTCGACATGATCGCGCAGGCGGCCGGTGGGCTGATGTCGTTGACCGGCGAGGAGGGCGGCAGGCCGCTGAAGCCGGGAACGACGATCGGCGACACCGGTACCGGCATGATCATGGCGATCTCCATCCTCGGCGCCTATGTGAGAAAGCTGCGGACGGGGCAAGGTGAGCGTTTGGAAGTGGCCATGCAGGACGCCATCCTGCACTACATCCGCAACGCCTTTTGCTACATGGAGCGTACCGACATGCGCCCCGCCCCGCGCGCCGGGGACAAGACCGTAGGCGGGGGCTGGCCCCCGATCGGCGTCTACCCGACCAAGGGTGGAGGTCCCAACGACTACGTCTACATCTTTGCGAGCCCCGCCAATCCCGAGCATTGGAACCGACTGCTGAAGCTGATGGGGCGCGAGAACTTGATCGGCGACAAGCGCTACGACACCCCGGCAGCACGCACCGAGCACCGTGAGGAGGTCGATGCCATGGTCTCCAGCTGGACGCGCACGTTGGACAAGCACGAGGCGTGGCGCCTCGTCAGCGGCGCAAGCGTGCCGGCGGGCGCCGTGCTCGATACGCGTGAGTTGGCCGATGACAAGGGCTTCGTCCAGCGCGGCATTCGCCAGACCATGCGGCATCCCGATGGCGATTACACCATGAGCGGCTGGCCGGTGCGTTTCGGAGGCGCAACGCCGGATGTCCGGGTGGCGCCGCGTCTCGGAGAGCACACGGAGGACGTCCTCGGCGATTGGCTGAAGATCGATGCGAGCGGAATTGCCGAGCTGAAAAGCGGTAAGGTGATCGGCGGTTGATCGTCCGAGTTTTCGCCGAGCGAGGAGACAGGCGCATGCGCATTCACAACTTGTATGCCAACGAGAAGGGCGAGAGCCACTGGCGCGACATCGAGGTCGAGTGGGCGGAGACCCGCAATTTCTCCAAGATGTCGAAGCGGCTGCCGGCGACGGGCATCATCTTTCGGCAGACGTCCGGCGATTACGACCTCGACTGGCATCCCGCGCCACGCCGCCAGTACATCATCAATCTCGATGGCGGCGTGAAGATCACAGCTTCGGATGGCGTCTCGCGGGAGATCGGTGCCGGCGAGGTGATCCTGGTCGAGGACATCCACGGCAAGGGCCACCTCTCGAAGTCGATCGGCGGCAAGTTGCGACACTCGATCTTCGTGCCGATCGAGTGATGCGACTTCGATGGCGTCTCCGTCAGGTGCACGCCCTCATACGAGTTCCGGAAAGTCCTGCTCCCGGAACTCGCCCGAGATCACCGTGCCGGCTTTGAACGCCGTCTCCTCGCGCTGGCGCAACTCCACGCGGCGGATCTTGCCGGAGATCGTCTTTGGTAGCTCATAGAACTCCAGCCGCCGGATGCGCTTGTAGGGCGCAAGACGGCCCCGGCTGTGCCGGAACAGCTCGAGCGCGGTTTCGCGCGTCGGCTCGAAGCCGGGCGCCAACGCGATAAAGGCTTTCGGAACGTTCGTGCGAACGGCGTCCGGAGCAGGGACGATCGCGGCTTCGGCGACGGCCGGGTGCTCGATCATGGCGCTTTCGAGCTCGAACGGCGAGATACGATAGTCGGACGCTTTGAAGACGTCGTCGGCGCGACCGACGTAAGTAAAGTATCCATCCTCGTCGCGCATGGCGACATCGCCGGTGCGGTAGAACGCTCCCGAGAGCGTTTCGATCGTCCCGTCGTCGCGCTGATAGCCGCGCATCAGGCCGGCCGGCGGATGATCGAGCGCGATCGAAATCTCGCCCTCGTCGACATTGCGTCCGTCGGGTGCCGCCAGCACGAACCGGTAGCCCGGCATCGGCTTGCCCATCGAGCCCGGTTTCACGGTGAGACCGGGCGAGTTGCCGATCTGCAGCGTCGTCTCGGTCTGCCCGTACCCATCCCGTATCGTGAGGCCCCATGCCGAACGAACTTGCTCGATCACCTCCGGATTGAGCGGCTCACCTGCGCTCAGAACCTCACGCAGGCTGGTCTTCCACTGCGACAGGTCTTCCTGGATCACCATGCGCCACACGGTCGGCGGGGCACACAGCGTCGTCACGCCGTTCGTGGTGACTGTGTCCAAGAGCGCGCGCGCTGAGAAGCGCGGTTGATTGAGTACGAATGCCGTCACACCCGCGATCCAAGGAATGAACACGGAGCTCCACGCATGCTTGGCCCACCCGGGTGACGAGATGTTCAAGTGCACGTCGCCAGGCATCAGCCCGATCCAGTACATGCCGCTCAAGTGACCCAGCGCATAGCTCTTGTGGCTGTGCAACACGAGCTTCGGCCGCGCCGTCGTGCCGGACGTGAAATAGAGCAGCAGTGGATCGTCCGCCCCAGTCTTTCCGTCCTCGCGGAAATCGGCCGAAGCCGCGAATAGATCCTCGTAGCGATGCCAGCCGGGCCCGGGCGGGTCGCCGACGACGACACGCGTCACCCCTTCGGCAAGCCCTTCGAGCTTCGGCGCATCGGCAGCCCCGATCACGAGGTGCCGAACGTGTCCGCGGCCGACCCGATCGGCGAGATCGGCAGGCGCGAGCAGCGTCGTCGCCGGGATCACCACCGCGCCGAGCTTCATCGCGGCGAGCATCGTCTCCCACAGGGGCGCTACGTTGCCGAGCATGAGGAGGATGCGGTCGCCGCGCCGGACGCCGAGCTCGCGAAGCCCGTTGGCGAGCCGGTTCGAACGCTCGGAAAGCTCGGCGAACGTCAGTTTCGCCGGGTCGTTGCCGACGATCTGCAGTGCCGTTCGGCTGCTTGTCTCGCCTTGGGCCAGCACGCCGTCGAACCAGTCGATCGCCCAGTTGAACTCCCCGAGAGACGGCCAGCGGAACTCTCGATACGCAGTGTCATAATCGGCGCGATGGCGAACCAGCAGATTCCGGGCTTCGAGTATCGCGGCGGCAGTCATGAGCTTCCTCCTTCGAGGGATATCGGGCCGGTCCTACGCGCTAGGCTCAGGTGTCGGAGATCTTTTCCCACGACATCTCCCTCCGGACGAGACGACCATCGGCCCGGCGTGTGGCATGTCGGAACACCATGATGCCGCCTTCGAAGCTCACCTCGCGCACCTGGTTGCCGGTCAGACGACTGGCGTCGGAGGTCGCATCGACCTCGGTGACGAGGCGCTGCCCGTCGAACGTATAATTGCCGCAGTAGGAGCTGTACTCGCGCGTCGCACCGGCCGGCAGCTCGCGCCGTCCGTCGCACAGGACCGCCATCATCCGGCCGTCGGCATCGAAGATGACACGACCCATGCCTTTCGCTCCGCCATAGGGCTGCGGCGCCGGCGTGCCATCTTCGAACGTCGCGCGCCCGCCGATGAGCTTCCATGTTCCGATGATGCTGCGCATGACATGCCCTCCAGGGAATTCGGCAACCAGCCTTTCAGCCCAGCCGGTCGACGTCGTTTCGTAGTGCATCGCCATTAAGCCACCGAGCCAGATTATCGAGAAAGATGTCGAAAACGGCATCGTTCTGGCCCAGTGAGTGGCTTGCTGTATGCGGTGAGATCAGCACGTTGCGCATATCCCAAAGTTGCGAGTCCGGATCGAGAGGCTCGCGCTCGAACACGTCAAGATATGCGCCCGCGAGCTGACCGCTCTCCAGTGCTGCGATGATGTCGGCCTCGACCGCCACGCTCCCCCGCGCCACGTTGATCAGCAGCGCGCCCTTCGGCATGGCACTGAACGCTGCTGCGTTGGCGAGACCATGCGTCAGTGGCGACGCGGGGCAACACAGGATGAGCACGTCCGCTTCCGGCAGCACCGATGAGAGATCACCATAGGTGACGGTCCGATCGCAAGGCGGGACGGGTATTACTTCTCGCCGCACACCGACGACACGCAGGCCGAGCATCTTCAGGAGCGGCGCGAGGTTCTGTCCGATTGGCCCGAGGCCGACAACGACGGCCGTCTGACCCTTCAAGTCGCGCGGAGAGTTGGCGCCGAGGCGTGGCTCCCAGGCGTGCCGGCGCTGGGCATCGGCCAACAAGGGAAAACGCCGATTGATTGCGATGAGCGCGCCGAGTGCGGTGTGGGCCACCGTTACGGCCGTTGCGCCCGAAGCTGTCGTCACCTTGACGCCGCGATCGCGTAGTTCCCGATAGATCGGCAGCTCGGCTCCGGCCGGATGGATCTGAAGCCATTTCAAGTTGGGCGACGCGCGCAACACCCTGCCGAAGTTGCGCAGCTCCGGCGTCGGGTTGCCCTTGCTGGATAAGCCCGTAACCTCGCGTGTCATGAATGCGATGTCGGCCTGATAGGGAGCACCGCTCGCGCCGGCCTCCTCGGCGGTGATGAAACTCAGCGTCCCGTCGGGTGCGGCCGCAAGGATGCGCTCGCCCCACGTGTCGCGGGCGTGGGCGGACAGCAGGAGTTTCAGCGGCGAGGGCGGGCCAGCGGTCATGGTGACAACTCGGTTTGATCTGTGGGGCGAAGCCTTGCAGACCGCTGCGCAGCCGTCCAGAGCGCCCGTCGCCTCGTGCCGGCGCGAGACCGCTCAGCGCGAAGCCTGTTCCCATGTCTGCCGGAAGTGTGCCATCGTTTTGCCGAGGGGAACCCCGAACGACAAGAAATCATCATGCCTGCCGGCGTCTGATGGCGCCTGCAACAGGAGGAAACGGATGGCTAAAATCGATGGCGCCAAGCTGATGGCGCAAAGTCTCAAGTCGCAGGGCGTCGACTATATGTTCGGCATCGTCGGCTTTCCCGTGCAGCAGATCGCGGCCGAGGCGCAGAAAGCCGGCATCAAGTACATCGGCATGCGCAACGAGCAGTCGGCCTCGTATGCGGCCCATGCCGTCGGCTATCTCACGGGCCGCCCCGGCGCCTGTCTCACGGTGTCGGGCCCCGGTGTCGTCCACATGCTCGCCGGCCTCGCCAACGCCCAGCAGAACTGCTGGCCGATGATCGGCATCGGCGGCGCGTCGCCGACCTACCAGAACGGCATGGGAGGCTTCCAGGAGGAGCGCCAGGTCCAGATCGCCTCGCCGTTCTGCAAGTTCGCGCACGCCGTCGAGCACACGCACCGGATCCCGTTCTACGTCGAGATGGCCGTCCGCCAGTCGATCTACGGCCGCCCCGGCGCCACCTACCTCGACATGCCCGACGACATCATCAAGGGCGAGGTCGACACGGATAAGATTCACATGCCGCCCAAGTGCGCCGAGCCGCCGCGCATGGCCGCCATGGCCGACGATATCGCCAAGGCCCTCGCCGCGCTGCAGTCGGCCGAAAAGCCGCTCGTGGTGGTCGGCAAAGGTATGGCTTGGTCGCGCGCCGAGGACGAGGTCCGCGCCTTTATCGAGCGCACCAAGCTGCCGTTCCTCGCCTCTCCGATGGGCAAGGGCGTTCTCGACGACAATCATCCGCTGTCGGTCGGTGCTGCCCGCAGCCTCGCGCTGAAGGAAGCCGACGTCATCTTCGTGATGGGCGCGCGCCTCAACTGGATCATGCACTACGGCCAGGAGCCCCGCTTCAAGAAGGGCGTACGCATCATCCAGCTGGACATCTCGCCGGAGGCCATTGGCCAGAACGTGCCGACCGAGGTTGCGCTGGTTGGCGACGGCAAGGCCATCGTGGGTCAGCTTAACGACGCGCTGCGCTCGCAGCAGTGGTTCTACGCCGAGGGCACGCCGTGGCGGAAGGCGATCGCGGAGGCAGCTGCCAAGAACGCCAAGCAGATCCAGCCGATGATCGACGATAACTCGGCGCCGACCAACTACTACCGGGCGCTGAAGGACATCGCGGCTTGGTCGCCGGAGAACGCCGTGATCATCGGCGAAGGCGCCAACACGATGGACATCGGTCGCACGCAGTTGCCCAACAAGAGTCCGCGTCTCAGGCTCGACGCCGGCACCTACGGCACCATGGGCATCGGCATGGGCTTTGCCATCGCAGCCGCCGTCGTCCATCCGGATCGGCCGATCATCTCGGTCTCCGGCGACAGCGCGATCGGCTTCTCCGGCATGGAGATCGAGACGGCCTGCCGCTACAACCTGCCGGTCAAGATCGTCGTCCTCAACAATGGCGGTATCGGCTCGGGCACCGAGAAGTATCCCGAGGATCCCTTCAACAACCCGCCGCGCGCGCTGATCTACGGCGCCCGCTACGACAAGATGATGGAGAGCTTCGGCGGCAAGGGCTGGTTCATCGATGACCCGAAGGATCTGCGCGGTGCCCTCGATGCGGCCATGGCCCACAAGGGCCCGGCGCTGGTCAACGTGAAACTGCATCCCAACGCCGGCAGGAAGCCGCAAGAGTTCGGTTGGCTCACGACCTGATCGCAATATTCGCGAGGGCCGGGAGCTGATTGGCTCCCGGCCCCCATTTCAGCAACATCAAGCATCGCTTTCTCGAGCGCCTCGGCTGATCTCGCGTGCAACCGCCGCGAGATTTCGAAGGCATCCAATGCACAATAGTCGTTGGATCGAGGGGCAGCCGTATGGGAGGTCCATCACATGTCATTCGATGTCATGAAATCATTGCGCGCCGGTTTGATCGGTAGCGTCTTCCTCGCCGCCTCCTCGTTCGCGACGCTTGCGCAGGAAACCCTGAAGATCGGCGGCCTCGGGCCACTCTCGGGTGGTGGCACGTCCTGGGGGCTCGCCGCTCAACGCGGCATGGATCTCGCCATCAGCGATCTCAATGCTGCAGGCGGCATTACGGCTGGCGGCAAGACCTACAAGCTGGAACTGGTCTTCTACGACGACCTCTATTCGGCCCAGGGCGGCAAAGCGGCTGCCGAGCGCCTCGTCCATCAGGACAAGATCAAGTACATCGTCGGCCCAGTCGGATCGCCGCCCGCGCTGGCCGCGATCAGCGTAACCAATCCGGCCAAGGTCATCGCTTTGACGAATGGCTACGCACCCGGCGTGCTGAAGAACGACGCCCCCGATCCCTACAATTTCCGCCTCTACAATACGAACCTCGAGTTCGGTCCACCGATCATCAAGTGGATCCGGGAGAACTTGAAAGACGTCAAGAAGATCGCGCTGCTGGCGCCCAATGACGCCGTTGGGCAGGCGGTCGCCAAGCCGCTGGCCGAGGACTACAAAAAGGAAGGCTTCGAGGTCATCCTCGACTTCTTCGAGCGCGGCACGAAGGAGTTCACTCCGCTCATCCTGCGCATGATGGCCCAGAAGGTCGATGCCTTCGAGTTCGACGGCAATTCTCCCGGCGACGCGGGCTTGATGCTCAAGCAGATCCGGCAGGCCGGCTTCCGGGGCAAGGTGTTCCAAATCGGCGGCCCCGCTGTCGACGAGATCATCGAAATTGCGGGTCCGGCGTCGGAAGGCTTCATGACCTACGACTTCGTCGATTGGGACATGCCGAAAGCCAAGGCTCTACGTGAAGCCTATCAGGCCAAATACGGGAAGGGCATCATCAGCCCGTTCATGCCGGCGTTCTACCACGGCGTCTATCTCATGGCCGAGGCGATCAAGCGCGCCGATTCCATCGAGACGGACAAAGTGCGGACCGCGATGGAGAAGATCGACGGCTTCGACATCGGCATTTACGGCCCGGTCAAGTGGATCGGGAAAGAGACCTACGGCGTCAACCGGCAGCTCATGATGCAGTACTTCTTCTCAGAGGTTAAGGGTGGCAAGATCGTCAAGATCAAGAAGTTCACGCCCTGACGGAAACACATGTGAGCGCATCAGCCGGGCCTTTCTGAATTGAAGGGGCCGGCTGGCTGCGAAAGGATTTCCCTTGCTCGATTTTCTATCTCGCCTCGAGATACTGCTCAACCCAACGGTGCTCGGGCAGGTCATCGTCAATGGCATCAGCCTCAGCGCGATCTACATTCTTGTGGCGCTGGGCTTTACGCTGTTGTTCGGCATCATGCGTGTCGTCAATTTCGCCCATGGCGAGTTCGCCATGCTGGGTGCCTTCGCCTTCTATCACCTCACGAAGGATCTGAACTGGCCCTGGATGATCGCGCTTCCGGCCGGTGTCATCGGGGTCGCGGCAGCATCGCTGGTGCTGGAATGGCTGGTCTTTCGCTGGTTCTACCAGCGCATGTTCGAGAGCATGATCGGACTTCTCGGCCTCAACATGATGTTGATCTACGGCGGCGTTCTGCTCTGGGACACGCACGAGCGCAACATACCTGCCGCCTCGCAGGAGGTGTTGATGCTCGGCGACATCATCATTCCCATCGACCGCTTGATCGTCGTCGTCATTGCGTTGGCGGCACTGACCGCCTTCTACCTGTTCATCAGGCACACGCGGGCCGGCCTTGCGATGCGAGCAGCGGCCCAGGATGTCGAGACGGCCGAGACACAAGGCGTCGATACCCGTCACATCTACAAAGTCGCGTTCTTTGTCGCCATTCTGCTGGCGGCGTTGGCGGGCAGCCTGTGGGGCCAGATTTATGCGGTGTCGCCTCATCTGGGCGAGCGACCACTGATGATGGCCTTTATCGTGGTCATCCTCGGCGGGATGGGATCCATTCCCGGAGCCGCCCTCGGCGGGGCCCTTCTCGGGTTCACCGAGAGCATCGTCGGAACCGCATTCGGCGCGGCGGCCTCTGCCTTCCTCTCGTTCGGGGTGGTGATCGTGCTGCTGGTCTTCCGCCCTTGGGGCATTCTCGGCACTCCGGAGAACTAGCCGATGACCCAAGCGACCAAGATCACAGTAGGAGTGCTCGCCGCCGTCGTGCTCGTGGTCTGGCCATGGCTGACGGATGATCGCTTCCTGCATCACGTCGGCGTCTTGATTATGCTGACGGCAATCGGGGCATCCTCGCTGCATCTCATTATCCGGACGGGCCACGTCAGCCTCTGTCATGCGGCCTTCATGGCTTTCGGTGCCTACGGCTCGGTGCTCACCGTCATGAGTCTAGGCCTGCCGTTCCCGGTCGGCCTGCTCGTCGGCACCGGGGCCGCGGCGTTGCTGGCCGCAACCATTGGTCCGATCGTACTCAGGCTCACCGGCAAATACTTCGTCCTGATCACCTTTCTCTTCGGAGAAGTGGTGCGCATGGCGATCGTCGAGAACGTGGCGCTGACGGGTGGCTCCAACGGCATCTTCAACGTGCCGCCGCCGCACCCCATCTTCCTCGACACGAAGGCTTACTATTATTTGGCATTGGCATTTGCGGCCTTCGCCGTCGGTCTCTGCGCTCGCATTCTCGGCTCCGAGTTCGGGCGTGCCATGAATGCCATCAGGGACGGCGAGCGCCTCGCCGAATGCTCGGGCGTGCCGGTCATCCGCTTCAAAGTCATCGTGTTCATCATCGCGTGTGCGCTCGCGGGCATGCAGGGCTCGCTCATGGCGCATTACAACAAGGTTCTTAGTCCCGAGAATTTCTCCGGCATCATCTCCCTCAATCTCGTGGTGATGAACGTGATCGGAGGCATGTCCAGCCTCTGGGGGGCGCTCATAGGGGCCGTCTTCATGGTCATGCTGCCCGAGTTGCTTCGCGGCTACGTCAACATCCAGCACATCATCTTCGGCGCGATCTTGTTCGCCACCATGGCCTTCATGCCGGGCGGCATCATCCAGGCCGCACGGCACGTCAAAGCCATGCTGTCGGCGAAGCCAGATGCGCCAGCCCCGCCCCTCGCGCGCACCGGAGCCGCCGAATGACGGCACCGCTCCTCAAGATCGAGCAACTCTCGAAGCGCTTCGGTGGCCTGCAGGCCGTCGCCGATCTCTCCTACGAAGTGACTGAGCGCGAGATTCTCGGCATCATCGGCCCCAATGGGGCCGGCAAGACCACGGCGGTCAACCTCGTCTCGGGCGTGATCGAGCCGTCGAGTGGTCGCGTTTTTCTCGATGGTCGCGACGTGACGGGCCAGAAGCCGCATGTACTGGTCGAATCGGGCCTCGTGCGGACGTTTCAGGCGACCACGGTCTTTGGCGGATCGACGGTGCGGGAGAACCTGCGTCGAGGCGCCTTCCGTCTGCTCTATCCGGGCTTTCTCGCGACGCTGTTCGATACGCCGAAGGCAAGAGAGGCGCGCGCCCGAACCGCGGCGCACGTCGATGAGGTGATGCACTGGCTGGGCCTCGAGCGTTTCGGCGAGCATGTGGCCTCGAGCCTCCCCTACGGAATCCAGAAGGTACTCGGCATGGGCATCGGTCTCGCCGCCCGCCCGAGGATCATCCTGCTCGACGAGCCGGTCGCCGGTCTCTCGGCGGAGGAAACCGACCACGTCCGCGACACGATCCGCCTCGTGCGGGAGCGCGGCATCGCCGTTGTCGTCATCGACCACAACATGAGGTTCATCACCGACCTGTGCGACCGGGTCCTGGTGATGGCGCAGGGGCGCGAGCTTGCCCAAGGCGCCCCCAAGGACGTGCTTGCCAATCCGGCGGTGATTGAGGCCTATCTCGGGAAGCGCTATGCCAAAGCTCAGCGTTGAAGGCCTCAAGGTCACCTACGGGCCGATCGTGGGCACCGAGGGCGTCGGCTTCACCATCGACGAGGGCGAGACGGTTGCCCTGATCGGCTCGAACGGCGCCGGCAAGTCGAGCACGCTGAAGGCGATCCTCGGCATGGTCACCTACGAGGGCCGGGTGACCTATGGCGGCGAGGACCTGAAGGGCTTGAAACCCTCGAAAGTGATGCGCAAGGGAATCGGCTTCTCGCCGGAGGGTCGGCGCGTCTTCCCGCAGCTCTCCGTCCTCGACAATCTCCGCGTCGGCGGCATCTCTCGCCCCCAGGCCGAACTACCGGAGCGGATCGAGCGCATCTACGTCTACTTCCCGCGGCTTAAGGAACGTCATTCGCAGGCAGCCGGCAGCCTGTCGGGCGGCGAGCAGCAGATGCTCGCGATAGGCCGCGCCTTGATGTCGAAGCCGTCCCTGATCATGCTCGACGAGCCGTCGCTGGGCTTGGCCCCCGTCATTGTCGAGCGCATCGGTGAGGTGCTGACGGAGATCCAGAAGACAGAAGGGCTCAGTGTTCTGCTGGCCGAGCAGAACGCAACGTGGGCGCTGTCGCTTTCCAAGCGCGCCGTCATCCTCGACCTCGGCCGCATCCGCATGACCGGCGACGCCGAGAAGCTGCTCGACGACCCGGAAGTCAGGCGGGCTTATCTGGGGATTTGAGTTGAAGCTCCACCGCCCTTGCGCTCGACTCCCTTGGCGGTCACGCGCTGACGCCCCGACACGGACGCACATCGACGCAGGTCAGGGCTTCACTCCGCCCGCCCATACACCCGCCGCGCACCCTCCTCCGTCACATACCCATCCGCGATGTCCTGCTCGATCCGTTTCGGGTCGCGCTTTGAGGCGGGGCCGTAACCGCCGGCGCCGGACGTGCGCAGGCTGACGACGTCGTCGCGCTTCAAAACCGCAACTTCTTTCGAGCCCAGTTCCTTCGCCTCGTTGCCGGAGTAGACGATCGACTGCCCCTTGGCGGCTTCACCGCCGCCGAAGACGCCGTAAGGCGCGAACTTGTGCCGGTCGCCGAGCAGCGTCAGCACGGCCTCGTCGGCGAGGACACGCACGTCCTTCCTGATCCCGCAGCCGCCGCGATACGTGCCCGCGCCGCCGGAATCCGGAATCAGCTCGAACCGCTCGATCCGCACGGGATTGGTGTGCTCGATCACCTCGACCGGAATGTTCGAGCAGTTCATCACCGGCGACATCGCCTCGACGCCGTCCTTGTCGGAGCGCCCGCCATACCCGCCGAGCAGCATGTCGTACATGATGAATGGCTTGCCGGTCTTCGGATCCACACCCCCGATGTTCGGGTTGGCCCAGTGCGAGAAGGCCCCCATGGCTCGATGGGGGATGCACTTGGCGAAGGCGCCGTTGACCGCGTCGAAGATGCGGATCTGTACGGCCGCGCGGCCCCCCGACGCGGCAGGAAAGCGCGGGTTGAAGAACGAGCCTTCCTCGGCCTTGACCTTGATCGGCCGAAACGAGCCCTCGTTGTTGGGCAGGTTCGCTTGCGTCAGGCAGCGCGTTGCGAACACGCCGTAAGCGCGCGTGTAATTGATATAGGAGTTGAGCGCCGCCTGGACCGTGCCACCCGAGCCCGTGAAGTCGATCTCGACCTCGCCATCGCCGACTGTCACGGCGACCTTCACTTTGATCGGGTTTGTGCCGGGACCGCTGTCGTCGAGGTAGTCTTCGAACTCGAAGCGTCCCGGGGGCAGCTTGGCGATGATGGCCCGCGTCTCACGCTCGGAACGGTCGAGCAGTGCATCGATCGTGCGAGCCATGGTGTCCTCGCCGTAGGCGTCGTACATGCGGTTGAGCCGCTCGGCGCAGACATGATTGGCGTTGAGCTGCGCCATCAGGTCGCCGCGCACCTTGGTTGGGACGCGCACGTTGCCGAGGATCATGCGCATGAGATCCTCGTCGAAACGGCCCTCGCGCACGATCCGGATCGGCAGGATGCGCAAGCCTTCCTGATAGGCCTCCGAGATCCCCTGGACGCGCTGCGAGCCGGGCGCCGCTCCTCCCATGTCGACCTGATGTGCCGTCGTCACGGCGTAGCCGATCAGGCGACCGTCTCGAAACACTGGGCTCGTCAGGAAGAAGTCGGGGAAATGTCCGCCACCGAGAAAGCTGTCGTTGAGCAGGATGGCATCGCCCGGCTTGAGGCTTTCGGGCGTGTGAAACTTAAGGACGTTCTCGATCACGTAGGGCATGGCGCCGAGATGGCCGGGCGTGAAGTTGCCCTGGGCGATGAGCCGCCCGCGCCCGTCGAAGATGCCGGTCGAGAAATCGTCGCCTTCACGGACGGCCTCCGAGAAGGCGGTGCGCCGCAGCGCTGTGCCCATCTCCTCGGCGATCGAAAGAAGGCTGTTCCAGAGCACCGAGAGTGTGATCGCGTCGATATCACCGGTCGTGCGGGTCATGGCGCTCAGCCTCCGAGGATGTCGATCAAGAGATGTCCGTTTTCGGTGACGTGCGCCATGTCGCCCGGCAGCAGCACCGTCGTCGATTCACGCTCTTCGATGAGCGCCGGGCCGCGTACCCGCTCCCCGGGCTTCAGAGCGTACCGGTCCACGACGGCCGCATCGACGAAGCCGCTGGCCTCCGGGAAATAGGCCCGCCGCGACGAGCGACCGCTGCCGGTCGCACCGCCCTGACCGATCAACTGGCGCACTGTGGCACCTCGCTCACCGAGGCCGGCGATAGTCGCCACCAGGAACCAGTCGATCGCCTCGACGCGGGCGCCGCTGTCGGCATAGCCGTAGACCGTCTTGTAGGCCGTCTCGAAAGCGGCGACTGCGACCGCAGCAAAGTCGGCTCCGATTTCACCGAGGGGCAGCTCCACCCGGATCTCGTAGCCCTGTCCCTGGTAGCGCATGTAGGCGCCGCGACGCCACCGCACGGCGCCACCAGTGGAAAGGTTGGCGAGGTCGGGCGCGGCACGGGCCTCGAGATCGGCGAAGATCGACCGGATGGTCGGGATCTGCTCGGCTTCGACGGCAACGATCCGCGTGATCGAGACGTCGATCTTGGCGTCGGCCGTCAACAGGCCGATGGCGGAGCCGACGCCGGCGCCCACCGGGACGATCACTTTCGGCACCCCGAGCGTACGTGCGAGTCGCGCCGCATGTAACGGACCCGCACCGCCGAAAGCGACCATCGCGTAGCGACGCGGGTCACGTCCCCGCTCGATCGAGACGATCCGCATCGCCCTCTCCATGTTGGAGTTGGCGACGGAATGGATGCCCCATGCCGCCTCGTCGACGCCAAGACCGAGAGGACGTGCCACCTGTGCCTCGATGCCGGCGCGCGCCGATTGCGGATCGAGTTTCATGGCGCCGCCGAGAAACCAGTCCGGATCGAGATAGCCGAGAACGAGGTTGGCGTCCGTGATGGTGGGCCGTTTGCCGCCGCGTCCGTAGCAGATGGGACCAGGGTCGGCGCCAGAGCTTTCCGGCCCGACCTTGATCAGCCCTCGATCGGCGACCGCGACGCTGCCGCCGCCCGCGCCGATCTCGACCAGCTCCACTGCAGGGACGTTGAGCGGCAAGCCGCTGTAACGGCGATTGTCGATGCCATCGACCTCGAACGTCTGCGTGATCGCCGGCTCGCCTTCGTCGACGGCACCGAGTTTTGCCGTGGTGCCGCCCATATCGAAGGTCAGCACATGCTCGAGCCCTTCCTCGCGGCCGACCGCAGCGCACATCAGCACACCGGCCGCGGGTCCCGACTCGACGATCCGAACCGGGAAGGCCTGCGCCAGCTCGGGCGTAACCAGTCCGCCGTTGGATTGCATGATATAGAGACTCGAGCGGAAGCCGCGACGACCGAGCGCGTCCGTCAGCTTGGCGAGATAGCGGTCGACGATGCGCCGCACGTAGGCGTTCGCAACGGTCGTGTTGGTCCGCTCGTACTCGCGGAACTTCGGACTGACCTCATGGCTGACGGAAACCGCGACACCCGGCAATGCAGCCTCAATCGCCCGACGTGCTGCCGTCTCGTGCGCCGGATTGGCGTAGGCATGCAGGAAGGCAATCGCTACCGCTTCGTAATCACCGGCTTTCAGGGCCGCGATCGACCGTTCTAGGCTGGCCGCCTCGAGCGGGGCCACCACGCTGCCATCCGCCGCGACACGCTCATTGGCCTCGAAGATGTGGCGTCGCGCAATCAGCGGCGCCGGCTTGTCGAGGTGCATGTTGTTCGTGTCGTAGCGTTTCTGGCGGCCGATGATCAGCACGTCCCGGAAACCCTCGGTCGTCAGCAGCGCCGTCCGGTTGCCTTTGCGCTCGAGGATGGCGTTGGTTGCGATCGTCGTCGCGTGCAGCAGCGTCGTAACAGCGGCTGGCGCCACCTCGTGGGCCGCGAGGATCGCGTCGAAGCCTTCGAGAACGGCTGTTTCCAGGTGTTGCGGAGTGGTCGGGATCTTCCCGACCCTCAACACTTCGCGCCCGGCGTCATGAAGTACGAAATCGGTGAACGTGCCGCCGATGTCGAACGCGATACGGATCATCAGGCGCCTCTCCCCGTTGCTTGGACGACGTCAATCGAGCCACATCGGCAGTGTTCAGGCAATGCGCGCGTTCAGCGCAACTTCCCATAGCGAAGCCGAGCAGGCATCTTGGTGAGAACGATGGGTGCCCAGCCAGGACGGGAGAGAGCAGATGAAGTTCGGCCTGCATTTCGGATCGCGCGGGGCTGCAGGTGAGCCAGACTCGCTGCGCGCCATTGCCCAGAAGGCCGAGAGCCTCGGCTTCGAGCACTTCGGCATGAGCGACCACGTCATCGTCGCAACCGATGTTGCGAGCGCCTATCCCTACTCCAAGACTGGCAAGTTTTTCGCCCAGGACACGGGTGTTTCGCTCGAGCAGGTCACGGCGCTGAGCTTCGTTGCGGCCGCGACGAACCGTATCCGTCTGTTGACGTCTGTTCTCGTTCTGCCGCACCGCCATCCCGTGCTTGCGGCCAAGATGCTGGCGACCGTCGACGTGCTTTCGAAAGGGCGCCTGACGGCAGGCGTCGGCGTCGGTTGGATGGCCGAGGAAATCGCGTTGCTCGGCGGCCCGCCATTCGCTGAGCGCGCCAGGGCATCCGATGCCTACATCCGCGCGTTTCGCGAGCTTTGGAGCGCCGACAAGCCTGCCCAACAAGACCCCCACGCGTCGTTCGCCAATCTCCTGTTCGCTCCGAAGCCAGCCCAACCCCGGTTGCCGATCTGGGTCGGTGGCGAGGCCAAGGCCGCGCGGGATCGCGCAGGCCGCCTGGGCGACGGCTGGTATCCGGTCGCGGCCAATCCCAAGCTGCCGCTCGACACGCCGGCATTTTATGCTGCCGGCTTGACCGAGGTTCGGGCCGCAGCCGAACGTGCGGGCCGGGACCCGGCGTCCATCACCGGAGCTCTGCTCGCTATCTATTGTCGGATCGGAGAGGAGCAGGAAGGGCGCGACGGAAATCGCCTCGCCTTTACCGGCAGCGCGCAAGCCATCGTCGATGATATCGGACGCTTCGCGGAGCGCGGCCTCAGCCACTTCCTGATCGGCGGCGACGGTAATGATCTCCCCGGCACGATAGAGCGCTTGGAGCAGTTCGCCTCGCAGGTGATGGCGAAATTCAAATGAGTTGTCTGAGTGTGCGCGATAGTGATGGGGCCGTTCGGGCGCCGCCAGATGAAGGAACCACAGCATGACGTCGATCGAGGTCGCCGGAGAGCATCTCCCGATCCGTGCCGAACTGGCAGCGGCTGTTGCGGAAGCGTGGCGACGACTGGCTCGGCCGGGGACGTGGTGCACGGGCGAGGAGCGCCTCACCATCGCCGCGGAGGTTCGTCGAGCTGCAACGTGCGAGCTTTGCCGGCAGCGCAAGGCGGCGCTGTCTCCTGCTCATGTCCAAGGCGAGCACGACAGTGGTGGCGAGCTGTCGTCGGCGGCGATCGAAGCAATCCATCGACTCAGCACGGACGCAGGCCGCATCACCGAGCGTTGGGTGCGCGAAGTGACCAGTGGTGATCTCGGGGAGGAGCGCTACGTCGAGATCATCGGTGTCGTCGCCTGTGTCACGGCGCTGGATACCTTCGATCGCGCCCTCGGTCGACCGATGTATCCGCTTCCAGCGCCGATCCAGGGTAAACCGACGCGGCATCGGCCCTCGGGTGCCGCACGCGATCTGGCCTGGGTCTCGACGCTGGCGCCGGAGGCCGTCTCGGAAGGCGATCCCAACCCTTATCCCGCGCACGGCGACAAGAACATCCATCGCGCGCTGAGCCTCGTTCCAGCCGAAGTCTTTAATTTCTTCGACCTCGACGTCGAACTCTATCTGAAGGATCACGAGATCCGGGACTTCTCGCGCGAGTACCGGGCTATCAGCCACCGCCAGATCGAGCTGATGGCCGGCCGCGCCTCGGCGCTCAACCGATGTTACTATTGAACCACGAGCCACGCGGCACTGCTCCGTGAGAGCAGCATCTCTTCCGGCACCGACTACGATCTCTCGGCTATCGTCGCCCCCGAGGCTGTAGACGGCGGCGTTCCCCACGGTGCGATCCTCTCAGCCTTCGTGGAGGCCGTTCTTGGCGACGACGATGTAGCGCTCTCCCTTGCGCGCTCTGCCGTTCGACGCTCGGTCGGCGATGCCGGCTTCGTCGATGCGTGCGCGACGGTCGCGTCGTTCAACGCCGTCGTGAAGCTCGCTGACGGCACCGGCATTCCGCTCGAGGATTGGAAGGCCGAGCGAACCTTGGGAATCCGAGCCGAGCTTTCGATCGACGCCATGCGCCAGTGAGGCCGGCGGCTCGGGCATGGGTCGTACCCCAGGCTAGCCCCGCTAGCCCGGGCCCCTCATGGTTGTCGGGAGCCAGAGAGCCAATTCCGGGAAGAGCGCCAGGAGCAAAATCATCAGCAACATCAGGAACACATAGGGGATCGATCCGTGGACCACTTCCGAGAAGGAGGCGCCGCCTGATATGGCGTGAATCGTAAAGAGGTTGAGACCCACTGGTGGCGTGATCTGGCCGAGTTCGATCAGGATGGTGAGAACGATGCCGAACCAGATCAGGTCGAACCCGAACGACTTGATCAGCGGCAGCAGAACCGGCAGCGTCATGTAGATCATGGAGATGCCGTCGACGAAGCATCCGAGTATCAGATAGACCACCACCAGAACCATGAAGAACTGCCATTTCGACAGTCCGAGACCGAGCACCCACTCGCTGATGGTGCGGCTGGCGCCTGAGTAGGTCAGCGCGGTTGAAAGGATCTGCGCGCCGATAATGATGAAGACCACCATGCAGGTGGTCTTGACCGTGGACATCACGGCTTCGTTCAGGATCGGCAGCGTCAGGTTCCGGTAGAGCGCCGCGAGCAGAATCGAGCCCGCGGCGCCGACGGCAGCGGCCTCCGTGGGCGTTGCGAAGCCGATGTAGATGCCGCCAAGCACAGAGACGAGCAGCGCCAGAACCGGAAACACGTGCCAGACGTCACTGGTCGACGCGGCGAGTGTCGCATCGGAGGCACTATGCCTGGGGGGGGCCAGCTGCGGGTTCACCAACAGGCGCGCAGCGATGTAGACCATGAAAATCCCAGAAAGCACGAGGCCGGGAATGATGCCCGCCATGAACAGCTTGGCGATCGATTCCTCGACGAGTGCCCCGTAGAGCACCATGACGATCGACGGCGGAATGAGGATGCCGAGCGTGCCGCCGGCGGCGAGCGAGCCGTAGATCATCCGGGAGTCGTACTTGTGCTTCTTCATCTCGGGAATAGCGACCGTGCCGACGGTGGCGGCGGTGGCAACGCTCGAGCCCGAGACCGCTGAGAAGATGGCGCACGACAGGATATTGGCGTGGAGCAAACCGCCGGGCAGCCAGCCGAGCAGCACGACAATCCCGCGATAGAAATAGCTGCTCACGCCGCTGCGCAGGATCACCTCGCCCATCAGCAGGAACATCGGCACCGCGATCAGGATGTAGCTCGCCGAGTTGTTCCAGATCACCGAGCTCAAAGCCTGGAGGCCGATCACGCCTTTGCTCAGCAGGAGAACGAGGACGCCGACTGATCCGAGTGCGAGTGCCGTCCATTGTCCGATCAGCAGCATGAGTGCGAGGCTGCCGACGAGAATGGTAATGATCAGCTCGAGGCTCATGTCAGGTCCGGTCGCAAGATGAGAGGGAAGACAATCGGGATTTTGCCGGTCGTCAGGGGACGTTGCGCACACGCTCTACGAGATAGGCGACCAACTGCAGGAACAGCACAGCAATACCGATGACCATCACCGACTGGGGTATCCATTCCGGTGTGTCGAGAACCGATACGGCACGTGTATCCTGGACGAAGGCGTACTGCACATGCACGGCGGCGTAGTAGAGGATGGTCCCGACGAAGACGGTGGCAATGCTGGTGAAGACCCAGCGGGCGATCATCCGCAAAGCAGGAGGCATGGCGTCGTAGACGACCTCGACTCGGATGAAGCCACCACTCTTCAACGTGTACGCCAAGCCCAGGAAGACCAGCGCGGCGTTCAGGTAGCCGGCGATCTCGTCGGTCACGAGCATGGAGTGCTTGAACTGTCGCAGCACAACTTCGGCGCAGACGATCAGGAGGATACCGACCACGCACAGTCCGGCGACCACGCCGGCAGCCGTCGAGACCTTGTCGGCGATGCGCCCGATCGCTGTCGTGGGGGGCGGGACGTCGGCAGGTTTGCCTTCGGAGTGCACGATTTTTCTCCGGCTCTGATCGGTTCGATCACGTGGAACCGCCTCGCAACTTCGCGAGCTGCGAGGCGGAGTCTGGTGTAATTGCCGGGAAGGCCTACTTGCCGAGTGCGGTGCGCAATTCCTTCAGAAGCTCCTCGGTCTCCTTGCCCTGTTGCTTGGCCCAGGATTCCCAATACGGCTTCATCTTGTTGGTCAGTTCTTCGATGACCTCTTTCGGCGGCGTATAGATCTCGACCTTGTGCTTCGTCTTGAGTTCTTCGACGGAACCGGCTTCGTCGCCAAGGTTCATGGCCCGCATCTTGGGACCAAAGGTCTTTGCGGTCTCGTCGAGCTTCGCCTTGACGTCGGCCGGGAGCTTGTCATAAGCGGCGATGTTCATGATGAGATAGTCCGGCCCGCCCATGTGGATGTCACCCATCCAGGCCCATGTCGTGAACTCGTACCATTTCGCGCCGGTCACGTTGAAGGCCGCCGTGAGGAAGCCGTCGGCAACGCCGCGCTCCATGGCCACCGGTACTTCGGCGGTGGTCAAGCTGACCGAGGACGCCCCGAGCTGCTTCAGCATTTCCGCCTGCTTACCGTCCGTCGAGCGGATCTTGCGGCCCGCGAAGTCGGCGATGGACTTAATCGGCGTGCCCTTGCCGAACATGTTCTGTGGCGGCCACGTATGCCAATACAGAACCTTGATGCCGCGCTTGGCGAAGGCCGGATCGACGTACTTGGCGATGATCGGATAGACCTTCTCGAGATCCTCTGCGTTGCGCACGAGGAACGGGAGGCTCGCGATCGAGGCGATCGGCACCTCGCCAGAAACGAAGCCCTGGTAGGCAGCCGCCAGCTGCACCTGCCCACTGCTCGTGGTCTTGACCAGCTCGGTTGCCTTGAAGGGCAGCTCGCCCGCAGGGCGAACGAGAATCTCGAGCTTGCCGCCCGTCGCGGCCTTGACCTCGTCGGCAAACATCTTGTAGCGCATCGTAATCGGGTGCGTGACGCCAGTGAAGGCGTAAAGATCCCATTTTGTCTGGGCTGCTGCCGGAATCACCGACGCAGCTACCGCCGCCAAGCCCGCCAACATGGCGGCACAGCGCGCAAGATGTCTCATCTGACTTCCTCCCTCAAAGGCAAGCGAGCCCTGTTTCTACTCGGGCGTATCGGCTCGACGCTTGGAATGGCAATGAACAGACCCCGTCGTCAACCGCGAATCTCGAACAATGCCTCCACTTCGATCGGCATGTCAGCGTAAAGCTCGGCGACGCCGATAGCCGAGCGCGTATGGCGCCCCGCCTCCCCGAACACGTCGATCATCAGGTCGGAGAAGCCGTTAAGCACGTTCGACGGCGTGTTGTATCCCGGCGCGCAATTGATGAAGCCGAGCACCCGGACGACGCGGCTGACCTGGTCGAGGTCGCCGAGATAGGTGCGCAGCGTCGAGAGGCAACAGAGTCCTGTAAGGCGAGCGGCTTCAGCCCCCTGTTCGGTGGTCAGTTCACGCCCGAGCTTGCCCACGAGATAGGGCACGTTTCCGGCACCCAGGGGACCGTGCCCGCTCATGTAAACGTGCTGGCCGGAGCGCAACGCCCTGACCCGGTTAGCCTCGTCCTGGAACGGAGGGGGTAGCTCTACGCCGAGACGTGCCAGTCGTTGTTCAGCTGTCATGGATACTCCGCAACCACGAGAGGATTAAGGGCGCGCTGGTGCGCCGATCGTCTCCATACTAGCATCTTCGCCGAGAACAGGGGTGGCGCACGGCGCTTCAGGCGCGCTCGCCGGCAACGCGGGAGAAACGAAATGCGGGATTATCTGGCGTGGCGGCTGGCTTACGGAATAACCACGCCCTCGACGAATACGGTAGTACAACCCGAATACGACGATATGCGCCCAGCGGGAGTGACCAATCACATCGCCCGCATGGTAATCGCGGACAACCCCGTGAAGACCGACGCCGACTTCGAGAAGCAACTCGCCGACATCGATGGCGCGCTCGAGGATGCCGTCGATCGCGTCCTGGATGCGAAGCCGAACGCTTTCATTCTCGGCATATCCGCGCTCTCGGTTTGGGGCGGCACGGTTGAATGGGGCGAGGAGCTGAAGCGCAGGGTGCGCCGCCGGGCGGGCTGGGACATTCCGGTCACGATCTCGTCGGACGCCGTCGTCGCCGGTCTCAAGGCGCATGGCATCAAGAAGCGTATCGCCGTGATGGAGCCTTACTACCCGTGCATCGAGCCCCGTCTCAACGCCGTTCTCGGCGCCCATGGCTACGAGATCGTCCGCTTCTGCCACATGCGGGGCAAGAGCCCGGCGTCCTATTCGGTGCTCTCCGCCAAGGACATGATCGACGCGGCCAAGTCGATCGATGGTCCCGACGTCGAGGCGTTGGTCGCATTCGGCGCGAACCTGCCATTCGGCAAGCTCTCCGACGAGGCCGAGCGTTGGCTCGAGAAGCCCGTACTGCAGATCAACGCCACCACCTATTGGCATGCGCTGCGCACGGCTGGCATCACTGACAAGATCTATGGGTACGGCTCGCTGCTCGCGCGATTCTGAGCCTTCAGGACATCAAGATCGGAGATCTCGGATGGCGAAACCTTTTCTCGACGGCGACGGACGTCGCGCGCGCATCGGCATCGTGGTGCCGAGCGTCAATACCGTGATGGAGCCGTGGGCCGCGCGTGTGGTGCCCGATGGCGTCAGCGTGCATTTCTCGCGCATGTACATTCCGACCGCGACGACTGCGGAGACGCTGATCGAAATGGACCGCACCGACGGCAAGTCGGCGCTTCGCCAGCTCTCCAGCATTTTCCCGCATGTCATGGCCTATGGCTGCACGGCGTCGAGCATCGTACAGGGCCTCGATTACGATGCGCATCTGAGGGCCGAGATCGCCGAAGGCTACGACGTTCCAGCGACGACGGCCGCGCATGCCATCATCAGCGGATTGCATGCGGTCGGCGCCAAGCGCATCTCGATCGTCTCCCCTTATCCGGCGAAGGTGGACGAGGCCGAGCACGACTACTTCACGGCTGCCGGCTTCGAGGTCGTCGGTGGAGCATTCCTCGGCATCGTCGACGGCTTCAAGCTCGCCGAACCGAGCCCCGACACCCTGTTCGACCTCGGCAAGCGTGGGATGGATCCGAGCGCCGATGCGCTCGTCGTGTCCTGCCTCAATACGCGCTCGCATACGGTCATCGATCGCCTCGAACGGGCCTTGGGCAAACCCGTCATCACATCCACCCAGGCGACGCTGTGGCATGCCTTGCGCCTCGCAGGTGTCACGGACGCCATTCAAGGGCACGGCCGACTGCTCGCAGCTCACTGATTGCTCCAGACCTCGAGCGCGAGAATTCGATCGGCAGGATACGACGCGAAGGGGAGCAGCCCATGCCGAAGGATGCCCAAGGCCACGCGTTGAGCGGTGCAACGATCGAAGCGGCCGCACACTATGATGCGGGCATTCGGGCCTTCATTCTGGCCTATGGCGATGCAATGGGCCAACTCGAGGCGGCTCGGGAAGCAGCACCCGGCTGCGCAATGGCTTATCTGGGGAAGGCCTGGATACAAGCGCTCTCCAACGATCGACCGACCGTCGCAGCGGCACGCGGTGTTATCGAGGCCGTTCGGGCGCTTTCGCTAAACGAGCGCGAGCAAGCCCACCTGATCTCGCTGAACGAGGCAGTCTCGGGCAACTGGTCCGGGTCCGTGTCCGTCCTCGATCGCCACCTCATGACTTATCCGCACGATATTCTCGCGCATCAGGTGGCTTTGAGGCTCGACGGCTTCCAGGGCCGCTTTCACCTTGCCGCCGGCAGATCGGCCCGAGCCCTGCCACTCTGGTCGAAGGAGCAAGCCGGCTACGGCATGCTGCTGTCATTCTACGGTTTCGGGCTCGAGGAGACGGGAGACTACGCGCAGGCCGAGGACGTGTCGCGAACCGCAGCCGAGTTGGAGCCCTACGGATACTGGCCCCATCACGCCGTCTCGCACGTGCTTGAAATGACCGGCCGCCCGCAAGAGGGACTGGCATGGATGGCTTCGAGGGAGCCTTTGTGGTGCCGAAAATCGAATACCAATCAGGTGCACATCCATTGGCATAAGGCACTGTTCCACGTCGAACTGGGTCAATATGCGGCGGCACTCATCCTTTATGACGAGGCAATCCTGCCGACACTGCGCCCCGTGGGCACCAGCCTGTGTAATGCGACGGCCCTCTTGTGGCGCCTCGAGACACTCGGAACGGACGTTGGCAAGGGTAGGTGGACCGAGCTTTCCCGGCTATGGCAAGGTCGGTCGGGTGGCAGCGTGTTTAACGACATCCACGCCGGAATGACGCTCCTGCGCGCCGGCGAGGCAAAAGCCTTCGAGGATCTGCAAGCCGCCGCAATGGAAGTCGCGTCGAGCAAAGTTGCGCCAGCGGCAGCTTACCGGGCGATCGGGGTTCCGGTCCTCGAAGCGCTGCGCGCGTTCGAGAGTGGCACGCATGCTCGGGCGGTCGAACTGCTGCTGCCGGCCCGTTTCGACGTGTGGCGGATGGGCGGCAGCAAGGCGCAACGCGACCTGGTGGATTGGACGTTGACTGAGGCCGCGGTCCGCGGCGGCATGCGAGACGTCGCTCTGGCGCTGGCGAACGAGCGACTGGCGCTGCGACCGGAGAGCATTCCCAACCAGACGTTTCTCGCGCGTGCCGAGGGGCTTGCGGCCGCGAGGAGAGAGGCTTGGTAACAGCGCCGACGCCTCCATCGTCCCGACGCGTAGCGCTGCGGGGCGCGCTCAAAGTGCTGCTCGTCTACTGTGCGGCGGGGCCTTTGATCGGCTTGTTGGTCTTCGCCGCTGGTGTGAGCCTCGCGATGGTCGTCGGTGGCCAGCCGGGCGGTGGATGGCTCGGGCCGTTCTTCCTGCTCTACGGACTGCTCTTCACCCACTTCGTCGGCTTGGTCTGGGCTGCCGTCGCCGCCCTTTCAGCGTTGGCCCTGTGGCGCCTTGCCGGAGCAAAACCCGCTTGGATCGGCCCGGCGGGAGGGCTCGTCTCGTTTGCAATCGCCGCCCTCACTGGGAATGTGGCGCTGCCACCCGGGCCAGCGTCCCCGATCGGTGGCACTGTCGACAATTTCGCACTCGTCTTCTTCGGATTGATGGGCCTCGTGCACGTTGTCTCTGCATGGGTCTGTTGGCTCGCATCGCGAGGCATGCTCCGGAGTTAGCTGCGGCTGAAGGCGCCCGCCAAGACATTCGGGTTCGGTGCGGATGGGACAGTGCTTGCACAACGGCGCGCGCCACGTCCATCCTGACACCCAGGAACAGCAACGCAGAGATCCGACAATGGCTTCGATCGGTTTCATCGGCCTCGGCAACATGGGCCAACACATGGCTCGCAACCTGATCAAGGCAGGGCATAGCCTCAAGGTGTTCGATCTCAGCGAGGAGAACGTCCGCTACGTCGCACAGTCGGGAGCCAAGGCAGCGGCAAGTGCGGCCGAGGCCGCCACCGACGTGGAGTTTGTCGTCACGATGGTCCCGGTCGGGGCGGACGTGCGGCGCGTATTCGTGGATTCGGGTGTCATCGCCGCCGCGAGACCCGGCACGATATTGATCGACAGCTCGACCATCGACGTCGACACAGCCCGCGCGATGCACGAGGCTGCCGCCAAGGCCGGCTACAAGTTCCTGGATGCCCCCGTGTCGGGTGGCGTCGTCGGAGCCGAGCAGGCGACGCTGACGTTCATGTGCGGCGGCGACAAGGATACCTTCGAGAAGGCGCGTCCGATCCTTGCGGGCATGGGCAAGAACATCGTGCATTGCGGTGGCGCTGGGCAAGGGCAGGTCGTCAAGATCTGCAACAACATGATGGCCGCCGTGAACATGCTGGTCGCCGCCGAGGCGCTGGTGATGGGCGAAAAGCTCGGCGTCGATCGCAAGGTGCTCTACGACGTGATCACCACCTCGACCGGCCGCTCGTATTCCTTGGAGCGCAGCTGCCCGATACCCGGGCCGGTGCCGACCGCGCCGTCCAGCAATGGATTCAAGCCTGGGTTCATGGCGAAGCTGATGCTGAAGGATTTGCGCCTCTCGCAGATGGCCGCGCAATCGGCCGGCGCTTCGACCCCTCTCGGTGCCGCGGCAACGGCGGCCTATGCGATGCACATCGAGAATGGCAACGGTGACCTCGACTCCTCGTCGATCATCAAGCTGCTGAAGCCCGACATCGGCTGACATCGATCTCGCAACGACTTGGCTGTGAGGAGACGTCCATGGCAACGAATGATGCCTGGCTGGCGATGGTGAAAGAAGCGCCGATCGAGCCCGAGCTGCCCATCTGCGATCCACACCATCACCTCTGGGATCGCCGCGAAGGCCGGGTCGACCGGCGCTACATGCTCGACGAGATCTTGGGCGACATCGACGGGAGCGGCCACAACGTCGTCTCGACGGTTTTCATCGAGCATCTGGCCATGTTCCGGGCCGACGGGCCCGACGAGATGAAATACGTGGGCGAGGTCGAGTTCGCCAATGGCATCGCCGCCATGTCCGCGTCAGGTCTCTACGGCAGGACGCGGGTCGCGGCTGGAATTGTCGGCTACGCGGATCTCATGACGGGCGCACGCGTCGCCCGTGTGCTCGAAGCCGAGATGAATGCCGCGCCGGATCGCTTCCGCGGCATCCGGTGTACCGGCGCATGGGACGCCGATCCGAGGATCGCACGCGCGCCGCGCCCCGGCATGTATCTCGATGCTCACTACCGCGCGGGTGCCGCCGAGGTGGCGCGGCTCGGCCTCGTGCTCGACATGACGGCGCGCTTTCCCCAGCTTCCCGAGTGCACGGATCTCGCGCGGGCGTTTCCCGGCATGACGGTCGTGCTCAACCACTGCGGCGGTATCGCCGGTATCGGCGCCTACGCCGGTCGGCGCGACGAGATCTTCGCGACGTGGCGTGCAAGCATGGCGGACATGGCCAAGTGCCCGAACGTCGTCGTCAAGCTCGGCGGCCTCGGAATGGAATACTGCGGCTTCGGCTGGCACGAGCGGCCAAAGCCGCCATCGAGCGAGGAGATGGCCGAGGCGATCCGCCCTTACATCGAGACGCTTATCGAGCTGTTCGGCCCGGATCGCTGCATGTTCGAGTCAAACTTTCCCGTCGACAAGGTCAGCTCGAGCTACGGCGTCCTCTGGAACGCGTTCAAACGCATCACGGCCGGATACCCTGCCGGCGACAAGGCCAAGCTCTATCACGATACGGCAGCGCGGATTTATCGACTGCGCTAGGTCAGTCCTAAGAGACAAGGGCGGGAACGATGACGATCGGCTATCTCGGCGTCGGAAACATGGGCCAGCCCATGGCCGGCAAGATTCTCGACGCGGGCCATCCGCTGGCGATCTACGACATCAACGAGGCGGCGATGGGCCCGCTGCTCGACCGTCAGGCGCGACGTGCCGCCTCGCCGAAGGAACTGGGCGATACCTGCGAGACGGTGTTCGTCTCGCTGCCGACCTTGAAGAGCCTGCGCGACGTTGTGCTCGGCCCCGGCGGCCTCATCGAAGGCAAGACAATGAAGCTGCTGGTCAACACCTGCACCGTCGGTGTGCCGCTGGTGAAGGAAATGGAGGCGGCGCTGGCGGCGCGCGGCGTCGGCCTCGTCGATTGCCCGATCAGTGGCGGCCCGGAAGGCGCCCGCGCGGGAACGCTGTCGATCATGGTGTCGGGCGAACCGGCCTTGGTCGAGCGCATCAGGCCGCTGGTCGCGAAATGGGGCTCGACGTTCGTCGTCGCGGGCGACAAGCCGGGCGCCGCACAAGTCCTGAAACTGACGAACAACATCATGTTCGCAGTCGGACTGGTCCTCGCAGGGGAGGCGCTGGTCATGGGCGCAAAGGGTGGCGTCAAACCGGACGTGATGCTGCAGGCGATCAATGCCGGCTCAGGCCGCAATCTCGCGTCGGCGCTGATCTTTCCGAAGTCCGTGCTCCCGAGGACGTTCGACTTCGGTTGCCCCTTGCACATTCTGGCGAAGGATGTGGACCTCGCCGTCGAGCTTGGCGAGGAACTGGGCGTGCCGATGTGGGTCTGTCAGGCCGCCCGCCTCGTCTACAAGCACGCCATGTTCCAGGGGAAGGCCGAAATGGACATCTCCCGCATGGTGGAGATCGTGGAGAAGGGCGCAAGCTACCAGCTGCCGAAGACCGGCGGCTGATCGGAACGCAAACAGAGGGCTGCCACCGGCAGCTCGACGAGCAGAGCCAGAGGAGACGCAACTATGGGTGCCTTGACCGGAGTAAAGGTTGTCGAGTTCGCCGGCATCGGGCCGGGGCCGTTTAGCTGCATGATGCTGGCCGACATGGGCGCGGATGTCATCCGCATCGATCGCGCTGATCAGGTCGGCCGCGACCTGCGCGAGCCGAAAACCAATACGACGTTGCGTGGACGTCGCAACGTGGCGCTCGACCTGAAGAAGCCGGACGGCGTCGCCACCGCGCTCGAACTTTGCGCCAAGGCCGACATCCTGATCGAGGGCTTCCGGCCGGGCGTCATGGAGCGGCTCGGCCTCGGTCCCGACGTGGTGCTCGCCAGGAATCCGAAGCTGATTTACGGCCGCATGACGGGCTGGGGCCAGGACGGCCCGATTGCGCACACGGCGGGCCACGACATCAATTACATTGCACTCACCGGCGCACTTTTCGCGATCGGCACCAAGGCGACGCCGACACCGCCGCTCAACCTCGTCGGGGACTACGGCGGCGGAGCGCTCTACATGGTTGTCGGCGTTCTTGCGGCCTATATCGAGGCGCAGAAATCCGGCAAGGGCCAGGTCGTCGATACGTCGATGGTCGAGGGCGCCGCATCACTGATGACGCCGATGTACGGCGCGCAAGCGGCGGGCCAGTGGGTCGATGAGCGCGAGTCGAACCGGCTTGACGGCGGCTGCCACCACTACGGCGTGTACGAGACGAAGGATGGCAAGCACGTGGCCATCGGTCCGAACGAGCCGCAGTTCTATGCACTCATGCTGAAGGAACTCGGTCTCGACGGTGAGACGCTGCCCGGCCAGACCGACCGGACGCACTGGCCGGCCATGCGCGAGCGCTTCGCGAAGATCTTCAAGACCAGGACGCGGGAGGAATGGACCGCTCGCCTCGAACAGAAGGACGTCTGCTTTGCGCCCGTTCTCTCGATGACCGAGGCGCCGCAGCACCCGCAGAACAAGGCGCGTGGATCATTCGTGGAAGTCGACGGCGTCTTGCAGCCGGGGCCGGCGCCGCGTTTCTCACGCACACCCAGTGCCGTTCCCTGCGGACCCGCCTTCGCGGGCGAGCACTCCACCCAGGTGCTGGCGGATTGGGGTATCGACAAGAAAAAGATCGCGACGTTGGTCGAAACGGGTGCCGTCAAGCAGCGCTCATAGCGGGACGCGATTAACGCGGCCCGCGCGGCAGGTCGATCGGGAGGTACTCCACGACGGAGCGCTGCACGGGTTGAGGGTAGAGCTTCATCAAGTCGAGCATCTCGCGGGGCATGCCGAGGCGCACCGGGAGGCCGAGGTCCTTGGCCTCCTCGCACGTCAACGCGTAGTCGTGGGTCCAGTGCCCGCCGGCGAGCTTCTCGGCGAGGGCCACCGCCTTTTCGTGATCCATCTGGGGCGTCATCAGCTCGACGGCGCCCTTCTTGACCTGCGCGATCGCCTTTTCGCTCACATCCGCCAGCACGAGCGTCAGGTCCAAGACATGCTCGATCGGCTTCACCTTCGGCACCCGGGCAATACTCGCGGCGGGCAACCCCATGATCTGCGGATCTATGGGGCCGAGCACCGAGAATTCGCCGAGGACGATCTCGTCGGCCGCAAGCGCGATGAGCGTGCCGCCCGACATGGCATAGACCGGCACGTAGACCGTGACCTTGGCTGGATGCGCCTCGACGGCGCGGGCCACCTGCATCGCGGCGAGCACCAAGCCGCCCGGCGTATGCAACACGAGGTCGATCGGCATCGATGGCGGGGTCTCTTTGATCGCGGCGATGATCGTCTGCGCATCCTCGAGATCGATGTGGCGCGAGACCGCCATGCCGAGCAGGCTCTTCTTCTCCTGCCGATGGATCATGGTGATGACGCGGGTGCCGTTCTTCTGCTCGATCGCACGGATGGCGCGCAGCCTCTGCTGCGTGAACCATTGTCCGGCCAGGAACGGTTGCAGCGCGAGCGCAAGAAGCGCGATCCAGAACAGACTGGAAAGATCGGGCATGACAGGCTCGCAGGTTGGAGGTGAAGAGCGTCTGTGAAGATAGCAGCGGCGCAACACACCCGGAAAGGGCTTGCCGACGGAGCATGAACGTCCGTACTCGGCGAATGGTTCCGCCGAAGCCCTCAGACTTGGCGAACGCCGGGACGCGCGGCGTCGTCAGGAGCGGTCGACCAGAGCCGCCATCTGCAGGGCGATGAGACGGTCGAGTGAGCCCTCGAAGGGAACCGTGAAGTACGTGGCGCCGCGTGAATTATCCTGCCACGCGGCCAGATGCACCGCGAAGTCATGCGGAAGGTCCCCGGTGCCGTCCTGCTGCGTGACGGACTGGGCCAGCGCCTCGACGAGCATCGGCACGAAGGGGATCGTCACGCGTTCCGGAGCGCCGTCTGCGCCCTTTTGGAGGGCGCCCGTGACCGCGCAGCACGCGACGCGGCGTCCCCCTTCGAACTCTATCAGTGCGCCGATGATGATGCGGGAATCAGCGATCTCCGGAAGCGTCGCGTACGCCCATTGCTGGCCGGCTTCGAAGGTCATGCGCCCATCTCCCCAGATGGCACGGCAAGCCGAGGATCAATTCGGCTCGTCGCACGACTCGGGGGATACCCCCTCAGCATGGCGATGCAGTGGCGCTCGGCCCCGTCAGTGGAAAACGTCAGATCCGCCGCTCGTCGCGCCGAGGTGGCGCATCCTGGTCGCCTTGGCCGCCGCGTACGGGCGGCACGAACATCCGGCCCGCGCGGCACAGACGACGCGCGTCCTCATTGTGGCCGCACGAGCGGAACGATCCCTCGCGCGAGAAGCAGACCCGGATCTCGCGCAGGCGATTGCCAGGACCACCGCACGCAACGGCGAGTTGATCGGGCTTGAGGTCGGGATTGACCGAGACGAAATCGCGCACGACCTCGGCTGGCGACACCGTGAATGCCTGGTTCGGGTTCTCGTAGCGCGGCGGCACCCGCACCTTTTGGAAGAGCTTGCGCGAGACCTTGTAGTAGTCCTCCGGGCTGAGGCCCGAGCAAGTGCCGTGCTTGCGGTACTCGTGGATGACGAGCCGCGGGCTCGGCATGATGTCCAACATGCCGTCGATCACAGACTGGGGAACGAAGGGGCGTTGCCGGGTCGGGCAGTTTTCGGGCCAGCCCCGCTCGTGCTGCGGCCAGAGCCCGTGCAGAATGAAGGAATACCGCTTCCCGTCGCGCCGGTGGCACTGGGGGTCGTAACCATCGCGGCGCAGGCCCGCGCAGTAACTCGGGCTCCACGAAAGCACGAGGGAGTAGTAGTCGAACCGGCCGGCCTCGTTGCGGCCCGGCGCTTGCTCCGCGTAAGGCGCCCGCCCACCCGGACCCGGACCGAACTGCGCCTCGAGGCGTGACGCGGACGGCAACATCACTGCTGCGGTGGCAGCGACGACGGCGAGCGCGGCCAGAAGGCGTCGGAAAGTCATCGGCGTTCGATCCTGCGAGGTGAGAAGAGCCGTGGTCGGCGCTTTTCGATAAGCACGATCCGACAAGGCATTGCAAGTCGCGATCGTGCTGGACGATGCGTATCAGCGAGCCTCGGCCAGGCCGGCGAGAATGCGTGCCCAGCTTCTGGCCCCCTTGCGGAAGCTCGTCAGGTTGTATTTTTCGTTCGGGCTGTGGATCCGGTCGTCATCGAGGCCGAATCCGACCAGAAGGCTCGGCATGGCGAGCTGATCCTGGAAGGCCTGCACGATCGGAATCGAGCCGCCGAGCGCCATCATGGCTGCTGGCCGGCCCCATTCGGCGCCAAGGGCTTCGCACGCAATCCGCATGTAGGCCGCGTCCGTGTCGAACGCGATCGCCGGGCTGCCACGGTCGCCGGTGAACCGGGCCGTGCAATCGGCCGGTAGCCGCGACGTGATGAACGATTTCAAGCCTGCGACGACGGCCGCGGGGTCCTGGCCGGGAACCAGCCGGCAGGTGATCTTCACGGAGGCCTCCGACGGGATCACGGTCTTTGTGCCGACACCCTGATAGCCACCGGTGATGCCGTTGAACTCGAGTGTTGGCCGCGACCAGATCTGCTCCATCACCGAGTAACCGGCCTCACCTGCCGGCACGCTCAGTCCGACGTTTGCGAGAAACTGCTCCGCATCGAAGTCGAGCTCTTTCCATTGCTTGAGCTGACGTGCGGAGGGCTTCTTGATTCCTTCGTAGAAGCCGGGGATCTGGATCTTCCCGCTCTTGCCATGCATGGCGCCGCAGATCTGGGTAAGAACCCGGATGGGATTGATCGCCGCCCCGCCGAAGAGCCCCGAATGCAGATCGCGCGATGGGCCGACGATCGTTACCTCGAGGGCCGCCAATCCGCGCAGCTGCGTCGTCACGGCCGGCGTGTCCTTGTTCCACTGCCCGGTATCGCAGACGAGCGCCAGTTCGGCCTTCACCTCCTTGCTGTGCTTGGCGAGGAACCCCGGCAGCGAAGGCGAGCCGCATTCCTCCTCGCCTTCGAGCAATACGGTGACGGCGACGGGTAACTCGCCCGCCACGGACTTCCAGGCGCGCGCCGCCTCGAAGAACGTCATCAGCTGCCCTTTGTTGTCTTCCGCCCCGCGCGCCACGATCACCCGGCCGTTGCCTTTCTCGGTGGCGAGACGCGGCTCGAACGGCGGCGACTTCCACAACTCCAAGGGATCGGGGGGCTGCACGTCGTAATGGCCGTAGAACAGCAAGTGCGGCACGTCCTTGCCGCGGGCCTTCCGATCGTGTGCGACCACCATGGGGTGGCCCGTTGTCGGCACGACCTTGGCCTCGGCGAAGCCGATGTCGGCCAGCTGATTGCGGCACCACTCGGCGGCTTTCAGGCACTCGCCCTTATAGTCCGGATCCGTCGAGATGCTGGCGATCCGGAGCAACTCGAACAATCGCTCGAGTGCCGCATTCTCGCTCTTGTCGAGCGCTTTCAGGACGTCACGCAGCCGATCCGTCATCTCAGGCCCCTCTCGTCGACGATTCGGCTGGGAGAGTGCGCAAAGGTTGAGAGCCGGTCAAAGGCAAAGAGTGGGCGTGGTCAGGGTGCCGTTGGCCAGTCGCAAACGACGGGGATGGTCGACGAATTGATCACTAATGGCTTCAACCTTAATTCGATTTGAGCTTGATCAGCGTAATGATTTTAGAGGTGGCGGGTGTAAAAGCGGCACCAAACGAGGCGTCTTGCGTTTTGCAGTGCAGCGTCGCGCCGAGTAGAAGCACATCAGTGCACGCGTTCAATGAGTGGAGCCGAGGCCATGCAAGCCCCGAAGACTGCGGATGCCCCGAATCGGCGCGTGTATCTCTTCGGCGCTGGCCGAACTCATGGCGAATCCAGCATGCGGGACTTGCTCGGAGGCAAAGGGGCCAATCTTGCCGAAATGGCGAGCCTCGGGCTGCCGGTACCTCCGGGGTTCACCATCACGACCGCGGTCTGCAATGCGTTCTCGCAAGCCGCCGGCCGCTTCCCCGACGGCCTCGACGCCGACGTGACATCGGCACTCGAGGCTGTTGGCAAGGCGGTCGGCGCGACGTTCGGCGATCCCGAGCGCCCGCTCCTCGTCTCTGTACGATCCGGCGCCCGCGCATCCATGCCGGGCATGATGGACACCATCCTCAATCTCGGCCTCAACGATCAGACGGTCGCTGGGCTGGCGCGCCAGTCGGGCGACGCCCGGTTCGCCTACGACAGCTACCGCCGCTTCATCCAGATGTATTCCGGCGTCGTCCTCGGTCTCGAGCACGAGACGTTCGAGGCGATACTGGACTCCCACAAGAGCTTTTCTGGTCACGACCTCGACACGGATCTGACCGCCGACGATTGGCAAGAGGTCATCGAGCGCTACAAGGCGGCGGTTCTGGAGCATCACGGCAAGCCCTTTCCCCAGGATACGTCGGAACAGCTCTGGGGCGCCATCGGGGCCGTATTCCGGTCATGGAACAACGCGCGCGCCGTGACGTACCGCCGGCTCAACGCCATTCCCGACGACTGGGGAACTGCGGTCAACGTGCAAGCCATGGTCTTCGGCAATCGCGGCCCCACGTCCGCGACAGGCGTCGCGTTCACGCGGAATCCATCGACGGGCGCCAAAGAGATCTACGGCGAGTACCTGGTCAACGCCCAAGGCGAGGATGTCGTCGCCGGTATCCGCACCCCCCAGCCCTTGACCGAGGCCGCGCGCATCGAGGCCGGCGAGACGTTACCATCCCTCGAAACGCTGATGCCGGAGACGTTCGTCGAGCTCAGCGCCATATTCGCGAAGCTCGAGCGGCACTATCGGGATATGCAGGACATCGAATTCACCATCCAGGAGGGGCGCCTCTGGATGCTGCAGACGAGAAGCGGCAAGCGAACGACGCCGGCGGCGCTCAAGATCGCGGTCGATCTGTGCGACGAGGGCGTGATCACACCGGCGGAAGCCGTGGCCCGCATCGACGCCAACGCGCTCGATCAGCTGCTCCACCCGACGATTGCGCCCGACGCCCAGAAACACATCGTCGCGAACGGACTGCCCGCCTCGCCCGGTGCCGCATCGGGCGAGATCGTGTTCTCGGCGGACGAGGCCGAGGCGATGAAGGCGCAGGGCCGTGACGTGATCCTCGTTAGGATCGAAACGAGCCCGGAGGACATCCACGGCATGCATGCGGCCGTCGGCATCCTGACCACACGGGGTGGCATGACCAGCCACGCGGCCGTGGTTGCGCGGGGAATGGGCCGGCCTTGCGTTTGCGGCGCCTCCACGCTGCGGATCGATTATCAGGCGGGTGTGATGATTGCGGGCCGGGAGCGCTTCCAGAAGGGCGACGTGATCACGATCGACGGCGCCACCGGAGAGGTGCTGAAGGGCAGGGTTGCCATGCGCCAGCCGGAGCTGTCCGGCGATTTCGCGCGTATCATGGGCTGGGCTGACGGCGTGCGCCGTCTCGGCGTGCGCGCGAACGCCGATACGCCACGCGATGCGAGACAGGCGCGTGAGTTCGGTGCCGAGGGTATCGGCCTGTGCCGCACGGAGCACATGTTCTTCGACGCGGATCGCATTCTGGCCGTGCGCGAGATGATCCTGGCCGACGACGTGGCCGGCCGGCGGCGAGCGCTGGCCAAGATCCTCCCCATGCAGCGGTCCGACTTCACCGAGATCTTCGAGACGATGGCCGGGTTGCCCGTGACGATCCGGCTACTCGATCCGCCGCTCCACGAATTCCTTCCCCACGAGGACAAGGAGGCCGTGGTCGTGGCTCGGGAGCTGGGCGTCCCCCTGGAGAAGCTGAAAACGCGCATCGCCGAACTGCACGAGTTCAATCCCATGCTCGGGTTTCGCGGTTGCCGCCTGGCGATCCGCTTTCCCGAAATCACAGAGATGCAGGCGCGCGCCATATTCGAGGCAGCTGTCGAAGCGGCCAAGCGAACCGGCAAGCCGGTGATCCCCGAGGTCATGATCCCGCTTGTCGCCTGGCGGCGCGAGTTCGATCTCCTCGCTCAGGTCATTCGCAAGACGGCCGCGGCGGTCGAGGCCGAGACCGGCGGCAAGCTCGTCTACCAGATCGGGACCATGATCGAGCTGCCGCGCGCCGCGCTCCGCGCCGACGAGATTGCAGGTGGCGAGGTCGGTGCGGAATTCTTCTCGTTCGGCACCAACGACCTGACACAAACCTGTCTCGGACTGTCCCGCGACGATGCCGCCCCGATACTCGGCGACTACACGAAGGCACGCATCTTCGAGGTCGACCCTTTCGTCTCGATCGATCAGGCGGGTGTTGGCGAGCTTGTCCGGATCGGCACGGAACGCGGGCGCAAAGCAAAGCCCGGCCTCAAGGTTGGCATATGTGGAGAGCACGGCGGCGATCCGGCCTCGGTCGCGTTCTTCCATGACGCCGGCCTCGACTACGTGTCGTGCTCGCCATTCCGAGTGCCAGTCGCTCGGTTGGCCGCCGCACAGGCTGCCGTCGAGTCGAAAGGGCCCGGCACGGCTTAGGAAAGCGATCGCAGCGTTTTCTCGGCGGCTTAAATGTGCGGCGGTGCAATAATGATTTGCGTGCCGCAGAAAAAGTCCTGGTCCGAATACGTCAGGCTGGGTCGCTTGACTTTCGCGTAGGAATAGGCCGAGATTGACTTGCCGATTGTTATTTGCGTTCGCTGTTTCGGCGCTTGCTGCGATCGAGCAGGCAAGCGGGAATAGCAACAGTCTCGGCAATAGCGACGTGTCAGCGCATGCACACGGTCAGCGCGGCACCGAGCGTGTCGATGTCCTGCAAATTCAATCGGCAATCGGTTCTCGCTGCTAGTGGAGTGAGCATGACGCCACCGGGCAATTTTGGCCCCGCGCTGCGGCCGGGGCACAAAGTCTGAGGCGACCGACGTTTCAGGCCGCCAATGGACTTCCGACATTTGAATAACTCTCTGACTGGCGACCCTTAGGTGAGCCGGGAAGGTCCGTTTTCGAAACGGATAAGGACAGCAAAAGCCTGATCCAGGCAGCCCCGTACGTTGCCAATGGCACGGCGGGGCATTTCTGTACAATTCCCGGCAGTGTGCCGGGGCGTTATTTTGCGAGCGCGCAGAGGATTGTGCTGATGGCCGTCATCGCAATGACTCGGGAGATGGGAACGCTCGGCAAGGACGTGGCGCAGGGGCTCGCCGAGCGGCTTGGGCTCGAGGTGGTGCATCACGAATTGGTCGAGAACGACATCGCCACGCGATCCGGTCTGCGCGAGAGCGAGGTACGCCGGTTTCTCGGAGGGGAAGCGTCGTTTATCGGTCAGTGGCGGATGGACCGAAAGCGCCTCTCGCATTTCACGGCCCAGGAAATCCTCGAACTCGCGGCTCGCGACAACGTGCTGATACGCGGCTGGGGCGCGACGTATCTTCTCCGCGAGGTCCCCCACATCGTATGTGTCCGCATCTGCGCGCCGATGGAGTTTCGGACACGGGTCCTCATGCAGCGACTCGGAATCGACGACCCAGATGCGGCCCGCCGTGAGATCGAGCGCAGTGATGCCGCGCACAACGGCACCATGCAGCGTCTTTTCGGCGCCGACTGGGCCGACGCGACGCTCTATGCCGCCTCGCTCAATACGGCGCGGGTGCCACCGGCGGACTGCGTCGATCACATCGTTCGGCTCGTCGAGAGCGAGCACTTCCGCCAGACGACCCAATCGCGCGCCATGCTGACGGACCGGCTGATCGAAGCGCGAGTGCGCTCGGCGCTCCGGGATCGCTTCGAGACGGGCCTTCAGGCAATGGGTATCGAGGTCGAGGTCAAGGACAGCCAAGTGGTGCTCGTCGGGGCAGCGAGCGACGATCGCATTATCACCGAACTGGTCAGAACGGCGGCGGCGGTGCCGGGCGTCGTCCGCGTCCAGAGCCAGATCCGGTATCTGTCCTTCGCACGGGATTTCTCCTAGGGGGCCTGCCACGCGCCCGCCCCCTGGCTCTCGTTTCAGTCGCCGACGGCTCGGGTCACCACTTGCGAGTTGACATCCCCGGGGCTCCAGCCCGGCAGGATCGCCGAGAAGAGACCGGCGCCGCCGCCCGCGACCACGACATTGAATCCTCCCGGACGGAACTTCTTGACACGCGTGCCCGCCAGCTTGGGTGAGACGCCCGGCTGCATGCCTTCGAGACCGACGATCACGTCGTCCGCGTCGACCGTCGTCAGGCGATCGATCTCCTGCTTGAAGCGGGCTTTCGTCCATCCGGCGTCGCGGTAGACCCGATGGTGGTCGGGCGCCATCACCAAGACGGCATCAGGACCCGGATAGGACTTCGGATGATAGATCGCGCGCAGTCCGGCGGCGAAGCTCGCGGTCAGCGACTCGGGCGTTCGCGAGGTCTGGTCGATGATCCCTTGCACGCCGTAGCCCGCATAGAGGGTCACGGCCGATTGGCCGGTTGCCACGCCGCGCTCGACCGAAAGCGGCTCCCAGCTCGAGACCTCCTCGTTCTCCGCAAAACAGAAGCCGAGCTTGCCGGGATTACCGAGCGTTGCGCGATCGACGCCGCCCGGCTTACCGCCTCCGATATTGCGGATGGCGAGCTGCAAGGCCCGTCCGATTGTGGAGTTGGCGCGGTTGCCCTGCCCAAGCGCGTTGACGCCGGCATTCATGCCGAGCGTCTTTCGTGCCGGCCCGTTTACGATCACGATCGGCCCGATGAACATCGTCGTGGCGATGACGCCGTGCAGGCAGAAATCGTCATCGAGAACGGCTTCGACGGCGGCTAGCAGCACAGGCATGTACTCGGGGCGGCAGCCCGCCATCACGGCATTGATGGCCACCTTCTCGACCGTGACGGGCTCATAATCGGGCGGCATCTGTCCAAGAACCTCGTGCGGATCGCGTCGTGTGCCAGCGAGCATCCGCCAGACCCTGACCGGCGTCGGCGGCACGACCGGCAGGCCATCCGACCAGTCGCGATCGAACGCCGCCTCGTGCTCGTCCTCCCACGCGCCGATCTCGACTTTGCGCGCCTTGAACGCGAAGTTGCCGAATTTCAACGCCAATTCGTCCGCGACGTTCGGATCGACGGTGATCGACCCGCAACCCGGTCGCTGGGCCGGCAGCGAGGGGCCCAGCCCCGTCAAGCCGGTGATCGCCTCCCACTCGTCCCTGTCCCAGCCGATGGCGCGTGCCGCCTCCTGGCCAGCTTCGAGCTTGAGCAGCGTCGGGACCGTCTCGATTTTCAGGTCCCACGAGCGGCGCAGCTCGCGATCATCGGTGACGGGACCGGCGCCCTCCGGAAAAGACGGGTCGTCCTGCGAGACGATCTCCAGTCTGGCGCCGGCGGCCTTGAGCTGCCGCAGTACCGGCTCGACCAGCACGCACGTCGGACAGTCGCGCTTGACGACGACGGTCAGGCCATCGGCGGGGGCGGGCATTGGCAGTCTCCCGGATTGGTGTGATCGGCTCGAAGCCTAGGACATCCGGTGGTCGCTTGACCAGTCCATCGATCGTCCAGAACGGACAAGGCCAGTCGAGGCATGGAACGCCGAACCGCGCCGTGACGTTAGCGGCATGACTTCAATGCGGAATGAGCGATCAATCAGAGGCGGGAGTCGGTGCATGTCGGCGAAATCGAAAGTGCAACAGAAGGCGGCTGGCGCGGCACTGTCGGCCAAGCGGGGGGAGCAACCCAAAAAGGCGCTGAAGGGCGCGTCTCGCGAAATGTTCGATTCGATGAGTGAGCCGCAGCTCGAGGAGCTTGCCAAGACGAAGCGTAAGCGGTTGCCGAAGCGGAAGGCAGACGGCTGAGCCTCTCTACTTGATCTGCCGCAGCGGGAGGGAGCGCACGCGCTTGCCCGTCGCTGCAAACACCGCATTGAGGATGGCCGGCGGCACGACTGCCATCGCTGCGCCGCCGACGCCGCCCCAGAACTCGCCGGACGGTACGAGAATCGTCTCCACCTTCGGAGCATCGGCCATGCGCAGCACGGGATAGGCGTCGAAATCCCGCTCGACCACTTGCCCGCCGCGGATCGTGATCTCTTCGCCGAGTGTGGCGCTGGTCGCCATCACGACGGAACCCTCGACCTGCGCCTCCACGAGCCGGGGATTGACGATCGTCCCGCAATCGAGCGCCACCACGACCCGCGCGACCCGCACGTACCCTTGCGGCGACACAGAGACCTCGGCGACGGCAGCCGCGTAGCTACCCACGGACATCATCTGCGCAAGACCACGATGCAATCCTTCCGGCGGTGGCGTACCCCAACCGGCACGGGTCGCAGCCGCGATCAACACAGCATGGTGCAGCGGATGGCCTTTCATGAGGCTCGCCCGAAAATCGAGCGGATCTCGCTTCGCAACGAACGCCAACTCGTCGATGAAACACTCGAGGTAGAGACCATTCTGCGTGCTGTGAACGCCCCGCCAGCTGCCCACGGGCAGATGCGTGTTGCGCATGGCATGGTCGATATAGACGTTCGGGATCGAGTAGCCCATCTGCGACTCGCCGGGTTGCGCAAACAGACCTTGGAACATCCGGGGGTCGCGTCCGGTCTGGATGCTGGCAGCGCGTGGCAGGTTCGAGGTCAGGATCGATTGCCCGGAGATACGCATGATGAGACCGGTCGCCTCGCCCTTGTCGTCGAGGCTGCCGCGCAGTCGCGCCTGAGTGACGGGCCTGTAGTGACCGTTGCGAAAGTCCTCGTCGCGCGACCAGATCAGCTTGACCGGCGTTCGCGGCAGCTCGCGCGCGATCAGGACGGCCAGCCGGACGGCATCCTGCTTCAGCCGGCGGCCGTAGGCCCCGCCGGCCGACGTGGGATGCACCTCGGCCTGCTCGATCGCGAGCCCGGCAGCTTCCGCCGCTGTGCGCAAGGCAGCGTCGAGATTTTGGGTCGAGGTCCACACCTCGACGCGCTCGGGAGACCAGATCGCGGTAGCCGTCATGGGCTCGAGCGTGGCGTGATGCAGAAACGGCGCGGCATAGACGGCCTCGATCGTCTGGGACGCGGAGCGCAGCGCCTCGAGTGCGTCGCCATGCGTGCGACCGACGAACGCCTCCGCCGTAGTCTCGAGGCCGGTACGCAGGTAGCTGGCGATGCTCTCGCTCGAGATGCCCGCATCGGGCGACGGCGTCCACGATATCGAGACTTTGTCGAGCGCCGCGCTGGCTTGCCACCAGCTTTCGGCAACCACGGCGACCGCATCGTCGCCGACGGCCATCACTTGCCTCACGCCCGGCATTGCCGAAGCCACCGTCGCGTCGAACGCAGCTAATTTTCCACCTTTGACGGGAGCCGATCTAATGGCTGCATTCAACAGGCCGGGTAGACGCACGTCGATGCCGTAGACCGCGGCGCCCGTGACCTTTGGCTTGGCGTCGAGTGAAGCCAAAGGCTTGCCGGCGATCCGCCAGTTGGCGACGGGCCTCAGCTGGATCGAAGAGCGCGGCGGTGGCACGAGCTTGGCCGCGGCTTCAGCGAGGCTCCCGTAGCTGAGTGACCGGCCGGAAATCTCGTGGCGCACCAGGCCGGCTGCGGTGGTCAGCTCGATCTTGGGAGCGCTCAGCGCGAGTGCAGCAGCATCGAGGAGCATCGACCGTGCAGCCGCCCCGGCCTCGCGCATGGCGGCTTGGCTGGCGCGCATGCTGCGACTATTGCTCGTCGAGAAGTCGCCCCAGGCACGATTGCGCTTGGCGCTCTCGCCGGGCTCGACGAGTTCCACGCGGACCTTGGACCAGTCGCAGTCCAGCTCCTCGGCGACGAGCTGCGCCAAGCCCGTCACGATGCCTTGGCCCAATTCCGCGCGAGCGATCCGGACGACGACGCGCTCATCGCTCAGGATGACCACCCAGACGCCGATCTCATGAGCCGACGGCAGCCGCCTCGCACGTCGGCCGCCCTTGCGCTGGTGGCTCTGGCCAAGCGCCTCGGGCGTACCCAATGCGAACGCGAAACCGCCCGCGACGGCAGTCGCCATCGTCAGAAACGCTCGGCGTGTGGGTATCGGGCGGTGCATGTTGGCTCGCTGAGGTCGGCTGACCTTTGTCCTCCTCATCTGTGGGCACATCCGACGGACCCTTTCGGCCGTGCCGCTCCTGCTGATATCGGCTTTATCGATCGCCTGTCGACGGCGCGATGACGGCACCCTTTTCGAGCAGCGCGCCGATCGCATCTGCATCGTAGCCGAGATCTGTCAGGATGCGGCGGCCGTCGGCGCCCAGTTGCGGTGGGCGACGGTCGGGGCGCGCCTCCACGCCGCGCCAGAGGACGGGCTGCCTCAGAGTGCGTCGATAGGGGGCCTTTTCCTCGTAACGGGGCTCGAAGAAGCCGACGGCGTTCAGATGCCGATCGTCGAGCAGCGAACGCAGCGAATGCACGGGGCCACACGGCACGTCGAGGCCTTCGAACAAGGCGAGCCACTCGGCCGACGTCCTGTGTCCGAGCGAGGCTGCGAGGATCTGGTAGAGTTCGTCCGATCGTTTCGAGCGCTCCGTGTTGTTCTGGAACCAGCCCGCCGATGTGATGTCTTCGCGTCCGAGCGCATTCAGGACCCGCGTCCATTGGGCCGTCGTGTAAGGCAGGAGCGCGATGTAGCCGTCCTTGGTGGGATACGGCATGCGATTGCGGGACATGGTCCGATGATAGCCGAGCGCGCCCTCATCTTCGTAGGTCGCGTGCATCAGGTTCTCGTTGAGACTGAAGGCCGCCGTCGCTTCGAGCATCGGCATCTCGACCAGCTGTCCCTTGCCGCCGCCGGTGCGCTCGCGATGCAGTAGGGCTGCCAGCACGGCGTAGACGACGTGCAGCGCTCCGACTTTGTCGGCCGTGACCGTTGGATGATAGGCGGGCGCACCATCCCGCATCCAGGTGAGGCCCGCGATGCCGCCGGCCGCCTGGATGATGTCGTCATAGGCGGGTTTGCCGGAGTAGGGGCCGTCGCTGCCGTAGCCGACCGCTGCGCAATAGACGAGCCGTGGATTGATCGCTTTGCAGGCCTCCCAGCCGAAGCCGAGGCGGTCGAGGGCATCCTGGCGCATGTTGTGGACGAGCCCGTCTGCGGTGCCGATCAGGCGCCGCAGGATCTCCTTGCCGTCCTCCGACTTGAGGTCGAGAGCAATCGACCGCTTGTTGCGGTTGTTGCCGGCGAAACCCGCTCCGATGCCGGTCTCGCCATGCGGGGGGTTCCATCGGTTCTGATCGCCGTCCGGCGCCTCGATCTTGATAACGTCGGCGCCCATGTCGCCGAGGATCTGCGTGGCGAATGGCCCGAGCAGGATGGTCGTGATGTCGATAATCCTGAGGCCGTCGAGAAGTGGGGTCATGGAGCGGGTCCCGGGCGCGAGCTGACCGCTTGTTGTGCCCTATAGCGACCCGCCCGAACAAGAGGGGTGCGTGGCGGCGCAGTTGCGTGCGCAAAATCGTCTAGATCAGTGGTGGGCGCTACAGGGATCGAACCTGTGACCCCTACCATGTCAAGGTAGTGCTCTACCGCTGAGCTAAGCGCCCGTCATCCGGTGGGTCAAATCGGAGAGGGACCGTATATCGGCATCCGGTGGTGCGCGCAAGCCGCTTCGGGGCACTGGCTGAGGCTCTTCGTCGATCGCGGGTCAGGCGGCGAGCAGCTTCTCGACCTCAAGCACCAAATCCTTCAAATGGAACGGCTTCGAGAGCACGCGGGCATCCTTCGGCGCTTTCACCTCGCTGTTGAGCGTCACCGCCGCAAAACCCGTGATGAACATGATCTTCAGGTCGGGATCGAGTTCGCTGGCGCGGCGGGCGAGTTCGATGCCGTCCATGCGTGGCATCACGATGTCTGTAAGCAGTAGCGTGAACGGCTCCTCCTTCAAACGCGCAAAGGCGTCGGCGCCGTTGTCGAAGGCCATCACATCGTAACCCGCTCGCTCGAGGGCCCGCGTGAGGAAGCCGCGCATTGAATCGTCGTCCTCTGCGAGAAGGATGCGCTGATGCGAGAGGGGGGAGGCCTTGATTGTCATGACGGGGTCTCGGCGCGCGAAGTCGGGGGAGAAGGGACGCGAGTATGATCAAAGTCTCAAGAGACGACGGAAATCTGACGTCAATTTGGTAAACAGGCCATGAAATAACAGGCATCGGAGGCCCATGTGAAAGAATCTGCCTCATAAGCCGGGGCAAAATCGTGCAAACAGGCTCAAACCTCGCATGGACTTCCCGGCGTCGGCGCGGCACATTACCAAGGCGGCCGGACAAGCCCTTGGGCGCAGGCGGCCTCGACGTCGGGCCCCAGGTTTGGCGTCCCTAGGCGGATGAACGATTGACGTGGTGCAGGACGCGCCTATGCCCGAGCGGGAGAGACGGTCCATAGCGGCGGAGCTCGATCCGCCGATGGTGATCCTTGCGCCCCACGTGCAGGCAGGTCCGTTCGTGTTCTGCTCACCCCATTCCGGACGCGTCTACACGGAGCTGTTTCTCGAACAGTCTCGACTCGATGCACGCGCCTTGCGCAAGTCCGAGGACTGCTATGTGGACGAGTTGCTGGCTGGGGTGGCGAGGCTCGGCGTGCCGCTCATTTCGGCGCGCTTCCCGCGAGCATACGTCGACGTCAACCGCGAACCCTACGAGCTTGATCCCGATCTCTTCGATGGACCGCTTCCCCCGTTTGCCAACACGCAGTCGGTACGGGTCGTCGGGGGTCTCGGCACGATCGCGCGGATCGTCGCCGACAACGAGGAGATTTATCGCGGTCGCCTACCCGTTGGTGTCGCCATCGAGCGGATCGATCGCCTCTACAAGCCGTTTCATGCGGCGCTCGCGGGGCTACTGGAGGAGACACGCCGCCGGTTCGGCGTCGCGATCCTGATCGACTGCCATTCCATGCCCTCGTCGCCCGTCGGCCAACCCGCCAACTCACGACCTGACTTCGTCCTGGGCGACCGTTTCGGGACCTCGTGCGACAGCAAGCTGACGCGATTCCTGAAAGATACGATAGCGGCGACGGGCCACGAGGTGCACGTCAATCGTCCATACGCCGGCGGCTTCATCACCGAGCATTACGGACGGCCGGGTCGTGGCTTCCATGCCCTGCAGGTAGAGATCAATCGGGCCTTATATCTCGACGAGAGCACATTTGCGCGGAATAAGGGGTTCGACGCGCTCGCCGCGACACTTGCCCGTGTGTTCGCTCGGCTGGTCGAAGATTTTCCCGGGCTGATCGGCGGACGAGCGGCGGCGGAATAATACCCGGTGCGGCTCTTCGCGAGCCTCGGCTGGGCAGCCCATGCACTTCCCGGAAAAGAAAAGGGGCCGTTCTTGCGAACGGCCCAAGTCTAGGGAGGAAACGCCCAAAGGAGGGCTGTGGGGCCGCCGGGCCGAAGCTCGTCAGCGCCACACCGCCTATGTAGAGGGGCAGCCGTCATTCTTCAAGGATAAAGATTGTGCACTGCAACCAGGCGATTGCCGCAAGCTCGTGCAACTTCGCGAATGGGGAGGGTTTCGTGTGTTCTTTCAACGGCCATGCCGTTGCTGCATAGCAGAAATGCAGTGGTGATACCGGGCGGCCGGAGCGGGGATTTCCTTGACGTAAGCGTCAAGTGTCAAAAAAAAAGCCGCTCATCGTTCGGAGAGCGGCCTCAAGTCCAGGGAGGAAACACCATCGCCCGCGCTTGCCGAGGATTCGGTCATGATGAGTGAAACGGTCTCGCGCGAGGCCACCGATCTGTGTATGGGGTGAGCCGCCGATTCGGACAATGTCCGTGGTCATCTGATCCGTGACCTTCGCGTAGCGTTGTGTCCTGGAAGTCACAAATTCGGTCGCAACCTGGTCTCGTGGTTCTCAAAATCGGGCACACTCACCCGACAGACCCAAACCGCGAGAACGAGCCGAGCCAACGGAGCACCGCCTGCCGATGCCGACGTCCCCCACCCTCTCGACGGCCCGACTGGTCGCCACCGCCCACGATCTCGCCGATGCGTCCGGCAAGGTGATTCTCAAGCATTTCCGCAAGCCCATAGCTATCGACAACAAGGCATCTGCCGGCGCTTTCGACCCCGTGACCGAGGCCGACCGGGCGGGCGAGCGCGCGATCCGGAAGCGATTGGCTGTGCTCCACCCCGATCACGGTATCCTCGGCGAGGAAATGGGACATGCACCTGGGTCGGCCCCCTACACGTGGGTGATCGATCCGGTCGACGGCACGCGTGCATTCATCACCGGAATGCCGCTCTGGGGCACACTGATCGGCGTCACGCACGAGGGAAAAGCCGAAATCGGGCTGATGGATCAGCCCTATACGCGCGAGCGGATCTGGTCGAGTGCCGCGGCAACCCATTGGCGAAGCATGGATGGACGGGCGCGACGTGTGCACACCGTGGCCTGCCCGAGACTCGAAGATGCGCGACTGACGACCACCAGCCCGGATCTTTTCGCGAAGGGCCACGAAGCCCAGGTCTTCGCGCGGTTGCGCGCTCAAGCGCGCCTCACTCGATTCGGCGGCGACTGCTATGCCTATTGTCTGCTGGCCGCCGGTCATATCGATATCATCGTCGAAGCCGGCTTGAAGTCCTACGATATCGTCCCGCTCATCCCGATCATCGAGAGGGCCGGCGGCGTCGTCACCAACTGGGCCGGTGGTCGTGCGGAGGAGGGCGGCCGCATTCTGGTGTGCGGCGACCCCCGGCTCCACGAGATCGCGCTCGAGATCACGGCCGGGCGCTGACGGCGCCGCACGGGGCGAAACGCCTCGCAAAGCTTGCGCTTCTCCGCCGCGCCTGCTGCTATCCGGACCGAAGCGCCCTCTGAAAGGCATGCCATGAACGAAGACGTCCTCGTTGCGCGCGATGGGCCGGTGATGACCATCACCCTCAATCGCCCCGAAAAATACAATGCCCTTACGTTCGCGATGTATGCCCGATTGGCCGAGCTCTGCGACGGTGAGGCGCGCGACGGCACGATCCGCGCGATCGTGGTCACCGGGGCGGGCCCGAAGGCGTTTGCGGCGGGGACGGACATCGCCCAATTCCGCGACTTCAAGACGCCCGAGGATGGTCTCGATTACGAGGCCCGAGTGGACCAGATCCTGTCCTCCATCGAGCAGTGTCCCGTCCCCATGATCGCGGCCATCGCGGGCGCCTGCACAGGCGGCGGAGCAGCGATCGCGGCGTGCTGCGACATGCGCATCGCGACGCGCGATGCCCGCTACGGATTCCCGATCGCGAGGACGCTCGGCAATTGCCTCTCGGCCACCAGCCTGCAGCGCCTCGTTGGTTTGATGGGCGCGCCCCGCGTGGTCGATCTGCTGTTCACCTCGCGCCTGATGAGCGCCGAGGAGTGCCTCGCCGCGGGTCTCGTGACCGAACTCGCGGACGATCACGAGGCGCTCCAGGCGCGTGCCAAGGCGCTCGCCCATCAGATCGCAGGTTTCGCGCCGCTGACCTTGTCGACGACCAAGGAGCTGATGCGCCGTATTCGCGAGGCCGCCCCTAAAGTCGACGACCACGACCTCGTCGCCAAAGTCTACACCAGTGCCGACTTCCGCGAGGGTCTCGACGCCTTCCTCGCCAAGCGCAAGCCGGCCTGGACCGGTCGCTGATCAGCGGCCAAGCGCAAGACCGCGCCGGCGCCCCGCGTCGCCAATCAATCCGAGACGAGCCCGAGACGACATGGCCACATCGACCAGCACACCGCATCAGCCGATCCCAGCAGGCGTCCTCGAGCGTCTGAAGGCGGCTGCAGGGGAAGGCGGCTACCTCGACAAGCCCGAAGACATCTTGCCGTATGCCAAAAGCTGGCGCGGTAACTGGCAGGGCGCTTCGCCGCTCTTCCTGCGCCCGCGCACGACCAACGAATTATCGCACATCGTTCGCATCTGCGCCGAGACGGGCACGGCCATCGTACCGCAGGGCGGCAATACAGGGCTCACCTACGGTAGCCAACCCGGCACCGGCATGAACGAGGTCATCGTTTCCACCTCCCGCATGAAGGCCATTCGGGAGATCGACTTGAAGAACGATACGATCACGGTCGAGGCGGGCGTCGTACTGCAGGAGATCCAGCGTCAGGCGGCAGACGTCAATCGCCTGTTTCCTTTGAGCCTCGGTGCAGAGGGAACATGCCAGATTGGCGGCAATATCTCGACCAATGCCGGCGGCATCCAGGTACTGCGCTACGGCAACACCCGTAATCTCGTTCTCGGACTGGAAGTGGTCCTGCCCGACGGTCAGGTATGGAATGGCCTCAAGGGGCTCCGCAAGGACAACACGGGCTACGATCTGAAGCAGCTCTTCATCGGCGGCGAAGGTACACTCGGGATCATCACTGCAGCGGTGCTCAAGCTGTTTCCGCGGCCAAGCGAGTCTCAATCGGCTTGGATTGCCGTCGGCACGCCCGACGATGCCGTGGCGCTCCTTGGCCTCATGCGCCAGGCGATCGGCGAAAGCGTCTCTTCGTTCGAGCTGATCAGCCGTCCAACGGTCGACCTTCTGCTCGCAGGCGTACCGGGTTCCACCGATCCAATGCCGGTCGCATACCCTTGGTATGTGTTGACCGAAGTGACCGGGCAGGGGGAGCCGGGATCATTGGCCGAGCCGCTGTCGCACATACTGGGCGAGGCGGTCGAAAAGGGGATCGCGCACGACGCTGTGCTGGCCACGTCCGGCGAGCAGGCGCGCAAGCTCTGGAAGGTGCGCGAAGATTTGCCGTTCGGTGTGCAGGCTGCCGGCGGCGCGGTGCCGCATGACGTCTCGGTGCCTCTCTCGCGCATCACCGAGTTCATCCGGCGTGCCGACTCAGCGATGTTGGCGGCCTATCCGACATCCCGGTTCTGCTGTTTCGGGCACGTCGGCGATGGCAACCTGCACTACAACCCCGTGCGACCCGCGGATTGGACGTTCGACCAGTGGAATGCCGAGCGGGAAGCGATCAATAAAATCGTGCACGACATCGTCGTCGACCTGGGCGGCTCGATCAGCGCCGAGCACGGCATCGGCGTGGTGCGGCGCGAGGAGAACTTGCGCTACAAGAGCCCGGTCGAGATCGAGCTGATGACGCGGATCAAGCGGGCACTCGACCCCACCAACATCATGAACCCCGGCAAAGTGATTGCACTTTAAGGCTGGCCGAATGATCGCTGGAAAGGCAAAGGGCCGCCTCGATCGAGGCGGCCCTGCGTTTGCCGAATATGATCGGCGCCGCGCGCCTTTTTAGTAGCGACGGTAGTGGCGGTGCGGCCTGTGGTAGCCGCGGTGCGGCCTGTAGTGGCCATACGGCCTGTAGTGGCGCGGCTTCACCCACACGCGGTGGCAGCGTACGCTTCCGTAACGCGTGCGATGGCAGCGGCGCACCCAGTGGGTCTTCTGCGCGATCGGTGCCGACTCGACGGCGCTGTTCAGAGGCACGAGGCCGGCACCCGCAGGCGCGGCTTCGGCGCTCGTGACGGCCAATCCGGCCACCATCAGCGCCGCAGCCGCCAGAGCTTTCAGAGACAATCGCATTACAAGCTTCCCTTCTTAAGTCGGTTGACTTCCCCGGCATGGTGATAACGGCACTAGCGTTGCCGCTCCGTCGCAATATTCGCCGAAAATCTGGCGGACAAAAGACGGATAGGAGGAGATTCGTAGATTAAAGCCGCGGACGCAAAAGAAAAGGCACCCGAACCCGAGGTCCGGATGCCTTTTTTACTCTGGCCGTGTTGCTGCAGCCGCAGTCAGGGTTTGACGGTCGCCGCGACGCTACGTCCCCCGAACAATGTGCTGAGGCGGCGCTCGCGCTTCGTGTCCACGCTCACTGAGGCCGTCATGCCAGCGCGGAGGGGCAGCGGCTCCGCACTCTCGTTCGGCTTCAGCTTCAGGCGAACTGGCAGGCGCTGCACGACCTTCACCCAGTTTCCGGACGCGTTCTGAGGCGGCAATAGCGCGAACTCTGCACCTGTGGCAGGGCTGATGCTCTCCACCTCGGCCTGCCACATCACGTCGGGATAGATATCGAGCACGACGGTGGCCGTCTGACCGGGGCGGACGTAGGTGAGCTCGGTCTCCTTGAAGTTTGCCTCGACCCACGGCGTCGCATCGCTGATCAGCGCGAACAGGGGCGTCGCGGCGCGAACATGCTCGCCCGGAAGCAGCTTCACGTTGACGGCGAGGCCACCCAGCGGAGCACGCACGACCGTCCTGTCGAGATCGAGTTGCGCGCGACTGCGCGCAGCCGACTTCTCACGAACGAGCGGATGAGCGTCCGTCTCGATCTGCGGATTTCCACCCAGTTGGGCGAGGACCCGCTGCATCTTCTGGCGAGATGCAGTCACACGAGCCCGCGCCGCGTCGGCGTTGGAATCGGCCTCCTCGAACTGGAACGCCTTGCCGACGCCCTTGTCGGCAAGCCGACGCTGGCGGTCGCGCTGGGCATCGAAGAATTGCACGCGATCCTCGGCCTCGCGCAACTCGGCGGTCGCCTCGTGATATTCGGCGCGCAATGCGGCGACCCTGGCCCGTGTCTGGTCGAGCTCGGCATCGGCCTGCTCCAGCGCCAGCTTGTAGGGCTCGGGATCAATCTTTAGCAGCAGATCACCCGGTTTGACCTGCGCATGATCCTTGACGCCGACCTCCACCACACGGCCCGCCACCTCGGCCGCAACGTGGACGATGTCGGCCTTCACGTAGGCGTTCTCGGTGCCGATATAGCGGCCACCCCACAAGTACCAGAGCATTGCACCGGCCACGGCGGCGGCCGGTACGGCGATCAGCAGGAAGGGTCTGAGTAGGCGCATTTTGGCTCGGTCTCACTTGGAAAAGGATGCGACGTTTGCGACTGTTAGAGATCTGCTCGGCTACGTTTCGAGGTTGCGGCTCGCTCCAGCCAAGGGCTCATGGCCCTTCCGGTCGAGCCATCCTCAGGCGGATTGGGCGTCTCCCATGACTGGATCGTCGAGACCCTCGAACAAGGCGTCCTCGACCATGCTGTCATTTTCCGCCATCTGCCCCAGTCGGTATTTGACGCGCGACAGAAGCTGCGTGAGATGGACGATGTCGTTGTCGGTCAAATCGACCAGGGCGTCAGCGACGGTCGACTGTGCAATCGGCCAGATCACGGCGTGGACGCGCTCGCCGAGCTCGGTGAGAAAGATCCGGTTGATGCGCCGATCCACCGGATCGGGACGCCGTTCCACCCACCCGCGCTCCTCGAGTCGATCGACGATCTTACCCGCGGGCGCCTTCTCGATTTCCATCATGTCGGCGAGTTCCGACTGACTGGCGCCGGGACGCCGGTTCAGTCGTACGATCGCCAGCCATTGCGGACGGGTGATACCCAACGCCTTGACACGGCGATCGAATATCGTCCGAAGAAGACGCGCAACGTCGGTCGTTAACCACCCGAAATTGCGATCTCCGTCTGCCATGCAGCGTCCTCCGTCAGCAGGGCGGCTAGCATTGCCACCGACTCGCCCTTTTAAGATAGTATCCGTAGTTATCATCATCAAGGATACAGTGGTCAAGGTTAGGGAATCGCATATGAGCTATGCATTCTGCGCGTACTGAGCTTTACAGCTTTGATCCAGCTGCAGATTTCGAATCGCCCGGGAAATTGGAGACAGAGCATCTCACAGGTCGGCCGGCGCCTCGGTGCTGTCCCCCATTGGGTGGCTTAGGCGTTTAGGTCTGTCGTGAATCCGCCCGCGAAACGCCTTGCCGGCCAGCAGGGGGAGTGCTAGCCAGCCGAGCGCCAGTTTCCGGAACGTACCGGTCGACGGTGTTCGAGCGGAGACTGGGCGACCTGAACGTCCGGTTTCGAATCGCCATGCCACGCGGCGCCGATGCTGCACCCGCGAGAGGAGCACTGTTCCGATGACCGAGCCCGCAAAAGGCAATGGCAGTCCCCCGCAGGCGGCGGCGGAGCAGCAGATGCAGATCCGCATCATCGGTCAGTACGTCAAGGATCTCTCCTTCGAGAGCCCGAGCATCCGGAAGCTGATGACGTCGCAGGCCGAGAACCCGAACCTCAACCTGGAGATGGACGTAAGCCCCGAGCAGGTCGGGCCCGGCGTTTACGAGAGCACGCTGTCGTTCAAGGCCCGCGCCGAGAGCAAGTCGATCGGCGTCATCTTCGACATGGAACTCGCCTATTCGGGCCTGTTCAGGATCGAGAACGCACCGCCGGACGTGCTCGAGGCCGTACTCAACATCCAGTGTCCGACGCTCCTCTTTCCCTTCGTTCGCCGCATCGTTGCCGACATGACCCGCGATGGTGGAATCATGCCGCCGCTGATGCTCGATCCGGTCGATTTCGGCGCCCTCTACATGCGCAAGCGCCAAGCCTCCGCGGGACCGGCCACTGCCTGACGGGGAGGCCGATCAGCCAGTGGCGGCGGCAGGGGACGCAGGCTGGCTGACGGCCGCGAGCCGCTCATCGATCAGCCTCAGCTCGACGGCGACCCGCTGCAGGCGGCTGACGACGCGGCAAAAGAAATGCTCGGCCAGCGTCGGATCTTCTTGCATGTGCGCAAGGAGCGTCGACCGGTTGATCCGGACGGCCTTGACGTCGCCGGCTGCGACGACAGTCACTCGGAATTGGTGCTCGGACAGCATCGCCGCCTCGCCGAGCATCGCCCCGTCCTCGATCTCATAAGCCTCCACATCAAGCTCGGGATCGGCCAGAGCCGTGGCGTAACCCGAGATGATGACGATCGCGCCGTCACCGTCGCATCCGGCCTCCAGCATCTTCTGGCCATTGCGGAAGATCAGGCGCTCGGCCTCGCGCGCGATGCGCTCGATCTGCTCGGACTCCAAGCCGCGAAAGGCTTCGTGGCGTTGCAGGCGGTCGGCAATCAGATCGAGGGCCATTGAGATCTCCGGGGTGGGCGACGTCCACGCATGCGCAACGCGAGGGCGTGGCCCACAACGCATTCACCAATGCGCGATTCGCAGGCCGTGCGCCAAATGCGGGCCTGCCGTTGGGGAGATTGGTGTGCTCAAGGCTCGATCGTGACCGGTAAGTCACGAGTCGCCGAGGCTACGGCCTCGCGGATGGCCCGATGCACGAACTCGAACTTGGGGATGACCGCTGCCGGTGTCACGAAGGGATAGAAGTCCCGGTGGCCCATGCTGCGGGTCAACTCGTTGAGCGCCGTCGTCAGGGGGAACCAGCGCTCCACGAGTTCTTCGAGCGACATATTCCGGTAGATGTCGATGCGCCCGAATGGCCAAGCGGACCCGAGAGCAAGTCCCTTGGCGCGCGGCTCCAGGCCACTGGCCTCAGCGGTATCGACCGTATCGACGATGTGGAGATAGTGTGCCCACGTCTCGGCCCAATCCTCCCATGGGTGCGCGGTGGCGTAGGCCGATACGAATGTCGACGACCAATCGCTGGGAGGGCCATTGGCGTGATGCCGGGCGAGAGCCTCGCTGTAATCGGCGCGCTCGTCACCGAACAGGGCCCGAAACGGCTCGATGAGGCCGGTGCGTTCGACGACGATCGGCCAGTAGTAGTGGGCGGCCTCGTGCCGCAGATGCCCGAGCACTGATCGGTACAACTCGTCGAAATGCTCGCGCCGCCGCTCGCGCTCGATGGTGTCGGCCTCGGCGACATCGATCGTAATGACTCCGTCGAGGTGGCCCGTCTGCGCATTCGGGACCACATCGAACGTGAGGGGAGCCACGTCCGGTGGACAGCCTTCGATCGGCAAACCGAAACGGATCAGGGAATAGACGAGCCGTTTCTTGGCCGATTCTACCTCGCGCCATGCCGCAAGCTGGCCCGGCTCGGAGAGATCGGGAATGGTCCTGTTCAGCGCACACGCGCGGCAGAGGCCGGCGGGTTCCTCCGGCACCACGAGCCAGTTGCAGGCCCCGTGATCCGCGTTCGAACAGCGGCGGAAAAATCGGCCGGCGTCGCCGGCTCCAATCTCCGCGAACAAGGTGGCGTCGTCTGCGGTGGGTTCGAGCGCCTTGATCGTCAGCGCATCGGCGTCGAAACCGAGCGCCGCGCCACATCCGAGACAAAGGCTATTCTCGAAGTAGGTCACGCGTCTGCAGCTGGTGCAGTTGAAAGATTGCATCGCGGTGTCCGGCAGCCCCTGGCTGACTTCGTCGGGGCCACGTGCGCGCCCCGGGCAGCGAGGAGAACGTGTCGGGCTCCTACGGGTTCCCGCTGATGCGTTACGGCACGAGTTTGTAGCCGCCCATCTCGGTTACGAGCAACTCGGCGTTCGACGGATCCTTCTCGATCTTCTGCCGGAGGCGGTAGATGTGCGTCTCGAGCGTGTGGGTCGTCACGCCGGCATTGTAGCCCCACACCTCGTGCAACAGGACGTCTCGAGTGACGACCTTTTCTCCCGATCGATAGAGGTATTTCAGGATCGAGGTTTCCTTCTCGGTCAGCCGGATTTTCGCGCCTTTTTCGTCGACAAGCATCTTCGAGGCGGGCTTGAACGTGTAGTGTCCGATCGCGAAAACGGCGTCCTCACTCTGCTCGTGCTGGCGCAGCTGCGCACGGATGCGGGCGAGCAGCACGGCGAACTTGAAGGGCTTAGTCACGTAGTCGTTGGCACCGGCATCGAGGCCGAGCACGACGTCCGAGTCGGCCGTGTTCCCCGTCAGCATGATGATCGGACTTTTGAAGCCCGACTTACGCAGGATCTTGCACGCCTCGCGCCCGTCCATGTCAGGGAGTCCGACATCGAGGATGACGAGGTCGAGCCGTTCCTTCTTGGCAATATCGATGCCCTGGCTTGCCGTGCCCGCCGTATGAATGTCGAACTCGTCGTGGAGGGCCAGTTGATCCTTGAGGCTTTCGCGCAGTTCCTCGTCGTCGTCGACGAGAAGAATGGTGCGGGCCGTGCTCATTGTGGGCTCCCGTGAAGTCGCGACGAGACAACATAGTAGCATTCGAGTGCCCGATGAAACAGTCTCGGGCGGGGGATCCGATGACAAGGTTGCGATCGATGAGTCCGCCAAGGCGAACCCGGAGTCTCAGACTGAGGTTGATATCCCGCTCGGCGCGTCAGGGGATGCTAGAATGCGGCCACCTCCGGTGGCGATGTGCCCTGGGGAAGAGCGGCCTCACAGCCATCAAACGCGAGGGTGACGGCGCGACGCCGGCTGGACGGTGGGGGCTCGTCGCGGTGCGTTGGCGAGCCGACAGGGCGCCACGGCTGCGCACGGCGCTGCCCATGCGTGCCATCAGTCCGCAGGACGGCTGGTGTGATGCGCCCGGGGATCGTAACTACAACCGTCAAGTTCGCCACCCCTATCCCGCCAGCGCCGAGCGCTTGTGGCGTGAGGACAACCTCTACGACGTCGTCATCGTGCTGGCCTACAATCTGCGCCCCCGTGCGATCGGGCGCGGCAGCGCGATTTTCATGCATCTGGCCCGGCCAGGCTACGCTCCGACGGAGGGCTGCATCGCCTTGAACGCCGCCCACATGCGGCTGTTGCTGGCGCGACTGGGTCCGACAGCGCGGATCATCCTTGAGCGATAGCTGCGGCCTCTGAGAGCTCGGCAGGTAGGCCCCGCAAACGCGAACGAGGCGAGGATGACGGATCCTCGCCTCGTCGGGGCCCCGGGGAGACCATCGGGGCCGGTGTGTCGTGTTTCTCGAACGGTCCTAGCTGTTGTAGGCGCGCTCGCCGTGCTGGGTGAGATCGAGACCTTCGCGCTCAGCCTGCTCTTCGGGCCTCAAGCCGACGATCACATCGACGATCTTGAAGATGATGAAAGAGCCCACGCCGGAGAGGATCAGCGTCACGACGACCGCCTTCGACTGGGTTGCGAACTGGCCCATGATGTCGTAGGCGCCAACCACCGCTTCGCCGGGCTTGGCCGCATAGTCGAGGATGCCGGCGCCGCCGAAGACGGGCGCTGCGACGAAGGCCGTGCCGATGGCACCGACGATGCCCCCGACGCCGTGCACGCCGAAGACGTCGAGACTGTCGTCATAGCCAAGGGCATTCTTGATGGTCGTGCATGCGATGAAGCAGATCACGCCGGAAACGAGACCCAGCACGATCGAGCCCATCGGGCCCGCAAAGCCGGAGGCCGGCGTGACGGCGACGAGACCGGCAATCGCCCCCGAGACCAGACCGAGAAGCGACGGCTTGCCCTTCTCGAGCCATTCCGCGAGCATCCAGGCGAGTGCTGCCGCTGCCGTGGCGACGAACGTGTTGATCATCGCAAGCGCCGCGGTGCCATTGGCCTCGAGGTTGGAGCCCGCATTGAAGCCGAACCAGCCGACCCAGAGCAAGGCCGCGCCGATCATAGTCATGGTGAGCGAGTGAGGCGCCATCTGTTCGCGCCGGTAGCCGACGCGGCGACCGATGACGATTGCACCGACGAGACCCGCGATACCGGCATTGATGTGCACCACCGTGCCGCCGGCGAAGTCGAGTGCACCCCACTTGAACAGCATGCCGGCATCAGCCTGCACGGCAGCCAGAGCGACCTCGGCAGCCTTCTTCGCGTCACCGGTTGATTCGGCCACCTTCTTTGCCGCATCGCCGATCGCGTCCGGACCCGCCCAGTACCAGACCATGTGGGCCATCGGGAAGTAGATGAAGGTCGCCCAAAGAATGACGAACAGCATCAGCGCGCCGAACTTCACTCGCTCGGCGAATGCGCCGATGATGAGAGCTGGCGTGATGCAGGCGAACGTCATCTGGAAGCAGATGTACAGATACTCGGGGATGACGACACCGTTGGAGAACGTGGCGACCGTGGACTCGGCCGTGACACCCTTCAGGAAGGCTTTGTCGAGCCCTCCGACCCAGTTGTTCAGTGACCCGCCATTGGTGAAGGAGAGACTGTAGCCGTAAACCACCCAGATGATCGACATGAGGCAGGTGATGGCGAACACCTGCATCAGAACCGACAGCATGTTCTTCGAGCGAACCAACCCGCCATAGAAAAGGGCAAGGCCGGGGATTGTCATCAGCAGGACCAGCACCGTCGTAGTGAACACGAAGGCGGTGTCGCCCTTTGCCGGCACTGGCGCGGCGGCAAAAGCCGGAAGCGCAAAGGCGCCGAGCGCGAGCAAGGCGCCCGCGGCTGGAACCCCGAGACGCGTAAGAGCTCTCGACATGTCTATCTATTCCCCGTTTCTGGACTGTTGAACGTAAGCGGATCGGCTCAGAGCGCGTTGTCGTCGGTTTCGCCGGTACGGATGCGCACCGTGTGCTCGATGGATGAGACGAAGATCTTGCCGTCACCGATCTGGCCGGTCTTGGCGGCACCCGCGATGGCATCTGCGGCCTTGTCGGCGTCACCGTCGGCGACCACCACCTCGATCTTGATCTTCGGCAGGAAGTTCACCGCGTACTCGGCGCCGCGGTAGATCTCTGTATGCCCCTTCTGCCGTCCGTAACCTTTCACCTCGGTGACCGTCATGCCTTGGAGACCGAGATCGGTCAGCGCCGATCGGACTTCCTCCAGCTTGAAGGGCTTTATGATCGCTGTGATCAGCTTCATAGCTTGGCCTCTTTCGCCGCTATCGACCCCCATGAGGCGCGACGCGCGTGCCCCGCCTGCCGCACGGCAGGCATCAGGCCAGAGTCAAGTCCTGTGCCAGTTCGAGAGAGAATCTTAACATTTTGAAAATGCTACAGAAATATCAGGGTGGTTAGATGGCGGGGTACTCTCGAGATGAAAAATCAGGCAGACTAGAAGGGGCGTGCTCTGCCTATGCGTAAAAATCGTGCAGTTGAATGTCGGCGCTGGTGAGAGGGGTAAATTACGGTCCCCTGGCCGCAAGCGAAGGCCCAAGAAGCCGCACGTCCCCGCCGAGCCAGCGATGCGCGTCGGGCACCTCCGGCAGTCGTCCGGGCAACCGCTCCGGGAAGCGGCCGCGATAGAGCGCCAGCCACCCGTAGCCCCGTCCGGCGGGATCTTCCTGTCCGACGCCAGCCAGCGCCGCGAAAGAACTGGGATCGTCGATCCCGGCAAGCGTTCGCCCCAGCAGCCGGTCGAGCGGGCCTCCGGCCGCCCCGTACCAGTTCTCGCCGCGGAGGGCGGCCAGCTCGGCCATGACGACGAGCGGTGTGAGGGCGAATGCATGGTAATGCAGCGCCCGTTGACCCCGTTCGAGTTCGAGCCGAAGCGTGCCGTCAGCTTGTACGTTGCCGAGGGCCTCGGTCATGATCGCGTGAGCCGCTTGCCAGTGACGCGGGCTTTCCGTGGCTATCGCGGTCGCGGAAAGGCTGAGGCCCAGCCAATAGAGATGATTGTTGCGCTTGCGGCCGGGTGCGAGCTGGAAGGCTCGAACGGTGTCGGCGAAACGGATGAGCCAGGGTTCGATCAGGCTGCGATGGGCCGGCGAGGCGTGTCGCTTGAGCTTGAGGTAGGCGAGCGCGACCCCTGCCAGATCCCACTTGCGCTGATACTCGGCCTGCTTCGTGCCCATGTGGCCGAGCCAGGCCTCGCCTTTGGCCCACGCCGCGATCCAGTCGAGCGCGCATCGTGCGGCCTTCGCATCACCTCGCCTCGCTGCCTTGTCCGTGTCAGCCACCACCTGCCTGAGGAAGGCCGTCAGCGGCGCCACGGCCGCCTTGTGCCGGCGGGCGAGTTCGGGATCGATCTTGCTCCCGTCGTCGTCGCCGTAGAAGCGCGGCAGGTCCAGATCCTTCACCGGGGGTGGGGGAGAAGGGCAGGGCGCGGATGAAGCCGGGGTCGCCGTAACGACGGGGATTAGGATCGCCACCCACAACAGGACGCGCTTGGATGGCTGGCGAACGTGTGTCGGGGAGGTCGGCATCAAGGGCTCCGGTCCAAGCGCCGCCAGTCTCCCACGCACGCCCTAACGGGGGCTTTCCGGCATACGATCATCACGCGCCGATTGCCGATCGGAACGCAGAATGCAAACGTGCGCGCCATCGTGAACAGGCCCGCGCGGGGCCAGGGAGACCATCACATGCAGTTCGATTTCAAAGGCAAACGCATCGTCGTCTGCGGCGGGAGCCGCGGCATCGGCCGATCCATCGCGGAGACGTTCGCCCGGGACGGCGCCGCAGTCGCCATCTGCGCGCGGGGCAAGGCGGGGCTCGAAGAAACGGCAGCAGCCCTGGGCCGCCATGGCGGCAAGGTGCATGCCGGCGTCTGCGACCTCGCCGACGGCGAGCAGGTCAAAGCCTACGTCAAGTCGGCCGGCGACGCGCTCGGCGGTATCGACGTGCTGGTCAACAATGCGTCCGGCTTCGGCCACACCGACGACGAGGCCGGCTGGGCCTCCGGCCTCAACATCGACGTGATGGCCACCGTCCGCGCGTCGCACGTCGCCATTCCCTTCATGGAGAAGGCCGGCGGCGGGTCGATCATCAACATCTCGTCCATTTCCGGCTTCGCGGCGTCGGTCCGCAGCGCTCCCTATGCGGCGGTGAAGGCGGCCATCAACAACTACACGGCAAGCCAGGCCCTCGCGCTCGCGCCGAAGAAAATCCGGGTCAATGCGATCGCGCCCGGCTCGATCGAGTTCCCGGGCGGCGTGTGGGACCAGCGCAAGACGCAGAACCCCAACCTCTACAACGCGACGCTGAAGTCGATTCCGTGGGGCCGGATGGGTCACCCGGAGGAGATCGCAGCGGTCGCAGCGTTCCTGGCGAGCGACCTTGCCAGTTGGGTGACCGGGCAGACGCTGATGGTCGATGGCGGCCAGTTGCTAGGGTGACGTTCTAACGTCGGATGGTTCGGCTCGGGTCGAGAAGACCCGGGTCGCCTTCTGCGGCGGTCATGCGTCGAGCACATCGCGCAGGGTCTTGGCCAGCTCGAGGCGGCTGTATGGCTTGCGGAGAATGCGCAGGTCCTGCATCTCGGCGCTCTGCCCGCGAAGGATATCGTCTGGATATCCCGAAGTCAGCAGGACGCGAGTCGCTGCCCAGCGCTGCCGGACCTCGCGGGCAACATCGAAACCCGACAGCCCACCGGCCATCACCACGTCGCTGAAGACAATGTCGACGGTGCTTCCCGCGGCGAGCAGCGCGAGCGCGGCGCCACCGTTGGAAGCCTCGAGCACGCGGTAGCCGAGAATCTCCAGCCTTTGGCGCGTGACCTCGCGCACCTCCGCATTGTCTTCGACCAGCAGCACAGCCTCGCCGCGCGCGAGGGGGACATGATCGTCGCGAAGTTCGGCGGCGGCAGGTGCATCGTCGTCCGTGCGCGGCAGGTAGAGTGTCACGGTCGTGCCGAGGTCCGGCTCGGAGTAGATCGTCGCCGTACCGCCGCTCTGGCGCACGAAGCCATAGATCGTGCTGAGGCCGAGACCTGTGCCGCGACCCGGCTGCTTGGTCGTGAAGAACGGCTCGAAGGCGTGCGCCAGCACATCTTCCGACATGCCGGTGCCGGTGTCGGAAACTGACAGCCGGACGTAAGCCCCGGCAGGGAGCCGGTCGATGGTCCCGATCTGGCCCTGCTCGGCCGTCACGTTGGCCGTTTCGATGAGCAGGCGCCCGCCCTTGGGCATGGCGTCCCGCGCATTGATCGCGAGGTTGAGAACGGCGTTCTCCACCTCGCTAGGATCGGCCCTGACGGTCCAAAGTCGAGGTGCCAGCTTGGCGTTGAGATCAATGTCCTCACCGAGCGTGCGGCGCAGGAGATCGACCATGCCCATCACCTGTTCGTTCAGATTGAGAGGCGAGGGGGAGAATTGCCGGCGGCGTGCGAAGGTCAGGAGGCGCGACGTCAAGCGCGCACCCATCTCGGCGGCATCGTGTGCCCGCTTGAGCAGCGTCCTCAGCTTCTCGTCCTCGAGCCGCATCTCGATCAGCTCGAGGTTGCCGGTGATGACGGTCAGCAGGTTGTTGAAATCGTGAGCGACGCCGCCGGTCAGCTGGCCGAAAGCCTCCATGCGCTGGGTTCGCACGAGCTGCGCCTGGGTATCCTCGCGCCGCTTCATCTCGGCTTGCAGCTCGGCCGTGCGCTCCGCAACCCGCGCCTCGAGCTCCGTGCGGCTCAAGGTCAGCATGTCGAGCGTACGCTTGCGCTCGGAGACGTCGCGCAGCACGACGGTATAGATGCGCTCCCCCTCGATCTCGATGTGGGAGATCGAGGCCTCGGCCGGAAACTCCTCGCCATCCTTTCGCCGAGCGAAGATTTCGCGGCGCTGGCCCATTGAGCGTGCCACGTTGCCGCCGGCACCGAAGCGCTGAATGTGCTCGCCGTGCGCGGCGCGGTACCGCTCGGGGATCAGCATCTCGAGGTGCTGGCCGACGACCTCGTCGCGCCGGTAACCGAACAAGCGTTCGGCACCGTCGTTGAACAGGGTGATGCGTTGCTCACTGTCGAGCGAGATGATGGCATCGGCGGCGATCGACACGATCGCGGATAGCCGAGCCTCCAGTTGCCAGGACTGGGCCTCGAGGCTGCGGCTCGTCGTGACGTCGCGGACTGCCCCGCAAATCCGAGCCACCACCCCGTCGTGAAACTCCGACCGGCCATAGAGCGACAGCCAGCGCATGCCCCCCTGCTCAGCGAGGAAGCGCACATCGACAGCCAGCGTCCCCTCTCCCGAGGGATCGAGCGCTGCCCTGAGCGCTTCGCTGAGCTGACTACGATCTTGAGGATGAGCGAGGGCAGCGAGTTCGCCGAGACTGAGCCGCACCTCGGGAGCAAAGCCGAGCATCGAGCGCGCCTGATCGTCCCAGACGATGAAGCCGCTCGCCCGGCTCCACGTCCAGATTCCAATCTGAGCAGACTCGAGCGCTATCCTGTAGCGGCTTTCCAGCGGATGCTCCTGGCTCATGTCAGAGCTTGCCTCGGTCCATTGCGCTCGGATGCCTGTGCGACGCAAAAAACGGCAAGCCCTTACCGCCAACATAGGCGCTCGGCACGAGCTTGGGGAGACTGATCAGCGTCGAAGGACGGATCATCGGTCATCGGGAGAGCAGTAACTCGAACGCAGCGCGACCGCTAGCCCGGCGCGCCCGGCTGCATGACCGGAGCGCCCTTCGCAAGCCAATCCTCGATCGCCTCGACCAGCCCATCGATCGGCCGGAAACCCTGCGTGACGAGCGCGTACCCCGATTCCGGCGCGCCGGCTGCGAGCAGGGGAAAGCCCTCGACGCCGGACTGCTTGGCCGTCAGGAAATCGCCGAAGGTCTCGTTACGGCAGTCCTCGCTCTGCAACTCGGCGAGGAAGGCGCCACGATCCTGGCCCGCCTCAGCTCCGATGTCGGCCAGCACGTCGTCGTCCGTCACGTCGCGGTTATGGGCATAGAATGCCGCCGAGACGCGCCGGTTGAACGCCAGCGCCTGATCCGGTGCGAGGCGTCGCATCGTGACCACGGCCCGGCAGGCGGGCTCGGTGTCGTAGGTGAATGTCTCCCGTTCGAAAAAGGCCTCATCGAACGGCTGGCCCGAAGCCTCGTTCACCGCTTTCCAGGCACCGCGGATGTAGTTGCGATCCTTCTCTCGCATCGGCTTGCGGTTGCCGGCACGAAGGCCGCCCATGACGAGGCGGACGGGCAGCCGGCCTTCGAAGTGAGTGGCGATCTGCTGGATCACGGGCGAGAAGCCATAGCACCACGAGCACATCGGGTCGGCAAAGTAGATGAAGTGGGGGGCTGACATGGGGCCTCCGATGCCATTTCTGGCGTTCGAGCTGCAACTCTTTGGGCAACGCCTCTGGCCGTGCCTCTGTTCACGGTTTGCGCGGTCGTAGCCACCCGCCACCTCGTTGAAGCACCAAGCCCTTCACCCGCCTCCGGCGCTCTCTCCGTGTACCATCACGCGCGCAGAAATTCACCGCCTCCTCTCCTGCAGGATATCGAGCTGCAGTTGCTGAATGTCCATCAGGCGCTGCCACTGGCGGCTCAGCAGATGATCGACCTTCTCGTGCAGGTGGCGGATCTCAAGCTCGGCCTTGAGGTTGACCTGATAGTCGTTGCGTGACCGCAGGCGGTCTTTTTCCTCCTGCCGCCGCTGGCTCATCATGATGACAGGGGCCTGAAGGGCGGCGAGGCACGAAAGCACGAGGTTCAACAGGATGAACGGGAACGGATCGAGCGCGCCCGGCCCCCGGAACATATTGAGCGCGATCCATGCCGCGAGCACGGCGCCGAAGGCGAGAATGAACCGCCAGCTACCGCCGAACGACGCCAGCTGATCAGACAGTCTCTCACCAAACGTCCGCTTCTCCGCGTAGGTCTCCTCAATGTTCTCGGCCAGCATCGCATTCGTGGCGAGGCTTGCCGCAACCTTGCGCTCGAGATCGGAAAGCTCGCCCATTTCCGCCGTGAGCAGCTCCTCGACGTACCGTGCTCGGTAACGCGACACCTCATCAAGGGCCACGAGGGCATCCGTCGCAAGGTCGGGGTGGTCGCGTCGCATGCGGTCGACCAGCGTAGGGCGGACCGAATCGAGTGCCACCAGATCCCGCCGCGGCAACTGGCGTCCCGATATGGCGCATCGGCCCAGCTCGCGGTGATGGTTGGTTTCAGTTGGCCGTGACGGGAGCATTCCGGTCTCCATGACGTGACGCAGACGTGAGGGAATGCGGCGTTCGTCCAAGCACCGATTGAGCCGGCGACGGGGATCGGTTAGAAGGCACGCAATCCCGAATGGATGGCAGTCCCAAGGAGTGCGCCCCATGGCGAACCCGCAATTCGTCTATCACATGCACAAGCTTTCCAAGGCCTACCCGGGCGGCAAGCAGGTGCTCAAGGACATCAACCTCTCTTTCTACCCCGGCGCCAAGATCGGCGTCGTGGGCTTGAACGGCTCCGGCAAGTCGACGCTCTTGAAGATCATGGCCGGCGAGACCGATGATTTCCTCGGCGAGGCACGGCCGGCCGACGGCATCAAGGTCGGCTACCTGGCGCAGGAGCCAGAGCTCGACCCCGAGAAGGACGTGCTCGGCAATGCCATGGAGGGCGTCGCCGAGAAGAAGGCGCTGCTCGACCGCTACAACGAGATAGCCGCCAACTACTCCGACGAGACCGCCGACGAGATGGCGCGCCTCCAGGACGAGATCGACGCTCACAATCTTTGGGATCTCGACTCTCAGGTCGAGGTGGCGCTCGATGCGCTGCGCTGCCCACCGGGCGACGCCGACGTGACCAAGCTGTCGGGCGGCGAGAAGCGGCGCGTGGCGCTCTGCCGGCTCCTGCTTTCGAAACCCGACATCCTGCTCCTCGACGAGCCGACCAACCATCTCGACGCCGAGTCGGTTGCCTGGTTGCAGAATTTCCTCAAGGAGTACACGGGCTGCGTCATCCTGGTGACCCACGACCGCTACTTCCTCGACACCATCACGGAATGGACGCTCGAACTCGACCGTGGCTCGGGCGTGCCGTGGAAAGGCAACTACTCGTCCTGGCTCGAGCAGAAAGCCAAGCGCGAGGAATCGGAGAAGGGCGCCGAGGAATCGAAGGCCAAGACCTTGAAGCGTGAGCTCGAGTGGATCCGCTCGTCGCCGAAGGCTCGTCAAGCCAAGAGCAAGGCCCGTATCACCGCCTTCGAGAAGCTGCAGGAAGAGGCCGGCCGCGACGAAGTCGGCAAGGCGCAGATTCAGATCTCCCGCGGCCCCCGTCTTGGCGAGCAGGTGATCGAGGTCGAGGGGCTGAGCAAGGGCTTCGGCGACCGGCTGCTGATCGACAACCTGACGTTCAAGCTGCCGCCCGGCGGTATCGTGGGCATCATTGGCCCGAACGGCGCCGGCAAGACGACCCTCTTCCGCATGCTCACGGGCCAGGAGAAGCCGGACAAGGGCGAGATCAAGTTCGGCTCGACGGTGAAGCTCTCCTACGTCGACCAGAGCCGGGCGCATTTGGACGACAAGAAGACCGTCTGGGAGGAGATTTCGGGCGGGCTCGACATGATGAAGCTCTCCGATAAGCGCGAGATCAACTCCCGCGCCTATTGCGGCTGGTTCAACTTCAAGGGCGCCGACCAGCAGAAAAAGGTTGGCCTGCTCTCGGGCGGCGAGCGCAATCGCGTGCATCTCGCCAAGATGCTGAAAGAGGGCGGCAACGTCCTCCTCCTCGACGAGCCGACCAACGACCTCGACACCGAGACGCTGTCGTCGCTGGAAGCGGCTCTCGAGGATTTCCCGGGCTGCGCCGTGGTCATTTCGCATGACCGCTTCTTCCTCGACCGTCTCGCGACGCACATTCTCGCCTTCGAGGGCGACAGCCACGTCGAGTGGTTCGAAGGCAACTTCGAGGATTACGAGGCGGACAAGAAGCGCCGCCTCGGCGACGCCGCCGTCGAGCCGCACCGCATCAAGTTCAAGAAATTCGAACGGTAGAGCCATGACGGCCGGTCCGGGAGGAGGCACCACATGAGCGCCATCCGGACCGCCCGCCTGCACCTAGTGCCCGTTACCCTGAACGACGAGCCGGCGCTGACCCGGCTTCTCCACTCGCCCGAAGTGCGCCGCTATCTCAGTGACGCCACCTTGGTCCCGCGGGCGACCGTCGCAGGCTGGATCGCGGAGAGCTGCGATCCAGCGTCTGGCACGTGCTATTGGCGGATCGAGACCCCGGACGATCTCGTTGCAGGCCTGGTCGGGCTCAAGCCGCCATCGACGGCCACGCTCGCACTCCGCGCGATCGGTTGGCGAAGCCGCGAGCTGGTCATCGCCCTCGGTCCCGAACACTGGGGCCAAGGCTTTGCCGCCGAGGCGGTGGACGCCGCCGTCCAGCACGGCCTCTCCGATGGTGTCACGTTCGCCATAGTGAGTGCCGTTGACGCGGCGGACGCGCGATCGCACAGGCTCATGGCACGCTGTGGCTTCGCTGAACTCGGCCGCATCGCCGGCCCCGTGCAACCGATCATCGTCTATGAGCGATCAGTGTAACCTGGCCGATGGGGATCATCTGCCGTGCCTTGGTCACACTTCGGTGGCAAGCGCAGGGTCCTACGGGACGGGTAGGCCATGCTCGGCCACCGAGGGGAGGCAAAGCATGTCCGACATCGTCTACCGTTATCGTAAGCCGTCATTCCTGGCGCAGTTGCTGACCAAGATCGTGCTGCTGTTCCTGACCATCGTCCTGGTCTGGGTGATTTACGCCTATCTGCATGCCTTCCGCCTCGAATGGCTCGGCTGGTTCTATTCGAAGCTGCTGCCGGTCACGAACGGGCTCTACGCGCTGGTCGAGACCTACTTTCCCAACGACGTGAAGTTCAAGATCCGCGGCGCCATTACCGACGATCTCGGTCAGCGTTCTCTGTTCCTGCTGCTGCTCACGGCGGCGGTTGAATTGATGCTGTTTTGCGTCTTCAAGGCGATCGGCGGCGCGGTTGCGGCGGCACGCGGCCGGTGAGGCCGTGGTCCTCAGTCGCTGGACGAGAGGTTCGCATGGTCTGGCAGGGGCCGGTTCGCCAGGACGCCATGCGCCAGGGTCAATGTGAGCACGAGAACCGCGAGGCACGAGGCGCCGGCCGTCAGCACACGGCGCCAGCCGCGGGTGGCGAAATAGGCCGCCACCGCGTCGCCCGGCGCGGGGCGGAAGTCGTCGTTGGCGGGTTCTGGCAGCAGACTGTCCATGGCGCCAAGGTAAGCGAACATGGTTGCCTGGATCTTAAAGCCCCTGTCTTGACGCTCGCGTCGCCCGGTCGTTAACAGCAGCCAGAGATCCGCAAACAGGAGCGCCTGATGGCCTACGATGACAGCAATGTGTTCGCCAGGATCCTCCGAGGCGAATTGCCGGCCCATAAGGTTTACGAGGACGCCGAAACGCTGGCTTTCATGGACATCATGCCCAGGTGCGAGGGGCATGCGTTGGTGATTCCGAAGACCCCGGCGCGCAACACGCTCGACGCGACGCCAGCGCAACTCGCGGCCTGCATGTCGACTGTGCAACGGATCGCACGCGCCCAGATCAAGGCTTTGAAAGCGGACGGCATCACCATCCAGCAGTTCAACGAGCCGGCCGGCGGTCAGGTGGTGTTTCACCTGCACTATCACGTCCTCCCCCGCTGGAACGGCGTGAAGCTCGGCCCCCACACCGCGACGATGGAGAAGCCCGAGGTGCTCGCAGCAGCAGCGGAGAGACTGCGGGCGGCGCTGAACGGGGCCTGAGAGGAATGCAGCGCACTTGCCCCTGTCGGAGTCGATCGGCGCGATTGCGGCGAGTGAATATTCTCACTTAGCTAGGACTTTCAGCGCTGATACGTGGAGATCGCGATGTCCTCAGGTGTACTTCAAAAACGGGTCACTGCGCATATCGAGGGCGATTTCGTCGTTTTTCTCATTGGCTTGCGCATCAACAAGCCATGGAATCCAGCCAGCTTCTGGCAGCCGCTGATGGCCATGTCGCCTATGCTGAAGGAGCTGAAGGCGAAAGGGCCCGAGTCCGGCCTTCTGCATTTCGAGCGACTAGGGATGCTCAACTTTCTCCAATACTGGCGCAGCTTCGAGCACCTGGAAGCCTATGCGCGCGATCCGAACCAGAAGCACTGGCCGGCGTGGGTGGAATTCAATCGACGCATGAAGGGTCGGCGCGGCGATGTCGGGATCTGGCACGAGACCTACCTCGTCAGCGCCGGGCGATACGAGGCCATCTACTCGGGCATGCCGCCTTATGGGCTCGCCGTTGCCGGTGAGGCGGCGGAAGTGACAGAGGCGAATGACGGCTCACGCGCGCGGATCTATGGAACCGGGGCCTGAGGCCGGAGCAGAGAGGCAGGGAGCAGTGCGGTAGTCTGTCGGATGCATTGTCACACCTGCACGACCAGTCCGGGGTCGAACTCGGGGTTCTCGTCGCCGTAGCCGTGCGGATTGCAGACGATGCGCGTCGGGCCCACGCGGTAGTCCAGGCTGACGTGCGTATGCCCGTGTACCCAGAGAGCGGGCCGATGGCGCTCGATCACTGCGGAGAGATCCGAAATGAAGGCCGCCGAGGCGAGGTTGGGTCGGTGCTTCTCGGCAAGGCTCGAGGGGTGCGGCGCGTTGTGCGTGACGACCACGGTCGGTCCTTCATGCGGGATCGCGAGGCAGCCGTCGATGAAGCCGCGCGCCATCCGGTGGAGCGCGAGCGACTCCTCGGGCGTGATGAACCGGCCGGGTTCCTCCAGAATGCGGCGATGGTCTTTCATCCGGCGACGGGCCACTTCGATCATTTCGTCGCGACGGTCAGCGCCATACAACTCGTAGTCGGCCCAGAGCGTGGAGCCGACGAAGCGCACGCCGCCGATCGTCACCGACGTATCGTCGAGAAAGTTGATGGCATGGGCCGGGGCGGTGCGTGCGCCGAGCAGACGCTCCTGCGGACGCAGCCGCGCGAAATACTCGTGGTTTCCGGCGACGAGCACGATCGGGATGCGATCACCCAGCCCTGCGCGCAGCCAGCGCATGGCGTCCTCGATGCCCTCGCAGACGTCACCGGCCACCACCACGGCATCGACGCCGTCCACGAGGTGGGGTGTGAAGGCGGGGTACACGTCGACATGGACGTCGGAGAAGATCTGTAGCCGCATCAGCCCTTGCGACAGCCCTGCGCCGGGACAGTGCCGCCCCTCATGAGAAACCCGCGCCACCGGAATGGCGCGGGCAGAAACACGGTCGGTGGAAACGAGGCTTGCGGCTACTCGTCCTTCTTGCGGCGCGGGATCGACGGGACGGCGCCCGTCGGGCGTCCACCGGAGCCGCCTTCGCCTTTGGGGCCGGGCAGCGCCTTCTTCGGTCCGGCGCCGACAAGGGCATCGCCGCCGCCGGGAGCCTCCTCGACGTCGTCGTCCTCCTGCTCCTCCTCGAGCTGGGCACGCGGCTTTTTGCCGGGCTCGGCGGGCAGGTACTCGAAGCCGATCTTCTTGTCCTCGCCTTCGCCTTCGACCTTGATGCGGACCGTTCCGCCGTTAATCAGGCTGCCGAACAGAAGCTGCTCGGCGAGCGGCTTCTTGATGTGCTCCTGGATCACCCGGGCGAGCGGGCGGGCGCCGAACTTGGCGTCATAGCCCTTCTCCGCGAGCCACCTGGTGGCATCCTCGCCGAGCTCGATGGTAACACCCCGATCGGCAAGCTGCGCCTCGAGCTGGAACACGAACTTCTCGACCACCTTCGTGATCACTTCCGGCGGCAGCGCCGAGAACGGCACCACGGCATCGAGGCGGTTGCGGAACTCCGGCGTGAATAGCCGGTTGATCGCCTCCTCGTCATCACCCTCGCGCTTGGCACGATTGAACCCGATGGCCGCCCTGGCCATGTCGGCCGCGCCTGCGTTCGTCGTCATGATCAGGATGACATTCCGGAAGTCCACCTGCTTGCCGTTGTGATCGGTCAGCTTGCCGTGGTCCATCACCTGCAACAGAATGTTGAACAGGTCCGGATGCGCCTTCTCGATCTCATCGAGCAGGAGCACCGAGTGCGGATGCTGGTCGATGCCATCCGTCAGCAGGCCGCCCTGGTCGAACCCGACATACCCCGGAGGCGCACCGATCAGCCGCGAGACGGTGTGCTTCTCCATGTATTCCGACATGTCGAAGCGCAGAAGCTCGATGCCCATCAACGCGGCGAGCTGCTTGGCGACCTCGGTCTTGCCGACGCCGGTCGGCCCCGAGAACAGGTAGCAGCCGATCGGCTTCTCAGGCTCGCGCAGTCCCGCCCGCGACAGCTTGATCGCCGACGATAGCGCCGTGATCGCAGCGTCCTGGCCGAAAACGAGGCGCTTCAGGTCCTTTTCCAGATTCGCCATGACCTCCGCGTCCGACTTTGACACGGTCTTCGGCGGGATCCGGGCCATGGTGGCGACCGTCTCCTCGACCTCCTTCACGGTGATCTTCTTCTTACGCTTGCCTTCGGGCACCAGCATCTGCGAGGCACCCGTCTCGTCGATCACGTCGATCGCTTTGTCCGGGAGCTTGCGGTCATGGATGTACTTGGCCGACAGCTCCACCGCGGCCTTGATCGCCTGATTGGTGTACTTGAGCTTGTGGAACTCCTCGAAGTAGGGCTTGAGGCCCTTCATGATCTCGATCGTGTCGTCAATCGTCGGTTCCTTGACGTCGATCTTCTGGAAGCGACGGACGAGCGCGCGATCCTTCTCGAAGTGCTGGCGATACTCCTTGTAGGTCGTCGAGCCGATGCAACGCACCGTGCCGGCCTGTAGCGCTGGCTTCAGCAGGTTCGAGGCATCCATCGCGCCACCGGAGGTCGCGCCGGCGCCGATGACAGTGTGGATCTCGTCGATGAACAGGATCGCGCCCGGGTAAGCCTCGATCTCCTTCATCACGGCCTTGAGCCGTTCCTCGAAATCGCCGCGATAGCGCGTTCCCGCAAGCAGCGTGCCCATGTCGAGCGAGAAGATCGTCGCCGACTTCAGGACCTCGGGCACCTCGCCGCGGATGATTTTCCGCGCCAGGCCTTCGGCAATGGCGGTCTTGCCGACACCGGGATCGCCGACGAAGAGCGGATTGTTCTTCGAACGGCGACACAAGACCTGGATGGTGCGCAACACCTCGGTTTCGCGCCCGATCAGGGGGTCGATCTTGCCGTCGCGCGCCTTCTTGTTGAGGTTCACGCAGTAGCTGTTGAGCGCGTCGGCCTGCTTCTTCTCGCCGCTGCCCTCGTTGCTCTCGCCCTCATCGATGCCGCGCGCGGGACGCGGCTCGCTGGCGCCCGGGCGCTTGGCGATACCATGACTGACATACTGTACGGCGTCGAAACGGGTCATCTCCTGCTCCTGCAGGAAGAACGCCGCGTGGCTCTCGCGCTCCGCGAAGATCGCGATCAGCACGTTGGCACCGGTCACCTCCTCGCGGCCCGAGGACTGCACATGGACGACGGCGCGATGGATCACGCGCTGGAAGCTGGTCGTCGGTTGCGCATCTGCAGCGCCCTTGCGGACGAGGCCCTCGAGCTCGGTGTCGAGATAGCCGGTCACGCGGCGGCGCAGCTCGTCGAGATTGACATTGCACGCGCGCATGACGGCGGCCGCATCGCGGTCGTCGATCAGCCCGAGAAGCAAGTGCTCGAGCGTGGCGTACTCGTGATGACGCTCGTTGGCGTACTCGAGAGCCTTGTGGAGCGCCTGCTCCAGATTTTGTGAGAAGGATGGCACCGGTGACCTACTCCTTTTCCATGGTGCACTGCAGCGGGTGCTGGTGCTGGCGCGAAAAATCCATGACCTGTGTCACCTTCGTCTCGGCGACCTCGTAGGTGTAGACGCCGCAGATGCCCACACCTTTGTGATGTACGTGAAGCATGATGCGCGTCGCCTCCTCGCGGCCCTTGTTGAAGAAGCGTTCCAGCACGTGCACGACGAACTCCATGGGTGTGTAGTCGTCGTTGAGAATGAGAACTTTGTAGAGGCTCGGACGCTGTGTTTTCGGTCGTGTACGGGTAATAATTCCGGTCTTGCCTTCGCCGCCGTCGTCGGGCGGTCGCTTCGCCATCAGCTCCGCGTCGCGCCGGCGGACCTGTCCTCGGTCGTTGCTCATTCTGCCAATCCGGGCCAATCCTCTGCTCCGGTCCATGTCTCGCACTCCTGTCGCGTCTCTGGGAGACCGCGGTTGGCGTGGCCGCCGTTGAGGGCCGACCCTGCCGTCTGAACCATACTACCGAGAGCATGCACCGGTTCGCAAACCCTGACTTGTGATGAAGCCGAACGGTTGACGCCGCCCGCCTAACCGAATGTGGTCATTGCAGCGGGCAAAAAAAAGGCCCGGCGAAACGGCCGGGCCAAACAACCTGATGCAGGTCGGATGGGGCTCAGCGGCCGCCTTGCATGACGCGCTCCATGGGGCGGTAAGCCTCCTTGGCGAGTTCGGTGTACATGCTCCCGAGCTTGGTCATCTGGTGCATATAGTCGTCGTAGGCGCGCTTGGCGTAGGTCGACTGGATCTCCATGGCCTGCTCAACCGACTTCGCCGTCATCAGCTTTTCCATGGTCTGCGTACCGTCCTCGAAGGACCGCTTCGTGTAGTCGGTCATCTCGGCGGCGATGGCTTGCCAGCTCTTGCCCCACTCGCCGAACAACTTCATGGCGGTGTCGATGCCGGTTTGGTTCATGCGCTGCATGTCGTCGAAGGGCTTGACCATGTGTCTCTCCTGTTGTCGGTCGGGCGCGCTGCGGGGCTGATCGCCTCGTTCCGCATGGCCCTGTCGATCTGATGGCACTCAGGATTGCCGTAGGCGATCTCGCGAGCGTAATTTTAGTTGCGGTGCACAAAACATTCAAGCGCGTTGTTGCGACGCAGCATGTGGCGTTAACCAAGGCGGAAGGACCGTATGCGACCCTGACGCTCGGAAGCTGGCACGGGGACGCCGCAAAGGCGCCCGAAAATTGTGATGTCTACCCGGCCAGGGGTGTGAGGCGATGACGAACAACCAGGAGAGCGCGGCCGTGGCCGGCGCCATAGGTACGACGACGCGGCTCATTCAGAGCTGGCAGCGCGGCAATGCAGCCGGTCGCGCGATGGCGCTGTCGTTGGTGGTCCTTTGCCTTTGCGCACTGCCCGCGGTAGCCGCCACTCGGCACGCTGCCATGCTTGTGGACGCGAACACGGGCCAGGTTCTGCACGTCGAAGCGGCGGATGCACCACGCTATCCGGCGTCGCTCACCAAGGTCATGACACTGTATATGGTGTTCGAGCAGATCGAGCTCGGCCGCCTGCGGCCCGAAACGCGCATCCGCATTTCCCCCCAGGCTGCGTCGGTCGCGCCATCCAAGCTCGGTCTCGAGCCCGGTTCCACGATAACCGTGGCCGACGCTGCCAAGGCGCTGATTACGAAATCGGCCAACGATGTTGCCGTCGCGCTGGCCGAACATATCGCTGGCGACGAAACGCGCTTTGCCGAAGCCATGACGCGCAAAGCGCGTGAGCTCGGCATGAAGGCAACCACCTTCCGCAATGCGCACGGTCTGCCGGATCGCGAGCAGGTGACGACGGCGCGCGACATGCTGACACTGGCGCTGCGCCTCTACGATAAATTCCCCGACCGGGCGCGCCTTTTCGCGCTGCGGACCTTCCAGTACGGCGGGCGCACACACCGTAATCACAACACGATGCTCGCGAACTTTGCCGGCATGGACGGCATCAAGACGGGCTACACGTCGGCCTCCGGCTTCAACCTGCTCGCTTCGGTGCGCCGTGACGGACGCCATGTTCTGGCGGTCGTAATGGGCGGATCGTCGGCTGAGGCACGCAATGCGCGTATGCGCATCGTGCTCAATAGAGGGTTGCCGCTCGCATCGACGGAGCGGACGCGCCGTCCCCTCGTCGTCGCGAGCCGACCGGTCGCAGGCCCGGCCTCGATCGAACGACCGGCGCCGATCGTGAGCCCGCGCCGCGTGACGACCATTCCCGTGGTGCCCGCGCCCAGCCTCGTAGAGCCCGTGGTCGCCGTCCAGCCGGAGGTCCCTCGCGCATCGGGGGTATCGAGCGGGAGCTGGAGCCCGCAGTTGCGCCTTGCAGCACCGGCCGGACCGGAGACGAGCGTTGCCGGCCAGCTCGCCGCACGCGGCTGGCAACCGAGCATCAGCCCCGACTCGCGTGGCGTCAGGCCGCCGTCGACCCTCGCCGCCCAAGCGGCCTACCTCGGGTCACGACCGGTCGCGAGCGCTCCGGTGCCGGACCAACGACCCGTCGCGGGCGCCGAGATTCAGGTCGGCGCCTTCGCCGATCTGCGCGAGGCGCGTGAACGCCTAGAGGAGATTAGGCGGCTTTCACCCCGGTTGCTGTCGAGTGCGAGCACTGCCACGCCTGCGATCAAGGCCAACGGCCGCACGCTTTATCGGGCGCGTTTCGTCGGCCTCGAGGCCGGGACCGCCGCGACCGCCTGCACGCAGCTCCGCCGCCAACAGGTCGATTGCCTGGTCACACGCTCTGAGTGAGCACGGTTCGGCAGTGGTTCAGGAAGATTGGATGAACTCGCGGTAGCCGCCCGCTGCAACCTTGTCGGCCAGCCGGCGGTATTTGACCTGGCTGCCGTTGTAGCCGAGCACGCGCAGCACCTGCCGCCCCTCGACGTTGCGGTTGATGCCCGTCTGCCAGGACGCGATGCGGCTCGAGAGAAGTGGCGCCGCCGCCTTGTCGACGTGCTCCGCCCACATGTCGACCGCCTCGGTGCGGGGCTCGATCCGCTTGATGCCGTTGGCGCGGACATAGGCGATGAGGTCGGTCAGCCAGTCGACGATCTGCTCGATGTTGCGCGGAATGTTGCCGCGGGCCGTGTGCGGCCCGAGGATCATCAGAAGGTTCGGAAATCCCTCTGCCTGAACGCCGAGGAACGTGCGCGGCATGCGCGTCCAGTCCTCCTTGAGGCGGCGCCCGCCCGGCCCGCGGATGTCGACACGGTCGTAAGGACCGGTCACCCCATCGAAGCCCGTCGCGTAGATGATGAGATCGAATTCGTGCTCCTGGTCGGTCGTCTTGATGCCCTTCGCCGTGATCCGCTCGATCGGCGTCTCATTGATGTCGACCAGCTCCACGTTGTCTTGGTTGTAGACCTCGTAGTAGCCGCTCTCGAGCGGCAACCGGCGGGTCCCGAAGCCATGGTTCTTCGGGATCAGCTTGTCGGCGGTCTTGGGGTCCTTAACGCGCTGGCGGATTTTCCGGGCCACGAACGCGCTCATCAGCGCATTGGCCTTCTCGTCGACCAGGACGTCGCTGAAATTCCCCATCCAGATGCCGAAGCCTGGCTCTGAGTAAAGCTTCTCCCAGAACGCCTCGCGCTCCTCCGGCGAGACTTCGAGTGCCTTGCGCGGATCGGGGGTGTGGATGAAGCAGCTCACCGTCGTCTTGCAGTGGTCGAAGATTTCCCTGTAGCGGGCCTTGATGTCGGCCTGCTCCTCCGGGGTGATCCGGCTGTTGTGGAGGGGCGCGGCCCAGTTGGGCGTGCGCTGGAAGACCGTCAGATGCCCGACATCCTTGGCGATGGTCTGGATGGTCTGGATAGCCGTTGCGCCCGTGCCGATGATGCCGACCCGCTTGCCCTTCAGGTCGACACCCTCCTTGGGCCAGCGCGCGGTGTGGTAGGCCGGCCCTTCGAACGTGCCGACGCCCGGGATGTTCGGCATCGTATGGGCCGAGAGCGGCCCGAGCGCGGTGATCAGCAGCGGCGCCTGAGCCTGCGCGCCGTTCTCCAACGTGATGATCCAGAGCGAGCGCGCGTCGTCGAAGTGGGCAGCCACCATGCGGGCGTTGAACTCGATGTCGCGGCGGAAATCGAACTTGTCGGCCACGTAGTTGAGATAGCGCAGCGTATCCGGCTGGGCGGCGAAATGCTCCGGCCACTCCCACTCCTGCAGGACCTCGTCCGAGAACGAGAAGCCGTAGGACCAGCTCTCCGAATCGAAGCGAGCACCCGGATACCGGTTCCAGTACCAGGTGCCGCCGATGTCGGAGCCGGCCTCGAAGACGCGCACATTCATCCCGAGCCCGCGCAGACGGTGCAACTGGTACATGCCGCCGATGCCGGCGCCGATGATGATCGCCTCGTAGGTGGCGATCCCGCCTTCAGCGGCTGTGTCGATGGCGGTTCGCGCAGTCATCAAATCGTCCTTGCTGTTGGTCGTCGCAGGTCGGGTCCGTCGCAACGAAGCCAGCGATCGCGCCGACTGCTCCGCGAAGGCGGGTACTGGGAGGATCACAATGCTGCTGCAGGCGGCGGGCGCACGTCCACTGCACACGAGGTCGCGACCCCGGGAGACGAACGACCGGCCACCCTCGGTTCGGACGCGCACGAGCGATGCTGGTCAGGGTGCGAGCGCCAGCCCGATCCTCAATTGATGAGGAAGCGAAGCCTCAGATCGCCAGATCCTTGGTGTTGTAGTCCTTGATCCAGCGCTCCATCACCGCGGGGGTGTGGCGGAACTCGTCCTCGCGGCCTGCGAACGGCTGATAGCGGAACGGCGTCTCGGCCGGGAAGTGCTGGTGGCGGGCGTCGATGGCGACGGGGATGACGGCGGCACGCTCGAAGATGCGCGCCTCGTCGTAGACGACGTTCTGCGTGGTCATCGAAAGGCCAGCCTTGGCGCCGAGCACCGATCGGCGGCGATGGAAACCGAACGTCAGCGAGATGCGGATGTCGGGCGATGAGTTGGCGAACGAGCCGTGCAGCATCTGGCGGTTGACCATCGTCACGTCGCCGGCCTTGCAGATCAGCGGTACGGCGTCGGGAAGGCGATCGTCGCCGCCGTTGTCAGCGACCAGCTTCTTGATGTCGATGCGGCCGAGATTGTGCGAGCCGGGAATGACCCAGAGGCAATTGGCGGCCGTCGTCGGGTAGAGCTGGACCTGGAAGTTGAAGCCGTGGCTGCCTTGGTCCCAGTCCGGCGCATTCCAGTGGGTGACACCGTCCTGGTGCCAGGAGACGGAGCCGCCGACGCCGGGCTGCTTGACGAAGATCGCGTCGTTGTAGGGCACGAAATCGGCGCCGTTGATCGACTCCGCGATGGCGAGCAGGTGCGGGTGGCCATAGACGCGCAAACCCGCCGGCATGCCCATGCACATGCCGTACATCAGGAAGACGACGTGCTCCGGGGCGTCTCCATCGGCCTTGGCCTCGGCCATCTTGGTCGGGTGCCGGCCGTTGAGTTTGTCGGTCGCGCCCCAGGGATCGGAGAGCGGCTTGATGAAGGTGTAGGGCTCGCGCGCCCAGTCGCGGCCCATGGCGGGGCGGCCCTTCGCGTCGAGTTTGCCGCCGGGCGTCGCGGGCGCCCGTTCGAGCATCGTCATGGCGTCGGCGCGCAACTCATCGATCTCAGTCGCGCCGACGACGCCCTCGAAAATGTAGAAGCCGTGGCGCCAGTAGGCCTCGACGATGTCCTCGTGGAGCTTACCGTCGGCGCCGAAGCGCACGGGTCCCTTGTTGCCGATGGCGCGCGCACGGGCCTCGCCGGCCTTCAGATAGTCCGCCATGCGGGCCTGATGCTCGGCGCGTGACGGTGCTGTAGCGTGATCGTTCATGGGGCGTCTCCCTGTCGCGATGGCGCGCTTGACGCACGCTCGAGGCTGTTTCTCAGGTCGTCGATCGGACAAGCATGTCAGAGGGAAGCCAAGGCGCCAAGTCCGGCCGTGACCCCTGAGCGGCTGCGGCCCGCGCTCAGATCACCGAGCCGCTGAGTGTCGATGGATGCTGTGCGGTCCAGGCCAGAATTTGCAGTGCTCGCAACGTCTGCGGGATCTCGCTTTCGCCGACAGGCGACCAGCGACCCGCGGCAAGGTCGTAACGCACGGCCTGCTCGACGACGGCCCGCACCCGCTCGGGCCCAAAGTCGGCGTGTTTCTCCAGCGTTGTGAGGAGACCGTCGACGACCAGGCGAGCGGGGCCGAACTCGTCCGCGACGGGAGGGGCGATGCAGGTAATGCCGACCCTCGCGAACTGTTGCAAAGCGTGTCGCGCCTGCGCCAGCGCCTGGGCCTCATGTCCCACGACGGTCCACGCGGCGAGCGCCGCACTCCCCGCCACGAATTGCCTACGGTGCATGTCTGGTCTCTCCGAGGTGTTGGGCGAGCCGCAATGCAAGAGCAGCGATCGTGAACGTCGGATTTGCGAAGCCCGTGGTCGGAAACACGGAGCTTCCAGCCACGAAGAGGTTCGACGTCCCGATCACACGACAATCCCGGTCGACGACACCCGGGTTGCCGTCCGTCTCCATTCGCGTCGTGCCCATCAGGTGGCCGACAGCGACGATGTCATCGGGTTTGGCCTTGTCGAACCAGGCGGCCACTGCGTGCCGCTTCAGCCATTCGACAGCGAGGCCACCGTGCTCAGCTTGCTTCTCCGGGATATGAATATCCACGGCGCCAGCTAGATTCGAATCACTGCGATCCAGCCGAAGATGGCTTGATGCCCCGGCGGCGGCCTCCATGCCGATGATGGTCGAGTAAAGTTGGGGCTTGCGGCCGAACACCTGCGCATGATTGGCCGCTGCGGCCTGCTCCGTTTCGGTCCACAACTTCTCGTCGACACGCGTCAGCAACACGTGGAAGTCGCGGCACGGCATCTGTTTCAAGGTGGCGGACGCCGGACAAATCGACAAGAAGCCTCCGAACCACCGCGAGCTTCTTTCGATCTCATCCTCGACCTCGGGACGCAGCATCAAGCGACTGCGGCCGTAGATATAGGGGTGGTCCGCCAAGTGCTGGCCGATCAATGCGGCGCGCTTCTCATCGGCTGGAAGCCGTGCCGCGTTCTTCTCGAGCAGAAGGGCATTGAGGCACGATCCGCCGGCGAGAACATATCGTCGAGCGCGCGCCGTGAAGGGGCGTCCCAGCTCGTCTATGCCACCAAGGCTCTCGATCCTGCCGCCGGACGCATTTATGTCGAGCACGGTGGCGCCGGTTCGAACGTCGATCGATGTCGAAGCCTCGAGCCGCTGCAGCCAATGCTTCGGCATACCGCGAACAGGAGACAAACCGAAGCCGTAGACGGCAAGTGCCGGCGCACTGGTGAGCTCCGTCGGTGGCTCCAGAACCGCCTCCGGTGCGCCACCGATCTCGAGCAGGCCATGGGCCCGGATATAATGCGGGCGCAACTCGTCACGTGTGAGTGGCCAGCCGGCGTAGGCCTTGCTCTGATCGACCGTGAGGTTGGCGTCGCGGAGGGGCGCGCACCAGCCGCCCCAGACATTGATCCCGCCCCCGAGTGCGCGCTGAACATGAAGGTCGAGATAAGGCTTTCCCATGCCGTAGTCGGCGGCCTTGAGCGCATTCATCGACAGGTTCCAGCGACTCGCGTAGGGATCGCGCCCACCTTCGAGAACCAAGCTGCGCAAACCGGCCTGCTCCAGTCCGATGGCCAACGCGAGGCCGGCCGGCCCGCTGCCAACGATGGCGACATCCGCCTCTAGACTCGCGCCGTTGTCCGCCATCGTCGAGAGCATGCCCCACCCCATTGCCGACTTGGTATCGATCCCCCAGCAGCAGTCGCACTCTAATTGGGGTGGGCGAGATTGCAATGCACCTCGACGAACCATACGGCGTCGGCGCTCCGGATATCCACTTGATCAAACAGTCAGAATCAACGAAAGATTTGGCGTGTGTCCCGCGAGTGATTCGCTGCGTATGGACGGGTCGCACGCACTCTTGCAGCACGAGCCGCAATCGGATGGTGCGCGATTCGGTAAGCGTGGCGATTTCTTCGCGCCTAGCGCCATGCATCGTCGCCGCCGAGCGGACAGGCGGGCGCGCTTGGTACGGCTGTAGCAGTTGCATTCGAAAGTTCAAACACCCCCGCCGGGCGGAGTTGCCGGGTCTTATGTGCCTGCCGGGTTCTTTCTCTCAGGCAGGCTCAGCTGCGAGATTCAGGAGCGCATCACAGCTATGACCCGCCCATACGATGGCTCAGCAGTCAATTCGGCCGGGTATTGGGATGGTCGCTTCCTCAGCGATTGGGAGGACCGCGGCGGGCCCCAGCAGACCCAATTCTTCGCCCGGCTGGCGTTGCGAATGCTGCCCGACTGGTTGCGCGAAGATCTAGCTTGCGAAGGTCGTTCGATTCTGGATTTCGGGTGCGCCGAGGGGGATGCGGTGCCCGTCCTTGCGGCGGCGTTCCCCGGTGCCGACGTCCGAGGATCCGATTTCTCCCTGGCCGCCATCGAGATTGCAGCCGGGCGCTACCCGAACCATGGGTTCTCGCACGCGCCCGATGGACGCGTGCCGCATGAGGCCGATGTCATCTTCTGCTCGAACACGATCGAGCATCTCCCTCACTGGCGGGACAAGCTTTCCGAGTTGGCACGACACGCTCGGCGGCACGTGATCGCACTTGCCCCGTTCGACGAGTTCCCGCTGCTCGAGCCGGAGCACGTCGCAAGCTTCGGGTTTGGCACATTGCCTGCAGCCCTCGACGGCGGACTGAAGCTCGTACATCACGCGATCGTCTCCACGACGGAGCTCGAAGGATCGCGCTGGGTAGGTAGACAATTCCTGGCGGTCTGGAGTCGGCCAGGGGCGTTTGCCGTCCATGCCGGGGAAGCAGCGGCAGACACGATCGGCGATTTTGACACGATCGATTTTCGTGACGTTCCGGCTGAGGCTATTCCCCATTGTCTCCGGCTGGCGAAAGGCGACTATCGCAAGTTCGATCGACTGCGCGCCGAGCGCAACTCCGGCATGCGCCGACTTGGCGCGGCGGTCGAAACGCTCGGCATGGGCGAAGCCAACCGTGACTGCGATTTTGACAGTCTGGTGCAAGTCGCCACGGAGCGGTTGCTGCACAATGAGTCGGCGCTGAAGTTGGCCCTGGAGCAGCTCACGACCTTCCACACACCTGTCGCCAGCGAACTCACGGCGGCAAGAGAAGAGGCACGAGCGGCGCGTGAGGAGTTGGCGACGCTGACCGCAGCGCTCGAGCACCACAATGCCGCAGTGGCCGAGCACGAGGCCGCGTTGCAGTCGAATTTTGACATGCTCCGGAACAGCTACAGCACCGTGACTTCGATGAACTCGTTTCGCTACATGATGCGTGCGCTCGAGCAGTATGGCCGCATCAGGGGCGTTCGCATTGCCGTACCGCCTGTGCCAGAGCAGATGCGCGTGAATCTCGAGAGGTTAGACCTCACCGAGATCGCGAATTTGAAGGCACGCTCGCAACCGGTGCCGCGCATGGTCGAAGCGAGCAATGCGAACGAGCCGTCCGGTGCCACGGGAGCAGTCGACGATCGGCGGGCATAGCGTCGGGTCTCCGGTCCGACCATGGTCCATGCGCCCCTGATGTTTCTAAGCTCGCCAAGTCGTGCGACACATGATCTTCGACTACGACATTTGCGCCCCGAAATAGTACGTTGCGGGCGAGCCTGTCGACCGCCGCGCGGTCGCGCAGTTTTGCCGGAGCTGCCTGGAGACAGCGGATGCATGACTGCATCCTCTGCAAAAGGCGTCAGGCTCGGCTACCGAGTCCACAACTTGGATGCGTTGCATGAGACCTATCGACACCATCGTAGCGAACCCGATCGACGACCGAGAGGCTTACGAAGCCAAGAACGTCTATGTGGGCGCCGAAGAGCAGACTCCGGACTATGACAGCGGCGTGCCGCCCTATGCACGTTTCGTGGCCGAGGCCATCGCCTCGCTCAAGCCCTCGAGTGTGCTCGAATTCGGATGCAATGCAGGGCGCAATCTCGATCTGCTGCGGAGCCTGCATCCCGGCGCTCGCTACCAAGGCGTCGATGTCAATCCGCTCAGCGTCGAGCGGGGCAGGAAACGCTATGGTCTGGACCTGATGGTGTCGGATGAGGCTTGGCTGAGGTCGCAGCCGAATGACAGTTTCGATGTGGCGTTCACCGTCTCGGTGATCGACCACTTGCCTTATCCAGAAGAGCCGTTGAGGCACCTCGTGCGCATCAGCCGCCACAATCTCGTTCTTTTCGAACTTGCTCACGACCGGGTCGGGCTTGCGACGCACAATATGTACCAGTCCGGCGACGAGGCCAAGCTGGTGCCGGTTTATCGCAACTCCTATATTCATGACTACAGACATGAATGTGAGAAGAAATTCGGCTGTATCTGCACGGCCGATATCCGATTCCCGATCGGGACCGATAACCTGTTGGATCTCTATCGATTGATGGTCTTCACAAAGCGCTGGGACAACTACAGCACGCCGCAGGCTTCGGCTTTCAAAATGAACCCGATCGCGTGAAGCCTGTCACAATTTACCGAGGTGCCGGCTGACCGGCCGGCGTCACTGAAATAGCAATGTCCGGAACGACGAGGCCCCAGCGATAACGTTGCGAACTCGATTTGAAGTAAAGCGCGCCTTCGATGAAGTCGTAATAGCTGGGGACGACGCTGGCGCGGTTTTCCAGCGTGACTGCCAGGCGATACTCGCCGTTGGCGAGAATATTGGTGATTCGAAAGACGACATGGATCAACGACGTACCCGATAGTGTCCGCCACTGCGGATCATCGTAGGTCGAGCGAATAACGAGATCGTTGCCGTCTACGCTACGGATGCCCATGCCAACGCTAAGCCCGTCGCGCGGAATGTCCGGCGGCAGGTCGGTGACGATGTGCACTTCGATCTCGGCGCCGACCTCGAATTCGGCGCTCGGCTCAGCGTCGCTGCCCGTGACTTCGACGGCTCGAATCGCGCCGACATGCGATCCCCACCGCCGTAGCGGCTTATGGCGCTCCGGAACGTAGGGATAGCGGCTCGCGAATGCCTCGGGACTTGCGCCATCCTGCTGTGGCGTGATTGCGACCCGCGCTTCGGTCTTCTCCGGGTTTTGTTGCTGAATTCGATTCGGCCGTTCCACGTCCGGACCGACCATCATGAATTCCGTGTAGGCGGAGGTGACGTCGTAGACATTGCCGCTCGCTGCGCAGCGCCCGCCCTCGAGCCAAATCGCGTGCTCGCAAAAGCGACGCACTGCACCCACGTCGTGCGTGACGAACAGAATCGAAGTGCCCCTGGCCTTCAGCTGAGCCAACCAGTCATAGCACTTCGATTGAAACCGGACATCGCCAACGGCGAGTGCCTCGTCGATGATCAGGATATCAGGGTCGAGCACCGCATGGACGGCGAAAGCCAAACGCACCAGCATCCCGCTCGAATAGGTTTTGACGGGGTAATCTATGAAGTCGCCGATGTCGGCAAAGTCGGCGATCTCATCGAAGCGACGGAGCATCTCCGATTCGGAAACGCCCTTCAGCTGACCGCTCAACATGACGTTCTGCCGCCCACTGAACTCGGGGTTGAAGCCGGTCCCGAGTTCCAGAAGCGCACTCACCCGACCGTGAATCGAAACGGTTCCCGCCGTCGGCTGCATGATGCCCGAGACGATCTGCAACAGGGTAGACTTCCCGGCCCCGTTGCGACCCAGAATACCGGTTGTCTCACCACGGCGCACCTCGAATGAGACGTCGCGCAAAGCCCAGTATTCTCGATAGTAGGTGTTGACGGGTAATCCCATCGCGCGCCTGATGCGCGGCACGATCATCTGTTTCAGCCGATCAGTCGGCTCCTCGAAGATCGCGTAGGACTTTGCCACGTTCGCGACGGCGATCGCGATCTCAGAGGACATCGGCAAATCCCCGACGCGTCTGCTGGAACCACATATAACCGAGCCATGCTATGACCAAACCAATCGCGAATTGGAAACTGAGCAGAATGGCGTCGGGCCAGATGCCGAGAAACAGCGCCTTGCGCATCTCCTCGATGGGAAGAGTGACCGGGTTCATCAGGGCGAACGGACGAACGGAGTCGGGGATGCTGGACAACGGAAAGAACACCGGGCCGAGAAAGAGAAGCACCGTTGTCAGCAGTGGAACGATCTGCGAGATGTCGCGCAAATAAACACCGAGGGAAGCTAGAAACCACGAGATGCCGAGCAGGATCGGAATCAGTGGCAAAATTGTCAGCGGGGCAGCGATCGCGGTCATGGCAGGCCAAATGCCGGTCAGGAAGCACATCGCAAGCAGCACCAGGAAGGCGATGGCCGCGTTGAAGAGCGCCGCTCCGAGGGTCACGATCGGCAGAATCTCAAGCGGGAATACGACCTTCTTGACGTAGTTCGGATTGGCAACGAGGAGGGTCGGCGCACGGTTGAGGCACTCCGCGACCAGATTGAAGGCAATGAGACCGCTGAAGATCATGACGGCAAAGCCCCCCAGCCCCCCCTCTCCAGCAGCCAGGCTGCGACCGGGCCAGCGGACGTTGAGAATGGCACCAAAGGCCACGGTATAGATGGCGAGAGTGGCAAGATTGCTCAGAACATACCACCCGAGCCCGAGTGCCGAGCCCTGATATTTGAGCTCGATTTCTCGGCGAATGAGGGAGCGAATGAGGCCGCTGTTCTGTTGCAGACTGGTGAGCATCGCGGTGGGCTTATCACCGCTCGATCGAGGCAGCAATGTCTACGGCGACGCGGCGCTGGCGTGGCATCAACGTCTAAGTTTCAGATTGGCGGATGTGGTGCGCTTGCCGAAGGCGGTGCCTGCCATCCTCGGTCGCGCTGTGCGCCCTCAACTCTTGGTTTGAGGTCGTGCGAATCCATGGCGGCTTCATTGACACGACAAGCTGCACCCGTAGCATGAAGAGCGTAGAGGCTAGGTCAATCAAGGCGTTCGCAGTCGGTTGGTCGAACCGCTTGCGACCAGATCAGGCAGCCGGCTCGCCGGATATGGACAGTTCCGCAAGGATAAGCCATTGGCGGAGCCGGATTGCTGGCTGTCGCCGCGGAATTGCCAGGATGACACCCCTTTGTCGTTGTCGTAGCGCTGCGGGACACTCATGACCGCTGTGGAAGGGGCTGCTGCGTCGTCGGTTCGAATCATACGCGAGGACTCAGAAACAGAGATGCAGGTCAATTCGTCTGAGTACTGGGATTATCGGTTCAAGACCGATTGGGCGGAGTGCGGCGGCCCGCACCAGACCCAGTTCTTCGCCCGCCTTTTGGTCTCGCTCCTGCCCGAGTGGCTCAAGAAGGACGTCGGCCGGGGTGGAGTAGCCATTATGGACTACGGTTGCGCCGAGGGGGACGCCGTGCCGATCCTAGCCGGCGCATTTCCTGGGAGCGTCGTACAGGGTGTGGACGTGGCGCGCGCAGGGATCGAGATTGCACGTGAGCGCTTTCCCGCGTTCCGATTTGCAGTCCTCGACCAGGCAGGAGCTAGCCAGCCAGAACCAGCCGATGTGCCAGAACCAGCCGATGTGATTGTCTGCTCGAACGTGCTCGAGCACTTCGCGGACTGGAAGACGAAGCTCGAGTCGATTGGAGACATCGCACGCGAGCACGTCGTCGTCCTCGTGCCGTTTCGCGAGGCAGCGCCACTCTTCGACGAGCACATGGCGGCATTCGATTACGATGTGCTGCCACCACGTCTCGCCGCGGGTCACTGTTTGACACATGTTGCCGTCGTTGAAACGACGGCGCTGCCCGACTCGCGATGGGCCGGGCACCAGTTGTTGGGTGTGTGGAGCCGGAGCGCCCCTCCCGCGGACGGCGAGGCTTGCTTGGACTTGGACAGTCTGGATCTGCGCGGCCTCGGTGAGGCCGAGATCATAGCCTGCCTCAGGCTGGCCAAACGTGGTCTCTCCAGGCTTTCGCAGGAGAGCGAGATGGTGAAGCAGCTCAGGACGCAATTGCGTCAGCAGCAGGATGACGCCCACTTCCGCATCACTGAACTCAACAACCAGCTCATTCGGACCACAACCAATCTCAAAAACGAACTCATTGAAAAGACGACCGGACTCGCCAATGAGCTGATTCGGACGAAGACTGAACTCAACAACGAAGTTTGGCGCATCACCGTCAACTCCGCCAACGAGCTTGCCGGAGTTCGCGCCGTCCTCGACAGCGCCGAAGGCCGTCTCGGTCGCCTGCGAGAGGCAGTGGCAGCTCACAATGAGCGCTTGGCGGCGGTATCGATCGAGTTGTGGGCGCAGGGCGTGAACATTGAGCTCGAGCCGTGCAAGTTGAGTGAATAACCACCGGCGGCCATGGGTGTACGCCGATCGCGCGAGCCGGAGTAGGATTGAGAACAACAATCGAGGAAGCACAACCATGCCATCGCGCCTGACACCCGCCGAGATCGCGCGGTATCACGAGGACGGATTCGTTTTCGTCCGAAAGCTGTTCGATGACCGGGAGACCGATCTCCTCAGGGGCGCCATGGAGCAGGACCCCGCGATCCGCGAGCATTCGCTTCTCAGGGCGGACCAGGAGGGCGGTGCGACGCGCATCTCGCTCTGGAACCGGGCCGGCGACAGCATTTACGGGATTGCGGCGCGGTCGGCACGCGTCGTGGACACGGCCGAGGCGCTGATCGGCGAGCCAGTCTACCATTTCCAGTCGAAGTTGACCGCCAAGGAGCCGAGGGTCGGCGGGGCCTGGGAATGGCATCAGGATTACGGGTACTGGTATTACAACGGCTGCCTCGAGCCCAAGATGCTCTCGATCATGATCGCGCTCGACCGGACGGACGCCGAGAACGGCTGCCTCAAGGTGGTGCGGGGATCACACAAGCTCGGTCGTTTGGACCATGTCCAGGTGACGCCGGGCCAGAACACCACGGATCCCGAGCGCATGCCGCATATTCTCGCGAAGTACGAGACTGTGGATTGCGTGCTCGAGCCGGGGGATGCGGTGATCTTCCACGGCAACACGCTCCATCGCTCGGACCAGAACCGCTCAGACCGGCGGCGGTGGACGTTCCTGTGCTGCTACAATGCGGTGTCGAACGACACGTTCAAGAAGGACGACGATCGGTACTATGTGCCGCTGGCCAAGGTCGACGATGGGGCGATCCTGCGCGCCGGGCTCAAGTTCGCCGATCCGACGGCCGAGCACTTCACCTCGAAACCCTACGTTCCTAAGGTGAAGGCAGCGACTTGAGACGTGTCGGCGTAGGTCTTTAGTCCTTAGGGCCGTGCATGGCCAAGCGCGCGATCTCGACGGCGCTCTCCCACTCGATGCCGTTGGTCTGATCGGCATAGAGAGGGTGGTCGCAGGGGCGGACGCGGACTTTGGGGCGCTGGCCTTTGGCACCCCACTCGACGTCGCAGGCGAGATGCTCGAGGTAATCGCCGGGCGCAGTCCGGCGATAGTGCGGCATGACGACGGCGAGCCAACCAAAGGCGCCGTCGGCGCTCTGGTCGTCGTCGAAGGTCGCGACGTAGCGAAGGTAGGCCTCTTCGGACTGCGTTACCCAGACGCCCCAGCAGAACGGAGCCTCGGAGCCGATGATGGGGATATCGAGCGTAGCGCGGATGCAGAAGATGGCATCGCTCCCATCCGGCTCGGCGGGCGAGATCCGGCAAAGATCGTCGGTGATCTCGACGCGGGCGGCGCGCTCGGCCTCGGGCACGTCGAAATAGTAGGGCGGGCGCCTGTGCGCGAAGGACGGAGGGCCCTCATGCAGCCCGTCGCACAGACCGCACTTGAAGCTGAACGTCTTGCGTTTGGCATCGATGCCAAGCAGCCGAACCATTCCTGACACCTTACGCTACGGGCAATGGAGCGCAGACCATGGCACAGACCGGTTAAAGAGCCTTTCTTGGTGGCGATGCTTTGCCTCGCGGACAGGGCCCGGTAAGAGTGGGCTGAATGTCCCTCTCGCACGGCCCGGCCCCATGACAGCATCTGCAACTACTCTCAGAATAGCGCTCGCGCAGCTCAATCCGGTCGTCGGCGACATCGACGGCAACGTCGTCCGGCTCGAGCGGGCGCGATCGGATGCCGCGCGCGCAGGCGCCGAACTCGTCGTGTTCCCGGAACTCTACGTCTGCGGCTATCCACCCGAGGACCTGGTTCGCAAGCCCGCCTTCGCCAACGCCTGCCGCGAGGCGGTCGAGGATCTGGCCGCGCGGCTGGGACCAGGGCCGGCGGTGTTGGTGGGCACGGTCTGGCCGGACGGCGACAAGGTCTACAACGCGGTGGCCTTGGTCGAGGATGGCCGGGTGTCGGCGGTCCGCTACAAGGTCGAGCTGCCCAACTACGGGCCGTTCGACGAGAAGCGCGTGTTCGATGCGGGCCCGCTCCCCGGACCGATCAGCTTCCGGGGCGTGCGGCTGGGGGTGCCGATCTGCGAGGACATCTGGAAGGAGGAGGTGGTCGAGTGCCTCTCCGAGTGCGGCGCTGAGATCCTGCTGGTGCCGAATGGTTCTCCATTCGACTGGCGCAAGGTCGATGTGCGGCTCAACGTAGCGGTGGCGCGGGTGACGGAAGCCGGATTGCCGCTGGCCTACGTCAATCAGGTCGGCGGGCAGGACGAACTCGTCTTCGATGGCGCCTCGTTCGTGCTCAACCGGGATGCGAGCCTCGCCGTGCAGATGCCGGCGTGGGAGGAAGGGCTGCTCGTAACGGACTGGGAGCGGGACGACGACGGCTGGCGCTGCAGTCCGGGTCCGAAGGCCGTGGTCGAGGAGGGTGATGCCGCAGCCTATCACGCGTCGATGCTCTGCTTGCGCGATTACGTGAACAAAAACGGCTTTCCGGGCGTCGTCCTGGGGCTTTCCGGTGGAGTCGATTCGGCGCTGGTCGCGGCGCTCTCGGTCGATGCACTCGGCCCCGACCGCGTGCATGCGGTGATGCTGCCCTACCGCTTCACGTCGAACGAGAGCCTGACGGACGCGGCGGCCTGCGCCGAGGCTTTGGGCATTCGCTACGACACCGTTCCGATCGCGCCGGCCGTCGAGGGCATCTACGGCATGCTGGCGCCGATGTTCGCCGGCCGCGAGCGCGACCTGACCGAGGAGAACGTCCAGAGCCGGGTGCGCGGGACGACGCTGATGGCGATCTCCAACAAGCTCGGTTCGATGCTCGTCACGACCGGCAACAAGAGCGAGATGAGCGTCGGCTACGCCACGATCTATGGCGACATGAACGGCGGCTTCAATCCCGTGAAGGACCTCTACAAGACGGAGGTGTTCCGGCTCTGTCACTGGCGCAATGTCAATGTGGCGAAGGGCGGCAAGGGGCCGGCGGGCGTCGTGATCCCTGAGAACATCATTACGAAGCCTCCCACGGCCGAGCTGCGCGAAAATCAGAAAGATCAGGATTCGCTGCCACCCTACGAGGTGCTGGACGACATCCTGAGTTGCCTCGTCGAGAACGAGATGCCGCTGGCGGCCATCGTCGCGCGGGGGCATGCGGTGGAGACGGTCAAACGCGTGGAGCGGTTGCTCTATCTCGCCGAGTACAAACGACGTCAGGCGGCGCCCGGCGTAAAGATCTCGGCGCGCAGCTTCGGTCGCGATCGCCGCTACCCGATCACCAACAAGTTCCGCGAGGACCCGAGCCGCATGCCGCGGCACGCAGCCGGCGCCCTGCAGTTGGTGCCGCCCCGCGCTGATGGCGGTGATGTGGGGTAGAGGGCGCGGCTTCTGGAAGGACGCGGAACGCGGATTATCCTGATAAGTATATGATTTTATTGGAATTACCCAATTTCGTTGAGGGACCCAGAAAAATCGGGTAAATTCTGCTAGATCAATGGGTTAGAGGGCTCCATGCTTGCCGAGATGTCAAACGATCAACGACGCCAACTGATCGACGCCCAGCAAGCCTTCCACGCTTGGCGGGAGGCAGACCGGGAGTTCCGCCACAGCTATCGCGGCGGGATGAGATGGCGAAGGATCGGCGGACACGACTATCTCTACCGTATCCAAGGCAAGGTTGAGAAGTCGTTGGGACCTCGCTCGTCACGAACCGAGCAGCTCTTGGCTGAATATCAAAGCCAACGTACCCGCCTCCGTGAGCGTCGGCGACGCCTCTCTGGCCGTCTCGACAAGATGGGGCGGCTCAATCGGGCGCACGGGATCGGACGAATGCCATCGACCGCGGCAAGGGTGCTGCGGAAACTGGATGAAGCCGGGTTGCTCGGTCATCAGTTGTTTTTGGTCGGCACTCACTCCCTGTACGCCTACGAGGCAAAGGCCGGTGTGCGCTTCGAGACTGATCTGACCGCAACCGCTGATCTTGATCTTCTCGTGGATGCCCGTCAGCATATGAGCTTGGCTGTTGCGGAGGATGTAAAGCCGGAAGGCATTCTCGGCCTGTTGCGGAAGGCCGACCGGACGTTCGCCCGCACCGACCAATTCCGCGCCACCAATGACGACGGGTACTATGTGGACCTAATTGCACCCCTGCGTCCTAACGAGGCCAGCGAGACGGCGATCCGCCTCGGGGATACCAATGATGACCTTGCGGCAGCGGCCATACTTGGTCTGCAATGGCTCATCAACGCACCGAAGTTTGAGGAAGTGGTGATCGGCGCGGATGGTCTACCTCTTTGGGTTTCCTGCATCGATCCGAGCCTTCGCTCTGCACAAGTTCTGGGTATCCCGGCAGAACAGCAGAGAGGCTACCAAGCGCCGACGCGATGCAGCTCAGGCGCGCGCGGTAGCATTTTTGGTCTCTGAGTACCTGAACCTCGAGTGCAAGGCCAAGGACCTGACTGCGCTGCCCCTTGAGATGATCAAGGTGGCGAAGGACTTGGTTTCCGCCGCCAGGAAGGAGCGGGATTGAGCGAGACCGCAAATGCCACTGCTGGCGGGCATCGTGGCACGGCGGCGGGTTGGCTTGCCGCGCGGTAAGCGTCACGTCCTCGAACGATTGGGTGCTTTTTGCAGCACCCACTCGCCGCAGAGGGCGGGGGCGTCCTTGTCGAGCCACAAGCCCGTATCGAACTGGAAGAACGGCGCCTGCAGGATCTCGCGCGTCAGATCGCGATCGCCAGCGAGGCAAGCGAGGAGTGCGGCCGTGTTCCTGTTCGAGTTCGCTGGATAGGTCGCAAGCATGTGGCGAATGCCTTGCTGCAACAGGCCCCAGTCCTTGGCGACGAGTTTGAACAACGTCAGCTGGTACTGCCTGTAAAGCGCGTGGGCGTAGATCCGCGGATAGATGTCGTGACGATCCGACATGCGCGGCAACGTCATGACCCAGGCTGCATAGGAAGCGAGCTTCGACGGATCACCGTTCCATTTCGGCAAGTAGTGGGCGGATGCCTCCACGGCGAGTTGGGTATTTCCGGGGAAGGCCGCAAGGCCCTCGCGAACGAGAGACTTGATCTCGGCCTCCGGCGCGCCGCGATAGACCGCAACCTCGACTATCAAATTGTGCCAGATGGGGTCTTGGGCCATGACCGCCTTGTTGACGTGGAGATAGCGCGTCACGTCGGCAAGCTCCGTCGCGTTCGGCGTGTGCCCCTCAGTCGTATTTGACCGGAAGTAAGCGACCCGCCAGTCGCCCGCCGCCCGATCGATCCGAGCCTGAGCGTTGGCGATGAGGGGCTGCGCGGATGTGGGTGACGCCGCCTGCCAGGCATCGAGTTCGAACCCCCTGAAGACAGGCAGCAGGGAGCGCTCGACCGTCAGCGCCTCCTGGTAAACCGCAGACGCCATTCTGCCGTCGACCAAAACAATGTGCTGCTTCGCCAATCGGTCGCCGACAATCTGCAATCGCTCGCGGTCCCGCCCGAATTGCCGCGCATGGCTGACGAGCAGCGTTGTGAGCCATTTGTCGAGCGGATGGTCGCCAGAAACGACGTTTCTCTGCTTTTCCGTGATGCCGAGGTCGGCCATCAGGAAATTCAACAGATCGCGACGGACGGAGTGGGCGTTCGTATCTGCCGCCAGCGCACCTTGGGCCAGACAGAGAATGCCGAGAGCAGCAGTGCAGAATTTCCTCATGACGCGCGTGCTCCCTCGGATCTCAGTGCTTCGACATAGGGCGGTTGTCGCTGGATGCCCAATCCCGGCAGGTGTGGAAATATTGAATCTGTCCCCATGCGCCCGTGATGGGACGTCCCTTGACGTTGCTGATCAAGCTGCGGGTCGCATCCTTGGCGCCCCCCGTGCAGGCGATGGCGGCGAGATACTGGATGTTCCATTGGATCGGAAAGCGACGGACGATCTCTTCGCTGCCTGTGGCGAAGCGCTGCCAATCAATCTTGAGATCGCGCACAGCCTGGTTTCCGATCCACCCCAGAACGAACCAGTATGTTCGCACGTAATAGGTGTCCTTGCCCTCTGTGGGGGTTCGCTCAGCTGCGAGCCGGGCCACCGTTTCAAGGAAACCTGCGGGGTCTTCAGAGACTGAAAGAAGCGACAGGGCACCCATGCCGTAGATATTGAGGGCCAATGGGTTCCGTCGGCTCGCCTCGTCGATCAGGGTCAGCAGCTCGACGTCGGTCGCGCCGAGCATGGCGCGTGCGCGAAGCCGGAGGATGTCCGCTTGCGCATCGCCAGGCGTCGGACCCAGGCGGTCGAGACCTGCGATCATCTCCTCGAGAAGGGCCTTCGGATCGTCTGTGTTGGCCTGGTCGGACGAAGCACCGGGCTGGCTGGAATAGGCCGTAAGGGCCCGGTTCATCAGCATCATGGCCCTGACCACATGCGGAAACGGTGACGTTGGACGCAAAGAGCGCCAACGCTCGATGGGGACCATTGCGAATTCGGAATTCTGCTTGAACTGGTAATCCCGGAAGTGGAACGCATCCAAACGCGCGTAAAGAACGCCGAGCTTGTCCACTCCGCTCAACGTAAGCTCCCAGTTCGCGCGGTAGCGGTCCATCGTGTCATCGAGCAAAGCCAGCGCTTCGGGGCGATTGTAGCGCAACTGGACAGCGGCCTCTTGGATGGCTCGGCGCGCGGCCAATTCGTCGTGCTGGACAGGACCGAGGTGGACGGTGTCGGCTGCGCCCTTGGGGCCGACGTAGGGCAGGAGGACATCCAAGGGGCTCTTTTCGAGTTCGAACTCCGCGTTCTGGAGCCGAGACCCCGCAGGCTCGTCGGCGGGTCGGGCACCCTCGAGTCCCGATTGGGAGCGGGCACTGCTCGACATCTGGAAGGCCGTCAAACAAGCGACGATGGCTATGACGTTCGTGTTTCGAAATGCCATGGGGTGACTCGCAGCTCTACCAGTGACCGCAACTTTAAAGAGGCAGTCGACTGAGCTTCGTGAAGAGCCGGCGACGAAACGTGGGACTGGTGAATGAACCGTTGCACCAACCGAGGCGATTCGTGCCGGGGATACAAAGGGCCGCGCTTGTTAGTGGACCGCTAAGGCCGCCGTGGCACCGTTGCGGGTCAACGGGGCTTGCCGGAGGCCGTCACAATGGACGTTTCGAAGCCACCGGCGCCCTGGTCGATCGATCGGGGTGGACCCGGGAGCGGCGATCTACTCAGGATCGGGGATCGCAGGCTCAGGCTCGGCGACGTCCGGGCTTGCGAGAGCGCCACCTCGGCCGAGAGCACCTCGGACGGCCACATGCTGGCCGCCGGTATCTTTTTCGCGGCCGGCGCGCTGCTGGTAGTGCCGGTCGCCATGCAACTGCTCGACCCACGATTCCTGGTCGGCGGCTTCCTCTTCGTCGGCATCGGGCTGACGGCCGTGGCCGATCTCCTGAAGGGAAAACGGCTGATCGTGCATCGCGTCCGTATCCGCATGGCGGATGGCAGTACCGAGATCTTCGCAAGCTCGCACCCTGACGAGTGCCAGTGGCTCGTGGCCACTCTGGAGGATCGGGCACGGTCACGGGAGGCGTGATCGCCTCTGGCCTTCAGGACGGCAGGGTGCCTTGGCGCGTCATGTCGGGCGATGGCTCCGTTGCCGTCTCGGGCCGGCCTTTGCGCATGAACGTAACCGGAATGCCGTGCTCGGTCCCGACCGATTGAACGCCCTGGGCGGACCGTGAGTAGCCAATAGACTCGAAGAAACCGACTGCGGGATGGAAGGCTCGGGCGGCATAGGCTTGAAAGCCGGCCGCAGCAGCACGAGCCTCGGCCGCGGCGACCAGCCGGCTGCCGATCCCGAGGCGGGCGAAGAACGGGGAGACGTAGACGGACGTGATCCGCGCCGACCGGGCCTGATGGTCGAAAGGCACCCAACCTGCGGTGCCGACCGGGCGTCGGTCGAGCCAAGCGGCGAGCAGGTCGTGGGTCTGAAGCGAGACCGTATAATCAGGCTCGTATATGCCGGCAATGAAAGCGGCCGACTGGCTCGGTTCGATCGTCCGACTCGCCAGGGTGCGGAAGGTCAGGGCGTGCAGGTGACGGATCTCGGCCCAATGGTCGAGCCCCACGCCCCGAATATCGAGGAGCGGCACACTGCATTCCGAACTCGTGAGGCTGGTCATCGAATTGCCGCGAAGGAAAGTTGGCCGATACCAATACCCTTATACTCGATTGCGGTGACATTGCGCCGACGGACTTTCAGGCAAGATTTAAAAAGCTGAACGATAATAAAACGACGTTCATCTAGCCGGCACTAGCGCTCACGGCCGCTTGGCCTGCCGTGGTGGTTGCGTCTGCGGAGCCTCGGCCTTGCGGTCGCCCTGATCGGCCGGCGAGGGCGTGTATTCCGCCTGCTTGCAGGAGCAGCCCTGGACGTATTCCTTCCGATAGCGAAATGCTGTCTTCAAGCTCGTGTAAGGGCGGCGATCCGTGACGGACACGGCCTGCTCCATCGAGCCACCCGGGTTCTGATGGTAAAAGAGGTCGACGGGAGCGGCACACTTCGACTGGCAGGCATCGATATCGCGTGAGAAATGGCTCTCGAGCGTCGAGAAGCTGATCGGGAAGTAGTAGCCGTCGCACAGACGGACGCAAACCGTTCGGTAGGTGGCGAACGGGAGGCTGCGGAACTCGTTGCCGCGTCCGCCCTGCTGGCTGTCCTCGTCCTGCCACAGCGAGGAGAAGGGGCTGGAGCTGCCTTCGCGGCGCGCAGCCTCCTGCTGGTATTGCGGGCCGCAGCGGTTGCGCGCGAGCTCTCGGATGAGGTCGTCCTGATAGCTGCGATCCCGCGAGCCGAGACCGAGCAGCTGGCGGCGCTGCGTATCGAGTTCGGCCAGCCGGCGGCGACCGTTCTCGAACTGGTTGGAAAGGTCGATGCACTGCCGCGTGCGGCGCAGTGATTTCGAAAACAGGAAATATTCATAACAGTCAGAGCGCTCGAGCTGGTTTTCGCTCGAGCGAACAGTGCGCTCGACCTGGCGCAATTCGGCCTCGATCGCCGGCAGTTGCGATTGCGGCTGAGCGTTGCCGCGCTGGAAGTCGACGAGGCGCTGCTCGAGCTGGAGGCAGATGGAGCCGCGCTGCGCCGGCGGCTGGGCACCAGCGGAGGGACCGGGATCGGGCGGCCGCCAGCTCGGCGCCGGTTCGCGGCGCACAGGCGGCGGGCGCGGCGCTGGGCCGGTATCCGACGACCAGGGCCACCAGCCGGACTGGGCTGCCGCTGGCGTCAAGAGCGGGCCCGCAAGGGCGAGCATCCCGACCGCGACCGCAAGCGCGCAAACAAGCCAGAGCCTCGAGCGCTTGCCCAGTCTCGCCACCACGATCACCCCTTCGCTCGCCAATCGGCGCACCGCGCTGTCCTATCCGCTTCCGCCGCGAAGCTAGTGTAACGCGTCTGACGTTGGTCCCGGCTCGCGGCTCGTCCCGCAACCAAGCGCCAGATGCAAAAGCTACGCTAGGCACATAGCATTGATCGTGTTCCGTTGGGTTCCGACATTTGCTGTGACACGCGCCGCGACGGGAGGCAAATCTCGGATTCGGAACACTAGACACGGCTCTTGGGCAGCATCATGGTCATGACCGAGGTGAGGTCAACGCCCGGCGACATCATGCCTGTGGAGGCGTGGCGCACGGGCATCGCGTGCACCGGTGCGCGAAGGCCGGACAACGAGGAGACGGACATGACGCCAGACGCAGCAAAACAGGCCGCCGGCGAGTTGATAGCGGCCCGACGCAGCGGCACGCCGATCGCGGCGATCTCGGCGGCGTGCAGGCCAGAGACGGCCGACGACGGGTATGCGGTGCAGAAGGCCGTCATCGCCGGCTGGGACGGTGCGGTCGGCGGGTGGAAGGCCGGCGCCACGATGAAAGCCGTGCAGGATCGATTCGGGCTCGCCGAGCCCTTCCTCGGGCCGATCTTCGCGACGACGATCATGCCGAGCCCGGCCGCAGCCAAGGCCGCGACTTTCGACCTCAAGCCGCCTGGAGCCAACGGCAAGCGCGCCGTCGCGGTGGAGGTGGAGTTCGCCTTTCGTCTGGGGCGCGACCTCGCGCCGCGTGCCGGCGGCTACACCGAGGCCGAGGTGCTCGACAGCGTCGATGCTTTGGTGCCGGCGATGGAGATCATCACGCCGCGCCTCGATCCGATTCCCGGCGGCGCACCGGGGCAGGCGCTGGCCGATTGCGGTCTCAACGGCGGCATCGTGCTGGGTGAGCCGGTAGCGGATTGGCGCGGCATCGATTACCCGGCGCTCGCGACGAAGCTGGTCGTGGACGGCAAGACGGTGGTGGAAGGCACGGGAGCGCTGGTGTTGGGGCATCCGTTCAAGTCGCTTGTCTGGCTGGTGAACAACGTCGGCCGGCTCGGGCACACGCTCGCTAAGGGCCAGATTCTTACCACGGGATCGATGACCGGCATCTATCAGGTGGAGCAGGGCGCGGAGGCGGTCGGCGACTTCGGCCGGCTCGGCAAGGTGGTCGCGCGCTTCGGTTGAGCGCGCTTGACCCTCGGCGCGACGCGGCGCATAAGGCGGTCATGAAGCGGAATACGCCGAAACCCGCCGTCAACATGTGTTGCGGCATTATTATCACGAGCTAGCTCATCGCTGGCGCGCGGCCCGCTTCTTTGCCCGTTCGACGACAGAGAATCGCCCCTCGCCAGCCGGCCGAGGGACTGTCATGTCGTTGCAGCTCTACAATACGCTGACGCGCAGCAAGGAACGGTTCGAGCCGATCGATCCGACGAACGTGCGCATGTATGCGTGCGGGCCGACCGTCTACAGCTTCATCCACATCGGCAACGGGCGTATGCTCGTCGTGTTCGATCTGCTGTTCCGCGTGCTGCGACGCACATACGGGACGGGGCACGTCACGTATGCGCGCAACATTACGGACGTCGACGACAAGATCAACGCGCGCGCCGCCGAGGAAGGCGTTTCGATCGCCGAGGTGACTGAGCGCACGACGCAGCAGTTTCACGCCGACGCCGCCGGGCTCGTGTGCCTGCCACCGACGATCGAGCCGCGCGCCACGGGCCACATCGAGGAGATGAAGGCGCTGTGCGAGACGCTCGTCTCCAAGGGACACGCCTATGTAGCCGACGGACATGTTCTGTTCGACGTGCCGAGCATGCGGGACTACGGCCGCCTCTCCAACCGGTCGGTGGAGGAAATGGAGGCCGGTGCGCGCGTCGACGTCGCCCCCTATAAGCGCAGCCCTATGGATTTCGTGCTCTGGAAGCCGTCGAAGCCGGGCGAGCCGGCGTGGCCGAGTCCGTGCGGAATCGCGGAAGCCGGACGGCCTGGCTGGCACATCGAGTGCTCGGCGATGGCGGGCAAACATCTCGGCAAGGTGTTCGATATCCACGGTGGTGGCATCGACCTCGTTTTTCCGCACCACGAGAACGAGCTGGCGCAATCGCGCTGCGCGCATGGCACGCACGTGATGGCCAACGTCTGGATGCACAACGGCTTCCTCGAGGCGGCCGAGGGCGAGAAGATGTCAAAGTCGCTCGGTAACTTCATCACGGTGCGGGAGTTGCTGGATCAAACCCCGGGCGAGGCCGGACGACTGGCGTTGTTGTCGTCGCACTATCGCCAACCTCTGCCATGGTCCGAGCGACTGGTGCAGGACTCGAGGCGAACTCTGGATCTCTGGTACGAGCTGGCGGCCGATGCCGACGATGACGGCGAGATCGCACCAGATGTGCTCGAGGCACTCGAGGACGATCTCAACACACCGAAAGCCATTGCCGCGCTACATGCGTTGCGGGCGGAGGCTGCGAAGGGGAACGCGACGGCCAAGGCCAGCCTCAAGGCGTCGGCGCAGTTCATGGGCTTCCTGCAGTCGTCTTTCGACGAGTGGAGGGCATGGCGTCCGGCGGGCGTGGCGATCGACGAGGCCGCCGTGCACGCGCTGATCATCGCGCGACTTCAAGCCCGCAAGCGCAAGGACTTCAAGGAGTCGGACAGAATTCGCGACGAACTCGCCGCCATGGGCATCCAACTCAAGGACGCCAAGAACAAGGACACCGGCGAGATCGAGACGACCTGGGAGGTGAAGCGGTGACGTGGATCACGAGCGCCGGCCCGCTCTCTCCGTGTCATCCCGGGCCTCTTGCCCGGGACCCATGGTTCGGCTCGCCCCGGGGCGCGGACCGTGTCCATGCGGGTACGCCGTGCCCAACGCCGACCATCACGACAAGCGGCCCGATGGGTCCCGGGGACAAGCCCCGCGATGACAGTAGGGGCGAGATGGTGACGACGGAGGTCGGCCAATGAAACCACCACATCCCCTGCGACCGTTTCTGCCGACGGATACGGTGCGGCTGCAGGATCTCTTCGCGCAGTCGGTCGAGGAGCTGACGCAGGAGGACTACGACGAAGACCAGCGGCTCGCCTGGATCTCGCGCGTCGCCGATGCGGCGGAGTTCGCCACGCGGCTTTCGGCGAACCTGACGCTCGTCGTCGAACGCGACGGTGAACTGCTCGGCTTCGCGAGCCTCAAGGACAATACCGAGATCGACATGCTCTACGTCCATCCGTTCGCGATCGGGGAAGGTGTGGCCACGACCCTGCTCGATGCGCTGGAGCGGCTGGCCGCAGCCCGTGGCGCCAAGACGTTGACGGCGGACGTCAGCGATACCGCGCACGACTTCTTCCAGGGGCGCGGCTACCAGCCCACGCGGCGCAACAACATTCCCGTCGACGATGTGTGGCTCGCCTCGACGACGATGACGAAGGCGCTGACCGGCAAAGCTGAGCCAAAGACTGGAGAACGGCCGTGACCGAGGCCTGGACCGGCGGTTGTCAATGCGGTGCCGTCCGTTTCCGGGTCTCGTCTCTGGCACGCGCGTCGCTCTGCCACTGCCGCATGTGCCAGAAAGCGTTCGGTGGTGTCGGTGGGTTGCTGGTGACGGTGCACGATCTCGTGTGGACCCGAGGCGCGCCGAGCCACTTCCACAGCTCCGATCAGGTGAAGCGCGGCTTCTGCCGCGACTGCGGCACCCCTCTCACATTCGAGACGGCGAACGGCGTCGACATCGCCATCGCGGCGTTCGATCAGGCGGGTGATATCCGGCCCGTCATCCAACTCGACCGCGTGAGCCGGCTGCCGTGGTTCGACGATCTGCATCGCCTTCCTGAGCCGACGCCCGAAGAGACGGCGGGCAAGGCCAGATGGTACGCGTCCATCGTCTCGCGCCAGCATCCCGATCAAGACCCCGAGCAGTGGGAGCCACCCTCATGAAGCCGCCCGAGACACCGTTTCCGAAGCACTGGCTCTATTACATCATTCTCAAGCTCGCGATCCTCGCAGCTGCGTCTGCGCTGTTCTTCAAGCTCTATGGATACTGGTGATCACATGACCACGCGCGAGCGCCTCTACCTCTTCGACACGACGCTGCGTGACGGCGCACAGACGCAGGGCGTCGACTTCTCGGCCGCCGACAAGCGGCGCATCGCGGAGGTGCTCGACGATCTTGGGCTCGACTATATCGAGGGCGGCTACCCGGGCGCCAACGACACGGATACCGAATTCTTTGGCACGCCGCCGGAACTCGCACGCGCACGGCTGACGGCGTTCGGCATGACGAAACGCGCCGGGCGCTCGACATCGAACGATCCGGGATTTCAGGCCGTCGTGCAGTCGAGCGCGTCGGCCGTGTGCCTCGTCGCCAAGGCCTGGGACTATCACGTGCGTGTCGCGCTCGGCATCACCAACGACGAGAACGTCGCGGGTGTGAAGGAGAGTGTCGAAGCCGTGCGCGGCGCCGACAAGGAATCGATGATCGACTGCGAGCACTTCTTCGACGGCTATAAGGCGAATCCCGAGCACGCGCTCGCCGTGGCCTGGACGGCCTACGACGCCGGCGCGCGGTGGGTCGTGCTGTGCGACACCAACGGCGGCACGCTGCCGCACGAGATCGAGGCCATCGTAAGAGACGTGACGCGCGTCGTGCCGGGTACGCACCTCGGCATCCATACGCACAACGACACCGAGCAGGCCGTTGCCAACACGCTCGCCGCCGTTCGCGCCGGCTGCCGCCAGATTCAAGGCACGCTCAACGGCCTCGGCGAGCGCTGCGGTAATGCCAATCTCACCTCGATCATTCCGACGCTGCTGCTCAAGCCCGAATTCGCCGATCGCTTCGAGATCGGTGTGAGCCCGGAGAAGCTGCGCAAGATTACGGCGGCAAGCCGCCTCCTTGACGAGATCCTCAATCGCGCGCCGGCCCGACAATCTCCATACGTCGGCGAGAGTGCGTTCGCGACCAAGGCCGGCATCCATGCCTCGGCGATCCTGAAGGAGCCGGAAACCTACGAGCATGTGCGGCCCGAGACGGTCGGCAACCAGCGCCGTGTCCTGGTGTCGAACCAGGCCGGCAAGTCGAACGTCGTGTCGGAGCTCGAGCGGCTCGGCATCAAGGTGCCGAAGAGCGACGAGCGGATCGGGCAGCTGCTCGAAGTGGTGAAGTCGCGCGAGGCGCTGGGCTATGCTTACGAAGGCGCCGATGCGTCGTTCGAGCTGCTGGCGCGGCGTCTCCTCGGCGAGGTGCCCGAGTTCTTCACGGTCGACAGCTTTCGGGTGATCGTCGAGAAGCGCCACAACGCGCTCGGCAAGATCGTCACGGTGTCGGAGGCCTCGGTGCGCGTGCTCATCGACGGCGAGAGCGAACCGCTTTGGTCGGTGGCGGAAGGCAACGGCCCGGTCAACGCGCTCGATACCGCGCTCCGCAAGGACCTCGGCCGCTATCAGGATCACATCCGCGACGTGGAGCTGGTCGACTACAAGGTCCGCATTCTGACCGGCGGCACGGAGGCGGTCACACGCGTGCTGGTCGAGAGCCGCGACAAGGCGACGGGCGTGCGATGGTCCACCGTCGGGGTATCGGCGAACATCGTCGACGCGAGCTTCGAGGCGCTCACCGACGCGGTGACGTGGAAGCTGCTCCGGGACGGAGCGCGGGCGGGGTGACCTCAGCCGCGGTGCGGTGGGGCAGCCACCGACCGCGCCTTGACCCTGGTCAAGGGATGTTACCGCCCACATCTCTATGTCATGGCTACGTGCGGCGATGTGGGCCGCGACATCGAGATCGAACGCGGAGCTTTGGCATGTCGATCCTTCGTCTAGTGACCGCAGCCCTCGCCGGCCTGCTTCTGATTTCCCCCGCCATGGCCGCCGACGACCTCGGCTACCGCGTGCACGTGAAGACCGGCAAATTCGAGGATGTGCGCGACGACCTGAAGGACGCGATCGTCGACAAGGGCTTCGTCATCGACTACGTCGGGCATTTCAACGCCATGCTCGAGCGTACGGCCGAGGCGACCGGCAGCGTAACGGCGCTCGGGGCGAAGTCGCCCTACAAAAATGCCGAGTACATGCAATTCTGCCCGTCGAAGCTCACGCACGAGGCCGTCAGCGCCACGCCGTTCGCCATCGCCAACTGCCCTATCGCGATCTTCGTCTACGAAGTGGCCGCCGAGCCGGGCAAAATCCAGGTCGGCTACCGGCTCCCCGTCGCAACGCCGTCGAAAGTGATGCGCCAAGTCAACGAGAAGCTCGTCGCGCTCCTCGATGAAATCGCCAAGAAGGCGACGAAGAAGTAGCCGGCGCTTCCGGCGTCTCCAAATTCGAGACGGTTCAACTTCCCGCGCGGGCCTTCGCAAAATCCGGCCTGCGCTTCTCGAGAAAGGCCGCGAACGCCTCGCGCGCCTCGGCGCTCTGCAACAATTCCGCAAACAGCACGGCCTCACGGCCCATTTGCTCGAGTGCGCGATCCTTGACCCCGAGCTTCATCAGGCGCTTGGCGGCGGCAAGCGCAGCGCGAGGCTTGGCGGCGAGGCGCGCCGCGGCCTTCATGGCCTCGGCCTCGAGTTCCTCGGCCGGCACGACCCGGTTCACGAAGCCGGCACGCAGCCCTGCCTCGGCATCGAACGGCTCACCGAGGCACAACAGCTCGAACGCGCGCTGGTGCCCCATGATCGACGGTGCCAGCAGGCTCGATCCGGCCTCCATCACCAGGCCGAGGTCGAGGAAGGGCGTCCGAAACGAGGCGCGCGGGCTCGCGTAGACGAGATCGCAGTGGAACAGCAGCGTCACGCCGACGCCGATCGCGAGACCGTCGACGGCCGCGATCAGGGGCTTCTCCAGCGTGGGCAGCGTCTGGATCAGGCTGGATGCGCCCCCAGGACGCCCAAGGTCTGTCGCCCGCTTTGCGAAATCGCCGATGTCGTTGCCGGCGCAGAACACGCCCTCGGTGCCGGTGATCACGGTGACCGCGATCGCCGGATCCGTCTCGGCCGTCTTCAAAGCATCGGTCACCGCGTCGTACATGGCGCGCGTGAGAGCGTTCTTCTTTTCCGGCCGGTTCAGTCGGACGACCTGCACGTCACCCGCACGCCGGATCTGGACCTCGTCGCTCATCGTGGCTCTCCCTTCACGCTCGCGAGCATGGTGCGGCAGTGCCACGCCGGTGTCGAGGCCTCACACGCAATCACCGCGAGCCGGGGCCCGCGGTGATCGGTCAACTCGGAAGTGTGCGTCCTACGACGATCAACACTGCCGATCGTATTTGCGGCAGGCCCAGTCCCGGCCATCCTCGCAGCGATTCCTCAGCTGGCGGCAGCTCAGTCCACCACCGCTGTCGCCGCTGTAGTATTGGCGCTCTCCGCGATAGGAGGGTCCCGATTGGCTCTTGGCGATCTCGTTCAGGATGATGGCGCCTGCGATACCTGCCGCGACGCCGCCAACGATCTTGCCGGTATGGTTGCGACCACCGCGGCGATGACCGCCATGATGATGCCCGCCGCCCCCGCGCTGCACGACAACCGGTCCGCCGCCGCCGCTTCTACCTTTGAACTGGCGCTGCTGGGCCGACGCATCCGGCACCTGCACGAACGCCACACCCATCGAGAAGGCGAGCGCGAATGCGGACAACGCCTGGAGCATTCTCTTCATTTCGGAGTATCCCTTCCGTGGTTCTGACGGTCAGTGCGGCGCTATCCACGACGCCACACAAGTCGCAGTCAGGGGAGACGAATCTTCGGTTCCCAGATATGCTAGTATTGCACGTAACATGAACGGCACCGAACATTTCTTCGGATGCGGAGCCAAAACATCGCTCCTGTGTGGCCGAGTTACGTGCTTTGGGTGCCGAGTAGCCACCAGATCAGCAGCGACAACAGCGTCGGCCCGACCAGCACCAGTCCGTAGAGCCAATAGATTCCCAGCGTCTCCCAGGCTCGCAATCTGTGTAACCTGCGCTCCGCCGTGAGCGTCTCGGCCGCGCCTTGAGAGCGGGCCGCCTCGCGCTCCTCCTCGGCGAGTGCAATCTCGTGGTCGATCGCATCGTGGTTCACGTCGCAGATGTCGATCGCGCGCTCGTACTCGCGCACCAGTTCGTCGAGTGTCATCTCGTCGAGCGTCGGGTTGTTGCGCAGCTTGCGCACGATGGCGTTCACGCGCCGTCCGCACTCGTCGAATCGCCGTGAACGCGACTCGTAGCCCTTGGCCTGCTCGACGAGGCCGAGTCCCAAAGACAGCGCGCCCGTGATGTAGCCGTAGAACTCGAGCACACTCCGGGAATGAGGCGCGAGCGCGGAGCCGAACAGCTGCGTATAGAACGGCAGTGCGATGCCGACCACGCCGGCCAGGGCGAACGCCAGCGTGCTCGCATCGTGCTTTCGCTCGAAGCGCTTGGCGGCGTTGAAGCGGGCCCGCTTGACGATCGTCCAGTCGCGCAGATAGCGAGCGCGGGCGGCGAAAAGCTCCGCGCTGTACCAGCTCTGCGGCTGGGTGGCCGGTCGTTGCAGGCGCACATCCATGACGGCCTTGGTCGCCCGATTCGGCCCACTGCGGCAAACGCCTGCGCCGGCGATAGTTCACTCGGGGCCAATCGGCGTGACAGCCGGGCACTATCGAACCACTCAGGCGACCTTCCGCACTTCGCCGGCGCGCCAGCGGCGCACGTTGCCCTTGGCCTCCAGCGTCCCGGCCTCGACCAGCGCGTAGACGCGTTGCGCCACGGCCTGCCCGCTGGCCTCCGTCCCTCGCGCTTTGGCCGCGTCGACCACCTTGGCGATGAACACGGCGACCTTGCACCAGTCCGCGTCGGCCGAAGCCAGGATCAGTGCGTCGAGTGCGTCGGGGTCGGAAGCGTTTGGCGGCGTGGTCAAGCTCTGGCTCGTTTCTCGTCAGGGGTTGCGCGAGGCATCGTCGGGTGAGGTATAGCTGCCCGGGCTGCTTTTGACCTCGGCCTTTCTCAGCACCATGGCACGGTCGGCATCGACGCCGCCGAGACAGTGCCGAGCGCGTGCGACCGGCTCCGAGCATCCCCGTCCTTCTATGGTGCATCGCCAACCTGAATTGTCTCCCTGATCTGCACAAACGAAGCCGCAGTTTTGTCCCCGCCGTCCCATCGGAACGCGGAGCGACAAGGGCGCGGAGCGGGACGGTCTCGCTCTTTTGCATGTTGGATTGGGATGCGACCCTCCCGCTCCGTTGCGCGTGACGAGGGTGGGCCCTCATTTCGGACGACCGGCCCGCGAGCCCCCGCGCATCCGTTTTCGAACGGCGGCTCCTGCCCTCGGGGTGTCTCACGACGGCCTTTGGGTTGCGAAATCCTTCGGAGGTGGCTGAGTACCTCCTACGTCTGTCCGACGCGCGCCCGTCTCCCGCAGTCTCCCAGCTCGAGCCCGAGTGCCCTCGCGAGACGGACGCCGGGACAATAAGAGTGGCGCGAGGGGAGGGGAATAACTTTCTGTTTCAGCCGCGAAAAAACAACCCGCGGTCAACTCGAAGAATTCTCTCTCTGTCATCCCGGGCCTTGTGCCCGGGACCCATTCCTCCGCTTGCTCGATGCGAACGACAAATTCGAAGCAACCGTGCACGCCCGCAATTATCGAGCAATCCGCCCTATGGCTCCCGGTGACAAGCACCGGGATGAAAACTGGTGTGTCGCCACCGGCGCTCCCCATCCCCCCACAGCACAATGCGCGCTCACTTCCTTCACCCCACACCGGGGTTCCCGGACTGGAGCCGCGCGCCATAGATCCGGGACCTTTCTCCGTGTCCGAATGTGGAAAGGCAGGATCGACGACGAAATCGTCGGTCTTGTATTCCACAACGCCGGATTGAAATATATGAAATGCTTCAATCGGCAATAGAATATTGAGTTCTTAAACATCGACTGACGGGTGCAAGAGGGTTGTGCCGGAGGCGGTGGCACTCCACCGAGAGATACAACTTCCAGCAACAATCACGAGTAAACCTTACTTAAAACGTGCATTGACGCAATCAATTTTAGGTGACACCGTAAGTCTACGTTTATATTGATTAACCACTGCCTTCCGACGATCGAAGCGGGGCATCCAGCCCGTTTTCGCCCCGTTGCGAAGTGCCGGTGGCGTAGGAGTGATTACGATGCGGCTCTCATTTCGAGCGCGCTGCAATTTCAGAACCGGTCTCGTCCCTGACGGGGAATCGACGAGCCCGCATTCCTGCACCCCATACGCATTGAAAACAGAATCGACTCACAAAACAGGCAACGGAATATTCGACTTTGAATTGCACGCCGTTATCCGAGGAGGGCGTTTCAACACTCGGGTTGACCGCGATCAAGGCCGCTATCACCAACACTTTATAGGAGGAGAGCGCGTCAGCGCCGTATAGCGCGCGTGAAACTACTTCAAACGAGTCAGTCTCGCCGAAATTGTCGGCGTTCGTGTAGCAAGCGATCCGAAAAGCAGAGATCGCGGATAGGGAGTAGGGAAAATGGAAGTATTAATCGGCACCATCGATTGCCACGGCATCGTCGTGAAAGTCTATGCCGAGCAAGTTGGGGCGAACGTTCAAATTCGACTCGACACAATTCTGGATCCAGGTGAGAGGGCTGACCTGCTCGGCTTCTTTATCGACTTCGGCAATGATGGCGGTTCGATAGAAGATGTAGTCGGTGAGCCAAACGCCAATATGAATGGTAGCGACAGTTGCACTAACGAGCAGTTCGACAAATTCGACTTTTCGATCCAACTGGGCTCCAACGGCGGCCTCGATGATTACAACGACGGTACCTTTACAATACCGAATATCACGCTTGCCAGCCTAAACGGTGCACAAATCGGCATCCGTGCACAAAGCGTGGTTACTCTTGATGGATCGGGTGAAACGAGCCTCAAGATGTCGACGATTGCAAACACCACGCCACCACCGCCTGAGGATGATCACTTCGCCGCGCGCGGGATCTCGCACGTCATTCTTCTGCTCGAAGACGAGAACGGGGCCAACCTCTGGGTCAAGATCGACGACTTCGGCGATGGCCAGTACGATCTCGACGATTGCCTCGACGAAATCCAGGATTGGATTGCCGACACGTATGCCGGCTATTCCCTCACCGGCTTGGCAGTAAAGCAAGGTGCGATCGCCAGCGTCGGGAGTGCCGGGACGGGTCCGTACACTTGGTACGATCTTGACGACAACAATGCCGATGTCGATACGAACGCGGAATTCACCGCGTTCTGGACACTTAACAAAGACAGGCAGGGCAATATCGCCGGCAGTAAGCTCGACGGCAGCATCGATGTCGTAGAGCTGTGCCCTGAGATGGCGCCTCCGCCGCCAGAGGACCTGCTGATCGCGGTGTAACCGCTTTCTGTGCCGGGCCCTTCTCGGCGTAGGCAAGAGCGATAAAACAAATGCGACAGGCTCTCGGGCCTGTCGCGTTGCCGCCGCCCGATCTGCACCTTTACCGGCATCTGAAAGCCCCCTATGTCCGACGCGATGCCCTGGCTGGTTGGGCTTCTCGCAGGTCCCGTCCAATGGCGAGACGGCCTCGCCGGCGCGATCGAGCCATGGCTGCCCGCATGGTGGCCGATTTCGCCACACGCTTCGACCAACCTCCTTCTCGCGTTTTTCGTCCTGACGGTCCTACTCAAGGCACGCGGCTTGCAGCGCGCCGAGACACCGGCCTTTCAACGGGCCTCTGCCAACCCGCCGGCACCAGCTCAAGGCTCCACACCCTTGGCCACTCACGCTGCATTGGCGGCGGCCTCCGCTCCCGACCTGCGCGCCGCGCTCAGCCCCTGTCGCTCGGCGCTGATCGGCGTGGGGCTGTTCAGCGGGCTCATCAACCTGCTGATGCTCACCGGCGCCATCTTCATGATGGAGATCTACGACCGCGTGCTGCCGAGCCGCAGCATCCCGACGCTCGTCGGCCTCGCCATCATCGCGGCGGTGCTCTACTCGGCGCAGGGCGTGCTCGAGTTCATTCGCGGCCGCATCCTCTCGCGCGTCGGCACCGCGCTCGACGAGGCCCTGAGCAGCCGCATCTTCCAGATGTCGCTGCGCCTGCCGTTGATGCAAGGCCCCAAGGCTGAGGGCCATCAGCCGCTCCGCGATCTCGACAGCATCCGCTCGTTTCTCGCAAGCAGCGGCCCCGGCGCGCTTCTCGACCTGCCATGGCTACCGCTCTATCTGGTTGTCATCTTCGCCTTCCACCCCATCCTGGGCGTCACCGCGCTCGTCGGCGCCCTGTTGCTGGTCTCGCTGACGCTGCTTACGGAGTGGCGCACGCGCACGCCGACGAAAGAGGCGACCGCGCTCGGCAACAAGCGCGCGGCGCTCGCCGATGCCGGCCGCCGTAATGCCGAGGTCGTCGCCGCCATGGGCATGGGACCACGGCTCGCCGCCGAATGGCAGGGCGCGAACGGCGCCTATCTCGCCCGCCAGCAGACCGCCAGCGACGTCGCGGGCGGCTTCGGCTCCATCTCGCGGACGCTGCGCTTCATGCTGCAGTCGGCCATGCTCGGGATCGGCGCGTGGCTGGTGATCCAGGGTCAGGCGACGGCCGGTATCATCATCGCGGGCTCGATCCTGTTCGGTCGGGCGATGGCGCCGGTCGATGGCTGCATCGCCAACGCCAAGAACTTCGTCAATGCCCGCCAGAGCTGGGGGCGTCTCTCGCGACTGCTGCAGGCGGTCCCCGCTGATGTCGCCCCGATGGCGCTGCCGCCACCCGTCGAGCGGCTGACCGTCGCCAACGTGACGCTGATCCCGCCCGGCGGCCAGACGGCCCTCGTCCACGACGTCAGTTTCACCATGGCCGCGGGCAGTGCCGTGGGCGTGATCGGCCCCTCGGGGTCCGGCAAGTCGTGCCTGACGCGGGCGCTGGTCGGAGCCTGGCAGCCGGTACGCGGGAAGGTACAACTCGACGGCGCCGCGCTGGAACAGTGGTCGCCCGAAGCGCTCGGCCGCCACATCGGCTACCTGCCGCAGGACGTGGACCTCTTCGCCGGGACGATCGCCCACAACATCGCGCGCTTCGAGGCGGATGCAGAGCCCGAGGCCATCATCGCGGCCGCCAAGGCAGCCGGCGTGCACGATCTGATCGTCTCGTTCCCGAAGGGCTACGACACCGAGATCGGGGACCATGGCGCGGCGCTCTCTGCCGGGCAGCGCCAGCGCATCGCCCTTGCCCGAGCGCTCTACCGCGATCCGTTCCTCGTCGTGCTGGACGAGCCCAATTCCAACCTCGATAGCGACGGAGAGCAGGCTCTTCAAAGCGCGATCGAAGGCGTGAAGGCACGCGGCGGCATCGTCGTCGTCGTCGCGCATCGGCCCGATGTGCTGGCCGCCGTGGACCAGATCATCAGGATGAAGGATGGACGGGCCCGTCCTCCTGTCGCGCGCGCCGACACGCTCACGCCACGCGAGGGTAAGCCGGCCGAGTTGCAGGCGGACGGCGCCCCGCGCTTGCGGCCAGCCGGCGCCGGGCTCTCGCCGGAGTCCCTGGCCAAGCTGCAGAAGGCCTTGGCCAACGCGACAGCCTCTCAAACGATCATCACCGTCGCGGCCGACCCGGCCGAGAATCGCCCTGACGCCGCGCAAAAGCCGAAGCTACGCATAGCCGCGGTCGAGAGCGTTCCACGCTCCGTGCTGACGGGACCCGAATCATGACGCGCCAGCTTCCGGCTCCGGCTCAGACGCGCCCGACCACCGCTATATCTGAAGCTGGCGGGTCGCACGCCTCGATCCGGCGATTGACCCGCGCCGGCTTGGCCATCGTCCTGCTGCTCGTCGGTGTCGTCGGTGGCTGGGCCTTCGCAACCGAGATCTCCGGCGCGGTGCTCGCGTCCGGCTCGGTCGTCGTCGACAGCAACGTCAAGAAGGTGCAGCACCCGACAGGCGGCATCGTCGGCGAGATCAACGCGCGTGACGGAGATCGTGTGCGGGCAAGCGACATCGTGGTGCGCCTCGACGAGACGATCACGCGCGCCAACCTCGCAATCGTCACGAAGAGTCTCAACGAGCTCAATGCACGCAAAGCCCGGCTGCTCGCAGAACGCGACGAGGCGAGCGAAGTTCGCTTTCCACCCGAGCTGGTCGCCGCCGCGCCAACCGACACCGAGGTCGGCTACCTGATCGAGAGCGAGCGGAAGGTGTTCCAGCTGCGCGTCGCCGCGCGCAGCGGGCAAAAATCCGTCCTCGTCGAGCGCAAGGCTCAGTTGCACGAGGAGATCGTCGGTCACGAGGCGCAAGCCGCGAGCAAGGCGAAGGAGATCACGCTGATCAAGCGCGAGCTCGAAGGCGCACAGGAGCTCTGGCAGAAGAACCTGATGCCGATCACCAAGCTGACCTCCCTCGAGCGCGAGGCGACCCGCCTGACGGGCGAACGGGCCCAGCTTCTCGCCAACATTGCGCAGGCCAAGGGCAAGATCGGCGAGATCGCGATGATGGTGCTGCAGGTCGACCGCGACGCCAGCAGTGAGGTCAGCCGCGAGCTGCGTGAGATCGAGGCCAAAATCGGCGAGTTGACGGAGCGCAAGATCGCCGCTGAGGATCAAATGCGCCGCGTCGATATTCGCGCCCTACAAGACGGCATCGTTCACCAGTCGGCCGTGCACACGGTCGGCGGCGTGATCTCGCCGGGTGAAGTCCTGATGCTGATCGTGCCCGGCGCGGACAACCTTGCGGTGGAAGCGCGCGTCGCGCCCCAGGATATCGATCAGCTCTGGATCGGCCAGCCGGCGTTGCTCCGGTTCAGCGCCTTCAACCAGCGCACCACACCGGAAATTGCCGGACTGGTGGAACGGATCTCTGCGGACATCACCAAGGAGGAGCGGTCGGGACAGACCTTCTACACCGTCCGCATCGCGCTCCCGTCTCATGAGGTCGAGCGGCTCGGCAACGTGAAGATCGTGCCCGGCATGCCGGTCGAAGCCATGATCAAGACGTCAGACCGGAAAGTGATCTCCTACCTCGTGAAGCCGCTGCAGGACCAGATCGCGCGCGCGTTCAGAGAGAAGTAGCCCGTCTCCGCGGCCTGGTCTGGTCCCTGGCCCGAACTCCCTCGTCGCCTCGCGACGCACCCGAGCACGCTTAGTCCTGTCGAACCGATAGCGACCCGGCGCGGGGTCGGGGTACCGCCGGTTCCAACTCACGGGGCGGCGACCTCGAGGCCTCGGACGGCGGAGTGATCGCTCGTCCCCCATTCGACGAACGGATCGCGAAGTCGGCCAGCGTGTGTCTATCGAGCACGGCGACGAAGGCTTCAGAAGCGCCCCCCAGCAAACGGTTCACCCCTCTCACCTCGACGCCGCTCGCATCATCGATGGCACTCGCGTCGACATCGAGTTCGACATCAGTACTCTGCAGGGCCCGGAAGCGGGAGGCCACACGCATCGCGGCGGGCTAATTGGTGAGAATGAGCTTGCCGCGCGACGTGATGCGCAGCCGGTAGTCCTGGCCGTCGTGTTCGATGATGATCTCGCGCGCTTCCGCGAGAACGTCCCGCAACCGGATTCGCCGCGGCGTCCCGGGTGTGGAGACTTCTGCCTCGCTGGCCGCCCCGTCTTTGGCCATAGCGTCGCTTCCACCGTTGCCCCTTCGGATCGAAGTCGCATCCTGTATTATACTACACGAATTTTATCAAGAAATATGATCACTTCGGATCCGAAGATCGAGCCGCATCGAATTGTATACGTGGCATGGATGGAATAAGAGTCGTGTCCTGGCAGTCAGCGAAAGAGGGATCATCAGGTGGCTGAGAAAAAGAAGGACGTTCTGCAGCCGGTTGATGATCAGGCACGGCGGCTGGCGAAGACGCTGGTTCGCAGCAGTCGATACGCGACACTGGCGACCCTGGAAGCGCTCGACGGGTACCCCGCGGCCAGCCGCGTCAGTCTCGCGACAACGATGGGCGGTAACCCGGTTTTCCTGATCTCGGGACTTTCCGGGCACTTCGGGAATCTCACGGCGGAGCCGCGCTGCTCCCTGCTTGTCGGAGAGGTGGGCAAAGGCGACCCGTTCGCGCATCCGCGGATGACCCTGATCGGCCGCGCGGAGAGGATGCCGGATGGCGAGGCGCGCGACCTGGCGAAGGCGCGTTTTCTCAAGCGCCACCCGAAGAGTGCCCTCTACGCCGATTTCCCCGACTTCGCGTTCTGGCGCTTCGCGACCGTGCGTGCGTCCCTAAACGCCGGTTTCGGGAAGGCGTATGCCCTGCAGCCAGCCGATCTCGAAACGCTTATGACCGAGGCATTGGCCGCACTCGAGGCCGCCGAGGCCGGTGCGGTCGCGCACATGAATGAGGGTCACGCTGACGCCGTCGAGCACTATGCGAGCCTGCTCGGAGAGGATGCCGGGCGCTGGCGGCTCGCCTGCCTCGATCCCGAAGGCCTGGACCTGACGTGCGGCGACGCCGTCACTCGCCTCTGGTTCGATCGGCCGCTGTCCTCCGCAGCTGATCTACGCCCAACGCTGGTTGCGCTGGCAAAGCGGTGAAGTGCCAGAAGTGCGGTCAGCTCTTCCAGCGGAAGCGTACGGGGACGACGAACTCGATCGACTCACCTGGCACGGTGTCCGGCGGCGGTGGCAGAGGACTCGCCCTTTGCAGCATGTCGACCGCGGCTTGATCGAGGGTCTCGACGCCGGAGCTCTTCACGACAGCAGCCCGCACCAGGCGTCCCCCCCTGTCGACGGCGAACGCGATGCTCACGATGCCGTTCTGGCGCGCCTCGCGGGCCTTTTCGGGATAGCGCTTGTGGCGGTTCATGTGTGCCACGAGATCCCTGTGCCAGTTTACGATCGTGGCCCGGTCGAGGCGCGAGAGGCCTGAATTCTGTCCCTTGGGCGTTTCGGACTTCTCCGCTGCGTTGTCGATCTTCTGGGGCGCCGCCGCTTCGCTCGCCGCGACCCGCGCCACGGCAGGCGCAGCCTTGGCCTCAGCCGGCGTAGCCATGGGCTCCTGGACCTGCTCCGTTGCCGGCTCCACCTGCGGCTTGGCTAGACTGTCCTCCGGCGGCGCGTCGGGCTGCATGGGTAACGGAGGAGCCTCCGATTGTTGCTGCATGGCTGCGGATGCGACCTGGGGTGCCGAAGCGGCCACAGGTGCAATCTCCTGGCTCGTTTTGCCGATGGCGATGTTCGCTTGATCCTCGTCGGGCGACGAAGACACGTCGGACAGCTCGAGAATGAACGCGCCACCGGCATGGCTTTCCAAGTCGTCGATCGGCGCCGGATTGAACATCCAGGCGATGGCCGCCCCCTGGACCAGAACCACGAACGCAAAGGCTGCGACCCATCGGGCGATGCGGTTGGAACGGGACTCGAGTTCCATGATCAACGGCCTTCCGACGGGGCCTCGGTGTGCTGGCGTGAGACACCCTCGAGGGCGACGAGGCCAACTTTGAGATAACCGGCACTCCGCAGTTGATCGAGCAACTGCAAGACCTCGCCGTAGGGCGCCGCCTTGTCGGCTCTCACGAGCAGGCGGGCCTCGCGCTTGCCGCTCGTAACGCCATCGAGCTGCTCGATCAGTTGGCTGCGGGCAACCACACTCTCGCCGATCGAGAGCGTGAGGTCCGCCTTGAGGGTCACGAATAGTGGCTTCTCCGGACGGGGTTGCGGCGACGCTGTTGCAACCGGCAAGTTGACATGCACATCGACAGTCGAAAGCGGCGCAGCGACCATGAATATGATCAGGAGCACCAGCATGACGTCGATGAACGGGGTGACGTTCAACTCACTCACCTCGTCGTCATCGTCGAGGTCGTCCAAGTTGTCCTTGAGACCGCCCGCCACGCTCGTCACTCCGCCGCAAACGCAAGGTTCGGAAAGCGCTGCTGTCCCGAATGTCCTTCCATCTCACGCGAGGCGATGCGCTCGACCTCGCCGCGCGTTTCGCGGACCAGCCGCCTGAACGTCGCGATGCCTTTGCCGAGGTTGTTGTAGAGGATGACGGCCGGAATGGCGGCCACGAGACCAATCGCAGTCGCGAGCAACGCCTCGGCGATACCGGGCGCAACGACAGCCAGGCTCGTAGTCTGCGCCTTCGAGATCCCGATGAAGCTGTTCATGATGCCCCAGACGGTGCCGAACAGTCCTATGAACGGAGCTGTAGCTCCGACGGTGGCAAGGAAGCTCATACCGCCGCGGACGTCGCGGGAAATGCGGGCCTCAATCTCGCCGAGCCTTGAGTGTATCCGCTCGACCGCGCCAGAACTGAGGAAGCCGCCCAAGCCCCGCTTCTCGATGGCAACCACATCGAGCATTGACCGAGCCAGTGACCGCGGATGTCGGACCGCGGCGAGTGCCGGCTCAATGCACGGCATTGCGATGATGGCAGTCAACTCCTTCGAGAGCCGGCGACGATACATCCAAAGCTGAATCCGTTTGGCCGTCCAGATCGTCCAAACGAGAAGGGATGCCGCAGCGAGCCCAACCATGACCGCCTTCACGACGAGATCCGCCGCGAGAAACATGCCCAGCGGCGAGAGATCGTGCGCATGTCCGTCGGTCGATCTGGGCGGCGATCTTTCCTCGGTCGCCCTAGGAGGCAGCGCTGCAGCGGCCAACTGATCCGCATCGATTGCGGGTGCAGCGCCGGGCGGTTTCGTCGGCGCGGCAGGCATACTGGCCCCTTCGGCGCTCTGCGCCACGGCCGGTGCCTCCGTTGCGACCTGGGCATGCCCCGTACCCAACCCGAACAGCACGACGACAATCATCGCCGTCACGACCGAAGCCCACGCCGACGGTAGGCGGGTGCTTCCCGCCGACCTACGCGACCTATGAGGATCTGGCGTTACGATCAGCCTGCCCATCATCGCCATCGATCGTCACCTCGGAGGGAGCTGCAGACCGCCTGCGTCATGCGCGAGAAGAAGGCGCTCGCTCCCGATGCGGCTACTCCAAGCGCCTCAAAAAACTTACTGACAGCCGGTTTGGGCTGCAGAGCACAACCCGGTGTGCCGCTGACAGTCGGCGCAGCACCCGCGTCTTTCGACCACGCCGCGCGACAGAGCCAGCTACGAAGCCTCGAGGATGGCCCGGAGGGTCTCGAACTTCGCGATTTGCTCCGGCAGCAACTTGCGATCCTTGTCTCGACGCACGAATACCTTGAACATCGCCTCGCCGGTGCCGTTGAAGAACTGGATCGAACACGAATGCCGCCCCATGAACGGGCGCGAAACGAACGCGATGCTCTCACAGGCTTCGTAACGGATGTGGCCGCCGATCGGGCTATCGCCGTGCAGATTGTAGTAGCCGCGGCCAACCGATCCCGGCGGGATGCTTCCGGCGCACTCGAGCACGATGTCCGGCGTGTGTACGATGAAGAGCACCTCGCCCCAGGTCTCGAGATCCGTCATCACATCCTGAAAGAGCGTCCCGGAAACGATCGTCCGGTGCTCCGTCGGCAGTGCCGCGACCACGTCAATGGTCGACACGCCGTGTTCCGCGGCGATCCGTTCCAAAACCCCGTCGGGGTTCTGCGCAAGCCTCTCGGCAAGCCATCGCGCGACTGCCTCAATCATGGAACGTCACTCCGGCACTCAGGCTGCGGCACTTCTTTTGCCGTTCGCGTCGATCTCCTGCAGCACGTGGAACCCTTCGAACTCAGGATGACCGAGATAGTGCGGGCGAATGGCACTGCCGCCTGCATTGGCGTGCGCCTTTCGGAATTGCTCGGACTTCGTCCATCCCTCGAAATCATCATGCGAGCGCCAGACCGTGTGCGACGAATACAGCACGTGATCCTCGCGTTGCGGCCCCCTCAGAAGATGGAATGAGACGAAGCCCGGCAACTCGTGCAGGAAGCTCTCGCGCGTCATCCAGAGCGACTCGAAAGCCTGCTCGGATCCCTTCGCGACCTTGAAGCGGTTCATGGCGATGTACATGGAAGTCCCGTTCGACAGATGATGTCGGAACCTAGAGTTTATTCACTATAATAGTCAAGAATAAAAGTACGCCCCGGCGGTGCGACGCCAAGCGATGTCAGAGCCGTCAGATGTGGCAGATGAGCCACCGACGGAATTGGCAGTCAATACCCCGACATCTATTTATTGACTTACCGGGTAATGTTGAACAACCCTTCATCAAGGTTCGCGAAGCCCGGCACGCCGTCACGGTGGATCGTTGCGTCGGCACGCAGAACCGCCAGCCATTCGAGCCGGTGCTCGGAAAGCCAGCCATCGAATCCTATTCATCGGTTGAGGGGGAGTCTGATGAGCACATCAGATCGAGCATCACGGCTGGTTGGGCCCTGTGGGGTTCTTGGGCAGCCATTGGTTACGACGTGCAGCGTGCTGGCGCTGTCGGTCGCTTTGACTACAGCAGCAACGGCGCAGGCGACCAGTCCAACCTTGCCGGAAGTGACGGTCGAGACGCCGAGGCCACAGCAGAGCGCTCCTTCGCGGAAGGCACCCGCGAAGGCATCCGCGACAAGGCGTGCGCCGGCGCCGAAGCAAGTCGCCCGACCAGCTCAGACGCCTCCGCCTCCGCCTGCCGTCGAGTCCCCTCTACAGCCACCGGTGACGGTCGAGAATGCCCCGACCGGTCAGGCCAGGGATGCCGCAATTCAGGCTGAAGTCTACAATCAGCCCGGCGCAGTGAGTTCTGCTGGATCGAGTGAGATTTCGACGTTCGGTCAGTCCGACCTCGGTGACGTACTGCGGAGCATCCCGGGTACATCGGTTCGCGAGAGCCCGAATAATCCTGGCGTTGCCGTCAACATTCGTGGGCTGGAAGGCTCCGGCCGCGTCAACATGATGATCGATGGCGTGAGGCAGAACTTCCGCTTCACAGGCCACGAGGCGCAGGGGTTCGTCTACGTCGATCCCTCCCTGCTCGCCTGAGTGGACATCGCGCGCGGCGCGGTTTCGACAGCCGGCGGGGCGGGTGCTCTGTCCGGCGCGGCTAATTTCCGCACGCTGGACATCATCGACGTCCTGAAACCCGGCCAGCTGGTCGGAGCCCTCTCGACCGGCTCGTGGGGAACGAATGGCCAGAGCTGGACCGGCATGCAAGCCGGCGCCGTCACGAACGGCCGGGCTGACTTCGTCGGCGCGATCAGCGGCCGAAACCCGGAGGACTTCAAGAACGGCGATGGCCTCACGGTGCCGTTCACTGGGCAGGATCTGACGTCCGGGCTCGTCAAGGGCGAGTTCCTGCTGACGGAAGAGCAAAAGATCAAGATCGGCGGCGTCTTCTATCGAAACGAATTCATTGCCAACTCGTACTACCAGACGCTGGAGTCCGCCATCTTCACGGCCAACTACCACTACAAGCCGGTTCACACGGAGATGATCAACCTCAAGGTCAACGCTTATCGCAGCGACGTGACCATGACGTATCTGCGGCCCTTTATCGTCTCGCCGTTCTTGGCGGCGGCTGGCCGCGTCATCCAGGACGTGGTGTCAATCCGAGCGGCGAAAGCAGCATTGCCGGCGCCTTTTCGTCGACCAAGTTCAGCTACGGCATCTTCGACTTGATCACCGGCCTCAGATACGACCACTTCACCTTGGAAGGCAGCGGGTCGGTTGCCGCCAATGATCCCCTCGGATTTCCGACAGGTCCTTTCACCCTGGATCGCAGTGAAGGCCGCTTCAATCCGAAGGTGACCGTCGCGCTCAATCCGACGAAGTGGTTCATGCCCTATGTCACGTACGCCGAAGCGCTGCGCGCGCCCACGGTGAGCGAGACGCTGATGGGTGGAAACCACCCGGGCACGGGGCCTGCACAGTCATTCTTCCCGAACCCGTTCCTCGAGCCCGAACTCCAGAAGGGCTGGGAATTCGGCTTCAACACTTCAGTCGAGCACATCTTCACGCATCGCGACCTATTCAGATTCAAAGCCAATTACTTCAACCACGACATCGAGAACTACATCACCGCCTGCTTCGGCCCGACCGGAGGGACCTACTTCTGCAACAACACCGGTGTCTCGAAGGTCCAGGGTGTGGAACTGCAGGGCATGTACGACACCGGTTTCTTCTTCGCCGGCGCGTCGTACACTTGGTCCGACTCCGACCTGCCACCACAGGTGAACGGCCTCGGCGGCCAGAGCTATCTGCCCGAGCACGTGGCTTCGTTGTCTGCCGGCGTGAGGCTGTTCAACGAAAGATGGACGATCGGCGGCCGCGTCTACTATGCCTCGGAGGCCTTCGTCGGGCTCGTGAACAATCCCATAAACCCGTTTACGGACGGCTACACGCTTCTCGATCTCTACACCAAGTTGAAGATCACGCCGGACATCGAGATCGGTGCAACCGTCACAAACGTCACGGACGAGGCCTACACGCCGGCCACTTCGACGCCGGGAACCGGCGGCTTCGTTGGCGATACAGGCCGCGGCCGGACGGCCATCTTTACGGTTCGCGCCCAGTTCTAAGTGGCACCGGTCTCTTATTTCGATGCCCCCAGGGGGCGCTGCATCACGTAGCCCCCCAATCTTTAGTCCGTCGTTCGCCTGCGATATCGATTGTATTCTGTACGAAAAATGAATAGTTAGTGTGAGGCACTGCCGCGCGAGACCATGCGCCAGACACGAGACACAGCTGCACAGTGAGACCGATGAAGCGCTTCTCGCGCTGACACCCGATGTGGTTCTGACCATGCGCCGCGAGGGCGCAACCGACAGCGCGACCTTGATCGGATCCCTCCCGGGCTACAAGCAGAGCCCCGCCGGCAAGCACGGCCGTCTCATCGAGATGGATGCGGGCTATCTGCTGGCCTTCGGACCGCGGACACACGAAGCGGCCCGCGAGCTGATGGCCAAGCTCTACCCGGCCCTTGCGAAGCAGGACAGATAGTCGCCATGGCAACCGGCACCGAAGCCGACGCCGCTAGGCTCGACGACGGCTCGTCCACACGCGATGTGTCGGGCGGACGTCTGCTCCTTCTGGCGCTGGTCGCCCTGATTGCGGCTGCGCTCGTCTCGATGGCGACGGGCTCGACGGGCATTCGCCTGACAGCCTTGCCCCAGGCCTTCGCCTCGGCATTCGGCAGCAGCAGCGATGCGGAGCATGCCCGGGCAGCACTCGTGCTCCTCGACCTCCGGCTGCCGCGCACGCTCCTCGCCATTTTCGTCGGCGGTGCTCTGGCCGTGGCCGGCGCTATGATGCAGGGGCTGTTCCGCAATCACTCGCCGATCCAGGTCTTGTCGGCGTCTCGTCGGGCGCGACACTGGCCGCTGTCGTCTTCATCGTGCTCGGAAACACGTATCTGGGAGGCTGGCACGCGTTGATGGGCATCTATGCGCTTCCCGTCGCCGCATTTGCAGGAGGCCTGATTGCCACTGTCGTGCTGATGGGAGTGGCTTCGCGGCACGGGGGCACCGCGATTGCCACGCTGCTACTCGCTGGTATCGCGCTCGGAGCCTTGACCGGCGCGCTGACCGGCATCCTCGCCTACATCAGCAACGATCGCGAACTGCGCGACCTCACACTCTGGAGCATGGGATCGTTCGCCGGCTCGAGTTGGTCGAAGGTCCTGGCTATCACGCCATTCGCCTTGATCTTCCTGGTCGCCATGCCCGGGCTGGTGCGCGCGCTCAACGGGCTGCTGCTCGGCGAGGCCGAGGCCTATCACCTGGGTATCGATCTCGAAGCCGCCAAACGGCGTATCGTGGTGCTGACCGCACTCGCCGTCGGCGGCTCGGTCGCCGTGGCGGGGATTATCGGCTTCGTTGGCATCGTGGTCCCGCACCTCGTGCGCATGATTGCAGGCCCGAACCACCGTACTTTGCTGCCGGCATCAGCATTGCTTGGCGCTGTTCTGGTTCTGGCGGCGGACGTCATTGCCCGCATCATCGTCGCGCCGGCGGAACTGCCGATCGGGATCATCATGGCGATCATCGGTGCACCGGTGTTCCTGAACCTGATCCTGAAGCGCTCGTCCGGCGTGGTCCTGTGATGATCGCGGCATGCGCGGTTTCGTTCGCAGCGTCTGGGCGCCATCTGGTTCAGGCGATTGATCTCGACGTCAGGCCTGGCCGGCTGACGGTGATCATCGGACCGAATGGCGCAGGAAAATCGACACTGTTCCGGCTGCTGACGGGCGAGATCGCGCCCACGGCCGGTCAGGTGACGGTGGGCGGCGAGGACATCAAGCGACAATCTGCTTTCAACATGGCGCGGGTCAGAGCTGTGGTGCCGCAGCACACCGTGCTCGCGTTTCCGTTTGCCGTCAGCGAGGTGGTCGAACTCGGCGTCACCGTCCCCGGACTGATGCCGGCCGGCCCTGGCGCGCAGCGACTGGCGCTTTCGATGCTCGACCGCGTCGGCCCGCGGGCACTCGCCGACCGGGCCTATACGACGCTCTCGGGCGGCGAGCGCCAGCGTGTGCATATCGCGAGGGCGCTCACGCAACTCGCGGCCGCGGACCGGGTCAACCGGCTGGAAGAGCTGGAGGGCCCAGCGTCCACGCTGTTCGTTGACGAGCCGACGTCGAGCCTCGACATCGCACACCAACTCATGGTGCTGGAAGAACTGAAGCGCGAGGCCGCGGCGGGGCGAGCCGTGCTCGCGGTCCTGCACGACTTGAACCTCGCTGCTGCGAACGCTGATGAGATCGTGTTGCTGGCGGACGGTCGTCAGCTGGCGCGGGGCGGGCCGGCCGACGTCATGCGAGACGAGCTCCTCTCGATGGCCTACGGCTGCGAGGTCCGGCTCAACAGGACGCCCAGCGGCGGAGTGCCCTTTCTGCTGCCGCAGGTCTGCAGTGCCGCTCGTGGCGAGGCGACAATGCTCCGCCCGGCGGCCGGTCGATGACGGCTTTCAAGTCACAGCCTTGGTGGCTTCCTCGGAGGCCATGCCGAAGCGCAATAGATTGCCGTGAGGATCATGCAGGTAAAATTCCTTCATGTTCCATGGCGGCACCGAAAACTCGGATAGCCGCGGCACACCTTTCCTGACGAACTCCTCGTAAAGTCCGGCGATCTGGCCGCCGCGGATGTAGCTCGACGTACTCTCTGGAAAAGCCTGATTGTCGGCTTTTCAGATATGGACCTCCATGCGATCGCGCCGAACGATGAGATATGCGTCTTCCCTGTAGATTGCCTGAAACCCGAGATTATCGATCTAGAATGCCCGGGACTCGTCCAAGTCGAGTAAGGCGAGGATGGGTATGGTTTGCGCAGGATCTTGCATGCGGTCTTCAATATCGGCTCTTTCCCGTTTCGAGTTCCACGACCTGCCAAGGCAACTCACGTAACAGGGAAAGCCTGGTGGGGAAGTTTTCCTTCGAGGATCCCTTCGATCGCCAATGCGAAGCCAGCCGCGAACAAGACGACAACCGTCGCGAAGGCCAACGCGACGGCGGCCATTGCTAGGGGTGTAAAATGCTTCGGTCCGGACGCGTCACGCTCGGACGGGCTATCGAGCAACGACGTCGCGAGCCGGTCGGCCAGGCTGACGATCCCCTTCGGTACGGTGCGCGCGGTCTGCCATGCGACGCGCAGCGACGAGGTCGCTCGTCTGTGTGAAGGGGGCTCGCCAGGGGTCGGTTGGCTGCTTTGCAGCTCGGGCTTCGCTAACAGGGGGTGGTGGATGCCGAAACTGACCAAGCGGCTCGTCGAGGGGGCCGAAGTCCGGGACGCCGACTACTTCGTCTGGGACGAGGACCTGCCCGGCTTCGGTGTCCGCGTCATGCCGAGCGGGCGACGGGTCTACGTGGTGCAGTATCGGGCCGGGCGACGGCCCAGGCGGATCAGCCTCGGTCCGAGCACGGTTCTCAGCTGCGAGCAGGCCCGTACCCGCGCTATGAACATTCTGGCGGCGGTGCGTAACGGGCTGGACCCGGATGCCGATCGCGATGCCATGCGCAAAGCTCTCACGGTCCGACAACTGGCGGAGCGGTTCGACCAGGAGCACATCGCGATCCGCGTCAAGGCGACGACGGCCAAGGAGTATCGGCGCAATCTCGACCGCTTCATCCTGCCGGCTCTGGGACACCTGCCAGTCACGGCTGTCACGCGCGCGGACGTGGCCAAGTTCCACCACGATCTCAGGCACATTCCCTAACAGGCCCACCGCTGCGTCGAGGTGATCTCGAAGATGTTCAGTCTGGCGGAGCTCTGGGGCCTCAGGCCCGACGGGTCGAGCCCCCGAAAGTACATCAAGAAATATCCGGAGGAGAAGCGGGAGCGGTTCTTGGGCGCCGGCGAGCTGCGCCGCCTCGGCGAGGTTCTGCGCGAGATGCAGGACGAGCGCATCGAGCGGCCGTCGGCCATCCTGGCCGTGAGGCTGTTGATCCTCACGGGCTGCCGCCTCGGCGAGATCATGACCCTGAGGTGGGACCACGTGGATGTGCCGGCGACGGCGCTGCGCCTCCCGGTTTCCAAGACGGGGGCCAAGACGGTTCTGCTCGGGCAACCAACGGTCGAGCTCCTCCTGTCTGCAGAGCGCACCGAAGGTAACCCTTGGGTGATCGCTGGCACGATCGAGGGGCAGTGATTGAGCGATCTACAACCATTCTGGCAGCGTGTCAGGGCGCGCCGGCCTGAAGGACGCCCGGCTTCATGATCTGAGGAACACGTTCGCGTCGACGGCGGTTGCTGCAGGGCAGGGGCTTCCGATGATCGGGAAGCTGCTCGGTCACACGCAGGTCCAGACCACGGCCCGCTATGCGCATCTGGCGGCTGACCCTGTGAAGGCGGCCGCCGACAGCGTCTCGGGTGCACTGAGCCAGATGCTAGGCTCGGATGACTTGCTGCCCTCTCGGGCTTCTGCTGATTGACGCGACAGCTTGATGGCCCGCTTGGTTCCCATTTTGCAGCTATCTCTGGCGCGAAAGTGCGCGTCTGACTACGTCCCGGACATTGCTGCCGGCCGACCGGCGATTGCCGATCATGTTGACACCGCATCAGGCCGCTCCTGTAGGAACCCAGCCTCTGCCCGCCGAGCTCCACCGGTCGATTGCATGGACGTGGCACGCAGGATTTGCGCTATCCTCGTTGTTCGCCGTCGGAGGCGACTACGCGTCCAATCTCGAACCAGGAGACCGCTATGCCCGAGAAGACCATCCGCGTCGGCTTGATCGGGGCCGGCGGCAACACGACCAAGCTGCACATTCCAGGGCTGAAGAAACAGGCCGGCGTCGAGATCGTAGCGGTCGCGAACCGCACGCGCGAATCGGGCCAGCGGGTGGCATCCGAGTTCGGTATCGCCAAGGTGCACGACGACTGGCAAGCACTACTCGACGACGACGACATCGATGCGGTGTGCATCGGCACATGGCCCTACATGCATTCGACCTTGCTGATCGCGGCGCTGGAAGCGGGCAAGCACGTGCTCTGCGAAGCGCGCATGGCCATGGATCACGACGACGCCCGCGACATGCTCGACGCGGCGCGGCGGCATCCGGCGCTCACGGCCCAGATCGTACCGGCGCCGCATACGCTCGCCTTCGACCGGACGATCGCCGAGATGATCGCGGGCGGCGCCATCGGCGACCTCATCACCATCGATGCGCGCATTGCAGCCAACCGCGCCTATCCTGACGGCTCGGCCAAGCTGCACTGGCGGCAGAGCCGCGAGCTCTCCGGCGACAACGTCATGAATATGGGCATCTGGTACGAGGCCATGATGCGCTGGGTCGGGCCGGCGAAGTCGGTCATGGCAGTCGGCCAGAACGTCGTACGTCACCGCCTCGATGATAGCGGCCGCCGCGTGGCGATCGAGATCCCCGATCACATCGACATCATCGGCGCCATGGCGCAGGGCGGACAGATGCGCTTCAACGTGTCGAGCGTGCTGGGGCACGCGCCGGAGCTGGCGGACGTGCTGATTGCCGGCACGGAGGGCAGCATTCGCCTGCACCAGCCGGTGGGCGGCTCACTGCAGCTGTCGGCCGGCAAGCGCGGACAGGCGGCGCTGGAACCGATGGTGATCGATCCGTCGAAGCGCGGCGGCTGGCGCGTCGAGGAGGAGTTCATCAACGCCATCCGCGGCAGGGAGCAGGTCACACACACGGACCTTGCCACCGGGGTGAAGTACATGGAGTGGACCACGGCCGTCAGCCGGTCCCTCGCCGATGCGCACTTGGTGACGCTGCCGCTGTAGCGGAGCTGCGGGCGCGAATAGGCTCGTTTTCGCATGAGACGCCGTCCGAATGCAGCGCCCAAGGGTGCGTCGAGCGCTGCTCCCACGAGGACAGTCTCCTACACATCCGGCCCGATTCCGTTGTGGTGAAAGAGCAGACGATTACGGATCTTCGCAGAGAAAAGTTGTCTTATCCCACAAGGACACATCGCGGGGCGACGGATTGGCGGCGCGTTGGCCGTGGGACCACGTCCGCTTGAGCAGCTGCAGCATTCTTGTTGCGGTGTCGTCCACCCAATGTGCCGGGCAACGGGCAGTAAGAGTTGAAAGCGGGAAGCATCCCCGTCTCACAATCGAGAGTGAGGCGCCAGATCAGCCGGCACCCCACTCACGTTGTCATCAAACCCAATCATCTCGGCCGTAGCGTTCCACCTTCCTGGCGCGGTGGAAACTGCTGCATAGACTCATAGTGCTCGGCGAGGATCTCGCGAATCTGGAGGCCCAGATACGACTTGCGCATGGCGACCAGGGCCGAGCGATGCCCGTCCCGCTGCTCGAACGGGTCCATGCGCAGGTTGAACATCAACGAGCTCTCGACAAAGGGATCGAAGAAGCCGCCGCGCGTCTTGAAATGGCTCTTCCACGGTCCGAAGCGCAGCGCTGTCAATTCTTTCTCATTGTACATCAGGTGGACGTTGCGGTTCGACGGCGTCTCGCCTCGCCAGTGGCTCAGATTGTCGATGCCGTCAATCTTGACCTTATGGCTTTCCAGAAGTTGCTTGCGTACATCGTTTGCACCGGCTGCTCGCGCCAGCGTAGTGAACAGGTCCATGTGGGTCTGGATACCGTTCGATGTCGAACCCGGTTTGATGACGGAAGGCCAGCGGACCAGCATTGGCACCCGTACGCCACCTTCCCAAGTCGTTGCCTTCTCGGAGCGGAACGGTGTCGTGCCGCCATCCGGCCACCATGCGGCCATCGCTCCGTTGTCAGAGGTGAACATGACGATAGTGTTCTCGCGCTGACCGGTCTCGTCGAGCTTCTTCAGTATGGCCTCGACCTGCCGGTCGAGTTCGATCATGCCCACGCCGTAGATATCGTCGCCAGACGAGAACTCTTGCGTCAAAAGGCGGTTCTCGGGACGGATGTATGTGTAGATGTGCATGCGTGACGGCGCGTGCCAGACAAAGAATGGCTCCTTCGCCTTCGCGGCATCGTCAATGAACTTCAGCGTGCGTGCGAGAAATTCGTCGTCGACCGTTTCCATGCGCTTGCGCGTCAGCGTCCCGGTGTCCGTGCAACGCTGCTTGCCCCAGGCACCAAAACGTGGATCGGCCGGTGCGGGGTTGTCGTGAGCCATGGCGACGCAATCCAGCACGCCGCGTGGTCGGTATTTGTCGTTGAACGCTTTGTCCTTCGGCCAGTCCGCATCCTCCGGCTCGTCCTCGGTGTTGAGGTGGTAGAGATTACCGAAGAACTCGTCGAACCCATGCACCGTCGGCAGGTGCTCGTTGCGATCGCCGAGATGGTTCTTGCCGAATTGGCCGGTGCGATAACCGAACTGCTTAAGCACGATGGCAAGCGTCGGATCGCGCTTGTCGAGGCCGATCGGTGAGCCTGGATAGCTGACCGTCGTCAACCCGGTGCGTATCGGCATCTGGCCAGTAATGAACGACGCGCGACCGGGCGTGCACGTCGGCTCCGAGTAGTGATCGGTGAAGAGCATGCCCTCCTTGGCGATCCTGTCGATATTCGGCGTTGGCACCATCATGCCGTGAGAGTAGGCACTGACATTTGTGATGCCGACATCGTCCGGCATGATCATAATGATATTGGGTCGCGGGGTTTGTTGCGCGACGGCCGGAGCACCAGCCAGCACACCCAGCAGTGCTACAGCTGCCGCACCCACACTTGGTCTTGTCCCTGACGCCATACTTCGCCTCCTGCGCGCTGTTGCCTGCTATTGTTTCGAAGGAACTTCGGCAGCAATGCGCCGAATTGTGCGAAAGCCGATGTGAGATGTGCCCACGTCTGTAGACGCCGGCTGGCGCCCACTGGGCCGGTATCTGAAACAGAAGTTGTCGGCACAAAGGTGTGAGCCACCTTTGACGACTTTCATGTCGCGCTGCGGCCCGCGCTGGTCGCGATAATCGTCGCCTGTGATTTCCCAGACGTTGCCCGCCATGTCCCAAAGGCCGAAGCCGTTGGGGTCGTAGCAACCGACCGGCGACGTACCCTCGTAGCCGTCGGCGATCTCGTTCGAGAGTGGGAAAATCCCTTGCCACGTATTCGCCTGCCATTTCCCGCTCGGGACCTTTTCATTTCCCCAAGTGTATTCGTTGGCGTCGAGGCCCCCACGGGCGGCGAACTCCCATTCGGCCTCGGTCGGGAGATCGTTGCCTTTCCATCTGGCATAGGCGAGCGCGTCCTCGTGGGTCACATGGACCACGGGATGACTCATTCGCTTCGCGATATTACTGCCTGGTCCCTCGGGTTGGCGCCAATTCGCGCCGGGCGTGTAAGCCCACCATTGAGTCATATCCGACATGCCGGAGACGTTCGGCGGCGTCCTGAAAACGATGGAGCCAGATTTCAGAAGATCGGGTTGGGCGCCCTTGTATTTTTGCGCATCCACCGGTCTCTCGACCGTTGTAACATAGCCAGTCGCCTTCACGAATTCAGCGAACTGCGCGTTCGTCACCTCGTGGCGGTCAATCAGGAACGCGCCGACCGAAACCCGGCGCGCAGGGCGTTCCTCCGGATGGTGCCGGTCCGACCCCATAAGGAACTCGCCGCCCGAAATTCTGACCATACCAGCGGGTGAACCGTCCGTGGTTTTGGGGACACCCGAGTAGGCGGCGCATTTTTCAGACTGCGCTTCAGACACGCCCTGGGGCTGACTGCCCCGTTGTCTCGCCACCGCGGCCAAAGCGGCAACTCCAAGCAGAAGCCCTACCGCTACACTGCTGCAAGCCTTGACCGTCGGCCACGATTCGGGACGCACATACATAGGGGAAAATGCCCTCTAGTACTTCAAGGACAGAAGAACACCGGTGGCAAGCCAAGTCGTAGCGTCGACACCGGGCAGTCGTTTTATGCCTTCACCAGGCATCGCTGCCGAGCCCCATAACGCCATCGATAGGTTATTGTTGAACACATGGGCCCACTCCGCGTAAACCTCGTCCGCCAAATGGGCGTTCGCAAAACCGTTAACGAGCACGGGGCCGCCTGACGTCAACACCGGCCGTGTCGCTTGGCCAAATTGCGTGGGACTGAACAACTCGTTCGCGCGCGTGTGGATGTACTGGAACTTTACGAAGTCTTTCTGCGATAGAACCAGTTGCAACGTGGCGCGATGATAAGCGACATTGGAGTTCAGGAAATTGAACGCGCCGTTGGCTCCGAACCACCAATTGTCGAGACCGTTCCCATAAAACAGCGGATCGAAGCGCTCGTACCGCGACGTCGCGGGGTCGTCACCGCTGAAACTCGCGTAGGCGTAGCCGAGCGCCGGTGTGTATGGCAGCTGCACGAACCGATAGCCCGCCTCGGCGTAATAAGCATGGGCCTGCATATCGATGCGCTCATTCCGCTCGAGAGTGAACTCCCCACGCAGCCAAGAATTTGGAATGCCAAAGTTTGTCCCTTCGATTTCGGCATATCCATGGAGGGCTTCCAGACCATCCCTGCCGTTCTCGATACCAGGCTGGAAATCGGGAAAGGGAGCGCTCGGCAGCGGATAGAACTGCTCGGATTGAAGCACCTTGATGCCAGACAACCCGACGCGGGATTTCTGGCCCCACTTGTATTGCACCACGGTTCCGGCGAGCTTGGTCTCTGTATCGGCCGAGTCCAGCTCGTTCGGATCGAGGTAGAAGCCTTCAAGGGCGAAGCCGCCGATCGAAAACTTGCCAACGGTGGCATTCGTCCAGGCCTGCCGCGGCAAGATCCCGCCCGCTCCCCGCTCGAATCCGTTCCCCGCGCCCTGCCAGATGAGCATGCCCGTGCCGACGGTGTAGTTCTGCTGGCCCGACGAGATATCGATGTTCAACTGCTCGGCTGGACGCACGGTCCGAAATCCGACGAAAGCGTTCTCGAGACTGAATTCCCCCTGGTTACTCTGATCGAAGGCATCGGCTGCCCACGTCCGTGAGGCCCCGACGCTCACACTTCCGTAAAGGTCCAGAACGGAGCCGAGGCGCCAAGTCATATCGAGTCCGGGCTCGAACCAGGATTCACCCCAGGCGCGTCGCTCGCTGAAATCTGGATTTGGGTTGAGAGCTGCGAGTCCGAACCAGGTGCCTGACGAAGCGAAAAATGAGTGGGTTGTCTCGAAGCGCGCTTTGACCTTGAAGCCATCGCGATCGACGATCACCATTGGGTCGGCGCCTGCTGCAGGCTCCTGCGCCTGCCCCGCGCTCGCACTCAAGCTCAACACGGCGATAGCGACCGCACTCCGAGCGCGCCTAGACCATGATGATGCAGGAGTGCAGTGGAGTTCGCTTTTGATCGTCATCAGAAGATCTGCCTGATCCCGAGATTGATGCCGAACTCACGCGAAGTATCGAGGAACGAGGTTCCGCCGCGAACCCAGACGCCCGTCGAACGACCGAGCATCTGGCCGATCTCTAGTTCGGTATCGACCACCTCGGGTTGCGGTGATTCCCACGATTTAGTGTACTTGACATCGCCAAGCAGCCACCAGCCCTTCGGATCGGTGTAAGCCATGATGAAACGGGGCTGGCTGTCGTTAACTGCTGCCCGCTCATCGTCCCCGGCGAAGGACCAGAAGTGCTTATAACCCGCGAAGGCAAAGATTTGCGGCGAGAACGCGTAAACTGCGCCGATGACCGGGTTCGACTGCCATTTGCCGCGTCCCAACGTGTCATCCGAAGCGGTAGGTGCCACCAACTCGGCGCCTGCGAGCACCGAAACCTGACCGAAGCTCTTGACGTAGCGCAGCCGCGCTTGCAGGTCGCCCAACCCAGCCTCCTGAAGCCCGAACCCCTTGTAGTGGACGAGAGGAGCCTCAACGTTGAAACCCCATTCTTTGTTGAGCGCCTGATCGTACTTGAACGTTAGGCTGTTGACCGCGGCGCCGTGCTCGAAGCCGTCATGCTTATAGAGAACCTCGATTTTTGTAATGTTGTCTTTCGGATTTACGCCCGGTGCACTAAAGCCACTGCTATCCTGCGCAGGGGCAGACAAGGGCAACAGCGCAACCGCGAGAACTACGACGACACCCAGCTTTCGCTTCATGTCATTCCCCCATCAGTCATCGTCGCATTGACTAGCATGGGCGCTCCCCCCTTCCTATGGAGATGCGACCCAGTTTGGGTCCACATGTTGCTGCAGTAGCATCGGCTGACGGAGCGATTTTAGTGGAGCTAGACCCCATCATGATCGACGCGGATACCATTCGTCAGAACTTCGGCACGGTATGGCCAGCGCACGTTGAGGCCCTAACTCGTTTCCTCATTGCGTGTCGCCATCACATGGATGGCGACCTTGATCGACTGCTGATCTTGTGCGTCATCGGGGACCGCACGCTCTCGCGCGGGCGGACCCCGCCGGAAATGACGTACGACGACTTCAATGACGAGAACCGTGAGCCGATCGAGCCAGAGGGCCTCAACGCGCGATCAATCGCGGACTTCAGTGGCATTCCACGGGAGACGGTCCGGCGAAAGGTGCAGGATCTGATCGATCTCGGATGGGTGGAGCGGCATGGCAACGACCTGAGAGCCACCGACCGAGCACGCATCGATCTCATCTCACTGACGGAATCAAGCCTAGACTACCTTGTGAGCATGGCGGGCATTTTGTGTGCAGCGCCCTCCCACGCCTCACCGACAAGGCGACGCGAAGAGGGGAACGCATGATGCGTTAGCACCCCATAATGGGTCAAAGGACGATTGATGCTCTCGGCTATCCTCGATAACGAAAGCATCAGAGGACCAAGTTCGCGCCGAGCGACTTGGGCTGCTCGATGCGCATCAATTGTAGCCTTCCGCCTTCTCGGAGATCTTGCGCGATGCACCGCAGATCCTTTCTGGTTTCAGCGGCGAAGATGGTCGCAACCGGTGCCTGCTTAGGCGCCAACCCTATCTGGTGCACGAGCGCAATTGCGGCTAACCCGGCGGAACGCTTCAGGCAGATCGCCGACCAGGCGGCCGAGGAGGAAGCCTATGCGACTGGGCTCGAGGCTTATCTCTATGGATACCCACGGGTCGAACTCGCTCGCCGGATTTACAACGAGACACATCGTGTCAAGGCCGACCAAGTTATCTACGCACCTCGCAACCAGTTCTTTTATTTCGACAGACTGAGCCGACCCGGCGATGGATTGATCATCAAGGCACCTAACAACGATACCCTTTACGCATCGGCCTATCTCGATCTCCTGGATGGTCCTGTAGCACTTCACGTTCCCGAGGTGGGGCACCGTCATTACGTAGCGTTGATCGTGGATGCAGCCGGCGGCGTGGACAATCGGCTCAGTCGATCGGTATCCGGCGCTGGAGGGGTCACATATCTTTTCGCAGGTCCGGAATTCAAGGAGCTCATTCCTGCCGGCGTGAAGATGGTCCATGTCGCGACGAATGATCTTTGGCTGCTGATGCGCCTGACCTCCGACGGTTCGATGGACGATCAATCGCGCACGGCCCTGTTGTTGCGAAAATTCACACTGATGACATTCGGCGACGGATCAGCTTTGGATCGAGTGCCGGGACGCAATGCCGATGTCCTGCACCAACCACTGGCGAAGCCGCTTGATCCGATGGGGCGGCTCGAGTTCTTTGGCGTTCTGGCAGAAATGTTACGTCGCAATCCCGTGCCTGAACAGGATCGTGGTCTGGTTGAAAGATGGCGCCGCATCGGAGTCGGCGGGGGGCGTTTTGACGCCGGCAACGCAGGCCGGCCCGTACGCCGCGGCCTTGAGCGAGCGATTGTTGCTGCCGAGAAAATCATCGCTGCAGCTCAGTTCGGCATCGCCATCACCATCAACGGCTGGAATTACTCTGACAAGATCGGGCGGATTAGAAACGATTGGGCGCTGAATGCGGCTATTGCGCGCGGCGGCTACGGAAATCTTGCCGAGGACTCGGTCTATCATCAGCGCAGTCTCGATGCGTCCGGCACGCCTTTAGCCGGAGCGCGGCGCTACACGATAACCTTCCCGGAAGGGCAATTGCCTCCCGTGAAGGCGTTCTGGTCACTCACTGCGTATGACCAAGCGTCGTTCGATCTGATGGAGAATGAAATCAGCCGCTATTCGATTGGCGACCGGACGCCCGGATTGCGCCGCGGCTCGAATGGCTCGCTCACCATCGCAATTCAGCATCAGCCTCCCGCCGATCCAATCCTACGCGCCAACTGGCTACCGGTCGGAACCGGCGCGTTCTATTTGATCCTGCGCACGTACGATCCATCCCCCGAGATCGCGAGAGGCGAGTGGGGACCGCCGGAGATCGAGGTGCACGCTTAGTCTTTCTCGAGTCCGCTTCCCCATGGGTGCCCGGGCGCCCCACGTGGCTTCATTGCACCCGCTAGTCAGCCGCTGAGCGGTCAATGTGGCATCGGAGCAGCGCTTACGATCGAAATCAGACGTGCGGCGCATCATCCACCTGTATGCCCGAGTCTGCTTTATGGCCCGTCTCGACGGACGCACTGCGGCAGGTCTTGGATCACTGCGTCGTTGTGTCTGGGGCGATCATTCTCAGCCCGGCTCTACTCTGCGCGCAGATGTCCGCTGAGTGAGGTATCGCGTCGGCACCGCACGGCCGATCTTTGAACTATTCGTGTCCCTTGGCGGATGTCTTCAAACTCTGCGTTGCGTCGGTCAACCCATTGACGAAGCAAGAAAATGACCCGGATCACGGTTGAGCCTTGGCTAACATCTCGCGCGTGGAACAGTCGAAGGGCAGAGGAAGTTGACGTGAGCGTCATCGTTGGGCGTGCCAGTCTGGACGCAGTCGGCAGCTACCGTTGATCCGCCGATAGCGGACGAGAATAGAGGGGTATCGGGTCAGGCAACAAGGACGCCCCGATCCAGCCTGGTGTGGCCGAGGTGCTTCGCTTCGTTAGCCTGTTGCGACATGGGAAGGGACAGGTCTGGTAGCCACGACGAACGGCCATCTTCGCTTCGCCTTCCTGCGTCTATGATCCGGTATCTGATTCGAGAAGCTTCGCTGCAGGGGCAGCGAAGTAACTTGGAAGGGGCACCCATGAAAATGTCAGCAGCCATCCGGACAACTTTGATCGCTATGGTCGCAAGCGTCTGCCTCTCGTCACCGAGCTTCGCCGACAGCGGGACGGTCAAGCTGACAATTTACAAGGCTGGATGGGTCATCGGTGCGTCCGGTGGGCAGGGCACCCTTCACTTCCGCGGAAGGCGCTATTCCCTGACAACAGGCGGTTTGGACTATGGTCTCGTATTCGGCGGATCGAAGACGATACTGCATGGTCAGGTGAGCAACATCAGATCGCCATCAGACATCGAAGGGGTGTACGGCGCAGCGGGAGCTGGTCTAGCCGTCGGGTCCGGCGCGCGCGCCATCGTATTGACCAACCAAAAGGGGGCAGTGCTACAGCTCACGGGAACGCAAGTTGGGTTGATAGCAAACCTGGACCTAAGCGGGCTAGCGATCACATTAGACTAGCGTCAGAACCCGACCCGCCTTCCCTGCACGAGATCCGCCGACGCCATGAGCGCCACTCGGCCACGTTTGCTACGCCTTCTCCGTCAAAAACGACCGCCTGAAGATTAGCCCGAGCCACGACGCCATGCGGACAAGCGGACAAGCGGAAGTTGCGAGGCTGACGTCTTCCGCTCAAGGATTATCGGTTTTGAGCGTCAGCTCGACCTCCGAGAGCGGACTCGGCGAGCCGGACAACAGCGAGGAGCAGCTCGACAGTTGCGACGGTCGGAGACCAATCATAGATCGCCTTACGCAACGGGCCATTTGATGCCATCGCGACCGCAGTTGTGTGTGACTGCCGGGGACGGCTCGTTTATGGCCAGTGGTCATTCTTCAACATTTGCCACCGGTCTTCACGCCTTCGAACCGCTCACTCCGGCAGGCGGGCCTTGCGCAGCGCGCTGACCAACGTTGAGGCGTAGGGCTCGTGGCTGAGACGCATGAACCTCATCCAGTCCGAGATAGTGAACTATATCCGAGGCCATTCGCTGTTTTTTGGACGCTCTAGGCAGCCTCAATAATCGCAGACGCCGAAAGGATTGTTCGACGTTCTCGTAGCATTGCACTCGCCACGCGCTCCGAAGTGGATAGGCGCGGAACCGATCGGTCGGGGATCTGTTCCTACTGTGACAGCCCCTGCTGAGGCCAATCATGCTTTCACGCGACTACGAACTCAGAACTGAAAGATCATCCGCTGCGTACCTGATCTATTCGAGCGTGATGCAGTTTCCGGTGGTGTGTTTCACACTCGCTCTGCTGTGTGACATCACCTACTGGCGCACGTCGAACCTCATGTGGGTCGAATTCTCCGCGTGGCTCCTGCTCGCGGGTATCACGCTTGGCGTGGTGGCTACGCTCGTGCGTTTCGTTGTTCTGGTGACCGACCGAGCGGCACGTCGAAGCAGCTTGGCGTGGCTCCATTTACTCGGCCTCATGCTGATACTGGCCCTCGCCTTCTTCAACAACCTCATTCATGCGCGCGACGGCTGGACCTCGGTAGTTCCGTGGGGGCTCATCCTGTCGGCGCTGACTGTGCTGGCCATCGCGCTGACGGGCTGGCTTGGCACTGCGTTGTTTACATCTCGAGTTGATGGAGCTCGACGCCATGCATAGGCGGCTTGTTCAGAGAATTCTCACTGGCTTTGTGACCGCCGCGTGCGCAATAGCGCTCGCAGGCTGCGGCGAAAGCGAATCTGTCGACGCCACCCAGCAGGTTGGTCCAAATCCGGTACTTGCAAAGCCGACGCCGGGATTGCTCGCGGACATGAAGATCGCCGAGGTGGTTGGATGGCAGGACGGCCAGACGCCGACCGTCCCGGACAACCTGAAGGTGACGGCCTATGCCAAAGACCTCGCCCATCCGCGAACGGTCCACACGCTGCCGAACGGCGACGTACTCGTGGTTCAGTCGCGCGGTCCGTCCGGGAAGCCGATGCCTCGACCAAAGGACTTGATCCGCTCGTGGGTGATGTCGTGGGCGAAAGGGGGTGGCTCGGATAAAGAGAGCAACCTGATCACGCTTCTGCGCGATACGAATCGCGACGGCATCGTCGACGCGCGACACGATCTCCTCACCGGTCTTCATTCACCCTTCGGGGTCGCCTTTGTGGATGACACGCTCTACGTTGCTGAGGCCGATGCCATCGTGTCCTATCCCTATCAGCTTGGCCAAACGTCGATCACTGTCGAGCCGACCATCCTGACCCCGCTCCCCGGCGGTCCGATAAACCACCATTGGACGAAAGACCTAGCCGTCAGTCCGGACCGTCGCTTCCTGTACGCATCGGTCGGTTCCAATTCGAACGTGGCAGAGCGTGGACTTGAGGCCGAGAAGGGACGGGCGGCGATCTGGCAGGTCGACCGCGAGACGGGAGCAGCGCGCGTATTCGCCTCGGGTTTGCGCAATCCCAACGGGCTGACAATCCATCCGACGACAGGCGTTCTCTGGACGGTCGTGAATGAGCGAGACGAACTCGGATCAAATCTCGTCCCCGACTATCTGACTTCGGTTCGCGAAGGCGGCTTCTACGGCTGGCCGTGGAGCTACTACGGCGGTCATGTCGATGAGCGCGTCCATCCGAGGCGTCCGGAGATGGTGAAGAAGGCCCTTGCACCGGACTACGCGCTAGGAAGTCACGTGGCCGCGCTTGGCCTGGCATTTTCGCACGATTCAGCGATGCCGCCCCAGTACGCTCGAGGTGCGTTCGTCGGGCAGCACGGCAGCTGGAACAGGAGTGTGTTCAGCGGTTACAAGGTGATCTTCCTCCCGTTCGAGAACGGAGTTCCGGCCGGCATGCCGGTCGATGTCGCCACGGGCTTCCTCGATGGCGACCAGGCCCGCGGTCGTCCCGTCGGTGTTGCAATTGACGGCACTGGCGCACTTCTCATCGCTGATGACGCTGGCAACACGGTGTGGCGAGTGGCCTCGGCCGACGGCTCGATCACGACCGCTCCGATCGGATCGGATCGCCTCGCCTCGAGCGCGCCATCCAGCGCTCCTGACAGGGAGAGCCGCCGACAAGGTCAGGCGCTGCCGCCGACCGAACCCGGACAACGCACGAGCGCACCCTCTCCGACGGAAGTCGCTCCCGCAGTGCTGCCTCGGCCCGACCGGCGCGACTGATTACCCGTCCAGCTAGCCAGGAGACTTGGAATGCGTCTCTATCGTCCACTCGTAGCATTCGCCTTGTTGGCGTTGCCGAGCTACGCCGCGCAAGCACAGAGCTTCGAGATCGGTGGGACGTCGCGGTCGCTCATGGCGGAGGTCGTGACTACGTTCGATGAGCCGTGGGCAATGACGTTCCTGCCCGACGGCAGCGCGCTGGTGACGACCAGGACCGGCAAGCTGTTCCGAGTGTCAAGAGGTGGAGACAAGACCGAGGTCGAGGGTGTCGGGGCCGTCGCTTACGGTGGCCAGGGCGGCCTTGGGGACGTCAAGTTACATCCTGCTTTCGACACGAATGGCCGTATCTATCTATCGAGCGTAGAGGCGTCCGAAGACGGGCAGACGTTCGGCGCCGTCGTGACCAGTGCCAAGCTCGAGATCGGTGTCGGGCAGTCGCGGCTCGTCGACAAAAAATTGATCTGGCGGCAGGAGCCCAAGGTCACAGGCAGGTCGCATTTCAGTCACCGTCTGGCATTCGACCAGGCAGGAATGCTGTACATCAGCTCGGGCGACCGTCAAAAGCTCGATCCGGCTCAGAAATTTGCGACGGACCTCGGCAAGGTGATCCGGATCAACGCCGATGGCGGCGTACCGGATGACAACCCTTGGCAGGATCGCGGCGCGGCCGCCCGCAAGTTCTGGTCGATGGGCCATCGCAATGTGCTTGGCCTGGCGTTCGACAAACAAGGCCGGCTTTGGGCCCACGAGATGGGTCCGAGAGGGGGCGACGAGCTGAACCTCATCGAGAAAGGCGCCAATTATGGCTGGCCGGTGGTGTCCAATGGCACCCATTATTCGGGCGCTCCTATTCCCGACCACGAAACTCGTCCGCAGTTTGCGGCACCGAAAATCAGCTGGTCACCTGTAATCTCGCCGGCGGGCTTCGCCATCTACGATGGTGAGATGTTCAGAGATTGGCGGGGCAATGGATTTATCGGCGCTCTCACCGCAATGGCGTTGGTTCGCGTCGAGATCGCGGATGGTTCCGCCATCGAAGCTGAACGGTTCGAATGGGGCAAGCGTATCCGCGAAGTGGAACAGGGGGCGGACGACGCGATTTGGATCCTGGAGGATGGCGCAGGAGCGCGCTTGTTGAGGCTGACGCCGAGCGATTGATCGCCAGAGCAATAGTCTGAAGAGAAGTAGATGGATGGAGGCTGACATGACGTGGACGACACCCTGTTGCGAGATGCACAACTGCGGAATGGAAGTGAACATGTACGCCCCTGACGAGGAGGGCGAGGTGCTGTTTCGGACTGCACGCCTGGAAGCCGAACGTGCTGAAGACCCCTCGGCATCGGAGCCCGAGGCGCAGGTCCTGAGATGATGGGCTTGGTGTCGCCTTGCGCTTCCTAATCCTCGGCGCGGCGGCCGGCGGCGGGCTTCCACAGTGGAACTGTGCGGCCGGGAACAGCCGTCGGTTCTGGTTGGGGGAACCGGGCGCGGTCGCAGCGACGCAGTCGTGCGTGGCAGTGGGGATCGGACGCGGGTGGGCATTGCTCAATGCCTCACCTGATCTCCGGCAGCAGATCATAGCGCAGCCGGAACTGCACCCGATCAGGGCGGCTGGGTCGTCTCCGAGACGCAGCCCGATCCGGAGTGTTTTGATCACTGATGCCGACATCGATCACATCGCCGGGCTTCTGACCTTGCGCGAGCGGACGACCTTCACGCTCTTTGCGACGCGGTCGACACTGGTCGGCTTGCAGGCCAACCCGATTTTCAATGCGTTGGCGTCAGGGGTCGTGGAGCGCCGTTGCCTCGCGCCCGGCGAGCCGGCCGAGTTGGTGGACGGTGTGCGCGCCGAACTCTTCAGAGTTCCCGGAAAGATTCCGCTCTATCTGGAAAATCCGGGTCGATTGCCCGCAACCGACGCCGAGACGGACGAGACGGTCGGGGTTGAACTCACTGACGGAAAGCGCAAGGCGCTCTACATACCGTGTTGCGGCAAAATTACCGAGGCTCTCAGGGCGCGCATTTACGGCGCGGATTTGCTTCTATTCGATGGGACGGTCTTCCACGACGATGAACTGATCCGCGAGAATGTCGGGGAAAAAACCGGACGGCGCATGGGCCATTTGCCGATCGCCGGTCCCGATGGATCCATCCAGGCGCTGGCCGAAGTTGCGGTGGGACGAAAGATCTACATTCACATCAACAATACCAATCCGATTTGGCGCCACGACAGTCCGGAGCGACATGCAATTGCGGAGTATGGGTGGGAAATCGCTTTTGACGGCATGGAGGTCACGCTGTGAGTTCAGAGATTCTCACCGCAGATGCCTTCGAGGCTCGGCTGCGTTCGATGGGGCAAACGATCTATCACCGGCACCATCCCTTCCACCAACGCCTGACCAGCGGTAGCTGCTCCATCGACGAAGTTCGTGCGTGGGCGCTCAACCGCTTTTGCTATCAGCGCACGATTCCGATCAAGGATGCGACGATCCTTTCCCGTCTGTCTGACGTTCGCGACAGGCGCATCTGGCGCCAGCGCATTGTCGATCATGACGGCGATCTCGATGACGCGCCGGAAGGCGGGCTGGCGCGCTGGCTCGCGCTGACCGATGCGCTCGGCTTCGAGCGCGAATACGTCGTCTCCCTGCGTGGCGTACTGCCTGCCGTGCGCTTCGCATGCGGCGCCTATGTAGATTTCGTCGCGACCCGCCCGGTACTCGACGCGGTTGCTTCAAGCCTGACCGAGATGTTTTCTCCCGACACCATTCGCGAGCGCGTCCAGGGGATGCTCGCTCACTACGACTTCGTCTCGCCAGACGCGTTGGCCTACTTCCGGCATCGGCTCACGGAGGCGCCGCGGGACGTCAATTTCGCGCTCGATTATGTGAAGGCGAATGCGACGACGGCGGAGGCGCAGACGCGCGTCATTGCGGCTTTGCAGTTCAAATGTGAGCTGCTCTGGGCGCAGCTGGACGCCGTCGAGCACGCATACAGTCTTCGCAGGCCGCCACCAGGCGCCTGGATGCCGGGCGCTGGCATGATGCGCACTGTGAGTTGCAAGCCATGAACATGCTGTCACCCCACCACATCGTGTGCCTTCCCAGCGGATCGCGCCTCCATAGATGCCATATTCGTGAGCGCGATTTCCTGCTCGCGCCCGAGCGCGCCATCGAACTCGGAGCTACCGCCCATGCCGTGCTGTCCCGTATCGACGGCCGCCACACCATTTCCGACATCGCCGGAATCCTGGCTCGTCGCTACGACGCGCCCGTCGAGCAGATCGAGACCGACGCCTGTGCTCTTCTCTCAGAACTAGCCGTTGTGCGCGTCATTGATATCTGTGACGCAGGCACGTCCGTCGAACATGCAGGACGGGTGCGGAACGAGGCTGCCGCTGCCAAGACGAATAGCCATACGATGCTCCCGCGACCCGACGGACCGGTTCCGATCGCGTTGCTAGCCGAGCTCACGCATCGCTGTCCGCTCCACTGCCCCTACTGCTCCAACCCTATCGAACTCACGCGGCGCAGCCGTGAGCTCGAACTCGAGATCTGGCAGTCGGTGTTCGAGCAAGCGGCCACTCTCGGCGTTCTGCAGGTGCATCTGTCCGGCGGCGAGCCGGCCCTCCGACAAGATCTCCCGGCAATCGTCCGCGCGGCACGAGAAGCCGGGCTCTACACCAATCTGGTGACGTCGGGCGTGAGGTTGGAGCAGGAAAGCTTCTCGGCTTGCGTGGACGCGGGACTGGACCACGTGCAGCTGTCGGTACAAGCACCCGACGCTGAAACAGCTGACTGGCTGGTCGGTCGCTCCGGAGCGCACGACACCAAGCGCGAGGTTGCCCGCTGGGTCGTCGCAGCCGGCGTCCCCTTGACGATCAACGCTGTGGTACACAGGTACAATCTCGATCATGTGGACGCGGCGATTGAACTCGCGGTCGCTTGGGGAGCGCGACGGATCGAGATCGCGCATACGCAGTATCACGGCTGGGCCGCCCGCAACCGGAACGCGCTCCTGCCGACGCTCTCGCAAGTCGCGAGGGCAACGCAGATCATCCAACGACAGCGGCAGCAGCTTTCCGGCGTCCTCGCCGTCGACTACGTCAAGCCTGACCACTTTTCGCGGTACCCGAAGGCATGCATGGGCGGTTGGGGGCGCACCGGCCTCAACGTCACACCCAACGGCATGGTTCTGCCTTGCCACGCTGCAGAAACCCTGCCCGGCCTCGCCTTCGACAACGTGCGCGAGCGGCGTCTCAATGACATCTGGTACTTCGGCTCCGCTTTCACGGCATTTCGAGGAGACGCATGGATGCAGGAGCCGTGCAGGAGCTGCCCGCGCAAAGAAGTAGATTTTGGAGGATGTCGATGCCAAGCCATGGCCTTGGCAGGGGATGCGTCAGCTACAGACCCCGCGTGCGAAAAGTCGCCATTGCACCTCGCCCGTCGTCAAAGCGCGCCCGACTCGACCTCGCGACCACAATTTGTGCACCGCCGCTTCGCTCGATCGCCTTAATAACTCGATGCTGACCGAAGGGCGAGAGCTACCGCGAGCTTGTGCGCTGGCACGATAGGCGCAAACATTCAAGACGTATTGGCGCTTGGTGAGGCCAGCAAAGTGGCTTGGCAATGAAGAGCGAGTCGCGCCGGCGACGGCGTGAACGAACGGTTTGTGAGGGCCGACAGCACGTAATGCAGACGGGTCGAACCCGTGATCAGGACAACAGCCGTCCACAAATGGTCCTCAACGTCGAAGCAACCGACGGCCGGTCCCCGGTCACCGCGATGATTGATGGAGCCCGCTCAATTTGGTGTGTCCAGACCGCGAGCCGAGAGATGTCCGCTGTCGGAGGTGGACCGCCCAGTCGCTTGGATGATCACGGGGCGGATGATAGCCATTCCTCAATGGCGGCTTTCTCTGCATCGCGACCGCCACGCCGTTGTCGCAAAACGCTTTTGACCCACTACTGACCTGAGCAGGTGCAGCATCTGCAACGGGCGGCCGAACGCCCTGCAGCGATACTAGACAACGAATGCTGAAAGTAATCAGGGTGGGCACCATCGCAAATTTTAGCTGCGTAAACTCCCACAGCAGACACACTTGTTACCGTCGAATGGACTGGATCCAGCATCCGATGAAGCATCTTGCTGCACCGCCGCCTCATGGCATGAGGCGCAGGGATCTCGCAGTCTCAGAGATCGGGCCGGTCAATTGTCCAGTCGATCGTCGGGATGTTGGGCATCTCGCGGCCGTCATCAACGCCGATCTCGACCTTGATGATCGCCTCCAGCTTGGCGTTCATTGCTGCCAGTGCCTCGCTGTTCGCGGCGCGATCGAGGGCGAGGTTATTCATTTCCGTCGGGTCAGCCTTTAGATCGAACAGCTCCACATCGTTCCACTTGAACAACTCGTCCAAGTTTTTCGGAGCGTTTCGCTCGAGCGGAGAGAAATAGCGAGAGAACTTGTGGCGCCCATCGAAAACGGTGCGCATGCTGCCCCGCTTCTTCATGTCAGGCCTGTAGCCTTCCTTGATGAGTTGGATGATGGGCTTCCTGCCGGCCATCTTCGCTTCGGCGTTGATGCGGAAGACTTCGCTGTCGTTCGTCGCGAGGCCGCTGTAGGTGAACAGAACGCTGTCACGAATGTCGTTCGCGCGAGCCCGGCCTGGGTTGGTGAAGACCGAGCCGAAATCCTTACCGGGCAAGTCACGCCCCGCGTATACGCTCGCCTGGTCTTTGCTTGCACCTGCCATCGTCAGCAGGGTCGGCACGAAGTCGATGTGGCCGGTCAGCGCCCTGCAGTCCTGCCCGCCCTTGACGTCCGGATGCACGAGGTACATGGGCAAGTGCAAGGCTTCCTGATAGGCGAACGGGCCTTTGCCGCGAAGCCCGTGTGCGCCGGCCGCCTCGCCATGGTCGGACGTGAAGACGACGATCGTATTGTCGTCCATTCCGAGCGCCTCAAGCTCACGGAATATCCTCAGGAGCTCGGCGTCGACGGCGCGCGTGCAGTTGATGTAGTAGTCATTGAAGCGGCGCCAGCGGTCGCGCTCGGGCGGTATAGTGCCCAGCACGTGCCCCCACATCTTGATGAATTCGGCGTGCGCCTTGGGGCGCCCAGGGGCATCCAACGGCTCGAAAAGGTTCTGCGGCAGCGGCTCGTCCCACGTTGCCTTGTACAAGGGGTGATCCGGTGCCTGGGCCGCGTGCATCATCAGGTAACCTGTATCCTGGACCTTCTGGCCAGGCACGTCGGTGTTGAAGTACATGATGTCGTGTGGGTTCACGAGGCTGACGAACAGCGCCCATGGCTTTTGATCATCATGAAGCGGACGACCGTTCCGCCGAAGCCACGTGACCGCGCTGCCAGACACGAGATGATCGAACTGGTAGCCGCCCAGAGTATGCCCGATGATGTCCCCTATTCCTGCATAGTCCGCAAAGCCGTATTTTTCCATCGCCTTTGTCAGCAGGCTATCCGTATTCTTGTCGAAGTCGGGGCTCAGGTGCCACTTTCCCTTATAGGCCGTATAGTAGCCCGCCTTGCGCAACATGTGCCCGATCGTCGGAATCCTAGTCGACAAGCTCCCGACATATGGCGTGTCGCAATTTTCGAACATGCCGCTGTTGGGAGTTGTGAGGCCTGTCAGCAGCACACTTCGTGACGAGGTGCACATGGTCGCCGGGCAATAATGCTCGTGGAACGTTACGCCCTTGGTCTGCAGCCACTCGTGTCCGGGAAGGCTCAATCCGGCGGGCAACTTAGAGCGATAGCGCTCCTGGTCCGAGAAAACGAAAAGAATGTTGGGGGGTCCGCGCCGCCTCGTCGTGGCCGGTGCGGGGGCTGCCTGCCGAGCGGGCGCCGGCCCCTGAGCCAGGGTGAGGGGAGAGTTCACCACAAGCGTGCCGCCAGCAATACCCATGGCTCCCGCGATGATGTCGCGACGATTAGGTCCGCTCCCGCGGCGAGAAACGTCTTTCATCGCGTCCTCTCCCAGTTGCTCGATCAAGCGGATCGTCTGGCTGCAAACCCGCTTCTGCAATAGGTCGCGACAGTAGGAGTGACAAAGTCCGCGATCTACGGCAAAACTGATCAAATCTCACGCGAAGCATAACCTGATTTGAGAGCTAAAAATGGCGACAACGGCATTTCTGGACACGGAAGAGCTGTCCGCGGCCCTGAAATATGCGCGGGTTGAAGCGGTCCAGATCAGTCGAGGGGCATTCCAAGCTGAACTTGGCAGGGCTTTTATACGAGATTGGGGCTTGCAATACATCGCATTCCAGAAAGGATCTTCCTCGTGTGCCGGAGACGGGCCCTCCGATCGCCACGCGATACTGCTTCCGGAAATTTTTAGTGGTAATTGCAGGCTGCTCGGTAGCGAGGTCGATCAGTCGAAGATCGCCATGTATGCTCCGGGGAGCGAGCATGCTGATGTCACCCACGCAGGGTCGCGCCTAGCTGTCGTGACTTTGCCGCAGACGGACCCTTTCTTGGATGCCAACGAGAATGGTCTCTGGTCGAAGACATCCGGCTCACAGCTCATGTCGATTGCCCCTCCCGCGGTGGACGGCCTCCGAAACTTGATCGGGAGAATACGGCGGGCCACGGCTGCGACAGACGGACTGCTCGAGAAATCTCAAACTCAGCGCTGCCTCGCCGACACTTTGACGCGCGCTGTGTTGGATCTATCGGATCACGTTCCGCGTAGGGAAGCTGCACGGGGGCGCCCCAGAATCCCTAGATCGGCGATTGTTCGTAGGACCCGGGAGTTGATGAATGAGCGCACGGACGAGCCGATTTATGCGACCGAACTCGCCAAAGAGGTTGGGATCAGCCAGCCGACGCTGCAGCGGCTCTTCATTGAGTGGTTCGGAATGCCGCCAGCGCGTTACCTTCAGATCAAGCGATATTATCTAGCGAGGAGAAAGCTGCGCCAAGAAGTGACGAGTTCTGTCACCGAGGTGGCAACGTCTTTGGGTTTTTGGGACTTGAGCCGGTTCTCGAAGGGCTACAAGGAGGCTTTCGGTGAGCTGCCCTCCCAAACGCAGCGACGGGCCCGAGAAATCCAGCGATCCAGATAACTCGCTCGCGTACTGAACTGGGATCCCTTCAGGCCAATTCTAGCACTCCGCATTGCTCTATTTCATCGCTGACGCGGGAGGCGGAGGACCGAGCGGAACCGTAACGGTCAGCAGCCCCATGTCTCCTTTCAATCTGTTCTCGGTGTTGAACTCATGGGTCCATTTCAGCGCGGTCATCACTGGCACCTGACCGACTTGGAAGCTGTAGTTCAGTGCCGGGCCAACCGCCGTCACCCGCCCTTTGAAGTCACCGAGGAGGGCTCCGGCGCCACTGTCCCCTGTGATCTGTTGGTAATGATAGCCGGTCAGACCGATAGAAAATTGCTTGGAGAAATGTTGCATCGCCGCGAACTCGACGTGGAAATCGGTACCGGACTTGTAATCTGTGTCTGGATTCTCGGTGTTGAAGGTAACCCCCGCCGCCGCCGAAAGCTCGAATCCGATCCTTGGGTCGAGCCAGGTCACCGCGCCGGTTAAATCGAACGCCCAGTGATTGAAGCCGATGTTCGCGAGTTGTCCCGTGTCCCACTGCCCGAGTGGGACATTGGCCATGGCCCCGAGATTGTAATGCCAGTTGCCGCGGTGCCAGCCGATAAACGCGCTTGCCAGAGGGTCTCCGAAGGCTGTCCTGTCGTCGTCGAGACGCAGGTTACGTCCCGCCGCGACTGTTCCAATCGGGGGAGGCAAGTTGATCGTCGCAAGCGCCGTGATATCTGCCTCGACATTCTTGTGGCCGATCGGCGTCATCAGGCCGAACCCGACGTGACCGCCGAGGACTTGATGCGGCGCCACCCACACGACGGTCGGAATATTGTAATAAGCTTGTGCGTTGACGCTGACCGTCGCTTCGATGTCGGCACGCGTTCTCGGGAGCGTCACACCTTTTGCTGCCGTACCGCTAGCGCTACCGGCATAGAAGTAGTTGGCATCGATCAGATACGTTCCCGGAGGGGGCGTGAAACCCGCCATCGATCCTTTGGAGCCAAGGAGATAAACGCTGGTTGCAGATTCTGCGGCGTTGGCCGTCTCTAATGTGAGCACCGGTACCAGCGCCAGTCCGAGACCTGCAAGTGCGCGAAAGCGTTTCATTTAGATCAATCCCGCCCCACTTGGGTGTGCATCGCCGCTCGCGACTCACGTCGCGCTCGCATCAGCATTCGCGGCTCTTAGAACTTGCGCCCCCGCGGTTCTGATCAAAAATCTATGCCAATGTAATCGTGGTGCACCAGCGCAACAGTTAAGCATTGGGCCTGAGCCTCTTCTTCGCGAACTCAACTTCGGTCGTTAATCACCTTTCCGTCATGGTCGGCCCGCGCTTTTCGCTGTCGAGGATCAGCTACGAGAGCCTCCTAGTTGAACCGAGCACAGTTGGCGCAGCGCACAATGTAGTTTGACAGATTAGGCAGCTCCTGGCCCATCGCGCCGCAAGCCGGTGCGCAGACTGGGTTAGCTATCGAAGCACAAGCGGCCCAGCGTCCGATCCACTTCTTGGAGCATCTTCAGCTCGCCAAACTTACCGCCGGAACGGATTGCCGGGTCGTCCCACGCCGGTCGGCCTGGCGAGCCGGATGCTGCCGAACGGCGACGGCGCCGCGGACCGCGACGGCGCGGGTGGCCGGCGCACCGGCTCGTCGCTGAGGCCGTGGCGCTCCTCAAGCTGGCCCCAGGTCGTCTCCGGCATCCGGTCGAGGCCGGCGATCCAGGCGGCGGCGCGGGCGTAGACGCGGCAGTCGAGTGCCTCGTTGCGCTCGCGCAGCTTCTGCCATTCGAGCCGCGCAAATCCGCGCTTCGTGCGCACCGTCACCAGCTGCTCGCCGACCAGCTGCTTGATCCACTCGCTCTCGATCCAGTCGGGCAGATGGACGGTGCCGGCCGGGTGCGCGGTTCCCGCTGCCGTCTCCTCGTCGGTCGGGCGCGCCAGCCCGAGGAAGCGGAAGGTCTCGCTCTTGAACACCGACCCGGCCACCGTCCACAGCCGGGCGCCGCGGCGCAGGCGCTGCCCGCCCGCCGTCGCGTCGACGAACGTCGGCCCCGAGACCGGGCTCGACCGGTTGAAGCCCTCGACACCCTTCACCGGCACCACCTGGCCGAAGCCGTGGCGCCGCGCCCAGGCGTAGACCGCCGGCGCCTCGTAGCCGGTATCGATGGCGAGTTTGGCGATCCGCATCGGCACGCCGCCGGCCGAGACCCAGGTGCGCCCGAGCAGACGCGTCAGCGCCTCCCAGCCCTGGGTGCGGTCGGGACCACCCTCGATGACGATATGCTCGATGAGCCAGCTCTCGAGCCCGCGGCCCCAGGCCCAGACGTCGACCTCGATGCGGTCCTGGATCGCGCCCCGTGACAGGCCGACGTGGGCCGCGTACTGGCGCTCGCTCAGGCCCTGCATCTGCGCTCCCGACGAATGTTGCGCGTCTGCGCGCTTATCGACTGGATCGGCGCTGCGATCGGAGCGTGTATCGGATCGCCATCGGCGATCACGTCGCGACAGCCGCCGGTATGACCCTGGACCGCCAACGGTCGGGGCTTCAGGTCGTAGGAGGGACGCGATGGTCGCGCCCTCCGCGAACCGGGAGCAGACCGATGGCCAGGACGACCCGCAAGACAACCAAGCCCGCCACGGCACGCAAGGCCACGAAGACGGCCGCCGCACCCGAGGCGACGAGCAAGCAGGCGATGCTCATCGAGATGCCGAAGTCGGAAGCGGGCGTCACCGTCGCCGAGATCGCCAAGGCGCTGCACTGGCAGCCGCACACGCCGATCATCAGATTGCCGCCGAGCGTCGCCGAAAGCCCGAACCAGGGAAAGACGACGACCTGCGTGGGGATGGCCGCGCCGTAGCCGACGACGACGTTGGCGGCAGCCTCAACCAGCGACATCGCCCGCGACTGCATCAGACGGCCTCCGTCTGACTTTGAGCCTGCGCCTCCGCGAGCGTTACACCGTCACCGTCGCGCATCGCGACCCGACCCGTGAAAGCCTGCCAGCGTTCCACCGCGACATCGACATAGGCCGGATCAAGCTCGATCCCGTATGCGACCCGCGCCGTCGTCTCGGCCGCGATGATCGTTGTGCCGGAGCCCAGGAAGGGATCATAGACGGCCTGGCCGGGGCTCGAGTTGTTGAGGATCGGCCGGCGCATGCACTCGACCGGCTTTTGGGTCGAGTGCACCGTCTCGGCATCCTGGTCGCGGTTGGGGATGGCCCAGAGCGTCGTCTGCTTGCGGTCCCCGGCCCAGTGACCCTGTCCGGTCTTCCGCACGGCGTACCAGCAGGGCTCGTGCTGCCAGTGATAGTCGCCGCGGCTCAAAACGAGCTGGCTCTTCGCCCAGATGATCTGCGACCGGATGCCGAAGCCGGCGGCCTCCAGGCTCTCGGCCACCGTCGTTGCATGCAACGCGCCGTGCCACACATAAGCGACGTCACCGGGGAACAGCGCCCAGGCCTCGCGCCAGTCGGCCCGGTCGTCGTTCATGACCTTGCCGGTGCGAGTCGTCGTCGAGGCGCCGGCCGCGTTGCGCCAGGCAGGGTCGTAGGAGACGCCATAGGGCGGATCGGTGACCATCAGCCGCGGAACCAAGCCATCGAGCAAGCAGGCGACGTCGGCCGCGACCGTGGCGTCACCGCAGAGCAACCGGTGGGAGCCGAGCTGCCAGAGATCGCCGCGGCGGCTCACAGGTTCCGCCGGTGGCTCCGGGATGGCATTCTCGTCGCCCTGCCCCTCGGTCCGGTCCAGCCCCGGCAGCAGCCGCGCCACCTCACCGTCGTCGAAGCCGGTCAGCGCCAGGTCGAAGCTCTCGCCCATCAGGTCGCGCAGCTCTTCGCCGAGCAGCGCGTCGTCCCAGCCGCCGAGTTCGGTCAGCTTGTTGTCTGCGATTCTGTAGGCTCGTTTCTGCGCCTCGGTGAGATGGTCGAGGACAATCACCGGAACCTCGGCGAGGCCCAGTTGCTCGGCGGCACGAATGCGCCCGTGCCCGGCGACGACCTCGCCGGCGCTATCGACGAGCACGGGGACCGTCCAACCGAACTCCGCCATCGACGCCGCGATCTTCGCGACCTGCTCGGCCCCGTGAGTCTTGGCGTTCTTCGCATATGGCTTCAACCGCGCCAGTGGCCAGGTCTCAATCTCGGACGGCGTGAAGGTCAGCGTCATGCGGCGCTCCCGGTCCCAGGTGGACTCCGGACTCCACTGGACTCCGACTGGACTCCTGACGCGGGACTGAACTTCGCAACGGACGCCGACTTCAGGGCCCGGACCCCGGCTCCCGGACTCCCGGTGGCTTCCCGGAATCCAGGCCTGTCACTACCGAGGTGCCGCGCCCTGCCCCCCCACACCCCAAAAACGCCCAGGAAGGAACCAGAACCGGTGGGGGGATGACTGTGCAGCCTGCTTGGCAGAGGCCGCGCGATCCGTAACGCGGGTCGAAAAGCGCGGAAGACGGAGGCTGTTGCGCGCTCTTGCGAACGTTTGCGCTCGGCCACGCACACACCGTCAGCATCATACGCCTGACGGGACAACGTGCCGCGACACGCGTTGTCGTCGTGCCGTGACCTTGCTGCAGCCGACGTCACAGAAGTGGGTCGTGGAGCGCTGCACTATCCAACTCGGAGGCGCTCTTTTTCTGGGTGACAGGCTGGGCCGATCAGAATTGGTGATCGCTGCGGGGCATACAACCCTTTGCGATGCGAAGCGGTTGCCGATGCTCGGTCTAAGATCAGGCTCTGCAGGCGACTGATGGTTGGTGCGACTTGAAAGCCGACAATCAGACACCGTTGTGAGTGACCCCAGGCGACTAGAGAATACCGGCCTCTTTGTAGGCCTTGAGGGCGCCCGGGTGAAAATGCTCGGGTTTCCAGCCGTAAACAAGGCCTGCTCGGGACATCAGTTTACCTATGGCGTGCGTCTCGCCGAACACGGCAAGATTGGCAATGATGAGCTTCGTCACTTCGTAGGCGACATCCTCGGGAAACTCCGGATAGACCGTCCAGGCGCCGGAATCGATGAACGTCTCGATGTTCGCATTCTTGCCGTCCACGGCGCCGGCGGGAACCGTGTACGGGAAGATCTCGAACCCCTTGGGCACTGTCTTCTCGACAGCGGCTTTACCCCACGAGATGTGATGAAGCGTACGGCCTGTCGCGATGAGCTCGGTCGACGGAGGCGCAAGTTCGATCTTGCCGGCGCCCGGATCGACGTAGCCACCCGATATGGCCAGATCGATCTTGCCGTCGAGCAGCGCGGACACGGATTGTTTGTTCCCGAGATATTGGGCACTCACCTTGGAAACTGGAATGCCCCAGCCGTGCTCGAGGACGGCGCGAGGCAAGACGCTCCAGTTGATCTGGGCAGCGGTGCCGAAGCCGATGCGCTTGCCGGCCACGTCCTCGGGCTTGGTGATCTTTGGATCGAGAGACGTGAGCCAGACGGCCGTTATGACGAAGTTCGCGAGGACCTTGGGCCGATCCATCTTCTTGTCGAAGGGCTTCACGCCATCCTCGCCAAGACGCATGAGTGCAGGTCCGGAGCCGATGATCGTGCTCTTGCGCAACTCAGGCTCGGCATCGAGCTTGCGCATATTGAAAACATAGCCCGGGCTTTCGGCGGCCGAGACGCGCAGCCATGCGTGGCTCTTCTTGGAGATCTGCTCGAGGGTGCTGCTCAGCACGTACGTGCCGGTCCCGAAGGGCGCACCGAGGAGGCTGACGTTGAGCTCTGGACGCGTCTGGGCGCAGGCGCTTTCCAGGAACGCGAGCGGCGCGATGACTGCAGAGGTCGCGAGGGCGATCGTCGTGCGTCGGCCAATCATGGTTGTGTTCTCTCCCTTTGTCGTCTCGTCAGTTGTTTTTTGCACTGTCGTCAGAGAGGTTGGCGCTGACGGGCTGACCGGTATCCCGAGTGTGCGCTGCAGCTAACGATCCGGGACTGCTCTTCGTTTGCGCCGCCTGCTTCCGGCGGAGTTGGCTTCGGAGAAGTATGGTGCCCACAACGACGCCGAGCGCGAGCATCGGATACTCGAGCGGCAACTCGTCGACATGCCGGAAAACGGCATAACCACACATCATAGCCGCCGTCAGCACGGCCAGAAGCCGCTCCAGCGGTCCGAAGGGTACGAGACCGCAGCCGTAGATCGCCGCGGTCAGGGCCGTCATGCCGATCGGCACGGCGATGGCCGTGCCGATCGCCCAATGCCAGGACGTCGGCTCGAGAATGATTGCGGAATTGTAGACCACGAGAAACGGTATGATGAAGCCGGCGATGGCGAGCTTGAAGGCTTCCCATGAGGTGCCAAGATAGCTTGCTCGCGCTATGCCCGCGCCGGCAAGTGAGGCCAGCGCCACTGGCGGTGTGACGGCCGAAATCACCGCAAAATAAAAAGCGAAGAAGTGCGCGGCGAGGGGGCTGACGCCCATTTTCACAATGGTCGGCACTACGACGATCGCGACGAGACTATAGGCGGCGGCAGTGGGCACCCCGCATCCGAGCACGAGCGACACGAGCATGGTCAGAATAAGCGCCAGGAAGAGACTGCCGCCGCTCAGCAGTTCGACCAGCCCCGCGACCTTGTTGCCGAGGCCCGTCGTGATCAGTGTTTGCGCCATGATGCCGACGATCGCGAGGGACACGCCGATCTGAGCACCCGTAACAGCGCCGTCGGCAAGGCACTTGAGCAACTCAGGAAGCGTCGACCGCGTGTCCGGCATCAGATAGCTCATGGCGATCGCGACCACGATCGCCCAGAAGGCTGCCTTGTTGGGGCTGTAATGCATCGCCAGCATCCCGATCATGATGGCGAGCGGCACAACGAACAGCGGTAGCCGGCGTGCTACGAGCCGGCGGTCGACGGCCTCGACCGGAGCCTCGATTCCGCGCTTCACGGACAGGAACTGCACGCCGAGTACGACGGACCAGTAGTAGAGGAGCGCCGGGATGATGGCGGCGGTCATCACGGCGGCATAGGGCACGCCGAGAAAAGAGGCCATGAGAAAGGCAGAGGCGCCCATGACGGGAGGCATGATCTGTCCACCCGTCGAGGCGGTTGCCTCGATCGCGCCAGCCTCCTCGGGTCGGTAGCCGACCTTTTTCATGAAGGGGATGGTGAAGGCGCCGGTGATGGCCACGTTGGCGACGGCGGCGCCCGTGACGGTGCCGACGAGCGAACTCGAAATGACGGCGGTCTGGCCGGGGCCGCCGCTGAACACACGACCAGCGGCTTTCCCGATCTCGAAAAACAGGTCGTTGATCTTGATGACCGAGAGCAGCGCTCCGAAAACGACGAAGAGAAACACCTGATCAGCTGAAATGCTGAGGAAGTCGCCAAAAATGCCGCTCAGTCCGATGCACAGATAGGAGACGACGTAGGCGAAGGTGAAAGGCTTGTGATAGAGCGGGCCCGCGATCAGGTGGCCCCACAGGAAGTAGGCGATGAATATGCCTGCCACGATCGGCAGGACCATTCCCCACCCACGCCGCGTGGCCTCGATGACGAGGGCGATGATGGTGACGCCGACCACCAGCTCGGTCGCGCCGGGAAAGCCGACGATCTCCTCCAGATGGCTGACGTTGAGGTAGACGTAGGACACGCTCGCGACGCCGACGCCGGCAAGCAGCAGATTCCAAAACCTCAGCAAACCGGACCGGGCGACACTCGCGCTATGGAGAAAGATGAGCAGCAGCACGAAACCCAGATGGATCGCCTGGTTCTCGACGTAGCCGGCGAGAACGATCTGCGAGCCGATCATGTGGTAGGCGACCATGACGAGCCCGACGACGAGCACGGCACCTTTCGTGATGGCATCGAACGTCATCGTCGGCTTCACCATCGGCTAGGTGTCGACTTGGATCAGAAGCACGTCCGGGCTCGTGTGGCCCTGTCGCAGTCCGAATGGGTAGGATCAGGCCGCCCTGGGGAGGTTATCTGAAAGACGATCGGCGAAGAACGGCATGACCTTTTGCGAGAAGGTGCGTGCCGCGGCGGCGTGGGTGTAGCCGGAGAGGCAGAAAGAGGTGCAGCCGGCATCGACGAACTCCTGCAGTGTGGCGGCGACCTGCTCGGGGTTGCCGACGACGGCGATCCCGGCACCGGCGCGCACCATCGAGATGCCCGTCCAGAGATGGGGATGGATCTTGAGGTCGTCACCCGATTCCTCAAGCAACTCCCAGACGCGCCGGTTGGCTTCCGATGTCCGGCGAATGCCTTCGACGGCGGTCGCGCCACCGCGCATGTTGAACGGATTGACACCGGTTGTGCCCTTGACGAGGGCGCGAGCCTGTTCCCAGGCCTCGGCCTCGGTATCGGCACACACGATCTGCAGGCGCATGCCGAACTGGAGCGCGTTCTCGCGTCCGTACTTGGCGGCGAGCTTGCGCATTTGGCCGATGCGCTCGGCGATTACCGTGGGCTTGTCACCCCAGAAAAGATGGACGGATGAGTGCTTCGCCGAGATCTCGGCCGCGTGGGCCGAGCCGCCACCGAGGAAGAAGGGCGGGTGCGGTTGCTGGAACGGCTTGGGTTCGATCACCGCATTGCACGTATAGTGCTTGCCGACGAAGCCGATGGGTTCGTTCGAGGCCCATAGCTTCTTCATGATGGTGACCTCCTCGTCCATCTTCTCGTAGCGGACCTCCTTGCTATCGAGGATGCCGTCGGCGGCCGTATCGTCGTCGTTGATGCCGGCGATCAAGTTGATGCAGAGGCGCCCGCCCGACATCTGGTCGAGCGTTGCGAGCATCTTGGCGGCGAGTACGGGGTTCACGTAGCCGGAGCGCAATGCGATCAGGGGCGCCACGTTCCGGGTTCGGGCCGCGTACCAGGACGCGACGACGGTCGCTTCCCAGCAGATCGCATTGACCGGCATGAGGAGGTACCTGTAGCCGCCGTTGTCGACCGCATCGACGATCTCGTCGAGCATCGGCCGCGATGGCGCGATCCGCTGCGCGGGGTCGGAGAGGCAGGTGCTGTCTCCGTTCGTCGGCAGGAACCAGCCGAAAGTGATGTCACGTTTGGCCATTTGAGCGTCTCCCTGATGGCATCGTGAGCTACTTGTCCGGACAATGCTAGTCACAAACGGTGGGCACAACAATTGCGGCTATCGGGGCCCTTCCAATGGCTTTCGGGCCGGTCTGGATGTCGCCCGAATAGCCACTCGAGTTCCAATACCCGCCGATCGCGACCAGACCGGTAATCTTCAACGTCTTTGCCTGCCTGGTTGTGCGCTCCGTCGTGATGCCACATCATATGCCGCAACTTCAGCGCCGACGGACCTAGGGGCACACCATGCATGATCTCGTCGTTCGCCATGGCACTGTGATCGACGGCACGGGCGCACCCCGCCGGATCGCCGACATTGCCATTGATGCGGGCCATATCACAACCGTGGGCGGCAATATCGGACCCGGACGGCGTGAGGTGGAGGCCGAGGGTCTGCTGGTCACACCGGGGTTCGTCGACATCCACACCCACTACGACGGGCAGGCGACATGGGACACACAGCTTTCCCCGTCCTCGCTGCATGGCGTTACGACGGCGATCTTCGGCAATTGCGGCGTCGGATTTGCGCCAGTGAAGCCCGGCACCTCAAACTTCCTGATCAATTTGATGGAAGGCATCGAGGACATTCCCGGTACCGTTCTGGCCGAGGGTGTGAAATTCAACTGGGAGTCGTTTGGCGAGTATTTGGCGGCGCTGGAGGCGATCCCCCACGCGATCGACATCGGCACCCAGGTGCCTCACACAGCCTTGCGATTCTATGTGATGGGCGAACGCGGTGCTGTGCATGACGAGGCGCCGACCGAAACCGAGATCCGATCGATGGGCCAGCTGCTCGAGGAGGCGCTGGCGGCCGGTGCGCTCGGATTTACAACTTCGCGCACGACCAAGCACCGCGCGAAGGATGGCCGTCTCGTGCCGAGCCTCTCGGCGCGCGAGCCCGAGTTGGCCGGCCTTGCTCTCGCGATGAAGCGGGCCGGCCGCGGTGTGCTCGAGGTTAACTCGGATTTCGGACCGGGCGAGTTCGAGACGCTGCAAGAAGCAGCGGCTTTATCCGGCCGTCCGCTCTCGTGTCTGCTCGTGCAGGTGAAACAGCACCCTCGCCTGTGGCGTGAGACGCTCGACTGGATCCATGCGATGCGGGCCAGCGGTATGGCGGCGAACGCGCAAGTGTCCTGCCGCGGCATTGGCGTGCTGATGGGGCTGGAGACGACACTGCATCCGTTCGCCGGGCATCCCGCGTGGCTGGAGTTGAACAACTTGCCGCCGGCGCAGCGTTACGCGCGACTCACGGCCGACGCAGCGTTGCGTCGGCGCCTGATCGAGGAGCCATCGGACGACGAGACGACCCTACGCGTTCAGGAGATGCTTCCGCGCACTTTCAGGCTCGGGCCGGATCTGAACTATGAGCCTGATGTGTCGAACAACATCGTCGATCAGGCAAAGGCGCGTGGCCAAACCGTGATGGCGTTCGCGATGGAGATTCTCCTCTCCGATGGCGGCAAGGGTATGATGATGCATCCCTTCGAGAATTACACGCGCGGCAATCTCGATGACGTTCGGGAGATGCTGACGGACCCGGCAACCGTGATGGGCGTCGCTGATGCCGGCGCGCATGTCGGCATCATCTGCGATGCCAGTCAGCCGACGTTCCTGCTGTCCTACTGGGGCCGTGATCGCAAGGCCGGTCGCCTCCCGCTGGAGACGCTGGTCCGCAAGCATGCACACGATACGGCGGCGAGCTATGGACTGAATGATCGCGGTGTCCTGGCGCCTGGTAAAAAGGCGGATCTCAATATCATCGATTTCGACAAGCTGAGCCTGTGTCCGCCCGAGGTGATCTACGACCTGCCGACGGGCGGGAAGCGCATCATGCAGAAGGCGCGCGGCTATCGGCACACGTTCGTTTCCGGGATCGAGACCCTGCGCGACGACACGCCGACTGGTGCGACGCCGGGTCGGCTGGTGCGGTGAGTGCGACGTGAGCCCGGCCTCCGATGCTTGACGCAATCAGAGAACGAGGCCCGTCGTCGATGCGCGTACCCAAGCGGGACTGCGGATCCAACTCAGCTAAATCCGATTGAGCGGCGCATTATCCGTCCCTACTTCATCTTCGTCGGGATCTCGCGAAACGGCACACCTTTGTCCGCACGTAGGTCCGGAGGGAGACCGAGCACGCGCTCGCCGATCGTGTTGCGCAGGATCTCGTCGGTGCCGCCAGCTATGCGATAGGCGGGCGAGTCGAGGAACGACTCTTCGAATATCCCTTCGAGCGGCATGTCCGGCCCCGTCGCTGCGCCCGCCGCTCCGAGCAGTTCCAGGCCGTAGGATGCGGCTTCCTGGATCTTGGTTGCGGCCACCAGCTTGCCGATCGATGCCTCGGGTCCGGGCGTCTCTCCACGCGAAAGTGATGTCATGGTGCGATAGCGCGTGTATCGCAGCCCTTGGGCCTTGACGTAGAATTCGGCCAGCCGCTCCTGCACGGCAGGGTCCTCGACGGCACTACGGTCTCCAATCCGCAACTGACGGGCGAGCGAGAAAAGCTCTTTGAACGATGGGCCGAAGTCGTCCGTCAGTGCATATCGCTCGCCCATCAACAAGCTCATCGCGACTTTCCATCCACCGTCGACGGGGCCGAGTCTCTGGCTGTCGGGTATGCGTACATTGTTGAAGAAAACAGCATTGAAATGGGAGGCGCCGGACATCTGCTTGATGCGGTTCATTTCGATCCCGGGCGTGCGGGTGTTCAGGTAGAAGAACGACAGTCCCTCGTGCTTGGGCTTGTCGAAGTCGCTGCGGGCTAGCAGCACGCCCCAGTCGGCCTCATGGGCGAGTGATGTCCAGATCTTCTGGCCGTTGACGATCCACTCGTCGCCGTCGCGCTCGGCGCGCGTGCGAATGGCACCGAGATCAGAGCCTCCGGCGGGCTCCGAGTAGAACTGACACCACACTTCTTCGCCGCGCAGGGCCGGCGGCGCAAACCTGTCGCGCTGAGATTGCGTGCCCCAGCGGCAGATCGTCGGAACGCAAATGCCCAGCTGCAGACCGATCGCGTTGACGGTGGTCTCGTAGTCGGCCTCCTCCTGATCGTAGATCATCTGCTGAATGGGGGTACCGCCCTGTCCATGCCATTCCTTCGGCCAGGAGATGCCGGCAAACCCTGCGTCCCACTTCTTGCGCTGGAAGGCGCGGGCTTTCTCGACCACATCGGGTCCATCCTCGCCACGGCGATAGCCGCGCACGTGGCCGGGTCGGCGACGCTCAGCCGCGGTTTCGAGAAAGGCGCGGCAGCGGGCGCGCCAAGCGGCTTCTTCTGCTGAGTCCTCGAAGTCCATGCGGTTGTCCTCAGTCGGGGGTCGCGTCGGTCATGCCGATCTGGCCAGGCCTGGGAGCGTCCTCGTGTACACACAGGCGTGCGATCAGCTGGCGTTTCCACTCGGTGGCGCTGCCGAGGGCCAAGCCCAACAACTTTGCTCGGCGATAATAGAGGTGACAGTCGAGGTCCCAGGTGAAACCCATGCCTCCATGCGTCTGGATGTTCTCCTTCGTCGCGAGCCAGGCGGCGTCGCATGCCGACACGCGGGCAGCTGCGGCGGCCACAGGCAGCTCGGGCGCATGATGTGACAGTGCCCAGGCGGCGAAATATGCGTTCGAGCGCGCGAGTTCGAGAGCGACATAAACATCGACTAACTTGTGCTTGATGGCCTGGAACGAGCCGACCGGACGACCGAAGGCATAGCGCTCCTTGGCATAAGCCGTCGCCATGTCGAGCGCGGCCGATGCAACTCCGATCTGTTCGAATGCCATTGCGACGGCGGCGCTGTCGACGAGTGCGCGCACTGCAGAGACGCCATACGCGCCAGGCAACGGCTCTGCCTGATGCCCATTGAAGCGCAGATCGGCGTGCCCGCGCGACGGATCGATCGTCTGCCGGGGAGTTCGCGTGATGGTCGTTCCTTGCAGATCCGCAATATAAAGCCCGACCCCTGCGTCATCCGACCGGGCGGCAACGATGGCGAAATCGGCCACGCCGCCGTCGGCGACAAGGATCTTCGTGCCGTCGAGACGTCCGCTGGCGAAACGGGTGGCAACGGCTCCGTGCTCCGTGGTGCCCAGAGTCTCGACGAAGGCGAAGGTGCCGATCTCTGAGCCATCGGCGAGTCTCGGCAGATGCGTGCGCTGCTGTTCGGGGCTGCCGTAGCGCAGCAGCGCCTCGGTTGCGAGCGTCACCGATGATGAGAAGGGGACGGGAGCCAGCGACCGCCCGAATTCCTCCGCCAGCACGCAAACGGCGAGTGGACCGAGATCAAGGCCACCGTGCGCCTCGGGGATGGTCGCCGCGAGCCAGCCCATCGCACCGATCTTCGCCCAAAGCTCCCGGTCGCAGCCGAGATCGCCATCGAGGACGGTGCGGGTCACCGTCGTCGGGGCGTGTGCCGTGAGGAAGGCCCGCGCCGTGTCACGCAACTGTTTCAGTTCGTCCGGAAAATCGAAGTCCAAGGCAAGATCCTGCTCGTGAGGTCCGGTCCATCGGACCGTCACGATAGCATTGCATTGGGCAATGCACTCGTCGAGCTACGGCTACTGTCGCAAAGCGGAACGGGCCTGGATTGACCCGCCGCAGGTCCGTGGCCACAGTGTCGGGATGATCACGTTGTCGATCGACCGGAGGCGACGATTGCATGCAGACCTACCTTTACGACGACCGCAATGTGACGTGGCAGGCGATTGAAGCGATTGGGGCGCAGATCTATGTGCTAGCGATCGACGAGGCGTGCGGCCTCGTGGACGTGCTGATCCGTTTTCAGCCGAATGCGCGGGGTAGAGTCCACAAGCACCTGTGCGATTTCAGTACGCTCGTCCTTCAGGGGGAGTTGCTGTTCCGACATCCAGACGGTTCGCTGAAGGAAATTCGCCCTGCCGGCAGCTACGTACAGGGCAGGGCCCACGGGGAGCCGCACTCCGAAGGCGCCGGCGAATTGCCGGCCATCGTGCTTTTCAGCTTTCGCGCAGCCTCCGGCGACATGGTCTTATATCTGGACACGCCGACGAACGAGCCCTTCGCCCTCCAATTCTCGGATTTCAAGGCGACCCTGGCCAATCAAATCGCCACGGGTGCGACAGCGAAGCTTGGGGCGCGTGCGCCTTGAACTACAACTTTCGCAATGGCGAGCAAAGCCGCAAGGGCCCGCGTGGCGCGGGCATGCATCCATCCTGGTCGAACGCTTGTCTTGTTTTCGTAAAGCGCTGCTGCGTTCGACCGGCAATGGGTGCCTAGCATGCTGCACCAGGGTTGACGCTTTCAACTCGGTTCCCGGATCTACTGTGCGATGTAGCCGCCATCGATCACCAGTTCGGTGCCAGTCACGAAAGACGCTTCGTCCGAGGCCAGGTACAGCACGCCATAGGCGACATCCATCACCCCGCCCAGGCGGCGTAGGGGCGTGACTGCGGCCTTGGCCTCGCGTCCGCCCGCATTCGTATTGTTGAGCATCGGCGGCAGGTAACCCGGATGCACGGAGTTGACCCGTACACCGCTCGGCCCGAAGCGGACTGCCGCCGTTTTGGTGAAGATGCGCACTGCCCCCTTCGAAGCGCTGTAGCCGGGATGGCTGTCGGCGCCGCCGATGAAGCCCATGATCGAAGAGATGTTGACAATCGAGCCGCCGCCGGACTTTGCCATCACAGCCGCTGCACGGGTGGTGCCTAGGAATACACTGGTGGCGTTGACGGCCATGAGCCGTTCCCAGCCCGCCAGTGCCAACTCATCGCCGACCGAGCTGCCGCTGATTCCGGCATTGTTGACGAGGATGTCCAGCCTGCCGTACGTCTCAATCGTGGCGGCGATCAGCTTGTCCCATGCCAGTTCCGACGTCACGTCGGTCGTAACGAAGGTCGCTCGACCCTGTCCGGCAGAAATGTCGGCGGCGACGGCTTCGCCCTCCTTCCGCAGCACGTCGGCGATGACCACCGCCGCGCCTTCCTGGGCGAACAGTCGGGCTTCCGCTTCGCCCATGCCATGCGCACCGCCAGTAATGATGGCGACTTTGCCCTTCAGTCTCATTTATCCCTCCTCGTAGCTCAGCCTCGCCATTGGGCTTGAACCGTCAGCGGCAAGCACGATGCTGGATAGCGTGTGATGTTCGCAACGGGTGCAACGGTCGATGGCGAACCATAAAGTGCATCTTGTAGCCCCGTCACGATAGAGCCATTCGCAGGGCCCTCGGCTTCCTGGCCTGTGAAGCATTCGTGGGCGACCCTGCCGCAAACCAGGTCGTGTATGCGATCGCAGCAGGCCGTAGCCAAGGGTGAGCCTCGGTGTCAGTTGGCGGTCATGCCTCCGTCGATGACGAGTTCGCTCCCCGTGACCCATGACGACTCGTCGGAGGCTAGGTAGAGGCAACCGGCGGCGATATCGGCGGGCGTTCCAAAGCGGCCGAGCGGGGTTACCTCCAATCGCTTCCTTGCGACTTCGGGATTGGCATGTCCCGGCTTGGTCATCGGCGTGTCGACAAACCCCGGATGCACCGAGTTCACTCGGATCTTGTCGGGCGCATACTGGATCGCCGCGGCCTTCGAGAAGATCCGGACCGCGCCTTTCGAGGCGTGATAGGCCGCATTCGCGTGCGAGCCGACGATGCCGCAAATCGAGGAGATGTTGATGATGGATCCGCCTCCCGCCCGCTGCATGGCCGGGATTGCAGCCTTGGTGCCGAGGAACACGCCCGTGGCATTGATTTCCATGACTTGGTTCCACTGCTCGAGCGTCTGCTCTGCGAGCCGGGGCCCTGCCGTCACGCTCGTTTGAATATTGAGTTTCGGATCACGACCCGAAATGCCGGCGATGTTGCACAGGATGTCGAGACGCCCGAAGTTTTTCTCTGTTGCTGCAACGATCGCGGACCATCGCTCTTCATTGCGCACGTCCTGCTCCGAAAAGTGCGCCGTCCCGCCCGCAGCGGAGATCTCGCGCACGACGCCTTCCCCCAGCGCGACATTCGCATCGGTCAGCATGACTTTCGCACCGTGCAATGCATACATCCGTGCCGTCTCCGCGCCGATGCCCGACGCGCCCCCGGTCACGATGGCGACCTTCCCCGTCAGTCTCTTTCCCGGCTGCATGTCCATCTCCCTGCGGCGTCTACGCGAACTGCTTTTACGTGGTTGCTAGTCCCGTGCAGTCGCCTTCGCGCCTAACGTGTTCACAAAGGCATCCTGGGGTACGGCGTTGGCCGGCTCCCTCCAGCGCTGGCGGTAGAAAGGGACATAAGGTTTGAACTCGTCGAGCACACGCCGCAACTCGATAATGGCGTCGGGATGGGAATCGACGCGAAGATCGAGCAGCGCATGCTCCTCGCCTTCGTGAACCAACAGACTTGCTGAGCGCTCGGGTAACGGTCCATCGAGCCCGTGCTGGCCTCCTGCGATACGGCCCGCCTCCAGCCCCCGCATGATCCGCTCCGCAATGTCATGAGACTCGCTCGCTTGATAGGCGTCCGCCATGGCGGCCACGACGTCCTCCCCCTTGAGGACATTGCCAAGTGCAACGAACCCATCGCCGATGCGGTGGCCACTCCATTGGCGCGTTCTCGCTCCAGTATGGCAGACGACGTCGCCCCGACGATCGATGATCGCAACCTGACGAAAATCGAAGTCGGGATCGGCGCCGCGCAAGAGGTCCAGCACCTGGGTAGCCGGATGGCCTTGGCTCAAGAGCCGCAGACCGAGCGCCTTGAAGGTTGGATTGACGAAGGCCTGGGTCGTAAGCGCTCCGACCCCCGTGGCGATCGCTGGGCATTTTGCTCCCACCGCCAATGAATAAGTCGCAATGCCGACCCCGAATGCGCCGGATCGCGGGCAGCGGGCGACCAAGGTGTAGGTCATTCTCATTCCCCTCGTGTGGGCTTCGGTCGCCTCGACAAGAGGCTAAAGGCCCTTGCGAAACTCCTTGCGGTCCGTACCCGCGTAGAGGATGCGCCGTTGCGCATCCGCCGCCTTGCTTTGCAACTCGGCACCGATCGGGTCCCGGTCCGACGTCGGGCGTCGCTCCTCGATAAAATGCTTGTACGTGTCGACGCCCCGGACCAGCGCTGCGCTATCGTCCGAGATGGCGATCTGGCGGACGTGGGTCGGGATGTACCGTATGGCCAAGCCAATACGGCGGTCGCTCGATGTGTTGGCGTGTGATGCGTGAAAAATCTTGTGGTGATGCAGGGACATCTCGCCAGGCTTCAGCACAACGTCGACAGCGTCGGCCTCATTCACTTCGACTGCTATCTCCTGACCACGCGTCAGCATCGCGCCTTCTTTCCAGGTGTCCTTGTGCTCGACGACTTCGCGCGTGTGGGTGCCTGGCACCATTTTCATGGCGCCGCTCTCAGCCGTCGCAGGTGAGAGTGCGATCCAGGCCGTGATCGCGTCGTCGGGCGTCAGGTTCCAGTAGGTCGTGTCCTGGTGCCAGCCGACATAACGCCCGTCATGGGGCTCCTTGATGAACCAGTGAGAGTTCCAGGCGAGCAAATTGGGACCCAAAATATCCTCGACGGCATCGAGCACCTTAGGGTGCCTAATGAGCTCGTCGACCCATTGAAACATTAGGTGCGTCTTGAACATCAAGGTACCGCGCATCGGCCCGCCCTGCACCCGTTCCTGCTCTTCCAGCTTACCACGGAAATACGCGACTTCCGCCGTAGAAAGGACTGGGATGGGCGAGAAGACGCCGTCTCGCTGGTAGCGCGCGACATCCGCTGCGGACAGGACTTTTCCCATGTTTGATCCCTAGACTGCCACTATATGCTTCCGTCTGCCGATTCCGACAGCTCTCACGCGACGATCGGGCGGTTCTCGCCGACCAGCGTCACACGGTGCATGATACGGCGGATCGCGACGTTGTCGAACGGTTCAACCGCATGCATCGTGCAGCGGTTGTCCCACATGATGACATCATCCTTTGCCCAAACGTGCTTGTAGACGTACTTGGCGCTTGTCGCGTGAGCGATAAGATCATCGAGCAGGCGACGGCCCTCGGCCTCGGGCACCCCGTCAATGTTGACCATGGTGTGGGGTGAAAGGAACAGGCAGCGCCGCCGTGTCACCGGATGCAGCTGGACCAAGGGATGGCGGACCGGCGGGAGTGCATCGTATTTGCCCTTATCTTGCTTGGCGGAGAGTTCCTTTGATTGCTTGATGATGAAATCGTGGTCGTGGATGACCCACTTTCCTTCGATGCGTGCCTTCATTTTGGCCGTTAGATCGTCGTAGGCCGCGTACATGTTGGCAAACAGCGTGTTGCCGCCGGCGTTCGTCGTCTCGATACCGTGCAAGATCGAGCCTTTGGAGGGGACCTCACGGAACGAACTGTCGGTGTGCCAGAGCCACGACAGGTTCAAGTACTGCCAAGCCGTATCTTTCGGCGGGATGATCTTGCCGGCCTCATCGACGTTCGAGACGCGGTAGATTTCCTTATTTCGCGACGAGCGGTGCGCCAGCGACGGATGAATTTCCAGATCGCCGAAGCGCCGCCCAAAGGCGATGTGCTGCTCGTCCGTGATGGGCTGGTCGGGGAACACCATCATCAGGTGTTCCATCCAGAGCGCGTTCAGCTCGGCGAAAGTCGCATCGCTGAGCGGTTTGCCGAGGTCGACACCGCGCACTTCGGTGCCGATCAGCGGATGGCGGCGTTTGATAGCGAGCTTGCTCGACGACGCTGCAGCCGATGTCATGTGGTGATCTCCTGGTTCGCGATGCTCGAAGGGAGCTTGACGCGAACTCGCCAGAACATCCAATTATAGTAATCACTCACATCCATCAGATCTGATGATGATCATGCTGTCGCCAGCCAACATGCGTGCCTTTACTGCCGTCGTAGAAGAGCGCTCGTTCACGGCGGCGGCTCGGCGATTGAATGCAACCCAGTCGGGCATCTCTCAGCAGGTCGCGAGGCTCGAGCGCCATCTGGGAGTGACTTTGCTGGTGCGGGGAAGCCAACAAGCCTCGCCGACGCCGGCCGGGCGCCAACTCTACCTGCGCTCGATCGCCGTCCTGCGCGATCTTTCTGCAATCGAAGCGGCGCTCAAGACGTACGGGAAAGGCATGGCGGGCTCGCTCGCGGTGGGTCTCATGCCGGCCATGACGCGGTGCATCTCAGGGCCGCTGCAGCGCCAATTCATGACGGATCACCCCAATGTGCAGATCCGGCTCATCGAGCGGCCAAGCAGTGTTTTGATCGATGGTGTCACCACGGGCGAGATCGATTTTGCCATCGTGCCTGCGTTCAATGCGCCGGATGCCATCCGGTGTCGGCCGATCGGCACGACGGGCGAGGTTCTCGTTTGCCGAGGGCGCCGCCACAAGGCGCATATGCGCCCGGTCACATTGAAAGAGCTTTCGCCTATTCGTTTGATCCTGCAACCGCCCGGGAATCTTCGGCGGGAACGCATTCTGACAAGCCTGAAGGCGGCTCAGGTCGTGATTGCCGAAACGCTGGAACTCGATTCAACCCTCGGAATGCTCGAGTTCGTGCAGAACAGTGCATTTGCGACGATTTTACCGGCGATGGCCGTGTTACCGGAAATCGAGCGCAAGGACCTTTGCGTGCGGCCTATTCGGTCGCGGGCTCTGCAGCTCGATCTTGTCGCGATCGAGCCCAACCGCCGCGAGCCATCAGCGGTTACCGAGCTACTTGCAGCAGCATTCGCGAATAGCATCGCATCGGTCAATCGACTCGTCGCAGCGGGGAGCCGGAAGCTGTAGTCGGTCTTTTCGCCTCTGCCTGTTCGTGCATGTCGGCTATTCCGGTTTCGGCGATCCAATACGAGCTTATGGCGTTCATTTGTCATTCAGTTCCTGACGCGTAGTGGGTACGCGGAGCTGCGATGCAGTTCGGATCAAAACTATCAGGTGGTCCCATCATGAGTCCGTTCATCCTTTCAGCCGTCGCATCAATGGCCGTTCTTGTCGGAACAGTTGGCACCGCGTCCGCCGTCACTCTCGCGCCCGCCCAACCGCACTTCGACAGCACAATCATGCAGGCGCAGTACTGGGGCGGTCCCGGACGTGGATGCCGCGCTATCGGCGTTACGATCAATGGCCGGCGAATTCCGGGCGTTTCGGGCCGCGGCTTCGGTCGAGGCGCGTGCGCCGAGGCTATGGCCGAGTGCCGATACGAACTACGCCAGCGCCAGCGCTATGGCTATAATCCTTACGGCCGCTGTGTCGTGTTGGACTAGTTCCTCTGGGCAGGCGGCAGGCACGGTTAGCTTGCCGCCTGCCCGCCCGACCCGAGGCCACTAGGTTCGGTTCCTCGCGAAAAATTAGAACGAGCAGAAGACGTAATGCGGGCCCCGCCACGAGTGGCGCGCGCATTCCATTGCGACTGAGTTGGGGGCGGGCCCGCGATCGCTTGCCTCGCTGACGGTCGAGCCTCAGCGATAGACCGTTGCAGCTTGTTGCTGCGCACACAGTCAACATGCGGGACCCAACCCCCATGGTGGCCGAGGCCGCTATTTGTTGGCGATCGGCATGCCGAGTGATCTGTTCGGCAACGTGCTCCGTTGAATTGATGTGTTTGGACCAAGCCACGTCGCGGTCAACAGAACGTATCCTGTACGTGTCTCTGAATGGAGCACGCTGCACGTTCTGGAAAAGAGCGCGAGAACTTGGTTCAGCACTGAGAGAGGCTCTGACGCGGTCGCAGATGAAGATCCCGTCCGTAGAGCTGGAATCCGCCTCGATGGAGAGATTGAGATGCAAGGGATGATATCTTATGCATGGAATTATATTTTCGACCATCAGGTCAGTCCGCTTCGGCATATTCCCGATGTGGGGACACGTCACATGATCCTCCAAATCCTGGGATGGATGTGGGCCGTGGCTTTTTCGGTCGCCATTGGAAGCTACGTGCTGCTGCCCGCGAGCTTGATTGGCCATGCTGTGCTGATCGCTGCGGCTGCGATCACGACCGCGACCTACACGGCGGCTTCTGTCAAGCCGAGCTTGTTCAAATCAGCCTCGGGCCGCCGTCACGACGGAGAACATATCTGAGGCCCGCGCCGCTCGCCGGCACTGCCATTCTGCGAGGGGCACGCACTTGCCCAACCTTTCTGGAAACGTGGAGCAAGCAACTTTGTCCGAGCAAGCCGGCATCGTGACCGTTTTCTACGACGGATCCTGCCCTCTCTGCGCTGCTGAAATTGATATCTATCGTCGTGCTTGCGGCGCGGAATCTGTTTCGTTCATCGACGCTTCAGCGCGTGAGCCGGGCTCGATCGTAACCGGGCTTGACAAGACGGCAGCCCTAAAGAGGTTTCACGTGCTCGGTGCCGACGGGAGGCTGTTTTCAGGTGCCGAAGGCTTCGCTCATCTGTGGCTTGCGCTTCCTGCATGGCGCTGGCTTGGTCGCATAGTTCTCCTGCCGGGCGTTTTGCAAGCGACTGAGATCGCCTATCGCGGCTTCCTTGTCGTTCGGCCCGCGTTGCAAAGGATGTTTCGGGCGAGGGCCGCATCCGGGCCGCGCCAAGGTCAGCGGCATGCGGCACGCGGCAAGTGCGAGGCCAAGCGAGGGTAAATGCGGGCGCTGGTCGTTGGAGCATCGGGTGGGCTTGGCGCGGCATTCGTGGCCAAGCTCGTCTCGGATCCACGCTATACCCAGGTCATCGTATGGAGCCGGTCCACTGCCGTTGCTTCAGGCGCAAAAATCGTCGCCCATTCCATCGACCTGCGGGACGAGTCTACGATCGAAGCGGCCGCCGCCAGCCTTGACGAGGTAGATCTGGCAATCGTCGCGACGGGGTTACTGCACGATCGGCATCTCAAGCCAGAGAAGTCGTGGCAGTCGCTCACACCAGGCGCAATGATCCGCGCGTTCGAAATCAACACCATCGGCCCGGCGCTGGTCGCCAAACACGTCCTGCGTCACTTGCCCCGCGACCGACGCGCGGTATTCGCAGCACTTTCGGCGCGCGTCGGCAGCATAAGCGATAATCGCCTGGGTGGATGGCATAGCTATCGCGCTTCGAAAGCCGCGCTGAATCAGCTCATCCGATGCTTCAGCGTCGAGTTGGCGCTCAAGAGGCCGCTCGCAGTCTGTATTGGCCTACACCCGGGGACAGTCGATACAGATCTGTCGAAGCCCTACCAAGGTGGTGCCACAGGCGACAAGCTGTTCACGCCAGAGCAGTCCGCGCTTCGTCTCCTCAATGTGATCGATGGCCTGACGCCAGGTCAATCCGGTCGCGTTTACGACTGGGCAGGCGTCGAAATACAGGCGTAAACGTCAGCTCGCTGGCGCACGCGCAGTTTATCGCGACAGAAGCAAGGGCGATGCGATGCCGGTTACCTCAGCAACGAGGACCATGTGGGCGTAACTCTGTGTGAGTGATGTGTTGGGGTGCGCTTGCCGCCGCCGATCGGCGCACCGCCTGAAAGCGTCGACATGGAACACCTTGCCGTCCTGCAGCACGAAAGGCTCGAGGCATGACGAAGAGACGCAAGACCATCTATATCGGCTTGGCAGGCATCGTCGTCATTCTCGCCATCGCGGCCGCGGCCGCAGGACCCCTCATGAGCCGCGTTGAGCAACCCGACTACAAAGTGGCGATGACCGACGGTGCGATCGAGATCCGCTCTTACGGCCCCATGATTGCTGCCGAGGCCGAGGTGAAGGGCGAGCGCACCGCCGCCATCAACGAGGGCTTCCGCCTGATTGCCGCTTATATCTTCGGCGCCAACACGCCGAACGCCAAGATCGCGATGACGGCGCCCGTCCAGCAGCAGAGTTCTCAAAAGATCCCCATGACGACCCCGGTTACCCAGCAGACAGCCGGCGACAGCTGGACGGTGCGCTTCATCATGCCGAGCAACTGGACGCTCGAGACGTTGCCAGCACCCAACGATCCGCGTGTCACGCTGAAGCCCGTGCCGGCGAACCGCATGCTGGTGATCCGCTTCTCCGGCAGCGCCAGCGACAGCCTGATCCAAACCAAGACCGACGAGCTGCGCCGGTACGCCGCCGACAAGACGCTCGCGACAGTCGGCGAGCCGCTGCTCGCCTTCTACAATCCGCCCTGGACATTGCCGTTGTTGCGCCGAAACGAGATCATGCTCAAACTGGCGAAGGGCGGCTGATCCTCGGCAAGCAACCGATGCACTCGACGCCATGCGCTTGAGCGATGGTCACGACGTCCATGGTTTCGCCAGCTGGCGGAGCAGCGCCAGCGGAGCCCGATGTTCAATTACATCGACGGCGCGGCCGACGATGAGACGACCATCAGCGGAACTCCGCAGACTTCGTTCGCTGCGATCTGTCGTCCAACATCTGCCATGCGTCGCGGCGCACGACACGTCGGCGACCGTGCTCGATCGACCGTTACGGTTTTCCGTTGTGGAGGTTTGGGAAACTTAAGTATGTGATTTCTTAGGGGTTTGGTGGAGCCGAGGGGAATCGAACCCCTGACCTCTGCAGTGCGATTGCAGCGCTCTCCCATCTGAGCTACGGCCCCGGAAGTCCGGCATTTACGTTCCCGCGTACGGCATTGTCAAGCGAACCGGGGGGGCGGAAAATCCGAGAGGCGCGTCGATGCGCAGCCAGGTGCGGCTTGGCAATGCGATTGCTGGGTTCGCACCTGTGCCCGCTCGTGGGAAGGCGGATCCACCCCCTGTCCAGAGTAGCCACCATCGGTCGCTTTGCCCAACTCCGAGGCAGACTGATCGGACATTGATATTGCGAAGTCGAGGGACAGAGCCTTACTGTTCGATATCAGGAAAAAAGATCGGCCTCCAGCCGACCATCCGTCGTCGAACGAAGGGAGGATACATGACCGCCGAGACTGCCCAGGCTGCCAGACCCCGACAGGCCGGCTCAGGCGCTGCGATCGACATGATCGGCGTGCACAAGTGGTACGGCGAGTTTCACGTTCTCAAGGACATCAATCTGAGTGTCGGCGACGGTGAGAAGATCGTCATCTGCGGGCCGTCCGGTTCAGGAAAGTCGACGCTCATCCGATGCATCAACCGGCTGGAGGAACACCAGAAAGGACGGATTGTCGTCGACGGGACGGAGTTGACCAGCGACTTACGCAATATCGACCGGATCCGGGCCGAGGTCGGCATGGTGTTCCAGTCGTTCAATCTGTTTCCGCATCTCACTGTGCTCGATAATCTTTGCCTCGCTCCGACGTGGGTGAAAAAGATGCCCCGGGCGGAAGCCGAACAGATCGCCATGCAGTATCTGACCCGCGTCCGCATCCCCGAGCAGGCGTTGAAGTATCCGGGTCAGCTTTCCGGCGGCCAGCAGCAGCGCGTCGCTATCGCCCGCTCGCTGTGCATGAGCCCGCGCATCATGCTGTTCGACGAGCCGACCTCCGCGCTCGATCCCGAGATGATCAAGGAAGTACTCGACGTCATGATCGAGCTGGCGCGGTCGGGCATGACGATGCTCGTCGTGACGCACGAGATGGGCTTTGCGCGCTCTGTCGCCGATCGGATCATCTTCATGGATCGCGGCGAAATCGTCGAGCAGGGGCCGCCGTCGACGTTCTTCAACAATCCGCGGGAGGAGCGTACCAAGCTGTTCCTGTCTCAGATCCTCAATCATTAGCGTGCGGCCCAAGACGTCGTGGCCTGCGTCGGTTGTAAAAAAACTACGCTATGATCGATCCATTCGTACCCTTGGAGAGTTTCCGAGAACGTCCTGTCGAACAACACCTGAGATACGAACCTAAAAGGGAGAGTAGTCATCATGAAGAGAGTCATCGGCGCAGCTCTCGCGAGCGCGCTCGGCGTCACGGTCCTCGCGAGCGGGGCGATGGCCCAGCAGAAAACCCTCGATACGGTCAAAGCACGCGGGACGGTCAACTGCGGTGTTTCTCCGGGAGCTCCCGGCTTCTCCTTCCCGGACGACAAGGGCAACTGGACAGGCCTCGATGTCGACTACTGCCGGGCCGTTGCCGCGGCCATCTTCGGTGATGCCAAGAAGGTTTCGTTCAAGCCATTGACGGCCAAGGAGCGGTTCACCGCGTTGCAATCGGGCGAGATCGACGTCCTCTCGCGCGTCACGACGTGGACCATGAGCCGCGACACCGCCATGGGCCTGTCGTTTGCCGGGGTCACCTACTACGACGGTCAGGGCTTGATGGTGCCGAAGAAGCTCGGCGTCAAATCGGCCAAGGAGCTGAACGGGGCCTCGGTGTGCGTCGCGACGGGGACTACGACAGAGCTCAACCTTGCCGACTATTTCCGCCAGAACAACATGACCTACAAGCCGGTCGTGTTCGAGAAGGCGGACGAGTTGAACGCCGCCTATGATTCCGGCCGCTGTGACGTCTACACGACCGACCAGTCGGGCCTCTATTCGCAGCGGCTACGCTTGAAGAACCCTGACGAGCACGTCGTGCTGCCTGAGATCATCTCGAAAGAGCCGCTCGGTCCTGTCGTTCGCCAGGGCGACTTCCAGTGGTTTACGCTGACGAAGTGGGTCTATTTCGCACTTCTCAACGCCGAGGAACTCGGCGTGAATAGCAAGAACGTCGATGAGATGACGAAATCGACGAACCCCGAGATCAAGCGACTGCTCGGCAGCGACGGCGAGTTCGGCAAGTCGCTCGGTCTCGAGAACGACTGGGTCGTGAAGATCGTCAAGGGCGTCGGTAACTACGGCGAGATCTACGACCGCAATGTCGGTCCCGACACACCACTCAAGATCGCGCGTGGAATCAACAACCTGTGGAGCAAGGGCGGTATCCAATACGCGCCACCCATCCGCTGATTTGCTCTGGGGCGCCGCGGTCGGAAGACACGGCGCCCCATTGGCGACCGACGACGAGATAAGGCTGCCTGAAAGGCTTGGCCCCATGGCCATCTCAGACGACCCGCGGACTGCAACCGACACAGGCTCCGTGTGGGCATGGCTGCATCGGCGCGAAGGACGTCAGGTCATCAGCCAAGTCATCATCGTCGTCGTGCTCGGCGCATTTCTCTGGATGGTGGTCTCGAACACCATCTACAACCTGCAGAAACAGAACATCGCTTCTGGCTTCGGCTTCTGGAACAATACCGCCGGTTTCGATATCTCGCAGACCTTGATCTCCTACGATGCGACCGCCAGTTATGGTCGCGCATTCTGGGTCGGACTGACGAACACGCTGCTGGTGTCGATCATCGGCATCGTCCTGGCGACCATCGTCGGCTTCGTGATGGGCATCGCGCGCCTCTCGAACAACTGGCTGATTGCGCGGCTGGCGACCGTCTACGTGGAGGTCGCCCGTAACGTTCCGCTGCTTCTGCAACTCTTCGTCTGGTATTTCGCGCTGATCCCGCAATTGCCGGGTCCGCGACAGAGCTGGCTGCTGCCGGCCGGAGCCGTCCTCAACAATCGTGGACTTTCGCTTCCGGCGCCACTCGCGCAGCCGGGCGCGGGGCTGGTGGCCGTTGCATTGGGCTTAGGAATCCTGGCGTCAATTGGACTGAGCATCTGGGCGCGCCGCCGCTGGCGTGCGACGGGCCAGCGGTTTCCGGTACTCTGGTCGACGCTGGGCCTCGTCGTCGGATTACCATTGGTGGTCGCGCTCGCAATGGGTCTCCCCGTCGCCTTCCAGTATCCTGAGCTGAAGGGCTTCAACTACAATGGCGGCATCGTCATTCTCCCCGAATTCATCGCGCTTCTGGCCGGGCTCGTTTTCTACACGGGTGCCTTCATCGCCGAGATCGTCCGTGCCGGTATCCAGGGCGTCAGCAACGGCCAGAAGGAGGCGGCTCGTGCGCTCGGGTTGACCAGTGGCCAGATGCTGAAACTGGTCGTTATCCCGCAGGCGATGCGGATAATCATTCCGCCCCTGACGTCAAACTACCTGAACCTCACCAAGAACTCGTCGTTGGGCGTCGCCATCGCCTATCCCGATCTCGTCAGCGTCTTCACGGGCACGGTTCTCAATCAAACCGGGCAGGCGATCGAGGTCATCTCGATCACGATGCTCGTCTATCTGACGCTTTCACTCACGACCTCGGCATTCATGAATTGGTTCAATGCGCACATGAAGCTGGTGGAGAGATAGCACTATGGCCGTCGACTCCGCCGCTCACACCCCGCACGTGCCCGCTGCCGATCAGCGGCCGCCGAGGAGCGAAGTGGGCATCATCGGCTGGCTGAAGAAGAACCTGTTCTCGTCGTGGTCCAACACCTTGCTGACGTTGCTCGGCCTTTGGATCTCGTGGCGCGTGCTCTCGGGTGTGCTCGACTGGGCGGTGTTTTCAGCCGTCTGGACCGGCAAAGATGGCAACGATTGTCGGGTGCCTGATGCCGGAGCGTGCTGGCCCTTCGTAACCGCCAAGTTCGGCCAGTTCATGTACGGGCGCTACCCGGATTCGGAGCGCTGGCGTGTTCTGCTCACGTATGCGCTCACCGCAGGGACCCTGGCCTCTTTGATGATCCCGGCCGTGCCGGGCAAGAAGTGGTTCGCGCTCTTCGGGATCTTGGTTCTGCCATTCGTGTCGTGGTGGCTGCTTTACGGCGGCATGCTGGGTCTGGTGGCCGTTCCGACCGAGTTCTGGGGCGGCCTGATGGTGACGCTCGTCGTGGCGACGGTCGGTATCGCCGGGTCGTTTCCGATCGGCATCGTTCTGGCGCTCGGGCGGCGGTCGGAGATGCCGATCGCACGCTGGGTGTCGATTTTCTTCATCGAGGTGGTGCGGGCGGTGCCACTGATCACGATCCTTTTCATGTCGTCGGTGATGCTGCCGCTCTTCCTGCCGGAGGGCGTGTCCTTCGACAAGCTGCTCCGTGCCCTGATTGGAGTGATGCTTTTCTCCGGCGCCTACATGGCTGAGACGATCCGCGGTGGTCTGCAGGCTATCCCGCGAGGGCAATACGAGGCGGCCGACAGCCTCGGCCTGTCGTTTGCCCAGAAAATGGGGCTCATCATTCTGCCGCAGGCGCTCAAGCTCGTCATTCCCGGCATCGTGAACAGCTTCGTCGGTCTCGCCAAGGACACGAGCCTGGTGCTGATCATCGGCATTTTCGATCTGCTCGGCATCGTGCAAGCCGGTCTCACCGACGCCAAGTGGTTCGCGCCGAACACGGCCATGACAGGGTATGTCTTCGCCGCGATCATCTTCTGGATCATCTGCTTCTCGATCTCTCGGTACTCGGCGTGGCTCGAGCGACGGCTGTCTGCCGGCGATCGCCGCTGAGGCGGTTGGATCGAGAGCAGCATTCCGAAGGTGTCCGAGGTGCGAATTGCGCCGAATCCGGTGGCCCCCTAAGTCGCCCGGGCCAGTGCAGTCGATGGAGGCGCCCGTCATGCCGATCAATCAGCAAGTTGTTCTCGCCAAGCGCCCCGGCCCCGGACCGCTGACCGCGGATTGTTTTGCGCTCCATGAGGCGCCGCTCACTGAGCCGGGCGACGGTCAGATCCGGGTCAAGATCGCCTACGTCTCGCTCGATCCGGCGATGCGCGGGTGGGTCAACGATACCCGCTCCTATATGCCGCCGGTCGGTATCGGCGAGGTCATGCGCGCCTATGCGGCGGGGTATGTGGAAGCCTCGCGACATCCGGATTTCAAAGAGGGCGACGCCGTGCAGAGCGTGCTCGGCGTACAGCACTACGCGGTGGTGAAGGGCGGCGGTCGGGTGATCAAGGTCGACACGACGAAGGCGCCTTTGGAGCGTTGGGTCGGTGGTCTCGGAATGCCCGGTTGGACGGCCTACTTCGGATTGCTCGAGGTCGGTCAACCCAAGGAAGGCGAGACCGTGGTTGTCTCTGCGGCGTCGGGGGCTGTCGGGTCGGTGGTCGGTCAAATCGCCAAAATCAAGGGATGCCGGGTGGTCGGCATCGCGGGTGGACCTGAAAAGTGCCGTTACGTGACGGACGAGCTCGGTTTCGACGCCTGCATCGACTACAAGGCCGGGAGCCTCGGTGCGCGTCTCTCTGAAGCCTGCCCAAATGGTATCGACGTCAATTTCGAGAATGTCGGTGGCGAGATCCTCGATGCAATCCTGCCCCGCATGAACACCTTCGGCCGGGTAGCCGTCTGCGGGCTGATCTCAGGTTACAATGCGACCGAACCCATGGCGGGGCCGTCGAACTTCCGTGCCGTCCTCACGCAACGGCTGACCGTACGGGGTTTGATCGTGACCGACTGGGCACCCCGCATCCGCGAGGCCGTGACTCAGCTCGGGGAGTGGCATTCGACGGGAAAGCTCAAGATCCGCGAGGACGTGCGAACGGGAGGGCTCGCGGCTTTTGTCGAAACGCTGAACCTGCTTTATTCGGGGAGCAACAACGGCAAGCTGGTTCTAAAGATTTGATGATGATTGTCCGGCTTCGGGCGCCCCAGGGAGACAGCAATGCTGCGTGAAGGCGTGACGCTTTATTTCCTGCGCCACGGCGAGACCGATTGGAACGCGGCGCTGCGCTATCAGGGCCAGACCGATATCCCTTTGAATGCCAAGGGGCGGCGGCAAGCGGCACGCAATGGCCAGCGTCTGAAGACACTGCTCGGCCATCGGGCGTCTGCAGTCGACTACGTCGCAAGCCCACTCTCGCGCGCCAGCGACACCATGCGCATCGCGCGCGCCGAGTTGGGCCTCGAGCCCGATGCCTTCCGGCGTGACGATCGCCTGAAGGAGCAGCACTACGGGCACTGGGAAGGCAAGCTCTGGCACGACTTGCCCACGCTCGATCCTGACGGGTTTGCGGCCCACAGCATCGATAAATGGGGCTGGTGCCCGCGCGGAGGCGAGAGCTACCGGATGCTGTCCGAGCGGACCGCGGGCTGGCTGGCGAGCGTCGAGCGCGATGCCGTCGTGGCGTCTCATGGTGCCGTCAGTCGTGTCGTGCGCGGACTGGTCCTCGGCCTCGACGGGCCTTCCGTGACGACGCTCGAGATTCCTCAGGACAAGGTGCTCGTGCTGCAGACGGGCACCATGCGCTGGGAGTGAGGCGCGCTGCGCTTACTCTGCCTTCACAAGCCGATCGATCGCGACGCCCTTGCCGAAGCCCTGGCGTTGCTTATAGGGCTTGGTATCGATCTCTTCGAGCTCGATCTCGCGAGCGAGGACTTTGCGTTTCCACTCATGGTGCTCCGCCTCGCGCCCATGGAACTCGGGCATGACCTCCTTCGCAAACAGCTCGAGACTCTCGCAAATATGGCCGTGTTCGTTGCGACCGGCCTGATTGAGCAGAATGATGCTGTCGACCTTCGAAGCCTCGAACTTGCGCAGCTTGTTCCGGATCGTCTCCGGCGAGCCGATGAGGCCTCCGCGCAGCGCTGCCTCGGCCTTTTCGGGATTGGCCTTTTTCCACTTCTGGTATTCTTCCCAGAGGTTCACCGTTCCCGCCCGGGCCCGCTCGACTCCCCGGCCTGTACCGATGTTCCGTCCATCCGCGCCGGAGTAGTAGGCGAGGCTGAACTGGAAAAAGGTCACGCCATCTGCCCTTCGCCGCGCCTCCTCGTCCGTCTCCGCGCACATGAAGTAGGAGACCATCGCGATGTTGCAGTTCGACTGGTAGTCGCCGAGCTTCTCTTGCCGCTTGACGAACGAATTGTAATAGGCGTGCACCCATGCGTGTGCCATCTCGGCTGAGAGGAACTGGAAACCGAGCGCGCCGATGCCGCGGCGTCCCGCCATCTCGATCGTCTCGAGCTGCGAGCAGGCGACCCAGAGCGGTGGGTGCGGGCGCTGCACAGGCTTGGGCAGCACATTGCGATAGGGAAACTTGAAGTACGGGCCGTCGTACTCCCAGCCCTCTTCTGTGAACATCGGCATGATGCAGCGGACCCCGTCCTCCCAGACCGCGCGTTTCGTGGCGAGGTCGCGGTCGAAGGGGCCGAGTTCGGTCATGCTGGCGCCTTCGCCCATACCGAACTCGACGCGCCCGTTGGAAACGAGATCCAGAGTCGCAACCTTCTCGGCGACGCGCGCCGGATGGTTGGTCGTCAACTGGACGATGCCGTGGCCGAGCCGAATGTTCTTGGTGCGCTGGCTGGCTGCGGCGAGGAACACCTCGGGCTGGGGCGAGTGGGAGTACTCCTCGAGGAAGTGGTGCTCGACCTGCCACGCATAGTCGTAGCCGAGTCGATCCGCGATCTCCACCTGCTCGAGCGCATTCTGATAGAGCTGGCGCTCGTCATCTGGCCCCCAGGGCCGCGGCAGCTGCATCTCGTAGAAAATGCCGAATTTCATGGGATCCTCGTCACATGCCTGAGGCTGCACGCGATCGCCAAGTGGCGACGAACCGGGAAAGGTTCGCCGCAACCGCGTCGGCGGTCAAGGATCGAGACTCAGCAGCACCCGCCGCCTGGGGCACAGGCGCCGGGTGAGTTCACACCCGCCGTAGCAGCGCTTCCGAACGGCAGGCTCGTGCCGCAGCCGGCGAAGATGCCGAAGTGGCGCGAGAAATCGCCGATGAAGTCGAAGTGCGGCTTGAAGCGTGTGTCGTGGAGCATGCGCCAGGTGTTGCCACAGACGGGGAACGCCTTGCCGGTCTCGATGACGTGGTGGCCGTCGAGTGTGAAGGCGTGCTCGGCGCCCTTGATCGTGCCCTTGTAGACGACGGCTTGGCCGTAGTCCTCGCAGTGCGTCTCGAGCCCGTCGAGCTTGAACAGGCGGTAGGTCGCCGAGAAGAACCGCGCCTGCCCCAGCTTTGCCTTGAGTTCGGGATCGGTGACCTCCAGCTCGCGGTCGGTGACGAGGCGCGGGTCAGCGAAGCCAGCCTGCTTGGCGAGATTGTGGAAGTCGTTCCAGTAGAGCGCGCCGCCCAGGCATTCGCCGTAGAGGATCGGATCGGTCTTGACGCTATCGGGCAATCGACGGTCAGCGTAGACGTCGGCGAAATACAACTCGCCGCCGGGCTTCAGGAGATCGAACGCGCCCTTCAGCACAGCGAGCTTGTCGACGGATAGATTGATCACGCAGTTCGAGACGACAATGTCGAATGAAGTGGGCTCGAGGCCAAGCTCGCCGAGCTTCTCGATGTAGCCATCACGGAACTCGGTGTTGGGGCAGCAGTAGCCGAACGACTTCGCGTGCCAGTCGACGTGCCGCTGGGCGACGTCGAGCTGGGCGGGCGTCATGTCGACACCGACGACGCGACCTGTTGGCCCCACCATCTGGGCGAGCATATAGACGTCCTGGCCTGCGCCGCAGCCGAGATCGAGGACGCGCATGCCTTCGAGTTCGTCCGGGGCGACGAGGCCGCAGCCGTAGAACCTGGCTTTCACCTCCGGGTGGACTTTGGCGAGCATGTCGCGCACGGCCGCGGGCGTGACGCCGGGTGCGCAGCAGGCGCTGGTCTTGAGGTCGGCAGAGGTTTGGAGCGTTTCGCCGTAGTAGGTCTTGACGATGTCGAGGGTCATGGGCGGGCTTCCAGGCTAGTCGTGCGGCTGCCAGTCGCCAGGGCCGCGCGGATGATCGAACGACAAGACGTTCTTATTCGATGACAGCAGTATGACATGCCGTGGCGTCAATCGGATGTCAGCACCTCGGCCAGCTCTTTGAAATCGGCAACGATGATGTCCGGTTGATTGGGCGACTGACCGTAAGGGCGCTTTCGGCGGTCGACGAAGGCGGCGCGGAAGCCGTGACTCTTGGCGCCGATGCAGTCGAAAGCGTGATTGGCAACGAACAGGCAGCCCGAACGCTCGATGTTGGGCCAGCGCTCCGTGATCAGCCGCTCGGCAGTGGCATAGGTTTTCCAGTGCGGCTTGAAGTAGCCCGCTTCCTGTACGGAAACCGTCAAGTCCATCGGGAAGCCGATATGCGGCTTCGCCGCCTCCAGCATGTCGCGGTCACCGTTGGATAGGATAACTAGCTTGTAGCGCGTCCGCAGTTTTTCGAGCGCGGCGACGACATCCGGAAAGGGCTTCAGGCTCTCGATCTGCGAGACCAGCCACTCGACCTCGCCCTGGGTGTGGGGCAGCTTGCAGCGATCCAGAACTTGCGACACGGCGCGGTGCCCGATCTGGCGGTAGGGCGTGTGGCCACGATCGAGGAGCGCGTCGATCATCGAGTCCTCGTAGTGGGTGCGGCGCCACCACGTCACGAACTGGTTGGGGTCACCCGTCCAGCCCTTCTTTTCGAGGAACGGCTTGGCTGCGGCGACGAGGCCGCCCTGCATGTCGACGATGGTGCCGTACTGGTCGAAGACAAGAGTGCGCGTCTCGCGCTTCAGGATGTCGAGCGTAGAAGCCATAGCTGCCTTTGCTTGTCGGTTGCCGGTGTGTGGTCTACGTCTTGCACCTAGTTTTCCTTGCAATCAAGCGGAGCCCGCTCATGTCGACGACGCCCAAGCCCTTCCGCATCGGTCTCCTGCTGTTTCCGGAGATCACGCAGCTCGACATGACGGGGCCCTACGAGGTCTTCACCAAGTTCCCCGGCGCTGAGGTGCATCTCGTCTGGAAGTCGATGGAGCCGGTGACGGCCAACGGAGGCATGCGCATTCTGCCGACGGCGACGTTCGAGACGTGCCCGCAGCTCGACCTCGTCTGCGTTCCGGGGGGCGGGGGCATGAACCCGCTCCTGAACGACGCCGCGACGCTGGCCTTCCTAAAGCGGCAGGCCGCCGCCGCGCGCTATGTGACGAGCGTCTGCACGGGTTCGCTGGTGCTGGGTGCGGCGGGGCTGCTGAAGGGCAAGCGGGCTGCCACACATTGGATGAGCCGCGAAATGCTGGCTGATTTCGGGGCGATCCCCGTGGCCGAGCGCGTGGTCGTCGACGGCAACGTCTATACGGGCGGCGGCGTGACGGCGGGCATCGATTTCGCTTTGAAGGTGGCGTCGGACGCGTTCGGCCCGGACCTTGCGAAGTCCATCCAGCTCGCCATCGAGTATAATCCCCAGCCGCCCTTCAACGCGGGTTCGCCCGAGGGCGCGGGGGAGGAAATCGTGACCCGCACGCGAGCGGCCGCTGCGGGTCGCCAAGCCGAGCGCGCAGCGGCTGTCAAGCAAGCCGCTGCGCGATTGGCCTAGCGTCCCGCCCACTGTCCGACCGGGATCAGATGCCCCGGTCGGCGGCGGCGGTGTAGCGGCGGTCCTGGTAGTCGTCGAGATTGCCGGTATGAATGATGGCGATGTGTTCCCGCTTGCGGAAGTAGGCCCAGGCCTCGACGGGTGCGTCGGCGCCTGCGGCGAGCACCGGAATGAGTGCGCGTCGGTAGCCGTTCGGCAGGTGCACGCTCTCGAGTTCGTCCAGGGCCGGCATCATGGCTTCGGGCACTTCCCAAAGTTCACCTTTGACGCGATGGCCGTTGCCTATCTCGGGAATGAGATAGGGCGTGAACCAAGTGCCGCCGACCACCAACGGATAGGGATCGACCGTACGGGCCTCGGCACTGAGCCGCGCGCCCGTCATGTAGTGGTGGTTGGGAAAGCTTCGCTTCAGAGTTCCGTAGACGAAGACCAGATGAGTGTCGGCCAAATGAAAACTCCTCAGCCGATCTCGTTCGACTGCAGATAGCCCAACACCTTTTCGAGCGGCTCGACGTCCCCGAACTTGGCGTCGATGTCGAACAGGTTCCACTCGACGGCGCCGATGATGCGATCGCCCACGGCCTCGCGCACGACGATCGGCCGGAAGCCGTCGGCGATGGCGTCCTCGACAGTGTTGCGGACGCAGGCGCAGGCGGTCACGCCGGTGACGATCACCGTGTCGACGCCCATCGCCCGCAGCATCCCGCCGAGATGGGTGCCGTGAAAGGCGCTTGCCCGCTTTTTGACGATGACGTGCTCGCCCGGCTCGGGCGCGATCCGGTCGTCGATTGCGGCGGCGTGGCTACCTGTCTTCAAAACCTCGATCGGGATCTTGTATTGCCAGAGCCCCATGTCGGTGTTCGGGCCCTCGGTCACGTCGTAGGCGGTCGTCGTGTAGACGACTGGCAGCTTGCGCGCGCGGAATGCCTTCAGCAGGGCCTGCGTCGCGGGGATAATCGTCTCCATGCCATCGCAGGAAAACGCGTGACCGGGTTGCGTCCAGGCATTGGCCAGGTCGATGTTGATCAGCGCGGGGCGCTTGCCGTAGCCGATCCGGCGTTGGAAGCCGCGGTTCTGATACAGCGCGCTATCGGCCGCGAAGACTTTTTCAAGCGCGGCCTTCAACTCGTCTTTCGCGTCCATGAGTTCTCCCCGATGTTTTCGCCGCGAGCTTAGGTGCCACCCTCGAGGTCGGCAACTGGACACCTGCGCCTCGTGTGTCTGTTCGCCGTGCAGGGTGCTCGATCCGGCGCCGGAGACGCATCCGTTCAAGCGCGCAAGCCGCCAGTCACGAAGCCGTGACGTAAACGCTGTTCGATTTAAATTGAAATACGGACCGATGTGTTTTATTAATGGTGTCACGACGGGCCTATACCCGCAACCCAATCACTTCTCAACCCGCTGATGGGAGACGAACATGAACCGCTCGAGCCTGATCGCCGTTGTTGGTGCCGCCCTGACCGCATCTCTCGCCATGAGTGGTGCCGCCTCGGCTCAGGGATATGGTCACGGCAACCATGGCCACCACCGCCACCATGCCCACCATGCGTACCACGCCCCGAAAGCTCACGTCTGCTACGAGAAGGTTTCGACCCCTGACGTCTATGGCTATGTCACGAAGGCCGTCGTCAAGGAGCCGGGTCGTTGGGAAAGCAGAGTGACCCCAGCCGTCTATGCCGAGCGCGAGGTGAAGGTTCTGGTCAAGGCCGAGACTTACGAGGCCAAGGTCGAGCCTGCGGTCTACGAGACCCGTGAGCGTAAGGTGCTCGTCAAGGCCGAAGTCAAGCGCGTCCACGTGACGAACGCGGTCTACAAGACCGAGTACGTCTCTGAGAAGGTGCACAACGGCTATGGACATCAGGCCTACAAGACGCATGCCGAGAGGACGCTGGTCGAGCCCGCCAAGCAGGAGGTCAAGGTCGAGCCCGCGGTCTACAAGACCGAGCAGTTCCAAGTTCTTGTGAAGCCCGAGCGGCACTACAAGGTCCCGGTGCCGGCAGTCTACGAGACCAAGGTCGAGCGGTATGTCGCGAAGCCGGCCTACGAGGAAAAGGTCTACCACAAGCCGGTGATCGAGCACGTGAAGGAGCGGGTCGTCGTCAAGCACGGCCACACTTTCACCCGCCCCGTTCATAAGGCGTACGGGGAGAAGTGCTGAGCCCGATAGGCCCTGTGCTGCATGTAACCTGATGAGACAGCGGAGGCGTCAGATCGATTGGCGCCTCTTTCGTTTTCGGGGCAAGGCCGTCCGAGACTGGTCTGCAATGCCTGCTTCGTGAGTTGCCGGAGCCGCGACGACAGACGGACCTCGAATCGAAACGGCGGCGGAGATGTTCCGCCGCCGCCTCAATTAGAACCGCGATGTTCAGCCCTTCTTGGCGTCCTTGAAGGCCTTTGCCACCTTCGGAGGCGACATCGGCAGGCTCGTCATCCGGAGCCCGAGAGCGTTGTTGACCGCGTTGGCGACGGCAGGCACCGATGCCACGAGCGGGACCTCACCCACGCCGCGCACGCCTTGCGGGTGCTTGGGGTTCGGGATTTCGATCATCACGTTGTCGATCATGGGCAGGTCGGAAGCGACGGGCATCCGATAGTCGAGGAAGCCCGGATTATCGACCTTGCCGTTCTTGTCGTAGATGTACTCCTCGTTGAGCGCCCAGCCGATACCCTGGACAGCACCGCCCTGCATCTGGCCTTCGCAGTAGGACGGATGGATGGCGCGACCGACGTCCTGGACAGATGTGTAGCGCAGCACCGTCACCTTGCCGGTCTCGGGATCGACCTCGACATCGCAGATGTGCGTGGCGAACCCGCCCTCGGCCCCGGTGGTGTTGAGCTGCACACCGGCACCGATCGGGCCGCCGGTCTGCGGGGCCTGAGCCGCGATCTGGGCGAGCGTCAACGGCGGGAACTTACCGGCGTTGTCACCGGCGGGGCGAGCCTCGCCGTCTTCCCAGACGACTGCGTCCGGGTCGATCTTCCAGATCTTGGCTGCGCGTTCGCGCAGCTGCTTGATGACCTGTTGGGTGGATTGCGTCACCACCATCGCCGACGCGAAGGTGACGCGGCTGCCGCCGGTCAGGTTCGAGAAGCCGATCACGCTGGTGTCGCCGATCAGCACCGAGATCCGGTCGTAATTGATGCCGAACAGCTCGGCCGCGATGTTGGCGGTCGAGGCGCGTGAACCACCAATGTCGGGGTGGCCGGTGACGATGACGACGTTGCCGTCCTCGGTGACGTTGACCTGCGCGCTCGACTCACCGCCCGCATTGAACCAGAAGCCCGATGCGACGCCGCGCCCCTGGTTCTTGCCGAGTGGTGCCTTGTAATGCGGATGCTCCATGGCCTGGCGCACCGTCTCCGCGTAGCCGATCGCGGGGTAAACCGGACCGTGCGCAGCCTTGGTGCCCTGCGTGGCGGCATTCTTGAGGCGCAGCGCCAGCGGATCCATCTTCAGCTTGGCTGCGATCTCATCGAGCACACACTCGACCGCATGGGCACCGATCGGGGCGCCCGGACCGCGATAGGCGGCGACCTTCGATCGGTTGGAGACGACCTCGTAGCCGGTCGAAAGCACGTTGGGGATGTCGTAAGGCGCGAACGCGCAGCCAGCCGCGCCGCGGATCGGTGCGCCTGGGAACGCGCCGGACTGCAGATAGAACGTGCCTTGGGCAGCGACGATCTTGCCGTCCTTGGTGACGCCGATCTTGCACTTGCTCTGAGAGCCCGAGGTCGGGCCGGAGGCGTGGAACACCTCCTCGCGCGTCATGGTCATCTTGACGGCCCGGCCGGACCTCCGCGACAGCTCGAGGGCCAGCGGCTCCAGGTAGACGATGGTCTTGCCGCCGAAGCCGCCGCCGATCTCGGCCGGGATGGCGCGGATCTGGCTCTGGTCGAGGTCGTTGAGGTAGGCGCACATGGCGCGCACCATGAACTGGCCCTGGCTCGACGACCAGATGACGGTGTGGCCGTCCTGGCCGACGCTGACGACGCAGGCGTGCGGCTCGATGTAGCCCTGATGGATGGGACGGGTCGAGAAGCTGCGCTCGATGACGAGATCGGCCTCCTTGAAGCCGGCGTCGATATCACCGAGCTTGTGCTCGAGCTTGCTCGCGATGTTCGACGGCTTGCCATCGAACTTGATGTGATCGTGCAGGATCGGCGCGTCCGGCTTCAGCGCATCGTCGATCTCGATCGCCCAAGGCAGCACCTCGTATTCGACCTTGATCAGCTTAAGCGCCTCTCTGGCGATCTTGAGCGTGGATGCAGCGACAGCAGCTACGGGATGGCCGATGAAGAGCGCCTTCTCCCGTGCAATGACATTACGGGCCATCCAGCGCATGTCCTGGATGCCGAGCATGATCGACTTGTCGACGGGGAACTCGACGAAGTCCTTTCCGGTCACAACCGCCTTGACCCCAGGAAGGGCTAGCGCCTTCGACGTATCGATCGAGAGAATGCGAGCATGGGGATGGGGGCTGCGGAGCACCTTGCCGTAGATCTGGCCGGGCATCGAGTAGTCGGCCGCATACTGCGCGCGGCCGGTGACCTTGTCCTCGCCATCCGGACGGATGGTCCGCTTTCCGATCCACTTGTTGCTCAGATTGACGTCGTTCATGATCGCTCTTCCTATTGGTCGCGGGTGTCGCGTCTCTGCTGGTCGGACTGGCGAGGTTTTGCCACACCGGAAGCCGAGCCATCGAGATCGAATTGAGGCCGTCGCATCTCGCCATATCACGCCGCGGCGCGCAAGTTCGACGTTCAAGGCAGCGCCATCGGCTCCACCGGTCGATCAGCGTCCCGAGGATGCCCTTCGCCATGTAGTGATGAAGAGCATCGGAAGCAACCCGTAGATCATCGTATCGAGCGCCAGCGTGCGCGAGCCGAGCGTGCCCAAGCGTAAGTACGGGTCAGGACCGAGCAGCCTCCAGCCGGGCACAATAACAACGTTCAATTCCGGTCCGCGACCGGCCTTGATGTCGGGGGCGGGCTTGGTCCCTACTCGACGATCGATTGATATGTCAGAACGCGTAGCTCGCGCCGGAAGGGATAGCTCGATGACGGCATGAGCTGCGTGAGGAAGACGACGAACATGTCCTCGGACGGATCGCACCAGAACGCCGTCGAGGCCGCGCCACCCCAAGCATATTCCCCCGGCGATCCGAGGATCTGGGCTTTGGCTGGATCGATCATCACCGAGAAGCCGAGACCGAAGCCGATGCCTTCGTAGGTGGTCTCGGAGAAGCGCGGCGTGCCCATGTCGGCCATGTCGCCCTTGAGGTGATTCGACGTCATGAGTTCGACGGTCTTGCGTCCGAGCAGCCTTTTGCCGTCGAGCGTGCCCTTGTTCAGCATGAACCGGCAGAAGCGCGCATAGTCGGCTGCTGTCGAGACGAGGCCGCCACCGCCGGAATTGACGGATCGCGGGCGCAGATAGCGGCTCTGCGTCGGATCATCGATCAGCTGCAATCCGCCTTTGCCATCGGGCGCGTAATTCGCGGCGAGCCGGGCGTGCTTGGTCTCGGGTACATGGAAATCGGTGTCGACGAGCCCGAGCGGATCAATCACGCGCTCTTTCAAATACGTTTCGAAGGGCACGCCCGAGATCACCTCGACGAGATAGCCCAGCACATCGGTTGCGATCGAATAGTTCCAGCGCGTGCCTGGGTGGGCGAGGAGCGGCGCCTCTGCGGCTTTCTCGACCAGCTCCTTCAGCGTCGTTTCCTGAGTCTGGAAGTCAATTCTATTGGACCGATAGTGGCCGTCGACCGGCGTCGCCTCCATGAAGCCATAGGTCAGGCCCGACGTGTGTGTCAGCAGATCGCGAAACGTGATCTCGCGAGCGGCCGGCACCGTCTCCATCTTGCCCCGACTGCCACCGACGTAGACGCGTTGATTGGCGAACGCCGGGATGAAGCGGCTGATCGGATCGTCCAACTGAAAGCGCGCTTCCTCGTAGAGCATCATGATGGCGACGCTCGTCAGCGGCTTGGTCATCGAGTAGATGCGGAAGATCGTGTCCGTCGTCATGGGCTGTGCCCGTGCGACGTCGGCTTGACCGGCGACATCGAGGAATGCCGTCTTTCCGCGGCGCGAGACGAGGGTGACGATGCCGGCCGTGCGCTTGGCCTCGATCTGGGTACGCATCCATGCGGAGATGCGAGCCAGACGGTTGGACGAGAGGCCGACCTCCTCAGGGCGAACGATGGCAAGGGCGCTCATGGGGCGGATCTCCGGCGGGGGGATGGCGGCAGTCTCGGCTGCTCTCGGTATGATGAAGCTGAACTCGTGGCCCGGCAATGGGGCCAGCCCGACCGCCGCTTCCCCAAAGTCTGAACCTCCCGATCCACGCATGGGCTCTAAGTGAGTATCGTGGCATTTGGCGAGTCAGCCGAGCCGGCTCGGTCCGTGTTTATGATGCGGAACGACAACAATCGGGCATGGTCGCTGTCCGGTGCGCGCGGCGCTCCTCCGCTCCGGTCCCCTGACAAATTTACGAGGCGAACCCTCCTTCGGCACTGGCTTTCCCCGGCCGGTTTGGCTCAAATGGCGCCCGAACGGGCTCGAAGCAAGCGAGCGAAGTACACGGGGAACGTCACATGCAGGACTATGACTACATCGTCGTTGGTGCCGGATCGGCTGGAGCGGTACTCGCGTCGCGGCTGAGCGAGAATCCCCGACATCAGGTTCTGCTGGTCGAGGCCGGGGGCGACACGCACTTTCTGTCGCGCTTTCCACTGAGCTTCGGCCTCTTCATCGAAAAGGCCGGTGTCAACTGGCTCTACCAGTCGGAGCCCGAGCCGAACACGGCCAACCGCCCGATCCCGGTCCCGCGCGGCAAGATGCTCGGCGGTTCGAGTGCCATAAATGGCCTCGTCTGGGTGCGCGGCCAGCCTCTCGACTACAATACGTGGGCGCAGATGGGCGCACGCGGCTGGAGCTGGGAGGATGTGGCGCCTCTCTTTACGCGCATCGAGAATTACGAGCAGAGCGGTGGCAAGTTCGGGCGAGGCACCGAAGGGCCGCTCAAGATCACCGAGGTGCCGGATCAGAGCCCGCTTTACGATGCGATGTTCAAGGCCGCCGTGGCGGCCGGCTTCCGCACCAACGTCGACTACAACAGCGAGGATCAGGAAGGCGTCGTCAAAACGCAGTCGAGCATCCATCGCGGCATGCGCATGAGCGTGGCGAAATGCTATCTCGAGCCCGCCCGCAAGCGGCCGAACCTGACCGTCGTCACGAACGCGCCGACCCGGAAAGTGATGCTCGACGGCAAACGCTGCACGGGCATCGTCTACGAGCAGGGCGGGCGCAGGGTCGAGGCTCGCGCCGGCCGCGAGGTCATCTTGTGCGCCGGAGCGGTGGCCACGCCGCAACTCCTCGAGCTTTCGGGGATTGGAAACCCGGAGATTCTGAAACAGCACGGCATCGCCGTGCACCACGCGCTGACTGCCGTGGGCGAAAACTTCCGCGACCACTTGAATGCTCGCATCATCTGGAAGGTCAACGACAAGAGCGTGTCCTACAACCATCGCGCCCAAGGGCTCGGCGCCTTGGGGCAGGGGCTTCGCTACATCACGACACGCGGCGGATTCATCAGTCTGCCGTCGGCGCCGATGCTGGGGTTTCTGCGCACGCGGCCGGATCTCGAGACGCCGGATGTGCAGATGCATATCGTGCCTTACTCGATCAAGGACCCGAAGACCCGCAAGCTGCAGGATTTCCCGTCCTTCACGATGTCTTGCTATCAGCTCCGCCCCGAAAGCCTGGGCACGATCCATATTCGTTCGTCGAACCCGGACGATCAGCCCTCGATCCGCTTCAACTTCCTGGCCGACCCGATCGATCAGGCGGCCATGGTCGAAGGCTTCAAGATCGTGCGCAAGATCGTCGAGGCGCCTCCGATGGACGGATTGCGCGGAGAGGAGTTCTCGCCGGGCAAGAGCGTCTCGAGCGACGACGAGATCCTGGACTGGATCCGCAACAATGCCCAGACGGCCTATCACCCGATCGGCACGTGCCGCATGGGGCCCGAAGGCCAGCGCACGGTCGTTGACGATCGCCTGCGCGTCCATGGCATCAAGGGATTGCGCGTCGCCGATGCGTCGATCTTCCCGACCATGCCGTCAGGAAACACCAACGCACCGGCGATCATGGTGGGCGAGAAGGCAGCCGACATCTTGCGAGCCGATGCCGCCTGACGACAGGTGACGTTAGTTCGGGGTGCACCGGCCGCCCGGATGCCTGGTGGCCGGTGCCTACGGGGAGGGGGAAATGCCGAAGCCGATCAGTGCCGATTGCATTGCTGAGATCCGGGGCGTAGCGCACGGGTTTTTCACGCGCGAGGGGGGCGTCTCGGGCGGCATCTACGGATCGCTCAATTGCGGCGCCGGCTCGAAGGATGATCGGGCGCACGTCATAGAGAACCGGTCGCGGGTCGCGATGGCGCTGGGCGCGCGTAGCGACAGCCTGCTGACGTGCCACCAGATCCACAGCGCAGACGCCATCGTGGTGACGCGACCGTGGGCCATGGGCGAGAACCCCAAGGCCGACGCCATGGTGACGAATATGCCGGGCATAGCGCTCGGCGCGCTTGCGGCCGATTGTGCACCCGTACTGTTCGTCGATCCCGAGGCTCGAGTCATTGGAGCGGCCCACGCCGGCTGGAAAGGTGCGCTGACAGGGGTGCTCGAGGCGACGGTCAGGGCGATGACGACGTTGGGGGCCCGCCCGCAGCGCATCCGGGCGGCACTCGGACCCTGTATCGGTCCGGACGCCTACGAGGTGGGCCCAGAGTTCGAGGCGCGGTTCGTCGAGGCCGACGCATCCTACGCGGCATTCTTTCGCCGCGCCCAGTTCGGGGCACGAGCGTATTTCGATCTACCTGGATTCGTGCTCGCCCGTCTGGGGGCCGCTGGGCTCGACACGGTCGAGAGCTGCACGCGCTGTACGTATGGGGACGAGCAGGGGCTTTTCAGTTATCGGCGCGCAACGCACCGGGGCGAAGGGGACTATGGTCGGCAGGTGTCCGCCATCGTTCTGCTATAGTTTTTCCACAGTTCTCACACTAGGTGTGTCGCGATTGTGGTGTTGGCCACGGAAAAGCCCGGTGGAGGGCTGGACCATGGGGGCTCTGGGGGCTAGAGGGCGTTAAGGCGCAATTCAACGAGAGATTCGCGCGACAAGGCCGCAGAGTTCGTACGTCGGCTGGCGAGTAACAGCGGGAATACCTTACAAAAAAGGGGAACGTCGTCGTGACGTACTTCGACGCTGCTACATCTAGGGCCACGAAGAAGAACGCAGGCGTGTTGATCTGCGCTCTGCTCGCTGGTGTCGGCTTGGCCGGCTGTGAAACCGCCGGCAACATCTTGGGCGGCAATCAGGTGGCGACGGAGACGGTCGCTCCGCCTCCGGCAGCTCCTGCGAAACCCCAAACAGTGGCGAAGGTGGCATTGGCTCCGATCATCGGAGCGCCAGATGCCATCGGCCAGCAATTGCGGACCCAGGTCATACAAGCTGCGGAACGCAACAAGATCGGTGTGCTCGCCGATCGCGATCCGTCGGCCGATTACGGGATGCGCGGCTATCTCGTCGCGGCCCGGGACCGCGGCGGCGTCAAGGTATCCTATATCTGGGATATCACGGACGCCTCTGGAAAGCGGGTCAATCGTATCGCAGGTGAGGAGACGGTAGCTGCGGCGCCGCAGGCCAAGGGGCCTTGGGACTCCGTGACACCGACCCTCATTCAGACGCTCGCTGACAAAGTGGCGTCTTCGCTCGGGACCTGGGCGCCGACTCAGAGCCGAGCGACACCCGTCGCCGGAACTCCGGTGGCCAGTGCTCCGGCCGGAGCCGGAGCTGGTGCGATTTCCGAAGGCGCCAAGGTGGCGTCGGCCGAAGGGGCATCTCCAGTGTCGGCTCCATCGGTTTCAAATGCGACGACGGCATCTCTGCCGGCCGGCGGGGGGATGCCGGTGGTTTCGGGTGCTCCCGGAGACGGCAACTCGGCTCTCTCGTCGGCACTCAACCGGGAACTCACGCGGCAGGGCATGCCGGTCGACGGCAAGACGGGAAATCCCTATCGGATCGAGGGGCAAGTGTCGGTTGGGACTGTCAAGGACGGCCGCCAGTCGATCCAGATCGATTGGCGCGTCAAGGATGGTAAAGGCAACTCCGTCGGCACGGTCACGCAGAAGAACTCGATCCCGCCCGGATCGCTCGATCAGTCGTGGGGGCAAACGGCCGATGCGGCTGCCGCCGCCGCTGCCCAGGGTATCCTGAAGTTGCTGCCGCAGCAGGCTGCGGCCAAAGCGACCAACTAGAGCGGCAGCCTTTGCATCCTAACCAACTGTCAGCAATATGAAACTCGTTGGGCCCGGACCGTTTACAGGTCGGGGCCCAATTGCTATGAGCCCTAGCATGTCACGGCGATGACAGCGGTTCTCCGAGGAGAGTCAAGGCAATGCCATTCGACGTGCGGGAGCACCGCTGGGGCCCGGGAGAGCCGTCCATGAAGCTCGTTGCAGGCAACAGCAACCGGCCGCTGGCCGAGGCAATCAGCGACGTGCTGAGCTCGCCCCTCACGAAGGGCTTCGTCAAGCGCTTCGCCGATATGGAGATTTTCGTCGAGATCGAGGAAAACGTACGGGGCGAGGACGTCTACATCGTCCAGAGCACGGCGTTCCCTGCGAACGACAACCTGATGGAACTCCTGATCCTGACCGACGCCTTAAAGCGATCTTCGGCGCGGCGGATTACGGCGGTGCTACCTTATTATGGTTATGCGCGACAGGATCGCAGGCCGGGTCCACGAACGCCGATCTCGGCGCGACTGGTGGCCAATCTGATCGAGCGAGCCGGCGTCGACCGCGTAATGACGCTCGACCTTCACGCAGGCCAAATCCAGGGTTTCTTCGATATCCCGACAGACAACCTGTTCGCGGCGCCACTTTTCGCCCGCGACATGCAGGATCTGTTCGAGGTCGACAAGCTGGTGGTCGTTTCGCCGGACGTCGGCGGTGTTGTGCGTGCGCGCGCGCTCGCCAAGCGGCTTGGCCCGAATGTGCCGATTGCCATATGCGACAAGCGTCGTGAGCGGGCCGGCCATTCCGAGATCATGCACGTCATCGGCGACGTGGAGGGCATGCGCTGCGTGCTCGTCGACGACATCGTCGATTCGGGGGGCACGCTGGTCAACGCCGCGAATGCCCTGTTGGGGCACGGGGCGGCAGAAGTGCACGCCTACATAACGCACGGCGTCCTTTCGGGCGGGGCGGTTTCGCGGATCACCAACTCGAAGCTCAAGACATTGGTGATCACGGACTCGATTTTGCCGACCGAGGCTGTCAAGGCGGCGAGGAATATCCGCGTCATCTCGATCGCGAAGCTGCTGGCCGAGGCCATTGCACGGACGTCGCGCAACGAGAGCGTGTCGAGCCTGTTTTATTGATCGCGCTTGCGCAAGCCGCCCTGTCGCCTGCGCCCTAAGCCGATCGCTTCCGGCGTGAAGCACACGAATTCCGTGGCGGCTGATCTCGGACTGCGATGATCGCGAACTTCGCGATCCGTGAAGAGGAGGGCACGGCGGCCCTCCTCCGTTGTTCTTCTGTGTCTGCGGATCAGGTCGAGTAGCGCGTGAAGGCGGTTGTGGTGGCGCGGGCTTTCCAGTCGGTGACGACGCAGACGAGCGCTGGCTTGCCGGCCTTCACCGCCGCCATTGCTCTCTCGAGCGCAGGCTTGATGTCCTCCGGCTTCTCGACGTACTCGCCATGCCCGCCGAAGCACTCGGCGAACTTGTCGTAGCGCGGATAGCCGAGCTCTCGGCCGGGCTTCGCTTTCACCGGGTCGTTCTTGTCCGGATCGCCTGTCCAGCCGCCGTTCTGGCTGATCACCACGAGCACCGGCAGGTTGTGACGGACGCAGGTATCGAACTCCATCGAGTTCATGCCCCACGAGCCGTCACCATGAAGAACGACCACTTGTTTGTCGGGGCAAGCCGCCTTGGCGCCCATGCCGAACGGCATGCCGACGCCCATGGTGCCGTAGGCGCCCGAGTTGATCCGGTGCCGAGCCGTGTACTGGGGGATCGCCTGACGCGCGTAGTTCAGCGTCTCCTGACCATCGACGCAGAGGATGGCGTCGCGCTCGAGGATGTCGCGGACCTCCTTGCACAGACGCAGCGGATGGATCGGGGTATCGCCGTTCGAGAGCGCCTGCTCGGCCTCCGCCGCTTTCTGCACGTTGCGGGTTCGCAGGCGCTCGCGCCATGTCTCGTAGGACGCCGGCGTGACCTTGCCCTTGATCGCATCGGTGAGCTGGCCGAAGGCGATCCGGGCGTCCGCGACGACACCCACGTCGAGCTTCCTCGGCGAAGAAGCGATCTCGATCGGATCGATGTCGATGCGCACGACCTTCGCGTCGGCGTTCCAGCGTGGCGGCGCGGCGTTGCCGATGACGTAGTTGACGCGCGTTCCGACGACGAGGATGAAGTCCGCGTCACGGAAAGCTGCAGCCCGCGAGGTGAGGTAGGAATACTTGTGGTCCTCGGGGATGACGCCGCGGCCCTGGGGCGTCGTGTAGAACGGGATGCCGGCGGCCTCGACGAAGGCGAGCATCTCCTTGTCGGCCTCCGACCACTGCACGCCCGAGCCCGTCACGAGAACGGGCTGCTTGGCCTTGCTCATCAGTTCGACGATAGCCTTGACGTCGTTGGCGTTCATCGCCGGCCGGGCGCGCTTGGCGTAGTCGAACGGCTCCGGGTACTCGATCTTCGACTCGTCGACTTCCTGGTAGAGGATGTCACCCGGGAGATCGAGGTACACCGGGCCGGTGCGGCCGGTCATGGCCTGGGCGATGGCGAGATTGACGAGCTCGGGGATGCGCCGCGCGTTGTGGACGCGGTCCGCCCACTTGGTGATCGGCTTGAAGAGCGCAAGTTGGTCGGTGTCCTGGAAGGCGCCGCGATGCCAGGTCGAGACGGGGGCAGCGCCACCGAGCGCGAGGATCGGGGTGCAGTCGGCCCAGGCGTGCGCGACGCCGGTGACGAGGTTGGTCGTGGCCGGGCCGGACGCCGCCATGCACACGCCAATCTGATTGCGAAGACGCGCATAAGCGAAGCCCGCGAATGCGGCTGCCTGCTCGTGGCGGACGTCGATACCGCGCAGTCCGAGGTTAAGGCAGGCCTTCTCGACCGCGAGCATCGGTCCGCCCATGATGTAGAAGAAGTCCGAGACGCCCTCGTGTTTCAGTGCCTTGGCGACGATGTCTGAGCCGATGGCCATGTGTGGTTCCTCTCTTGGGTGATGCAACTCTGGGGCCTCGTGACCGAGGCTCTTGTTGATTTCGGATGGACGGGAGCGGCCGTCCCGCAGGCCTATCCTAGGCGGGGTTTGAGGGTGCTGGCCAGAGGGTCATTCTCGGCGCCAGGCTGGCTGTTGAACCACTGACGATCACTCGACGGGGATGGGAACGAGCATTTCGGTTACCGGGAGGTCGAGCCCCGGCGGATCGATGCGGAGGACACCGCCGTCCGTCAACTCATCGGCCGCCACGAGTTGTCCGGCTTCGCGGCGAAATCGGAAGACGACGCGCTCTTGCGGGTCCACGATGACGTAGTGTTGGATGGACGCAAGCAGCGCATAGCCGCGAAGCTTGGTGGTCAGGTCGCGCTTGATGCTCGATGGTGATGGAGAGAGCACCTCGAAGACGGCGATCGGGTTGGGGACTTCCAGTGCCGTAGCAGGCGGCATGGGCAGCGGCGCGATCAAAGCATCGGGTTCGTAGGCGCGATGACCGGGCAGGCGAACCGTGGCGCCGTCAGGAAGTGCGTAGATCGAACGGCCGGACTTCCGGATTGCCTCTCGCAACGCGTCGTAAACGCGACTCTTTGTCGTCAAATGCGCAATGTTCTGCGATTGCTGCATCACGACCCGGCCCTGCTCCAGTTCATAGCGACCGCTTTCCTGCTCGAGGCTCCAGCGCAGGAATTCGTCGACGGTCATCGGATGGGTCGTGTGGACGTTCATGGCGAGAGGTTACCATCACGCCGACCGGGGCGGAAGCCCGACGGCCCGCGCCCCAGTCTTCCGTTCAGGTTCAACCGCTCCCGATTGTCAGACGACTCCATCCTTCTTCAGAGAGGCGATATCGCTCTTCGAGTAGCCGAGCCACTCGGAGTAGACGTCATCGTTGTTGGCACCGAGGACCGGAGAGGCGGTGACCTTGACGTAGCTGTCCGACATCTTGACGGGCCAGCCCGGTATCCAGAGTTTGCCGCGCACCGGATGATCGATCTCGGCGAAAATTTCACGCTCGCGCATGCTCGGGTCGTCCGACAGCTCCTTTGTATCCATTACTGCGCCACACGGCACGCCCGCGGCACCGAGCTTTTCCATCGCATCCTGCTTAGTGAACCGGCAGGTCCATTTTTCGATTTCGCGATTGATCTCGTCGGCGTGGTCGGCGCGCATGGGCGGTGTCGCCAATCGAGGATCGGTCTTCATGTCTTCCCGGCCGATCACTTCGCACAGGCGTTCCCAATGGGAGTTGGTGGCGCGGCTCGTATAGATAAAGACGTAGTCGTTGTGGCCGCCCGGCGCGCATTTGAAGACCTCGCACGGGGCGTTGCCCAGCACGACGGAGTTGCCGTTGCGCTCGCAGGCCTTGTTGGTGAGGAGCTGGCGAGAGTAGGCGATGCGGCAATAGTTCACCATTGCGTCCTGCATGGCGACCTCGATCTTCTGGCCGCGGCCGGTGGCTGTCCGCTGGTAGAGGGCCGCAAGCACGCCGATCGCGGCGTGAAGGCCGGTGCCCGTGTCGCCGAGCGTGACGCCGGGCTTGATTGGGCGACCGTCAGCCTCGCCGGTGATCGACATCACGCCGCCTGCCGCCTGCGCGATCATGTCGAACGCGAGGTTCTTCTCAAAAGGGCTGCCTTTGCCGAAGCCCTTCACCGTCGCGTAGATGATGCGGGGGTTGAGCTTCTGGACCTCTTCATAGGAGAAGCCGAGCTTCTCGATCACGCCGGGCGCGAAGTTCTCGGCGAAGATATCGCCCTTGCGGATCAAGTCGCGGAGGATCTCTTTGCCGCGCTCGGTCTTGAGATTGAGCGTGATCGACTTCTTGTTGGCGTTGAGCAGCATGAAATAATAGCTGTCAGCGTCCTTCCTCTCGCTCGATGCATTGCGTCCCTGCTCGCCGCCTTTCGGATTCTCGACCTTGATCACCTCGGCACCGAGCCAGGCCAGCGTTTCGGTGATGGATGTACCGGCCTCGAACTGCGTGAGGTCTACGACCTTGATACCCGCGAGGGCGGGCTTGGCGGCGGTGGCGGCGGTCATGGGGTCTCTCCGTGGTGGGGCGGACGGGCTAGCTCGGCAGCTGGCGTCCGATCTCATGGCTTTCCCAGCGCAGCACGGGCCGGCGTTCGCCGCAAGCCCGTGCCGGCGAGGTGACTACTCGATCTTGATGTTCGCGGCCTTGATCAGCTCGGCCACCGACTTGGCGTCCGACTCGCGGAAGGCGAGCAGATCCTTGCGGGACTGGATCACCGGAGCTGAGCCTGCGGCCAGCAACTTCGCCTTCATATCGTCGGTCTTTGAGATCTCCTCGATCTTGGCGTGGAGCTTGTCGAGGATGGGTTCGGGAACGCCGGTAGGTGCCCAGAGGGAGAACCAGATCGCGGCGTCGGCCCCGGTGATGCCGAGTTCGGTCAACGTCGGAACGTCCGGAAAGTCCTCGCTCCTCGCCGAGTGGTTGACATTGAGCAGGATGATCTTGCCGGCCTTCACGTGTGGATTGCAGGACGGTTCGTTCATCATGTGAATGTTGCCGGCCAGCAGGTCGGTCAGCGCATCCGCGCCGCCTCGATACGGGACATGCAACAATTTGATGCCCGTCTTGTGGACGAGATACTCCATGCGCAGATGAGGCCCGGTTCCCGGACCCGACGAGCCGAAAGCGAGCTTCTCCGGGTTCTTCTTTGCGTAATCGATCATCTCCTGGAACGTCTTGATGCCCAGGCTCGGCACGATGACGAAGCCGGTCACGACGTCGCCCATCCGCGCAACGGGCGTGAGGCCGTTCGGATCGTAGGGCACCTTGCGCAGCAGCGGCAGATTGACGGTGCTGGTGTTCGACGAGACGAGGAACGTGTAGCCGTCAGCCGCGGATTTGACGGCCGCCTCCGTGCCGATCATGCCGGAGGCGCCGCCGCGATTTTCCACGACGAACTGCTGGCCGAAGGCTTGCGTCAGCTTGTCGGCCCAGGGCCGCGCAACCAAGTCGGTGCCGCCACCCGCTGCGAACGGTACGATCAACTTCACGGGCTTGTCCGGCCAAGCGGCCTGAGCCCGAGCCACGGAAGGCAGGAACACCCCGGCCGCGCTGGCGGCCGCTCCCAGTTTCAGAAATTTCCGACGACGCATTGTTATGGCCCTTTGGACGGTTTCTCCCGCGAGCAGGATGGGTCACCGTGTGGGCCTGCGTCAATCCGTGTCGATTGTGGCGACGTGCGCTCGTTCCGATCGCGAACGTTGGCGGGAATGAGCGCACGCCGAAGTGCTATTCGAACTTGATGTCCGCTGCTTTGACGAGGTCGGCGGTGCGCTTCTTGTCCTGGTTCCAGTAGGCTTGCAGTTCCGGAATGGTCTGTGCCACGGGAACGCAGGCGACGGTCTGGAGGCGGGCCTTGGTCTCCGCCAGTTTGGCGATCTCGAGCGCCTTCGCGTTCATAGTCTCGATGATCTCCTTCGGCGTCCCCCCGGGGGCGTACAGCGCGAACCAGGCAGGTACGTCAGCATCCTTGACGCCGAGTTCGGTCAGGGTCGGCACGTCCGGGAACTCGTCGAAGCGCTCGAAGTGATTGACGTTGAGCAGATAAATCTTGCCGGCTTTGGCGTGCGGCAGCGAGGAGCCTTCGTTCATCATCTGGATGTTGCCGGCGAGCAGGTCATTCAAAGTATCGGCGCCGCCGCGGTAGGGAATGTGGAGAATGTCGACGCCGGTCTTCAACTTCAGCATCTCGTAGCGCAGATGCGGCAGCGTGCCCGCGCCGGAGGACCCGAACGCCAGCTTGCCAGGGTTCTTCTTTGCGTAATCGATCATCTCGGGGAACGTCTTCACGCCGGGTGAGGGATGAACCACGAACCCCGACACGGAATCGCCCATGCGCGCCACGGGAAGGAAGCTGTTGGCGTCGTATGACAATTTGCGAAGCAGCGGCAGCGTCACGGTCGCCGTGTTGGACGAGAAGAAGAACGTGTAGCCGTCCGGCGTGGACTTGGCCGCTGCCTCAGCGCCGATCATTCCGGACGCGCCGCCACGGTTCTCGATGACGAATTGCTGATTGAAGGCCTTGGTCAGCCACTCTGCCCAAGGCCTGGCGACGAGGTCTGTCGCTCCGCCCGCCGCGAACGGCACGATGATTTTGACAGGTCGCGTCGGCCACGCGCCCTGCGATCTCGAAATGGATGGAGCGGCCACCGAGGCCAGTCCAGCGCTCGTGGCCACCTGGATGAACTTGCGACGATGCATGGGCGTCTCTCTGCGAGGGTTGAGGCCGGGTTAGATGGAGCGGTGTCGAGAGCAGCGGCAGCGCTGGCGTCGTAGCGATGACGCCTTCAGCGAACGTCGCCTGTCTTGAAGTCGAAGATCTTGCCAGATTGATCGAAGCTCGGGTCGGCGAGGCGTAAGAATAAGGGGGCGATGTCCTCAGGCGTCTTCAGGGTTGTCGGATCTTCACCGGGAAAGGCTTTTGCGCGCATGCCCGTGCGGATCGGGCCGGGGTTGACGATGTTGACCTTTGCGGGGGTCTCGGCAAGCTCGAGCGCCCAGGTCTTGGCGAGTGCCTCGAGCCCAGCCTTAGAGGCTGAATAGGGGCCCCAATAGGCATTGCGAGCCATTGCCGCGCCGGACGATACGAAGATGGCGCGGCCCGCGTCGGAGCGGCGGATCAGCGGGTCGACTGAGCGAATGATGTGCCAGTTGGCATTCAGATTGATGTCGATCACCTCGCGCCACGCGTCGGAGGTGATGTGGCCGAGCGGCGAAAGTGGTCCGAGTATTCCGGCGTTGGCGACCAGGATGTCGAGCTTGCCCCAGCGCTGTAGGATGGTCGGCCCCAGGGCATCGAGTTTGTCGGATCGCTTCAAGTCCAGCTCGACCAGAGTCGCGGTGCCACCGGCTGCACGGATGTCGTCGTCGAGTTCTTCCAGGCCTCCAACCGTTCGTGCGAGAAGCACGACGTGTGCGCCGGCCTTGGCGAGGCCGAGCGAGACGGCGCGACCGATCCCGCGCGAGGCGCCGGTGACGAGAGCGAGGCGGCCGGCGAGAGGCTTGTCTACTGCCATGTATGGGCTCCTTGAAAGCAGCCGGGACGCTATCGGCTGACCGCCGTGGCGGCAAGGGGACTTGACGACGGTGCCGTCGGTCCGTTGAGATCTCGCGTCTTCAGGCTCCGCTATCGGCCGTGAGGCGCACGGCTTGGGAGGCGAGTTCGAGCGCGCCGGCGACCGCGTGCAAACGGATCATCGAACGGTCGAGCGGGCCGAACCGGCATTCGCGGTGGAGCGTGGGGAAACCGATCCGCGCTGCGGCGATGTGCACCAATCCGACCGGCTTGAACAGAGTGCCGCCACCGGGGCCCGCCAATCCGGTAATAGAAATGGCCAGATCGGCCTGGGAATGAATAAGCCCGCCTTCAGCCATGGCAAGAGCGACGTCCCGACTGACGGCTCCATGGGTTGCAATGAGTTCGGCGCGGACGCCGATCATCTCAATTTTTGCGTCGTTCGAGTATGTGACGAAGCCGCGGTCGAATATAGTTGAGGAGCCGGGACATTCGGTCAGCGCCGCCGCCAGAAGGCCACCGGTGCAACTCTCGACTGCCGCGATCCGTAAGCCCGCGATCCGCAGGGTCTCAACCAGATTCGTAGCAGCCTGTCTCAGCTCGTCAGAAAACATGATCGCGTACTTTCGCTGCCGAACCGCGTCTGGCGCTCGGCAACGCTAGAGCCGCTTGCCTGCTGAGGCAACCGGAGCGAGGCTCAGGGCGAGGCCAGTTTCTCAGCCTGGGCAAGCAATCCATCGAGAACGGGCCGCGCTTCCACACCCATGATTTCTGTCGAGCGGCGCTGAGCTTCCTGCCAAAGCGGGAATGCTTCGCGGATCACGGCCTTGCCGCGGGGCGTGAGATGAAGACCGCGACCCCGGCGGCCCGCGGGGGGATCCATCTCGATGTGACCCAAAGCGAGCAAGCGCTTCAGGTTCCGCGAAAGTGTCGACTTCTCGATATCGAGGTCGATGCCTATTTCGGCAGCCGTGATGCCGTCGGTCTGCGCGAGCTGTGTGAGGAGCGTGAACTGGCTCGCGGTGATCTTGTGCGGCCTCAAGGCGTCGTCATAGACGCGCGTGATGATTCGGCTCAGCTGCCGAACGCGGGTCGCGATGCACGTTTCGGATGTCGCGGTGGCGATGGTGCTAAGATCCGGCTGGGCGGTCCGCGCCGGCGGTGTCATGATGTTCATGTGGTGCATCCCCGCGTGCCCCAATGGCGATACAACGCCTCATGCCTGATTCGAGGGGGGGCGGCAACGTGATTGGCGGGATACCCCAACCTCTGTCGCGTCCCGGGTTCGGAGGAGCTGCTTCGGCAAAGCCGATTTTATCCGGTCGGACTCGGACCTCGGAGATTATCAGGCCTCTTCGCTCGCCGTGCGTGCTTTCGCGGATTGGGGGTGGGCTGCAGCACTGTGGGAGGACACCGGTGTGGCGCGGCTATCCCAACGCCAGTCCCTGAGTCAGGGGTACGTCAAATCATAGGTTTACGCGTCTTGGAGCCATTGGTCGGTGCGCGAAGGACGCCGAGTGAGGCCCAAGCGCCTCAGCTCGCTTCGGCGAGAAGGGAGAGTTGGCGATGGTTGCTGCCGTGCTGATCGGTCAGGCGCGTCGGGTAGTCCCCTGTGAAACAATGATCGGTGAATTGGGGTTGCATCGGATCGCGTCGTTTCTGCCCCATGGCGCGATAGAGACCATCGACGGAGAGGAAGGCGAGGCTGTCGGCCTCGAGATAGACGCGCATTTCCTCGATGGAATTGTTCGCGGCGAGAAGCTCGGTCGTGCGTGGCGTGTCGATGCCGTAGAAATCGGGGTGGCGAATCGGTGGACTCGAGATGCGCATATGCACCTCGCGCGCGCCGGCTTCCTTGAGCATGGCGACGATCTTCTTCGAAGTCGTGCCCCGCACGATACTGTCGTCGATCAGCACGATGCGGGCGCCACGGATCACGCCCGGATTGGCGGAATGCTTCAGTTTGACACCCAGGGCGCGGATACCCTGCTCCGGCTCGATGAAGGTGCGGCCGACGTAGTGATTGCGAACGATCCCGAGTTCGAACGGCACACCGGCGGCCTGCGCGTAACCGATGGCGGCGGGAACACCAGAATCCGGAACGGGCACGACGACGTCGGCGGGGATCGATGATTCCTCGGCCAGAACGGCGCCCATCTGCTTGCGCATCTCGTAGACGCTCTGACCGCCGATGACACTGTCAGGGCGCGCGAAATAAACGTACTCGAAGACGCACGGGCGTGCAGGGCGTCTCGGGAACGGACGATGGCTCTCGATGCCCTCGTCCGTGATCACGACGACCTCGCCGTTGTCGATCTCGCGGACGAACTGGGCGCCGACGATATCCAGGGCGCATGTCTCAGAGGCTAGGACATAGGCTTGACCCAGGCGGCCCAGAACGAGCGGGCGAATGCCGACCGGGTCGCGCGCACCGATCATCATGTCGTTGGTCAAGCAGGCGAGCGCATAGGCGCCCTCGATTTGAAGCAATCCGTCGATGAAGCGGTCGACGATACGACGCTTCTTCGACCGGGATATGAGGTGGAGAATGACCTCGGTGTCGGAGGTCGACTGGCAGATGGCGCCGGAGGAGACAAGCTCTTCGCGCAGAGTGAGCGCGTTGGTCAAATTGCCGTTGTGGGCGACGGCAAAGCCGCCCTGGTCGAGATCGGCGAACAGCGGCTGGACGTTGCGCAGGACCACGTCACCCGTGGTCGAATAGCGATTATGACCGAGCGCCATGCGCCCTGTCAGGCGGGCGATGACCTCTTTGCTCGAGAAGTTGTCGCCGACGCGCCCCAGTCGTCGCTCCTGATTGAAACGGCTACCGTCGTAGGTGACGATGCCGCATCCCTCCTGTCCCCGATGCTGGAGCGCATGGAGACCGAGCGCCGTGATTGCGGCGGCATTTTCGTGGCCGAACACGGCAAACACGCCGCATTCCTCGCGCAGGCGGTCGTCCGGGTAGCGCGGACGGTCGCTCGTGGGCGCGATGATGCCAACACCCTCGCTGCCCGCGGAGCTGGTGCCCGCCGCGAGGCCTGAAAGATCGAGAGCGCCGTCTGGGTTCATACTGGTGACATTCGCCATCGACCGCTCCGCCGCCTGCAACCGATCCGACTACGTGCCTTCGAAGATGATCAAACTCTCCGGCCCGCTGCCCGGGGGTATATGACGATTTCGCGACCTTGGCCATGGCCTGCGGCAATCGTCACCCGCAAAGAGTCAATGGGAGCCTTGCCTTGCTGCTCGACCTTGGGCTCGGTCAGCGACGTCGGAACGACCTTGACGAGGATGTTTCGGAAGGTATTTCCGGCACTCTTGATGTACGGCAGCGACCGCGCGCTTCTCACCCAATCGAACTGGTTATTCGGGTCTGGAAAGAAGGCCTCGTAGAACATGTAGGGAATGACGATCAGCACGAAACCGCGAACCGCGCCGAACGCAAAGCCGAGGATCCGGTCGATCATGCCGACGCCGCTGTCCTGGATCGTGTCGGAGACGCGCGCGGTGATGATGTGCACAATGATCAGAACGATCAGGAAAATGATCGCGCCCATGACGATCTGTGCCACGGGGACAGGGACGTTGAACTGCTTTCCGAGTTCTTCGGCGGCGGGCTTGTGGTAGAGGACGAAATAGAGCAGGGCCGCGAGTGCGGCCACCCAGGACAGAATGGATAGGACTTCTCGGGTGAAACCCCGATACATGGCGAGAAGCCCGGACAGGATGGCCAGCGCCACCAGCGCCGCATCGAGGTAGGTCAGTGGCCCGAGCATGGGGCGTCTTTCCTTCGTTCGGATCGAGGCGACGCGCAGGCGTTCGGCCTGACAAACCCGGCAGACGGTCGATCTGTGATTACCCGGATGAACGGCGGATCGGCCAGGCGCCGGCATCGTCTCAGTGACATGGACCAACCGACTCGGCAAGCTCCTTGAGGTGAGATATCCGGTCCAATCCAATGCGTGTGGCGCCAGCTTCCAGATCGCCCGCGGCCGGCACCACCGCACGCTTGAAACCGAGCTTCTGTGCCTCCTTCAATCGCGTCGTCATGTGGCCAGCGGCCCGGACCGCGCCGGAGAGACTGATCTCGCCGAAATAGACGTTGTCTGAAGGTAGAGGATCACCGGATAGTGACGACAGCAGGGCGGCGGCGGCGGCGAGGTCGGCCGCAGGCTCGGTGATCTTCAGCCCACCCGCCACATTCAGATAGACGTCGTGCTGGGCGAGACTGACCCCGCAGCGGGCATCAAGCACGGCGAGCAGCATCGACAGGCGGTTGGTATCCCAGCCGACGACGGCTCGGCGGGGCGTCCCGAGGGCCGATGGGGCGACAAGCGCCTGGATCTCGACGAGCAACGGCCTGGTGCCCTCGACGCCGGCAAATACGGCGGCGCCGGGTGCCTTTGCGTCGCGGTCGCCGAGGAACAGCTCGGAGGGGTTCGAGACTTCCCTGAGACCCTGCTGCGCCATCTCGAAGACGCCGATCTCATCGGTGGCTCCGAATCGGTTCTTCACGGCGCGCAAGATGCGGAACGGGTGTCCCCGGTCGCCCTCGAAGGAGAGGACGGTGTCGACCATGTGCTCGACGACCTTGGGGCCGGCGAGCTGGCCATCCTTGGTGACATGGCCGACGAGGAGCATCGCGGCGCCGGATTGCTTGGCGTAGCGGATCAGCGAACCCGTCGCGGCGCGGACCTGGCTCACCGTGCCTGGCGCGGCGTCGAGCGCGTCGGCCCATAGGGTCTGGATCGAATCGATAACGACCAGATCGGCGCGGCGATCTTCGCCGAGCGTGGCGAGGATATTCGACAGGTTGGTCTCGCTGGCGAGGAGCACGGGGGCTTCGGAGAGACCAAGTCGCTCGGCGCGCAGGCGCACCTGGGCCGCAGCCTCTTCGCCTGAGAAGTAGAGCGTGCGCCGGCCACTCGCGGCGAGCGACGCGCAGAGTTGGAGCAGCAGCGTCGATTTACCGATGCCGGGCTCACCGCCGATGAGGAGAGCGGACCCGGGAACGATTCCGCCGCCGGTCACGCGGTCGACTTCGGCGTTGCCCGTGGGCATGCGCGGTGGTGATTCGCCCCGAGCGGCGAGCGTCTCCAATGTGACGACCCGTCCGCGGGACTGGCGCGTCATCCCGGAACCCGGCGGGGGGGCGGCTGCCGTCTCCTCGACGAGTGTGTTCCACTCGCCGCACGCCGGACATTTGCCCACCCAGCGCTGCGAGACGCCGCCGCAGTTCTGGCAGACGAAGGAGGCTCGTGCCGGTTTGGCCATCAGCTGCTGCTTTCGGCATAGACACGATGCACGCGCCGGCCGAGGCGCGTCAGCAACTCGTACCCGATGGTGCCGGCACGGTCGGTCAGGTCGTCGATGGTGGTGCGGGCGCCGAGCACCTCGACCCAAGCGCCGCGGCAGGCTTCCCGTTGCGGCACATCGCTGACATCGACCGTGATCAGATCCATCGAGACGCGGCCGACGACGGGCACCGGGTGCGTGCCGATGTGGCCAACGGGACCGGGATGGCCTGTCGGACTGGAGAGGGCCCTCAGAAAACCGTCGGCGTAGCCGCAGGCGAGTGTGGCAACGCGGCTGTCTCGTGTGGCCTGGAACGTGGCGCCGTAGCCGATCGACTCGCCGGCGGCGACGTGGCGAACCTGGAGGATGCGAGCCTGCAGTCGCACGACCCAGCGCATCGGATTGGGCCGGCCTTCGAGCGCACGACCGCCATAAAGCGCGATACCCGGACGTACGAGATCGAAATGGTAATCGGGACCGAGAAAGACGCCGCCGGAGTTAGCGAGACTGGCCGGGGCCGCCGGGAGCCTCGCCCGCATGGCCTGGAACAGCTCGAGTTGGGCGCGGTTCATTGGATGCGACGGCACGTCCGCGCAGGCGAGATGGCTCATGACGAGGGCGAGATCGAACTTCTCGAACAGGCCACGATCCGGTCCCGCAAGCTGCTCTACTTCGGTTCGTGACAGGCCAAGCCGGTGCATGCCCGTATCCAAGTGGAGCGCCGCCCGGAGGCGCCGCCCGGACGCATCGCACCAAGCCGCCCACTCGCGAACCTCGTCGAGGCTGGAAAGGCAGGGGCATAGATCGAAGCCGGTGTAGAAGGGAGCCGCGCCGGGCAATAAACCGTCCAGGACGAAGATGTTCGCACCGGGGTTCGCCGCCCGAATGGTCCGTGCCTCCGTAAGCGTCGCCACGAAAAAGGTGCGACATCCCTCGGCTGCGAGTGCGCGGGCGAGGTCCTCGATGCCGAGGCCATAAGCGTCGGCCTTGATGACGCCGGCGCATTCGGCCGAGCCGGACGCTGAGTTGAGCGCCCTCCAGTTCGCCCTGAGGGCGGACAGGTCGATGGTGAGCACCGCTCGGGCGTCCGGTGGGATGGCGTGCGCGTCGCGAATCACAGGCTTGATCTCCGCTGTTGAGCCATCATAGCAGCCCGGATCGCTGCGCCTGAACCCTCCAGCCGCCATGCAACACGATTAATGAATTTTTTGCAGCTTTGGGGAATGCTCGCAAATCATTCAACGGCAGACTGCCGGGGGGACCGCATGCAGCGCGCGAATATGCCATCCGATCGTCGTGCATTCGGTCGCAGGGAAAGCCGAATTCACGCGTTTGCCAAGATTTCGGGCCGCGGCGCGGAACCGTGTGTGGTGCGCAACGTCTCGGATAGCGGTGCGCTGCTGGCCTTCGCCAGTTCGTTCGAGCCGCCGGCTCGATTCCGCCTGACCGTCGAGGCCAAGGGAATCGACGTCCTCTGCGAGGTGCGCAGACGCGATGGCAACGAATATGGCGTCGCCTTCGTCGAAGGCGATGCGGTCGGCCAGAACTTGCTGGAGCAGCCGTATGGCGAGACGCCGGCGCGACTGCCGTCGGTCGAGGAGGCCACGGAGTTGCCAGCGCCCAACGTGCTCGGACGCGACGGGATCGTGACCGTGATCACGGGCGCCGAGATGCGGCGCCATCGCGTCGTCTGAGCCGCACGCCCGGCCAACACCGGGTGCGCCGCTACTCGTGGCGCTCGGGCAGGTACTGGTCGTGTGCCAGATCCGAGAAGCGGGTGAACGAGCCCTCGAAGGCCAGCGTCACGGCGCCCACTGGACCGTGGCGCTGTTTGCCGATGATGACCTCGGCCTTGCCCGTGACCTGCTGCATCTTCTCCATCCAGGTCTGGAACTCGGCCGTGCCTTCGGACGGCTTGGCGCGCTCGACGTAGTACTCCTCGCGAAACACGAACATGACGACGTCGGCATCCTGTTCGATCGAACCTGATTCGCGGAGGTCTGACAGCTGTGGTCGCTTGTCTTCCCGCGTCTCGACCTGACGCGAGAGCTGCGAGAGCGCAATGACCGGGACAGCGAGTTCCTTGGCCAGTGCCTTCAAACCAGTGGTGATCTCGGTGATTTCCTGCACGCGCCCCTGCGACGCCCGGCCGGCCGAGCCGGACAGGAGCTGGAGATAGTCGATGACAAGCACGTCGAGGCCTTTCTGGCGCTTCAATTTGCGGGCCCGAGCCGCGAGCTGCGCGATCGTGATGCCGCCCGTCTGGTCGATGTAGAGCGGACAACGTGCCATCTCCTGGGAGGCGAGCACGAGACGCTTGAACTCGTCCTCAGTGATCTCACCGCGGCGGATCTTGGACGACGAGATCTCGGCCTGCTCGGCGAGAATTCGGGTGGCGAGCTGCTCTGCCGACATTTCCAGCGAGAAGAAGCCGACGACGCCGCCGTCCATCGTCTTGATGGTGCCGTCGGGCTGCTCCTCGGTCCGGTAGGCCTTGGCGATGTTGTAGGCGATGTTCGTGGCGAGCGACGTCTTCCCCATCGAAGGGCGCCCCGCGAGGATGATCAGATCCGACGACTGCAGGCCGCCCATGCGTGCATCGAGGTCGCGGAGGCCGGTCGAGATGCCGGATAGTCCTCCCTGGCGCTGGTAGGCGTTGTTCGCCATCTCGATGGCGTTGGTCAAAGCCTTCTCGAAGGAGAGGAAGCCCTGGCCGTACTTTCCCGTCTCGGCGAGCGAGAAGAGGCGCGTCTCGGCCTCCTGGATTTGGGCGTCCGGCGGATTGTCGATCGGCGAATCGTAGGCGACGTTGACCAGATCCTCGCCGATCAGGATCAGCTGCCGGCGGATGGCGAGGTCGTAGATCGTGCGGGCGTACTCGACGGCGTTGATGATCGTGGTCGCATTGGCGGCCAAACGGCCGAGGTATTGCGGCACGGTCAGATTCTGGTCGATGGGCTCGGCCGTCTCGAAAAACGTGCGCAGCGTGACAGGCGTGGCTTGCTTTCCGGCGGCGATCAGCTTGCCGGCCGTCTCGTAGATCGAGGCGTGCAGCGGATCGTAGAAGTGCTCGGCGCGCAGAAAGGTCGAGACACGATCCTGGGTCTCGTTGTTGACCAAGATCGCGCCGAGCAAGGCCTGCTCGGCGTCGATGTTGTGGGGGGCTGCGCGGAAGCTCTCGGTCTCGGGAGCGTCGACGGGCGGAAATGCGGATCTGGGGTTCGCGGTGCTCTTTGCCATGCCCGCAGGGTTAGCCGATTCGGGACGAAGCAAGGGCGTAGACGACGTTCTACCGGCCGTCGTTCCCCGCTATCAACATGGTCGCGAGATTGCGCTTGTCCGATGCATCCGACCCACACTGGCGCGGTCGGATCGTCACTCGCCGGCCAGGCGGGCGGTTTGCGTCATCTGGTGGGACCTTTCGTAGGCGAGAGTCCGTGCCTCGCCCTCATGCATGTAGTCGCGAACAAGGGGGAGGGTATCGATCCGCCGCGTGAGCTGGATCTGGAACACGACGAGGTTCTGGTAGCGGAACGCACACTCCGAGCCGGCCAGATAGAACTCCCACATCCGGCAGAACTTCTCGCCCTGAAGGGATTTGGCTTCGTCCCAGTGGGCGATGAAGCGCTCGCGCCAGTGCCGGAGGGTCTTGGCATAGTGCAGGCGAAGGACCTCGATGTCGGTGACGATCAAACCGCTGCGTTCGATGGCGGGCAGCACCTCGGACAGGGCCGGAATGTAGCCACCCGGGAAAATATGCCGGGCGATGAATGCGTTGGTCGCCGCGGGCTGATCGGCGCGGCCGATATAATGGATGAGGGCAACGCCGTCTTCGTCGAGAAGCTCGCCGATCCGTTCGAAGAAGCGACGGTAATGATTGACGCCGACATGCTCGAACATGCCGACGGAAACGATCCGGTCGAAGCGCCCTTCGAGCTGGCGGTAATCGACAAGATCGAACCGGACGCGTTCGCCGAGGCCGCGCTTTTCGGCCCAGCGTCGCGCGTGGGCCAGTTGCTCGGTGGAGAGCGTGATGCCGTGCACCTCGCATCCCGTTATTGAGGCCAAATTCAGCGCGAGGCCGCCCCACCCCGAGCCGATATCGAGAACGCGATGCCTCTCATCGATAACGAGCTTTGCAGCGATATGACGGATCTTGGCACGCTGGGCTTCATCCAGATCGCAGCTGTCGTCGGGGTAGTAGGCGCATGAGTACTGGCGCTCGGCGTCGAGGAAAAGATCATAGATGTGGCCGTCGATATCGTAGTGGTGCGCCACGTTTCGACGGGCCCGCGAGATCGGATTGAATTGAGCCATCCGACGGGTCAGGTAGCGGAGATGGTCGCCCGTCAACGCCCAACGGGGCATCGGCCGGTGCATCGCATTCTCGAGCACGAGGGCGATCAGGTCGTAGATGCGCCCTTCGCGCATGACGAGCCGGCCGTCCATGTAGGCTTCGCCGACCGTGAGGTTGGGATTGAGCGCGATTTGCCGTTCAAGACGCGAGTCGAGGAGTTTCATGGAGACCCGGGGAGGGCGGCCATCACCGAATGAAACGATTGCCCCGTCCGCGGTTTCGATAACCAATGTGCCGCGTCTGACGATCCGATCGAGGAGAAGGTGCAAGGGCTTGAACATGGTCACGTTCCCTGCTGGTGACCCCCCAGCGCACGTACCCGTCCCCTCGGAGTACGCGGCTTTCCGCCGCACCATTTAACGCGCAGACTCGCGAAAAGTTCAAGTGGGCGTGGACGAAATCTGGATCTGGGCCCTCCCTGCTCCGACCGTCCGTCCGATTGGGACGGACGTTTGCTTCACGAGAACGGGCGCCAAGATGATCTCGGCGCCCGCTCAATCGCAATTACTCGGCTACGTGCAGGCTTAGGCAGAGGCCGGATCCTCGGGTTGCTCACCAAGTCCCGGTGCCTCTTCGAAAGCGTTGTCCTCACTGAAGGTCTCGATGTCGAGTTCCTCGTCGCGAATAACGGTGACGTCTTCACCGCGTGCCTGACGATCGGCTTCATCCGTAGAGCGAGCGATGTTCAACGTGGCGCCCACCGTGACTTCGGGATGGAGTTGCAGTCTGAGCTTGTGCAGCCCAAGAGCTTTGATCGGCCGGTCGAGCAGCACCTGCCGACGATCGATGCTGAAGCCACCCTCGGTAATCACCTCGGCGATGTCGCGCGTCGACACCGAGCCGTAGAGCTGGCCCGTGTCGCCGGCCTGGCGGATGGCGACGAACGTCTTGCCCTCGAGGCTGGTCGCGACGACTTCGGCTTCTTTCTTGAGTTCGAGGTTGCGGGCCTCGAGATGAATCCGCTGGGTCTCGAACTGCTTGCGGTTCTCGTCCGTGGCGCGGAGGGCCTTGCCCTGCGGCAGCAGGAAGTTACGGGCATAGCCGTCGCGAACGCGGACGACGTCGCCCATCTGGCCGAGGCGGCCGATGCGCTCGAGCAGGATGACGTGCATGGGGTGATCTCCTTGGTGGCTGTGTGTTGGTGTTCGATGGTGGCAGTATGCCGGCGACCGGCGGTTCAAGTCGGCGAAGGAGGTATCGGCGGGGACTGGTCCGGCGGGTTCGGACGGCGGTACCACAGCAGAGGCTCGAGAATGGCGACGAGCGCGACGACCAGCGCGGCCGTCGTGTTGAAGACGATCAGGACCACGTAGAGGCCCCAGAGGATGAACGGACGAGCCGGTAGTCCTCGGGTCATGAAGTGAATGATCGCCAGGCCCATCAGCATGTAAGCGAAGAGAAAGGCGCCGGCGAACCCGGTCGCTAGAAGTCCCGGCAGTCCTGGCAGCAATGAGAGGGCCAGCGAACCAGCGAGCCCAAGGCCCAAGCCGGGCGGGAACCGCATCAACTGTATCTCCGGCCAGGGTCGCGACAGCCGCCCGGAGAGTTGAGTGACTTTGCCGCCGAGCCAGAGATTGAGCGTAAAGCCACCGAGCCAGATCACGGCGGAGCCGGCCGGAAGCGCGTGCAGCAGCAATGTCGCCAGAGCGTCTTTCTCCTTGTCGCCGATCTCGCTGCCGCCGAGGCCCGGCAACTGCTTCACCAGGACGTCGTCGACCAGCTGGCGCATCATGGCGCGCAGGCCATCGAGGTCAGCGCCCAGCAGCAGGATCGAAACGAGCGCCAGCGCGCCTGCCATCATCGCCGCGGCCGCCAGAACCCGGCCAACCGGATACCATTCGACGGGCGGCGTCGAGCCCATCGGCACAGGCAAGGCCGACTGAGCAGGCCGATTCAGCAGGACGAGATGGCAGAGCGCCACAAGAGGGAGGCCTTGGGAGATGAAAAAGACGAAGCCGGCCCGTCCACCGACGAAGATACTGGCGACGGCCGCGCTCGTCGACGCGGCGATGGCCGCGGCCATGGTGCCCCACCCGAGACCGGCCAGATAGGACGGAAGGGGGGCCAGGAAGAACAGGAGGAAACGGCCCGTCATGCCGCCTGCGCTCGCCGAGGCGAACAACAGTGCGGTGGCCAGGCCTGCGGCCACTCCGACGGAGAGGTATTGTGGCATGTCGAAAGCTGTCCCGCTCTGAGCGGTTAGGGGCGGATCAATGTGTCCGCCCCAACCCGTGTGACGACGCGATCGCTTACTTGATCACGTAGGGCAGAAGGCCCAGGAAGCGTGCGCGCTTGATGGCGCGCGCCAACTCGCGCTGCTTCTTGGCGGAAACCGCAGTGATGCGGCTCGGGACGATCTTGCCGCGCTCGGACACATACCGTCCGAGAAGGCGCACGTCCTTGTAATCGATCTTCGGAGCATTGGCGCCGGAGAACGGGCACGTCTTGCGGCGGCGATGGAACGGACGGCGAACGGCGCCGCCACCACCTGTTGCTGGCTCAGCCATTTAGGTCCTCTCCGTCTGGGGGCCACGGGGGGCGCGATCACCAAAGCCGCCACCCTCGCGAGGTGGACCACCGCCACCCTCGCGGGGCGGGCCACTGCGGAAACCGCCGCCACCTTCGCGGGGCGGACGGTCGCCGCGGTCACCGCCACGGAAGCCGCCACCACCGCCCTCGCGGGGCGGACGATCACCACGGGGGCCGCGATCGCCGCGGAAGCCACCGCCGCCGCCGCCGGGGCCGCGATCACGGCCGAAGCCGCCGCGGTCGCCACGCTCGTCGCGGTCGCTCTTGCGCATCTGGATCGACGGCTCGGTCTCGTGCTCGTCCACGCGGATCGTCATGAACCGCAGCACATCCGTCGAGATGCCCATACGCCGTTCCATCTCGTTGATGGCGGCCGGCGGAGCGTCGATGTTCAGCAAGGTGTAGTGAGCCTTGCGGTTCTTCTTGATCTTGTAGGTAAGCGACCGCAGACCCCAGTACTCGGTCTTCGAGATCTTGCCCTGGAGTTCTTCGATGACGTCGGTGAATTCCTTGGTCAGCGCCTCGACTTGTGTCTGCGAGACGTCCTGACGGGCAAGGAACACATGCTCGTAAAGCGGCATGCCTTGGCCTTCCTTCCTCGGTTGTCCGCGCCGACGCCAAGCCTCTATTGGGCCGCCCATGCAACACGGGGAAGGCCCAATGCGACCCAAAGAGCGGAGACACGGGGAGCCGGGCATCGTGCCCATTCGGCTCTGGCACCAGACAGCGCCACAGCCATGCTCCCGTTCAGCCTCCGGCCGGAGCGGGTGAAGCCTTGGCTTATGCCGGACGTGTCGCTGGCTGGCAAGGGGGATGTCGCAGTTCGGGCCCGGGTCGCTTGACACGGCAAAGCGCTGCGTGCTTCACGCCAACGACTGACTTGAACCATGAGGAGCGACGGGCATGAGCCTCGCGTTGATGTTTCCCGGGCAGGGCAGCCAGGCGGTTGGCATGGGGCGAGACCTCGCGGAAGCCTTTCCAGCGGCCAGAGCCGTGTTCCAGGAGGTGGACGAGGCTCTGGGACAAAAGCTGTCCGAGATCATGTGGCAGGGGCCACAAGAGACGCTGACGCTGACTGAGAATGCCCAGCCAGCGCTGATGGCACACTCGATGGCCGTGATTCGGGTGCTGCAGGCCGAGAAAGGCCTCGACCTCGCCAAGCATGTCAGCTTCGTTGCCGGCCATTCGCTCGGAGAGTACTCGGCCCTTGCGGCGGCCGGCGCCTTCACGATCGGCGATGCGGCGCGTCTGCTGAAGCTACGCGGGCAATCGATGCAGAAGGCCGTTCCGGTCGGGCAGGGGGCCATGGCGGCGCTGCTCGGCGTCGGCTTGGACGTCGCGCGCAAGATTGCTGCGGACGCGGCGCAAGGTGACGTCTGCGACATCGCCAACGACAACGAACCGACTCAGGTCGTGCTGTCGGGTCACAAAACGGCTATCGACCGCGTCGCGGAGGTCGGCAAGGTGCATGGCCTGCGCCGCGCAATTCCCCTGCCGGTGTCGGCCCCGTTCCACTGCCGTTTGCTGCAGCCGGCTGCGGACGCCATGGCGGAAGCGCTGGCGACGGTCGTTGTGCGCCGACCCATCGTGCCCGTCATCGCCAACGTCCTGGCCGCGCCCATCAGCGATCCGGACGAGATCAAGCGGCGTCTGGTCGAGCAGGTCACGGGAACCGTGCGCTGGCGTGAGTGCGTGCTGGCGATGGCATCGGCGGGTGTTACAACACTGCTCGAGGTCGGATCGGGCAAGGTGCTGACCGGCCTTGCGGGGCGGATCGACAAAGGGCTGAAAGCACAAGCCGTCGGAACGCCGGCCGACATCGACGCCGTCGGTGCGCTGCTTGTCTAGTCGGAGCCGGCGAGCCACGGAGGACGCATCGGTCAAGCGTCGACCGTCCCGGTGGCACGCTTTCTTTCGCATATGGGATGCTGATTGGAGGCCACGACCGGGTTCGAACCGATGTCCACGGATTTGCAATCCGCTGCGTAACCACTCCGCCACGTGGCCTTCCGTTTCGTGAGGTCGTCACGAGACAGCGTTGGCTGTATCACACGCGCCTGACCCGACGCAATGCGCTTGCCGGGAGATTGGGCCAGACTTTAATTCCCGCAGATAAGAGGCGCGGCTTGCGGCGCGGCGTCGCATGAACCGACCGGGCGGATGGCCGGTGGCGTGGGTTTCGGTCGGCCCGCGTTTGTGCAATTAGAAATGCAACAACTCCGCGCTCGGCGTGCCTATCTGCGTCGCATCGTGGCTCTCGGCCATGCCGGCCGCGCACATTGGGAGCAAGCAGAATGGACAGCGCCGTGCAGCGCAAGAACATGGTCGATTCCCAGGTGCGACCGAGCGACGTTACGGATCGGCGACTGATCCGGGCCATGCTGGAGGTGCCGCGCGAGATGTTTGTGCCGGTCGGCCAGCGGTCCGTCGCTTACATGGATGGTGATCTGCCGGTGTCCGCCAACGGACGGCGTGTTCTGCTGGCGCCGCGGACGCTGGCGAAGATGATCCAGCATCTCGCGCCCGACGCGAACGCATCGATTCTCGATGTGGGGCCTGGCACGGGCTATTCGACGGCGGTTCTGGCGCACATCGCCAAGCGTGTCGTCGCTCTCGAGGCTGACGCCGCTCTCGCCGAGGAGATGCAGGCGGCGTTGGCGGCGCAGAAGCTGGCCAACGCGGAAGTCTTCGTTGGGGCATTCGCCGATGGCTACCGTGCGCTTGGGCCATACGACGGTATTCTGGTCAACGGTAAGCTCTCGGAGGCGCCGGCGTCGCTGCTCAACCAGCTCAAGGATGGCGGTCGCCTGATCGCTATTCTCGACGTCAACGGTGTCGGGAAGGTCTGCGAATGGCGTCGGTACGCAATGAATTTCGACCGACGATCCTTGTTCGATGCCGAGGCACCGGTGCTTTCGGGATTCGAGCGGACAGCAGAATTCGTCCTCTGACGGCTGTTGCGATCGCATTCCGATCATGAAGTAGCCCAGTCCGATGTGGTCGGAGGGAACTGCGGCGCAGGTCGTTTCGTTGTGACGCCAACTCATGTTGCGTCACCAGCGAGACGTTCCGCGTCATGCCGAAAAAGCATCGTGCCTACTGGAAGGGCTATTTGCGCCTGTCGCTGGTGACCATCGGCGTCGAGGTCTACAATGCGATCGAAAGTTCGAGCGACATCAGTTTTCGCCAAATTCACAAGCCCAGCGGCCGGCGTATAAACTACGAAAAGGTGGTTCCGGGCGTCGGTAAGGTGGCCGCAGACGACATCGTCAAGGGCTACGAGGTCGACGCAGATACCTATGTGATCGTCGACGCCGAAGAGATCGACAGTCTCAAGCTCGAGAGCAAGAAGACCATCGATCTCGTCCAGTTCGTGGCCGCGGCAGAGGTCGATTACCGCTACTTCGAGCGACCCTACTTCGTTGCTCCCGCCGATCCGCTGGCCGGAGAGGGCTTTGTCGTGATCCGCGACGCGCTGGCGGCGACGGGAAAGCTCGGTCTCGCCCAAGTCACCATCGGCGGTCGCGAGTGGTTGGTTGCGATCGGGCCGCTCGGCGATGGCCTCGTCATGGAGTTGCTTCGCTACGCCGACGAGTTGCGTGATCCGGCCGACTATTTCACCGAGGTGCCGGCAGGGGCGCCGCCAAAGGAAATGGTCGCGCTCGCCACTCAATTGATCGAGCAGAAGTCCGCACCGTTCAAAGCCGACGCGTTTCAGGATCGCTACAAGCTGGCGATGAAAGACCTGATCCAGCAGAAGATGAAGGGCCGCAAGATCGTCGCCCCTGAGACCGAAGGGCGTCCGAGCGGCGCTAACGTCATCGATCTCATGGAAGCGCTGAAACGCAGTGTCGGCAAGGCTCCGGACGAGCGCCCGGATGAGCCAGACAAGGCGGCGCGGACACGCAGCAAGAAAGGTGCCGCGGGAGCAGGTGGTGCTGCTGCCGCCCGTACGCCTCGCGCGCGGCGCAAAAGCTAGGATCCAGCAATGGCGGACGCCCTCCGATCCTACCGCGAGAAGCGCGACTTCACGACGACGCGCGAGCCGAGCGGACAAGACGCCCGGCGTATCGCGTCGTCGGAGCATCTGCGTTTCGTCATCCACAAGCACGATGCGACCCGCTTGCATTACGATCTCAGGCTCGAGTCCGATGGCGTCTTCAAGTCGTGGGCTGTCACACGCGGTCCCTCGCTCGATCCCGCACAGAAACGCCTCGCGGTAGCGGTCGAGGATCACCCGCTCGAGTACGGCGACTTCGAGGGAACAATTCCCGAAGGCGAGTATGGCGGCGGTACGGTGATGATCTGGGACCGTGGCTTCTGGGCGCCCGAGACGGACGAGCCCATGGAGCAGGCCCTCGCTCGGGGTGAGTTGAAGCTGTCCCTCGCCGGCGAGAAGATCCGCGGCGGCTGGGTGCTCGTTCGGCTCCGGCGCAAACGCGGCGAGACGCGTGACAACTGGCTTTTGATCAAGCACCGGGACGAATGGGCGACACCCGGACGCGACGATGTGCTCTCGCAGGATGTCTCCGTCGCATCCGGGCGGACCATGGCGCAGATCGCGTCCGGCAAGGGTAAACGGCCGTCTGCTTTCATCACGCGACGGGCTGCCCATGGAGCTGCTGCCGTTTGGCATTCCCGCGCGGCCGGGCCACCCCCCATTTCTCTCGACGGCGCCTCACGTCGGAAGTCGGCAGGCCCCAAAGTCGAGCTGCCCAAGCTCACGCATCCGGAGCGCGTGCTGTGGCCGGACGACGGGGTCACGAAGGCTGACCTCGCCGGTTACCTGACAGCCGTCGCGCCGTGGATGATCGAGCATGTCGGAGGGCGTCCTTGCTCTCTTTTGCGGGCGCCGCAAGGCATCGGTGAGGAGACGTTTTTTCAGCGGCACCCGATGGGAGCCCTGACGCGGGGGCTCGGCACGGTCGAAGTCGGCGAGCGGCATGCGCCTTACTTGGTGATCGAGAGTGCTCAGGCGCTGGCGGATCTGGCTCAGATCTCGGCCATAGAACTGCATCCCTGGAACTCGGCTCCAGGACAGCCGCTCGTCCCCGACCGGCTCGTGTTCGATCTCGATCCCGGACCGGATGTCACGTTCGACGATGTCGTCGAGGCGGCTCGCGAGCTGCGCGACCGATTGAAGAAACTCGGGCTGGTTGGGTTCTGCAAGACGACAGGCGGCAAAGGACTGCATGTCGTCGTGCCGCTTCGCCCGGATCCGAGCGTCGGCTTCCCGCAGGCCAAGTTGTTCACGCATGCGCTTGCGGCACGGATGGCAGAGGACGCGCCACGTCGCTTCGTGACGACCATGGCCAAGCGACAGCGACGCGGGAGGATCTTCATCGACTATCTGCGGAACGACCTCACCGCCACGGCCGTTGCGCCATTATCGCCGCGCGCGAGGCCGGGAGCTCTGGTCTCGATGCCACTCGAGTGGAGTCAAGTGCGGCGCGGGCTCACGCCCTCGCGGTTCACCTTGGGCACCGTGCCGGGACTGCTCGCGAAGACGAAGCCCTGGCGCGCCTACCGCTCCTCTGAAAGGCCGCTTGCCGCAGCGATCGAGAAGCTCCTCGATCGAACCTGAGACGAGGAACAGGCCATGGCAGTACTGCGCACGGGTCAATTCTTGCCTCCCTGTCTTGCGACGGGCGTTGCTGATCCGCCAGCCGGGCCTGAGTGGGTGCACGAGATCAAGTATGACGGCTATCGGGTGCAGGCACATATCGTCGATGGCCGCGTCACGGTCTTTTCGCGCAACGGTCATGACTGGACACACAATTTTAGTCGCCTCGCCCGGGAGTTGGCCGCCCTCCGGGTGCGCGAACTCGTTGTAGACGGCGAAGCGGTCGTCCTGCTGCCAAGCGGCGTCAGCGATTACCACCGGTTGCGTGAGGAACTGTCGAAAGGCGAGCAGGGACACATCGCGATGATCGCTTTCGATCTCCTGTGGCTCAATGGCTGCGATGTCCGCGACCGTGCCCTCATCGAGAGGAAGAGCATGCTCAAGATGTTTCTGGCGCGACGTCGCGAGGGCGAATTGTTGCGCTTCGGAGACCACATTTGCGGCGAAGGCGCCGCGATCTTTCAGCGTGCCTCTGCGCTCGGTGTGGAAGGCATCGTTTCAAAGCGATGCAACGCACCCTATCGGAGTGGACGATCGACCGACTGGCTCAAGATCAAGATCGCGCAGACAGAAGATGTCGTGGTCCTAGGCTATCTCGATATGAAGGGATCGCGCGACATTGTCGGGGCGCTGGTCGTCGGTCAACCGGACGGGGGCACGCTGCGCTACGCGGGACGCGTCGGCACTGGCTTCTCAGCGAGGGAGGCTGCTGAGATCTGGAAGGCCCTGCAACCGCTCCGCGCTTCACCGCCGCCGCTCGCCCGTCGTCTCGAGCGCGTACAACGGCAGGGCATCAAGTGGGTCGAGCCGCGGCTCGTCGCTGAGATCGAGCACCGCGGCTGGTCGCCCGATGGTATTCTCCGGCAAGCCGCGTTCAAGCGGCTGAGGCTGGACAAGGAACTTCCGGACCTCACCCCATCGGCATGACGATCTGCGCGAGCCCGAGACCGTTATCTCGCGTCGTCCAGCCGGCCGAGGCTGCTATCGAGCAGGCGCCGTAGCTTGTCGGCAGCCCCTTTGATGGCCTGCTCGACGGTCTCGGCGTTGTTGGTAACAGCCTGAGGCTTGCGCCCCTGCAGGCGCGCCTCCATCACGCAACGCTTGTCGTCGGGGCCGCGCTTGCCGGCGTTCTCGTCGGTGAGATGCACCTCGACGCGCGTGATGTGCGACGACAGGTGACCCAACACGGCGCCGACGACCCTTTCGATGTGCGGTCCAACATCGCCACCTTTGATGTTGCTGTCCGTGCTGATCTCGATGTGCATCAGGGGCTCCAGGTGAGAGGACAAGCCGGCGCTCTTGTGCCGACCACTACTCCCCTCATTTCGGGACGGAAGAGCGCTCCCGCAAGTCCACCCGGTAAAAGACGCGGCTGAACCGTTTGGCGACGCCGAGATGGTCGGCCACGCGTCGACGTCACTTGATACGCAGCGCCTTGCGCAGGAAGGCGAGTTCGGCCTCGGCGACTTTGACGATGGTGTCCGCCTGGCGGAAGCCGTGACCTTCACCAGGGAACTCGTAGAGTTCGGTCAGGATGCCACGGTCGCGCAATCTTTCGTGGATGAGGCGGGATTGTTCGGGCGGCACGACCTTGTCGTCGAGGCCCTGGAACAGGATCAGTGGCGCGGTCATGCCATCGATCAGCGTGAGCGGAGAACGGGCCACGCAGCTCTTTTTCCAGTTCTTCGGTGTCGTGCCGAGCAAGCGGTGCAGGTAACCGGCCTCGAACTTGTGGGTGGACCCCATCAGCAAGGAAAGATCAGAGATGCCGTAGTGGCTGCAGCCGGCCGCGAACGCCTTTGTGGTCGCGATCGCCATCAGCACCGTGTAGCCGCCTGCGCTCCCGCCCGCGATTGCGAGGCGATCGGGATCGGCGAGGCCTTCGGAGGCCAGATATCTGGCAGCCGCTGCACAATCCGCGACGTCGGCGATGCCCCATTGGCCATCGAGGCGCTCGCGGTAGGCGCGTCCATAGCCCGTAGAGCCGGCGTAATCGACGTCGAGGACGGCAAAGCCGCGACTGGTGAAGTACTGGATGCGAAGTCCGAGCCCGCGACCCGCCTGCGACGTGGGCCCGCCGTGGGCAAGGACGAGGGCGGGAGGAAGCGCGCCGCGCGGTGCCCGATGACTGGCGCTCGAGGGCGGGTAGAATTGCGCAAACGTCGTCTTGCGGTCTCCGCCACGAAACGAAATCAATCGCCCGACCGCAACGGCGGCGGGGGGCAGCGCAAAGTCGCTGGCGGTACGCAGAATAGCGGGCGACTTGCGCTTCTCCGGGAGTGCGACGAAGGCTGCTGGTGCCTTGGGCCGTCCAAGCGACGTGGCGATGCCGCCGTAGAATGCGGCAAGACTGCCGATCGAGGCCGCCGCAAGAGGACGAATCTCGACCCGCGCCTTTCGCCCGGCTATGCCCGTGACGACGACGAGCGAGGGGGCACCTTCGACATCGCCGGACGCAATGACGCAATCGGGTCCGGCCACGACGAACGTGCGCGGCCCGAGGTTCCACATGGGCTGGCCGAGTTCGGCCTTCAGTCGCGTCAGCGCTCGGGTCTTCTCGCCGTCCCAGATCATGAGATTGCCGAAGCCGGTCTCGTCCGAAAGGAAAAGCAGGCCACGGTCATCCAGCCACGCCGGCTGCATGGCCGCGACTCCGTTCCCGCCCGCGATGCGCTGGGCGCGGCCGACACTGCCGTCGGCCTTCACCGCTCCCACGTAGAGCGCCGACTGGTCCCAGGGCATGTCCGGCAGATCCCAGCCGAGGAACGCGAGGCGAGTGCCGTCGGGTGAGAGGCGGGGGAACGCATAGAAGTCACGGCCAGTGACCAGATCCGTGATCCGGCCGCGATCGTCCCCCTCTAGGTCGACGGCTACGATCAGGTTCTCCGGTTGAGCGTGCGCGTCGGTCGCGGAATGTCGTTCGGCGACGGCGATCAGACGTTTGCGGCCAGCGTCGAGCATCATGTCGGCGAAGCGCATCGTCGGCGCCTCGGTGATCCGCTCCGGCTTGCCTCGGGCCGCGAGCCGCCAGATGTCCTGGTCGTCGGCATTGACGAAGTAGAGCGTGCCATCGACGGCCATGAACTCGGCGCCGCCGTATTCGTGCACTTTGGAGCGCGCCGAGAATGGCGCCGGGAGCACGTCCACGGGCTTCTTGTCCAATCCCGGCCGCATGCGCACGACGACCTGGCGACCTTTCTCCTCGGGTCGGCCCTCGGTCCAGTAGACGTACGGGCCATCACCTTGGATATGGCCGAAGCGGCGCGCGCCACGCGTCAAGTCGCGGGGGCGGAGCGGAGACGGCCAGAGGCCGAACGGAGCGTTGGTTTTTGCAGCCATGTCGCGAAGTTATCAGAGGCGAGTGCACACGTCACCGCCGCGACGCTCAGGCTACGAGTGCGATCGGCCCGTGTCGCGAAGGGAGCGCCGGGGCCAGAAGCGCTCAAACCGTCGGTCGGGTATCGATCGGCGGTCGAGTTATCCCCGGGCCCGCTGAGCCTCGTATCCTCACCCTCGTTCTTTGACATCGTGAATGTGCAACCCGGGTTGCGCCGGTTTCTTGCGCCCTGTCAGGCCGCGCCACGATCGCCGGCGGCGGGGTCGTCGTCGATGATCTGCTCAGCCGTCGCGAGGTCGACGGAGACGAGCTGCGACACGCCTTTCTCAGCCATGGTGACGCCGAACAGGCGGTCCATGCGGGCCATGGTCATCGGGTGATGGGTGATGACCAGAAAGCGCGTCTCGGTCTCGGAGGCCATCTTCTCCATCAGCGTGCAGAAGCGGTCGACGTTGCTGTCGTCGAGCGGCGCGTCCACCTCGTCGAGTACGCAGATCGGCGACGGGTTGGTCAAAAACACCGCGAAGATCAGGGAGAGTGCCGTCAGGGTCTGTTCGCCGCCTGAGAGCAGCGAGAGCACTGCGGGTTTCTTCCCGGGCGGCTTGGCAATGATCTCGAGGCCGCCCTCGAGCGGGTCCTCCTCGCTCTCGATCATTTCCAGCCGCGCCTCGCCGCCCCCGAACAGCGTGCCGAACAGGCGCCGGAAATGACCATCGACCGTCTTGAAGGCCTCGCCGAGCCGCTTCTTCGCCTCGCGGTTGAGCTGCCCGATGGCGCCGCGCAGCTTGAGGACGGCGGCTTCCACGTCGGCGCGCTCGGCGTCGAGCTTGTCGTGTTCGTCGGATAGTCGAGACAGCTCGTCCTCGGCGTTGAGATTGACGCCGCCGAGACGGTCGCGCTCCGTTCTGAGCCGGCCGAGCAGGCGCTCGACATCTGCGTGAGGTGGTAGCTTGGCGCCGGGTGGCTCGCCGCTCTGTGCGAGGCAATCCTCGGGGGCGATCTCGAGCGCCTCGCGAATGCGGCGGCCCTCGTCGGTTCTCCTGGCACGCGCGGCTTCGAGCTGGGCATCCGTGCGGGCACGCGCTTCGCGCGCATCCGTCACGACGCCCTGCGCGGCTCTGAGGGCCTGCTGGGTGCGGCGCAACGCCGTTTCGGCTGCAGCGTGGTGGTCGGCGGCTTCCTGGCGCTGTCGCTCGGCCGATGCCAGCGCCTCGGCCAATCGCTCTCGTCGCTCGTCGAGCACGGCCGGTAGGTCGTCGAGAGCTTCGAGCTCCGTGGTGATTTCCGTGCGACGCGCTCCTAGGGCGTCGAGCTGGCGGGCGGCGTCGGCCACACGGGCGAGCCAACGCTCGCGTTCGTGCCGGATCGCGTCGGCCCGCTCGGCGCGCTGGCGCCGCTCCCGGGACAAGGCCTGCGCGGCCTCGCGACGATCGGCATGTTGCTGGCGCGCGCTTATGGATGAAGCCTCGGCCGTGGCTACGACATCGTCGAGGTCCTCGCCGGCATCGAGCATCTCGATTGCGGTCTCGGCGTCGAGCACCTGCTCTTCGGCTTCGATGATCATGGCCTCGATGCGGGTGCGTGCCTCATCGAGTGCGTGGAGGCGCTGCTCTGCTTCGCGGGCCTGTCGTTCGATCGTGGCGAGCGCATCGCGCTCCCGGGACAGTTCGGTTTGTTGGGTCCGCCAAGCCTGTCGCAGCCGCCGCGCTTCTCCTTCGCCGGCCGTAAGCCGTTGTGCCGCCCGTTCGGCCTCTTGCGCGCGTTTCGACGCGTCATCTTCCAGCGCGGCCTTGCGTGCCTCGAGCTCGAAGAGGCGATTGCGCTCCGCGAGGCGAATGGCTGCCGCCGACGGGGCCCCTGATGTGGCCACGAACCCGTCCCAGCGCCATAGGTCGCCTTGGCGCGAGACGAGCCGTTGGCCGGGTTTCAGCCGATCCTGCAACCGGCGGCCGTCAGCGCGCGACACGAGCCCGATCTGCCGGAGGCGGCGCGTCATCTCGGGCGGACCGTCGATGCCAGAAAGCAGCGGCTCGACGCCGTCCGGCAGCGGCGGGTCGTCGTCGTCGCGGGTCACGAGCCGCCAATGCAACGCCGCGGCTTCCTCGGCCGGGGCATCGAGGTCTTCGCCGAGCGCGGCCACCAGCGCCATCTCGAGGCCCGGCGCGACCGTCACCCGGTCTATGATCGGTGGCAGGTTGTGCTCGCCAACCGGGAGAAGAAACTTCTCGAGCGTCGCAATCTCCGCCGCGATGCGGCTCGCCTCGATGCGCGCGGCCGTGCTCGTCTCGCGCGAGGCCGATGCTGCCGCTGCCAATTCTTCGAGCTGCTCCTCCGCTGCGAGGGTCTGCGCCTCGGTCGTCTCCACCTCTGACGCGAGGCGAGATGCAGACGCGGTCAGCGATGCATGGCGGTTGCCATCGGGAGCGCGAGCCAGCGCCTCGAGCCTTTGTGCCTCGATCGCGGCCAGCTCGCGCTTGGCCTTCTCGATTGCTCCGAGGCGTTCGTCGCGCGCCCGTTCCAGGCTTTGGCGCCGGGCCCGCGCTTCGAACGCCCGCCGAGTGACCTCGGACAGCGTCGCCTCGGCGCTGCGCAACGTGGCTTCGGCCGAGGCGAGGGCTTCCTCAGCCTCGATCTCGCGCTCGGCATCGCTATCCGCGTGCTCGACAAGTTCGGCCGCCTCGTCGTCGAGCCGCGCCATCACTCCCGCCGCTTCGGCGGAGAGCCCGTCTTCGCGCGCGGCATCCCGATCGAGTTGTGCAATGCGCGCCTCCAGCTCATCGCGCCGACGTGTCAGCCGCTCGGCTTCCTTCTCGAAGGTGTCGCGCTCGATCCGTAGCCGCGCCACGGCCGCGCCCTTCATCGCCTCGGCCTCGCGCAGAAACGGCAGGCCGTCGGCCGTGGCGGCCTCCTCGGCGAGTGCGCGGGCCTCGACCTCGGTCGCCTCAGCAAGCCGGATCAGCGCCTCGCGCAATGCGGCTTCACCCGCCTCGACCTCGGCCTGGGCCGCGGTCCAGGCGAGATGTGCCGCCAATGCCTCCGCGCGACGAATCTCGACGGAAAGCTCGCGATAGCGACGGGCCTGCCGGGCCTGTCGCTTCAAGGCTTCGACCTGGCTCGACAACCCGCCGAGGACATCGCCGATGCGCGCCAGATTGTCTTCTGCCGCCTTGAGGCGCAGCTCGGCCTCGTGGCGCCGCGTATGCAATCCCGCAACGCCCGCAGCGTCTTCCAGAATGCGGCGGCGCTGCTCGGGTTTGGCGTTGACGATCTCGCCGATCTGGCCTTGTCGCACCAGCGCAGGCGATCGCGCGCCGGTCGCCGCGTCCTCGAACAGCACCTTGACGTCACGTGCGCGCACATCGCGCCCATTGATGCGGTATGCCGAGCCCATGTCGCGCTCGATGCGCCGCGTCAGTTCGAGCACGTCGCTGTCGTTGAAGCCGGGCGGGGCCTTGCGCGCCGAGTTGTCGACGAACATCGTGACCTCGGCCCAGTTGCGGGCCGGCCGCGACGTGGTGCCCGCGAAGATCACGTCTTCCATCGCCGAGGCACGCATCGCCTTGTACGAGGTCTCGCCCATCACCCAGCGCAGCGCCTCGAGCAGGTTCGACTTGCCGCAGCCGTTCGGGCCGACGACGCCCGTCAGTCCCGGCTCCACCCAGAGCTCCGTCGGCTCCACAAACGACTTGAAGCCCAGCAACCTCAGCCGCGTGATCTGCATGCGTGTCCCGACTGTTATCGCTGCGGGCTGCGCCCTCACACTTTGACAGGCATCATATATCACCCGCCCTCGATTCGAGCGCCTCGACCTGTGGATCGAGATTTGGGTCCTCGCCTCCGTGATAAGCCAACTTCGGTTGGCTTCCCGGAGCCCTCCGCTATAATGGCTCCATCCCTCGAACCGTGAGCCCCATGCCTCATCACACGCCGCTGATTGCCACGATCGTTGTCGGTTTGACGCTGGCGTTCGCCTTGGGCGCGCTGGCCCAGCGGTGCAAGGTGTCTCCCATCGCCGGCTACCTGCTTGCCGGGGTGGCGGTAGGACCATTCACGCCGGGTTTCGTCGCGGACCAGGCCTTGGCCTTCGAGTTGGCCGAGATCGGGATCATCCTGCTCATGTTCGGCGTCGGACTGCACTTCTCGTTCGCCGATCTGATGTCGGTCAGGGCCATCGCCATTCCCGGTGCTCTCGTGCAGATTGGCGCCGCCACCGCCCTCGGCTACGGCCTCGCCCGCGCGATGGGATTGCCGCTCGGAGAGGGGATCGTATTCGGCCTCGCGCTGTCGGTTGCGAGCACGGTGGTGTTGCTCCGGGCACTCCAGGAAAGGCGGCTTCTCAATACGGTGCGCGGCCGCATTGCCGTCGGCTGGCTGGTAGTCGAGGACATCGTGATGGTGCTCACGCTTGTCCTGCTGCCGGCATTGGCTCCGCTGCTGGTCGGGGCCACGCTTTCGAGCGCGGGCTTGTGGACGGTCGCAAAGCAGGCGGCCTTCACCATCGGGCAAGTCGTCATCTTCGTCGTTCTGATGATGCTGGTCGGGCGGCGTCTGATCCCGGCGCTGCTCCATTACATCGCGCATACCGGGTCACGCGAGCTGTTCCGGCTCGGCGTACTTGCGATCGCGCTGGGAGTTGCCTTCGCTGCGTACAAGCTGTTCGGGGTGTCGTTTGCTCTCGGCGCATTCTTCGCGGGCATGATCCTGAGTGAATCGGAACTCAGCCAGCGCGCCGCCGAGGAGAGCCTGCCGTTACGCGATGCCTTTGCGGTTCTGTTCTTCGTATCGGTGGGGATGCTGTTCAATCCGTCGATCCTCGTCAGCGCGACATGGCCCGTCGTCGCGACGGTAGCGATCATCGTGCTCGGCAAGTCGATTGCGGCGTTGGCGATCGTGCTCCTGTTCGGACACTCGCTGTTGCGGGCCCTTTTCATTTCCGCAAGCCTCGCCCAGATCGGCGAGTTCTCGTTCATCCTGGCCGGTCTCGGCGTCATGCTGGGCATCATGCAGGAAAGCAGCCGCGATCTGGTGCTGGCGGGAGCCCTCCTTTCTATTCTCGTCAATCCGCTGCTCTTCCTGGCGCTGGACCGGTGGACACCTTGGCTGGAAGCTCGTGCGGATGCGGGCAAGAAACCGCCCGTAGTTCCCGAGAAGGCGGCAGCTCCCGCCGAAACGGCTCGGACAAGTCAAGTCGTACTGGTCGGCTGCGGACGCGTGGGCCGCCGTACACTGGACGAACTCGTCCGCAGCGGCGCCCGCGTCCTCGTCCTGGATGAGAACGTGGAACTCGTCGAGCAGTTGAGCAACCAGGGCATCAAGGCGATTGCCGGCAGCGCTCTGAAGGCTCTGCCGGGTGCCAACCTTTCCGATGCCCAGGCTGTCGTGATCGCGATCCCGGACGTATTCGAAGCCGGTCAGATCGTCGAGCAGGCACGGGCGGCGAACCCTGAATTGCGCATCATCGCGCGTGCTCACACGGACGCAGAGGCAAAACACCTGTCGAGTCTGGGGGCGAGCGAAGTCGTCGAGGGGGCATCGCAAATTGCGCGGGCCCTGGTTCAGGCACTCAACGGAGACAAATAGTCCGGGACCCGGCGACGATCGGGGGGCTAGCCTCGGCTACCAAGCGCCGCGTCGAGCATCGGTCGTAATTCGGTCATGCCCACCACCGTCTTCACCAGTTTGTTTCCGATGAAAAAGTTCGGCGTGCCGATGATGCCGAGGTCGCGGCCGCGGTCCTTGACCTGCTTCAGCCCATCGATCAGTGCCGCGTCCTTGACGCATGCGTCGTACTCGGCCGACGTCAGCCCCACCTGAGCCGCAACTTTCATGATCGCCTCGGGCCGGACTTCCTGCGAGACCCAGGCCGATTGCTGCTCGAGAAATTTGCGATAGAGCGTCAGGTATTGGCTCATCGGCGCGCAGCGTAGCGCAATGGTCGCATTGCCGCTCGTCCGGCCGATCGGAAACTCGCGGATGATCATGCGCACCTTGCCGGTGTCGATGTACTCGCGCTTCAGTGTTGGGTACGTGTCGGCCATGAAGCTCCGGCAGTGGGGGCACGTCAGCGACATGTACTTGATCAACACGACGGGGGCATCGGCGCGACCGAGTGAAAACTCGGGGAGCGGGCCGGGTTTCAACACCTCATCGAGGGTCGGGTTGGCGATCACCTCGCGCAGCGGTCGATCCGTGGCGCCGTCGGGGGCGAACGGGTTGAAGGCCGCGGGTTTGGCTTGTGTCGCGCCGTAGGGCGACGTGTCCGCCGTATCCGATGACGTGCCCGAAGGTGGGGACGGAGAGCCCGAGGCCAGCAGCACAGCGCCATCGCTGCCCGCACATCCGCCAAGGGCCGACACGATACTAAGCACCGCCAGGACCTTCGCGAACGTCGTCGTGGCTCGGTGCGCTGGCATGCTGTTCCCCCTCGAAGCTGCTACTTCTTCAGCAGCGGTTCGATGGCTTTGTCGAAGCTCTCGATCTGGTCCGCGCGATCCGTCAGTTTCTTGCCGTTGATGAAGAACGTCGGCGTAGAGCGAACGCCCAGCACCTTGTTGCCGCGATCACGCGTGGCCGTGACCCCATCCAGCAGCTTCTGGTCGGTCAGGCACTTGTCGAAGCTCTCCTTCGTAAAGCCATGCTCGCTGGCGATCTTGAACATCGCCGGCACGTGGTTGGCCTGTATGAACGCCCAGTCGTTCTGCTTCTCGAAGAAGGCGGAGATCAGGTCGTAGGTCTTTCCCTCCCCTGCACAACGCGACAGCATCGAGGCAGCCGCTGCCAGATTGTCGAGCGGGAACTCTCGGAGGATCAACTTCGCCTTGCCGGTGTCGATGTACTTCTCTTTCAGCTTCGGCAACACCGTGGTGTGGAAACTCGCGCAGTGACTGCATGTCATCGAGGCGTACTCGATGATTGTGACGGGCGCATCGGCCTTGCCGACGACGATGTCGGGGATCGGGCCGGGCTTCATCAGCTCGGCCGTGAGGTCGGCGTCGGCCTTGCTATCCTGCGCTAGCGCGACGTGGGGCGCGAGCAGGAGTGCGGCGGCGGCGATCACCACGGGACGTCGCGACACCGTGGTCCGCAGAAGGCGCTCGTTGAATTCGGTCACGTCGGTCTCCTCCGATTCGGATCGGGGTATGCTTGTACGCATGTCGCTTCTGGCGAAGCGTCTCGTCTTTAAGGCGGTTCCGGGCTGAACACACAATGAACTCGCCGTGAGCGAGGCAATGCGTCAGGATGGCGGCTGCGTCAAGCCTTGGCGCGTGGCCGAGCCGACCGGGCGACGAGACCCTGGGCCATTCGTTCGAGGGCGGCCTTCAGGCCCGGCTCGGCAATTGCGGCGAGTTCCTCGCGCGGTTGCGGCGGGGTGACGCTCTTCGTCGCGGCAAGTGGCACCGAGGGTATGGCAGAGGCCGGCTTGATCGCCGCGACCTGTACGATGCGCAGATCGGCGATGGCGCGGTAGCCGAAGTAGGCATTGATCCGCTCGAGAAGCTGGCTGGCCTTGTACTGGATGTCCAGCGCGCGGCCCGCCGCCACCGCCAGCACCAATGTCGCGCCGGGCCGGCCACGGTTTTCCTCTGCGGCCTCGTCAGCGGACCAATCTACCCGCTTCGGCCATTTCAGCCGTTCGGGCATGGTGTAGCGTGCAATATCCGCGCCGATGATGGTTTCCCAGTCGGTGATCAAAGCCGCCGCCGAGAAGCCGTAGCGCTCGAACGCCGGTTTGGTCAGGCGCGGCACGAAGGTGCCGACAGTCTTGGCGTAAACCGGCTGCGGGCCGGCCATTCGGGTTGGGACCGGACGTTGCGGCAGCCGCGCGGCATAGGCGGCGAGACGGTTGTGTCCGCCAGCGGTGCGCGTGTCATTTCTGCCGAGTGCCGGCGCCTTGAGATGCATCTCTGGTCGTCCCCACACAGTGCGGTTCCCATCGCACCGCCACATCCTTAAGATCGAGTTAAACGATTCGCCGGATTGATGCGCGGGGGCCTGCCATGAGCACTGTGGCAATAGAGCAACCATTCCGGCCCGGGGACGCGGCCCCGGACGCTGCGGACGTGTCGCTGGAGCCCGCCGTCGACGGGGACAGTGGCGCGCCCCGCTCATCCGGTCCGACCGCGGCCCAGGTCAACGCCCCGCTGCTCGGCTGGTATGACCGCGAGCGCCGAGACTTGCCCTGGCGCTACGGGCCGGGTGAAACTCCCGATCCGTACCGCGTCTGGCTCTCCGAAATCATGCTGCAGCAGACCACCGTGAAGGCGGTGATCCCCTATTTTCAGGAGTTCGTCCGCCGCTGGCCGAAGGTGGAGCGTCTCGCGAAGGCGAAGCTAGACGACGTGCTCGCAGCGTGGGCGGGACTTGGCTACTATTCGCGTGCTCGCAATCTGCACGCCTGCGCCAAAGCCATCGTCGAGCGCCATGGCGGGCGGTTTCCGTCGAGCGAAACGGAACTGCGCCAACTGCCGGGCATCGGCCCCTATACGGCTGCCGCGATCTCCGCGATCGCGTTCGGCGCCTCGGCGACACCAGTCGACGGCAACATCGAGCGGGTCGTCTCGCGCCTGTTTGCCGTGCGTGCGGTGATGCCCGGGGCCAAGCCGCTGCTTCGCACGCTCGCCGCGACGCTGACGCCCGAGGCACGTGCCGGCGACCATGCTCAGGCGCTGATGGATCTCGGTGCCCGCATCTGTACACCGAAGCGACCGTCCTGCCTGATGTGCCCCTTGAGCATGGGCTGCGACGCCCGGGCACTCGGCATCGAAGCGACACTCCCGATGCGCAAGCCCAAGGCCGAGCGACCGGTGCGCTACGGCATCGCGTTCGTCGCGCTTCGCGAGGATGGTCACGTCCTTCTGCGGCGACGACCCGAGGCGGGGCTTCTCGGCGGTATGCTCGAGGTGCCATCGACCGACTGGGGCGATGCGGAGCCCGCATTGGCGCGCGCCATGAAGTCGGCGCCGCTGCGGGCGGAATGGTGGCCGGTGACCGGGACGGTGAGCCACACCTTCACGCACTTCCGGCTCGAATTGACGATTGTGCGCGCGGTCGTCCCCAACGACATGCAACTCGATCTCTGGGCTGATGCCGAGCGCTGTCAGTGGACGGCGCGCCGGGCGCTGGCCAAGGCTGCGTTGCCGAGCGTGATGCGCAAGGTGATCGCGCACGCGATGGGTGACGGTTGAGGTCCGGATGCCGAGACGGCCGCGAGATCTGGAGCGAGGACTCCGGCGGGGATCCGTCTGATACGCACTGACGATTGTTCGACTTCCGATGCCATGCGCGACGTGACACAATCGTTTCGATTGCGCTTCTGAAGCGCCAGGACGCCGGGAGACGGGCATGGGCACGATCGATCCGCAAGCCGTCAAGCCGGACGGCGTCTTCACGACCACCTGCTGGGAGTGCTCGGCCTATTGTGGTGCGCTCGCTCGCGTCGAGGGTGGCCGGGTCGTCGAGTTCGGCCCCAACGCGCAAAGTCCGCATTCGGCAGGTGCCTTCTGCGTAAAGGGCATCCGAGGCGCACCAGGGCTGACCTACAATCCAAACCGGCTGCTCTATCCGCACCGGCGCATTGGACCACGCGGCGGCGGGACGTGGGCGCGCATCTCCTGGGACGAGGCGCTCGATGAGATCGCCGACAGGCTGGCCGACGTGCGGCGTGTGCACGGCCCGGAAGCCATCGTCGGCGCAACGAGTGGCGCCGCATTCAGCCGTTCGCTGGTCACCGCGCTGATGATGCGCTCGATCGGTTCGCCCAACTGGATGATCAATCAGGATCTGTGTGGCGGCTGCCGCGCCGTCTCGGCAAAAATCACAGGTCTTCCCATCACGCGAGGCGAGGACATCGACAACACGCGCTGCGCGCTGATCGTCGGGAGAAACTCGCATGTCGCTGATCCGGTCGAGTGGGCAAAGCTCAAGGCCGCCAGAAAGCGCGGCGCCGAGCTGATCGTCATCGACCCGAAACGCATCCCGGCTGCCGAGATCGCCAGCATCTGGATGCGCCCACGTGTTGGCACCGATGCGGCCATCGCCCTGGCGATGATCCATGTCCTGATCCGCGAAAACCGATACGATCAGGACTTCGTTCGTGACCACTGCCACGGTTTCGATGCGCTCGCCGAGCGAGCCGCAGCATTCGCTCCGGACGCGACCGAGAGCCTCACTGGCGTGTCGGCTGCGACGATCGTCGACGCTGCCCGTATGTACGCTGACGGGCCCTCGGTGTTCGTTTCCGGACACGGCATCGATGCCGCCAGCAACGGCGTGCAGACATTCCGCGCCTTCCACGCCCTTGCGGCGATTTCCGGCAACATCGACAGGCCGGGCGGTAATCTTCGCCAACGATCGCCGAAGGGGTTCTCGAACTATCTCGATCTCTTGCATCGGCCGGAGCATCGGCTGCCGCGCGAGATCGAGGAGCGCACGATCGGCGCCGATCGCTTCCCGCTCTGGGCCGGCCCGCGCGGCTGGCAGACGGCCTGCCACAATCCGACGGTGATCGAGGCGATGCTGACCGGGAAGCCGCATCCGGTGCGTGCGCTCTATGCCAGCGGGGTCAACATTCTCGTCACCTATCCTGATACCCGGCGCACGATCGAGGCGCTTCGCACGCTCGATTTTATCGCCGTCGCGGCTCACCAGATGACGCCGACGGCGCAATGGGCGGACATCGTCCTGCCGAAAACGACGACGCTCGAGGAGGAGGAGGTGTCGTTCGTACCGTCCGGTCCAACGATCGTCTTCACCCGCGCGCTCGCTACGCCACAGGGCGAGGCGCGCCCCGAGATCGCCATCGCGGCGCCGCTACTCGACCGGCTCCAGGCGCGCCAAGCTCTCGCCCAGCGTGTGTTGCCTTGGCGCTCACAACGGGAGCTCAACGTGCATCTGCTGGGCGACAGCGGTATCACGATCGAGCAGCTGGAAAGAGACGGCTACGTGCAGCTGCCGGCTGATCCCGTGCCGAGGAGTCGGCCTTTCCCGAGCGCGTCCGGCAAAGTCGAACTCCATTCGCCAACGCTGGACGACCTTGGCCTCGATCCACTACCTGGCTACATCGCCCCCGAGCGTGAGAGCCAGCCGGCCGACATCCGCTCGCGCTATCCGTTGACAATCGTCACCGGCGACCGTGAGAAGACCTATCACCACTCCCGCTTCCACGATCAGCCCTGGGCGATCAAGGTTTCACCCGACCCGCGCTTGACGATTCATCCAGCGACGGCAGTGGCGCAAGGTCTCGAAGACGGCGAGTGGGTCGAGGTCGAGGTCGCCAACGGCGCCGGCAGATGCCGGTTGCGGATCAAGTTCTCCGACGCTCAACCGGCGGATGTCGTAAGCACCGGTATGGGTTGGTGGCGACCGGCCGAGCCGGCGCCCAATCACGGTGCCCTCGACATCAACATCAACGTGGCCCTGACCTACAACGGTCCCTACGATCCTGTCTCCGGTTCGTCGGATATCCGCGGGCAGCTCTGCCGCATCGAAAAGTGCCAAGCCTGAGTGTCGGCCATCGCGACTTCGTTCATCGCTGGGGTCGCACGAGGGATAGCAGGCGAAGTCATGGATCTTCGCAGCGCATTGGACCTCACTGCCGTCGACTCCAAAGAAGCGGCCCGAACACGATGACGAAACTGAGGAACGCGGCGATCCACGCCGTCGCAGCCAGATGCAGCATCGGCTCGCGCCAGAGGTGAAACGCGGCGGCGACGCGTGCGAGTGCGGAGATTACCGCGGCCAGATAGATGGCCTGGATCGGACGTGTCGCGGCGAGCGCCTGCCCCGTGTGGCCGAGGGTCGCGCGCGTCATCACGGCAAGCGTCATCAGGCCTATGGCGCCGGCAGTCCATCCGTGCAGGGCGCCGGTCGCCGCGACGAGTGAGGGCGACAGGATGGCCAGCGCCAACAGTGCGAAGCCGATCGGCACGAATGCGAATGCAACATGCAGGACGAGCACCAGAGGCTCTGCTGCGGTTCGATCGCTCGCCCACCGCGAGAGCCGCCAGGCGTTGAGGCCGGCCGCTGCGATGGCGAACCAAGCGGTTGGCTTTCCATCTGGCCATGCGATCCAAGCGGAGAGTGCCACGGCACTCGCAATCATTACCCCCATATCGGCTTTATCGAAGGCCACGGGTAAACGCCCGGGCTTGCGTTTGGCCAACCAGTTCCGCGTGAAGCTCGGGATGAGGCGCCCGCCGACGAGCATGATCAGCATCAGCGTCGCCGCAAGACCGGTGCGCATACCGTAGCCGCTCGTACGGCCGGCGATGGCCTCCCAATGAAACACGGCGTTGCCGATCAGCAGCACGGCCACGGCCGCCAGCACCTTGAGATTGCGCCAGTTCTTTCCTGTGACGACCTCACGCGCGATGACGGCGCCGAGTGCCATCAAAAACGACAGGTCGATTGCCGCGGCGACGACTGGTGTCACGAGTGCCGATGTCGCGATGACGAGGCGGCCGGCGATCCAGATCGAGAACAGCATGCCGAGCGGCAGGCCAACCACCGGCAGGCGTCCCGTCCAATTCGGCACTGCCGTGAGCAGAAAGCCTGCGACGATCGCAGGCACGTATCCGTAAATGAGTTCATGGACGTGCCAATCGATCGGCGAGAAAGCCGTTGGCAGGTCGAGATGGCCGCTCAGCATCGGTAGCCAGATAGCGAGCGCGAGCACGCTCCAAACGGCACCGAACAGAAAGAAGGGCCGGAAGCCGTAGCTGAACAGCGCGGGGCCCTGATAGGCGCGGATCTGCTCGGCACTGGTGGTCATCGCGCGTTGCTCCGGCTCGGACGAGCCTCTCTTCACGCCTGTGTGGTTCGATCAGCAGGTAGCTGCGGCAGCCGTGCTCCGGGCGCCAACAGCAGGCCGCGCTGCGTGGCGATGCCGAGCTCGAGGCTCTGTGCGATCAGCCGTGCCTTCTCGATGAATAGTGCTGCCGCAGCTGGTGGGCAGACGTTTTCGGCCGTAGCCTCGAACATGGCGAGCCAGCGGTCGAAGTGTTTCGCATCGACAGGCAGCGGCGCGTGGGCCTGCATCGGTCGGCCGTGGTAGCGGCCCGTCATAAGAACGACTGACGACCAGAAGGCGCACATGCGGGCAAGATGCACCGGCCAGTTCGTGATGCGCGCCTCGAACACAGGACCGAGGAGAGGATCGGCGCGCACGCTATCGTAGAAGCTGTGGACCAGCTGGTGAATCAGTGCCTCGTCGATGCCGGTCCGCGCCGTAATCTCGGCTGCGAACGCCGCCCGTCGGGATGTCCGATCGTCCTCGCCGACGCTGGCGGAAAATTCAGGACTGCTCATGCGCATCCTCGAATGGGTATTGCAGATGCTAATTATGGGGCTCATAATTCACATTAGCAATACCTATTCAGGTCAACGACCATGCGACTGACTGCCTTCACCGACTACGCGCTGCGGGCCCTTATGCGGCTCGCCGGTGAGCCCGAGCGCACGTTCACCACGGACGAGATTGCGCGCGAGTTCGATATTTCGCGCAATCATCTAACGAAGGTCGTGCGTGAGCTGGCCGGGGGTGGGTTCATTGCCACGCAGCGCGGAGCAAAGGGAGGCTTCAGGCTCGCCCGGCCCGCCGAAAAAATCACCATTGGGGAGGTCGTGAAGCTGCTCGAAGCGCGCCATGCCATCGTCGAGTGCTTTCGTTCAGACGGCGGCGGCTGCGTCCTGACTCCGAGGTGTCGTCTCAAGAGCAAGCTGGCGCTTGCGGCTCGCGCTTTCATCTCGGAGCTCGACCGGACAACTCTTGCGGACTGCGCTTACACCAGCCCGGCGAGACACGCGACGGGCCGCAGCGTCAAATCCGCCCGTAAGCGTGCAACGTGAGATAACCCCCTAAAATTGGGCAGTTCCGAACGACACGGAGTGAATCTGGAGATGAACTCAGAGCATAGCCTCGATACTGTTGCGCTCCGCATCGTTGCGGACGCTCCGGACGGCATCCTCTTTGCGGACAGGGACGACGTGATCCGCCTCTGGAACGGCGGATGCGAGCGCATCTTTGGGTATTCTGCAGCCGAAGCCGTCGGACGTCCTCTCGAGATCATCATCCCTGAGAGCCTCCGCGAGCGCCACCGCAGGGGGCATGCCGAGACGATGCGAACCGGCCATACCAAGTACGGCAACGGCGACCTTCTCTCCGTGCCGGCACTCAGGAAGGACGGGACCAGGATCTCGGTCGAGTTTTCGATCACCCCGTTCAGGGACGAAAATAGCGCGATCACAGGATTGGCCGCCATCATGCGCGATGTGACCAAGCGGTTCGAGGAGATCAAAGCCCTGCGCAAGCAGGCCGGATCGCTGAGTGCCTGATCTTGTTTCAGTGAATTGAATGGGTCTGGTGACGAGTGCTCGCGAGCTGACCGTCACGAAGGTCATATGTCACCTCGCGACAGCTGCGGGTGGCGAGCGGCAATCCATCCCAGGTGGACGGGCCGCCTAATGCGACCCGACCTGGACTTTCCCTCAGCGTCGGACGAGGACCAGACAACAATCCTCGAAGCTGCTCCCGAAACGGCCAAAGTTTGAATTTGGGGGTGGGAATGCCGGCGGGCTGCCCGGAAGGACGTAGAGTTCACTGATCTGGATACCGGCGGCCCGCAACTGGTCGTTGATCGGGGCGATCCGCTGCCGGAGCCGTTGCGTGAACGCACCTCCTGCGGCGACCATCCGGGGATGCAGGCGGTCGAACACCTGCCCTGAAAATGGACCGCTTTCGACCCACGTCGTCACCCATGCGCAAAATGCGTCCAGGGGGCTGCCACCAAGAGTGAACTTCAGGTCGAACATCACCCGAGCGTCGTAGTCTGACCAGCATTCCAGCTCCACGAGCATGCTTTGCTGAACTCTGACGAGCATGCTGTTCGGATCGTGAGCCGACACATAGACGGCATAAATGATCGGCTCCCCTTGACGTCGGACCTGCGTTCCGGCGGTTTGTGCGTCGAACTGAGCCCTGAAATCGGGTAACAGCAGGTCCTTCAATGGTTGGACAAACTCACGGCTGCTGCGCCGGAATATCAGGGCGGACGAGATCTGATCATTCATTGCGCCGATTGCGGACCACCAGCTGCTCGCTCCCGACTGAATATTTAACGAGACAAAGTTATCCGTGAAATCGATATGTTTGAAGGCGTAGACGTTGACGGGGAGGCCAGTCACCACGTTGGTACGTAGCGACGATACTATATCATTGAAGCCAGACCCGAACTTTATCCATTGCCAGCGCCATTCGGTCGGCGTGATGAAGCTCTCTCTCCGGCCTCCGAAATTGATATGCTCGAAAAATTCATTGACAGCGGTCATATGACGACACTCCGAGAAATATCAGAAAATTAATCGACAATATCAATAAGGCTCAATCGAGTTCAGCGGTCCGAATTCATCTTCGTGCCGCCTGCCGACGGTGCATCTCCGTGAGCTGCGGGCTGAGCTGCAAACAGCACACGCGATATTTCGCTAAATGCCTCCAGTGCGATCTCGGGATGACGGCGTTGAAAGGCAGGGCGACTCGCGTGGACCTCCAGCGTAACAAGCAATTCGGCGAGTTCGTCAGCCGAGAGGGGCTCCGATTCGTGCTGCGCCAGTTTGACGATCAACGATTGGGCGATGGCACGCTCTGCGTCCGCCGTTGAGCTAGAAACACTGATGACAGCGTCGATTGAAGCATTGCGAGCAGAGAGGTCGACGCCGCCGAAATTTTGTACACGGGGCTCGGTAGTCGCTGTGTCCGATTCTAGTCGGGTAACGGCGGTGCTCGGTGAGGACATCGCAAAAAGCTGGTCAGCAGTAAAAGAGATGCCGAGCGCTTTGGCTATCCGCTGCTCCACGGCGAAACGCTGGGGGAGCGTCATGTTCTTAGCGTTTCTCAGAAGCTTCCTGATCTGAGCAGGATCCATCGTATCCGTCGAGGGATGGGAGCCTTCATCTACCATTATAATATCTCCGTATTCCAAGCATAATAAGGTGTACGCACTAAGTCATCGATGCTAACACTCCATAAACATATTCGAGTAGTATAGACTTTCGGAGTCGGTTGCGCAATGTGAATTTTCTTGCCCGATCATTCGAATGATCCCTTACCGAAGCTGCGATCCAAGCCGCGCGATGGCGGTTCTCGTTGGACCGGGTTTCCGGAAATGCTAACGGGCACGCTCTCGCGATCATCGAGGCGGTCAGCTTTTGAGGCCGTATAGAGTTTGGGTGCATCGCCGATCGCCTATGCCCCGCCCCTATCCCACCCCCAACCTTCGATGCGCGTTCATCGGTATCAATCCCCGCACCCTGGCAATCTGTTCGCGATCAATGTGCGTCGTCGCATATCCCACGCCGTCGGAGCACCGCGCCACGACATGCCCCCACGGATCAGCCACGAGGCTGTGGCCGTAGCTTTGGCGCACGCCGCCCGAGCCGTCGACGAAGGGGCCGTACTGGCCGGGGGCCACGATGTAGCACTGGGTTTCGATGGCGCGGGCGCGCAGGATCACCTCCCAGTGGTCCTTGCCGGTTTGCACGGTGAAGGACGAGGGCACCATGATCACGTCGCAGCCCTGCTTGGCGAGCGTGATGTAGAGCTCTGCGAAGCGCATGTCGTAGCAGATGGTGCAGCCGATCTTCAGGCCTTCGAGATCGTACGTCACGACGTCGGCGCCGGGGCGGATGGTGTCGCTCTCGTTATAGGGCGTGCCGTCGGGCGCGGTGATGTCGAACATGTGGATCTTGCGGTAGCGGGCCTTCTCGGCGCCCGAGCGGTCGAACACGCAGGTGGTATTGTAGACCTGGGTGGTCGAGCCGGGGATCGCCTCGATCATGCTGCCGCCGTGGATCCAGATGCGATGCTTGCGGGCGAGGCTGGCCAGCACCTCCCAAGCCGGGCCGCCGGGCAGCTTGTCGGCCTCGCGCACCTTGTCGGCGGTGGTGCCGCCGCGCCAGCTCCACACCTCCGGCAGCACGACGATATCGGGCCGATCGGCTGCGACCGCGCGCTCGATGAGGGCTGTGGCTTGGGCGATGTTCTTCGCCTTGTCGCTGATCGAGTTGGTCTGGACGACGGTGACTTTCATGGGTGGTCCCTGGCATGGTGATCTTGGCCAAGCATACACCGAGGCGGATGCGCGCAAGGAGAGACCGATGCCCGAGTTGAAAAGCGAGTTCCTGTTCACGCTCACCGCGTCGGTGACGGCGCTGCACGATGTCGGCGACGTGCCCGCCGGGCGGCGGCATGTGGACCTGCTCGGGGCGGGGACGTTCGAGGGGCCGCGTCTCAAGGGAGAGCTGATTGCCGGTGGGATCGACATGAAGACCATCCGCCCGGACGGCGCGGTGATCCCGAACGTGCGCCTCGTGCTCCGAACCGACGACGCGGCGCTGATCTTCATGCACTACACGGGCATCCGCTGCGGCACGCCCGAGGTGATGGCTCGCATTGCCGCCGGCGAAATCGTCGACCCGTCGTCGTACTACCACCGCAGCACGCCCTACTTCGAGACCGCCTCGGAGAAGTACGGCTGGCTCAACCGCATCTGCTCGGTCGGCCTCGGCTGGCGCAAGGGGGATCGCGCGGGCTACGACGTGTTCGAGATCCTCTGACGTAAAAACGGGCGGAGCCATGCGGCCCGCCCGATGTCGATGCCCGGTCGAAGGCGCGAATCACGCCGCCTTGGCGGTGCCGCGCTGCCGGGCGATCTGCACCTGCTGCGCGATCCAGGCATAAGTCTTGGCGAGGCCGTCGTGCAGCGGCTGCGACGGGCGCCAGTCCAGCCTCTCGGCGATCAGCGTGTTGTCCGAGTTGCGCCCGCGCACGCCAAGCGGTCCCGGAATGTGGCGCTTCCTGATCTCCTTGCCGGCAATGGAGGCCGCCATGTCGGCGAGGCCGTTGATCGAGACCATCTCGTCGGAGCCGATGTTGACCGGACCCTGCCAGCCCTGGCGCATCAGTCGCGTCGTGCCCTCGAGGCATTCGTCGATGAACAGGAACGAGCGGGTCTGGTTGCCGTCGCCCCAGATCTCGACCTCGCCGCCGTCACCAGCTGATGCAACCTTGCGGCAGATGGCGGCCGGCGCCTTCTCCTTGCCGTCGTTCCAGGCGCCCTCGGGCCCGAAAATGTTGTGGTAACGGGCGATGCGCACATCAAAGCCGTGGTTGCGCGCGTAGGCCATGTAGAGTCGCTCCGAGAAGAGCTTTTCCCAGCCGTACTCGCTGTCGGGGCCGGCGGGATAGGCGTCGGTCTCGGCCAGGCCCGGGTTGTTCGGGTCGGTCTGGCGATACTCCGGATAGATGCAGGCCGAGGACGAGTAGAAGATGCGCCACGAGTTCCGCCGACGGCAGGCCTCCAGCATGTTGAGGTTGATCTGGGCGGAGTTGTGCATCACGTCGGCGTCATTCTCGCCGGTGAAGATGTAGCCGGCGCCTCCCATGTCGGCGGCGAGCTGGTAGACCTCGTCGAAGCGCGTGTCGACCACCTCGCGGCACACGCTCATCTCGCGCAAGTCGCCCAGAATGAAGTCGTCGGCCTCGGTCTCGCTGAACCGGGGGTACTTGAGATCGGTGCCGCGGACCCAGAAGCCTTCCCGCTTGAGCCGCTTGACGAGGTGGGAGCCGATAAAGCCGCCGGCGCCGCAAACGAGTGCTTTCTTCATTGCCCCTGTCTTTCTTGTCTGGGGCTTGCGACAAGCCCGTAGCCCTTTATTCCGATCACGGCGGTATTTTCAAGGCTTGTTGCCTCGTTTGGTTTCCGGGTGCAGGCCTGTCGAGACTTGGGCTCGAGGCACGTGCTGCTCGGCCAGATGCCAGCGCACCAGCCCCTCGAGCCGCCCAAGCGCACGTGCGGCACCCGCCGCCAGGTCCGGCCCCGGTCGTGCGAGCATTGGGGCGAGCAGACCGCGGGCAATCACCCAGATCGGCAGGCGATGCTTGGCATAAAGCGCGCCGGTACCGCGAGCCCGCGCACGCTCCAGTTGAAATGCCGTCTTGCGCCGGGATCCGCTCATGACCGCGTGATGCACGACCACGCTCGGTGCATGCGCGATGCGATAGCCTTGCCCGATCAGCGCCAGGACGAGATCCGTCTCCTCGCCGGAGCCATACCAGCGTCCCACACCGATGCGCTCGTCGAAACCGCCGACCGAGAGCACGGCGTCACGATTCAGGATGAGGGTGATCGAAGCGACGTTGCCGCCGCGGAACATGCGGATGGCGTGGGGGCTAATCGGGCCGGATGCGAGATCGCCGGGCTCGAGAGGCGACTCGGGCCAGCGTGCAGCCAGCCCATCGAGCTCTGGCGACGCCTCGAGATAGGCCGCAGCTTCGGCGAGTGTATCGGGTTCGTACCAGCAGTCGTCATCTGGGAATACGGCATACTGGCCTCGCGCCACGGCGAGGCCGGCATTGCGGGCAGCCGAGAGGTTTGGCTCCGGAAGACGGAGATGCGCCCCAAGCTGCCCCGCGGCTCGAAGCGGCTCGATCAGGGGCAAGACGCGGTCGTCACTGTTCTGGTCCGCGATGATCACCTCGAACGAACGGTATGCCTGCGCGCCGAGCGAGGCGACGAGCGGCGCCAGCACCTCGGCCCGGCCGTACGTGGCGACGATCAGCGAGAACATGGGAACCGTACGCGCGCTCATGCGTGGGCTACCGTCCCGTCGGCGAAAGAGAGCCAGATCGTATCGTCATCCAACCGGGCTCCGGCAATCAGCGTGCGGCCACGCACGGCGTTGCGTCCCTCGGCAATGGCACCGGCGACGACCGGGTCGCGGGCCGGATCGCCCAGGGTATGCAGGGTCGAGTGCTTGTATAGGAAGACTGCTGAAAATCCAAGTGCGGCAGGGATGTAGAGCCAGCGTTTGACGGAGAGACTCTTATGCGCGGAAGACGGGCGATCGCGGGTCCAGGCCATCGGCGCCTCCGCACCGACCTCAGTGACGAATGCCGGCAGCCCGGATCTGTAGCCCGCCTCGGCAAAGCGCTGGCGATAGCCTTTCAACTCCCGGATCCGGCTGTTCGGATCGTCGTGATAGGTATAGGCGTGAACCGATAGCGCATCGACGTGATCGCGTCCGAGCCCACCCGTCCCGTCAGGCGCGCGCGAAAACCGGATCAGCGAGTTGCCGCGTCCGCCTTCCAGCGCTTGGCCTTCCCAGCCGGCGGCCATGAGGCCGACACCGGGCGGGAGCACGGACTTGACGGCTCGAGCGAGGCCCGCGAGGTCGGCTGCCGTACCGGTGAAGAAGCCCGGCTCACGGGAATACATTGGCCAGCGCCCGATATCGCCGCCGCGGCCGGGTCCGAAATTCGGCTCGTTCCACACCTCGACGAAGTGGATCTGGCCGGGATGGCGGGCCAGAAGCGCCCGTATGAACGCGGCCGCTACCGTTGGATCGCGTGGTGGCGAGCCGCCGCCAGGCAGGTAGGGATAGCGCCAGGGCTCGCCGGGGTATTTCTGGTAGAACGACGGGCAGCCGAACAGCACCCAGATCCGCGTCTTGCCCGGATGCGCGGCAATCCACCGGTCGACCGCCGTCCAGTCGTAGCGGCCCGGCTCGCGCTCGATCCGCGACCACTGCGTGGCGGGCCAACTCTCGCCGTCGTCCGTATCGTGCGAGCGGATCGCATCGTAAGGGTACGTCGGCGGCGGCACCGGCTTGCCGAGCCCGTGGTCGGAATGCAGTCCGACGTAGTCGTCCGGAATGCGAAACGGCAGCTCGCGGGGGTCGTGCAGCCACTCTGCGACGGCGCGGGGCGGACTTGCGCGAGCCGGCGAGATGACGAGGCTGCCGGCGACTACGCCGGCGCCAACGAGCAGGTCACGGCGGGTCGATCGACCGGGGCAAAGCGCGCGGGGTAGGGGCATGTTCAGATCCGCCCCAGGCTGACGGGACGTCCGAGCAACCCACTCGCCCATACGATCGCTGCCGAGCGCAGCCGGTAGACCGGTCGGTGGCGTGTCACGGGGTCGTCGAGGAGGACCCGGGCGCCGGCCCGGTCGCCGGCCTGGGCCCGGGCGCGAGCGATATTCAGCCAGTGCGTCGCGACGAGGCGGACGGCTGCGGCGCGATGGGCAGCCGGGAAGTCGGCGCGCTCGACGCGGCGTTTCAACCGCTCGTAGGACGGAAGGGGGTCGGTGACGACGCAGCCGCCCGTGATGCTCGTGCCGAGGCCGACCGTATAGAGCGTCCCGACGTTGGCGGTCCACGCGATGGGTCCTCGCTCCACGAGCCGGAACCAGAGGTCGTGGTCCTCGCCGAGCCTCTCGCCCTTGGGGAAGGCTGGCGCGAGGCTCTCCAGCGCTGTCCTCCGAACGATGGCCGATGACGTGAAGAAGAAGGCACCCGTCTGCCACCGCTCGAAGAAGTCCGACGCAATGCATGATGGTGCGTCGGCCTCATCCGCCAGGGATGGAGCGACCTCGTCCTGGAACCCCTCGGGGACCTCCCGGTAAGCGGCCGCGAGCACGTCCGCCTCAGGATGGAGGGCTGCCAGACGGGAGGCGCGTTCGAGGTAGCGGGGCAGCAGGACGTCGTCGGCGTCGAGGAAAGCAATCCACTCCCCTCGGGCCTCGGCTATCCCGAGGTTTCGGGCAGCGGAGGGGCCCGCGTTGGCCTGCCGGATCAGCCGGATGCGGGTATCGACGGAACTCATGTGCTCGACGATGGCTGGACCTGCGTCACGGGAGCCGTCATCGACCACGACGATCTCCCTAGGGGGCAAGGTTTGTCCCAGGGCGGAGCTTATGGCGCGGGCCACATAGGGCGCCTTGTCGTAGAGGGGGACAACCACGGACACGTCGAGCACCGGGCCGCGGGCGTCGCGTACCGGCTCCTCGCTGGATGCATGGTCAATCATTGAGATCTGGGGCTCGACTCGACGACAAAGGCTCAACAGGCGACACCCCGAAGGTGGACAAGTCGCATCATACAGCGGTCCCGGCTCGATCGCTGCACTTCTGGCTGACGTCCATGACCTGCAGTTAACGTCGAACCGCGACGGGCGCTTCACTGGCTTCTCGCGCGGGCTGCCAGCTGATAAAACGGCCTCAATTGCGACGCAAGCGGCGCTTTGTCCGCCCGGACGGCCTCGACCACAGGACAGCGACCCGGATGGCGGTCCCCTTCACGATCACGCTTCCGACGTTGCGAGCCGCGGTCCCCTGTCTGCTGGTCGCCATCCTGCTTGGCCCTTCTCTTGGGACGATCCTGTCGGGTCGCGACCTCCAGCAGGGGGAAACGCTCGATCCGGGCAATCTCAACGTCCTATCGGAATGGCTGTTGCGCCTGATCACGCTCGGCGTCGTCGCTCTGTCGGCGCTGGTCGTAGGAGAGCGTGCACTCAGGCCCCACCGTCAACCGCCGAAAGTGGGTCAGCTTTGGCTGATCACGGCATTTGCCATCTTCTTCGTCGGCAACGTCCTGGTGCCGGGCTTCCTCGGAGCCGAGCCGGGTTTCCAGCGCAACTACTTCTATGTCTCTCTGGTCCTGCTTGCGATCTATGCACGGCGTGAGGACGGCATCACCCACGTTATCGACGTACTGAAATGGACGCTTGCCGGCTTCATGCTGGGCTCGTTCGTCTTTGCGGTCATCAACCCGGATGCAGCGCTTCGAACCTATGAGCCGGAGTTGCGGCTGCCGTTCGTGCCGTTCCGGTTCTGGGGACTGGGGCCGAACGCCAATGCCATGGGGCCGCTCGCCTTCGTGCTCGTCCTGCTGCTGATCGCCCGGCCGATCGCGCAGAGAACTCTCCACGTGCTCGCCCATGCCGTGGCTTGGGCCGTCCTCCTGCTCGCACAGTCGCAGACGGCTTGGCTCGCTACCCTGCTGATCGTCCCCCCGCTGCTGTTCTACCGGTCGGCGTTGAGGCGCCATGGCGGCATAAGGTGGCGCGTGTCTCCCGGGCTGTTGCTGGCTGGCGCCGGCGCCGCGCTAGGGTTGGTCGTGCTGCTGGGAGCGGCAGCACTACTTTCGATGCCGGATGGTCGGATCGTGCCTACGACCGGGCTCTCGGGCTACGGCGAACTGCTCACGGGCCGCGGCAGCATCTGGAAGGTCGCGATCCGGACCTTTCTCGAGCACCCGATGTTCGGCTACGGCCTCAGCACCTGGACCCTCGAGTTCCGGACCGCCCTCGGCATGCCGTTCGCGACGAGCGCGCACAATCAGTGGCTCCAGTCATTATCGGTTGCCGGTATCTGCGGCTTCACCGCCGCGTCGATTTACATCGCCGTTCTCGTCACCCTGTCGCTTGGCCGTGCCGCGAGTCTGAGCGGCGGATTGGCGCCCTCACTCATGGCCTTGACCTTGCTTCGCTGCCTGACCGAAGCCCCCCTCGACTTGGGCACGCTGCTGGTCCTCGACGTGGTGATCCATGGTTTGCTTTTTGCGATTTTGCTCGACCCGAAGGGGCTGAGGCCGCCTTCGGATGAGCGGGCCGGAACGGCCCAGCCTGCAGAAGTCCGTTCGGCGCTGTCCCGACGCGCACCGAAGCTGCCGCCGGCCCGCCATGCGGGGCCTTTCATTCGCTGATGGGCCGCCCGCAGAGCCCTGATCCCGGTCGTCGCCTCAGCTCGGACGAGCGCGCATCGGAATGAAGGCTTGCAGAAGTCGATGGCCGTTGTTGCCCGGGACCTTGCTGGCCAGCGCCGACAGCAGGTGGCGAATGTCGTCATCGATCGTCGCATGCAGCAGCCGCAGGCCGACCAACATGGCAACGCCGCAGGCCAGCATATCGGCGAGCAGCAGCCACACTCCCTGTCCGAGCCGAGTCCCGAACCAACGATCCGTCGCCAAACCGGCGAGACCGACGATCAACGAGAGCCACAGCCCCGCCCGGCAGCGCGCGGCGAGGGCGGCGAACGGCATCTCGATCGCCCGCAGGGTCGCACCGACAAGCACCGCGGCCCGAACGAAAAAGAGGACTGTCACGGACCAGGCGAGCAGGACCAGCGAGCCGTACTGAGCGACGAGCCAGAGGCCAACGACCCAGACGATCGCGATCGGAATCTGCAACTCGAGTTCACGGCGTGTCGCACCCGAGGCCCAGAGTACGGGTGTCGAAAGCCCCATGATCATCTGCGCGATCATGGCCAGGGATAGAGGCGCGAGTACATCGCCGCCGCCCTCCCAGCGAATGCCGTAAAGCGACACGATGATCGTCTCGGCGGCGGCCGCCACACCGGTGAAAACGGGGGCGGCAAACAGCATGACGGTGCCGAGCAGTGTGCTCAGGCCGCGGCCGAGCTGCTTGCGATCGTCCTGCACCTTCGCACTCGCCGAATAGAACACCGACTGCAGCAGGGACAGCATCGTCGCCGCTGGCGTGCTGATGAGATTGTAGGCGGTCGCGTAGAGTCCGGCCGGGGCCACGCCCAGCGAGGCGCCCACGATGGCGCGGTCGATGCCGGCCATGGCCCAGTTCACCACGTTCGTCGCGAGCACCGTCACGCCGAAGCCGAGCATCCCCGGCGCGCCGATCTGCCAAAGCAGCGGGCGGACGGGATGGCGCAGCTTGGCGTACTGGATCGCGCCGTTGATGATGGCCTGAATCAGGAAGCCCGCCGTCAGGGCGGTGACGCCGGCGCCGGCAAAGGCCAATGGAATGGCAACGAGGAAGTAGCCGACCGCATAGCTGATGACGGCTGCGACGTTGAGTGTCCTGAAATCCATCTCGCGCCGCAGCAGTGCTCCAGAGGCGGACGAGACGCAGCTGATCAGGCACGTGGGCGCCAGCATGGCCACCACCGGGACAACGCGTGGATCCCCGTAAAGCGTGCCGACAAAAGGAGCTGCGAACCACAGCAGTGCGGATACGGCAAGCCCCAGGATCACCTGCCAGGTGAAGACGAAGCGAATGTCTTCTTCGCTGACGGTGCGCTTCTGAATGAGGCCATATGCGAGCCCGACGTCGGCGAAGAGACCGGACAGCAGCACGATGACCAGCGCGATGGCGAATACGCCGTAAAGCTCGGGTCCGAGAATGCGCGCCAGAACGATCTGGCTGATGATCTGGAGCACGATCCGCAGCGCACCACCGCCAGCGCCCCAGAGCGTCGCCGTGATGCTACGACGGCCGAGGCTGTCGCGATCTCCGTGGGCTTCAGCCATGCGACGGATGCGTGCCAGGCACGCCCCTCCGAGGGCAAGGGCGGTCGCGAGCCGGACAGCCCATCATGCGGGCTGGACCAGGACGACGTGCACCGCTCCGCCCGTCGAACCTTCGAGCCAGACGGCGGTGTCCTCGACCGAGGCTCGGACGGCGCTCCCTTCCTGCGCGACGAGCAGGCATCCGTCGGCACGGCTGACGATCGCCTGGGTCAGGCGGTCGCGGCCGCCGGCCGTCGCATCGACTACGATCACGTCGTAGCCATCGAGCGGGGCGAGCAACGCCTCGCTCAAGCGCTGCAATTGCGCGCGCGATGGGCGGCAGGCCTCCAGTTGTCCCGCCGGGAGCAGGTGAATGGGCGGATCCGTCCGCTCGACGATCGCCGTCAGGCACGGCGTCGAACCGAGGACGACTTCGGCCAGCCCCGGCTTGTCTGCGACGCCAGCCGCAAGCGTTGCGGCTCTCGCATCGCGATCGGCATCGATCAGCACGACGTTGTCACCAGCGCGGACTACGGCAGCGGCGAGGTTCAGCGCGACGGTGGACTTGCCCTGGTAGGGCTCCGCTGCAACGACGACGTAGATCTGGCTCGCGCTGCGTCGGGCGCTGGTGCCAAGTGCGCGATAGAGCCGATCGCTGGCGACCGCGGTCGCGCTGCCGGGCGGCGCCGAGAAATAGAGCGCACGATCGGGACGGGAGCCGGCACCCAGCCGCAAGCCGCCGAGGCGGGGTGCGGAAACCGGAACACGGTGGACATTCTCTGACGGTATCGCGCCGTCGAGCTGGAGCGAGCTGTAGAGACGCGGATCGCGGGCGTCGCGGCGCAACGCCAAGGCCGCTCCAAGACCCAGGCCGGCGAAGCCGGCGGCGACTACCACGGGAAGCAGCCCAGGCCCCGAAGGGATGCGGCCCGGTTCGGCAGACGCGAGCATCACGGCAATGCTGGGGTCGATCCGCTGCTGCTCGACGAGTTCGCGGGTCCGGACGAGAAACGACTGGTAGATGGAGCGGTTGGCTTCCGCGACCCGCTCAAGCTCGCGGAGCTCGACTGTCGCCGCGCTGTCGCGGGCCGCGCCCTGTGTCACCTCGGTCAGCTGCCGCTCGAGCGAGCGTTCGGTCGATCGGGCGCGTTCGAGAGCCGCCGTTGCCGTCTCGGCGATCCGGGTCAGCTCCTGATCGACGCTGCGTTCAACCGACTGCACCTCCTGGCGTGCCTGGCGCACGAGCGGGTGCGAGGGCAACATCGTCGCCGAAAGGGACGCTTCGCGCTGACGGGCGACCGCTTGGCTGCTCCGCAGACGCTCGAGCGTGGCCGATTGCAGGGCGTCGAGGTTCGCGGCCGAGCCGACCCGATTGCGCCGTGCGGCGCTGATCTCGTCGACACGTGTCTGGGCGCGCACGGTCTCGCCTCGCGCGACTTGCAGCTGGGTGCTCAGTTCGCCCAGGCGCTGTTCGGTCAACAGGCGACCGGAGGAGCTGGTGAGCCCCTTCTCCTTCTTGTAGCGCTCGACGGCGCCATCGGACTCGCGCACGCGATCCCGCAGTTCGTCGAGGCGGCCGTCGATGGCCTCGGCGGCCCTGCGAGACGCTTCGGCTCGGCCGTCGAAGCGGGCGCTGATGTACTGAGCGGCGACGGCGTTGGCGATCCGCGCCGCGAGGTCGCGATCCTTGTTGGTCACCGCGACGTCGACGACATACGTGTTGGGCTGGCGCGAGACTCTTACGGAACGCTGCAGCTGCAATAGCGCGGCCTGCTCCGGCGTCATCGTCGTCGACGAGCGACCGAGCATCGACTTGAATTGATCCACGGTGGTCCCGATCGTCTCCCGGAGCGCGACCAGAGGCGCCGGCAACATCGAACCCGGTGCTGCGTCCTTAGAGGGTGCGGCCAGCTGGAGATGATCGATCACCCGGTTGAGGACGAGATCGGAGCCGAGAATGCGCATCTCGCTTTCGATGATGGAGACGCTGAGGTCCGGCTCGCGCGCCTGGGGGGCGATATCCTTTTCGACGACCTTGAGGCCGCGCGGATCGATTAGGATCTGAGCCGTCGAAGTAAAGCTCCTCGGTACGGCGAGCGCGATCGCTCCTGCTGCAAGTGCGAGCAGCAACCCGGAAAGAGCCACGACCGACTTGCGTCGCCACAGTGCCTGGAGCAGCGCCGCCGGGCGCACCGCATGGGCTTGTGCCGCTATTTCCCGGGCAGGGGTGTGTCGTCGCGGACTGTCGAGCCGGTGCGTCATGTCCATGTATTTACTCGATAAATTATCACGTCCGAGGCATCGCTGCGCTTGTTACGGCGCGCCCTGAGACGCACCGGGCGAACCGCGATCACCGTCACCAGCGTGTACTCGTTCGGGACGGCATTTCGCACCTTATAAACGATTGTGCAGCGGGCTGACACACGGCCTGAAAGCATGGTTTCGATGCGACGTAAGCTCACGGCCGCGCGCGCTTTTACAACCTCTCTCGGACGCCTTTGCGACTTTAGTCCATTGACTCGCCGTTGCATATCCATTGATCCGATGTCGAATGACAGTTACAAGGATATTCCACCCTGCGTCATTTCGGGATATATGCTGCACTGCAGCGTGCTGGCACGGGCGATGCATGGTGGCGGGGCACTGCGCGATTTGAACGCGCAGTGGGCCACGGGCCGGGTGTTGCCGGTGTGTGCGCAGATGCAACTTGAGGTCGGCGGGCAAGCTGATCTCGAATGGGTGATGTGGGAGTAGCCGATGGCAGGGGCCGAAGCGCATGCTGGCCGGGTCGAGATCCTCGGAGTGCCGATCTCGGCTGTGGATGCGAAGAAGGCGGTCGACACCATCGCGAGATGGGTTCGCGAGAAAACGGGCGCAGAAAGCCGCTCACGCTACGTGTGCGCCTGCGACGTATTCAATGTGACCCGCGCCCAGGGGGATGCGAAGCATATGCGCGCCTTGAAGGGCGCGGACATGATCGTTGCGGACGGCGCTCCTCTCGTTTGGGTGAGCCGTCTCCGGGGCGAGAAGGATCTCAGTCGCGTGCCGGGGCCTGATCTGCTTGCGGCGATCTGCGAGCGCTCCGCGCACGAGGGTTGGTCGCACTATTTCTATGGTGGCGCCGAGGGCGTTGCCGGAACGCTGGCCGAGCGGCTCTCTGAGCGCTATCCGGGTCTCAACGTGGCAGGCACGGCTTGTCCCCCCTTCAGGCCGATGTCGGCTGACGAGGTCGGCCGTGACATCTCCCGCATCAACGATTCCGGCGCAGACATCGTCTGGATCGGTCTAGGCTGCCCGAAGCAGGAAATCTGGATGCTGGATAATCACGAGCGCCTCGAGAGTCGCATCGTGATCGGCGTCGGCGCAGCGTTCGACTTTCATTCCGGGCGGATCGAGCGGGCGCCACTCTGGATGCGCCAAAACGGCCTCGAGTGGCTGCACCGGCTGATGTCGGAGCCGAAGCGCCTGTGGCGGCGGTATCTCGTTTTCGCCCCGACGTTCGTCGCCCTGAGCCTCGCCGAGACGGCGAGCCTGATGGGGCGCCGCGCGATGGCACAGCTGTCTCCGAAGGGTTGAGGGCTGAAGAACCGCTTAGCCTGGGTCACTGCCAGACGCGGCCACGCTACGCGGGGCTTCGGTCGCCGCGCGTGGTCGGCTGCGAGATGACCAGGAATTCAACCGGCTCGACGCACTCGTTCAGGGCTTGATGCGGCGTCCCAGGCGGGATCTCGAGGCCCGTCTCGCGTCCCAGAATGTGCCGTTTGCCGTGGGCCTCGAGAGTCAGTGTCCCACTCAGAACGAAAAAGTATTGTCGGGCCTCCGCATGGCGGTGCCGTTCTTCGCTACGCCCCGGTGGCATCCGCTCGTGAATGACGCTGAGCGACGGCTGATCGACGAGACGCCAGCCATCGCAATCGCCACCCCAGATATAATGTTGGGCATTGGCCTTGCTGGTGGGCGCGCCCGTCATGTTCCTGGCCCGTCCGTCATCCCCGCTCGCCTTTCAAGAGCGGCAAGGGCTGCGCGGCTCCGGGAAATGCGGGGGGCATCGGGGCGCCTGAGGCTTTGGCTGCCTTGGCCCGCTCATACAGCCCAGCGACGTCCTTCAAGTTGTCCTTGATGATCTTGATCCGCGTGTCACTGGCGGGATGCGTCGAGAGCCATTGCGGCGGTGCGCCCTTGGCGGCGGCACTCATCTTCTCCCAGAGCGAAACACCGGCGGCCGGGTCGAAGCCGGCGCGTGCCGCGAGCTCCATGCCGATCAGGTCGGACTCGAGCTCGTCGTTTCGTGAAAAACGCAGCGTCAGCAGATTGCCCCCGGCAGCCCCGATCAGTTCACCCGCCCCGCCGCCGAAGATCAACGAGCCGATGATGCGCCCGCCGACGTTGGTCAGCGTGTTCTTTGCGGCCCGTTCGCGGGCGTGCTCGCGCAAGGCATGGGCGATCTCATGGCCCATCACCATGGCCACCTCGTCGTCGGTGAGGTTCAGTTTATCGAGGATGCCCGTGAAGAAGGCGATCTTGCCGCCGGGCATGCAGAACGCATTGATGTTGCCGGACCGGATCAGGTTCACCTCCCACTTCCAATCCTTGGCGCGCGGGTTCCATTTGTGGGCGTGCGGCAGCAGATCGCGCGCGATCCGGCGCAAGCGCACGGTCTGCGGGTGATTGGCGGGCAGCAGCGCGCCTTTGCTCGTGGCCTCGCGCTTCAAGGCGCCGTACTGTTGCAGCGCTGCGTTCTCGAGCGTTTCGGCGGGGACCAGCCGTCTCACGAACGACGGGTTGCCGACCTTGACGCCGTCCTTGTCCGACGTGGCCGGTTGCGGTGTCTGGGCCGACGCGTCGAGCGACCATGCCATCAGCACGGCCGCAAAGCCGGCAGCTATCGTACGTGTTGCCATAACGGCCTCTCGTTCTGATCGGAGCGCCCTGCTCCGACGTAATGCGCGGAGTGTAACGTGGAGATGGTCTTTGATCCACGCCATGCAGTCCGGATAAAGTGATCGCGCGGCATCGGGAGTTCACACGAATGACGGGCAGCGACGCAGTGGTGAGGGTGGCCGGCGGCATGGCCGAAATCGCCGCCGCCGATTGGGACCGTTGCGCGAACCCGGCGGAACTCCCGTTCGACCCGTTCATCTCGCACGCGTTTCTGAAGGCGCTCGAGGACGCCGAGACCGTCAACCGGCGCACGGGCTGGGTGCCGCAGCATCTCGTTCTCGAGCAGGAGGGCCGCGTCACGGGCGCTATGCCGCTCTATGTGAAGGGGCATTCCAAGGGCGAGTACATCTTCGATTACGGCTGGGCGGAAGCCTACGAGCGGGCGGGTGGGAGCTACTATCCGAAGCTGCAATGCGCGGTGCCGTTCACACCCGTGCCCGGACGCCGCCTCCTCGTCGGCGCGGCCGAGGGGACGGTCGAGCGCGAGCGCATGCTGCTCGCTGGCGCCATCGAGGTGGCCAAACGCGGTGAACTGTCATCGCTGCACGTCACCTTTTGCACCGAGGGCGAATGGACGAGGGCGGGGGAGGCCGGCCTCCTGCAGCGCACCGACAAGCAGTTTCACTGGCACAACCAGGGCTACGCCACGTTCGACGATTTTCTTGCCACGCTCGCTTCCCGCAAGCGCAAGGCGATCCGCAAGGAACGTGCGCAGGCGATCGAGAGCGGGATCGTCATCGAGCGCATCACCGGCGCGGACATCACCGAGGCGCACTGGGACGCGTTCTTCAAGTTCTACATGGACACCGGCAACCGCAAATGGGGCCGGCCCTATCTCAACCGCCGCTTCTTCTCGCTGCTCGGCGAGACGATGCCGGACGCCTGCCTCCTGATCATGGCGCGGCGGGGTGATGCTTACGTGGCCGGCGCGCTCAACCTGATCGGCGGCGATTGTCTCTACGGCCGCTACTGGGGCACCACCGAGCACCAGCCCTTTCTGCATTTCGAGATCTGCTATTACCAGGCCATCGAGTTTGCCATCGAGAAGCGCCTGCCGCGCGTCGAGGCTGGCGCCCAGGGCGAGCACAAGCTCGCGCGCGGCTACCTGCCGACACCCACCTACTCCGTCCACTGGATCGGCGATGCCGGCTTCCGCAAAGCCGTCGCCCGCTACCTCGACGACGAGCGCCGCTACATGGAGCGCGAACGCGAAGCGCTTGCGGAATATGGGCCGTACAAGAGGTTGAGTGCGGATGAGGTGGTGGAGTAGGGGGATTGTGGATTTCACCGGTAACCGTGGAGGGGAAATCCTGTGGATATCACTGATTGAATCTCAGATTTACACGCGCGCCATAGCCCGAATCCAGTTAGTGATTAGATATCGGCGCTGTTATATCAGCGAAGCTGTGGATTAGACGTTCTCCAGACAATTCGATCGCGCACGAATCGTTTATCTCTGTCGCAAGTGTCGGCGGAGAATCAAGACGTTATGGCGACCTCGGAATCGGTCAGTTGGCTGCGGCGGCACATTCGGCTGATCACTACTTCTGTTGGCTCAGTCGTAGCTCTCGGATTGATGAGCTATGGTTCCGACGTAGTTAAATCGGTAGCGTCACGATTGATGTCACCTGCGGACGTGGCAGAAAAGGTCGTCAAGAAGCCTGCTACATCTCCTATTGAGACTGGGTCCACTAGGCCAACTCGGTTGCGAGCCAATTCAGATGAGCGCTGCATGGAAAGTCGACATGCAGATGTTACTAGCACACGCGCCCGACTTGAAACTGCGCGAGCAGCATTAGAACGGTGTGCAGCTGAGTATCGGAGGGGATACTTATTCCCGCCATCTGAAGCCCAAGCTCACGCTCATTGTGCAGTTCTGTTTCGCGCCGTAGTCGGCGAGGAAGCACTTCTAAATTCTGCAGAGAAGCGAATGTGTCGACGAGACTGAGTCGAGTCCAAGGTTCTCGACAAGACGTGGCGTTAATCGCTGTCATCCTCGCGCTTGTCGCGAGGACCTATCTCGACACTTGCTCGATCGATGGATTGCCCGGAGTGCCAGCAGTGAGGGTTAGAGATCGGTCTAGGGGGCATCCACGGGGATCGTGAGGACAAACTCCGTCCCTGGCTCGAGGGAGCGAACCTTTATCGTTGCGTTGACCTGCTTGGAGAAGGCCGACACAATCCGCATGCCCAGCCCTGTTGCTTTTTGAAGATCAAAGCCTGGCGGCAGACCCTCACCTTCGTCGCGCACGGAAACCGAGAACGACTCTTGGCTATTGCGACCAACACTTATCCAGATCTTTCCGCCCGTTTCACTCCCGTAGGCGTACTTGGCGGAGTTGGTGATGAGTTCGTTCACGATCAAGGCAATTGAAATCGCGCGGTCTGTTTTGATGGCAATCCCGTCAACGGTATCAGCGATGACTTGGCAGTACGCAACGCTGCGATCCAGATCGCCGCACATCGCCTTGATGTATGTCCCGATGTCCATCCGCTCGGCATTTGAATTGTAACTCAGTAGATCATGGGCTTTCCCGATCGCCGCGATGCGTTGCGCGGCCTCGTTCAAATGCAACGCCAATTCAGGATTGGCGATGTCGCGCGCCTGGAGATTCAGCATGCTGGAAACGATGGCCAGGCTGTTCTTGACGCGATGATTGATCTCCTGAAGTAGAACTTTGTGTCGTGCCAGCGCGGCTTTGAGGTTCCGCTCGTGCCGCTCGCGTTCAATCGCCATTCCAAGGATGTTTGCCGCGCCTTGTAAGAACGCCAGATCCTGCTCCAAAAATTCAGATTCCGACCGGCTGTCCACTTCAAGGACACCAAACGGCTTGCCATCACCTTGTAGGATGACATTCATGGCACGCCGGATGTGATGCTGCTTGAGCAGCTTCGAGGTCCGAAAGCGTTCTTCATTCTCGAGATGGTTCGAGATCACCGGTTTTCCGGTTCGCAATGCAAAGCCGGCGGGTGAATCGAGATCGGCTCCTACCGTCGCAACGCCGATCACACCCTCATCCCAACCTACACCGGCACGAACCAGCAGTTCATTTCTGGACGGGATATGTTCGAGAACCTTGCAGAACTCGACGTCAAGGCCGACCGCGGTTAATCGCGCCGTTTCATTCAGCAAATCGTCCAGCGAGGCGCCCTGCAGCGCCTTGACGCCTAGCTCCGCGAGGAGTTCTTGCTGCCGAATGCGATCCTTTAATGCACGCATCCCCGTCTCGGCTCTATCGCCAGACGGATTAGGTTCGACAAGCGGGGTGTCGCCATTCTTTCCGGTCAACCGGCTGGTCCTCTTGTTCATCTACCGATCAACGCCGCTGGCGTGATCGCGTGACCAGATCAGTCGCGGCCAAGCCCGGCCGCGCCCAAGAGACTTGCTCCCCTATTGCACAAACCGCAAAAATTGTCTGTCAAGAATTTGGAGGTCGGGCGGATGATGGCGCCGGCTTCAAACCCACCATTCCCCGGGCGCCCGAACTGGCCGATTCTGGGCTGCTTGCAAGCCATCGTCCCACGCGCAGCCTCGGGGTCTGGGCGCTGTAAATCGCGCCTCACCCAATCCTATAAACCCGCTCCGCCGTCCCGCGGAACATCGCGGCTTTCTCGTCGGCCGAGTAGCCCTTGGCCAGGATCTTGAAGCTGTTCCAAAGCACGGTGTAGCTGCACGACAGCTTGTCGACGGGAAAGTTGCTCTCGAACATGCAGCGTGATGGTCCGAACTTCTCGATCGTGTGCTCGAAATAGCGACGCGTCGCGGCCGCCAGCTCAGCACTCGTCGGCGGCTTCGGGCGCGCCTCCCAGTGGTAGCCGTTGACGTCCATGTTGAGCCCGCCGAGCTTGGCGTAGACGTTCGGGCACTTGGCCAGCTCGTCGATCTTGGTCTTCCAGTCCGCGAACACCTCGTCGGCCTTGCCCGCGTAGGGGCCGATGCCGCACGGGCCGCCGAAATGATCGAGAATGATCGTGGTGTCGGGGAAGGCACGGGCAAGGCTCACCGCGTCCGGGATCTGGGGATGCGAGCACCAGACCTCGAACGAGAGGTTGCGCGGTCCGAGATGCTTGAAACCCGAACGGAAATCCTCGCGCAGCAGCAGGCCCTCTGGCGGGTTGGTCCGATGGTTGCGAATGTCGGGGCTCGCGTGCCAGAAGGCGCCGCGCCGGATGCCGTGGAAGCGCCCGCCGCCGGCCGCGATCTGGGCATCGAGCACGTCGCCCGCCGCATCGCCGATCCGGAGGTCGCACGTTCCGATGATGGTCGCCGCGACCCGTGTTTTGCCGTAGGTGCCCGACGCGCTCATGGCGGCGATGCCGTTGACGAATTCGGTCTCGCCGACGCAGCGGAAATTCTCGGGGCCGTCGGCCTTGAACATGGCGCCACACTCGATGAACACCGTCGAGACGATGTTGTGGCCGCCCGACATGTCCTCGAGCATCTCGTCGAGCAGGTAGCGCGGCTGCACCGCCTCGGGGCGCGCGTCCCAGAGATGGTGGTGGGGATCGCAGATCGGCAGGTCGGGCTCCAGCGCCGTCTCCTGCACCTGGGCGAGCCAGCTCTGGTTCTTCGATTGCGCGGCCATGAGGTCCCTCCCGGCGTGAATTACGCAATCAGTCTAGCCAGGAAACCGACGGGTGGTCACCGCTATTCCTGTCATCCCGGGCCGGCAGTCTCGTGTGGGACACTTGCGGGCGCTGACATCCCATCACTGGCATCCCGGGCACAAGGCCCGGGATGACCGCATTGAATGACCGCGTCAGGCGTCGGCTCTGCTCAGTTCGTCTGCACCGCGGTGCCGTCCTGCAGCGCCAGCACGTGGCCCGCCAGGTAGAGCGACCCACAGATCAGCACGCGGGCCGGGCCCCGTCTCAGCGTCCGGATGCGCCTCAACGCCGCTTCGACCGAAGCCGCAGGCTCGGCCTGGAAGCCGAGATCGCGGGCCTTGCTCGCGAGCACAGCGGCGTCGGTCGGCACGTCGTGCGCGTCGGGAACCGGCACGGTGATGATTTGCTCGGCAATGCCCCGGAAGGCGCCGAGGAACCCCGCCGAGTCCTTCTGCCCCATCATACCGACCACCAGCCAGATGGGACGCGAGCTGCGTTCTTCGAGATCCGCTAGCGTCTCCGCAAGAGCGACACCCGCACCCGGGTTGTGGCCGCCATCCAGCCACAGCTCGTCGTCCGCACCGAGCAGGTCCTTCATCGGCCCGCTAGCGAGGCGCTGCATACGCGCCGGCCAGCGCACCTCCGTCAGTCCTCTGGCAAGCGCCGCCTCGTCTATGCCGAGCGGGCGTGCCTCAAGTGCTGCCGCGATGGCGACGCCGGCATTGCCGACCTGATGGCGTCCGACGAGGGCCGGCAGCGGCAGGTCGAGGAGCCGGTCCTCGCGTTGGAAGATGAAGCGGCCGTTCTGGCGGAACGCGTCGAACTCCTGGCCTTTGCGCACGAGTGGAGCGCCAACCTCGGCTGCGCGCCGCTCGATAACGGTAAGCACCTCGTCCGGCTGCTGCGCGATCACCGCAGGCACGCCCGGCTTCAGGATGCCAGCCTTCTCGAAGGCGATGCTCGCGAGGGTGCCGCCGAGGCGTTCGGCATGGTCGATCGAGATCGGCGTGATGACGCAAACTGCTGGCTTGGCGACAACATTCGTGGTGTCGAGACGCCCGCCCAGCCCCACCTCAAGCAACACTGCGTCAGCCGGCGTCTCGGCGAAGGCGAGGAGGGCTGCAGCCGTCGTGATCTCGAAAAAGGTGATCGGCGCGCCCGCATTGATGGCTTCGACCCGCTCGAGAAGGTCGCCGAGCAGATCCTCGTCGATCGGCTTCGCACCGTCCCGGCCGGCGATCTGGATGCGCTCGTTGAACCGCACCAGATGGGGTGACGTATAGACGTGGGCGCGCTTTCCGGCCGCCTCCAGCATCGCCTTCAGGTAGGCTGTCACCGAGCCTTTGCCATTGGTGCCGGCGATGTGGATAACGGGCGCAAGTCGCTGCTCGGGGTGATCCATCGCCGCCAGCAAGCGTTCGATCCGGCCGAGTGACAGATCGATCGACAAGGGGTGGAGGCGCTTCAGGCGCGTGAGGATGTCGTCGATGCGGGCCATGCGACAAACGCCTTTCGAATGAAACGCACGGTTTCGGCCAATGACCAGTCGGCCGGCGACTGCCCGAATGCGGCTGTGGCGAGCGCGCATTGGTCCGGCTCAAAGGGCGGAGATCGTCAACGTGCCTTACGACGGTTCGCGTGGCGGCACTGTCTTGCCCTTGTCGGTCTCTGGCCGGGTGGTGGTTGCGCGACCCTCGGGCTTCCTCGTCTCGAAGCGCTCGTCGTCGGAGACCGGCTCGATCATGGCGTTGCCTTCACGGGCGAGAGCCTCCATGGCCTTGCCGTCGAGCGCACTGCCGTTGAGGTGCCCGTTGGCCTTGAGGCGGCCGCTGGTGCGGCCCCGGTTGCGTTTGCCCGTCGCCATCGTAGAGCCGGCCAGGACGGCGACAATGCGGGCGAGCGTGTCGCGCAGCTTGTGGCGATGGATGACCATGTCGACCATGCCATGCGCCAGTAGGTATTCGGCGCGCTGGAAACCTTCCGGCAATTGCTCGCGGATGGTCTGCTCGATCACGCGCGGGCCGGCGAAGCAGATCAGCGCTCCCGGCTCGGCGATGTGGATGTCACCCAGCATCGCGTACGACGCCGTAACACCACCCGTCGTCGGATCGGTCAACACGACGATGTACGGCAGTCGGGCTGCTTTCAGACGGCGCACGCCGATGGTGGTGCGCGCCATCTGCATGAGGGAAAGGACACCCTCCTGCATGCGCGCGCCGCCGGACGCGGCGAACAGGATGAAGGGCGTCTGCTTTTCCACGGCCCGGTCCATGGCGGTCGCGACGGCTTCACCCGCGGCCATGCCGAGCGAGCCACCCATGAAGCGGAAATCCTGGGCGGCGGCGACAATGGCACGCCCCTCCAGCGTGCCCTCGCCGATCAGGACTGCGTCGGCGAGCTCGGTGCGCGCCTTCGCCTCCTTAAGCCGGTCGGTGTAGCGCTTGCCGTCCCGAAACTTCAGCGGATCGAGCGGCACCTCGGGAGCGGGGACCACCGTGAACTCGCCCTTGTCGAACAGCTGCTTCAGACGCGCGCGCGCGTCGACCCGGTCGTGGTGGTTGCAGCAGGGAAAGACGAAGGCGTTCTGCTCGAGCGCCTTCTTGTCGGTCATCTGTCCGCAGCCGCCGCATTTCCGCCAGAAGTCGTCGGGCGGCTCCCGCCTCGTCGTAAGCAGGCTGCGGATCTTCGGAGGGACGACGTTGCTGATCCAGTTCAACTCTCTAGGCTCCTTGAACCCAGGCACTGGCGCCGGTCGCCTGGTTGGCGAATCGCGACGCCGTGCGTCGCCCTTATGACGGCCATTCGCGTATGGCGCTCGGTCAAGTCACACGCAAGGCCCCGCTTAGACTTTTCACCAAGTCTAGCACGCCAGAGACCGTTCCGGCTGTGGCTGCGCCGTCAGGACCCAGCGACTCCTTCAACTTGGTTACCAACGCAGACCCGACCACGACTCCGTCGGCACCGCGAGCGATCTCTCGGACCTGCTCCGGTGTCCTGACGCCGAAGCCGACGGCGACCGGCAAAACCGTGTGGCTCTTGATGCGTGCCACCTGTGCGTGCACATCGGTTGCGACGGGCGCCGCCGCTCCGGTGATCCCGGTGATCGACACGTAGTAGATGAAACCCGAGGCATTGGCGACCACCTGCGGCAATCGTTTCGCGTCCGTGGTCGGAGTTGCGAGCCGGATGAAGGCAATCCCGCGATCGCGGGCGGGCAAGCAGACCTCGTCGTCGGCCTCGGGCGGCACGTCGACCACGATCAGGCCATCGACTCCGGCATCCCGGGCATCGTCCAGGAAACGGTCCGTGGGGTAGACGTAGATCGGATTATAGTACCCCATCAAGACGATAGGCGTCGCTTTGTCGGCCTCACGAAAGCGCCGCACCAGGGCGAGCGTCTTCCTCAGCGTCATGCCAGCAGCCAGCGCGCGCTGAGACGCTGCCTGGATGGCAGGCCCATCCGCCATGGGGTCCGAGAATGGCATGCCCAGCTCGATCACGTCGGCGCCGGCGGCCGGCAACCCCTCCAGGATGCGCGCGGAGGTCTCGAGATCGGGGTCGCCGGCGGTCAGGAACGTGACCAGTCCGGCGCGGCCCTCCTGGCGAAGAGCGGCAAAACGCGCGTCGATGCGACTTCCGGCTGTCATAGCTGCCCGACTATCCTTGCTCCGTCGTCCGCCGCTGCGGACGCCCGTTGGTCCTAGGCCGGCAGGCCTGCGACGGTCAAGCGCGCCAGCAACTTTGTCGATGCGGTGGATCTGCAATGGTATCCGGCGCGACGTTGTCTTGCGGCCGTATTGACAACGCGCGCGTGTTCCGTGTGATGGCGGCGGCGCTGGGCCTTGGCTGGGATCACTGAACGGCGCTGTGGTGGCCCGAGGCCTTGCCATTATTCGGTCGTGATGGGAGATGTAATGTTATGTTATGTTATTACATTAACGCCCACAGGAGACCTCCCGCATGATGCGCCTTGCTCTGACGTCGATCCTAGTTGTCAGTCTTGCCGCTCCCGCGCTGGCCCAGGAGGCCCGCCGGCAACTCGACGCGCATTCCCATGGCGAAGGGCGCCTCGCCATCGCCATCGACGGCACCCGCGTTGAGATGGAGCTCGAGGCCCCGGCGCATGACATCGTCGGCTTCGAGCATGCACCCGGCAACGCCAAGCAGCGAAAGGCGATCGCCGACGCGAAGAAGCGTCTCGCCAAGCTCTCGGACGTGTTGGTTTTGTCGAATGACGCCGGGTGCAAGGTCACGTCGGCCAAGGTCGAGGTGATCGGAGCGGCGGCCGGCAAGGGCAAAGGCCATTCGCACGGGCACAGCCATGGCCACAGCCACGGGCATAGCCATGGCCATAAGCATGGAGATTCCCAAAAAGCTGAGACCAAGACGGCCGATGCCAAGGAGTCCGCCAAGGACAAGAAGGCCGACGCGCACGACGCGCACTCCGAGTTCAAGGCCGTCTATGCGCTCGATTGCACGACGCCTGCCAAGCTCGCATCGATCACCTTCAACTATTTCAAGCACTTCAAGGGAGCCGAGAAGCTCGCCGTCACCGTGATCGGACCCAAAGGGCAATCGAGTTTCGCTGTGACGCGGGCGAAGCCGGTGCTCGATCTCGCAGGTTTGTCCTGAGGCATGGCAGATCGCGCAGCCACGACGCGCCTGCTCGAGGTCGAGGCGGTGCGATACCGATGGCCGGGGCAGGCTGCGTTTGCGCTCGACGTGCCGCGGCTGTCGATGGAAAGCGGCGAGCGACTGCTGCTGATCGGTCCGTCAGGGACCGGAAAGTCCACCCTCCTCGCCCTCGTTGCCGGCATCGTCGCGCCACTCGAGGGGCATGTCAGGGTGCTCGGCGAGGACATCGCGCGTCTCGGCGCGTCGGCACGTGACCGATTCCGGGCCGAGCACATGGGCGTCGTGTTCCAGATGTTCAACCTGCTGCCCTACGGTTCGGCGGTCGACAACGTCTTGTTGCCGCTGAGTTTTGCGCCGAAACGGCGGGCGCGCGTCGGTGCGTGCTCAGCACAGGAGGCCGAGGCACGCCGGTTGCTCGAGCGCCTCGGGCTCAATCCAACGGCCATCGCACGGCGCCGGGCCGCCGATCTCAGTGTCGGCCAGCAGCAGCGCGTCGCAGCGGCCCGCGCGCTGATCGGGCGACCCGAACTGATGATCGCCGACGAGCCGACCTCGGCGCTGGATTCGGAGACGCGCGATCAGTTCCTGGATCTCGTCTTCAGCGAGCTTGCCGGGACCGGTGCTGGTCTGCTTATGGTCAGTCACGACGCGGCCTTGGCACCCCGCTTCGATCGGGTCGTACGCCTGACCGATATCCTGGGCGGGGCCGGTGCGTCGCGTTCGGCGGAGGCGGTGGCATGATCGTCCTGCGCCTGGCCCTCAAGTCGCTCGCCAACCGTTGGCTGACGGCGCTGCTGACGGTCGCGGCGATCGCAGTCAGCATCATGCTGCTGCTCGGCGTCGAGAAGGTCCGGGTCGGCGCGCGCCAGAGTTTTGCCGACACCATCTCCGGCACTGATCTGATCGTCGGTGCTCGCACGGGCAGCCTGCAGCTTCTGCTCTATTCGATCTTCCGCATCGGCAACGCCACCAACAACATCACCTGGGCGAGCTACGACGAGATTCGTCAGCAACCCGAGGTCGCCTGGGCCGTGCCGCTGTCGCTCGGCGACAGTCATCGCGGCTTTCGCGTGCTCGGCACGACGGACGAGTACTTCACCCGCTATCGCTACCGTCGCACCCACGCCCTCGAGTTTGCCGCCGGCAAGCCTTTCGAGGACCTGTTCGATACCGTCGTCGGTGCGGAGGTCGCGGCCTCGCTGGGATACAAGCTCGGTGACCGGATCGTCATCGCGCATGGGCTCGGCTCGGTCTCGTTCGTCGAGCACGACGACAAGCCGTTCCGCGTATCGGGCATCCTGGCCCGGACCGGCACGCCCGTCGACCGGACCGTCCACGTCAGTCTCGAGGCGATCGAGGCGATCCACGTCGACTGGCAGGGCGGGGCGCGCGTGCCGGGTCAGGCCGTCACAGCGGATGAGGTCCGCAAGCTCGACCTCAAGCCCAAGGCGATCACGGCGGCGCTGATCGGTCTCAAATCGAGGCTCGCCACGTTCCGGCTGCAGCGCGCGATCAACGACTATCCGCGCGAGGCGCTGGTTGCGATCATTCCCGGAGCGGCGTTGCAGGAACTCTGGGGGTTGGTCGGCATCGCCGAGACCGCTTTGACGGCCGTTTCGTGGATGGTGGTCGCAACCGCGCTGCTCGGCCTCGCCACCATGATCCTGACCACACTCAACGAGCGGCGCCGGGAGATGGCGATTCTCCGCTCGGTCGGGGCGCGGCCAGCGACCGTTCTCGGCCTGCTCTCGGCCGAGGCGGGTTTCCTGACCCTCGCGGGAGTCCTGCTCGGGATGGCGCTCACGTATCTCGGGCTCGTTGTGGCGCGACCCGTCATCGATCGCCTTTATGGCTTGAATCTCGCCATCGATCCGCCGACATGGGGTGAGATCGGGACGCTCAGTGCCATCGTCGTGGCGGGCGTGGTCGCGGGCTTGATCCCTGCGATCCGTGCTTATCGCCTTTCACTGGCGGACGGCATGACGGTGAGGACATAAGGGAGGAGCGAATGGTGACTCGGCGGAGCCTCTGCGCGACGGGGGCTGTCTGTGTCGTTGCAGTGACTCTGGCACTTCCCGTCGCCGCCCAGGACGCGCCCCAGCCGTTGAAGTGGGCAGATCTCGTGCCGCCTGTGACGACACCGGTCGCCCCGCGTTCGTTCCTCGCCAACCGCCCGAAGGACGGCGGCAATCCCAATCACGACCCGCAGGTAGCCGAAGGCCGCTGGCTGTCGCCGGGGGCCTTCCAGCAACCGGGGGCCGGCGAGCCTCCGGCCGTCGTCGAGGCGCTCGATGGCAAGCGCGTGAAGATCGGGGGTTATGTGGTCCCTCTCGATTTCGATGCGACCAAGGTCAAGGAGTTCCTTCTGGTCCCATTCGTCGGAGCCTGCATTCACGTGCCGCCGCCGCCGCCGAACCAACTGGTCTACGTGAAGAGCGAGACGGGCTTTGAAGTGAAGGGCTCTTTCGACCCCGTCTGGGTCACCGGCCGGATGCAGACCAAGATCGCCTTCACGGGCCTCGCCGAGGCGGGCTACTCGCTCGAAGCGGAGAAAGTCGAGACGCGGGCCGAATAGCCAGAACGGTGTGATCAGTCGCGCGTACTCACGCCAGTGTGAAGTTTCGTCACTTGGCGAACGGGTCGGGTCATGGCACGACGCGTCCGGCTTTGTGGACGTTACGATTGTCGAGGCAACCCGAGTGAAATGATGTTGCGACGTCGACTAGCAATGGCAGTCATCGCGTGTGCGACAATCGTCGGGCTGCCCGAGAGGGTCCGCGCCGAAGGCCAACTGTGCCTCAACGAACTCGAGAAGCAGGTCGAGAAAGAATATACAACCGTAGGCTCGCTGTTGCCGCACCAGGCCCACGATCTGCTCAAAGCCGGCGCGGATGTCCTGCTGCTCGACGTGCGCGACGCGGCCGAGTTCGAGATCAGCCGCTTGCCCGGCGCTGTTCGAGTCGATCCGGAGCTCACCAACGAGCAGTTCATGGACCGTTTCGGCGCCCAGATAGCCGGCAGGCAAGTGCTGCTCTACTGCTCGGTGGGTGTGCGCAGCTCACGCCTCGGCGAGCGCATCAGGAATGCGGCGGCCGCGCGGGGAGCGACAGGGGTCTACAACATTCGCGGCGGCATCTTCGCCTGGCACAACTACGGCAAGCGGCTCGAAAAGGCGAAGGGGCAGACCGAGCTGGTCCACCCCTACAGCACGCGCTGGGCGCGCTACCTCGATTTTCCCAATTACACCAGCTTCGGCATCCGCTCGCGCTGGTGGTGAGCGGGGCCTTAATCGAAGCTGTCGTGATCAATCCTTCGCGCGCTCGACGTACTCGCCATCGGTCGAGACGACGATGCGCGTGCCGCTTTCGATGTGCGGCGGCACCATCACACGGACGCCATTCTCGAGCTTGGCGGGCTTGTAGGAGGACGACGCCGTCTGACCTTTGACAACGGGGTCGGCCTCGACAATGGTCAGCGTCACGCGGGGCGGTAGGTCGATCGAGACGGGCACGCCCTCGAAAAGCTGTACGTCGCAGCTCATGTTCTCCTGCAGCCACGCCGCGCTGTCGCCGATCAGGTCCTTGGAGATCGAGATCTGCTCGAAGGTGTCGGGCTCCATGAAGTTGAAGCCCATGTCGTCCTCGTAGAGATAATTGAACGTCTTCTGGTCGAGGAAGGCGCGCTCGACCGACTCCGTCGTCCGGTAACTCTTGACGATCTTCACCCCATCCGAGATGCGGCGCATGTCGATGTGCGTCGTCGGCGTACCCTTGCCCGGCCGGATGCTCTCGGCCTTCAGCACCGTGCACAGCGCCCCGTCGATATCCAGCACGTTGCCCTTGCGCACTTCGCTAGCGATGACCTTGACCACGGTCGGTTCTCCGTTCTGATGCAGCGGCCGGCACAAAGCCGACAGGCCCCCTCGCGTCTCCAGCGGAAACAGGGGCCAGCATGTCTCGGCGCGTTCTTATCCGCTTTGCGACGCGCGGGGAAGGGGCGTGCCGCCGCTCACGAGGCCGGCATCGCCATCAGCCCGCGCCGCTCCAGCGCCCGCAGGATCGCGTCGACGTCATCGACGTCGATACAATGGAGACCCCGAAAGCCGGTCGGCACCTTGGCCGGCACAAGCCCGGGTACGCGGCAGGTCACGAGCGTGCCACGGGCTTTTCCGGCGTCGGCCTCGTCGATGACGAAGTCCGTGACATTCTCCGACCAGATCACAATCACGGCGGCCGCACCTTCGAGCAGGGCGTCGAGCCGCGAGCGGAAATTGTCGCCGCCGAGCAGGTCCTTGTCCCATTTGACGCAGATGCCGCGCTGCTTCAGGGCGCCGACCAGGCGCAGGGCAACGTCCTCATCGACGTGCGGATAAGCAACGAAGGCGTATTGATCCGTCGTCAGCTTGGGTTCGGGGCGGCTGCGCTGGGTCGCGACGCGACGCAGCTTTTCCTTGAGTTGCCGCGGGTCGGGCTCGGGTCCCGGTCGTTTGCGGGCCATGGCGAACACTCGCTCTTGAACATCGGAAAATCGATGATTGGGTCGACCAGTGCCGTCGGCTAAGCAATCGGCTTCATGTCGTAATGCCGGAAGAGAAGATTGATGGCCTCGATCCCGAGGTCCTGAATGCTCTTCTTGTGCTCGTGTGCGATCCGCGTGAGTTGATCCTTGGCCAGCGGCTGCATGTAGATCGCGACGGCTTTGCGCCCTTTTCGTCCGGGACCGACGACGATCACGGGTGCCTCGCGCGCAGCGTCCCCCTGGCGGGTCACGCCGGAGGCGGCCTTCAGTCGCTGCTTCAGCGTCGCCGCGCGTCCTGCTCCGGAGACCTTGCGTGCACTCATGGCTACTCTCCTACTTCGAGCCTGCAGCTCTCATGATCCTGGCGCGGTGGGTCTCGATCTCGTCGAAAGCCGCTTCGATATTCTTGGCAGCCTTTCCCCGTGCCTCGACGGCGCCGCGGCCCTTTGCGAGCGTGGTGCCGAATGCGGGGAGATCCTCGATCCCGACACCGGCGACCGGCACGTCGAACTCCTTCGCGACGCTGCGAACCTTTGCGATGTCGTTGGCTTGCCCCTTGGCCGTGGCGTTGAGCAGAACGACACATTTCGAAAGTTTCTCGGCGAGACCCAGGAATTCGAGCGTATCTCTCAGCGCATTCTGATCCAGTACCGACGTTCGTGTTGGAATGACGACGATATCGCTGACCTGGGCCGCCAGAAGCATGGTCCGATCGAGCGAACCGGGTGTGTCGATCAAGACGAGATCGGAGCCCTCGTCGAGGACGGTGTCGATCATCTCCTTCAGCTTGTCGGGTGCGCCGTGCACGATCACCGGCTCCTCCTCGCCCGTCAGCTCGGCCCTAAGCTCCGACCAGCGCTCGGCCGACTTGAGAATGTCCAGGTCCAGCACCGAGGCATAGTGGCCGCGCCGTTGGCCCGCGATCGAGAGATTGATGACCGACGTGGTCTTGCCGGCGCCGCCCTTGCCGTTGACGAAAGCCCAGATCTGGGGCGTCCGCTTCGCCTTGACCGGCTGGGATGACTTTTTCGCTCGCATGACGCCTGTCCCGCTGCTCGGTCTTTCATGTGCTATCGTGCTAGCACGCTATTAAGCTTACATCGAATCAGGGGAATTGCCAGCCTGAAACTTGGTTAAAATTCTCTTAAGCACATCGGTGTCTCTGGCGCGGGGTGGCGTTGCGCGGCTGGTGCGCTATCACTGTCGAGCGGCGGATCGCGCCGCAGACGCAACGGATGTCTGATGGCGCCACCCCACACACCCTTCTGGCACCCCTCCCGCCACGCGGACCGGCGGCCGCTGCTGCTGGCGCGCGGGCGCATCAAGGCGGCAATCCGACGGTGGCTCGAGGGCGAAGGCTTCGTCGAGGTCGAGACCGGCTGCCTGCAAGTGTCTCCCGGCAACGAGGCCCATCTGCACGCCTTCGCAACCGAGTGGCGGAGTGAGGCGGGCGCGCGCTATCCGCTCTATCTGCACACCAGCCCGGAGTTCGCGTGCAAGAAACTGCTCGCCGCTGGCGAGACACGAATCTTCACGTTCGCACCCGTGTTCCGCAACGGCGAGCGCAGCGCCCTGCACGCGCCCGAATTCACGATGCTGGAATGGTATCGCGCGGGCGCGCCCTACACGACGCTTATGGCGGATTGCGCGCAGATGCTGCGCATCGCGGCGGACGTGGGGGGGCTCGATCGTTGGGAGTTTCGTGGCCGCTCGGCACGTCCCACGCTGGCTCCTGTGCGATCGAGCATGGATGCGCTCTTCCAGCGGCATGCCGGCATCCGGTTGCTCGATGACACGTTGCCGGGCGGATGTCCGGATCGCGATGCGCTGGCCCGCGAAGCTGGACGGATCGGTGTTCGCGTCGCCGCCGACGACACCTGGTCGGACCTCTTCTCCCGCATACTCGTCGGCCGAATCGAGCCGGCGCTCGGCGGCGAGCCCGATGCCGCGCCGGTTATCGTCGATGCCTACCCGACCCACGAGGCGGCGCTGGCGCGACCTTCGCCGACAGACCCCCGCGTGGCCGAGCGGTTCGAGCTCTACGCCTGCGGTGTCGAACTCGCCAACGCCTTCGGCGAGCTGGTGGACCCTGTCGAGCAGCGCCGCCGCCTCGTCGCGGAGATGGACGAGAAGGAGCGCATCTACGGTGAGCGCTATCCGATCGACGAGGATTTCCTGGCTGCCCTTCGGCACATGCCAGCAGCGTCCGGCTGTGCGCTCGGCTTTGATCGGCTCGTCATGCTGGCGACGGGCGCCACTCACGTCGATCAGGTGCTCTGGACGCCAGCGCCTGATTTGGGCACAAGGGGGCCGTGAAAGACGCCACGAAACACCTGAGAACACTCGGCGATCTGGCCGAGTCCGGCCTGGTCGCGCAGCCGTCCGTGGCAGCCCTGGAGGCTGTCGCACGCCGTTATGCCATCGCGATCACGCCCGAGATGGCGGCTTTGATCGACCCTCGCGACCCGGACGATCCCATCGCGCGGCAGTTCGTGCCGAGCTTAGGTGAACTCGTGGAGGCGCCGGACGAGCGCGCTGACCCGATCGGCGACCATGTGCACGAAAAGCTCCCGGGGCTCGTGCATCGCTATCCGGACCGTGTCCTGCTGAAGGTGACACACGCCTGTCCGCTCTATTGCCGGTTCTGTTTTCGCCGCGAGATGGTCGGGCCCGGCGGACCACCTCCAATCGCGGGCGAAGCGCTGGCGCAAGTGGTCGACTACATCCGGGTCCGGCCGGAGATCTTCGAGGTGATCCTCACGGGCGGCGATCCACTCGTTCTGTCCCCGCGTCGGATTGCCGAGATCACTGGTTCGCTTGCCACTGTCGCCCATTTGAAAGTGCTGCGCTGGCACAGTCGCGTGCCGGTCGTCGATCCGGGACGGATCACCGACGACATGGTGGCGGCGCTGACCGCGACGAAGCAGGCGGTTTACGTCGGCATTCACGCCAATCATCCCCGCGAGTTGACATCGGCTGCCCATGCGGCAGTCGCGCGCCTGCGGCAGGCGGGCATCGTGCTTCTCAGCCAGACCGTGCTGCTCAAAGGCGTCAACGACGACGCGGCCACGCTCGAGGTCCTGTTCCGGGAGTTCGTCGCGCTGGGTGTCCGGCCCTACTATCTGCATCACGCCGACATGGCGCCGGGCACGGCGCACTTCCGCACCTCGATTGCCGAGGGCCAGGCCCTCATGCGCGATCTGCGTGGCCGGGTGAGCGGCTTGGCGCAACCCACCTACGTGCTCGATATTCCCGGTGGGCACGGCAAGGTGCCCGTTGGGCCGGCTTACGTCGATCCCGAGGCTGGGACGGTGGCCGATCCGTCCGGCCACGCGCACGACTATTCCTGAGCCGTGGCAGTCGCTAGGCTGAGCGCGCACTGACCATCCGATCGGGAGCCCGAACCATGCGTGCCGCCATCTTCCGTAAAGGCAAGATCGTCGTCGATACCTTGACCGAGCCGAAGCCGGGGGCCGGTCAGGTTCTGGTGAAGCCGCTGGCGTGCGGCATCTGCGGCACCGATCTGCACGCCCGGCTGCACGCACCAAAAATGGTGGAGATGTCGCAATTCGTGCCGTGGCGCAAAGCTATGGACCTGAGCCGGGATGTCGTCTTCGGTCACGAGTACTGCGCCGAAATCCTGGAGTTCGGCCCGGGCTGCAAAGGCACGTTCCGCAAGGGCCAACGCGTCGTTTCGGTGCCGAGACTGATCGTCGACGGTCGCATCGAGGGTATCGGCTACTCGAACGACAATATTGGCGCCTACGCCGAGCGCATGCTGCTCTCCGAGCAACTCCTGCTGACGGTCCCGGATCACGTCTCGAACGAACTGGCCTCACTCACCGAGCCTTTGTCCATCGGCATTCATGCCGTCAACAAGGCGCGCCTCGAGGGGGGCGAGGTGCCCCTGGTCATCGGCTGCGGACCGATCGGGCTCGCCGTCATCGCGGCGCTCAAAGGCAGGGGGATTGGCCCCATCGTCGCGTCCGACTATTCACCGAAGCGCCGCGAGCTGGCGGCTCGGCTTGGCGCGGATGTCGTCGTCGATCCGGCAACGACGTCGCCCTTCACGACCTGGGAGCAGCACGCCACGCTGAGCCCGGAGGAGATTGCGGGCCTCCCGGCCACGATCGTGCCCGCGGCGCCGTTGAAGCCGTCGGTGATCTTCGAGTGCGTCGGCGTGCCCGGTGTCATCCAGCACATTTTTGAGCAGGCGCCACAGAATGCCCGCGTAGTAATCGTCGGCGTCTGCATGGAGAGTGACCAGCAGAAGCCGATGTTCGCCATCTTCAAGGAGCTGAGCGTGCAGTACGTCGTCGGCTGCACGCCCGACGAGTTCGCGCAATCGCTGGAGCTGATCGCCAGCGGCAAGGTGGACGCCGGTGCGATGATTACCGGGACCGTGGGTCTCGACGAGGTGGCGGATGCGTTCGAGGAGCTGGCGAGCCCCAACCGTCACACCAAGATCGTTGTGCAGCCCTGGAGGTAAGTAGGAGCCGTCTTCGGCAGCGGACCGCTAAGACTTCGGGAACTCCAGCCCCATCTCGCGGTAGTGCTCGGGGTTGTTCTCCCAGCCTTCCGCGACCTTGACGTGGATGAACAGGTGCACGGGGCGCCCGAACAGCTTGGCGAGTTCCTTGCGCGAGGCCATCGAGATCTGCTTCACGGCGCGCCCGCCTTCGCCGAGGACGATGCGCCGCTGGCTGTCGCGCTCGACGAACACGATCTGCTCGATGCGCACCGACCCGTCCTTCTTCTCCTCCCAGGCGGTCGTCTCGACGGTCGTCTGGTAGGGCAATTCCTCGTGCAGGTACTCGTAGATCTTCTCGCGCGTAATCTCGGCGGCGGTCGAGCGCTCGGTCGCGTCCGTGATCTCGTCCTCGGGGTAATGCCATGGCCCCACGGGCAGGCTTTCCGCTAGCCACGTCTTCAAATCCTCGACGCCGCTCCCCGTCAGGGCCGAGACCATGAAGGTGCGCTCGAACGCGAGCTTCTCGTTGATCGCGGCAGCGAGGCCTAGCAGGGCCTCCTTCTTGATCTTGTCGACCTTGTTCAGGATCAGGATGCGGGTCGTCGCGAGCGGCTTCAGGACGGAGATCAGCCGGTCGAGGCTCTCGTCCGGGCCCTTGAGCGCATCGACCAACAGGGCGGTGACGTCGGCGTCGGCCGCGGCGCCGGTCGCCGCTCCGACCATCGCGCGGTCGAGGCGACGGCGCGGGGCGAAGATGCCTGGCGTATCGATGAAGACGACCTGACTCTTTCCAACCATGGCAATGCCGCGCACCGGAACCCGGGTCGTCTGGACCTTGCGGCTGACGATCGACACCTTGGTGCCGACCAAAGAATTGAGCAGGGTCGATTTTCCAGCATTCGGCGCGCCGACCAGCGCGACGAACCCGCAACGCCGCCCCTCGTCGTCCCTCACGGAAGCCGGCACGGCGGCGTCGATGGGCTGGTCGGGGTGGTCACTCATCGGTCACAAGTCCTCGGATCACGCCCTCGCGGGCGAGCATGGCTGAGGCGGCGGCCTGCTCGGCGGCGCGCTTATTGGCACCGCTGCCGCGCGCCGGCCTCTTGCCGTCGATCGAGACCTCGGTCGTGAAGACGGGCGCGTGATCAGGCCCTTTGCGCTCGATCTCGACGTAGCGCGGGAGAGGCAGGCCCTGACCCTGCGCCCACTCCTGTAGCATAGATTTGGCGTCGGCAACCGTCTCCGGCAAGCCGTCGACCAGCGGCGACCAGAGCAAGCGGATGACGTCGCGGGCGACCCCGAACCCCGCCTCCAGGAAAATCGCGGCCAAGAGGGCCTCGGTGGCATCGGCGAGGATCGTATCCTTGTCGCGCCCGCCGCTGTCGTCCTCGGCTGAGGACAGCACCATCATCGCACCAAGGTTAATCGACCGTCCAACCCGCGCGCACGTCTCCTTACGAACGAGACGATTGAAGCGGCGCGCCAGCGCGCCTTCGGTGGCTTTGGAGTCGCGCTCGAGAAGCAGTTCCGCAATTACGAGACCGAGCACGCGGTCCCCCAGAAACTCCAGGCGTTCGTTGTCCTCGCCTCTCTTCTGGTCGCTCCGCGTCGAAGCATGCGTCAGGGCGCGATCGAGCAAGGCGCGGTTCTTGAAGCGGTAACCAAGCGCCGTCTCAAGTCCTTTGATGTTCCGCCGCGGCACAATCGGCCTCCTGCCTGCTTGGAGCGGGCGGACGCTCCGGCTGCTGTTCCTTCCGAATGCGCGGTCGCCCCCATATGGGCGCTACATTAGCACAGTACGGATGCGGAGGAACGAAGGCGGTCGCGTCAGCGCACGATGTTGAAGATCCGCGACCAGCGCACGTCGAACGGCCACGTCCAGGGGGTCAGCCATTGAAAACGGCCGGGCTCGTCCACTGCCGCCGAGAAAAAGATGATGTCGGCGCGACCCACGAGGTTCTCGAAGGGAACGAACCCGACCCCGTATCGATGCGCGGGAACGCGGCTGTCGGTCGAGTTGTCGCGATTGTCGCCCATCATGAAGTATTGGCCGGCCGGCACCTTGTAGGGTCCGACGTTGTCGTAGTCGCCGTCCGAACGCTGATCCACGACCAGGTATTTCACCCCGTTCGGCAGCGTCTCCTCGAACCGCGGCGTTCGCCGCTCGCGCCCATCGTCATCAATCTGAACGAAGTCCGAGACCCTGCGACGCTTGACCTCCTGGCCGTTGATGAAGACGACGCCGGAACGCAGAACGACCTCGTCCCCGGGCAGGCCGATCACCCGTTTGATGTAGTCGGTCGAGTTGTCACGTGGCAGCTTGAAAACGACAACGTCCCCGCGCTTCGGCTCGCTGGCTAAAATACGGCCCGAGAAGAGGTTGAGACCGAATGGAAACGAGTACCGGCTGTAGCCATAGGACATCTTGGAGACGAACAGGTAGTCGCCGATCAGCAGCGTCGACTGCATCGAACCGGAGGGAATGTTGAAGGGCTGGTAGACGAAGACGCGCACGAAAAAGGCGATGATCAGTGCATGCAGGAAGATCTTGCCGATCTCGCCCCAGCTCTCCTGCTTCGCCAGCTTCCCCTTGTCCGAGCCGGGTTTGGATGTCATGCAACTTTCCAATGCTGGCGCGACCGCCCCAACGGCCTGATCGATCGTGGCCACGTGTTTAAGGTGTTTCCGTCAGGCGTGCAATTTCGACTTGGTCTCTGTCCCGCGGCTTGAGAAGCCGCTTTTCGGGGCCGCCGCGGGCTCGTTGACGTCCTGTTATCGCGGGTCGAGTTTCAGGGGGCGAGCGGAGATGATGACGATCGCCTGTGCCATCGGAAAATCGTCGGTGATGGTCAGGTCGATGCGAGCTTCGTGACCCGGCGGCGTAAGGCTCTCCAGGATCGCCGCTGCGCCGCCGGTGAGGACGAGCGTCGGCCGGCCCGAGGCAAGATTGACGACTCCCATGTCGCGCCAGAACACGCCGTTTCGCAGGCCGGTGCCGAGCGCTTTCGAGCAGGCTTCCTTGGCCGCGAAGCGCTTGGCGTAGGATGCCGCGCGGTTGCGACGGCGGTCGGACTTGCGCCGCTCCGTCTCCGTGAAGATGCGCTCGACGAAGCGATCGCCGAAGCGCTCGAGGGTCGCCTCGATTCTTCGAATGTCGATCAGGTCGTTGCCGATGCCGAGGATCATGGCTCAGACGGCGGCGCGTGTGGTGGCACCGGCGCGGGCCTCGTCCATGAGCTGGCGCATGTGCCGGATGGCGGGGCCAAGTCCGCTGAAGATCGCTTCTCCGATGAGGAAATGCCCGATGTTCAACTCGACCATCTCAGGCATGCGGGCGATTGCGCCGACCGTATTGAAGGTGAGGCCGTGTCCGGCGTGCACCTCGATGCCGGCGGCATGGGCGAGGCGTGCGGCTTCGCTGAGCCGTGCGGTCTCGCGCGCCAGACCCGCGCCGTCGTTCTCGAGGGCGCGTTCGCAATAGGTGCCTGTGTGTAGCTCGACGATGTCGGCGCCTAGCCTAGCCGAGGCCTCCACGGCAGCCTTGTCCGCCTCGATGAATAGCGAGACCCTGATGCCGGAATCCCGAAGTTTCTGCACGAATGGGCGAAGATGGTTCATGCCACCGACCACATCGAGCCCGCCTTCCGTGGTGCGTTCCTCGCGCTTCTCAGGGACGAGGCAGCAGGCGTTCGGAAGGTGTGCCAGGGCGATCGCGAGCATCTCGTGGGTCGCCGCCATCTCGAAGTTCAGCGGACGCGTCAGCTCGTCCTTAAGCCTCCGGATGTCATGGTCCGAGATGTGACGGCGGTCCTCGCGCAGATGTGCCGTAATGCCGTCGGCGCCCGCCTCGACGGCAAGGTGCGCGGCCCGCAGCGGATCGGGATGGCGGCCGCCCCGGGCGTTGCGGATCGTGGCCACGTGATCGATGTTGACGCCGAGGCGCAGGTGGTGGCCAGCCATAGGCCCGTTCTCCATGCTTACGCGAATGGGCGACCGTCGCCAGCCGCCAAACGACTAAGGTCGCGTTGGCCGCCGGCTGGGCGTCGCGGCCCGCATCATCATAGCGTAGAACGCTGCGCCTGCCAGCAATCCCAGCGGCACTGCGCCGACCGCGAGCGGCATGAGCATATTCCAGACCAGTCGCTCAGCCGCGGCGCCGACGACCTCGGGGGCTGCGAAAGCGCGCACGCCAGCGAGTGCTGACCAAAGCTCATTGACTGTGACCGCCTGTGGCGCGCCGGTGAGGACAGCGCCGAGATGGTAGGAGGCCAGCCACATGAACGGCCATGTCATCGGCCCGCCGGTGAATGTTCCGATCAACGCCGCGCCGAGGTTAGCGCGAAGCATCCAGGCCAGGCCGCCCGCAAAAAGCATTTGAAAGCCGAGGATCGGCTGGAACGACGCGAACACGCCGATCGCAAGGCCGAGCGCGATGGTATGTCGCGAGGCTCCCAGGCGGCTGAGGCGGAGATTGGCATAGCGCAGGGAGCGGCCCCAAGACCTGCGGGGCCACATTGCGACGCGAAGCCGATTGAGCGCGGGCTCGGGCTCGCGGCGGCAGAAAAGCATAGAAATTCGTCCCACCCGACGCACGCACGCGAAGCACCATACCACAATTTCGCGTCAATCGAAGGAGCGTTCTGCCTGGCTGACGACCGGTCGCGCCTTGAGGCGATTGATGATGCGGTTGAGGTGGCCGAGATTCCACACCTCCACCTCGATCATCATCTCGGTGAAGTCGGAGCCGCGGTGGATCATCCGCAGATTGTCGATGTTGCCGTCCTCGTCGGCGATCACCTGAGCGATCTGGGCGAGTGTCCCTGGCTCGTTGAGGGCGGTGACCATGATCCGGGCCGGGAAACGATCTCGGCTGGCCTCGTCGATGTCCCAGGTGACATCGATCCAGCGCTCGTGCTCGTGATCCTTCAGGCGCGGTGAATGGATCTGGAAGACGCGAATACCGGCGCCCGGCACCAGCACGCCAACGATCCGGTCTCCAGGAACGGCGCCGCCTTCCTCGAAGCTGACCGGCACGTCGTTGCGCACGCCACGGATCGGAACGGCAGGCTCGTTGCGGACGGCGCCGTTCGCTGCGCCGTTGCCGGTGGCGGCGTGTGTCGCGTCGGCCGGCTCCTTCGCGGGTTCGTCGCGCGCGCCGGAGTCCTTGCCGGGCCAACGGAACTTGAGCCCGATCACCTTGCCGAGGTTGAACCAACCGTCCTCGGTCGCACCGCGATCGAGCGGCATCTTCTGCTGGGTGTTTTTGCCGGCGTTGGCAAGCGCCTCGGGAGCCACGGCGCGCAGGGCATCCACGAGCGCGAGTTCGCTGCGGCCGATCGCGGCGAGGACATCGTCGACCGTCTTGAGGCCGAGTCGGGGCAATGCTTTGCGTACCCGCTCATCGGTGTAGTCTTCGCCCGCCTTGGCCAGCGCCGAGACAAGTAATCTCCTTCCGAGCTCGCCATACTGGCGGCGCAGCGCATCCCGGGCCGCGCGACGGATCGACGAGCGGGCCTTGCCGGTGACGGCGACACGCTCCCAGGCCGCGGGCGGGATCTGCCCCGGCGAAGTGATGATCAGAACCTCGTCTCCGTTGCGCAACTGCGTCGTGAGCGGCATCGGCCGCCCGTTGACGTGGGCACCCACGCAATGGTTGCCGACGTCGGTGTGGACGCCATAAGCGAAGTCGATCGGTGTGGCGCCTCGGGGCAGGGCAATGAGCCGGCCTTTCGGTGTGAAGCAGAACACCTGATCCTGAAACAGCTCGAGCTTGGTGTGCTCGAGAAATTCCTCGGGATTGTCGCCCTGTAACAGGGTGTCGACCAAGTGCCGCAGCCAGATGTAGGGGCTCGATTCATGCGCCTTGGTGATGGGGCGCGGACCGGTCTCAGCGATCGCACCGGCAGAGGCCGGCACCGGTTCGCTGACATTGTCCTTGTAGAGCGCGTGCGCGGCAACGCCGTGCTCGGCAATGCGGTGCATCTTGGCCGTACGCACCTGCAACTCGACGCGCTGGTGCCGTGGGCCGACGACGGTCGTGTGGATCGACTGATAACCGTTCTGCTTGGGTGTCGAGATGTAATCTTTGAAGCGCCCGGGAACGGCTCGCCAGGTGGTGTGGACGATGCCGAGCACCCGGTAGCAGTCCTCGACGGGCCCGACGGTCAGGCGAAAGCCGTAGATGTCCGACAGCTGCTCGAGCGAGATCTGCCGGTTTTCCATTTTCCGCCAGATCGAATAGGGCTTCTTTTCCCGTCCGGAAACCTCGGCCTTGACGCCGACCTCGGCCAGTTTGGTCGCGAGCCCGCTGGAAATTTCGTCGACCAGGCCCTGGTTGCGTTTGCGCAGCGTCGACAGGCGGTCGGTGACGGTCCGGTAGGCTTCCGGATGCAACCAGCGGAACGCCAGATCCTCCAGCTCCTCGCGGACGGCCTGCATCCCCATGCGCCCCGCGAGTGGCGCGTAGATCTCGAGCGTCTCCTCGCTGTTGCGCTGGCGGCTCTCTGGCTTCTTGTGCTCAAGGGTCCGCATGTTGTGCAGGCGATCGGCGAGCTTGACCAACAGCACGCGAATGTCGGACGAAATCGCGATCAGCAGCTTGCGGAAGTTTTCGGCCTGCTCGGCGCGGCGTGAAATCAGGTCGAGACGCTTGATCTTGGTCAGGCCGTCGACGAGGGCGCCGATCTCAGCGCCGAACAGCTGGTCGATCTCGGCGCGGGTCGCCTCTGTGTCCTCGATGACGTCGTGAAGAAGCGCGGTCGCGATGGTCGCATCGTCGAGCTTCATCTCGGTGAGGATGCCGGCCACTTCGAGCGGATGCGAAAAATAGAGTTCGCCCGAAGCGCGCTTCTGCGTGCCGTGCTGGCGCATCGCGTAGACGTAAGCGCGGTTGATCAGTGCTTCGTCGGCCGATGGGTCGTAACGAAGCACGCGCTCGACGAGCTCGTATTGCCGCATCATGGCGCGCCGCCCTCCCGCATGCCCGACCCGACTTGTCCTCTCGGCAGCCGCCGTGCATCAGTCATCAGCGGCGACCGTACACGACACCTGCCTCCTGGCAGCGTGAAAACGGTCGCCCGGCAGGCCCACGACGGAGGAGAGGGCCCTCCGTCCCGGCGCTCAGCGGCCGTTGCCGCCACCGGCACCGTTCGACGACGGCTCCGAAGGGGTCATGCTCTCCATGGCGCGGAGCAGTTGCTCCTCGGTCATGGTGATCTGGTCGACGATCATGTCCGAAGACTGATCGTCGCGGCCGAGCGTCGGGCGACGATCGGTCGTGAGCAAAGGCGCGGACCCGGCCTCGGGCTCGTCAACCTCGACATTCTTCTGGATCGAGTGGATCAGGCTTTCGCGAATGTCGTCGGCGGACACGGTCTGCTCGGCGATCTCGCGCAGGGCCAGCACCGGGTTCTTGTCGTTCTCGGGCTCCACGGTGAGTGCCGAGCCGTTGGCGATCGCCCGGGCCCGGTGCGCGGAGATGAGCACCAGCTCAAAGCGGTTCGATACCTTGTCGACGCAGTCCTCGACAGTGACGCGAGCCATGGAGGTTCATTCCTTGCTACAGGGGCGGTGCGCTCGATGAGCAACGGAGCCTGGACCCGTTTCGGGCCTCGGCAGGGTGCGCACTCGGGGGCCACGCCCAGATGGCAGCGCCACTGTCAAAGCCCCTCCGAAGTGCGATGGGGCCAGGGCACAGCGACGCGACGTTGATGCAAGCGGTCCTTATGCCACGAGTGGGCGGCCGCTGACAAGTCGTGCGACCGCGCTTTGTTCCGGCAGGCCCTCTATCTGCGCCGCGGCCGCAGCCGACCCGGAGTCCGGGCGCGTCCGGGACGGCGGGTCCGGGAGGCGCCATCGATCGACTGGGCCTCGCTCAGCATCTCGAAGCGCAGCGCGCCGGCGGTCGGGATGGCCTCGACAAGGCGCACCTCGACAATGTCGCCCAGCCGGTAGCCGAGCCCCGAACGCTCGCCGATCAGGGCATGCAGTTCCTCGTCGTGGACGAAGTACTCGCGGCCCAGTGTCGAGATCGGGATGAAGCCGTCGGCGCCGGTTTCCTTGAGCCGCACGAACAGACCGGAGCGCGTCACGCCGGACACCCGGGCCGGGAAGTCGGCGCCCGTCCTGTCGGCCAAATGCGCCGCGAGCAGTCGATCGGACGTTTCCCGCTCGGCCGCCATGGCGCGGCGCTCGGCGTCTGAGATCGATTTGGCCACATCCGCGAGACGTGGCTCGTCCTCTTTCCTGAGGCCGTCGTCGCCCATCCTGAGAGCGCGGACGAGGGCACGATGCACCAGCAGGTCGGCGTAACGGCGGATCGGTGAGGTGAAGTGCGCATAACGCTGCAGATGCAATCCGAAGTGGCCGATGTTGGCGGTGGCGTACTCGGCCTGGGCCTGCGAGCGCAGCACCACCTCGTTGACCAGATCCGTGACGGGGAGCTTGCGCGCGCGATCGAGGATCCGGTTGAAGTCGGACGGCCGCAGCCCCTCGCCCTTCGGCAGCTGGATGTCGAGCGTCTCGAGGAAGCGCGCGAGGTTGGCGAGTTTTTCCTTCGAGGGGCGGTCGTGAACGCGATAGACGCAGGGCGTATTGCGGGCCTCGAGCGTCTCGGCCGCCGCGACGTTGGCCTGGATCATCATCTCCTCGATAAGGCGGTGAGCCTCGAGTCGGTCGGGGATCACGATGCGAGCGACGCGCCCCTCTTTGTCCATGACGATCTTGCGCTCGGGCAGATCGAGGTCGAGCGGCGCGCGCGCTTCGCGGGCTCGTTTCAGGCAGCCGTATGCCGCCCACAACGGCTCGAGAGCACGCTCCATCAGGGGGCGGGCCGTCTCGCCCGGTTTGCCGTCGAAGGCTGCCTGGGCGTCCTCGTAGGCGAGCTTGGCCGCCGAGCGCATTAGTCCACGCTGGAAATGATGACGGCGCTTGTTGCCATGCCGGTCGATGGTCAGCGTTACCGCCAGGCAGGGACGCAGTTCGCCCTCGCGCAACGAGCACAGGTCGTTCGAGATGCGCTCGGGAAGCATCGGCACGACCCGGTCGGGGAAATAGACCGAGTTGCCACGCAGTTCGGCCTCGCGATCGAGGCGCGTCCCGGGGCGCACATAGTGGGCGACGTCGGCGATGGCTACGGTGACGATGTAGCCGCCCTCGTTTCTCGGGTCGGTGTCCGGTACGGCCGCAACGGCATCGTCGTGGTCGCGGGCATCGCGCGGGTCGATGGTCAGCAACGGGATGGCCGTCAGGTCGGCGCGACCGTCCTCGCCGAGTTCCGGCAGATGCTGCAGCTCGCGCAGGACCACATCGGGGAACTCGTCGGGGATGCCGTGGGCATGGACGGCGATGAGGCTGATTTGCCGTTGATCAGACGGATTGCCGAGCGCCTCGGCGACCCGTGCCTCGGGCACGCCGCCGCGGTGCCGGCTCAGGATCTCGAAGCGGACGAGGTCGCCGTCCTTGGCCTCGCCCTCGCTGCCGTCCCGCACGGGCCAAGTCTTCAGGTCCCGCCGGTCGACGGGATCGATGGTGCCGCCGCCGCGAGCATGGGCGCGAAAGACGCCAAGCAGCCGGCGCCGCTCGCGCGGCAGCTTCTTGATCGGCTCTGCCTCGTGCGTGTAGCCAAACACATCGGCCGTCTCGAGACGCTCAATACGGGCGAGGATGCGGTCGCCCTTGCCGATGGCCTCATCCGCGTCGCGGTGGCGTCCCTTCGGGCTCAGCACCAGGATGCGCGGCCGGGGACCGGCATCCTCTTCCCAGGCGACTGGCTCGGCAATCAGTTCGCCCTCGTCGTCCCGGTCCACGATCTCGAGAACGGCCACCGGGGGCACCTGTCCATGCCGCTTCATGGCCTTGCGATTGCCGACGAGCAGGCCGTCGTCCGCCATCTCGGCGAGCAGTGCTTTGAGCCCGATCTTGTCGCTGCCCTTGATGCCGAACGCCTTGGCAATCTCGCGCTTGCCGACCTTGCCCTGGGCGCCTTCCAGAAACGTGAGGATCTCGTCACGTGTCGGCACTCCGCCCTCGCGGGGCGGCGCCTTGTTTCCCTTGCTCGCCGGCCGGTGGGCGGACTTTCTCGACTTTGCCATGCAGTGCTGACTAGCAGACTCCGCATGCGCGCGACAGGGGCTTGAGCGCCTGCATGCGAGCCACGGCGGACAAAGCATTGGCGGACACGTCCGATCTTTGCTTACCTCGCGCCGCGCAGAAGCGCTTCACAAGGGAGGCCGCGAGACCGATGTCCAAGACGGGATACGATAAGGGTTTGGAGCTCAGGAAAGAGGTTCTCGGCGAGGCGCACGTTGCCCGCTCGATGGCGGCTGCGGACGACTTCACCAAGCCGGTGCAAGACATGGTGACAGAGATCGGTTGGGGGGCCTTCTGGACCCGGCCGGGACTGACACGGAAGGAGCGCAGCCTGATCACCATGGGCATCCTCGCCGCGCTCGGACGCAGTCACGAGCTGTCGGTGCATGTGCGCGGCGCCGTCAACAACGGCTGCACACCGGAAGAGATCCGCGAGGCCCTCATCCACACGGGCTGTTATGCGGGGTTCCCGGCGACCCTCGAGGCGGTGCGCGTCGCCAAGGGCGTGCTCGACGACATGGCGGGCAAACCCAAGGCCTGAGCCCGTCGCAACGGGACCATGGCACTGTGACGGGCTGGTGTGGATGCGCCGCCCGCGCTAGATTGGCGCCATGGAGACGCGGGTTCACGTCCGGGTTTCGCTGGCGGCGGCGGCAATCGCGGTCGCCTCGAGCTTTGGCATGGCCCGGGGGCAGGAGCCAAGTACCGACCCTTGGCCGACTACAGAACGACCGGCCTGGCCGTCGTCGCGGTTCCATGGCGCAACCAACGGGGATGGAGCGAGCATCCCATGCCGGTGTCGCTTCAATGGCGGTTCCTACCGGGTGGGCGACACGGTGTGCATGTCGACAGCGGTTGGCGTGGTACTTGCCCGTTGTGACCTGATGCTGAACAATACCTCGTGGGTGCCGACGAGCACGGCCTGCACGATCAGCCTCGCTCCGGCGCAACCGCCGAAAGCCTTCGCGGCCGTGGCTGCATCAAGAATCACTGAAAACAGTGCGCGCGATCCTTAGGCCGAACGGCCAGAGAGGCCGCGCCCTGGAGCGAAGCCTCTCTCGTTCTTGTCGTCGGAAACGACGGTCCGATCGCTTAGTTCTTCTTTGCAGCCGGCGGAGCCTTGGCGGCGGCCGCAGCCTTCTTCAGGTCGCGGACACACTTGGCGCGGAACGTCTTGCGCTCCTTGCCGTGCAATTTCTTTTCGTCCGCCTGTTTCGAGCACTCGATACCCTCGGGCGTCGAGGCTTTCTTCGGCACGCCTTTAGGCGCCGTTGCAGCGGGAGCCGCAGCTGCGGGCGCTTTCGGCGCCGCTGCCGCTGGCGCCTGCGGCGCGGACTGGGCCAAAGCAAGGCTGGCAGAGAGCAGAAGAGCTGCTGCGCCGATGGAGATCCTGGATACGAGTCGCTGCATGGAGCTTTGTCCGTGGTTGCCGCTTCGAGATTGGAACTCCAAACTCGAATCGGCGTCAAGATAGTGCGAACGTCTCCGTATTGCTACGTTCACGTGAGAGCAAGAGTTGTGCCCCGCCGTTCCGTAGCGTCAGACGCTGGCGCGGCATAGAGGCCCCTCGTGTCGCTTCCGTGACTTGATCGCGGTTCGGCAGACGTTGATGCGCGCCGGCCACTTTCAAGCCGACGGCTTGTGCGCCATATTCCGCTCATGGCTCGCACACCCAAAGACACCACGCCGAAGGCGCGCCCCTCACGCGGCCGCAGCGGCAAGCCCACGGCGCCACCGCTCGAGACCGAGGCCGGTACGCCGGCGCCTGCGATCGGTCGCGCGCGGCGATCGTCGCTGAACCGTGCCGAGGCCCAATCCCGAGCCACGGAGCAGAGCCGGTCGTCCGGTTTCGGCGAGGCGCCTCAGACGGAGTTCGAACCCACCGGTCCGCTGACCGAGCGACCCAGTGTCGTCGAGCGCTTGATGGCGCTCGGCGGCGTGATGGATGCGCCTCCCGCTACCAAGACCCAGCTTCCGGCCTTGCGGCAGGTGAAGCCGCGTCCAGAGGATTTCTCGCCGTCGGCCGGGCTCAACGCCTTGCTCGCTCGGCCCGAGGAACGGTCGGACCGGGCCAAGGAGCTGATCGCGCGGCAGCCGATGATGGCGACGCATCCGCTCGTCTCTGGCACGCTGCCCGAGTTCACGCCGCACCGGCCGCCCCGACCGGAAAAATCCGAGGGCGGCGTCAGGTTCGAGATCGTCTCCGATTTCGAGCCGAAGGGCGACCAGCCGCAGGCGATCAAGGAGTTGGTCGCAGGTGTCTCGCAGCATGAGCGCAACCAAGTGCTGCTCGGCGTCACCGGTTCCGGCAAGACCTTCACGATGGCGCACATCATTGCCGCCACGCAACGGCCGGCTTTGATCCTGGCGCCGAACAAGACGCTGGCGGCGCAGCTGTACGGCGAGTTCAAGTCGTTCTTCCCGAACAACGCGGTCGAGTATTTCGTCTCCTACTACGACTACTACCAGCCGGAGGCCTACGTCCCGCGCACGGACACCTACATCGAGAAGGAAGCCTCGATCAACGAGCAGATCGACCGCATGCGCCACGCCGCGACCCGCTCCCTGCTGGAGCGCGACGACGTGATCATCGTGGCCTCGGTGTCGTGCATCTACGGCATCGGATCGGTCGAGACCTACACGGCGATGACGTTCCCTGTGCAGGTCGGCGAGCGCATCTCGCGTGACCAGCTTCTCGCCGATCTCGTGGCGCTGCACTACCGGCGCAACGACGGCAATTTCCATCGCGGGACGTTCCGGGCACGCGGCGACACCATCGAGCTGTTCCCGGCGCATTTGGAGGATCGCGCTTGGCGGTTCTCGCTGTTCGGCGACGAGATCGAGTCGATCACCGAGTTCGACCCGCTGACCGGCCAGAAGACCGACGACCTGAAGCTCGCGAAGATCTACGCCAACTCGCATTACGTGACGCCGAAGCCGACGCTGCAGCAGGCGATCAAGTCGATCAAGTCGGAGCTGAAGCAACGCCTGGAGGAACTTTACGCGTCTGGCAAGTTGCTGGAGGCGCAGCGGCTCGAGCAGCGGACGCAGTTCGACATGGAGATGATGGAGGCGACGGGCTCGTGCGCCGGCATCGAGAACTACTCGCGCTATCTGACCGGTCGCCAGCCGGGCGACCCGCCGCCGACGCTGTTCGAGTACCTGCCCGACAACGCCCTCGTATTCGCTGACGAGAGCCATGTGACGGTGCCGCAGATCGGCGGCATGTTCCGTGGCGACTACCGGCGCAAGGCGACGCTCGCCGAGTACGGCTTCCGGCTGCCGTCCTGCATGGACAATCGCCCGCTCCGCTTCGAGGAGTGGGACGCCATGCGGCCGCAGTCGGTCTACGTTTCGGCGACACCCGGCAACTGGGAGATGGAGCAGACCGGCGGCGCTTTCGTCGAGCAGGTGATCCGCCCGACCGGCCTCGTCGATCCGATGGTCGAGATCCGCCCCGCGCGCAGCCAGGTGGACGATCTGCTCGACGAGGTGCGGCAGGTGGCCAAGAAAGGCTATCGCACACTGGTCACGACGCTGACCAAGCGCATGGCCGAGGACCTGACCGAGTACCTGCACGACAACGGCATCCGCGTCCGCTACATGCACTCCGACATCGAGACGCTGGAGCGAATCGAGATCATCCGGGACCTCCGGCTCGGCGCCTATGACGTGCTGATCGGCATCAACCTGCTGCGCGAGGGCCTCGATATTCCGGAGTGCGCGCTGGTCGCCATTCTCGACGCCGACAAAGAGGGCTTCCTGCGCTCCGAGACCTCGCTGATCCAGACCATCGGGCGGGCCGCGCGCAACGTCGAGGGCAAGGTGATCCTCTACGCCGATCACATGACCGGCTCGATGGAGCGCGCCATCGCCGAGACCGACCGGCGCCGCGAGAAGCAGATGGCCTGGAACGCGGCCAACGGGATCACGCCGGAGACGATACGCAAGACCATCGGCGACGCCATGTCGTCGATCTACGAGCAGGATCACGTCACGGTCGACACCGGCCTCGCCGACGGCGCGCTGGTCGGCCACAACCTCTCGGCGGTGATCGAGGACATGGAGCGGCGGATGAAAGAAGCCGCCGCGGACCTCGAGTTCGAGACGGCCGCGCGACTGCGCGATGAGATCAAGCGCCTGCGCGAAACCGAACTCGCCATCGCGGACGATCCGCTCGCCAAGCAATCCGCTATCGAGGATCGCGCCGGCGCCTACGAGGGAACGCGCAAGTACGGGCCAAGCGGGAACGTGCTGGACAAGGGTGATGCGGGGTCAAGCAGCTCAAGAATCCGCAAGCCCACCCTCGACGAAATGACCGTAGGCCGCACCGAGGTGCCCCTCGGCGGCCCCGCGCCCGAACGACCGAAGTCGCCCGCTATGCCCACCAAGACCCGTGAGATTGCGAGTAACTTCGACAAGGGGAAACGAAAGGGCCGCCCGCGAAAGACGGGACGGCCGGGGATGTGAGGGATGGCGTAGGTTGGGTTAGCGCGGCGCGACCGCTATCGGCTCGGCAGGGCGGTCCACCGCGCGTAACCCAGCGCAGGGTCGCACAGGTGGGCACGCAGGCGCTGGGTTACGAGCTGTAGGTGATTGCGCATGTGGCAGGGGCATCGCTCGTGCGACGCGATAACCCAGCTTGCGACCACTCACCCCAAATTCCCCACCACCAAACTCACCCCCGCCGCCAGCAGCACCAGCAACACCACGCGCGTGAAGGTATCGTCGCTAAGCCGCCGGTAGAGCCACTGGCCGGCGAATGAGCCGACGAGTGTGGCCGGCAGCGCGATCAGGAATGCTTTCGCGAACCGTCCGTCGAGCAGCCCGGAGACGGCATACGACACCAGGGCCAGGCCCAGGATCGACAGGTTGAAGCCCTGGAAGATCGCGCGGCGCTCGTCCTTCGACCAGCCGCGCAGGCTCGCCCAGATCGTAGGGAGCACGCCGGAGAGGCCCGCGATACCGCCCAGCACGCCGCCGGCCAGTCCGATAACGCCGTCAAGGGCGCGGCTCTCCCGCGCGACCACCCGCAAGCGCCCGAGCAGCATTACGCTGCAATAGACGATCAGCAGCACGCCGAGCCCGAGCTTGATTGTCGAGACGGGCAGGCGCGGCAGCAGCCACGTCCCGACCGGCACGCCGAGACAACCGCCGATCACGAAGGGCGCGAGCCGCCGCCAGTCGAGCGCGTGCCAGATGCCCGGCAATGCCTGTACCTGCGCCACGACCGAGCACGCAGCGACCAGCGGCCCGGCGACCACGGCCGGCACGGCATGCAGCCAGAACACCAGCGCCGTCAGGCCCGTGCCGAAGCCGGTCAGACCATTGACGAATGCACCAGCGAAGGCGCCGAGCAGCAGCAGTGCCGTCTCGAGCGGCATCGAAGGTCCTTGCTGGCTGGGTGCAACATCGGCTCAGATCAGGGACGCCGACGACGGCTTCTCCGCTCGGCGTGCATGCGCGTAGCAGGAAACCCGGAGGCTCGCATCCATGATCGCCGCCATCAGTCTCATGCGTCGCCGACCGGACATCTCGCTCGCCGAGTTCCGGCGCCATTGGCTGCACCCGCACGGCACCATGACCGCCGAGTTGCCGGGAACACGCCACTACGTGCAGCACCATCCCATCGACGCGCCGGGCACCAACGCTTACGCCCGCGAGCTTGCCATCGACGGCATGCCTGAACTCTGGTTCGACGACTACGAGGGGCGCCGCATCGCCTACACCTCGCCGCGCATCGCGGAGTGCAACGTCGACTCCGAAAACTTCGTCGGCCAAGTGAAGCGGCTGGTCACGACGCCCGACGTGGTCCGCACCGCGCCCGCTGGCGAGGGGGCGGCAACCGTCCTCCTTCTCGCGACGGGGGAGCCGGACACTGGATGGCGCGACCGTATCGGCACCTGCGTCCTGTCGCTCGCTGGCGTCACGGGATACGTCCGCCACACGCTGCTCGAGCAGGCCGCCGCACCGAACAGCCGCATTCCGGAGCTGGTCTTGCCGATCGCGGGGATCGCCGAAGTCACGTTCTCCAGTGAAGCAACCTTGCTCGCCGCAGCCGACGCGCTGGTTGGCGGCGGCAAGGCGGAGGCCCGGACCGCGATCTATCGCGTCGAGGATCATCGCCTTGTGTAACGGGCCCCGTTCGTGCTCGCATGTGCCGAGCAAATGACGATGGGGGAACATCCATGAACGTGCTCTGGGTCTTCGCGCATCCCGAGCCGCGGTCGCTCAACGGATCACTTCGAGACTTCGGTGTGGCCCGGCTGGAGGCGGCAGGGCACGAGGTGCGTCAGTCCGATCTCTATGCCATGCGCTGGAAGGCGGTGGCGGATGGTGACGACTTCTCGGACCACGTCGAGGGCGAACGTCTGGTCTACGCGACGGCGTCGTTCAAGGGCTTCACATCTGGCACGCAGACACCGGATATCTCGGCCGAGCAGGACAAGCTGAAGTGGGCCGATGCCGTCATCATCCAGTTCCCGCTCTGGTGGTTCTCGGTGCCGGCGATCCTCAAAGGCTGGTTCGATCGCGTGCTCGCGGCCGGCTGGGCCTATCGCGTTCCCGATCCCACGAAAGCGGGCCGGACGCTGCGCTACGGCGACGGCAGTCTCAAAGGCAAGCGCGGGTTGCTCATCACCTCGGTCGGCGGGAGCGCGACGTCGTTGGGTCCACGAGGGGCGGGCGGCGACATTCACGACCATCTCTTTCCGGTGAACTACGGTGTCCTGTGGTTCACGGGGGTCGCGCCGTTGCCGGCCCATGTGATCTACAACGCCAATCGGGTCAGCCCCGAAGGCTACCGGGAGATGGAGCAGGGCCTTGCCCTCAGACTCGATCGCCTCTTCACCGACGCGCCGATCCCTTACCGCACCCAGAACGGCGGCGACTACGACGACGACCTTGCCCTCAAACCCGGCCTCGAAGGCGACAGCCGAGGCTTCGCCATGCGGCTGAGACCGGAGACGTGAGAATGTTCTTATTGTGTTCTTGACGAGAGCTGGGAATTACGTATTTCACAAACCCATGCGGCCGTGCTAGTTTAGCTAGGCTCAGGCGTCCAAAGCCTGATCAGACTGTCCCGGCCGGGATCACTGGTTCACTTCTCGCCCTTCTTCGGCTTTTCAACAGGCGCCGTTGCGACCTTGCGAACGGCACGCCGGAAGGCGTCTTCGTCTTCTGAAGCGCCATGCTCCTTGGCTGCATCCAAAAACTTCTGACGTTGAGTTTTGCTTTCGGGGGCTTTGTTTGACGTCATAGATGTCCAACGTTGTGTGTATTGTATGTAGCGTCTATCTCGACAAGCGATTCGTTGTGTGTTGTCAAGGAAAATTTAAATACCTTTTTCCGGTTTGTTCTCGTTGCGCGCTAATGTTGTGCGCTTGCCTTGTGTGTTTTTGCCTGCTATGTGGTCTCAACATGGAGGCGGACATGCAGATCGACATCGGTGACCTCATTTCGGAAAGCATGAGTGGCATCCGTGATGCCCTTCGCGAAGCGTATGAGCGCGGCTATCGCGACGGCGGCGCGGCAATGAGGGATAATATTCTTCGCGCAGCCGGTGCGCCAGAGCCCATCAAAGATTACGGCCGAGATGTGCCAAAGGCTCTCCCCAGCGAAGCTGACGGGAAGCGGCGCGCACCACGCGGCATTCTTCAGGAAACTGTAATTTCTGTCCTCGCCATGAAATCGGACGGCGTCCCACTCCGCGACATTGAGGACGCTGTGCTTAGCATAGCGCCGACAGTAGCGCGACGTTCGGTTTACGGGGAGCTTCGACGCAAACGCGGCGAACTCTACGAACTGCGAGGGGACAAATGGTATCTTCTGCGCGCGCCAAAATTCGCAGCGCAAGAAGAAGCGGCGGGCCTAGCCAGCAAGGACGACCCGCCGCTCATCAGCTCAAACCAAGGAGGCCAGAATGGAACCGCCTTAGCGTAGTCTAATCATCTACCCGAACTCGACTGGCGATCGCGGTCGAGTTCGGCATCTTGCCCCTGTACCGAAACGGTATACGGCGCTGGTTTGGAGCCAGTTGTCCCCGTCGAGCTTTGGACGGCGAAGAACGGGGTGGGGGTTCGAGTCCCCCCAGGGGCACGACACTAATACAATCTGTTGATTCTATTGTCAAATGCAAGTTTTTCAATGATATCAAGCGAGCAAGAATTTACTCACTGGTTTTTCACACCAATGCGGTGAGCCGTAGGTTGTTTGTAGGTGAGCCGCTTTCCCTTGGCACCTGCCGTAGCCTTGCGAGCGCGCTCCTTGTCCTCGACTCCGACAGCCGAGCGGTTGCTGTACCTAAAGTCGAACTCAGCAAGATAGCGGTGCAGGTGCTTCTCCTTGCAGTGCTGGTAGGTGCCGCGCATCCCGCGTTTAAACACTGAGAAGTAGCCCTCGACCGTGTTCGTCGTGATGACCGGCTTGCCTTCCTCGTGACGCACGTACTCGTCTTTGGAATGGTCCACGCGGTCGTGGCTGGCGAAATCGGCGAGGCGGTCGCGATAAAGCTGCGCCTTGTCGGTCATCATGGCCGTCTCTTTGGCCACGTTCTTTTCGACGATCGGGATGACTTGGCCAACCGTGCTGCCAGATACGTGATAGCTGCGGACGCCGCCGCCACGCTGCACAAGGGACAGCACGACATTCTTGTGTGCCGAGTTGGTGATCCCCATGCCCTTGAACGGACCACGACCTTTCGGGTGCGTGTCGGCGCGGCCATAGATCGTCTCGTCAACCTCGACAACCTCGCCCTCGCCGCCCATTGGCGGTTCAAGGTCGCCCGTGCGCATAGCCTCGCGGATACGGTGGCTCATGAACCAAGCCGTATTGTACTGGACCTCCAATGTGCGGTGGAGCTGGTGACTGCTGATGCCCTTCTTGGATGAGGCCAGCAGGTGGATCGCCTGAAACCACTTGTGCAGCGGGGCGTGGCTGTCCTCAAACACGGTGCCGACGCGCACCGTGAACTGCTTCTTGCAGTGGCCGCACTTCTTCAAGCCATGTCGAATAACGCCTTCGGGATGCTTTCCGCTCGGCTTCGAGCGGACGCCCTTGAGGACGTAGATGCGATCCATGCAGCCGCACTTGGGGCACACCGGTCCATCCGGCCAGAGGATGCGCTCTAGCTCGGCGAAGGCGGCTTCCTCGTCATGAAAATGTTTGGCGTTCAGGATCGACATATCGGCACCACAGTTTTGCGTGTAATGCCAATATGGTTAGGTCGTCTAGGTTTGTCAACTACGTAATTCTCCGAGAGCTATGGTTGCTGCAACTTTCTCCGTGTTCGGCGTAGAGGAGGCTGCAGATGACTGAGCAACCGCTGGTCTGGGATCTGGTCGAGTGGCGACAGGGTGATGGCCGCTATCGGTTCGAGGTGGCGCGGGGTGGGCTTCACGCGACTTTGACGGCGCCGGGCGGGCGCAGTCTGACGCTCCCGGTCGTCGCGTGGGACGGTTTGATGGATGCGCTGGTCGCCGCGCGGAAGACCAAGACCCGCAGCGATCGCAACCTGCCGTCCAGGGCGGGCGCGCGCTGGGCGCGGACGGAGACGGATGAGTTCGTGGCCGCCTTCCGATCGGGCGCCTCCCTGGCCCGGCTTGCCGTTACTCACAATCGCACGTCCGCGGCCATCGAAGCCAAGCTCGCGGAGCTCGGGTTGTGGGATCGGCTGACCCAGTCACCGGCGGGGGCGCGAGTGCATGCCGCGGCCGCCCCGTCCCGTGACGAGGTGCCCTTTCCCGACCGGATTCCGGACTCGGCCTTGGCGCGCGCCGTGCCCGCTAGCGGTCCGAGGCTCGTCCGCAGCGATGATGGTGGCGAACTCAGCCAATCTCGCCGCTGAGGAAGGCTGCCAACCGCGTGTTGGCCAGCTCCGGAACCTCGAAATGGACGAAGTGCCCGGCATCGTGCGCCTTCTCGAGTGTGTGACGCTCGAAGTAGTCGCCGAGCTTGTCCGTGAACTCGAAGCGGAGCACCGGATCGTGAGCACCCCACAACAGATAGGTCGGGGCCTTGATCTTCGGGATGTCGAGGGCGCCGTCCTGCATCATACGGCGCCGGAAGCGCGACACGCCGACGTACCAGTCGAAGCCGCCTTGGATGTTGTCGTTGGCGAGGAAGTTGTCGACCCACTCCTCGAGGTAGGGCTCGAACGCCTGTTTCTGGTGCGTCCAGTGGGTCAGGAAGTGGCGAAAGTAGATGCGGCAGGCATCGCGCGACGAGCCGACGAGCGCGGCCGCGAAGTCCTTCTGATGGAACTGCTGATACCAGGTCTCGGGAAAAAGTTGCCAGTCGCCCCAGCGTTGGCCGATGCCCGGATAGGCGCAGTTGAAAAAGAACAGGCGCGACACGCGTTCGGGCCAGGCGATCGCGAACTGCCGGGCGACGAACGAGCCGACGTCGTGGCTGACGAGGGAGACCTTTTCGAGCCCCAGGCTATCGGCGAAATCGCGCAAATCCTTTGCGAGAAGCTGCGGCGGCGTGCCGTCTGGCAAGCGGCCACGCTTGGCGACTGTCCCGCCGAAGCCGCGAAAGTCCGGGGCGATGCAATCGAAGCGCTGGGCGAGGGCCGGCAAGGTATGCAGCCACGAGCGTTTCCACTCAGGCCAGCCGTGCAGGAAAATCACCGGCTCGCCTTGCCCGGCGCGGACATAGCTGATGGAGAGTTCGGGTGTTTCGGTTCTCTGTCCGGTCCAATCGATCATGGGCGGCGCGGCTCCGGGTGGCATGAAGAAGGAGGCACGTGATTGTCCACTCGACCCTTCGCGATCACAAACGAAATCAGACCAGCGTCGTCGGCATGAGCATTGCCCGGTGCGTGTCGCCGGCCCGCGTTGCGGTCACCGCTGGGCAGACGGTACGTCCTTGCGGCGGTCGGTACCGTCATCGGGCGCGCCGGTGGAGCCATGTTCCGGCACTAATGTGGGTGCGCAGGCAAGTCCGGTGCCGTTGCATCCTGCTTGTTCGGTTTTGGGCAGGCCCGGCTGCGGAATGTGCGCCCCAATCGGTTAGACCTCCGCCGGCAGTCGCCAGCGACCTCGAGGACGGAAAGTGACGGCGCGGTCGGCTTGGCGGGCACCGCGCGGCGACCTAGGATCGCTCACCTCACACTTAGGATGTTGTGATCATGCGAACGGTTTTCTGGTCAGGACTTTGTCTCGCTGGCGCTCTGATGGTGGCGACGGCGGCTCCTGTCGATGCGGCGGGGCCGCCTGCATTGCCACCTGTCACCGGCGCGATCGAGCCGCGCGCCGAGCCGCTGAAGGGGGAGGACGGGCTCTATCATCAGCCGTGGTTCGTCCAGTCTTTCCTCGAACTAAAGGAGGACCATGCCGAGGCAACGGCCAAAGGACGCCGCTTTGCTGTGATCTTCGAGCAGCGTGGCTGCATCTACTGCACCAAGATGCACACCGAGGTTCTCTCTCAGCGCTACATCAACGACTACGTTCGCGAGAACTTCTCAATCGTACAACTGGATCTGTGGGGATCGCGAGAAGTCACCGACTTCGACGGTACGCGGCTCATCGAGAAGAAGCTCGCCGAGCGCTGGGGCGTGCTCTTCACGCCGACGATCGTCTTCTTCAAGGAAGACGTGTCCGGTCAGGCGGCAAAGTGGGGGCCGTCGCTTGAGGTCGCGCGACTGCCGCTCGGGTTCGGCCCCGCGACGTTCATCGACCTGTTTGCCTGGATACGGGGTAAGGTCTACGAAACCGACCCCAACTTCCAGCGCTTCCACATCGCCCGAATGGGCGAGCGCGACGCCTTTAAGGCGGCTGCCTCGCCACCCAAATCCAAGGCCGACTGACCGGGCTCCCCCAAAAGGAACGACGACCATGCTGAAGAGAAAACTCGGACGGACCGGCCTCGACGTATCACTTCTCACGTTCGGCTGCGGTGCCGTCGGTGGGTTGATGACCAAGGGCGACCCGGCGGACCAGATGCGTGCCGTCGTGCGCGCGCTCGAAATCGGCATCAACTTCTTCGACACCGCGCCGCTGTATGGCAACGGCGCCTCCGAAACCAACGTCGGGCGCATCTTCGCCGAATTGAAGCCCGACGTCGTGCTCGGAACCAAGGTGAACGTCCCGCCCGAGGGTAAGAGCGACATCGCAGCGGCGATCAACGCTTCGATCAACGAAAGCCTGCGTCGTCTGAAACGCGACTCGGTGGATCTCCTGCAGCTCCACAACTCGATCTCGGCCGAAGGCCGGCCACGGGATCTTCATCCCGATGTCGTGCTCGGCGAGGTGGTGCCGGCCTTCGAGAAATTGAAGCGCGCGGGCAAGATCCGATTCGGAGGCATTACCGCTATCGGAGACACTGCTGCTCTCCATCGTGTCGTGGACGCCAAGGCGTTCGACACTGCCCAGATCGTCTACAACTTGCTGAGCCCGAGTGCCGGTCGCGCCATTCCGGCCGGCTATCCGGCGCAGGACTATGGCGAGCTGCTGACCCGCGCGGCCGCCGCGGGCATGGGCACAATCGTGATCCGGGCGTTGGCTGGCGGGGCGCTTTCGGGTGAGGAGGCGCGTCACCCCCTCGGCGTGCAGGAGGTGGCACCGATCGGCTCAGGTAGCGACTACCGCACAGACGTGGTGCGTGCGCGTGCCTTCGATCCTCTCGTCGCGTCGGCCGGGACCGTCGACAAGATCGAGCTGGCCATTCGCTTCGTGGCGAGCCATCGCGCCGTCTCGACGCTGCAGGTCGGCATCGCGACGCCTGCCCAATTCGAGGGTGCCGCTGCGTCCGTCGCAAGAGGCCCACTCACGGAGGAGACGCTCGTGCGGATCGCGGCGCTCCAGGACACGTTCGTCCCCTGACAGGGAGCACGGGGCCTGCGGGAATCGTCTGTGCACGTGATACACTCCGCGGACGGGTCGCGGACAGGGCTTTGCAACCAATCGTCATTGACGATGCGGCGTCTCACCCGGAATTGGGTCGGGAACCGCACAGGCTCCCGTGCGTCTTCTTGGCATGGGACTGGCCCGCTTGGCGGCTGAAGTGCCGCAATATCCGCGGCAACCGGATTCGCCTCATCCGTGACCTGCGACACTTTGTCCATTGCGCTCAATGATATGTGGCTTGAAGCGCAACGTGCGTTTACCAATTATAAGCGCGATGGTTTATCTATCGGATATTTAATGTAAAATTGGATCGTTGGGTCTGGGAACGTTAACCGAGCTGCTTCAGAGCGAATTAATCGCATCGAGGTAGTGTGGCTCCAGGTCAGAGAGAGTGTACCGAGTATCATGACCGATCAACAGTTCAGATCGCGCGCACGCTACGTGATTGGCCCCGATGGCAGTCCCTTGACTGTCGCGGACCTTCCCCCACGGGACACGAAGCGATGGGTTATCAGGCGTAAAGCCGAGGTCGTCGCCGCCGTTCGCGGGGGCCTCCTAAGCCTCGAGGAGGCGTGTGAGCGTTACAAGCTCACCGTGGACGAGTTCTTGTCCTGGCAGCGCTCAATCGACAAGCATGGCCTTGCGGGCCTTCGCGCGACGCGCATTCAGGATTACCGGAGCTGAGTTGGCGCCGGCCGCTCGTGGCTGCGCCACCGGGTTTCCGGTTGGCCCGCGTCTGCGATTGCGTTGGCACATCGCCCAGCGGTCCGGCCGTCCGTGAATCAACCGTCGCCGTATGGCGTGTGACCCGTCTGTGACGGCTGCCTCACCCGTCGTTCATTTCGACAGGTCTGTGCAACCTGGGTCCACAGTGGGTCGGGAACGCGACTGTCATGCGCGACGTGTCGAAGGGCGGGGCGGATGAGGGCGAAGTGCCCGTCAATCCCTACAGCCTGATCGAGACGGTTAATGGCTCGGGGGCGGCCGCACAGTCCAGTTGGCTGATCTTCATCGGCGTCGTCAGTTATCTGCTCGTGGCTGTAGCCGGTGTGAGCCATCGCGATCTTCTGGTCGCGGGGGATATCACCTTGCCGATTCTGCAGGTCGGCATCGACCTCACCCGTTTTTTCCTGATCGCACCATTCGTTCTCGTCGCGCTGCATGCCGTGTTCATCGTGCAACTTGCGACGCTGGCGCGAAAAGCGTTCGCGCTCGACGAAGCGATCCGCATGCTCGAGGCGACGGACAGGCGAACCCATCCGCTTCGGCTAGAGTTGGGCAGCTTCTTTCTCTTGCAGGCCATCGCAGGGCCTGAGCGCAGCCGGCTCGTGAGCGTCCTGGTGCACGGCCTTGCGTGGTTTGCCGTGGCCGCGATGCCGGTCCTTGCGCTGCTGTTCATCCAGATCGCATTCCTGCCCTACCACGATGAAGCGATCAGCTGGGCGCACCGCGCGGCCTTTTCGGCCGACTTGGCCCTCCTGGCGCTGAGCGGGTTATTTCTGGCCCGCCCAGAGCCTACGTTCGGCGCAGCGCTCTCGGCGGTGGTTCGCAGGCATCCGGTCGTGCTGATCCTTGCGTTGCTGCTGGCGGGCGGTGCCGGCAGCGTGTCGTATCTGGTCGTCACCATTCCCGGCGAGCATCTGGATCGGATCTCCCGTGGTGAGCTGAAATTGGATGCGGCCGAAGGTCGGGCCGGCGCCGGGGACAAGCTGTTCGGGGTGTTCGAGCGCAACCTCCTCGTCACTGATCAGGACCTGATCTTCGACACACCTCGAGTGCCTGGGGTAGCCACGCTCAAGCTGCGCCATCGCGATTTGCGGTTCGCCCGCTTCGACCGATCGAATTTGCACCAAGCGGATCTGACGGGCGCCAACCTCGACGGGGCGAGCCTCGCCGGGGCCGATCTTCGTGGCGCGAGGCTCGGTTGTGCCGACAGTTCCGCTCTGATCCTCAACGGCGAGCGGCACGCGGCAGCCTGCGCCAGCGCGCGCGGGGCGAACCTGTCCAAAGCGCGCCTGGCGGGTGCTGACCTGACGGGGATCGACCTCGCCGGTGCGCTGCTCCGAGAGTCTGATCTCGGCGGGGCTACCGTTTCGCACGTGGATCTTTCCGGTGCCGACCTTTCCGGCGCCAACCTGGAGAAGGCCGATCTGACCGGTGGCACCTCTGTCCAGGCGGCCGATCTATCGGGGGCCAGATTGCGCGGTGCCGACCTCACGGGTGCCCGGATGCAGGGTGCGGACCTTACGAACGCGGTCGTCCAGGCCGTTGTGCTGGATTTCGCGAGCCTCGATGGCGCCGCTCTAAGGGGGGTCGATCTCGAAGCCGCGAGCCTCTACCGGACACGCATGCTGGGTGCCGACCTGTCAGGAGCCCGCATTCGGGCGGCGAGCCTCCGAGAGGCCTGGATCTGGGGTGCCCGCGTTCCGGATCAGCGAGGCAGCGATCTCGCCGATCTGGCGGGGTTGCGCACCGATCCGCCGACGCCGACCGAGATGGCAGAATTGGCGCGCGAGCTTGATCGCCTGACCGATCGCGCGCTGTCGGCACGCCTACGCACCACGTTGGCTGAGTTGCTCGCGGAAAAGAGTGACGGAGTGGTTGGAGCTTCAAGACCGGTCAAAGCAGCCTGGGCCGAACTGACGAGTGCCAGCGAGCGCGCGACGTCGGACACGGCCACCGTGATCGGCTCTCTTGTGCCTACGGGCGGCGTGGTTTTTGTCGAGCCGTCACAGGTTGCGCAGTCGACAATCAATGGCTCGCTCGCCGCCCAATTGCGTCTGAGCGACCGACGCGTCCGACTGAGTCGCCACCTCGCCGCGGTCGCCTGCAAAGCGCGCTTCGCCAATGGTGCCGTCGCAACCGGCATCGTGCGGCGCGCTCTCGGCCCAACATTCAACGGTGACCCAGGACTTCTGCTCGACGCCCTGCGACACGCGGACTGCGCGGCTGGTGGATCCATTGACCTCGGCCTGCTCGGGCGCCTTGCCGACAAGGTCGAAGATGTGCGCAGCCGTTGAGGGCCCTGTGCCGCGGAAGCAGGTGCCCCGTGTCGTGGAGAGGGGGCTCCCAGCGAGGCCGCCGCTTCGGGTGCGGTCACGCGTTGCCGCGGCGAGAGCGTCCGGCGAACCGCACGGCTTCCTCGGCCGCTCGGAACAGGGCGCGAGCCTTGATCACGCATTCCTGCTGCTCGTCGGCCGGCACGCTGTCGGCCACGATGCCGGCGCCGGCCTGGACGTACATCCGACCGTCCTTGACCAGGGCGGTGCGCAATACGATGCAGGTGTCCATGTTGCCGTCGGCTGAGAAATAGCCCACGCAACCGGCATAGGGACCGCGCTTCTCCTTCTCGAGCTCGTCGATGATCTCCATCGCGCGCACTTTCGGCGCCCCCGAGAGCGTACCGGCCGGGAAGCCCGCGAGCAGTGCGTCGATGGCATCGTGGCGGGGGTCCAGCTCACCATTGACCGTCGAGGACAGGTGCATGACCTGGCTATAGCGCTCGACGTCGAAGCTGGAGGCGACCTCCACGGTGCCGATCTTGGCAACGCGGCCCACGTCGTTGCGCCCGAGATCGAGCAGCATGAGATGCTCGGCGCGCTCTTTCGGATCGGCCACCAGTTCGGCCTCGAGCTGTCGGTCTTCCTCGGGTGTCGCACCCCGTCGGCGCGTGCCTGCCAGCGGTCGAATCGTAACGCGTCCGTCCCGGGCGCGAACGAGGATCTCGGGGCTCGACCCGACGAGTGCGAAGTCGCCGAAATCGAGATGGAACAAGAACGGCGACGGGTTCGTGCGCCGGAGCGCCCGGTAGAGCGAGAACGACGGCAGCGTGAAAGGGGCTGAGAATCGCTGCGAGATGACGATCTGAAACGCGTCGCCTGCCGCGATGTAGTCCTTGCAGCGCGCGACCATGGCCAGATAGTCGGCCGCGGGCGTATTCGACACCGGCGCCGGCGGCTCGAGTGCCCCCGCGGGGACGGCCGTGTGCGGAAGCGGCTCGTCCAGGCTTCGCACGATCCGCTCCAGACGGGCGACCGCTGCGACGTGAGCGGCAGTCGCCGTGACGCCCGCTCGTGGAAACACCGGTGTCGCCACCGTCATCTCATCCTTCACGGCATCGAAGATCACCATCACAGTGGGCCGAACCAGGATCGCATCCGGCACGCCGAGAACGTCGGGCGGCACGTCCGGCAGATCCTCGACGAGGCGGACGGTATCGTAGCCCATGTAGCCGAAAACACCGGCAGCCATAGGTGGCAGTTCCGGCGGCAGTGCGATGCGGGACCTGGCGAGCAGCCCGCGCAACGAGGCGAGCGCCGGCTCGGTTTCACCGACGAAGGCGTCCGGCGATTGCGCCGGCTGTGTGTTGATCTCGGCCCGGTTGCCGAAAGCACGCCAGACGATGTCGGGTTCGAGGCCGATGATGGAGTAGCGGCCACGCACTGCGCCGCCTTCGACAGATTCGAGGAGAAAACTCATCGGCCGACCGCGGCAGAGTTTCAGCATGGCCGAGACGGGCGTCTCGAGGTCGGCGACGAGCCGGGCCCAAACGACGCCTGCCTCGCCTGCCGCGTAGCGACGAACGAATTCATCGAGCGGTGGCTCGACGTCGAAGGCCTCGTCCGTGGACGGCGAGGGAATGTGGGCTTCCGTCGTCACCGCACGTCCTCTTTGGCTGGCGAGGCGTTCGCCTCAGTTCGCGCTGCGGCGTCGATCATGGTGTCTGGTCGAGGCCCACAGCCCGTTTGTAGACATTCTCGTGGATTTTCACGCCCTGCCGATCGCGGAGCGCGGCAACGTACGTCTGCAGGGAGTCGCGTTGCAATTCCTGGCCGATCTCGTTGCGCAGCGCATCGGCTTGCTCCTTCGTCGGGGCATCGGCCGCCTTGATCTCACTCACCACGAATACCACGCGCGTGGTGTCGTCGGTGCTGGCCGCGGTCCCGGCGCCACCGAGTGGGAGAGTGAACGCGGCGCGGGCCGCCGTCGGCGAGAGCTCTTCTGGAGGTTTCGAACGCTTAAATGGCGCCGACGTCTTGATCTCGAGCCCGAGCTCCTGCGCGATCTTCTCAACGGTCTCGCCGGCTTTTATCCGGTCGGCGAGTGCCTGTGCCGACTTCGTCAGGTCGGCGCGCTTCTCACGCTCCCGCCACATCGCCTCGACCTCGGACTTCACCTCATCGAACGGCCGGGTCGCCGCAGGCTTGACCTCCAGCACCTCGACCCACGCTTCGCCGCCCTCCGCAAGTGTGATGACTTCGCGGGGTGTCGTCGCATCGCCCTCGAACGCGGAGGCCAGGAAGCGCTCGGCGTCGGGATGCGACAGCGCCGGCTTGCCGTCCGGACCGAGGCCCCTGGCATCGACGCTCGGCGCCTCGATGAGTGTCAGCTTCAACTCGGTCGCGATGGCTTTCAGCTTCTCCGGCGCATCGGTTGCGCCGCGCTTGTCCTCTATCTCATCGTGAAGCTTGGTGACGATCTCGCGCAACCGTGTTTCCTCGAGGTTGCGGCGAACCTCATCCTTCACCTCTTCGAACGTTCGGCTCCGGGCCGGCTCGATCTCGGTAACGCGCAGGAGCAGCCATCCTCCGCGTACCTGGACGGGATCTGAGAGCTTGTCGACCGGCAACTCGAAAGCCGCTTTCGCGAAGTTGGCATCCGCGATCTCGCGCCGCGCGATCAGGCCTTGGTCGAGGCGGCCTTGCGCGCCGTTCGCCTCGAGTGCTGCAAGAAGGAAGCCCTTGCCGCCTTCGATGGCTTTCTTCTCACCTTCGGCCTCGGTTTTGGTCTTGTAGAGGATCTGCTGGATGCGACGCCGCTCGGGAATGTCCCAGGCCGCCTGCGATTGTTCCCACGTGCTGCGCACATCGGCGTCCGTGACCTTGGCCCGCTCCTTCAGCGTGTCAGGACTTACGATCAGCACGGCAATTTTGCGCCGCTCTGGCACGACGAACGATCGCTGCTGGCGCTCGTAGAAGTCTTTCAGTGCCTTCTCGTCCGGCTCGCCCGGCGGCTTGGCCTTGTCCGGATCGAGGCGGACGACTTTGGCGATCCGTGTCTCTTCGCGGAACCGATGCACGATATCGATCAAGGTGTCCGGGGCGGGTGCCCCTCCGGCGATCGCTTCCGTCAACTGCTCCTGCAACTCGTTGTTGCGGCGCTCGGTGAAGTAGCGCTGCTCGGTGAAGCCCGCCTGCCGCATGCGCTCGTCGAACACGGGGCGGCTGAATTTTCCGTCCGGGCCGGCGAACGCGGGATCGTTGCGGATGAGTTCGGCGATGGTCTCGTCCGATAGCCGCAGGCCGAGCGCTTTGGAGTGATTGGTGATCGCGGCGCCGTTCACGAGTTCGCTCAACACGGCGTTGTCGATGCCGAACGCGCGAGACTGCTCCGCCGTGAGCGGCTGGCCGAACTGACGGGTCAGCATCTGTCGACGCTGCTGCAGGGCCGCCGTGAATTCCTGGGCAGAGATGTCGGCGTCGCCGACCTCGGCGATGGGCCCTTGATTGGCCGACCTGATGACGTCGCCGATCCCCCAAACCGCAAAGCTCAGGATGAGGAGGCCAAACAGCCCAAAGACGAGGATCTTCGTGGCGCCACGCCTGAGCTTGTCGAGCATCCCAAAGTCCTATTCTCGTGTTGGCGGCAGAGGCGCGTGCGACACAGGCCGTGCACCGTGATCGTCAGCGCGATGCCTTGAGCAAGCCGTTGCCAGACGTCCCGCCGTCGCTGTCGGAAGCGCCAGCCGCAGCCCCTTTTGCCCGAGCCGGCAGGCCGGGGCATTAGCCAACTCGCGTCGCAAATCGCCGCAGGCCACGCCGAGGCGCGGCCCAAGGTTGAACGGCAGAGCTCTCCATCATAGGAATCCGGTGCGTTCTCTGCAAGGTTATGCGAGTCCGGCAGCGCACGCGCGAGCGTAACGAAGCCTCGCCGAAGTAAAATGTCTCAACGCCGGGAGGCCCCACCATGAGTCGAGCTCGATCCATTCGCCCTCTCGTTGCCGGCAACTGGAAGATGAACGGCGTTGCCGCTTCCCTTGCCGAAGTCGATAAACTGAAGGCCGGGCTCTCCACCCGTGCCGGCAAAGTCGCTACCGACGTTATGCTTTGTCCGCCGGCGACCCTTGTCGCGGCCATGGCCGCCAAGGCTTTGGGATCGGTCGTCGCCGTCGGCGGTCAGGATTGCCATGCAAAGGCGTCCGGCGCCCATACTGGCGATATCGCTGCCGAGATGCTGCGCGATGCGGGTGCGACCGCGGTCATTGTCGGTCATTCTGAGCGTCGCACCGATCATGGCGAGTCCGATGCGATTGTGCGGGCGAAGGCCGAGGCCGCGCATCGGGCGGGATTGCTCGCGATCGTTTGCGTCGGCGAGACGGCCGATCAGCGTAAGGCGGGCCGGACGTTGGACGTCGTGGCGGGGCAACTTCAAGGCTCGCTGCCCGATGCGGCAAGGGCTGCCACGACCGTCGTCGCCTACGAGCCGGTGTGGGCGATCGGTACCGGTTTGACGCCGACAGCCACCGATGTTGCTGAGGTGCATGCCATGATGCGCGCCACACTCGCTGCGCGCTTCGGTGTCGAAGGGGAGGCGATGCGGCTGCTCTACGGCGGCTCGGTCAAGGCCTCGAATGCGGTCGAATTGATGGGCGTCGCGAATGTCGATGGCGCTTTGGTCGGAGGCGCGAGCCTCAAGGCCGACGATTTCCTCGGCATTATCGACGCCTACTGCTGATCTGTCGTTCGGAGCGCGGGCGGCCGGGTCACGTTATGGCTTGACGCCTGCGTCGCGCGTGGGAAAACGCCTCATGATGCAGCCGATTGCGCTTAGGACGGTGTGTCTACTCGTTGTTGCGATGGCACTGCTGCCTGCACGACCGGGTGCGGCCGCCCCGCTGTCGCCCGAGGCGTGCGCTGCGGTCGAGACCGAGCACGCGGCGCTGGCTGCCTCGGGGATTCCGGAAATCGTCAAGAGCGGACCCGCCGGTGGGGGCGATCCGCTCACGTCGGCGAAGGCGAAGGAGGTGGCCCGCTACATCCATTTGCGCGAACAGTTCCTTTTCCGCTGCGGCCACGACAAGAAGCGCCCCACGCCAGCCGCCGTCGAAGGCGAGGGGGCGGATGCTCCCGGGGCAGAGAAGGCCGCATCGACAGCGCCCCCGTCCCCCAAACGCAAGCCTGCGCCCGCCCGTCCCGCCGCTCAGGCCGCCAAGCCCGCTGCAGGCGCCCCGGCGAAGGCGGAGAAGGCAGGCACCCCTCCCGCTCCGGCGAAGCCGGCTCAAAAACCCAAGGCGAAACCCGACGATGCTTTTCGTCCGCCACCCAAAGAACCTCTGAAATCGCCTTGATTGTTTGCCTCGCGAGATTGGCAGCACCCGCTTGCGGAAGGCCGGGCTGGCCAGCAGCCCGCTGCTCGTGTAGAACCCGGCCAAATCACGCGGCACGCCGCACGGTCGCCTCTGCGGCCAGCTTCGGCTCCAGCTCTCCGGATCGCACATGACGACGGTTCTTCTTCTCATCCATCTGCTCATCGCCGTTGGACTCATCGGCGTCGTGTTGCTGCAGCGGTCGGAAGGCGGCGGTCTCGGCATCGGTGGCGGTAGTAGCTCAGGCTTCATGACCGGTCGCGGCACGGCGAACCTGCTGACCCGCGCAACGGCCGGGCTCGCCGCGGCGTTTTTCGTTACCAGCATCGGCCTGACGATTCTGGCCCGTCAGTCCGCGCGACCTGTCTCGCCGCTCGACGCCGCGGGCCAATCGACGCCAGCCAAGGGTGGCGTCCTCGACAGCCTCGATCAGGGCAAGCAGAGGCTGCCGTCCTCGATCCCGAAGTCGGACTAGGCGCGACGGGACGGCGGGCCGCTGCCTCCGCTGACTGTCGATACGCCGCACACGCGGCCGTGGACGACCATGCTTTTGCCTCTTCGAATCAAATAGCTTTGCTGTACTGTTGAGGTCCATGGCGCGGTACATCTTCATTACCGGCGGCGTGGTTTCTTCGCTCGGCAAAGGGCTGGCTTCAGCGGCCCTCGGAGCACTTTTACAAGCCCGCGGCTACACGGTCAGGCTACGTAAGCTCGACCCCTATCTCAACGTGGATCCGGGCACGATGAGCCCGTATCAGCACGGCGAGGTTTTCGTCACCGACGACGGTGCCGAGACCGACCTCGATCTCGGACATTACGAGCGCTTCACGGGCGTTCCGGCCAAGAAATCCGACAACGTCACCACCGGGCGGATCTATCAGGAGATCCTGGCCAAGGAGCGGCGCGGCGATTACCTGGGCGGCACCGTGCAGGTGATCCCGCACGTGACGGACGCCATCAAGGAGTTCGTGCTCTCCGGCAATCCGGACGTGGATTTCGTGCTGGTCGAGATCGGCGGCACGGTCGGCGACATCGAGGGCCTGCCGTTCTTCGAGGCGATTCGCCAGCTCGGCAACGACCTGCCGCGTGGGCACTCGGTCTACATCCATCTGACGCTGCTGCCGTTCATTCCCTCGGCAGGTGAGCTCAAGACCAAGCCGACGCAGCATTCGGTGAAGGAGTTGCGATCGATCGGCATCCAGCCGGACATTCTGTTGTGCCGTTCGGATCGCGAGATCCCGGCCTCGGAGCGCCGGAAGATCGGCCTTTTCTGTAACGTGCGTGAGAGCGCCGTGATCCAGGCGCTCGACGTCGGCTCCATCTACGACGTGCCGCTCGCCTACCATCGCGAGGGCCTCGACCGGGAGGTGCTCGCCGCTTTCGGCATTGAGGGCGCGCCGGCGCCGAAGCTGGACCGCTGGGAGGGCATCTCGCGGGCCGTCGCGACGCCGGAGGGGGTGGTCAACATCGCCATCGTCGGCAAGTACACGGGGCTCAAGGACGCCTACAAGTCGCTGATCGAGGCCCTGGTGCACGGCGGCATCGCCAACCGGGTCAAGGTCAACCTGCAGTGGATCGAGAGCGAGGTCTTCGAGAAGGAGGACCCCGCGCCGCATCTCGAGAACGTGCACGGCATTCTGGTGCCGGGTGGCTTCGGCGAGCGCGGTTCCGAGGGCAAGATCCTCGCGGCCCGGTTCGCCCGCGAACGCAAGGTGCCTTATTTCGGCATCTGCTTCGGCATGCAGATGGCGGTGATCGAGGCCGCGCGCACGCTCGCCGGCATCGAGGAGGCGTCGTCCACCGAGTTCGGCCCATCGACCGAACCCGTCGTGGGCCTGATGACCGAGTGGATGCGCGGCAACGAGCTCGAGAAGCGCAAGTCGGGCGGCGATCTCGGCGGCACCATGCGGCTCGGCGCATTCGAGGCGCAGCTCGAGAAGGGCAGCCGCATCGCCGAGGTCTATGGCGCGACCCGCATCTCCGAGCGCCACCGGCATCGCTACGAGGTCAACGCCCGATACCGCGAGCGGTTGGAGGCGGTCGGTCTCAAGTTCTGCGGCACGTCGCCCGACGGCCTGCTGCCCGAGACGGTCGAGATCCCCGACCACCCTTGGTTCATCGGCGTCCAGTACCATCCCGAACTGAAAAGCCGCCCCTTCGAACCCCATCCCCTGTTCGCCTCCTTCATCGGCGCTGCAGTGGAGCAGAGCAGGCTGGTTTAGGCGGCGTGGCGGCACGACTCGGGAGCACAGGCTCGGCGTTCCGCCTTGGCCGTGCTCCTTTCGCTGACCTGCCCCGACTGTTCCACAGCCTAATTTGCGGTGACAAGCACCGGGATGACACAGAACGAGCTACGGGCGCGACGGGTTGGGGCTGTTTTGTGGAAGGAGCGGACGTTGAACGGCCGAACCTTTCGGGGCTGATGTGAGTGGAAGGCTATGGCGGTGGTGCATACGGGACCGGCCGTCGAAGGGAGTTCGGCTTAGGGCCACAAGCGACCATCAATTGCCGGTGGGAACCGTCAAGTTCTTCGTCCGCTTTCGAGAGTTGAGCGTCGTAGATCAATGCGTTGGTCGCGATCCCGAACATAGCGCTCAGCCGCCTTCGAGCCTGACATTCAGCTGCCCGAAACGGCGCAGTTTAAGGTCGGCCGGATTGACGTAGACGCAGAGGGTTCCCAGGTCGGCCCAGACCCACCCCATGGCTTCATCGGACGCGATCTGGAACAGCAAGTCGCCGTCATCCCGCGACGTGCATCCCTGGATCGGGTCGCAAGGGCCGCCCATGCGATGCGGTACGTTCGACCAGCGCAGCTTCGGCTCCAGCGCGGCGCGTATCTCGGGCGGGATCGAGGCCAGCGAGTCCGCGTTGCGCGCATAGGTATCCAACAGGCCCTCGCGTGGTTCATTGCCGATGTGAGGCTTGCCGTAGTCGAGTAGACACCTCTTAAGCCTCCACATGCCGGATCCATCGCTGTAGCAATTCGACCAGTACTCGGTCTTCTCCGACGTCAACTTGGCCTTGAGCACCTGCCACGCGCCGTCGGGCATCTCGGCATCGATGCGATGCTTCTTGATTTGGGCCTGCATGTCCCTGAGCACGACCCGCATTCTCTCGACCCATTCCGCATGCCGTTTGAAATCCTGCTGGATTTCCTGTGCGAGCGCCGCTTCTCCGGCCTCGCCAGAATACGGGGCCAGTCCCGCGATGACCGCCTCGCCATGCGGGAGCCATCGGCGTGCGCCCTCCAATTCGCTCTTGTAAACCGAGTAGGCTTGCGTCGACGGTTCGGATGCGTGCTCGTTGAGCCAAGCTTCTACCGCATCGGCTCTTGCGACCTCGCGGGCCAGCGAGGCCGCCGCCTGGGCTTTGATCTTTTCCAGCCAGCCGGGTTCCCAGTTCGATGGGATGCCCTTCGGCAGGTCGTTCAACGCCCTGCAAAATGGCTCGGGCTCATACCACCAATCGGAGCCTTTTTCGCTGCGCTTGACGGTCGGGACTTCGCGGACGTCGAACGTGTTGATCAATTCGTCGACCATGGTCAGCGCCGCACGCCAGGTGCGCGGCCGCGGCTCGCCCTGCGCCAGATTGCCGATGGCTTCTTGGTCAACCGGCGCGCCATAGACTTCCTCAAGCGCGATGGGCATCGGAGCCCACCAGTCGTCTTCGGTCTCAGGCGGTGGCGGCGGCGCTGTCTGCTTGATGATATCGAGAGGCCAGCGGCGGTAGGTGGCCGGCGGCTTGTTGGCATCGTGACCGTCGTCGTCCTCGGAGGGTGTCAAACGGTTGAGAATGGACCGGAGAAACGGCGCAGCCGGCGGGTGCCTCTCCGGCCCGAGCCGGTTGATATGCAACACCTGCACGAGGCTCTCGTCTTCTTCGGCATCGTTGAGTTGCCGGTAGTCGGCGAACAGCAGCAGCCAGCCTTCCCGCGGGCCTCGTCCACCCCAGATGTCTTTCGGCAGATCGGCGCAGCAGATTTGGGCGATGAAGTTGAGCGCCGCGCCATTCGTCGCCGCGCGTGGCCATGCGACGGTGTGCGGCATTTGCGGCAGGCCGCCGAACCAGGAGCGGACCGGCTCGTCGAAGCGGATAGGCACCTGGCGGCGCAGAATGACCGACGCCTCTGTTATGATTTTTGCAGCGCGTCTTCCAAATGCAACGATGGTCATTAGCAGCCACACCTGATCAGCAATGAGCCGGTTGAAGCTGTCGCATCGACAGCCGCGATCAAGGGGCATCGTATCTAGGCGTCTCTAAGTCTGGGTTAAGCAGTTGAACACGTTGGTCAGTTGTTTCCGCTTCGTGGCAAAATGCGGACCAAAATGGATCACCTATTGCGACTTTGGTTCCGGGTCAAAGGTTGCTGATTTCGACCTCGTGCGCTCGACAGCAGCACCCCGAGCAACGGGAAGCTAGGCGGCCTTGGTTGCGCGGTCAAACCTGGATCGACCAATGTCGACCGCGCGGAGCTGGGGGGCATCTGCGCGCGGTGAGGCGGAATGTGGCCCGCTCGCGCGCTGAGCGCGCACCAGCGGCGATCACAGCACGAACTCACCACCCCGCACCACCCCGCTCTCCCGTGGATACCTGCCCCCGCGCCGGTTGGCCCGTGGTTGCGCACGTGGTCTTGTCGGAGGCTGGATGATGTTCGATTCGGGGGCCGGTATGCCGCTCGCAGAAATGGGCTTCACGAGGCGGCGCTGGATCGGGCGCGGCGCGGGGCGATCGCTCGCGCTGGCCGTCGTGCTCATGACCAGCGCGGCAACCGCGCAGGCCGCCTCCGATCTCGCCATGCGCGGCTCGGCGATTGCGGCGGAGAAGTGCGGCAAGTGCCATGCCGTGGGTGTGGCCGACGACAGTCCGCACAAGATCACGCCGCCGCTGCGCGATCTGAAGGCCGACTATCCCATTCCCATGCTGGTCGACGCCCTGAAGACCGGCGTGGTCGGCGGTCACGACGAGATGCCTCAGTTCGATCTCGGCGTGGACGAGGCGAAGGCGCTCGTCGCCTACATCGACAGCCTCGACCCCAAAGGGCCCCAGTACCTGGGGAAAGCGCCATGACGGAGCGGCGCGCTTCGATGATCGGGGTGATCGTGGTGATGGGGCTGCTGGCCACGTCGGGCCAGCCAGCCCAGTCGCGCTACACGCCCGCCGTCTCGTGCGAGGTCGCGGATTTCTCGATGACGCTGCGTCTCTACATGCCGCTCAGCCGTGACCGTACCGGCTCGCCGGGCGAGGAGGGCATGAAGGGCTCACTCGAGATCCACCATCAGAAGGTGCCGAAGGAGCGCCGCGTCTGGTCGCTCGACGGCAAGCGCCCGGCGCAGTTCTGGAACCGGGATCGCGAGCTGAAACTGATGCTGCTGCTCGGCAGCCGCGAGGAGCTGATCACGCTGATCATCGAGACCAAAGCGCGCCCGGGCGAGGGCGAGCAGGCCGGCGAGTTTCGCCTCCTGACCTCCGAGGTCAACCTGAGCGGCAGGCTTGCGTGCCGCGCCGGATAAGCGCCAGAGTGTGCCTTCCGAGTATTCGACGAGAAGTGTAGCACGCCCGGCAAGCGACGGGCCGGCAGGGAGAGCACGTCCATGGATCTCAAAGGCGCGGTCGCGGTCGTCACGGGCGGCAACGGTGGTTTGGGCCAACGCATCTGTCATGCGCTCGCGAAGGAGGGCGTGCATCTGGCGGTGATGTACGCGCAGAGCCGCGAGCAGGCCGAGGGCGTCGCCCGTGAGATGGCCTCGTCCTACCAGATCAATGCCGCCGCCTTTCAGTGCGACATCACCGATCAGGCCCAGGTCGAGAAGCTGGTCGCCGACGTCGAGAAGCGCTTCGGGCGGATCGACATCCTGGTCAACGACGCCGCTTTCAACAAGTCGATCCCCTTTACCGACATCGACAGCCTGACGATCGAGGTCTGGGAAAAGATCATGGCGGTGAACCTCACCGGTCCGCTGCGCTTGATCAAGGCCGTGGCGCCCGTGATGAAACGGCAGGGACGGGGCCGCATCGTCAATATCTCGTCCGTGGCGGGGCTCGGCCCGACCGGATCGTCGATCGCCTATGCGTGCTCGAAGGCGGGCCTCAACCATCTGACCAAGTGCATGGCGGTGGCGCTGGCGCCCGAGGTGCTTGTCAACTGCGTGGCCCCCGGATTGCTGGAAGGCACCCGCGCGACGTCCAATCTGCGCTCGGAGCAGATCGAGAAGGCGTCGTCCTCCTCGTTGCTGAAGAAGGCGGCCGACAAGGACGATTGCGCCGACATGACGGTTACCATGTGCCGCACCGAGACCATGACCGGGCAGACCGTTGTGATCGACTCGGGCCGGCTGTTTCACTGAGTTGGCGACGGTGGCGCTGCATTGTGCGCCACCGCTTTGTCTTGCGTGGTCAGTCGGTCGCGCGCGCCGCTTGCCCGCGCTTCTGCCGCCGCGCGTCGCCGATCCGGAGCAACCGCTCGCGCTCGGCCGGATCGTCACTGACGCGATTGTAGCGCTCCCGCCAGACCGGATCGCCGTTCCACTCGAACGGTGACCGAACGGTGGTGCGCGGTGCCTTCGCGCTCTCGAGCAGCCCCAGGCCCAGCGCCAGCGTCTCGCGCTGCATGTCCGTGTTCCACGGATGGCCCATCGGATTTCCGAGCGGGAAATCCTGAAACAGGAAGCGCGGCACGCCGCAGTGCTCGACGATATCGCGGGCCGAACCGATCACGATGGTGGGGAGGCCGTGGGCCTCGAGATACCGGGCAACCAGACTCACGGTCTGGTGACACACCGGTCAAAGGGCGGTCAGCACCGCAGCGTCGGCCCGATCCTCGCGCAGGCCTGCGAGGATCTGCGGCGCGTCGTGCTCGAGCGTCTTCGAATGGCTGTAGTCGGTGGGTGCTCCGTGAAACCGGGCGGCGAGGCCGCCGATCCGCCCCTCGGCGACGAGCGTGCGCGCTGCATCGATCGGCAGGAAGGTTTCGCGGTCGTCGGTGTGCGTCGCCTCCTTGTCCCAGGCGAGATCGGTATCGAAGGCGGCGGGTGGAGAGGCGACGGCGCCGGACCACACCTGCTTGCGTCTCTTCGCGTCCCGGTTCGAGAGATCCGGCGGGCCGGCCGTCGTGACGAGGCCGATCTGCGTCTCGGAGAGCGGCTTGGCGAGGCGCGCAAACGGCACCTTGTCGAAATGCGCCCAGACGTAGTCGTTGTCGTAGCCGAGGGCCCGATAGAAGCGGCGCGTGCGCTCCATGTAGGGGACGGGCTCTCCCGTCCGTGTCGTCGTCATGGCAGACTCCGTGAGATGCGACTCGGCGGCAGGAGGGCTATCGCCCGTCAAAAAGAGGGTAGCTCGCGCCGGGACCGTCGTGTCAACTGACGATCCAGAGACGCGGCGACGTGGCGCGAGTGCCGCAAAGCCTTGCACAGGCTCGGGTGATCGGCTGGAATGGCCGCGAAGGGCGTGGGGCTCGAAAGCCCGTCGCCCGCTCGAGGGAGAGCCGCAATGCCGAAGGGCCTGCTGATTGCCGCGTTCGATTTCTCGACCGCGCGCGCTGACGAGTTCCACGACTGGTACGACACCGAGCACGTTCCCGAGCGGCAGCGCGTCCCGGGTTTCGGCGCCTGCGAGCGCTGGATCGGGGCCGACAATCCGACGTTCTCTGTCGCGACCTACGATCTGGACACGGTCGAGGTGCTGAAGAGCGCGCCCTACAAGGCGATCGCCTACGAGAACCTGTCGCCCTGGTCGAAGCGGGTCACCGCGACGTGCAAGCGGCTCTTGCGTTTCGAGGGTACGCAGACGCTGCCGGGTCCTGCGGTGGCACCGGCGTCGGGGGCGGGCGGGTTCCTGCTCAACGCGATGAACTGCGCACCAGAAGGAGAGGCCGACTTCAACAGGTGGTACGACGAGGAGCACATCCCCGCGCTAGCGGCCGTCCCCGGTACGCTCCTGGCGCGCCGCTACAAGGCGACCGACAACGGTAGCCACAAGTACGTGGCGGTCTACCATCTCGTGTCGCCGGATGTGACGAAGACCGCCGCTTGGGCCAAGGCCGTCGATACACCGTGGACGCTGCGCGTGCGCCCACACATGCGCGAGCGCGTGCGCGTCCTGTGCCGCCGCTACGACCGGGCCAAGGATCGCGGCGCGTAACACGCGACTCTGGCCCCCGGAAAGCCGAACGTCTGCCACGAACCCGGGCTATGATAACTGGATGCTGCGCACAGCCCTGACAGTCATCCTGCTCGTGTTCCTGGCGCCCGTGGCCACCCATGGCCTGTGGTGGCAACTGCAGCCGCACGCGATCTCATGGGCTCATGCCGATTGGTCTTCAGCGGGCATTCTGCGACCGGCGCGCTCCGTGCCCGAAGCGGTCGTACATGTCATGGCCGGTCGCACCGGGCGCTGGAAAGGCATCCTCGCGCACCACACCTGGATCGTGGTGAAGGAGAAGGGAGCGCCGGCCTACCAGCGCTACGAGGTCGTCGGCTGGGGACGCGCGTTACGCATAGACAGCTACGCACCCGACGGTCGCTGGTATGGCAACACACCCGAGATCCTGCTGACGCTGAAGGGCGCCGCCGCTGATCGCGCCATCCCCGCGATTCGGAGTGCGGTGGCCGCTTATCCGCACGCGGGGCGCGGTACTTACGTCGTATGGCCGGGCCCGAACTCGAACACCTTCGTTGCGACGATCGCGCGGCAAGTCCCCGAGCTTGCGCCAGCGCTGCTACCGACCGCGATCGGCAAGGATTTCGTGGCGTGGCCCGTCTACGCTGGCGCGGCGCCGAGCGGGACCGGGCTGCAGGTGTCACTCGGCGGCGTACTCGGGTTGACGATTGGTTGGATCGAGGGCGTCGAGCTCAATTTTCTCGGTCTCGTTGCGGGTCTCGACTGGCGACGGCCCGCCGTCAAACTGCCGGGTTGGGGCCGCATTGGCGTCCCGACAGCGAGCTAAAAGTGAGTGCGACCGGTCAACGCCCCAAACAACTGTGATCGATCGCGCAACGTGGCTTGACCCGGTATGGTGGGCTCGTAGATGCTGCACACCCTGCCTGAATCTCGGGCAGCGTGGCGTGCGATGTCCGCATTGCCCTTGGCTGCGACGTGGTGGGCCGACAGGAGCCGGGATTGGCGGACGGATCACAATTGGCGCAAGCCGCGACGGAGCGGCGTGATATTGACGGCTGGCCGGCGTGGGCCCGTCTGATCGCAGCGCTGTTGATGAGCGCCGTCGGCGGCGTCGGCATGTGGTCCGTGGTGGTCGTGCTTCCTGCCGTCCAGAGCGATTTCAACATCTCGCGGGCGGACGCCTCGCTCGCCTACACGCTAACGTCGCTCGGGTTCGGCTTCGGCGGCATCCTGATGGGCAATCTTGCCGATCGGATGGGAATTTTCCGCCCACTCGTCGGGGCTGGGGTAACGCTCGGGCTCGGTTATATCGCTTCCGCCTACGCTGCAGACATCTGGCAGTTCGCCCTGGTCCAGGGCATCCTGATCGGATTTCTCGGAGCGTCTGTCAGCTTCGGGCCATTGATCGCCGATATTTCGCACTGGTTCGAGAAGCGGCGCGGCATTGCCGTCGCGATCTGCGCCAGCGGCAATTACATCGCCGGAACCATCTGGCCTCCGATCGTGCAATATCTCGTGGCGACGTACGGCTGGCGGCAGACTCAAGTCTGGCTGGGGCTGGCCTGCATCGCGATCATGCTGCCGCTGTCGCTCGCGTTCCGGCGACGGGCGCCGCGCAAGCCGGCGGTTTCGATGCATCCGACGTCGGGACCCGCTGCTGCCGCCGCCGTGCCCATTCCGCCTCCTGTGCCGCCCAATGTCCTGCAGCTCCTGCTGATCGTGGCCGGCGTTTCGTGCTGTGTGGCGATGTCAATGCCGCAAGTACACATCGTCGGCTACTGCAACGACCTCGGTTACGGTCTCGCGCGGGGCGCCGAGATGCTGTCGCTGATGCTCGGTTTCGGCATCATCAGCCGGCTTCTGTCCGGTTTCATCGCCGATAAGATCGGGGGCATGAAGACACTGCTGCTCGGTTCGGTACTCCAGGGCGTCGCGCTGCTCCTCTACGTGCCGTTCGACGGGCTGATGTCGCTCTACATCGTCTCGGCGCTGTTCGGCCTCTTCCAGGGCGGTATCGTGCCGAGCTATGCGCTGATCGTGCGCCAGTATTTCCCTCCGCAGGAAGCTGGAGCGCGCGTCGGCATGGTGCTCACCGCGACCCTCGTCGGCATGGCATTCGGTGGCTGGCTGTCGGGTGTCATCTTCGACCTGACGGGGAGCTACCAGATGGCCTTCCTGAACGGCATCGCATGGAACGCGCTCAACGTCATGATCGTGGTGTTCCTCATGTGGCGGGGCCGCGCTGTACTCCGGCATTGGCATCGGACGATGCCGGCCGCCGCTTGATGTGATCGGCTGGGGCGGCGTAGCATGCTCCGCACAACACACACCCCTGCCGATCGACGGAGAGACTTATGCCGAAAGTGTTGACCGCCGCCGAGGTCGCTGCCTACGACACCAAAGGCTATCATTTCCCGATCGATGTTCTCTCACCGGGCGAGGTCGCTCAATTTCGCAGCGCCCTGGAATCCTACGAGCGTCAGAGCGGAGGGCCGATCAACGGTGCCATGCGCCACCGCAGCCACGTCCTGTTCACGTGGGTCAACGATCTCATTCGCCATCCCAAGATCCTCGATGCGGTCGAAGACGTGCTGGGTCCCAACCTGTTCTGCTGGAACACCAGCTTCTTCGTGAAGGAGGCGCGCGATCCGGGCTTCGTCTCCTGGCACCAGGACGCGACCTACTGGGGCTTGTCGTCACCCGACGTGATGACTGTGTGGGTCGCGATCTCGCCCGCCAACAAAGTGTCGGGTTGCATGAAGTTCATCGGCGGTACGCACAAGACCCAGGTGACGCACGAAGACACGTTCAACAGCGACAACCTGCTGACGCGCGGGCAGGAGATCGCCGTCGAGGTGAACGAGGCCGACGCGGTCTACGCCGAGTTGGCCCCTGGGCAGGCGTCCCTGCATCATGTGCTGCTGTTCCACGGCTCGGCGCCCAACCAGTCCGACGATCGGCGCATCGGGCTCGCGATCCGTTACATTCCCACCCACGTCAAGCAGGCTGTCGGTAGCCGGGACTGGGCAACCCTCGTGCGCGGTGTCGACACGTTCGGCCATTTCGCCCCCGAGCCGCGCCCGTTGCGCGATCTCGACCCCGCAGCCCTCGCCTTCCACAAGGAGGTCAGCGAGGAGCAGGTGCGCGTGCTTTATCGCGGCACCGGCAAGGACGCCTATCGTCCCTGAAGGGGCGCGAGTCCCGCAGGGGGGCTATCAGGTGGACGGCGGCGTCGGCGCCGGCATGGCAAACAGATGGTCCACGGGGCCGTTGCCCTGCCCGACGCCGAGGTGGCGGCCGGCATCGATCGCGTCGTGGACGTAGCGCTTTGCGCGCGCCACGGCCGTCTCCAGGTCATCGCCGATGGCAAGGCGCGCCGCAATCGCCGCTGACAGGGTGCAGCCCGTTCCATGCGTATTGCGCGTTGCGATCCGGCGATCGGAGAGACGGATCACCCGGCCTCCAAGCGCCAGCAGGTCGACGGCCTCGTCGCCGTCGCCGTGTCCGCCTTTCAGCAGGACAGCGCGCGCCCCGAGCGTCGTGAGGCGGGTCAACTGCGCCAGGGCCTCGGCCTCGGTCCGCGCGATCGGTTCACCAAGCAGCTCCGCGGCTTCGGGCAGATTCGGCGTGATCAGCGTGGCGCGCGGAATGAGACGCTTGCGCACGGTCTCGATTGCGTCTCGAGCGAGCAGGACGTCGCCGCTGGTTGCGACCATGACCGGATCGACCACGAGCGGTATTCGGGGCGCGCGTGCAGCGAGCGCGTCGATCACGGCTCCGATGATCGCGGCATCTGCCAGCATGCCCGTCTTGATCGCCTTCACGTCCAGGTCATCGAGGACCGAGACCATCTGCGCGACGACGAAATCAGGCGGCACGGGGTGCACACCTTGTACGCCGCGCGTGTTCTGGGCCGTCAGCGCCGTCAGCACCGAAGCACCATAGACGCCGCATGCCGAGAAGGCCTTCAAGTCGGCCTGGATACCGGCGCCACCCGAACTGTCGGAGCCGGCGATGGTAAGTGCGATCGGGCGGGGCATGGCGTTGCTCTCTGCGCGTTTCTTATTTGGCGCCTTGCTTGAGGATGTCGGTCTGCAACGACTTCGACGTCGCCAGCTCCTCGATCTGTGCCAGGATCGGCACGTTTTCGATCAGCCACTGGCCAAGCACGTTGATCGAGCCGCCGATCAGCATCATTCCAAGCACGATGCCCGCGAGGCCCGCGAGTCGCTGGGTTTGGATCTGCCGCAGCACGAGCCACAATCCCACGGCCACCAACGCCAGGCCGAGCCAGCCGCTGACGGGACCGAGGGCGGGAATGACCTTCAGAAGAGCGTCGCGCACCCAGCCGAGGGCTTCACCGGCAAACAGCAATCCTGTGACCACGAGCACCGCGCCCATCACCTGCTCGACACGCCCCATGTGTCGCCTGAAGCGCTTCATGAAGTTCATGAACGGCCCGATGGCAACGGCCGCGAGAATGAACGGAATCCCCAGGCCGAGCGAGTAGGCGGTGAGCAGCTTGACGCCCGTCGTCAGGCTTGCCTCGTTGGCGGCCACCGTGAGCACCGTCGCCAGGATAGGCCCGACACACGGTGTCCAACCGAAAGCGAATGCGAGGCCGATCAGGTAAGAGCCGAGATAGCTCGCGCCCTGCATGTCGGTGTGATAGCGCGCCTCTTGATAGAGCAGCGGGATGCGCAGGATGCCGAGGAAGTGGAGGCCGAATACGAGGATCAGCAAGCCTGCGACCATCGCCAGCTCGGCCTTGTAAGTCTGGATCAGCTGCCCAAACGCAGAAGCACCGGCGCCTAGCCCCACGAACACCGTCGTGAAGCCGAGCACGAAGCATACCGCCGCCATCACGACCCGTCGCCTGGCCGCCCGGTCGAGACCCTTCTCATCGGTCATCTGCTCGAGCGTCATGCCGCCGAGATAGCCGAGATAGGGCGGCACGAGTGGCAGCACGCACGGCGACAGGAAGCTCACGAGTCCGGCCAGTGCCACGCCGAGATATAGCGAGAGTTCAGGCAGCATCGGACTCCAGCCTGCTGTTCGTGTTGCGATGGCGTCTTGGCACGTCAGCTAGACGTTTTCGAACCTGCCAGCAAATCAAGCCTACGTCACGTTTTTGGGTGCGGAAGCGTGTCGATGGCGTCGGGCAGCTCAGAGAGACGCTGGATGACGCCATCCGCGCCCAGCTCCGAGACCGGAACGCGCGAGTAGCCGTGGCTGATGGCGATCGAGCGGCAGCCCGCCGCGCGCGCCGCTCCGATGTCGGCGGCCGTGTCACCCACCATCAGAACGTCGGTCGGGGCGAAGCGGAGGGGGGCGATGGCGGCCAGCAACGGCGCTGCGTCGGGCTTCTTCGGCAGATCGTCGCGCGCCCCGATCACCGCTTTGAAGTAACGTCGTATCCCGAGTGCCTCGAGCGCGATGTCGGTGATGGGCTGCGCCTTGTTGGTGCACAGCCCCAACGGTACGCCGCGGTCCGTGAGATGCGCGAGCAATGCGGCGGCTCCCGGGTAAAGCCCGCGTCCGGCGGCAGAGGCTTCGGCATAGACCGGATAGAAGCGGGCGAGCGCGGCCTTCTCCTCGTCCGCGGACAACGTGAGCCCCGCCATCGCAGCAGCCCGCGCGACCGCCGCCGGTGCCCCGCCGCCGATGAGGCCCTTGACCCGCTCGAGATCGAACGGCGCGACCCCGAGTGGCGCGAACGCCGCATTGATCGCGAGCTGGATGTCCGGTGCGCTGTCGACCAGCGTGCCGTCGAGATCGAACACGATGGCGCGCGGCCAGCCGGCGCGGGGAGAAGGGGATTTCATCTCAGCTCTTCGCCCTGGCGAGCGCGGCGACTCCGGGCAGCTCGCGGCCCTCGAGCCACTCGAGGAAGGCGCCCCCTGCCGACGACACGTAGGTAAACTGGTCCGTCACGCCGGCCTCGTTCAGCGCTGCTACCGTATCGCCGCCACCCGCCACCGAGACCAGCTTCCCGGCCTTGGTCAACCGCGCGGCTTCCTTGGCGAGCGCGAACGTCCCCTTGCCGAACGGATCGATCTCGAAAGCACCCAGCGGGCCGTTCCAGAGCAGCGTCTTGCAGCTGGCGAGCACCCCGATGAGATGCGCGACCGAGGCCGGGCCTACGTCGAGGATCATCTGATCGGCTGGCACTTTGTCGAGTGCGACGGTGGTAGCCGGTGCACCAGCCTTGAACTCGGGCGAGACGACGGCATCTGTCGGGAGCACGATCTCGCACCCCTTGCCCGCCGCTGCCGCCATGATCTCGCGGGCCTTGTCGGCGAGGTCCGGCTCTGCGAGCGACTTGCCGACGGCGATACCCTTCGCCAGCAGGAACGTGTTGGCCATGCCGCCGCCGATGATCAGCTTGTCGACCTTTGGGAGCAGGTTCATGAGCACGGGGATCTTGGTCGAAACCTTGGCGCCGCCGACCACGGCCGCCGTCGGCCTCTCGGGTTTCTCGAGGGCGGTGCGCAGCGCGTTGACCTCCTCCATCATGAGGGGACCCGCGTAGGCCGGCAGTAGATCGGCGAGGCCGGCTGTCGAGGCGTGGGCGCGGTGGGCTGCCGAGAAGGCATCGTTGACGAAGATGTCGCCGAGCTTGGCGAGCTCTGCCGTGAAGGCGGGATCGTTCTTCTCCTCGCCCTTGTGAAAGCGGGTATTCTCGAGGACGAGGATCCCACCGTCAGCAAGGCTCGCGACGGCTTGAGCCGCTGCCGGCCCTATGCAGTCTGCCGCGAGCGGCACCGACATGCCAAGCAACCGAGACAATTCGGCGGCCACGGGAGCGAGCGAGTTTTCCGTATCAGGCCCGCCCTTCGGCCGGCCGAAGTGCGACAGCACGATCACCTTGGCCTTTCGCGCCATCAGGTCCTTGAGCCCTGGCACGATGCGCTCCAGTCGCGTGGCGTCGGTGACTTTGCCGCCCTTGGCGGGCACATTGAGATCGGCGCGGACGAGTACGCGCTTTCCCGCCACATCGGCAGCCGAGATGGTCCTGATGGCATCGAGAGTCATGGCGTGTTCCCTGGGCCTGTTTGGCGTACTGCCGGCGCCTTGCAATCCGTGCCCGGCGGTATCCCAAGCTCCGAGCCAGGTTGCAAGGGGTTGTGCGGGCAAGGGTGAAGCCAAATTCGGCTCGGCCGTCCCTGATCATGTGGGCCGAGGGGGCGCCGACCGAGCGGGACGGATTCTGCGGGCATGAGGATATGTAGATGTGGATGCAACAATTGATTGACGTCGAGATCCTCTGGAAACGGCCTAGATGGCGATGTTCACCGACTTGGACGGGCAATTCTTGAGCTTCCACGCTCTTGAAGCCCCAGCGCACTTGCAGCGAACGCCGCTGGGCCGTTATGTGAGACCGCCGTTCAGGGCACTAGATGCGGGATCCCATGCTCGAGCTCCTCAGCTTCATCAGCTACCTCATCACGCTGTACACCTACATCGTGATCGCCGGCGTCATCATGAGCTGGCTGATCAGTTTCAACGTGATCAATCTCTACAACCCGGTGGTGCGCACCATCTACGATGCGATCAACGCGGTGACCGAGCCGTTGCTGCGGCCGATCCGGCGTTTCACACAGCGGTTGCTCCCCGACCTCAAGGGCATCGACATCTCGCCCATCTTCCTGCTGCTCGGGTGCATGTTCGTGCAGTCGGTGATCATCCCGAATATTGCCAAGCTGGTTGCATGACGGGAAAGCCGAGGCCGGACGCCGCGGCGATGCCTTGGCGCGTCGCCGCGACCGGCCTCCTCGTCAGAGTGCGATTGACGCCAAAAGCGTCGCGGGATGCCGTTGAAGGCCTGGAGTCGACGGCGGATGGGCCTGCTCTCAAGGCAAGGGTCAGAGCTGTGCCGGAGGATGGTGCCGCGAATGCCGCCGTCGAGAAGTTGATTGCCGCGTGGCTCGGCGTGGCGAAAAGCGCGGTCTCGGTCACGGCCGGGGGAAAGTCGCGCGTGAAGACACTTATCGTTGCCGGTGACGGGGCGGCGCTGGCGGCAGCGGCCGAGTTGCGCCTGATCGAGGCAGGCAAGGAGAAGCGGGATGCCTGAAGCAAAGCTTATCGACGGCAAGGCCATTGCCGAGGCGCTCCGGCGCCAGATCGCAACAGGAGCCGCAGGGTTCGCAGCGAAGACCGGTCGTCCGGCGGGACTGGCGGTGGTGCTCGTCGGTGACGATCCGGCGAGCCAGGTCTACGTCAAGAGCAAGGGGCGCCAGACGATCGAGACCGGTATGCGGTCGATCGAGCACCGATTGCCGGCCGAGACGTCTCAGATAGAACTGATGGGGCTGATCGAACGGCTCAACAAAGACGAGGCGGTCGACGGTATCCTCGTGCAGCTCCCGCTTCCACCGGGCCTCGATTCCGGCGCTGTGATCGAGGCGATCGACCCGGCCAAGGACGTGGACGGGTTCCATCCGGTCAATGCCGGCCGTCTGATGACGGGGGCGCCGTCGCTGGTGCCGTGCACGCCGCTCGGTTGCGTGCTTCTGGCGAAATCGGTCTCGCCGAGCCTCAAGGGTCTGGAGGCCGTCGTCGTCGGCCGGTCGAACATCGTCGGCAAGCCGGTGGCCCAGCTTCTTCTGGCAGAGGACTGCACGGTCACGATCGCGCACTCGCGCACGCGGGATCTGCCGGGCGTCGTGCGCCGTGCCGATCTCGTGGTGGCGGCCGTCGGGCGGCCGGAGATGGTGCGGGGCGACTGGATCAAGCCGGGCGCGATCGTCATCGACGTCGGGATCAATCGGATCGCGAGCGGCGATGGCAAGGGCCTTCTCGTCGGTGACGTGGCCTTCGAGGAGGCGCGCGCGGTGGCTGGAGCGATCACGCCTGTGCCCGGAGGCGTCGGCCCCATGACGATCGCGTGCCTGCTGCGCAACACACTCGATGCGGCGAACCGGCGGGCGGGGCTGGCTTAGTGCGGGCTTATCGGTCGAAGTCGACCGCCGTCGTGTTGGCGCCGCAGACGAGGACCCCGACGCGCTCGCCCGCCGCAGGCTGATAACCGCCGCAGAGAAGCGCGGCGAGGGCCGTGGCGCCACCAGGCTCGGTCACGATCCGCAGCTTATCCCAAAGACAGAGCTGGGCCCTGCGAATGGTGTCATCGGCCACGAGAACCACGCGCTCGACATAGGCTTTGGCTAGCGGGAACATGAGTTGCCCGACCTGGAGCGGGGCGAGCGAGTCAGCGGCAATGCTGCCTTGCGGCGCATCGACCGGTCGGCCGGCTTCGAGCGCCATGGCTAGCGACGGCGCGCCTTGGGGCTCGACTCCGATGATGCGGATGCGGCCGCGATACCAGGCGGCGATTCCACCGATGAGCCCGCCGCCGCCGACCGCGACCAGCAGCGTGTCGAGTCCCGGCGCCTGCTCTTCGAGTTCGAGACCGAGCGTGCCTTGCCCGAGCAGTGTCGACGGCTGGTCGTAGGCGTGGATCGAACGCGCTCCTGTCGCGGCACACCATGCTTCGCACAGCGCCAGCGAGTCCGCGTAGCGATCTCCTTCGACGACGATATCGGCGCCATAGGCGCGAATGCGCTCGATCTTGGCCTTGGACGAGATGGTGGGCACGAAGATGCGGGCCGGAATGCCAAGTGCTTGGGCGGCGTAGGCGACGGCGGCCCCGTGATTGCCGCCCGAGGCTGCTGCAACGCCCGCGGCCGGGACATCGCCGGTCGTCAGGCTGGCGAAGGCGCCGCGTGCCTTGAACGAACCCGAGTGCTGCAGGCACTCGAGCTTCAACGTCAGGGGAAAGTCACTGAGGCCGATTTCAGCCCCGGTGATCTCGACCACCGGTGTCCTGCGGATGCGCGGCGCGATGCGCGCTCGGGCATCGCGGATGGCTTCAGGGGTGATGGGTGAAAGCGCGGCTGTCGTCACCATGATCGGGTGTTCCGGGGATCGAGACCTGACATCACCCTTCTTTTCGGCTGCGCGCGTAGGCGTTGTCCAGTTCGCCCGAGTCCCGATCCGGGCACCGGTGCCGGCTGCGCTCGAAAGTGTGCACCAAGGGGCTCGCCCCCGGCCACCAGAACTGCTAGCTTCCGCCCGCAACGTCCGGACAAGGCGCTGCAATATATCTCTAGGGAGAAACCGATGAAGAAAAGCTCGTGGTTCGCGGGCCTTGCCTTGGTGTGCGGCGTGACCGTAGCGACCGCTCTGCCGGCGACGGCACAAACCACACAGAAGCTGCGCTTTCAGGCCAGCTTCCCCGCTTCCAGCCTAAACTTCGATAACTTCAAGTGGTGGGCCGACCGCGTGAAGCTCATGTCGGGCGGGCGCCTCGAGATCGAGGTTCTGCCGGCCGGTACGCTGGTGCCCGCATTCGAGGTGCTGGATGCGACGCACAAGAAGGTCGTCGATGGTGCGCATTCGGCCGCGGCCTACTGGGTCGGCAAGCATCGCGCCGCGGCGCTGTTCGGTCCGTCGCCCGGCGGTCCGTTCGGCATGGACATCGTCGATCTCATGGGCTGGTTCTACGAGGGCGACGGCTTGAAGCTCTGGCAAGAGCTTTATCAGGTCGAACTCAAGCGCGATGTGGTCGTGATGCCCCTCACGGCGGTCAACAACCAGATCCTCGGTTGGTTCGCAAAGCCGGTGAAGAGCTGGGAGGACCTGAAGGGCCGCAAGTGCCGTCAGACAGGCCTTACGGCTGAAGTCTATGCGAAGGCTGGTCTCGCACCTGTGAACATGCCGGGCGGCGAGATCGTGCCGGCCGCCGAGCGTGGCGTGATCGAGTGCGGCGAGTGGGTTGGTCCAGCTGAGGACATGAAGATCGGCTTCCACACGGTTTGGAAGAACGTCTACATGCCGTCGACGCACGAGCCGGCAACGGTGCTCGAACTCCTGATCAACAAGGAGACGTTCGAGAAGCTCAGTCCCGACCTCAGGGCGATCATCGAGTCGGCCGCCTATGAAGGCACCTATCGGCACTTCGCGTTGCTGAACAAGCTCAACGCGGAAGCACTCGAGGAGCTGACCACCAAGCACGGGGTCAAGGTCCAGAAGACGCCGGAGGACATCCTGGCGAAAGTGCTCGTGACCTGGGATGAGATCGCGGCTGCAGAATCCGCGAAGAGCCCGTTCTTCAAGAAGGTCTACGACAACCAGCGCGCCTATGCGTCGAAGGTCGTGCCGGCACGTCGCTCGGTGCAGCCCAACTACGATATCGGCGCCAATCACTATTGGCCCGAGAAGAAGTAAGCCCAATCCCGGAAGCACTCATCGAAAGGCCGTCGCCGTTCCGGTGGCGGCCTTTCGTCATCCCGCGGCGTTCCACTTATGAGCTTTTGCGATTTTGGCGAGCGCCGCGACCGCCGCCGGCATCGGTTTTCCCCGCAAGGTCAGAAGCGCGATTTCCCGCCGCGTCTCAGGTTCGCACAGGACCCGCTTCTCGAGGCCTGACGGCAGCTCCATGAACTCGGGCACGATGGCGTAGCCGAATCCCGCGAGCAGAAAACCCTGGATCCAATCCTCGCGCTCGCTTTCGAAGGTCACGTCGAGATCCACCGTCCACTCGCCGTGTGCCGCCTCGAAATGATCGTCGAACTCGCAACCGAGACGCTGGATATAGCTCTGGCCGGCCAGTTTCTCGAGTTCCACTCTTTCACAATTGGCGAGTGGATCGGAAGCGCGCATGGCGACGGCGTAGCGCTCCGCGAGGAGAGGATCGACGCGTACCGTGTCCGGATATTGCGGCCAGGCCGCGATGGCGATGTCGATCTCGTCCTGGGCAATCAGGTTGACGATTTCCGAAGACTTCGCATCGGTAATCGAGACCTGCAGCTCCGGCATCTGTTGCCGCAAACGACTGATCAACGAAACGACATGTGCTGGTCCCACGGTGCACATCACGCCGAGACGGATCGAATGCTGCTGAGATCGCGCAACGGCCGCCGCCTGCGCATGGACGTCCATCATGCTGCGCTCGATGGCCTCGAGCCTCGGCAATACCTCGCGGGCAAGGCGAGTGAGCTCGATTTGCCCGGGACGGCGCAGAAACAACGCACCTCCCAGCTCCGCCTCCAGCTTCTGGATTGCTCGCGTCAAAGCCGGTTGCGTGACCCCGCAGACATCCGCCGCCCGCGTGAAATTGAGTTCGCGGACCATCGCCAGAAAGTAGCGAATCTCATGAGTTTCCATCTCAGCACGCCGCTCCCCACCCAATTCCTCTCTTTGAGTTCCCATGGGCAACAGCGTTCGGCAAGAGAGCGGCACGCTGTCGATCCCTCTCCCGGCGTCTTGGTTGGTTCGTGAAGCCTCGGGCTCAGGAGGGGACATCTGAACGAGAATGGTCCGCACGCAGCCGCCGAACGAACTGCAAACCGGGATTGAGCAACGAGAAAAGGGGGCTTAGTGCGCCACCCTCGACCATCCCGTCACACCGGCCCGTATGAGCCGCAACCGATATGCCATCCCGGTTCGCTCGAGTTGGCGAAGGACGCGCTCGGTGCTTCTCGTATCGACGTCGTCGATGCCGATGATGACATCTCCGGCCAGAAGGCCTGCACGAGCCGCTCGGCTTCCCGCTGCGACGCTGATCACTTGCGCGCCGCGAATGTCGCCGAACAGCGGATTGCCCGCGCCGATGTCGGCGAGCACCAAACCTTCGAGACCGCCGAGGTCGGCCGGAACCGAAACCTGTGGCTGAGGCTCGGCGATCATGGCCGTTGCCATCAGGAGTTCGCGATCGGTCCCGTCCTTGCGAAGACGCACGCGGATCGAAGACCCGAGCGGCACCGTGACCACTCGCGTCGCGAGTTCCGTCGCACTTCGGACCGGTTTGCCGTCGATCTCCGTCACGACATCGCCTGGCGAGACACCAGCATTGTCTGCCGGCGAGCCCGGGACGATCGATGTCACCAAAGCCCCTCGATTGGTTCGCGACATCAGCGCGGTCGCCTGCTCGAGGGACAGGTCCTCGGCGAGGATCCCGACCGAGCCCCGGCGCATGTGGCCGTGGCGGATCAGCTCGGTCTTCACCGTCTTTGCCATATTGATGGGAATGGCGAACCCGATTCCCACGTTTCCGGATCTGCCTGCCGTCGCGGTATTGATGGCGATGAGCTCGCCTCGCGTGTTGACGAGCGCTCCTCCCGAGTTGCCGGGATTGATGACGGCGTCGATCTGGAAGAAATCCTCGAACGCCTCGTGGCCAATTTCACTTCGCATGGTGGCGCTGACGATGCCCATCGTCGCGGTGCTTTCGAGCCCAAAAGGGTTGCCTATAGCGAGCACGACGTCGCCAATGCGGACCTGATCCGAATTGCCGACGGGCAGTCCCTGGATGTCGCTGACGGGCAACTCGATGACGGCGAGATCCGTCCCGATATCGCGGCCAACGAGGCGGGCGGGGAGGAGGCGGCCGTCCCTGAGGACGACTTCGATCTTCACGGCGCCGTCGATCACATGATTGTTGGTGAGAACGTGTCCCTTGGACGGGTCGACGACCACGCCCGAGCCGCCGGATCGAACAGCTCGCTTCTCGATGCTCGCGACCGAGGGCAGCGGCGCTCCCGGCTTGAACTCGATCGGCACCTGGACCTCGCCCGTCACGCGAACCGTGACGACGGCGGGTAGGGCTCGTTCGAGGACATCCGCGAACGAGATACCTGCTGTTGCCCGGGGGTTCTCGGCCGGCGTCATCGACGCAGCCGACCCACCGGGCGCATTGCGCTCTCCAGCCAGGACAATGCCATCTCCGATGGGCGATGCCGATAGAAATGCCAAGATCAACCCGGCCGTCCGGACACTGCGAAACATCGAAATTTCACCTCACAGGCAGTCGCGGAAGTGGAACCCACACGAGGCCGATCCGGACTGGGGTAGCAGCCTGGATCGGCCTTCCAATGCTTCTCGATCCTCTACTTGACCTCGACCATCGGAGGCATGGCGGCGCCGGTCGAACCGATGTCGGAAAAGAACTTGTTGCGGTCGAAGCCGGCTGGCATCGAGACGCCACGGCTCTCGAGTTCGTCGAAGAAGGTGCGCGCGTTGAATTTCTTGCCCGAGCTGACGCTCGTGGCATTCAGGTCGTCGAAGAATTTCTTGCCGTCGAAGCCGGCCGGCATCTTCACGCTCCGCGCCTGGAGCTCGTCGAAGAACTTCTTGGAGTCGAACTGGGATTGGGCGATCGCGAGGGTGGCCAGCGTGCCGATAGCCGTGGCTGTGACGAGGGTCATGATGGCTTTGCGCATGTGCGTCTCCTTCTACAGTATCTTGGCTTGGCCTGCCCCGGCGGGACCGGCCTCGAATTACTCGGTTCATAGGACGTTGAACCGACCCAATTCACGTAGCGCCTCGCAAAGCCTCGAATGAAATGCCGTCTTGGCATTAACGCGATACCTTCGCGGTATTGTTCGCGCTCCGACTGTCCGCCGCAGGATCTCTCTGCGACAGGTTGACCATTGCAAAAACCGCATGGCACTCTGCGTCAGGCGCAACCCTCGAATGGTCGCGTCGATACAGCATCGGGAGTGACGCATGAAGAGAGTGCCGGGATTGGCTGCCGCGCTTGCGGCTGCCGCATGTCTCCTGACGGGTGCGACTTCGGTCGTTGCCCAGACGACGCAGACGCTACGCGTACAAGCGAGCTTTCCCGCATCCAGCATCGCCATGGACGGGTTCAACAACTGGGCCGACAAGGTCAAGGCGATGACCGCTGGACGTGTCGAGATCGAAGGATTGCCCGCTGGCACAGTCGTGCCCGCTTTCGAGGTGCTCGATGCCGTGCATAAGCAGGTCGTCGATGGCGGTTACACGGCGGCGGCCTACTGGACGGGCAAGAACCGCGCCGCCGCGCTCTTCGGCCCCACACCCGGCGGTCCGTTCGGAATGGACGAGATGGATCTGATGGGCTGGCTCTACACAGCTGGCGGCATCGACCTCTACAATGAACTCTACAACGTCGAGCTCAAGCGGAACGTGAAGGTTATGCCGCTCTCCTGGGTCGGCAATCAAGTCTTCGGCTGGTTCGCCAAGCCAATAGCGACCTGGGAAGATCTCAAGGGACGCAAGTGTCGGCAGACCGGCATTAACGCTGAAGTCTTCGCCAAGGCTGGTGTCACACCCGTCAATATGCCGGGCGGCGAGATCGTGCCGGCAGCCGAGCGGGGCGTGATCGAATGCGCGGAGTGGGCAAGTCCGGCGGACGATATGAAGATCGGCTTTCACACGGTTTGGAAGCATTACTATATGCCGTCCGTGCACGAGCCCGCGCCGTTCCTCGAGTTGCTGATCAACGGGGACGTCTGGAAAAAGCTCTCACCCGACGTCCAGCAGATCATGGTGACCGCCACCTGGGAAGCCACCGTGATGCAGCGGTTGCGTACGAACCTGTGGAATGTCGAAGCGCTCGAGGAACTGCAGAGCAAGCACGGCGTCAAGGTCCATCGGACACCTGACGAGATCCTGAAAAAGATCCTCGAGACCTGGGACGAGATTGCGAAGGCCGAGGAGGCCAAGAACCCCTTCTTCAAAAAGGTCTACGCCAGCCAGCGCGCCTATGCGGCCAAGGTCGTGCCGCTACGCCGTACGGCCTATCCGGACTACAATCTGGCGGCCGAGCCGGCCAAGAAGTAAGACCATCTGTCCGCAATCCCTTGGCCGGGCTGGCCAGTGGCCATCCCGGCCGCAAGCCACGGCCCATGCTTCCCCTTGCACCGGGCCCGGCAAAAGCGCACATTAGCTCCATTGTTCCGAGGGGGGCCGGCGGAAACCGGCTGAGACCGCTCTTCTCGTGACGCTTCGAATGCCATCCGGCATTCGAGCGGCCCGGGCGGCAACCCTTAGAACCTGATCCGGGTCATGCCGGCGAAGGGACGGGAATGGCGAGCCGCCAGCGACAGCCAGAGTCAAAACGCACCTTCAGAGCGAAGCCGATCGTGGCGGCGCGGCTGATGCTTGTCGACAGCGACGCCAACCGCCTCTCGCTCACCCGCCAATGGATCGAGTGCGAAGGTGGTCCGGAAGCCGAGGTTGCCGCCGGTGGCGACGAGGCACTCGACATTCTGGGCGCCGCGGCCCAGCAGTTCGATCTCGTCGCCGTGTGGCCGGCACTGGCTGACGACGCGAGTGTCGATTTCTTCGGGGTCTTGCGGCGGTGCTCCTCGCCGGTCCGACTGGTCGCCGTCACGGCTCTTACGCCGGCCGAGGTCGGACGTCCTGGCCGGCTTGCAGGAGCCGCCGCCGTCGACGGCAGCGGACAACCTTTCGGATTGATCGCAACGCTCGAGACGGTTTTAGCCGGATCGGAGTCCGTTGCGGCCATCGTCACACGCAAGCGTGCGCCGTCGTCGATGACCGTCGAATGGGCCAATGCCATCTACGGGACACCACCGGGCGGGCGCTTTCACGCCACCCTCGACTGACACTCGCAATCACGATGCCGACACTGATCACACCCTTATCCGGAGGACGCCATGAACAAGCACACCCGCAAGAAAGACCTGATGATCCCCGAGGTCACGACAGGGCCGATCGCGGGATCGTCCAAGGTCTACGATGCACCTGACGGCCATGCCGATATTCGCGTGCCGTTCCGCGAGATCAAGCTGACCGAGTCCTCCGGTGAGCCGCCGTTCCGCGTCTACGATTCGTCGGGGCCCTACACCGACAACAATTTCAAGGTCGATGTCGAGTCGGGCATGCCGCGTCATCGCGAGGCATGGGTTCTCGAGCGGGGCGGTGTGGAGCGGTACGACGGCCGCGAGATCAAACCGGAAGACAACGGCAACGTCAAAGGCAAGCATCTCGCACGCGACTTCCCGAACAAGACGGCGCCGCTGCGGGGATTGCCCGGTAAGCCGGTGACGCAGTACGAATTCGCCAAGGCGGGGATCATCACCAAGGAGATGATTTATGTCGCCCATCGCGAGAACCTCGGCCGCAAGCAGGCCCTCGCTCGCGCCAAGGCGGCCCTCAAGGACGGCGAGAGCTTCGGCGCCTCGCTGCCCGAGCACATCACGCCCGAGTTCGTGCGCGATGAGATCGCGCGTGGTCGTGCCATCATCCCGTGCAACATCAATCACGCCGAGTTGGAGCCGATGATCATCGGCCGCAACTTCCTCGTGAAGATCAACGCCAACATCGGTAACTCGGCCGTGACGTCCTCCGTCGAGGAGGAGGTCGACAAGATGGTCTGGTCGATCCGCTGGGGCGCCGACACGGTCATGGACCTGTCGACGGGCCGCAACATACACAACACGCGCGAGTGGATTCTGCGCAACTCTCCGGTGCCGATCGGCACGGTGCCGATCTATCAGGCCCTCGAGAAGTGTGACGGCGATCCCGTCAAGCTCACCTGGGAATTGTACCGCGACACGCTGATCGAGCAGTGCGAGCAGGGCGTCGACTACTTCACCATCCACGCCGGCGTGCGTCTCGCCTACGTGCCGCTGACTGCGCATCGCGTAACGGGCATCGTCTCGCGTGGCGGCTCGATCATGGCCAAGTGGTGCCTCGCGCATCACAAGGAGAGCTTCCTTTACGAGCACTTCGACGAGATCTGCGACATCATGCGGGCCTATGACGTCTCGTTCTCGCTCGGAGACGGGCTGCGTCCCGGCTCGATCGCCGACGCCAACGACCGCGCGCAATTCGCCGAGCTCGAGACGCTGGGTGAACTCACACAGCGCGCCTGGGCGAAAGGGTGCCAGGTGATGATCGAAGGCCCCGGCCACGTGCCGATGCACAAGATCAAGATCAACATGGACAAGCAGCTCAAGGAGTGCGGCGAAGCGCCGTTCTATACGCTCGGGCCGCTCACGACCGACATCGCTCCGGGCTACGACCACATCACGTCCGGCATCGGCGCCGCCATGATCGGCTGGTTCGGCTGCGCCATGCTCTGCTACGTCACGCCGAAGGAGCATTTGGGTCTCCCCGACCGCAACGACGTCAAGTACGGCGTCATTACCTACAAGATCGCGGCGCACGCGGCGGACTTGGCGAAGGGGCATCCCGCAGCGCAGCTTCGCGATGACGCGTTGTCGCGTGCCCGCTTCGACTTCCGCTGGGAGGACCAGTTCAACCTCGGTCTCGATCCCGACACGGCGCGCGAAATGCATGATGCGACGCTGCCCAAAGACGCCCATAAGGTCGCGCACTTCTGCTCAATGTGCGGACCGAAGTTCTGCTCCATGAAGATCACGCAGGACGTGCGCGACTACGCGGCCAAGACCAACGCCGGCAAATCGGCCATGGTCGAGGCCGAGCAGGGCATGGCCGAGATGAGCGCCAAGTTCCGCGAGATGGGCGGGCAGGTGTATGTGGACGCGGCCAAGGCGGGTGCGGTCAAGACGCCGGGGCACTTGCCCGGTGAGGCCGGAAGCAGCCCCGAGGCAGTCGCCGCCAGCAACAAGGCGTTGGGGTAGTCTGTCAGTTGGCGGGGTCGCCGTTGCGAGGTAAATTGCGCGAATGACCGACCCCGCCGAAATCACCATCCCCGATCGGGAGATGACGTTCGAGGAGTTCCTGGCCTGGGCCGAGACTGTGCCCAAGGAGGCAGGGCGTACCCGATTACGCGCCTCCGCCTCGATCCGCCGGGACTGGATGCGGATCTGACCGAGGTTCTTGCGGGGTGATGGGACGGCACTTGCCGAGGGGGCCTGCGATCGATGCCCTGCCCGACTCGATGCAAGCGGGGCTCCTGCTGGTGTTCGTCGGTACAGCGGCAGGGCGTCGCTCGGCAGAGGTCGCCGACGCTGCACGAGACAGGGCTCACACCGCGTCGCTTTGGCCCGCACGAGTTTCCGCATCTGCTGGAGCTTGGGATCGGCTTCACGGACGTCGCCAAGCGTGCCTCGGGGATGGACCACGAGATCCCGGCAAGCGCCTTCGAGCCCATGGGCTTGAGAGCCAGGCTCCGTACCCACCGGCCGCGCTTTGTTGCCTTCACGAGCAAGCGAGCGGCGAGCTTCTGGTTCAGTCGTCCGACGAAGCACATCACGATCGGTCTGCAGGCGCCCGTCGAGGGCGAGCCATCGATCTTCGTTCTACCGTCACCTTCGGGGGCGGCGACCCGCTACTGGTCCATCGCCCCGTGGCACGAACTGGCTGATCTCATCCGGAAGACAAGGCAAGCCCCGTAGCCGACACACCCAGAGACCTGCACCGATGACGCCCATCCTCTACGGCATTCCCAACTGCGATACGGTCAAGAAGGCTCGAACGTGGCTCGACGGAAACGGCGTCGTGTACACCTTCCACGACTACAAGAAGGCGGGCATCACAGCTACCAAGCTCACGCAATGGTGTGGCGACGCCGGATGGGAGACGGTGCTCAACCGGGCCGGCACGACCTTCAAGAAGCTCCCTGAGGCGACCAAGGTGAACCTCGATCAGGCCAAGGCTATCGGGCTCATGGTCGAGCAGCCGTCGATGATCAAGCGGCCCATTGTCGAGTACGATGGTGGCCTGCTGGTCGGGTTCAAGGAAACGCAGTGGCAAGCGGTGTTCGATCGCTGACAATCCGCTGAGCCGGCTGCTGGTCGAGATGGCCGAAGCTCGTCTGACCCTGTCGATCACGTCTCGTCGGTCGCGGCCGGCTGCTCTGGCAGGATGTCGCGCGTCGCGATCTCGAGCCCAGGGGGATCGAGCTTCAGACTGCCCTCACCGATCAGACGCGTCAGGATCGTTCCGTCGGCTTGGCGCTGATGGTGGATGACGGGCAAACCCTCAGGGTCGATGATCAGGTAGTGATGCACACTCGGCAGTGAGAAATAGCCCGTCAACTTGAGCGAGGCATCGATCTTCCGGGTCGACGGTGACGAGACTTCGACAACGATGACGGGTTTCGGTACCTCGATAGCGCTGCCGGGCAACTCCGGTCCGCAGTAAACGAGTGCATCAGGCTCATGAGCCTTATTGCGTGTTATTCGAACCGTCGCCCCATCGGGAAGCATATGGCACGGGAGCTCTGCCCGGCGAATGCTGTCGGCCAACGCCACTTGAACAGCGAACTTGACCTTGCCGTGCTGCACCGCCTCCGGCGCCATCAGGTAGGGGACGCCGTTATACAACTCCCAGCGGCCTTCCTGTCCCTCGGCCCAGACGAGGAACTCGTCGACGGTCATTCTGCGCTGTGACGGCGTGCTCATAGTCGCAGTCTATCATAGCCGCGAATGCGGCAATAGCTGCCCGCCGCGACGGTCCGTCTCCTACACTCCATACTCTCGCTTCATCGCGTCCAGCGTCACGTACCCGCCCTTCAGATCGGCCTCGATCGAAGCCCGATCGCGTTCGGCTGGAGGGCCAAAGCCCCCCGATCCGGGCGTGATCATGTCGACGACTGAGCCCGCCGGAGCCTGGAACGCGCCCTTGCTCGGCAGGTGACGCGTCTTGCCATCGGGTGTGGTCAGCGTGACGACGGCTGCCGCGCCGGCCTTGCCACCCTTCAATCCGAAAGGCGCCGACCGCATCCGCTCCATGCACAGAGTTCCGACGGCGTCGGCACCTTCGAGCATGCGCCATGTCCGGCGTGCTCCACACCCGCCGCGATACTGGCCCGCTCCACCGGAATCCGGATTGATCTCGTAGCGCTCGACGCGGAACGGGAACGCCATCTCCAAGACCTCGACCGGGGTATTCATGGTGTTCGAGATCGTCGAAGCGATGACGTTGATGCCGTCCTTGTTGGGCCTAGCACCGAAGCCGCCTTTGATGGTCTCGTAGGAGACATACCTCCGGCCAGAACGCGGATCGACGCCGCCAAGCGTAAGGACAGCTGACGTGCCCTGGCTACAGGCCATCACCTGCGTCGGCCAGAAATTGACGAGCGCGCCCATCACCATGTCGGCGACACGATGCGACATCTCGTGGTTCGAGTAGACGACGGGCGCCGGGAACTCCGCGTTCACCACCGACCCTTTCGGCGCGACCACCTCGATCATACGCCAGCAACCGGAGTTGGGTGGGATCAGGCTGTTGGGATCGACGCACATCTTGAGGCCGCAATAAATCCCCGAACACGTCACGGAGAGCACCGCATTCATCGGGCCGGCGACGCGCGGGTCGGTCCCTGCGAAGTCGACCAGCAGGCGGTCGCCGGTCTTCTTCACCTTCATGCGGACCCAGAACACAGCGTCGTTGCCGTCCGCGTCATCGGCGATCCCGTCGCCGTCGCAGAAGTCCTCGAAGTAGCCTTCGCCGTCGGGCAGATCGGCAAGGGCTGCACGCATCAGCCGCTCGGAGTAGCTCATCACCTCGTCCATGTAGGCGATGAGCCGGTCGGTGCCGTAGCGCTGGGCGAGGCCCTTCAGGCGCTCGACGGCGCGAAGCGTCGCGGCGAGCTGCGCGCCGAGGTCTCCCTGGCGCTCGTCGGGCGTGCGCACGTTCCACAGAATGACCTTCTCGAGCTCGGTGTTGAGCACGCCTTTTGAGACGAGACGCAGAGGCGGCAGCCGCAGGCCCTCACCGAAGATCTCCGTGACGGCGCCATAGCTCCCGGGCGTCGCCGACCCGATGTCCGGCCAATGTGCGCGCAGACATGCGTAACCGATCAGTTTTCCCTCGTTGAAGGCAGGGCGCACGACGTTGACGTCCGGCAGGTGGCTGCCACCGAAGTAGGGGTCGTTGTGGATGAAGACATCGCCGTCGTGCACGTCGCCGCCGAAGGCCTTCACGACGGCGCGGACGGCGTCGGGCATCGAGCCGAGATGGATCGGCAGGTCCGGTCCCTGGGCGACCATGTCGCCCTTGGCGTCGAAGACGCCGCACGAGAAATCCCCGGCGGATTTCAGGATCGGGGAGTAGGCGGTTTTGCACAGGACAATCCGCATCTCCTCGGCGATCTTGAAGAGTGAGTTCTTGACGATCTCGAAGGCGGCGGGATCAGCGGCGGGGCGCGTGTCGTTCATCGCGGGGCCTTTCGGCGTGAGTGCAGCGGCTTAAGAATTGCGGGCGAGCAACACGAACCCGTCAGAGTCCATGCGTGCGACCCAGCCGGGTGGAACCAGAATGGTCGATTCCAGGCTCTCGATGACGGCAGGCCCCGCGGCCTCGAAGCCGGCCGGCATCTGGGCGCGGTCGAAGATGCGAGCCGTGGTCTGCCCGCCTGTCCGGAACCAGGCGCTGCGCTCTCCCTTCAAGGGTTTCGCGGTTGGGCCGGCAACCTCCTGGCGGATCCGGAGCGGCGGAATTGTCCCAATGGCGGCAACGCGGATGTTGACGATCTGGACGGGCTCCGTTCGGTTGTCATGGCCGTAGGTCTGGCGATGGCGTTCGTGAAAGGCGTCCGCGATCACGGCGATGGCGCTTCCGTCTAGCGGTCCGTCGGGAACGCCAACGGACAGTTCGTAGGATTGGCGTGCATAGCGCGCATCGACCGTGCGCACGAAGCGCCGTCGCTCTGCTGAGACACCGGCGCGGTCGAGCATCGCCGAGCCCTCTGTCTGGAGCGCTCCAAAACCAGCCTGCAAGGCGGCCGGGTCTGCGGCTGCCGTCGTCGCGTAGAATGTGCGCACGTAATCGCGCTTGAGGTCGGTGCCCACGAGGCCGAGGGCGGAGAAGGCCCCCGGAATGGGCGGGCACACGATCTCCTTGATCTGCAACTCGGTGGCGAGTGCCGCCGCGTGCATGGGGCCAGCGCCACCGAAGGCGACGAGGCTGAAGTCGCGCGGGTCGTGACCGCGCTCGACGGAGACGATCTTCAGCGCTTCCGCCATCGCATGATTGACGATGTCAATCACGGCTGCGGCCGCGGTCTTGACGTCGACCCCGAGGGGCTTTGCCAGCTTCTCGGCGACGGCGCGCTCGGCGGCGGCGAAGTCGATCTGCATGTCGCCTGCGAGCAGTGAGTTGCGATCCAGATAGCCGAGCAGAAGGTTGCAGTCAGTCACGGTTGGCTCGGTGCCGCCGCGCCCGTAGCAGACAGGGCCCGGCTCGGCTCCTGCGCTTCGTGGGCCGACCCGGAGCGAGCCCGCGCGGTCGACCCAGGCGATGGAGCCGCCGCCAGCCGAGACCTCGGCAAGGTCGATGACCGGCACGCGGATCGGATGTCCGGTGCCGTTCATGAAGCGGTTGGCGCTGGCGCCGCCGCCGACCTCGTACTCGGGTGTCGTCTCGTACTCTCCATTGCGGATGAGGCTGGCTTTCGCAGTCGTGCCGCCCATGTCGAACGAGAGGAGATCGAGGCGGCCGGTCTGGCGTGCGACGAGGGCCGCACCGACGACGCCGGCGGCAGGTCCCGACTCGACGGCGATGGCCGGCATGGCGACGCCTTCCGAGGCCTCGAATACGCCGCCGTTCGAGCCCATCACATAGAGCCGAGGAAGGCCGAGCCCCTGCGTCGCCTCCTCGAGGCGCGCGAGGTATGAGGCCAGGATCGGACCGACGTAGGCGCACACCGCCGTCGTACTGGCGCGCTCGAATTCTCGGATCTCTGGCAGCACTTCCGACGACAGGTAGATCGGCAACGCTGGAAAGGCCCGGCGCAGATGCGCGCCGAGCCGGCGTTCGTGGTCGGCATTGAGAAAGCTGAACAGCAACGAAACTGCAATCGCCTCCGGCTCGGTCTGGCGGATGGCCGCGATCAGATCCTCAATCTCACCTTCGGCGAGCGGCGTCACGGCCTTGCCGTCCGCGCCGATGCGCTCGGTGATCTCGAAGCGGCGGTGTCGAGGAACCAGGGTGGCGGGCGCGTCCTGGAACAGGTCGTAGAGATCAGGGCGCGAGGAGCGCCGCAACTCGAGCACGTCGCGAAATCCGCGGGTCGTGACCATGACGGCACGGGCGCCCTTCTCCTCGAGCAGCGCATTGGTCACTACTGTCGTGGCATGGGCGAGGAGGCCGACATCGCTTGCCGCAACGTTGTAGCGCTGCATTGCCCCATTGAGCGCGGCCAGCACACCGCCCGCGAAGTCGCGCGGCGTCGTCAGCGCCTTGGCGACGCCGATCCGGCCCGTTGCATCGTCGACAAGCGCCACATCGGTGAATGTGCCGCCGATGTCGACGCCGATCCGCCAGGCCATGCTGGAACCTTTCCGTTGATAGTTGAGCGATAGGCGTGGCTGCCCGATCAGGCCGCGAAGGGTGGATGGCGCTCGGGCCAGCCCGTGGAGCGCTCGTAGGCGCCAGCTATGCGGAATAGCATGGCCTCGGCAAACGGACGGCCAACGAGTTGGAAGCCGACGGGGAGCCCATTCTTGGAGAAGCCAGCGGGGACCGAAAGGCCGGGGAGACCCAGGTAGTTGATCGGCCAAGTGCAGTGGTTGAGGGAGCCCAGCACCTCGTTCATCACATCGCTGTCGCCGACGTCGGTGTCGGCGATGGCCGGGACCGGAAAACGCAGCACCGGCAGGAACAGCGCGTCGGCGGCGCCGAACACATCGTCGACGAACGCCTTGATCAAGCGTGGGCGCACCTGGACGGCTTTCAAATACTCCACCGCCGTGAACGCATAGCCCTGCTTCATGCGGGCCCGAACGAGCGGCGCGTACTGGTCGTGCTGATTGCGCAGCCAGTCATCGTGCAACGTGCAGAACTCGGTCGACGCGACGATGTTACCGAGGCCACGCAACTCCGCATGGTAGGGGACGGTGCGGCGTGCGACCGAGGCTCCGAGCCGGCCCAACTCGGTCAGTGCCGTCTCGAGCACATCACCGACCTCGGACGACATTCCGTCCCAATAGTGGTTGGTGGCAACAGCGATGCGCAGGCCTTTGACGCCGAGGCCGAGCGCGGCCTCGTAATCGTCGACTGGCATGGAGGCAGCGGTCGCGTCATCCGGATCGGCGCCGGCGACCACGCCGAGCAGGCGGGCGCAATCGGCGGCGGTGCGCGCCAGAGGCCCGATGTTGTCGAGCGAGAACGACAGGCCCATGGCACCATAGCGAGAGACGCGGCCCTGCGTTGCCTTGATGCCGTAGACGCCGCAGATTCCACCGGGCAGGCGAATGGAGCCGCCCGTATCCGAGCCGAGCGATCCGTACACCATGCGGCCGGCGACTGCAGTGCCGGAGCCCGAGGACGACCCTCCGGTGATGTGCGCAGTGTTCCACGGATTGCGCGTCGGACCGAAGTGGACGTTGTGTCCTGTCGGGCCGTTGGCGAACTCGCTCATGTTGAGCGCACCGACCGTGATCGCCCCCGCCGCGTCGAGGCGAGCAAGGACCGTCGCCAAATAGTCGGGACGGAAGTTGCGACGGATCGCGGAGCCGCACGTAACCGGCACGCCGGGCCGGTAGAACATGTCCTTGTGGGCAAGCGGGATGCCATGCAGCGGCCCGGGCTTGCGCCCCGATGCGAGGGCGTCGTCGGCGGCGGCGGCAGCCTTTCGGGCTCCTTCCTCGTCGACGCGGACGAAGGCATTGAGTGCGGGTTGGCGGGAAGCTATCCGCGTCAGCGCTGCCGCGGTGACCTCGCGGGCCGAGACCTCGCGCGCGGCGATGGCCTCTGCGGTTTTCGTGAGCGACCAGTCGGCGATTTCGGTCATTTCGTGCCTCCGGCTGCCAGCTTGCGCATCGTGGTGTCGAACGCCTGCGGCTCGGTGTCGATGAGCGAGCCCTCTACGGCTGAGGCCAGCGCCTTCAACGAGGCGGCGACGCTGTCGCCGACCCGCTTCTCGTCGGCGGCTGTCACTGGGACACCCGAGCGTCGCAACAGCGCGAGGCGCTCCTCGACCACGGTGCTATCGATTTTCATGGAGAACTCTCATCAGCAGGGGAGTGCGTGGATCGGAAGCCTAGAATGCTCCTGGGCGACACTCAACGGCTTTGCTGCCGAAGGTTTGTGCAGTCGCGTGCATGGGCGCACGTATTCCTGACGTGCCTCGGCGCTGAGCGACATCGTGCGCCGTGCTGCGGCTACCACGCCGTCTGAAGGATCAGATCGAAGCTGCGGGACGACGGATTGCTGCCGGGTCTGAGCTGACCCTCCAGGATCTGCGGGCGGATGCCATTTTTTGTCGCACTGACGATCGCGCTGGCCACGAGGGCCGCGCGCAAATTCGGCAGGTCGGCATTGGTGTACCGGCCGCCGAGGTTGCTGCGCTTGGGTCTGGTGACGAAGCGATCCGTACCGGACTTCCTTGGCAGATAGGTGATGCTCTTGAGGCTTGGGTTTCGCGGGTCGAGCCGGCGCGCATTCTGAAACCCTGGTGTGCTGGCGAAACCCTGGACATAGAGGCGGGGCGCGGCAGCGACCGGTAAAGGGCTCAGAATCATCTTCCGAATAGCTTCGAGACAGCCTGCGAGGGCTCGTTCGCCACCCTCGAGCTGATATCCACCCGCTTCAAACCTCAGCCGGTTCCCACCGACACCGTCGGGGCACGTGATCCGATAGTAGCTGCCACGGCGGCCTTCGATAAGCTCGTTGTCGTCGATCCTCGTCAACTCGAACTGGCGCGCCTGAGAGGCCTGGCTCAGCGAGGCACCCAGAGGCGTTTTGTCGTCGGCGTCGGTCTTTACCGAGGCATCCGTAGCACCGGTGGCAACATTCGCCGCAGGCGGATGGGGCTCCGCAGGTTGCGGTTCCGACCGCACGGCAGAGAAGGGGGCTGGCGCGAATAGAGGATCGACAGCCGACGTTCGGGCTGGCGCTGCCTGGGCCGCCGCCTCGAGGCGGGCGATCGTGGCTTCCGCAATGGCGAGGCGCCGGCGTGTGTTCTCGAGCTCAGTGCTCGCGTTCTGCCCGCGTCGGACTGCCTCGAGTTCTGCTGCAAGCCGCCGCTGAGCCTCGACGCTGGCTTCGAGCTTCTCTTTCGCCGCCTTCAATGCAAGCGTCATCTCTTTGTGTGCGGCCGTCTCGCGGGCGAGCGCGGCTGCGGCCTCTCCGCTGTCGTGCGGCTGGGCGTGTCGCCGCTCCGCAAGGAGCGTACTGACTTGCCGGCGCAGCTCATGCAACTCCTCCGTTGTAGCCGGCTGGGCTCGATGTGAGATTTCGGCAGGGGTTGCAGGCGAGCGGTCTGCGTTTGACGTGACCGTCGGTTCGCGCAGCAAAATTGCTGCACCCACGATCGTCGAGCCCAAGCCGACGCTGACAGCCCGACTGAAGCCGAGGCGGCGGAGCAGGATACCCAGCAGGACCGGACCGACGAGCACCGCCGCAAAGATGATCCAACCGATTTCTGGCACGCGAGGCCCCCCTCTTGGCGAGATCGCCGCGAACTCGGACGACGATCTGTCACAGCGCAATCATGCCGAAACGAGGGGGATAGCTGGCAGCTTTGATCGTAGGGGTCAACTGCTTGGACGAGGTTCGCAGAGGGCGTGTTGGCCGCGCCGACGTCCCGTGGTTTCATCAAATCTGGCTGACGGGCACAGACGGCAAAGCCTTCCGGATGGCGAGGAGTAAAGCGTTCATGAGCGACGAGATGACGACGGCGCAACGCCTCGTGGCTTTGATGGATCATCTCGGCCTCCAGCAGGCCCATGTCGCGACACAGATCCCTGGCGACCTCGCAGAGCTGGCACAGACCGCAGCGTCGCGGCTCGGTGGCGTGGTCCTCCTGGCGCCGACGCGTCTCGACGGTGCATCGTTCTCTGGCGTCGCTGATCGTCTTCTCATGATCTCTGGCGAGACCGGATTGACGGTCGGAACCACCACACGGGCCCAATCGCTCCTTCCTACGGCCCGGCGTCACGTGCTCGCGGGCTACGAGGCGGCGGGCTGGTCGGACGTCGTCGCCGACCGTGCGGGAGAAGTCGCCGCCGAGGTCACGCAGTTTCTCGGGATCGTCGCGCCGAGGATCGCAATGGCGTCAATCGGGGCAGGGTCAGGCCCGGTTCGTGGTGAGTGTGCCGGTCTTACCTTCAATGTACACGGCGAGGGGCCGCCCCTCATGCTGCTGCCGTTCTTCCTGGCGCCGTCCCAGTGGGGACCAGCCATTGATGCGCTCGCTAAGCGCTTCACCGTGATCGAGGTCGGTGGCCCCCATATCGGTGGCATCGCGGCGCTGGAGGATCGGGCCCGAGCTCCCACCTATCGCGCCATGTTCCGGACACTCGTCGATCATCTAGCTCCCGAGGACGGCGCGCGCGTACTCGACGTGGGCTGTGGCTCCGGTGCGCTCGATCGGATGTTTGCGGCGCTCCGCCCCTCGGTCCGGATCGAAGCGGTTGATCTCAATCCGTTCTTTCTGCGTGAGGCGAGCGCGCTCGCTGCCAAGGATGGATCTGGAGAGCGGATCTCGTTTCGCGAGGCGAGCGCGACGGCGCTGCCCTACGAGGAAGCCACGTTCGACGGTGCGTTCTCTGTGACGGTGCTGGAAGAGTGCGGTGCCGACCTGGCGATCGCCGAGATGGTGCGGGTCGTGAAGCCGGGCGGCCGCATCGCCGTGGTCGTCCGCGCCATCGACGTCGGCCAGTGGTGGAATCTCGACATTCCCCCGGAAATTGCCGCCAAGACGGGGATCCCTCCACAATCGGTGGCGGCCGCGGGAGTCGCGGACCGGAGCCTCTACCGGCGCATGCGGCAGGCAGGCTTGACCGAACTCCAGGCGTTTCCGTCCATGATCACCATCGATCGGCCGAATGGACCCATCTGGCGGTATCGCGAGGACGCGGTTGTACCGGGCCTGACGCCAGAAGAACTCCGTTTGTGGCAGGCGGCGAAGGCGGCGGCGCTGGCGGACGGCGTGCTGATGCAATCTCACGTGTTGCATGCGGCTGTGGCCCGGAAGCCATAGGAGAGCTGTCTGTTAGCGATCTCCTCGGGCCGGCCGGGTGCGGCGCGCGCCATGCAGAATCTCGTCAGCTTGGCCAACGAGCTGGCCCATCGTCGTTCAGTCGAGATCGATGACAGCTTTGACCAGGAACGTGCGCAGCACGCCGTCCTGTTCCTTGATCGAGACATACTCGCCCGGTGAGAACTTGTGTGCATCGAAGCGATAGCCCGTCTCATCGTGGGATGCATCGCCATGGATGTCGTAATGGAAGGCCCAAGCGCCGCCAGGCTTATGTACGAGATGTCCTACTTCCGCCGGATCGTCACCCCAGACCCGTTTGACCCTGCAGCGATCGCGCGTGTGTCGCCATGCTTCCGCGACGATATGGCCGTTGGCATCGATAGGAGCGATGAACTCGTAGCGATGGCGACGACTGCCAGACGGATGCTCGTGATCGCGGGCGAGTTCCAGATGGATATGCCGCAGCAACTTTTCGGCAGCTGCCTTGCTCATCGATTGGTTCGTCATGTCGATCCTCTTGCTGCGGGCTCATCGCGCGGCTCGTCAAGCCATTGCACTATGTTCTGATCGCATCGGCCTGTACGAGTGTTGACGGACGTCAATCGGGCTTCGTCGTCTACAGAGGGATGAGGCGCTGCCGAAACGTCCGACGATAGGAGGGGGAATGGGACGCGATGCCACTGCGGTGAGACAGGGCAGGCTCAACGAGGACGGCACCCGCACAGGGCCAGAACTCAAGCGCACCCTCGGCCTCGGCCTTCTCGTTCTCTACGGTCTCGGTGTCACGGTCGGCGCCGGAATTTACGTGCTCGTCGGCGCGGCGGCATCGCGAGCTGGCGTGCATGCACCGCTGGCATTCCTTGTTTCAGCTTCTGTGATGGCATTGTCTGCCGCGAGTTTTGCCGAACTCGCGGTCCGATATCCCGTGAGTGCCGGGGAGGCGGCCTACATCGACGCCGGCTTTGGGTCGAAACTTCTGACAGTGGTGAGCGGAGTTCTCGTCGTCGTCGCCGGCGTCGTATCAGCGGCTGCAATCAGCCAGGGTGCGGCCGGCTACCTTGCATACTTGCTGCCGGCTCCGGCAATCGTCCTGATCGGCTGCGTCGTACTCGGCATGGGACTGGTTACGGCGTGGGGCATCACGGAAGCAGTGGTCGTCGCCGCAGTGCTGACATTGATCGAGATCGGCGGCCTCCTGGCGATTGTGACGGCCGGCCTTTGGCGGGACCCTGCCATCCTCTCAGACCTGCCCTTGGCGTTCGCAAATCTCGATGCTCCTGGCGTCTGGCCCGGGGTTCTAGGAGCGAGCCTGATTGCCTTTTTCGCCTTCATCGGGTTCGAGGGCATGGTCAACGTCGCAGAGGAGGTGAAGCGCCCCGAACGGACACTGCCCCTTGCAATCGGGATCACGTTGGCCGTCAGCACCGTCCTCTACATTGCCGTCGTCTGGGTTGTGATTCGGTCGGTCACTCCGGCCGAACTTGCGACGACATCGGCACCGTTGAGCTTGGCTTACGAGAGGCTGACCGGTGCATCGCCCGTGGTCATCTCGCTGATTGCCGTCTTTGCCACGGTCAACGGAGTCATCGTGCAGATGGTGATGTCATCGCGGGTCATCTACGGCCTTGCACGGCGGGGCGCATTGCCTTCCGCATTGGGCCGTGTCCACGAGAAGACACGCACGCCGATGTTGGCAACGGGTTTGGTCGTCGCCGCAGTTCTTGTCTTGGCGCTGGCATTCCCAATCGATCGGCTGGCCGATGCAACGACGCGCGTGATGCTCGTCGTGTTCGCGCTGGTCAACCTTGCGCTCCTGGCCATCAAGTGGCGCGGTGATCAACCACCTTCGTCACTTTCCGTGCCGATTTTTGTGCCGGCACTGGGTGCGGTGAGCTGTCTTGGGCTGTTGATCGCCGACCTTCTGAGGTGACGATCGAGCGTGAGAACCCCTCAGTGGGTCCAAGACCCAATCCGACCAAACTTGAAGTTGTCGGCGTAGGTCTTGCGCTGGACTTTGCGCGGAGCCGGATCGCTCAGGCGATATGCGATCCCGTGCCGCTCGGCATACGCAATTGCGTCTTCGCGGGTCGCGAACTCGAGCTTGATCTGGCTGCGGGTGTCGCGCGAGGACGTCCAACCCATCAGCGGGTCGATCTCCCGGGGTTGCTCAGCCTCGTGCTCGAGAACCCACTCCTTGGTGCGAGCAGGGCCCGACTGCATGGCGGTGCGGGCGGGCTTGTAGATGCGGGCTACCATGGCGTCTCGCGTCGTTGTCGATCGAAACTTCGGCTTCTGCTTTCGGTTGTCTCCTGAAGCGGCCGTCATGGTCGGGGCAGAGAGATTCGAACTCCCGACTTCCTGCTCCCAAAGCAGGCGCTCTACCAGGCTGAGCTATGCCCCGTTACCATTGCTTCGATGTGCCCGGTTCGCCGGGCCGCGTCAAGGTCATTGGCCGGCTGCCAGGATGATTGATGTCGTGTTGGATGGTGTGTCGTCGCTCGCAGTTGTCTTAGCGGAACAAGCGATGGACCACCTTGTCCCCCGGCTTCAACTGGACCTTGGCTGCAACTCCGGCCTTGAGCTCGAGCACCGCGGCAACATCACCGTTCGAGGCGATGACGGCTTCCGAGAACGGCTCGGTACTGGCTTCGATGCGGTGCACGATCCCGTCTTGGCGGATGAACACCATGTCGAGGGAGATGTACGTATTGCGCATCCACATCGTCGCCTCTTGCGGCGGCGTGTAGGGGAACAGCATGCCCGCGTCATCAGCCAATGAGCGGCGAAACATCAGCCCACGTGCCTTCTGCTCGGCGGTCTCGGTGACCTCGACCGTGAACGTGTGTTCGCCACTCGCCGTGAGCAACTTAAGGCTGTCCTTGCGCATCTCGGCCCGGAGCGGTGCGATGCCACCTAGCACGACAGTGAGGTGGCTGAACAGAAACAGGGCCGCGAAGATCGCAGCCCTGCGTGGCAAAGTCGAGTTCACCCGGTGCATAAGACTCACTATGACTAGCTATTGCCTCGTCAGCCGTTGGCCCCGGGTCAATCGCCGTCAGTGCGCCTGAAGCTGCGGTGTCAACCCATCGGGTCGCAACTCAGCAGCCATGCAACCTTTTTCACCCATGCCCCAGCGGACTTGGACGATCTGGCCAGGACGCAGCTCGGTGAAGCCGAACCGGCGCAACGTCTCCATGTGGACGAAGATATCGGGAGTCCCGTCACCGCGTGTCAAGAACCCAAATCCGCGAACCCGATTGAACCACTTCACCATGGCGCGTTCCCAACCACTCTCCGGCGTCACGATGACGTGCGTGCGCTGGGGGAGCTGAGACGGGTGGATCGCAGTGCTCTCGTCCATGCTGATGATGCGGAAGGCCTGCATGCCCTTGGGGCGGCGCAGAACTTGCGCGTGGACGCGGGCGCCTTCGTAGGCTGTCTGGTGGCCGCCTGCCCTCAGGCAGGTTACGTGCAGGAGCACATCGGGAAGGCCATTATCTGGAACGATGAATCCGTAACCTTTTGATGCATCGAACCATTTTATCGAGCCCGCAATCTCGAAAACCTCGAGACCGCCAGCGACTTCTCCGGCGAGTTCCTCTCTCAGTGACTCCGGCAGATCCGGAGGCAACTGTGTTACGTCCCCCATTTGAAACCCCGCTACTTTCTACGGTTGTGAACTCGAGACGGTGACCGTACGGCTTCCGTCCCGTCGCGACCCGATCTTTCCGGCTCGATTGCCCCCTCACCGGTGCCGTGTCGCGACAGGCCGAAATAGGCATAGGGGTCTTGTTGGTGTCCAGCCGGATTTTGTCGGAAACAGTCATCCAGTGGGTATCCAGACGGTGTCGTAGAACAGTAGCTGATGGGGTCCAACTTATGGTTAATATTCTATAAAAGATGATCGCCCAGGGCGACCCAGCGAAGGCCTGTGAAGACTGTGCATAGTGGGCTGTGGAGCGTTCCAAATTGGGCCGAACGGTGGCGAAGTTGAGCTGATAAATGTTCAGAAGGGCAAATGGGGAGCGAATCAGTTCCGGCTCGTTTGAGCCTTCGTCGGTTGGTCGTGGTGCTTGGCGACGCAAACACTGAAGCCGGCGTTGCATCGCCTCGACGCGCACCACACAATGCGCCAGCTAATCATCGACCGAGGAGTCACGACGAGATGCGCTATCTCCACACCATGGTGCGTGTCACCAACATCGACGCCAGTCTCGATTTCTACTGCGCGAAGCTCGGCATGAAAGAAGTCCGTCGAGTCGAGAACGAGGCGGGCCGCTTCACGTTGGTCTTTCTGGCCGCCACCGAGGACGAGCCGAGCGGACGCGAGGTGCGCGCACCGCTTCTGGAGTTGACCTACAACTGGGATCCGGAAGCCTACACCAGCGGCCGCAATTTCGGGCATCTGGCGTTCGAGGTCGATGACATCTATGCGACCTGCGACCGCCTGATGAAGGCCGGTGTCACCATCAACAGGCCGCCGCGCGATGGAAGGATGGCTTTCGTTCGATCGCCCGACAACATTTCACTCGAGTTGCTGCAAAAGGGCGACGCCAAGCCGAAAGCGGAGCCGTGGGCGTCGATGCCAAACACCGGCGTATGGTGAGGTGCGCTCGGGTGCAACTTCGGACGGCGGGTCGTTCATGGCCCGCGTGATCGTGATCGGCGGAGGCCCGGCCGGGCTGATGGCGGCGGATGTTGTGTCCGCCGCAGGGGTCAGCGTCAGTGTTTTCGATGGGATGCCGAGTGTCGGTCGGAAACTACTCTTGGCCGGGCGCGGGGGGTTGAACCTCACTCATAGCGAGCCAATCGACGTTTTGCTGGGACGCTACGGTGTGGCGCGCGAGTTTCTTTCGAAGTCGATCGGGGCATTCTCCCCCGAAGCACTTCGCGCGTTCACGCATGAAATCGGGGTCGACACGTTCGTCGGGACGAGCGGGCGGGTGTTCCCTCGCTCGATGAAGGCATCGCCGCTGCTGCGGGCATGGTTGGCACGCCTTTCTCGTCAAGGCGTCGAACTGCGAACCCGGCATCGATTTGTCGGGTTCGACGACAGCAAGCGACCTCTGATCGCCGCAGGCTCGGGGGCACCGAAAGTCGAACCGGCCGATGCCGTGGTCTTTGCGCTGGGTGGGGGAAGTTGGCCTCGGCTCGGCTCCGACGGGGCCTGGGTGTCGCTCATGGCGGATCTCGGGATCCGCGTCCAGGTGCTGGAGCCGGCGAATGTCGGCCTCGGGATCGACTGGAGTGAATATTTCCGCGAGCGCTTTGGCGGCGAGGCATTGAAGCGGATCGCGATCACCGTCGGCAAAGAGCGCCAGCGCGGCGAGCTGATCGTGACCGTGTCCGGGCTCGAAGGTGGAGCGGTCTATGCGCTGACACCGGCGCTGAGGCAGACGCTGGCTTGCGGGCGTGCCGAGATCCAGATCGACCTCAGACCCGATCTCGATACTTCGGATCTGGCAAATCGCCTGTCCCGGCCGAGAGGCAAGCAATCGCTCGCGACATGGCTGAGAAAAACAATTCACCTCGCTCCGGTTGCCATCGCACTTCTCCGCGAAACGTCGGGTGACGCGCTACCGGGGGACGCCTTGGGGCTGGCGCGGTCAATCAAGGAGGTTCGGCTTCCTGTAACGGGTCTCAGCGGGATTGAGCGTGCGATATCGAGCGCCGGCGGCATTTCACTGGACGAGGTCGGGCCCGATATGATGCTCCGTCGGCACCCCGGTTTGTTCGTTGCCGGCGAGATGCTGGACTGGGAGGCACCGACCGGGGGTTATCTGTTGCAAGGCTGTTTCGCGACCGGGCATGCTGCAGGGCGCGGCGTGCTCGGCTATCTTGCCGAGCGAAGTTCATAGACCTCAGGGCGGTCGTCTCCGCTCCGTATGACATCCCAAGGAATCCAGATGCCGATCATCAACCGTGCCGCAGGCTTGAAAGAGGAAATCACGGCCTGGCGGCGCGATTTCCACGCCAACCCAGAGATCCTGTTTGACGTGCATCGGACCGCAGGCATCGTCGAACAGAAGCTACTCGAGATGGGATGCGACGAAGTCGTCGCGGGGATCGGACGAACCGGGGTGGTGGCCGTCATCAAAGGCCGCTCGAACAGCTCCGGAAAGGTCATTGGGCTGCGTGCCGACATGGATGCCCTGCCGATGACCGAGGCGACGGACGTCCCTTATGCTTCGACGGTCAAGGGGCGAGCCCATGCGTGCGGGCACGACGGACATACCGCGATGCTTTTGGGCGCGGCCAAGTATTTGGCAGAGACACGCAATTTCGATGGAACCGCAGTCGTCATTTTTCAGCCCGCCGAGGAGGGCGGCGCTGGTGGCCTCGCCATGGTCAAAGATGGTTTGATGGATCGCTGGGGCGTTCAGGAAGTCTACGGACTTCACAATATGCCGGGGCTTCCGGTGGGTCACTTTGCGCTCCGTCCAGGTCCTTTGATGGCGGCGGCAGATACCTTCTCGATCGGTATCGAGGGATATGGCGCTCACGCTTCACGGCCGCACGTCAGCATCGATCCGGTGTCGGTCGGATGCCAGTTGCATGCGGCGCTGCAAACGATCGTTGCGCGCAACGTCGATCCCCTGAAGTGTGCGGTAGTCTCGGTCACCATGTTCCAAGCCGGCGAGGCGACCAACGTCATCCCTCAAACGGCGCGTCTGCAAGGCACTGTTCGCACGCTCGAAGCCAAGGTGCGGGACAACATCGAGGCCCGCATGAACGAAATCTGCGCCGGCGTTGCGGCAGCACATCGTGCGAAGATCAAACTCGACTACCGTCGGGGCTATCCAGTTACCGAGAACCATGAGCGACAGACAGCCTTTGCGGCTGCCGTGGCTCGCGATGTGTCCGGCGATGCCGCGGTCGACACCGACATGACGCCCGTGATGGGCGCCGAGGACTTTTCCTACATGCTCCAGGCACGGCCGGGGGCGTTTATCTTTATGGGTACCGGACCCGGGCCGGGTCTTCACCACCCCGCCTACGACTTCAATGATGAAGCGATCCCGGCCGGTGTGTCCTACTGGGCTCGGCTTGTCGAGACCGCGATGCCGTCAACCTGACGTCGCGATCCTCGGCCTCGGGAGTGCAGCGCGATCAGCCGCGGGCTAGGCGCTGCCGTGGATTAGCCGATGCGGCGAGCATCAGGCCAAGGCGGGGCGCGCGACGGTTGGCCGAGATGTGGCACGCGATACTGTCAAGGCGGGCGATGCGCTGGCGCATCGTCAGGTCTGCGTAGCGTTGGAAGGCGCTGTCGATGCTGTCGGCTCGCCCCATGAAGCCCGGTACGGGGGCGTAGCGACGGTTGCGCTTGTAGCGGGCCTCATCGGGAGTCGGAGCCTGCACAACCAGAACCTCGAGAGCAGCGACGCCTTGTTTCGCAAAACCGAGACGGTCGGCGGTTGCGCGGGACACGTCGAGTTGCCGGTTGCCACGGAACGGCCCGAAGTTGTTGACCCGGACGACAGCCGCAAGCTGGTTTGACGGGTTGCGCAACAGGAGGACCGTCCCGTCGGGGTGAATGGCGCTCGCCGTATTGTCGGGGGCGTGAGCGCGGAAAGGCTCGCCGGAACTCGTCAGGCCGCAAGGATTGAAGCGATCGCGGCGGCAGTCGTCATAGTGGGACGCCTTGAGCCGACGAAGCTTCCCCACGAGGGCCTGTGTCTCATCGAGCGTCAACACGCGATGGCACGTGCCACCATAGCAGTGCTTGCCGCCGGGCCGTTTGGCGTCGGCTGCAGAGCTGAATGTGAGCGACACACACACGCCGACGATAGCGACACAAGCCACTTTCGGATTGGTCAGATGCTTGATCATCAAGTGCCCCTTGTTGAACGTCAGGGGCGTTCTGCGCACGTCAGGTCTGCGCTACAACCATGGTGAACGATTATAGTTAATCCGGATGGGTCACTAAGCCGCCTCTCTGTTGGGATGGCTGACGATCCGACGAGAGAGAAGTCATTGCTTAGGGAAAGCTGCGGTCAGCCGCGCTCGTGGGTGTGTCTCGCGGCAAGGGGGCTATAGCCAACCGGGCCGTCGTACACTAATAAACGGCGCCATGCCGAAGCGAACAGACATCAAATCCATCCTCATCATCGGGGCCGGGCCGATCGTGATCGGTCAGGCCTGCGAGTTCGACTACTCGGGCACGCAGGCCTGCAAGGCTCTCAGGGCCGAGGGCTACCGCATCATCCTGGTCAATTCCAATCCGGCCACGATCATGACGGATCCCGAACTGGCGGACGCAACCTATATCGAGCCGATAACGCCTCAGGTCGTCGCGCGCATCATTGAGGCCGAGCGGCCCGATGCGCTGCTTCCGACCATGGGCGGGCAGACGGCATTGAACACGGCGCTAGCTCTTGCTGCGGACGGCACGCTCGCCAAGTTCGGTGTCGAGATGATCGGCGCCAAAGCCGAGGCCATCGACAAGGCGGAGGATCGCAAGCTGTTCCGGGAGGCCATGGATCGCATCGGCCTTGAGAGCCCGCGGGCTGTGATCGCCTCCTCGCCTCCGATCCGGAACGAAGCAGGGCAGATTGTCGGATACGACCGCGCCACTGGCTTCTCCGAGGCACTCAAGGCGCTCGACACGATCGGCTTGCCGGCCATCATCCGTCCGGCCTTCACGCTCGGCGGCACGGGCGGCGGCGTCGCCTACAACCGGGAGGAGTTCGAGCAGATTACGCGCTCGGGTCTCGATGCATCGCCGGCCGGTCAGATTCTGATCGACGAGAGCTTGCTCGGCTGGAAGGAATACGAAATGGAGGTGGTCCGCGATCGCGCGGACAACTGCATCATCGTGTGCTCCATCGAGAACGTCGATCCGATGGGCGTGCATACCGGCGATTCGATCACCGTTGCGCCGGCGCTGACGCTCACCGACAAAGAATATCAGATCATGCGCAACGCCTCGATCGCGGTCCTGCGTGAGATCGGGGTGGAGACGGGTGGCTCCAACGTCCAGTTTGCCATCAACCCGGCAGACGGTCGAATGGTCGTCATCGAGATGAACCCGCGTGTGTCGCGCTCCTCGGCGCTCGCCTCCAAGGCGACGGGTTTTCCAATCGCAAAGGTGGCTGCAAGGCTCGCCGTCGGGTACACCCTCGATGAACTCGAGAACGACATTACCGGAGGCGCGACGCCAGCCGCCTTCGAACCGACCATCGATTACGTCGTGACCAAGATACCCAGGTTCGCGTTCGAGAAGTTTCCCGGCTCCGATCCGACGCTGACGACAGCGATGAAATCGGTCGGCGAGGTGATGGCGATCGGTCGGACGTTCGCCGAGAGCCTGCAGAAGGCGCTACGGGGCCTCGAAACAGGGCTCACCGGCCTCGACGATGTCACGTTCGACGGCCTGGGCCAAGGCGACGACAAGAATGTGATCAGAGCGGCAATCGGCCGACCCACTCCGGATCGTCTGCTCAAGGTTGCGCAGGCGATGCGTCTCGGTGTCGATCACGAGCAAATTCACGCCTCGTGCCGCATCGATCCGTGGTTCCTGGAACGCATGCAGGAGATCATCGACGTCGAGGAAAAAGTGCGCCAGCACGGTCTTCCCGAGACACGCGAAGCCTTGCGGAATCTCAAGGCAATGGGCTTTTCAGATGCCCGGCTCGGCAAGCTTGCCGAGACGACCGAGGCGGACGTTCGGTCGTTGCGCCAGCGCCTCGATCTTCACCCGGTGTTCAAACGGATCGACACATGCGCGGCCGAGTTCGCCTCGCCGACCGCCTACATGTACTCGACCTATGAGCGAGGCCTGTTCTCTGAGCCGATCTGCGAGGCAGCGCCCAGCGAGAAGCAGAAGATCGTCATTCTGGGTGGTGGCCCGAACCGCATCGGCCAGGGTATCGAGTTCGACTACTGCTGCTGCCACGCGTGTTTCGCCCTCTCGGACGCCGGGTTCGAGACGATCATGGTCAACTGTAACCCGGAGACGGTTTCGACGGACTACGACACGTCGGACCGCCTGTATTTCGAATCGCTGACCGCAGAGGATGTCCTCGAGATCATCCGGGTCGAGCAGTCGAAGGGGACCCTCAAGGGTGTCATCGTCCAGTTTGGAGGGCAGACACCGTTGAAGCTCGCCGAAGCACTGGGCGATGCCGGGATTCCGGTACTCGGAACTTCTCCGTCGGCAATCGAACTTGCAGAGGATCGCGACCGGTTCAAGGCACTCGTCGAAAAACTCGGCCTGAAGCAGCCCGAAAGCGGTATCGCGCGGAGCCCCGAAGAGGCGGCGGCGGTGGCTGTCGCGATCGGCTTCCCGGTGCTCATCCGTCCGTCTTTCGTCCTTGGCGGACGTGCCATGGAGATCGTCGCCGACCGAGGAGAGCTCGACCGCTACATCCAGCGCCTCTCGGCGACGCTCAAGGGCCATTCCGAGCTGGTCGTGTCAGCGCGCCGGCCTCTGCTGATCGACAGCTATCTGGCCGATGCTGTCGAGGTCGACGTCGACTGCCTGTCGGACGGGAAGGACACCTTCATCGCCGGCATCATGGAACATATTGAGGAGGCGGGCATTCATTCGGGCGACTCGGCGTGCTCGCTGCCCGCGCATTCGCTCGATCGCTCGATCGTCGTTCGGCTCGAGAAGCAGACGCGGGATCTTGCGTTGGCACTCGGCGTTGTAGGCCTGATGAACGTGCAATATGCGATCAAGGACCGACAGATCTATATCCTGGAGGTGAACCCTCGTGCGTCGCGAACGGTGCCGTTTGTCGCTAAAGTGATCGGGGTTCCGGTCGCCGGTATCGCATCGCGTGTGATGGCGGGCGCGCCGCTTGCCAGCTTCGGCCTGAAGCCACCTCGCCTCAATCACGTGGCGGTCAAGGAAGCCGTCTTTCCGTTTGCCCGCTTCTCCGGCGTCGACACTGTGCTCGGGCCTGAGATGCGTTCGACGGGCGAGGTCATGGGTATCGATCGCGAGTTCGCCATGGCCTTTGCCAAGGCGCAACTCGGCTCCGGAACGGCCTTGCCGACCGCGGGTACGGTCTTCGTCTCGGTGCGCGACAGCGACAAGGACCACATCCTTGGTGCCATGCGCGATCTCGTTGAGATGGGTTTCCGTGTCGTCGCGACCCGTGGCACACGACGTCATTTCGAAGCGCACGGTATCGCGTGTGAGCAGGTCAACAAGGTCCTTGAAGGGCGTCCACACATTGTCGACATGATGAAGAACGGCGAGGTGCACCTGGTTTTCAACACGACAGAGGGATCAAAGGCTCTGGCGGATTCGAAAGATATTCGTCGGACGGCCCTCTTGAACCGCATCCCTTATTATACGACGTTAGCGGGTGCGGTTGCCGTGGTCGATGCGATACGGGCACTGAGGGCTGGCAGCCTGAAAGTTGCCCCTTTGCAGAGCTACCTCGCCTAGGCAGGGATCCTCCTGTTTGCATTCGCGCGCTTTGCTCCTTTGGGCAAAGGGCTGGTCAAATCCGGACATCTGGGTGAGACTGATGATCAAGGCGCAACCGCAAGGGCTGCGCCGACGTGGAGAATTGAAGATGGCAATGGAAAAGGTGCCGATGACGGTCGAAGGCTTCAAGAAGCTGGAGGCCGAATTGCATCGGCTGAAAGCCGAGGAGCGGCCGCGCATCATCCAGGCCATTTCCGAGGCACGGGCTCACGGGGACTTGTCGGAGAACGCCGAATACCACTCGGCGAAGGAAGCCCAAGGTATGAACGAGGCCAAGGTGGCCGACCTGGAGGACAAGCTGTCCCGGGCAGACGTGGTCGATACGACCAAGTTGTCGGGTACCACGGTCAAGTTCGGAGCCACCGTGCATCTCGAGGACGAAGATACGGGCGACAAGGTCAAGTACAAGATCGTCGGTGATCTCGAGGCCAACGTGAAGGACGGCCTGATCTCGATATCGAGCCCGATCGCGCGGGCACTGATCGGTAAAGCCAAGGGCGAGACGGCAGACGTCACGACACCCAAGGGCAGCCGCAGCTACGAGGTTCTCAAGATCGAGTGGAAGTAAGGTCGATTGTGCCATGGGCGGGCCAGGGCCGGGATCGCATCCCGGCCTTTGTCATGTCTGGTCGCACCTAGTGGTACGAGAGCGTTGCGTTTGCTACCGCCGGCACCCTAGTCTCTGGTCGAACACGTTTCTCGGCGAGGAGGCACTTCGAATGGCAGACGCAGCAGCGGTCGGACTCAATCCGGCACGCGAGAAGCTGAAAAAGGGCGAGCTCGCCATTGGCGTCGGCTTGCGTCAAGCTCGGACGGTCGACATCGCACCGGCCATGAAGACCTGTGGCTACGACTGGCTGTTCATCGATTGCGAGCACAATTCGATGACGCTGGATATGGCGGTGCAGATCTCCGTCACGGCCAACGCCGCCGGGATCTCCCCGATTGTACGGGTGCCCCAGGGCCAGCTCGACATGGCGACGCGCGTACTCGACGGTGGCGCTTACGGCATCGTGATGCCCCATGTCGACACGCCCGAGGAGGCCAAGGCCATCGCCGATCGCCTGCGCTATCCTCCCGTCGGTCACCGGTCCATCGGTGGGACGATGCCGCAACTCGGCTTCGCGCAGATGCCGCCGGATAAGTCGACGAAGATCGTCAACGATAATCTTCTCGTCGTGGTGATGCTCGAATCGCCCTTGGCCATCAAGAATGCGGACGCGATCGCGGCCGTTCCCGGCGTCGACGTCCTGCTGATCGGCACGAGCGACCTTACTCTGGAGATGGGCCTTCCCGGCCAGTTGATGCACGAGACGGTCGTGGCCGCGTACCAGACGGTTGTCGATGCGTGCAAGAAGCATGGCAAGTGGGCAGGAATGGGCGGTGTCTATACGGACGAAGGCCTGACGAAGTACATCGGCATGGGTGTGAAGATGGTGCTGGCTGGCAACGATATGCCGTTCCTGATGCAGGCGGCGAGCGCGCGCGAGAGGCATTTGCGGGCGTTAAAGGCGTAATGCTCGACGCGCTGTGACGGTCGATCGGTTCTGTACCGGCGGCCAATCGGAAAATCCGATCAGCCGCGGATCTCGCCCACGAGAGCGCTGACTTGTACTGTCGATTTCGGTGTTCACGCGCTCAACCCACAACTGACAGGTCACCATGAAATTTGGGACGTTCCTTCTCCTTCAGTCGCCCTCGGCCCGTAGTAGCGAGGAGATCTTCAACCGCGGAATTCGTATCGCCCAATCGGCCGACAAGCTCGGCTTCGAGAGCATCTGGTGCGCTGAGCACCACTTCTCGACTTACGGATATCTGTCTCGCCCGCTGCTGGTGGCGACCCACATCGCCAGCCGAACCGAGCGGATCCGCGTCGGTACCGCCGTCATTGTGCTGCCGCTGCACCACCCGCTCATCGTTGCCGAGGACATTGCAACGGCCGACATCCTCACGGGTGGCCGCCTCGACATCGGGCTTGGGCGCGGTTACCAGCCCTACGAGTTCGAGCGTCTCGGCCTCTCGCTCAGCGACAGCCGAGAGCGCTTCGAAGAGGGCTTGGACATTCTGCTCAAGGCGTTCGAGGGCAAGCCATTCTCCTACGACGGCAAGCACTATCGCTTCGGCGAGACGAGCATCTTCCCGACGCCGGTTCAGAAGCCGCACCCGCCCCTTTGGATCGTGGGCCAAAGCCAGGAATCGATTACTGCCACCGCAAGGCGGGGCTTCAACATCGTCTCCGGTGGATTCGGCGTGCCGATCGAGCGGCTACGTGAGTTCCGCCAAGGCCTCGATGCCATGCCGATCGATCCGGCCATGCGCCAGCGCATTCGCGTCTCGACGCAACGGCCCGTTTATGTGACCCGTGACGAGAGCGAGCTGCCGGCCATCGTAGAGCAAGCGCGCTGGAACATGCGCGTGACGCTGAGCTTGCGCCAGGGGCTCGAGCGCGTCGAGGGCGGACGCGCCATAGCAGTGCCGTTCGAGAAGGAGCCCGACACGCGCGAATTGCTCGAGCGCTATTTCATCATGGGTACGCCCAAGACCTGCATCGAACGCCTCAAGGCGGTCAAGGATGCGATGAAGATCGACCATTTCAACGCGAGCTTCTGGTTCGGCGACCTTTCTGAGGAGCAGGTGCAGCGGTCCATGAAGCTCTTCGCCGAGGAGGTCATGCCGGCGTTCCGCTGACCGCCGGTGCCGAAACCCTCGACCTTCAGGATTAGCCGCCGATGACACCTGCCGCGCTTGCCGTCGTGGGCATGACCATTCTTGGTACGTCGTTCATCTCGGGGATCTTCGGGATGGCCGGCGGCCTCATCCTGCTCGGCGTGCTGCTCCTGTTCATGGACGTCGTCCCGGCCATGATCCTGTTTGGGGTCATCCAAATGGGCGCCAACGGCTGGCGCGCGCTGCTGTGGCGGGCGCATGTACGTTGGGACCTCGTCGGCCGCTATTTGATTGGAGCGACGGCATCGTTTCTCGTCATGCGGCTGGTGGCGTTCGTACCGGACAAGGCGGTGGTCTACATCGGTCTCGGCGTATTGCCGTTTGCCGCCGAGCTGCTTCCCCGCCACATGTGGCCAGACATCACGCGCCCATGGGGTCCCTACATCTGCGGTGTCGTCATCATGGTGCTGCAACTTCTGGCGGGAGCAGCAGGGCATATCCTGGATATGTTCTTCCAGCGAAGCCAGATCGACCGGAAGGGGATCGTTGGCACAAAGGCCGTCTGCCAGACCACGGCGCATCTATTCAGGGTGCTCTACTTCGGCTCACTCGCGACCAGTTTTAGCGGCGACGTTCCCATCTGGGCCATCGCCCTGGGGCTGGCATTGGCGTTTACCGGGACGTCGCTGGCGGCATTGGTTCTCGAGCGCATGACCGACGCTGATTTCCGCATGTGGAGCCGGCGGATCGTGCATGCCGTCGCCGTCACGTTCCTGGCGCGCGGACTATGGTTGTTTGTCGTCGGGTAAACGACGTTCGGCTGGTATTGCATTCCAGCAATGCATCCGTGTGTCTAGTCCGCACCCTGGCGGCTCTCACATAGTCCTCAAGACTAAGAAGGTCGGCGACAAGCCGGCTGCATGAGCGGAAACACCCTGGGACAGGGCTCCAAAAAAGAACAAACGTTCAGGAGCTGATCATGTCCAATCTCAACCTTAGCCTCGTCGCAGGCTATTCGGTCGATTCGCCTGCGCTGTCGAAGCCTGCGTCGCTGCCCAATTTGTCACTCGGCGATTTTCTCGAGCGGTTCGGCGCGAAGCTTCATGCCGCCCAGCGCCGGAGGGTCGAGGCCGAGGTGGAGCGCTATATCTCTGCCAACGGCGGAGTCATCAGCGACGAGGTGGAGCGCCAAATCGGTCTGCGCTTTGGAATGTAACCCCGGACGGATCGTCAATCTGCGCAGCGGGTGCGGCTGAAGGAAGGGGCCCCTGCCGTAGCGGGCGTTGCGGGGCTCGTTTTCCGTGTCAGCGATCCGTCTGAAGGGGGCGGGGAGCGAGATCGGCAGGCAGGTCCGGATAACGGTTGGCCAGCTCTGCGCAGGCCGCCTTGCCGCCGCCATTGCAGGCAACGGCGAGCTTGTCGATCTCGGCGAGATGTAACTCGATAGCGGCCCGGCGACCCGCGTCCAGCCGAGGGCGCGCCAGAACCGCAAAGCACACTTCGAGTTGCCCTCGCGCGCATCTTTCCAGCAGACGACCCTGCGCGAAGGCTGGCATAACTCCGATTGTGGAGGCTGCCAGCACCCAAGCGATCAGGCGCCGGCTGGGGGGCGAGGGCCGTGCGGCCGCCGCAACAATGCTGAACTCTCGCGATGCGTGCCCTGTCGGGATCACGCCTCGCCGAAGTGGATGCGGCGGTAGGCGCGCGATGGGATGAGGTCGTCCGTGTGGACGTCCCACAGGGTCGCCGTGTTCGAGCCCTGATGCTCCTTGAAGAGCCCGTCCATTTTGCCGAGGCTGTTGACGCTCGCGCCCTGCAAACCGAAGCCGCGAGCCACGCCCGCGATATCCCCGCGGCCGTGAATGGCGCCGGCCGGGTCCACCCCGTTGGCCCGGAACTTGTGGAATTCAGCGCCATAGCCGCCATCGTTGATGATGGCAGTGAGCATCCGAACGCCGTGGCGCTTGATGGTGTCGAGTTCCTGGCAGTGCATCATGATGCTGCCATCGCCTTCGATCAGGCAGACCTTCCCGTCGCCGCGCGCCTGAGCAATGCCGATGGCGGCAGGCAGAGCCGAACCGATGGCGCCGAAGTCGACGAACACATGGTACTTGTCCGCCGGCCGCCCCTTGAGATGCGTCATGGCGATCGAGAAGTAGTGGCCGCCGCCGACGACGATGTCCCAGTCCTTCGGGATTGTCCGATCCAACTCCTCGATGGCGCGGCGTGGATCGACGGTGCCCGCCTGCACCGAATAGGGCTTCTTGTCCGGATGATCGCCTGCAATGCCCGACTTGATCTCCGGCGTTCGGAAGCCGCTGACCTTGATGTTGCGCTGTTCGAGGCGGTTGAGAATGGTCTCGGCCGCGGCGCGTGCATCGGCCCGCACGTGAAGATCAGCCGTGCGCAGGCCCTGCCAGAGGCCACGTGGATTGGAATCCACCTGGACGACGCGAGCGCCGGGGAAGAGATAGCCGCTCTCGGTGGTGTAGTGGCCGAGGCCAAGACCGAAGCCGATGACGAGATCGGCTTCTGCGTAGCGCTCGCGGGCCCAGTCGCTGGCGTAGGCGCCGGCGATGTCCATCGACCAAGGGTTCCCGTTGAACAGCCCTTTGGCGAGTAGAGAGGTTGCGACCAGCGCGCCCGATCGTTCGGCCAGCGCCTCCAGAGACTCCCGAGCACCAGACCGAACGCAGCCCTTGCCTCCGAGAATCACGGGCCGCTCCGCCTCCGCGATCATGTCGCAGATCCGGTCGACGAGAACGGGGTCGGGGATCGGGCGCTGGGCGACTGGCACCAGATCGGTGGACGGCGTGTAGTCGGTCAGGTGCGGCCAAGCCAGTTTCTGCATGTCCATAGGCACGGAGAGAACGACCGGACGGCGCTCGACCTGCGCGATCTGGAACGCCTCGCGGACGTTGTCGAGCAGGCGATCGATGTGGCGGACGGGGACATAGGCTGCGCCCGTACCGAGAGTCAGCGGGCCCATATCGATCTGCTGGAGATACCACGCGGCGGCGATCGGGCTGTCACCGGCAAAGACGACGAGCGGCGTGTTGGCTTTGGCCGCCATCACCAGCGACGTCATGATCTGCGTGAAGCCGGGACCGCAAGTGGTCGAAGCGACGCCGACCTTGCCGGTAGCGCGAGCATAGCCGTCGGCCATGGAGACGGCGCAGCTCTCGTGCCGAGCGTGGATGACGTGCATGCCCGGTCGCTGCGCCATGGACGTCGACCAGTACATGTTGGCATCACCCATCAGGGTGAAAAGGTGGTCCACGCCCTCGGCCTCGAAGGCCAGGGCCAGCATGTCTTGCGTCTTGAGCTTGCTCATTGGTGTCAGCTCCGTTTTCCGAAGAGGCTCGATAGCCAGGATTTGAGGACCGCCCAAAGGAGGGCGAAGGCGTTGAGCTCGGCGGCTGCTCGCGGCGGCTGCGAAGGCTCAGTCGGTTCGGGCGACCCGCTAGGCGTGCCGTGTGCGGCAATTCCCGCGTTGGCTTCCGGAGCTGCCACCGAGGGGCCGCCCGCGGGCATGTTCGCGACTGTGCTTGCCGGGATTGTTGCTGCGGGCGGGACCGGTGAAGCGGGCGCCGCGTTCCGGCGCTCGGCAACCAGGGCCCCCATATTCTTCGCGAACTCGGCGAGCAGCGCACGGGCGACATGGACGCCGCCGGCATTGGCAAAAGTCTCGAGCGGGCCTGTGACGGTGTACTCGCCTTCGACGGCAAGCTCGGTCTCGGTCGTGCCGCTAGCAGAGACGGTACCGCTTGCCAGGGCGCGGGATGCGCCCCGCTGGTCGATGCCGCGTCCCTCGATCGTACAGCGTCGCTTGTCGTTATCGTAGGACAGAGTGGCCTCACCGCGGAATACCGCCACGGTTGGCCCGAACTTGACGCGGATCGAGCCCTTCCAAACATCGCCGCCGGACTGGTCGGGATTGAGTGTGGCACCCGGAATACACGACGCGACTAGCGCCGGATCGGTCAGGAGCGGCCACACCTCTTCGGGCGGCGACGGGATGGTTATCTTCTCAGCGACCGTAGGCATGCGCGTGCTGGCGTCCGATTTGGCTCTGAGTTCGGTGGGGATCTGTCGCGAAGATGAGTGAAGAGTAGGGCGGGGTCAATTGATTTGGCGACCGTGAGGGCGCAGACGGCGGGGACACTTGTTCGCACGGCCTGGAGCGTGCCAGTCTGCCGCAGCGACGATCCGAAAGAGGAGGCCTGCCATGACGGCTGCTGCCCACGTGAGCGCAGGAACTGCGCTTCGAGCCTACGACATCGACGTGGAGGACGTGACGTATCTGACCCACGGAGACAAGGCCTACTTGGCGCGGCTTTACAGGCCGAAAGGCGCAGGCCCCTTCCCGGTGATGATCGACCTCCACGGGGGTGCGTGGTGCAACCAGGATCGTACGAACGACAAGGTGATTTGCGAGGCACTGGCGCGCACGGGAGTTCTCGTCGTCGCCCTCGACTTCCGTATGCCGCCCGATGCAGCCTACCCAGGCTCTATCGCGGATATCAACTACGCGGTGCGATGGGTCCGGGCTAACGCGGCCACGCTAAAGGCGAAGCCCGACAAGATCGGCTACATCGGAATCTCGTCTGGCGGACATCAAGGCATGCTGGCCGCCATGCGACCGCGCGATGCGCGGTATGGCGCGGTGTCCAGCACCTCGGTTCCCGCCGGCGATGCACGCGTCCAGTGTGTCGTCCTGCTGTGGCCCGTGATCGATCCGATTGGCCGCTATCGGTATGGCAAGGAGCTGATTGCGAAGGGTGGGGATTATCCCGCCAACATCAACAACGTCATCCCAAGCCACGACAAGTACTGGGTCACCGAGGCCGCGATGGAGGAAGGCAGTCCGCCCGAGATCCTTGCCAGGGGTGAGGCCGTGGAGATGCCGCCCGTTCTCTACGTTCAGGGGGATGCCGACAAAATGCACCCGCGCCCGCATCTCGAGCGATTCGCCGAGCTTTACCGGTCGCGCGGTGGCTCGATGGAAGTCGCGCTCTTTCCGGGCGAAGTGGAAGGCTTCGTCACTCGGGAAGCCAAGTCGGAGGCCAACAAGCGGGCAGCTACAGAACGCATTCTCGCTTTCGTGCACCTTACTTTGTCATAATCCCGGTGTTCGCCGAGGTCGCTACGCAAGGCTGAAATAAGATTCAATCAACGGAGGAGACTACGTTCATGGGCAAGATCATGCGCGCTTCGGATCGCGCGACGAAGACACAACCGAACACCAATTTCACGGGCACCGTTTACGCAGACGAGGTCGTGGTCGGCGAGGCGCCATCTCGCATGCGGGCGACGCGCGTCTCGTTCACACCGGGCGCACGTACATTCTGGCATACGCATCCCGTAGGCCAAACCCTCTATTGTCTGCACGGTATCGGGCGCTATCAGGCCGAGGGTGGCTCCGTGATCGAGTTGCGCCCCGGCGACACCGTCGTCATTCCGCCCGGTGCCAAGCATTGGCATGGTTCAGCTCCCGGACACCTCTTTGCCCATCTCGCCATGTCCGAAGTGTCGGACACCGGGGAAGGCACCAAGTGGTTGGAGGCCGTCTCTGACGCCGACTACGCGAGAAAGCCGGCTTGATTCAACGCCCGGACAACCCGCCCATAACCCTGCCGGGTTCTGGTCGGCGCGTCCGGAGCGCCGAGACCCTACTCGGCGCGACACGGCATGTGCTGGTATGGTAGTCAGGAGCAGGTCGCGACCCGCGCTCGATGGGAGCAGCGGGTCGTGCTCTTGAAGGACTGCCGCGCGGAATGAGGGTCTTTTCCGACGACATTGCTATCGATCTCGGCACGGCCAATACGCTGGTGCACGTCGTCGGCCGCGGCATCATCATCGATGAGCCATCGCTGGTGGCGGTTCAAAATCGTGGTGGTGTACGGACCATGTTGGCCGTTGGTGAGCGGGCTCGGACCATGGTTGGTCGCACGCCAGAGGCCGTCGAGGCGATCCGACCGATGCGCGACGGCGTCATCGCCGATTTCGTTGCGACCGAGGAGATGCTTCGCCAATTCATTCGGCGCGCCAAATCGGTACTCGGCCTGCGCCGGCCGCGCATCCTGATTTGCGTACCGGCGGGGGCCACGCCTGTGGAACGCCGGGCCGTGTACGAGACAGCCGTCTCGGCCGGAGCGCGCCGGGTGTTTCTCATCGAGGAACCGGTTGCCGCGGCCATCGGCGCGGGTTTGTCCATCGACGATCCGGTCGCGCACATGGTCGTCGATATAGGTGGCGGCACAACCGATATCGCAGTCCTTTCGGTCGGCGACGTCGTAGAGGCGCGCTCATTACGCTGTGCCGGCAACGCCATGGACGACGCCATTCAGCGCTACGTGCGGCGCGTGCATCATCTGCTCATCAGCCCGGGCAGCGCCGAGCGAATCAAGATTGGCGCAGGTAGTGCGAGCCGCGCGCCTGGCGGTCGAGCGGCCGAGATCCGTATTCGCGGCCGCGAACTGAGGCACGGCAAGCCCGTTTCTATCGTCCTTGCGCCGGGTGACATTGTAGAGGCACTTGAAGGACCCATCTCAGATATTGCCGAGTTCATACAGCGCACCATCGAGGAATTGGCCCCCGAGGTTCGAGCCGACGTCCGCTCGCGCGGCATCTCGCTTTCCGGGGGTGGGGCGTTGCTCGATCGTCTCGACTCCGAACTGCAGCGGCGCGTGGGGGTCAAATTCACCATTCCCGAGCACCCCATGCAATGTGTGGTCGCCGGAACGGCCCGCGTGCTTGAAACGCTTTCGGAGCGCCGGCACTTGCTGATCGAGCCCTAATTCAACACGATGCGAACCTGCGACAGTGGGGACCGGCGTGGCACTTGCTTGACCCCATTGCGATCAAGTTTACTCGCGTGACGCCGCGACAGCGAGGAATCGACCATGCCGATCAGCCATAAGCCTGGCTACGAGAGCGTCCCATTGGCCGAAGTACCGGAGCGCCGTGTGCAGCCGGCGCTCATGAGGGGCGCCGTAGGGCGATGCCCGTCGTGTGGTGTCGGCAAGATGTTCACTTCATATCTCAAGGTCGCACCGTCTTGCCCGCGCTGCAGCGAGCCCTTGCATCACCAGCGAGCCGATGACGCTCCGGCCTACTTCACCATGGTTGTCGTAGGGCACGTGATCGTCGGCGGGATCCTCGCCGTCGAGAAGGCCTTCGCGCCGCCGACGTGGGTCCAACTCTCGGTCTGGCTGCCTCTTATGGTGTTGCTCAGTCTCGTGCTCTTGCCAGCCATCAAGGGTGCGCTCGTAGCCTTGCAATGGGCGTTGCGCATGCATGGCTTCGGTCTTGGCAGCGATCCCGCGTCGCCTCAGCCCGACCCGGCGTATGAGATCACGCTTGCGAACCGAGGAAAATCGGCATGACATCGAAGGTATCCACAACCGCCGCCGTGCCCGAGATGGTGTCGGCACCGGCCAAGGTTGCGGCCCTCCGGCCGAGGGACGCTGCAACCTTGATCCTGGTCGACCGCGCCATGGGTGTGCCACGCGTTCTCCTCGGCAAGCGGCGCATGGACATGAAGTTCATGCCGGGCAAGTACGTATTTCCAGGCGGGAGGGTCGACAAGTCCGACAGAAACGTCATCAGTTCCGACGAATTGACCGACCACGAGGCCGCCAAGCTCATGGTCGATATGAAGGGTACCGTCAACGCGGCCAAAGCCAGAGCCTTAGCCCTTGCTGCCGTTCGCGAGACCTACGAAGAGGCCGGCATTATCCTCGGAGCGCCCTTGGCGGGACAATCGCCTCCTGCCGATGCATCCTGGCGACGGTTCTTTAGGCAAGGCTTCATGCCAAGCCTGTCACCGTTGACGTTCTTTGCGCGCGCCATCACACCGCCGGGACGGCCACGCCGCTTCGACACCCGTTTCTTTTGCGCCGAAGCATCGATGATCGCGTACCGCGGACCACCGCCGGAAGATGAGCTTTCTGATCTCGTCTGGATGGCTATCGAGGAGGCGAGGAGCCTGGATCTGCCGCCCATCACGAGGGTGATTTTGGAGGACTTGGGCGATCGCCTCAAGGTGGGAACGCAAGGGTCCGCGAATGCACCCGTGCCCTACTACTTTCACAAGAACGGGACGTTCCGGCGACAACTCATCAGTGTGACGGCGGATCAATCTTCAGCTTGACTTGATCGCCGGGTCCATTAAGAACGCTAGACCACATTCATCGAGCAGAGATCACTGACGGAACCGTCATGGCAAAGCCTGTAACGCAAAAAATCAAGCTCCTCAGCTCTGCCGGTACCGGCTTCTATTACGTGACAAAGAAGAATCCTCGCACGTCCACCGAGAAGATTGTCATGCGGAAGTATGACCCGGTGGCACGCAAGCATGTCGAATTCAAAGAAACCAAAATCAAGTAAGCGATAAGCGCGCCAGTACGTGGCGCAATCGTGATTGCGCGTCCTTGAAGCGGACGCTGCCTAGCCGTGCTGTGTGCGCTTCTGTAATTGTGTACAGTCGCGGCGGATGATTTAGATCTGTGCTGAACGGATGACGCTGATTGAGCTGGGCGGCCTAGCCCGTCACTGATCTCGGCAGCGGGGTAATGAAACCGAGCAGTGACGGGCTGGCCAACCGAGTGCATTGCCAAAGAGGGCGTTGGCGCAGCGCTCGGCACGTGCTGGTCGTCGCGATGTCGATACGACATGCCCGCGTGCGACCATAACCAAAGGTGCAGCCGTGAGGATGGCCCGCACGATCTGCAAACGAAAGCCACACGGTCCGGACAGGCGCTGATATGCCGTGCGCACAGTCCGCTCTGCCGTCATAGTTGAGCCAGACTGGCAGATCCAACTGTGCTCATCAAGCAACGACGCTTCTTGAACAATGCTGAGCTGATCGTGTCGTAGTGCTCATTTGCATCGACGGATTAGACACGCTAAGAGTGAAATCCGTCTCTGCCCAGCGAGACCTTCATAACTTTATAGTTGTGCAAAAGAGAATCCGCAACTCGTAAAAAACAGTCGCGAATCTGGCGGACGGTTCGGGCGTCTATACATTGCGCTCCTGCGATTGCATCCAACTGGTGCAATCTGCGCCGTTAGACGAAGCTGCGTTGTAGCCTAAGCTGCATCAGCGACAACGCGATTGCGACCGCTTCGCTTGGCTGTGTAGAGCGCCGTGTCGGCTCGTTTGAACAGCGTGTCCGGGGTGTCATCACGACGTTCGAGTGTCGAGACACCTACACTAGCCGTGACTGCGAGTGTGCTTTGCTGATTGACCTGAAAGGGTTCCGCAGCGATGCACGCCCGAACGCGCTCGGCCACCTGCATAGCGCGCGAGAGTTCGGTGTCCGGCATGATGATCACGAATTCCTCGCCACCGAGGCGACATGCGAGGTCGATCCCACGCGTGTTGCGACGCAGCCTGGTCGCGAATTCACGAAGCACGTTATCCCCTGCATCGTGGCCGTAGGTGTCGTTCACGTTCTTGAAAAAGTCGATATCGGCAACCAGCACCGACAGAGTTCGCCCCGACTGCGTCGCCTGGTTCACCAGGGTCGCAAGGTGGCTTTCCATATAGCGACGATTGTGCAATCCGGTCAGGGGATCGGTTATTGCGTGCTCCATCCCTTGATCAAGCTTGGCGCGCAGCAGGTCGGCATGGCGCTTGCGTTTGATCTGGGTCTTTATCCTGGCCAGCAACTCATTACGGTCGAGGGGGCGCAGCACGTAGTCGTTGACACCCATATCGAGCCCCCGCAGGAGCCGCGCCTCATCGCCCGGGTCGACCATCATCACGATCGGCATATGACGCGTCCGATCAAGCGACCGGACCTGGGAGCAGAGGCGGAGCCCATCCGCTCCTGAAAGCGACAAGCTCACAATCAACAGATCGAAGCTCTGCTCGGCCATGCGCATCAGCGCTGCTTGAGGATCACGCTCTACGACAACGGAATGGGTTTTGGAGAGTCCGTCGACAATCCGCTGGGCTGAGCGTGGATGATCCTCGACGAGCAGCACGTGGCCGTGCGCCGCCGCTTCTGTCCATTCTGCGATGCCGCCGGGTCCGAAGCCGAGATCCTGCGTCGTCGATGCGCGCATCATCAATTCGTCGGCAAGGACTTTGAGGCGCGCGAGACTGCGCACCCTGGTGATGAGTGCAATGTCGTCGACGGGTTTGGTGAGAAAATCGTCGGCGCCAGCCTCGAGGCCCTCGACTTTGTCGGAGGGCTGGTCGAGTGCGGTCACCATGATAACGGGGATGTGCGCGTGCTGAGGGCTCTGCTTGATACGACGGCAGACTTCGAAGCCGTCCATTCCCGGCATCATCACGTCCAGCAGCACGACGTCGACGCGCTCGCGGGAGATGATGTCGAGAGCGGCACGCCCACTGTTGGCGGTCAGGATCTCGAAATACTCGGCAGTCAGCCGCGCTTCGAGCAACTTCACGTTGGCCAGGATGTCGTCAACAACGAGAACGCGGGCGGTCATCGATGAGCCTTCCGGAGGTCGTGCAAGGTGTCACGCGTTGCCGATGAAGCGGCGCACGGTTTCGATAAACGGGGCGATTGTGATCGGCTTCGAGATGTAGGCCTCGCAGCCGCCTCGCCGGATCCGCTCTTCGTCGCCCTTCATGGCGAAGGCAGTGACCGCCACCACAGGTATGTCCCGGAGATGGTCGTCCTCCTTCAGCCATTTGGTCACCTCAAGGCCTGAGACCTCGGGGAGCTGAATATCCATGAGGATGAGACTTGGTTTTGCCTCTCGGGCAACCTGGAGGGCTTCGGTGCCACTGCGAGCCTGCAAGGTCGCGTAGCCGTGCGCCTCGAGCAGGTCTGTGAAGAGCTTCATGTTGAGCTCATTGTCCTCAACGATGAGCACCGTCTTGCGACCGCTGCTGATGCGAGGAGGGCGCTTCTCGAAGTTCCGCACATTTTCCTGATATGTCATTCGCCTGCCGCCCGCCCGGCGCACCCGTCGCGTCACTTGCAGCGAATCGAGGGTGCTGATCGTTGTGAGTTTGGCTGAAAGAGCTAACCAATTGTTTAAGATGACAGCGGTGGATCGATCGGAGGAGGGTGGCTCATGCGTGACGTACGCCGCAGCCGGCGGTTAACGAGGGAGGCCGCCGAGGCGATCGCGGCTCAGGCGTTTTTGTTCCTGGCTGAGGAGAGTGGTCGTCTCGGTCGGTTTCTAGCGGACACGGGGCTGGACCCTGACGCCCTTCGGCAGGGGCTGAGTGAGCCGGCTTTGCTGGCGGCGGTTCTGGGTCACATCAGGAGCGATGAGTCGTCGCTTCTGGCCTTTGCGGCGAATGCGGGTCTCGCACCCGAGGACGTTGCAGCCGCTGAGGTGGAGCTTGGCGGGGGCTCACCATGGGAAAGCACGTGATGGAGCTGCGGATCGGCATCGACCTCGGAGGCACGAAGATCGAAGGCGTGCTGCTCGGGCCGAAGGGTGACGAGTCTTTGCGACGTCGCATCCCTGCGCCAGCAGGGGATTATCGCGCGACGATCGGGGCGCTTGCCGGGCTGGTTCTTGATCTGGAGCGTTCGGCCGGGGGGACGGCATCGGTGGGCATCGGCATGCCGGGATCAATATCGCCTGCGACCGGGCTCGTCCAGAATGCGAACTCGGTGTGGTTGAACGGACGGCCGCTACAAGCCGACCTGGAGCAGGCGTTGCGCCGCCCACTCCGTTTCGCCAACGATGCGAACTGCTTCACGGTTTCAGAGGCGACAGATGGAGCGGCGGCCGGAGCCAGGATTGTACTGGGCGTCATCCTCGGCACGGGGTGTGGCGGCGGCATCGCAATCGACGGGCGCCTCGTCGATGGCCCCCAGGGAATCGGCGGCGAATGGGGTCATAATCCCTTGCCGTGGCTTACTGCGGATGAGTTTCCGGGACCGACCTGCTGGTGCGGCCGACAGGGTTGCATGGAGACCTGGGTGTCGGGCACTGCGCTCGCGGCCGACCATCTGCGCGTGACGCAGGAAGATCTTTCGTCCGAGGACATCGCCGCCAGGGCGCTTGCAGGAGATCCTTCATGCCGTGCGACGCTCGAACGCCATTCGGATCGGCTTGCGAGGGGCTTGGCTCACGTCGTCAACCTGATCGACCCTGAGGTGATCGTCCTGGGCGGCGGTCTCTCTAAGCTCGGCCACCTTTATCGCGAGGTGCCTGAGCGGATGAAGCGCTGGATCTTCGCAGATGCACCTCGTGTCGACTTGCGTCCGCCCCGTTGGGGCGATGCCTCCGGGGTGCGTGGCGCGGCCTGGCTCTGGTCGTAAGTGGTGACAGATGGCAAAGCCTAGTGTGCGTTGCGGAACGCCTTCGGCGACAGCACCGTCAGGAACACGATGTAGATATCGAGTGCGAGTGACCAGTTGTCGATGTAATACAGGTCATGCGTGATGCGGCTGCGCATCGCGTGTTCGGTCTCGGTCAGGCCGCGATAGCCATTGACTTGTGCCCAGCCGGTGATGCCCGGCTTCACATTCAATCGGCGCACATAGCGGCGAATGACCCGCTCGTAGTGCTTGTCGTGTGCGACGGCATGCGGACGAGGCCCAACGAGTGACATGTCGCCGAGCAGCACGTTGATCAACTGCGGCAGTTCGTCGATGTTGAAACGGCGAAGCACGCGTCCGATGCGAGTCACGCGGGGATCGTTGGCGACGGCCTGTTTGATCGTGGCGCCATCGTCCATGGTGGTCATGGTGCGAAACTTCCAGATCGCGAACTCACGCTGGTTGAAGCCGCGCCGCCGCTGCCGGAAAAACACCGGGCCCGGGCTGTCGAGCTTGATCAGAAGGCCCACGATCGCAAACAGGGGCGCCAGCAGTGCGATTCCAATCAAGGAGCAAATGATGTCGAAGATGCGCTTCAGGGCCTGCTGGAACGGATTGAGAGGCGCGCTCCGCAGCGCCAACGTCCGCGCCTTTCCAATGCGCGCCGACTGAAGACGGGGGAATCGCGTTGCGAGGGCGAACTGGCCTAGGTGAACGGCGACTGGCAGATCCATGAACCGGTCGGCGATGCGGGCAGCGAGGCCTGCCCGCTCCATATCGTCGAAAAGGATCAGCACGTCGTTGATGCCAATTGAGCGTGACTTGTCGATGGCCCAGTCGAGGCGCTCGTCCAACGTGGCCGAGCGAGGCGTGCCGTCATCGCGCCGCGGAAGGCTGACCGTTGCCGTCACCGAGACGCCTGTCTCGTCGACGGAATGCTGCTCGACGAAGTGAGCGACGTTCGGCGCGGAACCGATCACCAGGAGGCGGCGAGGTGCCACGATCCCACGGCCGACCATTGCCTTGAGGGTCTTTCGGAGCGCTGCGTCCGTGGCAACCACGGCGGCACCACCCAGTACGAAGAACAACGCGAGCCCACCGCGCGAGGCCGAGCCTGTCGTCTTGGTGATGAAAGCCAGGGCTGCCAACGCGAAGAATGCGTAGGTCCACACGTTGAGGATGCGGGCCAGTGTCCGGCGGCCGGTCAGGAAGTTATCGGCCCGGTAGTCCGTGCCGAACAGGAAAGGCAGCGTGTAGAGCAGGCCGGCTAGGATGCCGACATCGATGAAGGAGCCGACCTCGCCGGCATGGCCATAGGCGATTTGATGCCAGATGGCTCCTGTGATCGCCGACACCGCGGTGATGGCGGCAACTTCACATGCCGCAAGGAGGCCACCGGCTAAACCGCCGCCAAGTGAAACCAATTGCCGGCGTCGAGACTTATCGACATCGAGGACACTGACCAACATCCCTCAAACCCCTTGGGTGTCTGCATTGTGCGTCGCAACAATGTAGACAGCGATCGAGTGCGGACGGGCGTCTGAAGTTGGTCATCTCATGCCCAGCACGTTAGATGATCACCCACTTCGGGACGCTGCTTCATCAATTTGTAAGAGATGAATTTAGCGTTGAAAAGCACAATTTTACGACGTCAGGATGAATTGATTAGGAATTAACTTTCTGCAAGCATTGCGAGGCAGCTTCGCGTTTTGGTGATATGCCGCCAACCCATTGATTTGACTAAAGAGGAATTGCTGCAGTGCGATTGTGTGCGTAACTGTCGCGATGGCAATGCGGTTCCTTCAAACCGGCTGAAACTCCTTGTCAGGCGGCTTTCGCCCGCTACTCTCCGGGGAACGAGCGGGAGCGCTTGGCCCGTTGCTGGAGCGGGTTCAGCAGCGCAGCGCCTCGGCCAGGGAAGCCGCCATGTGCCGTTGGATTGCCTACGCAGGTGAGCCGATCTTCATCGAAGACTTCGTCACTATTCCCGAACAAAGCCTCATCGTTCAGAGCCGTTCCAGCCGGGAGGCCAAGAGCATCGTCAACGGCGACGGCTTTGGGCTCGGCTGGTACGGCGAGCGGCAGGAACCGGGTATATTTCGCGATCTGAGGCCAGCGTGGAGCGACGAAAACCTGCTGTCGCTTGCGCGCCAGATTCGCTCTCGGCTGTTCTTCGCCCATGTGCGCGCCTCGACCGGAACCGCCATCAGCCGCGCCAATTGCCACCCTTTCTCGCTCGGCGCCTGGATGTTCATGCACAATGGCGGTATCGGGGATTGGGAGGCGGTGCGAAGGCCTGTGGAGGCGCGCATTCCGGATGCCCTCTTCCGACATCGGGGCGGCACCACCGACAGTGAGGCCATGTTCCTGCTGTTGCTGGCGTTCGGCTTGGAAGCCGATCCCATGGGGGCATTCGCCCGGATGATCGGATTCGTCGAGACGACGATGGCCGAGCATGGCAATGCCGAACCTTTGCGGTTCACGGCGGCGGCGACGGATGGAAGTTCGGTCTATGCGGTGAGGTACTCCACCGTCATCGTGCCAGAGACCCTCTATGTTCGTCGCATTTCTCGTGCGAATGGCCATCTCATGGCGTCAGAGCCACTCGATGATGGGCGGACCGACTGGGAGGCAGTGCCGCAACAGAGCGTGGTCGTGCTGGCACCGGGACAGATCCGGATCGAAGCCTTTAAGCCGGATCACTCGGTCTGAGCGTCGACCGAAGGCGGCGGCAGGATCGTGGTGGGGCTGGTGCCGTGTGTGGACCGTCCCAGACGTGCTTCAACGGGCCCCCGCCAGTATAGCTTTGGTGCGCAACGTCTTGCCGCTGGCAACCAGCGCGAGCAGGCGATCGACGTTCGGGTGCTTGCCGGGATTGGCACGCGCATCGGCGGTGTGCTCGCCGTAGAGTTGGAGGCCTTGCTCAGCAGCCTCGGGCGTGATTGCCCCATACACCTGTGCAAGATGATTGTAGACGGCGAGTGAGCCGCCTTGGCCCGGCTTGTTCTCGATCGTTGCCACGACTTGGCCGCTTGTTGCGTCAGTCAGCTGCAGGGCAGCAAGATGTCCAATGGCGGGCAGTGTCTTCAAGGTATCGGCGAAGGCCATGTGGGGGTCCGCTGGTTCCATATGTTCAAGTGAGAGACCAGCGATACTATCCTAGCATCACCAGTCTTCAACCTCATGCGCTCCGGAGGCAGCCGCCTGGAGCTCTCTACACAGGGGATCGACGAACCTTCAGGTGCTCGGAGGCGCCAAAGCCATGTGCCTCCGCTTGTTGTGCCCAGGGCGAAGACCTCAATTCGGCTCGACGCCCGACTCAGCCAATGCCGTCTTCCAGGTCTCATTCTGGCTCTTCAGATAGGCTCCGAACTCCGCGATTGTGGAGGATTGGGCGATGACGCCCTGGTTCTTCATCAACTCGCGCGTCTCGGGTTTGGCTATCGCCGCTGCAATCTCCTTGTTCATCCGCTCAGCGATCTCCGCAGGCAGCCCTGCAGGACCGACGACGGCGAAGAATGCCGCGAAAGGGTGCGGCGCCTGACCGGCCTCTACCAGTGTCGGGACATCGGGCCACAACGGATTACGCACGTCCGTAGACGCAGCGAGCACGCGAAGCTTGCCCTCTTTGGCGTGCCCGTAGACCGCTGTCGAAGTGCTGACCATCATTTGGACGCGGTTGGCCAGCAGATCGACGATGGCATCGGGCTCGCCCTTGTAGGGGATGGTCTCGAGTTTGAGGCCGTGGTGTTTCGCAAAGAGGCCCGTCGATACGATCGCGTAGGTATGGCCGGTCGCCGCATTGAGCTTACCAGGGTTGGCGCGGATGTGCTCGGCGAGCTCGGTCATCGTCGTGGCTGGGACCGCCGGATTCACCACGAAGAAAAGTGTATTGAGGCCGACCATACCGACAGGGGTGAAGTCGGTGAGCACATTGTATGGGGGTGTCTTGCGCAAGTTCGGAGCGACGGCCAGTGCGCTGTTTGTGCCGAACAGGAATGTGTGGCCATCGGGAGGTGATTTCTGCACCTCGACGCCCGATATAGTGCCATCGGCTCCCGGCTTGTGAATGATGACGACGGGTTGTCCGAGCTGCTTCGTGAGTTCATTGCTCAGAATCCGGGCGATGGCGTCGCTGGCTGAGCCCGGACCAAACGAGATCACGAGCCTGATCGGCCTGGAGGGCCAAGTCTGGGCCTGTGTCATGTCCGACGGCCAAAGGAAAAGTGCGCACAGTGCTGCCAGCAAGAGCCTTGGCATGACGTGACCTCCCGAGCTATTTTTTCGTTGGAAGGCGCAGCGTCGCGCGCGCGCTCGCCATCAGTCAAGGCCGGAGGCGCCGAAATCGGATGATGAACCGCTCTCGATCCGCTGCGGTACGCGTCAAGGCAGATCCGAGCTACTAGCCGGGCAGTTCCGTCAGATGCATGCGCGCACCCATGCTGGTGGCTGTGTCCAGGTAAATGAGTCGTTGGCCGACGGGGTTCACGGCGGGTTCTGGCGTCTGGTAGGCGAGACCGCGCGCAGCGTAGAGCGGGAGGTCGGCGTCCAGGGTCTTGGTCTCGTAGCCGACGTGGTCGAGGACGTGAGCCTCGCCGAGGCTTGCGGCGTTCTCCGGCTCGATGAGTTCCACCTGCGCCGCGCCGCAATCGATGAAAGCGATGCGCCCGCCCCGTCGCGACGGCCCACCCCCGATGTGACGGCCGCCGAGCTTTTCGACATACCACGCCACCGCCTTATCGAGATCGCGCACGAGGTAACCCGGATGCACGATGTCGGTGATCCACGGGGCTTTCGGACTGGTCACGGGTTTCGGCGGAACCTGCGTGAGGTGCATCCAGACGCCGTTGGTCGACGCCGGGTCGAAGTAGTGGACCTGCTGCTGCATAGAATTGGTGTAGGGCGCGTCGGCGAGAAACGTGAGGCCCTTCGCGCGCGCCTCGGCGGCCGCCGCTTTGATGTCGGCCACCACCCAGCCGACGTGATGCATGACCAGCGTGCCTGAGGGCAGTCCGTCGCGGTCGCCGGGCTCCATCAGCTCCACCTCGCAGTCACCGAAGCGGACGAAAGCGTTCCGGCCGCCTGTTGGGACCATTGGGCTCTTCTGCATCTGCGTGCCGCCGGCATTGACGCCGCCGAAGGCCTTGGCGAACCACGCGATCGCCTCATCAAGGTCTCGTGTCAGGTAACCGATGTGCTGGATGTCGGTGAACATGGGTCGCGCGCTCCGGGCATGGCTGTGGGGTGTGATTGTGCGGGCCGGTCGCGTGACGAGCAAGGCTTTCGCTGCAAGGCTTGGGAAGGCGTGGGCTTGTACCGTCCGCGACGGGCCACTAGCCCCGTTCGCCCGATAGCGCGACACTGGCGCCGAAAGTCAGAGGAGAAGATGCCATGCCCGTCCGCATTCTCGGCATGATCGGCGTGACGCCACCACAGAGCGACGCTCAACTGATCATCATCGAGGGCCAGCTGTCGCCGGACTACGTGGTCGCCAATGCGCGGGCGCACGAGGCCGCGGGCTACGACATGGCGCTGGTCGGCTACACGTCGTCGTCAGCCGAGGGGTTTCTCGTGGCCCTGCATGCCTCGCACGCGACGGACCGCATCAAATTCCTCATCGCGCATCGGCCGGGGTTCGTGGCGCCGACCCTGATGGCCCGGAAGATCGCGACGTTCGACCAGCTGACGCGCGGGCGCCTCGCCGTTCACATCATTACGGGGAAAACCGACGCGGAGCAGTGGGGCGATGGCGATTTCTCGCCCAAGCCCGAGCGCTACGTGCGCGCCGCTGAATACCTGGCGCTGATGCGACGAAGCTGGAGCGAGACGAAGCCATTCGATTTCGAGGGCCGCTTCTATCGCGTGAAGGGGGCGGCGTCGGATGTGAGGCCCTTCCAGCAGCCGCACCCCGAGATCCTGTTCGGAGGCGCATCCGAGGGCGCGCTCGCGATGGGGGCTGAACACTGCGGTACCTACGCGATGTACGCCGAGCCGCTCGTGGCCGCCAAGGCGCGAATCGCCGAGATGCGGGAGCGATCCGCGCGATTCGGCCGCCAGATCGGCTTCAATATCTCAGCTCGTCCGATCATCGCCGACACCGAGGCCGCCGCCTGGGAGAAAGCGCACGCGATCCTCGCCAAGCTCGAGCGAGGCGCCTCACGCGGTTGGAGCCGGCAAGAGGCAACGAAAGAGGCGGTCGATAATGCGGGACGCCGCCTGATGGGCTTTGCGGCGGAGAGAGATCTGCACGACACCTGCCTCTGGATGCCGATCACCAAGGCGACGGGGGCGCTCGGCAACACGAGTGCGCTCGTCGGCACGCCGCGTCAGGTGGCGGACGCATTGCTCGAATATTACAAACTTGGCGTCGCCTCGTTCCTGATCCGCGGCTTCGATCCCGAACGGGACACGACGGAATTCGGCCGCGAGCTGATCCCGATGATCAGGCAAGGCGCCGCGCAAATCGACGCGATGCCGCCGTCAGCGCACACCTAGCATGCGGGGGCTCAAGGCCGCATCGAGAAGGCCCGTGGACCCGGCTGCCGGACTGGCTCAGCCAACCGCGCGAACTCGCAGAGTAGCGGCCGCGTATCGCGAGGATCGATGATCTCCTCGATGCCGAAGGCTTCGGCCGAGCGGAACGGGGACTTCAGAGCTTCGAGCCGCTCGGAGATCTCGGCCATTTTAGCCGCCTTGTCCTCGGCCGCGTCGATCTCGGCCCGGTAGGCGGCCTCGACACCGCCTTCGAGCGGCAGGGAGCCCCACGACGATGACAGCCACGCATAGCGAGTGGAGAAACGCCCCGCTGGCACGTGCGCGGCACCCGCGACGCCGTAGACGTTGCGCGTAATGATCGTGCACCACGGAACGGTGGTTTGGTTGATGGCCGCCATGGCACGAACGCCGTAGCGGATGGTGGCTCGCTTTTCGGCCTCGAGGCCGATCATGAAGCCCGGACAGTCGCAGAGGTAGACGATCGGGGTATGGAACGTCTCCGCGAGATCGACGAAGCGGATCACCTTCTCGCAGGCGTCTGCCGTCCAAGCCCCCATGGCATGGAATGGGTCTGAGGCAAGGACCGCCACGGGTAGCCCTTCCAGGCGAGCCAGGCCCGTTATGATCGGTCGCCCGAAGTGCCGGCCGATCTCCATGAAAGAGTCCCGGTCGAAGACCGATTCGACGACCGTGCGCATCTTGTACGGCTGGTTGCGGTCGCGCGGCACAATGCTGAAAAGTCGCTCGTCGCGGCGGCCGGCCGGATCGTTGCACGGCTGGCGCTCGGCGACCGAGTGGACGGACGATGGGAGGTACGAGAGGAACAGCCGCGCGCGCTCGAAAGCCTGATCCTCGGTGTCGACCGCGTCGTCGACGGCGCCGGCCTCGCACTGGATCTGCCAGCCGCCCAGCGCCTGCTTGTCGAGAGTTTTCTTGGAGCCGATGCGAGCCACGACGGGGGGGCCCGCCACGAACATGGCGGAGGTCGACTTGGTCATCACCGAATAATGACTGGCCGAAACCTGCGCCGCTCCGAGGCCGGCCACCGACCCGAGCCCCAACGCCACGACAGGGATCTGGCCCATGTTCGCGGCCAGCAGCTTGTAGCGATCGGAGTTGCCGTCGAGGCCACCAGGTAAGTTGGTGTAGCCTTTCGTCTCGATTGTCTTGACGGAGCCGCCGCCGCCAGAGCCCTCGATGATCCGGATGATTGGGATGCGCAACTCGGCCGCCATCCGCTCGGCAATCGTGGTCTTGTTGGGAATCGTAGCGTCTGCCGAGCCACCACGCACCGTGAAGTCGTCGCCTGAGATGACCACGGGGCGGCCATCGAGCATGGCCCGTCCCGTTAGCCGGTTAGCCGGCATGAAATCAGTGAGACGCCCCTTGTCGTCGTAGGTGCCGCGACCCGCTATGGCCCCGACTTCGCGAAACGTACCTGGATCGACGAGCCTGTCGATACGTTCCCGGATGGTGAGCCGCCCGCCGGCATGCTGACGCGCGACCTTATCGGCGCCGCCCATCTCGTGAGCGAGCTTTTCGCGCAGATGCAACTCATCGAGTTCCGGCTGCCAGCCGCTCAGGGGCTGTGCGCCCATCCCGTCGTCGTTTGCCATCTCTGGTCCCGGGCTCCTGGTTACGCTGCCGCGCTCTGATCGAGGGGACGGCTGACGGTCGGGTTTGGCCGCAACTGGCGCGAGGGGCTCTCGACACCTGCGTGGCCTTGTATGAAACTCGACGCGTTCGAGCCGTCACGTCAAGACGGCAGTCGCGCCAGGAGGAAATCATGTCGCAGGACAACTGGAAATTCAGCCACAATGAGGCGAACGGGGCCACGTGGACACCGGGCCTCAGGGAGATCTTCGAGTATCGCGATCTCGGCTTCAAGGATTCGACCAACGGCGACTATGTCGCCCACGTCATTCGACACAACGGCAAGAAGCAGGCCGATCAGGTGCAGAAATGGCACGTCCATGACTGTGCGTTTCAGATGGTCTACGTGCTGAACGGCTGGGCCACCTTCGAGTACGAGGGTGAGGGCGTGCGCACGATCAAGAAGGGCGACTGCATCAATCAGCGTCCCGGCATCCCCCACCGCGAGATCGCCTGCTCGGAGGACTTCGAGGTGCTCGAGGTCGTGTCGCCTGCGAATTTCGCGACAAGGGTCGTCGAAGGCCCAGACGGAAAGTTACAGGCGGCAGAGTAGTCGATCGGATAGCCAACTGGACTTCACAGAGATCGGATGACAGGCGCGGGAGCAGTTCGCTCCCGGCCTGCTCCCGGCAGCTAAGCCTTACGCCCGCCCGGTTGACCTGCGACGACGCCGGCTGTCTCCTCCATCATCTGGACGATGCGAGACATGTCGGATGCGCCGCCCTCCTTGGCGAGCGCTTGCAACCAGGTGGCCTTGACGGCATTGCCGATGCCCATCGGCATCTTGTGGTAGTCCGCCTCGGCGAGCGCCAGCATCACGTCCTTGGTCATCAGACCCGTCGCGAAACCGACATCGAAAGTGCGTGGCAGCACGGCCTTCGGGAACTTGTCGCGGGTCGCGGTATTCATGCCCGAGCCGGCGTTGATGACGTCGCACATGATGAAGGGGTCGAGGCCGGCTTTGACGCCGAGGACGATCGCCTCAGCGGTCGCCGCCATCGCGGTCGCCGAGAGGAGGTTGTTCATCAATTTCATCATCTGGCCCTGGCCGGGCTTCTCGCCGACCCAGAAATACTTGCCGATGACATCGAAGATGGGCCGGAGGGCCTCACACTCCGCTTTCGGGCCCGAGACCATCACGGCGAGCGTGCCCTTCTCGGCCCCCGAGACGCCGCCCGAGACGGGAGCGTCGATGGAGATGACGCCATGGTTCGCGAACTCGCTGGCGATGCCCTCAGCCACGCGCGGACCGGTCGTCGAAAGATCGACGAAGATCCGGCGCCGGTTGCCGGATGCGACCCCGTTCTTCCCGAAGGCGACATCACGGACTATGTCGGGCATCGGCAAGGAGACGAGAACGGTCTCGGCTTTCGAGGCGACGTCGGCCGGGGAGGTAGCCGCCTCAGCCCCTTTTGCGACGATCTTGTCCACGGCCTCCTTACGCATGTCGTAAGCGACGACCTCGTAGCCCGCGTCGAGCAAGCGGCCCGTCATGGGCAAGCCCATCATTCCGATGCCAACGAAACCGATCCTGCCCTTGCTCATCGTGTGCGTCCCGTCTGCTGATCCGATCGACGCCTAGATGGCATGGCAGTCGCGCCTTTAACAACCCGCCGTGCGCCAACCACGTTGACACATACCCGTGGCGCCCGCTTAAGCTCCCCCCAATCCCACATGCAAGGACATGCACGCTCATGGCTTCTGGCGCCGCCAAGATTTCTCCATTTGCCCCCTCAGCCCTCCCGTCGGTTCCCAGCATCGACGGCGTCCGCTTCGCCTCGGCCGAAGCCGGCATCAAATACAAGAACCGCCGCGATCTCATGGTGGCGGTCATGGACGAGGGCACGGTCGCGGCCGGCGTGCTCACGCAATCCAAGACCTGCTCGGCGCCCGTGCTCTGGTGCCGTGAGAGCCTGAAGGGCGGCAAAGCCCGCATCCTGGTCGTCAACTCCGGAAACTCCAATGCCTTCACAGGCAAGAAGGGCCGCGCCGCCGTCGATCTGACGGCCAAGTTCGCGCAAGCGGCTGTCGGATGCGGACCCAGCGAGGTTTACCTTGCATCCACCGGCGTGATCGGTGAACCGCTCGAGGCCGAGAAGTTCGCTCACCTGCTGGATGGGCTCGCCAAGACGGCGACCGCCGGCGGCTGGCACGACACGGCTCGCGCGATCATGACGACCGACACGTTCCCGAAACTCGCCTCGCGCACGGCGAAGATCGGCGATGTCGAGGTGACCATCAACGGCTTCTGCAAAGGCGCCGGAATGATCGCGCCGGACATGGCGACGATGCTCTGCTTCCTGTTTACCGATGCGGCGGTCTCGCCGGCCGCGCTGCAGGAGGTCGTCGCCTCGGGCGCTCAGACGAGCTTCAATTGTATGACCGTCGATGGCGACACCTCGACCAGTGACACGTGCTTGATGTTCGCCACGGGCGCCGCGGCGAAGCGCGGCCAGGTACGGGTCGACAAGGCGGGTGATGCGGCGCTGGCCGACTTCAGGGCCAAGACGCATGAGCTCCTGAAGGAACTCGCCATCATGGTGGCAAAGGACGGCGAGGGGGTCTCGAAATTCGTCACCATCAACATCGAGGGCGCCGAGACCGACAAGGCGGCACGCACGATCGGCCTTTCGATCGCGAACTCGCCGCTGGTCAAGACCGCAATCGCGGGCGAAGATCCGAACTGGGGTCGCATCGTTATGGCTGTCGGCAAGGCGGGTGAGGCCGCGGATCGCGACCGGCTTTCGATTTGGTTCGGCGACCACGCAGTCGCACTGAATGGAGAGCGGGCCCCCGAGTACGTCGAGGCAACCGGCGCCAGCTACATGAAGAAGCCGGAAATCACCATCCGGGTCGACATCGGACTCGGCACGGGCAAAGCGACGATCTGGACCTGCGATCTCACCCACGACTACATCTCGATCAACGCCGACTACCGGAGTTGATGCCGCGATCAGCGTGATCGATTGGAGAACCCCAGCCGATCGTTTCCGGTTCGTGGGCTTTCGAACGTCGAGCCGGACGCCGGCACAGGCGAGGTGCGACCGATGACTGCGTCCGATACGGCTGTGGAGCCTCCGTCCGGCCCTGGCTGGCTCCCATCCCCCATGGCGGTTGCGGTCAATGCGCTGGGCATCACCCAGATCACCGCCTGGGGTACAAGTTACTATTGCCTCGGGGTCCTTGCGGCCCCGATCGCCGCCGAACTCGACTGGTCGCGCGGCTTCGTGTTCCTGGGCTTCACCGTTTCAGTTCTGGTGATGGCGCTGATCTCGACGACCGTCGGGCGCCTGATCGACAGGGTTGGCGCACGGGCGATCATGTCGCTCGGCTCCATCATCGTCGCTGTCGGCCTCTACCTGCTCTCCCTGGCCACGGCTCAGTGGGTGTATCTGGCCGTCTGGGTGCTGATCGGCATCGGCATGCGATGCTGCCTTTACGATGCAGCCTTTGCGGCTCTGGTGCAGGTTGCACCAAGTCGTGGACGCCAGGCGATCTCTTACCTGACGCTCTATGGCGCGTTCGCATCCTCGGTGTTCTGGGTCGTCGGGCACTATCTCGAGGAAGCCATGGGCTGGCGACAGACCCTGGTCGTGTTCGCCGCGCTTAACGTGGTTGTCTGTTTGCCGCTGCACTGGCTGAGCCTCTCACGTCGGGAGTCTGCTGCGTCGACTGCTGCGGCCAACACGGCGGCAGCCTCAACCGCGCCAGTTCTGGAGGGGCGCGCCCGTACTCTCGCCATCTGGCTTTTCGCGCTGGTCATGTCGCTCAATGGCTTCGTCTTCGGTATCGTGTCGGTGCAACTCGTTCCTCTGCTCGAGGCCGCCGGACTCGCCACGGCCGCTGCGGTTTGGATGGCCTCGATGAAGGGTGTCGCGCAGTTCGTTGGGCGGGTCGTCGAGATCGTGTTCGGACGCAACCTCAGTGCGATGGCGATCGGCCGGATCTCGATCGCGGTGGTTCCGGTGTCCTTCGCGCTGCTCTATCTGAGCGGCGGCAGTTTTGTGGTGCTTCTGGTCTTCACGCTGTTGATGGGCGCGGCGCAGGGCGTTCTGACCATCGTGCGAGGCGCCGTCCCGCTCGCCCTGTTCGGCGCGAAAGGCTACGGCGCCGTCCTCGGCTTGATTGCAACGCCGGTGCTGCTGGTCAGTGCCGCCTCACCCACCATTTTTGCCTGGATCGTCGATCGCTGGGGCTGGCCGGTCGGCCACGTCGCGATCCTCGCCTCGTCGATCGCAGCGATGCTGTCCATGGAGACCATGGCGCACTGGCATCGGCGGAGCACGCGAGCCGGCGTCGAATCGCCGGCACCGAGTACCGGTCCTCAGACCTGAACCTGGGTGCCGACCTCGACCACGCGGTCGGGCGGGATCTGGAAGTACTCGCTGGCGTCGTCGGCCTGACCGGCGAGCTTTATGAAGAGCATCTCCTGCCACTTGGGCATCGGCGTCTTGCTGGTCGGCTTCAGCGAGCGCCGGGACAGGAAGAACGACGTCGCAGGGAAATCGACTTTGAGGTCCTTGCGCCGGCACTGCTCGAACACCTTCGGCACATTTGGCGTCTCCATGAAGCCATAGTGCGCGATCACCCGTATGAAGCTGTCAGAGATACGCTCGACCTGGACGCGCTCATGGCGGGGGATGCGCGGCTTGTCTTCGGTTTTGATGGTCAGGAGAATGTTGCGCTCATGCAGCACACGATTGTGCTTGAGGTTGTGCATCAGCGATGTCGGAGCCGAATAGGGGTCGCCGGTCAGGAAGACGGCGGTGCCGGGTACGCGGTGCGGCGGCTTGGCCTCGAGATGGCGGACCAGCCAGTCGATCTCGGCCTCGTTCTTCTTGGTGACTTTAGCGAGGACCTTGGTTCCATGCGCCCACGTTAGCATGACGAGCGCTATGCTGAGGGCAACCAACACCGGAAACCAACCGCCCTCCAGGATCTTCATCATATTGGCCAGGAAAAAAGCCTGCTCGATGAAGAACAGGGGGACGATCAGCAGCAGAACGCGCCAGAGCGGCCATCTCCAGTACTTCCAGATGACGAAAAACGCCATGACGGTGTCGATCAGCATGGTCGCCGTGACAGAAATGCCGTAGGCGGCAGCCAGGTTCGAGCTCTCCCTGAAGAGAAAGACCACGATCAGAACGCCGATCAACAGCAGCGTATTGACACGAGGCATATAAATCTGCCCAGCCATGCTTTCCGAGGTATGGCGAATTGCGAACCGAGGAAGTAATCCGAGCTGGACCGCTTGGCGGGTAATGGAGAAGGCGCCTGTAATGACGGCCTGACTGGCAATGACCGTTGCCGCGGTCGCCATGATCAGCATCGGCACCAGCGCCCAGCTCGGGTAGAGCTTGTAGAAGGGATTGGCGATCGTCGCTGGATCGGCGAGCACGAGCGCGCCTTGGCCTAGATAGTTGAGCACCAGGCACGGAAGTACGATGCCACTCCACGCCAGTTGGATCGGCGAGCGGCCAAAATGGCCGAGGTCTGCATAAAGCGCTTCCGCACCTGTGACGGCCAGGAAGACGAGGCCGAGGATCGCAAACCCCAGCAAGCCGTTGTTAGCGAGAAGATGCAGCCCATAATAGGGATTGATCGAGTGAAAGACGCGCGGATCATCGACGATGTGCAATAGGCCGCCCGCAGCGAGCAGAATAAACCATACCAGCGTGATGGGACCAAAATACGCTGCGACCCGGTCGGTTCCGCGAGCCTGCATCGCGAAAAGACCGATAATGATGACGACGGTCAACGGTAGAACGGCGGACTCGAACGCTGGTGTGATCAGCTTCAAACCTTCGACAGCCGACAGCACGGAGATCGCGGGCGTGAGCAAAGCGTCGCCGTAAAAGAATGAAGCCCCCAGGATACCAAGCACGAACAGGACCGGGCTCGTACGTTTGGCCACGGATTGGCCCAGCGCCATGAGGGCGAACGTGCCGCCTTCACCGTTGTTGTCGGCTCTGAGAAGCACGATCACATATTTCAGCGTTACGATGAGAAGCAGCGACCAGATGATCAGCGAGAGAACACCGAGGACGGCGTATTCTCCGGAGAGGCCGTGTTTGGTTGCGTGCGTAACGGATTCGCGGAAAGCGTAAAGAGGGCTGGTCCCGATATCGCCGTAAACGACGCCGATCGCGCCTAGCGCGAGAGCCAGGATTTTGCCCTGTCCTGGACCGTGATCGCTGTCAGTGTTTGATGAAGTCGTCGAGGCGTGTGCCACGATCTGTCTCCGGCACGGGCTCGCTACACTGCAGCGACCCACGAGGGCCCGCGTTATACGCTCAATTTTCGGACAACGAAAGCAACAACGTGAGTGATTTTTAGAGGGGCGGATGAACGTGGCTTAAGGGCCAGTTTCGCTCTCAGGACCCCTATCGGAGGGCCCTTGGACGAGCCGCCCAGGCTACCGGCCGCGGCTGCGATCGCTCAAGCCCTTGTCAAGTAACGTGCATGCGTCTAAAGAGGCGCCACACCTCACACGCGCTTCTGGCGAATGGCGGACAGAAAGCCCCGTCCATTTGTTCCGGTGGGTGGTTGCAGCTCTGCTGTGACCTGCCTTCTATGGAAGCGCGGCGGACCAACCGGAAAACGAGAAAGACCCAACGCATGGCGCTTCCCGCCTTCAATATGCGTCAGCTGCTCGAGGCTGGCGTTCACTTTGGTCACCAGAGCCACCGCTGGAACCCGAAGATGTCGACGTTCATTTTCGGTGCGCGCAACAACATTCACATTGTGGACCTTGCGCAGACGGTGCCGCTCCTGCATCAGGCGCTTTTGCAGGTCTCGGAGGTCGTTGCCAAGGGCGGTCGCGTGCTGTTTGTCGGCACCAAGAGGCAGGCGTCCGACGCCATTGCCGAGGCGGCACGCCGCAGCGCCCAGTACTATATGAACCATCGCTGGCTCGGTGGTACACTGACCAACTGGAAAACCATCTCGCAGTCGATTCGCCGCCTGCGCCAGCTCGACGAGATCCTGGCCGGCGATCAGAGCGGCCGCACCAAGAAGGAACTGCTGAACATCCAGCGCGAGCGCGACAAGCTTGAGCAGTCTCTGGGCGGCATCAAGGACATGGGCGGGCTGCCGGATCTGCTGTTCGTGATCGATACCAACAAGGAATCGATCGCGATCCAAGAGGCGCGCAAGCTCAAAATTCCGATCGTGGCCGTGGTCGATACGAATTGTGACCCCGACGGCATCGACTACCCTGTGCCGGGTAACGACGACGCCGGCCGCGCGATCACTCTCTATTGCGACCTCATCGCAAGAGCCGCGATCGATGGCATCGAGCGCAGCCAGGGCTCGACCGGCGTTGACATCGGGGCCTCCGAGTCGCCGCCCGAAGAGGATCTCGCAGCCGCCGATCTGCCGGCTTTCAAGGGGATCGATGCGCCGCGCGGCGAAGCCGACGACCTGAAGCGGATCACCGGCATCAGTCCCAAGCTGGAGCAGAGCCTGAACGATCTCGGCGTTTACCATTTCTGGCAGATCGCGGACCTGGACGAGGCGGGACTCGTTTCGCTCGACAAGGCCCTCAATACGAAAGGCCGGATCCGTCGGGACGACTGGACGGCCCAGGCCAAGAAGCTCGTGGAGTCGGCCGCTGCCTGAGGGCTCAGGTCCTCACCGGCGATCGCGGCACCATCGCCCGGTCGCCGTCGAGGTGGGCCACGGCACATACCGGGCACAAGCGAGCGGACGCCGATGGTGTCCGCCACATCATAAGGCGCGAGACAGATGACGACGATCACAGCAGCCCTGGTCAAGGAGCTTCGCGACAAGACAGGCGCGGGGATGATGGACTGCAAGGCGGCTCTGACCGAAACGCAGGGCGACGTCGAGGCGGCGATCGACTGGCTCCGCAAGAAGGGCCTCTCCAAGGCCGCCAAAAAAGCCGACCGGATTGCAGCCGATGGATTGATCGGGGCCGCGATTTCGGGGCCCACGGGCGCCCTCGTGGAAGTCAACTCGGAAACGGATTTCGTCGCACGGAACGACAAATTCCAGGACATGGTCCGCCAGATCGCGGTGCTCGCAGTCGGGGCTGACGGGAAGCTCGAGGCACTGCTCGCCAAGGCCTACCCGGGGACCTCCAACACCGTGGACGGCCACGTTAAAGAGATGGTCGCGACGATCGGCGAGAACATGTCGGTCCGGCGCACGGCGTCGCTTTCAGCGAAGGACGGTATCGTGGCTAGCTACGTCCACAACCGCGTCGCTGACGGTCTTGGCAAGATCGGCGTTCTGGTCGCTCTGGAATCGAAGGGCGCGGCCGACAGTCTCGCCGAGATCGGCCGCCAGATCGCACTCCACATTGCAGCCGCCAATCCGCAGGCCGTGTCGGTCGATGATCTGGACAAGGCGCTCATCGAGCGCGAACGCCAAGTCTATCTCGAGCAGGCCAAGGCGTCCGGCAAGTCTGACGATATCGTGGCCAAAATGGTCGATGGTCGCCTACGCAAGGAGTTCTTCGCCCAGGTGACGCTCATGCAGCAGGTGTTCTTTGGACCCGGCGGCGACGGCAAGATGTCCGTCGAACAGTACGTCAAGGGTGCCGAGAAAGTCGCGGGCGCGCCCGTCAAGATCAGCGGGTTCGTGCGTTATGCACTAGGCGAGGGTATCGATAAGAAGAGCGACGACTTCGCCAGCGAGGTCGCAAAGCTGACGCAGGGCTCTTAACGGAACGGTGCCAGCGATCGCGCGGGTCGCGACGCCCGAACGACCACGCAGATCTTGGAGACACTCGCATGGGCGGACCGACCAGCGGCGCAGGCCCAGCCGATGCTCGGATCGCCGATCCGGCGAGACCACGCTATCGCCGTTTGCTGTTGAAGCTCTCGGGCGAGGCGCTGATGGGAGCGAGTGCTTACGGTATCGATATGGCCGTGTGCACGCGGCTGGCTCGGGACATCAAGGAAGCGACGGCGACGGGCACCGAGATTGCCGTGGTGGTCGGCGGCGGTAACATCTTCCGTGGTCTGGCGGGCGCGGCGCGCGGCATGGATCGCTCCACCGCGGACTACATGGGCATGCTGGCCACCGTGATGAATGCGCTCGCCTTCCAGAATGCCCTCGAGCAGGAAGGCGTGCCAGCCCGTGTGCTGTCAGCGATTCCAATGCCGACGGTCTGTGAAGCCTACGTCCGTCCGAAGGCGCTGCATCACATCGAACGCGGCCGCGTCGTCGTCTTCGCAGCGGGCACGGGCAACCCGTATTTCACCACCGATACCACGGCCGTGCTCCGGGGCATCGAGATGGGGTGCGATGCGGTGGCCAAGGCAACGCAGGTGGACGGCGTGTACTCGGCCGATCCGAAGAAGGATGCGTCGGCCGTTCGCTATGATCGGCTGACTTATGACGAGGTCCTGCAACGCAATCTGCAAGTCATGGATATGGCGGCCATTGCGCTCGCCCGCGACAACGGCATGCCACTCGTTGTATTCTCGATCGAGGAAAGCGGTAATATCGCCAGGGTGCTCGCCGGCGAGGCTCGGGCGACGACGATCGCGCCGAGTGCATCCGCAGTGTGAGCGGTCCGGCTCGATCCGGATCGACTGGCTCTGGCCCAAGGAACCGCTTCGGCAAGGTGAGGCATGAAGGAGATCGGCCATGGCCGCCGCAAAATTCGAAATCAACGACGTTGAGCGGCGCATGCGCGGCGCGCTCGACAGTTTGAAGCGCGAGTTGTCTGGACTGCGGACCGGGCGCGCCTCCAGCGCGATGGTCGAGCCGATCACCGTAACGGTCTATGGCGCGCGCATGCCGCTGAACCAGGTGGCCACGATCTCGGTGCCGGATGCACGTACGATCTCGGTTTCGGTCTGGGATCGAGGACAGCTTTCCGCAGTCGAGAAGGCGATCCGGGAGGCGAACCTCGGTCTCAATCCGGTGATCGATGGGACGCTCATCCGCCTGCCGATTCCGCCTCTCAGCGCTGACCGGCGGCTCGAGCTTGTCAAGATCGCGCACAAGTACGCCGAGGGCGGTCGGGTCGCCATTCGAAACGTCCGCCGAGACGCCATGGACCTTCTCAAGAAGCTAGAGAAGGATCACGCGATGACAGAAGATGATCATCGCAAGAATGGCACCAAAGTGCAGGAAATGACCGACAAGATCATAAAAGAGGTCGACCAGCTGCTGCAGGTCAAGGAAGCTGAGATCAAGCAAGTCTAGACGACTGACACGGACGCTATCGTAGGGCCGGGCGCTCCGGCATGGGGCGCTGAATTCCCCATCAACGGGCACGACCGTGCAGGGGCACCGGAACCGCAAGTGAGCAAGAGCACCGAAGAGGCCTCATCCGGGGGCGGGGTCGACCGGCAGCCGCGTCACGTTGCCATCATCATGGATGGTAATGGACGCTGGGCTGCTGCCCACGGCTATCCCCGGGGCGAGGGTCACAGGAGAGGTGTCGAAGCCGTCAAACGCGCGGTGCGCGCAGCTCTCGAGCTGGGTATCCCGACACTCACGATCTTCAGTTTTTCGTCCGAGAATTGGAGCCGGCCGCGCAGCGAAATCGACGATCTGATGGGCCTGATGAAACGCTTCATCCGTCGTGATCTTGCGGAGCTGCACGCTCAGGATGTGCGGATTCGGGTGATCGGCGGGACCGATAGAGTCGACCCCGAGCTACTGGCCTTGATCGCGGAAGCCGAGCGCACCACCAGCCGGAACACCAAGCTCGATCTGGTCATTGCCTTCAATTACGGTTCGCGGGCCGAGATCACGGCCGCAGCGCGGCGCTTGGCTGAGCGTGTGGCTGCGGGTGAAATGCAAGCCTCCGACATCACCGTTTCAACGTTCGAGGCCGCGCTCGACACCGCGGGCATGCCCGACCCCGACCTGCTCATTCGAACGAGCGGCGAGTTGCGGCTGTCGAATTTCCTGCTTTGGCAGTGCGCCTATACGGAGTTGGTGTTTCTCGATATTTGCTGGCCTGAGTTCACGCACGAGCACCTGGTGGAGGCGATCAGGACCTATCGGCAGCGGCATCGCCGTTTCGGTGGCCTTGCCGATGGGACGGTACCATGATGGACCCCCGTTCGACTGTGGAGGTGTATCATCGTGGTTGAGCCCTCGGGTGGGCCGCTGGCCTTCCCCTTGCGAGAGTTGACATTACGTCTCGTCTCGGCCGTGATCCTGGCCTCTGTGACGCTTGCGATGACGTGGAGCGGTGCGGTGCCGTTCGCCGTGCTGGTCGGCGTGGTGACGCTCCTGCTGCTGTGGGAGTGGGATCGGCTGACGGGGGGCGCCGGGATTAGTCGTGCGACCGCCATCGGGGGAGCCGGAATCCTCTTGGGAGTAGGACTCCTGCTGTTCGGCTGGCCGGCGTGGAGCGTCGCAGCGCTCGCTGCCGGTGTGGCGGGTGCAGCCGTCGCCTCGGGGGGATCTGGCCGTCTCGCTGCACCCGCGGGCGTGCTCTACGCGGGCCTGCCCGCGCTCGCCCTGGTCTGGATCCGGTCCGACGTGGAGTTGGGCTTTGCCGCGATCGTCCTTCTACTTTTGATCGTGTGGTCAACGGATTCTGGGGCATTCGTCGTCGGACGCCTGGTCGGGGGCCCGAGATTGTGTCCGCCTGTTTCACCGAACAAAACCTGGTCGGGACTGGCGGGTGGTGTTTCTGGCGCTGCGGCCGTGGCTGGCGGCTACGCCTCGTGGGTCGGCAGCAATGCGCCAATGCGCGTCGTGGTGATCGGTGTCGGGCTGGCCGTCGTCAGCCAACTCGGCGACCTTTTCGAGTCGGCCATGAAACGCGCCTACGGCGTCAAGGATACGAGTGGTCTCATACCCGGGCATGGCGGGTTCATGGATCGCCTGGACGGCCTGGTGTTCGCGGTCGTAGTCGCTGCGGCTTACGCGATCCTGGCCGATGGGTCCGCGCCGTGTCGGGTGCTGCTCGGACTGCGCTGAGTGAAAAGGCGCCACGCGCGTTAATGATTCCTTGAAAAAGTTCCCACCTTCGCGCACCTGTGTCGAGATGGAGCATCGGGGCTATTGTGACTGGCACGTGCATTGCTCTCACGAACGATATCTGACGTGGCGTAGTTCGCATGTTGCAGGGCTGAAGTTCGGTAGAACTCGGAAGAACACGGTACGACGTCGTCGCATGCCCTTCGAGGGTCAAGTGGCGGATCCAGGCGGGTGGCCGCGACGGCTGCGATGCCGGAAACAAACATGATGCGGGGCTTGGCCCCCGCGGTCTGCTAATGGAGTTGAGCTGGTGGATAGCCTCCTGCACGTGGTCTCGGTCGCGGTGCCGTTCATCGCCGTCCTTACTGTCGTCGTCTTCATCCACGAGCTCGGGCATTTCCTGGCAGCACGCTGGTGCGGAGTCCGGGTGCAGGCCTTCTCGATCGGGTTCGGTCGGGAAATTGTCGGGTTCAACGACCGTCACGGGACGCGCTGGAAGTTCTGCTGGCTGCCACTCGGCGGCTACGTGCGTTTCGTCGATGACGAATCGGCTGCGAGCACGTCGTCAGGAGCGGCTTTGGAGAAACTCAACGCGGAGGATCGCCAGGGCGCTTTCCAGACCCAGCCGCTCCGCAACCGCGCGCTGGTTGTGGCCGCCGGGCCCGCGTTCAATATCGCATCGGCCGTGATCATCTACATCCTGACGTTCTGGTTGCTCGGCACGTATGGAACGGCGGCGATCGTCGATGAAGTGCTCCCCGATAGCGCCGCTGCGAAAGCCGGATTGCGCGCCGGTGACCGCGTTGCCGAGATCGAAGGCCGGACAGTCGAGCGATTCGCGGACCTGCAGAGGGTCGTGAGCCAGAGTTCAGGCCAACCGCTGGCCTTCGTCATCGATCGCGAAGGCAAAATGCTGGAGCTGACGATCAAGCCGGATCTCCGGGAGATTACCGATCCGCTCGGAAACAAGGTGCAGGTCGGCATGATCGGCATCAAGCGTCATGCCGGAGGCGATCGCTTCGAACATAAGTCACACAACTTGTTGGAGGCGACGCGGCTCGGCTTTGCCGAGACGGGCTATGTCTCTTGGCAGATCATTTCCAGCCTGCCCAAGTTGCCGGGCGCCATTATGAAGACGCTCAGCGGTCAGCGGCAGAGCGACATCGGTGGCCCGATCGCCATCGCTGAGATGACGGCACACGCGAGCAAGAGCGGTGTCGCGGGCACCCTGGGTTGGCTCGCCGTCTTCTCGATCATGCTCGGCATCATGAATCTGCTGCCGATCCCCATTCTGGACGGCGGTCATTTGATGTTCTACGCGGTTGAGGCCGTACGCGGACGGCCACTCGATCCGCGAAAGCAGGAGATCGGCTTTCGGATCGGACTCGCCATTCTGGCAACGATGATGTTCGCGGCTATCTTCGGCGACATAATGCGCAAGTTGGGCATTGGCTGAGCACAGCCGAATCGTCCTAAGAACGAGGAGTAATGGGGCATTCTTGCCACTTCCATAGGTGGGATGGACTCGTTAAGAAGTGGTAAGGGACTGGAAGCTGCAACCGAGTCGCCTCGGTACTTCTGTGTGACCAACCCTGGGACGGGGTGTCACTGCGGGACAGAAGTGCAAGGGGTTTCGGTTCAGGTGCGGATCTGACGCCGACAGATCTGCGCAATGGGGGTTCGGCGACCAAAAAGGCAGACGCCAAGTATGCCAAAGTTTCGGATAATCACGGTCGGGGGACCGAGGCTACTGACCTTGCTGGCGTTGCTTGCAGGGTTGGTGCTGCCGATGATGGCACCGAGTGGTGTCGCGACGGCGCAGGATGCTCGCATCCGCGACATTCAGGTGGTCGGCAATCGAAGGGTCGAACCGGAGACAGTTCGTTCGTACCTCCGTTTTGCAGTCGGCGACACTTACCAGGCCTCGAAAGTCGACGAGTCGGTGCGCGGTCTTTTCCAGACCGGGCTCTTCTCTGACGTCGCCATTGATCGATCAGGCTCGACTGTCACTGTCAAAGTCGTAGAGAACCCTGTCGTCAATCAGGTTGCCTTCGAGGGCAATAGCGCTGCCGACGACGCGACTCTGCGGGGCGAGGTGCAATTGAAGCCGCGCACCGTCTACACCCGCGCCAAGGTGCAGGGCGACGTGCAGCGTATCCTCGATGTCTATCGCCGACAGGGCAAGTTCTCGGCCAATGTCGAGCCGAAGGTCATTGAACTCGACCAGAACCGCGTCAACGTCGTCTTCGAGATCAACGAGGGCGGGTCGACAAAGGTCAAGAGCATCCAGTTTATCGGCAATCGAGCCTTCTCCGACTCGCAACTGCGCGACGTCATCACGACGCAGCAATCCGGCTGGTTCGACTTCCTCAAAAACGCGTCGTTCTACGATCCTGACCGGCTGGCGCTCGATCGCGAGCTGCTGCGGCAGTACTATCTGAAGAACGGTTATGCGGATGCTCGTGTCGTGTCCGCTAACGCCGACATCGACCGTGATGGCAGTGGCTTCTACCTCACGTTCGTGGTGGAAGAGGGGGACGTCTATAAGTTCGGTGACGTCCGAATCGAGAACGGATTGCCCGGTCTAAATGCCGTTGCCCTACAAGCTGAATTGCTGACGAAAGCCGGTCAGACCTACAACGCGGCGGAGATCGACAAGTCTGTCGAACGGCTGACTCTCGTGTCCGCTGAGCAAGGTTTTGCGTTTGCCCGCGTGCGCCCTCGCGCCAACCGGGATGTGGCGACGCACACTATCGGTCTCGTCTACGCCATCGACGAAGGGGCTCGGGTTTATATTGAGCGTATCAATGTCATTGGCAATACGCGCACCCGCGATCACGTCATTCGCCGTGAGTTCCGGCTTGCCGAAGGTGACGCCTTCAATCCGCTGCTGGTCGATCGCGCCAAGAAGCGGCTGCAGGGGCTCGGCTTCTTCAAAGCGGTCGATATCAAGCGCAGGCCGGGATCAGCCCCGGATCGCGTGATCATCGACGTGGAGTTGGTCGAGCAGCCGACCGGCGAGCTGTCGTTTGGTGCAGGCTACTCCACGAGCGAAGGCGTGATCGGCGACATCTCGCTCACCGAGCGCAACTTGATGGGTAACGGGCAGTTCTTGAGGCTGCGTCTATCCGGCTCCGTGGAGCGTCTTCAGGTCGATCTCAGCTTCACTGAGCCGCGTTTCCTGGATCGCAATCTGGCAGCGGGCTTCGACCTGTTCCACAAGGAGCTGACGAACGCCAATAACTCGGTCTACCGCATGCGGAAGACGGGTGGCACGCTACGACTTGGCTTCCCGATGTCCGAGAATCTGTGGGCTCAGACGCACTACACGTTGTCCCGTGACGAGATTTATGACGTCGACAATTCGCTCGATGGCGATGGCCGTATTGCCTCGAGGGCCATTCGGGAGGCCGAGGGCGTCGCCTGGACCTCACTGATCGGGACGACGGTCACCTATGACCAACGCAATCACCCCAAGAACCCGAACCGCGGGTACTTCCTCACGGGTGGAGTCGACTTTGCAGGCGTCGGCGGTGACGTGCAGTATGCCCGCTTCTCTGCTGAAGGACGCTATTATTACCCGATTACTGAGAAGATCACGTTCGTCGGTCGGTTGACGGCGGGTCATATCGAAGGATGGGGTGGCGACGACGTACGTCTGATCGATCTCTACTATAAAGGTGGCGAGACGATCCGAGGCTTCAATCGCGCCGGCTTTGGTCCTCGCGATATCTCGACGGGAGACGCGCTCGGCGGCAAAACTTTCTACGCGGCAACAGCCGAGGTTCGCTATCCGCTTCCGTTCGTTCCAGACGAGCTGGGTATCCGCGGTGCCGTGTTCGTCGACGCGGGCTCACTTTTCGGGATCAACGAGAGTTCGAAGCGGATCAACGGCCAGTTCGACCCTGTCACGGGTTCAGTCACGACCATCTTGGACGATGCAACGCCGCGCGTCTCCGTTGGTACCAGTCTGATCTGGGACTCGCCTCTGGGACCACTGCGCGCCGACTTCGGTTGGGCCGTGCTCAAGGAAGAGTACGACAAGGAGCAGCTGTTCCGGTTCGGAGCCAGCACCAAGTTCTGAGCTTCACATACTGCCGATTTCGGGCCCGGTTGGGGCCCGATTTCGTTTGGTGAGGGTGAGGCAGGGATGCCGAGTGCGCGGCGCCCGACGAGCCGCCCGGGACGACCTGCCACTCCTGCGGAGGCAGGTTGCGGCTGGCGGACGCCGGGGCGGCGTGTTTTAACTCCCGCGCAAACCGCCTGAGAGGACGCTAGCGCGATGAAGCATTCGGGTTTCTTCAAGCGCCAGGGGCCATTCACGATCGGAGAGCTTGCAGGACGCATCGGCGCCGAGGCGTCGGCGCTTGAGCATCCAGCGGCTCCGGTCTTGGACGTTCGCCCTTTGGACATGGCGGGGCCGGGCGACCTCACGTTCGTCGATAATCGAAAGTACGTCGACGCCCTCGGGAGAACGCGCGCCGGCTTCTGCCTCGTCGCGCCTGCGCTGGCAGCACGCGTCCCCAGTGGAACCGTGCCCGTCGTCATGCGCGCTCCGTACCATGGCTTCGCGCTCGCCTTACAGGCGTACTACCCCGATGCTATGAGGCCGCAAACGGCAGGGTTCGCAGCGAGGCCCGACGGGGCTCTCGTCCATCCGTCGGCTCGCATCGAGGATGGTGCGGTGATCGAGCCAGGCGCCGTCGTTGGGCGTGAAGCAGCGGTCGGAAGCGGCGCCACGATCTCGGCCGGTGCCCTCGTCGGGTATCGGGTCTGCATCGGACGCGGGAGCTATGTGGGCCCCGGCGCGAGCGTGACGCATGCCCTGGTCGGCGACCGGGTCATCATCCATGCCGGGGTGAGGATTGGTCAGGACGGGTTTGGCTTTGCCCTCGGTCCGAAAGGGCACATCAAGGTGCCGCAGATCGGGCGTGTCATCATTCAGGATCAGGTCGAGATCGGAGCCAATACCACGATTGATCGCGGCTCTCTTAAGGATACGATCATCGGTGAGGGCAGCAAAATTGATAATCTCGTGCAAATCGGGCACAACGTCGTTCTTGGGCGGCATTGCGTGATCGTTGCCCAAGTCGGGATCGCGGGCTCAGCCGAGCTCGGCGATTTCGTCGTTATGGGCGGTCATTCGGGTGTGGTGGGGCACGTGCGCGTCGGCGCGGGTGCTCAAATCGCGGGAATGGCCCATGTGAAAAACGATGTTCCACCCGGCGCACGCATGGGGGGAACGCCAGCGCGCCCCTTCCGAGAATGGGCCCGTGAGGTTGCTGCTGTTCGTCGTCTGGCCCGCCCGCGCTCGCAGCACGGATCGGACGACGCTTCGGATTGCTGACAGCCGCCCGCCGCGGCGGCTTGTAGAGAAGGTTGGCGAGGCATGCAGAAGATGACCGAGAGCGACACGCCGGGCGAGCTGGGCACCGCCGATGTGATGCGCGTCATGCAGCTGCTGCCGCATCGCTACCCCTTCCTGCTCGTCGACAAGATCCGCGATATGGTTCGCGACGAGACGGCCGTCGGCATCAAGAACGTGACCATCAACGAGCCGTTTTTCCAGGGTCATTTCCCGAAGTATCCGGTGATGCCCGGTGTGCTCATCATCGAAGCCCTGGCCCAGACCGCGGGAGCGTTGTGCGTCCACGCCGCGGGGCGGACGAACATCCCGCAGATTGTGTATTTCATGGGGATCGACAAGGCGAAGTTCCGGAAACCGGTTGTGCCGGGCGATCAACTCCATCTTCATGTAAAGAAGCTGAGGAGTCGTGGGCCGGTCTGGCGTTTCTACGGCGAGGCGCGCGTCAACGAGCAAGTCGTTGCGGAAGCCGAGATCAGCGCCATGATCGTGGACCCGGAAAATGTCAAAACCTGAGATCCATCCGTCTGCCATCGTCGAAGATGGCGCGCGGATCGGAGACGGGGCCATCGTTGGTCCGTTCTCGCACGTCGGTGCACATGCCGTGATCGGCGAAGGCTGCCATCTGATCTCGCACGTGGTCGTGGCCGGTCGGACAACGATTGGCGCGCGAACGAGGATCTTCCCGTTCGCGTCGCTCGGCCACGAGCCGCAGGACCTCAAGTTCAAGGGCGAGGTCTCGACGTTGACGATCGGCGCCGACTGCCTGATCCGCGAAGGCGTGACGATGAACCCGGGCACGGCCGGCGGCGGTCTTGTCACATCTGTCGGCGATCGTTGCGCGTTCCTTGCCAACAGCCATGTCGGGCACGACTGTGTGGTCGGCAACAACGTGATCTTCTCCAACAACGTGATGCTCGCGGGCCATTGCACGGTCGGGGATTTCGTGATCATCGGAGGCGGTGCCGCGATCATCCAGTTCGCGCGGGTCGGTGCGCATGCGTTTCTGGGTGGGATGTCCGCTCTCGAAAACGATCTCATTCCCTACGGCATGGCGCTCGGCAATCGAGCCTATCTGTCGGGCCTCAATATCATCGGCCTGCAGCGGCGCGGTTTTCCGCGAGATGAGATTCACAGTCTGCGGCGTGCCTATCGGCTGCTGTTTGCGCAGGAGGGAACGCTGAGCGAGCGCGTGACGGACGTCGCGGCAGAGTTTGCAGGACACGCGGCGGTCGAGGAAATCGTGGCCTTCATCCGTGCGGGCGGCAAGCGCTCGGTGTGTACGCCGCGCGAGGGCAGCGCCTGAGGGGCGTCGGCGGTGAGGCCCGCAGCCAGCTTGCGGGAGATCACGCGGACTTCCATGCCACCGGCCCGGTGGACTAGGACTGTCGTCGAACCGCAGCACGAGCCGCTCGGAGGCGACGCGTTGGATCAGCCCGGCACGAGCCAGAATGGAGCCCAATCGGAACGCCCGCTTGGGATACTCGCCTGTGCGGGGCCCCTGCCGGTCGAGGTCGCCGAGGCGGGTGCCAGGCAGGGACGGCGCGTCCATATCGTCGCCATTGATGGCTTCGCAGGCGAGGCCGTCACCCGCTTTTCGCACGAGCACGTCAACCTCGGCCAACTCGGCCGGATTCGGGCGAGCTTCGAGCGGGCGGGCGTCCGGGAGATCGTCATCGCCGGGGCCATGCAACGTCCGAGCCTTCTTGGACTTCGCATCGACTGGGGCTTCGTGCGCAATCTGCCGGCCATTCTCTCTCTCACCCGGGGCGGTGATGACAGCGTGCTCCGCCGGGTGGTGCGATTCTTTGAAGAACAGGGCTTGACCGTACTCGGTGCGAGCGACGTGGCGCCCGGTCTGCTCGCGCCGCTCGGGTCGCTGAGCGCGGCGGGTGCGGGGGAAACAGATCTGCGCGCCATCGCACGTGCAGCAAACCTGATCGGCGACCTCGGCCGCTTCGATATCGGGCAGGGTGTCGTTGCAAACCCGGAGGGCATCGTGGCCGTCGAGGGGGTCCGCGGAACGGATGCCATGCTGCGCGATCTCGGAGAGGGAGGAGCCGGCGCCGGAGCTGGGCGTGGAGGCGTCCTCGTGAAGCTCGCCAAACCCGGACAGGAAATGCGGGTTGACCTCCCGACGATCGGCCCGGAGACCGTACGGTTAGCAAACATGGCGGGGCTTGCCGGGATCGCCATCGGTGCGGGTGGGGCGATCGTGCTCGAGCGCGAGCGGGTAGCCGAGGCAGCCGATGCGGTCGGACTTTTCGTCGTCGGGATCGCGCCGCCGATTGTGGCTCGCCCTGATCCGACGCCTATCGAGGCCCCTGTTCTTCGGGTGGCCGGCCGGCGCGCTCCAACTCCGTCGGAGCGACGGGACATTGTCATCGGGTGCGGGCTCGCCGATGTGTTGAGGGTGCATGGGGGCGGACGGGCGTCGATTCTCTCGCGAGAGCACGTCCTGGCGGTCTCCGGCTCGTTTCCCTTGCCGGCCTTCATCGCGGCACAGGGACGTGCCTCGACGTGGGGCCGCGGCTCCTGGTCCGGCCGCCGCGGCGTCCTGGTCGTGGACACCGATGCGAACGGCACCGAGCCACCTGAAAAGGTCCTCGACCGAGATCTCTTCAAGGCCACACTCGACAATGCCCTCGCTGGCATCGTCGTCTTGGCGCCCCTGCCGGACGGGGAGCGTCGCGATGAAATCGTCGGGTGGGCCAACGAGGCGGGTGTGTTCCTGATGTGCTTCGCGACCGAGCCATGATCAGCCAGCCGCGCCGAGATCACGCTTTACGTCTCTACCTGGTGGCCGGGGAGCATTCGGGGGATGCGCTCGGAGCAAAGTTGATGGCGGCGCTGCGCAAGGCGTTGCCGCGTCCGATCCGGTTCGCCGGAATCGGGGGGGCGCACATGGCGGAGGAAGGCCTAGCGTCGCCGTTCCCGATCTCTGAGGTTGCCGTCATGGGGCCGCTCGCCATTCTGTCGGCGTTGCCGCGCCTTTTGCGCCGGATCCGGGAGGCGGCAGACGCGGGCATCGCTATGCGACCCGACGCCGTCGTGATCATCGATAGCCCAGAGTTCACGCACCGTGTCGCGCAGCGCATACGCGCGGCGTTGCCGAAGGTCCCGATCGTCAACTACGTCTCTCCGAGCGTCTGGGCATGGCGGCCGAAACGCGCGCCACGGATGCGCACTTATGTCGATCATGTGATGGCGTTGTTACCGTTCGAGCCGGACGTGCATGAGCGGCTGGGGGGCCCTCCGTGCACCTATGTGGGCCATCCGCTGGTCGAACGTCTCGTCGAATTCGCCGATGCCGATGCGGAAGGCTTTAGAGCCAGGCTCGGCCTCGATCCGGGGCGGAAGCTGATCGTGGTGCTGCCGGGAAGCCGGCGCTCCGAGGTGGAGCGGCTGATGCAACCGTTCGGCGCCGCGCTCGCCAAAGCGCAAGAGAGGACGGGCGCGCTCGACGTCGTAATTCCGGCCGTGGAGAGCGTTCGCGAACGGATCGCCGCGCAGGCCACATCGTGGCCGCTCGCGGCTCACATCGTCGAAGGTGAGGCGGCCAAGCTCGCCGCCTTCAAGGCCGCCGATGTCGCGCTCGCTGCCTCAGGAACGGTGACCCTCGAGCTTGCACTCGCCGGAACACCGATGATCGTCGGATATCGCGTCGATGCGCTTGCGGCTTGTCTGCAGTTCCTGGTGAAGACGCCGCACTTCGCGCTGTCCAACCTGGTCCTGGGCGAGCGCGCGTTTCCCGAGTTGATGCAGGACGATTGCACGCCTGACAAGCTCGCCGAGGCGATCTCGAGGCTGTTAACCCACGACGCGACGCTCGCGGCCCAGCGCCGTGCCCTGGCGCGCGTTCCCGAATTGATGACGCTCGACGGTGTGACTCCCAGCGAAGCTGCCGCCGAGATCGTGCTTCGCTATGCCATGGCGGATGCTAGCCGGGACCGTGGTGTTGCTTGAGGACGTTTTTTGCCTCGGACGAGCACCAGGATGCGCCGATCTCTTTACAGGGGGGGCGGGGCACCCTATTTCCGTGCGCTGGCATCCGTCTTTCGTTCCACGCAATCAGGCTCGAGGCTGCATGAGATGGCGAAGCTCGATACGTTCCAATCCGCCAACGCCATGATCGATGCGCGCCGGCCCGAGCGGCCGGTGGTCGGATTTCGGCCGCATGCCGCCGGTCGAGCCGCGCGATTCTTTCTCGAGCATTTCCCGGGCGACGTCGCCTATGCCTACAAGGCCAACAGCAACGTGTTCCTGCTCGGTGCGCTCTATGGCGCCGGCATTCGCCATTTCGACGTCGCCTCACTGCCCGAACTCGAGGATGCCAAGACGATTCCAGACGTGACGTTCCACTTCATGCATCCGGTGAAGTCGCGCCATGCCATCCGGCGTGCTTTCGGGCTCGGCTGCCGGTCGTTCTCGCTCGACAGCGAGGATGAGCTGGCGAAAATCCTCCACGAGACCCAGGGCGCGCGTGATCTGATCCTGTGGGTTCGGATTGCCGTGCCTCCGAAGAACAGCCGGGTTCCCCTCGAGCGGAAGTTCGGCATCGTTGGGACCAAGGCCGCGCGCCTGCTGGTCAAGACGCGACAGGTGGCGAAGGAACTCGGCATCACGTTCCACGTCGGCTCGCAGACGGTAACGCCGGACGCCTACGCCAACGCGCTGCAGGAGGTTGGCCAGCTGATCGGCAAGGCCGGCGTCGTCGCCGACCGGATCGACGTCGGGGGCGGGTTTCCCGCGCGTTACACCAACGAGGAGCCGACGCCATTGACCGATTTCATGCGCGTCATTCACAACGGCATCGAAAAATTGCCGGTGGCCGACCGCTGCCGCGTGATGTGCGAGCCGGGGCGTGCGCTGGTGGCGGAGGCCGAGAGCCTGATTGTTCGCGTTGACGCGCGGCGCGGAAACGATCTCTTCATCAACGATGGCAGCTACGGCATGCTGTTCGATGCCGCTCATCTCGGCTTCGTGTTCCCGGTGCGTCTCGTGGGGCGTAACGTACCGGACCCGCATGTCCTGCGTCCGTTCGAGCTGTGGGGGCCGACGTGTGACTCGATCGATCACATGAAAGGTCCATTCCTGCTGCCGGACGCGATCCGCGAGGGGGACTACATCGAGATCGGCAACACCGGCGCCTACGCGCGCGCGATCGCGGGCCGCTTCAACGGCTACGGTGAGTACGACGAGGTCATCTTCCAGGACCCGCCGATGTACTCGATGTACGGACCGCAGAGCCGTAGCGGCGCGGTAGCTTGAGCCGCGCTGATCAACGGACGCGCGTGGCGGTGACGAGCCGTCGCTCGTCGTCGTGCCCATCAGGCAGAGGGACGGATCGAGGCGTATGAGCACCACGTTCGACTACCTTCCCGGCGACGAGAGCTTCCTCGATCCACTCCGCGCAGACGCGAACACGCCTGAGGCGGCCAGGGCCGTGGTCATTCCTTTCGGGCTCGAAGCGTCGGTGAGCTACGGCGGCGGTACGAAGGCGGGGCCCGCGGCGATCCTCGCGGCCAGCCACCAGCTGGAACTGTTCGACGAGGAACTCTGGCGCGAGCCCTATCGCGATTACGGCATTGCCGCATTGCGCGAGCCCCAGATACCGCCGCGGATCGAGGACGCGTTGGGCCTGCTCGAGACCACGGTGGAGAATGTTCTCGCGGCGGGCCGCTTTCCGTTCGTCATCGGTGGCGAGCATTCGCTTACGCCCGGTGCTATACGCCCGTTCGTGCGGCGTCATCCAAACCTCGTGGTCCTGCAACTCGACGCGCATGCGGATCTTCGCGACGGCTATCTCGGCGAACGCTACAGCCACGCGGCGGCCATGCGCCGCGTGCTCGACCACGATGGGGTGAGCCTCGTCCAGGTGGGAATTCGCGCGCTCTGCCAGGACGAGGCCGACTTCTACGACGCGAACCGGCATCGGACATCGATGCATCTGGCGGTCGATCGTCCGCGCTGGGACATCGAGGCGATGCTGGCGCCGCTGAAGGGCCGCCCCGTCTACATCACGGTCGATATCGATGCGCTCGATGGGTCGAGCATGCCGGCAACAGGCACGCCGACGCCCGGGGGCATGACATATCCCGATCTCCTGATGATCCTGCGCCGCGCGGCCGAAGTGGGCCACGTCGTCGGGATGGATCTCGTGGAGTTCGCACCGATACCTGGATTCCATGCTTACGACGCGCTGGCGGCCCACCTCGCATCCAAGATGCTCAACTATGTCCTCTCAGGTACGAGGCGACGGTAAGCGTGAAGCGCCGAGCGGACGTTCTGTGGATGATGCAGGCGATCGGAAACGGCTTGCCGTGATTTCATCGCCGCGTCATCGATGGCCATCTCAGCATCAGCCGACTTCGTCATTCGGGAAATTGAGGCGCATGCCATACTTCTCTGGACGTGCTGAAATGTTTGCGGCGCTCGCCGTCATCAGCGGTCTACTGATCGGTTCGGCTCCGGCCAACGCACAGGAATTCTTCGCTGAAGCCCGCGAGTTCGTTCTCGACAAGGCCTGCGACGCGACGAGTTCGATCCGATCGAAGGCCGATGCGACACCGCTCGCAGCCGGCGCCTCGGTTCAAGGACGAGGTGTCAACCGGCGCGCTGGCCCGACTCACGTCTTCGTCGTCGTCGGCAACGCCAGCAAGTGGCTGGACCTCGGTTGCGGACAATTCGCGGACGGGCTGGACGCGCTGGGGACGGCAGCAGCGGACGGGAAGCCCTCGACAGGCAGGCAAGCCCAATGCTTGCCCTTCTTCGACGACGAGGTGAACCCGGTCGCCGTCGGGCATGGCGGCACGGTCGATATCACACCCAAGGCGCCACATCTCGATGCCTTCGACGTGGCGCTGAACGGCGTCTGCGGCGCTCCGGGCAAGGTGACGACCCGAGATGAGTTCAAGAGCCTGATGCGCGCTCATCCGGGTGTGCTTGACCGGGTGCGCGCTTTCACCGGCGGCAAGGTGTTCGCAACGCGTCCCGTCCGCGCGACAGCCGAGGAGTACCTCGGCGATCTCACCGACGCGTGGTACGAGGTCAAGGCTTTCGATCACATTTTCTGCGGCGAGCCGAACCCCGCCGCGACCGGCGGCAAGATCGGCGGGCTCCATTTCCACGGACGATACCTTCAGCTCCAGCGCAATGGCGATGCCTGCCGGATGAACAATTATGCGCAGAACGAGGCCGTCGATGGCGTCATCTACACGATGGGCGTCCGCATGAAGAACAGCAGTGGCCGACTCGTCTCAGATGCGACGAAGGGTTACGGCCTGACATTGAGTGGCGAGGACATTCTGAAATCCGTGACTCGCGCCTTTGCAGAGAACCCGACAACGAGCACCGGCAGCGTCGGGTGCCTCCTACCGGTCAGGGACGAGGGGCACGAGTTCAAGGCCGTGTTCGTTCGCCGTGCCAGCGGGATCCGTACATTCTACCCGGACGCGACGCCGAACAGTCGCGGCGATAGAATCAATCCGGACTGCGCCGCGAAGATCGACACCGCGCGCTAGAGGGCGAAATGGAAGTCTCGTGTCGAGGAAACAACGAGACTCCGCATCGCAAAGCCGAGCATTTGGTCTCAGATCTTCGGCTTCATGTTCTGCGCAACCGAACCAGACAGACGTGCGATTTCCTGCGCCTGCAGGGCGTAGGCCTGCATCTGCTGCTGCGTGAACCGTGTCTGAATCGCCAGTGCATCCTGAACGTCGCGTGCCGTCGCCATCTCGCTGACGAAGGCGAAATAGGCATCGGCATTCTGCTTGGCAAAGCGCAGGCTGCGTTCCTGCACCAGGCGCACCGCCGAGGTCATCTCATTTGCCGGCATCGCGCCCATCCACATGGATGTGGCTTGGGTCATCGCATCCATGAACTGAGTGTACGCCGCGCGGCCTTGCTCGACATTGCTTTCGGCGAGGTCACGAAGCTGCTGGGGCACTTCGAAAGGCTGCTTTTCTGTCACGGCTCTGTTCGCTTTCCTGGCTGCATGCCGCGAGCGGCAGTTGAACGGCTAGCAGGATACCCGACTCGGCGGCAAATGCAGAATCGCCGTTGCGCGTCATGCCGCCCGGCTCAGAGTTTAACGCTTTCGCGGAGCCGCTGGCGCGCCCCGTTCCGCTTCAGGCGGACTTGTGCGATCAGGCCTGCGCAAGCCATGACGGTGCCGTTGACCATCAGTGTCGGACCGAGGCCGACGTGGCTGGCGAGCCAGCCCGAAACGAGATTGCCGAGCGGCGCGATGCCGAGAAAGAACGTGAAATAGAGTCCGATGACGCGACCGCGCCAATCGTCGTCGACCGATTGCTGCAACAGCGTGTTGGTCGAGACCGACGTCGACAGTACGAATGCGCCGACTATCGAAAGAAGGGGCAATGACAGCCACAGGCTTCGGGATTGACTGAGGGCCATCATGGCGACTCCCGCCAGGACCGGAGCCACCTGCACCAGCGAAAGCTGCACGCGGTGGTTTCGCTGCATGGCCAGGAACAGGGCCGCCGTCAAGGCGCCGAGGCCGGACGCTGACAGCAGCATCCCGACGAGGCCTGCGTCGCCGCCGAAGAACTCGACCGCGATCGATGGCATCAGCTGATTGAGCGGTAGCGCGCACAGGGCGATTGCGGAAGCCGAGGGCAATAGGTAGCGCGCGACCGGGATCTCGGCGAGACGTGCGAGGGTGTCGCGGATCTGCAATCCACCGGGAGCGGCGCGGAAAGAAAGTGTCTGCGTCTCCGGCAGCCGCATTGCGATCAGCGCGCCGATGATACCGATGAAGCTCAATGCATTGATGGCAAAGCACACGCCCTCGGAAAAGCGGGTGAGAAGCACGCCGGCGATCGCCGGACCGATCATGCGGCCGCTGTTGAAGAGCGCCGAGTTGACGCCGATGGCGCTCGGCAGCAGCGAGCGGTCCTCGACGATGGCGCCGAGCAGAGACTGTCGTGTCGGGGCCTCGCACGCATTGCCGATCCCGATCAGCGCAGCGAGGGTGAGATAGAGGCCGATGCTTTCCACACCAGCGAGCGTTAGGGCGGCGAGCAGCGCCGCCATCAGTGCGAGCCACGCATTGATCGCGATGAGCAGGGCGGCGCGCGGTAGCCGGTCGATCAGGAAACCTGCCACTGGCGCGATGAAGAGGTGGGAGATTTGAAGGAGGAAACCGGTCACACCCAGAAGGAAGACCGAGCCGGTCAGGCGATAGACGAGCCAGGAGAGGGCAACCTGCTGGATCCAGCTTCCAACTACTGAGAGAGCCTGTCCTGCGGCGAACAGCCGGAAGCGCGGCTTCGAGAATGCCGGGGGCAGGTAGCCGGCGAGCGTCCCCCCGCCCGCGCGGGCCGTGCTGAGAGGCCGCGTTTCCTTGTCATCCGGCTGGGTCAACGAACCTCATCCCGCGCCAACAATCTGCGCCTGCATCGCCTTAGAGGCTACACGGGTCGCCAGGCAAAAAGCGAGTAGCCTGGCAAGACAATTCGAGACCGCGCCGCCGCACGTGTCCGCGGAGCGCTGCCATCGCCCTCCGTGACGGCGGCGATACACTCGGATTGACGTTATCGAAGATCACCTTATCACCGTTACTACAACGTGTTAGCTTTCAATCGGGGCGCGACACAAAGGCGGTGAATGACAGGTGAACACCGGAACGGGTCTGCGTTCAGGTCCTCGCCTTCACTCTGCCTCGTCAGGGAGGCGCATGGCGCAAGCAACGATCCCAAGGAGGAACCCGGTCATGAAAGCGTTGCCGCTCACAGCAACCCTGATTGCTGCTGCTCTATTGCTAGGCGCTCGGTCGTCCACCGCCGCCGATCTCGACTATGGTCACGTCCCACCTCCCGATCGTTACGGATCAGCCTACGAAGACCCCCGCTACCGCGACCTTTATGCACCCGAGCCGCCGCGCGTCTACCGGTTCGAGCCACGTCCTTACGCGGAGGCGCCACCGGTGCCGCCGGGCTTTGTGTATCGCGAGCGGGAACGCGAGCGTTTCGCCGAATGGGGCCGGGCCGACGACTGGCGCTCTGCGCGGGGATGCTTGCCCCAGCGCGAGATCAAGCGGCGACTGCTCGACGACGGCTGGCATGATTTCCATGACATCGACGTGACACGGCATTCCGCACACGTGAAGGCACGCCGGCCGAGCGGGGCGATCTTCCAACTGGAGGTCGACCGCTGCAATGGCGAGGTGGTTCGTGCCGACCCGATCGGTCGTGGCAGCCTTGGCCCCTATGCCTCGGGCGGAGAGCCTCGCCGTTACGAGCGGCCGTACTACTGACGACGTTGCCCGGCCCGGTGCATTCGACATCGGGCCGAGGCCTTGTGCCCTGTCGCCTCCTCTGAGCTGAGTTTCCAAGGCGCCGATTGCCGGATTGTCGACCTCCGGCTAGTGTCCGGACAGCAACAGAGCGTAAGCGGGCGAGGAGGCCTCCATGATCGAGCTTTACACGTGGTCGACCCCCAACGGGCGGAAGGTGTCGATCGCGCTGGAGGAGATGGGGCTCGACTACTCGGTGCACGCTGTCGACATTTCGAAGGACGAGCAGTTCAAGCCCGAGTTCCTGAAGATCAGTCCCAACAACCGTATCCCGGCGATCGTCGACACGGACAATGGCCAGGCCCTGTTCGAGTCGGGTGCGATCCTTCTCTATCTGGCCGAGAAGACGGGGCAGTTGATGCCACAGGAGCCGAAAGCTCGCTGGTCGGCCGTTCAGTGGCTGATGTGGCAGATGGGCGGCGTCGGCCCGATGCTCGGGCAGGTGCATCACTTCGTGAAATACAACAAGGGCAAGGCGCCTTACGCGGAGGAGCGCTATCTGAAGGAGGCGCATCGCCTCTACGGTGTGCTGGACCGCCAGTTGGCCCAATCCGAATTCGTGGCAGGCAGTTATTCGGTCGCCGACATCTCGATCTGGCCCTGGATCTCACGCTTCGAATGGCAGACGATCGACCTGAAGCAGTATCCGAACGTGCTGCGTTGGTATAAGGCAATCGCAGCGCGCCCGGCCGTGCAGCGGGGATACGATGTGCCCGTCAAGCAGCCCGGCATTCCAATGCCTTGAGCTGGTCCCCATGGGCGGGGCCGGCGTCTCGACCCAAGGGGTGACGAACATGAGTGAAAGCCGAAGGTTCTCAGGGGTCATCGCTCCGGTCGTGACCCCCTACGGCGAGGATGGGGCGCCGGATGCCGACCGGTTCATCGAGCATTGCGAGTGGCTGCTCGACGACGGGTGCACGGGATTGGCCCCGTTCGGCACCACGAGCGAAGGCAATTCGCTCGGCATCGACGAGAAGATGGAGCTACTCGAGGAGCTCGTCGACGCGGACGTCGATCCGAAGAAGCTGATGCCGGGGACGGGGTCGTGCTCGGTCGCCGATGCCATCATCATGACCGAGCATGCGGTCGAACTCGGATGCGGTGGCGTGCTGATGCTTCCGCCGTTCTATTACAAGAACCCGAGCGAGGAGGGGCTCTTTCGCTACTTCGCCGAGGTCATCGAGGAAGTCGGAGACGAGTCGCTCAAGGTCTACCTGTACCACATCCCGCCCGTGGCCCAGGTGGGGTTCCCGCTGTCGCTGATCACGCGCTTGCGCAAGGAATTTCCGGAGGTCGTGGTTGGCCTCAAGGACAGCTCCGGCGACTGGTCGAATACCAAGGCCATCCTCGACGAGAACCCCGGCTTCGAGGTGTTCCCTGGCTCCGAGGTCTTCCTGCTCGACGGGATGAGGAACGGTGCCGCGGGATGCATCTCGGCGACGGCCAACGTCGCCGCAGGTCGGATCAGGCAGGTCTTTGACAACTGGCAGGGACCGGACGCGGATCGATTGCAGGGGGAGATCACGGCACTCAGGAAGGCGATCCAGGCCTATCCGATGATCCCGTTCCTGAAGGCGCTGTTGGCTCATTACCGGGAAGATCCGGTGTGGGCGGAGATCCGCGCGCCGTTCACCGAGATGCCGGCAGAGGACGTCGCCAAGGCTGTGCAGCAGCTCGCGACGGATCACGGATTCCGTCTCCGATTCGATCGCACGGCTTAATACCACGACCCAAAGAAAAGCGGCCCCTTCCTGGGAGAGGGAAGGGGCCGTGTGTCGAGGCAGGGTCGAGGGTCGGGAAACTCATGGGCGGGTCATAAGGCGCCGCCCGTCGCCATGCTCAATGCGTAGCCCACCTCGGTGCCTGATTCTGGGCCACGCCGCCAAGGCTCGTGTTGAGCAATGATGAGGCGAGAAGGCCGCAGGTCAGGGCGAAGAATACCAGCGCTCCAACCCGTGCGAGGTGCCATGTGCGGCCGCTCAGTTTGGTGGCAGACTGGAGATCCATGATCGCCCTGGTTGAGGTGAACGACGTCTTAAGTTGACGAATTTGTAATCGAAGGCGGTATGTCCGTCTAATGCGCAGTCGGGGCGAGGTTACTGATCAATTCGTTAAATCAACGAGTTGTTAGGAATTCAGGCGCCGGTCACGGTAAGGTCTCGAATTAACGCTAGCTGCGAATTGGAGAGGTCGTGACGGACGTTGACGCTGTCAGGACGGCAAAGTCCGTCGATAGTGCTTGACGCGCACGGATCGCCTCGCGCATCTGCCCGCTGGCCACGATATCCCGGCCGGCGCCGGACGACACCAGTGGGAACGCTCATGCTTTTCAAGACATCTCGCGTGATGGCCAGCTGTTTTCTGGCTGCGCTGATCTCGATGCCATTGGCCGGGGCCAAAGCCGAGGCGTGTGGCAATGGTCCGGAGGGCTTCGACCGCTGGATCGCCGCTTACAAGGGACGTGCCCAGCGCCAAGGCATCTCCTCGGGTGCGATCGCATCGGGTTTACAGGGGGTCGACTACGATCGTCGGGTGATCGGGTTGGATCGCGGGCAGAAGTCGTTCAAGCTCTCGTTCGAGCAGTTCTATGCGCGTCGCGTCTCGCAATCGATGATCAAGCGTGGGCGCGGGATCATCGCCCAGCGCAAGGCGCTGTTCGACCAGATCGAGAGCCGCTACGGCGTGCCGCCTCAGATCCTGGTCGCGATCTGGGCCCTAGAGACGAACTTCGGCGGCGATTCAGGCGGCAAATTCTCGATCGTGCAATCGCTGGCGACCCTTGCCTACGATTGCCGGCGCAGCGCGTTCTTCGAGAACGAGCTGACCAATGCGCTCAAGATCATCGACCGGGGGGACATCGGCGTCGAGCGCATGCGCGGCGGATGGGCGGGCGAGATCGGTCCGATGCAATTCCTGCCGTCGTCCTACGTGAAGTATGCCGTGGATTTCGACGGGGACCGCCGGAGGGATCTCTTCGGCAGCGTGCCGGACATGATGGCCTCGACCGCCAATTACATGAAGCAGAAAGGCTGGCGCACCGGACAGCCCTGGGGTGAAGGCACGGCCAATTTCGCCGTGATCCGCGAGTGGAACAAGGCCGAGGTCTACGTCAAGACGATCGCGACCATGGCGGAGCGGATGCGCTGAGCCGGTTGGGCCGGACGGGGCCGTCGCTACGGTGCGAGGGACCCCGTCGGACGTCTACTGGATGAGCGTCAGGTTCTCGTCCGCCATCCCGACGAGAAGCGCCGTACCGTTCGAACCGAGACGGAAGACGCCGAAACGCGCCTGCTCCCATTTCTTGGCCGTGCCCTCCTTGAAGAACCAGGCGTCGGTGCCGACGATCCATCGGCGATCCTTGTAGCGCAAGGGCAGCACGAGTTGACCGGGCGTGGTCGAGGCCGGCAACTCCGGTACGACCCGTTCGATCGTTGCGACCTGCCGGTCATCGACCGTCGCGATCGCCCATCGGCGCTGCCCGAGGAGCGAGCCTTCGTCGCGGCGTCTCTGTTGGCCGGGAACGGCGAAGTTGAGACGCATGTAGTCGCCCTGGATCAGCGAGCGCGGGTCGACGGGGGCCAGAGCCACGAAGATCTGCCGGCCGTTGGCGATGATGGCCTCGTTGGTGGTGATGGCCTGAGCTGCGAGGCCGCCTGTGGCGAGGGCGCCGAAAATCACGAGAGCCCGGGCGATGGCCGGTGGTGCGCCGACGGCACCACCGAGGCGCACTTTTGGTCTGCGGATGCCGGATGTCCAACAGAGCACGCCCAAGGCGACGCCTGCCGCGAACAGTAATGCGGCCTTGTCGGTCAACGGCCAGCCGAGCCAATAGTAGAAGCTGCCGATCACCCAGATTGCCGTGATGACCGCACCCACGCCCATGGCTCGCCGACTGGTCGCGATCGCTGCCGCAAGCAACAGCACGGGGGCGCCGAGCGACGGTATGACGGCCGCCAGTCCCACGAGGATGAGCGACGCACCGATGCCGAGCGCCGTCTGATAACTCGGGCGGGGCAGCAACAGGACGCAGCAGCCGGCAAGGGCTAGTCCGGCAGAGAGTAGACCAGACGCGGAGAGCTGCGGCTGCAGAGCGACCACGGCATGACGGCCAACACCAACGCCGCCGAGCGCTCCACTCAGCAGGAAGGTCGGCCCTGACGTCGCCATGAGGCCAAGCAGGCCAGCCACCATGGCGCCGCCGACGAAAAGATCCAGGCCCGCTGTGAAATGCGAAGCGGCAGTGGCACGACGGTTCGCGACCTCCAAGCTCTCCACCACGTACCAGGCAGCGCCTGCCGCGAGCAGCAGTGTCCACCCGAGTGGGCGCATGATCTCAGGGATGGGCAGGCGGGTTGTGCCCGTCACCAACACACCATTCAGGCAGGCGACCGCGAAGACGGCTGCAGCGGCTCCGAGCAATCCGGCGGTCCAACTCCGGCCGACCGCCAGGGCGAGGCCCGTCGCGATAACAGCCAGAAGGGCGCTGACGAGTGTGAGCGAGCGCGGGGCATCGCGGAACAGGCCGAAGGCAATCAGGCAGAAGCCCAGCGTCAGGCCGATGGCTGCCAGCTGATGCAGGAAGCTCGTCTGGCGCTGCGTGGAGATGACGGCCACGGAGCCGGCCAGGATCGCTGCGCCGATGACGTAGGGCCCAATGCCGGTCGTCAGGAAAGCGCCGAACATCAACCCAAGGGCGAACGCAAGCGGAATGGTCGAAAGCAGCGCGCCGATCCCTGTCATCAGAATCACAGGCCATTCGCGACCCTGCAGGACGTTGAGGTCCGTTCCGCCACCGGCGCGCTCGCGGGCCAGCTTCAGGATGAGGGCCGCTGTGCCCGCAACGATGCCGGCGCCCGCGAGGCCGACGAACAGGAACGACCCTGTCGCATGGCCATTGCCGGTGAACACCGCTCGACCGATGCCAGAAATGAGCAAGGTATCGAGCGCCAGACCAAGCAGCGCGATGAGAGCGATGTCGAGGATGGGCAGCGCGAGCAAGGCGGCGGCGAGCCCGGCAAGGCTCAAAAGGGAGAGCCAGTAGATCAGTGACACGCCCGAGTTGGTCAGGATGGCGGCGAGGCCCGACTGGGTGATGAGCACCCCGGCAAGCACGGCCGCCATGCGGAACGCCCATCGGGTTTCACCCAGCCAGGGCTTCACCAGCGAGACGGGACTGAAAACAGCTCCAACCGCAAGCGCCATGAGCCATGCCGCAAGCGTCACGCCCATATCCGCGGAGCCCCAGCCGAGGGTGACGTATGTGGCCAGCCAGAGGGTGATGGCGAGCATCACAACGACGGTCCAAACTACCCATAGGGCATCGCTGCGGGCGGCAATGGCCCAGGGCAGCCCGACAGCGGCCCAGATCGCGAACAGTTGCCAGGGGTCCGCACCGGTTTGATAGGTCTGGCCGATCAGCGCCAAGAGACCGCCAGCCGCCAGGAATGAGACGATCAAGCCGGGTGTCCGGACGGCGTTGACGAGTGAGACCAGGACGGCAACGGCGAGGACGCCGCCGACGATGGCGAAACGACCAGAGCGACTGATGACGTCCCAATGCGCCGCCACCCACATCATGATGCCGAAGCCGATCAAGCCGGCTGATGCAACTTCAGCTGCGAGCCGAAGGCGGTCACGAAGTGAGGTCGCGCCGGACCCGTTGGCTGCGACCGACGGGCTGCTATCGGCGCCAGCTTCCTTGCCGACCGGCTGCCGATTCCCGAATGCACCGACCATGCGTCACCTCCATGAACCTTGTTCTATCCTTATATGAACCACGTTCACAGAAGTGGCGCAAGATCCTCGATGACTGCACGAGCGCTTTTATTGAGGATCGTTTATTATGCGTTTCGAGTGATCAGCCCCGGGCTTTGCGGCCAACCGCTCGGATTTCGGAGAGCGTCTGGCGCGGCGTCAGGGCCTCCTGCTCGGTCTTGACCTCGATGATGGCCGCCTTGTTGGACGCAAGGGCGCGCTCGAGGGCGGGGCGGAAGTCCTCCGTGCGCTCAACCGTTTCGCCATGGGCGCCGAAAGCCCGGGCATAGGCGGCGAAATCCGGGTTGACGAGAGCGGTGCCCGAGACGCGGTCCGGATACTGCCGCTCCTGGTGCGCACGGATGGTGCCGTACATGCCGTTGTTGACGACGATGGTCACGACGCCGAGTCCGTACTGCACGCAGGTGGCCAGTTCTTGTCCGGTCATCATGAAGCATCCGTCGCCGGCGAAGTTGATGACGGTCCGCGTCGGGTCGGCGAGCTTAGCGGCGATTGCGGCAGGAAGGCCGTAGCCCATGGAGCCCGACGTCGGCGCGAGGCAGCTCCGGTAGCCTTTGTATTGCGTGTACCGGTGGACGAAGGCCGCGTAGTTGCCGGCCCCGTTGGTGATGATGCCGTCGTCTGGCAGCATATCGGAGACGGTCTTGATGACCTGCTCCAGCTGTACGTCGCCCGGCGTCGCGATGGGCTTGACGTAGGCTTCCTGCGCGGCACGGAGCGCCTGACGGTGCGCGCTCCAGGGCTTGGCTGACGGAGTCGGCAGGCGGCCGAGTAGATCGGCGAAGGTCGCCGCGGTGGCGTTGACCGGCAGGTCGGGGCTGTAGACGGAGCCCAATTCGCGGCCGTCCGGGTGGACGTGGATGAGGAACGACTTCGGGTTCGGAATGTCGACCAGCGTATAACCCGAGGTCGTCATCTCGCCGAGGCGCGAGCCGATCACGAGGAGGAGGTCGGCGTTGCGGATGGCGTCCGCGAGCTTGGCGTCGAGGCCGATGCCCGCATGACCGACATAACAGGGGTGGCGGTTGTCCATGTAGTCCTGGCAGCGGAACGAGGCGGCCACCGGCAGGTCAAAGCGCTCGGCGAAGGCCTGCACCTTTTTCTGGATGTCGCGGCTCCAGCCCGGCCCACCGATAATGACCAGCGGGCGCTGGGCTTTGGCGAAGGCGGCGGTGATGGCGGCCTCGTCGCTTGCCGACGCCGAGGGTACCGCGAACTTCGCCGGCTTTGCGTCGCCCGCCTCGCCGATGGCCGAGAGCATGTCCTCGGGCAGACCCAGTACAACTGGACCGGGGCGTCCGTTCATCGCCGTGTGATAGGCGCGGCTCACATACTCCGGAATGCGGTCGGTCGAGCGGATGACGGCAGCCCACTTCACGAACGAGCCGAACAGCGACTTGGTCTCGATCTCCTGGAACGCCTCGCGGTCTTCGTGCTTTTCGCCCGGGAGGCCGAGAAACATGATCATCGGCGTCGAGTCCTGCTGCGCGATATGCAACCCGGCCATGGCGTTGGCAGCACCCGGGCCGCGCGTCACCATGCAGATGCCGGGCTCGCCTTTCACCTTGCCCCAGGCTTCCGCCATCATCGCGGCGCCGCCTTCCTGGCGGCAGATCACGGTCTTGATGCGGTTCGAGTCGTGCAGGCCGTCGAGGGCGGCGAGAAAGCTCTCGCCCGGCACCGTGAAGACGGCCGACGCGCCCTGTACTTCGAGCTGATCGACCAGGATTTTGCCGCCGTGCCGCATCGGGTGCCTCTTTCGCGCTGGATCGCTGTGTTGGGGTATGGCGATTGGTGTAGCGCCTCAGGGCGGGAGGGGGAAGGGCGGCTGCAAGCAGACCGCTGGCCAAGGGGGGGACTGTTTCTGCTATAGAGGGCGCCGCGCCCCGCTGCGAAGACGCGGTGGGGCTGGTGGGCCCGTAGCTCAATGGTTAGAGCCGGCGGCTCATAACCGCTTGGTTGGGGGTTCGAGTCCCTCCGGGCCCACCATCTATATTGTATTTACTATCAAGATCTTACGGCGCTGCTCGTGCAATGGAACGAGCCGCGAATGAAGGGTTCACATCTCTTTTGTTGTACTTTTGTTGTACTTTTCTGTTGGCCTGAGCCAGGGGAAGAGATGTACGGGGACTTCACCATCAGCGAGGGACCGGGACGGAAGCCGGCGAGCCTGCCGCTTCCGCCGGACACGCCGGTGCCATGGCTCGGCCGGCGCTTCATGCGCTGCTCGGCTTGCGGGTCACGCAAGGTGGACACGCGGCCCGGAGCTGTATCGGGGGAGGTAGTCGAGGTGCCCCCTTTACCATCCTGAGCAGCACGGATTGTGAATGTTCAGCCATCGTGATCCGGTCGCTCACCGTACGGCGCTACCCACCCCCGCGGGTGGTGACGTGCGGAGATCCGGTGCGGTCGCGTGGGCTGCCCGGATCGCTAACTGAGCCGGCTCACTTGCGCAGTCGAGAGCCGGTGCAGTGAAGACACAAAGCCATCACGATCTTCCTCGGGAAGTTCGTCGAGAAGCGCCTTCTCGACTGCGGCAATAGCCGGCTCGGCTGCAGCCAGAACCTGCTCGCCCTCGGGGGTCAGGTTGACCACGTAGGCGCGAGCATCGCCCCTCGCGCGGCGGCGCTTTATCAGTCCTCGGGCAAGGAGCCTCTTGATGATTTCCGCAGTGGTGCTGCGATCGATCCCCGTGACATTCACGAGCGCCGTCTGGCTGGCACCGGGAGATCCGGCGAGCGCGCGCAGGATCGCTATCTGTCGCGGCGTCACGTCCTTACCATGGCGCTCGGTGAACTGCTCGAGGGCACGCTGGTTGACCCGATGGATCAGGTCGATGAGGGTAGACGCTTCCATGTTCGTGAGCCCTGCTGAGCGGTTGGCCGTTGCCCGAGTGACCATGCCTCAAATCGATCAGCGCTCCAACACTCCGCTCAAAAGATTGCTCGACTTGTCGTGATAGCGGTAGCATGACTTTCAGCGTCAGTCTGGAGAGGAGATACTGCCGTGGCCCCTGATCGCCGGCGCGAGTTCGCGGTGGCAATTTACCGGCTCCGCCAAGAAATCACCGACCTTCGAGACATCCTCGCAAGACCCGAATGCGGCGTGCACCAAAACGGGCGCGATATCAAGGCCGAGATCACTGATCGGTTCGGACGCCAGTTGGCCGAACTCGACTGGCTCGGCTCGCAGATTGTCGACGGCGTCGAGGTGCATCAGGATGCATCCCAAGAAGTGCAGTCGCTCGGCGACACAGACGGCAGGGTGACACAAGCTCCCGCCAACGCTGATCTCAAACGCGGGTAGCCCAATCGGCCCCTGGAACCTCGATTGACCTGCAGCATTCCACGAGAGGCTGTTCTGGAAGCATGGGCAAACCCTTGCTCGATCGGCGGCGGAGACAGTCTCTCAAAGCGGGTTACATCAATGGGTCAGGTCGTTCCGTTTCGGAGGAAATCGCCTCTCAAGTTCAGCGAGACTGAGCTGGCGCTGCTGACGTCTCTTAATAGCAGCGTGCAGGTCCGGCGACGCGGCGGCTGGGCCATCCGAGGAGAGCGACATGGCGTCATCCTTCGACAAGAGGGACGACCCCTCGGTTACTGGAGTTTCGCCAATTGCACCTATCGCTATGCGTCGTTCGGTGAGACGAAGATCGTGATCGTCGCCGCGACGCTCGAAGAGGCGCACGCGGCCACCCTCCACATCCTTGGACCGCCTCGACATCTTGATTGCGGCTCGAATTTCACGCGGCCATCTGCGTGACGACAGGCGTCATCCTGCGAACAGCTTGTACCGGTCGCGGCTTTCGTCGAGCCAGGCATTCGTCTTGACCTTCACCCATCCGCAACGCGCGCCAGACCGGTAGAGGCCGTCCCTCCGCTTCGACACGACGCCCTCCAGGCGCAGTCTCTCACACTCGGCCAGCAGGGCCGGTCCGTCGTCAAAGCCGGCCACGTCTCGGATCATGGGACTGGCCGTGCGGGACACCTGCACGCCGAGAAGCACTTTGCGCTCGTGTAGCGGAAGCTCGCGCAGATCGAGCCCATCGAGATGGAGTATGTCGAAGGCATAGAGGACGACCGGCGCACGGCCTCGGTGCAGCGCCAGGAAGTCCGGTCGGCCCTCCGCATCGAGCGCCACGATCTCGCCGTCGAGGATCACGGACACCGCCGGCATCGCAGCTACGGCCGAGGCGATCTGCCGGAACCGCGTCGTGAGGTCGATCCCGCGCTTCGAGCAGAGCGTGACGCCGCTGGCTTGCTTGTGCGCCTGGACGCGCCAGCCATCGAGCTTGGGCTCGTGCAGCCATGCGTCGCCCTTCGGGAGTGCCGGGCGGGTCTGGGGTTGAGCTGGGGGGATGAAGCGCATCGGCAGGAGATAAACGCTGGGCAAGGGCGTTGTCCAGGGGCTCGCTGGCGGCCGATCGCTGGAGCCTTGCCGCGACTACGAGCGCGTCGCTACCGGCCGCTGGTGCCCACGAGGGGCCTTCTAGGGGCGCTATGCGCACGGTCCGTCGCAAGCACCCGAGATCGACGAGAACCTCATCCGCAAGCAGCTTGACGCGGCACAGGAGGCGCTGGCGATCCAGCGGCGGGCCGAGCTCATCGCGGCGATAGAGGAGAAGGAGGAGCATTTCGGCAATATATTGCCGAAAAGCGAAAGAAAGACTGATAGTGTTGGACGGCCTGCTTCGCCGGGCCGCCCACCAAAGGCGGACGCCCATCACAAGGTTGGCATTGTCCAAGGCATCAGCAAGGAGACCGTGCGCAAGGCCCGTAAGCGGGTCGAAGCCCTCGGCACCGAGACGCTAGAGCGCGTTATGCGCTATCGTCTGCGGAGAAGGAGATTTCATCATGCGCACCCTTATCCTCGCCACCCTCTTCTCGATCACACTCACCGCAGCGTCAGCCGCCCAGAGTTGCGGTGGAGCAATGCAGCCAGGCCAGACCGCTCAAGCCGGTGGCATGAGCTGCATGGGCGGACAGACGCAGCAGACCCAGGCCACCGACACCTTCGGCCGTCCTGTCGCTAAGCCCGCAGCCATGATGTGCGCCTGTTGCCGTAACATGGCGAGCATGGGCGGCATGAAGCATGACGACAATCAGAAGCACGACGAGATGACTCCCGAGAAGAAGGAGTAGCGACGCGCTGGACAGCACGGCGGGGCTCGTGAAGCTGATCGCGATGCTTCATTTCGAAGGGCGGGACGAAGAGCTGGCAGAGCTGGTGGGATGTAGGGATTGCAATCCCGACATCTCTCACCGACCAACTGAGGTTGTGAAGGGCAATATCGACGCTGGTCGCGGCATCGGCAAGGCGCTGATCTTCAGCATCATGTCCCGCCGCCGCCGCCTCGCCGGAGATGCCGATGCAGATAGCAATGATCAGCGCGGGCTTGTTGCGATCGGTGAGGCCGTCGCAAAGCGCATGTGTGATCCTCGGGATCGAGCCGCGGTTCGAGATGTGGACGCCGGATGGGAAGTCCGAAGCCGATTATGTGATGGACCTCAACTTCCACCGTCGGCAGTTGAGCGCAGGACAGCGGGCGATGGTGGCGCAGCAGTACGCGACGCTGAAAAATGGGCAGAGAGCAGATTACGTTGCAGCCGGGGACGAGTCCCCAGCTGTTCAGCAGAGTTTGCAACAAGCCGCCGACCGCGTCGGCGTCGATCGCAAGATGGTGGTCAAGGCCAAGAAGGTCGCCCGCGAAGGATCGCCTGCTCTCGTGAAGTTGGTAGGCCCCTGGAACCTTTCGGAGCATCCGCCCGTTTTACGCGCCAAGTGGACACCGCTGACGTTTCCCAGCTCCCATGAGGCGGTGTCGAGGCCCCGCCGCGCCATTCGGCGGGGCCCGTCCTTGTTCGTGAGCAGCTCCGGATAGGACGGAGTAAGGCGGCGGGCACATTGAGCAGCGCCCGCCGCCTTGGGCCTCCCCAGGCCCCACGGAACGCGCCCAGAGCGTAAGCGCGCCGTCTAACTGCCCCTTCCGGGGCATCCCTTACCAGCCAGTCCGGCGCCGCCGATCTTCCATACGGATGACGTGATCTCGCACCGACGTATCGTGGTTCGTGGCCGCCTGCTTCGCCGCTGAGGCGGGATCGAGCCTTGCGAGGATCCGAGCGCGCGTCGCCGCGGGCATGGGCGTCTTGTCGGCGAAGGCGGCCGGCACGGGATCGTGAGGCCGAGGCGCTTCGCCCTGCATGGCGCGGATCTGGTCGTCGATCCAAGATGGCAGCGGCTCACGAGGCCGGGAGTTGTTGAGCCGGGCGAGGATCACGGCGCGCTCGGGCTCTGACAACGCGGTCGGCTCGAGGCCGAGGCGGATGGCCTCGAGGTCGATGAGCGCCTGCGTGGCTCGTCCGCGGTGCTTGTCGGACGCGGCGGCCTGATACGCAGCGATGATCGCCGTCACGTCGGTCGGTGCGGCGGCCCGTGTCGGGGCTGCCTGCACGTCGGTCGCGCGGACGTAGAACCCCGCTCCAGTCTCCGCCGAGTAGACGAAGTAGTCCCCGCCCACCCGGGACTGGATCACCCCCTGGGTGCCGTCCTCGAAATGTGAGCGCGGTGCCGATCATGGCGTCGGGCGCAGGTTCGGCGTCAGTGTCGTGCGACATCTTCTGTCTCCAAGTGATCGAGCTTGAAATGACGGCGCGCCATGACGACGGCCATGCGATGGCGCTCCCGAGCGAGCAGGATCATCTCTTCCAGGCGCTCGGGATCGGGCATGGCGGGCGCATCTCGAAGCGCGTCGAGCGTCTCTTTCGGTGGCAAGCCGAGCGGCAAGAGGCCCCACAGCGCGACAGGATCGTGCGCGGCTTCGGGCGCCGACACGATCGAGATGACGCGGAACGCCTCTACGAGCTCGGCGACGGCGACGACCGCCGCGGTGTGTCCAAGATTGAGCATCATCGCGGCGACCCGATCAGGTGGTGCAGGTGCTGACGGACGGCATCGTCGTGCGGGCTCGCCGTTGCCGACTTTGCGGGCACGAATGGCACCGACGTGTTCGCGCCAGGCTGGTGCATCTCGAGATCGAGCGCCGTGATGCCGACATCCCGCGCTGCCGCATCGAGAACGCGGACCGACGAGGCGAGCGAGGCTTCGTCGCATGCGGCGAGAGCTTCGACAGCGGCACGCAGACGAGGGTGGTTCCGATGAGGCAGCGCGAGGATATCGGCTGCGTCGGGTGAGGGGCGTGTCATTTGTATCTCCGAGGGTAAGGGGCACACTCACTGCGGCCGATTGTGATTGCTTGACGGCCACCGGCAGCTGGACACAACGCCGTAAGCCTCGCTCGCTCTCGCTCAAGGAATGGGACGGAGCCTTCGCCATAGCGGGTCCAGTATTCGCCGTGGCGGATCTCGACGCGCTTCTGCCCGCTGGCGAGCTGGTATAGCGCCGCCTCCACCATTGCGAGCCGCTCGCACGGATCACTCGGCAACCGTGGAATGGTCGCCGTCTTCGGACGAGCGGTCGTCATGGCGTTTTCCTCGTAGGGGCATTGGGCCACGGCAGTTCGAGCCCGAGTTCGTCGAGCATGGCGGCGTCATTCGCGCGGTTCCGAAACACCGTCTCGGCGTCCTTGCCCAGGGCGCCGATCTCGTCGGTATGGCTCGACAGGCCCCAGCGGATGCGTTCGATCGCCGCCTTGGCCGCTTTCAGCGCGTCGGGCTCCTCGATGGCAGGGCCTCGCCATTCGGTCTGGATCAGCGCCCGGCGCCGCCGGAAGTCTGCGAGCCGATCCTTCTGGCTCACTGTCGGCCACGGCAGGCGCCCGTCGCTGATCGCTTCCTCGGCGATGCTCCATAAGGCGAACTCGCACACGGGCGCCAGCAGCGCGGCCCGGCGGCGCTCCATGACGGCACGCGCCTCGCTCGCTGCGACCTTCAGAGCGGAATACGACGCCTGATCCTTGAGCCCGTGAAGGTGCTCCGGGCTTAGCCCGAGGCCCCGTGCGGCTTCGGCCAATCCCAATCGAATGATCTTTTCGTATTCCGAGAACGGCACCTTCCCGGCGAAGAGATCGAACTTCTCGCCTGTCGAGAGATGCGCGATCCGGGCGCCATTCCCGAGCCTCAAGTGCGCGTCGTTCTTCTTCAGGGCTTCGTGCCAGGAAACCCGGCTCGCCATCATCGCGGCCAGCGGGCTTCCATCTTCCCCACCGATCGAGCGGGCGACGGCGTCGGACGGCAGATCGCTCGTCACCGTACCGACCACCATGGCTGCCACGTGCGCCGCCAGCACGGCCGCATCGCCCACGTTCATCGATTGCAGGATGCCGCCGACGGCCGCGCCCAAGGGTGACACGCCGCGGATCGTCCCTACGTCGGCATCGAAGGTATGACAGAGCAAGCGTTTACCGGCGCCGCTCGTGACCGGGATACGGATCGTGCCGCCGTTCGCCAACGTGAGCGGCCGGATATGGTAGGCCAGCGCGCGACCATTGGGCGCCAACTCGATGCCGTCACGTACGGTGATGAACTGCTGGCCCTGGTAGGCAGGCGGCGGCGTCCAGAGGCGGCTGGGGTCCAGTACATTGATCGACGTGCGCCAGAGCGATCCGGGCCGCTCGGCGTAGTCGAGAGCAGCAATGATGTCGCCGGTTGCCAAGTAGCTGCGGACCATGGCGCCTTGCATGGCGCCCCATTTGAGGCGGCCCTGCGTGTCGCAACTCTCGGCGTGGTCGGCCCACTCGGCGTATAGCCGTTCGAGAGCTTTCGCCCATGTCTTTGCGAATGGCTCGGACCACCCCAGCCGATCGGATGGCACAGTGATCGACGGCTCCAGACCATGCGGCCCCGAGATCCAACAGACATTGAGCTCGGCGCCGAAGCTGAGAAATGCCGATTGCGTAAGAAGGTGCCGCACCGCCGCCGCTACCGGCGCATGTGCGAGACGGTGCTCGAAGTCGGCCGAACGTAGAGCCGGGGCGCCTTGGACGACCGGGCGAGCACTGTCGGGGTGCCGATCGAGCCACCCCATGCTTGCTTGAGGGCGGTCCTCAACGGCGTCGGTTCGAACCCTATGGACGGGCACGGGGATCAATGCCGTCGATTGTGGCGCGCGCGGCGGCTCGGGCGCCTCGGCGATGCCGAGGGCCTGCTTCAGTCTGTCGAGCATGTTGATCTCCTACGGGGCCGACACGGCGGCAATCCGGGCGGCGAGCGCGCCCATGTCCGGCGGCGGCGCCTTGACGTTTCCGGTGCGGTGCAATCGCTCCAACCGGGCGGGGATGTCGAAGTCGGCGGAGTAGCGAGCCGCCAGTGCCAGCACGAGGGTGTCGAGTACCTCGTTTCGCCGCTGCCCCCGTTTCATGCGCCATTCCACTTTCACGCCGCCGGCCGTCTCACGCTGGACCTGCTCTTCGGCCGTGGCCCACTGCCACCAATGTTCTGGGAACTCACGACGCGAGTGGATGCGGCCGGCCCCTGGATCGGCCATCGCCAGTCCCGAGAGGACTTGCGCTTTGCCGAGATTGACGCCGACCAAGAAGAACCGGGCCAGCGACCGCGTAATGTCTCCTCCACGGGTCCATAAGGCCCGACCAGGGCCGGCCATGCCCTTCGTCGCGAACCATTTCCGGCCGCGCGCCCGGTGCTTCTGCGAGAACTCATAAACGCTTTGCGTCTCGAAGCCGGCATCGATCGCCACGGCCTCGATCGGCAACACGCCGCCGCTTGGCAGCCGGAAGCTCTGCTCGAGCAGCTTGGCGACCTCCTCCCAGGTTCTCGGGTCACGGGCCTCCCCCTGAACCTCATGCCATTGAAGCGGCCAGCCCTCATCGCCATCGCCCCAGGCCACGATCGAGACGGCGATCCAGCCCGCCTGCACGTCGATCCCGGCGGTGACCAGCGCGGCACCGCGTGGGACTTGGTGACCTGGGTACTCCTCGGCCATCTCCTTGACCTGATCGGCATCCGCGCCCTCACCGATGTCGGTCTCGAATGGGAGCCCCAATTTCGTGTTCCACCAGGGGGCCAGCTTGATCGGCGAGCCCTTCGCGGCCTCGAACTCCTGTGCGAGTTCGCTAAGCTTGATCCACGGGCTCGAGAGCCCCCGGAACCTGTACGAGCGCACGCCGGGGAGACCGGTGCCAGTGGCGATCCAGCGGCCACGCTGCATCATCCGCCACCGGGCAGCATCATCGAGGATAAGGCCGCAACACGGCATGTGATAGCGAGCCGACAGCGGCGCGCCCGGTGTCCACTCGACGTGCGACCAGTCCGGAACGATCTCCTCGCCGCAGTCGCAGCGCCAGTGCCAATCGCGCTGGTCACCTTCGGCGAACAGCGCCTCGATGCGGCTTGAGCCAAGCTGCGTAGGGCTCGACATCGCGATGAACTTGCGCCGGGCGAAGGTCGTCATACGAGCCCGCAGAAGGCCGATCGGATCGCCCTCTTTCCGCAGCGAGACAGGGAAGCGATCGACCTCGTCGGCAATGACCAACCGCGCCGGATGCGAAGCCAGCGACGACGGCGAGCCAGCCGACACAATGACGAGCTTGCCGCCGACGAATTCCTTCAAGCTCGTGTTGTTGATGGTGCTCCTGGCAGTTCGAGATCCGAAGCGCTTTTTCAGCTCAGGTGTGGCATCGATCGCCGCGTCAAACCGGCTCGCCGCCGTCATGGCGCCGGCATCCGATGGTGCAGCCCAAATCGCCGTGCATGGATCGTTGCAGGCGGCCCAGCCGACCACATTCACCGCCCCCTCGGTCTTGCCACTCTGGGAGCAGCCCGTGATCACGACGGTATGCACGCCATCGTCGTGAATGCTGTCGAAGGGTTCCACGACATACGGTGCTCGGGCATTCGACCATTTGCCCGGTTCAGCATTTCCCCTTGCGATGACGCGATGGTCGGCGGCCCACTCGCTGACCGTCACATCGCTCGCAGGTTGGAAAGCCGCAAGCAAATCACGAGCCAGCCGCCCCCCATCCGGGGATAAGCACAGCTCAGCTCTTTTCATTCGCGACCTCCTCGATGGCGTTCGCCATCGCTGCAATCTCGGCGCGGACGCTGTGCAAAACCTCGCGTGCGACACGCTCGGCCGCTGCCGCATCAAGCCCCACGACGCGTGGACCGATCTGCGCGGCTGCACCATCGAGGCGTTCGAGTACGACGGTGACCACAGCGCGACACGCCCGGTAAGCGTCCTCGGTCTTGATCAGCTCGCCCTTCTCGCGCTGCAACTGCATCTGCTGACGCTGTGCCTGGAGCACAGCCTGGGCGGCGCGAGCGCGGGACAGGCTCGTCTCGGGAAGTCGAGGCCCCTCTGGCGTATCAACCACCTTCTGGCGCGCTTCCTTGGCGAGCACCCCTCGGAGAACGGCATCGGGGTCGCGGCTCGTTTGCCAAACCTGACGAACATGATCGACATCAAACAGGCCATCCTTGCCCTTCCGATACATGCCCCGGCGAATATGCGAGCGGACGGCGCCCTCTGACACGCCGAGCCGGCGTGCAAGCTCGGTCTGGTTGACACGATCGCCCATGCGCAATCCCCCCTTGCATCGTACTGAGTACGATCCGGTACGATGTCCGTTACGATCTGAATGCCGAAGTGCCCGGATTTAGAGGCTGAGAGCGGTACGATCCGTTACGATCGTGCGTCTCCGTCGTTTGCTCAACCCAGCCTCGAATGATGGTCGCCCACGAACGGCCGTTCGCAATGGATCGCCAAACCGGAAGCCGGGCCGCTGGCACTTCGCTTGTTCGGAGCGGGTCGCCCAGGTGCAATTCGTCGGCTCATAGTTGCCATCGTTATCCATCCTGTGGATCGAATGCTGAGGTGTCGGGCGCTCGCCCAAATCGGCGATGAAGCACTCGAGCCCTGACTTGCCATCCTCGCCAAGGAGCCAGCGATCGCACACCCGAATGCCGCGGCCGCCGTAGTTGTCGAAGCCAGCGGACTTCGGGTTCAAGCAGCGCTTGAGCATTGACCGCCACACCTCGTACTCGGCGGTATGGGAAAGCCCGTGCCGATAGTTCCTCGCGACCGTCATTTCACGATTGAGACAGCCGCAGCTTTTGACGGCTCCCACTGTCACCGTGGATGCGCGGCCATGCCAGAATGCACCACATTCACAACGAGCTACGACGGCGCCGGGCACTGACGTTGAAGTACGCAGGATACTCAATCTGCCAAACGTCCGACCGACAATTGAGGCCGCGCTGTCGCAAGCGTCCTGCCTCAACTTGGCGTAGTAGGCCAGCCGATTAGGATTGGTGACGCGACGGCCACGAAGGGCAGCACCCCTGAGGCAGCCACAGCTCTTGACGCTCCCTCCACGCACATCGATAGCTCGACAGATGTGGTTGTTGCCGCAGTCGCATCTGCATTCAACACGCTTCGGATTTGCCTCGGAGACTGCGATGACGGTGAGCTTGCTATATCGCCTCCCGATCATCCATTCATTCTGGACCATGCGCGGTCGGCGTGAGCAACCACAGTGCATCCGCTGCCCGTCAATCAGCCGCTTCCTGGCTGTGATGATCTCGGTTCCGCACTCGCACTTGGCTTTCGCAAGGAGGTGCTTCCGGCCGCTGATCGGCTGAGCCACTACCGATCTGAATTCATCGATGACAATCAGCTTGCCAAAGCGCCTCCCGACGATACTTTCGCCTTGAGCCATCACTCTCCCCCTTTTCGTATATCAAAACATGGCCTTAAAGGTGTTCAGAACAGCGGCCGGGTACGCCCGCAAGGCAGCCTGATGCCCGATAAAGTACCTAAATCGTTGCCCTTCCAGGCAGATACCGGCACCCCTCGCCCTCGCAATTTCCCGAATATCGCCCCGCCCTTCGATCGAGAATGTCCCCGCCCGGCAACTCGGCCGTGTTTCGCCCGAGGCCGAATAATAACATCGACGCTAAGCCGCCGAATTCGCCCCGTGGCGGGCAAACGCGAGTTCCCCGCTACCCAACTAGCCGAGAAACTCAAACTGGACTCCTAGAGTCCCCTAAGGGCTTTTCCGTCGATGCCCCAATTCGTCGGGTGAAGCGATGCTCGGCTTGCCTTACCGCACCGGCTGGGAAGGTGACAGCAGCAGCCACTGCTGCTGACGGCGTATCGATCAACACGCCGGCATTGGACCTGTTGGACATCACGGATCAGGCGGCCCGTTTGGAAGCCGCCATGACTTGGGCGACAGCAGCCCGCAGCTCGCCGTGCCGTTCGAGCGGGATGCGATGGGCGAAGGCGGTGTTGCCGATACTCGGCGCGCTCACCATGCCGCTTTCAATGGGCAGCTTGATGCCTAGCTCGCGGGCGCGGTTGTCCAGTTCTTCGGGATCGATGTCGATGCCCAGGTAGCGTAGTCCGGCGTGAAGCGCCGCAACTCGAGTTCTATGATACATCCCCGTGTCCCCTTATTTCCGTTTGGCCGGCGCGATGATCTCGGCGAGCCCTCGCTGGATGAGGCCATGCGCGATCTCCGCCGGCAGTCTGACCGTCGGCGGTCCGGGGCGCTCGATCACGACACCGGCCTCTTCGATCAGCTCGAAGTTGGCGGGCAGCGTGCCCCCGGACTTGAGCAGCTCACGCTCATCAGCGCGAATGGCCCGCTGCACGGGAATGAGCCCGATATAGCGCTTCCGTGGCACGCGATGCTTCACCACGATGCCGTCCTTTTCGACGAGATCCTCATCAACCATGTCGGCCTCGGCGAGGCCGCACTTGTACGAGCCGACGAATGGCCTGATCGGCCGCACTTCAACCGTCTGCATTCTTGATCCCTTTCTTGGGCCAGTGGTACATTTGGGTAGCCGAACAAAGCTTGATGTATGGTCGGCTTACGATTTTAAACATCCGGCATCCTCGATTGACGATAGTCAGATGGAGATTGGCATCATGCGGATTGCAATCATGGGCTCTGGCGGTATCGGTGGTCTCTGCGGCGCGAGGCTCGTGGCGGCCGGTGCCGACGTTCTCTTTATCGCCCGAGGCGCTCATCTTGACGCGATGCGCCGCGGCGGGCTGCGGCTGGAAAGCGCGCTTGGAGACGTCACCCTTGACAAAGTGGATGTCACGGACAGGCCTGCAACCGCCGAGCCCGCCGACATAGTGCTGTTCACAGTGAAAGGTCCCGATACCGACGCTGCAATTGAGGCAATGGCTCCGCTAGTGGGCCCCACCACGGGCATCATCTGCTTTCAGAATGGTGTCGCCGGCATCGATAAACTCGCACACCGCTTCGGCAGAACCGCGGTCATGCCCGGTTCGACAATGACCACAGCGATCATCGCCGGCCCAGGAATCATTCGTCACGTTGGCACCTCCAATAGCTTCACATTCGGCGAGTGGGACGGCGAACCTTCGGAGCGCGCCCAGGCCTTTCACTTACTTGCCCAGAAATCTGGGCTCAACATGCAGCTCTCGACTAACCCGCACCAGGACGTGTGGTGGAAACTGGTTGCCGCCTCGGCGGGAATGTCGGTTACCTGCCTAACGCGACTGCCTGTGCGCACCTGCGCGGAGACCGAAGAAACGCGGCAGCACATGATCGAGATCATGCGCGAGGTTATAATGGTGGCGCGCGCTCGCGGTGTTGAGGTGCCCCCTGATAGCATTGACCGCGTGCTCAATTCTTGCCAGACGCTCGATCCGAAGTGGAAGACCTCCATGTTGACCGACCTTGAAGCTGGCCGTTTGATCGAGGCCGACAGCGTGTTCGGCGCTGTGCATCGCATGGGCATCGAGTTCGGTGTACCTACTCCGGCAGTGTCGGTCACTTATCGGATACTCAGTCCTTATACGCGACCGAGACCGGTCGGTTTGACTTGATTTCATTTCCTTTCGCACCCGCGATCAGGTGCAATGGAGGTCAACTTCAGAAAACGTGCTCAAGTTGGGAGCCAGCCATGCGTCTTCGAGGCAAGGTCGCGATTGTCACTGGAGCGGGCCAACGACCGGGTGAAGGGATCGGCAACGGTCGTGCGACGGCTATGGTCTTTGCCCGGGAGGGCGCCAAGATCCTTTTGGCCAATAGGAGCATCGCGTCGGTTGAGGAGACCCGCGACTTAATTAGGGCTGAAGGGTTTGAAGCCGAGTGTATGGCGGCGGACGTCAGCAACGAGGAACACTGCGCGGATCTCGTGCATTCGGCTTTGAAGACGTATGGACGGGTAGACGTTGTTCACAACAATGCAGGCATTGCTCTACCCGACGGTGACACGACCAGAATAGAGCAGGCCAATTGGGACGCAAGCATCAGCGTGAATCTCACCGGCGCGATGTTGATCAGTAAACATGCATTGCCCATTATGCGACAACAAAAGTCCGGCTGCATCACCCATGTCAGTAGCATAGCGGCAATCGGCTCTATCCCAGTCATAAGCTACAAGGCCTCAAAGGCGGCCCTACACGAATTCACGCGCTGGCTCGCTTTTGAAAACGCACCCTACAACATCCGATGCAACGTCCTCCTCCTCGGCCTGATGGATACCCCAATGGGCATCGAGTATCACCACAAGGCCTCTGGTACGCCACGCGAGGAATTGCGACGCCAACGTAGCGAAAACGTTCCTATGAAACGCATGGGCACTCCCTGGGATACTGCCAATGCGGGGCTGTTTCTGGCGTCCGACGAGGCATCATACATCACAGGGGCAGTGTTGCCGGTTGATGGAGGCATGCACACAAGGGTGGGTAATTGACGCCCCGTGCAACGATCCAAGGGCGGTGCATGGAAGCGGCTATTCCAAGCGGATCGCGATGGCTTCGAAATCCGTGAGCGACGTAACCTCGCTAACGTGACCTTTACCGGTCGTATCTTCAAGCAGCACGGCATTGCCAGGCTTAAGCTCTCGCGCATCGCCGAGGCTCGATGTCACCCGGACGCTACCAGAGGTGCAAACGATAATTTGGCGACGCGGCGTTGGGTGGAGGCCACCGTCCCATCCGACCGGGCAACGAATGGACACCCACGCCTTGGCTCCTTGCGGATCTGTGAACCAGTGAGGTTTCGCAGGAGGAGAGTCATCCAGCAGGTTCATGGCGTGTTCGATCGTTTCGTAATGCGACTCGCCGTCCGGGCTCGAATACAACCGAAGCATCTTCATATGGCTCTCCCCATGCTCCAAAATGCAGGGCCACTTGGGACCGCAAATGCCTCGGTCCCGTTTGTCTAGTCTGCAAGTTCTGAAGATATCACCTCGGCAGTTCCTGTGCACCGGTGAAGCGTGTGCATCGCTGAACAGTCTGGCAGGCTCTCTCGCACCAGCTGGCTCGGCGACGAACACGATCTCCATGGCGCCCCCCCAATTAAAAAACCCCGGCGCGCTCGATGCGGCCGGGCTCAAAATGCAGATGGCCCCGCTCGACTTTCGCCGGGCGGGGCCAAACTGGCCAGGTTCCTGACCGTTACGAAAAACTGGAGTGATTTGTTCCACAAGTCAAGCGGCGGCGCGCTGCTCCCACTGAGCTACCAACATGCCGATCCCACGCCGGAGGAGCCGGTGTGTTTTCGTGACGGGCAACTGGCAAGCGGCGGCCACCTCCCTGACGGTTCGCATCCGCGTGCACGAATAGGTATCCATGGCTTCAGCCAAGACACGCCGCACGTCACGATCGGCAATAGCCTCGACCGCCGCCTTGTGGTCTAGGGCAATCGCTTCCTGCTCGGGTGACGGATCCAGGTCCGCGACGTTGCCAATCTCGTCGAGGATTGAGCGAGCCCTGCTCGGGCCGCCAATCCGTGCCTTCGCCGTCAACACGCAGTCGGCGTGCCTCAAGGCCAGGAGAATGGGATCATTTCCGCCTCTTCGTGTTGTCATGCGGCCGCCTCCTGACGTGAAGCTACGGGCTCGATGAGCCGCCCACCGCCCGGCGGAAAATACATTCGAGTAAGGCCTAGATGGTCGAGCTCTACCAGCCCGAATTGAACCGCCAGGACGTCCAGCCCCGCACGCCGCGCCAGCTCCTCATTCGACGGGCGCGTCTGTGCCTCGAGTACCGATTGCGCGAGAGCAACAGCTACCCGCCGTGCTTCGACCGAAACGCTGCTGCGGGCGGCGATGTCGCGAGCCCATGCTTCGATATTCATGTTTTTCTCCATCAACCCATTGCGCCCAGCCGGGGGCGCGTCCGCTGTACGGTGGCACCGTGGTCGGGGCGGTACTCACGAGACGCTCGCCGCCGCTGCAGCACGAACAACGGCGGGTCGCTTGGGCGATCGATCCGCCGGACCACGTGGCGATCGGTCAGAACCTTAAGCGCGGTCTTCACAACGCCGAGATCCGCGCTGATCTCGGCCGCGATGTCTTTGGCCGTCACGCTCGCTCCCGAGCCCAGGAACTTCACGATTTCACCTCGCAGTTCAGCGCTCATGCCGCTATCCCCGTCGGTCTCCGTCGTCTCCCATCTTCGTCGACTGGCACAAGTTGGATCGGCTTCAGCTTGATCTGCGGTTCGATGACTGCCGCTGCCCCGCCGGGAATGCTGATGCCGAATGCACTCGAAATGGCCGCAGCTAATTCCGTCTGGACCTGCGCTTCGAGATCGCCGACGCGGCCGAACTGATCTCGCCAACTTGGCAGGAGGCTCCGTAGCGCTGACGCAAATTGACCGCGTTCCCGCTCATACCGGAACGCGTCGCAACGGCCGATTTTCTGCATCAGCATCTCGATCGGACCTCTTCCGAACGGCAGGGCCTCAAGCCAAGTGTCCACATCGGCGAACACCGTTGGTCTAACAACATCCAGCAGGCGACCGAATGTCTGCAGGACGACAGCGCTGACCTCTGCTTCGCTGGTGTCGATCCAATCGAACCGACAAACGCCGGTGAGTTCCGGGCGCTCATCGACGAAGCGGACATGCGCCTGGATTAGCGCGGCATCGACATGCGGCCACGCGTCTCTAAGTTTGCCGGCGAGCGACGATCGATCGCGCAGCCAGGACGAGGCCGCGCGCCCTTCCAGAGGGAGCCCGGCGAGGCGCCGGGCGGCCCTGGCGGCAATGCTGCGCGCTAGCTCATCCTCGGATGTGATCTCGCCTTTCTCGACGGAGCCGACGATGGAAAGCGCATCGTTCGTCGTTGCGATCGGATCGCCCTGGCGCAGTTTGTCCGCTGCTTCGAGAAATGAGTTCAGGCGCCCATATGTGAGGGCCGGCACATTGCAGACCACCTGCTTTTGGAGACCATCTGTGAAGCGTCTCGGCTCGCCGTTCGGGCCGGGCAGCATCAATGTAGCTTCTCGCGCCCGTGCCTCGGCCGCCTTACCCTGAGCGAGAGCAACGGCGAGCTTGCCCTTGGACTTCGCCAGTTCCGCCGTCAGGTCGGTTACGAGGCTTGACGGGCGGTAAGTGCCATCCCGGCTCTTACGCGTCGACCGCGGCGTTGCCCAGCCGGCAGCGATCGCCTCGACCTCGAGCAACAACCGCTCAATGGGGACGTGGCTCCATCCGGCATCCGCGGCAGCAACCTCGATGGCGCGCCAGCCGATCGTTAGCTTTGTGCGATCGGGGTACGTCACGATCACGCGCCGCTTTCCCAGATCAGCACGGGCGGGTTCATTCTCTATCTCGAACAGATCGACACCCCGCCCGGTTTCCCCTTCGTCTTGCGGGCGCTGGATGGCTACTACTTCCTTCGATGGGTATTCCTTCTGGTTATATATTGGATAGGAGTGCGACGGCGTCGTCGCAACTGAACGCGCCTGTTGCGACGGCGTCGTCGCAACTAAATCGTCCTGTTGCGATTGCGTCGTCGCAACTGAAATCGACCCCAGTTGCGACGGCTTCGTCGCAACAGAATTTTCCTGTTGCGATTGCGTCGTCGCAACTGAATTGCGGCCGAAACGGCGCCCGACCATCGGCACGACGATCTTGGACGGCACCGGCACCTTGCCGAAGACTTCCCTGACGTTGAGCGCATTCGCCCGCGCCATGGCAGGGATCAGGCGGATGCGGAACCGCCGGCTATTCTTGGGGCCCCGGAAGCTCTCGAAGACGCCCTTGGCTTCCAGTCGGGCCATCGCATCACCGACCGTCTCTCGGTTCCGGTTGAGGATCTGCGCAAGCGTCTGGCTAGTCTCGTCGCAGGTTCCATCGTTGCAGTCGCAGAACCAGGCGATCAGGTCGATCAGGACGCCATCGATCTGACGCGTGGGGTCGTCCCTCACGTAGCGGATCGCGTGGATCAGCGCGGCGAACCCGATGGCATCGCGCCGCCAGCGGATGCTCCGGCGGTCGAGATCGCCGCCCGACAACGTGCCATCAACACGGCCCTCGAGGAAACGCAGGAGGTCGGTATTGACTGCCTCGCTGAGGGAGCGGCGTGCGGCCTCGCGGTCATCTGCCGATCCCGCCTGGGTCGACTTTCGAAGTTGATCGAGCCGCTCGATAGTCGCCCACTGACGCGGCTGCACGCTCGCTGCGGCATCGAGCTCAAGCGCCCGGACTTCGCTTTCGGTCGGGGTCTCGCCACTGTTGTGGCCGACGCCGGCCATCAGGCGGTCGCGCTGATCGGGGTCGAGATATTCCGGCTCGTCCGAAAAGGGATCAACCATTGCGTTCCCCCTTCGATGGGCGCGGCATGTATTTGTCGGCGACCCGGCGAGCAGCGATCCGCTCGTACGTTGCCCGCTCCTCGGGCGTCAGCTCGATCCGCTCGATCTGCGGCTCGTCGATCGGCCGGCGCGGAGGTGCTTTTTTCTGTGGCATTTCTGCCTCCCATTTGAAAAGGAGGCGGTGCGTCTGTTGCGCAGTACGAGAAACTTGGCTAAATACGAGATGCCTCCGCGCGGATATACGACTTATCCGCCTGAATTGAGCGGCCCCGTTCTCAGGCGGGGCCGTTCGCATTTCAATCTATCGCCGACGAGCGATCCGCGCCATCCCCCCAACTCACTCTAGGAACGACGAAAATTAGCGTTTTGGGATAAGATTTGCGCTGCGCGCAAATCGCCCCCACGATAATCCCTTGAAACGAAACGGGATTGGCTGAAGAGCAACACTCCGACACATTATTCCGTGGAGCTTCCGGTCAGTAGTGGGGCCCCTCTCACGCTCGATCGGCGACCCAATTCGTTGGCTTTCCGCAACGGAAATAGCCATGTCAAACGGAAAATAAAATTGTGTCGTATCAATGAGTTGCAGTTAATGCGGTGTCGTCGTACTTTCTTTTACATGATGAAATAGCGGCTCTGATCGCCGCGACAATCCACTGGACGGCAACCCGGCCAGAAATGGCCTAGCAGTTCTACCCGGACAGGATGAGACGCCGCGCTGGTGAGGCGTCGAGAGATGACCACAACTCTCCCCAAGTCATCACCTGCGAGTTCAGCCAGAAACCGGGCAACCCCCGGTCTGCCCGTTGAGCGGGCACTGATGAAGGCCACGGTCCACGGGCCCACTAAATATCAACATCTCGCCGCCGCTGCTGCCGCCGCTTTGTGCTGCTGCTCGCTGCTGCTGCCCCTGAGTATCCACTCCCGCAAACTCGCCTGGACTTTCTCGGGCACCCCAAAAGAAACGACCCCGGAAGCGGTAGCAGCCGCGTCCGAGGTCTCGATCTCCAACCTTCTACGACAAGGTGAAGACCATATGATCTCGAATACAACGATCCGGTCCCCAGGGGCAATCTCCCTCGGGGCTTTCTTCGCCGGCGTCACCGGGTATGTCCTCTTCAAGGACGTGCTCGACGGCGCGGCGATCACCACGAACCACGTCCTCGCCCTTGCGGCGCTGGTCGCGGCCATCTCTTCGGGGCATCTCGCCTGGCCGGCACTTCGATCGGGCCAGATTGTCCTCGGGCTACTACTCGCGGTCCTGTTCATCGGATCGACGGGCTACGTCGTCGTCAGCTCCGGCGCTCGCAATGCAGAGACGGCCGGCACGAAGGCGGCGAAGATTGCCGACACGAACGACGCTCGAGCTCGGGAGCTCAAGCAGCTCGCCCGTGCCGAGGGAATGCTCTCCGAAGCCGAGCGGAAACTCGACAAGGACTGCGTTAAGGGCAAGGCCAGCAAGGGCACCTGCGACGGTATCCGAGCAACCCTCGCCGTCTACTCGGCCGCCATTCGGGGCCACAAGTCTACGCTTCGGGATCTCGGTCCCGAGCTGGCGCCCTCTGGCGGTTATGCCCACGCCGCGAAGGTTCTCGTAGCGGCAGGCGTACCGGGCACCGCCGAGGACATCGAAGCTCGCCTCGTGCTCCTCCTCCCGTTCGTGACGGTACTCATTGCGGAGCTTGGCACGATCGCCTTTATGCACATGGGGCTCGGGCATCAGCATCGCCCGGCACCCGCACGGCAAGCCCCGCAGGAGCGCCAAGGGCGGCCGATCGAGGTTCGCCCCGATCCGACGCCGCCGGCACCCACGAGCCCGCCCGGTGGCCGCCGCAAGCGGCTCATTCGGAAAGAGCAGGCCCGAGCCGATGTTCTCGAGTTCCGCCGGCCGGTCGCCCAGCGAGATCTCGCCGACCGATGGGGCGTCGGAAAGAGCATGGTTTCAATGTGGCTCGACGAGTTCGAGGCCGAGGGACTTGTTCAGCGGGTTCGCCACGGCCGCGAAGTCGTAGTTCACCCGATGCCCCGGCTCCGGGCGGTCGCGTAGTCAGCCGGAGTTCAGCGAGTTGCGATTGTTCACCGGCCGGATCGCCCGCAAACACGGGCCATTCGATCGGCTGAACAATCGTGGCTGAACAGCCAACCGATCAGTGAAATCTCCGCAAATGAACCATCCACCGTCTCTACGGCAGCGGATCCGTTCGGCTGCCGCTCGTGGCGACTGGCGCGCCGCCCTCAAGCTCGCCGCATCCTGTCCCGATGCATGGGGTGCGTGGGCACCGACGATCACACGGGCACACGAGGCGTCGTGGCATCCCGGGTTCGGCCGCCAGCTCGGACGATCGCCCCCCCGACGACATCGCGAACGGCATTGCCGCCCTTCGCTACCTGCTCAACATCGAGGACCACCCCATGATTACAGCACCGGCCCGCAAGGCCGCAAAGAAGCCCGTCAGGAGGCCAAGAAAGCCCGACATAACACCGCCCGATACCAACCCCGCGCCCGAGCCCGAGGCCGCTCTCGCGCCAACTAAGCCCGCTCCGCTCGAGATGTCTCGGGCGGAGCTCGAGCACGGCGGCACTCGTGTCGGCGTGGGGGTGTGGACGAAGCACAAAGACGGTGCCGCCATCACGGTTCGTCTCGATCGCAAGGCGGGCACGTGGGACTGCGCCATCGAACGAAATGGTATCCGCGTCGAGCGCCGGGGGCGCGGCTACCTCACAATTTGCCGGCAAGCTATCGACGACCTCAACACACAGGAGCAATCAGCATGACGACCTATCGCGACATCGAGATTATGGAAGTCCCGGCGCCCGGCTCGGGCTTCATCTTTGACATCGGCCAATGCGGCATGATTTGCGACACGGCCGAGCAGGCTCGAGAGATGATCGACCACGCCCTGGACGAGGAATGCTTCACATACCGAGGCATTTTCTGCTGGCCCGACGCTGATGGACTGTTGAACTTCACGGTAGCAGGCGAGGAGTTCGCGCTGTCGATGGAGACCGGCCGCCCAGCCCTCGAGCGTGCGGTCCGCGCGATCATCGACGACGCGCTGGACCGGCGCAGCTGACGTTTACCCTTCGGCAAGATCGTACCGGTACCTTCGCCACATCCTCCGAACGTTGCAGCGTCTTGAGGAGAAAACTAGACCCGGCTGTGGGATTTGCATTTGGCCGTCCGTGGGCAACCCCGCATTACTCGGAATTCCGGACGACCTGAGCGGATGGGACATTCAACAACTGCCCGCTAAGGGGTAGCCGAACTCCATCGCGAAAAACCGTATTGTGCAACTTTTCACGTGCCCTCTTCTGCGATCAGGGTGACGTCGCATATTCGGCCCGAGAGAGCGCCACTGGCGGCCGTGCCGATCCGGCTCGGTACCCCCGGAACTAGAATGGCCGCCAGCGTCGAAGCCAGCGGCCTGGAGGGCATCGCATCGTTGTACGGCAGTTCGATCAGAGCCTCCCGCCGAGCAGCACGGTTTGGCCGCACTCACCCGTCACGCAAGGCGAGGGTTCTGGAAACGAACCCGAACACATCATCTGCCCACACGTCGCTGCCGTACTCTTCATGTTCAGGCAGGTCGTCATCGATGAAGGCTGCCGCAACGTCGGACACCTCTTCACGCAGCCAGTTCGGCAGCTGCATCGGCACCTGATAGGCTGCCGGCTCGACCTCATACTGCCCCAGAGCCCGACGGCAAGTTGCGTCATCGGACGCAGGAGCGAGCAAGATCCTAGTCAGATGGGTCAACCTGTGATCGTACCAATCAGTCATGCCGTCCTCCCGACCTGGATAGCTTTGATGTCGCTCATCAGGTAGCCGACCGCCGAACCCACACGACGGCGGGCGGGCAGCTTGCCGGCACGCTCCCACTTCCACACCGTGGCTCGATTGATGCCCAGTAGGCGGGCAACTTCGGCCATCCGGACGAAGCGGTCTTCGGTCGGGTTAGGAGGAGGTGGAGGAGGTTGCGCAGAGGACTTCACGGCCTCGACGATCTTCGGGATCTGGGCGGCGACGGCACGCTCGACGGCGGCCTCGATCGCCGCAGACAATGGGTCTGCGGTCATAGGGTGCTCCAAGGCTGGGAATGGCCCTGAAGGCTCCTTCGCACCGCAGCCAGCGACCCGGCGCCTCAACGGCATGTCCGCCAAGGTGGGTCGGTGTAGGGATTGTAGAAGGACGACAATCAGCGATCCAAGCAACAGGATACGCGCACCGGATTATCGCTCGCAACGCCCTATCGGCAACATTTCGACCGTCCCGTTGCCGCTAGGATACAATCCGCAATCTCGCAGGGCCGCCGAACCCCTTTGCCAGCATCCTTTGCTCGAGTTCATGGATGTCCTCCACCCGCGTCTCGAAGGGATCGGCACCGGCGAGGATCGCTTCGACTGTCGCTTGCCACCGTGTTAGCGCGGCCCTGATTTCCATGTTCAGGTCGGCGTGGGCGTAATGGCGCTGAGTGACCGAGGCCTGCTTGGCCGAGATGTGATTGAGCGTGGCGGCAATGATTGTCATCCCGATGCCCATCCGCTCCATACAGGTCGCCACGGTGCGCCGCAGATCGTGGATGGTGAAGCGGGGGATGCGCTCCTCCTCCGACAACTCGTCGTTGTGAGCATCGAGCGCCCGCTTGAGCACCTTCGCCATTCCATCTGACCGGTACGGCTTGCCGCGCTCGCCTACGAACAGGTGGGTCCGGCTCGGGCTGGCGGCCAGCGCCTCCTGAATGATCGTCCGGGCGAGGGGAGGGAGAGGAATGCTGTGCGCCTCGCCGTTCTTCGTCCGCTTGGCGGGGAGCGTCCACGTCATGAGATCGGCGGCGACTTCCTTGCGCTCCATGCCGGCGATCTCGCCGCTGCGCTGCCCGAGCAGCAGGGCGAGGCGCACGATCCGCTGGCTGTTGAGGTCGCCATGCCATTGCTCGGTTGCTTCCCAGAGCCATCGCACCTCGGCTGAGGTTAGCACCCGTTCCCTGGGCTCGGACCCTTTCGGCAACGTCACGCCCTTCCAGGGCTCGCTTTTCACGTAGTCGCGTGGGATGCCCCACCGCAGCATGGCACGGATAAGCTCGAACACGCGGTGCGCCTCGACGTTGGCGCCGCGCGAGTTCACCGCGTCTACAACTCTCTGAATATCGCTGCGGCGGATCTCGGAAGCGATCACCTTGCCGAGGGAGGGAGCAAGGTTCAGCCGGTACTTCATCCGATAGACATCGCGCTGATCGGTTCCGGCGAAGTATTCGTCGGCGAGCTGGTCGAGGGTGACGCGGCTGCGCTCGGCTTCCTCACGAGCTTTCCGCTCGGCTTCCGCCTTGCGCTGTGCGGCGAGCGCTCCATCTCTTTCGAGAACCGGATCGACGCCATCTCGGAGGCGGATGCGGAGCCGCTCGGCTTCTTGCCGTGCCTCACTGAGCCCAAAGCCGGGCCGGTAGCGTCCGAGGTTGAAGCGCTTCCGCTTGCCGTCCTTGGTGTACGTGAAGGCGAAGCTGGCCGTCCCAGCATATGAGGCGCGGAATTCGAGCCCGCGCGTCTTCCCGGTGTCCTTGATGGCGATGTCTCGTGCTTCGGCCTTCGCCTTGAGAATGGCAGCCTTCAGCTGCTGATCCGTGAGCATAGCGACTTCCCCCGAGTGGCCGGCAACAGCGCGCAACACCAAGCGCAGGCGAGATACAACAAGAAAGTTTTGTTGTACTTTTGTTGTACTTTTTTTGGCGCCTGCGGGAAACACTCCGCGACACTTATTTACAACACCGCGACACTAAGTGATTGAATTTGCCAACTTGAAGTGCGCGCCCTCCGTTGCTTGTACGCCACTGATGTCGCTATGTCCATTGGCTCATAACCGCTTGGTTGGGGGTTCGAGTCCCTCCGGGCCCACCATCGCCGTCCACGGCCACGCATCGCGCTTAACTCCGTGAAGCAATCAACCCGTTGCCCGGGCCGACGCCGCATGACATCACTCGGCGATAGGGGCGGGGGACGTTGCGATGCTGCATGTTTTTATGACGGGTCTCGTTCTGGTGCTGGCCGCGATCGGCGGGCCGCGGGCGCTGGCGCAGGACAAGCGCGTGGCGCTCGTCATCGGAAACGGCGCCTATCGCGAGACGGCGCAACTGCCCAACCCGCGCCACGACGCGCTCGACATGAGCGGGACGCTCCGTCGTCTCGGGTTCCAGGTGCTCGAGGGGCTCGATCTCGAGAAGCGCCAGATGGAGCGTCTCATCCGCGAGTTCGACCAGCAGCTCGAAGGCGCGACGCTCGCCCTCTTCTTCTACGCTGGGCACGGGGTGCAAGTCGCCGGACAGAACCATCTGGTGCCGATCGACGCGCGGCTTGCCTCGGAAGGCGACATCGATTTCGAGAGCCTGTCACTCAATCTGATCCTGACGCGCATGGAGCGCCGCGCGAAAACGAACCTCGTGCTCCTTGACGCGTGCCGGGACAATCCGCTGGCGCGGAACCTCGCCCGAACCATGGGAACGCGAAGCCAGTCGGTTGGGCAGGGGCTCGCGGAAGTGAAAACGGGGCTCGGCAGCCTGATCAGCTTCTCCACGCAACCGGGTAACGTGGCACTCGACGGGGCGGGCCGGAACTCGCCCTATACGGCGGCGCTCCTGCGCCACCTGGAGGCACCGGGTCGAGACGTCCTCACGTCGCTCGCGGCGGTGCGGGGCGAAGTGGTCGCGGCGACGGGCGGCAAGCAGGTGCCGTGGGAACATACGTCGCTGCTCGGGCCGGTCGTGCTCCGAACGGGAGACGCGACTCCGGCAGCTCCGCCGAAAGGGGCCTTCCCTGGACCGGCCCCTTCGCCGTCCGTCGAGGCTGCGGCCGCCGATGCGTGGCCACACGTTCGCGACAGCTCGGACATCGCCGTACTGGACGCGTTCATCCGCCGCTTCGGGAACAGCTTCTACGGCGACATGGCCCGCATCCGGCTCGATGGTGTGCGCAAGGCCGGAGTCGGCAGCCCGCCGCGCGCGCCTCCGCCAGTGGCATCGACACAGCCGCTACCCACGTGCGCGAAAGGCACGATCTGGATGCACAACGGCAGCGAGATGCAGCTCCTGGCGGAAGGGCGCAAGCGGGCGTTCCGCTATGTCGCGCCGCGGCCGTCGCTCGCCGAGATGGGCATTCGCGAGGGTACGCTCCTCTTCAACGGGGAGCGCGTCGGCGATCGCTACGAGGGCGTCGCGCGGCGGTTCTCGGAGCGGTGCGGGGTGCGCGAATACCGCGTCACGGGCGAGATCGAAGGCGAACGGCGCGTGATCCTGAGAGGCACCGTGCGCGGGCTCGACCCGTCCTCGTGCCGGCCGGGGAGCCCCTACGATGATCTCCTCGAATTCGATTTTGTGCGTTGCGCGCAATAGCGGTCGGCGCGGAGATCTGCGCCGCTCGCGCCTCACTCCATCGTCGCGAGCGTGAACGCCAGTTTGCAGGCCTTGTCGAACTCGTCGAGGTCGACCCATTCGTCGACCGTGTGGGGATCGACCTGGCCGGCGCCGAAGGTGACCGTCGGGATGCCGTGGCGGACGAGCCAGTTGGCGTCGAGGCCGCCGTTGGCCGCGCGCACGTCGGGCTGGTGGCCCGCGGCCTTCACGCCTTCGATCGAGCGCTTCACGACGGGCAGTGTCTCCTTCATGCGGAAGGGGTGGTAGTCGGTGTGGGCTGTGAACTTCACCTTGCCGGCTTTGCCCTCGCTGTTGGTGACGCGCTCGGCTGCGTGGGCGAAAGCCTGTTTGTAGGCCGCCGTGATCTCCTTGAAGAACTTGGCGTCGTGGCTGCGGCTCTCGCCACGGACCTTGACGTAGTCGGTGACGACGTTGGTCGCCTGACCGGCCGGGCCGCCGTCCGCGCCCATGACGGGCCCGACATTGGACGTGCCGGCGCGGCCGCCTTTGACGACCTTGCCGAACCAGCCGCCCTTGCGCACGTCGGCCAGCGCTTCGGCGAGGATCATCGTCGCGGAGATGCCGCGCTCCGGTGCGCCGCCAGCGTGACTGGCACGGCCCGTGATCTCGACCTCCCAGCGGTCGGCGCCGACGGCACCGATGGTGACGGCGGTCGCGTAGCGGCCATCGAAGTTGAAGGCCATCTTCGGTGCGCCGAGCATGTCCATGTCGACGAAGCGTGCGCCCCAGAGGCCGCTCTCCTCGCGCACCGTGAAGAGGAGCGTGAGGGGCGGGTGAGCGGCTTTGGAGAGGGAGAGCTCCGCCGCCAAAGTCGCGAGCACGGCGCATCCGGTACGATTGTCGCCGCCCAGCGCCGCGTTGGCGCCGTTGACGACCCTGCGACCCTTGCGGACGGGCTTGGCACCGACACAGAGCGGCACGGTGTCCATATGCGTCATGAACATGATGCGGGGCGCATTGCGCAGCGCGCCGCGGCCGGGAATGTCGACAATCAGGTTGCCCGTCTCGGTCGGCAAGGGGATCTGCTTGTTGGCCTTGTCGAAGCGGATGGCACGCTGGGCGACACCGGACTCCTTGAGCGCAGCGGCGATCTCCTGCCCGATGGCACGTTCCTGACCCGTGACGCCCTCGATGGCGAGAAAACGGATCAGCCGCTGAGTGGCAGCGTCCCGATCGATGGCGTGCATGGATGTTCTCCCGTTCGACTCGCTTCAAGTCGACGCCCTGATGGCTCGTCTTCAAGACGAGCAACCTAGTGGCCGCGCGGCGCGCGGTCGACCCCAATCGCAGCGGAGCGGTTAGCGAACGGTCAGCGCGCCGCCGTCTCGATCGGCTGCGGTGGCCCGAGGAAACGGACGCCGAGGCTTGCTGGACGCCGCCACTTGATCTCGCAGTCGACCTGCATGCGGTCGACGCGCATGACGAGCGTCAGCCTGTCGGGCAGATGTTCCAGATCACCGTAGGTGCGGGCGGTGCCAGCGGGCAAGGTCAGCCGTGCGCCGCTCCCGGACATGTCGGAGATGGTACACGGCACCTGCAAGCGCATCGTCTTGAACGTGATCAATCCGGGCAGTGTCGTGGGTTTCCGACGCGAGCGGCGCTTGCAGTCGGCCGTCACGGCGTCGGCCTCGGCGGCAGCGCGTTGCGTGGCGGTTTGGCGAATTCGATCCTGAAAGTCCTGATCGCGTGGACGCGCTGGAGTGACGCGCGGCAGCACAGGGGGAGGCTCGGTGGGATCGGGTTGAGGCACCTTACGGCTGCCTGCAACTGCCTGGATGCGCGGAGTACGAAGCACCACCGGGGACGCCCTTCGAGTTTTCTTATCGCTGGGCGCGCCGTTCCCTTTGCTCGGTCGGCGCGCGTAGCGGTAACCTAGGGTGTCGGGTTTAAACTGCGGTTAAGCCGGACATCGCAAGTTCGATCAGCGCTCTCGACGATAGCGCACGGGTCTGCCGGTCAGGGCTTCCGCCGCCCGCAGGACGGCCGCTGCGTCGAGACCGTAATGGGCATAGAGCTCGGGCAGCGAGCCCGACTGGCCGAAATGCTCGACGCCGAGGGCTCTCACCCGATGGCCGGCGACGCCGCCGATCCAGGAGAGCGTCTCTGGATGGCCGTCACAGAGCGTGATGATGCCGGCATCGCGGGGAAGCGCCGCAAGCAGCGTCTCGATGTGCGCCCGTGCCGTATCGTCGCCGCGTTCGCGCGCCCGCTCGGCACCATGCCAGCCGGCCGTCAGGCGATCGGCGGACGTGATGGCGAGCACACCGATGCCGCCCCGGTTCTCAGAGAGGAGCGCCGCCGCCTCGATCGCCTCCGGCGCGAGGGCGCCCATGTAGACGATAGCGAGCTGGGTTGCGGGCTCCGGCCGCCTCAACCAATAGCCGCCAGCGATGATGTTCTCGTGCAGCTCGGGCGTCATCTGGCGCGGGATCTGCTCGATCGGCCGCGTCGAGAGGCGGAGGTAGACCGAGCCGCCCTTCTCTTCGCGATGCCAGCCCGTCTTGCCCTCCTCGGGGCCTTCGCGCTGCATGTACTCGAACGACCAGCCCATGATCGCGGAGAGTTCGTCCACGTAGGCGGGCTCGAACGAGGCGAGCCCGTCCTGCGCCATGCCGATCAGGGGCGTCGAGATCGACTGGTGGGCCCCACCTTCAGGGGCCAGCGTCAGGCCGGACGGGGTCGCGACCACCATGAAGCGGGCGTCCTGGTAGCAGGCATAGTTGAGAGCATCGAGGCCGCGACAGATGAATGGATCGTAAAGCGTTCCGATTGGAATGAGGCGCTCGCCGTAGTGGGCGTGCGAGAGGCCGGCGGCCGCGAGCAACAAGAACAGGTTCATCTCGGCGATGCCGAGCTCAATGTGCTGACCGCCGGGCGACATTTCCCAGCGTTGCGGGCTCATCAACCCGCGCTGCTTGAACACGTCCTCCTTGCTTTCCATCGAGAAGAGGCCGCGCCGGTTGACCCAGGGGCCAAGGTTGGTCGAGACGGTGACGTCGGCCGAGGTCGTAAGAATTCGGTCGGCCAGCAGACCGCCTTTGCGTGCGATTTCGTCGAGAATGCGGCCGAAGCCGGCCTGCGTCGTCGCCTTGCCCTTGGTCTCGACCACGGGCATCGGCGGCACAGGGATCCGCGCGGCCTCGAGGGTGCGCTTGCCCTTGCGATTGAAGGGTACTGCGGAGAGGAAGCGTTCCACCTCTGCGCGGGGCAGGCTCAAGCCGGCGAACTTGTCCCACTCCTCGCCTTGATTGACGCCCTGTTGGGTGCGGAATGCCTGCATCTGCGTCTTGTTCATCAGGCCGGCGTGATTATCCTTGTGCCCGGCGAAGGGCAGGCCGAACCCCTTGATCGTGTAACTGATGAAGCAGACGGGCTGATCAGACGGCGCCGACGCGAAGGCCTCGAGGATGGTCTCCATGTCGTGACCGCCGAGATTGGTCATCAGGCGTGCGAGGTCGTCGTCGCTGTGCCGGGCGATCAGGGCGAGCGTATCGGTCTCGCCGGCGAGATCGGTCTCGAGCTGCCGGCGCCAGCCTTTCTCGAAGACGAGAGCCGAATAGAGTTGGTTCGGGCAATCGTCGATCCAGGTGCGCAGGCGCTCCCCGCCCGGTTCCCGGAAGGCGGCCTCGAGCAGCTTGCCGTACTTGATCAGGATGACCTTCCAGCCGAGGTTCTCGAAGAGGCCAGCGACCTTCATGAAAAGCTGGTCGGAGACGACGCTGTCGAGGCTTTGCCGGTTGTAGTCGACGACCCACCAGCAATTCTTGAGGCCGTGCTTCCAGTACTCGAGCAGCGCCTCGTGAATGTTGCCCTCGTCGATCTCGGCGTCGCCCATCAGCGCAACGAGACGGCCCTTCGGCCATTCCGAGGTGCGCCAGCTCTTGGCGTGCACATAGTCCTGGATGAGGCTCGAGAAACCCGTTGCCGCGACGCCCAGCCCGACCGAGCCGGTCGAGAAGTCGACGTCGGCTTTGTCCTTGGTCCGCGACGGGTAGGACTGCACGCCTCCGAAGCCTCGGAAATTCTGCATCTTGCCGGCATTCTGGTTGCCGAGCAGATACTGGATCGCGTGGAACACGGGACTCGCGTGCGGCTTCACCGCGATCCGGTCCTCGGGGCGCAGAACGTGGAAATAAAGGGCCGTCATGAGGGTCGCCAACGAGGCCGAGGACGCTTGGTGACCCCCGACCTTCAATCCGTCGCCACGGTCGATCTCGTGGTTGGCATGATGGATCATGTAGGTCGAGAGCCACAGCACTTTGCGCTCGAGTTCCCTGAGCATGGCAAGGGTGGCAGGGTCGACGGCGGCGCCGGCGGTTATCATGCGAGAGCCTTCCATCAGCGTGCTCCTCCTGGATTTGTGACGACCTCGACCTCGAGGCCGGCGGCCCTCAGACGGGCCACCGTGTCGTTGAGATGACTGCGGTCGCGGGTCTCGATCACGACTTCGAGCAGAGCGCCTTTGGCCGGAAGATCCGAGAAGACGCGCTGGTGATAGACCTCGACAATGTTGGCACCGGCCTCGCCGAGCAGGTTCGCGACCTTGGCGAGCTGGCCGGGTTGGTCGACGAGATCGATCGCGAGCTGAGAGAGGCGCCCCTCCCGGGCCAGCTCGCGCGTGAGTACGGAGGCGAGCAAACGCGTGTCGATGTTGCCGCCGCAGAGGACGAGACCGACCGTCTGGTCGCGGAAGAGCGGCGGGTTGGCGAGCACGGCAGCGAGCCCGGCTGCACCTGCACCTTCGACCACGGTTTTCTCGATGTTGATGAGCAGACTGACGGCGTGCTCGAGGTGGCCCTCGTCGACAAGCACGATGTCGTCCACCAGCGCGCGGACGATCTCGCTCGTGAGGCCGCCGGGCGACTTGACGGCGATACCCTCGGCGAGCGTGTCCCCGCGCATCGGCAAGCTCGTGGATTTGACGGCATTGTACATCGAGGGATAGAGCCCGGCTTGCACGCCGACGATGCGGATCGACGGCTTCAGGTGCTTGGCTGCAACAGCCATGCCGCTGATCAGGCCGCCGCCGCCGATGGGGACGACGAGGGTGTCGAGCTCCGGCACGGCGGCGAGCATTTCAAGGGCGATGGTGCCCTGCCCGGCGATGACGAGGGGATCGTCATAGGGGTGAACGAAAAGAAGCCCGTGCTCGGCGCCGTACGTGCGCGCAAAGGCGGCTGCATCCTCGAGCGTTGCCCCTTCAACCTTGACGTCGGCGCCGTGGCCACGCGTGTTCTCGATCTTCACCATCGGCGTGCCGATCGGCATCACGATGGTGGCCGGGATGCCGAGGCGCCGGGCGTGGTAGGCGACACCCTGGGCATGATTTCCGGCGGACATGGCGATGACGCCGCGGCGGCGCTCGTCGGCCGTCAGGGCGGAAAGCCGGCTGAGGGCGCCGCGCTCCTTGAAGGAGGCGGTGAACTGGAGGTTCTCGAACTTGAGCCAGATCTTGCAGCCGAGCATCTCGGAGAGCGTCCGGCTGGCGTCGAAGTCGGTATTGAGGATGTGGCCTTCGAGAACGGCCGCAGCTGCGCGTACGTCGTCGGGCGAGACGGGCAAGGCGTGAGACGCGGTTCCGGATGCGGCCATGGCGGGCTCCTGGGCTCGAGTCATAAAAATAGCGGGCTTGTGGCGGCAAGTGCTGCCGAAATTCGCTAATTGTAAGGCCCAGAATGGCAATCTTTGCCGGGTATGCGGCTGAGCGAGGCGGTTTATGCCAATTCCTGATCTGGACGAGATCGACCGGCGACTGCTTGCGGCCGTGCAGGAGAACGGTCGGCTGACGGCGACCGAACTCGCCGAGCGAGTGGGCCTGACGGTGAGCCCCTGCCTCAGGCGCTTGCGGCTGCTCGAGGAAACGGGGGTCATCCGGGGATATACGGCGCTGCTCGACCAGAAGAAGGTCGGGCTACCGGTCAGCGTCTTCGTGTCGATCAAGCTGGAGCGCCAGTCGGAAGAGGCCATGCGCGCCTTCGAGGAGGCCATCCGGAGTTGGCCCGAGGTGCTGGAATGCTACCTGATGACCGGGCCGCGGGATTACCTGCTCCGCATCGTGGCGAGCGACCTCGCAGACTACGAGCGCTTCGTGAAGGGGCGGCTGACGCGGGTGCCCGGCATCGCCAACATCGAATCGAGCTTCGCGCTGGGGCAGGTGAAGCATACGGGCGCGCTGCCGCTGGGGCGCTAGCTGAAATCTTACCGCAACCTGACCGTCACCCGGTCGGCGCGGCCTTCGGCGTCGATGACGGAGATCCTGGCAAAACCGGCGCCGGCAGGGGTCCAGAGCGCCTTGCGGCCGTCGTCCGTGGTCTCGATCGGCAGGCCGTCGACAACCCACGTGAGGGGGAGCGCGCCACCCTCGGCCTTGAGCACGATCTCGGCGGCGTCGGCATCCTTCTCGAGTTCGGCCCGGTCCGGCGGGAAGGCGATGGCGACGGCCGGCGCGCCCGAGGGACTTGCGCCGGCCTCCATAAAGCGGCGGAGGGTTGGAGGAAGCTCGGCATTGCGGACGTGGCTGGCGCCCCGCGGGGGTGAAGCGGCAAGGGGTGTTGTGCGGTCGGCGATGCGGGCGAAGGCATCGAACAAGAGCGGAGCTGCCGAGCCGTGGCCGGTCATGCCGGGTGTGGCTGTGGCATCCGGTCGGCCAACCCAGACGGCCACGGTGTGCTTGCCGTCGAAGCCGACGGCCCAGGCATCGCGAAACCCATAGGATGTGCCGGTCTTGAAGGCGATGCGGGCGCCGCGGGCATTAGCGGGCGGCGGCGCGCCCTTCAAAATGTCGCCGACGTACCAGGCCGCGGCTGGCGACAGGAGGCGCTGCGATGGGCGCCGCACGGCGCTGCGCTTCTTCTGCTGCTCAGCATTTTCGACGGTGTGGACCAGAGGCACCGCATCGCCGCCGCGTGCCATGGCGGCATAGAGGTGCGCGAGATCTTTGAGCGTCAGACCCACGCCGCCCAGCGCGATCGCGAGAGACGGCTCGGCTCCCAAAGGCAGCTGCGCTTCGATGCCCGTGCGCTTCATGCGGCCGACAAGGCGCTTGGGCCCGACCTCAGCGAGCACTTTCACGGCGGGGATGTTGAGCGAATGGGCCAGCGCCTCGCGAATCGAGACGGTACCCCGGAAGTCCTCGTCGAAATTCGAAGGCGTGTAGCGGCCGAAGCGGGCAGGGCGATCCTCGATGAGCGTTTCAGGATGAGCGATGCCACGCTCGAAGGCGAGGCCGTAGATGAGGGGCTTCAAGGTCGAGCCGGGCGATCGAATGGCCGTCGTCATGTCGACGGCGCCTTGACGGTCGGTGTCGAGGTAGCCGGCCGAGCCGACTTGCGCGACGATCTCGCCGGTCTCGTGCTCGACCACGATCAATGCCGCCGAGAGACGTGCTCCGACGCGCTGGGCGTGCTCGGAGACGAGGCGTTCGAGGACGGCCTGGCGATCCCGATCGAGAGTAAGGCGATGCACGGGGAGGCGCGGCGCCCGCGCAACCTCGGCGTCCGCGAGATGGGGGGCCAATCGCGGGAACAGGCGGCGTTGCGTGGGAACGCCCTCGCGCCGCGCCTCGGCGGCGTCCGCTTGCGAAATCACCCCGGCTGTGGCGGCCCGCGCCAGCACACGGTCACGCGCCCGGCGTGCAGCCTTGGGATCGCGGTCCGGTCGGCGTGCTGCCGGCGACTGCGGGATGGCGACGAGAAGGGCGCGCTCGGCAACCGAAAGGCGTGCCGGCTCCTTGCCGAAATAGGCGAGCGAGGCTGCACGGACGCCTTCGACGTTGCCGCCGAAAGGCGCCAGACGGAGATACAAATCGAGGATCTCGGACTTGGAGAGGCGCCGCTCCAGCGCGAGCGCCATCTTCATCTGTCGAAGCTTGGTGGCAAGGCCGCGCGGCTCGGGACCGTCGAGCAGCCGTGCGACCTGCATGCTCAGCGTCGAGGCACCGGACACGATGCGGCCATTGCGAACGAGCTGCCACGCTGCCCGCCCCAGCGCCCAGGCGTCGACGCCCGCGTGATCTCGAAAGCGCCGGTCTTCATAGGCGATCAGCATCTCGACGTAGCGCGGGTCGACGTCCGTCGCGGTCACCGGCAGGCGCCAGCGGCCATCCGGCGTCGTGTAGGCTCGCAAAAGCCGTCCATCCCGGTCGAGCACCGTCGGTGAGACGGCATCGGCCCGCTCCAGCGGCGGCACCATCGAACGAACGGCCCCATCGAGCGCGATTGCGGCCCCGATGAGTACCACACCCCCGGCTGCGGCCAGCCGAATGGCGCCGCGGCGTGGGTTACCCCATCTGCCGCGGCGCTCCGAACCTCCCCTGGGGGGCGCTCCCCCCGACTCGGGACCACCGGCTGCGACGGTTATCGGCCGGTCGGTATCAGACTGAGTGAAAGTGGAGGCCGCAGCGGTGCGGCCTCGCGTCGCCGTCAGGCGAAAGACCTTCATCGCGAAGGCTCGCATCCGGGACATGCTCTCGCCGATCTCGCTCAACGCGCGGCTCCGATTTCGAGCGTGCCCGCAGCCGTGCGAGCGAACCGCTCCGGCCGGTACATGTCCTCAACCGTCGCCGCAGGGTGCAGGAACGTGCCGGGAGTCACGGCGCGCACGATGTAGGCGACGCTTGCCGTGACGGCCTCGGGCTTCGCACTGTTGCCGCCCTCGGCGTCGCCGAAGAAGTCGAACGCGGCAACCACGCGGTCGTCGCGGAACTCGGTGTGTTTCGGCGACTTGCCGCTCTTCAACCAGGCGAGCGACTTCACGTCGCCGCTATCGACGAGGCGCGGGTTCTCGACCTCGAGGCCCGCCGGCAGGCGATCGACCAGCAGCACGCGACCGCCGGCATCCGTGCCCTTGATCGTGAGTACAGCGACGAGCCTCTCGTTCTGGCCGATCTGTGAGCGCCCACCCGACGCGCTCGCCAGATCGATCTTCTCGCCGTCGAGCTTGAAATAGCTGCGCTCGATGGTGAAGCCGCGCGCGATGGCCGCCTCGGTTTTGAGCGAAGCGCCCTCGACCGAGATGACGGCATCGACCGGGTTGGTGCCGCGATTGACGATCTCGATCGCTCCGCGCTCAAGCTCGGCTGGCCGGAAAGAGCGCGTCAGTTCGCCCGCGTGTGTCGCCCCGCCGACCGTCAGGGTCGTGGCCTTGGCCTCCTCGGCGAGGGCACGTGCCGCCAGCAGCATCCATGCCTGCTCCTGGGTCGAGGTGTGCTGGCGCGTGCGGAACGCCGCGGTGAGGACCTTCGTGAGGTCGGCCGTCCTCTCCTTGGCCATTCCGGTTTCGGCCACCAGCGTCAGGATGCCGGCGCCGTCGCGAACGAGCGAGCCGTAGTCAGCGCGTGCACCGTCGAGCAGGGCCTTTGCGGGATCGCCGTCGAGACCGGCGAGTGCCGAGGCAAAGGCACGGCCGGCCCGCTCCTTGTCACCGAGCAAGGCAAGCGCCGCGCCGAGCTGTGCCTTGGCGAGGGGCGTCGCAAACCGCTCCAGGCGCGTGTCGACGTAGTAGCGCAGGTCTCCCACGGGCGCGCGTCCGTTGCGGGCGAGAACGTAGAGCGCGTAGGCCCGTGCCTCGCCGCCTTTTTCGAAGTCCTGCGCGTAGGCGAGGACGTTGGCGAGGCGATCGAGGGCCTGCGTGAAGGGCTCGCGACGCACCTCGTGTCCGGCCTCCTTGGCACGCGTGAGGAAATCGGTGACGTAGGCCGTCAACCAGATGTCGCCGTCGGACGGCCCCCAGACGCCGAAGGCACCAGTCGAGTCCTGCATCTCGAGCAGGCGATCGATCGCATTGGCGATGCGCGCTTTGATCTCGCCTTCCTGAACGAGGCCCAGTCGCTGTGCCATGTCGTTGACGTAGAGGAGCGGCAGCGCCCGACTGGTGAGTTGCTCGGCGCAGCCGTAAGGGTAGCGATCGAGTTCGCCCAAGAGGCCCGCGACGTCGAAGGCCGCCGTCGGGCCGACCGTCAATGCCAGCTTGGCGGAGGACGGGATCAAGTCGTGAAGAAGATCCTTCGAGAGGCTGAGCTTACCGCCGTTACCGGCGAGCGCTGCCACCGTGGAGCGGCGAATGCCCGCTGCCGGCGGCTTCACGTCGAGAGCGATGCGACGGCGGACGTCGATGCCGTCCGGCCCTGTAACGACCACCTCGTAGATGGTGCGGCCGAGCGCTGCGGGTGTAAGAGGAACCGTCTCGCGACGTCGCTCGGTGGGTTTCAAGGGCACGTCGAGCCCAGCGAGAGACTGGCGTGCGCCGCCCTCGGCCTCGCTCGAGATCGCGACGCGGTAGGCCGCGTTCGGGCCGTCGACGTTATGCACGTCGACCTCGAGGCGCGCCTTGTCGCCGAGCGTCAGGAACCGCGGACCTGAGGCCATCAACGCCACCTTGTGGCGCACGATGACATCACGGCTCGCCGATCCGACCTTCAACCCGCTCCAGGCGGCCGCCATCAGGCGAACGGTGCCATTGAAGTCGGGCAGATCGAAACTGACGTGCGCCGTGCTGTCGGGTCCGACGCGGACGATGCCGGAGAACAGCGATAGCGGGGCCTCGACGGGTGGGCTGCCCTCTGCAGACAAGCCGCCGGAGCCGTCGCCACCGGAGCGCAGACGGCCCCGTTCGGCGCGCATGCCGTCGATCAGGCGCCCGTAGAGATCGCGCATCTCGACGCCCAGGCGGCGCTGGGCGTGGAACCATTGCTCCGGGGCCGGCGACGCGTAGCGCGTCAGATTGAGGATTCCGACATCGACGGCGGCAACCGTGACGCGGGCTTCATCGCCGGGAGCCAATCCGGCGAGCTTCACCGGCACCGTCAGCGTGCGGCCGGGGAGCACTTTCTCGGGCGCCTCGATGGTGACAACGAGCGTGCGTGGCGCCGTGTCCACTCCAAGCCATGCCAGTCCGACGGCCCGTCCGGGCATGCGCTTCTGGCGCTCGTCGAGGGTGCGATAGAGCGAAACGCTGACATAGGCACCGGGCAGCCACTTGCCGTCGACCGTGAGCGGCACCTCGGTGCCTCCCTTCGGCACGTCGACCTCGCGCATCGTGTGCAGTCCATTGGAGAGCACTGCGACGAGCGCGCGTCCTGCTTCGCGGCTGTTGATCTTGAGGCGTGCGGTGTCCCCGGCGGCGTAGCTGGATTTGTCGAGTGCGACATCGAGCACTTCGGGGCTGTCGGCGTTGTCCGCGGACTGCCAGCCGCTCATGAAAATGACGCTGGTCCGCGCCGCTTCGCCGTCCGTGGTACTGATGTCGAGCCGATAGCGACCCCACTCCGGCTTGAAGGCGATGCGGGTCGGCGCGTCTGCCGTAGTATCAACCGTGCCGTTGGCGACGCGGCGCGTCGTCGTCACGGCCTCGTAACGCCAGTCGCCGTCCTGCGCGTACCACTGCCAGCGGCGGTCGAGACGAACGATCTCCCACTTGAGCGCGCGACCGGAGATGCGCTTGCCGTCGGCGTCGAGCGCGATCACGTCGAACCGAGCCTCGTCGCCTTCGCCGACCTGGTCGTTGGCAAACAGCGGCTTGACGCCGATCCGCGCCTGGGCCGGGTCGATGGGCAGCGTAACACGCCGCTCGATGGTCCGGCCTGCCGCTTCTCGCAAGCGCACGATCACGTCGGCCTCGAGCGGTCGGGCCGTCTTCGGCAGGCGGGGCAGGCCCACGCGAATGCTCGCTTCGCCGTCGGCTCCGGTGTTGCCGAGCGCCTCGAGCGACTCGCGCACGGAGAGAACGGTTTCGGCCGCGTTGCCGAACTTGTAGCCGGGGTGGCCGGCAACATCGCCCTTGGCGGCACGGACGACAACGTCACCCTCCAGGGCGAGATTGGCCGCGGGTGGCCCGTAGAGATAGCGACCGGTCACGGCAATTGCGGCCGGATCGCCGGCGCGCATGGCCGTTGAGGCGGGTTTGAGTTCGAGCGACAGGCGCTCGGGGACGAAGTCTTCGACGAGGAAGGCGACTTCGGCGAGGGGCGCTGCCTTCGGGTCGGCATGCAACTTCGCCCGCCATGTGCCGGTCATCGATTGCCGGCCGAGTTGGAGGCCGGTGGTTCGTCCGCCGAGGCCCTGGTCGGCGAGGACGCTGCGGCGATGCTCGACGCCGTCGGGGCGCGTCACGATGAGCGTGGCGGGTGCCGAGGCGGCCTCACCCGTGGCCGTGCGCATCAATCCTGTAAGATGCACCGTCTCGCCCGGACGGTAGACACCGCGCTCGGCATAGAGATAGGCATCGAGCGGGCCGGGCGCGGCGCGCCCCTTGACGCCGCGATCGGAGAGATCGAAGGCGGCGGTGGCCAGATCGAGCAGCGCATAGTCGTCGCGTCCCTCGGCGACGAGGAGGCGCGGGGCTTGCCCGCCCTCGCCGCGAAGCAGGCCCGGTTCGAAACGCGCGTAGCCCTTCGCGTCGGTGGTCGCAGTGCCGAGCACCTCGTTGTTGCGCGCGAGCAGTCTCAGCCTCACGCCATTCGCGGCATCCGTCGAGGCGAGAGAGCGGACGAACGCGTGCAACCCATCATCGCCGGAGAAGGCCGTCAGGCCGAGGTCCGAGACGACGAACCACTGGGCGGCGCGCTTAGACTGCGCGCCTTCGCCCTCTTGTGGACCGGCGATGGTGGCCGCCACCACGTAGACGCCGGGTTCGAGCTTTCCCAGCGCCTCGGTGACGGGGATGGCCGTCGTCACGTCCTCGTTCAGACGAGAAGCGACGTCCAGGGTGCCCGCCCACACCTTGCGGCCGCTCTTTTCGCGGACCTGCTCGATGTCCCAGGTCTCGATGGTCTTGAGGAAATTGTCGGTTCCGGCGGCGAGCCCCAGGCCACGGTCGCCAATGCGGAAGATCTCGATGTCGAGGCTCTTGGTGTTGACGCTCGTGACGGGAATGCCCTGCTGGCCCCGGCTCGGCAGGACGTAGGCTCGCCCGGTCAAGCGAACCGACGGTTTGCGGTCGCGGACGTAGATGGCGATCTCGGAGGCTTTGGCGAGGGTCTCCGCCGTCGTCGCCGGAATGCCGGAGCGGACTTGGATCTGATAGCGCGCGCCATGTTTCAAACCATCGACGCAGAGCTGGTTGCCTTCGGCCGTGAGGCTTTCGGGCTCGCGGCCATCGAGGGTGACGAACTTGGCCGCCTCCGGCGCGCCGACGGCGAGCGGCTCGGAGAAGTTCACACACAGGCGCGGCGCCTCGGCATCGGAGTCGACTTTGTAGTCCACCACCCGGAAGCCGTGCTCGGCGCGCAGTGTCTCGAGTGTCTCCTGCACTTCATCGCTCGGCGCCAGCGCCAGGCTGACCTGGAGTGCATCCATGGCCGGCCGCCACATCGAACGCCGCTTCATGGCGTCGGCGAGAACGGCCAGGCTTTCCGCCTTGGCCTCGGCGCTGGACGCCAGCCGATAGGCCTGCCAGGCGGCACCGGAAGCGGTTGCCGGCATCTCGTAGCGCTCGGCGCCGCGGAGGGTGTCAGCGGGCAGCGCCAGGGTCGCCCGGGCGAGGCCGAGCCATGCGGCATGGTCCTTCGCGGCGACGACGGCGGCGAGGGTCAACAACCGCACGGCGTTCCGCAGATCCTTGCCGTCCTCCAGCGCCGCGAGGCCGGCCGTGCGCAAGGCACCTGCCGGCTGGAGGGCGGCCGTTTTGCCAGCGTCGCTTTCGCGCATGGCTTCGAGGCTCGCGGCGAGCCTGTCGCCGTCGCGCGTGATGATCTGGTGCGAGAAGGACGTTTCCGGGGGGCGCTGGGCCAGGGCGGGCGAAGGCACCGCGGTCGAGGCGAGCAAGGCCAGGAGGGAAATGGCGTAAGCGGCGCGGGGCATCCGGCTCATGACGAAAGTCCTATGCTCGTGCGAAGGCGAGGCATCGTGCGATGGCCCAATAGAAGCCATTGTCGATGACGGATTGAAGGCGGGGATAAGTTTCCTCTCAATCGGAGCCTTCTTTATGGCCGGCTTCGAGCGCAAGCCGGCAATGGCCCTGCCTTCGGGCAAACTCCGCCAAATCGCGCCCGGAGATGTCGCCTGGAGACGGCTACGGCCCGCCGTAACGGCGCGCGGAGTCGAGCGCGAGGCCCGTCGCGACGCTGCCGAAGGCATCGCCCGCAATAATCCGAGCTCGGGGGAGCCCACGGGTGATCGCGGCCCGGACGGCGGGAATGCCGCTCGATCCACCCGTTATGAACACAGTGCCGACGTCGGCGGCGGACAGCCCGGCATCGGCCAGGAGCGCGGCGACGCGTTGCTCGATGCGATGAAGCCCCGCTGCGATCGCCGCCTCCAGTTCGTCGCGCTCGACGGGGAGCTGCAACCCGGCCACGACATCGGCCAGATCGATCTGCGTCTCCCGCTCGGTGGAAAGGGCGATCTTGGCCTGTTCGATACGCCCGAGCAGATCGTGGCCTTTGCGGTGCTCGAGCACGCTGAGCAACCGTTCGATCTTCTCGGGCTCGACGGCGTCGCGCAGGAGCCCCTTGATCTCGGTCACGACTTTGCGCTCGTAGAGTGCGTTGATGCGATGCCAGGTGCCCAGGTCGGAATAGTACCAGGCGGGTGTCTCGAGCCCCTTGGTCTTGAGGCGGCTGTTGCGGCCGAGAAAGGGCATCAACGTCGCCGTGCTGAGCTGGCGGTCGAAGTCGGTGCCGCCGACGCGGACGCCGTTGGCGGCGAGGACGTCGTCACGCCGGTCGGGCCTGCCTTTCAGATTCGGGCCGACGCGCACCAGCGAGAAATCCGACGTGCCGCCGCCGATGTCGGCGACGAGCGCAATCTCCTCCGCGGCTACGGTCTGCTCATAGTCGAGGGCCGCGGCGATCGGCTCAAGCTGGAAGGAGATGGAGCGAAAACCTGCCGTGCGTGCCGCCGCTTCGAGCTGGTCTTGCGCGATCCGATCGGCGGCCTCGTTGTCATCGACGAAGTAGACTGGACGGCCGAGTACGACGTCGTCGAGCGGGGACCCTCCAGCGGCTTCGCCGGACGATCGAAGGAATGCGAGGAAGCTCGCGACGATCTCCGAGAAATGATAGCGGCGGGAACGGACTTGCGTCATCTCGTCGAACAGAGAAGTGCCAAGCAGCGTCTTGATCGAACGCAGCAGGCGGCCCGTCTCGCCCGACTGGTAACGGTCCATCGCTTCCCGGCCGAAGGCGGTTTCATCGTCCTCGAAGCTGAAAAAGAGGGCGGTCGGCACTGATGTCGCCCCGGCCTGAAGGGCAAGCAGCATGGCCCCGTCACCCCGGGCCACGCCGACCGACGAGTTGGACGTGCCGAAGTCGATCCCGCAGGGACGTTGCATGGTTGAGGCTCCGGTGTGGGCAACGTTCGGCGACTGGCGCCTCGACGAGAGCGCGTTCGGTCGCGCGCGAGATGGCAACCGGCACGCGAAGGCGCCACTAGCCGCCTCAGGCGTCGGGCGTCAACCCTTCGCGTCGCGAGCCACCTGTGTCCGCTCGACGCTGCCTCGTATCCCGCAGGCCCCAACGACACGAGGCCCACCACTCCAGCTGGAGCGGTGGGCCTCGCAATTCACTTGCAGGTCCGAGACGCTGAGCTCTCTCTAGAGCGCGCCGGGGAAGATGCCGCCGTCGAGCAGCAGGTTCTGACCGGTGATGAAGCCGGCATGCGCTGAGCACATGAAGGCTGCGGCGGCGCCGAACTCGTCGGGCTGACCGAAGCGGCCGGCCGGTACTTCGGCCTTTCGCTTGTCGGCGATCTCTTCGAACGTCTTGCCCTGCAGCTCGGCCATCCGCTTTGTCGAAGACTTGAGACGGTCGGTCTCGAAGGGGCCGGGCAGGATGTTGTTGATCGTGACGTTGTGCTTCACCGCGCGCCGCGCCATCACCGCAATGGCGCCGGTGAGGCCGGCGCGAGCTCCATTCGACAGCTCGAGCGATGCGATCGGGGCCTTCACCGATTGGCTGGTGATGTTGAGGATGCGGCCGAACTTACGGTCCATCATGCCGTAGACCGTGGATTTGATCAGGGCGATCGGCGTGATCATGTTCCATTCGACGGCCTTGCGCCAATCGTCGAGCGAGAAGTCCTTGAAGTCGCCGGGCGGCGGCCCACCGGCGTTGTTGACCAGAATGTCGGGATTGGGGCACGCCTTCAGGATCATGGCGCGGCCTTCCTCGGTGGTCACGTCGCAGGCCACGATCTCGACCTTGACGTTGGCGACCTTGCGAATGTCGGCGGCGGTCGCCTCCAGGTCGGCCTTGGTGCGCGCCGTGATGACGACGTTGACGCCTTCCTTGGCCAGCTGCATGGCCGTGGCCCTTCCGAGGCCCTTCGAAGCGGCGCAGACGATGGCCGTGCGGCCGGCAATGCCGAGATCCATAGGAGTTCCTCCAACGATTTCGAGAGTTCGAAGACGCCAAGACCTCGCAGCCGGGGGCCGCGAGGTCAAGTGCATCGGGGAGCGTACGTGCCGCTCAGGCGGTCATCGGGTCGTTCGGCGCGAGGCGCTTCAAAGCCATCGTGCCAAACGAAAGGGCGGCATGCATGCAGTAGATCGAGGCGACCAGAACCAGGATCGATACGAGGCCGACGATGGCAGGCGAGCCGGGGAGGGCGACGTTCACGATCTCGAGCACGCCGGACAAGATCACGACGGGTAGATAGATGAGGCCCGCGCCGAGGGTGAGGCGCCAAGTGTTCCCGCGTGTCTTGCGGAAGCTGTCGGAGAGGGTCATCGACTGACCGACGGCAACAGCCGGCAGGACGAGGCTGAAGCGGCTGAGGAGCAGGTAATAGGGGACGATGGCGAGTGGCAGGAACGGCGCCAACGCTGCAAATCGCTCGAGCGACATGGGGCCATCGCCGAGGCCGGTGGAAATGCCGACGACGGCGGTCGCGACCGTGCCAACGAGGACGACCGTCAGAACGAGGGTGATGCCGATGAGGACCGAGTAGCCGATGTAGGCCCAGACCGCGCTGTCGATGCGGATCGGTTGCGTCGGGCGCTCACCATTCTGGATACCGCGATGCCAGCCGACGAAGACGGCCGGGATGGCGATCACCAGGGCGATCATCAGCGCGATCAGCGGAACCCAACCGGCGCCGCCGACGAGAACGGCGGAGGGCGCGGCGAAGCCGCTGTTTACGACGACGCCCGCGCCCCAGGCGAGCAAGGTAACGAAGCAGATGGCGAGCCATGGCCAATAAAGGCGCGCCATCAGACCGATATTCTTGGGGACGGAGCCCCATGCTTTCAGGGCTGTGCGGAAGACGGGAAGTCTCGGGCTGTCGATCAAGGCGTCCATGGCTCTCTCCTGCATGCCAGTCGTATTGGCGGATGCGCTGGAGAAACTCTACTAAACACCGTTCATTGATACAAGACGCCTCGTTTCACAATCGGGTGATCAAGGCCCGCGTTCGTCAGATCCAGCCTCTCCAGCGAAAGACGAGATAGGGCACTAGGCCGGACAGCAGCATCACGACGAGCGCCATGGGATAGCCGGAAATCCATTCCAGCTCAGGCATATGCTTGAAGTTCATGCCGTAGATGGCACCCACCAGGGTCGGTGGCATCAGCGTCACGGCAAGCAGCGAGAACACTTTCATGGCCTTGTTCTGCTCGATAGAGATGGCCCCGAGCGTAGCGTCGAGCAGGAAATTGATCCGCGTCGTCAGAAACCGCATCTGTTCGGCCAACGAGCGGATGTCACCGCGTGTCACCTCCACGCGAGCGAGGGCAGCCGGATCGTTGGCTCGATCCCGCAGGACTGTCGCGAGGTAGGCCAGCATTCTTTCGATCGAGAACGCGCCTTCCTCGAGTCTGGCCGTGATGTCGCCCTGGCGGCCGATCCCCCGGAGGACCACGTCGAGCCGGCGTCCGTAGTGGCGGCTCTCCCTTCGGGCACCGAAAATGCCCCGCGCAATCCGCTCGATCTCGTCCTGGGAGCGCTCGATGGCGTCGGCCGCGCGTTCGACGATGGTCTCGAGCAGTCCGGCGAGCACCAGCGGGGCGGTGCCGCACGGGTGTTCGCCCTTGGCGGCGCGCTGGGCGAAAACCGGGAACGCCTTCGGGTCGTGGTAGCGGATCGTGACCAGGCGATCCGGCGTGAGCACGAAGGTGATGGTGGCGCCGTCCGGGATCTCGGCCTCGATGTTGTAGACGACGAACACGGTCATGTAGTGGACGCCGTTCTCGCGGTAGAGGCGGCTCGAGGCCTCGATCTCGCGTGCTTCTGCCCGCGTCGGGATCGAGATGCCGAGCGCTCGCTCGACCACCTCGTCCTCCTCGGCGGTCGGCTCGACGAGGTCGATCCAAACGGCGTCGGGTCCGATGGCGGAAGCGTCCTGGACGAGGCAGGATCCGTTAATGGAGTACGTTTTGAGCACGTCGGCCCCGTTGTCAGCTCAGGTGAGGGGGAGCGTCCCATCGTCCCGTATGTCGGTCTCGGCCTCGAGGGCCTCCTCCTGTCCTGCAAGAGATTTGCGAAGCCAGCGCAACAGGAGGACCAGCATGCTGACGCCGAGTGCTCCGAGCACCGCGAAATTCCACTCGGAAGCGCCAAGTCCGACCAGTTTCGACGACCAGTCGCTGATGTCCTGATAGCGGAGGACCGCAACGGCCGATACCGCGCCGCCGACGAGTTGCACGATGCGGGCAAGCTCGATGCGCACTTTGTCTGCGAAGTACGCGGTCAGCAGTAGCGCCCACGGTACGGTCACGAGGCTCAAGCGGAGCGGGAACTGCGAGGCCGGCCCGTAAAGCACGTCGGACGTCTGCTGATAGGCGTAGTCCATAACCGGCCAGAAAAGCATGGCGGCGGCGCCGATTTGCAGGCCGCGCTCCATTGCGATCAGATGCTTGCCGTAATGCGCCCTCAGGGTCCTCTTCCAGGTGATCAGCAGAACGCCGATGAGAAGGATGACGATGATGAAGAAGGCCTTGAACGGCAGGAGATATCGGTCGAACTCGGCGGCCTGCGAGCGCGTCGCTGGATTAACCCAGAGCGAGTACACCTCCTCGGCGAACGCACGCTTCGCCCGGCAGCACTGAGCGGCGTCGAGCTTGGTCCCGGAGACGAAGCAGTAGCGTTCGGCGGTACGCTCGCTGCTCGCTTCCATCAGGGGATCGGGCGAACAATCGCGGATGAACGGCGAGATGCGAACGCGTTCGAGTGATTTCGCCCTGAGATCGGCGATGACTGGCAGGATCGGCTTCACGCACACCTTGCCCGCGTCGAGGCAGCGCGTCGGGCGCCCGGCGCTCGCCTCCAGGGCGGCGGGCGACGCCTCCCACATGGCTCGCAGCTTGGTGTTGTTCAAGTCGTCGGCGAACCACATCGCCAATCCGATGGCGACCAGGGTGCCGAACGCGAGGCGCAGTTTTCCGAAGGGGGCGTGGTTGAGGTAGATGTCGGTGAAGACGACGGCGGGAATGTAGAACGCGGCGAGCGCGACGATGCCAAGCGTAGGGAAGAAGACGAACAGGTAGCTGTTGGACGACAGGATGGCGATCAGCTCGGTGTCGCGGAACTCCCACACGATCGATGCTGTCGACGCGATGAACGTCAACGCGAGCACAATGAACACCGCGGCCACGAACCGATAGGAGAACAAAGACACGCGCGACCCTCCCGCCCGATAGTGCCGCGGACTGTATCAAACCACGGGCTCAAGGCCAGCGTGCCGCCGGCACACTTGTGGCCCTTATGTCACGGTTTGGAGGGCGCCTGAGCCATGCGGTCGAGCCAGAGCACGAGAAGCCCCGCAAGAAGTCCCCAGAACGCCGAGCCGATACCGATGACGGTGATGCCCGACGCGGTGACCGCAAACGCGACAACGGCCGCGAGCCGATGGCGTTCGTCGCCGAGCGCGGAGGTCAGCGCTCCTGTCAGTGCGCCGATCAGGCCGAGCCCGGCGATGGTCTTGATCAGCGCCGATGGGAATGCCGCGAAGAGCGCCACGAGGGACGCGCCCGCTGCAGCGAGCCCGCCATAAACGACGAGATAGGCCACCCCCGACCACCAGCGTCTCGCGGGATCCGGGTGCGCGTCCGGGCCAGTGCAGATCGCGGCCGTGATGGCGGCGAGATTGATGGTGTGCGCACCGACGGGGGCAATCGCCATCGATGCGAGCCCTGTCACCAGCAGCGAGGACGACCAGGGTGGTTCGTACCCGGAGGCTTTCAGCACCGCGGCCCCGGGCAGGTTCTGCGACGCCATCGTCACCAAATAGATAGGAACGCCGAGACCGATCAGCGTCGCGAAATCCAGCCGAGGCATCACGATGACGAAGGACGACAGCATCAGCGGAGGCCATGCCTGAATCTGCCCCAAGGCCGAAACGAGCAGCGTGCCGGCCGCGATGACGAGCAACATCGCCGTGCCGGGGCTGTACAGGCGAACGATCAGGAACAGCGCGACCAGAGGCAGCACGACGAGGGGCGCTTCGGGAACGATCTCGATCATCTGCAACACGAAGCGCAGCAGCACACCGGCAAGCATGCCCGCGGCGACGCCAGTCGGAATGCGGCGCACCGCTCGGTCGAGTGGCCGGATCAGCGCCGTCGCGACGACCAGGGCGCCGGCCAATAGGAAAGCGCCGACCGCGGCGTCAAGCTTGATGGTGCCGGCGGTTGCCGCGATGACGGCGGCACCCGGTGTCGACCAGGCGGTGATGATTGGCATCCGGTGCCACCACGAGAGCAGCCCAGCCGTCAGCGCCATAGAGAGAAAGAGGGCTGTTACCCACGACGTCGTCTCGGCCGGCGTTGCGCCCAGCGCATGCGCCGCTTCGAGAACGACGGCGAGCGCGCCCGCAATGCCGACGAGCGCGGCGACGATCGCCGCGGTGATGGTTGAAAGGGACAAGCAAGGTCTCCGTTGGACGAGGAGCAGCAGACTCAGTTGAGGCTGAAGCCCTCGTATCCCTTTGCGACGACCTCGTTGCACTTCTCGATGTAGGCCGGGAAGCCGCCGAAGTACGGGAGGAACACGCGCGGCTTGCCGGGAATGTTCGCCCCGACGTACCACGATCCGCAGGCGGGCTTCAGCGTGTTGCCGGAAACCTCCTCGTTGTGCACGACCCACTCGTCCTCGGCGTCCCGGCTCGGCTCGATCGACTGGCGCTGATGGTCGCGCATGTAGGCGATGCAATCCGAGACCCACTCGACGTGCTGCTCGATCGTCGGCAGCATGTTGGTGAAGACGGAGGGACTGCCGGGACCGGTGATCGTGAAGAGATTCGGGAACCCGTGAGACATCAGGCCGAGGTAGGTGCGCGGGCCCTCCGACCATTTCTCCTTCAGCGAACGGCCGTCGCGACCGCGGATGTCCATGCGTGTCAGTGCGCCGGTCATCGCGTCGAAGCCGGTGGCCATGACGATGGCGTCGACCTCGAACTCTCGGCCTGACGCGCGAAGGCCCGTCTCGGTGATGCGCTCGATCGGACCGTTGCTGATGTCCACCAGTTCGACATTCGGCTTGTTGAAGGTCTCGTAATAGCCGGTGTCGATGACGAGGCGCTTGCAGCCGATGAGGTAGTCGGGGATCAGCTTGTCGGCGAGCGACTTGTCCTTCAGCATCCCGCGCACCTTCTCGGTGACGAATTCACGTGCCGTCTTGTTGGCGTCGTCGTCGATGAGGAGATCGCTGAACGCGCCCATGAAAGCGAGGCCGCCCTGGTCCCAGCGGCGCTGGTACTCGGCGCGGCACTCGTCCGGTGCCGCCTCGGCAGCCTTCTGCTTGTTATAATTGGCAAAGATGCCGCTGAAGTTGGTTTTGGCTGCGGCGCGACGCTCCGGGTAGTGCTGCTTCCAATCCTCCTGTTGATCGGGGTCGAGCGGCCGGTTGCGCGCCGGAATCACCCAGTGCGGCGTGCGCTGGAAGAGATAGAGCTGCTTGGCCTCGGACGCGATGACGGGCGTGGACTGGATGGCCGATGAGCCCGTGCCGATGATGGCGACGGTCTTGCCGGTGAAGTCCACCTTCTCATGGGGCCAGGTGCCGGTGTGGTAGACGGCGCCCTTGAAGTCTTCGAGGCCCTCGAAGCGCGGCGTGTTCGGTGATGAGAGACAGCCCGTCGCCATGACGCAGTACCGTCCCGTGTAGCTGCGCCCGTCCTCGCTCGTGATCGTCCAGTGCTTGGCCGTCTCGTCGTAGACGGCGCTCTTGACGCGCGTATTGAAATCAATGTCGCGCCTGAGATCGAAGCGATCGGCGACGTGGTTGGCGTAGGTCAGAATTTCCGGCTGGGCGGCATAGCGCTCGGTCCAGCTCCACTCTGCCTGCAACTCGGGCGAGAACTGGTAGGAGTATTGCATGCTCTCGACATCGCAGCGCGCGCCCGGATACCGGTTCCAGTACCAGGTGCCGCCGACGCCGGTTCCCGCCTCGACGACGCGAACCTTGAAGCCCATGCCGCGCATGCGATGCAGCAGGTACATGCCCGCGAAGCCCGCGCCGACGATGATGGCATCGAACTCCGGCTTCCCGTTCTCGTCGGCCGTGGTCATGGCAAGTGTCCTCGTCGTGTTCAGGGGCAGGCGTGGCAACGCGACAACGCTTTGCGGCCGCACGCGACGGCCTGAGTGGAGTCGGCAGCGCCAGCCAAGACCAGGTCGTGCCACGGGTCAACCTCGACGCGGCGAACCTCCGTAGATTGGTCGAAAATCGATGAAAACGGACATCGGTGACGGCCCGCGGTCCTTCCTGGTATTCGTAGCAGTCAACCACGACTTATCGGAGTGTCGTCATGTCCTGGCCAGAGGCGATTACACTTGAAGGCCGGCTCGTGATCCTTGAGCCGTTGAGCGCAGCGCATCAGGCCGCTCTCGTGGAGGCGGCGGGCGACGGCGCGCTTCACCGCTTGTGGTACACGACGGTTCCCTCTCCCGAGCGCGTCGGATCCGAGATCGAGCGGCGGCAGAAGCTGCAGGCCGCTGGTTCGATGCTTCCGTTCGCGGTGATCGAGCGAGCGAGCGGCATAGCGGTGGGCATGACCACGTTCATGAACATCGATGCAGCCCACCGTCGAATGGAGATCGGTTCGACGTGGTACCGCAAGGCGGTTCAGCGCACCGGCATCAATACCGAGTGCAAGCTGCTCCTGCTGACGCACGCGTTCGAAAAGCTCGACTGCATCGTCGTAGAGTTCAGAACGCACTTCATGAACCAGCCGAGCCGCCGTGCCATCGAGCGCCTCGGCGCCAAACTCGACGGCGTTCTGCGCTCCAATCAGATCATGCCCAACGGCACGATCCGCGACACCTGCGTCTACTCCATCATCGCGTCCGAGTGGCCGGCAGTGAAGGCGAACCTCGCATGGCAAACGGAACGTAGCCACTGATCTGGAGTGGCAGCCGGCTCAGCCGGACTTCCTCTCCGCCATCGTCGCCAGCTCGGTCAGCAAGCCTTGTACGCCTCGCATGCGCTGGGCGGGCTTGGCCCACTCGGCTTTGAAGATCAGCTTCATCTCAGGGGCTTTTTGTGGCGCCTTTGGTTGCCCACCAGCAACCGGCGGTCTCTCGTGCGCCTTCAGTTGCCCACCAGCTACCGGCGCCTGCTGGATCTTCACGAGGCCCTTTGAGGCCTGGATGAACTTCACCAAGGCTTCGGGGTTGGCGAACTGGCCCTTGCGGAACGCGATCGAGGCACCCTTGGTGCCGGCGTCGAGCTGACCGACGCCCGCGCGACGGCAGAGCGCCTTCAGCTCCATCACATCGAGCAAGGCCTCGGCCTCGGCCGGCAGGGGGCCGAACCGGTCGATCAGCTCGGCGGCGAACTGGTCGATCTGCTCGCGCGTCACGAGCCCAGACAGCCGCCGGTAGAGGCCCAGTCGCACCTGGAGATCCGTGATGTAGCTCTCCGGGAGCAGCACGGGCATGCCGAGCTGGATCTGCGGGCTCCACTGTTCGGCCGTCTCGTAGCCGTCGATATCGCCGCCTTTCAGCGCCTCGATCGTCTCCTCGAGCATCGACTGGTAGAGTTCGAAGCCGACCTCCCGGATGTGTCCCGACTGCTCGTCGCCCAGCAGATTGCCGGCGCCGCGAATGTCGAGGTCGTGGCTTGCGAGTGAGAAGCCGGCGCCGAGCTGGTCCAACGACTGCAGCACCTTCAAGCGCTTCGCGGCACCCTCGGTGAGGCGCTGGCCGACCGGGGTGGTGAAGTACGCGTAAGCGCGCGTTTTCGAGCGACCCACGCGGCCGCGCAACTGGTAAAGCGCGGCGAGGCCGAACATGTCGGCGCGATGGACGATCAGCGTATTGGCGCGAGGGATGTCGAGGCCCGATTCCACGATCGCGGTCGAGAGCAGCACATCGTACTGGCCCTCATAGAAGGCCGTCATGATGTCTTCGAGCTCGGTCGGCGAGAGCTGCCCGTGGGCGCGCGCCATCTTCAGCTCGGGCACGTGCTCGGCCAGGAACTCCGCGACCTCGTCGAGATCGGCAATGCGTGGGACCACATAGAACGACTGTCCGCCGCGATGGCGCTCGCGCCGCAGAGCCTCGCGCAGAATGACGGGATCGACCGGCGAGATGTAGGTTCGGACCGCCAGACGATCGACCGGCGGCGTGGTGATCAGCGACAGCTCGCGAACACCCGACAATGCGAGCTGCAGCGTGCGCGGGATCGGCGTCGCCGACAGCGTGAGGACGTGCACGTCCTCCTTGAGCTGCTTCAAGCGCTCCTTGTGGTTGACGCCGAAGTGCTGCTCCTCGTCGATGATGAGCAGGCCGAGGCGGGCGAACTGGATCGTCTTCGACAGAAGCGCGTGCGTGCCGACGACGATGTCGAGCGTGCCGTCGGCGAGGCCCTTCTTCACCTCGGCGAGTTCCTTCGCCGGCACCATCCGCGAAGCGCGCCCGATCTTCAGCGGCAAGCCGTGGAAGCGCGCCTCGAATGTCTTGAAGTGCTGGCGGGCGAGGAGCGTGGTCGGCACGACGACGGCCACCTGCGTGCCGGCCATGGCCGCGACGAACGCGGCCCGGAGCGCGACCTCGGTCTTGCCGAAACCCACATCGCCGCAGACCAGCCGGTCCATCGGCTTGCCGGCCGCGAGATCGTCGATCACGGCGTCGATGGAGGCAGCCTGATCCTCGGTCTCCTCGTAGGGGAAGCGGGCGACGAATTCCTCGTAGGGCCCCTCGGGCTTCTGCATGACCGGAGCCTCGCGCAACTGACGTAGCGCGGCCACCTTGATCAGTTCCGAGGCGATCTCGCGCAGGCGCTTCTTGAGGCGTGCCTTGCGGTTCTGCCACGCCGCGCCGCCGAGACGATCGAGTTCGGCACCGGTCTCGTCCGAGCCATAGCGCGACAGGAGCTCGATGTTTTCGACCGGCAGGTACAACTTGTCGCCGCCGTGGTAGGCGAGCTCCAGGCAGTCGTGAGGCGCGCCTAGGGCGGTGATGGTTTGCAGGCCGACGAACCGGCCAATGCCGTGGTCGCTGTGGACGACGAGGTCGCCGACCGACAGGCTCGTCGCTTCGATGATGACGTCGGCAGCCTTCCGGGCCCGACGGCGCGGACGCACCAGGCGATCGCCGAGAATGTCCTGCTCGCCGATGACCGCGAGGTCGGGTGTTTCGAAGCCTTCCTCGAGACCGAGGACAGCCAGCATCGGGGTAGCGGCGGGTGTGATCAGAGCTTCGTCGAAGCTCTCGATCCTTTTGGTCCCGGCCAGCCCGTGCTCCGCCAAGAGTGCCGCCAGACGTTCGCGCGCTCCCGGCGTCCAGGCGGCGATGAGCGTGCGCTTTCCCGCATGTGTCAGCGCCCGGATGTGGGTGACGACGGCGTCGAAGAGGTTCTGGTCCTCCGACGATCTCTCCGGCGCGAACGAGCGGCCGCGACGCCCTTCGAACGAGCGGATGGTGCCACTCGCATCTTCGCTCTCGAACGCCGAAAGCCGCGAGACGCGGCGCGTCTGCAATGCCTTTTTCCACTCGGGCGCCAGTATGAACATCTGCCCGGGCGGCACTGGCTTGTAGGGCGGGGCACCGAACGTCGCCACCTCGAGGGCGTCGACGCGTGCCTTGTAGTGCTCCTCGATCTGCGCCTGACGGTCGGCGAGCGATTGCTCGGACATATGGTCGAGCGAGATCGGTGCGTCGGGAAGGTAATCGAGGATCGTCTCGAGCTGATCGTGGAAGAGCGGCAGCCAGTGTTCCTGGCCGGGGAAGCGCTGGCCGGCGCTTACCGCCTCGTAGAGCTGGTCGTCGGACTGGGCCGGCCCGAAGAGTGCGATATAGGCTTGACGGAAGCGGCTGGTCGCGGCCTCCCCGAACGCGATCTCGCTCATCGGCGTCAGCAACAGGCGCTGCACGATCTTCTGGGTGCGCTGCGTTTCGGGATCGAAGCTCTTGATGGTCTCGAGCGTGTCGTCGAAGAAGTCGAGCCGCACGGGGCTCTGCCGGCCGGGCGGAAAAAGATCGATGAGGCTGCCGCGGACCGCGAACTCGCCGGGCTCCATGACCGTCGAGGCGCGCACGAAGCCGGCGAGCGACAGCCGCTCGATGAGTTGGCCCCGGTCGATGCGCTGGCCCGGTGCGATCTGGCGCAGCGACTGCTTGATGAAGCTCCGTGGAGGCAGGCGCTGCAACACGGAGTTGACCGTGGTCAGTACAACCGTCGGCTCCTTGCGCGAGCCCGCCGCCAGGATCGCCAGCGAGGCGATGCGTTTGGCCACCAAGTCCGAATTGGGCCCGATCCGGTCGTAAGGCACCGTGTCCCAGGCGGGGAGGGACACGACCTTGGTCTTCGGTGAGAAGAAGGCCAGCGCCGCCTCGAGCTCGCCGAGCCGGCGATCGTCGCGCGCCACGTGGACGAGCGCCAAAGGCCGCCCGGCGATGGCCGACGCCTCGGCCGCGATCTGGCCGAGCACCAGACCGTCGTATCCCTCCGGCACGCCGACGATCGTCTCGGTGCCGGTCGGCAGAGCCGTGCGCGTCTCCTTGGCGGCTGATGCGGTGGCGTTCACGACGCTCCGGCTCCTGAAGACAGGCTGCCTCCGGCACCAAGACCATGGAAGGCGCGGATCAGGTCCACCAGCGGCGATAGATCGTTCTCGGAGCGCACCTCGCCACTCGTGATCCAATCCTGGAGATCGGGGTCGGGGAGGGCGAGAAGCTGCTCGAAAGCCGCCAGCTCTGCCTCGTCCATGTGCGGCAGACGGGCATCACCGTAGCGGCCGAGCAGCCAGTCCATCTCCTTGGTACCGCGATGAGCAGCGCGGTAGGCCGCCCGGCGGCGGCGCAGTTCGAGGTCGGTCATGTCGGGTCCCGCGCAAGCACGATTGATAGGCGATCCACAAAGGACGGTTGACGGCCGACAGCCGTCCTGTCCACGTTCGCGGCCAGCGTGATATAGCGCCGAAGCCCCCGAGCGCAAACACCGCGAGGCCAGGGGGAGGCCCAAGACCTACGTCAACATCCGAGTCCCGCATGCGGCCAGCCCCGCTGAACCCTCTGTTTGCCTCGGCCGAAAGCCTCACCGGCATCGGCCCTCGGCTGATGGTGCTGCTGCGCAAGGCTTTGGCCCTGCCGCCCGGCGTGACCGTGCCGAGGGTCGTGGATCTGCTGTGGCATCTGCCGGCCGGAGTGATCGACCGCCGCGCCGAGCCTTCGGTCGCCGAGGCGCTGCCCGGAACCATCGCGACGTTGAAGGTGCGTGTGCTCAAGCACAGAGGCCCACCACGCGGCAACAGCAAGGCTCCCTATAAAGTGTCGACCGAGGACGAGACGGGGCGGCTCGATCTCGTGTTCTTCCACGCCGAGCGGCGGTTCATCGAAGCGCAGCTACCGGAAGGCGAGATCCGCTACGTCTCGGGTCGTGTCGAGCGCTACGGCGATACGCTGCAGATGGCGCACCCCGACTATATCGTTCCGCCCGAGCGCCGCGGCGATCTGCCGATGCTCGAACCGGTCTACGGCCTCACGGCCGGGCTCTCGGGAAAGGTGCTCGGCAAGGCGATGCGACAGGCGGCGACCGGCGTCGCGGCGCTCGAAGAGTGGCAGGAGCGCGAGTGGCTTGCTCAGCGCGCGTGGCCCTCCTTCAACGAGGCTTTACAGCGCCTGCATATTCCAACGGACGCGGCCGACGTCTCCGCAGCAGCATCGCCGCGCCAGCGGCTCGCCTACGACGAGCTTCTGGCCGGACAGTTGGCGCTCGGCCTCGTCCGCCAGAGCGCGCGCCAGCGTCCCGGCCGCTCGACCACGGGAGACGGTCGCATTCGAGCCCGCATCAAAGTCGGTTTGCCGTTCTCGCTGACCAACTCGCAGACTTCGGCGCTCGCCGAGATCGAGGCCGACATGGCGGCACCGACACGCATGCAGCGGTTGTTGCAGGGTGATGTCGGCTCGGGCAAGACGCTCGTTGCGCTGATGGCGATGGCCATCGCGGTCGAGGCCGGGGGGCAAGCGGCGTTGATGGCACCGACCGAGGTGCTCGCTCGTCAGCACGCCGAGACTATTCTGCCAATCTGCGAGCAGGCTGGCCTGCGCATCGGCCTGCTGACCGGCCGCGAGAAAGGTCGCGCGCGGGCCGCGGTTCTCGCCCGGCTCGTAGACGGAGAAATTGACATTCTGGTTGGCACGCATGCGCTGTTCCAGCCGGACGTCGTCTATCGCGACCTCGCCTTCGTGGTGATCGACGAGCAGCATCGCTTCGGTGTCCACCAGCGCATGGCTCTTCAGGCGAAGGGCGGGGAAGCGGGTGTCAACGTGCTCGCCATGACGGCGACACCGATCCCACGCACGCTGCTGATGACCCACTACGGCGATCTCGACGTCTCCCGCCTGACCGAGAAGCCGGCGGGACGCAAGCCCATCACCACAACGCTGGTCTCGACCGAGCGCATCGCGGAGGTGATCGAAGGTTTGAAGCGGGCGCTAGGCCAGGGCGCGCAGATCTATTGGGTGTGCCCCCTGATCGAGACCAGCGACGTCTCGGAACTCGCCGCTGCCGAGGAACGAGCCGCCCATCTCGCTCAGACCTTCGGGGACAAGGTCGGCCTCATCCATGGCGCGATGCCGGGTCCCGCCAAGGACAAGGTGATGGAGGCTTTTTCGGCCGACCAGTTGAAGATCCTCGTTGCCACGACCGTGATCGAGGTCGGCGTCAACGTGCCCAATGCCTCGATCATGGTCATCGAGCACGCGGAGCGGTTCGGGCTGGCGCAGCTGCACCAGCTTCGCGGCCGGGTCGGGCGCGGCAGCCGGCAATCCTTCTGCATTCTGCTGTGGAAGGGCCCCCTCGGTGAGGCGGCGCGGGCGCGGCTCGAGATGATGCGCGACACCGAGGATGGGTTTCTCATCGCGGAGAAGGATCTCGAGTTGCGCGGCGGCGGCGAGGTGATGGGCGCGCGCCAATCCGGGGCACCCGAGTTCCGTGTCGCCGAAGTCCCGGGCTTCGAGGAGCTGCTCGCCGCTGCCCGCGACGATGCCCGCTTGGTCCTCAACGCCGATCCGAACCTGACGAGCCCCCGCGGCCAGGCGCTGCGCGCCCTACTCTATCTCTTCGAGCAGGACGAAGCGGTTCGCCTGTTCCGGGCGGCCTGACGCTTCCCACAACTCTTGATTAACCAGCTGCAACTAGAATGCCGACCCAAGCAGTTGCGCAACCCTGCATAGTCGACGTTTGACGGAAAATCATGTCGTGACGGTCGGTCGCGCAAGGACAGTGTCGCCCAGGGTCGCCATCGTCGCGGCAGAGACAGCTCTTGTCGCCCTCGCCATTCTCAATGGGCTTTGCGTCCGCATCATAGAAGCTCTGCGCGATGGGGTGGCCGGTAGCCTCGTGCCGGGCGTCGGTCCATTCGAGCTGATTGCCATCCTCGTCGGCTTGTCCTTTTTGGTCAGCACCGAGCATGTGTACGAGCGGGCTATCGGGTGGCGGGAGGCCTTGACGGGTGGCCTCCTGCTCGTGCCGTCATCTTCCGTGGCATGGTTCGCTGTCGCTGCATATGCAGGGGTTATCGCCTACGAAAACAGGGGCGATCGCCGTCTCGGCGCGCTGATCGTCGTTGGCCTAGCATTGACCGCACTCTGGTCGTCCGTCGCCCTCCGTCTCGTCGCAGCCCCGGTGACGGCGTTCGAGGCAAGCCTAGTCGCAAACCTGCTCGGGGTCTTTGTCGATGGGTTTGTCCGAACCGGAAACGTGATCGGACAGCCAGCCGGGCATCATCTCGTCTTGCTGACGGCCTGCACCAGTGCCGATGCACTTCCGCGGGCGCTGCTGGCCGTTGCGGTGGTGGCGATATTCGCAGGCGCAAGGTGCGCAAGATCGGTCGCGGTTGCGGCTGCGCTTGCGGCTGTCGTGTTCGTGCTCGCCAACTCGACGCGATTGGCCGTGATGTCGGCTTCGAGCGAACTCTACGAGCTTGCGCACGGGCCTTACGGCGCCAGTCTGTTCGACCTACTGCAGGTGGGTCTCGTCGTCTCAGCCGGCTACTGGGCCTCCCGCCGATGATCCACGTCTTCAGACAGACACTGGGACAGGCGCTCGTTCTGGCTTTCGCCCTGGTCACAGCGGTGGTCGGTATTGGCCTCAAGTACTCCCGCTACGCAGCGCCCCTCGACGCAGCAGGCCCGGGTCGCATTGCCGACGAAATCGCCGCCGTTGCAGCACGCCACGGTTGGGGCCCAACCGCCATCGCTGGAGATGGCCGCGAGACGTTCCCGTGGCTCGCGTTCTCGAAGCATGGGTGTCCTCGCCCCCTCGTCGTTGCGGTCCTGAAGGCGAACGGCGACCTCGATAGCCTCGCCCGAGCCATCTACGGGCCGGATGTCGCATTCCTCGTGCCCGACCAGCGGGAGCCCGGCTGGGTGTCCGCCCTGGGAGCCGCGGCCCTCCGGGTTGCGGCCACCGCAATGACTGTCGCCGGGCAGCAGTCTGGCGCAACGCCGCGTCTCGCTTTGCATCCAGCGCCGTCGACCGATCAGGGCGAGGCGTGCGCGGGGCCACCGCGCGCCACCTGGCTCGACCGCCGGGAGCCGGCCCTTCTGTCCGAGCAATCAACCGGCCGGGTCCGGAATTGAGCGCCGAAGCGAATTGGAGAGTGCGATGACCACGAGAATTTTCCGAAGACTGACGATAGCAGCTGGAGGGGCCCTGGTGGCGGCTGTCTGGGTCAGCGACTTTGCAGCGGCGCAAGGCAGCAGTGCTGGACAGGGCAAAGGGGGCGGCAACGGCTACGCTTATGGGCGGGGCGGCTCTTCGGCCGAGGGCGCGACAGGGGGCTCCGCTGGCGGCGCTCCTCTGCCTCTGCTCGGGGCCACTGCACTCGGTCAAGCGGTCGGTGTCGGTGGCCTGCTGGCTCTTTGGCTTCGTCGGCGCAGAAAACGCGATAGTGACCGCGGAAGTGCGGCTCACACCCGGTGAGGGCCGCGGTTGGCATTGGCTGAACCGCAAGACGTGCTTAGAGTTGGGGTTTGCAAGCAACCTCCAACGGATGGAGCAACCGCGATGGCCCTGACCCTCGATGGCGACCTCGTTCTCGCCGGCGCCGGAAACATGGGTGGAGCCATGCTGGCCGGCTGGCTCGCGGGCGGGCTCGACCCGAAGCGTATCGTGGTCCAGGATCCCTCTCCGCCGCCGGCGGTGGCGGAACTGCTAGCCAAGCACGGCATCTCGGCTCACGCGACGATGCCGGAGCGAAGCCAACCGCCGGCCGTTCTGCTCATGGCGGTCAAGCCGCAAGTCATGGACGACGTGTTTCCGCCGCTCGCCAAACGCGCCGGCCCGGGCACGCTGGTGCTTTCGATCGCAGCGGGCAAGACCATCGCCAGCTTCGAGCGTCATCTGGCGCCCGGCATCGCCGTGGTTCGGTCGATTCCGAACACGCCCGCTGCGGTCGGCCGTGGCATTACGGTGGCGGCACCCAACAAGCACGTCACCGCCGGCCAGAGGGCGCTCTGCGATGCCCTCCTCGGGGCGATCGGTGAGGTCGGCTGGGTCGATGATGAAGGCTTGATCGATCCCGTCACGGCGGTTTCGGGCTCAGGGCCGGCCTACGTGTTCTATTTGACTGAGTGTCTCGCCGCCGCGGGCGTCAAGGCGGGCATTGCCCCCGACCTTGCCATGCGGCTTGCCCGCGCGACGGTCGCTGGCTCGGGCGAGCTGATGCGCCAATCTGATCTTGGGCCCGACCAGCTCAGGAAGAACGTCACGTCGCCGAATGGGACAACCTATGCGGCGCTGCAGGTGCTGATGGGTGAGAAGGGGCTAGCTCCTCTCATGGACGAAACGATTGCGGCTGCAACTCGACGCTCGCGCGAACTGGCGAGCTGATTGGCGTCAGGGCAGGATCACAGTCGCTGTCGCCATGGCCGCGATGCCTTCCCGCCGCCCTGTGAAGCCGAGACCTTCCGTCGTCGTGGCCTTGACGCCGATGCGGCTGGTCTCGATGCCGAGAATGGCAGCAATCGCGACCCGCATGGCTTCGCGATGCGGACCGATCTTCGGCGCCTCGCAGAGAAGCGTGAGGTCGACGTTCCCGATGCGGCCACCCAGTGCGCGGACGCGGCGTGCTGCATCCTCGAGGAAAATGCGAGACTCCGCGCCCTTCCATCTGAGGTCGCTTGGTGGGAAGTGCTGTCCGATGTCGCCGTCGCCAATGGCACCGAGAATCGCGTCTGTGATGGCGTGAAGCGCAACGTCTGCGTCGGAGTGCCCCTCGAGGCGATGGGTGTGGGCGATGCGGACGCCGCCGAGCCAGACATGATCACCGTCGGCGAAGCGGTGCACATCGAAACCCGTTCCCGTACGCACATCCGCGACGATGGAGCCCTTTAGTTCGCGCTCGGCCACGTTGAAATCCTCTGCCGTCGTCAGCTTCGTATTGCGCACGCTGCCCTCGACCAGGGCCACTTTCATGCCTGCCCGTTCGGCGACGGCTGCATCATCGGTCAAGTCGTGTTGGCCCGCTGCGGCGGCCGCCCGGTGAGCTGCCACGATCTCGTTGAACCGGAAGCCTTGCGGGGTCTGAGCGCGCCAAAGAGCGGTCCGCGATACCGTCTCCGAAATAAAGCCGGCGTCGTCGGCCCGTTTGAGCGTATCCGCCACGGCAAGAGCTGGGATGGCCCCGTCGTGGTGTTGCAGGGCCAGGATCACTCGGGTCAGCAAGCTCGCCTCGACAAACGGTCGAGCCGCGTCATGGATCAGCACACCGTCGGGTCGGTGCGGGTGCAGCGCCTCGAGACCCGCGAGGACCGAAGCCTGCCGCGTTCGCCCTCCGACCACCGGGGCGAGCAAAGGGCCGTCGAACCCGCTGATCGCCTGCTCATAGTCGGTCCGGTCATCCGCGTGGATGACGACTTGCAGCATTGCGATCGCCCCGGTGCTCGCGAGTGCCCCGAGAGTCTGTCGCAGGACCGGAACCCCGCCGAGCGGAGCGTACTGTTTGGCAGACACTCCCGCGAGCCGTGCGCGCGTGCCCCTCCCGGCTGCAACCACCACCGCCGCAATTCGCACTGCGTTCTCCCGACTAGGCGCGAGCTTCTGTTCCAAGCGGTGCCATAGCCGTCTGCGCACGCCAGCGCAAACACAGCGGTGCCTCGACTTCAAGTTCGCACTTGCGAAGCGCCCATCGAAGACTTAGATTGCCGCAAGATCGGGCACCATCTCGATAAGCCCATTAATTAGGCAATCTGCATGCAGGACGTTGCACCAGACCATCGCCGGTCGGTCCCCGGACCGCTCGCCATCGGGGCTCATGTGCTGGATCATCCGGTCCTCCTGGCGCCCATGTCGGGCGTGTCGGACTTGCCGTTTCGCCATGCCGCAGCTCGTCTTGGGGCCGGTCTCGTCGTCTCCGAGATGGTGGCGAGCCGTGAACTCGTTTCCGCGCGTGCCGACGTCGTCCGCCGCGCCGCCGGCCGCGGCTTGGCGCCAAATGTCATACAACTCGTCGGATGCGAAGCGCGTTGGATGGCCGAAGGGGCCAGGATCGCGGAGGCTCAGGGCGCCGACATCATCGATATCAACATGGGCTGTCCGTCGCGCGAGGTCACGGGCCGTCTTTCCGGGAGCGCCCTGATGCGCGAGCCCGAGCTGGCGCTGTCCCTGGTGAAGGCCGTGGTCGACGCCGTCAAGGTGCCCGTGACGCTCAAGATGCGGCTGGGCTGGGATGACAGGTCGCTGAATGCCGCTGAGATTGCCTCTCGAGCCGAAGCTGCGGGAGTGAAACTCGTCACCGTCCATGGCCGTACGCGCTGCCAGTTCTTCAAGGGCACCGCCGACTGGGCACGGGTCGCCGCCGTCAAATCGGCCGTTTCCATCCCAGTCGTGGTCAATGGGGACATTGCAACACCCGACGAGGCCCGCACCGCGCTCGCTCGCTCGGGGGCCGATGGCGTCATGATAGGTCGCGGCGCGTATGGGGCACCCTGGCAGCCGGGACGCATTGGAGCGGCGCTCCTAACCGGCATTGATCCGGGTCCGCCGGCGCTGGGCGAGCAGGGGCGGATCGCCGTCGCCCATATCGAGGCGATGCTCTTCCACTACGGACGCGCGCTGGGCCTGAAGAACGCCCGTAAGCACGTCGGCTGGTACCTTATGACGAGTGGGCTTCCCGCGGCGGTGGTCAAGGCTTGGCGACGCCGCCTGTGCACCGAGGAAAGCGCTGGCCGTCTGGTCGGTGGCCTCTCTCGCTACTATGCCGAAGCCCTGGAGATGGCGGCATGAACAAGACGGAGCCGCTTCCAGCCATCTCGCCCGCGATCAGCAGCACGCGTCGCCACGTCGCGCACGACCTTCTGCTGGCGGCGCTTCCGCATCCGATCCTCGTGCTCGCCGATGATGAGCGCGTGATCTACGCGAATACGGCGGCGGAGGTGTTCTTCGAATCGAGCCAGGCATTGCTCAAGCGCCAGCGGTTGGAGGAAGTCGTCGCCTTCGGCTGTCCGCTGGTTGCTCTCGTGCGAGAAGTGCGCCGGACCGGCTTTACGATCAACGAGTACGGCGTTGGCATTGCAACGCCCAAGAGCCAGGCCCAGCGCATCGTTGATATCCATTCGGGTCCGCTTCCCGAGAGCACCGAGCTGACGCTCGTCATGCTCCAGCAGCGCTCGATGGCCCAGATGATCGAGCGCCAGTTGACGCATCGGGCCGCCGCCCGCTCCGTGTCCGGCCTTGCCGCCATCCTGGCGCACGAGATCAAGAACCCACTCTCCGGGATCCGCGGTGCCGCCCAGCTTCTGGAGCCGGGTCTGTCCGACGACGACCGCCAGCTCGCCGAATTGATCTGCACCGAGACCGACCGGATCAGGAATCTGGTCGACCGGATGGAGGTGTTCGGCGACGAGCGACCTCTTGTCACCGAGCCCGTCAATATCCACGCCATCCTCGATCACGTCGCGCGGATCGCGGAGACCGGATTTGCACGCAACATCCGCGTGGTAACGGAGTACGATCCCTCGTTGCCGCCGGTTACCGTCAATCGGGACAAGCTCATTCAGGCGTTCCTCAATCTCGTGAAGAACGCCGCCGAATCGATCGCCGAAAAGACCGAGCCTGGACGGATTGTCCTGCGCACGGCATTCCGGCCGGGGGTTCGCATGGCGGTCAAGGGGAGCCGGGATCGGGTCTCTCTGCCGCTCTGCATCGAAATCGAAGACGACGGTCCCGGCGTACCGGAAGCCATGCGCCCCCACCTCTTCGATCCGTTCGTGACGTCCAAGCGTACCGGTACGGGGCTCGGGCTAGCCCTGGTCGCCAAAATCATCGGCGATCACGGCGGCATTATCGAGTGCGACTCGGAGCCCCCACGCACGATCTTCCGCGTTCTGCTGCCGCTCGAGGAACGGGCCGGTCGCAGGAGCTCCCGACACGAGCGAGGATAATCAGAGATGGCGCGCGGCACGGTTCTCATCGCGGACGACGATGCGGCGATCCGCACGGTTCTCAACCAGGCGCTCGCACGCGCGGGCTACTCGCCCAGGGCGACGGGCAATGCGGCGACCCTATGGCGCTGGGCGTCCGAGGGACAAGGCGACGTGATCATCACCGACGTGGTGATGCCCGATGAAAATGCCTTCGACCTCATCCCGCGCATCAAGAAGGCGCGGCCCGATCTGCCGATCATCGTCATGAGTGCCCAGAACACCCTCATGACCGCCATCACGGCCGCCGAGCGTGGCGCCTTCGAGTACCTGCCGAAGCCCTTCGATATTGCCGAGGTGGTCTCGATCGTGGGTCGGGCGCTCGCGGAGCCGGGCCGGCGCCGGGAGCGTTCCCCCGAGACCGAAGGCGAAGAGCTGCCGATTATCGGCCGCTCGACGGCGATGCAGGAGATCTACCGTGTGCTCGCACGGCTGACCCAGACCGATCTTACCGTCATGATCGCCGGTGAATCGGGGACGGGGAAAGAACTCGTCGCCCGCGTCCTTCACGACCACGGCCGCCGCAAGCACGGACCATTCGTTGCCCTCAACATGGCGGCAATCCCCAGGGAGCTGATCGAGAGCGAGCTGTTCGGGCACGAGAAAGGGTCCTTCACGGGAGCCCAGATGCGTAAGGATGGCCGCTTCGAGCAGGCGGAGGGGGGAACACTCTTCCTCGACGAGATCGGAGATATGCCGCTCGAAGCGCAGACGCGGCTTCTGCGGGTGCTGCAAGAAGGCGAATATACAACTGTAGGCGGGCGCACACCGATCCGCACCAACGTGCGCATCATCGCCGCCACGCACCGGGATCTACGCACCCAGATCCAGCAGGGTCTCTTCCGTGAAGACCTCTACTACCGGTTGAACGTGGTGCCCATGCGCCTGCCGCCGCTCCGCGAGCGGCTCGAGGACATCGGCGACCTCGCCCGGCACTTCCTGCGCCAGGCAGCGCGCGACGGGCTCGGCGAGCGCACCATCACACCGGCCGCCATCGATCGCCTCAAGCGGCACTCCTGGCCGGGCAACGTGCGCGAACTCGAGAACGTGATCCGCCGTCTGGTCGCGCTCTATACGCAAGACACGCTGACGCCGGAACTCGTCGAAAGTGAGCTTGCCGAAGCGTCGGCTGCCCCGCGGGGCGACGATGGAGCAGGCGAGCCGACAGCCCTCTCGGAGATGGTGGAGCGGTATCTTGCGCAGCACTTCGCGACGTTCGGCCGCGACCTGCCGCCACCCGGGCTCTATCGACGCCTGATCCGCCAGGTCGAGCTGCCATTGATCACGGCGGCACTCGCCGCGACCCGCGGCAACCAGATCAAAGCCGCTGAACTCCTCGGTCTCAATCGCAACACGCTGCGCGAGAAGATTCAGACACTGAACATTCAGGTCTTCAAAGGCCCGAATTCGGCTTGACGTGAGCCTCGCCGGCCAAGCCCAACGGCCTGCATTGAAATCTCGGCGGGCTAGCCGGAATTCGGGCGATCCACCGTATTGGCCTCGCTTGACGCCAAAGGGCCGCACGGTTAACGGTGGTCTCTGTCGCGAAAAAGTCACAGTATGGCGTTCGTTTGCCGCGCAGATGTCGCAACAAGGACCATGGGCGCGTCGCACCCCCTGGTCGAGCGCGAGCCGAGACCATTGCAGCACGCAACCTGGAGTGAACGGATCGACCAACTCAGGCGGGCCATGGGCTCGGCGGTGTGTCGCCTGCGTGCCGCAATCGCGTCCCGGTCGGAGAGGCTGCTCGACGACGGCGACGATCCGGTGGACGGCATCGAGCCGGCGATGCCGGGAGCAAGCCCCCGGGGCTTCTGGATCGGCCTGGTGGTGGTGGTCCTATCGCTCGTCTCGGGCCTCGCAACCTACTTGATCCTCACGGGTCTGACCCCGATAGCGCCGCGCAACGAGGTCGTTCTCGTCGTGCTCGCCTTCAACATCCTGCTGATCATCGCGATGTGCGCGGTGCTCGGCGTGCAGGCGGTTGGTCTTTGGCGTGCGTGGCAGCACAAGGTGGCGGGTGCCCGCATTCATGTGCGGATCGTCGGCCTTTTCACCATCATTGCTGCGCTGCCGGCCCTGCTACTTGCCGTTGCCGCGACCACGACCTTTTCGCGCTCGCTGGACACCTGGTTCTCAAGCCGCACACGCACCATCGTCGCTAGCTCACTGGATGTCGCCAACGCCTATCTGGCGGAACATGGCCAGGTCATTCGGACCGACGTCGTCAATATGGCGAAGGACCTCGACGACCTCGCATCGGAGGAGCGGATCGGCCCGGCCGAGATCCAGCGCCTGCGCAATATCGTCATGGCGCAGATGGGTTTGCGGGATCTGTCGATCGCCGCCGTCATCGACGTCGCAGGCAAGCCCGTGATCGCCCAGGCGGCCGACAACCGTGTGCAGTACGAGCCACCCGATCCGGCCGTGATCACCCAGGCGGCCGGCGGCAGCGTGCCATTGCTGATGCCGACCAGCAGTTTCCGGGTGGCGGCCATCTCTCGGCTGACGACTCTCCCAGGGCACTTTTTGTACGTCGCGCGCAGCGTCAATCCGCAGGTCGTGGGTCACCTCCAGCGCACCCAGGCTGCGGTCGACGAATACGAGCGGCTGCGCCGTGCACGCGGTGGGCCTAAGCTCGCGCATGGCGTGATGTACTTCATGATCGCGCTGACGGGCATGCTGGCCGCGATCTGGGTCGGTCTCTGGTTCGCACGGCACCTCGTTGCGCCCATCCGACGCCTCATCGGCGCGGCCCAGCGAGTGGCACGCGGCGATCTCGACGTCGTCCTGCCGTTGCGGCGGGGAGAGGGTGATCTCAGGCGTCTGTCCCGTGACTTCAACAACATGACGAGCGAGCTTGCCAGCCAGCGCAACGCGCTGGTGAGCGCCAATGCCCAGCTGACGGAGCGTCGACGCTTCATGGAGGCCGTGCTTTCCGGCGTCTCGGCGGGCGTGATCGGTCTCGCGCCGGACGGCACCATCCGTCTTGTTAATCCCTCGGCCGAAAAGCTGCTCGGCGTCACGGCCGATAGCGTCAGCGGCAAGGCTTTCGGGGAGGTCCTGCCGGGTCTCGCCGCGGCGTTGTCCGGGGAAGGAACCGGCATGAAGCCCCGCGGCCCGCATGACATCACGCTGACGATCGGCGGTGAGGAACGGCGCTTCTCGGTTCGGGTCACGGGCGAGCAATCGGGTGCCGGCACCGAGGGCACCGTCGTGACGTTCGACGACATTACGGAACTGGTGGTGGCCCAGCGCTCATCCGCGTGGGCCGATGTCGCGCGCCGGATTGCGCACGAGATCAAGAACCCTCTCACGCCGATACAACTCTCGGCGGAACGCCTGAAGCGAAAATACGGGGCCTCGATCGAGAAGGACCGCGAGACGTTCGACAAGCTCACGGACACCATCGTGCGGCAAGTCGGCGACATCAAGACGATGGTCGACGAGTTTGCCGCCTTCGCCCGCGTCCCGAAGCCGGAAATCGAAATGACCGATCTTCGGGAAGCGGTGCAGGAGCCGGTAATCCTGTTTCGGGAGAGCCACCCGGCCGTACGTTACGTGACGAAGTTTCCCGATGCCCCGCTGCAGGCGCCAGCGGATCGACGCCTGATCTCGCAAGCATTGACCAATCTCGTCAAGAACGCGACTGAGAGTGTCGTATCGGCGGGTGAGGCCGGCGACTGCGGTCCCGACTGGCACCCTTGCGTCGAGACGAGCCTGCGCCGGGTCGGCGACCGGATCGAGATCGAGGTGATCGACAACGGGCTCGGCCTGCCGCGGCAGAACCGTGCCCGATTGCTCGAGCCCTACGTGACGACCAAGGGCAGCAAGGGGACCGGGCTCGGGCTCGCGATCGTCCAGAAAATCGTGGAACAGCACATGGGCATGCTCACACTCGAGGATGCACCGCCCGGCCCCGGCCGGACACGCGGCGCGCTCGTTCGCCTGTCGCTGCCCGCAGTCCGCCGCCCGACTCAAGGGGCGGAGGACGACGCTTCCGCCAACACGGCAAGCCAACCGCCGCATGCGAGTGGCATCGCCGCCCATTGAACTGAGATGACGTAATCGAGGAGCGACACATGGCAGCCGACGTCCTGATTGTCGATGACGAGGCCGATATCCGTGACCTGATCGGGGGCATCCTCGAAGACGAGGGTCACGCCACGCGTTCGGCCAGGGATGCGGACGAAGCCTTGCGCGCGATTGAGGATCGTCGCCCCCACCTCGTCATCCTTGACATCTGGCTGCAGGGGAGCCGCCTCGACGGCTTGGAGGTGCTCAGCCACATCAAACGGGCGCATCCCGATCTGCCCGTGGTCATCATTTCCGGGCATGGCAACATCGAAACGGCCGTCACCGCCATTCGCCGTGGGGCCTACGACTACATCGAGAAGCCGTTCAAAGCCGATCGCCTCATTCTCGTGACCCTCCGCGCACTGGAGGCATCTCAACTGCGCCGCGAGGTGCGGGAGCTTCGCGAGCGCTCGACGCAGAGCGCCGAGATGATTGGCAAGTCGACCGCGATCAACGCCTTGCGCAGCCAGCTCGAGCGTGTCGCGCCGACCAACAGCCGCATTCTGATCCGCGGCGCATCGGGCACGGGCAAGGAGCTCGCCGCGCGGGTGATCCATGGCAAATCGGCCCGTGCCGACGGCCCGTTCGTCGTGCTCAATGCAGCAGCCATGGCGCCGGAGCGCGTTGAGGAGGAATTGTTCGGGACCGAGGATCGCGCCGGACCCCGCAAGGTCGGCGCACTCGAGGAGGCGCATGGCGGCACGCTCTACATCGACGAAGTCGCCGACATGCCGCTCGAGACGCAGGGCAAAGTGCTGCGCGTCCTCGTTGAGCAGAAGTTCCTCCGGATCGGCGGGGCCAACAAGGTGTCGGTCGATGTGCGGATCGTGACCTCGACCAGCCGCGACCTCGAGCGCGAAATGCAGGAAGGCCGCTTCCGCCAGGACCTCTACCACCGCCTCTCGGTGGTGCCGTTACGCGTGCCGAGTCTCGCCGAGCGCCGCGATGACATCCCGGCTCTGATCGAATACTTCGTCGGACAGCTGGCGAATGCGTCTGGTCTCTCCCCGCGTCGGATCGGTGATGACGCCATCGCCGTTCTCCAGGCGCACGACTGGCCGGGCAACGTGCGCGAACTCCGGAACAACATCGAGCGGCTGATGATCCTCTCGGGCGGCGAGCCCGGCACCGTGATCACGGCCGATATGCTGCCGGAGGAGATCGGCTCGAACGTGCCGCTGCCCGTCAACGGTGGGGCCGAGCATCTGATGTCCATGCCGTTGCGCGAGGCGCGGGAAATCTTCGAGCGCGAGTATCTGCTGTCCCAGATCAACCGCTTCGGCGGCAACATCTCGCGCACAGCCGAGTTCGTCGGCATGGAGCGGTCGGCGCTGCACCGAAAGCTCCGCGCGCTGGGTGTCGGCTCTGAGCAGCGCATGGGTGAGACCAAGGCGGGTTGAGACGTGGTCTGATCCCTGCCACCTACGCGCGATTCCCAAGGCTGCCAACGCACTTGCGAAACGGCTTTCGAGCCATTACGCATAAGGTGTCTTGACAAGAACGAACATATTGATGCCACGCGAACGACAGGACACGGCACGACCGACCCGAGAGCCTGCCTCGGCGAAAGCGCCGAGAACGGCGCCCGTCGATGGTCCGGTTGCAGACAACAAGAGCGCCAAAGAAAACAAGAATGGAAAGCAAATGGCAGCCGAACGCCCACAAAGCCTTCAGGACACGTTCCTCAATCATGTCCGCAAAAACAAGACGCCGCTGACCATTTTTCTCATCAATGGTGTGAAGCTGCAGGGGATCGTCACGTGGTTCGATAATTTTTGTGTGCTGCTGCGCCGCGATGGGCACTCGCAACTCGTCTATAAGCACGCCATATCAACGATCATGCCTGGAGGACCGGTCCATCTGATGGATACCGATCCGGCGGAAGGCGCTCAAAGCTGAATCGAGACAAAGCCATCGACGATACGACTGACGATGCGACGCCGCGCAAGTCCGGCCGCACTATGGTGGAGCGGGATGCGCCCGTGATGCGGACGCTCGTGCTGGTCCCGATCCTGACCAGCCGTTCGCAGCGCGGTAGCGACGGAGCAACAGATCCCGCACGCGCCGCCGCTAAGGCCCTGCACAGCCCCGAGGACCGCCTCGCCGAGGCGACCGGTCTCGCCCAGGCCATCGAACTCGATGTCGTCGAGGGGCTGGTCGTCACCGTTCCCAATCCTCGGCCCGGAACACTCTTCGGCAGCGGCAAGGTCGACGAGGTCAGGGCGCTGGTCGACGAGCGACACATCGGCCTCGTGGTCGTCGACCACGCCGTCACGCCGATCCAGCAGCGAAACCTGGAGAAGGCCTGGAATGCCAAGGTCCTCGATCGAACTGGACTGATCCTCGAGATCTTCGGCCGTCGCGCCAGGACGCGCGAGGGCCGGCTGCAAGTCGAACTGGCCCATCTGACTTACCAGAAGAGCCGGCTGGTCCGCTCCTGGACCCATCTCGAGCGCCAGCGTGGCGGCGCCGGTTTTCTCGGTGGTCCCGGCGAAACCCAGCTCGAACTCGATCGCCGGCTGATCCAGGATCGGATCGACGCGCTCAAGGCCGAACTCGAGACCGTCGTGCGCACGCGTGAGCTGCATCGGGCCGGGCGCCGGCGCGTGCCCTACCCCGTGACCGCGATCGTCGGCTATACCAACGCCGGAAAATCGACGCTCTTCAACCGCGTGACGGGCGCGGGTGTGCTCGCCAAGGACCAGGTGTTCGCGACGCTCGACCCCACCATGCGCGAGATCAGGTTGCCCAGCGGGCGCCGGATCATCCTGTCCGATACGGTCGGCTTCATCTCGGATCTCCCGACCATGCTGGTCGCGGCTTTCCGTGCCACGTTGGAGGAGGTGATCGAGGCCGATCTCATCCTCCACGTCCGTGACATCTCACACGCGGAGACCGACGCCCAAGCCGCCGACGTGAACCACGTCCTCGGCGAACTCGGCGTCGCCGTTGAAGGACCGTCGGCGCATATCCTCGAGGTCTGGAACAAGATCGACCGGCTCTCTCCTGAGGGGCGCGAGGAGGCCGGTCATGCCGCGCGGCGCAAGCCCGCTCCGCCCGCGCTCGTCTCGTCCGTAACAGGTGAGGGGATCTCGGAGCTGCTGGCCTCGATCGATCAGCGCCTGTCGGCGTCCGATGTCCTCATCGACGTGGTCGTGCGTCCCGAGGAGGGACGCCTCCTGTCCTGGCTCTACGAGAATGCTGAGGTGGTGACCCGGGAGTCCGACGAGGCGGGCGCGGCGCACGTCACGGTTCGCGTTCCGGCCGACAAGCGTCACCGGCTCGATCAGCAACTCATGTCGCGCACAGCCGAATTGCCGCCAGTTCGCCCCGATTAGCGCTACATCCCACGATGGCGTCCGGCGCATAGCGGCTCTGCTTTAGCGGCATGGCTGGAGCGGACCGGATTGACATCTGCTGATTCCGGCCATCTTCACTTCCCTGCAGAGGTATTGCTGGTGCAGGGGGAGTGACGAAAATTTCAACCGATCTGGCGCACATGCGGCGCAATCTCATTCTGCTGGCCACGTGTCAAGCGTTCGGGCAGGCCTGCAACACAGCGATGTTTGCGGCGACTGCACTGTCCATCATCCAGTTCTACCCCACCCGTGAGCTTGCCACGCTGCCGACGACGTTGCAGCACGTCGGCGTCATGCTTTCCGTATTTCCGGCCGCGCTCCTGATGCAGCGCAAGGGACGCCGTTTCGGCTTCCGGCTGGCCTCGGTATTCGGCATGTTTGGCTCGGCCTTGCTTGGCTACGGCCTCTTTGCGCAGAGCTTCCTGGTCATGTGCACGGCGGGCCTCATTCTCGGCTATGCCGTCGCCAGCCTCCAGATGTATCGATTCGCGGCCGTCGAGTTGGCGCCGCCCGAGTTTACGGCCAAGGCCATCTCCTGGGTAACGGCCGGCGGTGTCGTTGCGGGCGTCATCGGCCCGGCCATGGTGCGGTGGACGCACGACCAGGTCGATCCGCCCTATCTGGCTACCTACGGCGGCATGATCGTTTTTCACTTGATCGTCTTCACAGTCATGTCGTTCATCCGCTTTCCTTCCCACAAGCCTCCCGCGCCGAGCGCTGCGACGGCAACCGCGCCGGTGGCACCGCCTCGACCGTTGTTGCAGATCGCCATGCAGCCGCGCTTCATCGCAGCCGCCGTCTGCGGGATGTCCTCGTTCGGTCTCATGGCCCTCGTGATGGGAGCTTCGCCGCTGGCCGTGGTCGCGTGCGGCCTGCCGCACACCGAAACCCATCTCGTCATCTTCTTGCACGTGATGGGGATGTTCGTGCCGTCGTTCTTCACGGGACATCTGATTACGCGTTTCGGCATCGTCCGCGTGATGACGGCCGGCATTGTCGTCATGGTCGCCGCAATTTTCTTCGCCCTGCATGGGCAGTCCGCGTGGCACTTCCGCATCGCGCTGACGCTCAATGGCGTCGGCTGGAACTTCCTGTTCGTCGCGGCGACGACGCTGGTGACGACCACCTATCGGCCCAACGAGAAGGGCAAAGCCCAGGCCCTCAATGATTTCCTGGTGTTCGGCACCACGGCGACGGCCAGCTTCTTCGCAGGGCTCCTGCAGGAGCGGATCGGCTGGTCACCGCTTAACAGCAACGCCTCGTTCCTGCTCATCGGACCGATCCTCGCCGTGACGTGGCTGTGGTTCAGCAAGGACACCAGACGTCCCGCGTAGACGACCGGGCTTCGACAACTACGCCCGCTCGTCGTGCTTGGCCTCGGTCCACAGCGCGTCCATCTCGGCAAGGTCGCTGTCAGCCGGGGTCTTGCCGCGGGCTGCGAGCTTCGTCTCGACCCGGCTGAACCGTTCCATGAACTTCGAGTTGGCGCGCCGGAGCGCATGCTCTGGATCGATCTTGAGGTGCCGGGCGACGTTCGCCATGACGAACAGCAGGTCTCCGTACTCCTCCTCGATGCGCGCCTGATCGGGCTCTGCAACCCGTCCCGCCGCGCCGCGTGGATCGGCGGCCAGCGCCACGTCGGCCAACTCTCCGAGTTCCTCGCGCATCTTATCGAAAACGGGTTCGAGCGACGGCCAGTCGAACCCGACAGCGGCGGCTTTGTCCTGCAACTTGACAGCCCGTGTCAGGGCGGGAAGCGCTGTGGGGACCCCATCGAGGACGGTTGCACCCGCTTGCCCATGCACATTCGCGGTGAGAGGTGTTCGCAGGGGGCTCTCCCGCTCTGTGGCCTTCTCGGCTTTCTCCTCCGCCTTGATGCGCTCCCAACTCGCCTTCGCCTCCGCGGCGGTGGCCCCGCGCTGGTCGCCGAAGACGTGCGGATGTCGCCGGATCATCTTGCGCGTTATGCCGTGCACGACATCACCCAGATCGAAGGCCCCCGCCTCCTCGGCGATCCGCGCGTGGTAGACAACCTGCAAGAGCAGGTCGCCGAGTTCCTCCTTCAGGTCGACCAGATCGCCCCGATCAATCGCATCCGCCACCTCGTAGGCTTCCTCGATGGTATAAGGCGCGATCGTCGCGAATGATTGCTCGAGATCCCAAGGACAACCCGTCACCGGCGTTCGGAGTGCCGCCATGATTTCGACGAGGCGCGCGATGTCTCGTGCGGGCGTCATGGGCTTTCGCTCGTCGCTCATACCGTCGTCCCTCACCATTGCTGTTTGCGCCCGCGCCCGTTACGTCTAGCCCAGCGCCCGCCAAGTGTCGAAATCCGGGGGGCGGCGCGCAGCGGCAGGGGGCGGCCGGTGTTTCTGATCCACTTCCTGATCAACATCCTGATCGTCGGGTGCGAACTTGCTCTCGCAGCCGCGGCTGGATGGCTTGCGTGGCAGATGCCGCTCGTGTTCGCTGCCGCGACGGCTCTGCTGGCCGTCGGCCTCGGTCTCGGTCTCGAGATCAGGCGCCTCGCATTCGAATCACCCTTCTACTTCGAGCGCACCGGCGGCATCGGACGCCTGCTGCGCGGTGTCATCGGGACGGGGCAGGCGCTCTTCAAGGGGCTCATCGCCGGACTGGTGGCCCTGATGACGTTCGCGGGCACGATGCCATCACGGTTGATGTTCGTTTCAGGGTTGTTCGTGATCGTCGTGCTCGTCGGCTCTGCCGCGTTGCGCCGCTTGACCATCAGCTTCGGCGCACGGCCGGCGAATTGGGGCTTCTTTCGAATGGCGGCGCCGCTGGGGTTGCTGTTCTCGGCCGTCATGAGCTTTTTCCCTCCACCGTCTTCGGCGGAGGTCGTTCGTCAGGTGCTTCTCGACCTGCCTCAGCGGCCCAGCATTGCCCAAGCCGGGGAGGCACTGTTCTCGTTGCGCCTTTGGATCGACGATCTGATTGTCAGGCTTATCGCGACATACACGGGACCCGAATGGGCCAAACTCGCGGGCATCGTTGTCGGATCCAACGTGCTGGTCGGCTTCGTCATCGCGATCTATGCCGTGCTGCTCTCCGAGGTGGTCCGCATTCTGGAGGAGGGGCACTGGCACATGCGTGGTAACCGGAAGGTGCGCGACTGACGCCAGAGGAGTCATTGGCGTCACCGGCGTACGGGGCCGCCCCGTCGGCCATCATCGTCAGTTCGACCCGGGTCCCTGCATCAAACTGATGTCGGCGGAAGTGGCATCGCAGGCGGCGGCGTGCGTCGCTATAGCGTCAATGGGTTGGCCTGCGGCTCGTTCTGAGCGAGACATCTCGTTCGCATAATATATATTATGGAAAATAATTTGTCCGACCTGTGCAACTTCAGGCTCTTGGGGCGTTTCGGCTTACTCGTAGTGAGCGGTCACCATCTCGTCGAGCAGCCGTACACCCCAGCCGGACGCCCAGCTCTGGTTGACCTCGTCGCGGTTCGAGTCCATCGCCGTGCCTGCGACATCGAGGTGCGCCCATGGCGTCGTGCTCTCACGCACGAAGCGCTGCAGGAACTGCGCTGCCGTGATCGCACCCCCGAAGCGCCCGCCGATGTTCTTCATGTCGGCATTCTTGCTGTCGATCAGCTTGTCGTAGGCTGGCAACAGCGGCATGCGCCAAACGCGCTCGCCGGTCGCCACGCCGGCCTCCTCGAGTTCCCGCGCCAACTTGTCGTTGTTCGAGAACAGCCCCGCATGCTCCTTGCCGAGCGCGACCATGATGGCGCCGGTCAGCGTTGCAAGGTCGACCATCAGCCGCGGCTTGAAGCGCTCCTGCGCATACCAGAGCACGTCGGCGAGCACGAGACGGCCCTCGGCGTCCGTGTTCAAAATCTCGATCGTCTGGCCCGACATCGAGGTGACGATGTCGCCCGGTCGGGTCGCGGTTCCGGATGGCATGTTCTCGACGAGGCCGACGAGACCAACGGCGTTGACGTTTGCTTTGCGTCGCGCCAGGCCGAGCATCAGGCCCGACACGCAGGCCGCACCACCCATGTCGCCCTTCATGTCTTCCATGCCGGCAGCGGGCTTCATCGAAATGCCGCCGGTATCGAAAACGACGCCCTTGCCGATGAAGCACACCGGTGCCTTTGCCTTGGCCCGACCCTTCGCGCCGTTCCACTGCATCACCACGACGCGGCTCTCTCGCGCGCTGCCCTGTCCAACGGCGAGCAGCGCCCCCATCTTCAAGGCTCGGAGCTGCTCCATATCGAGCACCTCGACCTCGAGACCCGGAACGCCGAGACCGGAGAGCCGCTCGGCGAACTCGACCGGCCCGAGGGCGTTGGCCGGCTCGTTGACGAGATCGCGGGCGAGATACACGCCCTCGGCCACGGCGCCTCTCTGAGCGAAAGCTGTTTCGGCCGCCGTCGGATCGGCGCAGTGCACTAGCAAGGTCGACGGCGGCTTGGAATGGCCGTTGTCGCCGTTCTCCTCGGTCGGCTTGCGCGATTTGTATTTGCGAAAGTTGTAGGCGCGCAGCACAGCGCCCTCAGCCAGTCGCGCAACCGCCGACGCAGGAGTTGCCGCGTCGTCGGCGACGAGGCTTACGGTGTTCGTTGACCTGTGCAGCGCCTGCGCCCAGGCAGCGCCGCCGATCCGCATCCAGTCGAGCGATTCGTTGCGGGAGGCCTGGCCTGATCCGACGAGGACGACACGCTTCACCTCGAGTCCGGTCGGTGCAAGGATCTCAGCCGTCGATCGCGCCTTGCCCTTGAAGTTGGCGGCGCTCGCGGCTCGCTTCACAGTTCCCGACGATTGCTTGTCGAGCCGAGTGCCAATCTCGCCGAGGGAGATCTCGTCGGCGACAAGGAGCAGCACGGTCGGGCTCAGAGGCGCGGACAAGGGCACGAAGCGGACATCAGGGCGCTGGGTCATTTGAAGCTCGGATAGGAACGGCGCTACCGCCCGTCGGAATCGAGGGACGGCGGATGGGACGAGCACGCGTGGAGCGAGATCGGTGTGTTGGAACCTTAGTGGCTTGCGGGGGAATCGCAAGCGTGGCAGTCGCAGGGCTGGGTCGGTCGGTCAATGGCGTCCGGGCCGCAGTGTTGCGTCGCCGCACCAGGCGTCACGCTCGACGTCGTCGGAGCCGCAGTTTGGCCACCGTGGCGTGCGACCCGGGGATTGGGACGGCGCACGTCATCGGGAATCAGGGGAAATCGTTTGGCGGCAGATAGATACTCAGCTCGGTCGAGACTGGCGCCACCATGCGGAGGCCGATGCGTGTCTTGTGAGTCTGCGCTCGGAGACATCGTGGCTGGCGTTCGCGCCATTGGGAGCTAGCAATGAGGCTCCTGCCTGGCATCCTGTTCCGCTACATCTTCCGGCAGGCCGCGGGGGCCATGCTGATGATCATGATGTCGCTGACCGGCGTCGTCTGGATCGCCCTCGCCTTGAAGCAGCTCAACCTCGTCACCTCGCAAGGCCAGGACACGTGGCTACTGGTCCGGATGACACTGCTGGGGTTGCCGAACCTCATGGCCTTGATCGCGCCGATAGCGCTGCTGGTTTCGACCATCCACGTGTTGAATCGTCTCAACGGCGACAGCGAGCTGATCGTCACCTCGGCCGGCGGCGGCACCATTTGGACCATCGTCAAGCCCCTCCTGGCGCTGGCGCTGCTCGTCTCGCTCGCCGTCAGCATGGTCAACCACTTCGCCATGCCCTGGAGCCTCAAGCTGTTGCGGTCTTACATCGTTCAGGTGCGAACGGACCTGATCTCGCAAGTCATCCAACCCGGGCGCTTCTCGAACCCCGAGACCAATCTCACCTTCCATATCCGCGACCGCGACTTCGCCGGCACTCTTCTCGGCCTCGTGATGCACGATGCACGCGACGAGAAGGTCGTCTCCACCTACCTTGCCGAGCGCGGACATATCGTGAAGCAGGACGGCACCGGCTATCTGTTGATGGAGAAGGGCCACATCCTTAGGCGGCCTCGTACTGGCGAGGCCGTTCAGACGATCGTCTTCGAGAGCTATGCGGTCGACCTCGATCGTTTCGAGGCAAAGGAGCAGATCAGCGAAGCGAAACCCCGTGAACGATACTTTCACGAACTGGTCTCACCTGCCGCCGACGACATCATCGCACAACGCCAACCCGGCCTGCTCCGCGCAGAGTTGCATGAGCGGTTCTCGAGCCCGTTCTATCCCTTCGCTTTCGTGCTGATTGCCGTGGCCTTCATCGGTCACGCGCGCACGACGCGACAGAATCGCGTTCAAGCGATTGTCGTGGCCTTCGTCGTTGCGACGGGTGCACGGCTGGCGGGGCTCGCCGGCACGAACGTGGTGGCCTTGCAGGCATCCGCGATCTGGGTCGTCTATGCCATCCCGTTAGGGGCGGCGATGCTTGCCGTTGGACTGATGATGTCCCGGTCGCGGTTGAAACCGCCGTCGCGCCTCGCTCTGATCGTTTCCGAAATCGGTTCGGGTCTCGTCGAGGCGGCCCAGCGGGTCTTGCCGCGCGGGGCTCGCCCACATGGCAGCGGCTAAGGGGGGCTCGTGATTCGACCACGCATCCTGCGCCGATATCTTGCCTTACGGTTCACCCTCGCCGTGCTTGGCATGTTCGTGCTGTGCTCGCTGCTGATCTTCATGATCGACATCGTCGAGTTGCTGAGACAGGCGGGAAAGTTCGGGCGGGTTCCGACCGGTCAGATCGCCTGGATGGCAATACTTCGCCTCCCCTCCTTTACCGAGCTCCTGCTGCCGTTTTGCGTGCTCGGCGGCTCGATCGGCACGCTTTTGATGTTCAATCGCAAGTCCGAGCTCACGATCATGCGTGCGGCCGGCATGTCGGCGATGCAGTTCGTGCGGCCCGGCATGATCGTCGCGTTCGTTCTCGGCGTGCTGTCGGTCGCCGTCTACAATCCACTCGCTGCGTGGGCCCGCGGCGAATCGGAGCGTCTTTTTGCTGAGGCCTTCGGCCGCGAGACTGCGGTTCTGCGCAGCGACGGAAACGGAGCCTGGTTGCGCCAGGAGGGCGCCGACGGCGCCTCGGTGCTGCACGCAGCGGTCGCGCATCGCAGCGGACTACAGCTGCAAGAAGTGATGTTCCTGCAGTTTGACTCGGCCGGCAGGTTCACGGAACGTGTCGACGGCAAGCGAGCCGATCTCAAGGACGGCTATTGGGAGATCGCCGCGGCGACCGTAGCGCGGATCGGCCAGAAGCCCGAGGTGTACGATGTTTATACCGTCTCGACGGCGCTTTCTCCCGAGCGCGTAGCCGACGCTCTCGGCAGCGCCCTCACAGTGTCCGTCTGGGAGCTACCAGGCCTCATCGAAGTCACGGAAAAAGCGGGATTATCGGCCCATCGCTTTCGCATCCAGTATGCGCAGCTGCTGACGCGTCCGGTGCTGCTCCTCGTCATGGTCCTTTTGGCCGCAACTGTGTCTTTGCGGTCATTCCGCTCGGGTGGCATCCAGACTATGGTTGCGGCGGGGTTAATCGGGGGGTTCGCATTCTTTCTCTTTTCGGAACTCTCTCGTCAGGTGGGAATAGCAGGCCTCGCGCCACCGCTACTCGCGGTCGGCGCCCCGGTCGTGTTGGGACTGTGCGGAGCACTGCTCGTGCTGCTGCACCTGGAGGATGGCTGAGTGGCGCGTAGGGGGACATCGGCGCTGCCTGTTGCGGGACGCGCCCATGGTGGGTTCGCCCGTCTTGCGCCCTTGCGCCGGTTGCAGATCCCGTTCTGGAATGCTGCTGGCGTCACCCTGGCCGCGCTCGTGTTGCTCGGGCACGTGACACAGGCGATGGCGCAAGGTGGTTTGTCCCCCACCCAGCAACGCGCTCCATCTAGCTTCCCCGCCCAGCCCGGCGGTCCCCTTGGCGGGCCGCTTCAGAAGATCGACAAGTCGGCGCCGCTCTACCTCACCGGCGACGAGTTGATCTACGACACACGCAACAATCGGGTCATCGCGCGCGGCAGCGTCGAGATCTACTTCAACAACTATTTCCTGTCCGCCGATGAGGTTATCTACGACCAGAGCGCGAGCACGCTCACGGCGCGCGGCAATGCGCAGCTTAAAGAGCCCAACGGCAACATCGTCCGTGGCGACAGTATCGACACCACGGCGGACTTTCGCGATGCCTTCATCCAGAGCCTGAGCCTGATCGGCCGGGACGACACGCGCATCGCGGCCCGCCGCGCCGTTCGCAAGGACGGCAATGTCTCCGAGTTCGAGCAGGGCAAGTTCACGCCCTGCAAAAGCGATCCCGGCAAGCCACCACTCTGGTGCATCAGCGCCCAGCGCATCGTGCATGACCAACAGGCGGCGACCATCACTTACCAGGACGCCCAGTTCGAGCTCTTCGGCGTGCCGATCGCCTACCTCCCCTACTTCCAGCATGCCGACCCGAGCGTGAAACGGCGCTCGGGTTTCCTGCTGCCGGACTACAGCTCCTCCACGCAACTAGGGTTTGGCGTGACGCTGCCCTACTACTTTGCACTGTCGCCCAGCTACGACTTCACGTTCGCGCCGCAATATCTCTCCAAGCAAGGCATTCTCTATCAGGGCGAATGGCGCCAGCGCATCGCGATGGGGGGCATCACCGGAACGTACAACGTTAAACTCGCCGGCATCGATCAGGTTGGCAGCGACCTCCCCGGCGACATTGCCCAGGACAAGCGCGATCGCCTGGATGGATGGCGCGGCAGCGTGCAGACGAAAGGCCTGTTCTCGCTTGCCTCCTGGTGGAAGTTCGGCTGGGACGTCACGCTCGAGTCCGACGACACGTTTCGACGGTTCTACAAGCTCGATAGCATCCTTCAGACCGACCGCATCAATACAGCGTGGCTGCAGGGGCTGAGCGAGCGCAATCATTTCGCGATGCAATTCTATCAGTTTGGCGGGCTTCTGCTCGAGGACTCGGCGGCTTCCGAGTCGCGCGTGCATCCGGTGATCGACTGGAATTACATCTACGGCCAGCCTGTGCTGGGTGGCGAGCTGAGCTTCAACGCCAACGCTCAGAGCATTTCACGCAGTGACGGGACCGATTCAAACCGTGTCGCTTTCGACATGCACTGGCGCCGCAAGTTGATCGATGGGCTTGGCCAAACCTGGACGCCGTTCGCCTATGCGCGTGCCGACGTCACCCAGTTCACGAACGGCTTCGATCCCGACACCTCACAGTCGGTCGGCGAGGATGTGATTACGCGGGCTATCGGTGCGGCTGGAGTCACTTACGCCTATCCGTTCGTGGCGCACAGCTCATCCGGCTCCCACGTCGTCGAACCCATCGGACAGGTCATTGCGCGTCCCGGCCACGTCTCTCAGCGCCGCCTGCCCGACGAAGATGCCAAGAGCCTCGTTTGGGACGACACGCTGCTGTTCGACGTCGACAAGTTCTCGGGCTGGGACCGGGTCGAAACGGGCACACGCGCCAACATTGGACTTCAGTACACCTATCAGGCGGCCAATGGCGGCTATGCTCGGCTGGTTGCCGGCCAGAGCTTCCATCTTGCCGGAACCAATCCCTATACCGATCCGGGCCGCTCGCCCTACGAGACGGTAGACGCCTACGGCAATCGCTTCTTCTTCCCCGATGCGACGTATTTCTCACCGAGCAGTGGCCTCGACACCGACCGCTCCGACTACGTGCTGGGTGCTTATCTGGCGCCCATCCAGAACTTCCGTTTGGTTGCGCAAAGTCGTTTCGACGAGGAAGACTTGGCTCTGAAGCGTCAGAGTGTGTACGGACATACGACGCTCGGCCCGCTGTCGCTCCAGGCTCAATACAATTACGTGCGTGATGAGCCCGCCATCGGCAATTTCAAGTCCGAGCAGGAAGTGCTCGGTGGCGTCGGTCTCAAGTTGACCGACCATTGGTCGGTGCATGGCCTCGCACGCTTCGATATCGACGACAATGCTTGGCTTCAGGAGCAGTTGCAGATCAAATACTCGGATGAGTGCTTCGTCCTCACCGCCTCCTACATCGAGACGCACATCAACAACCCGACCCTGGATATACGCCCGGATCGCACCATCATGCTGCGTTTCGAGCTGAAGCACCTCGGCCAGTTCAGCTATAAGACGGATGCCGTGGACCACGTGTTCTCCGAGAACCAGCCAACGAAATAGCCCAGACGCCTGCGCGAGCGACTGCCCACGTCGGCAGCCGGGTTCGCTCTGTGTCATGCAATCGGCTGGCATTGCCCCTTCAGCGCCATCGTTGATGTGGATAATGTCGGCGCCGACACGAGTTATGCGGCTAGGATCGCCTGACGATTCGGCGCCGCGCGACGGCCGGCGAACCACCCTCTGATGCGATGGCCCGAGACATGCCTGCGATGCATACGACGCACTCCACGCACCACCGCGCCGCTGCCGGCAGCCGCCTCTCGCTGCACCTATTGGCTTTGGGGTGCGGCGCACTCGTCGGTGCCGCCATGATCACACCATCGCATGCTCAAAACACCGGAACCATAACGCCGAGCATACCGGGGCTCGTCGTCGGTCCGCCCACCGGCCCTGCGCCCGGCGGCCCCGTCGCGGCGCCGCCGCCTGGGTTGTTTGTGACACCCCCCTCACGCCCCGCAGCCAGCGCCGAGCCCCCAAAAGAGGCGCCGAAGAAGGTGGTGAAGCCGCGAAGGGAACCGAAGCCCGAACAGTCGGCCGACGCCACTCCAGCGCCGAGGGGCAGCACGAGCATCGTTGCGCTGGTCAACGATGAGCCCATCACCGGTTTCGCCGTCGAGCAGCGGGCCCGCTTCATGGCGCTCTCGGGCGACATCTCGGATCGCGCACGCGAGCGTATGAAGGCCTTCGCGCAGGATCCGAAGACGAACGAGCGCCTGAAATCCATCCTGCAGGAGACCATCGCCGCCAATAAGGGCAAGACGCGCGAGCAGATCATCGCGGCATTCGAGGTGCGCAAGAAGGCCTACGTGACGAGCCTTCAAAAGCAAGCCGTCGAGTCAGCCCGCGCCGGGATCATTCCCACCATGCGCAAGAAGGCCCTCGACGAGCTGATCGAAGAGCGTTTGAAGCTGCAGGAAGCCAAGAAGCTGACCATCAACATCGCCGACGCGGACGTGAACAAGCTTTTCAAGGACATGGCCCAGCGCAACAAAATGACCCCCGAGCAGTTCGCTGAGCACGTCTCGCGGCAGGGCGCCGACGCGTCCGTCATAAAATCGCGATTGAAGGCGTCTTTGGCGTGGCGGGAGGTGGTGCGCAAGCGCTACGGGCATCAGATCAACGTCAGCCAGCGCGACATCGAGGCACTCGCGATGCAAGCTGGAGGCGAGGACACACAGGATCTCAAGCTGGCACTGATTACGATCGCGACTCCCGGTACCGTCGATCAGCGCGCCATGGCGGCCCGGTTGTCGGAAGCCAACACGCTGCGTGCCAGTTTCCGTGGATGCGCCTCGATGCCGGCACTCGCCAAGGACCGCGCCAACGCTCGTTTCCAGGACCTGGGCTTCAAGAAGGCATCGAGCATCGCGGAGCCGACGCGCAGTCTGCTGATGAGTGCAAAGGACAACGAGATGCTTCCCCCGAACCTCTCGGCAGGCGCGGTCGAGTTGTATGCGGTCTGCGGCCGGCGTAATGTGAAACTGGACGAGGAGAAACGACAGGCCGCCGAAAGCCAGCTGACGATGCAGGAATTCGAGAAGCTGGCCCAGCGCTACCTCCACGATCTGCGCAAGGATGCCTTGATCGAGATGAGATGATGTCAACGCGTCCCCCCGCGAGCGAGGTGCCGAGCGGCTTCGACCGACCCTCGGCGCCGCTGGCGCTCACCATGGGTGATCCGGCTGGCATCGGCCTCGACATCACGCTGGCAGCGTGGTCGACCCGGCATCTCGAACCGTTGCCGCCGTTCGTTCTTCTTGCCGACCCGGACGCCACGCTGGCACGTGCGCGCCAACTCGGCCTCGCGGTCGAGATCTCGGTGCTGAATGGGATCGACCGCGGCTCGGTCGACTTTGCGAGCAATCGACTTCCTGTACTTGCGGTTCCCCTCTCAAGTCCGGCCGTGGCCGGTCGCGCTGATCCGGCCAATGCGGTGGCCGTCGTCGGCGCGATAGAGCGGGCCGTTGCCGAGACCGTGGCTGGACGGACGGCGGCCGTCGTCACGAATCCCATCTCCAAAGCGACACTTTATGCGTCGGGCTTCGCTCATCCCGGCCACACCGAATTCCTCGGCGTGCTCGCCGACCGCCACTTCCCCGCCGGCAAGTGGACGCCTGTGATGTTGCTCGCCTCCGACGAGTTGCGCGTCGTACCGCTCACGGTGCACATCCCGTTGTCGCGTGTTCCCTCCGAGATCACCACGGACCGCATTGTCGAAGTCTGCCGCATAACGGCTCGTGACCTCGCCCAACGATTCGGGTTGTCGAAGCCGCGCATTGCGGTGGCCGGGCTCAACCCGCACGCCGGCGAAGGCGGTAGCATTGGCCGCGAGGAGATCGATATCATCGCACCGGCGATTGCGCGTCTGCGCGGCGAGGGGTTCGATGTGAACGGTCCCTACTCCGCCGACACCCTCTTTCATGCCGCCGCCCGACGCCGCTACGACGTCGCCGTGTGCATGTATCACGATCAGGCGCTGATCCCCATCAAGACGCTTGCGTTCGACACTGGCGTCAATGTCACGCTCGGCTTGCCGTTCGTGCGGACCTCGCCCGACCATGGGACGGCCTTTGACATCGCCGGCACGGGTCGCGCCTCACCGACCAGTCTGGTTGCTGCACTTCGCCTCGCCGACCAGATGAAGTCCGCCCAACGCGTGAAATCGGCATGACGCCGAGCGATCCCGCCGAGGCGCCGCGTGTCGGTGGTGCCAGCCCTGACGGTCTTCCGCCCCTTCGCGAGGTCATTCAGAGCTTCGACCTCGGCGCCAAGAAGAGCCTCGGCCAGAACTTCATCCTGGATCTCAACCTGACTCGGCGCATCGCTCGTGCGGCCGGGCCGCTGACTGATGCCCTCGTCGTCGAGGTGGGGCCGGGACCAGGGGGACTGACACGCGGTCTGCTGCTGGAAGGCGCGCGCCGCGTGCTCGCCATCGAGGCCGACCGGCGCTGTGAGCCCGCGCTTGCAGCGATCTCCGATCGTTATCCGGGACGCCTCGATACGGTCTTTGCGGACGCCCTCGACGTCGATTGGTCGGCCGTCGTGGGCGCCGACGCTGGCCGAGCCGTGATTGCTGCCAACTTGCCTTATTACGTTGCGACCCGGCTGCTGATCGCCTGGCTCGAGACCGAGCCATGGCCGCCCTGGTGGTGCCGCATGGCGCTGATGTTCCAGAAGGAGGTCGCCGAGCGCATCGCTGCGGCGCCCGGCACCAAGGCTTATGGCCGCCTCGCCGTGATCTCGCAATGGCGCGCGGACGTGCGCGTCGCCCTCACGCTTGGCCCGGAGGCCTTCACACCGCCCCCCAAAGTTGCATCAGCCGTCGTGGTCTTCTCGCCCCGTGCGATCTGTGAGCCTGCCTGCAGCGTCGTCACGCTGGGGCGCGTCACCGCCGCCGCCTTCGGTCAGCGACGCAAGATGCTGCGCCAGAGCTTGCGGCTGCTGGGGCGCGACCCGGGAGTCCTGCTTGCGGCTGCTGGAATTGCGCCCGAGAAGCGGGCCGAGGAGTTATGGCCGGCCGATTTTGCGCGGATTGCGGCCTTGGTCGATGCTGGCGTCGGGGTTTGATAACTGGGCAGTTTGCCGATCTGTTACTTAGTCCCGTCGCCGAGCTGCGAGGTCGACCAGCATCTGCCCGACGAGCCCCGACAGCGCCGGTAGCCGGCTGGTCCGCTGACGCTCTGCCGTCAGGATGGCCGTCAGTTGTAACAAGCTCGTCTCGATCCGCTCGTTGACGATGACATAGTCATACTCGCCCCACCGCTCGATTTCGACAGCGGCGCCGGCTAATCGCCGCTCAATGACATCGCGCCCATCCTGTTGTCGCGCAGTGAGACGTTGCTCCAAGGCTGCGGCCGACGGTGGCAGAATGAAGACGCGTACGGTATCCGCTGGGGCCTTGGCGGCCAGCTGGCGGGCTCCCTGCCAGTCGATGTCGAACAGGACGTCGCCGCCGACTTCCAGCCGCTCCATGACGTCGGCCTGAGGTGTTCCATAGAAATTGCCGTGCACCTCGGCCCATTCGAGCAGCCCGCCGCTGTCGCGAAGCGCATGGAACTCGTCCACGGAGCGGAAGTGATAGTCCTTGCCGTCGATCTCGCCGACGCGCGGGGCGCGGGTTGTCACGGAGATGGACAGACGGAGGTTCGCCTCACGTTTGAGGATTTCCCGCGACAGCGTCGTCTTGCCGGCACCCGATGGGGACGACAGTACGAGCATCACGCCTCTGCGGGCACTTTCAGTTGTCATGTCCGCTCGTTCGCTGACCGTCAGACTACTCGATATTCTGCACTTGCTCGCGAAGCTGGTCGATCACGGCCTTCAGTTCCAGGCCGTGCCGCGTCATCTCGATATCCGCCGACTTCGAGCAGATGGTGTTAACTTCGCGGTTGAACTCCTGCGCCAGAAAGTCGAGCCGACGTCCGACCGGCGCCGTCTCTGCGAGCAGGCTGCGGGCCGCCGAGATATGCGCACCAAGGCGCTTGATCTCCTCCTCGACGTCGGCCCGGGTGGCCAGGAGGATCGCTTCCTGGTGCAGCCGATCGGGATCGAGACTGCCCGCGGCGCCCACGATGCGTTGCACCTGCTCGGCAAGCCGCATTCGAACGGCCTCCGGTTGACGGGCCGGTAGATGGGCGATCTGTCCGACGAGCGTCTCGATCCGTGCCACCTGATCGGCGACCACGGTGGCGAGCTTTCCACCCTCCTTCAGCCTTGCGTCCGCCAACCCATCGAGGGCTACACCAAGCCCGGCAAGCAATTCCTTGTGGAGCGCTTCGCTGTCACCGCCGGGGGCGTCCCCGGTCTCCAGAACGCCGCGCAATGCCAGAATGCCCTCCGGGCGGGCACGATCGAAGTCGTCTCTCTTGGCGAGGCGATCAACGGCTGCCAGGACAGTTGCAAGTGCTCGCTCGTTGATCCGGATGTCGCTCCCGGCGACCGAAGTCTCGAGGGTGAGGGTCGCGGAGACATTTCCGCGGTTCACTCGATGCCCGATGGCCTCTCGAACGGACGCTTCCAGCGTTTCCAGGCCAGGCGGAAGGCGCAGACGCATGTCAAGCCCCCGGCCGTTGACGCTGCGCAGCTCCCAATGGAATCGAGCCCCGGCGGCTGTGCCGTCGCAGCGCGCAAACCCTGTCATACTGCGCAATGTCATCAATCCTCTGGGTGATCCTGATTGGTTCTTCTACAGGACCATGTAGCCAAACCGGCAGCCGTGCACAACCGAGGCCTTACCACGCAGTCGCGCGCCCAGAGCAGCGCCCGGCTCAATCCCCGATGCGCGTCACTGCTTTGGCGGGGCCTCCTTCGGCTTTTTGCGCGGCGGCGGCGCCTCGCTACCGGATGCCTTGCTGGCATTGAGTAGGCCGGGGACACGGGCACCTTTCGGTGCTGCAGGCGGGCGTTCCGCGTCGCCATTCGCACTACCGCTCGCAGCGCCCGTCGTGGCACCACCCTGACGCGCTCTCTCGATCTTGCGCCAGTTCTGGACGGCGGCGTTGTGGTCCTTCAAGGTTGACGTGAAGACGTGTCCACCCGTCCCGTCGGCCACAAAAAATAGATCCTGCGTTGTGGGCGGATTGAGGGTGGCGGCCAGCGACGCGCGTCCCGGGTTGCAGATCGGTCCCGGCGGCAGGCCGTCGATATGGTACGTGTTGTAGGCTGTCTTGCCATCGATATCGGAGCGGGTGATCGGACGCCCCAGCGGACCCTGTCCGGCCACGATGCCGTAGACGATCGTCGGGTCTGACTGCAGTCGCATGCCTTTCCGAAGTCGATTGACGAAGACGGCAGCGACACGAGCACGCTCGTCCTGGCGCCCGGTCTCCTTCTCGACGATCGAGGCGAGCGTCAGCGCCTCCTCTGGCGATTTCAGAGGCAACGTCGGATCGCGCGCTTCCCAAAGGGCCATCAAAACCTTTCCCTGCTCGGTGCGCATCTGATCGAGAATGTCCTGGCGGCTTGTCCCCCTAGAGAACCTATAGGTCTCGGGGAGGAGCGACCCCTCGGGTGGAATGGTGGTGATCTCACCCGAGAGACCGGGCTCGGCACGAAGCCGATCCACGATCTGCAAGCTCGTCAATCCCTCGGGGATGGTGATCTTCTGCAGAATGCCCCGGCCACTCACCAATGTATCGAGCACCTGCCGCACACTGGCAGCCTTGGGGAACTGGAATTCGCCGGCCTTGAGGCTAGCCTTTTCGGCGCTCGCGCCCCCCGTTCCACCACTGTAGAGGCGGGCCACGTAATACTGGAGCATGAACACCCGCCGGTCGGCGATGACGTTGCTCTTCTCAAGCCGCTCCGCGATTTCCAGCGCGCCCTCGCCCTTCGGGATCACGACGGCTGCTGTTTCGCCGAGGGGACCAGGTGCATCGAAACTGTGCCGCAGCCAGATAGCAACGGCGGCCACGAGAAGAAAACTCAGGAAGACGAACGACAGTGAGCCATCCAGAAAGCGCAAAAATCCGTTCATTCGGCGCGGCTGGCGCTCCGGCTTGATCGGCTTCGGCGGTTTCGGCGGCCGTGTCGGCACCAGCATCTCCGAGGGGCTTCGCGGCGTTCCACCGGATGTCCGTGGCGAGCCAGCGGTGCGAGGGTCGTCCCGTCCTGGCAATCGTGGCTGCGGTGGCTTCATTGCCGCTGACCTGTCCTGTGGCCACGCCCATGCGCAGCGACGTCCCTGGGCCGAACCAACGCGCGACTCGTCACCGACAGCAGACTACGCGGAAATGTGGCTGAAGCGCGGAAGAATGGCCTAGCGTTTAAGGCGCGCGACAATCCGCGCGTCCTCAGGCGGCAAACCGCTTGAGGATCAACGACGCATTCGTTCCGCCGAACCCGAATGAATTGGAGAGCACCGTATCGATCGGTCGGCTTTTCGGCTTGTGCGGCACCAGGTCGATCGCCGTTTCAATCGACGGATTGTCAAGGTTCAGCGTCGGGGGAGCCACGTTGTCGCGAATCGCGAGCACCGAGAAGATCGCCTCGACGGCACCGGCCGCACCCAGCAAGTGACCGATTGCAGACTTGGTCGACGACATCGCCAGCCGGCCGGCAGAGTTGGCGAACAGCCGCTCGACGGCACCGAGCTCGATCTCGTCGCCCATTGGCGTCGATGTGCCATGAGCGTTCACGTAGTCGATCTCGCTGGCGTCGATGCCGGCACGCTTGAGCGCGGCGCGCATACAGCGGAATGCGCCGTCTCCGTTCTCGGCTGGCGCCGTGATGTGGTAGGCGTCCCCGGACATGCCGTAGCCGATGACTTCGGCATAGATTCGCGCGCCTCGCGCCTTGGCATGCTCCAACGTCTCGAGAACGACGATGCCGGCGCCTTCGCCCATCACGAAGCCATCGCGGTCCCGGTCATAGGGGCGTGAACCTTTGGTGGGATTGTCGTTGTAGTGCGTGGAGAGCGCCTTGCACGCCGCAAATCCCGCCATCGCGATGCGGCAGATCGGGCTCTCGGCACCCCCCGCCACCATGACGTCGGCGTCGCCCAGCGCGACCAGGCGCGCGGCGTCTCCGATCGCATGCGCACCGGTAGAGCAAGCCGTGACGACAGCGTGGTTGGGTCCCTTCAGACCGTGCTTGATCGAGACGTGGCCGGACGCGAGGTTGATCAGCCGTCCAGGAATGAAGAACGGCGACACGCGGCGAGGACCCTTCTCCTTCAGCAGCAAAGACGTCTCGGCAATGCCGTTGAGGCCGCCGATGCCCGAGCCAATGAGCACACCGGTCCGCTCTTGATCTTCGCTGCTTTTCGGTGCCCAGCCAGCGTCGGCGAGAGCCTGATCGGCAGCGGCAACGGCGTAGACGATGAAGTCGTCGACCTTGCGCTGCTCCTTCGGCTCCATCCATTGGTCGGCGTTGAAGGTGCCGGCCGAACCGTCGCCACGCGGTACGAAGCACGCGATCTGGCACGGCAGGTCGCTGGCCTCGAACTCGGTGATGCGGCGGGCGCCGCTCTTACCATCGAGGAGGGCGGACCATGTCGCATCCACGCCCGACCCCAACGGTGTAACCAGGCCAAGCCCCGTGATGACGACGCGTCGCATGGTCTGTCCCCTGCGCAGTTCTGTGCGGCCCTGCACCGCGGCGCAGGTATCGTCGGCGCCGACAGGGCTGGTGACTGCCCGATAACTATCATAGTGCCGTGCTCCGGGCCCAATGGCCCGGGACGGGTCGACTCATACCGAAGACCACTCGGCTCCGAAACGCAAGCTGCGTCGGATCAGGCAGCCTTCGCTTGCTTCTCGAGGAACTTGACGGCATCCCCGACGGTCTGGATCTGCTCGGCGGCGTCATCAGGAATTTCGCAGCCGAACTCTTCCTCGAACGCCATCACGAGCTCGACCGTATCGAGGCTGTCGGCGCCCAGATCCTCGATGAAACTGGCGGCCTCGGTGACCTTGTCGGCCTCGACGCCCAGATGTTCGATAACAATCTTCTTCACCCGGTCCGCGACGTCGCTCATTGCGTAATCCCCTGGAGGTTCTCGTTGTGCCGGTCGGCGGCAGCCGACCAAAAAGCTAGACTACGGTGGATTTGTTCGGGACCGGCAGCTTGAAGGCTATCCGATACCTCGGCTTGACTTGGTACCCCGCAGCCGCTCGGGCTAAGCCCCTCGTTGCGAGCGCGTTACTTCCTGTTCCTCATCCGTCGACCCCACCCCATGGTGTGGCGCGCCGGACACTGGTTCAAGTCCTCAAACCGGCAACCGCGGGTCGGTAACACACTTCCCTAGCATTGAAAAGGCGGCCGCGTCCCCCTTTCCCGGGCGTCCATGCGGCAGCCCGTCTCACACCATGACCATGCCGCCGTTGATGTGCAACGTCTGCCCAGTCATGTAGCGCGCCTCGTTCGACGCGAGGTAGACGGCGGCGGCGGCGATGTCGTCGGGCATACCGAAGCATTGAGCCGGGATATTCTTCTTGATCTCGGTCGTGAGCTGCTCGTTGAGCACGTCAGTCATCGCCGTCTGGATGAATCCCGGCGCGATGCAGTTGGCCGTGATCCCACGCGGGGCCACCTCCCGGGCGAGGCTCTTCGTCATGCCGATCATGCCGGCCTTCGAGGCTGCGTAGTTACCCTGGCCCGGATTGCCGAGAATGCCGGAGACCGATGAGATGTTGATGATCCGGCCATAGCCGGTTTTGGAGCGCAACATGTGCCGGGTTGCCGCCCGCATCAGCATGAACGTCGACGTGAGATTGACGGCGATGACGTCGTCCCACTGCTCGTCTTTCATGACCATGAACAGGTTGTCCTTGGTCAGACCGGCATTGTTGACGAGGATGTCGAGGCGTCCACCCAGCGCCTTCACCGCTTCGTCGATCAGCTTGCCGACCTGCTCCTTGTTGGCGAGATCGCAGGGGCAGACGACGGCCCGGTCGCCGAGCTCGATCTTCAGCGCCTCGAGCTTGTCGGCCTGGCGTCCCGACAGCGCAACGGTAGCGCCCTGGCTATGAAGAGCGCGTGCAATCGCACCTCCGATGCCACCCGTGGCGCCCGTGACGAGGGCTGTCTTTCCGGTAAGCGAGAACATGGGCGCTGGGCCTCCGCTGGATCCTGTTTTGGCGGCGCTTGTCGCGACGGCGCGGCTTGAAGTCAAGGCCCCGTCCGGTCGACACGTCGACACGGCAGCTTTCAACGGACTATCATGCTCCGATGCGCACGAAGGTCAAATTCCTCATCTCGAGCACCCGCTGGCCTGGGGACACACTCCCATGAAGGTTGTTTATTCAGACGGCCACCGCGGCCACGATCCGGAGCGGTTTCTGCTCCGCGGCATGTTCGTTCCCGGGGAGGAAAAGCCCGAGCGGGCGGATCGTCTGCTCGGTGCCCTCGACCGGAAGCGGCACCAGATCATTGCGCCCGAGAGGTTCGGCAACGGTTCTCGGCTGGCGGTGCATTCGCTGGATTACCTGACCTTCCTGGAACACGCATCCCGTGAGTGGCAGAAGCTGCCCGGCGCCTCGCGCGAGGTCGTCGGTAACGTACACCCGGTGCGTGGCACGGGGACCTATCCCGCATCTCTGGTCGGCCGGGCCGGATGGCATCTCCAGGACATGGCTTGCGGTATCGGACCTGGCACCTGGGCCGCAGCCGCGGATGCGACCGACGTGGCCGTGACCGCTGCCGATCTGCTGGCAGGCGGCGAACGAGTTGCATACGCGCTTTGTCGGCCGCCCGGACACCACGCCTACCGGGATCTGGCCGGCGGTCATTGCTTCCTCAACAACACCGCAATCGCCGCTGAACGGTTGAGTGCGCAGGGCAAGCGTCGGATCGCCATCCTCGACATTGATATCCATCACGGCAATGGCACGCAGGAGATCTTCTATCGGCGCAACGACGTGCTGACGGTGTCGGTGCATGCGGACCCGCACCGGTTCTATCCGTTCTTCTGGGGGCATGCGCACGAGCGCGGTGAAGGCGACGGCGAGGGCTTCAATATCAATCTCCCCGTGCCCCTCGGCGCCGACGATGCGACGTGGTCGGCAGCGGTGTCCGCCGCGGCGACCTCGGTTGAGGGGTTTGCCGCCGATGTCCTCGTCGTCGCGCTGGGCCTCGATGCCTCGTTCGACGATCCGTTCGGTGGGGCCAAAGTGACCGCCGCCGGCTTCAGGAGGGCTGGAGAAACGATCGGCCGGCTGCGGATGCCGACGTTGCTGGTGCAGGAGGGCGGCTATCTATCGGACACGCTCGGCCCCAACCTCGCGGCCTTCATCGACGGTCTCGAAGAATCCGGATGAACCGCTACACCTGTCGATCTTCGGCCCGCCTCACGCCGGACGTTCACTGGCGATCACCGAAAACCCGCGGGGCGTGGCCCTCGTGACGGGTGGTGCCGCCGCGTCCGTCAGCAGCAGTGTGGTGCCGGGATGGAACGACCGGGCGATCTCTGTTGCGCGGCGCTCGTCGCGGAACACGATCCGTCGCAAGGCGCGATCGCCCTGCCATTTCACGATGTGAGGCTCCTTGCGCGACGAACCGATGCCGAATGACAGCCAACTCAACCCCGAGCCATCGGCAGCCGGGCCGATCAAGGAATAGACGTGCTTCCCGAGGGGCTGGGCGGGATTGCGAAACGCGACGGGATAGGCGCCGACCAGACGTCCATCCCGTACCACATAGGCCTTGCCGTCCGCCCTTGAGATGACCACTGACGACACAGGGTAGTGTACCTCCGCATCCCAGGCACCGTGGGATTTCTTACTGCCGACGTGGTTCACCACAGCGCGCGCCTCGATCTCGGCGGCGCGTGACAGCATCAGTCCCGGATGCACGACGCTGTTGGGTTGCGTGCGTTCATCGGCGATGATGACGGTCACGCCCAGATGCGTCACGTCGTAGAGCAGCGCCGAGAACTTCAGCGGCAGTCGGATGCAGCCGTGCGAGGCGGGATATCCTGGGAGGTTGCCCGCATGCAGCGCGATCCCCGTCCAGGTCAGCCGCTCCATGTTGGGCATCTGAGCGCCCTTGTAGATCGACGAGACGTGCTGGCGTTCCTTCTCGAGGATCGTGAAGATGCCCGTGGGCGTCCGGTGTCCTGGACGACCGGTCGAGCAGGTCGAGACACCGATCTCGACGCCGTTGCGATAAACGTGCACGAGTTGCTCGGGCAGAGAGACGATCATGACGACGCTGCCGGCAGGCGAGCGCTCCGGCTGCCAAACGTACTCACCGGGCCTGAGCTTGCGGTCGGCCGCGAACCGTTCCGCGGCGGCCCCGCCGGACATCAGCGAGGCGGCACCACCAACCATAAGACCCAGCGCACCGCGGCGGGTTGGCGAGTACGGCGGAACACTGTCCTCAGTCATTGCGCGCGGTCCCATTGGCTCTGGCTTCGACAAAACTAGCGGGGGCTGGCCCGCATGCGATTGAGTTCCCCCAAGGCCTTAGTGAAATCGTCGAGATGAAATTCGACCCCGCGCTCCTCCCCGGGCAGGCTGATCACCATGTTCTTCTGCCGTGCCATACGCCGCATAATCCCGAGCGTAATGTCGTCGGGCTCCATTACGAGGCGATCGCTGCCCTTACGCAGTGGCGCGAGCGGTCCCCGTGAGATTTCGTCCCCGTCCATGTAGATCGCCACGGTGCCCGTCCGCGCCATCCCCGTGCGCTCGACCGTCAATCTGGCGTTGCCTTGTACGTCCGGTTCGATGATGAAACGCGTCGGGCGCTGTCCCCCAACGCCTTGCTGTTCAATGGCGCACGGCCCTCCAGCGCAACTCACCCGCCACGCGCCAATGGTCACGCCGGCCGCTTCGGGTGGTGGCGTGGCCCCCTCAGCGAGGAAGCGCCCAGCGATCCAGCCAGTCTTGCCTTTGTAAGCCACACGACACCAGCGCGCTCGTGCGGCTCGCTCGCGCTGGGCCACGGACATGCTCTGCCATTGAGCGAACGTGGGGCCGCCCTTGCAGCCGCGATTCAGCAGGCCCGTCGCATCATGTGGGATCTGCAGAATGGTGCGGCTCCGGGCACTGGCCTCGGCATGCAGGTTCAACGTGTCGTCGGGTCGCACACCGATCACACGCCAAGCATCGGGACCATCGGCTTCGGCCTGGGCTGAAAGAGCGCTAAGCGCCAGCATCGCGACGGCCATCGAGGTACGGACGAAGGTCATGCAGTCTCTTCTCCGATTGCCGATATTCAGCGCGCCAGTGGAGACAGCGCTTTCATAGGCTTCCCGCTGCGAGCCGGCCAGGGTTCCCCGCCGCGACGAGCGGGCGCACCAGACGACCGAACCGTTCGGCCTCCTCGTCGTGAAGATAGCCCGACAGACAGAACGAATGGCAGCCGACGTCGATGAAGCGCTGGATGACGTTTGCGCATTGCTGCGGATCACCGACGATGGCGATGCCAGCGCCCTGTCGCACGCGCGTCAGACCGGTCCAGAGATTGGGTGCGATCAACGGCCCTTTCTCGCGGGCGAGATCCTGGATACGGCGGTTGGCTTCCGAGGTCGCGGTGCGCTGGATCACCCGCTCGCGGTCCTGCTCGCTCGTCTTGGCGAGTAGCGCCTCCGCCGCTGACCACGCGTCAGCTTCCGTTTCACGACAGATGATCTGGAGCCGCATGCCGAAGCCGATGTCGCGTTCGCGGCCGTAGCGCTCAGCGAGTTTGCGGATCTGGGTGATGTTGTCGCCGACGCGTTCCGGGGTGTCGCCCCAGAAGAGATGCACGTCCGAATGGCGCGCCGAGACGTCCCACGCCTGCGCCGACCCGCCGCCGAGGTAAAAGCGCGGATGCGGCTTCTGGTAGGAGCGCGGACGGATCTCGGCACCCTTGAGCCGGTGAAACCGCCCATCGAAGTCGAGCGGTTGTCCGGACGTCCACAAGGCCTTCAGGATGCGGACCTCTTCCTCCATCAAGTCGTAGCGCTCCGCTTTGCCGAGCGTTACACCCTCCGCTTCGACGTCAGCCTCGTTCTGCCCTGCGATCAGGTTCACGGCGATGCGCCCCTTCGAAAGGTGATCCAAGGTCGAGATCATCTTGGCCAGCATCACGGGGTTGATGTAGCCAGGGCGCGCGGCGATGAGCGGCCGGATGCGCGCATGCCTTGCCGCCATGTAGGCGCCGGCCATATAGGCCTCCCAGCAGGCGACACCGACCGGAATCAGGAGGTACTCGAAACCCGCGCGCTCCGCCTGATCGACGATTTTCTCGAACAGCTCCAGCGACGGCACCACGTCGGTGGAAGGGTCGTTGAAGCGCACGGTATCGCCGTGCGTCGGCAGATACCAACCTAACTCGAGGGGCCGCATACGCGTCTCCGAAGGATTGAAATTCCTCGCCATCGTGGCGCGGCAAACAGATTATTTCCAGCCGTGCGCGGAACACAGGACGATGCCATCGATCCGATGCACGTCGACCGGTTCCCCATTGACTTCAAGTGCCTGGAGCCGGTTGATGGTGGCGTCCGATAGGCTGAGGAGATTGCCCAAATGACAAAAAATACGACACCCGGCTTTGCCACCCGTTCGATTCACGCTGGCGCTGCGCCCGACCCCGCGACGGGTGCCCGCACGACGCCCATCTACCAGACCACGTCCTTCGTCTTCAACGATGCCGAGCATGCCGCATCGTTGTTCGGCCTGCAGGCGTTCGGCAACATCTACACTCGCATCGGCAATCCGACCCAGAGCGTGCTCGAGGCCCGCATCGCATCTCTCGAAGGTGGCACGGCGGCGCTGGCGGTGGCGTCCGGGCATGCGGCGCAGGCCCTCGTCTTCCACACCCTGCTCGAACCCGGGGACGACTTCGTGGCAGGGCGCCAGCTCTACGGAGGCTCGATCAACCAGTTCAACCACGCGTTCAAGAAGTTCGGTTGGAACGTGATTTGGGCCGACTCCACCGATCCGGCCTCATTCGAGAAGGCCATTACGCCGAAAACCAAGGCCATCATGATCGAGTCGATCGCGAACCCGGGTGGGGTCGTGGTCGACATCGCAGCGATCTCCGCGATCGCGAAGAGGGCAGGCGTGCCGCTGATCGTCGACAACACCCTGGCTTCGCCTTACCTGTGCCGACCAAAGGAGCACGGTGCCGACATCATCGTCCACTCGCTGACCAAGTTCATGGGTGGACACGGCAATTCGATCGGTGGCGTCATCGTCGATTGCGGAACCTTCGATTGGTCGAAATCGGGCAGCAAGTACCCGACCATGACCGCGCCCAACGCCAGCTACAACGGCATGGTTCTGGCTGAGACGTTCGGCGACTTCGCTTTCGCCATTGCCTGCCGCGTCATGGGCCTTCGCGATCTCGGCCCGGCGATCTCGCCCTTCAACTCCTTCATGATCCTGACCGGCATCGAGACGCTGCCTCTGCGCATGGAGAAGCACTGCGCCAATGCGCTTGCGGTTGCACGTCATCTCGAGAAGCATCCAGGCGTGGCGTGGGTCAACCATGCCGGCCTCGAGTCGAACAAGTACCACGCCGTGCACAAGCGGATCTGCCCGGCGGGTGCTGGCGCCGTATTCACGTTCGGCTTGAAGGGCGGCTACGACGCGGGCGTGAAATTCGTCGGTGCGCTCGAGATGTTCTCGCATCTCGCCAACATCGGCGACACGCGGAGCCTCGTCATTCATCCGGCGTCGACGACGCATAGCCAGCTCACGAAAGAGCAGCGCGCTTTGGCCGGTGCCGGCGACGACGTAGTTCGCCTCTCGATCGGCATCGAGGATGCGGCTGACATCATCGCCGACCTCGATCAGGCGTTGGCAAAAGCAACAGCCTGAGCGCGGTTCTCCAACACAGCGAGGCCCGGTGGCAGATCGGCGCTGGGCCTCGCCGAACGGCATGTCAGCCGAAGAACGCCCTCAACTCGGCGAGCACACTCGCCGGGTCTTCCTCGGCCAGATAATGGCCCGTCTCGATCGACCGGCCAGTGACAGAACCGTCGCAATACGCCCGCCAGATCGCCAGCGCATCGTACCAAGCCCCGATCTTGCCCTTGGCGCCCCAGAGCACATGCAGCGGACATTGGATACGCCGCCCAGCGCTACGGCTTTCCCGATCGTGGACGAGGTCGATCGAGGCTGCGGCCCGGTAGTCCTCGCACATGCCGACGATCATCTCGCGCGTCCGTGCCGCGGCGAGATAATCGGCGAGCGCCTCGGGTGCGAAGAAGCCCGGCGGCTTGGGCTCGCGCGACGTATGCGCCCGGAACCAGGCGTCGGGAGCGGCGCAGATCACGTCCTCTGGAAACGGATGCGGCTGCGCGAACCAGAACCAGTGATAATAGCCGAGGCCGAATGCCATGTCGGCCCGCTCGAAGTGCTCGATGGTCGGCACGATATCGAGGACGGCGAGCCGCTCGACCCGCCCAGGGTGGTCGATCGAGGCGGTGAGCGACGCGGGCGCCACGATCATGGGCGGCCACGAGAAAGCGCTCGTGCCCAAGGCCAGCCATCAGCTCGACGATGTCGCGAGCCATCTCGCGTTTGGCGTAGGCGCCATGATCGGCAGACGGCGGCGGCTTGAGCGATTGCCCATAACCCCTCAGATCCGGCGCCACGACTGTGAACGATCGCGCGAGATCGGGCGCCACCAGATGCCACATCGCGTGCGTCTGCGGATTTCCATGCAGCAACACGAGTGGCGGGCCGCTTCCACCGATGCGAACGCGCAGTGTCCCGTCGCGAACGCGGATGTGCTCGAGCCGAAAGCCATCGAAGAACATCGCCCGTCCTATCTCGTCATCGGTGGCCGGTCGGGGCTGCGTGGTGGACGTTGCCAGTCCAGCTCACGCCCCGACCGCGGTACCCTCAGCTCTTCGGGAGTGCCGCAGGGCGGAAGCCGAGGATCTTCTCGAAGCGATCGCAGTACTTCGGCCAGGCCTCGGGATTGATCAGGCGCGGCGGCACACGGCCGTCGAGGATGTCGATCCACTGGTCCGCGGAGAAGATCGCGACGTTGGCCATCGCCTCATGCGTGATGCCGGCGTTGTGCGGCGAGACGATCACGTTCTCGAATTGCATCAACGGGTGATCGGTCGGCGGCGGCTCCTCCATGAAGACGTCGAGGCCCGCGCCTGCGATCAGCTCGTCCTTCAACGCTCTGACGAGATCGTCCTCGCTGTAGGTACCGCCGCGCGACGTGTTGACGTAGTAGGCCGACCGCTTCATCGCCTTGAACTGATCGTAGCCAAGCAGGTTGCGCGAGCTGTCGTTGAGCGGCGTGTGCGAGGTGACGTAGTCGGCGCTTGCGAGAAGTTCGTCGAGCTCTACCTTCCTGGCGCCCTTGGCGGCGATCTTCTCCGCCGAAAGATACGGATCGTAGGCGAGCACCGTCATCTTGAAGAGGCCCGAGCACAGCTCGGCAACGCGGCCACCGATGTTGCCGAGACCGATGATGCCGACCGTCTTGCCGAGAAGATCGTTACCGGCGTAGTGGAACCGCTCAAGGTTCTGCTGGCGGCGCATCGCGGCATTCGACTGTGCGATCTTCTTGGACAGCGCCAGCATGAGGCCCAGCGCATGCTCGGCCACGGCCTCCTTGTTGGCACCCGATTGGTTGCACACGATGATGCCGGCCTCGTTGCAGGCCGCGAGGTCGATCGTGTCGTAGCCCGCGCCCAGCGAGCAGATCGCCAGAAGGTTCGGCGCCTTCGCGAACAACCGCTTGTCCGGGAACCAAGGCTCGCGCAGCTCGGTGCGCCCGCTGACATGATAGCAATGAGCGCGCGCCATCTCGGTCCAGCTTTCGTCGATCTCGCCTTCCATCGGCCGACGGAACATGTCGATGTCGGGCCGAAGTTCGCGGATGCGTGCAGCCGTCTGGTCCATGCGGTAATGGAAGTAGATGATGCGCTTGATGTTGGTTGCCATGTGGGCGTCGGTTCCCGATGGGTGGCGTGAGAAGGGCGCCCCCATGACAGAGGCGCCCTTTCTGGAAACGTGGCACGCCGGGCCGTAGCCCGCAACCGTCTCGGCCGTTCGCCTGACGCTGCCCGCCTCAGACCTGGCCTTCCTGGCGTGGAACACCGCGCGCCGCATCCGAGAGCCCGGAATTCTGTGATGGAATCCCGCGCTCGTGCCCGTTCTCTACCTGATGGATGAACGAAAAATGCTGGCGTGCACCGACGTCGGGCTCAGCATCCGACATGTTGGCCTTCATCACTTCCCAGCCAAACCGCACCGACCCGACGGAGCCCCAGGCCACGCCGTTGTCGAGCGTCATCTTGACCAGCGTGACGTCCGGATCGTCTTTGCTCTTGAACCAGGCGGCCGTGACAGAGCTCCAGAACCGGTCGATCATGGCCTTGTTGTACTCGACGGTGAGCTTGCCGGCGACGCACGCGTGATAATCGTGGGATCGGCCCACCACGCAGAAGTGGCCGTGGCCGCCGCTGCCGATCGCCTGGACGAGGTCCGAATCCTTCTTGGCGAAAAACCAGATGTTGCGGCCCTCGCGCTCGCAATGGGGATGCATCGGTTGCATGTGCTGTCCACTGCCGTCGACGCCAAGCATCCCGGCTCGAATATCGTCGGTAATCTCCCAGAACTGCTCAATGGGCTCTGTCCGTGTCTTGCTGATATCGACCATTGGGAACTCCTGACGGGGGGATGAATAAGTCGGGGAGCTTGCCCGCTCACCGGTGGTGTCCTTGTTTGTCGAACGCCACGCTCTCCCTCCAGTTCCTCCTCCCCTTCCAGCTGAAGCTTGACCTGCCCCATTGACGCGGCCCGGTACGAGACGCAGGCTCATCCCAAACGACAACCCCCGAAGGAGTATCGCCTCGTGTCCCAACTCGATCTTGCGAAGTTGTCGGCCGATCTCGAACGACTGCTGAAACTCAGATCGGCGCCCTTCGGAATGAAACTGTTCGAAAGTGCCGCGGTCCTCGACGACATTCCCCGGCTGAGGCGCCCGAAGCATGTTCACACGCTGGATCAGGTTGTCGCCCAGGCTGCGCGGCTGGGCTGGACGGTCGGTGTCACGGCAGACAACCTCGTCGGTGCGCAGTGCCGGGCGGTCGTCGGCCTTGGAAACTCGAAGACCCCCGAGTGGGCGTCTGGCAAGGCGACGGCGGGCGTCTGGCACGGCACGCTCGAGGACGCGGGCAAGCGGCAGGCCGCTCTCGACTGCGTGCCTGACGGCCAGTACGAGGCCTTGGTCGTCTCGCCGCTTGCGGCCGGCCGGCTCGATCCGCCGGACATCGCCCTGTTCTACGCGACCCCCGGCGCCATGATGTACTTCATCAACGGCATGCAATACGTCGGCTATAAGAAGTTCGACTGGGGTGTGGTCGGTGAAACTGCCTGTGCCGACAGCTGGGGTCGCGCCCTTTCTAAGCGCGAGCCATCGCTCTCGATCCCCTGCTTCGCCGAGCGCAGGTACGGCGGCGTGCTCGACGACGAGATGCTGATGGCGATACCGCCCGATCAGCTCGAGAAGGCGATCAATGGCATGCAAAGCCTCGCCAAGAACGGCTTCCGCTATCCGTTCCCACAGTACGGCATCCAGAACGACGTCCGCGACGGCATGGCGGTGAGCTATCCTGACCGGGCGCGCAAGTAGCGCGTCCGGCGGCGTGGAAGCGAGATCTAATGCTCCGGCGCTTCCTGCAGTGTGATCAGGCCGTAGATACCGATCGTTGCCGGCTTGGCGGAGGGACCGAGCAGATCAGGCAGCCTGTCCCGCGCCTCTCTGGCTGAGGCCTCGCTCGTCGTCTCGATGATCACGGCGCCAGCGATCCAGCGGTCGGCCTCGGGTCGCGCGCTCGCCTCCTTCGTCGGGGCGTTCTGTTCGGCCGTCGCCTGCCAGATGTCGACTGCGACGACGCACGGATTGGCGAGACGCTCTTTCAGCTCCTGCGCCTGTCCGCGCGAGATGCCGGCCGGCTCCTCGAAGCGAGCTACCGCCACGAAGCCACCGACAGCTGTGCCGGCCCGCGACACCCGACGGCAGGCGTGCGGAACATCGACGACCAGCGCCCCATGATCCGCTGGGTCCATGCGGTCGGATCGTTGAGGCGCGCGATATAGGCACTCGAGAAAAGCACGTCCGGATTCTCGAGGTCGTAGACAGTGAAATAGGTCCGGTCAGCATCGATGGCGCGATAGCGTCGCCCTCGCAGGAAGCCTGGCACGCCGAGTCGCTCGGGAAAATGCTCGGTCATGTACCAGCGTTCGTAGAACTCCACGTCCGCTGCCGGATATTCGTTCCACACAGAGAGAATGCCGGTGCCGGCAGACGGATCGCGGGCGCAAGTCATCGGGTGCCTCGTCGGGTTGCAGGCGAGAAGGGATGACCACAGCATTTCCCCTCCCGCCAAAGGAGGCAAGCCCCCGACGCGTTCGCCCCTCATTCCGTCCGGATCGCGACCCGTCGCTGCTCACGTGCTGAGGACGTGATTTTCGGAATCACGATCCTCAGTATGCCGTCGCGAAACGAGGCGTCGATCGCTTCGACGCGCGCATCCGGCGGAAGCCGGAACGTCCGTTGGAAAGCGCCGAATTCGCGCTCCGAGAAGAAGTAGCTTTCTCCCTCCTCGGTGGCCTCGAACCGCTTCTCGCCCGAGATGACCATGGCGCCGTCGTGGATCGATATGTCGATATCCGCCGCCGAGCATCCCGGCAGCTCCATGCTGACTTGGTAGCTGTCGCCCGAAACCGAGGCATCCGAGCGCGGCGCGAACCAGCCGGCGATCTTCTCGCCCGCGGCCTTGAGCGGAGCCGTGACGGATGGCAGCCAACCCGCCGTGTGCGATCGTTCAACCATGAGGGACCTCCAGTTTGCTAGAGCATGTGTTTTCTGCGATGCAAGGAAGAGCATCAGCTCTGGCAAATTCGCGGAATGACCGCGGTCAATAGGACGCGAATGCACGGTTTGATCCGTCGCAAGGCCCCGGCAGACGTCCGCTGAGTAAATAACCTCGCGGCAGAAGTGAGCGGTATGTCCGACATCGTTTTCGAAGCGCGGGATCTGACTAAAATCTACCGGACTGGCGAGGTCGAAGTGCGCGCGCTGAACGGCGTCGATCTCGAACTCTACGCGGGCGAACTCGTTGTGCTTTTGGGGCCGTCCGGCTCCGGCAAGTCGACGCTGCTCAATATCCTGGGTGGTCTCGATCGCCCCACGTCGGGTGTATGTCGCTTCCGCCACCTGGACCTGACCCGCCTCGACGACTCGAGCCTTACCGCCTACCGTCGCCGGTATGTCGGCTTCGTCTTCCAGTTCTACAATCTCATTCCGTCACTTACCGCCCGCGAGAACGTCGCCCTCGTCACGGAGATCGCCGACAATCCGATGAGCCCGGGCGAGGCCTTGGAGCTGGTTGGTCTCGGGCCCCGCATTGATCACTTTCCGGCCGAGCTGTCCGGTGGCGAGCAGCAGCGCGTCGCAATCGCACGCGCCATCGCCAAGCGCCCCGAAGTACTGCTCTGCGACGAGCCGACCGGCGCTCTCGACAGCCACACCGGCGTGCGGGTCTTGGAAGCAATCACCGCCGTCAACGCCGAACTCGGCACCACGACGGCGATCATCACCCACAACGCAGCCATCAAGGACATTGCCCATCGCGTGTGCATCTTCGCCGACGGGCGGATTGCGGAGACGCGGGTCAATGCCACGCGAGTGACGCCCGCGGAGGTGAGTTGGTGATGCTGCCGAGGAGGCCAGCATGCGTGTAATGGGGGGCATCAGTGCCCTTGACCGCAAGCTCGTGCGCGACCTCGCCCGGATCTGGCCGCAGGCCCTCGCCATCGCGCTCGTTCTCGCCTCCGGTGTCGCCACCTTGATCCTCGCCATCGGCGCCTATCGCTCACTCGAGGAGACGCGGCGGCTCTATTACACGGACCATGCCTTCGCGGATGTGTTTGCAACGGCGACCCGCGCACCGCGCTGGGTCGAGACTCGTATCCAAGAGATGCCGGGTGTGGCCTTGGCCGAGGCCCGGATCGCACGATATGCCGTGCTCGACATCGAAGGCATGATCGAGCCCGCAACGGGGCTCGCACAGTCGCTTCCCGACCACAAACCGTCCATCCTCAATCGCCCATATGTGCGCGCGGGCCGGCCACCGGAGCCCGGTGCCGCTTCAGAGGTGATGGTCAACGAGACCTTTGCCACCGCTCACGCGCTCCGGATCGGTGATACCTTCCACGCGATCCTCAATGGCCACAAGCGCAGGTTGACTATTGTCGGCATAGCGCTCAGCCCCGAGCACATCTATGCCATCGGCCCGGGCGACCTGATGCCCGATCATCGGCGGTTCGCCGTCATGTGGATGTCCGAGGCGGCACTCGAAGCAGCCTACGGCCTCGACGGTGCTTTCAACTCGATCACCCTGAAGCTCGCGTCGGACGCGCGCGAGCGGGAGGTGATCGAACGCGTGGACGAAGTGCTGTCGCGCTACGGGGGGACCGGCGCCTATGCCCGGGCCGACCAGATCAGCCACGCCTTCCTCGACGCCGAGCTGAAGCAACTCGCCGCCTTGAGCCGGGTCATTCCCCCCGTCTTCCTGCTGGTCTCGGCGTTCCTGCTGAACATGACCCTGCAGCGCATGATCGCCCTGGAGCGCGAGCAGATCGGTCTCATCAAGGCCCTGGGCTACTCGAGCTTTGCAGTCGGGGCCCACTACTTGAAACTCGTCAGCCTGATCGCTCTCGTCGGCATCGCGATCGGATTTGCCCTCGGCACATGGTTCGGCGCCAGCCTGACCCGCCTCTACGGCAAGTTCTTCCAGTTTCCCTTTCTCGTCTTCGAGCGGGACGGTGATCTTTACGTTATTGCGGCAGCGCTGACGCTCGCCGCCGCGTGCATCGGAGCCCTGCGGGCTGTACTGGACGCGCTGGCGTTGGCTCCCGCCGTTGCCATGAACCCACCGACGCCCCATCGCTATGGGCATCTTCCAGGCGAGGCGAGCGGCGCCTATCGCTGGCTCTCGCAGATGACGGTGATGTCGCTCCGGAACATGATCCGGTTTCCCATGCGCGCGGCCTTGACCGCGCTGGGCCTCGCGCTCGCCGTCAGCTTGCTGGTGCTGTCGCTGTTCACGTTCGACGCGGTGGAGGCGATGATCGACAGTACATTCTTCCGAAGCCAGCGCCAGCATGCGACCATCAATTTCACCGACGACGCCAGCGCGCGGGTCACAGCCGACGTCCGCAACCTGCCGGGCGTGCTCCGGGTGGAGCCCTTCCGGAATGCCGGTGCACGCCTCAAGAATGGCCACCTTTCGCGCCGCGTCTCGCTGGTCGGGCGGCCGGCCGGTACGGTGCTCACGCAGCAACTCGATCTCGACTTGAAGCCGGTCGCTGTCCCTGAGGACGGCATCCTGCTTAACAAACGCCTCGCGGACGTCCTGTCGTTGAGACGTGGTGATTTCGTCGAGGTGGAATTGCTCGAGGGGCATCGCGGAACCCGTTGGGTGCGCGTCACGGACGTCATCGAATCCTACATCGGGCTCGTCTCGCTGATGCGGATCGACCGCCTCGACGCGCTCTTGCGTGACGGGCGAGCCGTCAGTGGCGCCGACATCGCCTATGATCAGAGCCGAGAGGCTGACCTCTTCCGAGAGATCAAGCGGACGCCGAAGGTCAACTCGATCGAGTTGCAGCGCCGAGTCTTGACGTTGTTCCGGGCGACGCTTGCCGAGAACATCAACATGATGACCTCGATCTACATAGGCCTCGCTGTGATCGTCGCCTTCGGGGTGATCTACAATAGCGCTCGAATCCAACTCTCCGAGCGTGCACGCGATCTGGCGAGCCTGCGCGTCTTGGGTTTTCACCGAAGTGAGGTGGCGCGGGTCCTGTTCACCGAACTGGCACTGCTGGCTCTGCTCGCCCAGCCGCTCGGATGGTTGATCGGCTACTGGTTGTCGTGGATCACGATCCAGAGCTTCGCGAGCGATCTCTATACGACACCGTTCGTCATCGAGACGGCCACATACGGGAAGGCCAGCCTCGTGACCTTGGCGGCCGCGATCGCTTCCGCCTTCGTCGTCAGGAAGCGGATCGACAAGCTCGATCTCGTTGCCGTGTTGAAGACTAAGGAGTGAGACATGACCACCTCGGCATCAGAAATCGGCGCTGGGCGGCGGTTGGGTTGGTCGTGGCTGGCCTGGATCGCAGGGGGGCTGGCCGTCGTTGGTGCGATCGCCTGGGCAATGTGGCCCAAGCCGGTCGGAGTCGACACGGCCGTCATCGCCGCTGGTCCGCTGGCGGTCTCGGTCGAGGAAGAAGGCAAGACACGCATCAAGGACGTCTTCGTCGTCTCGGCACCGCAATCCGGCATCGTGCTCCGCTCACCGCTGCTGGCGGGTGACCCGGTGACGAAGGGAAAGACCCTCGTTGCCGTGCTGCAACCCGCTCAGCCGCCGTTCCTCGATCTGAGAACCCGCCTCGAGCTGATGGCAACCGAGAAGGCGGCCGAAGCGTCCGTTCGACTTTCCGAAGCCGAGCTGGAGCAGGCCCGGGCCGACCAGCGGTTCGCCGACGCCGAAGTCACGCGTGCACAAGCACTTGCGAAGACGCAGACCATCTCGGCCCAGGTCCTGGAGAAGGCCGAGCATGCGGCCGCCGTCGCCCGGGCGGCTGTCGAAAAGGCCGAGGCCAACATCATGGTCCGACGCCGGCAACTCGAGAGCGTGAAGGCCCGCCTCATCGACCCCGAAGACGAAACGCTCGGCGGCATCGCGCAGTCCGCTTGTTGCGTCGAGGTGCATGCGCCGGTGACGGGCCGGGTGCTCCGCGTCCACCAGATCAGCGAGCAAGTCGTGCCCGTGGGAAGCCCTCTCGCCGAGATCGGCGATCCGCGGGCGCTCGAAATCGTGGTGGAGTTGCTGTCCACCGACGCCGTCCGCGTAGCAGAGGGCGCCAAGGTCGAGATCATAGGATGGGGTGGCGGCGAGGCGCTCTCTGGCCGGGTCCGGCGGATCGAGGCCGCCGGGTTCACGAAGGTCTCGGCGCTGGGCATAGAAGAGCAGCGCGTCCGCGTGATCATCGATCTCGAGGAGGAGAGTCTCGCCCGCCACCGTCTCGGGCACGAGTTCCGCGTCATCGCACAGGTTCGGGTCTGGGAGGCTGGCAACGTCCTCAAGGTGCCGATCGGCGCCTTGTTTCGCCATCAGGGCGAATGGGCCGTGTTCCATCTCTCTGAGGGGCGTGCAATGCGGACGGTAGTCCGCATCGGCCAGAGGAACAGCGCGGAGGCCGAAGTTCGGTCCGGTCTGTCTGTCGGCGACCGCGTCGTTCTCTACCCGAGCGATCGCGTTGTCGATGGGGTCCGGGTTGCGGTGCGTGGCATCGAGAGCCGTTAGGTGGAGCGAGTTGAGGGTAAAGAGGCGCAGGACATGAGTGGCGCGTCGTCCAATCCTCCCCGGATGGAGCATGATCATACGCCCGAGGCGATCGCTGAGCGCCTCGCCGGAAACGCGCGCCCGAATTATCTGCGCGACTGGGTCTATGGCGGTATCGACGGCGCCGTCACGACATTTGCCGTCGTCGCGGGTGTCGCTGGCGCCAGTTTGTCGCCGCGGATCGTCATCATTCTCGGGCTCGCCAATCTTTTTGCCGATGGCCTCTCGATGGCGGCCTCCAATTACAGCGGCACCAAGGCCGAGGTCGACGATATAGCCAGGCTGACCGAAGTGGAGCGTCGCCACATCCGCCTCGACCGCGAAGGTGAGCGCGAGGAGATCCGACAGATCCTGATCCTGAAGGGGCTCCAGGGTGAAGTGCTCGAAGGCGCGGTCGAGGCCATCACGGCGCGCGAGGAAACATGGGTCCAGATGATGCTTGCCGAGGAATACGGGCTCGCGACGGCTCAGCGCGAACCGATGTTGTCGGCCGCCAGCACCTTCGCCGCTTTCTTGATCGCCGGCGCGGTGCCGCTCGTGCCCTACATGCTGGGGGTAGACGACGCGCTCGGCTGGGCGCTCGCCATGGTGACGCTGGTGTTCTTCACGATCGGTTCGTTGAAGAGCCAATGGTCGCTGCAGTCCTGGTGGCGCTCCGGCCTCGAGACGACGTCGATCGGACTTGCTGCCGCCTGCGTTGCCTATGCGGTCGGCTACGCTCTGCGCGGCCTTGCTTAGCTGCAGCGGTCCGGAGGTTCGCCTTTGTCAAACGGCTGATGACCGACCGAGGTAAAGCCTAACCCCGGCCATCCAGGGCCGAGGCACGAGGAGCGGCGATGACCATCCGGAACCTTCAGTATCTTCTGGCCCCGCGGTCCGTGGCACTGATCGGTGCGAGCAACAGGCCGGGCAGCATTGGCCGGATCATTGCGGAAAATCTCTCGAGAGCGGACTTCAAGGGAACGATCTCGTTCGTCAATCCAAATGGCATCGAGGTCGCCGGTCGCCGCTGCTCGGCTTCGATTTCGGAGCTGCCAGAGGCCCCTGATCTTGCGGTCATCGCTACGCCACCTGCGACCATTCCGCGTCTGATCGCCGAGCTCGGCGCGAAAGGCTGTCGTGCTGCCGTTGTCATCACGGCCGGCATTCGCGGCGACATCCGTCAGGCCATGCTCGATGCGGCTAAGCCGCACTTGTTGCGCATCCAGGGTCCCAACTGCCTCGGGCTGATGCTGCCGCCGCTCGGGCTCGACGCGACGTTCTCGCATATCGCACCGCGTCCAGGGCGCCTCGCCTTCCTTTCGCAGTCCGGTGCATTGATCACCGGCATCGTCGACTGGGCCGAAAGTCGAGGCATCGGGTTTTCGCACGTCGTCTCGCTGGGTGACATGGCCGACGTCGATTTCGGCGACCTTCTCGACTATCTCGCAGGTGATGCTGCGAGCCGGGCGATTCTTCTCTACATGGAGAGCCTGCGCTCGGCCCCGAAGTTCATGTCGGCCGCCCGGCGTGCCGCCCGCGTCAAACCCGTCGTGGTGATCAAGGCGGGGCGCCATGCCTCGGGTGCCAAGGCCGCGCTCTCGCACACGGGGGCGCTGGCCGGCGCCGATTCCGCCTTCGAGGCGGCATTTCGTCGTGCGGGTCTCGTCCGCGTCAACGAGTTGCAGGACCTCTTCGAGGCGGCTGAGATCCTTTCGAAACTTGCTCCGCTCGAGGGCGACCGGCTCGGCATTCTCACGAACGGCGGCGGTGCGGGCGTGCTCGCGGCCGACCGCCTCGCCGATCTCGGCCTGGACCTGCCGGACCTCGCACCCGAGACCGTTAAGCGCCTGGACGCCGTCCTGCCCGCAACCTGGTCGCGGGGGAATCCGATCGACATCATCGGTGACGCGGGTGCCGACCGCTACAAGGAGGCGTTGGAGGCGGCGCTTGACGATCCGGGCCTCGATGCGGTGCTGGTCATGAATTGCCCGACAGCGATCAACCCGAGCCTCGACGCCGCCAAGGTTGTCACGAGTGTGGTCGCTGCGCGCACGTCGTCGGGGCAGCCGCGAAAACCCATGATCACGAGCTGGCTCGGGCACGACGCAGCGGCGGCATCGCGACGACTTTTCTCCGAGGCACGCATCCCGGCGTTCGATACGCCGGCGGAGGCGGTCGACGGTTTCTCGGCGCTGGTTCGCTACCGGCGTGCCCAGACCGAGCTGATGGCGACGCCGCCGTCATTGCCGAGCGGCATCTTCCATTCCAGCGATGCAGCGACACAGGTGATCCGTCATGTGCTGGCAACGACGGGTCCTCGCATGCTCACGGAGCCCGAGGCCAAGGCCGTACTGCGTGCCTACGACATACCGGTTGTCGACACCTCGACGGTTGCCACGCCCGAGGCGGCCCGAGCTGCGGCGGGACCGGTCATCGCCGTGCACGGTGCCGCGGTGCTGAAAATTCTCTCGAAGGATATCACGCACAAATCCGACATCGGTGGCGTCCGCCTCGGGCTCGAGACGCCGGACGCGGTCGAGACTGCGGCCCGTGCGATGCAGGATCGTGCACGGGCCGTGATGCCCACCGCGGTCATCGACGGCTTCACCGTGCAGCCGATGGTCCGCCGGCCCCGCGCACACGAGTTGATCCTTGGCATGAGTGAGGACCCGACGTTCGGCCCTTTGCTGATGTTCGGTGCCGGCGGCGTTGCGGTCGAGGCTCTTCGGGATGCCGCGCACGCACTGCCGCCGCTCGACCTCAATCTCGCCCGCGATCTCATGCGGCAGACACGCGTCTGGCGTCTCCTGCAGGGATACCGCGATCGCCCCGCGGCCGATATCGAGGCTATCGCGTTGACCCTCGTGCGCCTCAGCTACCTCGTCGCGCGTCACCCGGAAATTCGCGAGATCGACATCAACCCGCTGATTGCCGACGAGCACGGCGTCATTGCGCTCGATGCCCGGATTCGCATCGACGACGAAGCGGCTCGCCCGCGCATCCCGCTTGCCATCCGGCCCTATCCGAGCGAATGGGAGAAGGCCGTCGACACCGGCACCGCGGGGACAATTCTGCTACGCCCGATCCGTCCGGACGATCAGCGACTGTACGAGGCCTTTTTCGCCAACGTATCCCCCGCCGACACGCGTCTGCGCTTCTTCGCGCCGAAAACGGAGATGTCGCATCGGTTCCTCGCGCGGCTGACCCAGATCGATTACGCGCGGGAAATGGCCTTCGTGGCGCTCGATGCGACCGGGTCGAGCCTGCTCGGCGTCTCCCGCTTCATGGCTGATCCGGATTTTGAGCGGGGCGAGTATGCGGTGCTCGTCCGCTCGGATATGAAGGGGCGTGGCATCGGCTGGGCCCTGATGCGGCACCTGATCGAGTATGCGAAGGCAGCTGGCCTCTCCGAGATGAACGGTCATGTCCTGCGCGAGAACACGACCATGATCGACATGTGTCGCCAGCTCGGTTTCAGGATCGAGAGCGATCCCGAGGATCCGACGCTCCTGCTCGTTACGCTGGACGTAGGGGCCGCCGACGTGGAGAAGCTCACACGTTGACGGCTGCACCCAGCCGCTCCAGAAAGCCGTTGACGGCGGCCTTGTCGATCCAGCGCAGCACTGCGACGAGATCGCGATCCGGATCCACCCACACGAGATTTGTGCCGGCCCCCATGGCGGACACGCAACGCTCGCTCCAAGCAGGCCGGCGTCCTTTGCCACGGTTGAGCCACCACAGGAAACCGTAGGCGTCGTTGGTCGGCGAGGGCGCCAGCATTTCTGCGACATAGCCGGCCGGGAGCAGTTGACGGCCATCCCACGCCCCGCCACGCGCGACGAGGAGGCCGAGGCGAGCGAGATCGCGCGCACCGATCAGCATGCCGCCGCCCCAGTGCGCCCCACCCGAAACGGACTGGATGCGCCGGCCATCGACGTCGACCCACGAGGTCCGGTAGCCGTGCCACTCCCACTCGCCCGACGCGCCAATGGGGTTCATGACGCGCTCGCGCAGCACCTCCGGTAGTGCGCGTCGAAAGCGCATCAACAGGGCCAGTGCCAAGAGGTTCACGCGCACATCGTTGTACTCGTAGTACGTGCCGGGTGTCTGACGCGGCCGCGGATCGCCTTTGCGCGTATTGTCGGCATCGACGCCAAGGTTACGGTAATGGTCGACCTGATCCGACTTCTCCCAGAGGACGCCGTCCCACTCACTCGACTGCTGCAGGAGATGCCGCCACGTGATCCTGGCGTTGTGGGGGCTCTCGAACCATGGTCCTTCGACCGTGGCACCGACCGGCGCGTCGAGATCGGCGATCAGGCCGTCTCCCACCGCGACACCAGCCAGGATCGCGAGGTAGCTCTTCGCCACCGAGAACGTCATGTCCGTGCGCCGCGTGTCGCCCCACTCAGCCACGATGCGCCCGCCATCGATAACGAGTCCGGCCGGCCCGCCCCGGTGGCGCACGACGCCCGACACTTCACTCCACGGGCCCTTCTCGTTCCACTCGACGATGCCGACGTAGCGGCCGTCCGGGTAGTGGAAGCTCGGCGGCCATTTGCTCTCCGAGGCTTCCGCGAAGGAAACGGCGTCGGCGAGACGTGTCGGGTCGAGACGCGATGAGCCAGACCCGTGCCACTCGAGCCGATCGTCGGGCGGGTTGTATACGACAGATGACGACATGCACGGCTCCTGGCTCGGATTGACGATCCTGTGTAACTGGCCGCCTAGACCCGCGCTACCTTCGCTTCGCCGAAGAGACCGTAGGGGCGCACGAGCAGCATGCCGATGAGCGCGAGGTACGTAACCAGCAATCCGCAGCCCGCGCCGAGATAGGGCTCGAGATAACCCGCCGCGAGGCTTTCAAGGACACCGATCAGAGCCGAGGCAACCAGTGTCCCGGCAATACTGTCGAGGCCACCGATGATCACGATCGGAAAAATCTTGAGGCCGACGAGTGCGACGCCGAAGCCACCGCCCGTGACGATCGTCCAGAGCGTACCGGCAAGCACAGCCACGATACCTGCAGCACTCCACGCGTAGAGGACGTGACGGTTGATGTCGATTCCGGAGGCCATCGCGGCCTGCGGATCGTCGGCGAGAGCGCGAAGCGCGACACCGGTGCGGCTCCGATGCAGCCCCCACGCGACGCCAGCGATGACGAGTAAAGAGACGATGGCGACCGCAAGCTTGTCCGCGGAGACCACGACCTCCCCCAGAATCAGCGGATCAGGTGGGAACGGCGATGGAATACCGCGCGGCACACCGGCAAATCCGACCTGCGTGGCCCCCCGAATGAAGGTGCCGACACCGAGCGTGACCATGAGCACCACGATGACAGGGCGGCCGACGAGGTGGCTCAGTGCCAGCCGATCGAGCAAGCGGGCCAAGCCTATCAACCCGGCCGATGCGACAAGAAGCGCTGGGCCGAAGGCGAGGTCGGCGACGTTGATGGCGGTCGCGACCAGCAGCGCGCCGAGCATGATCCACTCGCCCAGCGCTAGATTGACGACATGGGATGCCTTGTAGACGAGAACGAACGCCAGCGCGATCAGGGCGTAAAGCGCGCCCGCAAGACAGCCCTCGATCAGCAGCGAGACGAAGAAAGTCATTGCCGAGCTACGCCCCGCGAGAATGGTGCGCCATTACCGGCCCGACCCCAGCCATCATCACCGCGATCGAGTTGGCTCCGCAAGCGCGTGAAGTCCGCTTCACGCCAGCGTCGCGATGTGTGTAGCCTTGGAGCCACGTTGCGCGATGCGCACCAACGGATTGTCTCGAGGAGCACCATGCACGGGGAAACGTTCGACTTCATCGTCACCGGCGCCGGTTCGGCCGGATGCGCCGTCGCGGCTCGGCTCTCCGAAAGCGGACGCTACCGCGTCCTGCTTCTCGAAGCCGGCAAGCGCGACGACTACCCGTGGATCCATATCCCGATCGGCTACCACAAGCTCTATACGCACGAGACCTATAACTGGAAGTTCGAGAGCGAACCCGTGCCGGGATTGAACGGGCGCACCTCGTACCAGCCGCGGGGCAAGATGCTGGGCGGCACGTCCTCGCTCAACGGCATGGTCTACATGCGTGGCACCCCCGCCGACTACGACGCCTGGCGTCAGATGGGCTGCGAGGGCTGGGACTTCCAATCTGTGCTGCCCTACTTCCGCAAAGCGCAGGACCAGCAGCGCGGAGAAAGCGAGCACCACGGTGTCGGCGGTCCGCTCAAGGTGTCGGACAGCCGCTTCCAGAGCGCGATCGCCGATGCCGTGATCGAGGCCGCGGTCCAGGCAGGTGCGCCGCGCAACACAGATTTCAACGGTCCGACCCAGGAGGGCGCCGGCTATTACCAGACGACGGTGGGTGCAGGCCGCCGCTGGAGCACGGCGACGGCTTACCTGAAGCCGGCCCGCGGGCGAAAGAACCTCGTCGTGACACCCGAGGCGCATGCGACTCGGATCATCGTCGAGGACGGCCGTGCGGTTGGCGTCGAGTACCGGACACCGAAGGGTTTGCAGACGGCCCGTTGCCGGGGCGAGGTCGTCGTGTCGGGCGGCGTCTACGGTTCACCTCAGTTGCTCCTGCTCTCGGGGATCGGCCCCGGCGCGCACCTGAAGGAGATGGGCATTCCGGTGGTGCAGGATCTGGCCTCTGTCGGCGCCAACCTCCACGACCATTTCAACTCCTACGTCGCTTGGCGCTCGACCAGGAAAGGCACGCTCAACGATCTCGCCCTCTCTCCCGTCGCGAAGGTCCGCGCCGGCATCGAGTACATGATGACGCGCACGGGGCCGCTCGCCGGCATCTCGACCGTCGGCGGTATCTTCACGCGGTCCGATCCGCGCTTCGACCGTCCGGACCTGCAGATGAACATCTTCCTCTGGTCGATCGAGAAGCGTGATTCGACTGGGATCTACGCGCATAAATGGCCGGGTTTCTCGATCTCCCCCGTGCACTTGAGACCGGAGGGCCGCGGGCGCCTCAGCCTCAAGTCGCCGGACCCGCTGGCGGCGCCCAAGATCGAGTTCCGCTTTCTGGAGACGGCTTACGACATCGAGGCGATGCTCTACGGCCTGCGGTTCGCGCGGAAGATCGCGGCTCAGCCGGCGCTCAAGGATATCATCGCCGAGGAGGTGCAGCCCGGACCGGCCGTCAGCTCCGACGAGGCCATGATCGACGACCTACGCAATCGCGGCGTCTCGAACCTGCACCCTGTCGGCACATGCCGCATGGGACGCGGCTCCGACGCGGTGGTCGATCCTCGCCTCAAGGTGCACGGCGTCAAAGGCCTCCGTGTCGCCGACGCCTCGGTGATGCCACAGGTTGTCGGCGGCAATACCAACGCGCCTTCGATCATGATCGGCGAAAAGTGCGCCGCGATGCTTTTGGAGGATGCGGGCAAGGCATGAAGGCCTTCACCTCGTAGCGGGCGCGTCCTTGTGGACGCGGCCGGGCGAGGTGATCCACAACAGCCCGAGCACGCCCATGGCGATAAGCCCGCCTCCCGCAATGATGCGCATGGCGATGGGCGAGGGATACGCGCCGAACAACTGGCCTGCGATGTAGTGCCCGAGCATCGCTGAGCCGATGAACATCGAGAGCACGCCCGTTGCCCGCCCACGATGCTCGGGCGGCGCACTGACGTGCACGAGCGCATATTGCGTCGCCGAGAACGAGGCGGCGGCCGCACCCATCAGGATCAGCGACGGGATCGCCATCGGTACAGTCAGATTGAACGAAAGCAGCAGCACGAAGCCAAGCATCGCGACCGGCCCCATGAAGTAGAACCGGAACAGTGTCCGCTCGCTCGCCATCACGCCGACCAGGATGGCGCCGAGCGTCCCGCCAATGCCTTCCAGTGACGACATGGCACCCACAAGATAGGGCGCGAGTTGGAAGTCCTTCTGCGAGATGACCGGCACCATGGTCAGGAACGGGAACGAGCACAGGTTGTGCACGAGCGTGATGCCCATAATGATCGCGAAACGCCGGTTGAAGATCAACGCACGCGGAATGCTGAGCGCGCTCAAGAAGCCCTTCGCGGCGCCGTCGTCAGCGGCTCTGCGCGGCGCGGGCGTCAGTCGCACCGCCATCTCCGTCGAGATCAGGTACGAGAGCGCGATCATGGCGTAGATGCCCTCGATCCCGAGGAGCTGGTAGGTCGCGCCGCCCATGAGAGGGCCCAGCGCCCGGGTTGCATAGGTCGTGGCGTTGTCGAAGCCCAGCGCTGACGCGATGTTCGCTTCCCCTGCCGCATCGACAACGAGCCGGCGGCGCACCGGCATATCGATTGTCCAGGAGATGCCGGAAAGAAACGTGACGACGGCGACCGCCGTATAGGTCGCGTTCCCCGTTGCCGTGAGCACGGTCATGGTGATCGTGACAAGGGCCAGCGAGAAGCTCGTGACGATCAGCAATTGGCGACGGTCGAAGCGGTCGGCCAGCGCTCCGATGAAGAATCCCAGCAGCAGATAGGGCGCAATTCGAATGACGGCGAGTAGCGCCACGAGGGGCGGCGACTTCGTCAGCTCATAGGCGAAGATGCCGAGCGCGATGAACTCGAGCCACCGCGTCATGCCGGTCAGAGCGCCGGCCACCCACAGGCGCCGATAGTCGGGAATGCGGAACAATTGCCCCGCCGCGCTGAAAGGGTTGGCACTCAATGGACGGGTCCGCCCTGCAAGTGGTCCAGCGACCAGTCCAACCCAGCCGCTAGTGGGGCAGCACAGTACTCGAGATGCAGCAGCCGACGCCGTAGCGGAGCTGTGGCCAAATGCTCGACGTCCAGCATCTATCGGCCCCGGAAACGAGGTTTGCGCTTCTCGATGAAGGCTGCGACGCCCTCCTTGCTGTCCTCGCTGGTCGTCGTCAGGGTGAACTGATCGAGATCCATGTGGCTGGCAAGATCGTCGAGCGCGCCGGCGAGGCGATTGACGGTGGCCTTGGTCATCTTGACGGGAATCGGCGGCATTGCGGCAATGCGGACCGCGAGATCCATGGCCACTTCGACGGCCTTGCCGTCGTCGGCGAGATGTTCGACGAGCCCCCAGGCGAGCGCGTCCGATGCCTCGATGCGCTCGTTGGCGAGAATCACGGCTTGCTTGGTCCGTGCCGGCCCCATCAGCTGCAGCATGCGCGGGATCGATCCCCAGCTCATGTTCATGCCGAGTGCGATCTCCGGTATCCGGAAATGCGCGCCCCGCGCCAGGACGCGGAAGTCCGTCGACACCGCCAGCGCCGCCCCGCCACCGATGGCGAAGCCCTCGATGGCGCAAATCGTGACCTGCTCCATCTCCGCCCAGGCCCGGCACATCGACGGCCCTATCCGAAGCGATTTCCTTTGCTCCCCTAGCCCCATTCCAGCTTTTTCGCGACGCTCCGCGTCCTTCAGATCGAAGCCGGCCGAGAAGGCCTTGTCGTTGCCGGTCAGCACGACGACCGACGTCTCGAGGTCGTCCTCGAATGATCGAGCAGCGGCCCGAAGCTGGCGCATGGCTTCAGGACTGAGCGGGTTAACGGCATTCCCGCGGTCGAACCGCACCAGCGCGACGCGCCCCTCGGGCCCGAGCCCGCGCATGATCGTGACGTAGCTGGTGGTCATGGCGTGGTGCATCCTGAGCATGGGCGCGGCAGCATCTGCCCCATTTTTGCGCAAAACTAGACCGACAAGTCGGCAGGGGGAAGAGCAGCGCACCGCCTTAGATGAACCACTCACCCGCGCTGGGCAATCCACGAACGCACCGAGTTGCAGCGCCCTTGCGGGGCTTGAGCGGCTCACCGGCCGTCCTCGACGCTCTCCCAGTCGCTGCCTGACCAACGATCTTCGTCGTGTTTCGACCAGTCCGCTTGACAAGGCCGTCGCCGACCTCTCCGAATGCGGGTCGTGGGGATGCCGTAAAGGTGTCGCCTGGGGAGGAGAATTGGTCCCGGTGGGCCATCCGGACTTCAAATCCGGAGAGGGTCGCAAGACGGCTCTTGGTGGGTTCGACTCCTGCCTCCTCCGCCACGAACTCCTGAGGAGTGCTATCTCGCGGCATGGTGTCTTTCGGGAGAACAAGCCGTGCTGGCCCTACGCCTTGCCGCCCGTGAGCTGCGCGGCTCGGTCGGCGGCATTATCTTTGTCCTGCTGGGCATCGCGTTCGGCACGGCGGCAATCGCAGCGATCGGGCTGTTGTCCGCGGCGGTTCTCGACGGGATGCGCGATGGCGCCCGCGCGAGCATCGGCGGCGACATATCGCTTCGGCTCTTCCATCGTCCTCCCACGCTGGAGCAACTGGCCACCTTCGAGAGTGCGGGAACCACCAGCCTGACAGCCGAGCTGCGAACACTCGCGCGGCGCGACGGCCGATCGGCGCTGGTGGAGCTGAAGGCGATCGACGATGCCTACCCGCTTTACGGCGCATTTCGGCTGGCCCCGTCCCTGGCGCCTGCGAACGCGCTCCAACGGCGGGACGGCGTTTGGGGCGCGGCCGTCGCAGCTTCGCTGCTGGCGGAGTTGGACGCCAAGATCGGCGACACCGTGACTTTGGGTGACCACCGGTTCGAGCTGCGCGCGCTGATCGCGGAGGAGCCGGACCGCGCATTGCGGGCCTTCACGCTCGGGCCCCGGATGATCGTGGCCCTGCCTGCGCTCGCCGGCAGCGACCTCATGGCGCCGGGTGCCCAGGTGTACTGGTACAGCCGGATCCGTCTCCGCGAGGGCGTCGATGCGGATGCCTGGATCTCGGCGTTCGAACGCGCGGCGCCCCATTCCGGCTTCCGCATTGTCGATGCCAGCAAGGGCGTGCCGGGGGCGGAGCGGACCCTGGCGCTGGTCTCCTCGCTGCTGACCTTCGTCGCCATGGGCATTCTGCTGGTCGGTTGCGTCGGGGTGGCGAACGGCGTGTCCGCGTGGCTCGATCGCAAGCGGAACACGATCGCCATCCTGAAGAGCCTCGGCGCGCGGCCGGCGTTGATTCTGCACATCTACCTCGCTCAGGTGGCAAGCGCGGCGGTTGCGGGCGTCGCCCTCGGGCTCATCGGGGGGATTGCGGCGTTCGCTATCGCTGTGCCGATGCTCGGCGAATGGTTGCCCGTTGCCTACAGGCTCCGCGCTGTGCCGCTGCTGACGTCGGGCGGGTTTGGTTTCCTCGCGACCTTGCTGTTCTCGCTCTGGCCGCTGGCGCGTGCCGAGGTGCAGCGACCCCAGGTATTGTTTCGTCACGAAGTGACGCGGGAAGCCGGGCAGCCGCGATCGAGCCGGCTGCTCGCAATGGCGGCGCTCGCTGCGGCGATCGCGGCACTTCTCGTCAGGTCATCGCCGCTTCCAGTCGTGGCCGCCCTGTTCGCTGCGGCGGCCGCCCTGGCGGTGGCCACGTTTCTGGTGCTAGGCCGCCTGGTGGCGATCGCCGCCAGGGTGGCCGGGCGCCTGTCAGCGTTGCAGGGGCAGCCCCTGCTCCGTTTGGCTTTGGCGAACATGGATCGGCCGGGGGCGCCCACAGCGCCGCTGATCATGGCTGCTGGCCTCTGCCTCACGCTCGTCGTCGCCGTCGAATCCGTGCGCCAGAACGCCGACCGCCACCTCGTCAGCACTTCGTCTGCGTCGGCACCAGGGTTGGTGGTGCTCAACATCGTCCCCGGTGAGGGCGGGCGTCTCGATGCCGTCTTGGCGGGCTCACCGCACGTCCAGCGCTGGGAGCGAGCGCCCTTTCTCCATGCGCGCATAACAGGTATCCGCGATCGTGCCGTGGCAGATCTGCGCCTCCCGGCCGACGTGGCGTTCGTCGTGCGCGGCGACCGCGGGATTTCGTGGCGGGCCGACCCGCCTGCGAAAGCGCTCGTCGCCGGAGAATGGTGGCCGCAGGACTACGTGGGCCCTTCACTGGTCTCGCTCGACGCGTGGGCGGCAAGCCGACTCGGCGTCGGCATCGGCGATACACTGACCTTCGACGTGCTGGGCAAGCCGCTAGGGGCCAAGATCGCCAATCTCCGTCGGGTCGACCGCGCCGGGCTCGATCTCGACTTTCCGGTTCTGCTCTCCCCGCTCGCCGAGCCTCCGCCGCATCGTGAGATCGCGGCGGTCTGGACCGCCACCTCCGCCGGATCGGAGGCCGCGCGCAATTTGCGTGCTGAATTGGCTCGCGCCTTTCCCGAGGCACCGGCCGTCCTGGTCGCCGAGGTCATGGCGTTCCTCGAAATGGCGGTCGACGGCGTCGGGCGAACTCTCTTGGCCCTATCAGCGGCGACGGGCGTTGCCGCTTTCCTCGTGCTGATCGGGGCCGTCGCGGCCAGTCTTCGCCGGCGGTTCCGCGAGGCGATCCTGCTCAAGGTCCTGGGTGCCACGCGCAGACAGGTGCTGGTGACCACGGCGATCGAACTCGCACTCACCGGTCTCGTGGCGGCGCTGGTCGCCCTCGTCCTCGGAAATCTGGCGGCGTGGGTCGCAATTGCGAGCCTCATCGAATTTCAGCCGGTGCTTGCGGCGGCCTTCCCTTGGCTGGCCGCGGCAATCGCGCTTCCTGCGGCCACCGGGCTCGTCGCCGCCTGCTGGGCTCTGTCGCAACCCGCGCGGGAGTTGCTGCGGCAGGAGTGAGGGGCGGGAAGCGCCCAGGCGCCAAGATGCCCTTGCGACGACCTGCTACGACCGGAGGTCGGTTTTACGCGAGCTTCCCCTTTTTGCCCCAACGCACGTACATGTCGTGGAGTGCGACGATATCCTGGCCGCGATAACCTTCCGAAAGCGCGATCGCCATCAGGTTGCGCACCGTCGCCGTGGCGGGCGTCGGCATGCCGAGTGAGCGCGCGAAGTCCATGGCCAGTGCCAAGTCCTTTTCACCGAGTTCCATCTTGAATCCAGGACGGTAATCGCCCTTGATCGCGTTCGGAAACCGCTTCTGGAAATGGAACGACCGTCCGCCCGCCTCGGACAGCACGTCGAAAAGTTTCTCCGGCTCGACGCCGGCCGCCGTGCCCATGGCAAAGGCTTCGGCTGCGATGAGCACGTTGCCCATCGACATCATGTTGTTGACGAGCTTGACGGCCTTGGCCGTGCCGACCGGGCCTGTATGCTTCCAGGTCGAACCCAACAGCCTGAGGACAGGCTCGGCGCGCTTCATGGCCGCCTCGTCACCGCCGCAGATCAGCACCATGGTGCCGTTGGCTGCCTCGTTGGGGCCGCCGGAGACAGGACAGTCGATCACATCGATGCCTTTGGCTGCCGCAGCCGCGCCGACGTCGCGCATGGTCGTCGGGTCGATGGTGGAAAGCTCGAGGACGAGCGTCCCCTTCGCCGTCACCTCGACGAGACCGCCGGGCTCGAGCCACGCTGCCCGAACCGCGGCCGGATCGGGCAGACTGGTCAGCACGATGCCTCGGCCCTTGACTGCCTCGGCAGTGCTGTCAGCCATGACGAAGCCATCGTTGCGCAACGCTTGCCGGGCCTGCGTGTTGAGGTCGTAACCGACAACATCAAGACCGTTGTCCTTCAGGCGGCGCGCCATGCCGGAGCCCATCTGGCCCATGCCGATGACGGCGATCTTCTCGGTCATTTCTTGTCCGTTTGGTTTGGTTTCGAGTTCCTGAGACGCTCGCGGGCGTATGCTCCGACAACTGCAATCTGCCGCGATGTCGGACGGCCCCGAGGGGAGCCCACGCGCGCAAATAATCTACATCTGCCCGAACATAGGTTGGCCCGGGTGCGGCATGTCGGCGACCAGAACATTGTTTGAAAGGGAATTGGTGATGAAGAGCTGTTGATTGCCCGGCCCGCCATAAGCCATGTTGGTCGTGAGCTTGCCGCCATCGCACGCCGTCACGCGATAGAGGGGCAATCCATCCGCAGACCACACCCAGACCGCCGCGCCGCCCGCGTGCGCCATCAGCACGTTGCCCTTGGTGTCGACCGCCATGCCGTCCGGTCCCCAACCGCCGACGAGCTGGCAGAACAGACCGACGCGATGCACGCTGCCGTCGGGCCGGATCGGCACACGCCAGGCGGCATTGGCCCGGGTTACAGCCAAGTAGAGCATGCTTTCCTGCGGGTCCATGACGAGGCCGTTCGGGCTTGGCACGTTAGCGACGAGACAATCGAGCTTACCCTTTGTGGAATAGCGGAAGACGCGGCCCGTGGGATCGTGGAATCCCGTCTCGCCCTGGTCGGTGAAGTAGAGATCGCCATTCGACGCGAAGAAGAGGTCGTTGGTTCCCTTGTAGCCTGGCAACTTCTCCGGCCCGAGGAAGCTCTCGACCTTGCCGTTGACCGGATCCACGATGACGACTCCGTTTCGCCGATCGGTCACGAAGATCCGGCCATCCTTATGGATCTTGAGGCCGTTCGGATTTCCGTCGTACTTGGCCACAACCGACCAGTCCTTGCTCGGCGTCAGCTTCAGAATGCGGCCGTGAGCGATGTCGACCATAATCAGATTGCCATCACGATCGAACGACGGACCTTCGAGGAATGACCCGACTTTCTGGCCGTGAAAGATGTCTCGTGTGAAGGCCGACTGCTCCTCGATCAGCAGCTCTTTCGGCACCGCGGCGAAGACCTTGGTCTCGATCACTTTCGGCTCTGGCACCATCGGCTCTGCTCCTCGCTGGGTGCCTTCCGGAGACGGGCACCATTCGAGGCAATGATTGGCATCCGACTCGTGAGCGTCAAGCGCGCCGCTTGACAACGGCGCCCACCGCTTCACGCTTAAGCCAATTGCGGAGAGCGGCAGGAGCGGCCATGGCAATGCAGAGCGACATCGACGCCTCGAGCGGGAAGCACCTAGCGGGCAAGTATTCGATCGTCGGCGTGGGCGAGACGACATACACGCGCGGCGGCGGTCGAACGACGCGAGCCATGGCAACCACGGCCATTGCCAACGCCATGGCCGATGCGGGCCTCAACGCCGACGACGTCGACGGCATGCTGTCCTATTCGGGCGGCGACTCGACACCGTCCACCTTCGTTGCCGGCGACCTCGGCATCCGCCTCAACTTCTACATGGACGTGTTCGGCGGCGGCTCCTCGACCGAGGCGCTGATCGGCATCGCCATGGGCGTGATCGAGGCCGGGATGTGCAAGACCGTCGCGATCTTCCGGTCGATGAACGGCTACAGCCAGGTGCGCATCGGCGGCACGGGTGCGCGGTCGGCTGCACCCGTGAAAGGCGACGAGATCCACAACCGCGCCTACGGCTGGCAGAGCGCGGGTCAGATGTTCGCCCCCACGTTCATGCGCCACATGTACGACTACGGCACCACGCCGGAGCAGGTGGCGATGGTCAAAGTCGTGCACTCGGAGCACGCCTCGAACAACCCGAAGGCCTACTACAAGAAGCGCTACACCGTGGACGAGGTTCTCTCCTCGCGCATCATCTGCAAGCCGCTGCATCTCCTCGACTGCTGCGTCGAGACCGACAACGGCACCTGCATCATCGTGACGACGACAGAGCGGGCGCGCGATCTCGCCAAGCGACCGGCAATCATCCGGTCGGTGGTTGGTCGCTGCTCGAAGCCGCGCATCGACATGCACTACCAGCACGGTCCGATCTCGACAGTGGCCGGGCACTACGCCAAGAACATCCTGTTTCCCAACGCTGGCCTCGGACCGGAGGACGTCGACGTCACCGCCGCCTACGACGCCTTCACCTTCACCTCGATGTTGCAGCTCGAGGACTACGGCTTCTGCAAGAAGGGCGAGGGCGGCCATTACGTCTCGTCCGGGATCACGCGGCTCGGCGGGAAACGCCCGAACAACACGTCCGGCGGCCATCTTTGCGAAGGCTATACGCACGGCATGAACATGGTCATCGAGAACGTCCGCCAGCTGCGCGGCGAGATCGACGACAGTTGCCCGATCGGCCCGGACGGCAAGCGCCAGCATACCTACGACTACCGCGAAGGCGGCTGCCGGCAGGTCAAAGATGTGGAGGTCACGTGCAATATGGGCTGGGCCAATCCCGGCACGGGCTCGGCAATGATCATGGTCAAGGGGTGAGCGTCATGACGGGACTGACCGGCAATCACATGGGCATGAACCTTACCGTCGACGATCTCGACATCGAGAACGTCGCGTTCTTCGGCTACTGCGCCAAGGGCGACTTCCGCCTCCAGAAGTGCAAGGAGAACGGCCTTGTCCGCTATCCGCCGACGACGCGGTGCCCCTTCTCGGGATCAGCGAACTACGACTGGGTCTCGATAGAGCCCAAGGGCACCGTCTACTCCTACAACGAGGTGCACCACGCCATTCAGCCGGCCTTCAAAGGCAAGACGCCCTACATGCTGCTGCTCGTCGAGCTCGACACGCAGAAGGGCCAGCCGACCGAACACGACGGCTTGCGCGTCGCCGGCAATCTCGTGACGCCCGACGGCGAGATGGCGCCACCCGAAATGGTCGCAAAGGTCGGCATCGGCAGCCGTATGCGCATGGTGTTCAAGCAGGTGGGCGAAGGCTTTGCGCTACCGATGTGGACCATCGACGAGACGGCGAAACAGCCCGAGAAGCCGTGGCGGTACGCGGGAGAGTAAGGATTGCCTTAGGTTTGGGGCCACCGGCCGCGGTGTCGGGGCTGCAGTATGGCACCAAGCTTGGCGCGATCCGACGGCCTCGCTTGACGCGAGCACGGAGCATGCCCGCGCTGACGAGTTACACGGGATCCGATGCTGCGTTCGAGCCTGCGGCAAGTAACATATCGGGGCGCTCCTGCACCGTCAGGAACGACCCGTTCGCGAACGTGATGCGGGTGTGGTTCGTGCGCCCTTGTCCAACGAGCCAATCGAGAGCCGCAACTTGGGCCAGATTGATCCAGACGGGTTCGCCCCTGTCGAGACGCGTCGCCTTCAGCCAACTGCTGTTCATGGGTCGTCTCCTGGAGCGCCGGACGCCGGCTCCAACGAATTCAGCACGATGCGCCAGGGGGAACCTCACACGTCGGCCTCAAGACTTCGATAACTCCTGGACGGAGATCGGGCCTAAGTCGACGGTCAAACACGGGACGTGACGGTCCGAGGCGACGATCTGGTTGACGTCAAGCCCTCTGCCTGCTGCGATCAAGTAAACCACCGCGGGAGTCATCGATGAGCAAGTCCCAACGCCAAGTTCACTTCGTCGCCTTCCTGCAAGCCCAGAACTGCACCACGCTGCCGGCCTCTTGGCGGCATCCGGAGGCGCGCACGGATAGTTTCAGCCCCGAGTACTACCAGCACATTGCCCGCGTGCTCGAGGCCGGCAAGTTCGATTGCGGCTTCTTTGACGACCGACTGGCAATGCCCGACATGTATCAGGGCGACCATGCGCACACGGTCGAGAACGGCATCCGCTGTGTGAAGATGGACGCCGTTACGTGCCTGATGACCATGGCTGCGGCCACCACGCGTCTGGGTCTGGGTGCCACCTACTCGACGACCTACTTCGATCCCTTCCACGTTGCCCGCGTGTTCCAGACCGTCGATCTGATGACCAAGGGCCGCGCGGCCTGGAACTGCGTCACCTCCGTCAACGACAACGAGGCGCGCAACATGGGCCGTGGCGAGGAGGCCATGGAACACGACACCCGCTACGACCGCGCCGACGAATTCATGGAGATCGTGCTCGGCCATTGGGATTCGTGGGACGACGATGCGGTCGCCGTCGACAAGAAGAACAATCTGTTCGCCCACCCCTCAAAAGTTCGCCGCATCGACTACAAGGGCAAGTTCCTCTCGAGCCGTGGGCCGTTCACGGTGCCGCGCAGCCCCCAAGGCCACCCGGTTGTCATGCAAGCCGGTATGAGCGGACGCGGACGCCGGTTCGCTGCACGCTGGGGTGAGCTCTTGTTCGTCGCGCATCATGATCTCGCGCACGCCAAGGCTGCCTACGACAAGGCCAAGGCTGATCTGATCGCGGTGGGACGTGATCCGGCTTCGCAGAAGATCTGCACGCTCTTCTATCCCGTCGCGGCAGCCACCAAAATGGAGGCCGAGGACAAGCAGGCCGCCTACGACAAGCTGCCGAACGATATCGACCAGCTCTCGCTCCTCTCCGAAGCGCTCAACTACGACTTCGCCAAGAAAGGCCTCGACGAGGAGTTCTCGGACGAGGAGCTGCGGTCGATCAACGGCATGCAGTCGATGCGGGACCGCGTGCTCGAGTCTGGCAAGAAGAACCCCACCGTTCGCGATTTCATGCAGATCACCGGCCGTGGCCTCTTGCGCAACGCTTGGGTGGGCGGACCGAAGGAGATCGCCGACATGATCGAGCACTGGTGGTCGACGCCAGCCTGCGACGGCTTTGTCGTCGGTCCGACTCATCAGCCCGGCGGTTTCGAGGATTTCGTGAAGCACGTCGTGCCCGAGTTGCAGCGGCGCGGCATCTACCGCAAGGACTACACGGGTGCCACGCTTCGCGAGCACCTGGGGCTCGCACGCCCCGACATCGGCTACTTGCGCGGACAGGGCCGAAAGGCCGCCGAATAGCACGCCCGAGCAGCACGCTTCCGTCGTCGGCGCAACCGACGACGGTTCTTTCGTGGCTGCCGTATGCCTGAGCACCTCGGGTGCTAGACGAGAGGAACGTAGATGAGCACTCCCCAGGATCGGCCCGCTGTGACCACGGTCCGGCTGCAGAACATCGCCCAGTCGTATGGGCAGTCGGCCGCCTTGATGGCCGCTGTCGAGCTCGGCGTGTTCACGGCGATCGCCAAGGGCGCAGGGACATTCGAGGAAATCGCGAGGGCCGTCGGCATACTTCCCACGAATGCTGAGCGCCTCGTGGTGCTGCTGTGCGCGGCAGGTCTCGTCGAGAAGGACGGTGACAAACTGAAGAACGCGGGCGACGTGCAGCGCTTTCTGGTCGAGGGGGAGCCCGGCTACATGGGGCCTTGGATCACCTTCACCAAGCCGCAATGGAACGAATGGGGGCGGCTCGCCGACCACCTGCGCGTGCCGAGCCTGAAGACCATGGGCTCGATCGGCGACTTCACGGTCGACAAGGCGCGTCAGTATCACATGGCGACCTATTCGATCGGCATGGGTGCGGGGCGCCGCTTCGTGCGTCAGGTCGATCTTTCGAAAAAGACGCGCATCATGGATATCGGCGGTGGCTCGGGCGCCTACTGCATCCAGGCGGCCAAGCAGCATCCCCATATTCGCGGCGTTGTGCTCGATCTGCCGCCCGTCGTTGTCGTGACCCGGGAGTTCCTGGCCGAAAACGGTGTGGCGGACCGGATCACGGCTGAGCCGTGCAATTTTGTCACCGATCCCTTCCCGACCGACTGCGATGTGGCGATCATGGCCTCGAACCTGCCGATGTACTCTCGCGAGGTCATCGCATCGGTGATCAGGAAGACGCATGCCGCGCTGCTGCCGGGTGGCCAGATGCATCTGATCGGCGAGACCACCAACGACGAGCGAACCGGCCCCTGGGGCCCCGCCTACTGGGGGCTTGGGCAGGCGATTTCGGAGTCGGAAGGCGTGGCCCACTCGGAAGCCGACGTGCTCGGCTATTTCGCCGCGGCCGGTTTCCGCGAGGTGAAGGTCGAGGAGTTCATTCCCGGCTCCCTCAGCCGCGTCGTCGGCACCAAAGCATAGGCCACACGCGATGTTCCATACTCCGGTCTGCGATCTGCTCGGCATTCGGGTCCCGATCCTGCAAGGTGCCATGCAGGGGGGCGGCGGCGTGGACCTCGTCGCGGCCGTCTCGAACGCCGGCGGCCTCGGCGTGCTGCCGACGTTCGGCGGTCCGGACAAGAAGCTGAGCGAGGACATCGCAGCAGTGCGCGCACGCACGCGGCGGCCGTTCGGCGTCAACATCATGCCGATGGGACGCGGAATCACCGAACGTTGTGTTGCGACTTGCATCGAGCTTGGCGTCCCCGTCGTCACCACAGGCCGCGCCGACCCGGGCGAGGAGGCCGTCTCCAAGCTCAAGAGGGCAGGAATCAGGGTCGTCTCGGTCATCCCGACGGTGGAGCACGCGCGGCGGATGGAGAAGGAAGGCGTCGATGCGGTCGTTGCGTCGGGCACCGAAGCCGGCGGGCATGTCGGCACGGTCGCGACGATGCCGCTGGTGCCCATGGTCGTCGATGCTGTGAAGATTCCCGTTCTGGCGGCAGGCGGGATCGGCGACGGCCGCGGTTTTCTAGCCGCATTCGCGCTGGGCGCCCAAGGCATCCAGATGGGTACGCGCTTCATGGCGACGGCCGAATCCGATCTCAACGCGTGGGGTCGCCAGCGCCTCCTCGAGATGCGCGAGACCGACACCCTCGTCACCCGCGCCATGACCGGCGCCACGGTGCGCTGCATCCGCACGCCCGAGATTGCAGCCTATGAGGATGCGCTGGCGAAACACGCTCCAGAGGGCGAAGTGACCGAGCTGATGCGCGCCGTCCGAGCCTCGCGAAACGAGGAGAAGGCCCTCCGCCGGCAATCGGCCGCCGGCCAGGTGGCCGGCATGATCCGCGACGTGCCGACGGTTTCAGAGCTGATCGACGGTATACTGGCCGAGGCCACACGACTGGCCGAGCGGATGCCGGGTATGGCGCGCGCTTAACGCTTGCGTGACACTATCGCGCAGGAAAGCGAACGATCAACCCTTCGGCCGGGCCATCGGAAACGACCTGCGTGGCATGGCCTTTCCCGCTCGTATTCAAATCCAGCACCCTGTCGCCCGGTTTCATGATCAGCTCATCGCCAGCGCTGCCGATGAATTTGAATGAGCCCGACAAGCAGACCACGAGGCAGTCGAACGGCGTCGGATGCGGCTCCCCGTACCAGTTGGGCGGGAGTCGGAAGAACATATACTCGGCCGCGGGCTCGGCTTTCGCAGTGAAGATAGGGGCGGCCGGCGGCGCATGGTCATGCATTTCCATGGCGATCTCGCAGCTGTCGAACCGGCTCTCCCCCTCGGCATCCGTAAACATGCGCGGCACTACGATAGAACTGCTCATAAGGCCTCCGGCCGAAGTTGGCTCCGTCTCCCAACGTGTTTCGATCATGACTCGAGAATGCCCTCGAGCTTGGCGCTTGACCAGAGCACGAGGCGGACTTGCCTTGCCCGTTAACGGTGGCTCTAATCGATAACCAGCCAACGCGCCTTCGCATCCCAGGAGCCCGCCCATGCCAAAAGACATGCCCGCCATCAGTCTCGTTGCCGTGCCGGGGCGGCGGAGGGCAACGATCGAGGCAGCCCAGCGTATCGAGGCCGCGGGCTTCACAAGCATCTGGTCGCCATCAATGTTCTCGAACATGGCGCTCTGCGAAGCCTTGGCTCTGACGACGAAAAACATCCACTTCGCGACGTCGATCGCACCCATCTATTCGCGGACCGTCGGCGACTTTGCCCAGAGCGCGGCTTTCATCCACGAGGTGTCCGATGGGCGGTTTCGCCTCGGTGTCGGCGTCAGCCATGCGCCGCACCACATTCGGATGGGCGTGACGCCGGGTAAACCTCTGTCCGATATGCGGAGCTTCGTTGAGCGGTTTCGCGCCAGCGAGGGTCTAGGCCCATTGCCGCCGGTGGTGCTGGCCGCGCTGCGCAGGAAGATGGTTCAACTCGCAGGCGAGATCGGTGACGGCATCGTTTTCGCCAATGGTGCGCGCTCCCACATGAAGGTGAGCCTCGCGGCGTTGCCAGATGCCAAACGCAACGATCCAGCGTTCTCCATCGCCAATATGATTCCGACGTGCATCTCCGACGACATCGAGGCGGCCAAAGCCGTCAATCGCAAGACGCTGACGTCCTACGGTCTCCTGCCCAATTACCGGAACTACTGGAAAGAGGCCGGCTACGTCGAGGAAATGGAGGCGATCGAGACGGCTATCGCCGAAGGTCGCCGGGAGGACGTCCCGAAGTGCTTCTCCGACCGATGGCTCGAGGACACGACGCTGTTCGGGCCGAAGTCGAAAGTCCTCGACGGTGTCGCAGCGTGGAAAGCCGCCGGAATACGCACGCCCATCATCGTACCGTCGTCCGCGGCGGGCAATCAGATGAAAGCGATCGAGGAAATCATCGCCGCGTTCTCTTGAGGCACAACGAAACGACGGCGAGCCGGGCTCGCCGCCGCCGACTGTTCACGACATGCAAGCTCAGTGGCGCGTCGACGGCTGCCAGGCGGCCAGCGTGTCGGCGATCGAGGATCCATTGCTGCCGAGGTGCTGCAGGGCCTCGCGGGGCGTAGCGGGTACTGCGGCGAGTGTTTGTGTACCCAGCGCATCGGAGGCTGTCACGACGACCGCAGCGAGTGCGGCGTTGCGATAGATCGACTGCCCGCGTTGCCACAAGCTGCCAAAGGCAAAGCGAGCCACGCGTGCGGCTTTCGCGTCATTGGGCAGGAACGAAGCAAACGCGTCCCGTTTGCTGGGGTCGCGTCGCATGCAGTCGCCATACCAGACCGACCGGTCTCCGACGATGAGTTCTTCGTGCCCATCGAGTACGCGCGGGTTGGTCGTCAACCGGATTTCGTGGACGAATTTGGCACTGAAAGAAAGGCTCCAGGTCTCGTCCTCGGCCGCGGTGGCACCACCGGCAAGGACGATCGCCGCGCCGATGCGCCGCTTGGCCAACTCGTCCGACAAGGCCAGCAGTGCGGCGACGACCGGGCTCGATGGCGAGCGGGCCAGCAGCGCAATTGCATCAACTCGACCGTGCAAGGTCTCATCAAGGGCCTCTGTAATGAAGGCTTTGATCGAACTCTCGCGCTCCTCTTGCGTCTCGAATGGTTTGAAGGGAGGGGATTTGGCGCGCATGTGGTGGTCCCTCGTGGTGCGGATCGGCTCTCCGCACTCTCATTGTTGCCTCCAGCATTTGGCGGCAGACGCGTTAATTTAGTGCTTAAGTCCGGGCCGATCCGGGACAGTCGAGGCGTGACGGTACGAGTTGTATTTCAGGATAGTGGCACGACCCTCAGGCTTCGCGCGTGGCAGGCCCGAAGCGCGGCGCAATTGCGGTAGGATCGTCCTGCCGTTCGACGGAGATATTGGGTTCTCCCGATGCGCCGTAGGCGACGGCCGATGATGCCTTTTCCAGTTCGATGAGGTCACGTCCCGGGTGCAGGGTGTCGGTCGACGGGGTCCGAGCCAGCAGGGAAGCCGGGACCCGGGCCTCGCTGACCGGCAAGGTGTAGGTGACGCTTTCCCGTGTCGCTGCGATGATGACGGTGGGCTCGGAAATTCGGGGCGTGGGCGACGAAGGCTCGGCCCAGTGCTCGGATTCGATGGTTTGGGGGATCGCACCTCCCGTTTGTGACCGTGCAAGTGCCCCTGAGACCGGCGCGAGCGGCTGCTCGATGTAGGAGGGATCCATCTGCCGTGGTGCGTTCGGTGATGTCGGGCCTGGGCGCGCGAGGGCGGGATGGAGGACCACGTTCTCCGGCGGTGCCGCTTCATAGCCCTGCGTCTCGAGGCCATCGTCCGAGCCGATTGGGCGGCCCGAAGAGGGTTTGGCGAAGGGCGAGGTATTGCTGTTCGCCGGACGGCGGTTCGGAGACGGCCCATCGCCGCTTGCTGCGACCACGCGAGGCTGAAATGGCGCCCGACCCTCGGGATCGAGATTGGGGTAGCCTGCGCCTTCAGAGGTGCGACCACCGCTGGGGCGTCCGGCAGGCCTGTCGTACCGTGAGGCATCGGCGGCCTCGGCGGTGCGGCGATAAGGCGAGACCGGAAGATCGGGCCCGTTCTGGCGGAACATGTCCTCCTCGAACCGCTGGCGACGCTGCGTGGCTTCGACGCGGCGCGCGGCGCCCATGACCGCACCAAGGATAATGTCGGACCAGGCGCCGTCTCTGAACCGATAGACCCGGAACGCCCCGGCATTCGCGAACTTGCTGCCTTGGCGATGCAAGCGCTTCTGGATGGTCGACGTCGTGAGCAGTGGGCTCATGACGCGGGTGAAGATCTTTTCTTTCTCGAAGCTCGCGAAGAGATTGGCGAGAAGATGCGCCTCCTGCAGCAGGGTTTCGGCTTCCGGGACGCCATAGCTCTGCATCTGTCTTGGATTACGAGGGTTCGGCCGGTAGGGCGTGTTGAGCGGCACCGCTGCGTAGTAGTCGCCGTGATAATCGAAGACGACGTGACGGAAGACCTCGAAATTCTCCCGGATCTCACTGTCGCGATGGATCTCGTTGAACCGCGACAGGATCTGGATGACGGGACCGCGCTCGGCGGCACGCATCTTCGGCACAAGACGGTCCAGGCCGCTCACCGGGCGCTTGATGGAGACGAGCAGCAGGCAAAGGTCAACGAACAGCGCGACGGCAAGGGGAATGTAGTCGCGCTTCGACAACCCGGCTTCGCCAGCCATGGCGCTGAGGCGGGCCTGGGTCGCGCCCGTCGCCTCCACCGACTGGACCGCTCTCTTCTGAAGCTCGCGCAATTCCTCGGCGCTCGGCGGCATCTTCAGAGTAAGCGCACCGAACAGGCTCGCTGAAAGGCGCCGGAACGCCTCTATGACGGCCTCCGAGCCCTCGACGGCGGCAATCTTCGGCTTGTCGAGAACCGGCAGCTCGTCAATGGCGCGAACTACGCCGCGCAAGGCAGTTGTCAGCTGCGTGTCGGGGCACTGGAACGTGCCGCCTCGCGTGTCGGGGAACGAAACCCTGTCGGCGCGCTCGGCCAGATCGGCGCGCATCTGCCGCAGCTGCGGATCGGATCGGAAGGCATTGAACCCGGTCACGGTCATGTCGAGCTTGCGATTGAGACCCCGCATGTAATCGTTACGGGTGCCGCTCGCGGCATCGACCGTGGAACGATCAGCTGACGTGACCTTCAAGAGGTCTCCGTTGAGGCCCCCGAGTTCGCCCTTGATCGCACCGACGCGGCTGCGCACGAAATCCGCAGCGAATTTGAAGCGGCCCGCATCGTCGTCCCGGAGTTGCCGCCGAGGGCCATCGCCGGGGCGGGAGTTGGGACAGGACGTGCCGCTCTGGCGCTCCAACGCGGCCTTCTGGGCGGACAGCGTTGTCAGATTGTCGAGCGTTGACTGCAGTTGCTCGAGGCGCGTGACGCTCGCGTGAAGCGAGTTCTGCACCTGCCCCACGGCCGACTCCGCGGATCGCGACGCCTCCCCCTTGCTCTCGAGCACCTTCCAGTAGAAACCGAAACCAAAGCCGACCGAGATGAGCGTGAGGAAGACGTAGCCGAAGATGTAGAGCAGGCGCGTTGTCCACCCGATTTCCGAGAAGATCTGATCGAGCAGCCAGACCACCATGACCATCAACATGGCGACCGAGAAGGCGATGATGGCCTTGTGGACCAACGTGAGGTCGCCGACGTTGGCCTCGATCAGTTCGAGCATGCCCACGAACGTCGCGACCCACGACAAGCCGCCCAATCCAATGAGCAACAGCAAGCGTTTCCAGTCGCGCTGGCGGGTCGGCTTCGGCTCTTCGCCAGAGTGATCCCAGCTCAGACCGACGCCCGCTGCCCCACCGCGCGTCCGCTCAGATCCGTGACTCGACGTCATGGCGCCCATCCCTCACCGCATCTGAAGCCGATCGGTCGGGAGACACTCGGGCTGGCACTGAGGACAACGCCTCGGACGCACGTACCCGCACTGACCCCGCCGAGCAGCGACGCGGGTCGGTCGACCCCTACGTCTCTGCGGGAGTTCATCGTTAGCGCGCGACCTGGGCACCAGTACGGCCAGGGCATGACGGGGATCGCGCATCAGCCCGGATGCAGCCATGGCTGTGCCACATTCGGGCGGCGGGGCCACGAAGGGATGAGGGGCTCGGATCGCCTAGCCCCTCCGATCCGGCAACTCGTTACCGCGTCACAATAATACAACAATCAGCGTCGGAACATGGCTGAATACGGATCATAATTTGCGCCCTCCGCGCCCAGCCACTAAGCCTCGAAAGGCGGGGGATGCATCCGTTGCGGCCTCGGCCGCGCGGCGCGCATGCGGGGTTGCGCAGTGTCCCCCGTCCGTCCGCTCACGTTGCTTAAGCGCGCTCAGCACCATAGTAGAGGGTGACCACGTGTTGCGCCTCGGCGAAGAACAGCCAGCGCTCAGCAAGAACGCCGACGGCGGCACCGAGCGTTGCGGCCAAAGCGGCGAACGTCGCAGGGACGGGTGGCAGCGAGGCCGCTAGAAGCAGCAATAGCGCCGGAGCGATGAAACCGGCGCCGAGCGCCATCATGCGGAGCGTGCTTGCATGCTTGCGGGCCACCGCATAACCCATCTCACGCATGACGAAATTGGGCTGGGTGTGTGGGGGCTCGAGCGGACGCACCCGGCCGATCGATCCTAGCCCCGTTGCGCTCTCGACAGTCCATGATCTTGGGGCCGCATCGATGCGCCTCCAGTACAGCCATTTGGCAAGCCCAGCGGCGATCAGCAGGACGGCCGCCAGGATTGCCGTCACGTGCCAAGACGTCGCGAAGCCTGCCTGCAGAAGTGCCAGCAGCACCGCCCCCGTGGCCAGCGACAGTAGCAGATAGACCGGCGCCACCAGAGGCTCGGACCAGGCGCGAATGGTCGGTAGCGACTGATAGATCATGCCGGTCGCCCAAACGGTCGCCACGGCTCCCGCAGCCGCCAACAGAGCCAGAAGGGCGGGCAGGATCCACCAGGCGGCCGGCCAAACCCATTGGACCAGCAGCCAGAGACCGGCGGGGACATACGTCGCGAGCGCCAGAACGCCCTCACGCGAAAGCCACGACGTCTGCCACTGGGTGAGGGCTCTCCAGGCTCGCTCCGGGCGACCCAGGTGAAGGGTCGACGCCAGAAGCCCGGTTGTCACGAGCGCTAACGCCAGCACGAGAGCTGTCGCGGCGAGGTTTCCGGTCGGCAGAGTGCCGCCCAGGACGACGGAGAACGCCAGCCACACGAGCAGCCCATAACCGGCTCCAGATGCGGTCGTGAAGAGAATGACGGAGTAAGCGGGGTTCATCACAGGGTTTCCATGCTTACGCCGACAGGACTCGATCCACCCAGGCGAAAAGGCGCTCGGCAGGTGAGCCATCGGTCGCCGGGATCGTTTCGGCTGGTTTGGTCCCCCCGACTAGCGCGTCCGCTTTCCGTGGCCGTGGCGGCAAGTATTTGTTGGTCGGCTTGTAACCCATCTCGGGCAACAGATCGTAGCCACCGCGCATCGCGACCAGCTTCGAGACGGCGCTCTCCTTGTCACCGAGATCGCCAAAGTGGCGGGCGCCGGTCGGACAGGCTTTGACGCAAGCCGGCTGGCGATCCTCTGGGCTGAGCGTCTCGTTGTAGATCCGGTCGACGCAGAGCGTGCACTTCTTCATGATGCCGTCAGTGTAGTCGTACTCGCGCGCACCGTAAGGGCAGGCCCACGAGCAGAGCTTGCAGCCGATGCAGGTGTCGGGATTGACGAGCACGATGCCGTCCTCGCCTCTCTTATAGGAGGCGCCGGTCGGGCAGACCGTGACGCAGGCCGGCGTCTCGCAGTGCAGGCACGACCGTGGGAAATGGACGGTGCGGCCCTTGGCCCCTTCGCCGGCCTCGTAGCTGTGCACGCGGTTGAGCCAGGCACCGTGTGGATCGGCACCATAAGGCTGCTCGTCGGAGAGCGGCGCCGAGTAGCCGCCGTTGTTCCATTCCTTGCAGCTCGTGACACAGGCCTGACAACCGACGCAGGTGTCGAGGTCGATGACGAGGCCGAGCTTTTTCTCGGTGGCGAGTGGGAGAGCAGTCATCGGCCGCCCCTCCCGACGCCTTTCGGTGGTGTCAGTGGCTCGAAGCGGGGGCTGGTTCCGGCGGGCTCGGCTTCGGCCTTCTCGATGCGGACGCGGAGGTCGTACCAAGCGGCCTGACCCGTGATGGGATCGGCGTTCGAGAACCGGTAGCCGCCCTCCCGCTCGGGCAACAGCTCGCCGATCAGGTGGTTAAGAAGAAAGCCGCGCGTCGCCTCTGGGGCCTCCTTGTCGAGCCCCCATGTTCCCGACCGCTTGCCGATCGCGTTCCAGGTCCACACGGTCTCGGCATTGACGCCTTCCATCAGCTTGACCTGCGCCTTGACGCGCCCCTGATGGCTGGTGATCCAAACCCAGTCGTCGTCGGCAATCTTGAGTTCGGCGGCCTTGCCGCGAGACACATAGAGCCGGTTGGCCGCCGTGATCTGCCGCAGCCAAGCGTTCTGCGAACCCCACGAGTGGTACATGTGCATCGGACGTTGAGTGATCGCGTGCATGGGAAATTGATTGAGGTCGATGGCCTTCTCCTCGAAGGGCTCATACCAGAAGGGGAGTGGATCGAAGTAGGTCTTGATGCGGTCGCGGTGCGTTTCGGGAGGCGTCACCGCGCTGTGGCCCTCAGCCGCCAATCGGAAGCGCTGAAGCGGCTCGCAGTAGAGTTGCATCACCAGCCGATCGGTGCTTTCGAGGAAACCCTTCGCGTGCGCCCATTCCATGTACGAGCGATTGGCGAACTTCATGTAGCGTTGGTCGGGCGCCAATTCGTGATGATGGAAGCCACCGTTGGCGATGTAGCGCTCGAGCTGCTTCGGGTTCGGCTCGCCCTTGCCGAAAGCCTCACCGTCCTTGCCGCGCCAACCGGCGAGCGGCCCCACGCCCGGGCCCCGCTCGTGATTGACGATGTAGTCCGGATAGCCACCGGGGAACTTGCGGCTGCCATCGGGCTTGGTGAAGGCTTGTAGCCCGACGCGCCAGCCGAGATCGATGAGCACGTCCTGGAAGCCGCGCACGTCGCGATCGGGCTGGACCACCGGATGGCGGATCGCATCGGCGGGGCCATCGGCGTCGGAGATCGGACGGTCGAGCAGCGAAATGCAGTCCCAGCGCTCGAGGTAGGTGGTGTCGGGCAGGATCAGGTCGGCGTAGGGCACCATCTCCGAGAAGTAGGCGTCGGAATAGATGATGCGCGGGATCTTGTACTCGCCGGTCGCCTCGTCCTTGGCCGTCAGATGCTCGATCACTGCCGGCACGTTCATCGACGAGTTCCAGCTCATGTTCGCCATGTACATGAACAGCGTGTCGACGGGGTAGGGATCGCCCTTTGCTGCATTGGTGATGACCATGTGCATCAGGCCATGCGCGGCGATCGGCGCATCCCATGAAAACGCCTTGTCGATCCGGCTGGGTGTGCCATCCGGCTCGACGAGCAGGTCGTCCGGGCCGGTGACGAACCCCAGCTGAGGACCGGGAAGCGGTGTCCCTGGCTTTACATCTGCGGCCTTGCCGCGCGGCTTGATGCGGGGCGGAATCGACTTCGGATAGGGCGGCTTGACGCGGAAGGAGCCCGGCGTCTCGATAGCGCCGAGCAACATCTGCAGGATGTGCAGCATCCGGCAGGTCTGGAAACCGTTGGCGTGAGCCGAGATACCACGCATGGCGTGGAACGCCACCGGACGGCCGACGAGCTTGTCGTGCCGCTTGCCGTGCCAGTCGGTCCAGGGCTGATCGAGCACCACGGGTTGATCGAAAGCCGCACGGGCGAGCTCCGCCGCGATGCGCCGAATCTGGTCGGCCGCAATACCGGTTCGCTCGGCTGCGGCCTCGGGCGCATGCTCGGGGGCCATGAACCGGCGCACCAGCAGCTCGAACGCGGGGCGAGCCTTGCGGCCATCGGCTAGTATCACCTCGCCCTGCAACACGGGCGAGAGATCCGGCGTATCGATCCCGACGAAGGCTCCCGTGCGACGATCCTTGATCAGCACTTCGCCCTTCTCGCCGCGAGCCAGAAGCCCATGATCGGCGCTGCCGGGGCTATCGATCACGAGCGCCGCGGCGTTCGTGTAGCGCACGAGATAGTCGAGATCGATCTTCTGGGCGGTCAGCAACTCGTGGATGAGGGCGCCGACCAAAAGACCATCTGTGCCAGGGCGGATGCCCACCCACTCGTCGGCGATGGCGCCGTAGCCCGTGCGCACCGGGTTGACCACCACCACCTTGGCGCCACGCGCCTTGAGCTTGCCGAGCCCGATCTTGATCGGGTTCGAGGCGTGGTCCTCGGCCACTCCGAACATAATGAAATACTTGGCGTGCTCCCAATCGGGCTCGCCGAACTCCCAGAACGATCCCCCGAACGAATAGAGGCCCGCCGCCGCCATGTTGACCGAGCAGAAGCCACCGTGCGCGGCGAAGTTCGGAGTCCCGAACTGCATCGCCCACCAGCCGGTCAGCGACTGTGATTGGTCGCGGCCGGTGAAGAACGCGAGCTTTTTCGGGTCGGTGGCGCGGATACGCGAGAGCCAGCCCGTTGCAATGCCGAGCGCCTCCTCCCAGCCGATCTCCTTGTACTCGCCCGAGCCGCGCGGTCCGACGCGCAGCAGAGGCGCACGCAAACGCGAGGGTGCGTAGTGCTGCATGATGCCGGCGGCACCCTTGCCGCAGATCACGCCGCGATTGACCGGGTGGTCGCGGTTGCCCTCGATGTAGCGAACGCGGCCATCTTTCAGGTGCACCTTGATGCCGCAACGGCACGCGCACATGTAGCACGTCGTCGTCTTGACCGCGTCACCGACCGGCATCGACAACGGCACATCGGGTTCCGCTAGCGGGGATCGGGCCTCGCCCGCAATAGTGATCTTCTGCTGCACGATCGCTCTCAAGGTTGCAGGTGCGCCCGACCTCGCCGGGGTGCGGTGCGGGTTGACCGCCGGCCGCTGTTCCCCGAATAGTTCCGAGCACGGCGAGCGTTTGTCAACGAGCGGTCGCTTGAGCCGCGGCTCGTCGCGAGCAGATACGCGATATCGGTACCTGGGGCGCCGGTCAACCGGCAGTCCTGGCGAGGACGCCTGCAAGGACCCAACGGATGACCCGTCACCTGCGGCCCGCGATGCGATCGGCACTTCTGGCCGGGCTGTTGGTCGCCGTGGCCTTCGCTGGATTGAGCGCCCCGCGCGCGGCTGAGCCCGATGCCATCGACCGAGGCCTCGAGGCATTTCGGGCGATGCTCAAGGCCGACGCCTGGTCCAACCCGGCGATGCTCGACGCGGATCGCGGACAAGCCATTTGGTACGAGCGGCGCGGACCTCGGAAGATCTCGCTCGAGCCGTGCGATCTCGGCAAGGGGCCAGGGAAAGTCGACGGTGCCTTTGCGGGATTGCCACGCTATTTTCAAGATGCTGGCCGCGTGATGGATCTGGAGACGCGCCTGCTCTGGTGCATGGAGAAAATTCAGGGCATCGATCCGAGGAGTATGATCGAAAAGCTGCATCCGGCTGCCAACGAGCCGGTCAAGGATCTCGGCGCCGTCGCGACCTGGATAGCGTCACGGTCTCACGGGCTCGTGTTCGCTGGTCCCGTCTCGCATCCGCGCGAGAAGGCCACGCTCCGGTTGGGAAAGGCTCTCTTTCATCGACGCATGGGCCCATTCGACTTCTCGTGCGCCAGCTGCCACGCGAGCGCCGATAAGCGCATCCGCCGTCAGGGGCTGGCCGAGCTGGTCAATCCCGAGGAAGCGCGCCGTACCGTGGGCGAGTGGCCGGCATACCGGGTTTCGGCAGCGCACGTCATGACGCTCCAGCACCGGCTCTACGACTGCTTCTGGCAGATGCGGCTGCCGGAGTTGCAGTTCGGCTCCGAGGCAAGCGTTGCCCTCATCGCCTATCTGGTGCACCAGGCCGAAGGCGGCACGATCGCGGCACCGGGCCTGAAACGATGAGGGGTGCGCCATGAGGAGCGTCCTGATCTTGGCGCTGATAGCTCAGATGTCAGTCGCGAGCCTCCTGCGAGCAGAGGAGAGCCGTGGGGTGAATGAACAGCAGATGGCCCGTGTTCTACGACAGGCATTTCCCTCCGCGCCGCCCGAATGGCGTTCGAGACTGGTGCCCGACGCGACGATGGCGACCTGCGTTCTTTGGGACAACCAGCCGCCGAAAGACGTGGCCGATGCAATCAAGAAGCGCGAGGCCTCCAGGATCCGCCATCCGGCAGACGGCAATTTCATGGGAGACTGGCGGCGCGGTGAGGTGCTGGCCCAATCGGGCTACGGGCTGCGTTTCACCGACAACGACATCAAGCGGCCCAACGGCGGAAATTGCTATGCCTGTCACGAACTCTCCCCCGACGAGGTGAGCTTCGGCACGCTGGGCGTCAGTCTCAAGGGCTATGGTCGAACCCACAAATTCGACCCCCAATATGCTCGCGTCGTCTATGAGAAGATCTACAACAGCCAAGCCGTGGTTACATGCTCGACGATGCCGAGATTTGGTGCAAATGGAATACTCTCAATCGATCAGATCAAGGATCTCGTCGCTCTGCTGATGGATCCGGACAGTCCCGTCAATAAATCAGCAAATGCCGCGCCTCACGGAGAGGCCGAGAATAAAGCGAGCCCCCGCGGCGCCGACGCAAAGAAGCCTGACGTGGGGAGGCGCCAACCGTGATGCGCCTCGGGGAAGTGACCCGCTGATTTCGACGGCATCGGAGCAGGGACGAAAACCAAGATGCTGACGCGCCGCGAATTCGTGTCCGTCGCTGCGGCGACCATGGCCTCGATCGGCTATGGCGACGGCGGCTCCAAAGCCGTGGCCCAGCAAAGGCTCGATCTCGACAGGCTGCTACGCTTCGAACCGCTCGGCCAAGTCACCCTTCTCCACATGACTGACTGCCACGCGCAGCTTGCGCCACTTTATTACCGGGAGGCATCGGTCAACCTCGGCGTCGGCGATATGGCGGGACTGCCGCCGCATCTTACCGGCGCGGAGGCAATCAAGGCGTTCGGCATTACGCCTGGCTCACCCGAAGCCTACGCCCTTGCTTCGGAGGATTTCGAGGCGCTGGCCCGGACCTACGGCCGCGTTGGCGGGATGGACCGCATGGCCACTGTCGTCAACGCAATCCGCGCCGAGCGGGGACCGGATCGGTGCTTGCTGCTCGACGGCGGCGATGCATTGCAAGGCTCTTACGGCGCGCTCAAGTCCGGCGGTGGGGACATGATTCGCGTCCTCGATGCGCTGCGCGTGGAGGCGACCACTGGGCACTGGGAGTTCACGCTCGGCTCGGACCGGGTGCAGCAGCTTTACGGGAACAAGGACCGGCCCGGCCTCTCAAAGACCGCGTTCCTTGCCGCCAACGTGCGAGACATCGAGTTCGAGGAGCCTGTCTTCAAAGGCTGGCAGATGTTCGAGAAGGGCGGCTTGCTTATCGCCGTGATTGGTCAGTCGTTCCCGTATACAGCCATCGCCCACCCCCGCCGGATGGTACCGAAATGGTGGTTCGGCATCCGCGAGACGGCAATCTGGCGCCTGGTTACTCATGTGCGAAAGGCAGGTGCCGATCTTGTGGTTCTCCTGTCCCACAACGGCTTCGATGTCGACCGCAAGCTGGCAGGTCGCGTCGCGGGGATCGACGTGATTTTGTCCGGCCACACCCACGACGCGCTTCCGCAGCCAACGCTCGTCGGACGCACACTGGTGGTCGCCTCGGGCTCGCACGGAAAATTCCTGTCACGCCTCGACCTGGATGTGCGGGCCGGTGAGATGGTGGGCTGGCGCTATGCACTCATTCCGATTCTCGCGGATGCGATCCCACCCGAGGCCGGACTGAAAAGCTTGATCGAGGAGATCCGAGCACCCGATGCTGATTTCCTCGCGACCGAACTGGCACGCACGGAGACGACCCTCTGGCGACGGGGCAATTTCGGAGGCACTCTCGATCACTTGATTTGCGATGCGCTCATATCCGAGCGAGATGCGGAGATCTCGTTCTCCCCGGGCTTTCGCTGGGGGGGATCGCTACTGCCCGGACAGGCGATCACGTGGGACGACATCTATAATGCGACTGCGATCACCTATCCGGCGGCTTATCGCACGACGATCCGGGGGGCGTTCCTCAGAACGATCCTGGAGGACGTAGCGGATAATCTGTTCAACCCGGACCCGTATTATCAGCAGGGCGGCGATATGGTCCGGGTCGGCGGCTTGAGCTTCGTCATACGGCCCGACGCTGACATGGGCGAGCGCATCTCCGATCTCACATTGAGCCGTACCGGCCAACCTATCGACCCTGACAAAGGCTATGTGGTTACGGGGTGGGGATCGTTGAACGAAGGTGTTGACGGTCCGCCGGTTTGGGATGTGCTGGCGCAACATCTGCGGAAACAAAAGATCGTCAAGGGCGTGGCGCGCCACTCAGTAACTGTCAAGCGCGGTTGAAGCGCTGCCTAGGACACGGTTGGCTTGGCACCGACGTCCACCAGGACGACCTCGGGTGGCACGCCGAACCGAACGGGCAGAATAGAGCACCCGAGACCGCCGGATATGATCAAGTGGCGGTCACGTTCCACGACATGGCCGTAGGCGTAACGATTTCCGAATTTGCTGGGAACGACCGGGGAGAAGCCGGCGAGCCGCACCTGACCCCCGTGCGTGTGGCCGGAGAGCGTCAGCGCGACGCGATCGGGCACCTCGGGGAAGATGTCGGGCTCGTGTGCCAATAGTACGATCGGTGCGTCATCGGTGACTTGTGCAAGGGTTCCAGCAAGGTCGTCTACCCCACGGAACTGCCTCCATTTGCCTTTGCGGCCTGACATGATGGCGATCTGATCGCCCAGACCCGCGATCCAGAACGCGCGGCCCTCTTTCACAAGGCGAACGGCGTGGTTCTCGTAGACGGGGATGCCGACGCGCTCGAGTTCGATTCGGCCAATGACGGGGCCGTGTCCGCGGCGCTGAGCGTCCGTGTCGTCCCACCAGTCGTGATTTCCAAGCACGGCGTGCACCCCGAGCTGCGCATTGAGTTTGGCCAGCAAACCTGCCCACTCGCGCGGTGGAACGCTGCGTGTCTGCCAGCGGTGCCCTGCGGCGAAGTCGCCGAGTAGCACGATGACGTCGGCGCCAAGTGCGTTAGTGCGGTCGACGATTTCGGAAATGCGCTCGGGGGGCATGTAGGGCTCGCCCGCATGCAGGTCGGCCACGACCGCCAAACGCAAGTGAAGGTTCGCCGGCCAGCGGGTCGGCGACAGCTGGTATCGGCGGACCTCCAGGCGGAATCGCGGCTCGATGCCGAACGCATAGGCTCCCAGGCTCACTCCGGTGAGCCCGAGTGCGGCAATGCTCTTCAGAATGGCTCGTCGTGTGAGCATGGTTGGTCTGGCCTTCGAAAGGTCAGGCGGGGTCTCGTGCCACGTCCAACATGGACAGACCCTAGACCTGCCGGTATCACGGAACCCTTAAAAGACTTCCACCCGAGGCTCCCAATGCAAGTCGACGAGGCAACCGTCAAGCGGATCGCGCGATTGGCGCGTATAAAGATCACAGAGGACGAGGCCAAGGGTCTCGAAGCCGAGATTTCGGGAATCCTGAATTGGGTCGAGCAACTCGACGAGGTCGATGTTGGGGGCGTGGAGCCGATGACCCGCGTCGTTCCAATTAAGTTGAAGATGCGGGACGACGTCGTCACGGATGGCGAGATTGCCGACGACGTGACGAGGAATGCGCCGCTCTCGGACGAACGCTTCTACGTCGTGCCCAAAGTGGTGGAGTGAGTCCCACCCCGACCTAACCTTCGGCGTGTTTGTCGCCGAGCGCGGAACCGATTTCGCCCACTCCGTGCCTCTTGTATCGCCCCGCCGGCCGATTGATCGAGAACGAAAAGTCCGACAACATGACCGACCTGACGAAGCTGACTCTCGCCGACGCCCGTGACGGGCTGCTGGCCAAGAAATTCTCAGCTGTCGAGCTGACCCAGGCGTTTCTCGCCGCGATCGGGGCTGCCAACCCTCACCTCAATGCCTTCGTGCTACCTACGCCGGATCATGCCTTGGCGCAGGCGCGCGAAAGCGACGCTCGCCTTGCCAGCGGCACGGCCCGGCCTCTCGAAGGTCTACCGCTCGGCCACAAGGACCTGTTCTGCACAAAGGGAATCAGGACCACGGCCTGCTCACGCATCCTCGACGAGTTCACACCCACCTACGAATCGACGGTTGGCCAGAACCTTTGGGATGCCGGAGCGGTCATGCTCGGCAAGCTCAACAACGACGAGTTCGCCATGGGTTCGTCGAACGAGACGAGTTGCTTCGGGCCTGTGGTCTCACCATGGAGAAGGACGCGTAACGGCCATCGCGACAATGCCAAGCTCGTGCCAGGGGGCTCGTCGGGCGGCTCGTCTGCAGCCGTCTCGGCGAACCTCTGCCTCGCGGCCACGGCCACGGACACGGGCGGCTCGATACGCCAACCCGCGGCCATCACCGGTACGGTCGGCATCAAGCCGACCTATGGCCGATGCTCCCGTTGGGGGATCGTCGCGTTCGCCTCGTCGCTGGATCAGGCGGGACCAATCGCCAAGACCGTACGTGACGCAGCGATCCTGCTGGGCCAGATGGCCAGCCATGATCCGAAGGACTCGACCAGCGTCGACGCAGCCGTGCCGGATTACTCGGCCGCCGTCGGCCAAAGCGTGAAAGGGCTCCGCGTCGGCATCCCCAAGGAATATCGGGTCGACGGGATGTCAGCCGAGGCCGATCAACTCTGGGCACGGGGCATCGAATGGCTGAAGGCCGCCGGCGCTACCATCCATGACATATCGCTGCCGCATACCAAATATGCGCTTCCCGCCTACTACATCGTGGCACCGGCCGAGTGTTCGTCGAATCTCGCGCGTTACGACGGCGTTCGCTACGGCCTGAGAGTGCCGGGCAAGGACTTGATCGAAACGTACGAGAACACGCGGGCTGCCGGCTTCGGCAAAGAGGTGCGCCGCCGCGTTCTGATCGGGACCTACGTACTGTCGGCCGGTTACTACGATGCCTACTATCTCAAGGCCCAGAAAGTGCGCACGCTCATCAAGAGAGACTTCGATGAAGCGTGGAAGACGGTGGACGTGGTTCTAACACCGACGACGCCATCGCCCGCGTTTGCGCAGGGCGAGAAATCCGGCGATCCGGTCGCGATGTACCTCGAGGACATCTTTACGGTGACGGCGAACATGGCGGGCTTGCCCGGGATCTCGGTTCCGGCCGGCCTATCGAGCGAGGGGACTCCACTCGGCCTTCAGCTCATTGCGAAGCCGTTCGATGAGGCGACCTTGTTTCGGGCCGGGCAGGTTATCGAGGATGCGGCAGGACGGTTCCCGTTGCCCGAGCGCTGGTGGGCGTGAGCACGGCGCTGGTCGCACACGCGATACGCACAAGCCGATCTGTCGGCGGCAACAATGCAACTTGCGCCGAATGGCGTTGGACTCGATAGTGGCGGCTTGCGGAGGGCACACAACTCCGCGAGATTGCAATGAGATCCGGAGCTTCTAGGGGGGTGCGCCGGTCCGCAGATTGGGGCTCGGTCATGTTGCGCCGGCGGATCAGAAGCGCGCTCTACATCGACTTCGAAAATGTTCCCTTACCTCCCGACGCCATTGCCAACTGGCTCGCCTGGCTTGAGGACGGTGTTTTCGATTCGCCGAGCCGCAAGCGGCGCTTCCTGCAAAAGCGCGTTTACTGGAACAGCCACGCCGAGCGGAACCGCGCCATCTTCGAGCGTCACGGATTTGCGTCCATCCTGATCGGCAAGTACTCCGGTCTGAAAAATGGCGCGGACATCCGTATGGCCATGGATGTGATCGAGACGACGTACACGCGATCCGAGATCGATGAATTCATCCTGCTGACTGGAGATTCGGATTTCGTTCCGGTCCTCGAACGCCTCCGCCTGAAGGCAAAGCGCTCGGCCATCGTCGCGACGGAACACCGACCGAATATCCACACGACGTATCACCGGCGAGCGGACATCCTCATTCCATCGAGACGCCTGACGGAGGCCGCGCAGTATCACCGCCCGAACGTGAGCCTGTTTGCACGGATCTTTGCCAGAACGCATGTCAAGGCGGCCGCATCGCCGACTGCACCTCGCGCGAGCTCCGAGGGAACGGTCGCAATGGCGGCCCGATCGGTAGCTCGCCGGCCTAATGTCAGGGCGGGAACTGACGAGAAGGCGGGCGATGTTACGCCTGCTCTCGAAGCTGCGGCAAAGCAGGTGCTTCAGTTGCTGGCGCGGCAACCGCGGAATTATGTAGCGCAGAAACGCGTGGTGGCTGAGTTGGAGCAAGTCGAAGGCTTCAAGCGACAGGGGCCAACGGCGTTCTTCGGAACAGGCAGCTATAAGAGCCTGATCAGGGAGCTGACAAAGATCGAAGCCAGAATCACCGTTGTCGAGCAACCGGGCGGCGGTACCGGTATCGTCTTCATCCCGCAGAACGGTGAAGCACCCTCCGCCGCTGGGCTGTCCAGCGCGGTGGCGCCTCGGGGACCGATTAGGGGGCTGCCGTTGCCGTTGCCAGCAAGAGAGACGGAGCCGAAACCTGAAGACGTGGTCGCCGATGGGCCGGCCTGTTCCGAACCCAACATGCAACCGGCCGAAACCGATGCAACGGAACCGATCAAGGCATCCCAGCGCGAAATTGTGGCGTCGCAAGGAGTTTGACTCGCGGCGGACAAGTGCGCCAGAGCGTCTGAAAATGCATTCGGCGCGTACGGGATGCCCGACGCGCCGAATGTGGTCCTAAAGGCCGCCCTAAGATCGCAATCGAAGAAACCGGATCGAAGATGAGACCCGGGCACGATCGCTTAAGGCCTTGCCGATCTGATCAGCGTGAGTAGAACTCGACCACGAGATTCGGCTCCATGTGCACCGGATAGGGTACATCCGCCAGGGCGGGCACCCGCACGAGCTTGGCACTCATTTTCGTGTGCTCGGCATCGATGTAGTCGGGCACGTCGCGCTCCGGGCTCTTGGAGGCTTCGATCACCAGTGGCAACTGGCGAGACGATTCCTTGACCTCGATGACGTCGCCCGGACGACACCGGTAGCTCGGGATGTCGACCTTGCTGCCGTTCACCGTGATGTGGCCGTGACTGACGAATTGCCGTGCGGCGAAAACCGTCGGAACGAACTTCGCGCGGTAGACCACCGCGTCGAGGCGGCGCTCCAGGAGGCCGATCAGATGCTCGGACGTCGAGCCCTTGAGCCGCGCGGCTTCCTTATAGACGCGGTTGAATTGCCGCTCGGTGATGTTGCCGTAGTAGCCTTTGAGCTTCTGCTTGGCCTTGAGCTGCTGGCCGAAATCCGACACTTTGCCGGCCCGGCGCTCGCCGTGCTGGCCGGGCCGCGAGGCCCTGCGATTGAGTGGGCTCTTCGAGCGACCCCAGATGTTTTCACCGAGGCGGCGGTCGATCTTATGCTTGGCGCGAATGCGCTTCGTCATCTCAGGCTCCGTCTTTCGTTATGCACGGGATCCTGCGCCCTCTCCTTTGGAGGCGCTCACCGGAAAGTTCCGGTTGCAGCGCCACCCGACAGATCGACGACTTAAGGCCGACCACAAAGGCGCAAAAACAAGGCGGGCCCCGAAAGGCCCGCTGGTGGGTTGTTAGCTGCTGGCCCGTCTGCCGTCAAGGTCGATGCGAGCGCGATGGATCGGCCCCGGTCACTTCTTCTGAGGGGCCGGTGCTTCAGCCTTTTTCGGCGGCAGGGACGCCTTGGCGGCCTCGACCTGTTGCGCGACCAGTTCCTTGACTTTTTTGCGTTTCTCGTCGTTGCAGGTTTCTTTGGAGGGCGTGATGGGCTCGAGGGACACGACCTGCTCACCGTCCTTCTCGGTCACCTTCAGCTTGCCGGCAGCCATGTGGATGGTCATGCGGTGCAATGTGGTGATGAACAGGAGCTGCTGCTCACTCCAGCCGTGTTTCGCCCGTTGAATGCGCATCATCGCATCGTAGTTGACGGTCTGCTCCTCCCACATCTCGCACAGCTGTGCCTGTGCGGAGGTGTAGCCGACCTTGATCACTTCCCTGCCGACGTCGATGGGAACGAGTGTTTCCTTCTTCTTGTTCTTCTTGTCGACCTCGATGACCTTGCCCTCGGGTGTCGTGAATTTCGCGGGCAGAATCAGCCAAGCGTAATCCATCAGGACCTTGACGGACCGCTCGCTCAGCTCCTTGGAGGCCGCCGTGCCCGTCCCGACCCCAGCACAGGCGAGCACCGCGACGGTCGCCGCCACAACCCCAGTCCGCCACATTCTTCCCATCTCTGTGCCCCTCGCCCTTTGCTCTTGCGGCAACAGCCTTCGCCGACCCCAGGTCGCCTGGCCGAGCCTGCCGTTCGAGACGATCTCCACCGCCTCTTCGCCGCGTTCCGCCCCCCGGTGCCGCGACGGGCGAGGGGTCGGCTCGAAAGTAGGCAAGTTTATGGCCGCTTTCGGCCTGTTCCCTTCCCATTTGCCAACGCAACCACAATGCCGCGGAGGGTCCGCACTTCCTGCTCCGTGGCTTCCATCCTGGTGAACATCGTCCGCAAATTGCGGATCATGGTTTGGCGGCGATGGGCAGGATTGAAAAATCCCAGACGATCCAGCTCTTGTTCGATATGCCCGAAGAAGCCTTCCAGCTCCTCTTTGGTGGCAGGACGGGTGTCGCCCAGGTCCATTCCGGCGCCTTGGGGCGTCTCGTAGGTCGTCACGCGTCCGAGCGTCGCAGAGCCGGAGGACCGCATCCATTCGTAGCCCAGGATCAACACCGACTGCGCAAGGTTGAGCGAAGCGAATCGGGAATTGACAGGAATCATCACGAGTGCGTCGGCGTTCGCCACCTCGTCGGTTTCGAGCCCGTTCCTTTCGCGCCCGAAGAGGATGCCGCAGCGCTCTCCCCGGGCCATCCGAGTGCGGATCTCGGCAATCGCCTCGATCGGCGTGAGCACCGGCTTGCGGAGGTCGCGCTGGCGAGCGGTCGTCGCGGCGACCCAGTTGAGGTCGCCTATGGCCGAGGACAGCGTGTCGAATTGGCGCCCGTCATCGATGACATAGTTGGCACCCGAGGCGGCGATGCGCGCCTTCTCGTTCGGCCAGCCGTCCCGCGGCGCGATAAGGCGTAGCTCGTCCAGTCCGAAGTTGGCCATGGCGCGGGCGACCATGCCGATGTTGTCCGCAAGCTGCGGCTCCATCAGAATGATGGAGGGCGTTTCACCCGAGCCGGCGAAGGCTTCCCCGCGGATATGGGCGCGACGGATCCCGTGCCGCAACTTTCGCAGAACACGGCGCGCCCAGAACCAGTAGTTCTCCCCAGACCAAGTCTTCTCCAGCGCGGCGAGCGCCGGCGTCCTGATCGTGGCCGTACCTTGGCCGACGAGCCGGACCTGGCCGTCGCCGACCACAACCTCGGCATGGGAGCGGATGAAGTCGTCCAGGGTATGGAGACCCTGCGCCTCGGTCCGCCGCTTGCAGCCCGGGCAGGTTGCGTCATCGGCCTCGCATCTCAGCTCGGCACAATAGGTCAGAACGCGTTCGAGCGACGTGCGGTCGAGGCTCGGTACAGCAAGCTGAGCGAGCCCCTCGTCAACCGAACGCTCGTGGCAGGCATGCACGACGTTCGCAACGGCCAGCGCGGTTCCGGCGATGCCCGGGCACCGTCCAGCGGGGCTCGCTTGGATTTCTATGCTGGGATCCCCTTCACTCGCCGTCATGCAATGCGCTCCCTTCGACCTCGTGCCACATGGCGGCTGAACCTGGGCCCCCAGCCTTGCGTGCCCTATACGCCTGCCGTGAGGCGTATTCCCTAACCAATGTGCAACCCGCGCCCTCTATGTTGGGCAGAAAGGTCTTGGTAGCCCTGCCTGGGGCCGCCTCGCGGGGTGGTGGGACGCTCATGCACGGTGGATTGGCTCATTCGCAAGAGGCGCCCGAACGCTCGTCGTCGGCGCTGAGTTCGAATTTGGTACGACGCCTACCCTACTATGCCCTCGGACTACTTGCCTTCTACGTGATCCACACGATCAGCCTGATCGGAAAATCCGAAGGGTGGTTGCTCGACGGTGCTGGACGGTACTGGCTCAACGACTTCTCAGGCGTTTGGACGGCGGGCGACGTCACTAATCGCGGTTTCCCCGAGTGGGCCTATGATATCGCTAAGCTCTGCCGGGAGCAGATTGCGTTGCGGGGGGCGCCGTCGGAGGGGTGCTATCCCTGGCCCTACCCTCCTCATGTCCTGCCGCTGGCAGCCGCATTGGCAAACCTTCCCCTCATCGCGGCAATGTTGGTCTGGCTCGGGCTCACGGCAAGCTGTTTCAGCGCGGTCGCCCGTCTGATCACCGGATCGTGGCACGGGGTCGTCCTGATGCTGGCCGGGCCAGCGACGCTGAATATCCTCTACACGGGGCAGAACGGTTTCTTGAGCGCCGCGCTGGTCGGAGCCGGATTAATGCTCCTTCCCAATCGCCCGGTTCTTGCCGGGGTTGCGTTTGGAATGCTCGCCTACAAGCCCCATCTCGGCCTGCTGATTCCGCTGGCACTCCTGGCGGCGGGGCAGTGGCGGACGCTTGTGGTCGCCAGTCTCACGGTTGCCTCGGTCGTTGTCGCTTCCATGGCGACCCAGGGCCTGGAGATTTGGCACCTCTTTGTTCTGCAGCTGGGCAACGTCGCCTCGGTGATGCAATCTCATTTCGATCCGTCGAAGCTCCGCAGTATCTTTGGCATGCTGCAGACGTTTGGCCTTCCCGCCGGCCCGGCGTTGGCGATCCATACCGTGCTCGCCGTCGTGATCGCCGGCCTCGTGATGCTGGCATGGCGCAGCCGGATGGCCGGCGATCTCAAAGCGGCCGTGCTCGCCGCAGCGATACCGATGGCCAGCCCGTACGTGTTCGCCTACGACCTCGCGATCCTGTGTATCGCGCAGGCCTTCTTCGTTCGCCATGCTCTTGCTCGGGGGCGGCTCGCCACGCGGGAACTCGGTGGGCTCGCGGTAGTGAACATCCTGCAACCCGCGAGCGGCGGTCTTGCTGGGCTCTTGCTCATCGGGCTCATCCTGCGCTGTGCTGGCGATTATCGGCCATCTGCGCGGCCGGGGAGCCCTTTGCACCACCCTGAGCCCCCTGCGCTGCCCGGGAACGACGCGTCGTCTATCCGACAACCGTGAGGCCTGAGACGAGGCGCCTCTTCATTTTCCGACCGGAAGCAAGTAGCAAGGTGCGGACGCAGGCGTCGCGAAGGTTCGGCTTGCGTTCCGGACAAGAACAGCAGGTTTTGCCCAAATCGCCCGGAGACGAACTCTGCAACCAAGTCTGGCGGGCAGCTGCTGCTCGGCCCACATCGACGGAGCCAATCCATGAGTGTGAAGATCGCCCCGTCCATCCTCTCGGCTGATTTCGCGCGCCTCGGCGAGGAGGTGCGCGCCATCGATGCAGCGGGTTGCGACTGGGTGCACGTGGACGTCATGGATGGGCATTTCGTGCCGAACATTACGATCGGCCCGATGGTCGTTGCTGCATTGCGGCCGCACACGACAAAGACGCTCGACGTCCATCTGATGGTCGCGCCTGTGGATTCCTACATCGAGGCATTTGCCAAGGCCGGCTCCGACATCATTACGGTACACGCCGAGGCCGGCGCTCATTTGGACCGCACGCTGCAGATGATCAAGAACCTCGGCAAGAAAGCCGGCGTGTCGCTCAATCCGTCGACGCCGCCGGAGACGATTGCCTACGTGCTCGATCGGTTGGACCTGATCCTAGTGATGTCGGTCAATCCGGGTTTTGGCGGTCAAGTGTTCATCCCGGCCATGGTGCCGAAGATCGCTCGGCTCAAGGAGATGATCAAAGGACGAGCGATCCATATCGAGGTGGACGGTGGGGTGAATGCAGAGACTGCGGCGCTTTGTGCCAAGGCTGGCGCCGACGTGCTTGTCGCGGGCAACGCCGTCTTTGCCGGGGGGCGCTATGCCGAGAACATCGCCGCAATCCGAGCCGCGGCCGATGGGGCGAACCGCTGATGCAGCGAAAGTAATGCTGTCTCACGTCTTGTCGGGGTTCCATGGCACGATGGCGACGCGGGCACCCCGCAGGCCCGCAAACGACTGCTCGCGGCAGCTCAACACGATCACTTGATGCGCCTCCGCAGCCGCTTCGAGGGCACGGTGCATCGCCCCGATGCGGCGGTCGTCCGAGTAGACCAGAACGTCATCGAGGACCAACGGGACGCCCATACCCTGGTCGGCGAGGAGGCGCGCGAAGGCAAGGCGCGTCAAGACGGCGATTTGCTCGCGCGTGCCGTCGCTGAGGTGGTCGAAGGCCTCCTCGCGTTCGTTGCGAACGAGCCCGGTCACGGTGTACTTGTCGCCGAGCGCGACCGAAGCGGTAGGGAAAACCAGGTCGACGTAAGGCGCCAGCCGAGAAAGTACCGGTGCGAGGTAGCTGTCGCGCAGGCGCTCTTCCTCCGACCCAAGCTCCGCATCGAGCAATCGGAGAGCCTCAACTTCCTCGGCGAGATCCGCCTTTCGCGCCAACGCTCGCTCCGCCTCGCTCTCGAGCGCCGCAAGTCGGGTCGTAATGTCCTCGCGCCGTGCCGCCTCGAGAGCCCCTTCGATACGGGCACGCTCGGCGGCGAGCGCGGCCTCTTCCTGCTCGGCGCGATGCAGGTCTCGGCGCGCGTCCGCCAGTTCGGCCTCGAGCCGTGCGAGGGCATCAGCGCTGGGCGCGCATTTGGTCCAGGCCGCCTCAATGCGCAATGCCTCGTCCAAGGCAAGACTTGCGGCTTGGGCTGCGGCCTCGGCTTCCGCGCGTAGACGGTCTCGCTCTGGCGGCGGTGGCAAGACAGCCTCGACTTGGGCTCGACGCCTGTCGCGCTCCTCGCCACGTGACGACTGAACGGCCACTTCGCGACGTAAGGTTTCGCATGCCGCGGTGCGTTCGCGCGCGGTTGCATCGGCTCGTTCCAGGATGCCACGCAGGGAGACGACGGCGTCGGCGAAACATTTCGAATCGGGGCCTCCATCGTCGATCCGCAGGGTTTCGACTTGGGTGGCCGCCGCGGACAGTTCGTCCTCAAGCCGCTGGATGCCGGCCGGAGCCGCCGCCGTCAGCGCGGCGCGTGCCGCGACGATCTCCCCGGCCGTCTCGCGCGCGATGGTGTGCCGCCGCTCAAGATCCGCCAGATCCACAGAACCCGTCTCGAGGAAGATGCGGCCGAGCGCCGCTTCCGCGTCAGCACGTCGCGCAAGGAGCTGCTCGCGATCTCGCGAAACGCCAGGCTCGACCGTGATCCGCCCCAGGCCAGGAACCTGCAGGACGACGCGCCCGATCGCCAACAGTCGCTCGCCATCCGCGAGAGACCGGCCGTCGATGACGATGCGCGGCACGGCGGCGGACTCGTAATCGACCGTGACGGCCGATGACGAGGCTTCGAGGCGCGCTCCGGCCTCGGCGACATCCGAGGACAGCCGCCTCGCTTCGCGCACCAGCGCGTCGTCGAGCGGAAGGCCATTCATGAGGCCTTCGAGGACGTCGATCTGTGTGCTTGCAGCTCGGGCCTTTGTCGCGCGCTCGGCAAGATCGCGGTAGCGCGCCAAGCTCGCAGCTTGCTCCAGAGCTACCTCGGCGGCTGCAAGTGCGGCTCGCGACTGAGCAGCCGCCTTTGCCGCCTCTTGACTGCCGATCTCGGCCGCGTCGAGGCGTTGAGCGAGATCACGGGCGAGCGTGGCGTCGGAGCAGGCACGGACCTCGATAGCGGCCAGCTCATCGAGTCCGTCGACCAGAGTCCGCGTGGCGGCCGTGGCGGCACTGTGCCGGACCCGTGCTTCGGCGAGCGCAACCCGGGCTCCGTCGCGGGCAGTGACGTCCTCGTTGCCCTGCTTCCATCGGGCTTCGGTCTCACCGACGCGGCGCAGTCGCTCCGCTCGGGCAATAGGGTCGGTCAAGCTGGCAGAGGCTTCTCCCAGACCCGCCAAACGATCGAGGTGACCCTCGATCTCGCGATAGGCCTGACGGCACTGGGCCAGCTCTGCAGCGGCCGAGTCCGCCTCGCGGATCACGTCACGATAGCGTCCCGTAGGCTGCCCGCGACCGGGTGTGAGCAGATCGCCCAGCGCAACCTGAACCCGGGCCCGGATCCGCCGACCGGCCTCGCCGCCGGCCGCCGCAGTCACTTCCCGCACCAGCGCTGCCCGAAGCGTGTTTTCTCCGGCCTCGTCCGGCGCGGGTGCCGCGAGCAGTGCCCCTTGCCCTAGCCATAGGAGGGGAAAGCGCCCGATGCCTGACCTCAAGTCCAGCAGTTGCTCGAGTTTGGCCTCAGCATCACTCCCGCGCATGAGAGCGCCGGTCGACAGCGAGATCACCTCGGCCATCCGCTCGGTGAGGAAGCGCTTGCGCACACGCCAGCGCTGCCCCCCCGTCTCCAGCTCCACCTCGATCAGTGGCGAGCCCCCTCGATAGGGTTTCAACTCCCCGATCTCCGCCTTGGTCGAGCGGTGGCTGGTCAGGAGCGCGAGCCGCAGCGCCTTCAGCAGAGTCGACTTGCCTGCCTCATTCGGACCAATGAGAAGATCCAGGCCGCCACTGAGGCCCTCGAGGGCCACCGGCTCGACGAAGCGGCCGCATTCGGCAACCCGCAAGGCCCGTATCTTCATGCACTACTCTCGCTGAACTTCGCCGGCGCTCATTGCGAGCAGGACTTGCAGGGCGCGAGGCGCCACACGCTGACTTGCGGGATCGCCCGCCTGACTGCGCTCCACCAGCCGGCGGGCGACGTTCGCCAGCATCGGATCCGTGATCCGCGCGATGTCAGTGGCTCCTGCGCGCAACATCAAGCGGCTCCGATCGACGGATGTCGCCACGGGTAGCGCGGCCAGCCTGGCAATGCGCTCGTCGAGTTCGACTGCGTCCGCGGCGGCGATCGTTCCTTCAAGGCGAAGAGACAGGATCAGGCGTCGTCCCTCCTCGCCGAGCGCGTCGATCTCGTCCGCGAGCGGCTCGAAATCGGCGAGCCGCGACAGCACGAGCCGCCGCTCGCGCCAGCGGAAGGCTGCCGTCGCAACGGCCGATACCACAGGTGGCGCCCCGGCTGCGGCAATCCGGACGACGAGCGCGTGCCCGGGACCATTGTCCATGAAACTGTCCGGCTCCGGCGTGCCGGAGTACCAGACCCCGGGGGCGACCTCCTTCACACCGTGCCAGTCACCGAGGGCCAGGTAGTCGAGGCTGGCGCTCAGACGGCGGGTGGCGTCGATCGGTACCGCGGCCTCACCGAGGCTGCCGAATCCCCGCACCGAACCGTGCGCGATACCGATGCGAACCGTCCCGTCGGCGATGCTCGCCCCGTCCATCCATAGCGTCGGATCACTGCGCATCTCTTTGGCGGCGAGTGGCGCCGGGAGCAGCGCGACGCCTGGCGCGATCTGTTGCACGGCAGACCGCAGCAGCAGGACGACATTCGATGGCACGCCGAGCCGTACGACGCGCTCCCATATGCCCCCCGACCGGTGTGGATCGTGGTTGCCGGGCAGCAGATGCCAAGTCAGGTCGGGATACGTCGACATGCGGGCCAGGGGCTGGCGCAGGCCCGCGTCGTCGATGAGTTCGCTGTCGATGATATCGCCGGCAACCATAACGTGGTGCGCATCTGCCGCGCGCGCAACGGCTGCCACGCGGTCGATAGCGTTGAGGCGCTCGGCGCGTAGTCGGCCACCAACTTCAGGCGGATAACGGCCGAAAGCCTTGCCGATCTGCCAGTCAGCCGTATGCACGAACGTAAACGCCATGTCCCCCTGCGCGCCTCGTACACCCGTCGTTTGCTTGTCTCAGACGCGTATATGTTCTTTTTTTGTTCTTTGCAACTGCCGACGCGACTTTCCCCCAGGCAAAGTCGCGCTGTGCCTGCTTCTGGTCAAACAACGAGCACGCCGCGGGGCAACAAATGAGAACGAGGGGACGAACTGACTCGTCCCTGATGCTCCTGTCCGTCCCGCGCCCTGTTCAGCGTAGAGGTCGATCTAGAAGATGACTATGCTCCCCGCCGTCACGACACCAAAGCCGCCCGCGACGACGACAGCACCGGAAGCCGTGGGGATGAACAGATTACCGGCCCCGTCGTTGAAACCTGCGGCAAGTGCGGCAGCGCCGCTGGCATATCCAGACCCGACCAGCCAGATCTGATCGAATTCGGTCGTATTGTTGAAGTCCATGATCCAGTCGAAGCCATCGGTCGCCGCGTTCGACGCGAAAACATCGAGACCAGCACCGCCGTAGATGAAGTCGTAGCCAACGCCACCGACCAAGTAGTCATTGCCGTTTCCACCGAAGACGACGTCGTCGCCCGCACCACCGAACACGGCGTCCGCGCCGTCCTCGCCGAGCACGTAGTCACGGTCGTCCCCGCCGTCGACCACGTCATCGCCGGCCCCGCCGAAGACCGCATCCTGACCCGCATCACCATAGACCCAGTCCCGATCGGCATCACCCGATGCAATATCGTCGCCCGAGCCCGCGAAGATGACATCCGAGCCAGTTCCGCCATAGGCCCACCCTGAGTCGTCGCCTTCGACGAGAAAGTCGTCGCCGCCTTCTCCGAGCAACACGTCCTGACCCGCCTCGCCATATGCGATGTCACGGTCTTCGCCACCAGAGACGAAATCGTTGCCGCTGCCGCCCAGGAAGAGGTCGAGGCCGGCACCGCCATAAAGACCATCGTTGCCGCCGCCACCGAATAGTAGATCGTTGTCTGCGCTGGCGATCAGGAAATCGTTGCCCAAACCGCCGTTGAGGGTGTCGGTGCCTGCACCGCCGTCGAATATAAGGTCGTCGCCGCCATTGCCGTTCAACACGTTGGCTCCAGCGTTGCCCGTCAACGTGTCATTAACGTCCGTGCCGTTGACACCGTCGATATTGACGAGAGTCTCGCTGTTGCCGAAACCGTCCGTACCGACGCCCGCGCCGAGATTGACGACGACCCCAGCCGTGCCGCCGTTCTGGGCGTCGCCCGCATAGTCCACCGTCTCGAACCCATTGGCAGCGCCATTGAACACATCGATTCCGCCAAGCCCGCGGAAGCTCATGGTGGAGGCGCCACCATTGAACACGTCCGCCAAGGCCCCTCCACTCAGCAACTCGATTCCGGTGAAGGTGACGTTGATCCCCGTGCCCGTAACGGTGCCAGCGCCGCTGCCAGTAACGGCGAACGTCACGCCGCTCCCCGAACCATTGGTCCGAAAATCATTCATCGAGAGCGCATCGCGGAAGCCGGCGGCGTTCGTTCCGCCGGCGACGACATCGACACCCAAAGAAGGACTGAACCATTCGTCGTAGGCGTTTCCATTCGCGCCTGTCAGCGTATCATTGTTCTGGGTCCCGAACGCATGCTCCCAGACACCGCTGAGGGTGTCGGTCCCGAAGTAGACGCTGGTCACTTGGCCTGTCTGGAAGTTGACGTTGACGCCCGAGGTTGCGCCGTTGTCATTCAGGTAGTTGACGCTATCGAAACCGCCGCTGCCCGCGTTCAAAGCGTCGCTCCCGCGGCCGGGTCGGAAATCATCGTTGGTGGCCGAGCCGTTCAACGTGTCGGCAAAGTCGGTCGCGAAGATCGCTTCGATGTCGATGAGCGTATCTGTGTTGCCGTATGTATCGACGACAGTGCCCGCGCCACTGCCCGTCATGGTCACTGTGATGCCGCCGCCACCCTCATTGCGATAGTCGGCGCGATCATAGCCATTGCCGCCGTTGATGGTGTCGTTCCCAGCCCCACCGCGAAGCGAATCGTCGCCTCCGCCACCATTGAGCGAATCGTTACCGGCATCGCCGCCGAGGAAGTTGCCGAGCCCGTCGCCGATGATCGTATCAGCGAACTGGGTGCCGAAGACCTGCTCGATGCTGTTGAGCTGATCTGTGGCACCGAAACCATCGGTCGCCGAGTTGGTCGCAAGATTGACGGTGACACCGCTGGTGGCCCCTCTCGAAGCGTCTCCGCGATAGTCGACCTCATCGAACCCGCCGCCACCGTTGAAGGTGTCATTGCCGCCGTACCCCCGGAAGCTATCGTCGAAGGCACTGCCGCCGAAGGTGTCGTTATAGTTCGTGCCGCGAATGCGCTCGACGTTCGTAAAGGTGTCGGTGCCGCCGAGCGGATCAATCACAGTGCCCGCGTTGTCACCAGTGTGCGTTACGGAAATTCCCACGTTGTCTGGAAAACCCGCCGCATTCAAATTGTAGAAAGCGTTCGAGGCGTACTCGAGCGAGTCAAAGCCCCCGCCGCCATCGATCACATCATTGCCGCCGCCGGGAGCAAAGAAATCGCCGGTCGAGTCGCCTGTAAACGTGTCGTTTAAAGCGGTGCCGGTGACCGAGACGATGCCGACGAGGCTATCGCTGTTGCCGAAGGTGTCGGTGGCGGTATTCGTCGCAAGATTGACAGTGATCGCGTTTGGACCCGTCTCGAGAGCATAGTTGATCGTGTAAAAGCTGACGTTCCCGGGACCGACCGTGAACGTGTCGTTGCCCGCGCCGCCGACCATCTGGTCGCCACCACGCCCAAATGCGTCGAGGGTAAAATCCCCTGGGGCGAATTGGTCGCTGCCAGCGCCGCCAAACAGGATCTCCGAAGCGGCACTGCCGTTGACCGTGTCGCTCCCTGACAGAGCGGTGCCGACATCCGTTGCGATGCTCGACTGGAATGTGGCGAGCGCGATGTTGACGCCTGTGATGGTTTCGAGGAGCGTCGTGCCATCTGCTGCGAACCTTAGGACCGACGTGCTCACTGTCCCGGCCGTAGCATTATTCGAACCATCGAGGACGAATCCCGTTCCCGTAATCTCAGTGATTGTCAGGTCGGAGTTCAGAAGACGAATCACCGTCGAGCTGGCCGAAACAACGTTCCAGGTGGCCACGGCGCTCCAAAAACCAGGATTGTCAGGGAAAAGAGTATTCGCACGAGTATACGTCGCCATAGTAACCCCCATCGATCAATTCGTTCAATCATATGATCAGTCTGCCGTTTACTTTATTTCTAAGTTTTCGAAAGCGCAATAGCTCACGAGAACTTCACGCGGCGAAGTTGTTCAAAGCACGCAAATCCATCGATTATTTCGCAACCTATATGCGCGCTCGCGGTGACGCCGGTCATAAGGTGGCACACGCGGCCTTGTGGTCGGTCGCCGTCGGCGTTAGAGGTCCGGCTCGCGCCGCCGCCTCGGCATCTTGCCACTGGGTCCGAGTTGACGGAGGAGCGCGTGTCTGAAGCGTGGATGGGTGGCCGAGTGGTTTAAGGCACCGGTCTTGAAAACCGCCTTGGGCCGTGCTTCTTCGTCCCCCACCGTCTCTCTAGGTGACAAAAGGGTCCTATATTTCAATGGTTTGATCTAATCCACCTGCGGTTCCGTTTTGTTCTGTTTTGCTTCGTGCCGGGCCGTCCGGTCCCAATCCGGTCCCAATACTGTATACTGATCGTTCCGCTTATGTCCGAGCCGCTTTGGGAGGTGCCCAGTCGATCAGGTGGTTCCCGGCGTCGAATGCCGTCCTTAACTTTCATGCGGATGACCACAACCTCTGGTGACCGACGAAACAGAGGTCGGACTACGTCGAACGGGGAATGACATGACGTGCCCCTGTGGCTGGGCGTCTTGGCTGGGATCAAGGCCACACCTAGAGCCACCTGGAGAGCACGCTAGTACGCCGGAATTCCCTATCGAGATTGACCGCGCCAAGGTCGCGGACCTCGGCCTCTACGTCTCCGCTGTCGGTCGCACGCTGGAAACGCTCCTTGGCGGCCGGCAAGTCGCCCGATTCGAGCAAATGGCGAGCAGTATGACGTCGTTCTGCAGCTCGCAGCAGCGGATCGGGCGTCGTCACGGACCCTGTCGACCATCTTCCTGCGCGGTCCGAATGGCGAGATGATCCAAGTTGCCAATTTGGCCAGTGTCACGGAAGCCGAGCACGGCATCTTGATTGTCGAATTTGCGAACCAGCTTCGGCTCGAAGGTCGGGATCGCACCGAAGCCGCCATCGACGCAGCGGTCCTGCGCCTGCGCCCCATCCTGATGACGACTGGTGCCATGATTCTGGGTGCTGTGCCCCTGGCTCTGGCGACCGGCGCCGGAGCCGAAAGCCGCTACCAGATTGGGCGGGTGATCGTCGGCGGCATGTCCATCGGTACGTTGCTGACGTTGTTCGTCGTACCGACCGTCTACAGCATACTCGGCATGACCCACGCTCGCCTCGACGCCGCAAGCGAAACGCTGGCGATGCCCGCCGCACCGTACGCCTTCGGCCGCACCATAGCCTCGTATCGCCGAGGGGGCGTTTTCATCAGGGCGGCATCGTCGCCCAACTCGCGGTGCTTGCGGCCTGGAAGGACGTCGCTGCAGTTCCACAAGTGTTTGCGCCCACACGGGAGTGAGCATCGTCACGTGCGCGGGCAGCCGCTTGCAATGGGGCCTGCGCTGCGTCGCTGGCGATGACGAGGCGCTCGCCCGTTCTGAGAAGCCCGAAGAGCTCGCCGCACAGCATTGGTGCAGCAATCGCGAGACCGGTTGCGAAACGTCAGCGGGCTATGATGATCCCACCCACGAAGAGGCCGCCGGCCAGCACGCGGTTGACACCAGGCACCGGTGGCCTTTGCCTCGCGATCCATCTCGGCAGCCCCTGCCTTGCTCAACGGCTTCACCGGATGGCACGCGGCCTTTGTCATCGCCAGTTTGTTGAGACGCAGCGCGAACCGGTGTCGATGACACGCTTTGGCTGCGCGCTCACGGAATGCGGAACGCAAAAGGCTCGGATAAACGGACGCGTTGCCGTTGTCGGGCTGGCTCCCGCTCGGATGGCCGCTTAGCTCGGCAACGATTTCTAAACCCAGACGTGGGAGACATGCTCCAGGCGCCCTGATGTACGCCTCGTCGGCGCGCTCGACCCAGCCCCGCCTCGCTGTCGTCCCCGGCAGCGAGGCGTTGTTGCATTCGCGCACTCCGGTGCTATGCCAGCCCCGCTCAGAAGTCTGCACTGCATCGCTGACGAGATTGGCCAGATCTTCGATGAGGCTCGGAAGAACGGCTCCATCAGCATCGGCAAGCTCTGCCTGCTCATCCCCCGGTAAAGATGCCACCATCAGTGAAATCGAGGAACTGATCGCGGTTGTCGAAGCACGCGGCATCGTGGTCGATGACGACGATGATGACATCCGATGAGTGGGAGAAGCTGACCCGATCGGTCGATGGCACGGCGGGCTCTCAGCCGCCAGCACGGCCGGAGCCAGATCCTGGGCCTTGGACGGGCGGGACACCGGGGACTTGTTAACGAAACCTTCACCGAACCATTTCAGCTTGGCCACTCACTTCGGGAGCCTGAAATGGACAGTTCAGCAATCGAGGCGGCACTTGCGAGGCTCTCGCAGTCCTTCCAAGGGCTGGCCGAAAGCCGCGAGAGACTGGGCAACGAAGTCGAACGCTCGTTGTCCGCCGCGCTCACGCTTATCGAAAACCTTGATCAGATCGTGCGACGCCAAGTCGACGATCTGAAGAGATGACCGAGGACCACCAGCTGCACCGGGGCACACGCGCGCGCGCGCGAATAACTCGGCAGTCGAGACTAGTCGCGGGTGGATATCGCCAAATGTGGGCTTGCCTCAGATCGCAAAGTGAACCACCCTTCTAAGCTCCATTGCGCTCGGCGAGCAAGGCTCCGTTGAGCAGGGTAAGGCAGCGGGGATGTGCTCGTGATGTTCGGCGGGTGCTCCCTTCGCCACATCTGCACTCACCACTCAGGGGCCGTCTCCACTCAGTGGCGGCGGGCCCATTTTTGTTCGTGAGTACCGCCGCGAGCCTGACGGTGCCCAAGTTATCCAACGGTGGCGTCGTGCTGCTCGCTGCCGCCCACCGCGGCACCGGGCTCGGCCGCCTCGCGAGTTGCTTCATCGATCTGCGCGTTGCCGACGCCGTCAGCCATTCGGTCGACGACCTACTGCACCATCGCACTTTCGGGATCGCGCTCGGCCACGAAAACCTGATCGACCACGATGCGCTGCGCAAGGATCCCGACGTCGCCGCCGTTCTCGACAAGCCGGGTGACAGGCTCGCCGGAAAATCGACATTCAATCGGCTCAAGCTCGCATATTTGTAGCGGTGAAGTGAGGCAGCGCATACGCGGGATACACTGGACAAAGCCGTGAGGCTTTGCGCCTCCCGAAGCAAGCGACGCGGAGCTGCTTCCGACGGGGCTCCACTATAGCCGAGACGACGAGGTCAGCCGAGGCACGTGTTGACGCGGATCGGCGCTTGCCACGATCCGGCCATCTTCAGCGCTAGGGTCGGTGTGTTTGGGACTTTGTGGTTGGCGTTGGAGGGGACATGTCGCAAGAGCGCCGCAGATGGGCGGTCGTCAATACCCACCCGCATAAGGAGCGGTTTGCCCTCGAAAATCTCGTTCGGCAGGAGTTTGAAACGTACTGCCCAATGCTGCAGATACGGGTGCGTCATGCGAGGAAAACCAGTCTGGTCCTAAGGCCAATGTTCCCGGGCTACCTGTTCGCGGCCGTCGATGGCGAGGCGCAGAGATGGCGTCCCCTCATGTCGACGTTCGGAGTCAGAACTGTGGTTCGCAGCGGGGATCGCTTCAGCCTCTTACCGCAGGAATTCGTCGATGCGTTGCGCGTGCGCGAAATTGACGGCGCCATCGTACGCCCCACATCGCCCTACCGGATCGGACAGACGGTCAAACTGGTCAAAGGCCCCTTCGACGGCCTCATCGCCACGATTATTGCAATGGATGAGCGTGATCGCCTGATGGTCCTGATGGACTTCCTCAATCGTCCGGTGAAAGTCCAAGTGGAGACGTCTCAGGTGGCCGAGCTTCCCGCCGCTTGAGACAGTGCGGATGTCGGCCAGTCCACGTGCTGCTGTCCGGTATTCCCCTGCTGACCGACTAATGCGGCCCGCCGGATGTGCCACGCCCGATGCCGAGATAATTCAGACCGGCGGCCCGCGCATCCGCGGGCCGAAAAACGTTGCGGGTATCGATGAAGCTGTTGCCGCGCATGACCTGCCGCACCGCGCTGAGATCCAGCGCCCGGAACTCGTTCCACTCGGTAAGGACCGCGACAATATCGGCCCCTTCCAATGCCTCCATCGCGTTTCCGCACCAGGTCACACCCGGAAGAAGATCCGGCCCATGCCGGTGTCCTTGCGGATCGTAAACTCTGACGTTGGCGCCTTCCGCCAGGAGGATCGGCACAATTGTCAGGCTCGGCGCATCACGCATGTCATCCGTATTTGGCTTGAACGTCACGCCGAGCACCGCAATCTCAAGACCACGAACACTTCCGTTGGCGGCACGCACGATGCGGCGCGCCATCTCGATCTTGCGCTCCAGATTGACCCGCTCGACCTGCTCAACGAGAGTAACCGGAGAGCGCACTTCACGTCCCGTGCGGATCAGCGCCGCCACGTCCTTCGGGAAGCATGAGCCGCCATACCCCGGTCCCGGATGCAGGAATTTGTCGCCAATGCGTCGATCCCGTCCTATGGCCTCGGCGACCTCCTGAACGTCGGCCCCGACCTGCTCACAGACGTCGGCGATCTCGTTGATGAAACTGATCTTAACCGCGAGAAAGGCATTCGCGGCATATTTGGCGAGCTCGGCCGACTCGGGCGACGTGAACAACACGGGCGCGCTTCTGAGCGCCAACGGCTTGTAAAGCCGCTCCATCACCTCTCTCGCCCGCGGCTCATCACACCCGATCAGAACCCGGTCCGGGTGCCTGAAATCCTGCAGGGCCGAGCCTTCACGCAAGAACTCCGGGTTGGAGCAGACCACCACATCGGCGTCGGGCCGCAGGCGCATCAGGCGCTCCTCGATCTGACGACTGGTCCCGACTGGGACGGTCGACTTGGTGGCGATGACCGTGAAACGTTTGAGGTGGGGCGCGAGCTCTTCGACGGCGGCAAAGATGTAGGACAGATCCGCATGGCCGTCGCCCCGACGGGTCGGCGTGCCGACGGCCAGGAAGACAACGTCGGCGTCTTCAACACCGGATCGGATGTTTGTCGTGAAGGAGAGGCGTCCCGCGGCAACGCTACGCTCTACAAGGTCGTCAAGACCAGGCTCATAGATCGGTATCTCACCGCCGACGAGAGTGGCGATCCGCATCGCGTCCTTGTCGACGCAGCGGACATGCCAACCAAACTCGGAGAAGCAGGCCGCCGACACAAGGCCGACATAGCCGGCGCCAATCATACAAATTCTCATCACATCTCCTGGGCACTCGATGGTGGCTTCGCGGGAAGCTTCTTCTTTTCGGCGGCCGTCGCGCGCTGCTGCAATGCAGCCTTGTCGGTTCCGGGGCAGCTCATCAAGCCTAAGACGAAGCTACTCTCAGATGTGGGGTCATGATGCAGCAGCAGAGCGGGCGCGTGCCGCTGGATGGGCTTCATTGCGGCAGTCTGCCCCTTGATCTCACCTCTCGCAGCATCGTATCGAAAGCGGGCTCGTTGCGCCGATCGCACCGGTGGCAAGTTTCTGGCACGCGATCGCAATTTGGCCGCGCAGCAAGTTTGCAGACTCGCGACGGCATCCTATAGCGAGTTTGCGGAGGGGGTACGGTGGCGCTACCGCACGTTCATTTCGTCAATCGATTTTTTTATCCCGATTTGTCGGCAACAAGCCAGATGCTGTCGGGAATAGCCTTTGGGCTGGCCGCTGAAGGTCACGATGTGCAGATCGCCAGCAGCCGACAACTCTACGAAGATGCGTCGGCAGAGCTCGCGCCGACAGAGACCGCCAATGGCGTGACCATCCACCGGGTCGCGACGACACGCTTTGGTCGGGCTGGCTTGGGAGGGCGCGCGGTCGATTACGCGTCCTTTTACGCTGCCACCGCCTGGCATCTGCTGCGCCACGTTCGTCGCGGGGACATCATCGTCGCGAAGACCGACCCGCCCATGCTGTCGGTCGTCACCGCGCTCATTGGTCGAGCGCGCGGCGCCACTTGCGTCAACTGGCTCCAAGACCTCTTTCCCGAGGTCGCATCGTCGGTGAAGCTCGGTGGTCGTGGGGGCCAGATCGCGTTTGCGGCTCTGCGGATTATCCGGAATTGGAGCCTGCAACGCGCCCGCTGCAATGTGGTGATTGGCGAGCGCATGGCCGAGTATTTGCTCGCCGGAGGCATTGCACCAGCCAAAATCGTGGCCATTCCCAACTGGGCCGATCCAACGATCGTGTTCCCGATCACGCACAGCTCCTTGCGCCGGGAATGGGGGCTCGAAGGCAAAATCGTCGTCGGCTATTCCGGCAATCTCGGCCGCGCGCATGAGATAGCAACCTTTGTCGATGCCATCGCGGACATCCAAAACCGAAGCGGCGACGCGATCGCTCGCGACATCATCTTCGTGTTCGTGGGCAGGGGCGCGTTGCGACGCGCTTTCGAGGCTGATATCGCAGCAAAGTCATTGAGCAACGTTCGCTTCTTCCCTTAGCAGCCGATCGAGCGCCTGGCGGAGACGCTCGCCATCCCCGACATTCATCTGGTCTCTCTCCGACCCGAGCTCGAAGGGTTCGTCGTCCCGAGCAAGTTCTATGGCGTCATGGCGGCGGCTCGGCCCGCCATTTTCATCGGTGCCGAGGATGGTGAAGTGGCGCGCCTCATTCGGCGTGAAGAGACTGGGTCCGTCGTTCCCGTCGGCGACGGGCAGGCTCTTGCCGAGACGATCATGGCGCTTGCGCGGGACGGAACGAAACGACGTCGATTGGGCGCAAACGCCCGTAACGCGTTCGAAGCGCGCTTCACGAAGGCGGCCTCGATCGCGGCCTGGGACAAACTGCTGAGGAGTATGACGGGAGGCGAAATGGTGCCTGCACCAGGCACTGAGGAGCGGCTGAGAGATCGCGGTGTAAACCCTTCGCCCGATCTATCACGTTGACCGTTCGCTAGGGTTCCGGTTCCGTCATTTGCCTCCCCTTGCGGCCAATATCAGAGCAAATGTCGGAACCAGAAGAACACTCGCAATCGATGTTCCTAGTTTCGCTTTTGCATCTGACGTTTGGTGACGAGACCAGCCGCAAGCGCGCACCATGCGCGACACTAGCCTCGCCCACCGCTATCGAGAAAATCACCGTAGAGGCGAACCTCAAGCCGCCCTCAAGGCTCGTCGAAGCCCTCCAGCCCAGCGCGATCAGCCGTGTCACATCGACCAGCTTGCGCGGCGTGCCGTCAGGACGTGCGGGATCATAGGTAATGCGTCCTTCGTAGCCAACCACAGTGGCGACGACGGAGGCGAAGTCTGAAATGGCGATGTCCTCACCGGTGCCGATATTGATGATCTAGTGGCTGGAATAGCGCTTCATCAAGTGCACGCACGCATCCGCAAGGTCGTCCACATAGAGAAATTCGCGTCGGGGCGTGCCCGTCCCTCAGACGGCGACCTCGGGGGCCTTGGCGATCTTCGCCTCATGGAAACGGCGGATCAGCGCCGCCACGACATGACTGTTTTCGGGATGGTAGTTGTCGCCCGGTCAGTAGAGGTTCGTCGGCATAACCGAGATGAAGTCCGAGCCGTACTGATCGCGGTAGGCCTCGGCCAGCTTGACCCCGGCGATCTTGGCAATCGCGTAGGGTTCGTTGGTCGCCTCGAGAGGCCCGGTGAGCAGCGTATCCTCGCGCATGGGCTGAGATGCCAGCCGCGGATAGATGCACGTCGAGCCGAGAAACATCAGCTTCTCGACACCGGCACCGTACGCCGCATCGATGACGTTGAGCGCCATGGCCAGGTTATCGTAGAGGAACTCAGCCCGGAATGTGTTGTTGGCGACAATGCCACCGACCTTGGCGGCGGCCATGAAAATGGCGTTCGGGCGCTGCCGCATCATCCACGCGCGGGTTTGTGCCTGATCTCTGAGATCGAGATCGCTGCGCGACGCTGTCAGGACCTGGCAGTTTTCGCTTTCGAGCCGGCGTTCGATCGCGCTGCCGACCATGCCGCGGTGGCCCGCAACGAAGACCTTCTTGCCGACCAACGAGTAGATCTCATCGCGCAACGGCTCTCTCCTCACGTGCATCCCGGCGATCGCTGTCCATCATCTCCGCGACGAGGTCAACAAACGTCGTGCGTGGCGCCCAACCCAGTCGTTGCCGGGCCTTTGCGGCATCGCCGACGAGAAGCTCGACCTCGGTCGGGCGGAAGTACCGAGGATCAATCTTGACCAGCGGTGCATTCGTCCGCGCATCGATGCCAACCTCGTCGACGCCGACGCCCCGCCACACGATCCGGCGATCGACGTGGGAGAACGCGATCTCGACAAACTCGCGCACCGAGCGCATCTCGCCGGTCGCCAACACATAGTCGTCCGGCTCGGGCTGCTGGAGCATCATCCACATGCCCTCAACGTAGTCCCGCGCATGCCCCCAGTCCCGCTTGGCGTCAAGGTTGCCGAGATAAAGGCAACTGTCGAGGCCAGCGTCGATGCGGGCGACGGCGCGGGTGATCTTGCGGGTGACGAAGGTCTCACCGCGAATGGGGCTCTCGTGGTTGAACAGGATCCCGTTCGAGGCGTGCATCCCATAGGCTTCTCGGTAATTGACCGTGATCCAGTAGCCATAGAGCTTGGCAACGCCGTAGGGGCTTCTTGGATAGAAGGGCGCTGTCTCGCGTTGCGGCACCTCCTGGACGAGGCCATAGAGCTCAGAGGTCGAGGCCTGATAGAAGCGCGTCACCTTCTCCAGTCCCAGAATGCGGATCGCCTCGAGCAGTCTGAGAACGCCGATGGCATCGGCATTGGCGGTATACTCGGGGCTCTCGAACGAGACGGCGACGTGGCTTTGGGCGGCTAAGACGTGGCTTTGGGCGGCCCAGTTGTAGATCTCAGTCGTTTGGATCTGCTGCACCAGGCGAATGAGATTGGTCGAATCCGTCAGGTCACCATAATGCATGAAGAACCTGACGTCGTCCTCATGCGGATCCTTGCAGAGATGATCAACCCGTCCGGTGTTGAATGACGACGATCGCCGCTTAATGCCGTGCACCTCATAGCCCTTGGCGAGGAGGAGCTCGGACAGATAGGCGCCGTCCTGGCCGGTCACGCCTGAGAGAAGGGCGACTTTTTTCATCATGGCTCACAATCTACTGCAGTCCGTAGACGCCCATTCAACTTCCGTGCATTTGGAAGGTACATTCGTGGTGCCACACCGACCGTCGGCTCTCATGACAGCGGTCGCGGGCTCGACACGGCAATGTCGCCGCTCAGCCAAGTGCTCAATTCCCCGCCGATGGCAAATCACAACACGTATCGTGAGCGAGACGCCAGGCTATGTGGCGGGGCGCTCACCCTCGGCCGTCGCGGTCGTGAAACGAGGATAGAGGTCCCGTGTGTGGCCAAAGATCCAGTAGCCGATCAATCCGCCAATCTCATGCCAGACCCAGGCAGAGCGCGCATCAGGCTCCCTCGGTGTATCGGCGATGGGCCAGGGCAGAACATGGAAGCCGGCGGCCTGAAAGGCGCCGATGGCGCGAGGCATATGCACGGCCGACGTCACCACGGCCCAATTCTCCCCGGCCCGTGGCGCCACGAGCTGCTTGCTGTAGACCGCGTTTTCGTAGGTGTTGGTCGCACGATTGTCGATCGAAAGGCGAGCAATTCGTCCGGCGTGCCGCTGGGCGTAGGCAACTTCGCTGTGCCCAGGACCGCTGAGCACCAGATGCGCCCCAGGAAAGCGCTCGGCAAGCTCGAGCGCTGCGCGCACGCGGGTCGCAGGTCCACCCAGCACAATGATGCCGTGCAGTTGGATTTCGCTCGGGAAAGTGGTGCGGGCTACCCTCGTTTCCAGCGTTCGGGCAAGCCGCGACACGAAGAGGCTCTCGGTGGTCGCGACGACGCCCCTGACCGCCCCGAAGAGTGATGCCCCGACGAATAAGGCCGCGAGACCTGTCGCGGTGAAGCCTGTGAGTGCAGGCTCTCCCGCCCCGAAGCCCAGCCACCGATACCGCCGCCGACTTGCCATGATCGTCCCGCTCCGTTCGCGCCGCACTGGATCCTACAGGAACCAAGCTGAACGGTGGCGAGAATGCGGGCCTGATCGCTAACGCGAGGCCCGTTGCGGGCCGCTTCCCGGGTCCGTGAGCGTTCAACGTACGACAAGGCCGACAACGCAAACCAAGGCTCATGCATATCCCCGGGTGCGATAGACCCAGAGCCCGATCCACTCCTTGACAGCATCGGTGGTCATCGCAAGCGCACCCGCGTCGGGAAACCAGCGCAAAATGCTCCGATCCGCGTTGTCGACAACCTCGACGTCGGTCGTCGCAGCCATCACCGATAGCCCGGCGCGTCGGAAGACAGCCATGGCCCTCGGCATGTGCGCCGCAGAGGTCACCAGGAGTGCCGAGGCGAACGGCGCACGCTGGCGCATCGCCACGATCTCGAGCGCGTTCTCGTAAGTGTTACGGCTTGCTCCTGCGATGTCGATCGCATCGGTCGGAACACCCCACTCGACGAGCAAGTCGCGGATCAGCTCAGCCTCACTCCTTGCGCTTGCCAGCCAAGGGATATTTCCACCAGTCACGAGAACGCGGCGCACCTTGCCCGCTCGATAGAGCCGCGCTGCGTGCAGCACGCGATCGGACGCCGCCGAGAGATCGATCGCCATGCGCGGCGGCACAGGCTGGCCTACGGCACCGCCCAGCACAATCGCCACGTCCGCTCCGGGGACAGCCGCAAGCACTTGCGGTGGATACTGACGCTCGAGTGATGCCTTGGCCCATGCCGCGAAAGCCGGCATCGCGCAAATCCAAAGCACCCCAGATCCGGCGATCGTCAACATTGTGGCGGTACGTCGGTACCGATACAGCATGCAAAGTGCGCCCACCATTCCGAGTAACAGCGCGAGGCCCAGAGGATAGACCGCGAGTGGCAGGAGCTTCGTCAGAAAGAGCGCGGCAGTGGTCTCTGGCATGTGCTTCGCTCTTCTCGGCGCTGCGGGCGCTACACCCGCCGCGAGCAGATCTTCAGGCTGGCAATGCCAACACCGGACACGACGCCCGGTGCAGCACCTGCTCGGTCGTGGAGCCCCGCAGAGCGTCCAGGAAGCCCTGGTGCCCCGCCGTCGGCATGGCAATGAGGCTCGCCGAGACGCTCTCGGCCAATTCGAGGATGGTCTCGACCAACGAGCCCTGCGTGACCGTGACCGCAATCGGATCACCATCAGCTCCGAAGACGGCAGGCGCCACCTCCCCGACATGCAGGGGGTACAATCTCGGCATTAGCGGCTCGAACAGATGCGCCAACCGAGGCAAGGCGCGGTGGGGCGACGGCGCATGCGCGACCGGGATCAGGATCCGCTTGAGCGATAAGTCGCCGCTCGCGCTGTCGACAAACGGGCGTGCCGTCGGCCCGACGAAGAGCGTCGGCAAATGGGATTGTCGCGCAATTCCCTCCGAGACCGATCCCGAGAGCCAGCGGCTCAGTCCTGCCCGGCCGTGAGTTGCTGCAACCACCAGTTCGGGCCGATGCTCGGCAAGGTAGGTCACCACGCCGCTCACGGCGTCAGCGTGCCGGATCTCGATCTTCCGCACCGTGATGCCGAGCTGGCTGGTGATGGTCTCGACCGGCGCGCCGGCCTCGAGAAGCCCCCACTGTGCAAGCGTCTCTCGAACATGTGGGAAAGCGTCCCACATATCTCGATCGCTCGGCGACCGAACATGCAGCAGGTCGAGACGACAGCGATGATGAAGCGCGAGACGCAGTGCGTGCGCGAAGGCAACCCTGCCCTCAGCCGAGAAATCTGTCGGATGTGCGATGGCTTGGATCATGGCTCGTTACGGATCTGAGTTGGCTCGCTGCGCGAAGCGAGGGCTCGCCCTCGCGCTCCGTTGTGCTGGAAGCGCGTCTCCGACACGATCGGGATACCCGCCAGACCGTCCGTGTTTGTCGCGAAAAAAGGGGGTGGGTCCGGGAGGATCTCCTCCCGGGCGGGTCTGGGCGGCAGCCCAGTGCGGAGCAAGTCAACGGCGGTCGTGATAGTTCGCTTCGCGAAGCGGGGCCAGCCCCGCGCCCCGCTGGCGGGGCGCCCGCCAGACCAACCGTGTTTTGTAGCGTGAGACAAATGGTGGATCGGGGAGCGCTTCTTCGAGAGTGCCGCCCGGGTGGGGCTGGGCGGCGGCCTCATTACGGGGCAAGTGGGGTCTTGCGCGTCAAAGAGCATTATCGCGCGAGATGTTGCATATGTGATCTGAGGTGGCGGGTGGGGTTGTCGCCGGCTCAGACCGCGGGGGCAAGCGCGCTGCAGCCATGTACAGCCTGATCGTCACCGCGAAAATGAACGACATCGACCCGCAGGCCTGGCTTGCCGACGTGCTCGCCCGCATCGCGGAGCATCCGGCTTCGCGTCTCGACGAGTTGCTGCCGTGGAATTGGCGCTCGGCAAACCAGACGGTCGTCAAAGGCGCTTGAAAAGCGCGGCCCTGCGGTGCTCACCGAATGCTTACAGTTCACGGGCAATAACGGCGGAGTTGCCGATCATAGCCAGAGATGGCGCTACAAACGTGTTGCGTAGAAGGATCGTCGACTTACGACCCCAGAAGCGCCAGATCACGTGACTGATCGTGCTTTGTGGCACCCATTGCCCAGCATCGTCGAAAGTCTCCAAGGTCCATCTCCAGCGCCGGCCAGAAAGCATGTCAACACGCAGGCGCGCGTCCCCTGAGAGCGCGGCAGCGAACGTCCGAAGCGCCATCTCTTTGCATCCAAATTCTTCGAACCAGTCTTCGAAGTAAAGCGCACAGCGCCTCTCCTCGACCACCACTGTCACATTGAAACCGTCCACTCCGGACGCCTTTACGGAAAAGCCGCCGGGAAATCGTGTGACCTCAGCCCCCGGATATCGCCGGATCTCTGCCTCGATGTTTTGAAGGCAATACATCTCATGTCTTTGAGGCATTGCTGCTTCATCCCCCGCCGCTCATCCTGGAAGATTAACAATTGGCAACAACAACGGCCTTCTTATGGTTAACACAATGTTCGACATAGGGCCATGGCGTCGTTCAAGGCCACGGTCGAGGCGGTTGATGGTCGAATGGCGGGTCCTAGATTTGGATTGACGGCCAAGCGATCTCTAACTTGAGAGAGCGGGAAGAGCACTGACGTGGGCCCTGACATGCTAAGTCACTGAATATAAATCATCTATTGGATCAGCAGCGCCCTCCGACACGGCGCGCCAACACCTACAATCATCACTGATTTACTTACGTTTTTGTTGATTTTTTCTCACCTTTTACTTTATGTGGGAACCTTTGCTAATGCCGAACGTCAGTTTACGATGATCAGATTGATGAGGTGTCGAATGGGTTTCCTGAGGCGCTCAGAGATTGCTATTGCTGCTATCCTCGCCACAACCGCCGTCATTCCTGCGGTAACGGCTCAGGAGACCGGCACCAGATCAGAACAAAAAATGCAAGTTTTTCATATTAATCCAGTACGCCACTCGAAACCCGTTGAACGGGAGGTCGGCGAATGTCTCAAGGATCGGGTATGCGGTGGCGCGCTGTCCGCTACCGCTGCGTGGGTTGGGGTGCGACCCGATGTGATCACCATCGCAAAGGGCGCAGCTATTGTCGCAACAAACAAAAAACCTAAGAGCGCGGACACGAAATACACGATAAACCCGCCAAAAGGCTACAAAGTGTGCAAGGTGAACGCCAGCCCTAAGACCGTTCTTCCAGCCAGCGGGCCAAGAGCGGCCAAGTTCAAGATCACACCACGACCGAGCGGCGTCTCTATAGAGACATGGACCCCGCGGCGGCGTTGGCCGAGCCGCCGCAGCTTGTACGACGGGTACGTTTCGGTCGTGTTTGTTCCGTCTGGCAGCAGCCGGCAGTGTGGTGTTTCGGATAAGTCACTCACCTACAGCTGCGAAGGCAAACCGTGCTCAGCCAAAAGCTGGTGACCGGCGAGTGGACGTTGTGAGTCCACACCCAGTCCTGGGACGAGGAAAAACCCATTTAGTTCTAGAAGGTTGGATCGAACCTCACCAGTCCTGGACTCGCGCCGATTCTTCCTCAAATCAGGACGTCACTTGCCGTCAGCAAAGGCGTCCTCGAGATTGCTGCCCGGAGGGCGGACCATAACGCAGCTCTGCCCGCAGCACGACGTTCTATGCTGCTGAGAACAGATGCTCGGATGGCAATTGGCGGAGGTGAGAAGAAGATGTCCCGCTTCGATGATGTCTTTGACAATGTGCCCGCTCCTCGGGCGGTCAAGTCTAATCAGGGGAAGGCGCTTCGATGTGATCGAGTGAAGGTCATTCGACTCGACGACTTCAGGCGTCGCTCTCGTTCGACGGCTGGAGCCACCCGAGACGAGCAGTCGCCCATAGATCTCAACTCGACGGAGAGGAAATCTGGATCTCCGCTGGTGAAGTAGCCTGGGATCGAGCTTGCCGGCGATGAGGGGTGATGGCCTTCAGGTTGCACAGCCTGCGAGGCCCGATCGCCTTGCCAGCCTTGATGAGGCTGTTGATGCTTTCGATGTCTCCCTTACGCGATCTCGCTGGCGACCAGGCCAGTATTCCGTTCATGTGCCGCTCCAGAGTTTGCGGCAATGGTCTTCTTCGGCACGAGCCGGGGAAAGCCGCGCCCAAGATCGCCAGCAGGACGACGGGACCAGCGAGTGCCGCCACCGCTTCGATGCACACTCCGCCTCGTTCGAAAGAGTTTTGCCACATAAGTTGCAGAGACATTTCTTCATCGTCGACGGAGAGGCGAAGCTTCTTTGTCGTTGTTCGGTCCACCTCCACCTTCCCGAACCGGATACGACACTTCTTTACGGTCAGGAGTGCGACCAGCTCCGCGCTCCATAGCGGCCGAGCTTGGAGGTCAGGTTCTTCTTCATCTCGGCTCCGAGCAGGCGGCCGAGGCGGCACTTAATGCGTCAGCTCAAGGCGACCCTTGCCGAGCACCAAGCGGCACGTCCCGCCCGCGAGGCTCCAGCGTTGCGTTACGACGCCTCTTAAGACCGCCCGACGTCTTTCGTCATCTCGGACTATGCCGCCCACTTGGCAGGAAGCGAGGACGATGACAGAGCCACAGTCGCGCCGGACCCGATCAGCGATTAGATTGCCGAGCCGCGCTGGCGGCCGCCGGTCTCGAGCGTCCTGCCGTTTGCAGCCGGCCCGAGCTTGCCACATGCGCATCATCGGGCGTTATCGGGCGAGTTGGCTCTCACGGACTGTATCGCCGGACATGCCCGGCTGGCCGCGGGGGCGGGCTCTCCTCTTGCTCGCCTCCGGCATCACTGGCCGGGTCGCGGTCGCTCCCAGACACACGCTCAATTCGCACTTTGCTGCGCAGGACCAAAGGTCGAGCGGCAAAGCGGATCGAGCCAGTCGGCGCACACGGGCGCGCAGGCGCAAAAACGGATCCTGGCAACCGTCGCGATACGCTCACCGATACGGGACTAAGTCGTCCAGCTCCAGCCCCTGAGTGATCGGGCCGAGCCCGGTCCGTAAGGCTCGACCGCAGCTTCTGCGCCGTCGGCGGGCTTCGCCGCCTCTGTCCGTCTAGACAGCTAGTGCGGCATGTGCCGAGGCGGTTCTCCCCTCGCTCATGAGTTCTCATGCCCGGAATCTCGAGCTGACACAAAACGAGTCACTAGCTTTTGTCGTCTCTCTTGGCTCGGACGAGAGGGCCTGTAGGGGCTATGATCGGTGTGTAATCCGCGCCGTCGCCGCCGGTTACCGTCAACCCGCGACATCGGAGCCATGCGTGGGCAATAAAGTTGTCGTCGTCATTTGCGACGCCGAGAAAGAACTGCGGACGCTCGCCGCATCGGCGAAGCCAACGGTCGGCTGCCATTGCCCGTAGAAGGCAATCGGCGCGCCAGGGCACACGCGCTGCGGCAGCGTTGATCGCCCATGAAAGGTGTGCAACATCGATTGCAGCCGCGTCCGCCGCGGCGGGCTTGATCGGCGGTGCTTCCCGCAGTAGTTGCACGATACGGCCGGTCGGGAGCACTGCATGCCTAAGGCGGGCGAGGGCTAGCTCCTTCATCGCGCATAGAATATAACGCCGTTCGAGTGACTGGAGACGAACAGCGCGTCGAATTTTTTCGGTCATGCCCATTCGAGTATCCAACGGCAGTCAGATCTTGTCTGCGGTCTGCCCAGCTTCTAAGCAGCCTCTGGTCGGAAATTCCACTAGTAGCTTTTGGGCGAGCAGCTCCTTGAGCAGGGCGTCGACATCTGCGTTCAGCCTCTCCTCGGTGACGTCGAACTCGGCCAGCATAATCTCGCAGACTTCCATTATGGTTAGTTGCTCGCCGATCAGCTCCCAGATCCGAGAGCCAATTGGATCGAGACCAAAATATGTGCCGCTCGCCATATCGAGTATGACCACATCATTGCCGACTTTGCGGGCGATGGCGGTGACATTGTGCCGGTACCTCTGATCACGCTTCATGCGTCACTGCCCTTTCGTGCACATGGCGAATGATGACGGATCGGACGCCTGCCAGACGCTCGTAGTGGCGCGGATAGTCTAGAACACAGCACTCCAGGCCCGTCGTGAACAAACTGAGTGAATAGAAATGGCGTTTCATGGCCGACATGTCATCCACGTCGATGACAAACGCATGCGAAATCCAGGCGCATACAGCGTCGGCCCCGCCGAGTGGTCGGATCCGAACATCATCCACGTCGCTCGCGCCGAGAAAATAGGCGCGACGCAAGGGTAGCGCTTCTGCGCAGTGTTTGATCTTGTTTCCCATCGCAACGCGCCATTTGCTCGTATAGCTGAGGTTGCGAACAGAGACGTCCTGGCCGCCGAGCAACGTCCCTCCGCTATCGGGCCAGAGCCGAAGGGAGGGCGTGCTGGGACGCACCGTGGGGGCGGACGGACCGTAGTCGACGATCAAAGCATCGTCACTGAGGACGCGATGGCCGGCCAAGCCAAAGCTCGCTGCAAGGGTCGATTTTCCTCGCCCAGAGGCGCCGACAAAGCAGACCGCAGCGCCGTCAATTTCGACCGCACTCGCATGAAAAACTAGTGAGCCACTCAGTCCCAGCGCAAGCGGGCGTACCTGATTGAGAAAAAGGTGCTCGATGTCGGGATCAGTCGTTTCCGGGAGCGCGCGGCAAACGACACGCTCACCGTCTGAGGAAACGAAGAAGTCGGCGAAGTCGGGGAATCTAACGAGGAAGCCATCAGCGACGCGGTAGAACTCGGCCCAGGGCCGACCATCGGCTAAAGTCCAAAGGTGATACGGCGGCCCTTCGATCGTGCGAAATGGGCCTACCGTCCTTGCAAGCTCAAGCATTACTGCGACTTTCCGGCGAGCACGCTATAGACAAAGTGTTTCAGCGCTGTTTCTGAGGGCAGCAAATTCGCATGCTTTCTTTTCACGGCGGCAATGATTTCGTCTACGCTGCGTTCGCCGTCGCAACTTTCCAGGACGGTGCGGATGGCCTCGCCGTTTTCTTTGAGGCGCGGCACGTGATCTGGCTTCGTGCGCAGAGAATCTTCCGGTCCGAGAGGCAAACTGGACCAGGTGGAATGACTAGCGCGTTTTCCCGACGGCTCGTGCTCGATCGTCCAGGCGATGATCTGCTCATCGGGACGTGCTAACACGCGAGAGTGAATCTTGTCGCCGATGCGTACGTCGATCGGCTCGGCCAAGGCCATGAACGCCTGTGGGCGGCGAATGGCATCCTCTTGCATTGGCGCATTAGTCATCGCGATATCGCCTGCAAGCACGCAGTTGAACCAGCCCGCGAGGCCGTGCATCGTACCATTGCGTGAAACGCGGAGCGTTGCAGTCCAGTGTCGCGCTTGGCCTGCGGTTTCGTCGAGCTCGATGCGACCGAGCAGCTGAGGCCGCGCCAGGAATTCATTTCCCTCGCGCGACAGCCGCACCGATTGCAGGGTGTTTGCCGATGTTTCTGCAATCCAATGAAATTCTGGCGGAACCTCAGCAATGCGCCAGCCAGCGACGGCGATTTGCCACTGGTCAGTTTCGACCGCAGCGACGCTGAGGTCGAGGTGGCGGGGAATGATGCTGCCGCAGGGCTTCAAAAGGCGCCGGCAATCCTGAAGCAGCGTCGTGATGCCGTAGTCGAAGCCAAAATATCCGACATGATCGCATAAAATCACGTCGACCATTTCGGGCAGCACAGCTTGCGCCACGGTAGCAGAGACACAGGTTATTCGGTCCGCGAGGCCAGCGAGCTGAAACGTACGTTCAGCAATGCGCAAAATCGATGCGTTGTCGATGGCATAAACGCGCGAAGCTCCGGCTTTCACCGCCATTAGGCCGAGGACGCCGGTGCCACAACCAACGTCAGCGACGACCATCCCAGGCTTCACGACCTCGACGATTGCGTGTCGAAACCGGCTCAGACGCTCGGTGTCGCTAACATAACCGAGGTGCTCCTGAAGTACATCTCGCACGAATCAACCGTCCATGCCTACTAGCCTCAGGCGGGTCGCATTGAATTGTTTCCGTTGTCGCTCCGCGTGGAAGGGGCGCCTCCACGGGTCAAGTCGGCAACGTGACCGAACTTGGTTAAGGTCGGCGTCGCATAGGGCCGGCGGTCCATTGAGACGTTCGATACACATATCGTCTTGACTTCACTCATCATTCCACCCCACGCAGAGCATGCTCTGCAGCAACTTCAGTGATTTTTCTTATCACACCATACCTGATTGGGCACCAGGATCCTTAAGTTCCTCGATAGCGCAGGCAAAGATTTCCACAGAAACAGCCATCCAGATTGGCCATAAGTGTGTCTGGAGTTCTTCTAGGTTGGACAAGTTATGCGATTTCAGTAATGAGACGCTCTCAAGATGTCTGTCAGCATCGATCCAGCCATAGTCCAGCAGCCTTTCGCAGCGCAACCAATGCTGCGCTTCCGGCAGCGCCAGCGTATCCGCCAAGACACTCGAGAATTCCGCCTTGTCCTGTCTGGCCCGGATCGGCTCGGGCAGCACCCCGCGCAGTGACTCGCGAAGGATAAGCTTGCCGCCGGCAGGGCTGCGCTGGGTCTCCGGGAGGGCAAACGCAAATTCGATCAGCCGACGGTCATAGAATGGCTCGCGTTCATCGGAATGAAATGCGGCGGTTTCGCGGTTGGAGATCTCTTTTCCACGCACATTCCAACCAAGATTGAGCAGCGTATGCAGCCAGCGATGCGCGGGTTCACTACCGGGTAGACAACGTGCTTTTGAAGCATTCAGTTGTGCTGCGAGCTTTGGATGTGTCAAGCCGCGAGGCGAGGCTCGGTTTGTACTTTGGTGCAGTTGACCGAGGAACCGGCGCGCCGCCGCGGGTAAGGCGGGTAGGAGCCCGCGGAAGATTGTCGCGCGCACAATGTCTCGCCACGTCTGTCCGTGGGTGAGGTCGAAGTGCCACTGCCGCGCCAGTGTGCGCAACTTGGCAGAACGGATGAGATCGGCGTAGTAGTAGCCGTTCGTACCGAACCATTCATCGCCGCCATGACCTGTGATGATCGCTCTGACGCCATCTGCCTGCGCTTTGAACCGGATCGGGAGGTTTATCGCCCCATTTGGTCCATCGCACAAATCTGTAAACGCCTTTATGCGTTCGACGAAGTGCACAAAACGCGTCGGAGCATAAGGGAATTGCTCGCCGGCGAGGCCGGACTCGGCGTTGACCATATCGATGAAAGCACTCTCATCGCAGGCTTCACCCGGGAACACCAGCGAGTAGGATTTCAGCTGATTACGGGATGGCATTCGCGCGGCGACGCACAGTAGCGAGGAGGAATCAAGGCCGCCACTCGTCAGAAAGCCGACGGGACCAATGGCGCGCAAATGTCGCCTGACAGTATTCTGAAATAAGTCAAGAAAATTGTCGAGGTACTCTCGTTCATCCCGGTAGTGTAGTCGAGCGTGACAGTCAATCTGCCAGTATTTGTCCTCGACGCTCTTGTCGCGGCTCACGATTTTGTATGTTGCCGGCGCAAGCCGCTTGATGCCCCGAATAAGGGTGTTTGTGAGGTTGTCGACACGCACCTCAAGATGCTCTGCCACCATGATTTCGTCGATCTCGCGCGGTGACCCGGCGAGAACTAGCAATGCGTGAAGGTCACTCGCGAACGCAAAGCGCTGACCATCGCGCCAGTAGTAGAACGGTCGCCGCCCGGTTCGATCACGCGCGCAGAATGCGCTGCGCTTCCTTGCATCCCAGATCACAAACGCAAAATCGCCATCGATGTGAGCGAGACAATCACGGCTCCATTGCTCGTAGGACCTGAGGACCAGCTCCGCGTCGGCACGCGTGCGTAAGTTCGCACCCCGCGCAAGAAGCTCGCAGCGAAGCTCCTCCCAATTCGAAAGCCAGCCGTCCATAACAAGCACAAGGTTCTCGTCCTCGTTCGTGAGAGGTTGAGTTTCCTCAAGAGACTCAGGCGTCGTGCGTAGCATGCAGTGTCCGAGCGCGACGGAGCCTTTTGTCCAGTGATGAATGCCGTCCGGGCCGCGATACGACATCGCGCCGGTCATGCGCTCAACCAGACCCTGCTCGACCGGACCGCCATCGAAGCGGATGATGCCCGCAATGCCACTCATAGGTCTCGGTCTCCTCGCGATTTCCGGCAGTGGCTAGCTACAATCAACGGCAGGAGACTCAGTCGCAGGAGAGCCAACTGTGGAGAACCGACAAGAAAAGCGATGCTAACTTGGCGCGCTACGTCGCTACGCACACGTCGACTCCTCATCGTGGTTAAACGCACGAGCTACCTACGCCCGCTCGTGCGAGCCCGAGATTATGTTCCCGTTCCGGTTCCAAGCCCTCTGCATTCGAGTTCTTGCCCCTGAGGACCTGAATTCGCCCGCCAGTGAAGACTTTTATGACCCGGTCGGCCAAGGCGAGACTAGCAGGTCGATGCGTGACTAAAATGACGGTACGGCGTGCTAAAGCGTTCTTGGCATCTTGAATGAAGGCGATCTCCCCTTCCGGATCGTACATGGCCGTCGCCTCATCCAGAATGAGGATTGGGGGGTCTTTCAAAAGCGCCCGCGCCAGGGCGATCCTCTGGCGCTGTCCACCCGATAGACGGATACCTTGATCACCGATCAGCGTGTCATAGCCTTGCGGCAGATGCGTCACGAACTCATGCGCTTGAGCCAGCCGTGCCGCCTGCTCGATGTCCTCGAATGAGGCTCCCGCCTTCCCGAACCCAATGTTGTCTCTAACGGTGCCATCGAACAAAAGCACGTGCTGGGGCACAACGCCGATCTGCGTCCGGAGGCTGTGCAGGTCGACGGTAGAACTATCGACCCCATCGACCAAGATTTGCCCGGACCGGGGCTCGTGCAGGCGCATCAAGAGATGCACCAGCGTGCTCTTCCCTGCGCCGTTTTCACCCGTCAAAGCGACCGTCTCGCCAGCAGCAATTCTCAGATTGACGTGGTCCAGGGTCTGAGGTCGACCAGGATAAGCGAAGCTCACGTCCCTGTATTCGATCGCGCCGCGCAGACGGGGCAGAGGACGACCGCCGAAGCCGATTGGTTCAGGTTGCTCCGCGAGGACGCTCTGCAAATGCTGGAGATAACCGCGCGCCATCTGCGCCTGGCCGTAGGTGTTGGCAAGCGCGCTGACCGGACGGGTCAGCAATCCGGCGTAGAGAAGAAAGCTGATCAGCTCTGCCGGCGCCATCGCCCCGTTGCGGATCTGCGAACTGGCGAACCACAGCAGCACCACGACGGCCCCTGCAGCGACGAACTGAACCGTCGGTTCGAGGACAGCATACGCGCGCTGTTGGGTCGTCCCAAGCGTCATGGCACGTAGTACATCGCTCCTGTGCCGCTCGGATTCCAGCGCCTCACGCGTGAACGTCTTGATCGCCGGCAACATGCCAAGGTTCTGTTCAGCGGTGGCGATGGCGGTCGCCTGAGCTTGCTGCACCTCAATCGACAGTGGACGCAGCCGGCGGCCCAACAGCTTCATGATGATGAAGAAGACCGGGATCAGGACCGCTGCCATAGCGGCGAGTGCGGGCTCGGTGCGCATCATGAGCGCGATTGCTCCCACAGCTGTCAACAGGAGCGGAATGACGCTGAGGAGGGTGCCCGTCAGAAAGCTACTGAGATGAGCGACCTCATAGGTCATCATAGCCACGATGTCGCCCTGGCGTCGCTGATGAAAGAAGCTGACCGGCAGGGCCTGGAGATGATCGTAGAGCCTGATGCGCAGATCGGCCAGGATCCGTTCCGACGTGCGACTTAAGACGAAGGCATTGGCAAACTTGATCACAGCCTGGAGAGCGAAAAGAGCGAGCAAGACCAGCAGGATCGCGTGGACATCTGTCGCTCGTGCGGCCAGCACCCCTTCGGCAAACCTGCCGCCGAGCCACGGCACCGTCAGCGCCGCAGCCGTCTCCACAAGCATCAAGGCCGAGCAGAAGGCCAAGCTCGCGCGATAGGGCCACCCGTAGGCGAAGAGAGCGCGGAACGTCATGAGGGTGGGCGAGCTAACCGCACCCTCTTGGAGATGCCCTCCAGGGCGCGCCGGGCATATAGCGTGGTCATCGAAGACGCGGATGCGTCAGGATATTTCCAACGCATGTAGGCCTCTGGCGGCAAGACGAGCTCCTTGAGGAAGGCCGCCTTCTTGGACACGCCTTCAAGGGCGTTGAAGTTCATCCACTCTTGTCGTAGGCGGCTCGCAGTCAAGTAGATCGTAGGTTTTTCATGATTGGGTGCCGCCAGGTCCGACAGGACGTCCGGTGGGACCTCGGAGCTAAAGCTGGATTGGGTCCGCTGCAGCCCATCTAGACAGATTCCGGCCAGACCTTTAGCGCGGGCTAATGCAACGAATTCTGTCCAGTCTCGTTCGGTGAGAGCACGCGACAGCAGGTGAATGTCATAGAGCCAGATCAACCGGTTGCCGTCGTCGTAAGGGACACCGTCGGTCGTGTACGCTGCGTGGACGGCTCTGTGCATGCAGGCCACCAGCAGGGCCTGCACGTGGCCCAATCCGATAGCGCCGGCGCACAGAGCTGGTAAGGGACGCGCAGATGCCAGAAGCTCGTCGTAGGCAAAGAGCCGCGATAAAAGCTCCGAGTTGTTAATCTTGCGATGCACATCAAGGGCATGGACCGAACCCTCCTGCGTGTGCAGCGTCCAACTTTCCTCGTAACTGATAAGCAAGCCCGGAATTGCCTGCCCCCGCCGAAAGCCGAGGAGCGAGACGATCTCCCTGAACTGGTCAAGATCACGGTGATCGACGAGAAGGTCCGTATCGCAGCGCGACCGCCATACGGGATTGGCGTAAAGATCATAGGCGAGCGCCGTCCCCTTGAAGAACAGGGGAGATATGTTTTTTTCCGAGAGCTTAGCCACGAGCCGGCTCAGAACCTGCTGGTGGCTGAGCTCCCACATGGCGTGGGCGAGGGCATCCGATCTCAGAGCATTGACGATCGTGGACGGCCAGCTCGCGAACTGAGCGCCGCACTCGTGAAGCAGGGCAACTACACCGTGGAAACGCACGCGGTGGAGGAAGGCGTCCTCGAGAGCGCTCCCCGGCGGCGCCTCCCACTGCGCGGCGTTGCCGAGAAGCAGGTCGCGGATCAAATTGTCGAGCTCATCGCCGCTCACGCGTTCCGGTCCCCGTCGTCCGCATCGTTGGGGTGTTGCTTGCACACGATGCGTGCCGTCGGCAAGAGGTGTTTTGGGTGGCGCGCCAAGCTGACTGGCCAAGCAAGCTTCGAGCGCCCGGTCTCTCGCGTCTCAAGAGATTTTATCCGGCAGGCTCGATAATCTCTCTTGTTTTTTGCGCTCACGGGCCGTGCGGTCGCTGGGCGACCTGGCCCTCCGCGGGGGCAGAGCTGGCCCCGGGTCGCGTTGCTCCCGGACTGCTCTCTCCGCCTCTTGACGCGCATGCCCCAGAGGGCGAGCGGAGGAATTGAAGGCGCTGCAAGCCGTTCGGCGAGCCGCGGACCGAGAGCGAACCATTGATCCCGACAGTTATTCCCCCAACGGTCGTCTCGCGATTGCGTCAGAGAAGCCGTAGCGAAACGCGCATCGCGTATGACCCGTGGCGGAAACATCAACCGTGCGGCCTGCCACTACCGCAACGGTGTGATGGAGATTTGGCCACCCGGTCGTCTGGCTGACGCTCCACAGCCGATGCGAAACGGCTGCGATAGAACTCGTGCCGTCGCCCGCACCTCCTTAAGCCTTCGTGCGCTAGCGTCCCGTGAGGCACCAAAGGGGTTCGAGTGACAAGCGGGTTCAGCCGCCGGCACTCTTGTGTGGCGGCTCTTTCCGATTGAGCTGCACCCCTGGCGACGCCACGGGATCGCCCAGGAACTTGATGCCGTGGACCTCCAGCGTGTCTCTGAGTTTCTCAAGCGTGCCGGATCTGGACGGAGGCACACCTGGGGACCTTTCAAACCTCTGAATCGTTCGAAGGTCCACTCCCGATAGCTGTGCAAGCTCGGTGGCCGATATGTCCAGCAGGCCTCGCGCGGCCCGAATTTGCGACGCTGAGATCATGTTGACGACTATGTCTTTGCGACGTATTTTGCGACACAACATACGGCATCCAGGGAGCGTCGCATGAAGTCTAGTTCAGACTACTCCACCCTGATTGAAATTCTAGCGGCCTGCGAGGGGGCGTACTCCAGTCGCACTACCAAAGGCTACCATGCGGACCTCTTCGTCTTTGCTGACTGGTGTGCCACTCTAAATGCTGATTGGCTCCCCGCGGCGCCAGAAGTCGTTGCGGCTTTCGTCGACAACCAAATCGCGCTTTATCGCATCTCGACCCTCAAGCGCCGGCTGTGCGCCATCGCGTTTGCCCACCGAATGAAGAACCTTCCAACGCCGACCGAGGCAAACATCGTCCGGCTCGCCGTCCGCCGTGCCGCGCGACACAAGGTGAGCCGACCACAGCAAAAGCGCGGCCTGACGCACGCCATCCGCGCCTCGATTCTGGCTGCCTGCCCCAATGACATTGGCGGCCGTCGCGATGCAGCGATCATCAGCGTCGGCTACGATACGCTCTGCCGCAGCTCCGAACTCTCTTCAATGCTCGTCGAGCATGTGACGTTTCAGAGTGACGGAACGGGGAGCATCTTGGTACCGCGCACGAAGGCGGACGCGACAGGCAATGGTCGGATCGCCCATTTGTCACCCGACACCACCCGGCTGCTGCGGGGATGGCTCGAGGAAGCCGACCTCACCTCCGGGACTTTGTTTCGCTCGCTGCACATGCACCGCATCGCCGATGGGCCGCTCGCGACTTCCTCGATCCGCCGGCTCATCAAGCGCGCCACGTTGCGCGTGGGGCTCAACCCGAGTCTCTCCGCCGATCTCTCTGGCCACTCCATGCGCATCGGCGCAGCCCAGGATATGATGGTCGCCGGTTTCGACGCACTTGCTATAATGCAGGCCGGCGGATGGAAATCGGCGAATGTGGTGCTGCGGTATGTGGAAAACGCGGCGACGAAGGAGCTACATGAGAGAAGGTGGGAGCGATTGCGACAAGTGCCGTAGCACCACGTCGGCCACCGATGGGGCATTGCCGAACCCTGGTGATGGCCACGGCCGTTAGGCGGATGCAGTTTGGCTGACCAGGCCTTGGAGCGTTCCTGGATGGCCGCCCCTTGTTGGCCGGGTCAAAGGCGGCCGCGCTCCTGAAGCACTTCCATGAGTTGGTCGGCCAGCTCCTCCGCAGACGCAGCCGTCCCGTTGAGCCGCACCTCCGGAGTTTCGGGTCGCTCGTAAGCCGAATCGATACCGGTGAAGTTGGCAAGCTGACCTGCGCGCGCCTTGCGATAGAGGCCCTTCTGATCACGCCGCTCGCAAACCTCGAGAGGCGTATCGACAAAAATTTCGAGAAACTCTCCATCTTCGAACAGCTCGCGCGCAAGTTGCCGCTCCGAGTGAAATGGCGATATGAACGACACCATCACGATGAGACCGGCATCGACCATCAGGTGAGCCACCTCGGCGACCCGGCGTATGTTCTCGACCCGATCCTCGTCCGTGAAGCCGAGATCGCGATTGAGACCGTGACGGACATTATCCCCGTCGAGCAGATACGTGTGATGCCCGAGCGCCATCATGCGTTTGTCGATCAGATTGGCGATCGTCGACTTGCCCGATCCGGACAGCCCGGTGAACCAGAGACAGCACGGTCGCTGAGACTTGGCGGCTGCACGCGCCGCCTTGCTGACCTCGAGCGACTGCCAGTGGATGTTGCTGGCCCGGCGAAGCTCGAAGTCGACGAGGCCAGCGCCAACCGTCGCGAAGCTCAGTTTGTCGATGAGGATGAACGAGCCCAGCACCTGGCACTCAGAGAACGGCTCGAAAACCAGGGGCCGTGCCAGGGAAAGATTGCAGTAGGCGATATCGTTTGCCTCGAGAGTTCGCGCCGCGACGTGCTCCGCGGTGTCGATACCCACTCGGTGCTTGATCGTGCTGACCGTCGCGGTCACGGTCTGCGTACCGCACTTGAGCAGGTAGGGACGCCCGGGCAGCAGCGGCTGCTCCGCCATCCAAACGATGTGCGCAGCGAGTTGGTCCGCCACCCGAAGCCCCGTATCAGGCGCCGCGATCACATTGCCGCGGCTGATGTCGATCTCGTCAGCCAACACGACGTTGACGGCGTCGCCAGCCACCGCCCGCTCGACCTCCGCATCACCGATCAGCACGCGCTTGACCAACGTCGTCCGTCCGGACGGCAAAACCCTGACCGCGTCGCCTGCGCCAACGCTGCCTCCGGCCAGCGATCCGCAGTAGCCCCGGAACTCTTGATTGGGACGGCTCACCCACTGCACCGGCAGGCGCATGGAGGACGCACCGCGCGACCCGATTTCGACGGTCTCGAGGTGCGAGAGCAGCGTCGGCCCCGTGTACCAGGCCATCCGCTCGCTCTTGTTGACGAGGTTGTCCCCGTCGCGCGCCATCACGGGAATGGCGACCATATTTGTAAGTCCATGGCGCTCCGCGCTGGCGCGAAACTCCACCTCGATCTCCGCGAATCGGGCCGCGCTAAAGTTCGCGAGATCCATCTTGTTGACAGCGAGCACGACATGACGGACGCCCATCAACCCGATGATCGCGATGTGCCGGCGGGTTTGCGTCAGCACGCCTTTACCGGCGTCGACGAGCACGATCGCGAGGTCCGAGACGCTCGCCCCCGTCGCCATGTTGCGCGTGTACTGCTCGTGCCCCGGCGTATCCGCGACAATGAATTTCCGATGCGGCGTGCTGAAGTAGCGGTACGCGACGTCGATCGTTATGCCCTGCTCGCGCTCTGCCTGCAACCCGTCCACGAGCAGCGCGAAATCGAGCGCCTCGCCTGTCGTTCCGTGCTTGCGGCTGTCGCCAGCCAGCGCCGCGAGATGATCGTCGAGCACCAGCCCGCCGTCGTAGAGCATCCGGCCGATCAGCGTGCTCTTGCCGTCGTCGACGCTGCCGCAGGTGAGAAAGCGCAGAAGGGACTTCTTGCCGGACATCAGAAATAGCCTTCCTGCTTTTTCTTCTCCATCGAGCCGGCGCTGTCGTGATCGATGGCCCGGCCCTGCCGCTCCGAAGCCCGCGCCGAAGCGATCTCGGAAATAATGTCCTCGATGGTGCCGGCCTCGGATTCGACGGCGCCCGTAAGCGGATAGCAGCCGAGCGTCCGAAACCTCACGCGCCGGGCGCACAGAGCCTCGCCGTCGCGCAACGCCAAGCGCTCGTCGTCGCGCATTATCAAAAGGCCGTCCCGCTGCACGATCGGGCGGACGGCGGAGAAATAGAGCGGCACCACCGGGATGCGCTCGGCCGCGATGTATTCCCACACATCAAGCTCGGTCCAGTTCGATAGCGGAAACACGCGCATGCTCTCGCCGGCGCGATGCCGCCCGTTGTAGAGGCGCCACAACTCTGGTCGTTGCTCCTTGGGGTCCCATCGATGCCCCGCCGCCCGGTGTGAGAACACGCGCTCCTTCGCCCGCGAACGCTCCTCGTCCCGCCTCGCTCCGCCGATCGCACAATCGAATTTGTGGGCGTCCAGCGCTTGCCGAAGCCCGTGCGTCTTCATCACGTCCGTGTGGACGCCACTGCCGTGTACGAGCGGCGAAATCCCCTGCTCCAATCCATCGCGGTTGATGTGCACGATCAACTCCAGACCGAGATCGCGCACCGTCGCATCGCGAAACGTGATCATCTCCCGGAACTTCCACGTCGTATCGACGTGCAGCAGCGGAAAAGGCGGCTTACCGGGATGAAAGGCCTTCATCGCGAGATGCAACAGCACGGAGCTGTCCTTGCCGATGGAATACAAGAGGACAGGCCTCTCGCAGTCGGCCATCAGCTCCCGGAAAATATGAATGGACTCGGCTTCGAGTTGGCGGAGATAGTTGGTCAAAGGAGCATCCTAACGACTGTGCAGCCGTGGTCACGGCTTCTAGTGCGGTTGGGCCGCTCGCCTCGAACCGCGACGCGGCACTGGGTTGTAGACGCGGCGCATAGGCTGTCGTCGGTGATCAGCAGCCGACGCGCACCGAGCCACTGCAGCGACTTAACAATCGTACCGCAACCTGTCATTCGAAGTGGAAACAAAGACCTTTTCTATATTGGAGTCGATCCTCTTCCACTTCGACCAGTTCCCGTTAGGAGCTGCTAGAAAGTTCAAGCGCCCCCACAAAAGCATAACAGAACTCAACTTCCAGTAATCGCGGGCGTCATCCTGTATTTTCTCGCCTTCTGGATCGCCGGTTGCTCTACAAGCCTCACAAAGCCATAGGCAAAGGCAATGCATACTACCACCGCAAACACGGACAATGCGAAGTGTTGGTCCGTTCCTTCAATCCAGCGCCGCCCAAGATTAGCCACACGTCCTCCGATCGGCACGTGCGTCAAGTAGAAAGAGTAGGATATGGAGTCCAGCCAAAGCAGAGAAGAACCCAAGAAACCACCGATCTCAACCCGCCGGCAGAAGTACATCGTCGCCGCCGCTGCAAGTCCCACGGTCGCTATCTGGCGATCGAAGAACGCTATCGCGGCCGCTGCTCCCACAACAATCAAGAGGGCCAAAACATTTTCCGAAGGTTCGCGGGTTACCCTAAAAACCGCAATGCCGATCACGAAAAGCAGAATGTGGGGAGAAAGCAATCCAGCCAAAACAATGCCGATAGCCAAGGCTACGACTATGAACCACCTGAATCTACGTTCAGCCGCACAAATTAGCGGAAATGCCAACCCAATAGATATATAGAAGGCAAATTCATAGGCTAGTGTCCAGTACACTGGCTGGTACCACGAATAACTTGTCATGGGGATCAGATAGGCGATGTGGGCCACACCCTGCCACAAATCTACCGGTGGGGCCGCCCCAGTGAAGTTAGGTACCATCGCCGAAATGTGCCAGAGACCAACAGTCAGCATTATGCTGACGAGGTACGGCGGTTCATGAAGGGCTTGAACGTTCCTCGCTGAGGCGAATGGATGGGCCAAGTACAGCCTCAGACAAGGAGACCAAGTCACACCACGCGAGAAACGACACACCCTCTTGTTCACTGAGAAACCGAACCGCCCTTTAGTCGATCCTTGGCGGAATCTTTCAGTCGCCTTTCATAGACCTGCAGAGCGATTATTGCCTCATAAGTGCAGAGCATACCCACGTACAGCAGGCCGGCACGCCCGTCGAGGAAGGCTCTCCTGACGATCAGCATGTAAAATGCCCGCGCCAGCGGCCGCATGACTAACGGTATGTACCGGCTCAGCGCCTTGAGAGCGCGTCTGCGGGCCACTATGCCATTTGTCCCGGAGGGGAGTGCCTCAGCCTCGCTCATCTTCGCAAACCAGCGCACCTCGTCCTCTGCATACTTCACGTGCTTTCGAAGCCAGGCTGACAAGCCATGCGAAAAATTGTAGTGGAGGTAGGGCTCGCGAAAGACGCCTACCCGATCTGCGGGGAGGTCTTCGCGCTGGCCATGCCCGACCTGCTTGAAGCGCAGCCGATCGCGATGTCCAAGCCGCACCTGATAGACTGGATACATGCCCGCATAACGCAACCAGCGATCATGCAGTATTAACTTGGATGGCACGTTGTAGGCGTCGATTCCCGACGGCGGGTCCAGGCTCGAAAGTTCTTTGACGAAAGCCTCCGTCACGACCTCGTCAGCGTCTAAGTGCAGTATCCAGTCATGCTTCGGCCGTCCTTCCGTTAGCCCGAAATTTCGCTGTGCGGCAAAATCATCGAACGGCCGCGAGAGAACGCGCCCGCCGTGTTGCCGCGCCAGTTCGACCGTGCCATCCGTGCTACCGGAGTCGACGACAATGATGTCGTCGCACCACATAAGTGCATTGAGACAGCGGGGCAAATTGCTCGCCTCGTTGAACGTCAGCAATAAAACCGACACGTTCATTCGCGATCCACCAGCTCTCTAGTCCCGATACATCGTGCGGGATTGCCCGCGACGATCTCATTCGCGGCGACGTCCTTCACGGCTACTGCTCGTGCTCCAACAACGGCAAGATTACCGATCACTACGCCTGGACCGACAAAAGCGTCCGCGCAAACCCAGGCGCCAGTACCCACACCGATAGTCGCTTTAACAAGCGGAAGATCAGCCCGGCGAAAATCGTGAGTTCCCGCACATAAATGCGCCCCCTGCGAAATCGTTGCCATCGGTCCGATGACGATTTTACCGAGGTTATAGATTATGGCCCGATCGCCGAGCGCAGCACTTTCGCCGACCTCAAGGTTCCACGGGATGGCGATCCGCACGCTCGGAAAAATGTGGACATCGCGCCCGATGTGCGCCCCGAAGGCGCGGAGAATGCAACGGCGTACTCCCCAAAAGGGACGCGGAACGACTGCGAACACTAGCGCACCGCCATACTCCCAGAGAGCACGGCCCAAGAGTTCTCGGCGCGTCCATTTTTTCGTCAGCCGATTTGTGGCGATGTGCAGCTCTCTGTGCAATTCTTCCCCATTATTGACAATCGTGCGGGCACTGCTGTCCCCGGAGGCACGCCCGGCACATGTCGATCCTGATAGTCTGAGCTAGCCGGCAAGACCTGCGCGGGAAAAGAAGCGAGCACTTCCGTCGTCCATCTAGCTCGGGAGCCTGTGTGCGCCGCAAATCTTCGGCCCCCGTGGCGGCTCAGGATCCACCGCGATGAACGGCTCGAATGTGGAATACGTCGCGTGCTCTGGCCTCAGCAGGATCGGCGTCGATGCGCTCTACCGCATAGCCCTCGCAGGTCAGAATAGAGGTGCACTCCGCCAGCAGGGCCGAAGAATGCACCTCCGCGAAGACGACCGGGCGTGCAGTTCGCAGAGTCGACAGCGCGCCGCTCAGCACCATCGTCTCAGCCCCCTCCACATCGATCTTCATTAGCGACGGCGCAGCGATACCGCCGGCCACCATGCTGTCGATGGTGCGCACGGGCACCTTGATGCGTGTGCCGGGCGCCTCCTGGCTCTGGAACGTGCTCGTCTCGAGCTTGGCCATGCTGGTCTCAGGCGACACCAGCAGATCCATCTCGGTGTTCCTCTCACCGACGGCGCAGGCGTGTAGCGTGATCAACTTGTCGGGATTAAGCGACACGAGGCTGCGGATGCGCTCGGCATTCGCGGGCAAGGGTTCGAACACGTGCACCTCGCGTGCCCCATTGGCAGCCATTACCCCAGCGAAAAAGCCGTGCCAGCTGCCGATATCATAGGCGATGCCACCAGGATTGACGTCGTGGGCCAGCCGCGTCGCGAATGCCAGCTCATAGGTGCCGGTCCAGATGCCTTTATCTTCAGGCATACCGATGCGAAACGTAACGCCCTTCGCAGGTCCGGCATCGACGCGGTGCGTGAACTCGTTGCCATCAAGCGTGCGAGAGATGAGGATGCGCTGCGCGGCGGCTAAACCGGGAATATGCTTGATGCGGTCGCGCACTGTAAACGGCACGAAATGTAGTGCAGACCGCAAAACCTTGCGCATTGTATCACTCGCTCTTTGTGTTGGTCGCGTATCTCAAGAGGGAGATAGCAGGAACGTACGAACGCGTACCGCTATCTCTTCCGGTGCCAGCGGACTCTCCAGTGCGCCAAGCAACTGCTGCCGGGCGCGCGCCCGAGCCAGCGGGTCGCTAGCTATATCCCATACCGCAGCTACCAGCTCATCGGCGGTGTCGCAAACGACAGGACCGCCGCCGCTCCATTCGTAGCCGCGTTCACCCTGCGGGGTCGTAACGAGCGGGATGCCCCAGCCTGCCATGATTGCAAGCTTCGTGCTGGCCCCCCGAGCATAACAGAAAATTGGATTGGTAGCGCATGTCCAATTCGCCGCCTCCACCAGGAGGGCCTCGTCCGAAACAACACCGAGATAAGAAACGAATGGATAGCGCTTCGAAAGCTCTCTGCCGTGACCCTCCGGTGCGCCGGCGACACGCACTTCGATGCGGCTCGTGTCCCTCGCCGCAAGACCTTCTAGCATGAGCAGCAACCCCTCGAGATTGGGCGGATGATCGAGCCGCCCTACGAAACCGATCCGACCATCGACGGGGCGCCATTGCAGGGGGTGGGGCTTAACGATCCTTGGCACCACGAGCACATCTCTTGAGCCGAGCCAACGCTCGATCTCCGCCTCGAAAATGGCGAGGCTCATGACTTTGTCTAGGTGCAACCGCTGCCGACACTCCTCGACAATCTGACGCCCGAGCAGAAGCTCTTGTGCTGTCCGAAGGCCGGAGAAATCGCTGCGCCAGTTCATAGTGCGTAACGTATGCACGAAATCGACGCTCTCCAGACCGTGCGATAGCATCACGATCTGCCAATTCGAATTGCGCTCCCTCAAAGCCGGGGCCAGCGGCGCCAAATTCACGGTATTAAGAAAGATATGCGTCGCCTTCGAGCTACGCGCCACCTCCGAAACCCGATCGGCGAGATTGTCAGGAATGAAGTAGCGGTACGGCCTGCGGTCAATTCGGCGGAGCAATTTTTCCCTAAAACCGTTAGCCGACTCGAATAGCACGCTATCCAGCTCAAAGCCCGCGAGCTTCAGCGCCTCGATGTACTCGCGCGTGCAGATCTGCTGGCCACCGGGCTCAGACGACACCGCTTGGCTCGTAGCCACGAGCACGCCGCGGGCATTGCCGTCGAGGAATTGCGTCACGTCACGATCCTGCTTCTCTGCCCGTTACTTCAGCAATGCAATGAGCCGCGGGCGTCTGTTACGAACCGATGCGCCACACCTTGACGCGGTTTCTCACTGGTTGGGCGATCAATCGCATCCGCGCAGAGACGAGGACCTCATAAAGATGCTCGCCTACCCCAGACGTTGTCCTCCAGCGCCCTGTCAGTGCGCTTCCAGGCCGAGCCGTCGACTTGGCAAAGTTCGAAGCCGGCGTCTATCAGCATTGTGGTGACTTCGTCGACCTCCATCTTGGGAGTTACAGGCAAGACCTCGACGACGATGTTATCGATGCTGCGCAAGGCGCTCGCAGCACCAGCAAGGACTTGTCGCTCAAAGCCTTCCACGTCGAGCTTCATCAGTTTTGCGCTGGTTACTCCGAGACGGGCCAGCAATGTGTCGAGACGCGTTGTCGGGCAGTAATAGCGGACCGAAGTGTCGTTGACACCAGGCCCGGCAAGCGTGAAACGAGCCTTGTCCCGCGCCGTCTGTTGCGCCACGGTGACGAAGTCGTTGGCATCACCAAGGGCAGTGGGCACAACCAGCACGTTGTCGAACCCGTTGAGCATGGCATTGGTCATGACCCGCTCGCAATTGTAGGGCTGTGGATCGATGGAGATGACTTTTCCCTTCTTTCCGACTTTTCGAGCAGCTAGCAGCGAGAACCAGCCGACATGCGACCCAACGTCGATGAACGTGTCGCTCGGCTGCAACAACGACTCGATGAGTTTGGACGTCAGCGGCTCGTGCTGATGCCGGGCCAGCATAGCAATCTGCGACCATTCCTGTGGATCGAGATGCATTAGCATGCCGTGCGAGGTGCGGTCGGGCCGTGGCGCCAGCATCCGGCGCAGAGTTGCCTCGATCCTGTGCCGCCCCTTAAATGGAGGACCGCGTAGAACGAGCTTATAGATCGTTCTCAACATCAAGCTTGTCCTTCAACTGGTTGTTTGCTCAATGATGACTTGAATGCAAATGGTGGAGGCACACTGGCACTGCTTTGCTGGGGAACCACTATTTGATGCGGAGATTAGAGTACACGTCCAGTAGCCTGCTTGCGCAAGCCTCCCAAGAGAACTCTACTGCCATCCAGCGGCGGCCCCTCTCTCCCATGAGGCGGCGCTCTGCCGGTGGCGTTGCCATTGCCTGTTGGAGCGCTTCGGCGATCGCACGCACACCATGCTCGCACCACCAGCCGCAGCGCTCGCGAAGGAGGCCAGACCAGGGTGCGCCTCGCGTCGAGATGACCGGCGTCTCGCACGCCAGGGCCTCCGCGACGGTCAGGCCAAAGTTCTCGTTGAGGGTCGGAAGAACAAAGATGTCGGCGGCTCGGTAGGCGGCCAGCTTCGCGTCGCCCCAGAGCGGTTCCTCTATCGACACGTTCTCTAGACGGTGCTGCTGGATTAGCTTGAGCAGACGCCTGTCGTAGCCGTCCTCGCTCGGCCCGACGATCCGCAAGCGCCAGCCGCCGCGCATGTTCAACGGAACACCTGCCCATGCTGCGATCAGGACATCAAGCGATTTTTTGGGATGCAGCCGGCCCAGGTAGAGCACAGTCGACGGTCCGTGAACTTGCCGCGGCCCCAGTCGGGCGAAATCCGGCAGATCAACGCCGTTGGGAACGATCACGATCGGCGCGGTTATGCCGAAAGCGCGAACTTCGTCAGCCTCAGCAGCGCTGGTCGCATGCACACAGGCGAGATCGCGCAGTGAGGGCCCCTGCAGCAGCCACCAGAATGCCGCCTTGTGCGGACGCGAGAAGGCCAGCGCCTCCGGGCTCAGCATTCCTCTGGGCGAAAGGACGAGCGGCACTCGCGCACGGCGGGCAGCGTTGGCGGCATCGACGTTTGGCATCAGCCACAGTCCGTGATTGTGGACGACATCCACGGTGGGCGCCGTCTCCGAGAGCGCACGCGTCAGGCCACGCGATAGACGAAGGCGCGAGAATACGGGCGTGGCATGGGATGTCCAACGACCACGGATCTCGCGATAGCCGTCGCGGATCGTATCGCTCGCTGGTTGGCCGGCGTCGGCGACGCTCACCAGCGTCGTGGCTGTGCCCAGCTCGACCTGGGCCGCGGCGAGCCGTGGAACCGAATAGGAGGGCCCGCCGTAGTGGGCAGCTAGCCCTGCGACAACGTGCAAAACCGTAGGTTTACTGGGGTTCATAGTATCTCGGCAGCGGCGCGAGGGGGACCACTATTTCTTCCGCATCCAAAAGCTTTGTGCAGATCCATGCGCGAGAAACGGCAGCAAGGCATGCGTTTCGGGCCGCGCACGCTGTAGATAGTGTCCCGGCCATAAGATCTCATACCCGCCTGCGGCGAGGAGCGCATGAAGGAGATACTGTTCTCCCCAGGATGCGTAATCGAAGAATATTCCGGGAGGATATTCATAGGGCAGGAAGATGTCGTGCACGTGGACGATGACGCCGGGCTTCAACAAAGGAATGATGCGGCAGAACAGGTGTGCCACGTCGTTGCCGGCGCGCAGCTCGTGCGTGGAATCGATGAACAAGATGTCATTTACTTCCAGGCAAGAGAAAAGGCTAGAATCTTGAGCTTCCACGCGGTTCTGAGCGAATTCGTCGACGAGATGGGCAATGTCGGCGCGCGGATGCGGGTCGATCGCCACGATTCGCGTATCGAGTCGGCCGTCGATGATTGCCTGCCGAGTGATCTTGGTGCTGTTGCCGCAGCCAACCTCTACGACCGTCCGAGGCGCGAAGCGGCGCACGATGAGGTACAGCGCCTCGAGGTCGCCGCCGGGATCGTAATAGGAGTTGCCGGGCTTGTAGCCGGTGTCATTTCGCGCGGGGTCCTTGAGGCGCTCAATTGTCTCCCTGTGCCGCGCATATGCGTCGGCCATCGATGTCACATCAAACTCGGCAAATCCTGGCGAGAGTGCGTAGAGCTGCTGCTCGAAGCCGAATGTGTGCACGTGATCGGTGAGCCGCGCCAACTCCTGACGCTCCGCCGTCAGCGTCTCGATTTTCAGGTTGGCCGGCCGTAGCACGGCGTTGATGAGTTGTTTGACCGAAGTCGTCAGTGCCATGTCTCTGACAATTCTCGCATTGTGTTGACGAATCAGCTGGGCGGCGCTGCTAGGCGGAGGAGCGATGCGATCCTGGCTCCGCCAGGCAAATAGCGACAAGCCATCGCGAGGCCGCTTGCGTCGGTGAGTCTAATAACGCCAACCGCAATGGCTCCTGTCACGGCCAAGGCCGCAGAGAGGCCAAGCAGTGAACGACTCGCATCCAAGGCATGAACGGTGCTGGAGTTGGCAGCAACGACCGCGACCGCTGCAAGAACGCTCATCGGGAGGATTGCAGCGGCGACATCGGCCAGCGAAAGCGTGCGACGTGCGACCAAATAGATTAGCGTCGCGGCGCAGAGCGCACCGGTTCCCGCTGCCAGGAACCAGGCGTACATTAGCGCGCCGCCCGGCAGTGCGAAGGTGAGGCCGGCGAGGCAAACCAAGAGTTGTGCGAACTCCAAGATCACCGAGGCAGCAGGCCCCTCCGTGGTGAGAAGCAGCAGGGCCAGCCCCCGCAGCGTGGTGCCGAACATGGTGACGAATAAAACTGCCTGTAGCAGAGGTGCCACTTCCATCCAGCTCGATCCATAGAGCAGGCCCACAACAGTATCGTTGAATACAAAAAGGGCGGCTGCAAGGGGCGTGCCTGTCCACACTACCAACCGAAGCGCGAGTCCGGCGGCCCGCTTTGCCTGCAGGGTTCCCGGCTCGACGCGGGCAATTATGGGGTACATGATGTTATGTAACTGGTCTCCAAGCCAGGCCGAGGCCAGCGTCGCGATGCCGATTGCCCGGCCATAGAAACCGAATGCGATGAAGCCGGCGACCGCAGTGAACACGGATGCCTCGGCCAACGATTGGCCCACCCCTAAAATGCCGCTAACAGAGCGGATGCCGCCGAACCGCAGTACGTTGCCGTAGCTGGCAAGCGAGAAGTTCGGACGTAGTAGATCTGGGCGCTGACGCACCAGATCGAAGATGTAGGGAATCGGGATCGCGAGATTCTGTGCGAGCAGCGCCCAGACGCCGAAGCCGGATGCCGCCAGACCAATAGAAATTGTTGCCGACAGCGCGAACGCTACCAAATGGATCGTGCGCTGCCGTCGCCAGTCGAGCATACGCCTTAAGTGAACCGAGTAGAAGATTCGAGGGATATTGAGCAGGATCGACAACGAGCCGATATGCGCATAGGTGCGGACGGCGGCGAAGTTCTCCGGCATCGGCGCAAGCAGGAGGACGAGATTTAGGAGCGTGAAAACCGCAACGTGCAGCAGGATGCCAAAGCCCAGATGCACCGCATAGCCTTGCTCAGTCTGGTCCTGGCCATGGAAGCTGTGCTCCATGAAGCGCTGCATCGAGAAGGTGAACGCGAACATCAGCAGGGCGTTCACCAACCCGTATTGCCCGAATGCCTCGGCGGACAGGAGTCGAACTAGCACAAGCGCGACGACGACCGCGCCGATCTTGTTGAAGATGGAAAGCGCAATGCCCCATCCCATTACGCCCGAAACAGTCCGGCGGTCGAGCCGGGGAGGCTCAGTGTTTCTTCCGTCGCCAGATGTCATTCAGATTGGTCGATGTGCTCCCAGGATGCGCTCGGCGAATAGACCGCCGGCACGCGCATCGCTGCCTTCAGCTCCGCTGTCTTCCGTGCCACGACGTAGAGCGATTGTCCAAACTTCCCTTGAAAGTAGGTGCCAGGGAGCCGAGAGGCGATCGGATAGAGTCTCGCGAGCCCCCGGCGCCCGTAGGGAGAATGATACTCTGCACTCTCCACCTCGAAGCCACAGCACGCAACGAGATCTGTCAGCCCCTCCATCGTGAACACGTAGTTGTGGCGGCTGTAGGTGCTGTAGCGGAATGCTGGCATCTTGGCGCGGACGTGCAGCGGATTCTGGAACTGTGCACCGTTGGGCGTCGTGATGAGGAGGTGCCCCCCGATCTCAAGCCAAGCGTTGGCATTGAGCAGCATGACATGTGGCGAGCGCGTCATGTGCTCAATGATCTCGCAGGCGAGCACCAAATCTGCGCGGGTGCCGATCTCGAACAAGGTACGCTCGATGTTGGCGGAGTAGTTGAAGAAGCGGTGTGCCGTGCCGTCGGGCAGAACGATCTCATATTCGCGCCGCGTCACCGGCAGCTCGTCCGGCCAAGCGGTGACCTCTTCGGCGCTGACGCTGGCAACGAGCTTCACGTTGGGGTCGCGCAGCAGGCGCGCCGTCATCGCCCATGGATGACCGCCCAGCTCCACGACCCGTCCCCCGCCAAGGCGCCGAACGTAGCTCCGGGTGAGATCGAAACGGCGCTCGTGATAGCTGCCGTAGCGCGACAGATCGATCTCCTCGCCGTTGACCTTGATCAGCACGCTCTGCCTTTCCTTACGACCATCGGGTTCTTGCCCGCAACGCTTTGCGACAGGCGCTCGACGCGAACGATCGGGATCTCGGCGAGATCAGGTTCGATGAGCGCAAGCCTGCGTCGCACCTCCGCTAGCGCGGCTTCCGGCAGGGGCGCCGCGGCCTCGTAGGAGATTGTCGCGGCAAGACCGTTCTCCGCGCACACGACCTGATAGCGCAGCAGTCCAGGTAGATCCCGCACTGCATGGGTGAACGTCTCCGAGTGGACCCAGAGCCCGCTTCTCGTTAACACCAGATCATTGCTGCGCCCTACGACCGCACGAAATTCAGTGCGTATGTCGGTGGTGGCATCGAACGGCTCGACCCAGTCGCCGATGGCGTAGCGCAGCAGCGGTAGTGCGCGCGCATAGAGGCTGGTCACCAGGAGCTCGCGACGACCCGCAGCGTCGGGCGGGGCCAGCTCCAGCCGCTGATGCGCCCAGGACACGTTGTAACCTCCGGCGAGCCTCTCGTAGGCGAGAAGCCCCGTCTCAACGCTGCCATACTCCATAGCCACCGGGCAGCCGAAGCACCTCGAGATGACCTCCCGGCTGTCGGGCCGGGGAAAGCCTTCCGCCGTGGCGATGACGACCTTGAGGCCGAGCTCGTGGATCTCGTTTGCGTGTGCAAGGCTCGCCCGGGCCAGCCGGTCGAGCGCACTGGAGTAACCGATTACGTATCGCGCACGCGAGCGAATCAACGCCCGCCGCGCCAGCGCGAGGTCGGCATCGGAAAGTCGATAGGCACTCCAGCGCGTGTAGCCCAGCGCCAGGTCGGTCAGGCGCCGTTTGGTCCTCGCGACAACTCCCCTGATGCCGACGCCGAACATCTGCGCGTGGCCCCACAGCAGGAAAAGAGGATCGTGCGGCGCGACCCCTAGCCGCTGTCGGCCGAGCCACTGGTCGAGGAGCGCTACGCCAGGTTCAGACTCCAGCACCGGAAATCGAATCGGCTCGGCCGTGGTGCCGCCTGTAGTGCGCCACTGAACTCTCGTTGCTCCATCAGCCGACACGAGTGTTGCGCGCAAGTCAGCCTTGCGCTGTGCCGGCACCAGAGCAGCGACCTCCTGCCAGCTCTCAAAACGATCAGGCGCGCTCAAGCGATCGCGCAGGGAGCGCGCCCAGGGCGACACGGCAAGGCTTTCGCGCCATGCGCGATTGAGGGCATCGAGCTGAGCGGCATCTAAATCGCCGCCGCTCGAGGCGCTCTGTGCTGCATATCCTTCGAGCGCCGACTGCAGGCGGCGCGCTCGCACTTTGCCGAGCAGCGTCACAGGCTCTCCTTCTCCTCGGTCGAGGCGGCAATGGCGCCCCTTGCTTCGCGGCGGCGGGCGAGCACGCAGCGCACCGCAGCGGCGACGCGCTGCTGGTGCGCCTGAGAGGTGAAGTGCTCGTTCAGACGGGGCCAGCCCGAAAGGCCCATCGACCCCGCACGGTCCTCGTCAGCTGTGCCAGCGTGTCGACCAGCTCGAGCTGATTGATTGGCTGGCCGACGAGTAAGCCCGTCTCGCCCTCGACCAGCACCTCGGCGCCACCGTCGCGGCACGCAACACAGGGCTTCGCGGCATTCATCTCCTCGAAACGAGCCCGAAGCCCTCCTGCCGGCTCGGCATAATTCGGTGCGGAAGCGTCAGCGGCATGAAACGTGTGTTCCATGAACCGCTGCATGGAAAAAGCCATTGCAAACATCAACACAGCATTGGCTAAGCCAAACTGACCATACGCCTCAGGAGCAACAAGGCGCACAAGTACAAGCGAGAGAACGATGGAAACAATTTTGGTGGCCACAGCAAGCGCAAAGCCCCAGCCAATCGCGCCGGAGATCCTCTGTCGCGTCGCCCGAGGTCGCTCCCCGCCAACAATCATGGTCGGTGTCTTGCTCATGCAGATTGCGAAAGGGTCGCGCACCACGCTAACTCTGTGCCAGTGTTCGAAGCAGCTCGATCAACCGCACCTGATGCGCCTCGGCGGTATAGAGTTGACGAACACGACGCCAGCCTGCCAAGCCCATTCGTTGGGCGGTAGTTGAGTCGTTAAGGAGACGGACCAGAACATCAACAAGCGCGCCTTGCTCGATTGGCTGACGCACAAGCAAGCCGGTCTCGCCCTCTACGACCACTTCGGCCCCGCCGTCGTCGCGGCATGCCACGCAAGCCAGTCCACGACTCATCGCCTCAACATAGACGAGTCCAAATCCCTCCTGGCGACTTGGCATTACGTACGCATAGGCCGCACGGTATAGCCGGTCCAGAAGCGCGTCTGTCACTCTGCCTGTCAGATAAATCGCCGATGCCGCTGTGCTCTCACGGGCGAGCCGCCGGAGTGTGCCCTCGTCAGAGCCTCCACCGACGATGACCAATTCGGCCTCCGGAACCAATGCGAGAAGCGCTGGCATGACGGCGATCAGCTCGCGGTGGCCTTTCTCCCGCTCGCCGGCGTCAAGCCGACCAACGATCAGCATCATGCGCGATCCGATGGCGCGAAAAACACCGTCGGCGGCTTCCAGGGTGAGACCCTCCCGCACCGACGCGCGTTCAAGAGCGCTTGGCGGCTCCGCCAACGCAGCAAACCGTGCGGGCAGGCCGAGCGGACATGCAATTCCAACGTCGTCACGACCTAGGGTCTGGCGCATCTTGAGAAGCGTATGCTCGGAATTCGTTAACACGAGATCCGCAGAAACCAGGGCGCGCCGCGCGATTGGCCGCATTCGCCGCCCTACCTCCGATCCATGTCCCAGGATCACCGTCCTTGCCCTGAGCGCCCGCGGCAGACATAACATTGGCACTGCGATATGAACGTGGTCGAATACCACGATTTGCGTCCGCAGCAGTGTCCGGAGTAACGCCGCGGAAAACCTAAGCTTATCGCCGCCGAACGAGCGCACTCCGGGCAGTGCCCCCCGGCGATCCAAGAGTGAGAGCGTTTCAACCGAAAGATCCCACTCTGCCCCGAGTGACAAGAGCGCGCGCAGTACGGTTTGGTTGGCGGTGGCGATGCCGCCTCCGAGTTCCACAATCCCCGTTGCGCACAGAGCCAGTGACCTTGCCCCTATGCCGGAATTTTTCAACGGTGTTTCTCGACCACGACGCAGCTCGCATCGACATAGGCAGCGCGGGCGCCGCTGCGCGACGTTTTGGCCCAGAAATGTTTGTAGGCATCGGACCAAGTTATATCGGTCGCAACGAGAAGGCCGCCTGCTCTCAGCGCAGCGAAGCCAGCGGTGAACTCAAGCATCTGGTTGTCGTAGGAGTGCTCGGAATCGTGAATGAATAGATCTATTGGCCCAAGTCGATCCAGCAGTGGTTGGAGCACGTCCTGAGAGCGTCCGAGTGTCAGAGTCCACCGCTCGTCGAGTGGCGGCTCGACGAGCCATCCCACACGATCTGTTGATGGCACCGCGGCTCCAGCCTTGCCTTCCCAAAAAGGCGTCGCGTTCAATGCCGGGTTAGTAAATTCGGGCAGATCGACCGAGTAGAGACGCCCGCAACCATTCTGTGCCAGCGCGTACAGAATCACCGCCGAAGATAGTCCGTTGCAGACGCCCGTCTCGACCACGACCTTCGGTCTACGGTGCCTGACCAGCGCATACAGCATCTCGACATGTAGCGACCGCATCTGACCCGGAACGGCAGCGTGCCCCCGCACTTCGGTCGCACCAAGCTCTTCGAAACGCCTGGACAACGCGAGCTGCCGATCAACTAGAAAGCCGCTCAGACGCAATTCGGTCCTGAGTGCATTCCACCGTGGATCCGAGTCCAAGACCAGTTGCACCCAGTCCGCGTTAAGTAAGCCCAAGCCAAAGGATAAAGCTTGGCTAGGCCTACTGAAGGCCCTGCTCGCAGCCTTGCGCAGCCCACCGTGTTCGGCAACAACATCACGTATTCGTTGCAGCATTCTCCACCTCTATCTCCACCTACTTCTCTATCGGTGCAGACCATGAGGATTGCCGCTTTGGTGGCCGGCGTTTGCTCCTCCTCTGCGCGAACGTGAGCACAAGTGGCCCCATGAGGGCCACAGCCGCGGCGGCAATCAGCGTTCGCTGAATGAGTCCAGGAAGCAACTTAATGAAGCTCCCATCAATGCTCATTAGGCTCGATGTCAAAATGGCGATCATCAAACCAAAGAAGATCTCCCGATTGCGTGCAACTCGCGCCAAGAGCGCCAAGCAGGCTGCAACGACGAAGCCGTAGATTATCGACAAAGCAATGACCCCGCCGGGGCCAAAATCAATGTAGAACTCCGCCGGCCAGCCAAGGCCGACAGAGGCTCCGCTCTCATCACCTGCGACAGTGAGACCTGCAAACTCACGGACTATCCAAGAATCGCCGCCCAAAACACGCTTCTCAGGAAATAGAACCCTTGGCATGAGGTTCTCCAAAGCCAGTCCGAGAAGTCGGCCGTCCTGGTATGCAACCATAGTAGGCACTCGTTCAATCGTATACGCAAAGAACTGGGTGCCGCTCGAGAATCTGGTGGCGAGTGTCTCAAGAGTCTGAGCAATGTCAATCTTCTGAACCGTTTGTACGGCGAGTTCGAAAAACAGCTGCATGCGCTCGATTGGCGAGGCTTCGAGGTCGTTACTCCCCCAGATCGCGTCGCGCCATGCCACCTTCAGCCCCCCGGTCCAGACCAACCCTACGCCCAAAGTCAATATGGAGAACGTCGTACCGACAATCATCACACCACGGTTGATCGCCTTTTGAGCTGCGGAGCGGATCCAAGGGCGCCATTGAATTAGCGCTGCGATCACAACAAACAACAGTATTTCCTTGAAACGGCTAAAGCCGGTGAGCAATTCCGGCAAGATGACGATTACGGTGGCGGCTAAGGCCAGTCCAAGCCCTTTACGCTGCTCAAAGGTGACAACTAGAAGCATGAAGTATGGCACGTAACGCAGCATCAGAATATTCGAAATCATCTGAGCCGCGCCGAACCAGATTGTTGTCGGAACAATATCAAAGACGAAGTTCACAGAAAACAACGCCGCCGTAAGCCAAAAAAGTCGAATTGGAACGTACAAGTCCGCCTGAGTCGTTAGCGAAAATCTAAACGAGTGCCGGAACACTCGCAACCCCAGACGAAACCCAATGAGAAGACAAATGACAGCCGCAGCCGAAAAGATGACCGCAATCTCAATCGAAGCTACGCTCCCGCCCCCTGGATAATAGCCGTAAGAAACGTAGAATAAATAACCTATTGACAACGCAAAAAGCTGATAGCAGAGCACAGCTGGTAAGGCGGGCAGCATGTCATGACGCCAACTATGACCTGCCACCAAAAAGAGAATGAGGACTAGAATACCAGCGAGCAGATCGCTAAACAAAAGACTCGCAGCAACACCCAGAAGCACACCCAATCGCGTCATGAATGGGTAAAGCGGATAGGCGCGTTGCACTGGATGGGGTCGAGACGACGACATAGCCGCTAGCTCAAGCGCTGTTCAAGGAGCCGCTGGGCGATTCGGACGCCGAGCTATCGCAAGCATTTGGCAAAAGTCTTCGGGTGCTTCACCCTCGATGAGAAACGGGTTATAACCTACCCGACCTGCCAGTTTCAGGAGTCTCCAGCCAGTTCGGCTGCGGTAGAAGTCGGACCACCTACGCGGCCATGCATAACGCATTTCCACCACTCCAAATGCGGTATGCATCAGATCGAGCAGCTCCCCTGGCTTGTACTCCTTTACGTGGCGCGGGTCCCAAACGCGATCAGGCCGCCATTTCGGCGTTGTCACCAGCGCAACACCATCGTTTCTTAGCACGCGCGCCATCTCGGCTACCACGAGCTTTGGCTCTTCTAGGTGCTCGATTACATCTGCCAGCAAAACAGTGTCAAAGGACGATGCTGCAAAAGAAAGGGAATAGGCGCTGCCCTGAGCTACCGCGACGTTATCGTAGCCGGCGAGCATCTTGCGCGAGAGTTCCACTCCAGTCGGCTCGTACTCCAAAGCCGTCACAAACCGACATTTATGCGCTACCAAAGATGCCAAGTACCCGTCGCCCGCGCCCAGATCCAAGACATCGCCACCATTCACTCGGTTTGCTATCATGGAATAGCGGGCAACGAGCGGCGGATTATACTCAAGAGATCGCGGATCGCATTCGCGCCAATGATAGGCTCCCATTGCCTCATACTTATCAAACACTACTGATGACATGCGCCGCCTCCAGAGTAACGTGCGGTAGCTTGTTTTTTTGCGACGAGCTTCATGACCACATCGACGCCTGCGTCGTAGCTCCCGCGAGCGCTGCACACTGCGATTGCAGGAGCACCGGCGAGCGGCTTGCTAGCGGCCGCTCTGAGAAGCGCCGCTAGCGCATCCTCGTCCAGTCGTCGCAACACCCACCCGGTCTTTCCGTCCTCTATCAACTCTGGAACGCACCCAGCCTCTTCGGAGACGATCGCCGGTAGGCCACAAGCTTGCGCCTCGTTCACCACGAGGCCCCATGTTTCGTTGGAAACCAGCACGAGACAGTCTGCTGCAGCATAAACTGCGGAAAGCACCGACTGGTTCACGAAGCCTTCAAACCGGATGCGATTGTCGCCCGCCGCCTGGGCTTCCAACTCTGCGCGGAGGGGACCGTCTCCGATGAATACTAAGCGCGCGTTATCAATCGCGGCTGTTTGAAAGCCTCGCAAGATCAAATGCGGTCGCTTGATGGCGGTCAGCTTTCCCACAAAAATGAACACCGTGTCGGCCGGAGCCGCGCCCCAAGCGGCTCGGTAACGAGATGCCGTGCCGTTAGCTCGCGATGCCGCAGCACCCGCGGCGAATCGCTCTGTGTCGACCATATGCGGCAAACGATGAATGCGGGTCTGCGGCACGCAGTAATGGCGGAGATAAGTGTCGGTCCGCGCTCCCGGCGAAAGGTAGTCCGCGCTTCTGGATAAGAAAAACGGGTAAGCAAGACGCTTCAAAGTCCGCTTCACCGGTGAGCTCTGGGCTCCGAGCTGGCTGTCAAGCCGCACGAGGACCGGCGTCCCGGTGCGGCATGCGCTGATCCAGCCTTGGATGAGGCTCTTCTTGTTCCACCCGAAGAGCACGAGTGCATCGTAGCGTTCATTACGCAGGATAGAAACGATTTCGGGTGTATCGCATCCACCGAAATGATCGAGTCCCGGTCGCTTCGATACATTATTTAGGAAACGCCAGCGATATCCCTCGAGCAGAGGGACATCCCATTCGAAGGCGACTCCGAATCCGGCCGCGGCCTGCCCGGCGCCATCCTGGCGGTGTGCGTAGTAGACAGTCAAGTCAACGACCTTCGCAAGATGCGCCAGCCAAGGGCTATAGTACTGCACTGGATGCGTTAGGAGAGCCGCAAGACGGGTCATTTTGCGACCGCGACCTCGGCTCTGTGCAGGCTCGGCGCCCAATGTGCGACATCCAGGCCGGTTAGCTCTTCGAGCGCCAATACATCGTCGGCGAACCTCCGCCAGAGACGCAACCGCCCGGCGGCGTCGAGCTTTTCATAACCCGAAGTAAAGAACACTGCCTCGCCGAGCTGACGCAGTTTCAGCCGGCGCTTGAGCCCCTCGATCCGGCGGACGCCGAAGGCGCGTTTCAATGGATTTAATCCGTAGCGCGTTGCAGCCACATAGAGCGGTGGGTAAAGCCGATCAAGCAACCCACCGCGGGGGCGGACACCGCCTCGACCATCTTGCGCGGACAGCGCCGCCGCATCCGCCGAGAAGTCACGGCGCGGTACCTCGACGAAATCACAAATTCTATCGAGCGTTGCTGCCTGAGCGCCTGTAGCTTCTTCGTACGTTAGCACGAGGACGCGCTCGCGCGGAAAGGCACCGAGCCAGCGCGCCAGATGTTTGCCGTAAAGCGCCGGCTCGAATAGCAGGAGAGAGAAACGCTCCAGCGCCTCAAACAAATCCGGAACCGGATTGACGGGTTCAGCCTGATGAAAGTTCTGTCGTCGAAGATGCCAGTAATGCGACTGAACCTGATCCACCGGATTACGCAGCACAACCACGATGCGCGCGTCAGGCGTGTGACGCGCAGCGGCGCCAAAAGCATTCTGGGACGCGAGGTAGCGCACAGAGAAGTCGCACCTTACGCGCGCCGTCTCACCACCCCGGAAGTAGGCAGCGTATTCATCGAGCCGCGCCTCAAGATCATTGTAGTGTAGCGCATTAAGCTCTTTTTGTGGCGGCATAAAAATATCGGGGTGCGCCGCGAGGACGGAGGCAAGCCAAGTCGTGCCCGCCTTCGCTGCGCCAATGCCGAGGAGATTAGGACGGCGGTCCTTAGGCAGTCGAGACACGCTCATACCGCGGGCGCCTCCTTCGGCGTGGTCAGAAGCTCTACCCACTGCTGTGAAATCTTATCCTCATCGAATTCCGCCAGAGAGTTTGCCGCGCCTTCGGCCAGACGGCGCCGCAACGGCTCGTCGTCAAGTAGAAGCGCGATTGCAGCAGACAGCGATGCGGCGCTCTGGTCCATTGTGACCAAGCCGTCGACACCATCTGTCACCGCCTCGGGTAGTCCGGCCGTCGGGAACACGACCGATGGCGTCCCGCTCTGCTTCGCCTCGATCACTACGTTCGGAAAGGACTCGCCAGCGCTGACGGACGGACAGACGTGAATGTCTGAACTGGAGAGCAACTCGTGCACATCGGTAACCGGGCCGAGGAAACGAATGCGCTCGTGGAGCCCTCTAGCCTGCACTTCGCTTCGGATCACTTCGCCAAACGGGTCCTGCCAGACATCAGCGCCAGCGAGGAGTAACTCCAGATCATGGCGGTCTGACATCAGAGAGGACATCGCCTCTATCAGGACATCTACGCCCTTATGACGAGCGATCTGGCCTAAGTAGACAACGCGCCGCGTGGCGGGACTGCGGGGCGGCGCGTCGCCAACCGGAGTTTTGCGGCGCAAAGGCGGAAAATTCCTGACGACCTGAATCTTGGCGTCGTCTCCGACAACGTCAGCAAGCTGGTCCGCGGTGTAGCGCGCGTTGCAGACCAGCCGATCGAAGGAGCTGTAGACCGCCCGCCAACAGGCGCGATCCAAGCCGCGCTTTATCGTTCGCTGGGAAAGTACGGGCGGGTTCGGAAGGCGAAAAACACTAATAACATCATTACGTCGGGCCAAGCGGCGACCGAAAAAGGCCGTGTTCAAGCTGGTGGCCAGGACCTGGCGCGGGCGGAAGGTCTCGGCAGCACGCGCCAGATCTGCTGGGCTCAGGATGAAGCTACGCGCAGCCCACTTAAGCTCTAGCAGAGTTTTGGGCATTCCGAGGGAAGCCACAAACGGAACTCCGCACCAACTCGCGCCGGTTGCGCTGACGTGCTGCTGCACGTCGATGCCCCAGCGCTGCTCAAGCACGAAATGCACCTTCGCCCCGCGCGTGCGCAGTTGGTCGACCACGCGCACAGCTGCTCGCTCCATGCCCCCGAGAGGAATGGATGGCAGGAGGCAGAGAAGCCGGATTTCCGATGTCGACTTAGACCCAGGCACTTGCATTACCTGCGTGGCTTCAATCACAACAATACGCCGTTAGTCCGGCTCGTGTGTCGCCGACTGCTCGGTCACAAGCCGCATCGAACAGCGCACATTCCTCCGCGGCGCGCGCCGCGGATTCGTGTGAGGCGCTCGTCATGACGCGTCTGGGGAATGCCCCTTGAGATGCCGATAGCGCCCTTGCCAACAGCGCGTCTATGTCAGCGATCCTTTCTGGAGTAAGCGACCGAGCGCCCGCCTCCACAAAAATCACGCCATCCAGGTCCTCGACCTGCGCCGCAACTCGACTTCCTGCTGGCGCAATAACAAGGACAGCTTTCTCGAAGGCGAGATATTGGTAAAGCTTCGAGGGTTGATAGGCGAAATCGTCGGAGCCGAGCACGATCAGCACATCAGCTGCGTCGAGGCTGGCCAGCGCGTCGAGAAGGGGGAGGCGATCGGGTTGCTCCTCGACACAGTTTGCCACGCCTTCGGCAGCAGCCAACGGCATCGTTTCGAAACGATTGCCCGAGGATTGGTAGCCCGTTCCGAGGAACATTGCCTTAAGTCGTGCAAGGGTTCCGCCCGGGGGCGCTGCCGCAATCAGCCGGAAAAGCGCACGCAACGCCGTTGAGAAATAAGGGCCGGCGCGCCCGGCTGAGATAGCGACTACCGCGCCGTCCCGGCGCGCCGCCTCGATTGCGTTCCAGGGCTTGCCCAGCGTGCGTGCGAGGGCCATATCCGCTTGTGACCAGCCAAAAGGAATGGTCTCGGCTGGCCGATCGCGAAGAGTCGGATAGGCCATGCGCAGCGCCTCAATATAGTGCGGTGAGACAGCAATGAGACCCGCTGCATTAGGCATGGTCGCTGCCTCGAGCCGCCGATGGATTGCCCGCATTGCGTGGTGTTTCAAGCCAAGTCGACGAAAGACTTGCGACTGAACCGGTGCTGTGTACCAGGGATCCTGCATGTCAAGCACATAAGGCAGCCCGAAGAGCTGCCGCCAGCGCGGACCGAGAGCCATCGCGGGAAACGCCGTCGTCGAGAAGAAGGCAAGGTCGAATGGCCGCCCTGAGGCTGCCGCGTCGGAGATTAGCCGGTCGCCGGCACGTGCAAGGCCAAAGTAGGCGCGTAGGCCGAGCGCAGTCAATCCTGCAAGCCTTGCGAACCCCTCAGGAAAGGCGCTGACCCGGGTCACAGCAATCGTCGCTGGAACTGACCGAAGCAAGCGCTCATCTAGCTGACGTCCTGACATCGCCGCGGAGACGGACAGTACGGACGGCGACCAGCCGCAGTTTTCGTAGTGACACAGATTGACGCGAACGCGATGCATATCCACGGCATCGCTTGGCGGGAAGTGTGGAGATATCACTAGAAGCCGGCGCATAGCGACGCTCAGGTTTCTCGCAACACGGACATCCTCGAACCCATCCATGCGACGATCACATCGACCAAGAGCCTGAGAACTGCAGCGCCAACCAGCGCGATCGCACATAACACTACGATATTCAGCGGAAAAACCAAGCTTGATAGCGCCTTGCTCAGCGCAAGGGGCTCGTGCACGACGTAGATCTGAAGGCTCAGAGCACCCGAAAGCCCGATGAAGGGGCCGATCAACGGAAGCCGAGCGAGTGCGGCAACGAGTTCCGTCCCGCCGAGGGTTGAAAAGGCGAGCCAGCTCAACATCAAGACAAGAATCATTAATACGGGATAAGCCCAGACAGCTATCCCTCCGACAATGAACAGCAGCTTGAGTCCGAAATAACAGCAGAGCAGCACCACCAGCCAAGCCACTCGGGACCACTCGAAGTAACTCTTCCTTTTGAAGCGCGCAACGGCTGCGCCAGACGCCGTCGCGACCCAAAAAAATGCGATATACTGTTCTATCGGAAGCTTACCTAGGACTAGCCTTCCTGTTGAGTTCAGCGTGTCAAGCGCCACAGGGTAATAACCAATGTAAATTGCAGCAGCACAAAGTATCGACGCAATTAAGGTTCCAGAGCTTAGCCTGTCAATTGCCCAGAGCCCCAGGTAATAGAAAACGATCAACTTGACGTAAGTGTAAGGGCTGGGCCAAATGAAATATGCAAATATATCGCTCAATCCCAGCTCGACGGTCGGACGAAGCCCAAGGGCCAAGTACAGAGCCGAAGCGATAATCACGCTTGGGTAAAGCCTGATTATACGGCGAGCTGCAAAGGTCGCAATTGCTTGGCGACGTCGCATCAATGAACTCTGCACCCCAAATCCAGACATAAAGAAAAACAACGTATTGCCAAGGAGACCATCGGCCGCGAGCCAGCGGTAAGGATAAAACTCCTCAAGATGGGAGTTCACAATCATCCATGCGGCAATCGCCAAAAGCAGAGTCGTGTCAACGCCTGAGCCGAACTTCGATTGATCGATGCTGAGGGAGCGACGCATAAAATTCACATTCTAGCGCGTCAACTTTGGACCACTCGATCCGGTCTGCCCATGTCGCTGGCGCAGGATGGCGACCTGTGCTGCAATCCATGGGTAGGTCTTGGCCACGCCATCGCGAAGCGGGGAGGATGGACGCCACCCAAGCACGCGCTCGACCAACCGATTATCCGAATTGCGCCCCCTCACCCCAAGCGGGCCCGGCACGTGCCGGAGCCGCACCCGCTTCCGAGCCACGGTAGCGGCGAGTCGCGCCAAGCCGTTAATCGAAACCATCTCGTCCGAACCGATATTAACTGGCTCGCGGACATTTGAACGCATCAAACGGATGGTTCCCTCAAGGCATTCTTCGATGAAGAGGAAGGAGCGCGTCTGCTCCCCATCACCCCATATTTCGATTTCCCCCCCGTCTTCCGCCATTGCCACCTTGCGGCAGATGGCGGCCGGCGCCTTCTCCTTTCCGTCGTTCCAGGCGCCCTCCGGACCGAAAATGTTGTGGTAGCGCGCGATGCGAGCCTCGATACCATGATTTCGCGCGTAGGCCGCGTAGAGCCGTTCACTAAACAGCTTTTCCCAGCCGTACTCGCTGTCCGGTCCGGCAGGATAGGCGTCACTTTCCGCAAGGCCCGGACTGTTCGGATCGAGCTGGCGGCTCTCGGGATAGATGCAGGCTGAAGACGAATAGAAGATGCGCCGATTGTTGCGGCGCTTGCAAGCCTCAAGCATGTTCAAATTGATCTGGCACGAATTGTGCATAACATCCGCATCATTCTCGCCAGTGAAAATATAGCCCGCGCCACCCATATCGGCGGCGAGCTGGTATATTTCATCGAATCGGCAATCAATCGCCTCTCTGCACACGTCGAAGCTTCGTAGATCACCGACGATGAAGTCATCGGCTTCAGTCTCGGAAAAGCGAGGATATTTAAGGTCGACTCCCCTCACCCAGAAACCTTCTCGCTTAAGTCGCTTCACGAGGTGGGCCCCGATAAAGCCACCTGCACCGCAAACCAACGCCTTGCGCCCGCCGCTCATCAGTCCCCCCGCTCAAGTACTTGAATGTTCGTCATCGACACGCTGTGCTGGCTGTAATGGCCTGAAACACGTCACTGGCGATTTTTTCCAGATGGTCTGTCACGACTTGGTAAGCCCCGACGTCTGCGCGCATATAGGAGCTACCAAGGCCTTCGGAGGCGACTTCGTGAACATCTGAAAGTGAGCTGCCGATGAAGAGAGTAGGTCTACCCGATGCCACACAACCATAAACCTTCGATGGGAGTACATATCCGATGAATGAATCCGAAAGGGTGATGAGATGTGCATCAGGAGTTACTAGTAGAGATGGCAGCAGGTCGAGTGCAACAGGCAAACTTCTGTGAACCGGAAGGCCTCTGCCTAACAGTGCGCTTTCGACCCGGTCAGCATTCCTGCCAACCGCATTGAGCCAGAGCACAACTTTCCCTGACCCGTTCAGGTGATGACGGGCGTAACCTTCAACGAAGGTTTCGACGTCGTGCGCTAGGCCCCAGTTCCCAGAGTAAAGGATTAGCTTTTTGCCCTCAAACCCTGCGGGCCGGGAGAGCGGCTTCACGCTATCAGAGATTGCAACCGGAGAAGGGTCACGCTTTAGAGTGATGCGATGTGGATCGATCCCTATTTCTTCGAGGCGGCGCGCTTGATCATGGCCTAAAACCTCAAAACGATCCACCCTCCGCCTCCAAAATACCGTGGCAGCAAGAAGCGTCCGCAGGAGCAGAGTTGCTTCTCCACGCTCTGCGATCGCACACTCCGGATGAAAATCCGTGATGCGATACACGACCTCAGATCCATGAAACGGACGCGAGAACATGATCCAGTGAAGGAAAAGAGGTGGGCTCCCCGTCATGAGGACTCTTTTTGCTCGCCTGATATGTGGCCAAGCACTCAGGAGGAGGCGCGTGTTGGTCAGAACTGTCCATAGGAGCCGCCGCCAATTGCTAGTTTTATCTGGAGCGTCTGCCCTTATATGCACGACCGTGAGCTGACCACCATCCGCCTCGCAGGCGCTAACCTCAATGCGAGGCCGGCCTGAAGTCAGTCCTAGCAAAAGCACTTTCTGTCCGCGATCGGCCATCTCTGCGGCGAACATGCGGCTATACTGTCCAACCGCACCAAAATCCGGCGGAAGCCAATCACAAATGTAGACTGTGTCTAAAGGCCTGTTTCGCATGCAATAGGTTTTACGTGGTACATATCGAGGGACGTGGAAGCTATTAAGAGACACAACCTCAGAAAATCAGCCCGGCTGGACGAATTCCTGCCGTGCACCAGATCGTCAGTTCCGCCTCCCATTCTGAGTGTTTTCAGTGTCCAGCATTGCGACAAACAGTGCGAGAATTGCCAAGAAGGGCAGGGAGACTACGAGAAACCCGACACGGAAGATCCAACCGAAACCTACTGTGAAGCTTTGTGTGACTTGCTTGGTATACTAGGAATATTTCCTCATTTAACTGGATCCACTACTATAACGGGGTCAAACGCGTCCCCTGCTTACGTTGCGCCATTGGTGCCATGCCCAGGCAGTCTCAATCATCTCGCTGAGGTTAGCGAGTTTCGGCTGCCAACCCAGACCGACCCGAGCTTTACTGGAATCAGCAACTAGTTCAGCCGGATCACCATGCCTTCGAGGGCCGCGTTCAACAGGCACTTTCAGCTTGGCCACACGTTCGGCAGCATCAATCACAGCTTGGACCGAGAATCCCTTGCCACTACCAAGATTATACGCAGCTGAGCTTGATCCAGCGACTAGACTACCAAGCGCCTTCAAATGCGCGTCTGCGAGATCGGTCACATGAATGTAGTCGCGCACGCATGTGCCGTCGGAGGTTTCGTAGTCGGTGCCGAACACGGTGATGTTTGGGCGACGACCGCTTGCCGCGTCGAGGACGAGCGGAATGAGATGCGTTTCCGGATCGTGAGCCTCGCCGATTTCATTGGCGGGATCTGCGCCAGCCGCGTTGAAGTAGCGGAGCGCGATTGACCGCAAACCGTGGGCGGCGCCAAAGTCTACGAGCATTCTCTCGACCATCAGTTTCGAGGCACCATACGGATTGATGGGCCCCTGTGGCGTGTCTTCGGTAATCGGCAGCCGATCCGGAATGCCGTACGTCGCACACGTGCTCGAGAAGACGATCTGATCGATGCCGTGGTCTCTGGCCGCCTCCAGGAGGGTCAGCGAGCCCGCAACGTTGTTGCGATAGTATTTACCGGGGTCTGAGACGGATTCACCTACATAGGCGAATGCCGCAAAATGCATGATGGCCGAGGGCCTGTAGGACGCGATGACTCCATTGAGCCGGCCGCGATCGAGAATATCGCCACGCTCCAGCGGTCCCCACTTCACGGCCCACTCGTGCCCGGTGGCGAGGTTGTCGTACGTTACTGGTAGATACCCCGCGAGCGCCAGTGCCTTGCAGGCATGCGAGCCAATGTATCCGGCGCCTCCTGTCACGAGGATTGCGGCGGTGTCTTTCATCGAGGTCATGCGGTCATTCCGGACTTCGATCCGCTCATACAGCCACGCCAGCCACATTTCGCTGAGCGGCGCTCTTCAGCCGCTGCCGAGTCTGATCCTGCCGAACGAACAGAGTATTGGGTGAAGAGACTCGCTTTGCTAGTTCACCTTCCGCAAGAATCTCGCGTCGGGACGGATCGTAATGAGCGCAGGTGAACCCGGCATTCCTCAGGAGCGATCGGATCGCTGGATCCGCCGTCTCCGTGATAATCGCGATAAGGGACCGCCTTTTCAAGACAGTGGAAGCGCCTGCGAGGACCTGTGGCTCGTATCCCTCGACGTCCAACTTTATCAGGGCCGGGGCTTCGCCCGCCAGCAAGTCGTCGAGGGCGCAGACCTGAACCTCGCGGGTTGCCACCTCAGTGCCGGATGCGACCCGATTGGTTGTATCCTGACCGACCGTGAAGCGGACCTTTCCGAGCGACGATCCCACGGCCGACTCGATCACCGTCACGCGCTCCCCAATACCGTTGACTTCGACATTGCGGCGGAGCGACTGAACCGTTCCAGGATCAGGTTCGATCGCGATCGATCGCGCGCCACACACGGCGGATGCGAGCACCGTGTAGCTGCCAACGTTTGCTCCCACATCGACGAAGAGGTCACCCGGGCGCAGGAGGTGCAGCAGGAAGGCCATGTCGGCGAATTCGTGAAGTCCGCAGTAGATATTCCCAGTGGCGCCAGTCATGCCGTTGCGGGCAGCGAGTTTCGATCCTTCAACCCAATCGAAGATCACCTCATCGCGCAGGCGACTTTCAATCTGCCAGCGCGCATACCGCCAGAAGGCGCTGAGCGGGCGTTGAGAGCTCAGCGGATGCTGCGCAATGAACTTCAGAGTTGGCAGGATCGACGCCATTGCTGCTCAGTTCTCATCGGGCATATTCAGCAAATACCTGCATGCACTTCGCGTCGCCACGCCAGCCCATGCGCTTCAGTTTTTGTATGACGCCTGCGCGCCAGACATAATCGAGCACGTCCGGGAGCAAGGCGACCCGGCAAAAGTGCCGCCCCCGCGGAGGGCCAGGTCGCCCAGCGACCGCACGGCCCGTGAGCGCCGAGATCCCAGTCGGTATTATCGAGCGAAGGTCCAACACGCATGTTTGCAGTGTTGGCCATAAGAAGATGCGCGATAACACCGTCTGCCACCCTTCGGCAGCTCTGCTGCCTTGCGCGGCAGTCGGCCGCGACCGCGGCCCGGGGCCACGTGCCTTGCACGCCTCCGGCATGACTGGGCCGCCCCGCGGAGGGCCAGGTCGCCCCGCGACCGCACGGTCCGTGAGCGCCAACAACCCAGTCGTTATTATTGAGCATGCTCGATAATGCCGATTGACGCGCAAGACCCCCCTTGCCCCACGAGGCTGCCGCCCAGACCCGCCCAAGAGGAGACCTCCCGGATACTATCTCGATAAAAGACGGGCGGTCTGGAGGGCGTCCCTCCAGCGGGGTGCGGGGCTGGCCCCGCTTCGCGCAGCGAACCTGCCAGGGCCGCCGCCGCCGTCTCGTTGCTTCGCAACTGGGCTGCCGCCCAGACCCGCCCGGGAGGAGATCCTCCCGGACCCACCCCCGTTTTTCGCGATAAAAGACGGGCGGTCCGGAGGGCGTCCCTGGTCGTGTCGGAGACGCGCGCTTGCAGAACGACCGGGGTGCGGGGCAGGCCCCGCTTTGCGCAACGAACCAATCCGGCACCACCGGCCATCCTACTGCGCCGCCACCTGCATGCCCTCCGACAGAAGTCCGTCGAAGTAGGCAATGGTGTGGCGCATTCCCTCGCGCAACGGCACCGTTGGTGCCCAACCGAGCACCTCTCGGGCCTTGGTGATATCCGGCTGGCGCTGCCGGGGGTCATCCTGCGGCAGGGCCTGGAAGGTCAACTTCGAGCGTGAGCCTGTCATCTCGATGGCGAGCTCGGCGAGCTGGCGGATGGTGAACTCACCCGGATTGCCGAGATTGACGGGGCCCGTCACGTCGGCGGGCGCATTCATCAAGCGCACGAAGCCCTCGATCAGATCGTCGACATAGCAGAACGACCTCGTCTGACTGCCGTCGCCGTAGATGGTGATTGGCGCGCCCTTGAGCGCCTGCACGACGAAGTTCGAGACCACGCGGCCGTCGTTCGGGTGCATCCGCGGCCCGTAGGTATTGAAGATCCGCGCGACTTTGATTTCGAGGCGGTGCTGGCGCCAGTAGTCGAAGAACAGCGTCTCGGCGCAGCGCTTACCTTCATCGTAGCAGGAGCGCGGCCCGACCGGATTGACGTTGCCCCAATAGGTCTCAGGCTGCGGGTGCACCGAGGGGTCGCCGTAGACCTCGGAGGTCGAGGCCTGGAAAATGCGGCATCTGAGGCGCTTGGCGAGTCCCAGCATGTTGATGGCGCCATGTACGCTGGTTTTGGTCGTCTGCACCGGATCATGCTGATAGTGGATCGGCGAGGCGGGGCACGCCAGGTTGTAGATCTGATCGACCTCGATATAGAGCGGGAACGTCACGTCGTGGCGCATCAGCTCGAAGCGCGGATGCCCGATCAGGTGCTCGATATTGCGTTTTGAGCCCGTGAAGAAATTGTCGACGCAAACGACGTCGTGGCCATCGCCGATCAGGCGATCGCAAAGATGCGAGCCGAGAAAACCGGCCCCGCCCGTTACCAGAATTTGTTTACGATCACGCATGGGTCTATTTTCAGCTCAGAGATTGAGATGATTGTCTGATTTCACTATTTCCATTCGGCCGCGAAACCGGAGTTCCCCGTCCAACCGTCAAAACCTTCGGATCCGATCGGGCACGTCTCAAGTGCATTCAAAAGGCACACGCCTCGAAACACCGGCGGCCAACGTGCGAGGCACGAAACTCAAAGCTAAGCTTATGGGTTCAACGACGCGAAGATGGCTTTTCTCTCTCGCCGAAATTCGGTCAAGCTACCGCACTTCGGGTGACTCGCATCACCCGTCTCCCGTCAATCGTTCTTACGTCGCTCCCGCGCTGCATGCAGAGCGGGCGAAGGTCTTGACGTGAAACCGAACGGTGCGCCGTTGCCGGCGCCGAGACAGTGCTTAAGCCGCTCTTTGCGTGTCGCTCGTCCGTGGTCGTGCGGGGGAGGCAACGCCTTCCGTCAGCGCTTCCGGGCGAACCCAAGTTCTGCAGATATTGGCGGTGGCAAGATCACCCCACGCCTGCTCGATGGCGCGTTGATTGACGCGGTCGCCAAACAACATCATCGGCAACGTTCGAGCCATGACACGAAGATCCAAAGCCAGCGAGGCGTTCTGGACGTACCACACATCCATGGCGGCTTTATCGGCTGGCTCGATGATGCGGCCGCCCTCGACTTGGGCGTATCCGGTGATGCCGGGACGCACCAGAAGGCGCGCCTTGAACTCGGGACCTTGATCGATTGGAAGCAAAGGACGCGGCCCCACGAATGACATGTCACCAACCAGCACGTTGTAGAGTTGCGGCAGCTCATCCAGTCGCGTGCGCCGCAGAAATTTCCCGATCGAGGAGGAGCGTTCGGCGTCATCGATGCGACGTCCATCGCGATCGTAGGCACCAGCCATTGTGCGAAACTTGAAAACCTTGAAAGGTCGCCCCCACTTCCCCGGACGCCTTTGACCAAACACGATCGGCGCGCCGACGTCAACCGCTACCAGCAGCGCTACGAGCGCAACAAACGGCGCAGCAACAACGAGCAGAATCAGCGCGAGCACGACATCAAACGCTCGTTTCAACCGGAAGTATTGGCGACCGCTAATCAAGCCGAGTTCGATGGCGGTGAACTCGAGCGCGCGCAGATCACCTTCTTGCAGCGGCGTCAGTGGGGTTTCGGCGCCAAGTCCCATACTATCGGCTAGAACTTGCACGACGATTGTCGTCTCACGCTCGAGTTCATGCAGCGTCTCGCGCACCTGAGCCGACAGCTTTTGCATGGGAACCGCGACCACGATCCGATCGACGACGACGCCCTCGATCTCGAGATCACGCAGGACTGGCACCAGATCTTCCGGCAAGCCCAGGACACGGTGCGATTGCGCCAGTCGACCCACTTGCCGGGCATTGCGTCCGAGAATGCCCGCAATCTCGATCTCACCCTTTGAGAATTCGGAAATGGCCTGAAGATAGAGCTCGCTGAGCGAGTTGAGCCCGACGACGAGGACGTTTGACCGCGCACCATGGTGCGTGTCGGGCTCTGGGGCTGGCGTGCGGCGGTGCCGACGAAGCTGGCGTGATTTGCGCGTCAGCGCGCGCGCCGCCAGCATCAGGCCGGCGATCGTGGCAATCTGCAGAAGAGGGAGGGACCGCGGCACGCCGTCGAGGCGATCAATGATGAAGCCGGTCGCGGTGGCGCCAGCCACGGCCACGATCGCGACGTAGAAGACGCGGCGGTAATCGCGGGCCGCGCTCAAGCGCCAGATTGCGCGATGTTGCCCAAAGCCGATGATCGCCAGCAGCGCAAAGGCGACCGTATATCCCATGTAGGGAAGGATTGCGGCAAAACGTTCCAACGGGAGCGAAAAGTCGTGACGAAGAACGAAAGCTGAAATTGTTGCAAGAACGACCAGTACGAGATCAATGACCAACATCAGAATTGTGCGCATTACGATTACCCCCACAAAATGTCACCCGATCAAGCGCCTCAGATTTTATAATCCCGCTTGGTATCCGGTCCCACCCATCCAGAGTCTCGAGCCACAGATTGTCTACTGCTTTCACCGGACGCTGTCGTGCCTGAAGGCGCGGCATTCGCCGCAGGAGCGGGCTTTATTCGAGCCGCCGTGTCGCGCACGCCATCGTCGCGTGTCCTCGCGCCCGCCGACGACGGGGGTGTCGCCTTTTGCCATTCGAGTGGCCAAGCGACGTTTCTGCCCCATTGCTCGCCCCTGGGTGATGAGCCCGAGCGTGTCTCAGGAGCAGTGCTCGGCGCCTGATGGTTTGGCTCGCGCGCAGGCCACGCAACGCCATGCGGGCTCGGAGCCGCTGGTGCTGTGCTTACCGGCTTTCGGGGTGGAGGCGTCGCGCGCGCGGCCCCCGTTCCACTCTCGACCGGCTCGCCGCGCGGGTCGCCAGGCGCGGGAATAAGAAAGGCGCACGCGGCGGCGAAGAGACATTGCAACGCCGCCGTGCGCAGGGGGTAGTCGACGAGCGAATGCAACAGCAGCAGGATGATTGCGACACCAGCGGCACGAACAAGGGCGACATCGAGGACGGCCGCGTTGTCCTCCTTCCCCCAGGCACGACCGATCGCCAGCAGGAGCCAACCCAGGAAGCCAGCCAACAGGATGGCGCCTGCGAGTCCGGTCTCGAGCCAGATTTCGAGAAAATCATTGTGGGCTCGATTGGCAAATGTATCGACCATCGCATCGGACGGCTTCTCGAACAGTCCATAGATCGGCACGAATGTGCCCAAACCCGCGCCGAGCGGTAGCTGCGCTCTTGCCGCCTCGATGGTATTCGTTGCGAACGGGATTCTCGCATCGGACAACGGGTCAACTTCGAACCGCTCCAGAACGCGATAGAGTGCGAACTGGATCGCCAGCAGCACCCCAATCAGGCTGGCACCCATAACCAAGCGGGTCGCGGTCAGCCCCTTGGGACCGTGGCGCCCTGAAACTGAAAGCAGGGCACCACCGACAAGCGCCACCATGGTCAGTCCGAGGCCGGCGCGCGAGCGTGCGAACGTCTGGGCGGCGACCAGGACGACGACCAGCGTCAGAGCCAAGATCAGGGGTAGAACGATTGCCGCATCGAAGCGACGCCTGGCAGGTGCGTCGCCAAAACGCAGAGCAGCATGCACGCCCCATGCCGCCGCAAACAGCAACAGAACATAGAGAAGCGCTGAAAAATGGTTGCGGTTGGCGAAAAAGCCCACGGCCTCAGACGGATTGGTGATCGCATAAAAGCGCAACAGGCTATTCGGGCCCTCAGCCACCTGTAGCAATCCAAGAAAAACCGCCAATGCCCCCATCAGCAGGACGGCCAGTGAAAGCTGCCGGCGTTGGCGCCGCGTGAGACAGATCGTGCCGAGAAACACGGCCAGCGCCGGCAATCCCGCCAGTGCGGCCAGCAAGGTGGCTCGAGGGGAAATGCTGACCGAGCCCAAACCCACGCCGTCACCGACCAGGTGTTTGATCTCGCCAGCAAGCTCCGACCCGGGGCTGCGCCATGACGTCGGCACGAGCGGGAGCATTTGCAACACCGATACCGCGACGCAGCCGGCCGCGATCGCGATGGCGATCCAGGCCAACCGGCCGGTTACGGTCGAGAGGACGGTGGCGCAAGACCAGATCAACACTGGGATCGCCAGAGCCTGCAGAATAGCGTCAGAAAGATGCCCGGATCTGGTGCCGCCGCCCAGAATCAGGGCTGCCAACAGCAAACCGCCGACCGCCAACAACCGCGGCTGCACCCGATCGACGAACGTCCATGACGCACGCATGGTGCGTTACGGACTCGCTGGTCTGTCATTCCCGCCACGACGGCCGATAGCCAGCGCGGCAACACCACCAACTCCGATCGCGCCAAGCACAAAATGGTCCACAGGGCCGACCCGGCATGCGCCCTCGGACTTAACGGTGACGATCACACCGGGCTCGACTGGTTCGCGGCAACCGTTGTCGTAGAAGATCGTCGCCGACCCGCCGGGGTTTGCCATCACCCGCACACCTGGGGGCACGCCCACGGGCCCGGCAAGGCGTTTGAAGCCTTGCCCTTGATTGACCAGCACCACTCCCTGGATCTCATCGATGCTCGCGGCAGACGCGACCGAGCTCATCATCAGTGTTGTCGCGACGATCGCCGCGCTTGCAATTCGATGCATGTTGCAGAACCCCAACTTCCCACCTGAGGATAATCAAACGTAACGAGCCCGCCCAGCAATGGGGTAGCATGGGGGCTCATCCCCAGCAATCTATCGAAGGCGATTAGCAGAGAAGTTATCCACAAGCGGCTCGCCGGCAGCCAAGAACGACAGCCGCGCGTGCCGTCAAGCAGCCAGCGGCTCGGTCGCCGCTGGATCTTGACAGAATGGTGCGTCACACCAATCGAGTTGCGAACACTCGATCCACGTGCCGACCCCGTGCGCTTGCGTTGTACAGGCGGTCTGGCGCTGTTTCGGGCTCGCGTCCCGACCGTGACGTCCGCTTCATTGTGCGGCTTGCGCGAGACGAACATCGCGGTCGAAAGGACTCGAGCTCCCTCAGCATCTTAGTGTGGTGTTGAGTGCAAGTCCGCTTTCCGAGTTTGTTGAAAGCATGAAGTGGACTTTCAAACCGCCAGTTTAGGGGCTCGCCGGCTTGTCCTTGCCGCCACCGCCGGACAGCCCGACAGCAAGGGCTGCACCTCCCGCTATGACGAGCCCACCCACGAGCAGTGTCGAGCCGTGCACTCCGGCTGTGCCACCTTCTGCAGCCTTCGCGGACCGGCAGGGTGACGTCTCGCCGATTTGCACGACGGTTCCCGGCTCCACCGGCACTTTGCATCCGTCGTCGAACTGGAGGTTTGCAGCACCCCCGGGGCGCACGAAAAGCTGGTTCCCGGGCCGGAGTACGAAGGGAGCGCCCACCGGTTGAAATCCGGCTCCCATGCTGACCAGAACCTCGCCCTGGATGTCGACGATGGTCGCTGCTTGGGCGAGGGTGCCAAGCGTCACGCCGCCGAGGAAGACCGCGCCCCTCAGTATTGATTTGCACGTCATTGCAGGCTCCTGCGCCAAGTCGAATGTGGAGAGGACTGGGGTGCGCCGAACGCTCGCGACTCAAATGCGTCCTGTTGATAATAGCGCTGGTGTGGCCGATAGGCGAACGACAGAACGCATTCGATGTGCGAAAGGTTGGTCTCCAACGGGAGCTCTCACGTGCACCACTGCCCACAAATTTGCCACGGTGATGTCACAGGGCTCGTCATGAGTAGAGCGCGTTTGCCGCCGGTTGGGTCTTGTCATCTATGATGGATCTTCATTCTCATCTGCTGCCAGGGCTCGACGATGGAGCACGGGACGTCTCGATGGCGCTGGCCATGGCCGAGGCGTTTGTTGCCGATGGAGTCGCGGTGGTCGCCTGCACGCCACACATCCTGCCTGGCCTCTATCACAACAACGGGCCTGACATCCGACGCGCCGTTGACGAGCTGCAGGCGCGCATTACCGACGCTGGAGTACCGCTTCGCCTGACCACAGGAGCGGACGTGCACCTGGCGCCGGGCCTCTTGAGTGGCCTTCGATCGGGGACGATCTTATCCGTGGCCGACTCGCGCTATGTTTTGATCGAGCCCCCGCATCACGTGCTTCCGGCACGCCTAGAGGAGACCCTGTTCGAGCTGCTGGTCGCCGGCTACGTGCCGGTGATCACGCATCCCGAGCGCCTGTCGTGGATCACCGCGCACTATGCCTTGATCCAGCGTCTGGCCCGTCAGGGTGTGTGGATGCAGGTCACGGCGGGTTCCCTGACGGGCCGGTTCGGGAAGACGGCTCTACACTGGGCCAACCGTATGCTCGATGAGGGGATCGTGCACATTCTGGCCTCGGACGCCCACGACGTCTCACGTCGGCGGCCCGATCTCTCGCAAGGCGCTGCGGTGGCAGCGGCGCGGGTGGGCGTGGATGAGGCGCACGAGCTTGTCATTGGCCGCCCACAGGGCATCATCGACGATGTGGCGCCGGAGGCTCTCTCGCAGCCTCGAGGTTTATCGACAGATCATGACCGCACGGCGGCCGATGGGCGGGACGCGACGTCGCGCAGGGGGATTTCGCATGGGGACGAAGACAACGCTTCTGGCCTGTCTGGCGCTGTGCGCGGTATTGGCCAGCGGTTGCGCCGGCTCGTCAAATGACGAGACGTTCAGGGCCGCGCTGGCTGGTGCTCAGCCGGATCAAGTGGGCGGCGACACAGCCACCGCGATGCCCACGAAAAGGCCCGCCAAATCGGCGGTGGCTAAGTCCGCCACCCAGTTGACGGCTCCGGCAACGCCAGGGTCGCACGCCTACAAGATCGGCCCCCAGGACGTGTTGGAGATTTCCGTGTTCAAGGTGCCGGAGCTCTCGAAGAGCGTCCAGGTCGCCGATAGCGGAACCATCAATTTGGCCCTTGTCGGCGACGTGGCCGCGGCCGGGCGAACGGCGCAAGACATCGAGCGGGACCTCGTTGCTCAACTCGGGGCCAAGTATTTGCAAAGGCCGCAGGTCACCGTCTTCGTCAAGGAGTACAACAGCCAGCGCATCACGGTCGAGGGCGCCGTCAAAAAGCCGGGTGTCTTCCCCTATCGTGGCCGCGCGACGCTCTTGCAGGCGGTCGCCATGGCTGAAGGCCTCGATGCCGTATCGGATACCAACGTCGTTGTCTTCCGGACCCTCAACGGGAAGCGGGCCGCGGCCAAGTTCGACATCTCCGAGATCCGGGCGGGCAAGGCGAATGATCCGCCGATCGAATCGGGTGATGTCGTGGTGGTGGCCACGAATACGGTCAAGGAAACATTCCAGAACATCATGAAGGCCTTGCCGATTGCCGGCGTCTTCGCACTGTTGTAGCGCGACTGTTTGCCATTGGCGCCCGGCTGGCGTCGCGGACGGTCCTTTTGGGTTGATCGCATGAATGACAGCGTAAGCAGCTCCTCGGGTGCACTTCCGGCTCCGCGTCCGTCGTCCGACACGGCGGTTGTGGGAGGCTCGCGTTCGATCCCGCTGCGCGCAGCCTATTCAGAGACCGGCCCTTATGGCCCCGGCCCCGAGGAGGGCGGTCAGGACCTGCGGGCGACCGTGATGCACTACCTCGGGATCGTCCTGAAGAGAAAGTGGCTGATCGTTGGAATCGGGGCGGGACTCCTGGCAATCGGGCTGACGCGCACCTTGATGGAGACGCCACTGTACACGGCGGCCGTGCGCATCCAGATCGATCAGCAAGCTGCCAAGATTGTTGAAAGCGGCGGCGTTGCGCCGACTGAGACGGGCGATTATGAAAGCCTCAGAACGCAATTCGAGATTCTAAAGAGCAGGTCGATGGCCGAGCGCGTTGCCTCGGGCGTAAAAGCCGGCGAGGATCTCGATCTTTTCAAGCCCCGGAATTTTTCACCCATGGCTGCGTTCCGGTCCTTGATCAGCCAGGCCAAAAGTGTCGACCCGGCAGCCATGACGGCTGCCGCGCGGGAGCAGTGGGCGGTCGGTATCATTGCCGGTGGCGTCTCGGTCAGGCCCGTGCCCGGATCCCGCCTTGTCGACATCGCCTTCACGGATCCCTCACCAGCGCGCGCCGCTCGGATCGCCAACGCCTACGCTGAAGCCTACATCAATCAGACGATCGACAAGCGCTTCCAATCGAATGCGTACGCCAAGACGTTTCTGGACGATCAGTCGAAGCAACTTTTGATCCGCCTGCAGGAGTCGGAAAAGGAGTTGATCAAATTCTCCGAAGACCGTCAGATCATCATCCTCAGCGAGAAATCAACCATCGCGGAAAGCAATCTTGCGGCGGCTAACGGCGCCTTGAGCAACCTGATTGCGGAGCGCATCCGCAACGAGCAGATCTGGCGACAGGTCGAGGGGCATGCCGGCCTCGATCTGCCCCAATTCTTGACAAATGCGGTGATCCAGGGGCTCAGAGCCGCGAGAAATGCACTCGAGACCGACTACCAGGAGAAGCTGGAGACCTATAAGCCGTCCTACCCGGCGATGGTCGAGATCACGAAAAAGATGAAGGAGATCGATCGCCAATTGGCGACGGAGGTCAAGACGATCAAGGCGTCTTTGAAGGGTGCCTTCGAAGGGTCGCAGCAGCAGGAGGAGCAGACCAAGGCGCAAATCGAAACGCTCCGCACCGAGGTGCTCGACCTGCAAAGGAACCTGATCCAATACAATATTCTGAAGCGCGAGGTCGATTCCAATCGCGCCCTCTACAATGGACTTCTGCAGCGCTTGAAGGAGGTCGAGGTTGCGGGTGGGGTCGGCACCAACAATGTCTTCATCGTGGATCGCGCCCAAACTCCAGGCGCGCCGACGTCGCCCAACCTGTCGCGCGCCCTGATCTTGTGGCTGGCGCTGGGATTGGGTGCCGGGTTTGGAGCCGCCTATCTGCTGGAGACCCTCGACGACACGGTCCGCTCCGTCGAGCGGCTCGAGCAGGTCACGGGCCTGGCGACGCTCGGCATCATCCCCAAGATCGCCGATGCTGAGATCAAGGACGAAATCACAGATCCTCGATCGGCGCTGTCCGAGGCGTATCGGTCGTTTTGCACCTCACTCCAGTTTGCCACCGACCGCGGTCTGCCAAGAACCCTGCTGCTGACGAGCGCCGGGCCATCGGAGGGAAAATCCATCACCGCGTTGGCGATCGGGCGCCACTTCGCGACGATGGGATTGAAGGTGCTGTTGGTTGATGCCGATCTGCGAAACCCGTCGCTGCACACCAAGCTCGGACTCGGCAACGGGCTCGGCCTCAGCAATTACCTGACCGGAGGATGCGCGCCGCCGGACGCCATGCAAGCGACAGATCTCGACAATCTGGCGTTCATGCCGACCGGCCCCCTGCCCCCCAACGCCGCCGATCTTCTGTCGAGTCCGCGACTTCATTCCCTGCTGTCGGTTGGGCTCGAGGTGTTCGACCTGATCGTTGTCGATGGTCCACCCGTGATGGGCCTCGCCGATGCGCAACTGCTGTCGAGCGCCGCGTCGGCGACCGTCTTCGTCGTGGGAGCGGGGCAAGCCCGGACCGGCGCCGTGCGTGCCGCCCTGAAACGGATGGAGCTGGCGCGGGCGCCCATGATCGGTTCTCTTCTGACCAAGTATGACGCCAAAAGCGCCGGGTACGGCTATGGCTACGGTTATGGGTACGGCTACGGTTACGGCTACGACGCGTTTCGATACGGGCCAAAAGTCGAGGGCGGGGGTGCGGCGCAACCGGCGCTCCCTGACAAAGCGCACCGCGCCGCATGACCGAGAGTGCGGCAGTGCGACAGGCCGTGGATCTCTTCAAGATGCCGTCCGGCGTGCGCAGGGCCCGCCTGGAACCCTTGCCGGACGGTATTCCCGATCTCCTGCGCATTGCGGCTGGCGGGGCTGACGATGATGGGGCCGCCGTCGAGGCGACGGGGCCGTCCGCCGAGCTTCTCAAGCACGCTGCCACGTTTTACATCGAGCAGATCCTGCTGGCGCCTGGGGCCGACAGTTACCGGATTCTGGGATGTGTTGCAGGCGCCCCGCGCGCGGATCTGCGGCGCAATATGGCTCTGCTGTTGCGGTGGCTTCACCCCGATGTTGCGGCCAGCCACGAGCGGGCGGTGTTTGCCGCGCGTGTCACGGCCGCCTGGGACCACGTGAAAACCAGCGAGCGGCGCCTTTCGTATGATAGCAATCACCGCCTCGAGACAGACGATCGCCATGATGACGCCGCACACGGGCGCAAAAGAGGGCGGCGACGCGGGATGGTCTCTCTGATGCCGCTACCGCGGCCGGTATCGTCTTCGACGGTGTGGCAGCGCATGCTCCAGCGCCTGATTGGCCGTTCCTGACAGCTAGGGTCCTTCCGCGTGCAACAAACTCAGCCCCGCGCTCGATTGCTGACCCGATTGTTTCAGGTCGCGGTCGGCTGTGGCCTGCTCGGGCTCGTCGTTTTCATGTCGTTTGGCGCCTATCTCGCGGAGACCAGTCCGGCGCTCGCCCTGAAACTCGATCCCCATCATCCCGTTGCCCTGCGCCGCCTTGCGGAGCAGATCCTTGCCGACCTCCAATCAGCAGAGGAGCCGAAGGACGGTCCATCCCGCGGGACGGATGCGACGCCGCAGCGGATTCGCTTTGCAGCTCCCACCGCCCTCCTGCCCAAGGCCGAGGAGAGCCCACAACCAAATCCTTCCGGGCAGGTTGCCGGCACCACATCGGACGTGCGGGAGGCGTCACTCAATCGGGCCCGGCAGCTGGTCGAGGCTGCAATTAAGAGCGATCCACTTGATTATCGCGCCTTGACCCTGCTCGGCATGATTGCGCAGATGCAGGCGCCGCCTGGCCAGGGAACCGATGCAGCGCGGCCCTATTTCGAGATGGCAGCTCGGCTGTCGCCACGGGCGAGCGAGGCTATCTACTGGCTTCTCCAGCGGAATGTGGAGGCACGCAATTACGCCGCAGCGATCACACAGGCCGATACGCTCCTGCGGACGGTGTCAAGGGCTGGACCGGCCGTGATCCCGATCCTGGCGCGTCTCGCCGAGGAGCCAGAGGCGACCGAGCAGGTCACGGCCCTGTTGAGAGGTAATCCGCCGTGGCGCGGACAGTTCTTCGCGGGCGCTACGAACCACATCACCGATGCCCGAACGCCTTTGACAATGCTTCTGGCTCTGCGGGATGCCGCACATCCGCCAAGTGATGCCGAAGTGCGCGGCTATCTGAATTTCCTCGTCGCACGGCACTTCTATGATCTGGCCTATTACACGTGGCTCCAGTTCCTGCCGCCGGACCGCCTTGCCAGCACGGGTCTCCTGTTCAACGGCAGCTTTGAAACGAAGCCCTCGGGGTTTCCGTTCGATTGGACGGTCACGGCTGGAGCTGGCGCGACCGTGGAATTCCCACCCTTGCCCGATGAACCCTCGGGGCGGGGCCTGCGTGTAGATTTCTCGCAGGGTCGCATCCAGTTCGGCGGTGTCGCTCAGGCGGTGCTGCTGCCGGAGGGTCGCTATGTCCTGCACGGACGCTTCCGCGGCGAGCTGGAGGGACGGCGCGGATTGCGTTGGCGGGTCGTCTGTCTTGATCGCACCGCGCGCCGAATGATCGCCGAGACTCCGATGCATCTGGGGCCGATCAGTGGCTGGCAGGAATTCGAGCTCGACTTCGCGGTGCCAGCGACGGCCTGTGCGATGCAACAGGTCCGTCTCGATTTCGACGCGCGATCCTCGTCCGAGCAACTGGTCCGTGGAACGCTGTGGTACAGCAACATGACCATTCGACGCCAAGAAGCGGCGGCGACGGCGGGTCCGCAGGACGCAGCTCGTTCTCCGACGGTAGTTCTGCCCGCGCGCCAGGCACGTCCGCCTTAGCGGCGTGTCGGCGCCAGGCGCCCGCGGCACTGCCGATCGCTTGCACAGCGGGCTCCTGTGCCTCGAGCACGGAGCCGTAGGTCATTTTTAGGACGGCGAACGTAGCTTGCGCCGCGGCAGCATCTTTATGCGTCGACAGGACTGGTGCGTACAGTTCGCTTCTTGTCATCTCGGCAGCCCCTGCCTCGCACACGCGCGAAACTCAAGCTTGCCATCGGATGCCATCCGGGACAGGCCCTCCTCACCCGATGCCAAGCGCCGGTTGTGCTCCATCTCGCGGGCCATCTCGGCAGCCTCGGCCTCGCTCACCTCGCGAAAGTCGAGACGGACTGGCTACCATCCGCGGGATCACCTCGGCAGCCGTGGCTCCGGCGCGCGACCGTTCGGCCGTTGCCACCGGGTGGCGTCCTCGGGTTGCGAGGCGACGGCGACGGAGCCGCGCGAAACTCTTGAAGGCACGGTGCCTCGTGCGTCTTCTGTTCTCGGGATGATCGGCGGCGACTTGTTCACGAGATGAGTAGAAAGCGGCGACGTCGATCGCTTCAAATCCATCCGGATCGAGTGCTCGACGATGAGCGCGCGCATGATCCGGGCCTCGCCGTGCTCCCGGCTCACGCCTCCCAGTGGCTCGTACCGAACCGAGGCCACATCGCGCCACCATTGAATGGCACCCGTCTGTTTATGCGGGTTTCCACCCAGTGGCGCACCCATTCCACTGTGTGCCACGCGCCGATCTTCCTCCATCTCGCGGGCCATCTCGGCAGCCTCGGCCTCGCTCACCTCGCGAAAGTCGAGACGGACTGGCTGCCATCCGCGGGATCACCTCGGCAGCCGTGGCTCCGGCGCGCGACCGTTCGGCCGTTGCCACCGGGTGGCGTCCTCGGGTTGCGAGGCGACGGCGACGGAGCCGCGCGAAACTCTTGAAGGCACGGTGCCTCGTGCGTCTTCTGTTCTCGGGATGATCGGCGGCGACTTGTTCACGAGATGAGTAGAAAGCGGCGACGTCGATCGCTTCAAATCCATCCGGATCGAGTGCTCGACGATGAGCGCGCGCATGATCCGGGCCTCGCCGTGCTCCCGGCTCACGCCTCCCAGTGGCTCGTACCGAACCGAGGCCACATCGCGCCACCATTGAATGGCACCCGTCTGTTTATGCGGGTTTCCACCCAGTGGCGCACCCATTCCACTGTGTGCCACGCGCCGATCTTCCTCCATCTCGCGGGCCATCTCGGCAGCCTCGGCCTCGCTCACCTCGCGAAAGTCGAGACGGACTGGCTGCCATCCGCGGGATCACCTCGGCAGCCGTGGCTCCGGCGCGCGACCGTTCGGCCGTTGCCACCGGGTGGCGTCCTCGGGTTGCGAGGCGACGGCGACGGAGCCGCGCGAAACTCTTGAAGGCACGGTGCCTCGTGCGTCCTCTGTTCTCGGGATGATCGGCGGCGACTTGTTCACGAGATGAGTAGAAAGCGGCGACGTCGGCGCCTACCGAAGCGAGGTCGACGACTGGTGAGTATGAGCAAGTGTTACGCCATGGCCACGCTGCGCTCCTCGGTCTCGCTGTTCGTCCGACGTCACGGCCCATTGCGGGCATGCCGAGACGCTCAGCTCGCGGCATCCGTTATCGCGGCGCTGCGTCATTATCGCGGTGTCACCCCGTAGCGCACGCGCATTGCTTGCCTGAACCGCTCGAACTTCGCGGCCGCCTGGTTCGCGTCGAGGCCGTCCCACTCGGGATCGCTCGGAATGTGCAAGTCGAAAAACTTATCGCTGCGACCCTCTCGGAACTCTTGGAACTCTGCCCTGGCCCGGGCCATCTGCTCGAAGCTGAGCGCTGCCTCGTTGGTGTCGGCCTTGTTCGCGAGCACCTGCGTGATGGCCTCGAGACGCGCGAGGCGGCGGCGGTCAATGGGCAAGGGTGCCTCCTGTGCTGCATAGCCGTTCTTCAATGTTGGCGAGTCGCTTCTCGAGCTCTGCCGTCTCGACTGCTCGGCGTTTCATCTCTAACAGCGACGCCAGACCCTGCGCCTCACCCACCGAGATCGCGCCCGATGTGGCGGCGTCGATGACCGAGTCGTACGCGACAACAACGTCGGACATGGTCTTCAGTGCCGGCATCTCAACCTCGATCGTCCGCTCTTTCCTCACCGGGGCGAGGCGCGCAAAGATGAGGTCCATCGCGGCCGTCGAGCCTTCGAGTGCTCGCTCGATGAGAGCCTGGGTCAGCCTCTCGGCCTGGCCCTCGAGCATGGTTTCGATCATCACCGTCACTTTGTTGCGAGATCCTCTCGGGCGGCCGGTCGGATTGCCACTTTGCCCCTTCGCGAACGTGCCCCGCTGACCCCGCCTTATCGCCAAGTCGCGCTTGTTCTCCGGCTGTTTCTTCTGGTCTGCCAGTTTACGCGGAGTGCGGGTCATGGCCGGCCTCCGTCGTCTTCGGCGGCGCGATGGCGACGCTGCCGGCTTTCAGCGGCACAAAGCCGAGGCGGTGGACGCCCGCGTGGTGCGGACCGCAGAGATGCGCGACCTCGAGGGGGCGGTAGTCGTGATGGTGCGCATGGACCGCCGGGCGATTGCAGCCGAGCACCTCGCAGTGGTCGGGCCGAGCGATTCTTCCTTTGCGTATCGCGTATTTCGTTGCCGATCGTGCAGCTTCTCTCTCGGGATGCCGGCGCCGATAGGCACGGTTGCGCTTGCTGTGCTGAAGGCGGCCGTGCTCCGTCTGCCGCCCGCGCCGAGTTGCTTCCTTCGCCTCGGCCTTGCGGCTTGCCTCGCGACAACGCTCGCGGCTGGCGTCAATGTTGGCGGCGTAAGCAGCGCGGACCTTGGCGCGGATCGCCTCGCGATTCCTGGCGTAATGCTCCCGCTTCGCCGTGTTCCGGCAGGTGCGGCAGTGCGAGTGGAAGAGGCCCTTCTTTGTCGGCCCGAACTGTGAGGCCGGCTGCTGGGTGCGACACTTGCTGCAGGTGCGGCTCGGCGCGAGGGTGGAGATGATGGCGACAGGCCGGGCGGCATAACGGCTGCGCTGGTCTTCCGAGATGCATGACTTGCAGCGGCATGACATGCCGTCGCGTTTGGAGCGGTCGCGGTAGAACTCGGCGGTCGGCTTGATCTCCCGACAGCCGGTAAATGGCTTCGACGGCGTCCGCTGGGCGCCGTCGCCTTGACAGTGCCAGCATGGGATGCCGACGAGCCCCTCGAAGTCACACGCATTGCCGCAACGCGGGCAACCGGTATCGGCCGGCGCGACGGGCGCCGGCTGAGCAGGGTCGAGTGTCATCTTGGGTGTCCTCTTCTAGGTCCGCGGCCCCTCGGCCTGTGGCCGATCCGCGTTGGTCGCTCGGACGGGATTGATCAGACGCTCGTGACCGTCCTCACGTGCGAGCTAGGCATCGCGCGATGCGGTTCGATCCGGAGACCTCCGGCTGGGCGATCGACGACGTTGATGCGAGCGACTGCTTCGATGTCGCGTGGACGGGTGGCGAGAAGCGGCGAGCCTTGCCACCGCGTGACCATCTCGCCGATGACGCCGCGCGCGACGAGAGCGCGGGCCGCGGCGTGCTCGGGGTCGCGCGAGCTTTCGACGATAATCTCGCCCGCGACGGACGCCTGGAAACGGCCAGGCCGCGAGCCCGGCTGGAGGATGACCTCGACCATTGTCATTCTTGGGGTTCCTGAATCAAAAAAGCCGCCTCGGCAAATGCCGGGCGGCTCGGGTGACGGCGGGACGCAAGTGGTTACAAGCGGAGTTCAATGGAGTTCCGTTTCGTTGAGCGCATGAGCGCTTTGCCTTCGATCCCTTTCGTCAGTGGGGTTCAGAGCGTGCGCTTCGATCGTTGAACACCTCGACGATGTGATTGATCTGCATTGCCATGAGCCCTTCGAGAGCCGTGTCGCCCCCTCGTGAGCGCACGCGAGCTTCACGGGCCTCGTAGGCGATCGCCTCCAGCGCGACGGCGCCGGCGACGAGCGCGTCGAGCCGCAGGAAGTCCGCCGACTCCTGAGCTCTCAGAGTTCGAGGCGCAGACAGCCTGCGGCGCCGGCGCAAGGGCCGGTTCGGGGACGTGCTCATTGTTCGGTTTCCTCGGAAGCTGGTGCGTCGCGACCTCAGCGGCGGGGGTGTCCCAACCGGTGTCCCGACTTCTGTCCCGACTTCACTTGGGACGTGTGGTCCTAAAATTACTGTATTTTCAATATTTTATATTGCTCAGTCGCCGCGTCGCAAGTGTCCCGACTGAATTCGCTCTATATGCCTAGAGATAGGATATGGGGTGCCACTACCCTGCATCCACCCACTGCCCACCGCTCGTGTAGGCTCCGGTATTTTACTTGTTACACTTGGGACGGAGTAGCGAGGCACTGAAACAGCTTTCGTTTTGCTGTCCCGACTGGTGTCCCAAGTTAGTTGGGACACGTCCGTGCACTTGTGACACCGTCGATCCCACTCGACCCGTCAGCGGTCGCGAATCCTCGCATCGACACGCCACCCGCTCTCCGCTGGGTCTTCTGGAATCCGAGCGCGGCCATAACCGTCGACAATCGGCTGCTTACCTTGGGATCCTGCCGCGAGGCATCGAGATCCAACGCTTTCCAAAGGGCCGCTGTCGGGACGAAGTCGCGCCTCCCAGCGAGGAACCTTTCTATGGCGTCAAGCCAGGGGTCCTCGACGAGCCTCTGGGCCTGTTCTGTCCGCGCCCGCTCGGCGGTGTCGCCACTCAGGTACAGATCCTCCCCAGTCGCCTCAATCTCGACCGCCTCGGCCCAGAGTTGATCCCGATCGCGCGCAAGCGCATCGACATCGCATCTCGAGACTGTGACCGGCCAAAAACGTCGATTGCCGGTCGCGTCGAGGAGGTACGTTCCCGCCGCCTCAGGATTGACCGTCGCGGCGCAGACGAAGGCCCTCGGCCTCTGCTCGGTCAGCCGTCCGTAGGACAGCCGCGACTCGTCGCTCTGGCGAGATAGGAACGCCTTGACGTCAGCCGCCGCGCGTTTCCCGAGGCCGGCCAGCTCGGCAAACTCGATCAGCCATTTCCCCGCGGTCTGCTCGATGACGACTTTGGGTTCAGCGCCGATACGCAGGTTGTCGGTGAACCAGTCGTCGCCGGCCAAGGTCCGAAGGGCTCGGGACTTGCCGAGGTCCTGGGGTCCTTCGAGCACAAGCATTGAATCGAACTTAGAGCCTGGGCGCTTCACCCGGCGGACCGCGGCGGCGAGCCAATTTCGACCGACGGCTTGGGTATAGGCGTCGTCGCGGGCGCCGCAGTACGTGGCGAGCCAGCGAGCGACGCGCGGTACGCCGTCCCAAGTCAGTCGCGCGAGGTAGTCGAGGACCGGATGGTGTTCACACTTGCCCGCCAAGGCGAGAACGATGTCGATGAAGTAGTTGCGGTTCGGCCGAAGCCCGAGAGCATCCGCCGCCGCCCACCACCGCAGCAGGTTGTCGTCTGTCAGGGGGCGCCAATCGCTGGTGTGTGTCCGAAACTCGCGAATGCGGGCGAAGACGTTGTGTCGAAGCTCGATCCTCTCGTGCTCGAGGTACGCCACGATGTTGGCCTGGGAGCGCGGGAGGGGCTGGCCGGTGCGCAGGTTGGTCTCCGGCCAGTCGACGGACGCGCCTGCCGCCCCTGAATTCGGCTCCGTCTCAGCCTTGACGATGGCGGCATCGATCACGCGGCGCACCGCGTCAGCGTCCTCGGCTATCAAAAGATCGTTGAAGTCGTCGTGGCACGGATCCGGCGTCCGGATCACGATGAACTCCTTGCTGGGATAACGCTTTTGGAGCGAGGCGATCTGCTTGTCGACCGTCGTGGCTGCACGGTGATCTGCGAGGACAACGACTCTCTGAACGTGATCAGGTAGGTCGGCCGACGCATAGCCGACGCCGAACACGGCCAGACCCGGAAGCCCGGTGGCCGTCACCCCGCTGAGAACGGTCTCAGGTCCCTCGCCGAGAAGGACGGTATCGCTTTCATCCAGATCGCCAAGGATGATGGACGAACCGGTGCCCGTTCTCTCGCCGCGCGAGAGCTTGCCCTTCCGACCGATCTCCACGGCCTTGGTGCCGTCGGCACTCAGGTAGACGGCGCCGATCGCGTCGATCTCGGCTCCCGTGGCGGCGTTGACGAACGGGAAGATCACAGCCGGGGGCGTCGGCCTGGTGCCTCCTGCCTTGGTGAACTCGGGGAGAGCAGGGTGGAAGCGGCACCGCGCACCATCGGGGACGATGACCTTGCGCACTTCCGTGAGGTAGCGCTCTCCTAGGGTGCCCTCGATGGGGACGCTCTCATCGATCGCTCGACGAGCGTCTCGCCTTCCAGCCTCCGTTTTCGGGGATGGCTTGGCCGGCTTCGCCTCGGATTTCGGGCGGGGACCTCCCGACCTGCCGCTTGCATTTTTCTTACCATCGACGAGTCCTCGCGCGAGCGCTTCGGCATTGTTGGCGCCGCCTCGGGAGCGAATACGGTCCTCCAGATTGCGGTATGTCTCCGGGTCGATAACATTCGTTCGCGAGCCCAGCTTTTGTGCGGCCTCGTAGGTTGGGCGATTGCGGCCTTTGTCTGGGATCGCCTCGATGGCTTTCTCGACGACGCGCACAGCCTTCGGTTCGCTGCCCGACTGTCGCGGGCGAGGTGGTTTCTCGCTTGGGTGAATCTGCATTTTTGCCCTCGACGTTTTTAACGATCGGGACGCGACAACAAAAACGGCCACGGTGACGACCGTGGCCTCTGTCATTCCAGATGATGCTGATCAGTTTCTCTCTGAGCGTTTTCTCTCCAGCCAGGCCGAGACCTCGGCGAACCTGAAGAATCGCCAGCCCCTGCGGCTCGGCGAAAATTGATAGGGCGGCGGAAAGCCTGCTGCCTCGTCGGCGACGAGAGCATTGAGCTGGGCCGTGGACATTCCCAGGAGTTTCGCCGTGTCTCGCAGGGAAAGCATTTCCGCCTGAGACGCGCGCACGGTTGGCGCCGCCATCATGCTGTGTGGCACGTGGGTTCCTTTCGTCGGCGATGTCTTGGGGCTTTGCTGGCGACCACGCAAAAAACGCGGAAACCCTATTTTGGGCCCGCGCACGAATCGCCGAAGCATAGGAAAAAGAATGTGCCCGCCTCGCCCTAAACGCAACCCGAAAATGAGTTGATTTGCCGATTCATGGGGCGCGAGACATTTTTATCACATTCACGTCGAGATGTACGTCGTTATCATGATTGCGAGGCCCGAGAATGTGCCCGGGCGAGGCTTTCTCGTGCGCGATCTCGCCAAGTACCTTCCGCTCTGGCCGCTATAATCGCTTCAGGCGGGGTGAAAGCTTCTCTCGGAGCCTCGGGACGAGGTTCGTTTCTGATCGGACGCGCTGCTTGGGATATTGCGGGGCGTCTTTTGCACTCTGACGAAGGGGGAAGGTCTGGAGAGACGCGGGGGCGCGGCGCCTCGATCTCCGCTGGGACTAGGATTTGATAGTAATTGCTGTCTTGAACCTCGCGCAGCAGCCCGAGCGCGGTGATGGCTTTCTTCGCCGGCGCGACTTCACGGCTAGGCCGAGCTCAATCAGCGTGTTGAGCGCCAGTGCCCGAAGCGCCGAGCCAGACCGATCAGGGCCACGAGAATCGGCCGGACGGTGCGCGCGGTCCAGCGCCGGACCTTCTTGCCCTCGTGCGCTGCGATGGCCCGATCTTTCAGCCATGTCTGGCGCTCAAGGCGCTGAAGATAAACGACGACCCGGCCCGCGCCTCGGTCGACACGTCGGGGCGGGTCACCCATCAGGTGGAGCAGCGGACATTATCGTCTAGTGGAAGCCTTGCCTGACTGTGGCTCGACGGACAATTGCGCCGCCTGCCGGGACGCACGCTGCTGCCACGGCTACGGCGCCAGTCATCGCGAAGGCTTCGGCGCCTCCTCGACGACAGGCGCATCGAGATCGACACCAACGTCGTTGAGGGTGCAGGGGTTCGCGGCGTTGAGTTTGCAGGTCTTGATAAGCAAGGCGATGGTCGCTGCTTACCGAGACGCTCACACGCCCAGTCGGTAGTTGACCCCTATCGCGCATCGAAGAGCTCCACCGGCCTACGGCAAGGCCGCCTACCCTGAACCGCCGTCAATGCGCCAGCGCTGAAACACTAACAAGTCATCGTATGGGCACCCTCTGCCGGTGGCGGTGGCAATGGTCGGACGAGAGATGCCGGACCCGGCGGGGACGGAGTTCGGAATGGTCAGTCCGAGGCCCGCATAGACGAGCGGCCAGAAGAGCGGATCGCTCTCGACGCAGGGCCTGGTTCTCCCAGAGCGGCCATCCGCCTCGCACGATCCCTACTTCCTCTACGGCGCCTCGAACGTGGGCTCGCTGGCGGCGCTGATCGGGTATCCGGTGCTGATGGAGCCGGCGCTCGGCCTTGTCCGTGCAAGCCCGGCTCTGGGCGGGCGGCTTCGTGCTCCTCGTCGTTCTCATCGCCGCGAGAGGCTGGCTGGCGCTGGTCCGCTATCGAGCATCCGAGTCGAATGCCTCGAAAGCAGAGATCGCATACAGCATGCGCGTTGGTCGGATCGCCTGCCCTTGGATATGGCTCGCCTTCGTTCCATCCGGCTGCTCGTCGCCTTCAGCAGCTACCTGACGACCGACATCGACTCGGCCCCTTCCTGTGGGTCGTGCCGCTCGCGGTGTTCCTCGCGACCTTCATACTCGTCTTCAGCGACAGGCCCCCAATCCCGCACGCGCTCGCACTCGGCGCCCAGCCGCTGGCGTCGCAGCGTGATGAGACTTAGGTGGGGCTGACCGCCAAACCGACACTGGAATCGAGGGCGGCTTGGAGGTCTGCAACGACATCGATCGGATTGAGTGTTGCGTTCATCGTACCCGTCCAGAAGCCACTCAGGCAGCGCTTGTGCAGCGGTCGTTGTTGAATGGATTTCATTTCGCAGCCTCTTCCAGTTTCTTACGCAGCGCCTCGATTGGCACGATCAAGCGTCTGCCGATGCGAATGGCCGGAATATCGCCCCGCCGCACAGCCTCGTAGGCTGCGTTACGACCGATCCCCAGAGCGCGCCCCATTTCTTCGACGCTGACGCCCAAGCGCTCGATATCACCGTGTTTCTTCGACTTGATGTGCATCGCATTGCCCATTTTGGTGCCGAGACAACGCCCGTAGCACCAACGCAAGTCGACGGGGACGCGAACTTGCAAAATTTCACCTTCGGTGGGACAAATGCTGGGACAATAGTGGGGTTCGTGCCATGGAGGCTCTATCGATCGTGGAAACCCTCAGCTGGACGACGGCGTCCGGCTTCGCAATTGAGGCACCACGGTATTCGCTCCTGAAGCGTCGCAGCGGTTGGCTAATGCGCAATGTTCCAGTTGAATGGCTCGGAGCTCCCGAACCCAGGAATAACTCTGCCAAGCCGATCGTTCGCCGAATCGACGTTGCCGTTCTGGAAGACTTCGCTTCCCTTCCTTACGAGCCAGAGAGGTACCTTGCCTTCGCCGACTTGCACGGGCTCCTGGCGGACCGGCCCCACATCATTGCAGGTCAAAAGAGCGATCTATTGGACCTGAGAGGCTCGACGCGCCCTTTCACGTTGGCAGAATGGGGGCTCTTTCACTCACATCTCAAAATCTGGCTCGGAATGCCGCTGACTGGTGAGCCCGATTTTCTGGAAGGTCTCAGGTTCAACTATCAAGCGCAATTCGGGAGGTCAGGATCTTCCGAGAACGTACGCTCCAGCCCGGTCGACAGCGTGGGCTATCTGCGCGCGTTCGTACAAAAAGGCTTTCTGACCGACATCCGCCTTGGGCCGCCCAATCCCCAATTGGTCACGCAAGCGACATCGCTGGCAGCCGCGTTGGCGTTCCTGGCGCTTTGGCATTTTGACGGTGGCAAGTTCGCGAAAGGCACAGAGCGACGCACCTGCAAATGTGGGCGGACATTTGTCGTCGGTCCCAAAGGTCGTCACCGCAACACAACACATTGCAGCACGACATGCCGAGACCGTCTGAGAAAGCGCGCGTACCGGGCCGATCAGAGGCACAGCGGCAGAAAGGGTAGCGTATGAGAGGCCACATCGAACGCCGGGGCCCGCGATCGTGGCGGCTAAAATGGGATATCGGCGCCGATCCTGTCAGCGGCGCGCGCCAGATCCGCCGCAAAACGGTCACTGGGACCAAGAAGGCGGCAGAGGCCGAGCTTGCCCGGATCCTGGCCGCCATCGAAACGGGCGCCTATGTCGATCCGCATCGGATGTCGGTTGGCGAGTTGCTGGAGCGCTGGCGCGATGATGTCGCCGCGGTCGAGGTCTCGGCCAAGACGTTTGAGCGATACCATGAACACGTCGCCCGCCTGATCGAGGGCCTTGGCACGATCCCGCTTTTGAAGCTGCGCGCCCTCGATGTGCAGGCTTTTTATCGGGCCCTCCGAACGACCGGTAACCGCCGCACCGGCAAAGGCCTGAGTGAGCAGACGCTACTTCATGTGCATAAAGTTCTGGGCGCAGCGCTCGCTCAGGGCGTCCGCTGGCGGCTCATGGCCTATAACCCTGCCCAGGACGTCCGCTCGCCAGTGCCGAGACGGCTCGAGATGGCGACGCTCCAAGCCGCCGAGATCACGGCGCTCCTGGCCACGACGGCTGGGACGGCGCTGGGCGCCGCCGTATTGCTGCTCCTCACGGCAGGCCTCAGGCGCGGCGAGCTGCTCGCCCTGCGCTGGAGCGATCTCGACCGCGAGCGCGGTCGTCTGGTGGTGAGCCGGACGCTGGAAGAGACACGCGCCGGTCTGACGTTCAAACCGCCGAAGACGGCGCGCAGCACGCGGGTCATTCCTCTCCCGCCATCGGCACTTGCCGCCTTGTCGACCCAAGCGCTTCAACAGCGGCGATTACGGCTGCAGGCGGGCCCGTTCTGGCAGGACCACGGCCTGATCTTCCCGGGAGCTGGCGGGGATCCCTTGGCGCCAAGTCACTTCTCCAAGGCGTTCGCGGCGGCTGTTCGACGCTCTGGGCTGCGGGCTTTCGGCGCCCATACCCTGCGCCACACCCATGTCACCGAACTGCTGCGGGCGGGCGTGCATCCCAAGGTTGTCTCGGAGCGCGTTGGGCATAGCTCGGTCGCCTTTACTTTGCAAAGATACGGGCACGCGTTGCCCGACATGCAGCAAAATGCAGCCGACGAGATGGAGCGAATTGTCGGGCGCCTTGGGCAGCGCTAAACAAGCCGTCGAAGGGCCGGTACCGATTGAAAGATCGACTAACCAATTGATTTACTCGATCGGTAGGGTGGCCGAGTGGTTTAAGGCACCGGTCTTTAAGTCGTTTCTTTTTGTTCTGTGTCGCTGGGAGCCGAACCGTTCGGTACGAATCCGGTGGCAACGGTGTCCCAGTTCGGTGGTCGGTTCGTACCCTAAGTGTCCACGCGGCTCCACCCTTGTAAATGGTTAGCCTTTGCCGGCGATCGTGAAGTACTCAACAGAACGCCGTTTATCTGCGGTATCGATCAATCCAAGGTTGCTGCAGACTTCGGTCGACCAATGCTGTGCGTCGCGCGACACGCTCATACGGGTCGCGATGCTGGGCACGATCATCCCGGTGCTCGGCACGAGCGCGTTGTGCAGTCAGCGTAGCTTGCGCCAATTTCCCCGGCTCGATCGGCCCGATGAACGATCCCATTCTGCGCGCCGCGGTCGACAGTTCTCCGCGCTACAGGCGGCGAGAGAATTGCGGCCTGCCTCACGGATCCCAGCGGGGATATGCTGCTGAAAATCTCGGGTGATGCATGCACACCGAGTTCGCAATTCTAATGACACTCCAGATCACGCCGCCGACGCGGATACGCCGTACTCCTACCTTGATCTTCCCTCTACCGCGTCTGACGGCACCGACAGCGACCAATCTGACGCCGACGGGTCAACGGCTCGCTTCTCGTCGGTTCTGCAAGGCAAGCGGACTTCCCACAAGCTGCCCCGCGTCCTTGACCCGCGTACCAATTCGCGATGTAAGAACCGTCTCGATGTCGACGGTCCTTGTGCGCGGTTTGATCTTGCAGCTATGTCGATTCGCTAAAGCTGACAGACGTAAGAATATGATAGAAAAAGATTCTTTGAAGAAGACAACACCCCTCTCATCGGGGCACTACGAAAAGATCGTGCTTCTCGTCTTCGCGACAGCGCTCTTTCTCTCGGCATTTCTTCTGTTTTCGGTACAGCCCATGTTCGCGCGCATGGTGCTGCCCGATCTCGGCGGTTCGCCGTCCGTATGGGCAGTGTCTCTTTGCTTTTTTCAGGGGGCCCTGTTGGCTGGTTATGGTTATGCGCATCTTCTCGACCGCCTGCGAGACGGCCGAATCGTGCTCGGCATACATCTAGCAATCCTTTTGGCGGCACTGGTGACCCTCCCTTTGGCACCCCCGGCTTCTGTTGATCAGCAGAGCTCGGATCTATATCTTTGGCTCGTCGGTGTTCTCCTGGCGGGCGTGGGCTTGCCGTTTGTTGCTGTCTCGGCGAACGCTCCCCTGTTGCAGGCGTGGTTTGCGCGCAGCGGCCATCCCTCAGCGCACGATCCCTACTTTCTCTACGGGGCTTCGAACATCGGTTCGATCGCAGCGTTGATTGCGTACCCGGTTCTGCTGGAGCCGGCACTGGGGCTCTCGGCGCAAGCGCGGCTCTGGAAAACGGGCTTCGTGCTTCTCGTCGTGTTCGTCGCCGCAAGCGGATTGCTTGTACTCAGCCGCGGAGGAAGGCCAGCGCAAAGCCTGACGCGAGCGGTAATGCGCGGTGTTGCCCCTGTCTGGCGTGACCGGCTGCGCTGGGCGGCTTTCGCCTTCGTCCCATCCGGATTGTTGGTCGCCTTCACGAGTTATCTCACGACCGACATCGCCTCGGCGTCATTTCTTTGGGTGCTGCCGCTCGCCCTGTTCCTCGCGACCTTCATCATCGCATTCAGCGATCGGCCGGTGATCCCACACGCAGTTGCGCTTGGCGTGCAGCCGCTCGCGGTCATCGCCGGCCTCCTGGCTTCGGGTAGCGGCGGCTGGTTGTTCGGGTTGCTGGCGGGCTTCCCCGCGTTCTTCGTGACGGCCATGGTCTGCCACCGGGTACTCTATCTCGCTCGCCCTGATCGGGCACATCTGACCGAATTCTACATGTGGATGTCGCTCGGTGGCGTGCTCGGCGGCCTGTTCGCAGCTATCGTAGCGCCGCAGGTGTTCGACGGAATCTACGAGTTCCCGCTACTCCTTTTGCTTGGCCTCGCGTGCCGTCCCGGGTTGCGCGCGGCGGTCGGCAGTTCTTCGCGCATGCGCGATCTGGCCATAGCACTCGCCATGTTTGCTGCCATCGCTGTGGCAGCCTTCGCGCTTCGCGCCACCGTCGTGTCTGATCTAATTATGCGCTTCTCGTTTGTGCCTATTTTCGCCCTCCTAGGCTTCCTGATGATTGGGTCGAAGACGAAGCCCCTTCTCCTCTTCGCCCTGGGTGCGGTCGCAGGTTTCGCACTCTTTGCGATTCCGTCAGCCCTGAACCAAGGCTGGGCAGAGCGTAGCTTCTTCGGCGTCCTGCGGGTGGTGACAAGCCCCGATGGATCTAATCGCTCCCTGGTGCACGGAACGACCCTCCATGGGTTCGAGCGTTTGAAGGACAAGGATGGCAATCAGCTGCCGCTTCCTGTGCCAGCAACCTATTATCACGCCGATGGTCCGCTGGCGCGCGGCGTGGCCGCCATTCGCGGCATGCCCAGGTCGATCGAGCGGTCGTTCTCTGTCGGCATCGTCGGCCTCGGTGCGGGCTCCATGAGCTGTCACGCGCGCCCCGACGAGATCTGGCGCTTCTACGAGATCGATCCAGTTGTGGTGCGAATCGCCTCGGACCCCCGGCATTTCTCGTTCCTCGCCCGATGCCCGCCGGCAGGTGGAATCGTGGTCGGTGATGCCCGACTCACCCTCAGACGCGAGCCCAAAGGGCGGTTAGACTACCTCGTGATAGACGCCTTTTCGTCAGACGCCGTTCCCGTCCACCTGATAACGCGGGAGGCAATTGATATGTATCTTGAACGTCTATCACCCGACGGACTGCTCGCCCTTCATGTTTCGAACCGGCACATGGATCTCGAACGGGTCGCGGCGGCGACGGCGCTATCACTCGGCGGCACGCACGTCGCTCGAGTAACCCACACGCCATCGGCGGTCAGCGACGGCATACCGAGCAACGTCGTGCTGGTGTCGAGAAGCGAGGCTGCGATAGCCCGAGTCCTCGGGTGGCCAGACGCCGTGGAGGTAAAGCGGGTAGAAGTAGAGCCATGGACTGACGATTACGCCAACGTCCCGGGAGCCATCTGGCGGCACTACTTGGGCAGCAGAGCTCCGTAATATTTAGCCATGCTACATTGCATGTTCGCCATCTGCACTGGCAGGATCAATCCGTGAAGATCGAATCTCGCAACGCAAGTTGCATAGCCGCATTCGAGATAAGTACAAGTTAGAACCGGATCCGAATTAACCAAAGCGCACCCCCGACTATCGCGATACCATATGGGACGAGCCCATGCTTTGCCCAACGAGGGAGAACGCGATCCAACGATATCATCCGGCCAAACAGGATCAGAGGGGGGGCCTTCCGCAGGATTATTACCGCAATTCCCAGTAGTCCTCCGACAACAGCGGTAATGAGCACGAGACTTAAAATATCCGTAGGCCCAGCCCACAACGCCACTGCAGCCATCAACTTTACGTCTCCAGCCGAGAATACACCCATATAATAGAGGAGCAAACCAACCAGAAATACAATAACCGCAACTGAGAAATGGTGCACTACATTGAATTCCTTGCCCGGCAACGCCGCATAGGCGAAGAACAAAAGAAACAATGCGACAGACGTCCAATTTGGAATACGCAATCGCCGAAAATCTGACACCGCGGCGGCACACAGGATAAAAACATAAGCCGCTGCGATCAAAAAATTTAAATAATTAAGCCACCCGTGATCCGGCACAACCGATAAAGCCGCCATCTCAGACCGATCCCCGATTGGAAACCTCTCCACCTGCAGCGGCAAACACCGCCACATGACTTAACGCAGATGGAGTCGCCTCAACCATCAAGGTTGGCGGTTTGGAAGTTGCCCCGTATCCAAAACCACCAAATTCGCCCGGATCCTGTTGTCTTCCGGCGCCAACTGGGCTGCCGCCTGAAAATTCTGCCGCGCCCGACCGTGATGTCCCTGAAGCATATAATGGTAACCCAGGTTGTTGAGCAGCGCCGGGGAGCGACCATCGAGTTTCATGGCGCGATCATAAGCGCGTGCCGCCAAATCGAAGCGACCAAGCTGGTCATACGAGGCCGCAAGTCCGGTCCACGCCGCAGCATCTCCGGGATACGCCTCGACAGCTTTTCGAAAATGCTGCTCTGCCAGACCGTACCGACCTTCACTGAAGTGCTCTCGGCCTTGCCGCTGATCGTCGAGAAGCAGGCTCTGCCGGGTGCCTCCCTTTTCTACGTCAATGGCGCCAGTGATCGTTGAGCTATCATCATGGCTCGCGCAGCCCGCCAACATCATCACCAGCGCCGCGATTGGCGACATCCGTGCTGGTTGCCAATTCAATGGTCCCATCATCCCCCACCCCCACGTTGGACACCTCCCAACTATCATATTACAGATCTAAAAGTGCGCCTATTCTGCAACACGCTGATCAATAGAACGCATTCTTCATCCGGATGATAACGGGCACAAGAATGACCATCATGATTACGGGAAAAATGAACAGTCCAAGCGGTATCGTCATCTTGACCGGCAATGCATGCGCTTTGGCCTCGGCCCTCATCAGGCGCTTCTCCCTCATCTCCTCACTGAAGATCCGAAGGGTCGCGGCAATGCTCGCACCCAACTCCTCCGATTGTTTCAAAAGGATTTGCAAGCTTCTGACTTCGTCGATGTCGACGCGCTCGTGCAACGCTGACAGAGAATCAACCAACGTACGGCCGGCCCGCAACTCCAAGCTGACGAGATGAAGATTGGCGCCGAGTTGGGGAGAGAACTGAACAATTTCATGACTGACTCGATCGATAGCGCCGGGCAGGCTTTGCCCAGATTCGACGCAGACCACCACCAAGTCCATAAAGTCCGGAAACGCGTTTCTATAGCGTGACCGCATGAAATTCTTCCGCCAGTCCAGCCAGACGCTGGGTCCTATGAACCCTATTCCGCCTGCCGTGGCCGCGATCAACGGAAGAAACGGCCCGAGCAAGTCCAAGCTGAACACTTTCTCGACGAGCAGCACCGACACGGCAAGACCAACTGCCAGAACGAGGCGTGTGCCTTGGTAGATCAAGACCGCCGCGGGAGAGAAGAAACCCGCCTGAACCAGAGTCTTTCGCAGTGAGGAAAGCTCGCTCGTCGAGTCTGATCGCAACAAGCCGCCAATACGCGCCAGGAACGCCGACGCCCTCGAATCTGTCTCAAACGATAGCGATCGCCGATCTTGATCGTTGAGCGCTCCCGCACTCGGAGCTATTCGCCGACGAATAGTTCCCCTGCCTTGGAGAACCCGAGCTGCCACCAGCGAAAGTATAAAGACAACAAGCCCGACAGTAAATGCTACGTGGATAGGTTGAATCTGAAAGTCGAGCCCATTCACAGTCCACGCTCCATCTTCAGATTTTGAAATTGACCATACGGTACATCACGTACACACCAGTGCTCCATATCGTTAGAGCAAAATAGACAGATTGCATGAAAAGTGGATCATTCCGCACATCACCATAATAGCCAGGAGCCGTCAAAGAAACCATTATATAAATCAAGCACGGTATAATGCTAAGAGCGACTGCCGAAAAACGTCCCTCGGCCGAGAGAGAGTGTATCTTTCGCCGCATCTTGGCACGCTCTCGCACCATCCGAGAAAGGTTCCCGAGAATCTCAGCAAGATTGCCGCCTGATTTAGCCTGGATCGAGATTGCCACCACCAGGAACGACAAATCGGACTGGCCTGCTCTCGCTCTAAGATTCCCCATGGCCATTTCGAGATCGAGGCCGTACGTCATCTCGTCTGCGACCAAGCCGAACTCGCTGCCTACCGGGTCGGGCATCTCCCGCGCGACCAGACTTACCGCAACCGGCAGCGGGTGTCCTGCACGCATGCTTCGTACCATCACGTCGATAGCTTCAGGTAGCTGAGCCTCGAACTTCGCATGTCTGCGGCTTCTGAGAATGTAGAGAACCATGACGGGCGCTGCGATGCCACACCCGATCGCGATAAGCACAGACAGGACCTCGTTCCCCGTCATAGTGAACGCTACAGTTGCGGAGCCGACAAAGAGTAATCCCATCAAAAGCAAAATCTGCAGGATCGGTATTGAGACTCCCGACTGCAGCACGAGCCGATTGAACCTCACAAAAGGGAGCTGATACCTTCCAGTTCGCGTCAGACCTCTCTTATGGAGGAGCTCGACATAGGCGGTCTGGTTGTTCTGCTCTTCAGCTTGTATCTTAAGTCTCTGGTTTATCTGCTCCTTACTGCGCCTTTGGCGGCCCCAAGTGAGAAGCATGGCCAGCAGCACAAGAAACACTGCGAGCGCCACCAGGAATACGAAAGCGTGGCGTCCGAATCTCAGAATGAATGTCTCGATGTCCATTGATCAGCTCACATTCAGCGGATCGAACATATCCGGTGTCGACTCAAAACCCAGAAGCCGCAAGTGCTCGATGAATTTCGGCCGGAGTCCTGTCGCCCGGAGATCGCCGAGTACCCTGCCTTGTGGGCCCGTGCCGGTCCGAACGAACTCGTAGATAGTCTGCAACTGGATGATATCACCTTCCATGCCGGTGATCTCGGCCACCTGCACGATCTTCCGCCTGCCATCACTGAGACGCTGGAGTTGCACGATCACCTGGATTGCCGAGGCAATCTGCGATCGGATGCTGCTCTGGCTCATCGGCATGCCGGCCATACCCACCATCTGCTCGAGTCTCGAAATCGCGTCTCTTGCCGTGTTTGCGTGGATCGTGGTCATCGAGCCCTCGTGGCCAGTATTCATGGCCTGAAGCATGTCGAAGGCTTCCTCGCCGCGCGTCTCGCCGACGATGATGCGGTCTGGCCGCATGCGAAGGGCGTTCTTCAGGAGTTCTCGCTGGCGGATTTCGCCCGTGCCTTCGATACTCGGAGGTCTCGTTTCGAGACGACCTACGTGTGGCTGCTGCAATTGCAGCTCGGCCGCGTCCTCGATCGTGATGAGTCGCTCTCCATGCGAGATGTGCTGCGATAATGCGTTGAGCATGGTGGTCTTGCCGCTGCCCGTGCCCCCAGAGATCAGCATCGACACTCGGCCATGCACAGCGGCGGCCAGTAGTCGGGCGACGACACCTCGCAGCGCCCCAATCTCCACAAGCTTGTCGAGTGACAGAGCCCCCTTCGAGAACTTTCGAATTGAGACCAGCGGCCCATCGACGGCAATCGGCCGGATGGCGACGTTGACGCGGGAGCCGTCGGCAAGCCGCGCATCGCAGAGCGGCGTCGACTCGTCCACCCGCCTGCCTACGGCTGAAACGACTTTGTTGATAATCCGGATGAGATGGGCTTCGTCCTTGAAGAACAGCGGCACCTGCTCGAGAATTCCTTGCCGCTCGACGTAAACAACCTCGTGCGTATTGATCAGGATGTCGTTGATCGTAGGGTCCTTGAGCAGCGGCTCCAAAGGTCCGAGACCCGTCATCTCGTCGATCAGCTCGTCGATCAGGCGCTCGACCTCGGTCGCGTTGAACGAAATTCGTTCCTCGATTACGTATCGCCTGACCAGTTCAGAAACGGACGAACGCAGCTCTCCAGGAGCCGCCCGTTCGATGGCTGCGAGGTTGATCTCGTCGATGAGCTTCCTGTGCAGACGCACTTTCGTATCGAGCAGCCTACGCTGCAGGGAAACCTCAGCCTGCTGCGCGGCTACCACCAGAGCATTTTCTTCTTCCGACTGAGGCGGCGGAACGGGAGGTGGTGGCTTCCGCGTCTGCAGAAATTGCGCAAATCGGCTCATCGCTCATCCTCTCGCACCTTGGCAACCGTCGATCAGTCGGACTATTTGCCGAAGATCAGTTTCCCTGTCGCACCAATCAAGGGACTCTTTTTCTTCACCTCGGACAGCAGTTGGCCATGGTTCTGCGCTATTTGAACGTGTTTGCCGCCGTGAGCGACAAATCCGGCGAGGTAAGGACCCAGGACCTCTTTCGCATTGCCCTTGTTGATGCCGGTACCGCTCAGCCAGACCGTCTTGTTGACGATTACCGATCCGGTCATTGGCATAGCATGCTTGGCAGCGACCGTCTCCGCGAGTCGCCGCGCATGCCGCAGGCCGGCAACCGACATATCCGTCACGAAGTAGAACTTGTCCGAGCCGCGAAGAAGGATCTCGCTCCACGACATCCAGTTCGGCGGCAGGTCAATCACGACGTAGCGGAACCGACTTGCGACCAGGTCGAGCAGACGGCTTATGATTTGCCCATCGATGCGCGGATCGACACTCAGCGCGTTCATAGCTGCCAGCACAGCATAGCCGGATTTGTGCTGCGACAGCATAACCTCGAGCAGATGACCGTCCAGACGCTCAGGCGCAGTCGCGATTTCATCGAGATCCAGCCGAGGAGGGGCATCGAGATAGTCGGCAATCGTACCGTTCTCAAAGTTGAGATCTACAATGCAGCATTCGTTTCGCTGGGACTTTTTGGCTCGGGTATGAACTTCCAACGCGGCCATGCACAATGTCGAGGCGCCGACACCACCAAGAACCGGCATGAATGACACGATCGTTGCGCCTGTGGGCGCGACGCCCGGTTGGGCAGCCTGCATCACCCGGCGGGCTGTTCCGACAAGCTCCTCGACGCTGCTCCCGAAGGGCAGCCAGTCGGCGACCGAAAGTCTCAGCAGGGCCCGCGTCGCGGACTCGTCCAGACCCGACCCGATGACTATGACCGGCGGTCCACGGCCGTTGCGGCCATCGGACAACCTCTCGAGAAAGGCGAGGTCGGACGTGTAGGGTTGCTGTAGCTCGAGAACGAGCAGGGCCGGTGGTTGGATTGATAGCGCGTCCACATGCTGCTCGAGGGTTCCCGACAGAACCTCCACGGGTATTTTGCACCCGATTTGAAGTGCGCGTGGGGCAAGCTCCAGAACCTGCGGATTACGCGCCACCAGTGAGATGCGCGGAGGACCCGCTGCGCCACGTGGGTTCTTCATGATCAACGGTCTTCTTCTTTTGAATGCGAGACACTGCCCTGACGCGAATCACAATCACTGGAAATGGCGTGATCGCCCCACTATGCCATTGCGATAGCAGCATGGTCACGCCCACAGAGCGAGTTAGCCCCAGCCAATTGGAGCTAGGGGCATGCATCCTCGCCGCACGCTCGCAGATCCTCCCCCGTGGCCGAGGTGCTCATGGCGGGCATGGTCATGAAGCGCGAGGGAATGAGGTTGCGCAGAAAGATGAAATCATACTGGAGCCCCGTCAGCTCGATCGTGATCGTTGGAACTGGACCTCCAGGCCGCCCCGCGAAACCGAGGCTCGTGCCCTGGGAATACCTCACAATCACGTTCTGAGGCTGTATCCGCCAGTAAACGTCGCACATGCCAGGAAGGCCCGTCGGTTCCGCGGCGCCTCCGCACTGCAGGTTCCGACCATTGATAATTCTGGTCATGGCCTGCGAATTGTATGTTGGGTTGCTCGGACAAGTTCCCGTACAAAGGCAAGCACCCGCTTGGCATGTGACGGTGAAGCTCGGCATCGGATCACCAGGCACAAGAGCTGCGAATTGCCAATCCTCAATGCCTCTCGCTACAGGGTCCGACACCGATGCCACGCGCACACCGGCCTGCATCGCGCGGCTCGCCGCATTCCATTGGAAAAAAGCCAACGAGAAATCGATCAGGCCACCGACCAGTGAGAACAGGAAAAGCGCGACGATCGAGAACTCGACCATCGACGCCCCGCGTTCGCTCCGCGCAAGCCGTTTCGTCGAACGCCAAGCCCCCATGGTTCAGTCCCCGATGTGGCGTTCTTCGTGGAAGACATTGATACGAACGAGGGAATCAATACCAAGCACGGGCAGGAAACCCAAGCTGGGGTGATCCACAGCGGTGGAGACCCGGATGATCACAATCGGATCCGGGCCCCGATACGGGCTCAACCCCGTTCCGGGATCGACGGGATTCGCAATCGAGCGGAACGCCGGGTTGATGTCGACATTGGCGACCGTCCACCAGGGCACTCGACTGACGGTTCCCCCGATCCGCCCATAGACGGCCAGCTCCTTGGCGCGCGTCTGCTCGGTGGTGTCGGTCGGATCTTCCACGCGCGCGAGGTAGCGCGCTGCATCGTGTAACCCGGTGACGATCAGTTGCCTGTGATAGAAGAGATTGCTGAACTCGAAGATGCCGAGGCCGAGCACTACGAGAAAGGGCGCGACGACCGCCATTTCCACAATGGCGGCCCCTCGCTCGTCCGCAGACTTCCTCCAGAATCGCCGCCACATCGCACAGCTCCATCAACGATAAAGCTGCACCTGATCGCGCGCCACCGACTTGTCGACGTTGCTGGGGCCGATCACCTCGACAAACTCGGAGAAAATCGTGCCTGCCTCTGCCGAAGGCGGATCAGGAACAGGCTCTGTCAGAAAAAACTTGCCGAACGCGAGCACGGGCAATGGCACAGCGCTGTTGCCGTTGATGTTCACGTCATTGCAGTTGATGATCGCGGCAAAGATCAACCGCCGGTCTGGTTCGTCGCTCAGGCCGGTATTGCCTTGGCATTGTGGCGTACCACGCTCCAAAAAAGGCGCAGGAGACTGGCGCGCAACCAGATCCTGACCCGTACCGATCGTGCTGACCTCATGCCGGTAGACCTCGTATCGAGACGGACGGTTGGTATTAGACCACTCCACGCCGTTGGCTCCGAGCGGCTTTGCAATACCGGGGTAGTTGGCTGCCCAGTAGGCATCGAAGTCCCAACTACCGTTGCCCAGTCGCGCGCTGGAATCCGGGAACGCCGCGTCGCGCGGCAGGCGGCCGTTGTTAGGATCAGAACCCGTCGGATTGTCGTTTGGATTGCACGCTCCGTTCGCGCCGTTGCCGGGCTTGTAGCCTTTGCGAACATTCTGCGCAGGTCGGTAGTCGGCGTTGTTTTTGGCGTTGTTGAAGGGGCCTGCCCACAAATCGAACCGGACATTGATCGCGTCGTTCGCATTCTCGATATTGCCGGTTCGGACCGTCACCCCGTTTTGCGCGAAGCACACGGGAGGACGTACAGAAGCCAAGGCATGGCGCAAATTCTGCGCACCCTGCCCTGGTGAACCGTTATCCGAGAAGCTTGGCGTATCCAGCCACCCATAATTGCCCGGGAAGTACTGTGAGCCTCCACCACCTTGGGTCTGCATCTTGATCTGGCGGCCGAGCGCCGCCGACGAATAGATCGACGTCCCGGTTCCTTCGAACGGGTTGCAGATGAACATCGGCATCGTCTTGCAGACGACCGCCGTGAATCCCGCGACGGCAACCGCGCTCGACTGTTTCGTCGCCGCCCCGCCGAAAAACGCAGCGGGCAAGACGGCAGCCATCGTGCGCGGCTGGACCGTCACCTCGACAAAACGTGTCAATAAGGGGTCGTTCGTTTCTAAAGTTGAACCTAACGGTATGGCTTGGGAGTCGTTCGCAGGCAGGGCACTCAAGTACCGAACAGTCGGCGAACTGATCACGCCCCCGCCTTGCGAGAACCTCTGCTCGTTCTGCACCATCACGGCGATGGCATTATCGGCACGCGTGATCGAATCCGCCTTCCCGTCCAACTCCGCCGCTGCCGCCAGGGCCAATGCGTCGGCGCCCTTCTGCAGCTCGGTACTCAAATTGTAGAGCCGGGCGCCATCGACGGCCAACACGGCGAAGCCGATGAGCACGGGCAGCGTCAGAGTCACATAAATCAGGACAGCGCCGCGCTCTGCACGATGAAAGCGCGACAACCCGCGAAGAAGAGTTTTTGAGAGAGAAGTCATAATCGACACCGAACCGTTCCTCGTTCCTCCCCCAGGTTGTCTTGCCCTATTTTGCAGCCGCCGGCGCTCCAGCGCCAGCCCCGCCACCAGCATTCGAGGTGCTCAGCCCTCTCGGCGTGATGACACGGTTCGCGCGATACCGCTCGGCCGCAATCACAGCACGATGGCCGTCCAGGCCGATCTCGTTATTGCGCGCGTAATGGGGCCAGGGGTCGATGGTCTGCACCGCCATGTTATGCCGGACGGAGTCCCCGACATAGGGCGTAATCGCATCGCGTCGCGCCCGGTATTGCTCGAATTCCTGAAAGTCCTCGCAAGCGGGCAACATCGTCGCGCACACCGCGACGGCGCCAACAATCGATGCGATCCGAAGCCTATTTATATGCGCCATGATCATCCCCCTTGACCGACTGCGTCTTCCAGCTGCCCCGCTCGGGCAAAATATGTCCGTACGGCTTCGCAGGTCTCTCGATCTCCATTTTGCCGCGCAGGAAGAAATCCTTGTCGTTGGCCGCAACCACCTTGTCGTGTGGCGTCAGCAGCTTCTGGCCCGGAATAGCCGGCCGAACGAGCCGCGGCGTCACGATGATGACGAGATCCGATTCTTGCTTCGCGTAGGACGAGCTGCTGAACAGCGCACCCAAGACTGGCACCTGACCAATCCACGGGAGTTCGGCCACATTCTTGTTGTGTCGCGTCTGGATCAGACCGGCGATTGCAAAACTCTGACCGTCTCGCAGCTCGACCGTGGTCTGGGCTCTTCGCACCACGACGCTCGGAATGATCGTGCTCGACAACCGGATCGCATTGCTGAAATCGAGATCGCTGACCTCTGGCTCGATCTTCAGATTGATCTGGCCACCACCGAGAACCGTCGGCGTGAAAGCAAGACCAACGCCGAATTTCTTGAACTCGATCGAGATCTTGTCGCCTTCTCCTTGCGTCACCGGGATGGGGAATTCCCCGCCCGCCAGGAAATTGGCAGTATCGCCGGAGAGCGTGACGAGATTTGGTTCCGCCAAGCGACGTGCGACGCCGCGCGTCTCGAGCGCCTGGATGACCGCGTCTGCGGCAAAGCCCTTGTCGAGCACCTTGGCGAGGAATGTGCCGAACGGCAGCGCCCCGGACGGCAAACCGGTGAGCAACGCCCCCGCCCCGATAATTCCGGGCGTGACCAGCGTCGGCTGGCCGAAATCATTGGCTTTGTTGGGATCGACAGTCGGTCCAATAGTCGAACTGCCGCTCACACCGCCGGTGATGCCGCGGAAGCGGTTGGAGCCGCCATCCCACGACAGGCCCAGGTCGCGCCCGGCTGAGCGTTGCGCCTCGACGAACCGCACTTCCAGCATCACCTGCTGAGGTGCGCGAACATTCATCGCATTGAGGAAGTGATCCGGTGCGAACTGCTTGACGATATCCGAAACCTTGGCGAGCGCCATCGCGTCAGCGACGGTGCCGCTCAGGATCAGCCGCCCATTGGCGGTACGGATGTTGAAGTCCGCTCCCGGCACGTTCCGCGCGAGCTCGAGCTTCAGCGCATCGACGTCATAGCTCACCTCGATCTCGATGATGCCAAGCAGATCCTTCTGCTCATCGAGCAATGTCAGTCGCGTGAGGCCAATTTTTTTGCCCACGATATAAATGGACTGCCCGGTCAAAGGCACAACGTCGGCGATCTCCTGATTGGCAACGAGTGCCTCGGTCACATTTTTGTCCAATCGGACAGTTAGTGACTTGTCGAGCGTGAGGCGCACCTTCGAGACCACGGCGCGATCATGCAACTTGACTCGAACGCCCTGCGCATGAGCGGTGGGAGGCAGAATTGCCATGGGTGCTGCAGTAGCTAGGGCGAATGCGACGAACATCAGTCTGCACCATGATCGGGCACGACCACCGCCTCCGAAGCGCGTGGAGGTCACTTGCGTGACTGCGCCCCCATTCGTCGCATAATCCATCCCGGATCCCCCAAAATAATTTGCCTTGCCTCGATATCCTCGCAACAACTTCACTGTGCGAGACAACCCCGCGGCCTCGTAGCCCCCTACGCATTAACACTCCGTCAACCGACTCAGCGTTGGGTCGACGTATCCGGTATGGTCCGAACTGACCATGAGTTCAACCAGGATTGCGGAGTGCCCCCCGCTCCTGCGCCACCCTGTGGATTTCTCGGAGCGGGCGCATCCACCCCTTGACTTTGACCCGCCTTCGGTACCTCGTCCCTAGTGCCCGAGCTAATGGGGCGATTGGGGCGCACCACGGACCGACCAGTAGCACCATTCGTCGTTCCGTCACCGGCGGGCACGCTATATTCGAAGCGCTTCACCGACCGCGTCACACCGAAGGGAACAGTCTCTTTCCTCTGGACACGCTCTTGGACAACGGGTGGTGGCTGCACGACCGGCGCCGAAGCGGCCTCAGCTGGCGGCGACACCGGTGGCTCCATTACGACGGGGGGAGACCGCTCTCCCGAGAGATCGGCTGGCGTCACGCGACCCGTCGCATCGCGACCGCTGGCTCCGGCGGCGCGAAGAGCAAGAGAGAGAGAGCCTACCGACGACGCGAGCACGACCCGCTGCGCATCCTCGATCGTAACCTCAACCGTCACGGCCCGCACCACACGCGCTTTATCGGCACGCTCATCAGCAAGCTGGTCGATGCCGAGCACGCGCACATCCTGGAGCAACACCTCGGTGCCGAGCTGCGTTTGAGCAGCATCGCTCGTTTTGCGCGTCAGCATCACATCGATGCGATCGCCCGGCAGGACGAATCCCGCGACGCCATTGACGTCGTTGACGCGGATCGTAATCGCTTTCATGCCGGGACTAATCAGGGAGGAAAGTGTCGCCCGCTGGCCAGGCCCCGTGATCTTGGCAGCCAGCACCGGCTCGTTCGGCTCGATCGGAGCGAGCGCCAGGCGTCGATCGCCCTCCTTGAGCAGGTCAGCCACCCTTGCAAACGCCCCTGCCGGGAGCCCGCCACTCGGCCACTCCATCTCGCGAAGGTTCACCTGGGTGAGTTCGGAGCCAAAACGGAGTGGCCGCGCGGCCACGACGATCGTGGACTGGGGCGCGGCATTCATGACAACCGGTGCGCCCATGCGCCGCTGCTGCTCGAGCCACTGCTGGGCGAGGAAACCAGCCGCACCAGCCAACATGACTGCCAGTAGCACCGTCATCACGGAGGAAAGGCGCATGCGTGGCTCGCTTCCTGCAAAGAATCCTTAGGGAGAATGATCACCTCCCTAAGAGCCGAAGCTGTCGTCGGTCAACTATAAAGTCGACCCATCGATTATTAGCCGCCCGTGGTCGTGCCGCCCGTGGTCGTGCCGCCCGTGGTCGTGCCACCCGACGTCGTGCCCGTCGGCATGATCGAATCCAGCTGCGTCCAGATGCCCGTGATCTTGCCGCCGACTGACAGGATCAGTGTGATCGTAGCGATCGTGATCAAGCCAATCAAAATGGTGTACTCCACGAGGGACGCACCGCCCTCGTCCTTCATGAACCGCACCGCGGCGTCGTAAAACTTCGACATTCCCATCTCCATCATTGCAACCAATTGCGCCCCACGCCCCTCACATCCGGCGGAGCAGAAGGACTCGAACGGTAGCTACGGCATCAGGGCGTGTCGAGAGCATTCCTCAATAAACTGTTAATTTCCACAGTTGAGAATCATCGCAACCTCTGGCTGCTTCAGTCGCCAATGCAAGCTGGGGATAGTCGCTTAAAAACGTCTCGGCCGACTGAAGAGATTCAGCTTGTTTCGCCCAAAACGCTGAACGACAAGATGCCGTTTTGCAGTCGCCTCTTGAACTATCAAAGGAATTTCGAATGCCGGGACCGATGCAGCATCCCCCTACCGAGGTTAACGAAGGCACTGGCTGGGTTGGCGTCGTCGCGCTCATTGCGTGTGTGGCATCCGCATCCCTTCTTGGATTGGATCGTACAGGCGCAGTACTACTGATATTTGCTGGCACCGCATCGGCAATGGTGCTTTGGACTTTACTTGTAGAAAAAAGTTATCTCCGGGACAGCACTGGACTGGTTCGACGAGCCGTGATTACTCCTTCGCAGGCAATCGCCATCACGGGAACCAAAGTAATCGGATTCTACGCTACGCTTATTATTATAGGCGCTGCATATTTGTGGTTCCCGCCGTATAAGTCTGCTCAGTACGGCTTCTATTTTTCGATCTTAATGATAATTGCGCCTGCTATAGCTCTCTTTGCTCCCATTTACATCTACATAGTTAGCCGTCACATGCTGCAACCTCGTGATTCATTGTGGCACTTCGGCCGTTTTATTATCTGCCCCCACGATGATATCGACAGAGAGCAGGTTCGCGACTACGTGCGCGCCTGGATTATCAAGGGCTTCTTTCTGGCCTTCATGATATCGATCTTCCCCCAGAACGCCATAGCAGTTATCGAGAACGTGGCGCACTTCGAGGAGAGGTTCCGAGCCTCGCCAGTTTTCGTTGTGTTTTTTTGCGTTCACGCCCTGATCTTGATTGACGTTTGCATTGGAGCCATCGGTTATGTCTTCACCTTTAGACCTTTAGACACACACATAAGGTCCGCAAATCCATATTTAGGCGCATGGGTGGCGGCTTTGATCTGCTACCCTCCGTTCATCTTCACTCGGAGCGGCGGTCCGCTTGATTATCATCGCGGAACCCTGGAATGGCATCAGTGGATGGCCGACATGCCCTTGTTGCTCTGTGTCTGGGGTCTTGCGATCGTGCTTCTCTTCTTTTTTTACGTCTGGTCGACTACTATTTTTGGTCTCCGGTTTTCGAACCTGACGAACCGCGGGATAATCACCGGAGGGCCCTACCGCTACTGCAAACATCCCGCCTACGTGGCAAAGAATATCGCATGGTGGTTCATCCATATACCATTCTTGACTACGACGAGCTCGGGGGATGCCGTTGCGAACGTCGCACTGCTGTTGCTGGTCAACGCTACATATTATTGGCGGGCCAAAACCGAGGAGGCCCACCTCATGTCGGATCCAAAGTACGTCGCTTATTCAGAGTGGATTGCCGCGAATAGCGCGTGGGCTCGGATCTGTCGCCGGTTTTATCTGGGCGGCGCACGTTCACCGAACTGACGCTACCGGCTAGCCAGGCGGTTCGGCAGTAGGGGGGCGATGTGTACGTGGTCGATCTCGATGCCGCCCACCCCCAGCAGCTTCAGTGCTTTTATTTCGACTGGCGCTGTGCCCACTACGCGGAGCGTGCCGGAAGGCTCGCTGAGCGCGAAGTCGGTGAGGTTCAGGACCGCGATCCCGTTGCTCTTTTCCGCGAGGACCGCGGCCGCGGCTTCCTCGGCCAAATTCCGGTCGCGGTGGTCGGCGTAGGACTGGAGGGCTTGCTCGCCGGCCAGCACGACCGAGACTCTGAGCTCTCTCGCCACCGACATCGCCCGGCCGGCCTCGAACGCCAAGCCAACGATGCCGAGCACGCCAAGCACTCCCGCGAAGAACACGAGGTCGACTGCTCGAAAGATGCGGAACTTGCGTCGCATGACGAATCCTCACTCGACGACGAACAACTGAGCTCGACGTTAGCGAGGAAGGTCTAATCGACCGGCAAGAAGTCTGGTCAAATTGTAACTAATTCAGTCGACAAGATCGGCTGTCCTCCCGAGGCATCGGGCAACCCGCCGCAAACGGCGCAGAAGGGCCCCTCGAGCAAGATATGCAGGGCTAGCTGCTTATTAACCAAGCAGGCGTACCCTTGTCGCAACCTGAGGATTGATGCGCACCGCGCGACCTCCTGAGTAGTGTCTGCGTGACAAGGGGGACTGGGAAGATGGCCAGCTTGGTAGCTCTGGTTCCACTCTGTGTGCTCATGGGCGGGATCGTCTGGGTCGCAACCGCACCGCGTTTCTGATCTCTCCTCGATCGTGAGGCGATCGCGCTGCCCCACGGTTAGCAGGGTGTTTAACTTCGGCGTTTGGCGGAATGGGTTTCCATGAGGGGCCTGTTCCGTTGCGTTTGCATTAGGTCCTCATGATCGGGGAGAGATCGCCAATATGGGGCTGATGCCCTCGCTACCGTGTCGATGTCTTCGCCCTTGCTCCCTTTGTCACGCCGCCGTGGCCAGCAGCCCGGCATCCGGATCAGATTGCAGGCGAGCGGAAGCGGGAACGCACGGGCGGCAGTCCTCGGACCTTGCCCTTCGGCCATGCCAGCCACCGTCTTGAGCCAGCCGAACTCCTCCTCGACCAGCATGCGTTTGCGCTGGCTGGGGCGTACTGCGCGTCGTGCGGCATGGCAGCGACAGCACGGATCGTGTACACGACGTTTTTGGACAATGTGGGCTACAAGCCAGTCCCCTTCAGCGGTAATCGACAATTGGCAGGCTCGCCGTCGATCGTGGACGCCGAGAAGCAGGCGCAGGTTGCTCTGGAGGAGGCCCATTCGACGAAGGTCAAACCGGACTACTCGTTCCTCGGGTCCATCGGGTCCAGGTCTGGCAGACGCTCTCTTTTTCAGTATAACTCATCGGTCCGAAACGCCGCGAACCCAATGTAGGCCTCGATTTCATAACGCAGATTAGCAAAGTCAACGGCGCGCAGCACGCGGGTCATTCAGCTGCCGCCATCAGTACTTGCCGCCTTGTCGACCCAAGCGCTCAACAACGGCGACAACAGCTGCAGGCGGGCCCGTCCTGGTAGGGGCAAGGCCTGATTTTCCCGGGAGCTGGCGGGGATCCCTTGGCGCCAAGTCACTTCTCCAAGCCGTTCGCAGCGGCTGTTCGGCGCGGTGGGCTTCGGTCTTTCGGCGCCCATACCTTGCGCCACACCTATGTCACCGAACTGCTGCGGGCGGGCGTGCATCCCAAGGTTGTCTCGGAGCGCGTTGGGCATAGCTCGGTCGCCTTTACTTTGCAGAGATACGGGCACGCGTTGCCCGACATGCAGCAAAATGCAGCCGACGAGACAGAGCGACTTGTCGGGCGCCTCGGGCAGGGCTAAACAAGCCCGTCGCAGGCCGGTCCCAATCCGGTCCCACAGAAGCTAGCGCATCTAAAAGAAATCGACTAACTAATTGATTTTATTGATTGGATGGGTGGCCGAGTGGTTTAAGGCACCGGTCTTGAAAACCGGCGTGGTCGCAAGGCCACCGGGGGTTCGAATCCCTCCCCATCCGCCACTCCATAAGTTCCCTACCGGCCGTTGGGTGAACTTTTCGGTTGTCGTCGAGACGACGAACGCCTCCGTATTGACACCGAGGTACTTCCCCCGCAGGGATATGGTCACCTTCATGCCAAAGAGAGTCACTGAACATGCGTGTTCTGCGGGGGAGACGACCTGTCATGGCATTGGCCGTGGCAGTGGGAACGGTGTTGAGCTCGCCTGCGTGGGCGGCGGCGTCCGCGGATCATCTCAATGGGACGCAGCTAGGCGCATTTTGGGTCCTGCCGTTCGCCGGGTTACTTTTGTCGATCGCCGTCATGCCGTTGGCCGCGCCCGATGTCTGGCATCATCACTTCGGGAAGATCAGTGCGGGTTGGGCGCTGCTGTTTCTACTACCCTGTGCGGCCACATTCGGCGCGTCCACGACCACGTACGAATTGATGCACACCATCCTGCTGGAATACGTGCCGTTCCTGATCTTGCTGTTTTCTTTGTTCACGGTCGCGGGTGGCGTGCTCATCAAGGGCAACCTGCACGGATCGCCTGCTCTCAACACGGGGATTTTGGCCGTTGGAACTGGGATAGCGAGCATTACTGGCACGACGGGCGCGGCGATGCTGCTCATCCGGCCGATCATCCGGGCCAACGACAACCGGCTGCACAATGCGCACGTCATCGTGTTCTTCATCTTCCTCGTCGCCAATATCGGCGGCTCGTTGACGCCGCTGGGCGATCCTCCTTTGTTCCTCGGTTTCCTCAAGGGCGTGAGCTTCTTCTGGCCAACGCGAAATCTGCTCGCCCCGATGCTGCTCGTCACCGCGATTCTGCTGGTCGTCTTCTTTGTGCTCGACACATATCTCTTTCATATCGATGAGAACTATCCGCCCAAACCCGATCCGACTCCAGACAGCCGGCTGCGGCTTGAAGGCTGGCTCAACGTCGCCTTGTTGGGCGCGATCGTGGTTGCGGTGCTGTTGAGCGGCGTTTGGAAGCCCGGTCTCAGCGTGACGATCAATCACATCGAACTCGAGATCCAGAATGTCGCGCGTGATGTCGTTTTGCTCGCCATCGCATGGGTCTCTTGGCGCTTCACACCGGCAGCTCTGCGCGAGGGCAATGGCTTCTCATGGGGACCGATTGCCGAGGTAGCAAAGTTGTTTGCGGGCATCTTCATCACGATCATTCCGGCCATAGCCATCTTGCGAGCCGGAACGGAGGGCGCGCTGGCGCCACTGGTACGCCTCGTCACGGACCCTCAAGGGCAGCCGATCAACGCCATGTACTTCTGGCTGGCGGGCGGCCTGTCGAGTTTTCTCGACAATGCACCGACGTACCTCGTGTTCTTCAACATGGCGGGTGGCGATGCCAGCCGTCTGATGGGGCCACTGAGCACGACGCTTCTGGCAATCTCGGCGGGCGCGGTGTTCATGGGTGCGAACACCTATATCGGCAACGCGCCGAACTTCATGGTCAAGGCCATTGCCGAGGAGCGCGGCATCAAGATGCCGAGCTTCTTCGGTTACATGGCTTGGTCGGCTGGCTTTCTCATCCCATGTTTCTTGCTGGTGACTTGGGTGTTCTTCCGCTGAGTCAGTCGCAAAAGCCTGCCGACTCACTGTCGGCAGGCCAATCGGACGATTGCCAAATGACAACGGCGGCAAGCGCCTTAAGCGATCTGGTGACGTGACTATTCGGGCGTATGAACGAGACCGTCGCCGCACTCAGCGCAGCAAACCGTCGAGCACGAAGTCTCGATGAGGCTTCGGGGCCTCGCCCGCGGCCTTGCCCTGCCCGGAATCGGCGCCGGCCGTCGATTTGGTTTCGGCCCGTGCGGGATTTTCCAGGGAGCCACGCACGCCGCACCCGCTCAGCGCGACCGCCAATGCAACGGCCAACACCAGCGGTGCGCTTGTCGTCCTCGGCGTCCCTGAGATCATCTCGTCCCCGTCCAAGCCGTGTTCCCGGGACCGTATACCGTCGCGCTACGGCGACGGCACAGCATCCTCTACGCGGCAGTTGCAAGTCCTAGCCCTTGGCGGTCGCCTTTTCCAGCCGTCTCAGCCAGGCTCGCGCCATTTTGCGGACGTTCTGTGGCGCAGTTCCACCATAACTCGACCGGCTGCGTACGGATGACTCGACCGACAGGACCTTTAAGACATCGGCCGTTATGCGCGGCTCGATGGCTTGCATCGCCTCGAGTGGCAACTGCTCCAGCGTTTCGCCGCGCGTCTCGGCAAGGCGCACGATGGCGCCGGTCGCGTGATGGGCCTCGCGGAACGGCAGCTTTAGCGTGCGAACCAGCCAATCCGCTATGTCGGTGGCCGTCGAGTAGCCGGAGCCGGCCGCGAGCCTCATGACGTCCGGCTCCGGCTCGAGGTCCTCGATCATGCCGCCCATGGCGGCGACGGCCACCCGGAAGCTGCGCAGTGCGTCGAAGGTTTGCTCCTTGTCCTCCTGCATGTCCTTCGAGTAGGTGAGCGGCAGGCCCTTCATGACCATCAAGAGGCCTTGAAACGCCCCCGCGATTCGGCCCACCTTGGCGCGGCAGAGTTCAGCGGCATCCGGATTGCGCTTCTGCGGCATGATGGACGAGCCCGTCGTCCAGCGGTCGGAGAGCCGGACAAAGCCGAACTGAGGTGTCATCCAGATCACGATCTCCTCGGCCAGCCGCGATAGGTGCATCGCCGAGATGGCGCACGCCGCGAGCGTCTCGAGGGCGAAGTCACGGTCGGACACACCATCGAGCGAGTTCGCGGTCGGCCGGTCGAAACCCAGGGCCTCGGCCGTCATGTGGCGATCGATCGGGAAGGACGTTCCGGCCAGCGCCGCCGATCCGAGGGGACACTCGTTGAGGCGCCTGCGCGCGTCGGCAAGGCGTCCGCGGTCGCGGGCAAGCATCTCGACATATGCTAGAAGATGGTGCCCGAATGTCACAGGTTGAGCCGGCTGCAGATGGGTGAAGCCGGGCATGACGACGTCAGCGTGGGCTTCGGCCTTGCGGGACAGCGCCAGTTGCAGCCGCGCCAATCCAAGGTCGAGGCCGTCGATCGCATCGCGCACAAACATGCGAAAATCGAGCGCGACCTGATCATTCCGCGACCGCGCTGTGTGCAAGCGGCCCCCGGCGGGACCGATCAGCTCGGTCAAACGGCTCTCGACGTTAAGATGTATGTCCTCCAGTCGCTCGGAGAATTCAAAGGTGCCCGCTTCGATCTCGGCCTTGACCTGATCGAGCCCCCGCACGATCTCACGAGCGTCGGCCTTGGTGATGATGCCTTGGGCGGCAAGCATCTCGGCGTGCGCCTTCGATCCGCGGATATCCTGGGGGGCCATGGCCTTGTCGAAGCCGATCGAGGCGTTTATCTCGATCATGAGTTCGGCAGGCGACAGCTCGAAGCGGCCGCCCCACATCTTGTTGGCGCGTTTCTCGGTCACAGGGTCGCCTCGTGATTGCTTGGCTGAAGGAGGTTCGGCGTGAAGGCAGACCGCTCGTCCCGCCCCATTGGGTCGACACGCACGACCCTGCTTGCCACCATCGTGGTGGCGGCGCTCGCCGGCTTCGGCGCGGTATACGTCATGGCCGGCGGCGCTGACAACGTGTCGAAATCTCCGACGCGTTTAGCGCAGGCGGTCTCCGACAAGCCCGTGACCCTGCCATCGGGTCCGGGAACTAATCCGCTCTCGGTTGGAGAAATGGCCGCCTTCGTCTTCAAGAAGGAGCCCGAAGTCCTCCCGGAGCTGCCGTTTCTGGACAAGGACGGCAAGTCCCGACTGCTCAAGGAATGGCAGGGCAAGGTCGTGCTCGTGAACCTGTGGGCCACGTGGTGCGCGCCGTGCCGGAAAGAAATGCCGAGCCTCGATCGGCTGCAGGCGGAACTCGGCTCTGACAAATTCGAGGTCGTCGCCGTCTCGGCCGACAAGACCGGAGTCGAGGGCGCGAAGAGGTTCCTGGACCAGATCAAGGTGCAAAAGCTCAGCGTCTATGCCGACCCGACGGTGCGTATCCACTCGGGGCTCAAAGCCATCGGCATGCCGGCGACGTTGCTGCTGGATGCCAAGGGCCGCGAGATCGGGCGTTTGGTCGGTCCTGCCGAATGGGACAGCGAAGAGGCAAAGACGCTGATCCGGGCGGCTATTGCAGCCTCGGCCGGGTAATAGCGGCTCCGGCCTAGGCCGCGGAGGTCGGTGAGGTGGGGGAAGGCGAGGGGGGAAAGAAGTCATGGCCGCGTGGGTAAGATCCGCCGTCTTGGGTCTCCTTTGTCTGCTGCAAGGGCTCGCCTTGAGTGCACCCGGAAGCGCTGCCGGCGACCGCATCGCTTTGGTGATCGGCAATGCCTCCTATAAGGAGACCGCCCAGCTCAAGAATACGCTGCACGATGCGGCCGATGTTGCAGCCGCTTTGAAGCGGCTGGGGTTCGTGGTGCTTGATGGGATGGACCTCGACAAGCGCGCGATGGAGCGCTTGATCCGCGAGTTCGACAAGAAGTTGGCGGGCGCTGAAGTGGCACTGTTCTTCTATGCCGGCCACGGCCTGCAGGTTGCCGGCCAGAACTACCTCGTCCCGACCGACGCGCGTCTCGCAGCCGAGGGCGATGTCGATTTCGAAAGCATCCCGCTTCACCTCGTGCTGAGCCGCATGGAGCGCGAGGCGCGAACCTCCCTGGTGCTCCTCGATGCCTGCCGCGACAATCCCCTGGCGCGGAATCTCGCACGAACGATGGGCACGCGCTCGACCGGTGTGGGCCAGGGCCTCGCAGAGGTTCGCACCGGCGTTGGAACCCTCATCTCGTTCTCCACGCAGCCGGGCAATGTCGCGCTCGACGGCGACAGCCGTAACTCGCCGTATACTGGCGCGCTGCTGCAGCATATGGAGGTTCCCGGTCGCGATGTTCTGGGAGCGCTCGCCGCGGTACGTGGCGAGGTGGTGCGCGCGACCGGCGGCAAACAAGTGCCATGGGAGCATACGTCGCTGCTCGGCCCGGTGGTTCTGAACCCCGGGACCGGCGTATCGGCACAGGCTACGCCCCCGATGACGGGCGAGGCCTCTTCCATTCCAGCCGCAGAGCGGCACTGGGACAAGGTGCAACACTCAACCAGCGTCCGTGAGCTAGAAGCCTTCGCCCGACGCTACGCGGGAACTTTCCATGCCGACCTCGCACAGGCGCGAATCGACGACTTGAAGGCGAAGGTAGCAGCCGCGTCGCCGCCAGCGGTCGTTCCGGCCCGGCCGCCCTCCCCTCACAGTCGAACCGAGGGTCATGCCCCGGCGCCGTCGCTCGCCGAATGCGCCAAGCATCGGGCGCCGGACGGCGGTCTCTACTGCGCGAGCTCCATTTTGGCGCCCCAACACGGCAACAGCTACGGCCCGGCCAACCTCTATGATGGGTCTCCAGCTACGGCCTGGGTGCACGGCGGCCGGAGCGCGGGTATCGGGGCTTCGATCACTATCACCTTCAGCCAGCGGCGTACTGTGAAAGGGATCACTCTCATAAACGGATATGCCAAGAACGCTGACATTTTCGCGAAGAACTCTCGCGTTCGTCGACTCGATCTGGTCTTCTCGGGTGGTGAAACGCACTCGCTGGCCTTGCCCGACGACCGGCAACGACGCAGCATTCGGCTCTCCTCGAACGTCGAAGCCGAGTGGGTGCAGCTTCGCATCGCCGAAGTCTATCCCGGCTCGAAGTATGTCGACACGGCCATCTCCGAGCTGCAGATCGATTGATCCGTGATGAACGTCCCACAGCTATCGACGTATGCTGCGGGCGCCATTGCCGCCATTGCCGCGACCTTTGCGCCCGCGCTCGCCCAAGACGGACAAGCCCTGCCGGATGGCTTCGTATATCTGGCGGACATCGCACCGACGATCATCCAGGATCTGCGCTACGCAACGGCCGAGAATTTCACGGGCCGCCCAGTACCCGGATATGGCTCTGGGGCCTGTGTGCTAAAGCGCCGTGCGGCCGAGGCTCTGGCGCGGGTGCAATCGGATCTGGCCGGACGCGGCCTCGCCTTGAAGGTTTACGACTGCTATCGGCCAACCCGCGCTACGGCAGCCTTCATGTCGTGGACGCAGACGCGTCAGGACGGAGCACCGGCCACGAGCCGCTATCATCCCCGGACGACACGATCGGAGCTCGTTGAGGCAGGCTACATCTCGAGTTCGTCCAGTCACTCGACGGGGATGGCCGTCGACCTGACGCTGGTTCCGGCTGCGCCGGGCCCAGCTTCGCGCGTGCTCGACAGTGGATGCGGAGCGCGGCCCGACGGCTCGCTCGATATGGGCAGCGGGTTCGATTGTTTCGATGCAGCGAGCCACAGTGACGCGAACGGCCTGTCCCGAGCCCAGCGCGACGCGCGCCAAAACCTGGCCGACGCGATGCGCCGGCATGGCTTTCGTGCATATGTGCGCGAATGGTGGCACTTCACGTTCGCTGTCGAGGCCCCCGGGCCGCCTCGCGACTTCGTCGTCCCGGCGAGAGTCCGCAGAGAGGGCGACCGCTAAGACTTCGCCATTCGGGACCTAGCCGGCGTTCAGGTCGCGGGCGCTACGACGCCCCCGGCTCGACCACTGCCGTAGACCTCGCGGGCGCGGGCCTCGAATGCCGTCACGCAACGGCGGAAGGCCTGATCGAACAACCCGCCAACCAGAAGCTGGAGCATCATCGACTTCAGCTCGTAGGACATGAAAAACCGCACTTCAGTGGCGCCATTCGGAGCTTCGGTGAAGCGCCAGCGGTTGTCCAGATGACGGAACGGCCCGTCGATTAATTCGACCAGGACGCTCATGGTGCGTCGCTCGAGCGTCACGCGACTGGTAATTGTCTCGCGGATCGCTCTGTAACCAATGTCCATCGAGGCGACGAGGACCTCCTTGTCGCCCTGGCGCTCCCGCGAGCGGATGCGCAACGCCTCGCACAACGGAAAGAAGCGCGGATACTGCTCGACGTCCGCCACGAGATCGAACATCTCGGCTGGCGTGTACGGAATTCGGCGAGTCGTCTCGAAGCTCGGCATGATCTGGATTTAACGCACGGCCGCAGCCCGCGCGAGCGCGTCATCCTGCCGCGACCGGGCCGTCGAACTCGGGAACCACTACCTGCCCCTCGCCAGTCGCGCCGCCTTGAGGCGCGCGAAGTCCGCATCAGCGTGATAGCTCGATCGCGTCAACGGAGTAGCCGAGACGAGCAGGAAGCCCTTGGCCAGCGCGATCCGCTCGTAGGACTTGAACTCCTCGGGCGTGACAAATGACTTCACCTCGGCGTGCTTGCGCGTCGGTTGCAGATACTGGCCGATCGTGAGGAAATCGACGTTGGCAGAGCGCAGGTCGTCCATCAACTGGAGCACCTCGTCTCGCGACTCGCCCAGGCCGACCATGATCCCGGACTTGGTGAAGAGTGTCGGGTCGATCTCCTTGGCCCGCTGCAGCAAGCGGAGCGAATGGAAATAACGGGCTCCGGGCCGGATGCGGAGGTAGAGCGAAGGCACCGTTTCGAGGTTGTGATTGAACACGTCTGGGCGGGCTGCGACGACAGCTTCCAGCGCGCCGTCCTTGCGCAGGAAGTCCGGCGTCAGCACCTCGATGCTGGTCGCGGGCGTTCGACTCCGGATGGCACTGATCACCGCCGCGAAGTGGGCGCCACCGCCATCCGAGAGATCATCGCGATCGACCGACGTGATTACGACATGCCCGAGGCCGAGCTTAGCAACCGCGTCAGCCACCCGCTGCGGTTCGTCGGCATCGAGAGGCTTTGGCAAGCCCGTGGCCACGTTGCAGAACGCACACGCCCGAGTACAGACCTCGCCCATGATCATCATCGTGGCATGGCGCTTGGTCCAGCACTCCCCGATGTTGGGGCAGCCGGCTTCCTCGCAAACCGTCGTCAGGCCGTGCTCTCGCACGATGCGACGGGTCTCGCCATACTCGGCACTGGTGGGGGCGCGCACCCGAATCCAGTCCGGCTTACGCAGGATTGGGCTGTCCGGACGCTGCACCTTCTCCGGATGACGAGGTTTGGTATCGACGACGGTGACCATGCCTCACATGTAGCGTGGACGCCGTACGCCGCCAATGGGGGGCACCATCGCAGTCGTTGAATTGTCTAGCGCCTTGGCTCGCTGACGATGCTGCGCGCAACGAGAATGACGACGACGGCACCAATCACCGCGACTGCCAGTTGCTCAAGCAGCGGATTGCCGATCCGCATCAGGTCGAGTTGCGCATGCTTCTGGATAAGAGCCCCCACGTAGGCACCGAGCACACCCGGCACGAGGCTTCCGACCAAATCACCTTGGCGTCCCAGGAGAAGATTGGCGATCCAGCCGGCCACGAGGCCCATCAGCCCCATCATGATCAAAGGTCCGTAGTCCATGACGTGTGACTCCGAATGTCGGCCCGGTTTGGGCACTAATATTGAACATCGATCATTTATACGGCAGCGGCCACCTATTGCCAAGCCTGCGGCAATGAACACTGTGTTATCGATTGTGAAGAGAGGTCGCCGCCCTCACCCGCCTAGGATTCGCGCGACGATGATGACCGCAATGGCGCCGATGGCCCCTTGCGCAACGGCATTTGCAAAGGGGTGGCCGAGGTTCACACGGATCTTGGCGGCATCGAGCAACCAACCCCCGACCACGCCACCGATCACGCCAGCGACGATATACCCGACCAGACCCCAGCGCGGGCTCCCGACGACGAAACTCGCCAGCCAACCGGCTATGGCGCCGATAACGAGCATGATGACGAGTTGCTGCTTATCCATGCCGGACACCCTTCGCTCAGTTGGGAGGGATTGCACTGTCCGATGGCGGTAGCATTCCCGCGATTCGCGATCCAGGCTGGTCGATGGGGCTGTGGACGACAGGCCGTCCAGTGCCTTCATCAGTCGCGGGCGACGAACATCGCAATTCGCTCAGCACCGGATAAAGCGACAGGATCAGGAGGGCTCCCAGCAGCAGGTTGACGACACGCAGAAGCTCGGGCCTGGTCAATAAACGCCGGAACGCAGCTCCGAAGACCGCCCATGATGTGCTCGAGGCCAGTCCGACGACTGCAAACACCGATGCAGCGACTGCGGCGCTGGCAATCAGACTGCCGGCCATCGCGTAGCTGGTGCTGGCACCGACGGCCATGATCCAGCCTTTGGGATTGATCCATTGGAAGGCGCAGGCCTCCAGGAACGACAACGGACGGGCGCCGGTCTCGCCATCCGGCACGCCGCCGGAGGTCGCAATCCCCCACGCCAGCCAAAGCAGATAAAGGACGGCCGCTGTCTTGAGAGCCGCGTAGACAATCGGGGAAGCCGCGAGCAATTGCCCGATGCCAAGGCCCACGGCCAGGACCATGAACGAAAATCCGAGCGTCACGCCCAACACATGCGGCAACGTCTGACGCATGCCGAAATTGAGGCCTGAAGCCATCAGCATCGTGTTATTCGGGCCCGGAGTGAAACAGGTCACGGCCGCAAACACGACGAGACCGAGCAGCAGATCAATCGGCGGCATATGTCAGATCATCCGCAGCCTCAGCTTCGACCGCCCATGCCCTGCGCACCACGACTGATGGCGGCAATGCCCGTGCGCGAAACCTCGACCAGACCCAGCTCCTTCATGATCGACAGGAACTGCTCGATTTCGGACGATGGCCCCGTGATCTCGAACACGAAATGCTCGATCGAGGCATCGATCACGCGCGCCTTGAAGATCTCAGCGAGCCGAAGCGCCTCGATGCGCTTCTCGCCACGCCCCGCCACCTTGACGAGCGCAAGCTCGCGCTCGAGCGGATCAGCCTCGACCGTCAGATCGATGACCCGGTGCACCGGCACCATACGATCGAGCTGATTCTTGATCTGCTCGAGCACCATGGGCGTCCCCTTCGTCACGATCGTAAACCGCGAGAGATGCTTCTCGTGCTCGGTCTCGGAGACGGTGAGGCTCTCGATGTTGTAGCCGCGCCCCGAAAAGAGGCCGGCAATCCGAGAGAGGACGCCCGGCTCGTTGTCGACGAGGATCGACAGCGTATGCCGGACCAGCTCCTGCTTGCTCTCCTCGATGAAATAGGCCGAGCCGGTTCCCTTCTGCGACATGATCGGGTCCTCTTTGGTTCAGGCGCCGGCGCGGGGTTGGCCGGACAGGATGGAGGGGGTGTGAAAGGTCTCGGCCGTGCTCCAACCGTCCTCGTAGTGGGTGATCCCCCACGGCTCAGCCAGCGCCGCCGCGCGCCATTGGCGGAAGGCCGGATGCGAGAGGATGGCGTTGACGTAGGCCCGGGTCTGGGGTGCCAGCTCGACCTGATACGTATCGAGCCGGGTTGCGAGCGGAGCATACATGGCGTCGGCCGCCGAGAAGCGTCCATAGAGGAAATCGCCGCCGCTTCCGAACCTCCGCCGGCAGTCGGATACCATACCTTGGAAACGCCTCACGTTATCTGCAACATCCGATCCGAGGTCCCGGGGGTGGAATCGCTTCCCCAGGTTCATCGGGCAGAAATTCCGAAGCGCCTGGAAGCCGGCGTGCATCTCGGCTGCGGTAGCCCGGGCGTGGGCGCGCGCGGCAGCTTCCGCCGGCCACACCCCCTTGGCCGGGTACGTCTCATGCAGATACTCGATGATGGCGATGCTTTCCCAGACCTTGACCTCACCGTCGACGAGACAGGGCATCTTCCCCGTCGGTGACACGTCGAGCATGCGCGCTTTGCTGTCCGGGAAGTACATCGGGATTACTGTCTCCTCGAACGGAATATCGAGGGCGGTCATGAGCAGCCAGGGTCGGAGCGACCACGACGAGTAGAGCTTGTTGGCGATATAGAGTTGCATGTGATCGTCCCAGCCGGTGGTGGGTCCAGTTAGATTTTGCGTAGGCGGATTATCGTCTTAACGAGAAAAGAACACCTCCGAACTACCCTTATCTCGAAGCTCTGTGTCGAGGGGTAGGAGTATGAAGCGTTCACGGTATGTCGCCCTGTTCAGCATGGGTGCAAGCGCGTTGGTCCTGGCGGCCTGTGAGGATCCGAACGAAATTGTTCCGGTCAAAGCTTATGCGTCCGTTGCCGAATGTGTGGCCGACGGCTTCGCGCAGGCCCAATGCAACGCCTCGTTCGTCGCCGCCGAGAACGCCTACGAGCAAGCCTACCCGAAATACGAATCGAAGGCCGAGTGCGAGGAAAACGCTGGCCCCGAGAGCTGCGAACTCGACCGCCCGAGCAGCCGGGATGGCAGTTGGCGGCCCTCGATGCTCGGTTTCATGATGGGCGCCGCAATTGGCTCTCGCATGCAGCCGCAGCCCGTCGTCGCCAATGCCGCGAGTCCGACCGGACGCGCCACCGCGACCGGAGTGCCGCTCATGGGCAATGGCGCCAATTCCGCCGTCCCGCGTGGCGCAACAGCCGCCCCGTCGGCAGCCCAAGTCGCGAAGGCCCACACGCAATCGCGCGGTGGTTTCGGCGGAACGGCAGCCAAAGTCGCGAGCTCCCCGTCCGCATCGGACGGCGCTAAGGTGTCGTCGGGAGGCTGAGATCGCATGGATCGGAGAGTGACCGAGCCGCGCCCCGATTGGCGGGCTACGGCCGAAGAGCACGGCTTCAATTTTCACTCCCCCGGCAGCACAGTCTACTGGGACGAGAGCCACTGCTACGCCCTGACGCTGGCCGAGATCGAGAACGACCTCGAGGCGCCCGCGGAAGAACTCGAGGGCATGTGCCTCGATATCGTTTCGCGAGCCGTTGCCGACGAGCACACGCTCGCGAAGTTGCGAATTCCGGAAAGGTATTGGGATTACGTCGCCGCCAGCTGGCGCAACCGGGAGCGTCATCTTTACGGCCGCATGGACCTTGCCTACTCCGGCAACGGGCCCGCCAAGCTCTACGAGTACAATGCCGACACGCCGACGTCTCTGTATGAGAGCGCGGTGTTCCAGTGGGTCTGGCTCGAGCAGATGCGCGAGCGTGGCTGCTTGCCGGCCGATGCCGACCAGTTCAACTCGATGCATGAGCGGCTCGTCGACGCCCTGGGCCGTATCGGTGTGCAGGGCCCCCTGCACCTTACAGCAACGGCTGCCAGCACCGAGGATATGGGGACCGTCAACTACCTCGCCGACTGCGCTCGGCAGGCGGGATTGACTGCTTTCACGTTGGGCATCGAGGAGATCGGCGTCGACGCGCGCGGCCGTTTCACAGACGGCGAGGACCGGCTGATCGGCTCGCTGTTTAAGCTGTATCCCTGGGAATGGCTCCTTGCCGAGCCGTTCGCCGTGCACATTCCCGACTCGGGCTGTCGCTTCATCGAGCCGGCGTGGAAGACCATACTTTCGAACAAGGGGCTGATGGCGCTGCTCTGGGAAGCCTTTCCTGGCCATCCCAACCTGCTGCCGGCCTTTTTTGACGGAGATCCAAGAGCGGCGGATCTCAACGGGCGCTATGTCCGCAAGCCGATCTACTCTCGGGAGGGCGCCAACATCGAAGTCGTTCTGCCGGGCCGCGCAGGCCGACAGGCGGTGCCGACGGTCTCGCCGGGACCCTATGGAGCGGAAGGCCACATCGTACAGGCGTGGCATCCCCTGCCCCGCTTCCAGGGCCGGCGTCCGGTGTGCGGTGTGTGGCTGATTGCTGGCATGCCGGCGGGCCTCGGCATCCGCGAAGGGGATGGCGATATCACGACGGATGCTGCGCGCTTCGTGCCGCATGTGATCCTGGATTGAGGGAATTGGATCGCCGCACTGAGCGGCGATCCGGTTGGTCACGCCCAAGCCGCCAGCGACTGCACCGAGCCCAGATCGCGGCGGCGACACACCTCAAACCAGCATCTTGCCTTCCTTGCCGATCGCCCTGCCGACGTCCTCGTCGGTGACGTTCTCGCCCATCAGCATCTCGTTGTGCGCCTTGCCGGACGGAATCATCGGGAAGCAGTTCGCGAGCTTTGCGACGCGGCAATCGAAGAGGACGGGACGGTCCGTCACTTCGAGCATTGCCTTGATCGCGGCGTCGAGTTCACCCGGGCTGTCGCAGCGCATCCCGACCCCGCCGTAGGCCTCCGCAAGTTTGACGAAATCCGGGAGCGCCTCGGTATAGCTCTCGGAGTAGCGGTTGCCGTGCAGCAGTTGCTGCCATTGGCGGACCATGCCCATGTACTGGTTGTTCAGGATGACGATCTTGATGGGCAGCTTGTATTGGACCGCCGTCGACATCTCCTGAATGTTCATCAGGATCGAGGCATCACCCGTGAAGCAGACGACCGTCGATTTCGGATGGGCGAGTTGCACGCCGATCGCAGCCGGCAAGCCATAGCCCATGGTGCCGAGGCCACCCGACGTCATCCAGCGATTGGGCTCCTCGAGCTTATAGAATTGCGCCGCCCACATCTGGTGCTGGCCGACGTCGGTCGTGACGTAGGTGTCGCGGTTCTTGGTCGCGAGGTAGACGCGCTCGATGGCCTCTTGCGGCATGATCAGGTCTGGGGCTTTGCGATACTTGAGCGAGTCGCGCTGCCGCCAACCGTCGATTTCCTTCCACCATGCCTTCTGGGCCGCTTTGTCAGGCTGGCCGGCCTTGGTCTTCCACAGGCGCAACATGTCCTCGAGCACATAGGCGCAGTCGCCAATGACGGGGATTTGGACTTTGACGTTCTTGTTGATCGAGGACGGGTCGATGTCGACGTGGATCTTGGTCGAGTTGGGCGAGAAGGCATCGATGCGGCCGGTGATCCGATCGTCGAAACGAGCACCGATGTTGATCAGCACATCACAGCCGTGCATGGCCATGTTCGCCTCGTAGGTGCCGTGCATGCCGAGCATGCCCAACCATTGTTTGTCCGAGGCCGGGTAGGCACCCAGACCCATCAGCGTCGATGTGATTGGGAAGCCGGTGAGCCGGACAAGCTCGCGCAATAGCTGGCTCGCCTTGGGACCTGAATTAATGACCCCACCGCCGGTGTAGAACATCGGGCGCTTGGCTTTCGCCATCACCTCCACCGCCGCCTCGACAGAAGACTGTTCCGCCTTCAATCGCGGCCGGTAGCTCTTGTGGGCGATCGATGCGGTCGACGGCCCGACGTAGGTGCCCATCGCGAATTGCACGTCCTTCGGGATGTCCACGACAACAGGCCCTGGACGCCCGCTTCTGGCGATGTGGAAGGCTTCATGCAGGATACGGGCGAGATCGTTGACATTCTTCACAAGCCAATTGTGCTTGGTGCAGGGGCGCGTAATGCCGACCGTATCGCACTCCTGGAAGGCATCGTTGCCGATCAGATGGGTGGGGACCTGCCCTGTCAGGACGACGACCGGGATCGAATCCATCAGAGCGTCGGCCAGCCCCGTCACGGCGTTGGTCGCCCCGGGCCCAGACGTGACCAGCACGACGCCGACGCGACCTGTCGCGCGGGCGTAACCCTCGGCCGCATGAACTGCGCCGCCCTCCTGGCGAACCAGGACATGGCGCACCTTCTCCTGCTGGAAGATCTCGTCGTAGATCGGAAGGACCGCGCCACCCGGATAGCCGAACACCAGATCCACACCTTGGTCGGCAAGGGCTTTGATCACCATCTCGGCGCCGGTCATCGTGCGGGCCATGTCGAATGTCTCCTTCAAGCGGAAGAATAGTGTCGGACTTCAACCGAGATCGTTGTTACGGAAGGCTGCTGGAGACGTCAACGTTCATGCAATTAAACGTCAATCAAAGCGCAATAAACGCAATAATACGTCTTGATATGTGAGCCACTCGCATCGTTTATTGCGCTATTTCGTATCTTTGCCAGTCTGCCATATACCTTCGCGCCCAAGTCTCCTGACGCTTGACGTACTGCCGCGTCTCGACTTTGGCCCGAGCGACCGCCACCTCGAGCGGCAGCCGCCCCTCCAGATGCGCCGCAAGCGGCCGGACGCCCAACGCGCGCATCGCGGGCAAAGTTGGAGGCAGACGGAGTTGCATCAGCGCGCTAACTTCCTGCAGCGCGCCAGCCTGCATCATGAGGTCGAAGCGCTGGTCACATCGTCGATGAAGCTCGCCGCGCGGCCTGGAGACCAGCCAGCACTCGGCACTGGTGAGATCCACGAGAGGTCGGGCACGCACCATCTGCCACTCGGCCAGCGATCGCCCCGTTGCTTCCAAGACTTCGAGCGCCCGCGTGATGCGTTGTGCGTCGGACGGCGATAGCCGATCCGCCATGACGGGATCTCGATCCCGAAGCATTGCGTGCAGCGCCGCGGGCTCCACCTGTTGGGACAGACGTCTCCAGTGCTCCCTCAGGTCGGCCGGGATGGGAGGGAGCGGCGACAGGCCCTCGGTGAGGGCTTGGAAATAGAGACCTGTGCCCCCGACAATGATTGGCCGTCGGCCACTTGCGGTCGCCTCTGCGAGGACGCGCGCCACGTCTTCGAGCCACCGCGCCACGGAATAGGCTTCGCTGGCCGGGACGTGACCGTAGAGGCGGTGGGGTGCACGCGCCTCGTCCTGGACGCTGGGCCGGGCCGACAGGATGCTGAGCTCGGCATAGACCTGCATCGAATCGGCATTGATCACGACCCCCCCGCAGGCTTCGGCACGCTCGAGGGCAAGCGCCGACTTTCCCGATGCGGTTGGGCCAGCAATGAGGATCGGTCCTGGGCGATGCGTGAGCATAGATGCAGCCTTAAGCTCGCGCGTTGCGTCTGACCAGCGCCGGGCAGCCACCGACCCTTCAGAGCTTGAGCGCCGCCCGGATCAGCGTGGCAAGGATAGCGAGAGCGCCGACACCGACGATCCAGAGCGCGAGGAACCCAGGCGCCCCTTCGACCGCGATAGCCCTACGCGCGCTCAACTGTGCGCAAGCGCCTCAATCGCCGCGCGATCCTTGATCTCGATGTTACCGCGCCCTGAGACGATCCAGCCACGGCGCTGCAGTTCATGGAGCTGGCGGCTCACCACCTCGCGCGCAGTGCCGAGCTCGGCGGCAAGCTCCTGATGCGTCAGAGACAGCGTCGAGCCTGTTCCGGCACGATCGAGCAGGCGCGCTGCAAGTCGTATGTCCATCCGCTGAAACGCGACCTCGTCGATGACCCTGCACAAGTCGGTGACGCGGCGACTGAAAGCCATGAACACGAAGCGGCGAAAGGCCGCCGATCGGGCTACGAGCCGATCGAACGTCTCGCGAGGAATGGCGACAGCGCGGATGTTGGTCTCGGCGACAGCTTCGGCGATGTAATCCTGATAGCCGAGCAGGCAGGCGGTGGTGAGTGCGCAACTCTCGCCTTCCGTCACGCGAAAAAGTACAATTTCGCGCCCGGACTCCGAGATCTGGTGAACCCGCACGGTGCCTTCGAGCATCAGCATGAAGCTCGAAGGTGCTTGGCCGGGACCGAAGATGCGGCGCCCCGCCGGCATCTCGACAATGCGACCGGTGCGCAGGAGTTCATCCCGCGCGTACTGGTCGAGGGACGCCAGTCCCTCGAACTGTTCGATCCAGGAGGCAACGGCCATGCCAAACCTCCTTCCGCACAGTTGGAAGCGCGGACGCCCCTACTTCACTTCTTCTTGCCCGTCGCGTCGTACTGTTTCAAGAACGCCGTCAGATCCTTGATGTCTTCGGGATCCTTGACGCCAGCGAACGCCATTTTGTTGCCAGGCATGGCCGCCCGCGGATCCTTGATGTAGTTGGCGAACGTCGCATCGTCCCATGTGACGCCGGAGTTCTTGTTCGCATCGGAGTAGCTGAAGCCCTCGATGGTCCCGGCCTTGCGCCCGAACAGCCCGTTGAGCGATGGACCTACCGCATTCTTCGCCCCCTCGCCGATCTGATGGCAAGCGCGGCACTTCTTGTAGACCTCGCCGCCATTTTCGACGTCCTGGGCCGCGACCGGCGTTAGCACCGACATACCTAGCATGGACGCGAGTCCACCGACGAGAGCCAAACTAGTGCGCATTCGTACCTCCCTTCAACCGATCACGCCCTTTGATTAGGATCGCGATCCTCTTCAAACAAGGTGCTCAATCGGCACGCGGCGAAAAGCCCAGCCGCCAAAGCGACGTGCCTTCGATCAGGAATTTAAGTCCGGCCTGCGCGCCGAAGAGCACGGAGGCGATGAAGATTGGCGCGCTGATCGCGAGAGCGCTGGCCGCCGTGAGGCCCTGCCCGACCGTGCAGCCCTGGGCGAGAACACCACCAACGCCCATCAGAGCCGCGCCCACCAAGTGCCGCCGCATTTCGCGGGGATCGTCGAAAGCCTCCCATCGCAGCTCGCCACGTGCCGCCGCCACCGCGAACGACGCGAGCGCCGCCCCCATGACGGCTGCCATCCCGAAGTTGCCGTCGCGGATAGGGACCGCCATGAATTGCAGTAGAGCCCGTCCGACCGGGGCCACGTACGACAGGCTTTCGACCCGCGTTGCAGTGAGTTCGCGGACGGCCAGGCTCGTCGCCAGCCAACCACCCGCTACCGCCAGTCCAATCAAAACAGCGCTGGCGACGAGGCGCGGTCGGCGCAGAAGACGGGCATCGAGCAGCGCGACAACGGCCAGCGCTATCAATCCCGCCACGACCAGCAGGTGCGCGAGAGCCGCGCCAATGAGCCACGACAGCAGCCGTTGCAAGGACGCCTGCCCGAGAACGGGCATCTGGACCATACCGACGTCCAGGAGAACGAGCCGCAGGGGGGACAAGAGGCCAGCTGTGACGGCGAACGCGAAAATACCGACGACCAGGGCCGCAATGAGCGCGCGCAGATCACCGCCTCCACTACGCACGATCAGGCCGAAACTGCAGGTGCCGACCAGGGACATGCCGATCCCGAACGCTATGCCTCCCAGGATCACGCCGAGTACGTGAAGCCGGGGCGCCAGCACCGCGCTGGTGGAGAGATCGACGAGACCAAGACCCACCATGGCCAGCGTCGCGAGGCCCGCCACGGCGATGGCGAGGCCCCATGCCTTCGCACCCCGGTAGTCGCGCGCAACCAGGGCGTCCTCGATGGCGCTCATCGAGCAAACGCGACCGTAGCGGGCACCGCCGCCCGCGATGGCGCCACACAGGAAGCCGCCGATGGTACCGTGATCGAGGTCCAAGGCATCTCTCTCGTCGACGGGGCTGGCGTCCCGGCCGTCAGCAGTCGCGGCAGAATTTTTCGTAGATGGCCTGGATGAAGCGCCGGGTCGCTTCGTCGGCGAGGCTGTAATAGATAGCTCGGCCCTCGCGTCGCGTCTCGACGAGACCCTCATGGCGCAGGCGGGCAAGTTGCTGCGACACCGTCGCTTGGCTCAATGCCAATAAGCCCTCGAGTTCGGTCACCGACCGCTCCCGCTCGCTCAGCAGGCAAAGAATGACCAACCGGTTCTCGTGCGCCAGTGCCTTCAGAAAATCGCTCGCCTTGCGAGCTTTGCGCATCAGGGACTGAAGCTCGACCGAGACCTCCTGGCCACTCGCCAAAGCGTTCTCGATCTCGCGCGCAATTGTTTCGCTCATCCTGCACCGTCCACAGCGAGTCCAATGGGAGCACGACGTTTCCGGACGATGTCGGCCGAGCCAATCGCCAGCCTCAAATCTGCTGACGAGCTCCGTGCCGTATTCATCGAGCGCCCGGCGTCCTGCGACGGCGTAGGCGCTACGCCCGCGTCTCGTGGCTTATCCGGCGCGGGAGGCGCAAGGCGGGCCAACAACTCACCCAGCATACCCCAGAAGAAATCGGCGCCTGGATAGCCGGTGATCCGCCCAACTTCCAATCCTCCGTCGACCAGGACGAAGGTTGGAGTCACCGTCACTGCACTTGCCAGGGTTAGTCCCGATCGGCGTGCCGTGGAGATATGGAGGCGGCGCAGGGGCGCGCGCCGTCCTTCCTCCGATCGCTCGTAGGCCTCTCCGACCTCGCGATCCCAGCGCAGGCACCAGGGACACCCGGTGTCCACGAACATGACGAGTTCAGCCGCTGCGAGCGGGCGTCCGCTACCGACCAGCAGAAGGAGGCCGAACAACACGGCAGCGAGGCGGAGCGCGCCATCGTACCGCGCCGCCGGGCTGTCCCGATCGCTGTCCGATGCCATGAACGATCCCACTACTTGTTGACCGGACTTTCCGGATCGAACAGCAGCGCCACCAGATCCTTGATCTGCTGTTCGTTCAAATGCTTGTTGTGGCCGAGGCGCGGCATGTTCGAGCATGGGAACACGGCTTGCGCATTGTAGATCTTAATGTAGGCTGCCTTGGCATCCTCGGCGGCGTACTTGCGGATCTTGCCGTATTCGAGCAGGGACGGCCCCATCGTGCCGAAGCTCAACTCCGTCTTGGAGAGTTGATGGCAGGCGTAGCAGTTGCCGCCGAGTTCCCGCTTGGGGTCGTCCGTGTGCCGACCGCCGTAGCCGCTTTGGGCGATCTTCTCGCCTGATTTCCAATCCCCGAGGAATTTGCCGTCCGCGGGCAAGACGACGTTCTTCGTTTCCCGCGCGGTAATCGCATTGGCGATGTCCGCTGGTGGCTGGTTGCGGTGAAGCGAGCACGCTTTTTGTGTCTCATCCTGGACGATGCGCTCCTGCCATTCAGCAGGGGCATGACCGAACATGCCCTTTACGGCGGCCTCGACGACAGCCGGATCGACCTTCGTCGACTGAGCGCGAGCGGGGCCTGCCAGGACGAGCGCGCCCAGGGCAGCGATGCCAGCAGCTTTCAATGTAGTTCTCATAGTCGCCTCCCCCTCAGCGCTTGATCGAAGGGACTTGGATTTCGCCCCCGGCCGCGTTCTGCATCAGATAAGCCGTGAGTGCCGTGATGGCCTCAGCGCCATACTTCGCGTCCGGCCACCGCATCTGCCAATAACAATCCCATAGGCGATGTTGCATCGTGCGCACTTGGCTTTGCGAGACCCGATATGTCGGCCAGGTCGCCATCGTCGCCTGCGCCGCGGGTCCGGGCTTCGAGAGCACCGGTAGCGCCTGCAGGCGGATGCGCTGGCCCGTCGCCTCGTGGCACGTCGCGCACGAGAAGTCCCATTGTCCACCCCGTCGGTAGAACAGAGCCTCGCCTAAGGCCGCCATCGCCTGCTCTTTAGGATGGCTCAGCTGCGGCGCGATTTTCATGTCGTTCGACTTGTTGGCGATGAAAGCAACAAGGTCCTGCATGTCGGAGGTGACGCCCGGCCGTCCAAACTTACGCTTGACGATGTCCTTCGTATCAAGCGCCTGGATCTTCTCCATGCACCACAGCAAGCGCTGCTCGAGATCCATCACTTGGTCAGCGTCCGCGAAATAGCGGGGCAACTTGGCGTAGGCTCCCTCCAGCTTGCCCGGTCCTTCGCCGAGATCGCAGGTCTCGAGCGACACGTTCTTCTCCCCGCGCGCTTGCTTCCAAAGAGCCTCGCCACGATCGACGAACAGGAAGCCTGGATTCGAGAACGGATCCGAGATCATTGCGCGATAACGCTCGATCTCCTTCTCGGTCTCATCCTGCTGGGCAAAGGCAGGCAGCCCTGCCGCCATGATCGTGAAGGCGGTCACGATGCCGGCGATCATTTTGCCTATCAATGTATCCTCCCGAGAAGACCGCTCACCGCGTCGTTCATCCGCACGGCTTAGCTTCGATTGATCACGATCAATTCTTACTTGGCCAAACGCCACCATTGCAAGATAATATCCACATATGCTAATCCGACTATGTGTTAACGCAGGCGTCGGCAAGAGCGCCGGCTCGGCCCATCCAAAAGCCGACCAGAGGAGGAAGACGAATGACCTTGATCACAGGTGCATCGCGACGCGCGTTCCTAGCCTCGGCGGGAGGTGGCTTGGCGCTGCTGACACTGGCCCCTGCGATCGCGTGGGCCGATGCGAAGATGGTTGCCGACGAGATCGCCAAACTGTTCGGGGGCAAGACCCTCAAGGAAGGGCGGATCAAGCTCGACCTGCCGTCGATCGCCGAGAATGGCCTCGTCGTACCGCTGTCCTTCGAGGTCGAGAGCCCGATGACCGAGGCCGACTACGTCAAGTCGGTACATTTCTTCGCGGAAGGCAACCCGAGCCCGCTGATCGCCTCGTTCACGTTCACACCGCTCGCGCCCAAGGCTGCCGCCTCGATCCGCATTCGCCTCGCCCAGACGCAGAACATCGTTGCCGTGGCCGAGATGTCGAACGGTGACGTCTACACGGCGAAGAAAGAGGTGAAGGTCACGATCGGCGGCTGCGGCGGCTGACGCCGCGTGTTGCCTGAGCCTTTCCCGCAACGAACTCCGCGCCCAACGCGCGATTATCGAGGTTCCGACATGGCCACGCCCACTCCCCGCGTCCGCATGCCGTCGACCGCCAAAGCCGGCGACGTCATCGAGGTCAAGACCCTGATCAGCCACGAGATGGAAAGCGGTCAGCGCAAGGATGCGTCCGGCAAGGCGATCCCGCGCAAGATCATCAAACAGTTCGTTGCCACCTTCAACGGCAAGGAGCTGTTTCGCGCTGACTGGCATCCTGCGATTTCGGCAAACCCCTATCAGTCGTTTTTCGTCCGCGTACCTGAGAGTGGCACGTTCGTCTTCCAATGGATCGACGACGACGGCTCTGTCTACAAGTCCGAGCACAAGATCACCGTCGGGTAGGACCCTTCGCGCCCGAGCTCGGGATCACCCGCTATTGACGCTGCGATTCTGGTTGGCGCTCCGGCGCCGGTCGAGTCGCCGTGCGCGCAGTGCGACAGTATTCGAACCTTGAGCTGAAAGGCTCGCTGCCATGATATCGCGTCGCGAATTCGCAACCGCTGCCGCTGCATTGGCCATGCTGACCAGTTCGGGTGCCGGGCGCCTGGCGCGGCTGGCGGCCCAGCAAAGCCTGACCGAGCGCGACCTGCTCGCTTTCGAGGCCCTCGGCAACGTCACGTTGGTGCACCTCACCGATATTCACGCGCAGCTCGTCCCCATTCACTTCCGCGAGCCCTCGATCAATATCGGGGTCGGTTCGGCAAAGGGCCGAGTACCGCATCTGACGGGCGACGCGTTCCGCAAGCAATTCGGCATCGCCGAGAGATCGGCAGAGGCCTTCGCTCTTACCTACGAGGACTTCGCTTCGCTTGCCGCCAACTACGGGCGCATGGGTGGCCTCGACCGGATCGCGACCATCCTCAATTCGATCCGCGCGGAGCGGGCAGGGAATATGCTGCTCCTCGACGGCGGCGACACCTGGTCCGGCAGTTGGACCGCGCTGCAGACCAAGGGCGCGGACATGGTCGACGTCATGGCGGCGCTGAAGCCGGACGCGATGACGGGTCATTGGGAGTTCACGCTCGGCGACGCTCGGGTCAAAGAACTCGCAGACAAGCTGGACTTCCCGTTCCTGGCGCAGAACATCCGGGACACCGAGTTCGAGGACCGCGTGTTTCCAGCCCAGAAAATGTTCGAGCGCGGTGGCGTCAAAATCGCGGTCATTGGCCAGGCTTTCCCGTTCACGCCGATCGCCAATCCCCGCTGGATGATCCCGAAGTGGAGCTTCGGCATCCGCGAAGCCGACCTGCAGAAGGAGGTCGACGACGCGCGCGCGGCCGGAGCCGGCTTGGTCGTACTGCTGTCGCACAACGGCTTCGACGTGGACGTCAAGGTGGCCGAAGTGGTCAAGGGCATCGACGTCATTCTGTCGGGGCATACACATGACGCGGTGCCGCAACCGACCCTGATCGGCAAGACTCTCATCATCGCGACCGGGTCGAACGGCAAGTTCGTCTCCCGCCTCGATCTCGACGTGCGGGATGGCGGCCTCAGGGCCTATCGCTACCGCCTGATCCCCATATTTGCCGATGCGATCAAGCCCGATGCCGCGATGACGGCGATCATAGAGCGCCAACGTGCACCGTTCGCGACGGATCTGGGCCGCGTCCTCGGCAAGACGGACACGGTTCTCTATCGGCGTGGAAACTTCAACGGCACCTTCGACGACGTGATCTGCGATGCGATCCTGAAACAGCGCGACGCCGAGATCGCGCTGTCACCGGGGATTCGTTGGGGCACCAGTGTTCTCCCCGGTCAAGATATCACCTTCGAGGACGTGACCAACGCGACCGCGATGACCTATCCCGCCTGCTATCGCATGACGATGAACGGCAAGCGATTGAAGGAGGTCCTCGAGGACGTCGCCGACAACATCTTCAACCCCGACCCCTTCTATCAGCAGGGTGGCGACATGGTTCGGACCGGCGGGCTCGGTTACACGATCGACGTGTCGAAGCCCATCGGCCAGCGAATATCGGGGATGACGCTTCTGGGCTCCGGCAAGGCGATCGAAGCCGAGAAGGACTACGTCGTAGCGGGTTGGGCCAGCATCAACCAGGGCACCGAGGGCCCGCCCATCTGGGATGTCGTCGCCAAACACATCGAAGCGGTGAAGGTGGTCGCACCACGCGAGACGGACGCCGTCAAAGTCCTCGGCACCTGACAGACCAGCGTCCGCGGCCAAAGACGGACGCATGTGATCAACCGGGAGTGCGCTCCAATGACCAAAGACAGCAGGGACCAACTCTCGCAGGAGGTGCCGCAAACCAGTCGGCGCCGCTTCCTGACCGGGACACTGGCTGGCGGACTGGTGGCCACGGGCGGCACTGAGACGTTCGCGCAAAGCCGCAAGAAAAAGCCGATCGGACCCAACCCCGACAACCAGCCGCCGAACGTGCCTGATTGGTCGAAGGTGCTGGGCGACGGTGTCGCCGACCACCCGTATGGCAAGCCGTCCAAGTACGAGGCGCACGTGATACGTCGCGACGTCGAGTGGCTGACGGCCTCTCGGCAGAGTTCGGTGAACTTCACGCCGTTGCACGAACTCGACGGCATCATCACACCTAACGGGCTGTGCTTCGAGCGCCATCACGGCGGTACCGCAGACATCAACCCCTTCGACCATCGTCTGATCGTGCATGGCCTTGTCGACAAGCCGCTGATCTTCTCGATGGACGATATCAAGCGCTTCCCGCGCTACAACAAAGTGCATTTCCTAGAATGCGCAGCCAACTCCGGCATGGAGTGGCGGGGCGCCCAGCTCAACGGCTGTCAGTTCACGCATGGCATGGTCCACAATGTGATGTACACGGGCGTGCGCCTGAGAGACATCCTCGACGAAGCCGGGGTGAAGGCCAATGCCAAGTGGTTACACGTGGAAGGCGCCGACTCGGCGGGCATGAACCGCTCGCTTCCACTCCAGAAGGCGCTGGACGATTGCCTGCTCGCCTTCAAGATGAACGGTGAGGCGCTGCGCACCGAACAGGGCTATCCGCTCCGCCTCGTCGTACCCGGCTGGGAAGGCAATCTCTGGGTCAAGTGGATCCGGCGGATCGAGGTCGGCGATATGCCGTGGCAGGCGCGCGAGGAAACCTCAAAATATACCGACCTCATGGCAGACGGCCGCTCACGGCGTTTCACCTTCACCATGGACGCGAAGTCAGTCGTGACCAACCCGTCGCCGGAAGCCCCGCTGAAGGTCAAGGGCCGCAACATCATCACCGGGCTCGCCTGGTCGGGTCGAGGGAAGGTTACGCGCGTCGATGTCACGCTCGACGGCGGTCGCAACTGGCAGGAAGCCCGCATTGACGGGCTCGTACTCGATCGGTCGCTGACGCGATTCTACGTCGACTTCGACTGGCAGGGCCAAGAGTTGCTCGTACAGTCACGCGCACACGACGAGACCGGTTACGTGCAGCCGACGAAGGACGAGTTGCGCAAGGTCCGTGGGGTCAACAGCATCTATCACAACAACGGCATCCAGACGTGGCTGGTGCGCGCCAACGGGGAGACCGAGAATGTCGAGATATCCTAAGCTTGCGCTCGCCGCCGCGCTTATCTGCCTGCCGCTCGCTGGGGCAGGCGCGACAAAGCTCGGTATCGGACAAGAGGCCAAGCCGGAGGAAATCAAGGCCTGGGACATCGACGTGCGTCCCGACGGGCAAGGCTTGCCACCTGGGAAAGGTACGGTTGCCCAGGGAGAGCCGATATTCCAGGATCAGTGTGCGTCGTGCCATGGCGAGTTCGGCGAGGGGAAGGATCGCTGGCCGGTGCTCGCCGGCGGCCACGGCAGTCTCACACACGATCGCCCGGAAAAGACTGTCGGTTCGTTCTGGCCTGACGCGTCGACGGTCTTCGACTACGTGAAACGGGCCATGCCGTTCGGCAATGCTCAATCACTGACAGACGATCAGGTTTATGCCGTGACGGCCTATATCCTCAATCTCAATGACATCATCAAGGACACGTCCTTCGAACTCAACCAGTCGAACCTCGCTTCCATCAAGATGCCGAACAAAGGCGGCTTCTACGATGATGACCGTGAGACGGCGGAGAAGCACTTCTGGGGCGTGAAGCCGTGCATGAAGGAGTGCAAGGCCGAGGCGAAGGTGCTCAACCGAGCCCGGGTGCTCGACGTCACACCGGATGCGAAGACCGGCCCGAGGGTGGATTGACATGTCGGAACGGGGAGCGCGGCCGAAAACGTTAGTGGCGCTGGGCTTGGGTCTGGCGGGGTTGATCCTGTTCCCTGCCGAGGCTTCGGCGGCCGACCCCGCCTACGGCGAGTACCTCTCGTCCGAGTGCGTGTCGTGTCATCGACGCGACGGTCAGGACAAGGGTATCCCGCCCATCGTGGGCTGGCCTCCCGAGCAGTTCATCGCGGTATTGCAGTCGTACAAGACGAAGGATCGCAAGAACGAAGTCATGCAGACGATCACGGGACGCTTATCCGACGACGACATGGCTGCGCTGGCCGCGTTTTATGGCAGTCTGAAACCCGCCCCATAGGATCGAGCGATTTGCCGCAGTTGCCGAGCGCGTTTTTCTCAGGAGACGGACTTTCGGCAAAACCACGCCTACACGGCGCGGCGTAGTAGAAACTGATGGCCTCATCGATGGATCGCTTGGTGCAATGTGTTCTTTCCATCAAACTGGCAGCGAAGCAAACAGCTGATAATCAGAAAAAAGAAGCAAAGCACGGAGGAGGCGAACATGAAGGCTGACAGGCGGACTTTTCTCAAGGGTGCTGCAGCGACAACGGGAGTCTTCGCGCTCGGCGCACCAGCCGTTCTCGGACAGGCGAAGCCCAAGGTCGTCGTGATCGGCGGTGGCCCCGGCGGCGCGACGGCTGCCAAGTATATTGCTCGTGACGCCAAGGGCGCGCTTGAGGTGGTTCTTGTCGAGCCGCTCAAGGAGTTCGTCACTTGCTTCCACTCGAACCTCTACCTGGGCGGGTTCAAGACGTTCGAAGAGATCACGCACACCTATGACAAGCTGCCAGGGTACGGCGTGACGCTCGCGCACCAGATGGCAAGCGCCATCGATCGCGACAAGAAGCAGGTACGCCTCGCCGACGGTGTTACCCTCTCCTACGACCGCCTCGTCGTCTCGCCCGGTATCGATCTCAAATACGACAGCGTGCCGGGGTGGGGTAAGGAGCACGAGGAGACGATGCCGCATGCCTGGAAGCCGGGCGCACAGACGAAGCTGCTGAAGGCGAAACTCGACGCGGTCCCCGATGGGGGCGTGATCGTGATGATCGCCCCTGACAATCCCTATCGTTGCCCGCCAGGACCCTATGAACGCGTCTCCATGATGGCCCACGTCCTGAAAACGGCTGGCAAGACGAAAGCAAAGATCGTCATCATCGATCCGAAGAAGACTTTCTCCAAGCAGGGCGTGTTCCAAGAAGGTTGGGAAAAGCATTTCCCAGGTATGGTCGAGTGGCTTGCCCCCGACATTCATTCAGGCTTGAAGGGCGTCGACCCGAAGACCAACACAGTCGAAACCGGCTTCGAAACTTACAAGAATTGCGCGCTGGTCAACGTCATTCCCAAGCAGACGGCGGGTAAGATCGCGCTCGATGCCGGCCTCGCCAACGAGTCGGGATTCTGCCCGATCAAGCCCGAGACCATGCAATCGGCGATGGACGACAACATCTATGTGCTTGGCGACGCCACGATTGCAGGCGACATGCCGAAGTCGGCCTTCTCGGCCAACAGCCAGGCCAAGGTCGCTGCGCTCATGGTGCGCGGCGAGCTGACCAAGTCACCGACATTCCCGGCGCGCTACGCCAACACCTGCTGGTCGCTCATCACGACCGACGACACGATCAAGGTCGGTGGCAGCTATGCGGCCAAGGACGGCAAGATCTCTGCGGTCGATACGTTCGTGTCGAAGGCCGGTGAGACGGCAGCACTGCGCAAGGAAAACCAGGTCGAGAACATGGGGTGGTACTCGGGTATCACGAACGACATGCTCGGTTGAGACAGGCGGGCGACGCGCGAAATCAGAGGACGGAGACCGTCATGACATCCCATCTTATGACGGGCCACCACCGCTCTCGGCGGGACATCCTCTGGGGTGCGTTAGCTGCCGTTGCCGGTGGGCTTTTGGCCGGGGGCCCACGGCGCTTGCTCGCAGCTTCTGCGACACACACGATCAAGCTCGGCACGGCAGAGATCACCATTGTTTCGGATGGTGTCTTCTCCATGCCGCGCTCGCTGGTTTTGCCCGACAAGCCTGAAGCCGTCGTCGTGGGGCTTTTCAAGGCACACGGTGCACCTATGGAGATTGTTGCCGAGACGAATGTGACGGTCATTCGCAATGGCCCGGTGCTGGCCTTGATCGACACCGGCGCGGGACCGGATTTCATGCCGACACTCGGCAAGTTCGGCGATCGGCTCGAGGAGATCGGGATCAAGGCCGACGACGTCACCCACGTCGTCTTCACACATGCCCATGCCGACCATTTCTGGGGTGTGATCGACCCACTCGGCGATGGCGCACGATGGCCCAAGGCAAAACACGTGATGGCCCGCGGCGAGCGCGATTTCTGGCTGGCGCCGGGCATCGAGGACAAGGTGCCGGCCTTCCAGAAAAGCATGGCAACAGGCATTCAGCGGCGCCTGAAGGAGCTGGGTGATTTCATCAGCGTTGCGCAACCGGGCGAAGATGTGGCGCCCGGCCTGGCCATGGTGGCAACACCCGGACATACGCCGGGACATGTCTCGGTGGCGGTTCGCAGTGGCAATGAAGAGCTGGTCGTTCTCGGAGATGCCTTGACGCATGCTGCCGTCTCTTTCGGTGCGCCGGACTGGCGATGGGGCTCCGACATCGATCCGGATCAGGCCGTGCGCACCCGAAAGGCACTGCTCGATGATCTCGCGAACCGAAAGGCTGCCGTCGTCGGCTATCATCTACCGTGGCCCGGGCTGGGGCGCGTCGAGCGGCAGGGAAATGCCTATCGGTACGTGGCGAGCTGACTGTCACACGCGCTGCGGACAACGGAGGCCAGGATAGCCATGTCCATAAAGCCAATCTTCGCGGCGGTCGCCATCCTGTTCGGCTCGTTGGCGGCGGCGCAGGCGCAAGTGCCGAGCGTCGGGCTCCCGAAGGAAAAGCAGACAAAACTCGGAAAATACCTCTCCGCCCACGATGCGGCCGCGCTGCTGCGCCTGGACCGGGAGAAGATCGCCTTCATCGACGTTCGCACGCGAGGCGAAGTGCAGTTCGTCGGCGTCCCCGACGGATTAGACGCGCACGTTCCCTATGCCGACCTCAACGAGTTCGGCGACTGGGACACGGAGGCCGGACGTTACAAAGTCGATCTCAACTCGAATTTCGCCCCTCACCTCGGCGTTGCCGTCGGGCGGAAGGGCTTGGGCAAGAATGACCGGATCATCCTCATCTGCCGCTCGGGCGATCGCTCGGCGCGCGCGGTCAACCTGCTGGCCGATCTCGGTTACACCAACGTCTATTCGGTCATTGACGGCTTCGAGGGCGACCTCGGGAAAGACGGGCGGCGGAGCGTCAATGGCTGGAAGAACGCGGGCCTACCGTGGGGTTACAAGCTCGACAAGGCTCAGGCCTACCTGCCAACCCGCTGAGCGCACGTGCCAGTCCGAAAACCAGCACGTGGCGCAGGCATTAGCTCGTAAGGGTGCACTTGCCGTTGTTGATCACGGTCACCTCGCGTTCCTTCAGCCGGCAGCGGAACGAGACGACAGCGCCGTCGACCCACATGTCGGTAAGGATCGTCTCGCCCGGATACACCGGCGAGGAAAAGCGCACGTCGAAGCCCCGTATGCGCGTGTGATCGTACTTGGCGACCTCGCGCAGGATGGTGCGGCAGGCTGTGCCGTAGGTGCACAATCCATGCAGGATCGGGACTGGGAAACCGACCCGCTTCGCGAGTTCCGGATCAGCGTGCAACGGATTGCGATCACCATTGAGCCGATAGAGCAGCGCCTGGTCGAGCCGAGTCTCGGCAGCCGCTGTCAGATCCGGCTTTCGATCCGGAATCACGTGGGGTTCGAGGCCCGAGCCGGCCGGACCGCCGAAGCCGCCATCGCCACGCGCGAAGGTCGTCGAGACGAGTGTGTAGAGCTTCTCGCCCGTCTTGGCATCCTTGGCGACGAGCTCGGTGTTGATGATGGCACCCTTGCCAGTGCCCTTGTCGAAGGCCGATAGCACGCGGCTGTCGACGCTGATCTCAGCCTCGGGCTCGAGTGGCTTCTCCAACAGCAGGCGCTGCTCACCGTGCACGACCTTCGTGTAGTCGTAGCCGCAATCCTTGAGCAGAGGGACGCGCTGGAGCACCGTCGCCATCGACGCGATGGTCTTCAGCTTCTGCTTCTCAAAGGTATAGGCGAGTTCGTTCTCGTCATAAGGATCACGGCTCATGCCGACGCCGATGGCGTAAAGCATCGTCTCCCGGTCGCAATAGCTGAAGCGATCGCCGCTGCGCTTCAGGCTCATTAGACGGTCGTAGTTCAAAGCCATAGGGAGTCCTCCAAAACTCCGCTCCCCATCGCATGACACTGGAGCGATGGGGAGAGGCGGCGTCTCAATCCAGGTCGAGGCCGTCCATGCCGACGTTCTTCTTGACCTTGCCCATCATCTCGCGGAACAGGCGGCCAGCCTCACGCGGGTCTTCGACCTGGCGCACCTCGGCGCCACGGCGCCAGCCCTCCAGCACGGCGATGCGGCTGAACCCGGCCTGGAAGACGCGGCCGGTGATGTCGGAGGCTTCCTCGCTTGCGAGATAGACGACAGTGGGCGAAACCCACTTCGGATCGCGCTCGGCCCGCTGCTCGGGTGTGAGTTCGCGAAGACCCTCGGTCATCCGTGTCTGGGCGGAAGGTGAGAGCGCGTTCACAGTGACGCCGAAGCGCTTCAGCTCACGCGCCGCGATGATCGAGAATGCGGCAATGCCGGCCTTTGCGGCGCCGTAGTTGGTCTGCCCGACGTTCCCGTAGAGGCCCGAGGTCGAGCTGGTGTTGATAACGGCCGCCTTCACTGGCCCGCCGATCTCCTTCGAGCGTTCGCGCCAATAGGCGGCGGCATGGCGGGTCGGGGCGAAGGTACCCTTGAGGTGGACCTGGATCACCGCATCCCACTCGTCCTCGCTCATGTTGACGAGCATGCGGTCGCGCAGGATGCCAGCGTTGTTGATCAGCACGTCGAGCTTGCCGAAACGGTTGACCGCCTCATCGATCATGTTCTTGGCGCCGGTCCAACTCGAGACATCATCGCCGTTGATGATGGCCTCGCCGCCCATTGCCTTGATCTCGGCCACAACCTTGCTGGCCGGGCCTTCGTCGCGGCCGGTGCCGTCGACCTTGGCACCGATGTCGTTGACGACGACTTTCGCACCTTCCTTTGCAAGCAACAGCGCGTGCTGCCGACCCAGCCCGCCACCGGCGCCCGTCACGATTGCCACTCGCCCTTCACATAGGCGCGCCATATTGCTCTCCTCCTCGAACTGTTGGGATCAGGAGGTCAGTCTGCGCTGGCAAACCCGTAACCGCAACAGGCTGGCTGACGTTGAGCTTGGCTTAGGCTCTGACAAACGTCAGTTCGATACGATGCGCGCTGTACCGGTGTGACCGTCCTCACGGCGCCAGTGAACGCTCCTGCCGCGGATGCGCATCTGGTAGCAGTGCGTGCGCCCCTCCATCCACGCGGTCCACTGTTGGCAAACGGTGCTGGACGCGATCCACCAGCGGCCGTGGTCCTGGCTTGGGCCCTGCACGAGGTGGGCCGGCATCCCTTTCGCCGTACCCGTCAGTGCGCCGTTCGCCAGGTAGACGATCGGAATGCCACCGACCGGCGTATCGAGGACAATGGTTCGCCCAGCGACGGTGCGGCGCAGCTCTTCCCCGGAAAGCAATGGCTCTGCCGCAGAGGCAGGTGACACCAGCGCCAATGTGCCCACGCAAACGAGCGTCCCAACTAACGATGCCTGCATACTCCACTCCCCAGCATTCCGTCGTCGAGCCTTGAAGAACCGCAAACCGAGCGTCGATGGGGAGAGGAAGATGCATCATGGTAAACGCAGTGCCAGCGGGGCCACAGAGATCCAACCGCTAGACCGCTTCACTTCGCAGGAGAGGCCAAGCAAGGGCCAACACGACGAAATACAGCGAGGCCCCGGCCAGCACGAGACCCGGGCCCACTCCCCCAGGCAGGCCGGTGGCCAGCACCCAGATCCCTGCTGCAATACCGACCACAGCGATAACGACGTTGAGCCAGAACAGGCGAGCGACCCGCATTGGGTGGACCCAATGCATAGGCACGAAGGTCAAAGCCACAAGTGCCAGTGAAATCGCGACAGCCAACCATCCTGGGGCGTTCCACGCAAACAGGCAGAACGCGACGATGTTCCACACGGCGGGGAAGCCAACGAAACAGTTGTCAGCGGCCTTACTCTCGGTGTCGGCGAAATGATAGAGCGCGCTGAGGAGGATAAGCCCCCCCGTAATGCCACCAATTATGCCGGACAAGAAGCCGGCGTGCAGCAGAGCGAGCACGGGCACGAAGACATACGTCACGTAGTCGATGACGAGATCGAGCCTGTCGCCGGAAAAGCGGGGCACGTGGAGCTTGACCTCGACGGCTCGGGCCAAAGTCCCGTCGACCGTGTCGATGACAAGCGCGACGAAAAGCCAGACGAACGCCAGCTCATAGGCACGATCGAAAATGGCCAGCATCGAGAGGAGCGCGCAAACACTGCCGAGTGCTGTAAAGACGTGGACAGCGAAGCCGGCTAGCCGAGCCACAATCCCCTCCTGAATCAGCCCGCCTCTAACGCAAAAAGGAGCGCAAATGCGCCCCTATGCTCCATCGACCTACAGGCACCCAATCTTCAGAAGCGGTGCTTGAACGATCCACGGATCTGCATGTCATCGGCCGGAAGCGTCTGGCCTTGACGCTCTGGGTCCTGGGCCTTGCCTTCGTTGACACCGTACAGCAGCTCGAGACCGAAATCGAACTTCGGCAAGACGCCCAGCTTACCGAGTCCCGGTATCCGGACTTCGACACCCGTCGCTGGAGCCACCGACACCCCGGTATCCTTGAGGTTGAGCTGTGGCAACCCCGAAGGCGCCGCGGCCTCGCCCGAAGGACGTTGCTCCGTCGCAACCCCGCCCTTGCTCTCCTGAAACGCCAGCGCGGCCGTGCTCAACACTCCAAGAGCTCCGAACACCAGCATCCATCTCAAGCGCTGCATGATCCTGAAATCCCGCGTCTTCAACGCCTTCACATCCGTTCGCCGCAACATACTGGCACGTACATGCCGTCACACCTGGGCGAACTCAAGTCTTGATCCACAGCGGTAAACGGACGTCTAACGTTTGTTCTCTAGCTGTGATCTTTACGCCATGATGCTCATTTGCAACACAACTAGCATCTCATGTAGAGGAAAGGCCGCCTTTCGGGCGGCCTTTCCATTCTTGTAGCCGTGCCTTCGACTTAGAAGTCGATGCGCGTGCCGACGATGAAGGTCGAGAACTCCGAGTTCTCGCGGAAGCCATTCAGCACGCCGTCGAGCTCAAAGTGCTTGTAGGTCGCGAAGATCTGCATCGCAGCGGCGTCGACGTACTGGTTCACGCCGAGACCCCAGTGGGTGAACTCGGTGCCAGCCCAGCGCGGTGCCGTGCCGCCGAGATGGTCGGCCTGCTCGAGACCGCCTTCACCCTCACCGTACTCGCCGAACAGAACCGTATTGCCGATGCCGAAGTAGTTCTTCGCAACACCACCTGACAAGTGCCAGAACGTGGCGTCAGGACCGGCGTAATCGGTGGCTGCAGCGCCCGCGACCCGCAGACCGCTCAGCTCACGAGAGCCGGCAGCACCGGTGAGGAAGAGGCCGGTCGGCACGTGCAGGATAGACGCCGAACCCTTGATCTCGCTCGTCACCGAGTCGCAGTTGTTCGTGCAAACAACCGAGAAGGTGCCCGCGTTCAGACCGCCCACCGGACGATTGAACTCGGAGTCTTCCTGGTAGCCGATGCCGAAGGCGACGCGGACGCCGTTGAACTCGCCAGCGTAGCGCAGCGCGACATCCCAGTAGTTGTCTTCAGCAACAGCCGCCTGGACGGTGAAGCCGGCAAGCGACGGCGTCTCGTACATGACGTGGTTACGACGGCTCGTATCCCAAGACTCGTGACCGCGAGCGGCCTGAGCCCAGGTGTTCGGCAGGAAGAACCCGTCGGCTGCGCGGAGTTGGAAGCCACCGAAGTACAGACCGACGTCCGGCGTGCCAGCCGCAGAGCGGTTGCCGAGGTCGATCAGCACAAGGTTGTCCGTCGCCGTCGAACCATGGCCGATCTTCACCATGCCGAGGTTCTTGTGCTTCAACCAGACGGTCTGGTCACGAAGGTTGGACGGACCCGACTCGCCGAGATCGTCACCGCCGTTACCCTGGTTGACCGAGGCCAACGAGTTGTTGTTGACGCCGAACTCGTAGAGGAAGCCGGCCTCGAGGTCGGGGCTGATCTTCGCGGAGCCGCGCAGGCGCCAACGCGAGAAGATGTTGCCGCCGTCGCCGATGTAGGCATCCGACTGGCTGCCGTCATCCCACCACATGATCTGGTGGCCGACGAAGCCCGAGATCTGCACGGACACTTTGCGGTTGCCCTTGCGGACGGTCGTGGCCTCGAGCTCAGCGATCCTCTCTTCGAGGTCCGCGCAGCAAGAGCCGCCCAGATCGGCTGCGATCGCCGACGTACCCATCAGGGCCGTGACCGCCGCCGCCATGGCGAACTTTGTAGAGGTTTTCATTCTTGGTCTCTCCAGTTCTTTCCTCGTGCAGGAAGCAGCACGCGCAGCCCGGCGCTGGCTTCCGTGTCCCTGCGAGACCGCACGCACGCGCGTGAAGCGCACGCCGCCGCGGAGGGACGCGAATTGACGCGGAATCAACAAATACAAACGCTGGAGAACGGAGTGCGGGAGGATCTCGCGTTTGGCGCCGGGCTATGCTTCCTGCGCTTCTGCGACCGGTTCGTGAGACTTTCGCCCCACCTACTCTGACCCGGTGATCGACTGGTTCGTCTTATGAACCACCCACACGACTCGACTGGTGAGTCAGGCTTAGTGCAGACGTGGGAGGCGGGCAAACATTGCTGTGTGCATGTCTGAAGGAAATGGGTCACTTGTTGCTTGGGAGCCACGAAGTCGGTCTTGTTCTTTTATTGTTCTCGAGTTTGTTAAGGAAATCTATCGCAGCAGCAGGGGTGCCCACCCTCTCAATCGGGGCGTTTGGGGACTGAAACGGGCGGCGAAGCGGGTAATCGATGCGAATCGTCGACTCGCCGCGCTTCTTTCCGCTCATTGAGCCGCCGTTCGGGGGAATCGCCCTTCGACGGGATATTCCGGGTCGGTGTAACCGTGGCTCGATGGATGGCCGGGCGGCACGAGGCTATCGACGAGGGCCTCGTCATCGGGTGCCCAAGGATAGTTCAGGCCCGCCATATATGCTGCCCATTGCTCGTGGGTACGGGGGCCCGCTATCACCGAAGTGACGGCCGCGTTGTTGAGCGTCCAGGCAATCGCGAGATCGACCAATGATCGGCCCTTGCTCTCGGCGTGCTGTTTCAATTGCTGGGCGATACGGAGCGACTCGGGCCGCCATTCGGTCTGCATCATGCGGCGGTCCTGGCGGCCGGCGCGCGTATCGGGCGGCGCGTTGCTGCCAGGCTGGTACTTCCCCGAAAGAATGCCGCGCGCCAAGGGGCTGTAGACGGCTATGCCCAAGTCGAACGCATGCGCGGCCGGGAATAACTCGACCTCGGGCGTTCGGCTCATGATGTTATAACAGGGCTGCAGTACGACAGGGGGCGGCACACCGGCTTCCTTGCAGGCCGCAGCAACCACTGGAATGTGCCACGATCGCACATTCGATAGACCCCAATACCGGATCTTGCCGGCCTGGATCAGGTCGCCAAAGGTCCGGGCGATCTCGACCCAGGGCACCGTCGGGTCGACGCGGTGGATATATTGGATGTCGATCCAGTCGGTGCCGAGGCGCGCAAGCGAGGCGTCCGTGGCCTGGATCATGTTCCGTCGCGACAGGCCGCGATCGTTCGGGCCGGGCCCCATCGGCTGAGCGAGCTTCGTCGCCAGCACCCAATGGCTCCGCCTGGACCGGATCGCGCGCCCGACCACCTCTTCGGAGCGCCCTTTCTCGTAGGTGTTGGCCGTGTCGATGAAGTTCACACCCTCGTCCGCGGCGGCGGTCACGATGCGTTCCGCCTCCTCGGGCGGACACGGCCCCCCGAACATCATGGTTCCCAGGCACACGTTGGAGACCTTGAGCCCACTCGATCCGAGGGGACGGTACGTCGGTTGAGTCATGGCTTCTCTCTCTATGTAAAAGGCACGGACTGTCGAAGGCCTAGCAGGCGGCTGGATGATTGACGAGGGAAGCGGCGTGTGCCTGAACTTCGAGCATATTGCCGGTACGATCGGCTGACCGGATCGATCCAGGAAGGCGTGGCGGTGCAGAAGCGAGTGAACGACGAGACCTGGCCACCGAGCTGGGGTTTGATCGTGCTGGCGCTGGGTCCATTCGGGCTCGGCTACTTCTTCTCGTATCTGTATCGTGCCGTGAATGCCGTCGTCGCGCCCGATCTGGTTCGCGATGTCGGACTGACAGCATCGGAACTCGGGCTGCTGACGTCGGCCTACCTGCTTGCGTTCGCGCTATTCCAGCTGCCACTCGGCATTCTCCTCGACCGTTTTGGACCACGTCGCGTCCAGTCGGCCCTGGTGGCGACGGGTGGCGTCGGTGCCCTCCTGTTCGCGCTCGGCAACGACGTGATCGCGCTGACACTCGCACGCGCCGTAATCGGCATCGGGTTTGCGGGTGGCTTGATGTCGAGCTTCAAGGCGGTGGTGATATGGGTACCTGAGCAACGACGGGCGCTGGCGAATGCGTGTGTCATGTCCGCGGGTGCGGTGGGGGTGATCGTCGCCTCGGCTCCCACTGAGTGGGCTGTGCGCGAGATCGGGTGGCGGTCGGCCTTCATCTGGCTCGGTTTGGCGACGCTGGTCGTGGCGGCATTGATTTTGTTTATCGTGCCCGAGCGCAAGAGCGCGGCCCCCGCCCCGTCTTCATTCAGATCGCAGATCGCGGATGTCGGGCGGATCTACCGTGATCCCGTCTTTCTCGCCCTCATGCCGGTGCTCGCCATTCCGGCGGGATCGCACATCGCCCTGCAAACCCTGTGGGCGGGACCATGGTTCCGGGATGTCGCCGGCTTCGACCGGATCGGTACGGGGCATGCGCTCACGGTGATGGGCGCTGCGTTCCTGGGCGGGGTGCTGCTGAGCGGCTTCATCGCCGACCGGCTGACTCGTCGCGGGTTCAGTCTCCTCGACGTCAACATGGGCTTTCTGACGGTCTACCTCGTCTCTCTAGGTGCCCTAGTCCTGCAGCTCCCCGTGCCACCCGTGCTCACGTGGTCAGTCTTCGCAATGACGGGCCATTCCGCCGTGCTCGCCTATCCGTGGCTTTCAAGCTACTTCGGCGCGGCGCTCTCGGGCCGCTGCAATACCGCCGTCAACCTCGTGATGTTCGGCTTCGCGTTCTTTGTCCAATACGCCGTCGGCGGGGTCATCGACCTTTATCCGCAGATGTCGGGTGGGGGCTATGCACCCGAGGGCTACCGCATGGCATTCGGCATCGTCCTCGGGTTGCAGCTACTGACCGTTGCGTGGTTCTTCGCCAACCGCCGGCGCCTGCGTGATGCCGAGCAAGCTCGCGTCACGCCGCGCGGCGCTCCCCCTTCCAACACCCGTTCGTGGGCGACGGGGCCGGCGAGTTGATCGCAGCGTCGGGCAGTGAACCTCAGCCGAGATTATAGACCTTGGCCATCTCCGGATCGCGGCTTGCGACCAGCCTGGCCAAGTCGACGATCACCTTGGCCTGTTTCCAAGTTGCATCGTCCTGGAACTTGCCATCGACGATTGCGGCCCCCGTCCCGTCCGGCATGGCGGCAATGATCCTGGCAGCGAAGGCAACTTCCCCCGGATCGGGCGAGAAAACACGCTTTGCGATCTCGATCTGCGTCGGATGCAAGGACCAGGCGCCGAGGCAGCCCTGCAAGAAGGAATTCCGGAATTGCGCCTCGCAGGCCGCTAGGTCGGAAAAGTCCCCGAACGGGCCATAGAACGGCTTCAAACCGAACATCAGACAAGCATCGACCATTTTCTGGACCGTGTAGTGCCAGAGATCCTGCTGGAACAGCATGCGGGGGGCCGTGGCGTCGGTGCCCGCATCCGCCAGAACGCCGTAATCCGGATGGCCGCCACCGACGCGCGTCGTCTTCATCCCGCGCGAGGCGGCTAGATCGGCGGGCCCGAGGCTCATTCCATGCATGCGGGGCGACGCCCCGGCAATCGCCTCGACGTTACGAACCCCCTCGGCCGTTTCGAGGATGGCGTGAATGAGGATCGGCTTGCCAATGCTATGCTTGGCCTCGAGTTGCGCCAGAAGCTGATCCAGATAGTGGATGTCCCACGGCCCTTCGACCTTGGGCAGCATCACGACGTCGAGTTTGGCGCCGGCAGCCGGCACCACCTCGAGGATATCGTCGAGGCCCCACGGCGAGTTCAGGCAGTTGATGCGTGTCCACAACCCGGTCTGGCCGAAGTCGTTGTCGCGCGCCATGGCCACGAAGCCCTTGCGGGCATTCTCTTTCTGGTCGGCCGGTATGGCATCCTCGAGATTGCCGAGGACCACATCCACCTGCTTGATGAGATCGGGGACGCGTCCGCGGATCTTGTCGTTGTGTGGCGGCACGAAGTGGATCATGCGCTCGAGGCGCACGGGAAGGTTGCGATACGGCTCGGGCGCGCCCGTAGCGAGTGGCGCGTAGAATTTGGCGGGCGTGCGGGAGGGATTCATGAGGATGGGCCCAGTCAACTGTTCGATTGCCGTCTTGTAGCTGGCTTCTGGGCGTGGCGGAACCGGCTTCCGGGGACCGGAACCGAGTTGCCGGGAGGGCGTTCGGGAGGGATCGTCTCCCCTGTCGCAAAGGAGCCTCCTGATGCGGTCACTGGTCCTTTCACTTTCGCTCTCCCTGCTCGCTTCGGCAACTGCCGTCGCCCAGCAGACTCCCTCTCGGTCGGCAAATGCGGCGGCACAGCAAGTCACGGTCGATATGAAGAATACCCAGGGCCAGTCGGTCGGCACCGTCGAGGTCCGCCAACTTGCAAATGGGACGCTTTTCGTCGCTGAACTCGAGAACCTGCCACCCGGTCCGCATGGCTTCCACATTCACGAGGTCGGCAGTTGCGAGGCCCCGGACTTCAAATCGGCTGGCGGTCACTTCAATCCGACCGGCGCAGCGCACGGCTTCGATAGTGCCGGTGGGCCGCACGCGGGCGACCTGCCGAACATCCACGTCGCAGACGATGGCACGGCAACCGCGGAGTTCTTCTCGACGCGACTTTTGCTATCCGCGCAGCAGGTGGCCGGCTCGGGAAGTGCTGCGACAGGTGCCGGCACGGGCGCCGCCGACGCAGGCCAGGCGGGGGAGCGCGCTGCAATGCTCGATAGTGACGGATCGGCCATCATCGTGCATGCCGAAGCCGACGACCACGCCGACATGGACAGTGCCGCCGCCCGGATCGCTTGCGGTGTGATCGGCGCTCGGGCCCGATAACCGGAACTTGGAAGGGGGAGTTGACCCCTATCTGTTCACGAATGAGCGCGACAGAAACCCGCCCGGGTCATCGATAAAAGGCTGGGCTCACAGCTTGTCGACCCAGCGAGTGTTCCACCACATCCATTGCTCGGGATGCTCGCGGATCCATTCCTCGAATACCTCGAAGATGTCCGCCATCAGAACAGCACTGTCGGCTTTCTTGTCGGCTGAGCGTGGCACGGCGACTTCGCGGATCTCGTAGACGAACCGGCTCGTCTCGCCGATGCGCAGGCAACGACCGAGCCAGACTCTGGCTCCAAGATGACGAGCAATTCCAGCCGGAGTGGTCGCGAACCGTGCGGTACGGCCGAGGAACGGCACGGGCTCGCCTCGGCGGTCGAAGTGGTCGATGACGAAGCCTAGTGCTCCACCCGAACGTGCCCGGTCGATCAACTGACGAGCCGTTCGCTGGCCGGTGCCGTCACTGTCCTCGCGGTCACCTTTGCCGAGGAGCCCACCTGGGAACAGAGCGGAGCGCGATTGCTTCAACCAGGCATCGATCAGGGGATTGTCGAGGGGCTTGTAGACACCTGTCGGAGGACGCCCGAACAAACTGAAGGGCCGGATTGCGAGTTCCCAATTGCCCATGTGGAGCGTGCAGCCCACGATCGGCCCCGGCTCCGCCGCCCGCCGGGCCCACTCCTCGCGGTTCTCAATCGAGATGCGCTCCCGATCCTCCAAAAGGCGATCGAGCACAAGGGTCTCAGCAAACGTCCGCCCGACGTGGGCCCACATTGCGCGCGCGATGGCGGCATGCTCGGCGGAGGTCTTGGTGGGGAAGGCAATTGCAAGATTGGAGAGCGCCCGGCGGTTCTGACGCAGACGCGGCCCAACAAAGCGCATGAGCCGGGCACCGATGCCCGCCACCTGCTCGACCGTGAGCAGCCGGGCGATCATGAGCGCCATTCGGAGGCCGGCGTATTCCAGCCTATGGCGCACACTCGCGCGTACCGTCCGATCACCCGCCTCTACGACCATCGCCGATTGGACCACATCCATTGCTCCGGAGTTTCGCGGATCCAGGCCTCGAATTCGCGCTGCATGGCCGCCGTGATCCACTTCACATCGTCGCCGGCGTTGCTCGTGCGCGGTACTTTCAGCTCCTTGATCTCGACCTCGAACCGGCTCTGCGTGCCGATCCTGAGGCAGCGCGCAAGCCAGATGCGTGTGCCGAGGCGCCGTGCGATCATGGCAGGGATCATCACCGAGCGGGCGTCACGACCGAAGAACGGCACAGGCAGGCCGCCCTTATCGTAAAGATCGCAGACGAGACCGAGACGTCCGCCGTGACGGACGAAGTCGGTGATCTGGCGGGCCGTGCGCTGCCCCTCCTCCCAGTTTCCATCGACCTTGCCCTTGCCAAGCAACCCTCCGGGATAAAGATCCCGGCGCTGGTGACGGAGGAATGCATCGACGTAGGGGTTCTTAACCGTTCGATAGACAGCCGCCGGGCTGGCGCCCGCGACGACCAGGGGCCAGATCGCGAGTTCCCAGTTCCCCATGTGGAGCGAACAGCCGATCGCTGGCCCGAGCTTGTCCTTGTAGCGGCGAAACACGCGGTCGTTAGCCACGCGGATCCGCCCCGGATCCCGGATCAGCCGGTCGATCTGCATCGTTTCCGCCATCACCCGGCCGAGGTTTTCCCACATCGCACGGGCGATGACTTCGCGCTCGGCTAACGTCTTCTCCGGATAGGCTATGGCGAGATTGTCGAGCGCACGCTGATGGCGCCGCAGACGAGGTGCGATCGTTCCCCAGATGCGCGCCGAAACCCGGGCTGCGGTGTCGAGCGGCATTCCCCTGACAATGGACACGAGCAACATCAGCATCGCGTATTCCAGGCGATGGCGAAGATCGACCAGCGCGGTCATCATGGGTGAGCCGGCGCCCCCTGGACTTGACGTGAATGACGGCCAGCGCGGGCGACAGGCCCGCTTGGCATTGGTTAATGCGTGGAATTACAGCGAAGAGCCCGGGCGTCAAGACAGCTGACCGACGCAGGCTCTGGTTTCGCACAGGGGTATCGCAGCACTCGGCTCAAGAGGTACCCAGCCGCCGCGCCCTCGCTCACACCGGCGGTGTCCCGACGGTCGGCACCAACGGTTGCATCAATGTCGGAAGAGGACCGGATGGGGCCATTCCTTCTCGCATGAAAGCCCTGCGAACAGGCCCAAGCGCCTTCATGGCCGCCAGGCCGGCACCCCTCACGAGGTCGACCGGCAGCATGTCAGCCAGCAACGAGCGATTGAGTGCATCTACGACGGCCGTCCGGCTGACCACGTCACCGCGGCGGCAACGATCGTAAGCCGCAAGCAGAGTCGGTGCCCCCGGATCTTCGCCTAGCGCTAAGGTTTCGGCCACGATATCCGCCAACCACGCCGCATCGCGCAGCCCGAGGTTCAGACCTTGCGCGCCGATCGGCGGAAGCCGGTGGGCAGCCTCGCCCACCAGAGCCACGCGGCGCGCCGCGATCGGCTCCGCCGTCACCCCTGAGAGCGGGAAACTCGCCCGCCTCCCGATCCCGGAAACCGACCCCAACGCTCCCCCGAGGCTTTCCTCCAGTTCTCCGACGAACGCGCCGTCGTCCAACGCCGTCAGCCGGGCGGCCTCGGCCGGCCCTTCGACCCACACCAGGCTCGACCAGTTTCCGGCGAGGGGCACCGTCGTCAGCGGACCAGAGCGCCGATGCAGCTCGATCGAAATGCCGCGGTGCGGGCGGCGGTGGGCGAAGCGGCTGGCGATTGCTGTCTGGGGATAAGTCCATGCCCGCGTCGCGATGCGGGCCGCCGTCCGGCACGCCGACCCCTCGCCATCTGCACCGACGACCAATTCGGCATCGAGCACAGTACCGTCGGTGAAGCGGAGCCGCGCCACGTCCAATCCGGGTTCACACTCCGCGAGCATCGCCGCGTGCCACTGGATGTCGGGGGCGTTGGCGACCGCCGCCGCGAGTGCTGCCAGCAGGCTCGCATTCTCGATGTTCATGCCGAACTCCGAGAGTCCGATCTCGTTCGACTCGAACAATACTTCGGGTGCGCGCACGATGCCGCCGGTTGCATCGATCAATCTCAGGCCGACGAGCGGCACCGGGGGCGGCGTCACGCGGTCGAGCACACCGAGACGTCTTAGGAAATCGAGGCTCGGTCCGAACAGCGCCGTGGAGCGCGTATCGCGGAGCGCCAAGTTCGACTGATAGCCCGGTCCGATCAAGCTGATCGACACGCCCCGCGCAGCCAGTGCCAGCGCAGCCGATAGCCCTGCCAGTCCCGTGCCGACGACAACGACGCGACCACCGGTTGAGCTTTGTCCCACAGCCAGCGCGTCTCGGGACTGCGGTCTTTCTCGACGCCCTGTCATGGATCGAGGATCCTCCCTTCAGGTCGAAGCCGCTGTCGCGCTCGAGAACCTAAGGCCGCAATTTCGCGCCAATTCGCGCATCATTATCTCTCTCTGCGTAATGGCCAGTGGTAATGTCGTCGCTGCGCCAAGCCAGACCTCGAGCGTTGCGCCGTCTCCAAGGCATTTCCGGTGGACAGTACAAGGTCTCGCCAACATTCGCGCCGAAACAGGCAGCATTTGCGCTCGTGGGTCCGTTGCGCCAACGGCACACATAATGTCGTAATTATGTCACGAAGCCCATCAGTGACGCGCACCGCATTGATGTTGCCGAGCAATTTCCAGCCGCGTCACTACGATCGACGTCGCAGCGTTCCAGTCTCCGTTCCAGCCAGCCCATCGCGACTGACGGCCGAAACTCAGCCTTGGGGACCGCATTGGGGCGAATCCAGAGGCCCTTTTTTCAGCTACTCGACTAAGTCAAAAAGCGTTCAATTCCAATGTTCGACTCGAATCTACGTGGTGAAAAAGCAACAGGAGGAGAGAGATCTGGGGATTCAGGCTCGTTTTTCCTTAACAGTTCGGGAGGCCACCCGTAAGTCTATGCCACCGGACGAGGTCGATGGCCGTATCAGGCAATCGCAAGCAGAGAGGCTGATCGGCCGTCGGCGGTGGGACCATCTAGTTGCGACCTAGCTTCAAGTACCAGGTGGCTTGGGGTAGCGTTAGTCAGGAGATGAAAGTATGCATGGGGGACTGCTCAAGTCGGCTAGCGCTGTAGCGATCGTCGCTGCTGCCGGCCTGTTCGCGAATGCCAATGCCGCCGACCTCGGCGGAGATTGCTGCGCGGACCTCGAGGAAAGGGTTGCTGAGCTCGAGGCGACGACTGTGCGCAAGGGCAACCGAAAGGTGAGCCTCTCGATCTCGGGTTTCGTCGGCCATCAGGTCATGTGGTGGGACGACGGCGCCCAATCCGACACCTACATTGGTGACGGCGGAAACATCTTCTCGCGCTTCCGGTTCACCGGCTCGGCCAAAATCACGCCTCAGATGACGGCGGGATTCACTTACGAGTTCGGCATCAACAACAACGCCATCGGTTCGATGACGCAAGACAACGGTGGCGACGATCTTGGTGGCGCTACCGCTCCGCTACTGCGCGACTCGACCGTCTGGCTGCGCCACAAGCAGCTTGGCATGGTCAAGATCGGGCAGGGCTCGACAGCCACCGACAACTTGATCCTGATCGACCTCGGTCAAAAGAGCAGTGCGTCGACGCCGGACAGCGCCCTGTACAATGGCGCCTTCCTGCTGCGAGGCACGAATGGCGTGTTCGGAAATACGAACCTGAACTGGAACGCGGCTATCCGCGGCCACGAATCGTTCGACACGAGCCGTCGCAATCACGTTCTGTACGAGACGCCGACACTTGCCGGCTTCACGCTCCAGGCCGCGATCGCCGAGGACAACTATTGGGACGTTGCACTGCGCTATGCAGGCGAGTTCGGTGGCTTCCGCTTCGCAGCCGGCATCGGCTATCAAGAGGATACCGAGTTCAACGGACCCGCTCCCAGCATCGTGGCCGGCGACACGACTGTGCGCTGCACCACGAACTGCGATGTCAAGGCGATCGACATCAAAGGGTCGGCCTCGATCCTGCACGTTGCCACAGGCCTGTTCGTCACCGGTGCTGCTGGACAACGTGAGATCGACGGTAGCTTCGGCGCACCCGCGGCCGGGACGGCTTACGCTGGTCCCGACCTCACATGGTGGTACCTGTCAGGTGGTATCTCGCAGAACTTCTTCGGTGTCGGTAAAACGGTACTGTTCGGCGAGTACATGGTCTCCGAGGGTGGTCTCGAGCAATCGGCATTCCTGTCGACAGCCAACAACAATTACCGGTTCAATCAGGTCAACTCCGGCACGAGCACGAGCGAGGTCAATATGTGGGGCCTCGGCATCACGCAGCACATCGATGCCGCGGCGATGGAGCTCTTCGCCACCTACAAGAACTTCTCTCTCGAAGGGACGGGCTTCACCGGGGCCGCAGCTTCACTCAACAGCGGTGCAAGCGGCGTTTCCGACTTCCAGACGGTCATCGTGGGCACCCGCATCAACTTCTGATCCGCTGTCCTCATCGGCACTACGACATACGGCCAAGCCCCTCGGGCTTGGCCGTTTTCATTTCAAGGGCCGCGAGGGCCGGTAACCCCATGGCTGCGCGCACTGCGTCCTCCGTCCTGTACCTGAGTGCTCATCTCATCGTTAGCTGGGCCTGAAGTAAGGGTTGGACCGGCGGCGCCCCGCGCCCATCGCGGACAGCGAGTGTCGCGTGACCGATCCAGTTTCAGAAGGACGTGCGACGGCTCCAATTGACCAGTCGCCGTCGCCGCAAACGCACTCATGAGATCGAGTTCAGGGTCGTCAGATGGCTTCGTTCTACCGAGCCAGTTCCGGCACCACCCAGAACGGCGCGTCACCACGCATCATGCGTTCGACGTTGTCGAAGGCATTGCGGAAGCGGGCGACGTGGTTGTCCGAAGTCGGACCGGCGAAGTGGGCCGTCAGAACCACGTTATCGAGGTTGAAGAGCGGGTTGCTGGAGGGCGGCGGCTCCTCGTCGAAAACGTCGAGGCCGGCGCCGAAAAACTTCTTGGCTTCCAGCGCCCGAGCCATGGCCGTCTCGTCGATGACGGGGCCGCGGGAGGTGTTGACGAGGATCGCGGTCGGCTTCAGCAGCGCCAGTTCGCGGGCGCCGATCAAATGCTTCGTCGAGGCATTAAGCGGGACGTGCAGTGAGACGAAGTCGGAGCGTCTCAAGAGTTCTGTGAGGAGGCGGAACTTGACGCCGAGGGCGTCCTCCTCGTCCTCGGTCAGACGCTTAATGTCGTAGTATTCGATCTTCATTCCGAAAGCCTGGGCGCGGCGCGCAACCTTGCGGCCGATATTGCCGAGGCCGACGATGCCGAGCGTCTTGTCATAGAGCTCGTACATGGCGGGGGGCGGGCCATTGCCACGCCAGCGACCGCCGGAAACGGAGGCATGCTGCCAGATGACGCGACGAGCGACGGTCAGCATCAGCATCATGGCGTGCTCGGCGACCGAGATGGCGTTGGCGCCGCCGTTGTTCGACACTGGAACCCTGGCACGGCGTGCGGCCTCGATGTCCACGGCATCGTAGCCAGCAGACAGTAGCTGGACCAGGCGGATATTCGGGGCGGCCTTGTAGAAGGCGTCCTCCATCTTGACGTGCGGATAGCAGATCATGAACTGGGCTTTAGGGAGTGCGGCCTGAAACGCATCCGTCCCAGGTTGGGCGAGCACCAGCTCGATGTGGGCGGGAGCGAGGCTCTTGGCGAGCTCTCCCGTCTCTTCCGATGGTGGCACGAGGAGGACGACCGGCTTCTGGCTCATTGCGGGCTCCGGATGGACAGCGGCGTTGATGGGGGTGATGTCGGCCGCCAAGCTAGGCTGGTTTGGCGAGCCCCGCAATTGCCGCGGCCCTGATAGTAAAGGGCAAGCGGGCTGCTGACGTGGATCGCCGTGACAATGTCACTGACGTTGTCGTCGGCGAGAGCCGAGAATACCCAAAGCTGCGTGCCTTGGGGCACCAATCGGAGGCAACGGCCATGGCGTGGCTCGACTCAATTCCTTGGTGGACCGTCGTCATCGGCATCGTGACGCTCGGTCTCGCCCCGTTTTCGCCGGAGCCGCATATCTGGGAGAAACTCAAGATGCTCGCGGCGGGGACACTGTCTAAGCCGCTCGACATCTTCGATCTCGTCTACCACGCCATACCGTGGTTGCTCGGCGCAATGAAGCTCGCCCGAGCCGCGCTTGTGCCGACCAACTGACTGCCGGGCGGGGCTTCATGTCTTGCGATGCGTGAGGACTCTGCGCACTTCTCCTCATGATAGACACCCGCATGTCCGGGATTCGGCCCGGCGTCTCCGAGCCATCGAGACCGATGCAGCGCAAGGCCAAGGCCACGACGCTCGCTCCGGATGCCCTCAAGGGTATCGGATTCATGCTGCTGGCGTTGGGCCTGTTCTCGTGCCTCGACACGACCGCGAAATACATGGCCTCGGTCGCGAAGCTGCCAGTCACGCAGGTCGTCTGGCTGCGTTTCGTCAGCCAGTTCGTGCTGATCCTGATGGTCATGGGGGTCGTTTCGATCCCGCGCCTCCTATCGACGCAGCGGTACTGGCATCAGATCGCCCGCTCGTGCCTGATGCTCGGATCGACGTTCCTGAACTTCCTGGCACTACGCACACTTCGGCTGGACCAGACGCAGACCGTCTATTTCCTGGCACCGTTCCTGGTCGCATTGCTGGCGGGACCGTTTCTCGGGGAGTGGATCCGGTGGCGTAGGATGATCGCTATTCTGGTCGGTTTCTCAGGCATCCTGGTGGCCGTGCGGCCCGGCTTCACAGCGTTCGAGCCGGCGCTCGTCTTCGCATTTGGTTCGATGCTCTGCTACGCCGTGTTCATGTTGCTGACGCGCTATCTCGCCACGTACGACGCGCCGGAAATCACACTGTTTTACTCGCTCCTTGCCGGAACCTTCGTGATGGGGCCGCTGGCCATGGTCGATTGGGTCTGGCCCACGGATGCGCTGACGTGGGCGCTTCTGATCTCCATGGGGTTCTGGGGCGGGCTGGGGCATTTCATCTTCATTCTCGCCTACCGCCATGCCCCGGCGTCCGTGCTGGCGCCGTTCATCTATCTCGGGCTCATCACCCACGTCGCGGGTGGCTATCTCGTCTTCGGCCAGGTGCCGGATCAATGGACATTGGTTGGAGCAGCGATCGTGATCGCATCCGGCGTCTACATGGTGCATCGGGAGCGAGTCGTACACAACGAGCGGCGCCGCGAGCGAGAGGCGGATGCCGCTGCGAGGGGCGCGGCCGACCGATAACCGCAGTCACTCCAGTTTCTGCCCGCGCATGCGCTCCTTCGTCGCCTCCGCCCAAGCCGCGAACCGGTCCTCCTCAATCGCCGCGCGCATGGCACCCATCAGCTCCTGGTAGAAGGCCGTATTCACCCATGACAGCAGCATGGAGCCGAGCATTTCGCCGGATTTGACGAGATGGTGAAGGTAGGCGCGGGAATAGTCGCGGGCGGCCGGGCAGGTGCTGTTCAGATCGATGGGGGACAAGTCCTCGGCGTGCTTCGCATTCTTGAGGTTGACGCGACCATCCCAGGTGAAGGCGAGGCCGTGGCGGCCATTGCGGGTTGGCATGACGCAATCGAACATATCGATTCCCCGCGCGACCGCCTCGATCAGATCCTCGGGCGTACCGACGCCCATTAAGTAGCGCGGCTTGTTCCTCGGGAGATGCGGCAGCGTACTCTCCAGCGTGCGCAGCATGATGTCATGCCCCTCGCCGACGGCGAGACCGCCCACCGCATATCCGGGGAGGTCCATGGCGACGAGCGCCTCGGCCGAGCGGCGGCGGAGGTCGTCGTAGACGCTTCCCTGCACGATACCGAACAACGCCTGGCCAGGCTTAGCCAGTCGCTCGAACGCCTCCCGTGAGCGCTCGGCCCAGCGGACCGAAAGCTCCATCGCGCGCTCGGCTTCGGAATGCTCGGCCGGATGCTCGATGCACTCGTCGAGTTGCATCTGAATATCGGCACCGAGCAGGCACTGGATCTCGATGGACCGCTCCGGCGTCAGTAGGTGCCGCGAGCCATCGAGGTGAGACTGGAACGTGGCGCCCTCCTCGGTGATTTTGCGGATCTGACTGAGGCTCATGACCTGGAAGCCGCCGCTGTCGGTCAGGATCGGCCCGTTCCACCGCATAAAGCTGTGCAGGCCACCGAGGCGCGCGACGCGCTCGGCGCCGGGCCTGAGCATCAGGTGATAGACATTGCCGAGAATGATGTCGGCGCCGGCATCTCGCACCTGCTCCGGATAGAGCGCCTTCACTGTGCCGACGGTGCCGACCGGCATGAACGCGGGCGTGCGGATCGCCCCACGCGGCGTCACGATCTCGCCCCGACGGGCGGCGCCATCGGTCGCAAGGAGGCGAAAGGAGAACGTGGGCGTCATACGCTGCTTTCGGATGCTTTCCCGTCGGGAAAGCACCATTCACATTGGTCAGACCGGGTCAAGCATCTGGGCTCGCGTAGCTCAAACCGCACGGAACAAAAGGCTCGCGTCGCCGTAGGAATAGAAGCGATAGCGATCGCGAATGGCGTGGTGGTAGGCGGTGCGCATCGTGTCAAGGCCGGCAAGCGCCGCGACCAGCATGAACAGAGTCGAGCGCGGCAGGTGGAAATTGGTGATCAGCGCGTCCACGGCACGGAAACGGTAACCTGGCGTGATGAAGATCGAAGTTTCGTCGCGGAACGGTTGGATCTGGCCGTACGGATCGGCCGCACTCTCCAGAAGACGCAAGGCCGTGGTTCCCACTGCGACAATTCGGTTGCCACGCTTCCTGACGTCGTTGAGCGCTGCCGCTGTCTCGGCAGTGACCTCACCCCACTCGGCGTGCATTTGGTGGGCGTCCGTGTCCTCGGCCTTGACCGGCAGAAACGTCCCCGCGCCGACGTGGAGCGTAACTGTGTGGCGCTCCAAGCCGCGCGCCGCCAACGCAGCCATCAGCTCGGGCGTGAAATGCAGCGCGGCGGTAGGTGCTGCGACGGCGCCTTCGCGTGCGGCGAACATCGTCTGATAGCTGGCGCGATCCGCATCGTCGGCCGGACGCTTCAAGGCGATATAGGGCGGCAGCGGCATGTCACCGAGCGCGGCGATGGCCTCGTCGAGGAAGGCGCTGTGCAGCGAGAACGCGAGTTCGACTTCGCCAGCTTCGCCCTTCTCCGTGACGGTCGCCGACAGACTGCCAGCCAGACACACGCGACCTTCCGCCTGGAAGATAACCCGGTCGCCAACTTCGAGCCGTTTGGCCGGGCGAGCAAAGGCACGCCACCGGCTCTCGTCGATGCGCTTGATCAGGTTGAACGCCGCCCGGGCGACATTGCCATTCCGTTCCCGCGTGCCGGCCAGCGCGGCCGGGATCACCTTCGTGTCGTTGACGACCAGGGCGTCACCCGGGGCAAGGAGCGAGGGCAGATCGCGGACAATTCTATCCTCGAGCACGGACGGCGAGACCCAGCCCTGTCCCTGAACCCGATACGGCGGACGCACCACGAGCATCCGTGCCGCATCGCGCGGCTCGACCGGTCGGAGGGCGATCAGGTCGTCGGGAAGCTCGAAATCGAAGAGGTCTGTGCGCATGCCTCGGCTTCGTTTGCGGTGGGGGCCAGGATGACTCTACCATGCCGAACGCAAGGGTAGGCGCGTCGAACAGCAGGACGGGAGCAGCGCGGGCATGGCGGACGTTCGCGACGACATTACCATAGGCGAATTCTGGGCAAGCGCGGTCACTCGCTGGTCGGACCGGCCGTTTCTCGCCGTACCCCCGAACCCCGACCGCAGCTACCTGAGGGCCGGTTACGAGATCACGTACGGGGAAGCCGATAGCGAGATCAGGCGACTGATCGAGATGTACCGTAGCGCCGGCTATGGCCTCGGGCACCGTGTAGCGATGCTGCTAGAGAACCGCCCAGAGCACGTCTTGCATCGCCTGGCGCTCAATTCGCTCGGCGCATCCATTGTGCCCATCAACCCCGACTATCGCCCCGCCGAGACCGCCTACCTGCTCGAGCACTCCGAGCCTGCGCTGATACTCACGCTCGGTTCGCGTCGGGAGCAGATCGGGGCAGCACTGACCGAAAGCAGGCATCGACCTGTTGTGCATTTGCCGGAGGACGGCCTTCCACCTCCCAATGCCCCATCGCCTGCGGTATCCGGAGCACCGAACCCCGCAACCGAAGCGCAGATCCTCTACACGTCCGGCACGACAGGGCGCCCGAAGGGCTGCATGCTTTCGCACGGCTACGAAGTGAGCTGCGGCGCCTGGTATGCGAACCTTGGCGGATTGGCCGCTCTCGATCCTGGCAGAGACCGCATCTATAACCCGCTGCCACTTTACCATTTGAACGCCGGCGTCGTCTCACTGTTCGGCGCCGTAGCGGCGGGCTGCTGCCAAGTTCAAACCGATCGGTTTGCCCCGACGCGCTGGTGGCGGGAGGTCAAAGCGACACGGGCGACGATCGTCCACTATCTGGGAATCGTTGCGCCGATGCTGCTCAACCAGCCGCCATCCGGAGCTGACCATGATCACCCCGTCCGTTTCGGAATCGGCGCAGGCATCGAGCCCGAGTTGCATAGCGTGTTCGAAGCGCGCTTTGGTTTTCCACTGATCGAGATCTGGGGCATGACCGAGTTCTGCCGGGTGCTCGGCGACACCCACCATCCGCGCCAAGTGGGCACGCGAGCGTTCGGCAAGGCCGTACCCGGCATCGACGTACGCATCGTCGACGACAACGGCCAGGACGTGCCCGACCGCACCCCCGGCGAGATGGTGGTGCGCCATTCCGCGGCAACGCCACGAAGAGGCGCCTTCTCGGGTTACCTGAATAACGACGAGGAAACGGAGAAGGGGTGGCGAGGCGGCTGGTTCCACACGGGAGATACTGTCTGGCGTGGTTCGGACGGCATGCACCATTTCGTCGATCGCAAGAAGAACATCATCCGGCGTTCGGGCGAGAACATCGCCGCAGCCGAGGTCGAAGCCACCCTTCTGACGCATCCGGATGTGGCGCAAGCTGCTGTACTCGCCGTAAAGGACGAGGTGCGCGAGGAGGAAGTGCTGGCCTGCATCGTGACACGTTCTGGTGCATCGGGGACGGACACCGCCGAGGCGATTTTTCGTTTCTGTAACGAGCGGCTGGCCTATTACAAGGCGCCAGGCTGGATCTGTTTTGCCGAGAGCCTGCCCACAACTGGCACCCAGAAGATTCAGAAGCACGTCTTGTTTCCGGACCAGTCCGACCCGCGCCAAGCGCCGGGCATGATCGATCTTCGATCGAAGAAGCGGCGCGGATGAAGACGTGAGAGAGCATGGCATGAGCGGCGGACCACTCGACGGCATTCGCGTGATCGACCAGACGTCGGTGGTCGTGGGGCCGATCTGCACGCGCACGCTCGCGGACCAAGGCGCCGATGTGATCAAGGTCGAGGCGCCTGGTGGGGGCGATCTGCTACGCACCATGGCGAGGGGCACGCGTAATCCCGGCATGTCGGGCAAGTTTCTCAACTTCAATCGCAATAAGCGTTCGATGGTGCTCGATCTCAAGGCGGCGGCCGGTCACGCTGCCATGCTCAAACTGATCGAGGGCGCGGACGTGTTCGTCTCGAATGTCCGGCCCAACGCGCTCGAGCGGGCGGGCCTGGATGCGACCTCGCTGCTGAAGCTTAACCCGCGATTGATCCACTGCTCGATCCTCGCATTCGGCCCGGGAGGTCGCTACTACGACAAGCCGGCCTACGACCCGATCATCCAGAGTCTGTCGGGTGTCGCAGGCACGTTCGAGCGCGCTCTCGGCGAGCCTCGCTTTGTGCCGATGGTCATGACCGATCACGTCTCCGGCCTGATCGCTGCCCAGGCTATCGGCTTCGCGCTCTACCGTCGCGAGAAGACGGGACGGGGCGAGGCGATCCAGGTGCCGATGCTCGAGAACATGGCCTCGTTCGTGACGTCCGAGCATATGGGCGCCGCCACATTCATCCCTCCGACGGGAGAGAGCGGCGACAATCGCCTGCTGTCCCCCGAGTACCGGCCGCTACCGACGAAAGACGGCTACATCACGATCAGCCCCAACACTGATGCGCAGGCCTTCGCTTTTTTCCGCGCCATTGGCCGCCCGGAGTTGCAAGACGACCCGCGCTTTCGCAACGCTCAACTGCGTAGCGAGAATGCCGACGCCTATTTCGATGTCAGGGCAGAAGGCCTCCTTCAGAAGGCGACTGCGGACTGGATCGCCATCTTCGATGAGTTGCAGATCCCGGCAGCTCGGTACAATTCGATCGACGATCTCTTCGACGATCCGCATCTTGCCGATGTCGGCTTCTTCGAGACTGAGGAACATCCCAGCGAAGGCACCATCCGGCGCACGAAAATCGCCAACAGGTTCTCGGGCGGCATGCGCGAGGACAAGTTGCCGGCGCCGCAACTCGGGGAACACACCGCCGAAGTGCTGGCCGAGATCGGCTATGGGCCAGACGAGATCGATCGGATCATGGGCCGCGGGGCTGCGCCGCACGTGTCGACGTAACAGCGATGAGCCCGCGCGGCCTCGCCTACCCTACCCCTTCCCGGCCGTCGCCAATGAGCCCCTTTCTCGCGCGCACTTCTCAATCAGGGGCGCCAGTTTCCAGCGCGGACCGTACTTCGTCTCGTAGGCGCGAACCTTTGCGGCCGTCTCCTCGAGGCCGATGGCATTCTCGATCTGCCACATGGGCCCGCCTCGCCAAGCCGGGAAGCCGTAGCCGGTCAGGTAGATGGTATCGATGTCGGAGGCTCGCAGCGCGATCCCCTCATCGAGAAGCTGGGCTCCCTCGTTGGCGAGGCGCAAGAGGCACCGTTCGACGATCTCCTCGGGCGCCAGTGTGCGCCGATTGATCTTTTGCGCGCGCGCTTCCTCCTCGAACATGGCGACAATAGCGTGGTCGGGAATGCGCGTTCGGCCATCATATGTGTAATAACCCGCACCGGTTTTCTGGCCGTGACGGCCGAGTTCGGAGATCTTGTCCGTCACCCGGTAGAGGCGACGGCGCTCTTCGGAGAGCGGGTGCTCACGGCGGATCAGGTAGCCGACGTCGATTCCGGCAAGGTCCATCATGGCATTCGGACCCATGGCCAGACCCCAGGCCTCGAGCGCGCCATCGATCTCGGCCGGCGTTGCGCCCTCGAGCAGCATCGCCTGGACTTCCTCGAGATAGGCCTCGACCATGCGGTTGCCGATGAAGCCGAAACAGACACCGGCTACGACTCCGACTTTGTTGATGCGCTTTGCAACCGCCATGGCCGTGGCCAAGGTGTCCTTCGCGGTCTTCGCTCCCCGGACGACCTCAAGCAGGCGCATGATATTCGCCGGCGAAAAGAAATGCGTGCCGAGCACATCCTCGGGCCGGCCGGTAACCGCCGCGATCTGGTCTACGTCAAGCGTCGAGGTGTTCGACGCCAGCACAGCGCCTTTCTTAGCGACCGCGTCCAATTTGCGAAACACGTCCTGCTTCACGGACATTTTCTCGAAGACCGCTTCGACGATGAAGTCGGCGTTCCGAAGGTCGTTGAAGTCGAGCGAGCCGGTGAGCCCGGATAGAAGCTTATCGGCTTTGTCTTGCGCCATGCGTCCACGCTTGACGTTGGACGCGATTGTCTCGCGGATGCGACCGAGACCCCGCTCAAGTGCTTCCGGCTTCATCTCGACGACGGTGACCGGAAAGCCGGCCTGCAGGAACGCGAGCGAAATGCCGACACCCATTGTTCCCGCACCGACGACACCGATGGTCTCGACGGCCCGTGGCCTCACGTCCTTGCCGATATCGGGAATGTCGGCCGCCTTACGTTCCGCGAAGAAGGCGTACTGCAGCGCTTTGGCATAGGGACTAGCAGCCAGTTCGGCGAAGAGAGCCGCCTCGCGCGCGACACCCGATCTGTAGTCGCTACCGACAGCAGCCTCGACGGCCGCGATGCAGTGCTTGGCGGCCATGGGGCCGGACGGATGCTTGCCGAGGGTGGCCAGACGTTTGTCGAAGAGATCGCTCGGGATGGACGACGGCTCGATGCGCTTGGCGGAGAGCGGGCGGGCGCCTTTGCCGGCCGCCACGAGCTCGCGGGCATAGGCGACGGCCGCCTCGACCACGTTCCCCTCGGCGACCCGGTCGGCAAGTCCGTCTTTCTCTGCCGCGGCCGCGTTGATAAAGTTGCCAGAGACGATCATGTCGAGCGCCGCCTCGACGCCGATCAGGCGCGGCAGGCGCTGAGTCCCGCCCGCGCCGGGTAGAATACCGATCTTAACTTCGGGCAAGCCGAGCTGCGCTACCGAGCGATCGATGACGCGGTAGTGGCACCCGAGGGCCACCTCGAGACCACCGCCTAGCGCCAAGCCGTTGACCGCCGCGACCACGGGCTTCGCCGAGGCTTCCAGCTCGTCGATCACCTCGGGGAGCCCCGGCTGTTTGAGCCCGGCAGCGAATTCCGCAATATCGGCCCCGGCCGAGAAGGCGCGCCCCTCGCCGGTCACGATAATGGCCTTGATTGCCGGGTTTGCGTTCGCCGCCCTGACCGCAGCCTGCAATCCAGTCCGTACGCCGTGCGCCAGAGCGTTCACTGGTGGGTTCGAGAGACGAACCACGACAACGTCGCCGAGTGCCTCGACATCGACCTTCGCCATCTGACTTCCCTTCTTCGCATTGCCGCTGGCGAATACTCGGCCTCGAGGCCGTCCGATCCGCTCCGCCCTTGGCGCGCCCGTCCCTGGCCGCTACCCTTGATGCAATGCTTATCCGGGAGGAAGTGAGAATGCTCAAGGGCCAGATGATGGACCGGCCTCTGCTGGTCTCGAGCCTGATCGACTATGCAGCCGAGGTGCACGCGACGAGTCCGATAGTGACCGCGACCGTCGAAGGCACCATCCACAGGCAGACCTACGCCGAGACACGGGCTCGCGTCGTCCGACTGGCCAATGCGCTCCTGAAGCTCGGGGTGAAACCGGGTGACCGGATCGCGACCATGGCCTGGAACACGCACCGGCATTTCGAACTCTACTTCGCCATCTCCGGAATTGGCGCCGTTTGCCACACCATTAATCCGCGGCTTTTTCCCGAGCAGATGACCTACATCGTCAATCACGCCCAGGACACGATGCTGTTTCTGGACACGACATTCGTGCCCCTGGTCGAGAAGCTAAAGTCGTCGTTCACGCCGATCCGCACCTATGTGGCGCTGACTGACCGCGCGCACATGCCCGCCGGCGAGCCGATCCGGGGCCTGCTGTGCTATGAGGAGCTGCTGGCCGATGGTGCGCCCGACATCGTTTGGCCCGACCTCGACGAGAATACGGCCTGTGCCCTCTGCTACACCTCCGGAACGACCGGCGACCCCAAGGGCGCGCTCTACTCGCACCGCTCGAACCTGCTGCATACCTTCTTCGTGCTGGCGGCCGCGCAAGGCTCGTTCATGCCGACGCGGCCGATTCTGCCGGTCGTGCCGATGTTTCACGCCAACGCCTGGGGCTTGCCGTTTCTCGTCACGTTGACCGGCGCGCCTTTTGTCATGCCGGGCCCCAAGCTCGACGGCGTGAGCCTGTTCGACCTGATGGACAAGGAGAAGGTGTGGGGCGGATGGGGCGTCCCAACCGTCTGGCTCGGCCTGCTGGACGAAATGAAAAAGCGCGGCCGCAAGCCGGAAAGTCTCTCACGTATCTTGACCGGCGGCTCGGCGATCGCGCGTGCCACGCTCGCCACCTATGAGCGCGATTACGGCATCGACATCGTCCACGGCTGGGGCATGACCGAGATGAGCCCGGTCGGCACGGTCACTCAAATGACGCCGGAGGAGCGGACCCTGCCGTTCGAAGAGCAGATGGACATCAAGAGCCGACAGGGCCGGCGCATGTACGGTGTCGAGATGAAGATCGTCGATGCCGAGGGCAACCGATTGCCTCACGATGGCGCGTCTCAGGGTGAGCTTTACGTGCGCGGTGCCGCCGTGATCTCGGGCTACTACGGCAACGAGGCAGCGACCAGGGCGGCGTTTGACAAGGACGGATGGTTCGGGACAGGCGACGTCGCCACTATTACGCCGGACGGCTGGCTGGTTCTTGTCGATCGCACCAAGGATCTGGTCAAATCTGGCGGCGAATGGATCTCATCCATCGACGTCGAGAACGTGGCGATCGGCTGTCCCGGCGTCGCGAATGCTGCCGTGATTGCCGTGCCGCATCCGAAGTGGACCGAGCGTCCGCTGCTGGTCGTCGTAAAGGCTCCCGGCGCCGACCCTAGCAAAGAGCAGATTCTGGCGCACGTTGCCGCCAAGCTCGCCAAGTGGCAGGTGCCGGACGACGTCGTATTCGTGGACAGCCTGCCCCTGACGGCGACCGGAAAAATCTCGAAGAAGGATCTGCGCATCGCATTTGCGGAGCATCGGCTGAGCGCCCAATAAGTCGTCACTACGCCAATATTTTCCTCAGGCCTTGCAATCGGTTCCGCTGGCGGGTCATCGATGGTCGGTGGATATCTTGGGACGTTCCCGGGAGGCGGGAACGCGCGGCTGTCGTCGCGTCCATCAAAGGAGCCCGAGAGAATGCTTCGAACCGTCAAGGCGACCGGTGCCATTCTGGCCGTCGCCGCGTCCCTGGCTGCCATGGCGTCTGCCCAAGCCCAGCAACCGCGCACATTGAAGATGCAATCGAGCTTCCCGGCGTCATCGACGGCTCACGATGGCTTCAAAATGTGGGCGGACCGCATTTCAAAGCTGACAGGCGGCCAACTCAAGGCCGACACAGCGCCGGCCGGACAAATTGTCGGGGCTTTCGACGTGCTCGATGCCACGCACAAGAAGGTCATCGATGGAGCTGTTTCCATCGACTACTACTGGATCGGCAAGCAGAAGGCGTTCACGCTCTTCTCGAACTCACCTGCCGGCGTCGTCGGCATGGACCATATGGATTTCTACGGCTGGTTCTACGAGGGTGGTGGCCAGGCACTCTACGATGAGCTTCTCCAGAAGGAGCTGAAGCTCGACATCGTCATCTATCCGATCTTTGCTTCAAGCCCGCAGGCACTCGGCTGGTTTCGCAAGCCGATCGAGAGCCTCGCCCAGTTCAAAGGCATCAAGTGTCGGCAGACCGGCATGACCGCCGAGATCTACGCCAAGATGGGCATGGCCGTCGTCAACATGCCAGGCGGCGAGATCGCCCCAGCCGCCGAGCGCGGAGCCATCGATTGTGCCGAGTGGGTCGGCGGGATCGAGGACATGCGTCTCGGACTGCACACGATCTGGAAGAACCACTATACGCCGGGTGTGCACGAGAGCGCCTCGGTGAACAGCTTGATCCTGAACAAGTCCGTCTTCGACAGCTTGTCGCCCGTGCATCAAGAGGTGATCAAATCGGCGGCCACCGAAACGTTCGTGCGCTGGGGCATCTGGTGGCAGAAGCTCAATGCCGAGGCGATGGCGGAAATGGTCGAGAAGCACGGAGTAAAAATTCTCCCGACGCCGCCCGAGATCAATATCGAGTTCATGAAGGCTTGGGACGAGGTCGCGGCGGCGGAGAGCGCGAAAAACCCCTTCTTTAAAAAGGTCTATGACAGCCAGAAAGCCTATGCGGCGAAGGTTGTTCCTGCAAAGCGGTTCATGTTTCCGCCTTATACTTTGCAAGCGGATCACTACTTCCCGCCACGGCAGTAACGAGGTACGTCGCAGCGTTGGCGACGCCTTCGCTGCGACGGATTTTGCAACAACGATTCGTCCACGTCCCATGGTGGCGTTGGCGCCCTATCATGCGCTATCCTCCTCCCGTCCATCAGAAGGGGCACCGACGATCGGCCCCCCCGAGAGGTAGGAGCGCAATGAACATCAGGAAGCACGCACTGTTGGCAGCCGCCGCATTGGTGGCGTCACTAGGCCTCACAGATCCGTCGGTTGCCCAGAGTCGCACCCTCAAGATGCAGTCGAGCTTCCCGGCGAACTCGACGGCCCACGACGCATTCAGAATGCTGGCCGAGCGCGTCGATAAGCTGACGGCTGGGCAGTTGAAGATCGACGCGGCGCCGGGCGGCCAGATCGTACCGCCGTTCGAGGTGCTCGATGCGACGCACAAGAAGGTCATCGATGGCGCCGTCTCGATCGACTACTACTGGACCGGCAAGAACAAGGCTTTCACGCTGTTCTCGAACACGCCGGCTGGCGTGATCGGCATGGATGCCATGGACTTCCTTGGCTGGCTCTACGAGGGCGGCGGCATGGCCCTTTACGAGGAATTTCTGCAGAAGGACATGAAGCTCAACGTCCACGCCATCCCGCTCTATAGCCCAGGTCCGCAGGCACTGGGGTGGTTCCGTAAGCCGATCGAAGGTCTCGCACAGTTCAAGGGAATCAAGTGCCGGCAGACCGGCATCACGGCCGAGATCTACGCCAAGATGGGCATGGCCGTCGTGAACATGCCGGGCGGTGAAATCGCTCCGGCGGCCGAGCGTGGCGCGATCGACTGCGCCGAATGGGTCGGCGGCATCGAGGACGTTCGCCTCGGTCTGCATCTGATCTGGAAGAACCACTACACGCCGGGCGTACACGAGAGCGCGCCTGTCGCTAACGTCATGTTCAACAAGGAGGTTTGGGACAGCCTCTCCGAGCAGCACCGCGAGATCATCAAAGCGGCCGCTACCGAGGTGTTCGTGAAGTGGAGCGTTTGGTGGCAGAAGCTCAATGCCGACGCGATTCAGGAGATGCAGGAAAAGCACGGCGTCAAGATCCTGCCCACACCACCGGAGATCAACGTCGAGTTCATGAAGGCTTGGGACGCCGTAGCGCAGGCCGAGGCCGAGAAGAACCCGGTCTTCAAGAAGATCTACGACAGCCAGAAAGCCTATGCGGCCAAGGTCGTGCCGGCCAAGCGGTTCATGTTCCCGCCTTACACGCTCACGGCTGACCACTACTTTCCGCCGAAGAAGTAGTAGCTTCGGGTCCTCATCGACAAGCGAGAGGGCGGCCGTGGGGCCGCCCTTTCCGTAATTCCTGCCCTCAGCGCCGCCGACCGGCACCTCTCAGTCGCTTCGCCACCCGGCGTTGGTTCGCGCTGACCGGGGTGCGCGTGCGACGCCTCTTGGCAGCGGCTAAAGGCTTCGCTGCCTTCGTGGCGGCGGGCTTCTTGCGGCGCCGCTCGATGACAGCCGCCTCCGTCGCCTTCTTGCGGCCGCGAGCCGCCCGCTTCGATGGTGGGTCAGGCTTCTTTTCAGAAGGAGCAACGGTTTTTGCCGGAGCTTCGCGCCGTTCCGGCCCGAGAACGTGGTAGCGCGCTAGCCACCCGAGCATGTCGCGCAAAGGCGCGGGTTCGATCCGGCAATAGACGACCCGACCAATCTTTTCGCGAGTGACAAGGCCCGCCTCCGCCAGCACGCCAACGTGCTTCAGCACGGCGGGGAGCGACATGGCGAACGGCGTCGCCAGTGCGGACACCGTGATGCGGTCCGCAGCCGAGAGACGCTCGAGGATCGCGCGGCGTGTCGGATCAGCGAGAGCAGCGAACGTACGGTCGAGAACGGGCGAACTCGGCATGATTGGTCCAACTCGGCTACGCTCGGTGAGGTCAGGATGAAAGAGTGTCACACCCGCTCGCGAGCGGTGATCGCGTCGGCAATCGCGACCATCCGCAGCGCCGCGTCGCGATGCAGCAATTCCACCATCTTACCCTCGAGCCCGATCACGGCGCGACCCTTGTTCTCGGGCAATTCGAAGGCGGCGATGATCTTGCGACCCCAGTCGACCTCACTCGCCTCGGGTTGGAACACCACGTTGGCCGCCGAAGCCTGGTCCGGGTGAATGATGGTCTTGCCATCGAAGCCCAGCGCGCGGCCTTGCAGGCACTCGCGACGGTAGCCTTCCATGTCCCGGAAGTTGTTCCAGACGCCGTCGAGCACATCGATGCCGTGAGCGCGAGCCGCGGTGACGCTCGCCGACAACCAGTAGAGGGCGGCAGTCCGATGCTCGTCGAGACTGATCCGGGTCTCCTTCACGAGATCGTTGAGGCCGACGACGAAGCAAGCAAGGCGAGCGCCGGGGTGCCGTGCGGCTCCGGCAATCTCGGGCAAGTTCAAAATCCCGATCGTCGTCTCGATCATGGCCCACACGCGCGTGCTATCGGGTGCGCCGCCACGGCGGAGAAGGCCGGTCAACCGATCTATGTCGGCAGCACTCGAGGCCTTCGGCAGCAGCACGGCATCCGGGCCGGCAGCAGCAGCCGCCGCGACATCCGCCTCGCCCCATGTCGTATCGAGGCCGTTGACCCGGATCACCACCTCTCGGGGGCCGAAGCCGCCCGCTTTGACCGCAGCGCAAACCTGATCCCGGGCGACATCCTTGGCCTCGGGAGCCACCGAGTCTTCGAGGTCGAGAATAACAGCATCGACCTGCAGCGACCTGGCCTTCTCGATGGCACGAGCATTCGAGCCCGGCATATAGAGCGCGCTGCGTCGAGGACGGATGGACATGCGGGCACTCCCAAGTGAGATGTCGGTGTCGAGCAACACCGATGCCACGATCGCAGACGAAAGGAAACCGATCGGATCAATAAATCGCGTTGGCCAAAGATGCGACCGCTTCCCTCCCGCCTTGGCTTTTGCGAAGGTGGTTCCATGACAGAGCACGTGGCAGACATCGTGATCATCGGCGGCGCAGCGGTTGGCAGCGCCATTGCCTATTTCCTGAAGCGCGATGGCTTCAAAGGCAGAGTGATCGTTGTAGAGAAGGATCCCAGCTACCAATGGTGCGCCAGCGGTCGCGCCGTGGCCGGCATCCGCCAGCAGTTTTCGACGGCCGAGAACATCCGGCTGTCCCAATTCGGTGTCGGCTTCTTCAAGGGCATCAAGTCCGAGTTCGGTGCAGACGCCGACATCTCGTTTCGCGAGCGCGGCTACATGATCATGGCAACCCCCGAAGGGCGGCCGATCCTGGAGGCCAACATCGCACTGCAGAGGAGCCTGGGTGCGGACACCGAGTTGTTGGAGACCGTCGACATAGAGCGACGCTTCCCCTGGCTCTCGATCGATGGTCTCGGAGCTGCAGGCTGGGGACGCTCCGGGGAGGGATGGGTGGACCCTGCCTCTCTCGTGCAGCTTTTTCGCAGAGGGGCCATCGCAAGAGGCGTCACCTATCTCGCCGACGAGGCTGTCGGGATTGAACTCGTAGGTGGGTGCATCGAGGGCGTGTGCCTCGCAAGCGGCGGGCGCATCTCCACGGGAACGGTGATCTGCGCCGCCGGCTGGCATTCGGCCAAAGTCGCGCGACTTGCCGGTCTCGACCTCCCTGTGCGGCCCCGAAAGCGATACGTGTTCGTGATCGATTGCCCGACACCGCTCCCCGGAGCGGGCCTGATGATCGACACGTCGGGCCTGTATTTCCGGCCTGAGGGACATACTTTCCTGACCGGCATCGCGCCATCCGAAGATGACGATCCCGACGCTGAGGACTTCGATATCGATCATAGCCAGTTCGAAGGTGAGATCTGGCCGCGGCTCGCCGCGCGGGTGCCGGCTATGGAAACGCTCAAAGTCCGCAACGCATGGTGCTGCCATTACGACGTCAACACGCTCGACCACAACGCGCTACTCGGCTGCCACCCAGACCTCCCATCCTTTGTCATGGCCTGCGGCTTCTCTGGGCACGGCTTGCAGCATTCGCCCGGGGTGGGCCGCGCCATCGCGGAACTCGTCATCCACGGCCGCTATCGGACGATCGACGTCGGTCGGCTAGGCTTCGACAGGGTCACCCGTAATGCGCCGTTGCGTGAAGCCAACGTTTATTGAGGTCCCAGCGTGGCACGCGTCCTTGCCATCTCGTCACAAGTCGCACGCGGGGCGATCGGTCTTTCGGCCGTAGTGCCGGCCCTGCAGGCGCTCGGTCACGAGGTCATCGCACTGCCGACGATCCTGCTTTCGAACCATCCGGGACACGCTCGGTTTGCAGGCGAACGCGTGGCCCCGGAGTTGCTCGAGCGGATGCTCGATGCGCTTACGGCGAATGGTTGGCTCGAGTCGATCGACGCCATTCTGACCGGTTATCTGCCAAGCCCCGAACATGTCAGCTTTGCGCGCGGCGCCGTGGAACGCGTAAAGCGTACGCGGCCTCGCGCGATATTCGTCTGCGATCCCGTGCTCGGCGACGATCCAAAGGGGCTCTACATCGCTCGTGACGCCGCCGAGGCCATTCGCGATCGGCTGGTGCCTCTGGCGGACGTCGTCAAGATGAACCGCTTCGAATGCGGCTGGCTGTCCGGGGAAACGGTTGCAACCGTCGAGGATGCTTGCCGCGTCGCCGTAACGCACCATTGGCCCACGGCGATCGTGACCTCGGTTCCGACCGAACAAGCCGATCTACTCGGCAACGTGCTCATCGAGGGGCCAGCTCCGGCGATCCAGCTCGACGTGGCCCGGCATGATCGCGTTGCCAACGGCACGGGGGATCTGATGGGTGCCCTGTGGCTCGGCTACAAGCTGTGGGACCGAACCACTAATGCCATAGCATTCGAGCGCGCAGTGAACGGTGTCGAAATGGTAGTGGCACGGAGCGGCGGTGCCGACGAGTTGGAACTCGTTGGCTGCCTGCGACAGCTCGACCGATGAGCGCCTGGGTCGCAGGTGTCGATGGGTGTCCGGCCGGATGGCTTGTGGTCTTGTGGGATCGCTCGGGCGCGGGCGCCCCATCGGCGCGGATCGTGGCCTCGTTCGCGGATGTTGTGACCCTGCCGGAACTTCCGCCGGTGATTGCGATCGACATGCCGATCGGATTGCCGGAACGCACCGGCATCGGCGGAAGGCAACCCGACGTCGCCGCCCGTGGGAAGCTGGGGCCACGGCAATCCTCCGTTTTCGCCGTTCCGTCACGCCGTGCGGTCATGGCCGGAGACTACGCCGCGGCATGTGCCGCCGCGCTCGAGACGTCGGATCCACCGCGCAAGATTTCCAAACAGGCTTGGCATCTCTTTCCGCGCATCAGGGAGATCGACGCTGTCATGACTCCAGCCATGCAGCGGCGCGTCTACGAGTGCCATCCCGAAGTGGCCTTCTGGGCCATGAACGCCAAGCAGCCCCTCGCAGAACCCAAAAAAGTCAAATCACGCCCTCATCCCGCCGGCCTTGGGCTCCGCCGGAATTTGCTGGCGGCCCGGGGCTTTCCGGAGGCCTTTCTCACGGAAACCTGTTTTCGCCCGTCGGCGGCCGGCGCGGACGATTTTCTCGATGCATGCGCCTGCGCGTGGACGGCAGGGCGCATCCTCGAAGGCACTGCCGATACCTTCCCTCCCGAGCCACCGCTCGATTCAAAGGGCCTCCGGCAGGAGATCAAGGCCTGAGGCGGGTTTTCTTTGTTCCAAGCGCGTTCATTGTCGGCCATTGCAGTTTCCGGCGTCGATGCCGACCTCGTAGGCGAGCACTGGGTTGCGCGCGCATAGGATTGGCCATGGCTGACGTTTTCGGAATGGGTCTGCAGGGAGCGACACAGGCGCTCCGCTTCGGCTGGTATCTCTCACTCAATCGTCTCGTCAGGTGGCAGTCGGACCGCCTTGGTCTACGGCCTCGTCATACCCCGTTGCGACCCGCGCCCGCCGAGCGCGAAATCCTAACCGAGCTCGGCCATCTCTTCCGACGCGACGCGGAAGCCGTGCGCGATGGATTGTTCCCGCCGCTCGCAGACGGCCTGGGGCCCTTCGACGCTATCGAACGCGCACGCGCCATGCTGGTCGATCTCCCGGAAACGTTGCGCCGCAGAGCGGACGCGGATGCGGGAACCGCGCTCGAGGCAGCAGGCGCCCATGACGTCCCGGCCTACTACGCCCAGGACTTTCACTTTCAGACGGGCGGATATCTGTCGGAGCTGTCCGCCCGCCTCTACGACGTGCAGGTCGAGACGCTGTTTCTCGGCGGTGCCGCCGCCATGCGGCGGGAGGCCCTGAGGCCGATCGCCGACTTCACTCGTGGCCGAGACCAGCGGCGCCTCGCGCTCCTCGACGTCGCCTGCGGCACAGGCCGCTTCCTCCGTGACGTCAGGCTGACCTACCCCGCGATGAACCTCACAGGAGTGGATCTGTCCGAGAGTTATCTCGTCGAGGCACGGCGCCATCTCGCGGGGCTGAGGCCGGCCCAGCTGCTTCGCGCCAACGCCGAAACATTGCCGCTCGACGCTGCCAGTCAGGACATGGTGACGACTATATTCCTTTTCCACGAGCTCCCACCCGATGCGCGCCGCCTGATCTCGGCCGAGGTGGCCCGGGTCCTCAAACCCGGAGGCCTCCTGATTTTCGTCGACAGCTTGCAGATGGGCGATCGGACGGCCTGGGACGGTCTCCTCGAAGCGTTTCCCGTGCGCTTTCACGAACCTTTTTTCGAAAGTTACGCCACTGACGACCTGGACGCGCTCTTTCGCACGGCAGGCCTGGCTCCGGTTGCCGGCTGGACTTCCTTCCTCGCCAAGGTGATCGTCTGTCGTAAGCCCGTGATGCGGGCAGGCCGTGACCGCACAACAGAGGATGGAACCGAATGAGCAAAGCGACAAAGCGCTCCTACGTGACGGCAAGCGATGGTGTGAGGCTCTACGTTGAGGACACGGGATCGGGCGATCCGATCGTCTTCGTCCACGAGTTCGCAGGCCATCATTTGTCATGGGAAACGCAAGTCCGCCACTTCTCGCGGCGCTACCGTTGCATCACCTATCAGGCCCGCGGCTGGCCACCGTCGGATGTTCCTGCAGACCATGAAAGTTATTCGCAAGCCCGTGCGGCCGACGACATCGCCGATGTGATCGGGGGTGTCGGCGTCGGGAAGGCACATGTCGTGGGCCTGTCGATGGGCGCAACGGCGGCGATCGAATTCGCGATCCGCCATCCCGGCAGGGGACTGTCAATTACTGCTGCGGGCGCTGGCACCGGCTCGACGCGCGATGCAGCCACCATCGCGCGCTTCCGACGCGAGGCCGAAGAGATGGCCGCGAGAATTGAGCGCGATGGTATAGCGGCGCTCGGAGAGCTGTACTTGGCCGGCCCGGCCCGCCAGCAGTTGCTTATCAAGGACCCGAGGGGCTACGCCGAGTTCAAGGCGCAGTTCATCGAGGGTGCCTCGATCGGCCGTGCGTTGACCATGCGCGGCGTGCAGGCGCGGCGTGTCCCATTCTTCGAGCGAGAAGCTGAGCTGAAGGCAATCCAGGACCCCGTGCTGATTGTCTGCGGCGACGAGGACGACGGTACCCTCGATATCTCGGTTTTCATGAAGCGCCATATTCCGCGGTGCGGTTTGATGGTGTTCCCTAAGACGGGGCACGGAATCAATCTCGAAGAGCCGGCCGGGTTCAACGCTGTCGTCGGCGACTTCATCCACGCCGTCGAAAAGGGACGCTGGCCGGCGAGTGTCTCGACGGCCGGCAAGGACTTTGCTCTGCTCCCGAAACGCTAGGCGGCCTCAACCTGCAAACCGGACGAGCGGCGGACCATCCGCCCCGTCCGTAACTGGTGGGGTTAAGCAGGACTTCGCGTTGAAGTACAAGACCTGGGCGATCGCAGAGCGCACCTCGGTCGGATCGTACGGCTTCCCGACCAGGAAGGTCGGGGCGGGCCGCTGGGCGCAGATCAGGCTCGCTGGAAACGCCGTGATGAAGATCACGGGCACTCCACCCAACTCCTGGAGAATGTCATTGACGGCGTCGATGCCGCTGCTGTCGTCCGAAAGTTGAATGTCCGCCAGTATCAAGTCCGGTTTACAGGACGAAACAAGGTCTCGTGCCGCACTCCGGTTGCGGGCGCGACCAACGACTGTGTGTCCGAGGCCAAGGACGATTTGCTCCAGATCGCGAGCAATGAGAAACTCGTCCTCGATGATGACGACCCGCCCGGCGTCCTGCGGCCGTGTCTCGGCTTTCGCCTGCTCGATGAGATCGCGAACTTCGGCCTCTGATCCGCCGATGAGCATCGCAGCTTCGCGTGGCGTGAAGCCTTCCATGCCCGTCAACAGGTAGGCCTCGCGCGCGCGTGGCGACATGCGAGCTATTCGCCGCTGCTCGGGAGCCGAACCATCGCCCAATGGCGCTTGGTTCCCGTGACAGCTCGCACCCAGACTGCGCCATAGACGACTGACGGCGCGATACATCTCGAATGACGTCCCGCTGCGATCACCCACCTCCGAAAATGCGGTGGCAGCCGATGCGGCCTCGCGTGCCAGGAGGGCAGCGGTTGGCGCATCCCCCGCAAGAACGCGCGCGTAGCGGCGGAGTCGTGGAACAAGCATTTCTGTGATGCCGTCCTTCTTCGTGGCCATCGATCGCCTTTGTCAGTGCACTGTGCCAGGTTGAAACCACCATTGCATAAGCTTAGAGGTTGCAAGTTAACCGATAATTAAACATGTTCAGTCGGCGGTGTATTTAAATGGATGGCCTCGGCGGTGTCCAAACGCGTCGGCTCCAGAGGGTTGCTCTAGAACCCTGCCTTACCCGTTCGTTAGCGGTTCGTCCCTAAGCTCCAGGCACGGGCGGACCGATCGGCTCGGCCGTCACGGAGCGATTTTTTCGAAGGGTCTGGACCGAATGTGGGCCATGGACCCCCGCGCGATCGAACACGGCAGGTCAGACATGAACGGTGCGATCGAAATGGCCCCGACTAGCGACGAGCTTGCGTCTCCGAGATCCGTTCAAACCGCCGCACCGCAGCCAACGCCGCCGAGCCGTTCGGTCGACCTGGATAGCGAGAGATCGAACCTCGTTTCAGCATTATTTGACCGCAGTCCGTTCGCGCAGTTCGTCGTCGATGCAGACGGACATATCGCCAGCTGGAATGCCGCGGCCGAAGACCTTCTCGGCTACAGTGCAGCCGAGATCGTGGGCCAATCGTCGTCGGTACTCATGCCGACCCATTTTCTGCAACTTTGGCAGCGCGCGCGCCAGCGGATCAGCCGAGACCGGGTCGTCAACATCGATTCGGTTCGGCGTCACCGCAACGGTCATCTCATCGAAGTCGCCGTCACGGCGATCGCGATCGGACAGCCCGACCATGATTCTCCCAGCTATCTGATCGTGTTGCAGGACAAGCGCCGCCAGCGTCAGGTCGAGCGTGAAAATGAGCATCTCGCAGCGTTCGTCCGGCACTCTCCCCTTGCCGTCGTGGGCGTCGATCCCGACGGCATTATTGATTCCTGGAATTCGGCAGCGACGCGATTATTCGGCTATGCGACGGCCGAAGCGGTTGGCCAATCCCTGACGTTGCTCCTCCCGAAGAACCGTGCGGCCGATGAATGGAGTGTGGGGACCGGGCTAGCTGCCAGTTCGGTGATCGAGCAGGAAGGCTTGAGATTGACGAAAGACGGTCGTGCGATTCCCGTCAGCATCATCTCCGCACCAATCATCAACAGCTCTGGTGCCGTGATCGGCAGGGCCAACTTCTACAAAGACATCACGGAGCGCATCGAGGCTGAACGCTCACTGCGCGAGTCCGAGACATTGTCACGCAGCGTGATCGAAACGAGCCCGGATTGGATTGCAGTTCTCGATCCCGATTGTCGCATTCTCTATCAGAACCAGTCGGGAGAAGCAGAGACGGGGCACACCCTCGCACCGATGTCGGCAGAGCGAGTCTCGTGGCTCGATAAATGGCCGTCCAGCGAGCTTCCTGTTATGGCGGCCTGCCTTGCACAAGCGCAGGAGCATGGTCACTCGCGAACGACGGCCAAGCGCCTCTGCCCCGACGGCAAGACGCTTTGGTATGACGTGCAGCTGACGCGGCTTCCAGCTCCGACCGGTGACCGGCGCCTGCTCGTCAATGCGCGCGACATCACGCAGAGAAAGGCGAGCGATGATCATATCTCGCTGGTCAATCGAGAGCTCTCGCATCGGGCGAAAAATCTGCTCACCGTGATCATGGCGATGGCCCGTTGCACGGCCACCCAAGCGACGTCGGCGAGCGACTTCACAGAAGCTTTCTACGCGCGGCTCTATGGGCTTTCGCGCTCGCACGACCTGCTTGTCAGCCACAATTGGATCGGAGCCGACCTGCACAGCCTTGTCTTGCAGCAACTCAAGCCGTTCGTGGAGGGCGCCAGCCTTCGACTCCGTGTGACCGGGGAAAACATTCTGTTGCCACCTGCCGGTGCGCAATGCTTCGGCATGGCACTACACGAACTCGCGACGAACAGTGTGAAGTATGGAGCCCTTTCGGTGCCCGGCGGGAGCGTCACCGTGAGTTGCGAGCCTGCTGACGACGGCCATCGCGTGACTTGGTCCGAGGCCGGCGGTCCGGCCGTGGCGACCCCGACACGACGCGGATTCGGTGTCGTCGTCGTCGAGGACATGGTCAGCGAGTGCTTCGGCGGTCAGGCCCGGCTCAGCTTCGCACCGACCGGTTTATCTTGGTCGGTGATCGTGCCGCGGGCCGCCAGCGCCCCGGTGACGGGAGTGGGAGGATAGAGCCCGCGTCCTGTTTTACAGGTGCGAACCGCCGCTGGATGCAACGCGGGCCTCTTTCTGAGTTTGGTCCGCAACGAACTCGCGGAAATGAGCCAATTGCTCATCGGCACTCGTCCATACGACGGCCAGCTCGCACTCGGCCTCCTTGAAGACCGGCGAGTTCTTCCAGACTGCCCCCCACTCCACATGCGGAAAGCGAGCACGTCGGGCGACGCCGGTCTCCACGTTCTGCCGCGACATGAGGCTGAACGAGATGTCGGTTGCCCAGCGCGTATACGACAGGGCCCGAACGATCGGCGAAATGACTGGGTGCAATCCCTTTCCGCGGAAGTCTGGATGATACCATAGCCCGCCGAGATAGACCGCGCCGCCCCGCGTGGAGGCTGCAATCGGCGCCGTCACATCGACGGCCTCACCAACTTGCCGCGCCTGCTCGGGACTCGCGTAGAAAAGCCGTAGGCTCTCGATTTCGTCCTTCAAACTCGCTGCGCCGAGCGCGTAGTAACGGCTCGCCAGACTTGCGACCGCACGACCGTCAGCATCCCACCCGATCAAAGCAATGCCGTTCTCGTTCGACACCCCCCCAACGTGAGGATCGAATACGGAAACGAGAGGATGCCAGCTATCGGGATTGGCGCGATTGACTGCCAAAAGCTCATCGAAGGTCGCGAACGCCAAATTGATGCCCATGCGCCGCATTTCGGTGTCGCATTTCAGGATCACCCGCGAAAGGATGTCTCGCGGACCGTGCTCGATCAGAGCGTCAGCAAGAAAATTGCGACGAGACGCTTGTTCTCGAGACGGCCGGGCGGACGGCTCGTCGATCCACAGTCCAGATACCATCTTCTATTCCCCACACGCTTGCGGATAAGCTTTACGTTTCTTTATCTTTCATATGGGCGCAACAGATTTCCTGTCCATGGCGATGCGGCCATGGTCGCAACTTGACGTGCAATCTGTTCCGTCGGCCCGGTTGCCACTAGGGTCGGCCTATGGATACGAACGAACTCTTCCAACGTCTCGGCCTCGCGCTCGCGATCGGACTCTTGATCGGGCTCGAACGCGGCTGGCAGGCCCGCCAGGAAGCCGAGGGTGAGCGCGCGGCTGGCCTGCGCACACATGCCCTGGTAGCGCTGCTCGGCGGCGTCTTTGGTGCCATCGCGATCCAATTGGCCGATGGAGCGGGATTGCTGCTCGGCTTGGCCTTCGCCGTCGCCGGTGGCACGGTTGTCCTGTTCCGGTTTCGGGAGACCGCATACGATGGCACGCTCGGCGCTACGACGGCCGTAGCGGCACTTCTGGCCTTCGCGCTCGGCGTATTGGCGGTGGTCGGCGACAGGGCCGCAGCAGCGGCAGCGGGCGTCGCCGTTGCAGGGCTCCTGGCTCTGAAAGGTGCGCTGCACGCGTGGGTGCGCCGGTTGACGTGGCCCGAACTGCGCTCCGTCCTGATGCTGGCTGCGATGAGCGCGATACTGCTGCCGGTGCTCCCGCGACAGCCGATCGATCCGATGGGCGCGATCAATCCGTTCGAGATCTGGTTGCTGACGGTGATGATCGCGGTCATCTCGTTCGCCGGCTACGTGTCGATCAAGCTTACCGGCGCGCAGAGGGGCATTGCGCTGACCGGTATTGCCGGGGGGCTCGCGTCTTCGACGGCAGCGACATTGACACTTGCGCGGCTCGCCGGGGGGCACCCTGCGCAGAGTGGACTGATGGCTGGCGGCGCCCTTCTGGCCGGCGCCACGATGATGGCCCGCGTCATCGTCATTGCAGGCGTCGTCGAGTGGCGACTGGCGACTTGGCTGCTTCTGCCCCTCGGTGCCGCTGCCGCCGCCACGGCGCTGGCAGGCGTGGTGCTCATCATGCGACCGCATGGCGACAGCAACGGTAGCGATCCCGCCGAGATCGCTCCGGGAAATCCGCTCGACATCGCGGCTATACTCAAGTTCGGGGCCCTTTTGACGGCTGTTGGCGTGCTCACGCACTTTGCCACCCTCTACGCGGGGACAGCTGGGGCGTACGCGATCGCGGCGCTTTCGGGTATCGCAGACGTAGACGCAATAACCCTCTCGATGGCGCGAATGGCGAGCGGGAACCTGGGCTTGGAGGCTGCGGCGGTCGCGGTGCTGATCGCGGTCGGTGTCAACACTCTGGCTAAGGCGGCGCTCGGTTGGTTTGCCGGCGGACGCGCATTCGGGCTCCGCCTGACCTGGGCGGCAGCACTCGCGCTGGCCATCGGGCTCGGCGGCTACGCCGTGGGTCCCCTGGCGCTGGAAACACTGCTCCCTGCGCCCACCCGATGAGTGGCGAGCCGAAGGGTTGCGCATGACAGGCAAGCACACCACGAACACACAGGAAGCAGTCGTCGAACTCCGCCTGACGGCACTGGCGCAGCTGTTCAATTCGCTCGACCCATCTCCATTCCATGAGCGTGACCTCGACGATGACGCCGAGGCGTACATCGTAGGCTGGGCCCGCGAATTGCCGCGTAACAGCCGATTCCGCATCGTGTTGCATCTGCCTGAGCCGGAGGCTCGAACGGCGCGCGATCGCGACGCTGCTGCATCTCTGATCCATTACTTCGCAGAGCGCGCCGCTGTGCTCGATCGTGATCTCCGGGAACTTTTTCGCATCGGTCGGCGCAATCTCGGCATAAGCGTGCCACTCCTCGTCCTCTGCCTCATCGCGAGTCAGCTGGTCCGCGCCTATTTCGGGGGTGGCGCGCTGGCGAGCGTGGCGCAAGAGAGTCTCGTCATCGTCGGATGGGTCGCCAACTGGAAGCCGATCGAGACGTTCCTCTACGATTGGTGGCCCCTCGCACAGCGTCGTGACCTGTACCGGCGACTGTCCGTCGCCGAGGTCGAGATCCGGACCTGCCGCTAGATGCCGTGTCCGTCACCTTTGACGACTGCACCCGTTGTACCGGCCGCCTCGCCAGCCTCGAGCCGCCCATCACGAAGGCTGAAGATGCGGTCGAAGCGGTCGAAGATCTTGTCGTCGTGAGTCACGGCGATGATCGCCGCGTCCTGCTCGACGGCGACCTTGCGCAGCAGGTCCATGACGATGCCCGCGCGTTTCGAATCCAGAGCCGCCGTCGGCTCATCGGCGAGGATGATTCGTGGCCGGTTGGCGAGCGCGCGAGCGATGGCGACGCGCTGCGCCTCGCCGCCTGATAACTTGGCCGGCATCGACGCGCGGCGGTGTCCCACCTCGAGATAGTCGAGAAGTTCGGTTGCCCGCTCGCGGGACGTCACCGCATCTGCGCCCGCGAGTTGCACGACAAGGGCGACGTTGTCGGTCGCATCGAGAAACGGGATCAGATTGTGGAACTGGAAGATGAAGCCGATTTTCTCGAGCCGAAGTTGCCTCAAGTTGGAACGGAGCCAGCGGCCGTCGTCGAGGACGACCTCGCCGTCCAGCGAAAGCGATCCCGCGGACGGGTCGAGGATGCAGCCGATGACGTTAAGCAATGTGGTTTTGCCCGAACCCGACGGCCCGAGCAGCGCGACCACCTCCCCCGGATAGACATCGATCGAAACCTCGCGCAGTGCATCGACGCGGGTCTCGCCCTCTCCGAAATGCTTCGAGATGGCGACGGCGCGAACCAGCGGCGTCTGCGAGCGGGCTTTGGGGCTGGCGACTGCACCGGAGCCGCCCGTCGGTGACATGAGCTGCATCGTCATGTCAGCCCCCGAGCGCCGTCGCCGGATCGACCTTCAACGCTGCGCGCACGCCGAGGCCGCTCGACAGCAGACAGGCGACCAGGACGATGCCGGCAAGGACCAGGACGTTGTCGGCCTCAAGCACCACACGCCGCGGAAAGTAGTCCTTGATGTTCATGATCAGCGTGGCGCCAATGGTGAAGCCCACAATACCGAGCGCAAGAGCCTGCTGCACAATCATGCCGATGATTGTGCGATCGGGGGCGCCGATCAGCTTCAAGGTAGCGATTTGCTTCAGCTTCTCCATCGTCATCGTATAGATGATGAGCGCAATGATGACGGCTGATACGACGAGCAGAAGCGACGTGAAAAGGCCGATCTGGCGGCGCGCCCGATCGACGAGCGACTGAGTCAGGATGTTCTCCTGCGCCTCCTGGGTGATGGCGGCAAGATGCTTCCACCGACGGATGGCTTCGGCGACCGTGTCGGGGCTGGTCCCCGGTATCAGTCTTGCGACGACGGCATTGACGGTATCGCGGCTGGCGCCGCTGGCACCGCGCGCAAGTTGAACGCGCGCCGCCGGTGGCGCCAGATCGAACTGGAGCTTCTGCGCATCCAGAAGGGTCATGAACACTGTCGGGTCGCCGCCGGAGGCAATCTGGTGCCGCGTCAAGCCGACGACCGTGAAGTCGTTGCGGCCAAGGCGCAGGCGAGCTCCCAGCGGCAAGCGCGACTCCACGTCCGCGACGATTTCGTAATGGCTGCGAGCGATGTGGCGGCCTTCATGGATCGCGGGTGGACCGCCGGGGCGTGTCGGCTCATAGCCTATGACGTAGAGACGTAGCTTGCTGCCTGCATGCTCGGCCTCGACAGTCTGGTACGTGATGCTTCCGGCGGCTGCGACGCCTGCCATCCGCGCAATGGCTTCGCGGGTGTCGCCGGGAATCCGGGACGCCTCCGCGAACGGTCCCCTGGTTTCAGCCTCGACGACCCACAGATCGACAGCGGGAGAGCGGGCAATTGTGAGGGCGTCGACGACGAGGCCGCGATAGATGCCGATCATCGCCAGAACGACCCCGAGCAGCAGGCCGAGTCCGACGCACGTCAGCACAAAGCGGAAAAGATTGTGGCGGATGTCGCGGTAGGCGAGGTTCATCGCGGCGCCACCGTGCCGCCGACGGAACGCAAAATTCGTGGCGACGCCGTGCGCCCCTCCCGCAGTCCGGCGACGATACGGCTGACGACCTCGGCTTTCTCGCCCAGGCCGCTTACGATCTCAAGTCGAGCATCCTCGGTGCGATGACGAAACGCTACGGTACGACGGGCAAGCGTTCCATCCTCTACCGTCCAGACGAGTCCCGAGCGACCGTTGTAGCCGTGCACGGCCGCCTCGGGCACGAGGAGTGCACTGTCGAGCCGATCGACCGTGATCCAGAACTCAGCCTGCTCGCCCAGGTGGACGCGCGCCGGCGGATTGTCGCCCTTGATGTAGACGCGCCGCTCCTCGCTCACGCGGTCGCTCTCCAAGCCGATCCGGACCACCTGCCCAGTGAAATCGTCGAGCGGACGCGAGCGCAGGCGCGCCTCGACCTTCTGCCCTTCCTTGATGAAACCAGCGCGAGCCTCGTCGACGTAGGCGAGCCCCCAATAACTGTCGGCGGCAATCAGAGTAAAAACCGGATCGCCTGGCTTGATCACCGTACCGAGTTCGCGATGGCGCTCGATGACCAGCGCATCGTAGGGCGCCAGGAGTGTACGATGGCCGAGCAGCGTCTCCTCGTATTCGAGCTGCGCGCGCGCATCTGCGACCTGAGCCTTGGCCACCTCGATCTCACTGGTAGCGACGGAGACGTCGGCGCGGGCGACATCGAGATCGCGTTGAGCCTCCTCGGCACTCTGCTCCGATACGACATTGCGGCCGACGAGATCCTGACGCCGCCGGTTCGCCTCCTGGCGCTGCGCCAGCACAGCGCGGGTTTTCTCCAGATTGGCCTGCGTTTTCAGAATGCCCACCTCGGCGCTCATCAGAGCGGCCTTGGCTTTGGCAACCTTGGCCTGCTGTTCGCCAAGACTGAGCCGGGCGAGTACGTCGCCCCTGCGAACCCGGTCGCCATGATCGGCGTTGAGTTCGACCAGCGTAGCGCCAACCTCGAATCCGACCTTGGAGAGGACGCGCGCCTCGACAGTGCCGAGACCATAAACGCGGATCGGCACGTCGCGGGCCACGACCGCCACCTCAACGGCCAGCGGGCGATTGCGCGCTATGGCGAAGCCCGCCGCGATAATCCCGGCGGCGAGACCCGCCGCTAGGATCAGCCTCAGCCAGCCCTTGCGCAGTCCCGACATCATCGTTCCTTAACCGGCGGGCCTCTCACGGGGCCTTAAACGGCCCGTGCTGCTCCCGCCTCCAGCTGGCCACGACTATCGGCCAGCCGCCCGAAGGGCGTTTTGATCGGCGTCAACATCCCGCGAGGCGAAGCCTCAGGGAACGTCGATACGAACAGCGATCGCGGCGCTGGCGATGACGGCGGGATCGTTGTTTTCGGGATCAGCGACGTCGAGGCCGCCCTTGACCGCCTTGACGGTGACGTTGCCGACGGGCAGCGAAGCCTTGACCTTCTCGAGATCCACCTTCGACGGCTCCTGAACGCCGATGGTCACTTCGACGTCAATGGCCTTCTTGTCCACCTTGAGCGAGCGGATGAACGCCAACGATGAGTGGTGCAGGGCATCCTGCACAGCGCGCAACGCCGCCTTGGTGTAGTCCGAGCCGTGCAGGTCGTTACCAGTGCCGAGTTCGAGGATGACGCGGGTCTTGGGCATGGGACGAATCCTCAGATGTCGAGGCTGACGATGGCGCAGCAGTTGGCGATAAGGGTCGAGTCTGTTCCCGCGTCGTTTCGGATCTCGAGGCCCCCTTCGACCACCGTGACCGTGCCCTTGCCGTAGGGCAGCACCTTCAACACCTCGGCTTTATCGACGGTCTCGGGGCGCGGGACGCCAATGTGCACGTCCACCTGCATGGCCTCCAGCGGCTTGCCCAATGCGGTCGCGATCGAGAGCGAGTTGTGCCAGAGCGCATCACGAAGCGCCCGGCAGGCGGCCTTGGTCGGATCGGAGCCGCGGATGTCGGTGCCCATGCCGATCTCGAGCACCATGCGTTTCTTTGCCATTGGCGTGTCCAGGTTACAGAGGATAGGGGACAGGATACTGGTGGAGGGAAGCACGCCACGGCGCGCATGTCTTCCCCCTCCGAGCGCAGTCGCTCAAAGGCCCGCACACATGACCGCAACTGTCCTCGCCGCCTTCGTCGGAACCTGTGTACTGTTGGCGGTCACGCCGGGCCCGAACATGGCGCTGATCATCGCAGCCACGTTGTCAGGTGGCCTCACGGGCGGGCTCGTCACGCTTGCCGGCACGATGACCGGCCTGATCATCCTCGTCGCGGTTGCGGCGATCGGCATGACGTCCGTCATGCTGCTGATGGCCGAGTGGTTCGATGTCATCCGATGGGCCGGAGCGGTCTACCTCGTGTTTCTGGGGGCACGTCAGCTTTGGACATGGTGGCGAACGCGCAGGCTGACATCGGTGGGCGCGAACGAGATATCCACGACCGCGCGACGCGTCAGCCAATACGGACGCTACCTACAGGGCGTTGCCGTCTCGCTTTCGAACCCCAAAGTGCTTCTCTTCCTCGGTGCGTTCTTTCCCCAGTTCGTCAATCCCGGGGCAGCACCGGGGCCCCAGCTCGCCCTGCTGGCGGTACTGTTCGTCGTGGTTCTCACGGCGGTCGACGTCGCTTACACCGTTGCGCTTGCCCGGGCACGAGCGGCTGTCGACATGCGGCGTCTCCGGTGGTTGGATGCGGCATCGGGAGTGCTGCTCGTCGCAGGAGGTTTGGTGCTCGCGACGGCGCGGCGGCCTTGAACGACGCCGACGCTGGCTTCGTCGGTTAGATCAGCAGCTCGGCCCAGCCGGCGACCCTGCTCGTCCGACGTGCATCAGCGCTGATAATGGTGCCCCGGGCGACGGACATGGCGAAGCCACCCGTCTCCCAATCGCCGCACAGTTTGCGCTCAGCGGTGTAGAGATCGAGAACGTAGGCGACGCCCTCGTGCTCGAAGCCGACCTTCCACGCGATCGGCCAGCGGTAGGTGCGGTACGGAACGGTGGCCGTCTCTACGACGCGGAAATCGAGCTTGCCCACCGGCGCTGGCATTCCCCATGACGCCATGCCGACGAGGCGGCCGGTGAGGTCGGAGCCACCCTGGCGCTCGTGGGCGTGTACATAGAAATCGCGGCCGTCCTCGGTCATCAGGTAGAGACCGTTGAAGTTGCGCCAGCTCCGGTCGGACTTCGCCGTGAAATAATTGAAGTTGTTGCGCTGCAGGTACTCGAAGATCGCGCGGCCTTCGAAGCGACGTCCGTTCCACTCGAGAACTGCGGGAGCCCCACCGATCCAGAAGACACCATCCGGGTTCTGACGCTTGAGCGTCTCGGGCAGCGGCTCGACGGTGAGCCTGAGGCCGCCTTCGCGGCCTGTTATAACGGTGCCCGTCGCCGCGCGACCTTCAAACGAAAAGTGTTCCGAGGCGGGTAGCCCGTCGAGGACCTTGCCGGGGTTCGGATAGACGATGTTACCCTTTAGATCGACCCATCCGGTTGCCTCGTCGTACATGACGACGAAATGATTGGCCTGGTAGCTCTCGTGGTCGCGACCACGGTTGGTGTCCAGCGCGAGATAGATGTGGCCCTTCGCGTCGCGCCCGACGAAGGAGTAATAGTCCGAGTAATAGGCGACGGCCGACTCCGGCGCGCTCCGAGCACCTTCGGCAAAGGCCGGTGTCGACCACAGCAAGGCCGGCGCAAGCTGCAGCACGCGGCGTCGGCTCGGCATTTCACTCGGCATGGCGAACTCCCCGACATTTGAACGCAGGCTATCCGCCCGCCGGAGCCAGCGCTGCTCACAACACCGTGCACAGATGCCGTTGCGGGTGAGGCGGCGACCGGACTAATGTCAGCTCCATGACACGCATCGGCTTTTACTCCGGCTCCTTCGACCCCATCACCAACGGGCACACGGACGTGTTGCGCCGCTCGGCCGCGCTCGTCGACCGCTTGGTGATCGGCATCGGCATCCATCCCGGCAAGACGCCGCTCTTCTCCACTGAGGAGAAAACGGCGTTGATCCAGTCAGAAACGAAGACAATCGCGGCGCGCTACGCGACCGAGATCAAGGTCGTGACGTTCGCGGGACTCGTGGTCGATGCCGCACGCGCGGCCGGAGCCACCACGATCTTCCGCGGCCTTCGCGACGGTACGGATCTCGACTACGAGATGCAGATGTCCGGCATGAACGGGGCCATGGCACCGGACATCGACACGGTGTTCCTGCCGGCGAGCCCGGAGGTGCGCCACATCACGGCGACGCTCGTACGCCAGATTGCGATGATGGAAGGTCCCGTCACGTCCTTCGTGTCGCCGGCAGTGGAAGCCGCCCTCAAGGCGAAAGCGGCTGCGCGCAAGGTTTGAGAGCTCCCGCATTGCAGCTTCGCCCGATTGTGGCCATAAGGGCGCGTCAAGCCCTCCCCGTTCCTATCGCTCAAAACGGAGCCTCCGCTTGAAGACTTTCCTTGCGAGCCTTGCGCTCGCGTTCCTCGCGCTGATCGCCCCCGCGACGGCTCAAGTGCCGAAACTCGATCCCGCGAACACGCTGATCATCGAGCTGAAATCCGGCAAGGTGACGATCCAGCTACGGCCGGATCTGGCGCCGAAGCATGTCGAGCGCGTGAAGACACTGGCCAAGCAAGGTTTCTATGACGGCCTCGTCTTCCATCGTGTGATCAAGGGCTTCATGGCACAGACCGGCGACCCGACGGGAACCGGTACCGGCGGCTCCAAACTCGGCAACGTGCCGGCCGAGTTCACACCGACGCCGTTCGCACGCGGCACGGTTGGCGCGGCCCGCTCACAGAGCCCGGACAGCGCCGACAGCCAGTTCTTCATCTGCTTTACGCACACGCCATTTCTGAACGGCAAGTACACCGTGTGGGGACAGGTGGTCGACGGCATGCAGCATGTCGATCAGATCGCACTCGGCGAGCCGCCGCCGAAGCCGGACAAGATGCTCAAGGTCTACGTGCAGGCGGATGGGCCGAAAAAATAAGTCGATGTGATCCCGGGCCTTGTGCCCGGGAACCATCGCGCCGCAAACTCGGTCAATCGTCAGTTGTGCGCACGCTAACCGCCACGCCGACCGAGCGCGTTAGTCAATGCGTTCTGGGGACAAGCCCCGGGACGACAATCGAAAGGAATTTCCCATGGCCTACAAAGATCCCGAGAACACGATCGTCATGGAGACGACCAAGGGCAAAGTCGTGATCGAGCTTCGACCCGACCTCGCGCCCGGCCATGTCGAGCGCATCAAGCTGCTCGCGCGCGAAGGTTTCTACGACGGCATCGTGTTCCACCGCGTGATCGACGGCTTCATGGCGCAGGTCGGCTGCCCGGACGGCAAAGGCACCGGTGGCTCGAAGCACCCGAACCTCAAGGCCGAGTTCAGCGCCGAGCCGCACGTCCGTGGCGTATGCTCCATGGCGCGGTCCTCGATGCCGAATTCGGCGAACAGCCAATTCTTCATCTGCTTCGACGACGCCAGCTTCCTCGACAAGCAGTACACTGTGTGGGGCAAGGTGATCGAGGGCATGGATAATGTCGACAAGATCAAGCGCGGCGAGCCCGTGCAGAATCCCGACAAGATCGTGTCGATGAAGGTCGCGGCGGACGTGTGAGGACCCGCCATGGCGGCCCGCGCCTGCTAATGGCGACCGCGACGGTGCTGATCCTTGCGGCAGCGGAATTCGCTGCCGCATCTGATCCGTGCCGAGGGGCGTCGCAGCCATCGCTGGCGCACCCGATCGATCTGGCTCCGGGCGTCGGTTTCGGGGTGATGCGGCACCCGTTGCTCGACGTGGATCGCTTACATTCAGGACTGGACTATCCCGGTCCTATCGATACGCCCATTCGGGCCTCGGCTGCCGGCATTGTCGAGTTTGCCGCCTATGAGGGTGAGCATGGCAATCTTGTCATTGTTCGCCACAGTGGCGAGTTGCGGACGTCCTACAGCCATCTTCGGTCGGTGGGCGTGACGTCAGGACAGTGCGTCGAGGCGGGCTCGATCATCGGCAAACTCGGGAGCACTGGGCTGAGCAGCGGACCTCACCTGCACTTCGAGGTACTCACCCCGAGCGGCCCAGTGGACCCTGTCGGCTACCTCCCACCGCAGTAGCAACGAGGTGCAGGAACGGGGTGGTGCGGCATACGATGGGACGCAACAGGGTCGTAATGCAGGAACCCTTCACGATCCATCATTCTATTGTCTCGCGCCGCGCATTCCTGGCCGGTCTGGCATCGTCCCTCGGAGGTCCTTGTATGCCGGCTGACGCGCGCGACCGGGGGCCGCTTCATATAGTAATCACCGGCGCCGCTCGCTTGGCAACCGACGGTTTCGCATCGCTCCGCGGCAAACGCATCGGGCTGTTGACCAACCACACCGGCCGCGTCGGGGACGCGCGGCTGATCGACCTGATGGCGCGTGCGTCCAGCGTCACGCTTGCCGCAATTCTCACGCCGGAGCACGGTCTGACCGGGACCGCCGAGGCGGGTGCCAAGGTCACCAGCGGCGTTGACATGGCAACGGGCATCAAAGTGCACAGCCTCTACGGCTCGTCCTACAAACCGACGCCCGAGATGCTGACCGGTCTCGATGTGCTCGTCTTCGATATGCAGGACATCGGCACACGGTTCTATACCTACATCTCGTCGATGGGGCTTGCGATGCAGGCGGCAAATGCCGCCGGCCTGCCGTTTCTAGTGCTCGACCGGCCCAACCCGCTGGGTGGCGACTACGTCTCGGGCTACGTGCTGGAGAAAGCCCACGCGTCGTTCGTTGGACGCTTCGAGATCCCGATTGCCCACGGCCTGACGGTTGGCGAGCTGGCGCGGATGATCAGGGGCGAGCGATTGCTGCCGGGGCTCGATGGCCTTGCCGTCGATGTGGTCACGATGGAGGGCTGGCGCCGTGACATGCGCTGGCCGGAGACGGGTCTGCCGTGGGTGCCGACCAGCCCCAATATCCCCACTTTCGACACGGCTCTCGCCTATGCGGGCACGGGTCTGTTCGAGGCGACGATAGCGAGCGAGGGACGGGGTACGGATCGGCCCTTTCTTCTACTCGGACATCCCGCAATAGATCCGGCCGCGATCGTGCGGCAGGTGGTGCAGGCGCCTCTACCGGGCGTACGCATCGGGGCCGCGCGCGCAAATCCGCGCATCATTCCTCGTGTCGCGACCAACCCACGCTTCAACGGTCGCGAGATTGCCGCCGTGCGGTTAGACATCATCGACGCTGGGAAGTACCGACCGGTCGAGACCGGAATGCATCTGCTGGTGGCGTTCAGCGATGCGTTGCGCGCGGCCGGACTCGGTGGTCTCATCACGGATACCAAAGCCTTCGACCGCCTTGCCGGGAGCAGCCGGTTGCGAACGGGGCTTGAACACGGCGCGCGGGCCGAGAGCCTAATCCGTTCGTGGCAAAACGAAGTAGCTCGCTTTGCAGAACGGCGGACGCGCTACCTCGCCTATTGACCGCTCGGGTTCGCCCGTTCAGTCGGCGGCGAGCCCTTCGGCTCGGGGCGGCGCACTCAGGCGCCCGCCCTTACTTGGAGAAAAACTCGCATGATCAAGTTCTATTTTTCGGGCGCACCGAACCCGATGAAGGTTGCGCTGTTTCTCGAGGAGGCCAGCGTTGCCTACGAAGCGATCCCAGTGGATACGCGCAAGGGCGACCAGCACAAGCCCGAGTTCCTGAAGGTCAACCCGAATGCGAAGGTCCCAGTCATCGTCGACGGGGATGCGACGGTTTTCGACAGCAACGCCATTCTGCTCTACCTCGCCGAGACGACGGGCAAGTTCCTGCCGCCAGCGTCACCTGCGAACAGGGGCCAGCTCTTGTCGTGGCTCATGTTCGTCGCAACCGGGGTCGGTCCTTTCTCAGGACAGTCGGTGCACTTCCAGCACATGGCACCGGAGAAGATCCCCTACGCGACCAACCGCTACCGTTTCGAGGCGATGCGCCACTACTCGATACTCAACGACCACCTCGCCGCGCGGAAATACATGGTCGCCGACACCTACACCATCGTCGACATGGACGTGTGGGGATGGGCCCGCATGATCCCGTTCGTCCTCGACAAAGAGGCCTTCGGAAAGCTGCCGCACCTCAAGCGGCTGGTCGACGAGATCGAGGCGAAACCCGCAGCGCAGAAGGCCCTCGCGCTGAAGGACAAGTTCACCTGGAAGACAGACCTCGACGATGAGGCCCGCAGCAACATGTTCCGGCATCTCGCGGTTAAGGCCTGATTCCCTATGACACAGCCGGGTGTGGAGCCGTCCGCCACGCCCGGCGCGTTCGATGCTGAGCCCCGTCCAACTTTAACTCTGGCACGCGCATCGGGTTAAGCAGTAAACAGAAGACTGCGAGCGACCGGAGACCGACGATATGACCCGCATACCCGTCAAGGCCTGCGTCTTCGATGCTTACGGCACCCTGTTCGATTTTGCTTCGGCGGCGGCGGGCTGCCGGGACGTCCTCGGCGACAAGACGGCGGCGGTCACGACCCTCTGGCGGGACAAGCAGCTGCAGTACACGTGGCTGCGCGGAATGCAGGGACTTCACGTCGATTTCTGGCAAGTAACGGGAGAGGCCCTCGACTACACGCTCGACACCCTCGGTCTAGCCGATCCCGTCCTACGCCAACGTCTAATGAACCTCTACTTGAAGCTCTTGACCTTCCCGGAGGTGCCCAGCGTCCTTCGGAAGCTCAAGGCGGATGGCTACAAGACGGCAATCCTGTCGAACGGCTCGCCGCACATGCTGACAAGCGCGGTCGAGAGCGCTGGCCTCGTTGATCTTCTCGATCACGTCATTTCGGTCGAGGAGGTGGGCATCTTCAAGCCCGCCGGCAAAGTCTACCAAAGGTGCGTCGACCTTCTCGGCGTCCCCGCGGGTAGCATCGCATTCCAGTCGTCGAATTCTTGGGACGCTTGGGCCGCGTCGGCATTCGGCATGCGGGTGTTCTGGTGCAATCGCTATGGTCAGCGCCCCGAGCGGCTCCCCGGGCAACCCGACGCTGAGTTGCGTTCGCTCGCCGAGTTGCCGGGACTGATTATGCGCGGGTGAGCGAGTTGCACCGGCGACGAGGAAAAGAGCGACCGATCGGCGCGGTTGCGGACAGCGGCCGACGCGCCTGCCTCGTCGCCAAATCATGACCCCATTCGCTGCCTAAGTCACGTCAGCATGATGTATCGCGTTAAGACGGGGCGGCGGCTTGGCCGGCTCGGCATCCGGGTTGCGCTGGCGGCACTTGCGGCGTTGCCCGGGATCGATTGGAACGCACAAGCGCACGCGACGGACGGCTCCTGTCCGGATTGCGCAAGCGCGGACGAAGCGCGGCGAACTCGGCTCGATGCTCTCCTGGAGGATGATCCAACGCGGGATCGCCTCGACGGACGTCTCGGCGACAAGCCGTGGATCGGGCAGGACTGGGCGACGTTACCAGTTGCGGTCAAGCCCGCAGAGGAAAGCCTCGACCTGACCACAAGCCTACAGCATCTCGGTAGCTATCAGTCCCGACGGACCAGTCAAAAGATCGAGGACGCGAAGGCACTGGCTCCGAAGGGGCTAGCGATCCCAAAGCCCATACAAAGCCCACCAGCCGCGCTCGATGTTTGGAGCAGGGTGCACGTCAAAGGGTTCGAGGGTGACACCACCGAAACGAAACGAGGGACCATCGGTGCCGACTACAAGCTGGCGAGGGGCGCCTTGGTCGGCATGTCGGCCGAGATCGTCGACGAAGGTCGAGTACTGCAGCAGGACACACGCCTTGCAGCCTACTTTGCCATCAAGCCGTGGTCGCCCGTAACGCTCGACGGCAAGGCGCAGTGGGGTGAAAGCCATGGCCTGCAAGGGGGCGGGCTCGTAACGACGCAAAGTGCCGTCACGGCTCGCGTCAAGGGTAGCTTCAACTATGAGGGTCTCGTGCTGACGCCCATGGCCAGTGTGGCGCACGGAGTGGACGAGGCGCCGGCGACCGGGGGCGGCAGGGCGATCGAGAAAAGCACACTGGCACTTACGCCAAAGGTCAGTCGACCGGTCGAAATCGGCGGCGGGGTTAAAGTGGAGCCCTTCCTGTCTTTGAAGAGCGCTCTCGACATCAGCCCAGCCAGCGAGGCAGCAGCCCACGGTTCGACCGACACGACGCGCAGCGTCGGCGGTGGCGTGACCTTGGCAAGGCCCGACGCCTACTCGCTCAGCGTCACGACCGACCTCGAGCAGTCCACCGGCAGCGACCACACGAACGTTAAGGGCCGGTTCGAGTTGAAGCTGCCACTGCGCTAGCCCGTTCAGTTGGCGACGGCGAGTGCCACGGCACCGAAATGACAGGCGGTGCCAAGCAACACGAACCCGTGCCAGATGGAATTCTGGTAGCGCAATCCGGTCCAGAGGAAGAAGACAACGCCGAGCGAGTAGATGATACCGCCCGCCGCGAGGAGGACCAGGGCGCCGAAATCAATCGCCGAAACGAGCGGCTGCAGCGTGGCGACGCCGGACCACCCCAATGCCAGATAGAGGCCGATCGCGAGCCGGTCCCACTGAGCCGAGAGGAAAAGCTTAGCCGCGGCCCCGGCAAGGGCCACAACCCAGACCGCCGCGAACAACGAGAGGCCCGCGGTCCCGCCCATCTTGACCAGGGCGAACGGCGTGTAGGTGCCGGCGATCTTCAAGAAAATAGCCGCATGGTCCAGCCGGCGTAGCGTCGGCTTCCAGGCTGGTACGGACAGCATGTGATACGCACCGGAGCAGCCGAGCATGGCCAACAAGCCTGCGCAGTAGATGGCAAGGGCCACGGTTGAAGGCGCCGGCAGGTTGCGTGTGGCCCAGGTTAGAAGCCCAACTGCCGCGACGAGCCCACCCGCCATCCCGATCACGTGGACGATGTGATCGGCAAGCACCTCACGCTGTGTTGGATGCAGGCTCATCTGCAAATGATAGCGCGAAATCTCGTGTCGAGCGACCCTAACCCTCAGTATCGGTTAGAGATTTATGACAACAGCCAGTGGGGCTCAGGCCTCGAAGGCGACCTCGACGGCGGTATCGTTGCCGAACCGGGCCCGCATGCGCTCGCCGGGCTTCGCCAACAGCATTCCGGTGGCCGTCCCGGTCGAGATCAGTGCACCTTCGGCCAAGCCATCGCCCCATGCTCGGCGGGTGTTGGCGAGCCAGACCAGCGGTGCCAGCGGATGCCCCATCACGTCGGCGCCATGGCCCGTTCGGCGGACCACACCGTCGACCTCGAGCACCACGGGCATCGCGGCCAAGTCGCGTTCACGCCATCCGGGGATCTCGGGTCCGATAACGTAGCGACCGCTCGCTGCACCATCTGCCAGGATCGCTGGGACGGAGGGAAGCGCATCCAGGGGAAACCGGCACTCGGCAACTTCGATGCCGGCGTGGGCCGTGGCCACGGCATCCGCGACCTCGTCGGGCTCGTAAGCATCGGCACGAGCTGGCAGCGCGCGACCCAGCAGGAAGAAGAACTCGCACTCGACGAGAGGATCGAGCAACGTGGCGTGACTGAAGCGGGCCGGCGATTCAGTCGCGAAGCGGTCGTACGTGATGCCGTAGATCGGCCCCGTGGTGCGAAGGCGCTTCTGCATAAGTGTTGTCGTCGCCGCGATCTTCCAGCCGAGCCGGGACCAATCCAGATACTCGGCCACCAGCTCATTGACCGCGTAGCCTTCGGCATTCGAGGCGGGGATCAGAGCGGCGGGCAGCCCGCGAATCTGCTGGCTACTCCGGCGGGCGATGGCCAGGAGATCGGCGAGGCGTTGCGGATCCGAGGCTGACATCCTCAACAACAGTCCCAGTTGTAGATCACGCGGGAGAAATCCCTCTTCAGCAGATCCTGCTCGTGCATCAAGAACTGCGCCGCGCCCGCATCACCCCACATCACACCGGCCGTCGTATCGATCGTCATCAGCGCGAAATCCCCGATCTTTGCATAGTGGCTATAATTCGCGTGTTCACGCCACCGGCGCGGATCGTCCTGAGTGAATGTCGGATACCCGCCCAGGCGGATCGCCGATACCGCGGCCTCGCCTGTCGTCCACTCGGCGTACGCCTCGGTCAACGTCTCGTCAGCGGCGATCTCGGGCAGCAGGCGCTCGAAACGGTAATCGCTTAGGTCGACGACCATCTGGTCGATCTGGAACGAAAGCGCGCGGGGCTCCAAGGGTGCCTCGAGAGGCGAATAAACGCCGTCGACCAAGGCTTTTGGGGCAATCCGCGTGTCAACGGCAGCGGCCAGATCGTCATGATAGACGCAGGCAAAGTCTGCCGGCGCGGTGAGATCGTCGAGATTCGCGCCGTAAAGATCGCCGCCGCCTATGAAGATCTGCAATAGGCCCGACGTAGGAAATGGCGACAGCGCAGGCAACTCGGCAAAATTAACTTGAGCCAGCAGATACAGCGGAACACCACCCTTACCGTGGGGAAACGTGCGCCCTCGCGGCCACCATGGGCGACCACCGAGCTGGCAACTCGACGGCCCACTCGGCGGGCCGTCGATAACGGCCGCGCCCACGACCGGCAAGACTGTTGCGCCGATCGCTGACGTATAAGGCTCAAGGACCTCCGGCAGTGGCGGCAGTGGATTTCGGACCGCCGCGCGTCCCCGGCTCCCATAGAGCCATTTGTAGATGTCCGTCATGCGGCTCAAATACCGAGTTTCTGCTTCAGGAGGTCGTTGACGGCTTGGGGGTTCGCCTTGCCGCCGGACGCCTTCATGACCTGTCCCACGAACCATCCGAGCATGGTGGGCTTGGCCTTGACCTGCTCCACCTTGTCCGGGTTCTTCGCAATGATCTCGTCGATCGCCGTTTCGATGGCGCCTGTGTCGGTGACTTGGCGCAGGCCTCGCTTATCGACGATCTCGGCCGGATCGCCACCCTCGTTCCAGACGATCTCGAACACCTCCTTGGCGATCTTTCCCGAGATGGTGCCGGAGGCGATCAGGTCGAGTATGGCCGCGAGTTGCGCTGCCGAGACGGGCGAATGCTCGATGTCACCGCCTTCCTTGTTCAATCTTCCAAACAATTCGTTCACCACCCAGTTGGCGGCTACTTTCCCGTCGCGTCCCTTGGCGACGCGCTCGAAATAGTCGGCGCTCTGTCGATCTGCGGTGAGCACGTCGGCATCGTAGCTCGATAGGCCGTATTCCCGCATAAAACGCGCGTGCTTGGCGTCGGGAAGCTCGGGTAGGCCCTTGGCCAACTCGTCGACCCAGGTCTGCTCGAGCTCCAGCGGCAGAAGATCGGGGTCGGGGAAATACCGGTAATCGTGCGCTTCCTCTTTGGACCGCATGGAGCGGGTCTCGCCGCGATTGGGATCGAACAAGCGTGTCTCCTGGTCGATGGTGCCACCGTCCTCGAGGATGGCGATCTGGCGGCGCGCCTCGACCTCGACGGCCTGCCCGATGAAGCGGATCGAGTTGACGTTCTTGATCTCGCACCGTGTGCCGAGCGGCTCGCCTGGCTTTCGAACCGAGACGTTGACGTCGGCGCGCAGGTTGCCCTTCTCCATGTCGCCGTCGCAGGTGCCGAGATAGCGCAAAATCCTTCGCAGCTTAGAGACGTAAGCCTGAGCCTCCTTCGCCGAGCGGATGTCGGGCCGCGAGACGATCTCCATCAACGCGACGCCGGAGCGATTAAGGTCGACCAGGGAATGCTCCGGGCTCTGGTCGTGGATCGATTTACCAGCGTCCTGCTCGAGATGGAGGCGCTCGATGCCGACCTTGAAGGTCTCGCCGTCGACCTCGATCTCGACCTCGCCCTCGTCCACCACGGGTTGCTTGTACTGGCTGATCTGGTAGCCCTGCGGCAGGTCGGGATAGAAGTAGTTCTTGCGATCGAAAACGCTGATGAGGTTGATCCTCGCGTTGAGACCCAGACCGGACCGGACGGCCTGCGCCACGCACTCGCGATTGATCACGGGCAGCATGCCGGGCATCGCCGCGTCAACCAGTGAGACGTGGCTATTCGGTGCGCCGCCGAAGGCGGTGGACGCACCGGAGAAGAGCTTTGCCTTGGAATTGACCTGGGCGTGCACCTCCATGCCGACGACGATTTCCCAGTCTCCGGTGGCCCCTTTGAGAAGGCTTGCGGACTTGCGCCGGGGGGCGGTCGATATTGTAGAGGTGGCGGTCATTCTGGAGGCTCCGGATGCCGCAGCGCGGGCGGCGGCGCTTGCCTGCCCCACGAGCACGGCGGCTCATGATTTGAATGCGCAATCTAGCAGATCGCGTACCGTACTGAAACGCGCGCACGTCAGTGATAGGTGCGTCCGCCATCGACGGCGAGTGTCGTGCCCGTGATGAAGGATGATTCATCCGAGGTCAGGAATAGGATCGCGGCGGCGAGTTCGTCCGGTTGGCCGGGTCGGCGGAGTGCATACCGGGCGGCGACGGCATTGTCGCGGATGAAACCGGCAGTCATCGGCGTTTCGACGGCACCTGGACAGACGACGTTCACCCGAATGGCGGGTGCCAGCTCCATGGCGATCGCCTTGGTCATGGCGATGACCCCGCCCTTGGATGCGACATAGGCCGTGCTGTTGGGGCCGGTCGGCAGGAGCCCGACGCCGGATGCGATGTTGATGACTGTGCCTGCGCCGGCCTTTCTCAAGAACGGAGCCGTCGCCTGGATCGCGAGAAACGTACCCGTGAGGTTGACGGCGAGGATGCGCGCAAACTCCTCTGGGGTGGTGTCGTCGAGCCCTGTGGCGGAGAAGATGCCAGCGGCATTGACGAGGCCATCGATGCCGCCCATGGCAGCAGCGGCTTCAGCTGCCGCGGACGCCAGCGATGCGGCGTCTCGCACGTCCGCGCGCGTCCCCATGCAGCCGATAGTCTCGGCAGTCGCCGCGACTCTCTTAGCATCGAGATCCAGGATGGCGACGGCGGCGCCTTCGCGTACGAACAGCTCAGCCGTCGCGCGACCGATCCCGGATGCGCCGCCCGTAATGAGAATCCTGCGTCCCTGAAGCCGTTGCATGCTCGCCTCCTGATCCGTGTAACCACCTGGACAATGGCATACGGGACGATGCAATTCAGCTGCGCAAGCCGGGAGCCTCCTGTCCCGTGCGAGCGACGTATTCGGTGTAGCCGCCGCCGTACTGGTGAATACCCTCCGGCGTAAGCTCCAGCACCCGGTTGGACAAGGCTGCAAGGAAGTGGCGGTCGTGCGACACGAACAGCATCGTGCCCTCGTAGTTCGCCAGCGCCGCGATCAGCATCTCCTTGGTTGCCAAGTCGAGATGATTGGTCGGCTCGTCGAGCACGAGGAAATTCGGCGGATCGAACAGCATCAACGCCATCACGAGGCGCGCCTTCTCGCCGCCGGACAGCACACGGCACCGCTTCTCGACTTCGTTGCTCGAAAACCCAAAACAGCCGGCCAGCGCTCGGAGCGGTCCTTGTCCCGCCTGCGGGAACGCGTCCTCGAGGGTTTGGAATACGGTTCTGTCGCCGTCGAGAAGATCCATGGCATGCTGGGCGAAGTAGCCCATCTTGACGCTCGCACCGACCGCGACCGAGCCGCCGTCGGGCGTTGCAGCCCCCGCCACCAGCTTCAAGAGCGTCGACTTTCCGGCGCCGTTGACCCCCATGACGCACCAGCGCTCGCGGCGGCGGATCATGAAGTCGAGGCCGTCATAGACGGTGAGACTGCCATAGCGCTTTTGCACGGACTTTAGGGCGACGACATCCTCGCCTGACCGAGGCGCCGGCGGGAAGTCGAACAGCACGGTCTCGCGCCGTTTCGGCGGCTCTACACGGTCGATCTTATCGAGCTTCTTCACACGGCTCTGCACCTGCGCGGCGTGCGAGGCACGGGCCTTGAACCGTTCGATGAACTTGATCTCCTTGGCGAGCATGGCCTGCTGGCGTTCGAACTGGGCCTGCTGCTGACGATCGGCGATCGCGCGTTGCTGCTCGTAAAACTCGTAGCCTCCGGAATAGGTTGTCAAGCTGCCGCCGTCGATCTCGAGCACTTTCCCGACGATACGCCGCATGAATTCGCGATCGTGCGACGTCATCAGCAGCATCCCCTCGTAGTCCCTGAGGAACTGCTCGAGCCAGATCAGGCTTTCGAGGTCGAGGTGGTTGGAGGGCTCATCCAGGATCATGGCGTCCGGACGCATGAGCAAGATGCGAGCGAGTGCCACACGCATCTTCCAGCCGCCGGACAGCGAGCCAACGTCGCTGTCCATCATCTCCTGACCGAAGCCAAGGCCCGCGAGCACCTCACGTGCGCGGCCGTCCATGGCATAGCCGTCGAGTTCCTCGAAGCGGGCCTGTACCTCACCGTAGCGCGCGATGATCTCGTCCATTTCGTCGGAGCGGTCGGGGTCGGCCATGGCAGCCTCGAGCGCCTTCAGCTCGTCCGCAAGCTCGCTGACCGGGCCGGCGCCGTCCATCACCTCCGAGACGGCTGAGCGGCCCGCCATGTCACCGACATCCTGGCTGAAGTAGCCGACGACGACATCGCGGTCGATCGAGACCTGGCCCTCGTCGGGCTGGTCCTCGCCGACGATCATACGAAAGAGCGTCGTCTTGCCGGCACCGTTGGGGCCAACAAGGCCGATCTTCTCGCCCCGGTGGAGAGCCGCGGACGCCTCGATAAAGAGGATCTGATGGCCGTTCTGCTTGCTGACGCTATCGAGGCGAATCATGCGCGCTTGGATCGTCGATCTAGGCCGCCACCTCACCGCCCAGGTAGTCGACTGCAGCAGTCACCCCACCTGTGCCATGGGGAATCTTCAACGCCTTCAGCGCCATTTCGACGGCCCCAAGCGTGCCGATGACCATTGGCGCATTGGTGTGCCCCATGTGGGCGATCCGGAATGCTTTGCCGGAAAGTTCGCCAAGGCCAACGCCGAGCACGACGCCGCACTTGTCGCGGGCATAGTCCAGGATCGGCTGCGGACTCTGGCATTGGACGATCACGTTCGTGACGGAGGCCGAGCGCTCGGCGGGTTCGGTGATGTTGAAGGCCAGCACCTGACCCTCGGCCCACTTGGCGACAGCACGCCGCGTCGCCTCGGCAAGGAGCGCGTGACGACGATAGGCCGGCTCGAGACCCTCCGCGAACAGGATATCCATGGCCTTGCGCAACGCGAACAGCAGATGCTCAGGAGGTGTGCCGCAGTATTTTTGATAGCTGATCGGACCATCGCGCAGCGTCCAGTCCCAGTAGAACGTCCGCAGCCCGGCCGACTGGTGCACGGCCTTGGCTTTCGGACTGGCGGCAACGAAAGCCAGCCCCGGTGGGGTCATCAGGCCCTTTTGCGAGCCTGCCATGGCGACGTCGATACCCCAGGCGTCCATCTCGAAGGGCATGCATCCGAGAGAGGCGACGGCATCGACCATCAGAAGTGCGGGATGCCCGGCTGCGTCAATCGCCTTGCGGATCGCAGGAATGTCATTGACGCATGACGACGCCGTATCGATCTGCACGACCATGATGGCCTTAATGTCGTGCGTCTTGTCTGCACGCAGTCGCGCCTCGACTTTGCCCGGATCGACGGCGCGACGCATCGAACCCGGTAACACCTCGATCTCGCAGCCAAGCATGGCCGCCATCTCGCCCCAGCCGATGGCGAAGCGCCCGCTCTCGAGAACCAGAATCTTGTCACCCTTCGAAAGCACGTTGGTGCAGGCCGCTTCCCAGCCGCCGTGGCCATTGGCCGCGTAAATGTAAACCCGCTCTCCCGTGCCGAAAATCCGCTTCAAGTCCTCGTGGCAGCTGTCGCCCAGGCCGAGCATGCCTCCTGAATAGATATCGACGGCCGGCCGGTGCATCGCCTGCAGGACCTCGTCGGGCACATTGGTGGGGCCCGGAATGGACAAGAACTGGCGGCCGTTGGCGACGGACATAGGTCGATATCCCCTGGTGGTGAAGCGGGCAACGGCTGTCTTAGGCCGGGGCAAGGTCGAGAGCAAGGCAAGCTCGACCTTGCGTCATTACGGTGCGGGCCCTCGATGGCGATGCTGCGCGACCATGCTGGCGGCAGAAACGGCGAGAACGGCGACCGCTAAGCCGGCGAACACACGGTTGGCGGCCCAGTCCGCTCGCTCGGACCACAGCTTACCCGACACGACGAGTGCTGCAATGCCGATGCCTGCGACGAGAGCCTGGGCGCCAGCCAACGGCACGGCCCAGCGAATGTGAAGCCGCCAGCCGATCCCATCGTCCCCCGGCACGGGTCGCGGAAGCGTCCGTTCAAACGCGATCGTTGCCAGCGCAAGAAGTGCCATCGCGGCTGCGTACTGCCACCCGTGCTGCCATTTCAGGCCAGTCAGCGGCGTGAGATAGAGCCCTTGCATGCTCACAGCGCCCCAGGTGTAAAAAACAGCGCTGAGACGCGTGGTTTGCAAAAGCGCGACATAAGACGCCAACGACGCGTGGCGGTCCGGCACATCCGACCACCTCCAAGCCTGCGCAAGCGTGACCCCGGAGATGAGCACGGCCGTCATGGCAAACACGGCCGCCCCAAAGGTGACAAGCGCCGCAATGCCAGCGGCGCCCCCCCAGATCATCACACTCGCCGAAACTAACGCCACAGCACCGGCCGCGACCCTCAGCTCACGACCGCTGATGCTGCGCTTCACACGCCGCGGCCCCCCGCCGTCCATCAGGCCGTCTTAGGCTGCGGGGACGTCAGCTTGATGGCGTTGACGCTGATGGCCGCCAGGGCCATGGCTCCGAAGAAGAAAATATTATTGGCGGCCCAATCCTGCGATCCGCGCCTCATGCCAGCAATGGTGGTGAACCGCCACATTTTCCCGTCCAGCAGCAGTCCCGCCATAGTGATGAACATGGCCACGAGAATGAAGATCGAATACCCGCGCGCCACCTTGAGTAACATCGGATCGGTGACACCGCTCGCCGCGTCCTTGCGGAGCGTGGCCGACAGGAACAAGGACAAGCCAGCAAGCAGGAAGAACCCGATGAAGAACTGCCACCACTCCCGCCAGTTCAGGATATCGAAGGCATACGTCACGAAAAGCGCAAGCGCGCCCCACGTCCAGACGAGGCCCATGTGGCGAAGAGCAATCCCAATACCCTGTTCGCCCTCGGCGCCCATCGCATCCGCTGACCTCACTTCGCGGAACGAGGCGAGTGCCACGAGGATACTGACGAGGGCAGCGACAGCCATATGCAGGTAGAACTGCTTCACGGCGGCCATGACAACGAGTGCCGACACGCTTACGCCAATACCGAGCATCCAAATAATCATCGACGACATGCCAGCCCCCTACCTTCCCGACCCCTGATCGACGTTCGTCTGCAAACTGCCGCGCTCGCGTTGACGAGACGTAAAGCCAAAGCGTTGCGCGGCTTGATTCGGCAACCAATAGTAGATGAACGCCGCGGTCATGTCCCCTCTTGGGACTTCTCTTCGCGGCCTCGATCCCAATCGCCCGATCGAGTGTGCCCGCGGTGCAACCCCAGGCGGCCAGAGCAGTTGGGCTTCGCGCCCGTCAAGCTGCGGCGCGTTCCTCGCCGAGTGTCTCGGCGCGATAGGACAGCGCCTCGGCCAAGTGGACGCGCAGTACCGGAACGGAGCCGTCGAGATCGGCGATGGTGCGGGCAACTTTGAGGGTCCGGTGAAAGCCGCGGGCGGACAGCTTCAAACGGTCAGCGGCTGACCGCACAAAGGCGAGGCCGTCGGCCTCCGGCATGGCGATCTGCTCCAGGAGACTGCCCGACACGTCGGCGTTCGTTCGCGTGGTGCGCGGCACCGATGGGAGGCTTGCGAGGCGACGACGCTGTCGATCTCGAGCCGCGACGACCCGCTCGCGAACCTCACGGCTGCCCTCCGTGGGCGCGGGCAGCACGAGATCGGCAGCGGTGACTTGGGGCACCTCGATCATAAGGTCGATGCGATCGAGGAACGGCCCGGAGATTCGCGCCTGATAGTCGGCCGCGCAGCGGGGTCCACGCTTGCAGGCCTGTCCAGGCCCGCCGCCGCACTTGCACGGGTTCATGGCCGCCACCAGCTGGAAGCGGGACGGGTAGGCGATACGGTGATTGGCGCGGGCGATGACGACTTCGCCGGATTCCAGAGGCTGGCGGAGACTGTCGAGCACGTTGGGGTGGAACTCGGGCAGCTCGTCCAGGAACAGCACGCCCAGATGCGCAAGCGACACTTCGCCCGGCCGGGGCCGCGAGCCGCCTCCGACGAGGGCTGCCATGCTCGCCGAATGGTGCGGCGCACGGAACGGGCGGGCACGCGCGATGCGACCGTCGGCCAGCTCGCCCGCGAGGCTTTTCACCATCGACACCTCGAGCATTTCCGCAGGCTCGAGATCGGGCAGAATCGTCGGCAGGCGCGCGGCGAGCATGGATTTGCCTGAGCCGGGCGGGCCGACCATCAGCAGATTGTGGCCGCCGGCTGCCGCGATCTCAAGCGCGCGCTTGGCGCTTTCCTGGCCTTTCACGTCCGCGAGGTCGACACTGCTGGCAGCCGGTTCGGACAGGTTCGGCTGGGGACGGGCGAGCGTCTGGATGCCCTTGAAGTGGTTGACCAGAGACAGCAGATGGGGCGCGGCCAGCACGGCCATGTCCTCCGCGGCCCAGGCGGCCTCGGCGCCGCTCGACTCCGGACAGATCAGGCCCTTGCCGATGGCGTTGGCCCCAATGGCCGCCGGGAGCGCGCCTGGAACCGAACGAATGGCGCCGTCGAGCGCCAGCTCGCCGATAGCCGCATAGCCGGCGATGGCGTCCGGCGCTATGGCTCCCATCGCGGACATCAAAGCGAGCGCAATCGGCAGATCGAAGTGGCTGCCTTCCTTGGGGAGGTCGGCAGGGGCGAGATTCACGGTGACGTGCCGGAACGGAAAACCCAGGCCGACCGCATGCAGCGCGTTGCGCACCCGCTCGCGACTTTCCGCGACGGCCTTGTCGGGTAGGCCCACGATCGAGAACAAAGCGCGACCGGAAGTGATGCGCACCTCCACGTCCACGGGCCGCGCCTCGATGCCGACGAACGCGAGCGTAGAGATCTGGCCGTACATGGGTGCCTCGCTGTTTCGTCGCCCGCTGCCTACTTCATGGCACACGGCAATTCCCTTCATGGGACCGGCCCGCAGCGTGTGGACCCGCTCTGGTTGAGAGGCTAGGCACGTCAGCCCACGGAGTCAAGAACATTGAGGGAACATAATGCGGGCGCGAAATACTGTTCATGGCGAAAGCGACGCACCTGCATCGAGCGTCGCCGCCCCCGTGATGGCATGCGGCGCACGGGTCTTCGTGGCGCTGTCGATTAACGCCCTCGCAAAGGCAGCGCTCGGGCGATCGGAGCGCGGGCATCCACGTCGCCTGCCACATCACGGCCTTGGCCGCATTCGTCATGCGGATCGGGCGATGCAGGTGATCTCTTTAGTGGGGCCTTCGGATGCCCACACGGCATCCGGCCCGGCCACGTACCACGTCTGCGGGGTGGCCGTGTCTTGCCGGAGGCGAGCCACCAACAGTGACGCCATCGACCACGGCCACGGGCCGATCCACCTGCGCCCGGGACTGGAACGTCGGCGCGATCTCGGCCTCGGGAAGCCAGATGTACTCCCGTGCCGTCGCCCCCGCCGCCGTCGCTTCGGCGATGATGTTGCCCATCCGGTCGTGCACGTACTGGATGGTGTTGTTTTTGGTTGCGCCTTCGGATGCCCACAAGCATCCGGCGCGCGCCGACCCCGAGTTGGTGCTCACCCGCTGGATGAGCTGCTCGCCACCGTCCTGCCGGAGGCAGGCCACGAAAGACGTACGTGTAGGTGCCGACCAGGTTACCCTGGAACGAGACCGTCTTCAGCCGGTTGGCCTTGTTGTAGGTGTAGCCGTAGAGTTGTCAGTGGCGCCTTCGGATGCCCACAAGCATCCGGCGCGTGCCCAGCCGGCTCGTAGGTGAACGAGCGCACCGTGGTGGCGCCCCGCGTGATGTCCACAAGCCGGTTCGAGCCCGCCGGATAACCGAGCACGTCCGTCGTCGTCGGACCGCCCGACGGCGTCGCGATCCGGGTTTGACCCGGGGGGGCGCTTCGCATAGGTTCCGCGCAAAATCCGGTGCCGCGGCGAGACGGCTTTCTGCGCGCCGCGCGGCCCCCCTCGAACCATGGCTGATCGATGTCCGACCAGAAAACGACCGCTGCCTCCGGCGCCTGGACCGAAGCCCCCATGACGGCCCGCCTCGTACTGGCCGACGGTTCCGTGATCGCCGGCAGCGGCCTCGGGGCGACTGGTCATGCCGTGGGCGAGGTCTGCTTCAATACTGCCATCACCGGCTACCAGGAGATCTTGACCGACCCCTCCTACGCCGGACAGATCATCGTCTTCACCTTCCCCCACATCGGCAACGTGGGCACCAACGCCGAGGATACGGAAACCTCGAACCTCGCGTCACGCTCGGGCGTGCGCGGCGCCGTGCTCCGGGCCGGCGTCACCGACCCGTCGAGCTGGCGCGCCGACAGCCACCTCGACGCGTGGCTGAAGACCAGAGGCATCATCGCGATCGCCGGCGTGGATACCCGCGCGCTCACTGCGCTGATCCGCGAGAAGGGCATGCCGAACGCTGTGATCGCACACGAACCGTCGGGCGTGTTCGACTTCGAGAAGCTGAAAGCCGAGGCCAAGGCGTGGCCGGGCCTTCTCGGGCTTGATCTGGTGCCCGAGGTGACGAGCGGGCAGAGCTACGAGTGGGACCAGACGCGGTGGGCGTGGGGAAAGGGCTACGGGCGCCAGCAGAACCCCGAGCTGCATGTCGTCGCCATCGACTACGGCCTGAAGCGCAACATCCTGCGCTGCCTGGCCACGTCAGGGTGCCGCGTGACGGTCGTTCCCGCGACCACGTCAGCCGAAGATATCCTGGCGCGCGAACCGGACGGGATTTTCCTGTCCAACGGCCCCGGCGACCCGGCGGCAACCGGCGTCTATGCCGTTCCGCAGATCAAGAAGCTTGTCGCATCGGGTCTGCCGACGTTCGGCATCTGCCTCGGCCACCAGATGCTCGGATTGGCGCTCGGCGGGCGAACCATGAAGATGCCGCAGGGCCATCACGGCGCCAATCACCCCGTCAAGGATTTCACCACCGCGAAGGTGGAGATCACATCCATGAACCATGGCTTTGCCGTCGACCGGGACTCGCTGCCGGCCGATGTCGAGGAAACCCACGTCTCGCTGTTCGATGGCTCGAATTGCGGCATCCGCGTCAATGGACGTCCGATCTTCTCGGTGCAGTACCACCCCGAGGCCTCGCCCGGCCCCGAGGACAGCCACTATCTCTTTACGCGCTTCGTCAACCTGATGCGCGCTCGTAAGGGCTTGCCGCCACTTGCCGAGCGCTGAAGCCCCAGCCACCACCGTTTCCCGGGCTGCAGGAATTCTGGTAGTCTCGTTACCATGAACGAGGTCGTGAAAGCCCCTGCGCGGCGCACGTGGTCACTCGACGAGCTGGACCGGCTCGCCGCTCACGGCTTCTTCGGCGAGCACGAGCACGTGGAGCTGATCGGGGGAGAGCTCTACCGCATGGCGCCCAAAGGGATCAGGCACGAGCGCGTTCGGGGGCTCGTGTCCAAGACCATCGCGCGACGGCTGGCGGTGAACCTCGACCTCTATCAGGAACTTGGCTGGCGACCGGACGATCGCGTCTATCTCGAGCCGGATCTCATCATTTGCGACTCATCCTCGTTACCGCCGGAGATTCGACCGAGAGATACCTTGCTCGTCATCGAGATCGCCATGTCGGGCCTCGATCACGATCAAGGGCTCAAGGCCGCAACCTATGTCGAACTCGGCATCATCGACTATTGGGTGATCGACGCCGTTTCTCTGTCGACCCGCGTGCACCGTCGCCCTGCAGCGGGGCGCTATAGCGAGACTTCGGACCATCTGCCGACCGAGACGCTCGTTCCACTCTGCGTGCCGGGGCTCACGCTGCGTCTGGCCGACTTCGACTTCGGCACGGACGGCCTGGAAGAGTGCCACACGTGAGCGTCCTCGGGCGTGCTCTCACGGTCCTCCGCGCCGGCTTCGCGGCACTTTGTCTCCTGGCGGCTGTCGGTTCGATGGCGCGGGCGGAGGCGCCGCATCCGCTCTGTGCCTCCGAGCCATGCGCCATGATCGAGACGGCAGGACCGGACGGGCAACCCCGGGTTCTCGATCCCGCTGCACCGTGGCCGACCGCGACGATCGCGCGGGCCGAGTTGCTGCTACTCGGCGAGGTTCATGACAACGCCGCTCATCATAGGCTGCGAAGCCAGCTCATCCTTGCCCTGGCTGCCGACAAGGGCGGCTTACAGACCGCTCGTACCGGCCTCGTTTTCGAGCATATCCGCACCGACCAGCACCTCGCGCTGGTGGCGTTCAGGGCCGCCGATCGGCAGCGTCCGCGAAGGGTCGGTGACCTAATGGACGCCCTGTCGTGGGCAGCTTCCGGTTGGCCCGCAGCCGCGATGTTCGAACCGTTGTTTGCGGCAGCCCTCGACCTCGAATGGCCGATCATTCCCGGCAACCTCCCGCGCGACGAGATCCGTAATGTGGCACGCAACGGCTTAGGCGCGGTTGCGTCGGGGGACATGGCCCGTCTTGGTCTCGATCAGCCCCTGCCCTCGCCACTGCAAGCCTCGCTGCTCGATGAACTCGAAGCCTCGCATTGCGGCTTGATGCCCCGCACTGCCTTCGCCGGCATGGCCGACGCCCAGCGCTATCGCGACGCCCTCATGGCCCGTGCCTTGACTGACGCTGCGGACGCGCACGGGCGCGCCGTTTTGCTCGCGGGCAACGGGCACGTGCGGAGCGACCGGGGCGTTCCGTGGCATCTTGCGCGCATGGCACCGGAGAGGCGGCGCGTGGTGATCCGGTACGTCGAAGTGACCATGGGGCAAACCGACCCGCTCAGCTATGTGGAGCGAGGGCCGGACGGCGGGCCGACGGCCGACTACGTCGTGCTGACGGCTCGTGCTGACCGAGCGGACCCCTGTGCCGAGATGCGCCGGCACCACAAGGCACCGGCGCGGTAAGTGATCGCGTGTCGATCGGCTTACTTGGCTTTTGCTGGCGGCATCGCTTTTCCGTCCGCATCGACCTGAGGAAAGCCCGATCGCATGTAGGCAATGATTTGCCACATCTCGTCGCGCTTCAGCTTATCCTTGAAGGCCGGCATCTGCGACTGGAACTGCTCTCCGCCCTCTGCAACGGCCCAGAGCAGGTACTCATCGACCGAGATCGGCCGTCGGATCATGTAGGCGAGCAGAGCTGGCGACGGTGAAATCGCGTTCTCGGCGTCACCATCGCCGAGACCGTCGGCGCCATGGCACGAGGCACAGTGTTGCGTGTAAAGGCGTGCACCAGCCGCCGTGGTCTCCGGAGATGGAGTGACGGTCGACTTGGCGCCATCGTACTCCGGGGGCACGCCGTAGTGCATATAGGTCGTGTGCCGGAGAAGGCGCGTCATCATACCCTTCGGCATGCGGCCCGGCCCCCACAGCTCCTTCACCATCCAATCCGGCTGCCAATAGTCAGCGCCACCACGAGGCACGGATTTTGGAGCGTTACTTTGTTGGGCCAAGGCGGCCGTGGCAACGGCGATGCCCATTCCGGCCACTGCAACAAGCGCGAGTACGCGCTGCTTCGGTGTCCGACGTTGATAGAGTTTGCTCATGACGCCCCCCGTTTGACGCGTGACGGACACCTCGCCTCAAGCCGGATAGGCCGCAGGATCGACACCGCAGGACTCGAGGAATTTGCGGATCTGGACAACTTCCTCCTTCGGTAAGCTGTGATGCGCGTGGCTCAAGGCAACCGTGTGTCCCTTCAACGTGACCCCGATACGGTTTCCCGACTTGTTGTCGACCTCGGCGCCGAGTTCCTCGAACACATGCACCACATCCTTGAAGTCGATGTTGGCACTGATCGGATGCGCAAAGATGGCTTGTAGAACCTTGCGATGGCGATGGTTCATTTAGTGGTCCTGTCTCGTGAAATGTGATCGGACAACCATGGCTGTCTCAAGACCCAGGGGAATTGAGCCCGATCAATCGTTGGATGGTTTGTTGACGTTTACGACCCCGTCTGGCTCTCATGCGTGCGCGTCTACGAGCCTGCGTCGTCGGCCGAGAACCGAAGGTCGCGGACCCTCTGCCCTATGAGCCACCGTTGCGGCCGCCCGTCTCAGACAGGACCGAGCATTCATGATGGCACTGGACTGGCCGTCCCTGGCACTGATGGCGGCCGCGCTGGCGGCTGCGGGATTTCTCTCCGGCTTTCTCGCCGGCCTTCTCGGCGTAGGCGGCGGCGCCGTGGTTGTGATCACCCTTTACGAGGCCTTCCGCTGGCTTGGCGTCGACGAGGCCGTGCGCATGCATCTGGCCACGGGCACGTCACTTGCCATCATCGCGCCGACGACGCTTCGTTCGTTCATGGCCCATCGGGCCCGCGGCATCGCCGACCTCGCATTCGTCAAGCGGATGTCGATTCCCGTCATCGCCGGCGTCATTCTCGGATCGCTCGTCGCGCGCAGCTCCGGCGGCGATGTCTTGAAGTGGGTCTGGGTCGTTATGGGCTCGTTCCTGGCGCTACGCATGTTCCTGGGCCGTGACGATTGGCGGCTCGGTGCAGATATCCCGGAAGGCCGGGCGGTCGAGGTCTATGGCGTCCTGATCGGCACCATCTCCACTCTGATGAGCATCGGGGGAGGCGCCTATGTCGTCATCCTCATGACCCTCTACGGGCGCACCCTGCACCAGGCGGTCGCCACATCCTCCGGCTTCGGGCCGCTGATTGCCATTCCCGGACTGATCGGCTTCATGTGGGCCGGCTGGGGTACGACTGGCGTACCGCCCGGCACGCTCGGCTACGTCAGCCTGCTGGGCGCAGCGCTCGCCATTCCCACCGGCCTCATCGCAGCACCCCTCGGCGCCAAGCTGTCACACGGACTGTCGAAGCGGAGGCTGGAACTCGCCTTTGGTACGTTCATGACCTTCGTCGTCGTCCGCTTCCTGTTTAGCCTGCTGTTCTGAGCGTCCTGCCCGCGCGAAGCCGTATCGGCGTGCTCCGCTAGGCTGTTTACAGAAAGGTTTTATCAAGATGCCCCAGCCGACTGCGCTTCTGCCCACCGATGTCCTCGTCGACACGAGCGACCCAGCCATCGCCGTCGTCACGATCAACCGTGCCAAGCGGCGCAACGCGATGACGCGGGCCATGTGGCTCGAGCTGACACGCGTTGTAGCGGAAATCGGTGCCGCGCCGCATGTTCGCGCCATCGTCCTGACTGGTGCCGGTGGTGCCTTTTGCGCAGGCGCGGACATCACGGAGTTTCCCGCTGTGCGCGCTACTGTCGAGGATGGGCGCGCCTACGAAGCGGCCGTGGACGGCGTCCATCTCGCCATCCAGGCAAGCGCCAAGCCGACCATCGCCGCGATCTCGGGACCATGCTACGGCGGGGGCGTCGCGCTCGCTCTCTCGTGCGATTTTCGGGTTGCCGATGCGACGGCGTACTTCGCCATTCCGGCGGCCAGACTTTCGAATGTCTATGGGGTGGTCGAGACGCGCGCCCTCTACGATGCTGTGGGGCTCGCGGTCGCCAAGGAAGTGTTGTTTGCGGGCCGGCGATACGACGCCGCCGAGGCCGTCGACGTGGGGCTCGCAACGCACATGGCTTCGCGTGGGAACGCGCTCGACGCCGCGCGCGAACTCGCCGACCGGCTGCGTACCTCCGCGCCCCTCACCATCAAGGGGGCAAAGACCGTCCTGAGCGCCATCGCCCGCAATGCCACCGAGGCACGAGCCAGCGACATTCACGACGTCATGGACGCCGCCATCGGCAGCGAGGACTACAAGGAAGGCGTCGCAGCCTTTGCTGCCAAGCGCGATCCGATCTTCAAGGGCCGATAAATCCTCAGTCGCTCCTCCAGTTGCGTCAATCGGATGCGGAGACAAACCGCTCTGTGCGGGGTTGCGCACCTTTCACGATGCCGGCAAACTCACTCCACCCGCAAAACGGTCTTCAGGACTGGTTGAACACAAAACGGCGGGATCAAGGGAGGACTATTATGCGCCTACGCAAGACTGCCGCGAGCTTCGCGGCGGCGATCGGAATGATATCATTCATAGGTATCGCCGAAGCACAGACGCCGAAAAAGGGTGGAATTCTGCAGTTTGCTGTCACGGCCGAGCCGCCAAACTACGACTGTCACGCCTCCCAAACGTTCGCGCTGCTGCATCCCGTGAGCCCGTTCTATTCGTTTCTGGTGCGCTACGATGCGAGCCAAAACGGCGAGATCACGGGCGACCTGGCGAAAAGCTGGGACATTTCGCAGGACGGCCTGACCTACACGTTCAAGCTCCACGACAACATCAAGTTTCATGACGGCTCAGCGCTCACCTCGGAAGACGTGAAAGTATCATTCGAGCGGGTCCAGAGCCCGCCACCCGGAGTCGTCTCGATCCGCCAATCGCTCATGGCCGACGTCACCGCGATCGAGACTCCGGACCCGTCGACGATCACGTTCCGGATCAAACAGGTCAACGCCTCCTTCCTGGATAATCTCGCCGCCCCGTTCCACTGCATCTTCAGCGCCGCGAAGTTGAAGGAGGACCCGAAGTTTCCCCAGAACAACATTCTTGGATCGGGCGCCTTCCAGTTCGTCGAGTACGTCAAGGGCTCTCACCTCGTCGCCAAGCGTTTCGACCAGTATTTCAAACCGGGCCTTCCCTACCTCGACGGCTACAAGGCCTACTTCGTGAAATCGAACGCCGTGGTGCCGGGTATCATCGGCGGTCAGTTCGATGGAGAATGGCGCGGTCGCACGCCATCGGAACGCGACCAGCTCATGCGCTCGGCGCTCAAGGACAACCTCGTCCTGCATGAAGGCCCTTGGGCGACGAATAACATCATCATTTTCAACACGCAGCAGAAGCCTTTCGACGATCCACGCGTCCGTCGGGCTTTGTCGCTCGCCATCGATCGCTGGGGGGGCAACGAGTCGCTCTCCAAGATCACAATTGTGAAGGCGACCGGAGGTTTCCTGCGGCCCGGCTATGATCTGGCTTTGCCTGAAGCGGAACTCGAGAAGTTCCCCGGCTACTGGCGCGACATCGAGAAGTCACGAGCCGAGGCACGGCGTCTGCTCAAAGAGGCAGGCCAGGAGAACCTCAAGATCAAACTGCACAACCGGACGCTGAACGAGCCCTATACGCCAGTCGGCATCTTCCTGATCGACCAGTGGCGGCGGATCGGTGTCACCGTTGATCACAGCCAAGTCGAGACGACGCCGTACTTCGGCAATCTGGTCGACGGCAAGTTCGATGTCGGCCTCTATCCGCTGACCGTCCCAGCTGACGAGGTGACGGCGCAGCATCAAGCCTACATCTCGCACGCTGCATCCCCGAACAGCTACGCGCGCCACAACGACACGCGCCTCGATAAACTCTGGGAAGACCAGCAGCGCACGACCGACCCGGCCAAGCGGAAGGCGTTGGTGCAAGAGTTCGAGCGGATCATGCTGACCGAGAACTACTACCTGAACATCAACTGGTGGCAGCGCATCATCGTGCACCACAAGAAGATCAAGGGCTGGAACTTCTCGCCGAGCCACTTCCAAGGCAACGATCTGGTAGGGGTCTGGCTCGAAGAGTAGCGTACTGTGACCTGTCGCTGTCGCGAGGCTTCAAGCCCCGCGGCGGCGCATCGGTGGAGACCCAAGGCTATGTCTCATCCCTACACGATAGATCGCTCGTCCAACTGGCGGCGGCAGGCCGTATGCGAGAAGATCTGGGGCCTCGACCTCATCTCACCGGGCCTGCGCGAAGATGTGATCACCGCCTGGGTCACAACCTGGGCCGCAAGCCCGTACGAGCGCCTCGAGGACATGCCCTGGACAGAAGGCGTGGACTACCCCCTGCTCTCCCATATCAACGAGGTGACACGAGCCGGCGTCGATCTGGCGGCGCGTGCCAAGACCGACTGGGGCAAGGACGTTCCCGCCGATACGCTGGTGCCGGTCCTTATCCTGCACGACGTCGACAAGCCGCTGATGTACGAGCGGCGCGACGGCAAAGTCGTGCGCTCGCGGCTTGCCGACGAGATTCCGCACGGCGTCGTCGGTGGCATGCTGTTGAAAGAACTCGGCTTCAGCCACGAGGTGGTCGCCACCGTGACGACCCACTCGCCGAAGATGCCGTATCGCGGACGCAATTTCGCCGCCTATCTGCTGAGTCACGCCGACGAGTTCTCGGCCGACCACGCGCTGATGGCGATGGGCCGGACGCCGAGCTACGTGAAGCACGTGTGAGAGAGTATCAGATGGCCCGCATTCCCCTGCTCGACGAGAACGACCCAACGACGCCGTCCGAGGCTCGGGCGCAGCTGCTCGAGGCCAAGCGTGCGCGGGGCAAGCTGATCAACATCTATCGCGCAATGGCGAATAAGCCTGAGGCCTTGGCTGCATTCACCGGCCTAGCCACGGCGGTGTATCGGGCCGGGTCGACAGTCGCTCCGCAGCACGGCGAGCTCGCATACCTGACGGCAACGGCGGTCAACGACTGCTTCTATTGAATACCGACGCACATAGCGCTCGGTCGGAGCCTAGGACTTTCAGAAGAGAAGATGCAGTCCCTGCTGGCTGAGCCGCTCCCCGAGGGAGTCTATACGCCAGCGGAAGCCGCGATCGTCGTCTATGCGCGCAAGTCGACCCGGCTCGAGCCGATCGACGATGCCACGTATGGGGCGCTCGCCGCACACTTCAGCACCCAGCAGATCATCGACATCTGCATGACTGTGGGCTTGAGCAATCTGGTCAACCGCTTCCACGCCACGTTTCGGACGGACGTAGACGCCGAGACTCTGGCCGAGGTCGCAGCCGGAGATCAAGCCGCTGGGACCTGCCCCCTGCCGCGGCCGAAAGCGCCGGACTGAGACAGCCCGGCGCGCATGATTGTCCCGAGAGGCACCGATAATCCGGTCGCGAACCAGATTGGCCCGCATCCGCAGGTCATTCCTCTTGGAGGTAGCGCGCAATCACGCCGCCGATGACGCCGCCCAAGATCGGCGCGACCCAAAACACCCAGAGCTGCGACAGCGGCAGCGTGCCACCGAAGATCGCGGTCGCAGTACTGCGCGCCGGATTCAGCGAAGCGTTCGTGACCGGGATGGCGACGATATGAAAAAGCGCCAACGCGAGGCCGATCGCGATCGGGGCGAAGCCTGCTGGCGCGCGCCGCGATGTCGAGCCGACAATAATGATCAGGAACAAAGCCGTGATCACCACCTCGTAAAGGAAGGCGGCGAGCAGGCCATACTGGCCGGGGCCACCGTAGTGGTTGGAGACCGCGACGAAGGAGTTGACCTTCACACCGACACCGCCGGCAACGACCGTCGCGAGCACCAAGCCTGCAGCCGCGCCACCGAGCACCTGCGCAATGATGTAGGCCGGCGCGCGAGCCGAATCGAACCGGCCAGCTGCGATCAGACCGATCGTGACGGCGGGATTGAAATGGCCGCCGGAGATGTGTCCCACGGCGTAAGCCATGGATACCACCGAAATGCCTGCAGCAAGCGCCACGGCCAGTAGACCAGCCGACGGCGCGGCAAAGATGGCGGCACCCGCAATTGCGAGCACGAGGCAGAACGTACCGACGAACTCGGAAACGAGAGCGCGTGCTGTCATGTCAGATCTTCCCATAGTTGAGGCGGAGAAGCGTTCCGCGGGTCGCGATTCGAACGCTGCAATCATCGGGCGCTTAACAACTTCTGGTAAGCTGCATCAAGAACCAACTGTTTTTCCATAGCGATGGGTTCAGCCCATCACAAGCAGAGCACCGAGCCCCAATCCGCCGACGGTAATCCGCCACCATGCAAACGGTGCGAAACCGTAGCGCGAGACGAACTCCAAGAGGTAGCGAACAACCACAACGCCCGAGATGAATGCGAAAACGAAGCCGATGGCAATCGACTGCCATGCCGCCGCGTCGAGGTCGCCATGGCTCTTGTAGAGGTCGTAGGTGAAGGCGCCCGCCATTGTCGGCATAGCGAGGAAGAACGAAAACTCCGCGGCGGCTCTCTTGGAAAGACCAAGGAGCATAGCGCCGACGATTGTCGCGCCGGAGCGGGAGACGCCGGGAACCATGGCCAGGCATTGGAATGCGCCGATCTTGAGCGCGGTCAGGGGTGTCACTTCCTCAGCTTGGGTGACCCGCGGCGTCAGTTTCAAGCTGTCGACCACCAGGAGGATGATCCCGCCGACGATCAGCGAGATGCAGATCAGAATGGGAGTTTCGAACAGCACCTCCTTGATGAACTTGTGCAGCAGGACGCCGACCACAGCGGCCGGTAGAAAGGCGACCACGATGGCGATCACGAACTGACGCGCCGCAGGGTCGCGAGGGATATCGAGAAAAAGGCGCCACAGCCGGGCCGAGTAGACGGTCAGGAGAGCCAGGACCGCACCGAGCTGAATGAGAATCTCGAACGCGCGCTTATCCGGCTTCACGCCGAGAAAATGACCGGTCAGGAGCAGATGACCCGTCGACGATACCGGAATGAATTCGGTAAGCCCTTCGATGATGCCAAGCAAGATGGACTGCCAAGTCTGCATGGGGCCTCGCCTAGCCTGCATCGCCGATTCGTTCCGTGTCTGGCCCACTTAGCAGAATTCGGCAGGGTCGCGACGGGGCGGAATGTCCGGGGGCGCGCCATGTCGCTGGATGAGCCCGGCTGTGACCTAGGTGCGTCGCCCCAGGAAATGGTCCCGCGCCATCCTCGTGGTAAATGTCGCACGACAGCTCATGGCCCCAGATTCGCCGGGAAGACCAGCCAACCCACGAGCGCTCGGATGCTCAGAAGGTGACGCGACACGACCATGCCTAGGCTCACTCATTTCAAATTGTGCCCGTCGTCGCGCTCGATCCGCCTTCTTCTCGGCGAGATGGACGTCGCGCTCACATTGGCGGAAGAATTGCCTTGGGAATGGCGGCCGGCACTGCTGTCGCTCAACCCCTCAGGTGCACTACCAGTACTGGAGCTCGACGATGGCCTGACCGTAGCCGGAGCCTATGCCATATCGGAGTACCTGGGCGAATTGGTCAGACGCAGTCCACCCGACGACCGAGCCTGTGACCCGTTTCCGGGCTCGGACGAGGATCGCGCCGAGGTTCGCCGCCTCGTCGACTGGTTCCATGCCAAGCTCGCCGCCGAGGTCAGCCGCGACCTGTTACGCGAGAAGCTCGAGAGCCGGCTGAGGCCGGAACTCGCAAGGCAGCAGCCTGACGTGCAACTGCTGAGATCCTTGCGCGCCAATCTGCGTTATCACTTGAGCTATGTCAGTTATCTCGCGGATCAGCGCAAATGGCTCGCGGGGGATGAACTGAGTTTTGCGGATATGGCCGCAGCGGGGCACCTGTCGTGCCTCGATTACCTGGACGAGGTGCCATGGGACACCTACCCATCCGCACGCAACTGGTACGTGCGCCTGAAATCCAGACCTTCGTTCCGGCCGCTGCTGGAGGATCGGGTCGCAGGCATTGCACCGCCCCTCCACTACGACAATCTCGATTTCTGAGATGCGCGTGAAACATACCCCAGAGGTAACCGTCCGGCGCGCGGCCGCAGATGCCGGTTTCTACGCCGTGGGGATTGCACGCCTCGCCGCATTCGGTGAGTCAGCCGGAGAGCGGCTTGCGGCGTTCGTCGCCGGTGGCCGTCATGGCGATATGACTTGGATGGCCGCTGAACTCGTACGACGCCGCCACCCTTCGGCCCTCTGGCCCGAGGCGCGCTCGGCTGTGGTCCTCGCTTACAATTACGGACCTGAAACCGATCCGTTGCCAGCTCTGGAGCGTCGAACGGAAGGGGTCATCTCCGTTTATGCGCAAGGCCGCGACTACCACGACGTGCTCAAGGGCAAGTTGAAAAAAGTCGCCGGCATCCTGGCGCGAGCTGCAGGTGGTGCAGAAGTCAAGGTCTTCGTCGATACGGCTCCTCTGATGGAGAAACCGCTCGCCGCGCTCGCTGGAGTCGGTTGGCAGGGCCGTCATACGAACCTCGTGTCGCGGGACGGCGGCTCCTGGCTGTTTCTCGGGGTTATCCTGACGACGGCGGAGCTCAAGCCCGACGTAGCGGAAGCGGATCATTGCGGCACGTGTCGGCGCTGCCTCGACATTTGCCCGACCAGCGCCTTTCCTGCGCCCTATCAGCTCGACGCCCGCCGCTGCATTTCGTACCTGACCATCGAGCACAAAGGGCCGATCGCGCGCGACTTGCGGCCACTCATGGGCAATCGCATCTACGGGTGCGACGACTGCCTCGCGGTGTGCCCCTGGAACAAGTTCGCATCCGCCGGGCGCGACGCCAAGCTCTCTGCAACAGAAGCAACCCGGGCGCCCACCCTTGCCGAACTTCTGGCACTCGACGACGCGGCGTTCCGCAAGCGTTTCGCCGGTTCGCCGATCAAGCGTACCGGACGCGACCGTTTCGTGCGCAACGTTTTGATCGCCTCGGGGAACTCGGGCTCGCCGGAGCTTCTCGCTCCGGTGGAGCGCTGTCTCGACGACGCTTCGCCACTCGTCCGTGGTGCGGCCGTCTGGGCGGTGGGCCGGCTCGGTGGGCGCGGCAGCTTAGAGGCACACGCGCTCCGTCTTCGCGCCCTCGAAGCTGACGCGACTGTGAGAGCGGAATGGACTGCGGAGCTCGACGAATGACGAAGCTGACCGACGACACGGGACTTTCTGGGTCGCATCTCCTCTGCATCGGGCTCGGCTATACGGCGGGTGCGCTTGCACGTCGGCTTTCGAAGAGAGGCGTCGACATTAGCGGCACGACGCGGACGAATGCGGGGGCAGCCACACTCACAGCGGCGGGATGGCGTGGCTTAGTATTCGACGGCACCGATGTCTCATGGGACCTGGCGGAAGCGATTTCACGAGCGACGCACATCCTCGTCTCGGCCGCGCCCGATGAAGCGGGCGATCCAGTGCTCGCCCGTCTCGGACCCAACCTGGCAAAGTCTTCGAACCTGGGTTGGATCGGTTATCTCTCGACGATCGGCGTCTACGGCGATCACAACGGGAACTGGATCGACGAAACCGCAGTCCCGCGCGATCCGGGCGTGCGCGGTCAAAGGCGGCTTGATGCGGAAGCGTCATGGCTGGCCTTCGGGGCCGAACATGGCGCACGCGTAGAGATTTTTCGGCTCCCGGGCATCTATGGACCGGGCCGCAGTGCGATCGATCAGCTCCGGGAGGGAACAGCGCGGCGGATTGACAAATCCGGTCAGGTCTTCAACCGCATTCACGTCGACGACATCGCCACAGCACTCGAGGCTGCGATGGACCGTCCGACAGAGCACTCGATTTTCAACCTCTGCGATGACGAGCCGGCTCCCGCGCCAGACGTCGTGGCCTACGCCGCAGAGCTGCTCGGCCTTCCAGTCCCCCCACTGATCCCGTTCGCGCAAGCCCAGCTCTCACCGATGGCCGCCAGCTTCTATGCGCAGTCGAAACGTGTCTCCAACCAGCGCATGAAGACGGCGCTCCGGGTCACGTTGGCGTATCCGACGTATCGCGAAGGACTGGCCAGCATCCTCCGTGCCTTGCGATCCACATCCGGCACTGCACCAGGGCACTGACCGCCGCTTAGTCTTCCTCGCTATCACCCGCCACCGACGACACTTGCCGCGCGATGTAGAATTGCTCGCCCATCAACTCCATGCGGTCGAACTGCTCCTCGAGGAAATTGATATGCTCCTCCTCGTCCTTGAGGATCGACATGAACAGCTCGAACGTGCCCATGTCGCCAGCCTCCTGGCATTCGCGAGCGGCCTTGTCGTAGAAGGCGCGAGCTTCGATCTCCATCTCGAGCTGGCGCTCGAAGATCTGGCGAACGCTCTTGGGCTCGGCAATCTCGTCGAGGTCGCGCACGTTCGGCTTTCCCTCGAGAAACATCATGCGGTCGATGAAGCGGCTGGCGTGGACGCCCTCCTCCTTGACCTCGTGAAACATGTGCTTGGCGAGGCGATCGATGCCCCAGTCGTCGAGCTTGTGAGCCTGCAGCAAATACTGGTTCACGGTCGTCAGCTCCATCGTGACGGCGCGCTGCAAGTGTTTCAGCGAAATCTCAGGACCTTTCATAAGGACTCCTTCACAGGTCGCGATTGAATTCGCGTTTTGAACGCACGGCTTCTCGGCGCGGTTCCGAGACGGCCGCCTCGGCCCGGTCCCGGCTCGTCAGGTTGGCATGTGGACTGGTCACTGCCGCACAGGCGTGGCACGCTACCGCTTGCATCGCCACTCGAGCCCGGAGCATCAAGGATGGCCCCCAGCAACCTCGCCCGCCTCGACGCCGCCGAGAGCGTGATCAAGACGCTTTGCGCCAACGGCATCGATACGCTCTATTGCCTGCCCGGTGTGCAGAACGACGACTTCTTCGATGCCCTGGCGCGGAACGGTCAGCCGATCAAGCCGGTGCACACACGCCATGAGCAGGCGACGGCCTACATGGCACTCGGCGCGGCGCTCGCAACCGGAAAACCTCAGGCTTACTGCGTGGTACCTGGGCCGGGCTTTCTCAACACGACCACGGCGCTTGCGACCGCCCAATCGCTCTATCAGCCGGTGCTCGCGATTTCCGGGCAGATCTTCGAGGACAAGATCGGAAAGGGACTCGGCTATCTGCACGAGATCCCGGACCAACTCGGCATCATGAAGACGCTGACGAAGTGGGCCGCGCACATCGACGGCGCGGAGGATGCCGGCCCCAAGGCACGTGAGGCATTCCGCCAGCTCCTCTCCGGCGTACCCGGTCCGGTCGGGCTCGAGTGCGGATGGGACGTGTGGAAGCGCGCCGCCGACGTGGCGCTGGATGTCGAGCCCGTGAGACGCGAGACGCCGGCCATCGACGAAGATGCCGCGGAAGCGGCAGCAAAGCTCCTCGCCGGATCGAAGAACCCGATGATCTGGGTCGGCGGAGGTGCGCTCGAGGCGGGACCTGAGATTCTGCATCTCGCGGAGATGCTGGAAGCGCCCGTGGTCTCGTTCCGGACAGGCGCAGGCGTAATCGACACGCGCCATCCGCTCGCTCAGCGCACAACTGGCGCCTACAAGCTCTGGAAAGACGTGGACGTTCTGTTGGGCGTTGGCACACGGCTGCACAGCCAGCTCGACTGGGGCACGGATGATGCCATGAAGATCATCCATCTCGACATTGACCCAACGCGACCCGGACGTATCCGCAAACCCGACGTGGCAATGATCGCCGATGCAAAGGAGGGCGTGGCGGCGATCATCGCGAGGCTGGGGCGCCACCTCGGCAAAAGGCCGAGCCGCCGCGACGCTCTCGCCGCGCTCAACGCCGAGGTCGAGCGGGAGTTGACCGACCTGGCCCCGCAAAAGGCCTGGATCGATGCGATCCGTGCCGGCGTGCCGGACAACGGCATCCTGGTCGAGGAATTGACGCAGGTGAGTTATGTCAGCCGAGTGATGTATCCAGTCTATGCGCCTCGCACGTATCTCTGCTCGGGTTACCAGGGCACGCTCGGATGGGGATACTCGACTGCACTCGGCGTGAAGGCCGCGATGCCGGACCGACCCGTTGTTTCAGTTTCCGGTGACGGCGGCTTCATGTTCGGCATGCAGGAGATCGCCACAGCGACGCGACACAACATTCCCTTGGTAGCGCTGGTCTTCAACGACAGCGCCTACGGCAACGTGCGCCGCATGCAGCAGCTCAACTACGACGGCCGCGTCATCGCGAGCGACTTGAAGAACCCGGATTTCGTCAAGCTCGGTGAGAGCTTCGGCATTCGCGCGACGCGGGCTGGGTCGCCGGCTCAGCTTACCAAGCAGATGGGCGAAGCGATCCGCGCCAACGAGCCGACCCTGATCGAAGTGCCGGTCGGGCCATTTCCCGACCCGTGGCGGCTGTTCTTCCGAAAGAAGGCCAGGGGTGTGTGAAGTCCTGCGGATCCAGGCGGACGCATCGCTGGCGGCCAACTTCGCTTCCAAGCTCCGCGCGGGTCGGCTAGACGTGCGATTGGTAAGGGCCGACGTGCGACCCCTTTTGAACTGCGAGGTAGCGACATGGCATCGACAAGCTCCGCCAACGCAACGAAATCCATCCGAAGCGCAAGCATGTTGATCGACGGCGCCTGGGTCGGGGCGGGCAGCGGGCGTACGCTCGATGTCGAGGCGCCGGGCACGCGCGAAACCATTGCCACGATCCCGCGCGGCGGCGCGGAGGACATCGACCGCGCTGTGAAGGCTGCCGCGCAGGCGTTTCCGGCCTGGAGCCGTGTCGTTCCGCGCGATCGAGGTCGTCTGCTCCAGAAGATCGCTGACGCCATGGAGGAGCGGATCGAGGAATTGGCCCGCATTCTTGCGGAGGAGACGGGGAACGCAATTCGCACGCAGGCTCGGGGCGAAGCACGCAGTGCCGTCGATATCATGCGTTACTTCGGCGGGCTCGCGAGTGAGCTGAAGGGAGAGACCATTCCTCTCGGCGAGCATGTGCTGTCCTACACGCGGCGAGAGCCGATCGGCGTCGTGGGCGCCATCATTCCGTGGAACGCACCTGTGGCGTTGGCGGCGCTGAAAATCGCGCCGGCGCTTTGTGCGGGCAACACACTGGTTCTGAAAGCCGCCGAGGATGCGCCGCTCGGCGTGCTCGCGATGGCGCGGATCTGCGAGCCATTCCTGCCGCGGGGTGTCCTCAATGTCGTGACGGGACTCGGCGAGGAAGCGGGAGCCGCTCTCTCGGCGCATCCGACCGTGCGCAAGCTCTCGTTCACGGGCTCAACGGAGGTCGGCAAGATCATCATGCGCGCGGCGGCCGAGCGGATCGTTCCGGTCAGTCTCGAACTCGGCGGCAAGAGCCCGTCGATCGTGTATCCCGATGCCAACGAGGACTGGTGCGTCGATGGCATTATCGCGGCGATGCGCTTCACGCGGCAAAGCCAGTCGTGCACGGCAGGCTCTCGCCTGTTCCTCCACGCCGACATCTTCGACAGCTTCCTCCAGAAGCTCGCGGACAAGACCGCGAAGCTGAAGATCGGTGACCCGCTCGACGAGGCGACCGACATTGGCGCCATCATCAACGAGAAGCAGTTCAAGAAGGTGTGCGGCTACGTCGAGGAGGGTCTTAATCTGCCGGGCTCTAAGGTGCTGTTCGGCGGACTGCCTCCGAAGACGGGGCCATTAGCGAAGGGCTACTTCGCCATCCCGACCGTGTTCGCGAATGCCGCCAACGACTGGCGTCTTGCTCGCGAGGAGATCTTTGGGCCGGTCCTCGTCGCCATCCGCTGGACGGATGAAGCCGAGGCGATCCGCATGGCGAACGACACGCACTATGGCCTCGCCGCCTACGTGTGGACAAAGGACATCGGACGCGCGCTGCGCGCTTCGCATGCCGTGGAAGCCGGCTGGGTTCAGGTGAACCAGGGGCTCGGGCAATTCCCGGGGCAATCGTACGGCGGCGTCAAGCAATCCGGCATCGGCCGCGAACACTCGCTCGAAGGCATGCTCGACAGCTTCACGCAGCGCAAGAACGTCACGGTGAATTTGGCAGTCTAGGCGCGCGAGCCGTCAAACGCACAGCGCAAGGAAGGAACCGAGCTTCGCCATCGCTGCGCATCACGATCCTTCGACGGTCGGCTCGCCCCTCATGGCGACAGCTGCAACCACGGATCCGAGCCCCATCACCACGAAAGCCAAGATCCAGGCTGTGGGGCTCGAGGATCCGCCCGCGCCATCAATCACCACCCCCACCGTCAAAGGGCCGAGGAAGCCGGCCAGAAACCCCATGAGGCCAAAAAGCGTCAAGGCTGCACTTCTCGTCCCTGCGGTGGAGGCCGACATCAACCCGCCGTTGATCGCTCCCGCGTCGCCGTAGCTCGTTATGCCGTGCAAGAACAGCAGCGCCAGCACGACATAAAAGCTCGAAGTCAGCAATAGACCCGTCGCCAGACACACGGCAGCGGAAGCAATCGATACAGATCGCACGACGCGCTCACGACCAAAGCGGATGCCAAGCTCTGCGACGATGATGCTGACGGGGACTGCCGCCAGAGCAGAGAGCCCCGCTAGGACGGAGAAATTCCAGCCAGCCGAGCTGTGACCGGGCAAGCTGGCGTTGAAGGCGAGGGCAGGAACAAACCATACGCGAATGGCAAATACCTCCCATGTGTTGCCGGCGTACGCCAGAATGAACCGCCGGGTCTGCAGGGACCGCAACGCGAGGCCGTAGTTCGGCAACCACCTCGGGGCCCGCAATTCGTGCCCCGGCAGTGGCGCGCCGACGAACAGGAGCAGGGGCAGAGCGAGAAGGGTTCCCATGCCCGCGGCCATGAACGAGGCCGGCCAACCGAAGAGCTGGGCCAATAGGCCCGCGACCAGAAATGACGCGCCGCTGCCAATGGCGTAAGCGGCACTGTAAAACGCCCCTGCTCGCGCTTGTGCCGACCCCTCAAGGCGGTCGGCGATCAGTTTCAGGCCAACGATATGGATGCCGGAGAAACCGATGCCCGCGACGAGCCGCAACGCGAGTGCCGACCAAAATCCGGCTGCCAATGCGGCGAACGCGAACGACGCAACGCCCGCCAGCACGACTGAGGCCGCATAGACGACGCGCCCATCCAGCCGACCGGCGAGTGCCCCGATAAAGGGTAGTCCAACAGCGTAGCCGAGAAAATATATCCCCCCGAGCCACCCCATTTCGGACGCGCTCAACGACCAGAGGCGTGCGAGCTCAACAATAACGGCCGGCACTGCCATGAGGGCGAGCTGGCTGAGGACGAGAGCCAGCGAAAGGGCGGCAACGACAGTCTTAGGCCGGCGTCTCATCAAAAGCCTAACTCCAGCAGAGACGCCAGCCGAGGGGTCGGAACGAATATCAGTAGACGACGACGCTTCGAATGCTCTCGCCAGCGTGCATCAGGTCGAAGCCCTTGTTGATGTCGTCGAGAGGCAGAGTGTGCGTGATCATCGGGTCGATCGAGATCTTGCCGTCCATGTACCAGTCGACGATCTTCGGCACATCGGTGCGGCCTCTGGCGCCGCCGAAGGCCGTGCCTTTCCACACGCGCCCGGTGACGAGCTGGAACGGCCGCGTCTTGATCTCCTGGCCGGCGCCAGCGACACCGATGATGATGCTCTCGCCCCAGCCGCGGTGGCAGGCTTCCAGAGCGGTGCGCATGACCTCGACATTGCCCGTGCAGTCGAACGTGTAGTCGGCGCCGCCGATTTGATCCGCGCCGCGCTTCGTCATGTTGACGAGATGCGCGACGAGATCCTTGCCGACGTCCTTCGGATTGACGAAGTGTGTCATGCCGAACTTCTCGCCCCACTCTTTCTTGGCAGGGTTCAGGTCAACGCCGATGATCATGTCGGCCCCGACGAGGCGTAGGCCCTGAATGACATTGAGCCCGATACCGCCAAGCCCGAAGACGATCGCGGTGCAGCCGGGCCCGGCCTTGGCCGTGTTGATCACCGCACCCACGCCAGTCGTCACACCGCAGCCGATGTAACAGATCTTGTCGAACGGGGCGTCCTCGCGGACCTTCGCGACGGCGATCTCGGGCAGCACGGTGAAATTCGAGAACGTCGAGCAGCCCATGTAGTGGAACACGGGCTTGCCATCGAGCGTGAACCGCGAAGTGCCATCGGGCATCAGGCCCTGGCCCTGCGTCGCGCGGATCGCCGTGCACAGGTTCGTCTTGCGCGAGAGGCACGACGGACAGGAGCGGCACTCGGGGGTGTAGAGCGGAATAACGTGGTCGCCCTTCTTCACCGTCGTCACTCCGGGACCGACGTCGACCACGATACCTGCGCCTTCATGGCCGAGGATCGCCGGGAACAGCCCCTCGGGATCGGCACCCGACAATGTGAACTCGTCCGTGTGGCAGATACCGGTCGCCTTGACCTCGACCAGCACCTCGCCGGCTTTCGGACCATCCAGGTCGACCTCGACGATTTCGAGGGGCTTGGCCTTCTCGAACGCGACGGCCGCACGGGTCTTCATGGGAGTGTCTCCTTGGCGATGGAAATCTGAGATTCGCGCGCACTATCGCAGTCTTGGACCGCGCGGAAAACCCCAGCCGCCTCGGACACGGCTAAAGTTGCAGACGCATGAATGTCGTCCCCTCGATGGGCGACGCGTAGTAGGGCTGGATTTCGACGAAGCCCAAACGCCGATAGAGGCCGATCGCCGCCCTCATCGACGGGAGGCTGTCGAGGCGCATCTCGCGGTAACCGAGGAGCCGGGCCTCCGCGACCACTGCCTCGACGAGGGCGCGACCGAGGCTCAAGCCCCTGGCATCGGGGACCACGTAGAGGCGCTTCAACTCGCAGACATGCTGCTCTTCCAAGGCTCGCAACGCGACACAGCCAAGGGCCGTCTCGTCGGCGTGCCGGGCCAGCAGCAGGGCCCCGGCAGGCGGCGCGTACATGCCGGGAAGGGACGCGAGTTCGGATTCGAAGTTTTGGTATGCGAGATCCACGTCGAGCGAGGCCGCGTAGTGACGAAATAATCGCGCTGTGTCGCCAAGGTCTAGCGGCGTCGCGACCCGAGCGATCTTGAACTGAGCTGGCTGGACCATAGAGCCCCCTCAAGGATGACTGGCTCTCGCTCCGAACCGGCTGGCCAACGGGATCAGAACGCGGTTGGCAAAGGGGATCAAGGCGAGGCCGAGCGCCAATCCAAAGATGCCGTCGAGCGTCGCCTTGACCAGCCACTCGATGAAACCGTTGGCGGCAGGCATGGCCCGGGCGACGGCGGCGGCAACGTCCTGGATCCAGTGCTCGGGCGCGGCCAAGCCGAGGGCGGCGAAACCGTGCAGCACGATTGATCCGCCGACCCAGAGCATGGCCGCCGTCCCGACCGTCGAAATGAAGTTCATCACCGAAGGCATACCCGCGACAATGGCCCGTCCCATGGTCCGTGTCGCCGAGAGGCGGCCGACCTGGCTGAGCTTGAGGCCGATATCGTCGGCTTTCACGAGCAGAGCCACGGTGCCGTACACGAGCACCGTAATACCAACGGCAACAGCAAAGAGTGTCGCGCCTGCCGTCCAGAAGCTTTCTGAGGCCACCGTCGAGAGAGCGATCGCCATGATCTCGGCCGAGAGGATGAAGTCGGTCTTGATGGCGCCTGCCACGCGCTCCCGCTCCAGATGAGCCGCGTCGAGGCTGTCAGGCGCCTGGTGCGTCTCGGTGTGGGGAGCGAAGACGTGGTGGACCTTCTCTGCACCCTCGAAGCAGAGGTAGGCGCCCCCGATCATCAGAAGCGGCGTCACCAACGCGGGCAGGAAGGCGTTCAACAGGAGGGCTGCCGGGAGCAGGATGACGAGCTTGTTGAACAGCGACCCACGCGCGATCTGCCAGACAATCGGCAGCTCGCGAGCGGCTGGCAGCCCATGAACGTATTTGGGCGTCACAGCGCTGTCGTCGATAACGACACCGGCGGCCTTTGCGCCGGCCTTGGCCGCGTGAGCTGCGACGTCGTCCAACTGCGCCGCCGCCAGTTTGGCAAGCGCTGCAACGTCGTCGAGCAGTGCAAGGAGGCCGCTCATTGCTGTCACTCCGGCTGCCAGATGAGGTCGGCGGATGCTAGGGCGCCATGGGCCGAGGGCTTATGGCGGCGGATGCGGCTCCACGCAAGAGGGTAGAAGGGGACAGGAATTAATTGCCTGCGAAAACGTCCCTGGACCAGCCCGGATCCCGACGGGGTATCGCGGACGCCGGAGTGGCCGCTGGAATAGCTCCAAGGCGGAAGGGCTGCTGGGCGAGCGGGCGAGACTTAGAAGCGCTAGCGACCAGTTCCCGGCTCTGACATGCGGACGCGATCCGGGTGGCGAGATCGACCGGCGTGTGTGAAGCCCCTCTCCAAGTGCGGCAGAGGTCTCCGACGTGTCCCGGCTCGCGATCGGCACCCGGCTCGCAATAAAGACCCGTTCCGTCGGGCCGGACCGCGAAGCGCACGCCTCGGGCGCCCTTCGCCGGATCGTCGAGTGCGCTCGCCAAATGGTTGAGCACGTGGATGCGCTCGGTCGCGCGTGCTGAGGGCATCGGCCGTGCTCGCCAGTGCATATCGGTGAGGGGTATAGCTTCGACGGCGCGAACAGTGAGGCGGCCGGATGGACCGCCGGCGAGATGCACGCGCGCCAGCAGGCCATAGTCACGACACATGTCGAGCGCGCCCATGTCCTGCATGCCGGGGTGCAGGAGATTGCCCAGCCCATAGAAGATCAACCGGCCCTGCGTGAGCTCGATCCCCTGGACTACATGGGCGTGATGGCCGGCGACGATGTCGATTCCGCCTGCCAGCACCGCCTGATGCCGTAGTTTGCGGATCGCATCAGGGTCGGTTGCGACGCTTCGCTCTTCCCCATGATGGACAGACAGGATGCGAACGTCGGCGGCAGCCCCTGTCAGGTTCTCCAAAACAGTCGCTACGTCGCTCGGTACGCGCCACTCCATCAGGCCGGGCCGATCCTCACCGGCGCGGCCGCCCGTCGAGATCCCAAAGGCCGAAAAGGCAACGCGCGTTCCTCTGACGCTCATCACGTGCGTTCTGCCGGCCGCGGAGTTCGTCGCTCCAAGGCCACCATGAGCCAGAATCCTGCCCTCGCCTGCGAGGGCATCAAGATTGCGCAGTGTGTCGCGCATACCGGCCGTCCCGTAGTCGACCGCATGATTGTTGGCAGTCGACAAGAGGTTAAAGCCGATATCGGCAAGATGGCGGACACCATCCGGGTGGCTTCTGAAGACGAACGTCTTGGCCTCCGGTGGAAGCGTGTTGCTGGCCGTGACCACCGTTTCGAGATTGGCGAAGTTGAGATCGCCGTCGAGCAAGGGGCGGATGCCGGCCGTCAGCTCGTGCCAGGGCAGGAAGGCGCCGTGACGACGGGCACCGTCGGCTTCCGCCCGCGCCGCATGGGACCCGAGGCCCAGATCGCCACCAAGCGTGACGGTCAAGGTGCGGCGCCCCGGGGATTCGGCTACCGCAAGCGCTGGGGCGGACCCTGCCGGTTGGGACTTGGCGGGAGCCGCGACTTGATCGGCTTCGCTCAACGGGAATGTCGTCAGGTCCTGAGCTCTCACGCCGGAGGTGCCGGCGACAATCAGGGCCCACGAAAGAATCAATACCCGCACACGACGCCTCACGCAGACAGATGCTCCGAACCGATTATGATCTTAGGGCAAGTTCCTCCCCGCGACCAGAAACGGGTTGCATATCATCCCTCTTCCAGCCGCTGCGAAGTCATGTGAGCGGCAATTGGCGAACATGCGATTAAGAGTTACGTTCTTGGTCGAACGGAAGAAACGCCGAGGGGCGAAGACATGAACGAGTTGCCGATCGTCGATATGAACGGAGTGCGGGCCGGAGATCCCAATGCCATCGAGCGGGCAGCGCGCGATATCCATGCCGCCTTCACAACGGTCGGCTTTCTCTACATTGCAAACCACGGCTTGCCTGAAACCGTGGTTCAGGACGCGCTCCGCGAGGCGCAAGGCTTCTTTCGCCAGCCCGTCGAGAAGAAGCGGGAAGTTGCAATCAACAAGCGCCATCGTGGCTTCAATGCGCTGGGCGATGCCTTGATGTATGAAGCGACCAAGCCGGACTACAAGGAATTCTACACGATGGGCCTCGAGCTTCCAGAGGACGATCCGGACGTCCTCGCGGGCGAGCCGCTGCGGGGCCCTAACAATTGGCCGGCCGATCGCCCGGCATTGCGCACGGCGATGACGCGCTACTACGAAGAGATCGGGCAATGCGGCGCCGACCTCCTCAGCTGCGTCGCCGTCTCGCTCGGGCTCGATCGAGGCTTCTTCCGCGACAAGTACCAGAAGCGTTTGCAGCGTACTCAGATCATCTATTATCCGCCGCATCCGGAAGGCGCGACATCCGATACTTTCGGCCTCGCGCCGCACACGGACTTCGGCTGCATCACGCTGCTTTGGCAGGACGACAATGGCGGGCTCGAGGTGCTCGAGCGCCAGTCGAAGGAATGGATAGCGGCAAAGCCGATCCCGGGCACCCTCGTCGTCAACGTCGGCGACCTCCTGGGCCGCTGGAGCAACGACCGCTACGCATCGACGCCGCATCGGGTGATCAACAAGTCGAGACGGGAGCGGTTCTCGATCGCGACGTTCTACGATCCCGACTTCAAAGCGGTAGTGGATCCTCGGCAACTTGGCGTCAGCGCGGCGGATTGCCGTTACGAACCGACAACTTCGGGGGCTCATATCCTCGGCCGGATCGAACGTTCGTTCGGTTATCGGAAGAAGCTGGCGACGCCTGCCTGACGCGCTGTCGTGCATCGGGCAGGGCTGCCCTGCAAAAATGGGGGCTGCGTGCAGCTCGAATCGGTGCCAGCCTAAGCCGCTGAAAGAGTGGTTGCCGGTCCGCGACAGCGTCGAGGATTCAAGGCAGCCGATGGAAACGCGAGGCCGATGACCGATACGCGCGGGGGCGCCGACGCCGACGCCCAAGGCGGCCTGTTCAGCATGACGGGCCGGCAATGGCTCATCCTGTTGATGGTTCAGCTGTCGAACCTGCTGTTCGGCATGACCATCACGCTTGCCAATCTCGTGTTGCCGCAAGTGCGCGGCACCTTCTCGGCGACCCAGGACGAGATCTCTTGGGTCGTCACGCTCAACCTCGTTGCGACGGCCGTTGCAACGCCGCTCACGGGCTGGCTGGCGGCCCGCGTCGGCTGGCGCAACATGATGTTCTACACGGTGCTCGGCTTCACCGTGTCATCGTTCCTCTGCGGTATCGCAACGAGCCTCGAGACGCTCGTCATGGCGCGTGTGGCGCAAGGGGCGTTCGGCGCACCGATCATGCCGATGGGACAGGCCATCCTTCTCGCGACTTTCCCGCCACACCTGCAGCCGACCGCACTCGTGATGTGGGGCGTGGGCGCCGTGTTCGGCCCCGTCGTCGGCCCGATCCTCGGTGCGATGGCGACCGAGGCATGGAACTGGCGGGCGGCGTTCTTCATGATCGTCCCACCCGGCATCGCGGCCCTCGTGACGATCTGGTTCGCCCTCTCGGAACACACCGAGAAGCGAAAGCTCAGATTCGACTGGATCGGCTTCGTTGCCCTTTCCGTGGCCTTGATCTGCGCGCAGCTAATTTGCGACCGTGGACAGCGGCTCGACTGGTTCGATTCGAGCCAGATCACGATCTATGCCTTTCTCGGGATCGTGGCGCTGTGGGTGTTCATTGCGCATTGCCTGACGGCCAAGGAACCGTTCCTCAGTCCTAGCCTGCTACTGGATCGGAATTTCTCGATCGGCATCCTGCTGGCGTTCGCCATGGGCATGCTCAGTTTTACGAGCCTCGTCCTTTTTCCCAGCCTCCTCCACGATCTGCGTGGCTATCCCGACAGCGTCATCGGCACTCTGATCGCGGCGCGCGGGCTCGGCAATTGGGCTGCCTTTTTATTCATCGCGCGCCTGACCAAGGTGGCACCGCGGTTCGCGATTGCGGCTGGCCTCGCCCTCCAGGGGGGGGCTTCGTACTGGATGGCTCAGTTCGACATCAACGTCACCGAGTCCGCCGTCTTCTGGAGTCACTTCCTCGTGGGGCTCGGCCAGAGCGTGACGTTCACGCCGATGACGGTCATGGCCTTCACGACCTTGCCCAAGCACCAGATCACCGAGGGTTCGGCCGTCTTCACGCTGATGCGAAACTTCGGGTCGAGCTTGTTCATCTCAATGGCGGTGATGGTGCTCGTGCGCTCGACGTCCATCAACTACTCGGAAATGATGGAGTTCATTTCGCCATATCGGATGTCGCTGGGCATCTACGGACTGCCGGCTCCCTGGGATCCGGAAACAGCGACGGGCCTCTCGCGGATCTCACGTGAGGTGCAACGGCAAGCGGCCATGATCGGTTATGTCAATGCCTTCTACTTGATGGCCATAACAGGCTTCCTATCGGTGCCGCTGGCCTTGCTCCTGCGCAGCAAAACACCCGCTCGTTAGCCGATTTCAGCGGGCCGTACCGGCTTGGCGCTCCCTCATATGCCGGGAGGTCAACAAACGCGGATCGGACGTGAGATAACGGACTATGGTCGTTGCCACGAGGTGGTTGGCGTGCTTGTTCCAGTGCCAATCGAACGGATATTCGAAGCGGATGGCGCGGGCGGCGTAGTCGGCGTTGAAGGTTTCTTGCAGATCGAGGAATGGCAGGCTCAGCTCGGTCGTGAGTTCGGCGGCCAGTTCATTGAGCTGGGAGACGGCCCACTCGGCGCGGGGCTTTCCGGCATAGACGGCCTCGCGCACACCATCCATGACGAACAGAAGCTGGAAACCATCCTCGGCCGCAATCCGCTTCATTTCCGAGAGACTGTAGCGCGCCGCAAACCGGTTCTGGTCACGATCGGCGATCTTGCGGATGTCGACCGCCGACGAGATGAACTCTTCCTGCCACTCTTCGGTGCCGCCCCAGAAGTGCCGGCTGACGAGCCCCTTGAGCCGCAGGTAAGCGTTGGTTTCATAGTAGAGATAACGGAACGTCGCCAATTGGCGCAGAACGTCGGCCGAGCCGCCCTCGAAGTGGGCGGGAGGGACCTCGAACGGGCGACCACTTTCGGATCGGCCAATCTTGAGGAAGCTCGAGGCATAGCGCGTTTTGAGGAAGCGCCAGCTCTCATCGAAATCGTTGTGAATGAGCGGGACGACGACAACGTCGGGCTTGAACTGGCGCACCTCGCGCCGAAGCATATGGAGATATTGGGAGAGTGGCGCACCATCCATGCCGAATCGGTACACCTCGGCGCCGACACCGGAGCGGACGAGTTCCGCTTCTATGATCTCGGGAAAGCCATCAGCCGTGTCGACGAAGGCACCGTGGACGTAACTGTCGCCGACCACGGCAATGCGCAGCTTATCCGGCGTCCGCGCCCGCGGGTAGGAAGGCTTGGTGGAGTTCCATCCTTCAGCATTGATCGTCACGCGACTGCGGCTGCCGTCCGGATGGCGGAAGGTTGCTGTGCTACCGGGTTGATAGCGCACAACGCCATCGATCGAGACGTTCGTCAGCAGGTCATCGGGGACCAGGAGGAACCGAAAGACCACCAGTTCCAGAACGGCAAAGCACAACGCCAATGACGCCAAGCTCACGGCGATATTCTGGCTCAACTGGCCTAATCTGGCACGCATGAACGACTTCCGATCCTCGACACAGCGGTATCCAGGATCGAATGCGCAATCCGTGTGCCAACGGCCGACCGCCGCTCTGTTCGCGAACTTAGAAACACAGGCGACACCCCGGCCTGCAGCCGTGACGCTCCCCGTCTTTACGGTGCGTCACCGCCAGGTGCGGAGGGCGCACTCTACCCACCCCCAGCATCAAGCGGGTGACAACCGGTTCAAGCCCTAGAACGGGATCTCGTCGTCGATCTTCTTGTCGAACGGTTTGCCGCCGCCACCGGAGCGGGCAGCCGGCTTGCGGTCTCCTCCGCCATATCCCCCGCCGCCACCACTGCCACCGCCATAGCCGCCGCCTGAGCTACCCCCCATGTCGTCCGGAGCACCATAGTCGGACGGGCCACTTTCCTGCATGCCTGCTCCCATCCCGCCTGCGCGGGTATCGAGCATCGTCAGGACGCCATTGAAGCCCTGCAGAACGACCTCGGTCGAATAGCGGTCCTGGCCTTGCTGATCCTGCCATTTGCGGGTCTGGAGCTGACCTTCGATGTAGAGCTTGGCGCCCTTCTTGACGTACTGCTCGACCACCTTGCAGAGCGGTTCGCTGAAAATGACGACGCGATGCCACTCCGTCTTCTCGCGCTTCTCACCCGACGCCTTGTCGCGCCACGACTCCGTTGTGGCCAAGCGTAGATTGGCGATCGGCCGGCCATCCTGCGTGCGGCGAATCTCGGGGTCCGCGCCCAGGTTACCAATGAGGATGACCTTGTTGACGGATCCTGCCATGGCGCCTCTCCTGCTGACTGCCGGCTCACCGGCTCTACACATGCTTGCCGGCATCGAACTAGCCCGACCCGACTCGAACCGGTCAACTTTAGACACTCGCGCCGCACGCGTCGGCGAGAGTGAAACGCTTGTCCACCGAATTCGAGTTGCAGAAGCCGAACCGTCGAAATGTTCTATCTATGTTCCACGTCGCCGTCAAGGCACCTTCACGCCCGATCTGCGGCGGCGCCGCGCCCGCAGCGACGACGCAGGGCGAGCCTGAGAAGATCGGCTTGACGGCCCCGCGGACCGGTCAGCCGATATACTTCCAATAGGTGTCCTTCTTTGATACCCAGCCGTCGCGGAACTCCCAGAGGTCGCAACCGAGGTAGGCGAAAGGCTTGCCGCCGATCGGCGTGCCGCGCACGGTCCATTCGGAAATGGCCTTCGTCTGGTCGCAGATCCAATGGCGCATCTCGGTCCAGCGCATGTCCGGGATCTGGCGGTAGCGGTCGGCCAGCACCTCTGCGATGGCTGCCTTGCCAACCAGCAAACGGCCCTCGGGCTCACTCGGCCCGCGAGCCATGAGCCAGATGCCGTCGTCCGTGAAGTGGGAGACGATCGCCGGCACGTCGCGGCGGTTGAAGGTGTCCTGGATCTCATCAAGCAGTGCGAGCGTAACCTGGCGGGGCGCGGGCATGGCGTTCTCCGAAGCAACGATGACGGTGCAGCCTAGTGTGACAACCCGACGTGTGCCAGCCGTGATGCTGCCGGTTTTCCCGTCAGCGCCGTGCTCAAAGGACTAGCGAGCACCACCCTGCCGCCAGGCGAGTTTGTCAAAGGCGACGTGGTCGCCGAAGAAATCGACCGTCGTTGCCATCGCCGTGAGATCATCCGGACGATAACTCGAGATCGGGCCTTCGACGTGACGCCTGTGTGGCTGGGCTGCGACCCAGCCATCAGCCGGCATCAGCGTCGAGCCGCGCGTGGTCAAGTCCCAGATGTAATAATGGTGCGGCACGACCACTTTGGGCTTGAGGCGATCGATGATCGAGGCCGTCATCTCAAAGCTCATGACGTGCTGCGAGCCGTCGACCGGAAGAAGCGCGATGTCGATTTCGCCGAGCGCCTCCCAGACGTGATCCGGCGCATCGTGCCGGTTATCACCCCAGTGCAGAATGCGAAGCCCGCCGGTCTCGACGACGATCAGGCAATTGTCCCATGAGCGCGGGTTGTTCGGCGGTTCGATCTCGACGCCGTTCAACTCGCGATGGACCATCTTGAAGTCGTAAGTCCCGAACCCAGACTGGGTCGCGTGCTTGTCCGGAATGCCCGTGATCGTAACATCGAGAAAATTGTAGGTTCCGATCAGCCGATCCAGCAGCACATGAGCGTCGAGGCAATTGAGCGCGTCGTGGTCGAAGTGGGCATGCGTCGAGATACCGATATCGACCGGTGTCATCGGCATGTCGCGTAAGTACCAATCCCAGTGCCGCAGGGGGTGATTGCGCCACGGGTCGATCATGACAGTCAGACCCGACGGCGAGGTGATCCGAAAGGCGGACGAGCCGAAATAGGCGAGTTCAACGTGGCCTGCGCTCTGTTGCGGTCCCTCGCGCACGAGATCGATCATGCGGTTGTGGTTGGCAGCAGACCGCCAGGCCACCGGGCCGGCGTTCGGGTTGGGAGTGCGGTCGTCTGCGGGGGGCATGGACGCCTCGGACTGAGCTGATTCGGAGGGAGCAGGTCTTGCCGCGTGAAGCCGTCGGCTAACGGACCGTCACGTCGATGCGATGGACCGCATTGTTGCCGAAGCCCGACATGTCGAACCTCGGCGCGATCGGTTGTACATCGCCGTTGGCATCGGTCGCCCGGCACATCAGTTCGTGCTCCCCGGGCGTGGCCTCCCAGTGCAAGCGCCAGCCTCGCCAAGCATATCGGCCAATGTCCGGTGCAAGGCGCGCGTTCTGCCACTGGCCGTCGATGGCGACCTCCACTTTCTCGATCGGCACTCCCGCGCCTGACCAAGCGCGGCCGAAGAGTTCAACGCGTCCCCGTTCGACCAATCGGCGCCGCGTATAGACGTCGGGAACCCCGGGCGGCACAATGAGGGATTTGACGCGCATGGTGGTGATCGGAGTGCCCGGATCGTCGGCCCGTTCGCGATAGATGTAAGATCCAACCTGCTGATAGCCGTCGAAGGGCCGGTCAATAACGTCGATCCGGTCCAGCCACTTAACGCTCGCCATTCCATACCAACCCGGCACAACGAGACGCAGCGGAAAACCATGCTGGGGGAGCAGGGGCGCACCGTTCATTGCCCACACCACCAGCACATCGTCTCCCAGCGCCTTGTCGGGGACAAGGCTGCGGCCATAGTCGTGCTCGATGCCGCCCGAGAAGCCCCGGTCTCGGCCGTAGAACACCACGTCGCGACCGCGCGGCGAAAGCCCTGCCTCCTCCAGCAGGCCTTTGAGCGGCGTGCCGGTCCATTCGGCAGTCCCGACGGCTTCGTGATGCCACGGCTGGCTCGATCGCCGGGGCGTCAGACCTGCTCGTCCATTGCCCGCGCATTCGAGAGTGACCCGCAGCGAACGCACTGGGCGACGTTTCAAATCATCCAAAGTCAGCTTCAAGGGCTCTTCGACAAGCCCCCCGATGGAGAGCGTCCAGTCATCGGCTGTCTCGACGAACGGCACGTCGAAATGGATGAGCAGGTAATGCATTCCGGCTGGCGTCAGATCCCAGCGCAAGGCTTCCAGCAAGGTGCCTGAGTTCCGGCCCGCCAGCCGCACTTCGTCACGACTGAAGTCGCCATCGGTCAGCCGGCTTTTCTCCGGATTGAATATGGGATGATGGAGATTGGACACGCGTTGCGACCTCGTCGTTGGCTATGGAAAACGCGACCTGCTGGGCTGACCGCCGGGTCTCCGCTTACTTCTGCTCCGCGTCGCGAGCACCGAGCAGACGCTGCTTGTAATCCTCGGGGGCCTCGCGACCGGCATCGGTATAAGCCTTCTTCACGGCCGCGACGGACGGCGCGAAAATCGTCGGGCGGTTGTCGCGCGCCCACTTCTGCGAGGCGGCCAGCGTATCGATCGAGCCCTGGTAGCGCGGCATCACCCAACGGGCGAAGAGTTCGTAGCTTTTCATGGTGTCGGCGCGGTTCGCCCACTCGGTGGCGCGGAACATGAACCCGCCGCAGCCGCCACGGCTGTTCTCGATCAAGCGATCGATCCCCCGCGCGATGGTCTCCGGGCTGCCGATGAGCGTCGTGCCCATCTTGACGCCCTCGCGCAACGGATCGTCGGCGCGACCAGGCGGACGGCCCAGCGTCTCTTCGAAATAGGTGACCGTCTCGTGGCGCTCACCCTTCGAGACCTGACGCAGCGCTTCCTCGTCGTCCTCGGCACAGTGCATGTTGACGACGAGGCTCCAGTCCTTTCGGTTCATGATGCGACCATGCTTGGCCGCCTCTTCCTCAGCGATTTTCCACTGGTTGGCGAGCGCCTCTGGCCCGCCGGGGATGCCGGCGCCGAGCGAGAGGACCGCCGTGCCGTACTTGCCGGCCATGACCATGGCAGCCGGCGTCTGCGTGGAGGCGACGGCAATCTTGAAGTGCGGGTCGCTGTAGGGCGCGAGATGGAGCCTCGCCTCGCGCATCTCGAACCAGTCGGTCTTCATCGTCACCGGCTCATCGCACTTGAGGAGGCGGTAGATCGCGTCGAGCGACTCGTCCATCCGGCGGCGCTGGTCCTCGGGCTTGATCGCCAGCATATAGGCGTCGGAGACGAGAGCGCCCGGCCCACAACCCAGCATCGAGCGGCCGCGTGTCATGTGATCGAGCTGCACATAGCGCTGCGCCACCATATACGGGTGATGATAGGGTAGGCTCGTCACGCCGGAGCCGATCCGGATGTGCCGGGTGCGCTCGGCAGCGGCAGCGATGATCAACTCGGGACTGGCGATGGTTTCCCAGCCGGCAGAATGATGCTCACCGACCCAGGCTTCGTCGAAGCCCAGATGATCGAGCCACTCGATCAGTTCGATATCCCGGCGCATCGCGAGCGTAGGATTGTCGCCGACACGATGAAAAGGCGCCAGAAAGATGCCGAAGATCAAACCCTTGTGCGCCACGTTGAACTCTCCCTCGAAGCCTGATTGCGCGAGCGTCGCTTGGCGCCCGAAGCGGTATCGGCCGGCACGTTAGCGCGCTGTCCGTACATTCGCCAGCGGCGGCGGCGCGAATTCGATGAACGCGGATACGGAGGCCACAATGAGAATGCTCAGCATCCTGCGCCATGCCAAATCGAGTTGGAGCGACGCCGCCCATGCGGACTTCGAGCGACCGTTGGCCCCAAGGGGCCGAGATGCCGCGCCCGTGATGGGGCGACACATGCGGGCCATAGGTATCGCGCCCGAGCTAGTTATCTGTTCACCAGCCGTGAGGACCCGTGAGACGGCGCGTCTGGCGCTCGATGAACTTGGCGATTATCGGCCGCCCGTCACCTATGACGGCACCATTTACGAGGCAACGGCAGAAGTTCTCATGGCAGCGCTTCGTACCGTACCTAACGACGTGGGCCATGTTCTGCTCATCGGACACAACCCGGGCTTGCAGTCCCTGATTTTGGCACTCACTGACGGGCGCCTGGAAGGGCCGCACGCCGCCATCGCCGACAAATTGCCGACGGCAGCCCTGGTCGTCATCGAACTGGCAATCGAAGACTGGACGCGGATAGGGCACGGCTGCGGTACCGTCCGTCATTTTGCGACACCGCGCCTGCTGCAAGCTGACTGAGCCAAATTCAACTATGGGGGCCCCTGCGATGCTCCTAGAGACGACCTTCAGAGAGAAGAGCAAGCATCGTATCGACACCTGCGACGGCCGACTTGAGCCGCGCCCGGGCCTTCGCATCCAATCGATCGACGGACACACGCGGCGACAGCGGAACGCCTTGCCGGGCATCCTCGATTTGCTGATCGAGGATCGCCCCGAGAAGCACGTCCTGTGCCTCGATGACCGCATCAAAGTCGGCCGGCGCTCCGATGCCGAGGGCTTTGACAGCCTCGAGACGCTCGTGAGTCGGCAAGGCCGCGATGGCGTGCCGCAGCGCCATCACGCGCGCGCCGGTAAAGATCGGCATGAGACCGCCCTTCTTGAGATCGACGCGGCCGTCGACTTTTTGGAAACTTCCGAAAAAGCCCATTGGCGATCGCCATTGGCGCGCAAGTTCGGTCAGCATCATGAGAAAGGATGGCGTCGCACCCGCCCGCTCGCGGGCGAATGACAGGACGTCGTCGGCCAACGAGGTGGCCCCGTGAACGGGAGTGGCATCGAAGAAGATGTCGACATTGAGCAGATCGAGCGGACGCTGGCGACGGATCCAGCCCTCCACCTGCGCCTTCCAATCCTCGCGGGAAAGCCGCCAGACGCGATTGCGGGCCATGACGTCGCCCTTGCAGAGCACGATGCCCGCCTCGTCGAGGATCTGGTTCATGCGAACCGCGAGCGCCTCGAACCAGCGATCCGCCGGGCTGCCCTCGCCTCCTTCCGCATAGACGATCGCATTGTCCTGGTCGGCAGCGAGGAGGCTCTCGCCACGCCCGGCAGAGCCGAGAACCATGACGGCATATGCAACGGGAGGCGCACCCGCCCCGCTCGCATGCATCTCGGCTTCCGCGAGCTGGGCGGCGCGCCGGGTGATGGCCTGGATCTCGGAGCTGAGCGTTGCCGCGACCATACGCGCCCCGACCCCCTGCCGCCTGAGCGCCGACGCCATGCCGGCTGCCATGCCCCAAGCCGATGCGAGTTCAGCCGGCGTCGCAGCCGCGGCGATCGCATCGCCGATCACGATTGCTTCCATTGCCCGATCGCGCAGCAGATTGCGCGGGGTCAGGGCTCCGACGACGGCGCCGGATCGGTCTCTGACGGCCAAATGGCGCACGCCGAGGCGCGCCATGCGTCCGATCGCTCGATAAACGAAATCGTCGACGTCGACGCCATGCACCGGCGACTTTGCGATCGTGAAAACGGCTTCAGACAGGCAACTCCCGCCCGCAGCCGCGACGACTCGAAGAAGGTCTCGCTCTGTGACGATGCCGGTTGTCCCGCCGGTCAGGGTGACAAAGACAGAACTCGTCCCCTTTTCGAGTATCAGCGCCAACGTCCGCTCAATCGTCGTCTCCGCTGGGATCACGAGCGGCGGGGCGCTCATCACGTCGCGAGCGCGATGCCGGTAGGCGTAGGTATCCAACGCCGGTAGTGCCTCGACCGCCGGTGGCGTCTCTTCCCCGACGAGCATCAATCCGCGCGAGGCTCGTGCGTCCTGCTCGGACAGCTTGGCAATCGCCGCAGTCGCTTCCGCGACCGTGCGAATGCCCTTCTCACGCAGCAACGGGATCAGCCTCTGGAGCACCTCTGCTGTCGCGAGCGCATCCCCCCGGGCCGTGTGCCGCCCCGAGATCGCAATACCGAGCCAGTCGCAGAGCCGGTCCAGGCCGTGGTCGGCCAGTGACGGCGCGGCAAGGCGGGCGAGCGGACGCACATCGAGTGCCGGGGGCGGTTGCCAGGCGATCCCGGCAGCTTCGTGCTCGCGTCGCAAAACGGCCAAGTCGTAGCCGAGGCTGTGCCCGACGACCAGGCGGCCATCCAGGCTTTGCTTCAGCGCTGCCGCGATCTCGGCAAACCGGGGCTTGCCTGCGACATCTTGGTCCGAGATTCCGTGGATGGCTGTGGTCGCCTGCGGGATCGCGATCCCGGGATCGACGAGCGTATCGATCACCGGATCGCTCGCAAGAACACCTTTGTCCAAGACGAACCCGGCGATCTGCACGACGCGAGCGTGCCGAGCATCGAGACCCGTGGTCTCCGTGTCGATGACCACAGCGTCGATGGCCGCGAGCGGCGTCGTGGGCCTGATCTCCGGCATGCCGTCCTCTCCTTAGCAAGCGACATGAACCCTTGGCTTTGGCGCTACTCCATTGAGACCGGACCGTCTGCGCTCTGTTTGATCCTGATCAGACGGACCCTGTTGCGACCGGAGCGCGCCCGCCTTAGCGCGATCACGCAGCAACGGCCAGCTCACTGGCAATGGTAGCCGGGCTTATCGTCATCCGACGACGTAGATCAATATTGCGGCTTCCCGCCCGCAAATGGCTCGTGCCATACTTCACCTTGAAGGCAACAAGAACGGCGCTGCCAAGGTGCCGACCAATGAGGGTGGAACGCCAATGAGAGTTCGGGCCGGGCAAGATTTTGCCACGGGAATTTTGTTTGCGGTCATCGCGCTGATCGCGCTTTACATCGGTGCCGATTATCCGATGGGGACCCCGCAAAGACCGGGCACCGGTGTGCTGCCGAGGATCCTTTCGCTCTGCCTTCTGGGCACTGGCGTATTCCTGATCGGCAAGTCGATCCTCTTCGGTGACGTCGCTATGGAACGATGGGTGTGGCGGCCACTGTCCGCGATTACCATCGCAACAGTCCTGTTCGGCCTCATCATCGACGATCTGGGGCTCGTCATTACCATGGCCCTCTCGATGTCGATCGCCGCATTGGGCGCATCCGATACGCGCTGGCGAGAATTCGCAGTATTTCTCGTGATTATGATGGTCGGAAGCTGGGCTTTGTTCATCTGGTTGCTCGGAATGCCCATTCCGTTGTGGCCTGTCCGCGTGCCCAAATTCCTCACGTTCTTCTTCGGCTGAAGCATCGGGAACCGGCAATCATGGACGTCTTTTCCAACCTTGCGCTCGGGTTCTCCGTAGCGGTCTCTCCGATCAACCTGTTCTGGTGCTTCATGGGTGCCTTCATTGGCACGGCTATCGGAGTGTTGCCGGGAGTGGGACCCGTCGCCACGATGGCGCTTCTGCTGCCGGTGACCTACTTCCTGACGCCCGAAGGCGCGCTGATCATGCTCGCGGGTATCTATTACGGCGCGCAGTACGGCGGATCGACTACCGCGATCCTCGTCAACGTACCGGGTGAGGCCTCGTCGGTCGTCACGGCCCTCGACGGGTACGCCATGGCACGTCAGGGCAGGGCCGGACCGGCGCTCGCGATCGCCGCCATCGGCTCGTTCATTGCCGGCTGTTTTGCAACAGTGCTGATCGTCATCGCGGCGCCCCCGCTGACCCGGATGGCGCAGCAGTTCGCTCCGGCCGACTATTTCTCGCTCATGCTACTCGGTCTGACGCTGGCGGTGGTGATGGCATCGGGCTCGATCGTCAAAGCGATCGGGATGATCTTCCTCGGCATGCTGCTCGGCCTCGTCGGCACAGACGTGAACACCGGCAACACACGCTTTACCTTCGGCATCAGCGATCTCTTCGACGGCGTCGGGTTCGTCATCGTAGCGATGGGTCTGTTCGGCATCGGCGAAATCATAAAGAACCTGGGCGATCCGGAGAGGCGAGATCTCGTCTCGTCGAAGATCGAAGGCCTGATGCCGACCCGAGAGGATCTGAGGCGCTCGGCAATGCCGATCGCCCGCGGCACCATCCTGGGTAGCTTCCTCGGTATCCTGCCGGGCGGCGGCGGCGTACTCGGGTCGTTCTCGTCCTATTCGCTCGAGAAGAAGCTCTCGAAGACTCCCGAGAACTTCGGCAAAGGCATGATCGAAGGTGTCGCGGGGCCGGAGGCGGCCAACAATGCCGCCGCCCAGACTTCGTTCATACCCATGCTCACGCTCGGCATACCGTCGAATGCCGTGATGGCCATGATGATCGGTGGCATGATGATCCACGGCATCGTGCCCGGACCTCAGATCATGGAGCAGAAGCCCGGCCTGTTCTGGGGCATGATCGCTTCGATGTGGATCGGCAATTTGATGCTGCTGGTCCTCAACCTGCCGCTGATCGGCATGTGGGTGAAGATGCTGCTGGTGCCCTATCGCCTGCTGGCGATCGCGATCTTCTTCTTCTGCGCCGTCGGCGTATACAGCTTGAACAACCTGAATACCGAACTCTACTTCATGGCGTTTTTCGGATTGCTCGGCTACGCGTTCATCCGTCTCGGATGCGAGCCGGCCCCGCTGCTGCTCGGATACCTGCTCGGGCCGCTGATGGAGGTTTACATGCGGCGCGCGATGCTGCTATCGCGCGGCGACCCGATGGTGTTCTTGGAGCGGCCACTCTCCCTGACCTTCCTGATCATCGCGGCCGTGGCGCTGACCCTGGTGATACTCCCGAACATAAGAAAGGCGCGCCAGGAAGCGTTCCAGGAGTAATATGCCGAGCCGGCCCACTCGATGATGTGGTCCGGAGAAGTCAAACGGGAGAAGATCGAGAATGCGACGTCGCGAATTTCTTGGCCGCGCAGGCGCTGCGGTTGCCGCAGGCGCCCTGCCACTCTCTGGTGCCCGGGCGGCGGCCTGGCCCGACAAGCCGGTCAAGCTGATCCTGCCCTATGCACCGGGCGGGGCGACCGACCTGCTCGCGAGACCATGGTCGGAAGTGCTATCCAAGGTGTTCGGACAACAGTTCGTTCTAGAACACCGCGGCGGTGCGGGTGGGATGATCGGCACCGAGGCCGCCTCTAAGGCAACGCCGGACGGCTACACGTTCCTGTTCACGCCGAATGCCACGATGTCGGTGCTTCCGAACCTCCGGAAGACGCCTTACGACCCGATGAAGAGCTTTGATCCCGTCGGTCGAGCTGGCGACCTGGTGACCGGATTCGTCATTCATCCGTCGATCGGACCGAAGAACTTCAAGGAAATGGTTGAGTACGCCAAGGCGAACCCAGGCAAGCTGAGCTATGGCTCGGCCGGGCTCGGCACCGCGACCCAGATGCGGCTCGAGATGTTGAAGTTCAAGACCGGCATCGACATCCTGCATGTGCCGTATCGCGGAAGCGCCGATGCGCTCAACGACCTGTTGCCGGGCAATGTTCAGATGATGAACGAGATCAATGTGCTGCCGCATGTGAAGGCGGGCAAACTGATCCTGCTCAACATCAATCACTCATCCCGCAATCCGGATTTCCCGGATGTGCCGACCCTGACCGAACTCGGTGTCTCCGACGCCGACGTGCCGATCTGGTATTCCTTCTGGGCACCCGCTGGTACGCCGAAGGAAATCACGGCGGCTTTCAATGCGAAGATCGTAGAGTTGGCCAATGGCGACGACATGAAGGGGCGAATGCGGGCGATCAACTCACAAGTCCCCGTTCAAACGCCTGAAGAGATGCGCGCTTATCTCGAACTCGACTCGAAGCGCAACGCCGATTTGATCAAGGCCGCCAACATCAAGCTGGAGTAGGAGGCTTCCTACGCGTGGTTGGGCGGCCGTTTCGCCGCCCAGCCTCTTACAGACGCGGATACCGGCGGACAATCGACGCAAACGACGACTGGCCAGTCATGGCCCGTGACGGTCAGCGACAGAAAAAGAAAGGGCACAGCAGGAAACAACCCAGGAGGAATTGGCATGCTCCGTCGCATGTTCCTATCGTTCATCGCCAGCAGCGTGTTCGCGCTCGGTGCATCCCCGTCGTGGGCGCAGGCTTGGCCTGATCGCCCCGTCAAGATCATCGTGCCGTATGCCGCAGGTGGCGCCACCGATGCCATAGCTCGGCCCTGGGCCGAGGAGCTCTCCAAGTCCTTCGGGCAGCAATTCGTGATCGAGAACCGCGGCGGCGCCTCCGGCATGATCGGCATGGAGGCTTTGGTCAAGTCGCCGCCGGACGGATACTCGCTGATCATGTCACCGAATGCGGTGCTGTCGATCCTGCCGAGCCTCAAGAAGACGCCGTACGACCCACTCACCGACGTCGTCGCGATCGGCTATACCGGTGAGGTCCTGAACGGCTTCGTCATTCATCCGAAGGCCGGCATCAAGTCGATGAAAGAGCTCGTCGACTACGCCAAGAAGAATCCTGGGAAATTGACCTACGCGTCCTCGGGGAACGGCACAGCCAATCATCTGCGCCTCGAAGCGCTCAAGATAAGAGCCGGCATCGACATCCTTCACGTTCCGTATCGTGGCGGCGCGGATGCACTGAACGACGTGCTGCCGGGCAATGTGCTGATGCAGAACGAGCCGATCACCCTGCCACACGTCAAGGCAGGCAAACTGATCCTGCTCTCGATCAACGGAAAGGTGCGCAATCCTGATTTTCCCGACGTTCCGACGATGACGGAAGCCGGCATTCCCGACGCCGACGTGCCGATCTGGTTCGGCTTCTTCGGGCCGAAGGGGCTGCCCGACGAGATTGTCCAGAAGATCAATGGAAAGATGATGGAACTCGCCAAAGACGAGGGCTTCAAGAAGAGGCTCTGGACCGTGAATTCCATCGTCGAGCCAAAGACGGCCGCCGAGATGCGCAAACTTCTGGAGGACGACATCAAGGCGAACCTCGAAGTCATCAAGAAAGGCAACATCAAGCTCGAATAGGTGCCCCACCCCTGTGCCCCTCAACGAGGCACAGGGCAAGACGTGTCGAGGCCCGCAGTCTGCACCTTTCCTCAGGCGGCCTTGATGTTGGAGCGTCTGATGTGATCGAGATTTCCGCCCTCGATGCGAATCAGGCGCGTTCCCGGCGTCATTTTCGGCGAGTGAATGACGCCGACGTCGTAGAACTGGCAGTCACCGGGCCGCATGGCGTAGCTGCCCCCCGGCTCGACCAGAGTGGGGGCGTCACCCGAGCCTTTGCTCTTCACCTTCCACTCGGTCATCTTCGTAGTGCCGGCGGCAACGCCGTAGATCGCCCATGCCGGGCCATGATCATGCGGCGTGCCGATCCGCTCATCCTCGTAGACATGGCCGCAGATGCAGAAGCCAAACTCCGGATCCTCGTAGAGCACCTTGCGCGGCTTGCACTGGTCGGGCGTGACGTGGCGCGCGATCAGATCTTTGTCGAGCAGCGCCCGCGAAAGGTGCTCGCACACCTTGGCTTTGCCTTCAGGACTAGGATCGCGCTTTAGCGCCTGACGGACGTCCTGGCTCAATTGCTCCAGCGTATAGCTCATGGAAGTCTCTCCGCGACGTTCATCATGGCCGCGCCCATTCCTTGGCAGCGATGGGCGCGCTCTTTCGGGTAAAGGGTCGATCCGCTCCAGGAGGGCCGCCTTGATCGTGATCAAGGCACGGCTATGCCGAGGCCCCGAACGCCGCGTTCCTTATCCTGCGGGTGCTAGAGTGGCTTGGGAACCGATCGCGGCGATGCGCCGCCAGCCGCGCCGGAACTCGTCACGGCCAGGGGCCGGCATTGAGCCAAGATTACGTAAGGAACGGGTTCGTCCGCCGCTCGTCGCCGAATGTGCTCATCCCCCCGTGTCCGCAGATGAAAGCGATGTCGTCGCCGAGGGGAAAGAGCTTGGTCTTGATGGCGTTGATCAGTGCTTCGTGATCGCCATAGGGAAAATCGGTTCGTCCGATCGATCCCTGGAAGAGAACGTCACCGACGAGCGCGAACCGGTTCGTCGGGTTATAGTAGACCAGCGAACCCGGCGAGTGGCCGGGGCAGTGGAAGATCTCGAACGCCTCGCCGCCAATTTCCATCTTGTCGCCCTCCACGAGCCAGCGGTCCGATATGGCATTGCGCATGCCGGAAAGGCCGTAACTCGCGGCCTGTTCCTCGGCGCGCTCCATCAGGAACTTGTCCGCGAGGTGCGGGCCCTCGATGGCCACGCCCAGTGCCTCCTTCAGCTCCATGGCACCGCCGACATGATCGAGATGACCATGGGTGAGGATGATCTTCTCCGCCCTCATGCCGACCTGCTTGATCGCATCGAGAATGACCGGCACATCACCGCCTGGATCGATTACCGCGCCCGTCTTGGTCGCCTCGCTCCAGATGAGCGAGCAGTTTTGCTGCAGCGGCGTCACCGGCACGATGGCCGCACGCAGTGTCAGCTTGCCGTTCTCGGCCATGTTTCTCTCCTGACCCTCTCGCCTTTCGATCGTGGCTCGCATGCTCCAAGCGAGGTGTCAAACACGCGCCGGTCGGGCATGACCAATGAGTTGCAGATGCTCTTTTGAATGAGAAACTCACGAGTCGACCATCGCGGGTCCCGCCCCAGGCCGATTTGTGGACAAGCCCCCTCGCGCGCCGCTAGAAAGGCATGACAACCGGAGGCGCCCGCGCTGGCCCGTTGCGCGGCAACGCGCAGGGAGATGCGCCCGGGAATCCGCCGCCCCATTAGAGACGATAGGGCCCCATGAACGGCGTCAACGAAATCCGCTCGACCTTCGTCGAGTACTTCAAGAAGAACGGCCACGAGCATGTCGAAAGCTCGTCTCTCGTGCCGAGGAACGACCCGACGCTGATGTTCACCTCGGCCGGCATGGTGCAGTTCAAGAACCTGTTCACCGGCCAGGAAAAGCGGGGTTACGTGCGCGCAACAACGGCCCAGAAGTGCCTGCGCGCCGGCGGCAAGCACAACGACCTCGACAACGTCGGTTATACTGCGCGCCACCACACCTTCTTCGAGATGCTCGGCAATTTCTCGTTCGGCGACTACTTCAAAGAGCGCGCCATCGAGCTGGCTTGGAACCTCGTCACCAAAGAGTACGGTCTCCCGAAAGAGAAGCTCCTGATCACCGTCTACTCGGAAGACGAGGAGGCAGCGACCCTCTGGAAGAAGATCGCCGGCATCTCGGACGACAAGATCATCCGCATTCCGACCTCCGATAACTTCTGGTCGGCGGGGGATACGGGGCCATGCGGTCCGTGCTCGGAAATCTTCATCGATCAGGGCGACAAGCTACAAGGCGGCCCCCCGGGCAGCCCGGACGAGGATGGCGACCGGTTCCTCGAGTTCTGGAACCTCGTCTTCATGCAGTTCGACCAGTTGGCACCCGGCAATCGAGTGAACCTGCCGCGGCCGTCGATCGACACGGGCATGGGTCTGGAGCGGATCTCCGCGATCCTGCAGGGCGTCTATTCGAACTACGACACGGACCTGTTCAAGGCCTTGATCGAGGCCTCCGTCGCGGAGACCGGCGTTCCGGCAAAGGGCGATAAGACGCCGAGCCATCGCGTCATCGCAGACCATCTGCGGGCGACGAGTTTTCTGATCGCTGACGGCGTGCTGCCGTCCAACGAGGGTCGCGGCTACGTTCTCCGCCGCATCATGCGGCGTGCCATGCGCCATGCGCATCTGCTGGGCGCCAAGGACCCGCTGATGCACCGGCTGGTGCCGGCCCTCGTACGCCAGATGGGCACCAGCTATCCGGAGCTGGTCCGCGCGCAGCCGATGATCACGGAGACACTGAAGCTCGAGGAGATCCGCTTCCGCAAGACGCTGGAGCGCGGCCTGGGATTGCTCGACGAGGCGACCAACAATCTGCGCAAGGGCGACACCCTTGCCGGAGAGGTGGCGTTCCGTCTCTACGACACCTACGGCTTCCCGCTCGATCTGACGCAGGACGCGCTTCGCCCACGTGGCGTCGCGGTCGACCTGCCCGGCTTCAACGTGGCCATGGAGAAACAGAAGGAGGAAGCGCGCCGCGCCTGGAAAGGCTCGGGCGAGGCCGCAACCGAGGACGTCTGGTTCGAGGTCAAGGAGGACATCGGCGCGACCGAGTTCCTCGGCTATGATGCAGAGCAGGCCGAGGCGGTGGTCAAAGGGACCTTCGCGGGCGGCAAGCCCGTCAAGTCTCTGGGCGAAGGCGAGCGTGGCGAAATCGTTGTCAACCAGACCCCGTTCTATGGCGAGAGCGGCGGTCAGGTGGGGGACTCGGGCGTCATCAAGGGGCCCAAGGGCGCGCTGTTCCGCGTCTCCGACACAAAAAAGAAGCTCGGCGTGCTGTTCGTTCACAGCGGCACTGTCGAGGCGGGCTCGTTCGCGCCGGGCGATACCGTCGACATGGTCGTCGACCACGCCAACCGCTCGGCTATTCGCGCCAACCACTCGGCGACCCACCTCATCCACGAGGCGCTCCGGCAGATCCTCGGTACGCACGTGGCGCAGAAGGGCTCGCTGGTCGCGCCGGAACGGCTGCGCTTCGACATCTCACACACGAAACCGATGAGCGCGGAGGAACTTGCCGCCGTCGAAGCAATGGCGAACGCCTACGTGTTGCAGAACTCATCGGTCGAGACGCGTCTGATGAGCCTTGAGGATGCACGCGAGACAGGCGCCATGGCGCTCTTCGGTGAGAAGTATGGCGACGAGGTTCGCGTCGTCTCGATGGGCGTCGGCGAGAGCGGCGAGAAGGCCAACAAACCCTGGTCGATCGAGCTCTGCGGCGGCACGCATGTGCGCCGGACAGGCGATATCGGCCTGATTCGCATCGTCGGCGAGAGCGCTTCGGCTGCCGGCGTCCGGCGTATCGAGGCGGTGACCGCCGGCACTGCCCGGACCTATCTCGCGGAGCAGGACGCTCGCGTGAAGGAACTCGCTGGCCTGCTCCGGACGCGGCAGGAAGAGGTCGTCGAGCGCGTCAAGGCGCTGGTCGATGGACAACGTCAGCTCGAGCGCCAGCTGGCCGACGCCAAGCGCGCACTAGCGCTTGGGGGTGGTGCTTCGGCCGGTGACGGTGCCGTGGCAGGCCAGGCCATCAAGACCATCGGCGCCGTCAAGCTTTTGGCGCGCTCGGTACAAGGCCTCAATCCAAAGGATCTGCGCGGCCTTGTCGACGAAGGCAAGAAACAGGTCGGCTCTGGGATCGTCGCGATCGTCGGTGTCACCGAGGATGGCAAGGCCGGCCTCGCGGTCGGCGTGACGGACGACCTGATTAAGGCCTGGAGTGCGGTCGAACTCGTCAAGGCAGGCGCCGAGGCGCTTGGCGGCAAGGGCGGCGGCGGGCGACCGGACATGGCCCAAGCCGGCGGGCCTGACGGCGCCAAGGCCGGCGATGCCCTCAAGGCCATCGAAGCCAAGCTCGCAGGTTGAGGATCGTATCGGTGGCGCGACGCGCGTGCCGCCTTGAAGAACAGGGGCACGCGCATGCACTCATTCGATGGGCACAACGATGTTCTTCTCCGGCTGTGGCGCCAAGGCGGCGACGCCGTCGCGGCTTTTCTCGAGGGCGAGTCGAAAGGGCAACTCGATCTGCCACGCGCCGAGACGGGCGGCATGGTCGGCGGGCTCTACGCCATCTTCGTGCCGTCCGAAAAGAAGTCGACAGCGGCTGAGCCGATGGACGAGGTGCCGTATGACGTCCCCCTGCCGCCACCACCCGAATTGACACACGCGCAGCGCGCCACCCTCGAGATGGCCTCGTTGCTGTTCCGGATTGCGGAGCGCTCAAATGGCAAAGTTCGTTTGGCGCGTTCCGTCGCCGACATTCGCGCGGCAAAGGCAGCGGGCGCCCACGCGCCGGTTCTGCACATCGAGGGCTGCGAAGCACTGGATGCCGACCTCAAGATGCTCGACGTACTCTACGCGGCGGGACTGCGCTCACTGGGGCCGGTTTGGAGCCGCTCGAACATCTTCGGGCATGGCGTGCCGTTCCGCTTTCCCTCCTCGCCCGACACCGGCGACGGCCTAACCGATCTCGGGAAGACGCTGATACGGCGCTGCAACGAGATGCGCGTGTTGGTCGACCTGTCCCATCTCAACCAGAAAGGGTTCTGGGACGTCGCGCGACTGTCGAACGCACCGCTCGTTGCCTCGCACTCGAATGCCCATGCGCTCTGCCCCTCGTCGCGCAATCTCACCGATGCGCAACTTGCAGCAGTGCGCGAGTCGGGCGGGCTCGTCGGCGTGAACTACGCCGTGAGCTTTCTTCGCGAGGACGGCAAGCGGATCGCGGCCACGCCACTCGATACGGTCGTGGATCACATCGCATACCTCGTCGACAAACTCGGCGAGGATGGCGTTGGGCTCGGCTCGGACTTCGACGGAGCGACCATTCCGGACGGTATCGGCACCGTCGCAGGGCTGCCCAATCTGGTGGCTGCCATGCGCAAACGCCAATTCGGCGACGCGCTGATCGAAAAAGTCTGCTTCGAGAACTGGATGCGCGTCCTCGCCAGGACCTGGGGCGACTGAGCGGTGACCGACGTGCCTTGTCTCAGGCACGCGGCTGAACCGCGAGTGCAGCGGAGAGCCACTTCAGAACCAGAAGTTCCACTTCAAGTAGCCGCGACCTGAGCCGGGAGCAGTTGGACCGTTCGATTCCCAGAAATCGACGGTCTGGCGGCGCAAGGTGTCGGAACAGCTGCGCACACAGTCGATCCAGGTGCCTCGAGGCAGGCGCACTTGCAGTCCGTGGCGACCAGACCGGACCGCGCCTCGAACGACGCCGTTGCCCCACTCGCTCTCGGCCACCACGTACTGGGGGGCATAGCCGTTGCTGGACCCGCGATGTGGGCTTTGTGCAGCGACCGGCGACATGGCGACTGTCGTAAACGCGATGACCAGTGCTATCGCTGGAGCCGCACGGGGCGGCGCCATCCGCATTGTGATTTTCATTCAGTTTCCCCCTGCATGATCGGAGCGCGCCGCGCTACCCTCGCGACAGATTGATGTTGACGCCCAACAGCGCGATGCCCTCGGTCTTGATCGACACGGTCTGGCTCGTGCCGATCGTTCTGACGGCCATCGAGCCCTTGAAGGCGCCCCCGTCTATCGTGAGGCTAAGCCGCCCCTCCTGGGCGGACCCGCTGACGTCGCCGGCCGCATTGTAGGTCCGCTCTTCCCAACGGCCGCTAACCTTGCCGGCGGTCGCCGCCAGCTGCGCGCGCAACTCGATTTTGTTGCTCGCGGAGGCGCACCGGATGGCGAGACCGAGTTCTCCGCCATCACCTTTCTGGGTGTAGTACGCGAAGCACTTCAATGTTTCGGAGGTGCCGCTTTGCAGCCGAACCTCGGCAGCGCCACGCCACGTGCCCGTCAACCCGGCGAACGGCCCGTCGGCGACCGCGGATGTTGCCATTGTGCCACTCAGAATGACGGCGCCTGCCAGCGCTCTGGCGCCGCCCTCGATGCTGAACCGGAATTTCCTGCTCGCACTCATGGAACACCCCCTTCCCAAAAAGCCCACCAATCAACCGCTGCCCCCAGCGCTTTGCCCATGCCGACCCACCGACACCGGCCCAATCGCCGCCGCGTTCCTGCCACGAAACATCCATTATCAAATTTCGGGGGGTTCGGCCATGGCGCTGCCGCGTGCTGCGCGGAGCTGTCGGATCGTTGCCCGTCGATCGCTCATTCGGCGGCGGCCGGGTCCGGCGCGGAACCTAGATTGCGGCTCCGCGTTACTGCAATGACCCTTCAAGCAGAGGGCGTGTAACAAAGGAGCTGATCATGGATTGGGATCGTGTTGCCGGCGGATGGAAAGAATTTCGCGGCAAGGTTCAGGAGAAGTGGGGTGATCTCACCAACGATGACCTGGACCAGATCGAGGGGAAGCGCGAACAGCTCGAGGGCCGCCTTCAGCAGCGCTACGGCTACGCCAAGGACAAGGCGCGCGACGAGGTGGATAACTGGCTGAAGGCTGTCTGAGCGCATTCGGCAAGGGAGAGTCACGCAATCAAGTGTGGCGCTCCCTCCTGCCTTTTCGGACACGACCCGCACCGAATCATGTTGTGCACTCGTCTTGTCAGTTGGATCATCCAGCTAGCGAGACCCGCACAAGGATATGAGCCCGGATGGAAGGCAAGCGAACGATCGTGGCCAGCTACGGCCGCTACTACGAGGACTTCGAAATCGGCGACGTCTACGAGCATCGCCCCGGCCGGACGATCACCGAGGCCGACAACATCCAGTTTAGCCTCATCACCATGAACCGGCATCCACTGCACTCGAACCGCGATTATGCCGCCAAGACCGAGTTCGGCCAGCCCATCGTCAACAGTGCGCTCACCCTTGCCATGGTCACCGGCATGACCGTCGACGACGTGAGCTTCAAGGCGACGGCGAACCTGGGTTGGAAAGAGATCAAGCTGACGGCGCCGGTCTTCAATGGCGACACGATCTATGCGCGCAGCAAAGTGCTGGCCAAGCGCGAGTCGAAGTCGCGACCGAACGAGGGGATCGTGACCACCTATACCGAGGGCTATAAGGCCGACGGCACGATTTTCCTGTCGTTCGAGCGGATCAGCCTCGTGCCGAAGCGCGGGCACGGCCCGGGGGATTGAGCGGCCAACTAAGCCAGTCTGTTCGCCGTTATCGAGCCCAAGGCTGCAAATTGGCTTCCGCTCCGTCACAGCCTGCCTGAACATGCTCCAATGGTTCTGGCACGGCCCCACCAAACCCCTCCCCTTGCCTGCCCGCTCCCGCCGTGGCGTTATGGCCTGAGCCAACGCCCAGCTTGGAGCATCCCATGACCGCCTACGTCATCGCCGAGGTCGATGTGACCGACCCGGAGGCCTACAAGCTCTATGCCATCAAGGCGCCAGGCGTGACGTTGCCTGCCGGCGGCAAGTACCTGGCGCGCGCCGGCCACGTCGAGGCGCTGGAAGGCGAGCCCCCCAAGTCGCGCGTGGTCGTGATCGAGTTCGAGGATCTCGAGAAGGCCCGTGCGTTCTATTACGGCAAGGCCTATCAGGAGATCATCCCGTTGCGCCAGGCTGCGAGCAAAGGCCGCCTGTTCCTGGTCGACGGCGCGAAGTAGCTGGTCTACGCTAGCCATCGAGGACACGCATGACCACAGCCACCGACCAGGCCCGCCACGACGAGCAGGAGAGGATGATCCTCGACGCCGTCGACAAGTTCCTCGCGCGCGACGTCGCGCCCTATGCCCAGAAGCTCGAGCACGACGACACGTGGCCCGCCGAGATCGTCGAGCGGATGAAGGAGCTGGGCCTCTTCGGCTGCATCATCCCCGAGGAGTATGGCGGCCTCGGTCTCGCGCCCTCGACCTATGCGAAGGTGATCGAGCGCATCGCCAGCGTGTGGATGTCGGTCTCGGGCATCATCAACTCGCACCTGATCATGGCGCGCATCGTCGACAAGATGGGCACGCCCGAGCAGAAGCGGCATTTCCTGCCGAAGTTCGCCTCGGGGGAAGTACGCGGTGGCCTCGCCCTGACCGAGCCCGACACCGGCACCGACCTGCAAGCGATCCGCACGCATGCCCGCAAGGACGGCAATAGCACTTACGTCATCAACGGCACCAAGACGTGGATTTCGAACGGGATCCATGGCCATTGCTTTGCACTGTTGGTGAAGACCGACCCGGAGGCCAATCCGCGGAAGGCCGGGATATCGATGTTCCTCGCCGAGAAGGGACCAGGCTTCCGTGCATCGAAGAAACTCGAAAAGCTCGGGTACAAGGGCATCGACTCGGCTGAGTTGGTCTTCGAGGACTTCAAGATCTCCGCCGACAACCTGATCGGTGGCATCGAGGGGCGCGGCATGGAGTGCGCCATCTCGGGACTCGAGCTTGGCCGCTTGAACGTGGCCGCACGCGGCGTCGGCGTCGCCCAGGCGGCCCTCGACGAAGCCGTGAAGTACTCCCAGCAGCGCAAAACGATGGGCAAGTTCATCCACGAGCATCAGGCGATCGCCTTGAAGCTCGCCGACATGGTGACGCGTGTGACCGCCGCGCGCCTGCTCGTCGAGAATGCCGCCAAAGCCATCGACAGGGGTGAGCGGGCCGACTTCGAGGCCGGCATGGCGAAACTGTTCGCCACCGAGGCCGCGCTCGAGAACGCGACCGAAGCCATGCGCATCCACGGTGGCTACGGCTACTCCAAAGAGTTCATCGTAGAGCGGCTCTATCGCGACGCCCCACTCCTGTGCATCGGGGAAGGCACCAACGAGATCCAGCGACTCGTGATCTCACGGCGCCTGATCGAGAAGAACCGGATCTGAGCGGCGCGAGACGGGTCGCGCGCATGCTACCCGGCATCGATGGCGTGACGTCAGGTTCACATCGGGGGCCGTGATGCAGGAAGGTGGCGGACACGTCAGGTCGGTCGCGTTTTCCCATGTCGCGATCGTCGGTGCTCTGTTCGTGCTGCAGGTGGTCGCTCTCGCTGCTTTGGGCAAGCCGGCCATCTGCCAGTGCGGTTACGTCGCGCTCTGGTACGGCAATCCGTCAGGTCCCGAAACGTCGCAGCAGTTGACGGATTGGTACAGCTTCACTCACGTCACCCACGGACTCGTCTTTTACCTGGGTCTATGGCTTCTCGTGCCCCGCTGGTCGGTCGGCGCACGGCTGGTGGCGGCCATCGCGCTTGAGGCCGGCTGGGAGGTCCTCGAGAATACGCCGCTGATCATCGAGCGCTACCGCCAGGGTGGATTGGCCCAGGGCTACTTCGGCGATAGCATCGTGAACTCGGTCGTAGACACGTTCGCCGCAGTTCTCGGCTTCGTCATGGCATGGCGTTACCCTGTCAAGGTGACTGTGGCTCTGGCGCTAGTCATCGAAATTCTTCTCGGTTATGCGATCCGCGACAACCTCACGCTCAATGTCGTGCAGCTGATCGCACCGAGCGAGACGTTGACGCGATGGCAGAGCGATCGCTGACGACGTGACGCTTTACGATCCCAACGAACCGCTCTCGTGCCTGCCGCGACCCGACAGTTCAAGCCACGCACGACGCCAGTTGAAATAGCGCGGCACCGCGCGGCAGTAGGCGCGGTAGGGCTCGCCATAGATCCCCTCAAGCCACGGCTCTTCGGCAAGCACCATCAGGTGATAGACCGCCATCATCGCCGTGCAGAGGACGAAGGCCGACAGACTGTCGGCGAGAACGGCGAGCGCGCCATAAACGACGATCAGCATGGCGTTCTGGGGATTGCGGGTCCACTGGTAGATGCCGCCCGTCACCAGGCCATCGGTCGCGCAATAGCTATTGTCCCGGCCGAGCACGCGGAACGAGTAGGCAAAGAGCGCCAGCGCGGCCAGAAGCACCATGGCCGCGATTGCCCGACACCACGCGGCAAGCCCGAGGAAGGGAGCGCGATCGACGAAGGCCGAGACGAAGCACAGCACGTTGAGCCCGCGAAAGAGCGGCCAGAAGACGTAGCTCTGCCGCGTGCCGTCTCCAGGTGTCGGCCAGAACTGTAGCGTTGGCCAAATCCGGTTTGCGATGAGGACGGCCAGCAACGCGCAGGCGACCGCAGCGCCGATTGGAAACACGATATCCGTCACTGTTGCAGCCTCATGTCGTAGGACCTCCCCATGCTGGCCAAAGCACCCTCGCATGGCGCATCATGCGGTCGAGCCTCAGGCCGGTCCATCCCCTTATCAGGTGCCATCTCCCATGCTTCCCCTCACAGGCGTTACCATCCTGGCCGTCGAGCAGTATGGCGCCGGCCCATTCGGCTCGATGCTGTGCGCCGACCTCGGCGCCGACGTCATCAAGATCGAGCCGCCGGGCGGTGAGGGCGAGCTTGGCCGGCGCGTTGGCCCCTATTACTTTTCCGAGAAAAACAGCCATTTCTACCAGGCCTTCAACCGCAACAAGCGCTCGATCACGCTGGACCTGAAATCGCCGGAAGGGGCCGAGATCTTCCGCCGTCTTGCCGCAGGCGCCGATGCGGTGCTCGACAATCTGAGGGGCGACCAGCCGGAAAAGCTCGGCCTGACCTACGCCCACCTGAAGGACGTCAATCCCAGGCTCGTCTGCGCACATCTCTCGGCCTATGGACGTGATGGCCCGCGCAAAAGCTGGCCCGGCTTCGACTACCTGATGCAGGCTGAGGCGGGCTACCTATCGGTCACCGGCGAGCCGGACGGTCCGCCTGCCCGCATGGGGCTCTCGATCGTTGACTTCATGACGGGCTTGATGACGGTGTTTGCGATGACGTCGTCGATCATCGGGGCGCGGGCTTCGGGGCGCGGCCAGGACGTCGACGTGTCGTTGTTCGACACCGCACTGCATAACCTTTCCTACCTCGCGGTCTGGTATCTCAACGCAGGCCACGTGCAGGGTCGCGAGGCGCGATCGGGCCACCCGTCGCTGGTCCCGAGCCAGCTCTATCGGACCCGCGACGGGTGGATTTTCATTATGATCAACAAGGAGAACTTCTGGGCGCCCTTGTGCGAGGGTATCGGACGGCCCGAATGGGTCGGCGATCCGCGCTTTGCCACCTTCAAGGCTCGGCTCGACAACCGGCCCTCGCTCAATTTGCTGCTCGACGAGGCACTATCGGCGCGCACGACGGCCGAGTGGATGGAGGTTTTCGGCGGACGCGTCCCAGCCGCTCCGGTCCTCGACGTCCCGCAGGCGCTCGATAACCCGTTTGTTGCCGAGCGCGGCGGTGTCCAGGACTTCGCCGGATCAAGTCACGGTGGCGATGTGCGCATGGTCGCGAGTCCGATCCGTATTCCCGGCGAGCAGATCCCGACGCGGGCCGCACCGTCGCTGGGCGGCGATACGGAGGACGTGCTCGGCACACTCGGGCTCGGCGCCGACGAGATCGCGAGGCTCCGCGCCCGCGGCATCATCTGACCGAAAGGGCGCTGCGGTCGCAGAGCCGTGCCTGCGCGCTACTCGGCGGCCTGAGGAGTCTCCTTGAGCAGCGTCTCCCCCGGCTTCACATGCGTGAACTGGACTGGCTCGTCGCTCACGACGAGGTGGCCGTCCGTCTTGCGCACGACCGTGTAGCGCGAGGTTGCGAGGTCGCCGGGCTCCTTGAAGTCCTCGCGGAAATGCGAGCCACGGGAGTTCTCGCGCGCCAGGGCGGCGCCAGCCACCACCTTGGACATGGCAATCTGGCTGCGCAAGTTCAGCCAGTCGTGCCAGGATAGATTGAAGGCTCGATTGCCGTCCGGCACACCGGTCGCCGTCAACTCGGCTTCGAGCGCGTCGAGGCGAGCGCGCCCCCGCTCCAGGCTGGACCTCTCGCGGATGATCCCCACGTCCGACCACATCATATCGAGCAGGCTGTCGCGGATGGCATTGACGTCGCCCGCCTTCGCGGCGAACGGCTCCAGCGCTTTCGCGGCGGCGGCCTCGGCCACGGCCATGTCGGCATCGCGGCGGCCTAGGCCACGCTTGATATCTTCCGCCATGGTTTCACCCGCGATGCCGCCGAAGACCGTAGAGTTGGCGACGCCGTTGCCGCCAAGCCGGTTGGCCCCATGGACGCCACCCGCATCCTCGCCGGCGCAGTAGAGGCCCAGAGCGTCGGTTGATGTGTCGACCTTCACGACGACACCGCCCATCAGGTAATGCGCCGTCGGCACCACTTCGACGAGGCCGCCCGCGAGATCAAAGCCGCAGTCGGCGCAGCGCTCGACCATGCCCTTGAACATCCTGGCCACCTTCTCGCGCCCGAGATGGCCCATTGAGATGTAGAGCCCGCCGTTGGGCGTCGTGCGCCCGGCCAGCATCTCACGGTACATGGACTGTGAGACCAGGTCGCGAGTTGCCCGCTCGCCGCGCGGGTCGTAGTTGAACATGAAGCGTTGCTGCGCGCCGTCGAGAAGGTAGCCGCCAGCACCGCGCAGCCCCTCCTCGATGATCGTGCCGGTCATACGCGTATCGGGGCCGGCGAGGACACCCGTCGGATGGAACTGCACCATCTCCATGTCGCGCAGGGGCAGACCGTAGTCGAGCGCCATCGCGAGACCGTCCATGGCCTTGTCGCCGGACGGCGTATGATACTTGTACATGGTCGGCCCACCGCCCGTGGCGAGCAGCACGGCCTTGGCCTCGACCAGCTTGAACGTGCCGGTGCGCACGTCGATGAACAGGACGCCACTCACGGGTGGCACCTTCGGTTGCCCACCAGCAACCGGCGCGTGACCTTTCTCGGGGATCAGGGCAATCGCGCGGTGCTCCTCGAGGCGGCGTATCGATGGCCGCGCCCAGACCTGCTCCATCAGACGATTGATGATCTCGATGCCCGTGAGGTCGCCTTTGTGAACGGTCCTGTCGAAGGTCTGGCCGGCGAACGCCTTGCCGTGAAGCGACCCGTCCGAATTGCGGTCGAAGAAGCAGCCGACCTCGTTCTCGAGCTCGCGCACGCGCTCGATGGCTTTGACCACCAGCGTCCAGGCGAGCTCCTGGTTCGGGAGCCATTTGCCCCCCTCGATGGTGTCCATGAAGTGACGCTCGATCGAATCGCCCTCGATCAGGGCCACGTTGTATCCACCCTGGACCATGCGTGTGCAGCCGGACTTGCCCAGCAGGCCCTTCGAAGCAACGGTGATGCTGGCGTGCGGGCTGGCCTGATGGGCATGGAGCGCGGCGAAGAGCCCGGCTCCGCCCGAGCCCAGGATCAGGATGTCGGTTGCGTGGCGCTCGATCATGCGGCTCGTTCCACCTCGTTGGGCCTGAAGCAGCGCCAGCATAGTGGAATGATCGGTGCTGCGACCAGCGTCGTCGGAAAGCTCGGTCACCGGCGCGGCGGGAGCGTCGCTTGTCACTCGAAGTGCCCCGCTCCATAGTCGCCTTAAAACCGACCCTCAGGAGCCACCGCAATGGATTTCCAGCTCTCTGCCGACCAGAAAAAGCTGCAGGCGCGCGCCCGCGAGCTGGCACGCGGGAGCTTCGAGGCCCGCGCCGCCGAGATCGATCGCACGGAGCAGTATCCGTGGACCAACGTCGAGGAGCTTAAGAACGCCGGCTTCATGGGAATGACCATACCCAAGGAGTACGGTGGGCAGGGTCGCACATTCCTGGACGCAACCATCGTCATCGAGCAGATGGCGCAGGTCTGCGGCGTCACGGGCCGGATCGCGGTCGAGAGCAATATGGGCGCCATCTCGACCGTAATGAGGTACGGCACGGAGGCGCAGCGAAAGATGGCGGCAAGCTTTGTACTCGACGGCGACAAACCCGCGATCTGCATCACCGAACCGGGAGCCGGCAGCGCCGCCACCGAGATGACGACGCGCGCGGACAAGCGGGGCGACACCTACGTCCTGAACGGCAAGAAGCATTGGATCACCGGCGCCGGCGCTTCGCGGCTCCATCTCATTTTCGCGCGCGTCTTCGACGAGCAAGGCGAGGAATTGGGCATCGGTGGATTCCTGGCTGTACGCGACGTCACGAAAGGCCTGCGCATCGGCAATCGCGAGCCGACCATGGGCCTGCGCGGCATCCCCGAGGCCGAGGTCATCATGGAGGACATGGAGGTGGCGGCGGATGCGCTGGTGATGCCACCGCGCGGCTTGCGCAAGGGCTTCGCCGACCTAATGGACGCCTATAACTCGCAACGAGTCGGCGCCGGGACGATGGCGCTGGGCATCGCCGAGGGCGCCTACGAGCACGCTCTCCAGTACGTGCAGACGCGCGAGCAATTCGGCCGGCCGATCTACGAGTTCCAGGGATTGCAGTGGATGCTCGCCGACATGGCGATCCAGATCGACTGTGCTCAGTTGATGCTCTATCGGGCCGCGGCCAACGCGGGTACCGGGTTCCCGGATGCGACGGAGGCGGCCAAGGCCAAAGTTGTCGCCGCCGACATGGCGATCAAGGTGTCGAACGACGCGCTGCAGTTGTTCGGAGCTGCCGGCTACTCGCGGCGTCTACCGCTCGAGCGCATGGTGCGTGATGCACGGATGTTCTCGATCGGCGGTGGTACGGCGCAGATCCTGCGCACGGTGGTCGCCTCACGCATCCTCGACAAGAAGCTGCCGCAGACGCGCGACGGCTATCTCGAGCTCGCCCAGCAGGCCCGCCGGGCCAAGAAGGATGCGGCCGAATGAGGCCGGGCCAGCGGGGCGTGAAGACGCATAGCCGAGGGTCAGGGAAGCCATGACGACGCCGGTGACAACGGACAGCGCCGCAGGCACGCGGTCACGCGAGATCGAGGTTTCGATCTGGCGCGGGGAAGGCGACCATGGTCGCTACGAGATGTTCCGCGTGCCGATGCGCGAGAGCCAGACCGTGCTCGACATCGTCACCCACGTGCAGCGCCATCTGGACCCGACCCTCTCCTATCGCTTCGCCTGCCGCGTCGGCGTCTGCGGCTCGTGTGCGATGACGGTCAACAGTCGGCCACGTTGGACCTGCCGGACGCACGTCTCGAAGGTGGTCGAGGACGGCAAGCTCGAAATCGGGCCGCTCGCGAACCTGCCCGTGATCAAGGATCTCGCCGCAGACATGACGCCCTTCTTCGAGAAATGGCAGGAGGCCAAGGGGGCGTTCAAGCCGACGAAGACGCGCGCCGACGCGTTGCCTGTGATCAGTCCGCAGACACCCGAGCGCCGGCTGATCGACGCGGCCATCGAGTGCATCAACTGCGGAGTGTGCTTCTCGGCCTGCGATACCGTCCGCTGGAATGAGGATTACATGGGCCCCGCCGCGCTCAATCGGGCCTGGACGCTGGTCAACGACGTGCGTGATGGCGGCAATGCCGGGAGGATGTTCGCGGTCGCGCAGGGTGGCGGCTGCCATGCCTGCCACACGCATCAGTCGTGCGAGCAGCACTGCCCGGTCGGCCTCAACCCCACCGCCTCGATCGCCGGGCTCAAGCGGCGGACCATGCAGGCCTACATCCGCGGGGAACTCGAGTGAACGTCCGCCTCTATCTCCTGCAGCGCGCGACCGCCCTCGTGATGGCGCCGCTCATCATCGGGCACCTCGGCATCATCTTCTACGCGACGCGCCAGGGCCTCACGGCAGCCGATATTCTGGGGCGCACGCGCGGCAGCGTCGGTTGGGGGCTCTATTACGTGGCTTTCGTACTCGCCGCATCGGTGCACGGCGCCATCGGGATGCGTGGCATCGCCATGGAATGGGGTGGGCTGAAAGGCCGCTCGCTCGACCTATTGATGTGGGCCTTCGGCTTGATGCTGGCAGGACTCGGCCTCAGAGCCGTCTATGCGGTGGTGATGTGATGCAGCGGGCACGCAATACCGGCTACCGGCGCGAGCCGCTCTGGCGCGCTGCGATGATCCACCGCCTCTCGGGTCTGGCGCTTGCGCTGTTCTTGCCACTGCATTTCCTCGCGCTGGCGTTGGCCCTCAACGGGGAAGCCCGGCTCGATGGCTTCCTGCGCTGGACCGACCAGACGATCTTTAAGCTCGCCGAGACGATCCTGGTCGGACTGCTCGCGGTGCATCTCCTCGGCGGTCTCCGCGTGCTGGTGATAGAGAACCTCGCTTGGCGCCCCGGACAGAAACAGATGGCCTTCGCCGCGGTCGCCGTTGCCGTGGTGGTCGCCGCGGCCTTTCTGGTGCGGGTGATTTAGGGGCGGGAAGGGGACATGTGTTTGGGGATGGTGCGAGACCCCCGAGACACCGGTCACCCGCTCACCAGAGCCGCCGGCCTGTCTCGATCGTCGGCTGAATCAACCTTGATTTGGACCAGCCGCCCTTATGCGTAAGGCGCGCGGAGGGGGCGGCCTTCAGAGAGCAGAAGTTCGCGGCTTGAGCCCAACAGCGCTCCCAGCGCCTGATCTGCCTCGGAAGCGTTGTCCAAGGGGACATAACAGTCGCTTCGCAGCGACCAATCGGGTTCGAACAAGGGAGGTTCGGCGCAATGGGCGGAGAAATCGCTCCGACGCGCCACCAACACCTTGCTCATCTCATGATCGATGTGACCGTTCATCGGAAGAAGTGAGGGGATAAGGACCTCGGTTGCCGCCGGTGTGATCAGGTAAGCAAATGTACCATTGTAGAAATAAAGGCGCGCCAAATCGGCGCGCTCCGCTTCTTCGGCCATTCCATTCATGAGAATGCGCCCCATGAATAGCAAACCGGATTTGCTGGGTACGGCATCAACAGTGGCTCGAAAGCGGTTCTGATCGAAACCGGGGACCGGCATTGCGTCGTCTTCGAACACTAGAAGTTTCGGTAGGCCCTTCGCGACCATCCATCGCCAAACAGAAAGATGGGACAAGAAGCAGCCGATCGCAGGCCGCGTGAGGGTAAAGTGACTGTCGGGGCTCTGCTCGATCAATGCTGTTGGTTGGCCGAGGATCGGTTGGATCGCGTCCAGCGAGAGCCTGTTCCCATTGATCGCTGGAACCCTGATCAGTTTGTTCAAGCCAACCGCGGCCAAACGGGTCGACACAGCTTCCCAACGATCAGTGCGGTGAGGAAGGTTGATCACCGCGATGGGAACGTCGATGCCGATGGCCTGTCTGCAATCGCCATCGAACGGCAGATCCGCTTCCTGAATCCCGCGCAGCATGTGCTTGAAGTCGCTTTCGGCGTTCATCGGGAGACTGCCTTGCTAGTGAGCTGTTTGATTCTAGAGTAATGAATGTTGAACAAGGCACTGATGCCCTGGGCGGCGGGTTAACGCCGCCATATCCCGCCCCACAGACTATCAGTCAGCCGCCGACACTCGCGGACATGATATGCGCTGCATCAGAGTTCAAGAACTCAAAGTAAGCGGCGAACAGCGAGTCGATGATATTTAACCGTTTGCATCTCGGGGGAGCTTGCAAGTTGCAGTGATGCCCAGCGTACAGCTCCATGAGGCCACTTCTAAATGCCGGGAGCAACGGGACCACGGGCGGAGCCGGTGGACATGGGATGGCACCAGCTCACAATTTTCCAGTGGGCGTCCGTAGCTGGCTCCCGCTACATAAGCGGGTGGATCTGGGAGGCAGCGGCTCCCCACGGGCGCGCCGCCCGGCACCGTTTCGGGCGCAGCTCAAGAATTGGCCGCCCAATACGGACCCACGAACCAATTCCCGGTGCCCGGCAATTCATCCGGCACTTCCACCGCAGGAGAACGAGATGGCGAAGGTTGCATTCATTGGTCTGGGCGTGATGGGCTACCCGATGGCGGGGCACCTCCTTAAGAAGGGTGGACACGAGCTGACCGTCTACAACCGCACTTTCGCCAAAGCTGAAGCGTGGGTGAAGGAATACGGCGCCGGCAAAGCCGCGCGAACGCCCGCCGAGGCCGCCAAGGGCCAGGATTACGTCTTCTGCTGCGTCGGCAACGACGACGACCTCCGCTCGGTGACAATCGCCAAGGACGGCGCCTTCGAGGCGGTCGAAAAGGGCGCGGTCTTCATCGACAACACCACCGCCTCGGCCGACGTCGCACGTGAGTTGTATGCAACCGCCAAGGCCAAGGGCTTCGGCTTCATCGACGCGCCAGTCTCGGGCGGTCAGGCCGGCGCGCAGAACGGCGTACTGACCGTCATGTGCGGCGGCGAAAAGGCCACCTTCGACAAGGCCCAACCCGTGATCTCGGCCTACGCCCGCGCCGTGAACCTGATTGGTGCTCCCGGATCGGGCCAGCTCTGCAAGATGGTCAACCAGATCTGCATCGCGGGCGTCGTCGAGGGGCTCGCGGAGGGCATCCATTTCGCCCAGAAGGCCGGCCTCGACATCCCGATGGTGATCGACACCATCTCGAAGGGCGCTGCCGGCTCGTGGCAGATGGACAATCGCTGGAAGGCGATGAACGAGGGCAAGTACGACTTCGGTTTTGCCGTCAACTGGATGCGGAAAGACCTCGACATTGCCATCGCGGAGGCGCGCAAGAACGGAGCCCACCTGCCGATGTCGGCGCTGGTCGACCAGTTCTACTCCGAAGTGCAGCGTCTTGGCGGCGGGCGCTGGGATACGTGCAGCCTGCTCGCGCGGCTCAACAACCAGAGCGCCGACGGCAAGAAGGGCTGACGCCGCTACTCCAGGAACATCTGCTCGCGCCACTCGGCCGCAGCAGCCGCAGCCCTCTGGCGCTCAGGCGGCGCGAGAGCCTCGACCAGCTTGTCGAGGCCCGCGTCCTCGTGACCACCGGCTTTGGCAACTAGATGCCACTTGGCGGCCTCTAGCCGGTTCTTCGCCGTCCCGAGACCGTTTTGATAGCATTGCGCGAGCCGGTTCTGTGCGACCGCGAGCCCCTTCCGCGCGGCGGACCGCAGCAGCTCGACAGCGCGCTTGCGCATCTTGTCCCGCTGCTCGGGCGGCACATCATGATCCTTCATCAGGATGACAGCGTACTCGATCTCGGCCTCAGGATGCCCCTCGTTCGCGGCGAGCCCGATCCAGCGGGCCGCCTCGAAGGCGTTGGCCGTCGTGCCGGTGCCCGTCGCGTAGAGGGTTCCGACGTCGTACATCGCAGCAACGACGCCCTTTTCCGCCGCATAGAGCATCAGCATGAAGCCGCGATGCGGAAGCTCGGGCTTGCCCTTCCCCGACAGGAACAGCAGAGCCAAGTTGTAGACGGCCTGGGGATGTCCCTTGGAGGCAGCCGACTCGAACAGCTGAGCCGCCCGAACATAGTCCTGCGCAACGCCCTCACCGCGCGCATGCTGCGTGCCGAGCGCCAACGACGCCTCGAGATCGCCGAGTTCCGCGCCGCGTGCATACCATTGGGCCGCAAGCTTGGCGTCCTGCGGCACGCCCAGGCCTTCGGCGTGTATGCGCGCGACGAGTGTATGGGCGATCGCATCTCCCTTCTGCGCCAGCTTCGCCGCCAGCGCGAGCGCCGTCAGGTACTTGCCCTGATCGAAGGCCTCATAGGCGGCATCACTGCCCTGTGCCAAAGCCTCGGCCTCGGTCGCGACCGGTACCGTCGTGGGACCCAGGGGAGTCTTGGGCGCCGGTGCCGTCGCAGCCTTCCCGAGCGGGCCTTTCGGCGCCTGAGACGGCTCGATGGAGCGGCTCTTGACCCGGGTTTCGTCCTTGGCGCGGGGTTTGGCGGCTGGCGCCGGGGAAATCCGTTGCTGCCAGGAACTGGTCTCGCCCAAAGCGGGCGGGCAGCCGCCGACAGCGATCATCGCCGCGCCTAACGCCAGAGGAGTGAGCCACTTGCCCCGCGTCATGCATGCCCCCTATACGAGTTCAGCACGTGGCTTCAGGCGCGAAGCGCGATGGCCTTCGTCCAGGCCCGTGCCCGGTCCACGGCCTCGCTCGCCGGCAAGGACGCCTCGAGGCGGAGGCAGACGAAATCGGCCCCCGCTTCGGCCAGTGCGGCCGCGTCCTCGACGCTCGACACGTCCATGGCTACGCACGCTATCTCGAAGATCTCGGACCACCAGCCAACCAAATCGCATTGACGCTCGAACGCAGTGTCACGATCCTTGACGAACGCCGGCACCCCGAAAGCCACGTAGTCGGCGCCGCCTTCGCCGAGCGTCATTGCCTCGTGCTTCGAGCGTCCCGCGTCGCCACCGACAATCGCTCGTCCACCCACGATCGCGCGCGCGGTATCGTAGGGCTGCCTGATGTCCTCGGTATAGCCCAGGTGCACACCATCTGCCCGCGTCGCGCGCGCCACCTCGGGGCTCTGCGCAATGAGCATGGCGGCGCCGCGCGACTGCCCAGATGCCACCAGCGGCGCTATTTCCGAAGCGACCAGAGGCTTGTCTCCAACGGGCGAAACGATCACCGATGCCACAGGCACGGCCGTGAGCACGGCCATCAGACGCTCGAGAGCGCCGTCATCCGCCTCGATGGCGAGCATCAACTCGGTCCCGCTCGTGCCTCCGGCTGCCATTGCGATCCTGACTGCCCTTCTGCTCCGCGCGCTATCCGGTCCAATTGCGGCGAAATCGTGGGCCCGTTGCCACACTCAACACTGAGGTGCCCAAACGACGAAGGCCGCCCTTGCCCGGCGGCCCCCTCAACCCGGATGCAAAACACAGGAGCGACTTGGCCCCTTCGGCTTAAAAAAGCCCCTCGAACTTCTTTTTGAAGCGCGATACACGGCCGCCGCGGTCCAGGCTCTGCTGGTTGCCGCCCGTCCAGGCGGGATGCGTGCGCGGATCGATGTCGAGCGTGATCGTGTCGCCTTCCTTGCCGTAGGTCGAATACGTCATGTACTCGGTGCCATCGGTCATGACGACCTTGACCATATGGTAATCGGGGTGAAAATCATCGGTCGTCTTCACGGGGCGCGCCCTTTCCTGCTCGGTCGGTCGGACGCGTCGACGAGCGGGGACAGGCCTCCGATCGGACGGGCATCCATAAGGAAAGACGGCTTCATAGCGGAAGTGTCCGCCGTGGACAAGGGCTGCCCTTACGATATTGCAGGGCGCCGGGTAGCCAACCCTGCTGCACTGCGATAAGAGCTTGTCCGGACAGCGAAGGGAAACAGGCCGATGCACGGCACACGAGGCACGGGCAAGAGCGACGCCGCGACAGGGGCCGAGTTCAGAGGCAACGGCGACGCGGTGACCGATCTCGAGGTGCGGGAGCATCCGAAGTCGATCCGCTACCTTCACGAACAGCATCCACTCGGCGCCGAGACCATCGAGGTTGCGCCCGGCATCCTGTGGGCCCGAATTCCGCTTCCGTTTCGTCTGAACCACGTCAACGTCTGGCTGATGCGCGAATCGGACGGCTGGACGGTGGTCGATACGGGCACTTCGGACGACAACGCCCGCGCCGTCTGGGACCAGCTTCTCGCCGGCCCACTCTCGGGTGCGCCGATCGTGCATCTCATCGCCACCCATGGGCACACCGATCATGTCGGCCTTGCCGGCTGGCTGTTCGACCGGGCCGGTGGAGTTCCCTACCACATCACCCTGACGGAATGGCTGGCGGCACAGCTCCGGGTTGAGGAGGCGAAATCGCCCCTGGGGCCGAATGCACATCGGTTTCTGGAGAGGCATGGCTGCGATCCGGAGACGATCGCCTCGTTCGGCGAGGAGCGCATCCGCACACGAACGTTCATGGGTGCGCTCCCGGACGAGTTCATCCGCTTGCGCGATGGCGCAACGGTGCGATTTGGCGGACGGAAGTGGGAGGTCATGGTCTGCGGCGGCCATGCCGCAGCGCACGCCTCGTTCTGGTGCGCCGACGAAAAAATCCTGATCGCGGGCGACCAGGTGCTCTCGAAGATCTCGCCGATGATTGGCGTGTTCCCCAACGAGCCCGAGGCCAATCCCCTCGCCGAGTACCTTGCCTCCCTCGATCGCTTCCGGCATCTGCCGGCCGATGCGTTGGTGCTGCCGTCGCACGGGCTGCCATTCCATGGTCTCAGGGTGCGCGTCGAGGAGCTGGCCTATCACCACGAACTTCGCCTCACGGCGCTACTCGGGCTGATGGAGACGCCAGCGACGGCCATGTCGCTGGCTCGTGGCCTGTTCCCCAAGCCGGTCGCCGAAGGACAGGGCCGACACGCCTTCGCCGAAACGCTGGCTCATGCGCACTACCTGATCGAGACGGGCGCTGCCGAACGTCGCACCGGGCCCGGCGGGCAGGTCCTGTTTTCGCGGCATAGCTGAGTCGGCCGGCGTGAGGCCCGGGGGTCACGCCATATCCCGGCCCATGGCCTCGACCTCGTCAAGCCACTGGCGGCGCTTCTCGGCACCGACGGCCTCGACCATGCCGAACAAGGTCGATCGGACCGGCGCGACGCCCATGAACTCGAGTACGTTCCGCTTCAGGGCCTGGAGCGCATGCGCGCCGTACCACCACCGGTAGACCAGGCCCGGCATGCCCATGGTCATGATCACGCGCGCGCTCTTGCCTTTCAGCAATTGAACGAATTTGCCAGCGCGATGCGGCTCGATGAGGCCTGGCTGAAGGATCCGCTCGAGAAAGCCCTTCAAAATCGCTGGCATGGCGCCCAGCCAAAGGGGAAAAACGAAGACTAGGTGGTCCGCGGCCATGATCGCGCGATGCGCGTCGGCGAGTTGGGGCTCGAGCGGCTGTTCCCGGACATAGGCTTCGCGCAGAATCGGATCGAACGCGATCCGGGCGGTGTGCACGATCACGACCTCGTGGCCGGCCGAGCGCGCACCAGTTGCATAAGCGTCACCCAACGCCTCGCAGAAGGTGCCTTGGCGGGAATGGCCGATAATGACGGCGATACGGGACATGGGACATCTCCGACTGGCGCGCGTGGGAACTCTGGCGCTGCCCCGAATCGCACCGTTGCCCCGGTCCAGCCTTGATCGGCGGCAAACCGCTTCGCGCTGCACTATCCGAAGGCGGCTTGCTTTTTTCGCAGCAAGTCCTTGTGGGTAGTGGAACAAATGCTCAGAAATTCGGCTTGTACCGACGCGCAGGCCATGGTGCAATGCAGCAACTGCGTGACAAAACACGGGTGCCGCCGCAATGCAATACCATGCCTACGAGATGGCTCACGCTTTCACATCCCCCCTGAGGATCGCGGCGCGGACCCTGCAGCGTACCCTGGATCTTCCGTTCAATCCGTTCGGGCAAACCTATTTCGGCAAGAACATCTCGGCGGCCTGCGAGGTGTTCGACAAGATGACCCGGCGCTACAGCAAGCCGGAGTTCGGCATCTCGGAGACACGCGTCCACGGTTTTCCCGTGCCGGTGACGGAGGAGGTCGTTCTCGAGAAAACGTTCTGTAATCTCCTGCACTTCAAGCGAGACGAGCAGGTCATCGGCAAGCGCTACGATCCTAAGGTTTTGCTCATCGCGCCCATGTCCGGTCACTACGCGACGCTGCTTCGCGGTACCGTCGATGCGATGATCCAGGAGCACAGTGTCTACATCACCGACTGGAAGGACGCGCGCGACATCCCGGTCGGGCTCGGCGCCTTCGACCTTGACGACTTCATCGACTACATCATCGATTTCGTTGAGTTCCTGGGTCCCAACACGCACGTGATTGCCGTCTGCCAGCCGTCGGTGCCGGCGCTGGCCGCGACAGCCGTCATGGCGGCACGCGGCAGCGCCTTCCAGCCCGCATCGCTGACCCTGATGGGCGGCCCGATCGACACCCGACGCAATCCGACGGTCGTCAACGAACTCGCCGCACAGAAGTCGATCGATTGGTTCGAGCGCAACGTCATCAGCTACGTGCCGTTTCCCAACGCCGGCTTCGCGCGCAGGGTCTACCCGGGGTTCGTTCAGCTGACCGGCTTCATGACGATGAATCTGGAGCGCCATACGACGGCGCACGTTGAGCTGTTCCGCAATCTGGTCAAGGGTGACTGCGACTCGGTCGAGGCTCACGAGCGCTTTTACGACGAGTACCTGGCGGTGATGGATCTCACCGCCGAATTCTACCTGCAGACCGTCGAGACGGTCTTCCAGCGGCACGACCTGCCGGATAAGCGCATGCGCCATCGCGGCGAACTGGTCGACTGCGCGGCCATCCGCAAGACCGCGATCCTGACCATCGAGGGCGAGCGCGACGACATCTGCGGACTCGGACAGACCGACGCGGCGCACGACCTTTGTACCAATGTGGCGGTCGACGAGCGTTACCACTATGTGCAGCCGGGCGTTGGACACTACGGCGTCTTCAACGGCACGCGCTGGCGCACCGAAATTCAACCGCGCATCCGCGAGATGATCCGTACCATCCAGTTCAAGCGGCAGATGGGTGAGACGAGCCTCAAATTCGCGCTTCCGTACCGCAAGCTGGTGGAAACGCGCGAGGTCGAGATTCCGTGGGATACGAAGCCCGACGCGAAAACGAGCGTCGAGCCGACCAGTGCTGCCGATCAGTGAGCAGGGCGCTCAATGCCTCGTAATAAACTGCGAAAGCCCAAGCGCCCCTCTCAATTCAAATGGCGTTCTGTGGCGCAGTGATCAACCCGGCACCCACATCGATGGGATCCGTATCGGTTGAGAAGACATTGTTGCGGCACGTGGCGAGAAGGCGGGCGAGCACAGTTTGTGCCGTTTTAGGGGACGACGACGACAGCACTGCTTGCCACCAGAGGGCTACCACACCCGCTACGTGGGGCGTGGCCATGCTTGTCCCGTCGAGCGCTACAAGCCCTCCGCCACGTCTTGCCGAAAGGATTCCGACTCCCGGCGCACATACATCCGCATTGGTATTGGAGAACGAGGCGATCGCATATGTAGCGCCGTGCTGCCTTGCTGCCCCGACCGAGATGACGTCGGTTGCTGCCGCTGGCAGAGATGTCGAAACGCGGAAGGGTGGCCGCTCATCGCGACCACTCTCATTGCCCGATGCCGCAACAACGATTGCGGAACTCCCGAATGCGCCGAGGGCAGCATTCAGCTGCATGAACTCATCGAACACACGGACGTTGGCCAAGAAGCCGTCCAGCGCTAAGGATGTAGCGACATCGACACGAGCGCCCCCCTGGACCAGATTGTCCACGTAGCCTGGGAAATCAAAACCCAACGACATGGAAATGACATGAGCCTTGTTCTCGATGGCCCAACTAACGCCCTTGAACATAGCTTCGGAAGATCCGCGGCCGTCATTGCCCAGAACTTTTCCGATAAGGGCTTTGGTCACGCCCGGAGCGACCCCGATGCGTTTGCCGTCGACGTTGCGCCCAAATATCGTGCCGGCGCAATGAGTACCATGACCTTGCGCGTCGCCATTGCCGGAACTCGAGAAATCCATTTGTGTGATATTGACGCCCTGAAAGGCTACGTGACCCGCATCAATTCCCGTATCGAGCACGCAAACTGTAACGCCGCCGCCGCCGAAAGGCGAGGTGTCCGCCTTTACGGCGGAGATACCCCACACAGGGGCTGCAGCTGCGGCGGTTGCGTCGATACCCGTGGCTTCGGTGGCCTTGATCAGTTTAATTGGCATTGACGGAGCGATGGCACGAACTTCGGGATCACGTTGCCTATCTAGGAGGTCGCGTCCCGATAAGGGACCGACCTCGACGGTAGCGATGGGCGGCGCCGCTGCTTCGATCCGCTCGAAGCCCCGCATCCGGCCGCGACCGCCTGCCATGGGCGTGCTGAGTCGAGTATTTGAGCGATCGCGAAGTACAATATAATTGTTCATTACAGACCTCATCCGATGAAGTAAAAATACAGCCAATTTGCCGAGCATATTTTCGCATAACTTTAGAAACAATTTCTGGCGAGACAATGGCCGACAAATTAGCGCAGTTCGCAAACAACGACATCACCGGATCGGCCGACCCGCTTTGCGCTCTGGGCTCAAAGCATCAAACGGACGGTCACCTCCGATTGCACGAACCGTAGTGCAGGCTACTCAAGAAAATCACTCCGATCAACAGCCTCAGAGACGGAAAATCTGCGGGGCGGGAGCGAGCACAAATATCCGCGGATGCAATGGTGCTCGTTTGATCACCGCGGCTTGGGCTTCGGCCTCGCTTTGTCGCCGGCCTGCAGATGCCGACCCGTGTCGAGAAGTGCGCTGACATACTGCTCGTAGGTCACGCCGGCGGCCTCGGCGCGGGCCATACGGAATCTCATGATGGACGGGGATGGATTTTTCCAGGCTGCGGCATGCGCCTTGCGCCAGCGGTAGCGAACGAAGGCATCGTTGACTGGCTCCTCCAGCGGGGGACCGTTGTTGTGTCCGATACCAGCTGGCTGCACCTCTGCGAGGCCCCACGCGATGATCTCGGGCGGTCGGCGCCCTTTCATCCATGGTGCGCGCGGCCCACGCACGAGCCGGCTGACTTCGACCCTGTCGCCCATTGCGCCCTCGTCTTTGCGTGCCGCGAGATCCGCTGCCGAAGGCTGAAAAGCCTGCTCGACCTCAAAGCAGTTTCAAGCCGGATTTTCGGGCAGATTGCCTCTATTCCGACCCGTGAAGTTGCCTGATGTCGCGCACCACGGGCGGTCCGGTGGGCTTGGCCTCAGCCAACGATAGAATACGGGCCCGCAGGGCGGCTCCATTCAAAGCCGGTTCGCGCCTCTCCAACCGAGCCGCGAGTGCGACGACCCTTGCGGACGCTACGTCCCCCACGACACGGCCTGCGGCCGTCGCGCCCGTGATAGCGCCGCCCGAGGCGTCAGCCAACGCCACGAGCAGATCCGCCGACGCGCTGGAGCCTTCTTGGTCCACGATGAGGAGCCCGGCCGGCTCGGCACTACGAGGTGCGACCGGCACTGGATCAGCGGCCACCATCCGGGCCGGCACGACGATTAAAAGTTGTGGCAACTGACGGGCTGCGTCGCTGAGATCGTCACGTCGGATCGGCGCACCCGGGTCCGCGGCGACGAGCACGATCCGCGCCGGCGTGTCGGCGACAAAGCGCAGGGCTAAGGCAATCTGATCGCTGCGACCCGCCGCGACACGCGTCACGACGAGGCGGGCAGTCTGACTCTCGGCGAGAACGACCTTGGTCAGCGGGTCGGCGCCGGCCTCTGTCGTGAACGGCCGTGGATCGTTGCCGGCGAAGTCCCACCCGATCACCTCGCCTTCGCCGTCGCGGGCCAAGCGCCGGGCAATCTCGGGTTGGCGGTAGTCGAGGCCAGCCCCGATGATGGCCACAGCGGGACCGCCCGGGTCGCGGCCGGCCGGGACTTTCGGATCAGGTGACTGGGCGCCAGCCATGCTGCTCGCTGTACTCGCGACGACGGCCAGGGCCAGCAGAGCTCGGCGGACGAAGCACATGGCGGCTATCCCGGCCGGCCAGTTGGCGGCGAGGCCGCCTCGCGGGTGCCCAGCACCACGCGCTCGATCAGATCGGCAAGGCCGGCGACGTCGTCGAGCGAATAGACCGGCCGTCCGTGAGCCTCTGTCGGGTGATCGGCTGCGATCGCGATAACGTGCGGATCGGTGAGAGCCAATGGCTCGTGCGAAAACGAATCGTTACGGCGTGCCTCGATCTTCGGAACCGGGGCCGACTTGTAGCCTTCGACGACGATCACGTCGCAAGGATCGAGCATCGCGACGACCTCGGCGAAGTCCGGCTCGGGTGCTGAGCCCAGCTCCTTGATCATCGCGATGCGCTCCGGTGACACGACGGCCACCTGGTGCGCACCGGCCTGTCGATGGCGGGCACTGTCGGTTCCGGCATTGTCGATCTGGAACTTGTGGTGGGCGTGCTTCACTGTCGCCACACGCCGTCCTCGCGCAACCAGCTCGGCAACGAGGCGGACTGTCAACGTCGTCTTGCCGGACTTTTTCCAGCCGACGATGCCGACGATGGGGGTGCCGTTACGGCCGGTGATGCCTGTCATGGCGCCACCAGTGCCAGGAGACGACGCGCCTCGTCCAGCTCCTCTCGCGTGTTGGCATTAAAGAACGGATCGATCGTCTCACCGGCTGCTGTTAGCATCGGAAAGTCCACCGGGATAGTGCCATGGCGATTGGTCCAGGCGAGGACCTTGCGCAGGCCGGCCCTTAGCGCAGCCTCCAGATCATCGGCAAGTTCGATTGGCCAGAGTCCGATGACAGGGTGCAGCTCCCCGCCCGACGAGGCCATGGCGATCCGCCCCTCCCCGCGCGCCGAGGCCTCGACGAGGCGATCGCCGAGATCGGTCGGCAGGAACGGAGCGTCGCTCGAGACGGAGAGCACGTGGCTCGCGCTCGGGACGTGCACGCCGGCCCAGCGCATGCCCGCGAGGACCCCAGCGAGAGGACCGACAAACCCCTCGACCGTATCTGGCACCACATCACAGCCGAACCGCGCGAACCGGGCCGGATCGCCGTTGGCGTTCAGCACAATGCGGTCGACCTGGGGCCCGATGCGGCGCAGCACCTCGTCCAGCATCGTCGCCGGCCCCAGCGGCGCCAGTCCCTTGTCGCCGCCCCCCATGCGGCGGGACAGTCCTCCCGCGAGAACGACGCCTACGGGCCGCGATTTTCTGTCGATCATCATGATCGAGACTTAAGGCGGGACATTCGCTTAGCCAAGGAGGAGCGTGCATTCGACCGTTGCCGGCGACAAAACGCATCGACATGCCGCGACCTCTCATGCAGGAATCCGATGATCGCGCGTTTCACCACGCGCGGGTGCGCGCCACCGATACGAAACGCCGTTCGGTTCAAGCCGTTTGGGGGCATGGGATGCAGTTCTTCGCTGGTCTCAACGTGTGGGCCGTACTGCTCGCTGCAGCCGCCAGCTTCCTATTCGGAGGCGTGTGGTACGGGACGCTGTCGAAGCTGTGGATGGACGCTGCGAACCTGACCGAAGAGCAGATCCGAGGGCCCGGAGGCCCTTCCCCCTGGCCGTTTATCGTCACCTTCATCGCTCAGCTGGTGATGGCTTGGATGCTGGCAGGTATCATCCTGCATCTGGTCCGCGCCGGCGTGCCATCGAGCATCCGCATCGGGTTGATCTCGGGGTTTCTCATCTGGCTCGGCTTCATTGCGACGACCCTGGTCGTCAACCATCGGTTCCAGATGCAGAAGGTCGCCTTGACCGTGATCGATGGCGGGCATTGGCTGGGTGTCATGCTGATCCAGGGCGCGATCCTCGGCTGGATCGGAATGGCGCAATCCTGACATGACCGACCGCATCACACTCTGCCGGCTGGCCGACCTCGACGCGACGGGCGCCAAAGGCGTCGCCCGCGAGTACGACGGACGCTGGCGGGAAATCGTCGTCGTACGGGCAATGGATGGCACGATCCGAGGCTACGACAACCGCTGTCCTCATCTCGATTTGACACTGGAGGCTAGGCCGGATCGATTTCTCGACGATAATCGGGCGCATCTCGTGTGTGCCATGCACGGAGCCCGCTTCAGGGTCGACGACGGCGTCTGCGTGTGGGGCCCGTGCGAGGGCCGAAGCCTGGCCCAGGTCGCTATCGTCATCTCGGGCGACGCCGTCTTACTGGGCGAGGGCTGACCGCTGCCGCGTAGCCATGCCGCAGGCGGCATTTGACATCGGTCAAACACCGGACCCTGCACATTGCCATGGAGTGCTGAGCGCGGATCAATAGGTCGATCGTGAGCCCCGACTAATGCAAGACTCCTGCCCGACCACCAGCGCTCCGACGAGCGTTGCAGCGCCATCACGTCCACAACGCAGCCTCGGGCGGGAGCGCGTTCTGAGCATCCGCCACTACACGGACAAGCTGTTCAGCTTCCGCACGACGCGCTCGGCCGGGCTCCGGTTCGAGAGCGGACAGTTTGTCATGATCGGCCTCGAAGTCGACGGGCGCCCGCTGATGCGCGCCTACTCAATGGCGAGCGCCAACTACGACGAGCATCTCGATTTCTTCTCGATCAAGGTCCCGCACGGGCCGCTGACCTCGCGCCTGCAGCATATCCAGCCCGGCGACGAGGTGCTGGTCGGATCGAAGCCGACGGGCACTCTGCTACTCGGCAATCTGGCGCCGGGCCGCCGCCTCTATCTGCTGGCGACCGGGACGGGCTTCGCGCCCTTCGCCAGCATCCTGCGCGACCCAGAGACATGGGAGCGGTTCGAGATGGTCGTCGCGGTGGAGGGCTGTCGGGAAGCCGCAGAACTCGCGTTTGCCACCGAGACTGTGATGGATGTCCGCGGCCACGAGTATCTGGGCGAGTTGGCCACCAACAAGCTGCTCTACTATGCGACCGTGACGCGGGAGGCCTACCATCACCAGGGCCGCATCACCGATCTCATGCGATCGGGTGCCATGCTCCGCGAACTAGGCCTTCCCGATCTCGATGCCGCCGACGACCGTGTGATGATCTGCGGCAATCCTGGCATGCTCGCCGAAATCAAGTCGATGCTCGCAGAGCGAGGTTTCGAGGAAGGATCGAGCGGCGAACCCGCCGCATTCGTCATCGAACGCGCCTTCGTCGAGCGCTGAGCGAGCGACTCACGGTCGCGGCCCGGGGTCAGTTCGCGTCGACCGGACGGCGCAATTCTTATCGCTAACACGTGCAGGTCCGCCCGTTTGGTCAACTGGCAATTGCGCACGAGCCGCCCCGGCCGCTAATGATTACTCAAAAGCAAGCTCCGGGAGGAATTGGACGATGTCCGAGAAAGTCTATGCCGTGCCCGCCGAGTGGGCTGCCCGCGCGTGGGCGGATGGCCAGAAGTACCACGCGATGTATCAGCGCTCGGTCCAGGACCCCGATGGCTTCTGGGGTGAGATGGGCCGAAGGCTCGACTGGATCAAGCCGTACAGCAAGGTCAAGAATACGTCGTATGCGCCCGATAACGTCTCGATCAAGTGGTACGAGGACGGCACCCTCAACGTCTGCGCAAACTGTGTCGACCGCCATTTGCAGTCGCGCGGCGACCAGGTGGCGATCATATGGGAAGGCGACGACCCGACCCGTGACGAGAAGATCACCTACCGCCAGCTTCACGAGCGGGTGAGCAAGTTCGCCAACGTGCTGAAAGCCAACGGCGTCAGGAAGGGTGATCGCGTCACCATCTACCTGCCCATGATCCCCGAGGCGGCTTATGCGATGCTCGCCTGCGCGCGGATCGGCGCCGTGCACTCGGTGGTGTTCGGCGGTTTCTCACCGGAAAGCCTCGCCAACCGTATCGACGACTGCGAGTCAAATTTCGTCATCACCTCGGACGAGGGCGTGCGGGGCGGCCGCCCGATCCCGCTGAAGAAGAACACCGACGACGCCCTGAAGCTGTGCGCAAAGCCGGCGGGCAAGGTGCTGGTCGTCCGCCATACGGGCGGCGCGGTGTCGATGACAGCGGGCCGCGATATCTGGCTCCACGACGAATGGGCCAAGGTCTCAGCCGATTGCCCACCCGTCGAGATGAGCGCCGAGGACCCGCTGTTCATCCTCTACACCTCGGGCTCGACGGGGAAGCCCAAGGGCGTGCTGCACACCTCCGGCGGCTATCTCACCTACGCCTCGATGACGCATCAATACGTCTTCGATTACCACGACGGCGACATCTACTGGTGCACCGCCGACGTTGGGTGGGTGACGGGCCACAGCTACATCCTCTATGGCCCGCTCTCGAACGGCGCCACAACGCTGATGTTCGAGGGCGTACCCAACTACCCGACCGCGTCGCGCTTCTGGCACGTCGTCGACAAGTGGAAGGTCAACATATTCTACACGGCACCCACTGCGATCCGGGCGCTGATGGGAGCCGGCGACGACTACGTCAAGCGGACGAGCCGTGCCTCGCTGCGCCTCCTCGGTTCGGTCGGCGAGCCGATCAACCCGGAAGCCTGGGAGTGGTATCACCGCGTCGTCGGCGACGAGCGCTGCCCGATCGTCGACACGTGGTGGCAGACCGAGACGGGCGGCATCCTGATCACGCCCCTTCCCGGCGCGACCAAGACCAAGCCGGGCTCGGCGACCCGACCGTTCTTTGGCATCAAGCCGGCGCTGGTCGACGACAAGGGCGAGTTTCTCGAGGGCGCGGCGACAGGCAACCTCGTCATCACGGACAGCTGGCCAGGGCAGATGCGCACCGTCTACGGCGACCACAAGCGCTTCGTGGAGACGTATTTCTCGGCCTACAAGGGCATGTACTTCACGGGCGACGGCTGCCGCCGCGACGAAGACGGCTACTACTGGATCACGGGGCGCGTCGACGACGTGATCAACGTATCCGGCCATCGCCTCGGCACGGCCGAGGTCGAGAGCGCGCTCGTGGCGCACCCCAAGGTCGCCGAGGCGGCTGTGGTCGGTGCCCCGCACGATCTCAAGGGCCAGGGCATCTACTGCTACGTGACGCTGAACGCGGGCGAAACAGGCACGGACGCGCTGAAGAAGGAACTCGTCGCGGAAGTCCGGAAGCACATCGGGCCGACCGCCTCGCCCGACTGGATCCAGTTCTCGCCGGGCCTGCCGAAGACGCGCTCGGGCAAGATCATGCGGCGCATCCTCCGGAAGATCGCCGAGGACGACTTCTCGAACCTCGGCGATACCTCGACTCTGGCCGATCCCGCGGTCGTGACGGATCTCGTCGACAACCGGCAGAACCGGAAGCCTGGGACGTAAGCTGCTCGAAGAGACGGGCAATGCTGGCGACAATCCTGGGGCGGCGCCATGTCGGTGGCCGCCCCTCCTCATTGGTGGGACGGCGGGACGGCGCCGCACTAGAACAATATCCATGTTACGCAATCGCCTACGGCGATTCACAGATCGGATCGAATTGCTCTAGAGTCATACGTGTAGAGCATCTCTTCCCGATCGCACGGTCGCGAAAAGGGACCTCATGCGGTCGGATGATGCTCTAATCGAGCCGCACCGGGTAGGTCAGGCTCGCCGCGGTCTGAACGACGCCGACTTTCTCCGGACCGAACACCAGCAACCTTCTGTTGCCGGACAATGCCAATGCGCGCGCAAAGGCGACCGCATGGGACTTCACCCTAAAACTTCTCCTGGCCTCGCACGTCACACCCTCGCTCACGAGCCAAGCCCCGAAACGCGTTTGAGTCACGTTTATATCGTTCGCTTTTCTCGACATGCGCCCCCCATTCTATTATTACGTCTTTAACTCATAAGAACATCACACTTCACGGAACTGCCCCGATCACGATCAAAGAAACGAAAATCGAAGCCGCAGCCACGACGCAAATTCGATATCCCATTCCAACTCGATCGATCTGAGCCGGAGAAAATACATGACCAAGCGCTGAATACACCATAGACCTTCCTCGCCAATCTAACTCACTCGATCGCCGCGGCCACGCTTCCGCAGGCGGCTGGCTGCTGCATGTCGAAATCAATCCGGAGAATGGCGCCGCTCACGCCAGTGCAACATGCAGCGAGCGCTCACACAGTTCCGACGACGATGATCATCGCCGCCACACGCCGGAGAATACACCGCCTTTCCGCGCCAAGTCGAAATGCGGCCAAACCTTTTTGTAGCGACCATTTTGCCAAGAGTCAAATTTTATATGGATTTCCCTAGTTTTAAGCCCACCATGAATTCAATTTTTCCGCTTGATCGCTCATAAGGGCTGCCGCTTTGGCCTCGAAATAATCGTCGCCTATTGCCAACCCGAACAGACGAGGATTTATTGTTCCTCCGCAGATGTAATTCGATCGCTCCATCCCCATGTTCAAGCAATGGAAACATTTCAGTTCGATGCCTCCGCTGAGGTCTTCACGATTGCCCGGCATACCCGCCGCAAGGAGCCGATGATCTATCGGCGGTTTCCCAACGCCGGCGAGGCGATCCGCTACGCGATCGAGGTTCTTCCCGCCAACGAACTCGAGGGAACGACGATCGAGACGCAGGATACCCGGCTCGGGGTCGCCGACATCCGGGGTCTCTACGAGCGCGAGGACTATCCCCTGCAGCGCCGCAGACCTCGACCGGGTGCGAAGGCGGCTGCCCGAGGCGCATCAGCCGCCGCGCCCGCTTGAGAGCAGGCTCCGGGGTGCTCGACCGCCAGAGGATGACTGCGATGAGAACGCGGATCGAGACAGTGGTCTTCGACCACCCATTCACGATCGATGGCGTCGATGGCAAGCACCCGGCCGGCGCGTACCAGGTCGAGGTGGACGAGGAGCTGCTGCCCAACCTCTCGTTCATGGCCTATCGCCGCGTCCAGACCACCATCACGCTACCGGTCCCATCCGGCGCAGGATCGGCGCGGCAGGTAATCACGATTGATGCGGCAGCCCTCGCGGCAGCCCTGCTGAACGACAAGACAGTGCCCGGGAAATCGGATGCTGGTGATCCAGGCCTCGTTGCCTGAATAGCGAGGAGCTGGGCCATGGCCGGCAGATGTCCGTCCTGCAAGGTGGAAGCCACTATCGTTGTGGAAACGGCGCGGGCGCGCCATCCAGAGTCCGAGATGACGTGGCCGGCGGTGCTGTTCTTGTGCGAAGCCTGCCGAACGATCCTCAGCGTCTCACTCGATCCGAACTGGCAGGCCGAGGTCGTGGCCGGCCAATTACGGATGGTGAGCGGCGAGCCGGGTGGCGCACGTTAGCCCTGCAATCCACGCCCAGCTTGTCCATCGCAGCAGCGGCGCAGCTAGCGTCGCACCTTGACCGCAACCGGCTCGTCCACACGCTCCAGCGCCTCCAGGCGCGGCGGCTCCGGCTGCCAGCTCAACGGTTTCGCGCCGATCGAGCGGCCGACGTCGAATAGGGCGCGCATCTCCTTCGGGCGGAAGCGCAGCGGATCGTCGATATCCTTTGTCTGGTCCGGCACGTGCAGGATGCGGAACTGACCCCGTGCCTGCCGCGTGGTGACGTAAGCCTGATAGATCGTCTTGTAGGTCAGGCCGCGCATCAATTCGCTGATCGACCGACGCGAAATGCCCATGACCGTGGCCGGCACAGGGTGCGGCGTATCGGCCTTCAGCGAAAGCTTGCCATTGATCAGAACGTAGACCGTCTTCTTGCGCTGCTTGCCGTCGACCATGAACGAGCGCAGTAGGATCGGCGCCTTGACGCCGCCGTCGACATGCATGCGGGCGCGGCCCGTCTCCTCGCTGTGGCGCACGTAGACCGGCTGGAAAAAGCCGGGGAAGGCCGCCGAGGCTACCAGCACGTCGCGATAGGTTTCGGCACGGCTCGGCTGCTTGCTGGCGGCGATGCCGCCCATGTCCCAGACGACGACCTGGCCGGAGTCGAGGTCTGTCGTGGCCACATAGAGGCGGCGCCCGCGCTCATGCTCAGCGGCAACAGCATCCAGCAAGCGTGGCGTCACCACCTTCTCGACCATCTTGCGGAACGGCGTGGTGTCGTAAAGGCTATCCTGGAAGAGCCCCAGAATGCCCTGCTCGGCGTAAATCTGCTCACCCGTCACTTTCGTGTAGAAGCGCTCGATCTCTCCGTCCCAGGCTGACCCAAGGAAAGCGAACGTGGCAATGAGCGCCCCGGTCGAGACGCCGGTGACGATATTGAAGTCGGGTCGTGCGCCACTCTCCGTCCATCCCTTGAGGACCCCGGCCCCGAATGCTCCGTCCGAGCCACCGCCTGAAATGACAAGGACATTCAGGTCTTTGGTCTCTGAGGCGGGCGATACTTGATGCCCGGCGATCGTCGCGCCCGGGGGCGGTTCCAGCGGCTTGCTCTTCGCGTCGAACAGGGGGATCGAGCCGAACGTCGCAGAAGCCGCAACACCATCCGCATCCGGCCGCAACGAGGCACCGCAGGCCGCGACGGCAACGGCCACCAGAAGACAGACGATCGCAGAAAATCGCTTCATTTGACGCCCAATCGCCGGGCCTCCCTCGGGTGCCGTCGGGCAGCGATAGCAAGTTTTCCCCTGGTCGGCGATGGCCGAAGGGACACAGGATCGCGCCGCCTGTGGAGGAAGTTCAGCGCCTCCGGTGGCGCCAGCTCACGGAACAGGCTAGGAACGGGCACGCAAGCAAGCCCTTACGAAACTGTCGAGCCGAGCGCGTATGACCGCTGCATCCTCACCCGTCCGTTGCCCCTGGGTCGGCATCGCCGATGCTGAGTACCAGCGCTACCACGACGAGGAGTGGGGGGTGCCTCATGCCGACGACCGGCTCCTCTTCGAGAAGCTGGTGCTGGAAGGCTTCCAGTCCGGCCTGTCGTGGCTGACGATCCTGCGCAAGCGGCCGTCCTTCCGAGCCGCGTTCGACGACTTCGATGCCGCGGCGATCGCACGCTACACGGATGCTGACAAGGCGCGACTGATGGCGGATGTCGGGATCGTTCGGAACCGCCTGAAGATCGAAGCCACCATCGACAACGCGCGTGCCTATCTGCAGCTTCGCGAACGAACCACGCTGGCGGCCTTCCTGTGGAATTTCCTGGATGGTCGGCCGATCGTACACCAGCGGCGCGCCATGAACGAGGTGCCGCCCGCGACGGAACTCTCGAAGGCGATCTCCAAGGCCTTGAAGAGAGAAGGTTTCCGCTTCGTCGGGCCAACGACTCTCTATGCCTTCATGCAATCCTCGGGCTTCGTCAACGACCACCTCGTCGACTGCCATCGACATGCAGCCTGCGCCGACCTGCAGCGCGCGTTCCAGGGACCCCGGCCATGACCGGTGGCGGCGAAGCCAAACGTCCGAGAGCATGGCAGCGCATGCTTTCCGGCCGGCGCCTCGACCTCCTCGATCCATCTCCGGGCGACGTCGCCATCGAGGATATTGCCCATGGTCTGGCCCGCGTCGCGCGCTGGAACGGCCAGACGAGCGGACCGCATGCCCTGTCCGTTGCCCAGCATTGTGTGATCGTCGCCGACATCGTGGCGGCGCTCGATCCCGCCTCGCCCCGCCAGGCGCTGCTCGCGGCCCTCCTCCACGACGCGCCCGAGTACGTGATCGGTGACCTTATCAGTCCGTTCAAGTCGGCCATCGGTCTCGACTACAAGGCGTTCGAGGAAAGATTGTTGGCTGCTATTCATGCTCGGTTCAGTTTGCCGCACCCATTGTCCGGAGATCTGCATAAGGCGATCAAACGTGCAGATCGTATCGCGGCCTACTACGAGGCGACGCGGCTCGCGGGGTTCGACACGGACGAGGGGGAAAGGTACTTTGGGCCAGCAGAAATGCTGCCTGCAGCGCTGTCGGATTCCCTCTCGGCATTGACCCCGTTGCCCGTGCACGCAGCGGAGCAAGCCTATCTCGAGCGGTATACTGCTTTATTCGAGTATTGATTTCCTTGGCGAAAACGTGGCTGAACTAGGGCACTAAGTTGCCGCGAAGTCACGATCCCTCCTGAAAAGCGCCGGAATCGACAGGGACTTTCCAGACAGGAGAGTGCCCATGCAAGATGACGTGACACGGGGGGCTCACGCCCCAATCGAGGCCGACGGCTCAGCGTGGCAACGGGAGCCCGAAGTCCACCGACGGTCTGAACGAGGCCGGGCCGATGAGATCCGGGTGGGATTGACAGCCGTCGTGCTGTCGGTGCGCCAGGAGCAGCCGGTCGTGATGGTCGCGCCGACGCCCCAAGCGGATCGCGCCGCGGACGCGGTCGGAACTTCGCGGCCGTGGCGGTTGCCAGCCGGACAGTTCTGCCCCCTGGAGCAACCCTCGCTGGAGGTGGCCCTGCGCAAGGTCGTGCTCGACAGCGCGGGGCGCGAACTCGGCTATCTCGAGCAACTTCTCACCGACTACGGAGCCCTCGACGTCCACGCGGGGATGCCAGCGGCCGGGGGGCCGCGACAACTCTCGGTGAGCTATCTGGCCTTGAGCCGCGCCGAGACTTCGCCGCTGGCCGATGGCGCAAGCTGGATCGACTGCTACCAATTGCTGCCCTGGGAGGACTTCCGCGGCGGACGACCGTCACTGCTGTCAACGCAGATCCTTCCGGGTCTCGAGGCATGGTGTGGCAGCAGCGCACGCGATCAGCCGCCGACCTCGGAGTGTGAGACGCAGATGAGCCGCAGCGAGCGTGTTGCGGTCTCGTTCGGTCTCTCGGGTCGCAGCTGGGACGATGAGCGCGTGGTCGATCGGCTCGATCTTCTGCTGGAGGCGGGCCTTCTCGATCGCGTTGCGCCTTCGCCTCTCACGGCGGGCGACATTCGGCTCGTGGCAGCCGGCCTGGGCCGCTTGCGGGCTAAGATCCGCAACCGGCCGGTCGTCTTCGAGCTGCTGCCACGCGAGTTCACTCTGTTCGAGTTGCAGAGGACGGTCGAAGCCGTGCTCGGGCCGACATTGCACAAGCAGAACTTCCGCCGCCTCGTCGAGGGCACGGGGCTGGTCGAGCCGACCGGAGATGTCCGCAACAATACGGGCGGACGCCCGGCCAAGACGTTCCGGTTCCGGCGCGAGGTGCTGCTGGAACGTCCGGCCCCCGGGGTTCATGTGCGGCCGGGACGCGCAGCTTGATCACGCGGAGGCGGCCTCTTCAGCCGCTCTGCAGTTTGCGCGTACGGCCGGCCTTGAGCCGGTCGTAGGCTGCAACGATCTCGGTGAGTGGGAGCCTGCGCTCCTCGTCGCGGTGATCGGGCACCGCGGGCGCTATGAATCGATGAGCGGCGCGGTTGTCCCGTGCGTCAGAAATCGAGAGCTGCTCCAGTTCCATACGCCGCTGTGCGGCCGCTGCCTCGGCAAGCTCCTGGACGGCGCGAGCGACCTCGACGCTGCTACAGCTCATGGTCCGGTCCGCTAGGCGGCGGATGATGGGGGAAGCCGGCTCTTTTCCGGGCGCCACCACGGCCAGCACCGGGATGCGGCGGCGAAAACCGGTTTCGGCGACGTGAAGCTCGTGCTCCGTCCATTCAGACGCTGGATCTTCGCTGCCACCCCAAATAAGGGCGACGTGCGCCTGGGTCATGGCGACTTTGACGGCAGCCCGGCGCTGGACAGGATCGCTCGTTTCGATCTCAGAACCGCTATCGGTGAGCGAGACGACGGCATGGAGAAACTCCGGCAGCTCGTCGAAGAGGGAGAGTAGCCGCTCCGCCTCTCCGCTCGCCACCCAGGAACGCCCCAGATAGATGCGGTAGACACTGATCATTTCAGCGCTCGAGCCTGCCAGTGGTCGTGCCTCGACGGCACTCGAAGGCCACTATTGGGCGGCAGGCCCTAAATAGGCGTTAAATTCGCCATCGGTCCGGCACACGGGCCTTATTTCTCATAACGCCAATACGTTCCGGACGGGACACTGACGGGCTTATAGGCCTTGAGGCGCCCGCTCCACGGTCTCGTCCCGTGGCGGATGATCTGACCGATGTCCGTCAGGAGATCGGTGTGCTCCGCATAGCCCGAGTGGTGGATCGCCAGATAGCTGGTCGAGAGCCGCGTGATATCGATGGAATCGATCCCGGCCACGATGACGGGGCCACCAACGGGAACGTCGCCGGCCCGAGGCTTGTTGCCCGCAACCAGACGCGAGGCCTCCAATGCCCGGTCATTGGCGGCAGCATAGAGCGTAATGCCTTTCGCAACGCCCGTAATTTCGGCTGCGATCGCCTCGAAGGCGTCGCGATCGACGTCGGGCGAGGCCAGGATGATCTGGTTGATCCGCGAGACGGCGGCGGGTGCCCGCAGTTTCAATGTTCGGAGCACTTGCAGGAGCATCTGGTTGCCCATGCTGTGGGCGATGATGTTGATGCTTGAGGAGCCGGTCTCGTTCTGCACCATCTGCAGGAACTCATAGAGGTAGCGCTCCGCGCCCTGAGCGCTGTCCCGGTCGTAGATGTAGCTCGCGAGGCCACCGCCAGACGGCCAGCTGTACGTGTAGGCCGCACCGTCGAACTGAAGATCGTAGCTGATCTGGGCTGTCCGGAAGAGACTGTCGTCGAAGCTGGTGTTGTAGCCGTGGATGAAGACGATCGACTGGTTTCGAAAAGTGCGGCTGTCAGACAGGCGCTGTTTGACGAGTGCAAGCAGCTCCGCCTTGGACAATGCCTTCAGCTCGCGGACGGTGAAGTGGCGATTGGGGTCCTCTTTCTCGAGCTGGAACGTGCCGATATAGGGGATCGTCCAGGCACGGGGCCGCTCGATATTCGGCACCTTATGATCGAGTGGTACGCTGACCAGAGCGCGCCCCATCTCCAGCCGCTTCGCACGATCGTTGGCGTAGCCGAAACGGCCTTCCTGCTTCACTCGATTGCGGTCGGTTCCGTAGAACACCGGCACGATATGGAACCGCTCGTTCGACGGACTCGCCGTCGGCGCGGCGGCAGCTGCCGGAGCGGCGTCAGCCGCTGGTGGGGGCGGTGTGGTCGCTGGCCGGATCGAGCGCGTCGTCGCCCTCGGCTGGCCTGCGTCCGGTGCGGCGCCCGGTGCCGGCGGCTCTGGTGATGGGCGGGCCGCGCCAACACGTGGACGGGCGGGCGGAGCGGACTCTTCCGCAGCAGGCGCCCGATCCGCTGATCGCGGCGCCACAGGTGCGGGCGCAGGGGCCGGAGAGACAGACCGTGGCTGGCCAAACGAGCCTTGACCCGAGCCGCCGCCACCTTCTCCGAGACCTTCCTTGCCCAGGCTTTCGAACTGGCCAGGCTTCGCCGAGCGCATCGCGGTGCCCGCGTCCCTGGCCGCCGCCGACAGGCGCTTGTAGCCGATGTCGGAAGACGGCGAGGCCGAAGCGCTCTCGGTCGCGCTGAAAAGGGCGCAGCTCCACGACGGCTTAAGGCCATCGCGAGCCCGTTGGAACTCCAGAGCGACGCATCGCTCATCCTTCAGGCAGCGCTCCTCGCACTGTTGATAAGTCAGGTTCGGCAGGCGGACGTAGGCCGCGCCCTTCAGGGTCTGATTGTCGATCCTCTGAATGACCGATTGCGCCAACGCCGGCGCTGCGAGCGCACACGACGCGAGCACCGATGCCACAGCAAAGAACAGTCTCACAATCGATCCGCTCGCCATTCCCGTCCCCGTCCCACCGAACACGAAATACTCAATTGCGCCTATGCGACAAGACTGTGGCGCTGGCTGGGCGCAACCGTTAGCACGCACCGCACAGGCGGCCGGCCAAATGTCGGCGATATGGCGCAAGCGGCTGAAAACGCGATGACTTGCCGCGAGCCGCAAACCCCCTCATTGTCTGGTGATGAAATCACCGATGACCATCGACCGCGCGCCAGCCGCAAGTCAGGCTCGTCCCGGCGGTCGTCCGACACCGAGCCTCGAGGCGCTCGCGGAGGGCATTCGCGACGGCAATCGCGCCGTGCTGGCACAGGCCATCACCCTGATCGAGAGCTCCCATCCCGCGCATCAGGCCAAGGCGCGGGCACTGGTGCAGCTGCTCCTTCCGGAGACGGGAAAGGCACGCCGCGTCGGCATTACGGGCGTGCCCGGCGTCGGCAAGTCGACGACGATCGACCAGCTCGGCATGAACCTGATCGCCGCCGGCCATCGGGTGGCCGTGCTCGCCGTCGATCCAACCTCACGCCGGACGGGTGGCTCGATCCTCGGGGACAAGACCAGGATGCAGCGCCTCTCGCAGGAGCGGGACGCCTTCATTCGTCCCTCACCGACGTCCGGAACGCTCGGCGGTGTGGCGAAGCGGACGCGCGAGACCATGACCTTGGTCGAGGCCGCAGGCTTCGATGTGGTCATCGTCGAGACGGTGGGTGTCGGCCAGTCAGAGACGGCCGTGTCGGAAATGGTGGATTTCTTTCTCGTGCTGCTTCTGGCTGGTGGCGGCGACGATCTGCAGGGGATCAAGAAGGGCATCATCGAGCTCGCCGACATGATCGCCATAAACAAGGCCGATGGGGCGAACATGGAACCCGCGACGCGCGCTGCCGCCGAGTACCGGGGCGCCCTCAACATTCTCACCCCGGCTTCGCCGAGCTGGCAGCCCCCCGTTCTGACAATCTCCGGTCGGGACAACCGTGGGCTCGAACAGCTATGGGAGCGCATCGAGGAGCACGCGCGGATCATGACGGCGTCGGGCGAACGCGACGAGCGGCGACGGCGCCAGGCCGTCTCGTGGATGCGTGAGATGCTGACCGACCGTCTGATCCAAGCGGTGCGATCGACGCCTGCGCTCGAGCGGCGTTTGCCGGAGATCGAGGCCGAGGTTGCGGCAGGACGCCTGGCCCCGAGTGTGGCGGTCGAGGAAGTGCTCCAGCGGTTTGCCAGTATCCCGGCGCAGGTCCAGCCCCATGACCGATAGCTCTTCTCCCCCTTCGACGGACCGATCGATGCCCAAGACGCTCACGATGCCCCCACCTTCGGATCGCCCCGTCGTGCTCCTCACCGGCTTCGGCCCCTTCCCCACGGTCGGTGCGAACGCGACGTCGATCCTGGTGCCGCGGATCGCAGAGGCCGCCCGGCGGGCAGTTCCCGGAATTGTGGTGTCGCACCACGTCCTGCCAACTGAATGGGAGACCAGCCTCGCACTCCTCGAAGAGTTGACGCGGCGGCTGAGACCGGCGCTGGCCCTGCATTTCGGCGTCTCCGGCCGGGCCAACGGCTTCGAAATCGAGACCCGGGGACGCAATCGCTGTTCGCTGAGCGAGGACGCCGCGGGGCGGTTGCCTGCCGCCGAGCACGTGTCGGCACACGGGCCTGAATTCCTGCCCGCTACCCTGCCGGCAGCGCACATCGTGACACGCCTGCGCCGACGGGGTCTGCCGGCCCGTATCTCCCGGGATGCCGGGGGATACCTTTGTAATGCGCTGCTCTACAGGTCACTTGAGATCGCACAGGCCCATGGCGCCCCCGGACGGAGCGGCTTCGTTCACCTTCCCGCCAATCTCGTCAACGAACGTCGGCCGGCCTACGAGCCCCGGACGGGAACGCGTCTCTCATGGGACGATGTCGTCGAGGGCAGCATCGAAATCCTAGCCGCCGCCCTCGGGCGTCCGGTCCCAGCGATAGCCGGGACCCGCCCCGGTAGCCCTCGTCCCGGCACAGGCGTCAATACCCGCGCAACCACGATTCGAACCTGACCTTATCGGCCGTCCCCCGCGAGATTGCCCGGAACATAAAAATTTACGTATTGAGACCATTGCTCGTCAGGAGAATTGGCGAGCGAGCGGGCCATGCTGAATATGCGCTTCCTATTACAGCGGGTTTGTCGGGACAACCGAGGATCAATCGCGATCATGTTCGCGGCATCGATCATCGTCCTGGTGATGACGATCGGCCTCGCGATCGATGGTGCGCGCGCCTACAACGTCTCGACCCGCATCAGCGCCGCCCTCGATGCCTCGGCACTGGCAGCCGCCAAGATGCTCGATGACGAGAGCTTCGACGACGCAGAGATCCAGGATCGAGCGCACCGGTTCTTCGCGGCACAGCTCCAGACGATGCCCATCACTGGCGTGACGATGGACACCCTCGCCGTCGTTGTGGATCGCGCAGGAGGCCATGTCGACGTCTCGGTCGACGTGGCGGTCAGCACGACGCTCGGCCAACTCGCGGGCATCTCCGAGTTCCGCCTGCCGCGCGCAGCCCGGGTCACCTACAAGCAGAAGTTCATCGAACTTGCCATGGTGCTCGATATCACCGGCTCGATGTGCCAGCCGTGCAGCAAGATCGACGGGTTGAAGGCCGCCGCTAGAGAAGCCGTCGCGAACCTGATCAATCCATCAGTACCGCACGGCTACACGCGCATCGCCCTGCTTCCGTACAGCGCGGCTGTGAACGCCGGCGGCTACGCCGGTGCCGTTTCGGGCGGCGCGAGCACCGACGGTTGCGTCGTTGAGCGGAATGGCGCGCACACCGTCGACGATCACGAAGCGTCCGGCAGCCACGTGCTTGGTGTCTCGAGACCCGCCCTCAACCCAAAATATTCGTGCCCGTCCGCCACGATCCTGCCGCTCACAGCGGATCGCGCCACACTCGAGTCCAAAATCGATGGGCTGACCACGGGTGGGTGGACGGCCGGCCATATCGGCCTCGCTTGGGGCTGGTACGTTCTCAGCGATAGTTGGAAAAACCTCTGGCCGGCTGAAAGCAAGCCGCGGCAAGACGACCCCAACGTGATCAAGGTCGTTCTCATGATGACCGACGGCGAGTTCAATACGAGCTATCTGCCGGGCGCCGGGTTCAACTCGAGCAACGTCAATCAACCCAACAGCTCACCGCACCAAGCCAAGCGTCTTTGCTCCAACATGAAGTCGGAGAACGTCATCGTCTACTCCGTGGCATTCCAGGCGCCACCGGAAGCCGAGTCGCTGCTGCGAGACTGTGCGACCTCGTCCAGCCACTACTTCCCGGCCTCGTCCAACGCCGAGCTGTTCGCTGCCTTCCGTACCATTTCAGAGCGGCTGGCCGCGTTGCGCCTGTCGAAATAGTGAGCGATCCATAGACTTTCACGACCCCACTTCGGCCTCGACATCTCAGAATGCCGGGACGCGAACAGTCGTCCCGCCACCACCGCCACCGCCACCGGACGGCGCTCTCCGCTCGGTAGGCCGACTGCGCTCACGCTGTCTCTCCGCTGGCGGATCACGCTTGACGCGCTGTGCCCGCGGCTCCGCCTTTTCCTCCCGCACTGGCGCCTGGATGCGGGGCTTCGGCAAAGCAACCGCCGCAGGCTGGGCCACCGGCACACGAGCCGTGGGCGCGGCAGGGAGGACGAGGCTCGCGGGCAGCAGCCACTGCCGCACGATGCCGTCCTCACCCGAAGAGACCAGGCTCGTCCCATCGGGGCTCAACACTGCCGCGTACAAGGCCCGGTCGGAGCCCGCAAAATTCGCCACACGTTCGCCATCGCTCACGCGCCAGATTTCGACGGCCCCATCGGCGCCCGCTCCCGCGAGCAAAGCGCCGGTCGCTGAGAACACGAGATCTCTTACGCTGCCGCCGGTGGCGCGAAGTCTTCCAGTCTCCTTGCCCGAAGCGGCGTTCCACAGGCGCACGGTACCGTCCGCGCTGGCGCTTGCGACGACATCGCCGTGCGGCGCCAAGGCGATCGCCAGGATTTCGCCGGTGTGTCCGACCAGCCTGGCCGCGTCGCGAGTGACGCTGCCATCACTTGGGATCCAGCCTTCGATCACGAAGCCGCTCGGACCCTGTCCGAGGCCTGCGAAGATCACCCTGCCGTCGCCAGAAAACGCTGCCGCGGTCACCACAGAGATGCCGGCCTTGCCGCCCGACATCAGCGTCTGACCGGCTTCGGGGTCGACGATCGACCAGGCCCCGGAGGCATGGAGGGCCACCACTCGCGTCGGCGTCCGATAATGGACCGCGACGACTGGCGATTGGCCTTCGATCGTACGCAACAGCGCGCCGGACCGGGCATCCCAGATCCGGATATGTCCCTGCCGTGAGCCACTCACGATGCGGGTCTCGTCCGGCGACGCGGAAACGGCGGTGATCGGTGCCCCATCCCGTTCCGCGAAAGGGGCCACAGCGTTTGTACCTGGGTTCCAGAGGTGCAGCCGTCCGTCCGTTCCCCCTGCCAGAACGTGCCCGTTGATCATGGCGAGCTTTTGGATGAGTGACCCGCCATCTCCGGCAGCAGATTCCAGCACGACCTGGCGTGCGGGCACGTCACGAGACGGTGTCGGTCGACCGCTGGGCTGAAGCCCTTCTCCCCCGGCGGCGCGTGGACTCTCGACGGCGGCCGCGGCGCTGGCAACACGCTGACGCGCCTCCTCGGCCTGACGCCGGGCCGCTTCTTCCTGCTGCTGCTGGCGCGCCACTTCCGCCAGCCGGGCCGCCTCGCGTTGACGCGCCTCCTCGGCCTGACGCCGGGCCGCTTCTTCCTGCTGTTGCTGGCGCGCCACGTCCGCCAGCCGGGCCGCCTCACCCTGACGTGCCTCCTCGGCCTGACGGCGCGCTGCTTCTTCCTGCTGCTGCTGTCGCGCCACTTCGGCCAACCGGGCCACCTCGCGTTGACGCGCCTCCTCGGCCTGACGGCGGGCCGCTTCTTCCAACTGCTGCTGTCGCGCCACTTCGGCCAACCGGGCCACCTCGCGCTCACGAGCCTCCTCGGCCTGACGCCGGACCGCTTCTTCCAACTGCTGCTGACGCGCCACCTCGGCCAACCGAGCCGCCTCGCGTTGACGCGCCTCCTCGGCCTGACGGCGGGCCGCTTCTTCCTGCTGCTGACGCGCCACTTCCGCCAGCCGGGCCGCCTCGCGTTGACGCGCCTCCTCGGCCTGACGCCGGGCCGCTTCTTCCTGCTGCTGACGCGCCACGTCCGCCAGCCGAGCCGCCTCGCGCTGACGAGCCTGCTCGGACTGGCGCTCGACCTCGATCCGCGCCGCGCCGGATGCCGATTGGTCATTCACGCGACCGGGAGTGGTCGCGGGTGTGACCGTAAGCTCAGAGATCGGCGTTCGCCGGGCTGAGACATCGGAGTCGAAGGCGAACAGCATACTCGCTCCGAGCAGCAAGGCGCCCACGCCCAGCACGGCGGCGCCTCTGGGGCTGAGCGCAAGATCGGCGGCGCGGGAGCCCAACGACTGGGACGCCACACTGCCCGTCGCCCCAGACGGCGGCGCTACCGACACGACGTCCGGATCGAAATCCGGCAGCGCGGACGTCGAGCGGGGAGCAGATTGCGACGTGCCGCGGGGCGCTGACGGAGCGCGCGGGCCGAATTGCAGACGGGGCGACGACTGGCGCGGCGATGATCTCGGCTCCGATCGGGCAACGCCTGCACCAGATCGTGGCGACGATGTCGGTATCCTGATGCCACCCGAGACACTGTCGAGGAACCCATCGCCCCCTTCGGGATACCATCCGGGCTCGGCTCCCTGGAACAGCATCTCGCGCCATTCGGCCACCGACTGGGGACGATTGCGAGGATGCAGGCGCATGGCCGCATCGATCGCCGCCAGGAACTCAGGGCGATACCCCCCCTGCGCCCCCTCCATGGCCGGCATCATGCCGTCCTCGAGCATGCGGGCCGTCGCCTCGGTCGGCACTTTTCCCGTAACCGCGAGATAGATCGTAGCGCCAAGCGAATAGATGTCCGTCCAGGGACCCTGAGAGCGCACGTCGCTCGAGTATTGCTCTTGCGGCGAGTAGCCTTGCTTGACGACCCCCGTGAGGGTGCCGCTCATGTGCGTGACGACCCGTCGAGAGGCGCCGAAGTCGAGCAGCACCGGCGTTCCGTCGACGCGCACGATGATGTTGTCGGGCGCGATGTCACGATGCAGGAAATCGGAGCGGTGCATCATCTCGATGGCATCGAGCAGAGGCCACAACAAGCGATCCAGCTCGGCTTGCCGGGGGGGCCGATTCAAGCCCTGGAGCCAAACCTTAAGGCTCGGCCCGCTCTCGAACCGCATCACCATGTAGGCAGTGCCGTGGGTCTCGAAGACGCTGATGACCCTCACGATCGCAGGGTGATCGAATTGAGCCAGCGTCCGCGCCTCTCGCAGAAAGCTCGAGCGGAGGCGATCGAAAAGTGTGCGGTCACCGTCGGTCCGCGGGCGTACACTAAGCGTACTGTCGCGCATGCCGAACTGAGCGGGATAGTACTCTTTCACGGCGACGGGAGCGGCGAGGCCGAGGTCGAACGCCTGGTAGGTGATGCCGAAGCCACCAGCACCGATCACCCGATCGATGCGGTACTTACGGTCGAGCACCGTGCCCGTTTTCAAAACCTCGCGGTAGTCCATGCCTCGATGCTCTTCGATGCGAAATCAGGGGCGTCGTTACCCGGCGTGGTGCGGCCAAATGGATGATAGATCATCTCGCGGCCATCCGCGAGTTATTTCGGACCGTTTTGGTTCGTAATTTGCAGCTCTCACTACGATGTGATCATGGGACCCGGACAAACCCACCGAAATGAAATCTCATCTTACAGTATGTGACAATTGGGGGCGACTGGGTCCACGCAACGTCGTTGACCTGCGCAACCGGTCCGTATGTGGAGCCGGCAGTTGATTCTGGCACCAACATCCAGGGCGCTGCGCAGGAGTTAAGTCAAAACGAGCTTGAGAGAGATCAAGGGCGACGGCTACATGAGATGCGATTGGCACACTTCCGTGTCGGGTGCGCCTCATGAAGCTTGCTTTGGGAGCGCATACGCCCTCCGGCGAGCCGGCGATGGTGCGAACGAGGAGACAAGGCGATGACCTATAAGACGATCCTGGTGCACCTCAACGACGAGCGCCGAGTTGCCGGCCTCATCGACGCCGCGACTTCACTCGGCCAGCGCTACGACGCGCATGTGATCGCGCTCTACGTCATGCCGCCGGTCCCCACTTACGGGCCGACCGCCTTCGGTGCCGGCTATATCCAGAGCGCGCTGCAGACCTTTCGCGATGAGGCGGATCGGGTGCGCAAGGCCTTCGAGAGCGCGTCTCGCGGCCGGCCGATCATCCCGGAATGGCGCCTCGTCGAACCCGGCGAGCGAAACGTGGCCGATTGCATCGTCGAGCAGGGCCGCTGCGCCGACCTGATCATCATCGGCCAACGGGACCGCAACTTCGACTTCTCGAGTGTGCTCGACGTCCCGGAGCGGATCATCATCGAGAGTGGCCGGCCCGTTCTCGTGATCCCCAACGCCGGCCGCTTCCCCAAGATCGGAGAAAGGATCACGATCGCCTGGCATGCGCGGCGCGAAGCGACCCGAGCCGTGTTCGACGCGTTGCCGCTGCTCCAGCAAGCCGAGCGAGTGCGGATCGTCTGGGTAAATCCCCAGGATGAGCGTGCAATGGCACGGGATCTGCCGGGTGCCGAGATCGCTGCCACACTCGCGAGGCACGGCGTGAAGTGCGAGACCGCGACCGCGGTATCACGCGAGATCGGCGTCGGTGACGTGATCCTTTCGGGGTTGACGGACGACGCTGCCGACCTCCTGGTGATGGGGGCCTGGGGGCACTCGCGGATGCGGGAGTTGGTTTTCGGCGGTGCAACGCGCCACATCCTCGAGCACATGACAGTACCCGTTCTGATGTCGCATTGAAGGTCACGCACGCAACGAGAGTTGCAGCCGCAGCCACGGCCGGCGCCATCGTCGGTGTCCGCCGTGATTGCGTCGCGACCGGCCGTCGTGACGCTGGCTAGCTTATCAAATCACCCCGACGTCGCGCCAGCTAGCGCGACGCACATACTTCGGACCGGCCTTAAGGTGCCAGCATCGGCGGCGGCGGCGGGGGAGCATCGGGATCGTGCTCGCGATCGCTGCTCAGCTCCCTGAGGCCGTCTTTACCGTAGACGTCCGGCCGGAACTCAGCGTTGCCACTCTCGTCGGCCCAGGCTGTCACATAGATGAAGTGGACGGGAACCGGCCGCGACAGTGTGATGTCAACCGGGGTACCCCCGGCAATGATCTCGTCGACCCGACGACGATCCATTCCCGGTTCGTCCTTGGCGAGCCAGGCCGCGAGGTCGAACACGTCCTGCACGCGGACACAACCGGCGCTGAACGCGCGCTGTGCGCGGACGAACAAGGGCTTCATCGGCGTATCGTGCATATAGACGCCGTGCTCGTTCGGCATGTCGAGGCGCACCAGGCCGAGCGCATTCTGCGGCCCGGGATCCTGCCTCAGCTTGGTCGTCGCTGGATCAAAGCTCGCCCAGTCGATCCGCGTAGCATCGATCTCGGGACCATTGAAATTCCCGCTCAACACGCGAATCTGTTCCTTGCCGAGGTACTCCGGCTCCTTGACCAGTCGCGGCGCGACATCGAGCTTGGCAATGCTGTCGGGCACGCGCCAGTACGGAAAGAAATTCAACGCCCTGACAGAAGCCCTGACCACAGGCGTCTCACGACCGGGCCGCCCGGCAATCACCCGGTGCCGCAAAGCGACCTTCCCGCCCTCCACGGCCTCGAGCTGATAGCCTGGCACATTGACCAGGACATATCGATCTTCGCGCAGTGCACCGTTGTCGAGAAGAGCAGCGAGCCGATCATAATTGAGCTTGATCTGTGCCATCCGCGCCTGCGCCGGCACGTTCATGGCGGCGATCGTGCCACGATCGATGCGGCCGGACACAGCGAGGCCATGTCGCTGCTGAAAACGGCGCACTGCGGCCTCGAGCTCGCCGTCGAACGTGAAGTTCTGAAATGAGTCGCTGCGCCTCAGCTCGCCAGTCGCTCTGAGACGCTGGCGCACGATCGGCACACGATCGTCGTCGTCGCCGGGCCGGATCATCCGCGAAGTGGGAATCGCGGGCCAACCACCGCGCTGCGCGATCGCCTTGTAGCGTCCATAGGCGAGATCCATCGCCTTCAGCATCGCCTCGCTGCGAAGCGGCTGATCACCGGTGCGCAGGTCGTCAGGCGGAGTCTCCTGCTGTGGCCGGCCCGGAGGCTGGCGCTCCAGGGACGACGTCGTGGTCGGCAGCCCGAAAATCTTGTTGGCCCATTCCATCTGGGCCTGTGCGGAGGAGACGCCTGTCGTCAGGACGGCGAGTGCCGCAATCAACGTCGAGCGCGCGCTCGAGCAAACGGCCCGTCCACAGGCTCCCGATGCGTCTCGTCCCAAGCTCATCATGCCCCCGTTCCGGCCGATCAGCCGACAATCCTTCAGGCCCGATTCGCGCGCGAAGCACGATCGGGGCCGTTAGACGCACTATTTGCGGCCATCGTGTGGTGGTACCGCTGTCTCTTCCAACCTCCTATAGTGCGTCGCCCTCCGATGCCAAACACTCTCCGGTGAAGGACCGTTCTCTGCCGTGAGCATGATGCCACACCCGGACCCTGCTCTCCCGCGCCGCACCATTGTTTCGACACCCCGAACCAGACGGAGCCCGACATGACCGCCCCTGCCATCCTGACCAACCTCGACAGCCGCGGCGTCGCGACCGTGACCTTCAATCGCCCCGAGGTGAACAACGCCTATAACGAGGAATTCATTCAGGGCGTTCTCAAGGGACTCGACGCTCTCGGCAACGAGAAGGGTTTGCGCGCCGTCGTCATCAAGGGTAACGGCCGCCACTTCCAGGCTGGCGCCGATCTCAAGTGGATCAACTCGGTGCGCCCCAAGAGCCCTGAGGAGAACCGCGAGGTCTCGCGCGCCACCGCCGAAGCGGTCGACAGGCTCAACCGCTGCCCCGTGCCCGTCGTCGCTCTCGTCCACGGCGGCTGCTTCGGCGGCGGCACCGGCATCGTCTCCGCTTGCGATGTCGTGATTGCTGCCGACAACTCCATTTTCTCGATTTCTGAAGTCCGCTGGGGACTTCACGCAGCGATCATCGTGCCGCACCTCAATGATGCCATGGGGATGCGGCAGGTCCGCCGCTATGCCATCACCGGTGAGCGGTTCGGCGCCGAGGAAGCTCGCCGCATCGGGCTGGTGCACGAGGTCGTTGCGCTCGACGGTCTGGAGGCGCGTGGCGCCGAGATCGTGGCCCAGATCCTCGAGAACTCGCCGAGCGCGATGACCAAGACCAAGCAGCACATCCTGGAAAGCGCCTGGGGCGGCTTCGATCGCGCCACGCTCGACAAGTTGATCGACAGCCATTCTGAGGCTCGCCAGACGGCTGAGGCCGCCGAGGGCCTCGCCTCGTTCGCCGAGAAGCGGCGCGCCGCCTGGGCGCCAAAGGTCTGAACGGACTCATGACGACGCCCGGCGCGCAGGCGCCGGGCGCGATGCGCCTCTCCAACGTCAGTGGATACCTACTCGGCCGCGCGTTTCTGCTCGAGACTGACGGGACACTCGGCCCAAAGCGCCGACAGGGCCGCGCACAGCCGGTCCATGTCGGCATCGGTGTGGAGCGGCGTCGGGGTCAGCCGCAACCGTTCCGTGCCCTTGGGCACGGTCGGATAATTGATCGGCTGCACGTAGATGCCGTGTCGATCGAGCAGCATGTCGGTGACGCGTTTGCAGATCACGGGATCGCCGACGAGCACCGGAACGATGTGGCTGGGATTATCGATGACCGGCAGCCCTGCGTTTTTCAATCGCCGCTTCAGGGTGCGTGCGCGCTCTTGGTGACGCGCCCGCTCTAGTCCCGACACTTTGAGATGCCGGATCGAGGCCACCGCACCCGCAGCGATCGCCGGTGCCAGCGACGTTGTGAAGATGAAGCCCGGCGCATAGCTGCGAATGGCGTCGCAGATGTGGCGGCTTCCGGAGATATAGCCGCCCATCACGCCAAAGCCCTTGGCAAGCGTGCCGTTGATGATGTCGACCTCGCCCATGACACCGTCACGCTCCGCGATGCCGCCACCGCGCGGGCCATACATGCCGACCGCATGCACCTCGTCGAGATAGGTCAGCGCCCCGTACTTTTTTGCGAGCGCACAGATGGCAGCGATCGGTGCGATCGTCCCGTCCATCGAGTAGACGCTCTCGAAAGCGATGATCTTGGGCCGCTCCCGCGGCAGCGCCGCAAGCTTTCTCTCGAGATCGACGACGTCGTTGTGCGCGAACACCGTCTTGTCCCCACCGCCGTTGCGGATGCCGGCGATCATCGAAGCGTGGTTCTTCTCGTCGGACAGGATGATCGAGCCCCGGAGCAGCTTCTGCAAGGTCGCGAGCGTGGTGTCGTTGGCAACGAAGGCCGAGGTGAAAACGAGAGCGGCTTCCTTCTGGTGGAGGTCCGCGAGTTCCGCTTCGAGTTCCACGTGATAGTGTGTCGTGCCCGATATGTTGCGGGTTCCACCCGAGCCGGCGCCGACCTTGTCGATCGCCTCGTGCATCGCGGTAAGGACGGCGGGATGTTGGCCCATGCCGAGGTAATCGTTCGAGCACCACACCGTGACGTCCCTGACGCCTTCGGGGTCGTGACGCATGGCCTTTGGAAACGCGCCGCGCGTGCGCGAGATATCGGCGAAGACGCGATAGCGGCCCTCACTGTGGATCCGGGCCAGTGCGTCGCTGAACGCGCGCGCATAATCCATGTCGTGCCTTTCCACCATTTCATGGGGCTTGCCATGTGCCCCAGGAGTTGCAGCGCCTTCCAGCCGCGACTTTCGGCGGCCGCCGCGCTGCATTTGCCGACGCCAGAATACATGCGCGGAACGCTATGTGTCACCCTGGGACGGCCGACTTCGCGCTATGTCGCACACGGGCCGTGCCCGTCAAATTGACATCGCGCAAGCCAGCGTCTCCTCCCAGTGCGGCAGAGTGTCCCCAAGCGCGCTTGAGCGTTCCAGTGCAACAGAGTTAATCGGCGAGTACGGCGACGGAAACACGGCGCAGCGGACCGGCTGCCGCGCCCTGACTGTCCCTCAGGACCACGTCGAACCCGGCCGTGTCGCCGTCGGTGCCGTCGTGAACAAAGATCACATTCCCGGCCACGATATCCGCCTGCGTGAAGCTCTCGACGGCAGCCGCAGGCGCCGAGACCAGAGCCACAAAGCCGCTCGCCGCGTTACTCAGGGTATAGGTCAGCAGATGTGCACCGTCCTCCACGTCGCTGGCAGAGAGGTCTGAAGACGTGATGCGCACAGCCCCCCCGCGCCTGACGGTCATCTCGAAATCGCCGGCGAGATCCGGCGGCACATTGCGCACCTCGGCCGCCAGATCCCCGCCCGCTGCGAGCGCCAATTGGCCGTAGCGGACGTCGCCGTGCACGACACCCGTCTTCCCGATGTTGATCAGGTTACGCACTCTGACGCGACCGTCGAGGAGGCCGTGGACATCGGCCGCGCCGACCTCGAGCGTTCCCACGACCCGTCCGCCGGGATGGATCACGACCCGCTCGGCCGCGATCGCGCCCAGCACGCTGCCCCAAACCTCGACCTCTTGCGCATTGCGGATCGCACCGTGTACGACCAGATCTCCGCCGATCACGGCTCGCGTCGTCTCTGTCGCCACGCCCTGCTCCTTGCTGCGACCGTCAGAGGACGCGCTTCTCGATTGTGCGTCAACCGCGCTTGTTCGCTGAGCCGCACATGCTCATCGGATCTCGGCCGACATGTGGCAAGGATAGCCGCAACCGTCCCCGGGTAACCACCTGCGCGGACGTGCGCAGGCTTGAACGCGAGATAGGACTTGCCAGTGTGCTGTGACGGGCGGATTCTCTCCCCCGGCCTCACGAATACCTGCAACTGCCGTCGGAAACCCGCTCATGCCCATCGCCCAGCGCCGTATCGAGCCCCTCGCGGAAACGCGCGCCGCCGAGAGAGGGATCGTCTCAGCGCCCGGCTACCCTTCCGTGCGCATGCGCCGCAATCGCAAATCGCATTGGTCTCGCCGGATCGTCGCCGAGAACACGCTTTCGACCAGCGACCTCGTCTGGCCGATCTTCCTGATCGATGGCTCAGAGCGACGAGTCCCGGTGGCTCACATGCCCGGCGTGGACCGCGTCAATATCGAGGAAGCCGTCGCCGAGGCCGAGAGAGCAGCCGCGCTCGGTATTCCCGCCATCGCCCCTTTCCCTAATATCGACCGGGCATTGCGCGATCCCACAGGCTCCGAGGCCATCAAGGCCTCCAATCTGATGTGCCGCGCCGTTCGCGCGATCAAACAGGCCGTTCCCGACATCGGCATCATCACCGATGCAGCGCTCGATCCGTACACCAGCCACGGCCACGATGGACTTCTGGATGACGGCGGCCGGATCCTGAATGATCCGACAATCGAGGTACTGTGCCGACAATCGCTCGCACTCGCGGAGGCCGGAAGCGACTGCATTGCCCCATCCGACATGATGGACGGCAGAGTGGGTGCCATCCGCAGGTCCCTCGACCGCGCCGGCTTCGAGGACGTGCAGATCCTCTCTTACGCCGCCAAGTACGCGTCCGGCTTCTATGGGCCATTCCGCGATGCCATCGGGACCAATGCGACCCTGATCGGCGACAAGCGCACCTACCAGATGGACCCCGCCAACACCGATGAGGCCTTGCGCGAAGTGGCGCTCGATCTGGCCGAGGGGGCGGACATGGTGATGGTCAAGCCCGGCATGCCATACCTCGACGTGATACGCCGCGTGAAGGACACGTTCGGGGTTCCGACCCTGGCCTATCAAGTGTCCGGCGAGTACGCGATGCTGGAGGCCGCAGCACGTAACGGCTGGCTAGACGGCGACCGCGTGATGATGGAGGCGCTACTCGGCTTCAAACGGGCAGGTGCCGACGCCGTGCTCACTTATTTCGCGCCACGCGCCGCCGCTATCCTCAACGCCGGGGCTTGAGCTGCCTTCGAGGCGGACGGGCGCTGACGACGGCCGTCGGTAGTCGATCCGCCTCCACAGCACAGTGTCAACCACCGCAGCCGAGCAAAACTTCAGCATCGAACATGTCGGCCCGCGTTGTTGCGACACTTGATGTGTCCGGGGCTTCTTCATAAGTTGGCTGGCTCGGGGCGCTTTCGCCCGCGCAGCGTCCAGGGAATCGTGCCGGCATGTCGGAGCAACAGAAGAACTTTCCAGAGTTCTACGTGACAGCTCCGCAAGCGTGCCCGTATCTTCCGGGCCGCAACGAGCGAAAACTCTTCACCCATCTCACGCACGACAAACCGCGTCCGCTCGTCGACAGCCTGCTTCGCGGCGGATTCCGCCGCAGCCAGAACATCGCCTACATGCCTTATTGCGAAGGGTGTCAGGCCTGCGTCTCGATCCGCGTCGCAGTCGACGAGTTCGTTGCCAGCCGATCGTTCAAACGCGTGTTCCAGCGCAACAGCGACATCGTTGCGACCCGAGTCCCGGCAGTACCCACCTCCGAGCAGTACAGCCTCTTTCGCGCCTACATCGACCAGCGCCATGGCGACGGTGGCATGGCCGACATGACGGTGCTCGACTATGCCATGATGATCGAGGATTCGATCATCGACACGTTCCTGACCGAGTACCGGCTCGACGTTGCTCCGGCACCTGGCGAAAAGAAGTCGCAGAAGGGTCCTCTCAAAGGTGTCGCGCTTTGCGATCGCCTCTCGGATGGTATTTCGATGGTCTACAGCTTCTACGATACCGAGGACGACGGCCGCAGTCTCGGCACCTACATGATCCTCGAACATATCGCCCATGCCCAGCGGCTGGGGCTGCCCTATCTCTATCTCGGCTATTGGATCCAGGGCTCGCAGAAGATGGCGTACAAGGAGCGGTTCGGACCTCAAGAGCGCCTCGGCCCCAACGGCTGGCAACGCACCGCCTGAGATGCCTTGCGGACGTCCACCCGGCTGATCGCTTCCCGCGTCACAGGTGGCGGCGAACTGCGGAACGTGCCGTTCCTCACTTGCACTGACGTGGCCGGTCCATGCCCTTGATCGATGAGCTGCTCGCCGGAATACCGATCGAGGTGCTGGCGCTCCGCATGACGCTGGTTGCGCTGTTCGTCGTCCTGGTGGCGCTCGTCGCCGAGCGGCTCGGTCCGTTTCTCGGCGCGATGGTGGCATCCCTGCCGCTCTACACCGGCCCCGTGTATCTGCTGCTCGCCCTTGAGCACGATCCTGCCTACATCATCGCGGCGACCGTCACTTCCGTCGCCATCTGCGGGGCCAATCCCGTTTTTGCATTGATCTACGCGCTGCTCGCGCGCACCCAAGGCGTCGCCGTTTCGCTGATTGGCGGCCTCTTGGCCTGGGCCGCTTGCGGCGCCCTCGTTCAAGCACGCGGTGAATGGACACTCGTCGAGGCCCTGTTGTTCGTCGCTCCGATCTACCTGGTGGCATTGTGGCTGGCGCAAAGCTTCACGCGTGGCGTTGCCCTTCGCTCAGCCAAGCGCCACTGGACCGACCTCGTTCAGCGCGCCGCGTTCGTCGCAGCTCTGACGGGCGTGGTCATCGTGGCGAGCCGGCACGTCCCGGCCGAAGTCACCGGCATTCTCTCGGTGATGCCGATCCTGACCACCAGCCTGATCCTGGTCATGCATCCCCGTGTCGGGGGACCAGCCACCGCGGCCCTCCTCGCGCATACCCTCGGGGGGCTGGTCGGCATGGTGGTTGCCTTCGCGGCCGTCAACCTGTCGATTCCGAGCCTTGGATTATGGCCGGGCCTCGGCCTCGGGCTTGCCATCACCCTCGCCTGGAACGTGATGCTGATCATGGGACGGAAGCTGATGACGGCGAGGCGATGAGCTGGCGCGGCGGCCAGCCTCAACGCTCCAGTTCGGCGCCGATACGCTCGAACATGTAAGCCCATTTCGCCTTCTGCACGGCGACTAGAGAAGCCATCGACTGGCGCACTTCGGCAAGGCGCGAACAGTCGGGCGCGGCGGCACTCGTTCCCTCGGCGCCGAGTTGCTCGATGCGCGCGAGAAAACCAGCCGCCTCATCGTCATAGTCGGCGATCTTGCGATCCTGCACGATGGGCGCTGCCTCAGCCAGGAACTGGTCATAGCTCCAGCCCCGCTTCGCCTTCAGTTGCCGCAACTTCGCTTGGAATGTCGGCCGGTTCACCTGGTTGAGCTCGCGCAGCGCCTGCGCCGCTTCTGTCACCGCGGCCTCGAAGTCGCCGCGCGTGCACGCCTCGGCGGCAACCGGCGACGCCATCGCCACCCACACCGCCGCCGCTATTGTCACCCGCCCGAGCATCGCCGACGCCATTTTGTCCCCCGGACCCGCGCTCGTCCGGTTGGACCTACATGCCGTGTCGCGGCGTTCCCGGCAAGACGCTCGGCCGCCACGCGTCCGTACTTATCCCCGGTCCCCGCAACTGTGAGACGATGCGTGGCGATCACAGAACGGATACCCGCATGCCCCGACACGGCCCGACCCACGAAACGAGACCACGCCCTCTGTCCCTGAGGACCAGCGCCTCGCTTCCCGCCTATGAGCGCAGCCGCGATCTGCCCCGGCTGCTGCCGATCTGGCCGGGCGAGTTGGACAATTTGACGCCAGAGACCCATCATCGATTGTTGCAACGACTGCGTCGCGCCTTGCGCGACGAACGCCGCCGCGGAATGGCGGGCAGCTGGACCTACGACCTCGCGCGGCACGCACGCCTTTACCGAGCATTCCGCGCGGAGATCGCGCTGATGTCCCCTCCGCTGTCGACGTGGGTCCAGGGCGCCCGGGACACGTCGCCTCCCGACCAAAAGCACATCGCTGGGATAGTATCTGCCCAGCCAGCAGGACGGCTGCGTTCGCCGCTCAATCCCGGCGCGTCCCCAAGCCCATCTTCTTTGCGAGTTGCGAGCGAGCCGCGGCATAATTCGGCGCCACCATGGGATAGTCATGGGGCAGCTGCCACTTGGCCCGGTACTCCTCGGGTGACATCTTGTAATGCGTCCGCAGGTGACGCTTCAGCGACTTGAACTTCTTCCCGTCCTCAAGACAGATGATGTAGTCCGGTGTCACCGATTTCTTGACCGGCACAGCTGGCTTCAGATCATCCCTCTCCGGCGGCTCGGCATGACTGCCCATCGCCCTCGAGAGCGCCTGATGCACATCGCCAATGAGGGCGGACACATCACCGCTCGGAAGCGGATTCTTGCTGACGTAGGCAGCCACGATCTGAGCGGTCAGCCCAATCAGGTTGCCATGCGCCTCCTCTTCCATTCGGCCCTCCTGCGAGATCCGTAGAAATACGTGATCTCGTTGCTCTGTTTTTTACGACGAAACGATCTAATTTCTCTATTCCCGAGCAGATCGTGATCAGGGACAAGTATTCAGCGTCACCCGCTCGAATGATCTTGACTATAGGTACATCAGACAGTCTTGTCACCGGCAAATCAGTTCTTGTCGTATCTCCATGCGCGGCCATTGATCCCTGCGATGGCGGTTCCGCTCGCGAGAGATGGCCGAGAGTCCGGCTGGTATGCTAGATGTCGATCTGACGAGAGCCGATACGGCTCCATGCCTTTGCCTCCGACACGGTGCCGCTTTCCGCGATCGCCGGTGGCCCACCTGCCGGACGCCTGCCATCAACCGGATACCGTAGCCATGTCGAGCGACCCGACCTCGAACCCGATACCTCCCCGCGCCGAAACGCGCCCAGTCACCACGGAGCACCACGGTACGCGGCTCATCGACGATTACGCTTGGCTGCGCGCCGAGAACTGGCAGGACGTGATGCGTGATCCCACCGCTTTGGATCCCGCCATCCGCGCTTATCTCGAGGCCGAGAATGCGTTTACAGATGCCCGGCTCGCCCACACCAAGCCCCTGCAAGCCGCCCTGTTTGAGGAGATGAAGGGCCGCATCAAGGAGGACGACACGTCGGTACCGGCGCCCGATGGGCCCTTCGAATACCAGGTTGGCTATGTCACCGGCGGGCAGTACCCCCGCCTCCTGCGCCGGCCCCGCGGCGGCCCCGACGGCGCCGGGACCATCATGCTCGACGGCAATGCGGAGGCAGAAGGCAAACCCTACTGGCAGCTGGGCGACGGCAGCCACAGCCACGACCACAAGCTGCTCGCCTATTCCGTCGACGAGAAGGGCTCGGAGCTGTTCACAATCCGCGTGCGCGATCTTGCGACCGGGCGGGATCTGGCGGATTCGATTCCCGACACGCGCGGTGGCGTGATCTGGGCGCGTGACGGGCGAACATTCTTCTATGTCCGTCTCGATGACAACCACCGCCCCCTCTACGTCTACCGCCACACCGTGGGCACGCCTGCCGAAAGCGACGTGCTGGTCTACGAGGAGAAGAACGCCGGTTTCTATGTCGGGGTCGGCGCCACCCAGTCGGGCCGGTTCATCCTGATCGACGCCCATGACCATCAGACGAGCGAGGTCTACCTGGTCGATGCCGAGAAGCCGGCTGACCCGCTTCGGCTCGTCGCGCCGCGCCGTCATGGACACGAGTATGCCGTGGAGCATCACGGCGACCGGCTCTACATCACCACCAATTCGGGCGATGCCGAAGATTTTCGTATCGTCACGGCCCCCATCGCGACCCCCGGCGAGGCGCACTGGACGGAACTGGTGCCGCACAAGCCGGGTCGTCTCATCATCGATACCGTGCTCTATGCGGATCATCTCGTCCGCCTCGAGCGCGAGGAAAGTCTCCCCCGCATCATCATTCGCCATCTATCGGACGGCGCCGAACATTCGATTGCCTTTGACGAGGAGGCCTACAGCCTCGGCGTCTCACACGGCTACGAGTTCAATACGACGACGATCCGCTTCACATACTCGTCGATGACGACGCCTGCTGAGGTCTTCGACTACGACATGGTGAGCCGGACGCGGACGCTCCGGAAGCGCCAAGAGATTCCGTCGGGACACAATCCCGCCGACTACGTCACCCGGCGCGTTCTGGCACCGGCGGCGGACGGCCAACTGGTCCCCGTATCGCTGCTCTATCGAAAATCCACGCCGCTCGACGGCTCCGCGCCTGTTCTTCTGTATGGCTATGGCGCCTACGGCATCCCGATTCCGGCCTCGTTCTCGACCACGCGCCTCTCTCTTGTCGATCGCGGCTTCATCTACGCCATTGCCCATATCCGGGGAGGCAAGGACAAGGGGTATCGCTGGTACACGGACGGCAAGCTCGAGCGGAAGGTCAACACCTTCACCGACTTCATCGCCGCCGGCGAGCACCTCGCCTCGCTCGGCCTGACACGGCGCGGCAACATCGTTGCCAACGGCGGGTCAGCCGGTGGCATGTTGATGGGGGCCGTTGCCAACATGGCCCCCGATCTCTTCCTCGGCATCATCGCCGATGTGCCATTCGTCGACGTCCTGAACACCATGCTCGACGCCAGCCTGCCGCTGACGCCGCCCGAATGGCCGGAGTGGGGCAATCCAATCACCAGCGAGGCCGACTTCAAGCGGATCCTGTCCTACTCGCCCTACGAAAACGTCGAGGCGAAGCCCTATCCCCACATCTTTGCCTACGGCGGGCTGACCGATCCCCGCGTCACCTACTGGGAGCCGGCAAAATGGATTGCGCGCTTGCGTGAGCGCAACACCAGCGACAATCTCGTGCTTCTACAGATCAACATGGAGGCTGGCCACGGCGGCGCTTCGGGCCGGTTCGAGGCGCTGAAGGAGGTTGCCCTCGACTACGCCTTCGCGCTCGAGATCACGGGCAAGACTTAACCGCCGCCTGACCCTGGACGTGTGCCGATGACCGAGCCAGCCATCATGCAGACAGCCGAGCACCGCACCTTGGTTCTCGGGCGGACCTTCGAGGTGCCGATCCAGCGTGTCTATAGCGCCCTCACCGACCCACTGGAGCGGGCTCGTCTTGGTGCGTCCGGAGATAACTTCGCGCTAATTCTCGACGCGAGCGATGTTCGCATTGGCGGTCGCGATTGCTTCCGCTTCGGTCTTAGGGGCGAGCCGAGGCTGCGGGGCGAGACGGTCTACCATTGGATTGCCGTCCCCAGCTTGATCGTCGCGACGGAGACCATCTACGCCGAGGCGACCTGCGTCTCGGTGGCCATGGTGACGCACGAGTTGCGAGAGCACCGCGACGCCACCGACCTCAAGATGACTGTCCAGCTCCTCGCGTTGACCGACGACGAGGACCTTGCCGACGAGGCCGGTGCCCGGCATACGGCCTTGATCGATAATCTCGCCCGCCATCTCGGCACTCCGGGACGTGACCAGCAACGAACTTTCTCGCGGCGCCGACGGTGAACACCCTGGCGCCCCCGTTCGGATCGGGATTGTGCTCGCGGCAAAGCTGCACTAATTGCACGATCGTAGCGGACTGTCGCAGAAGCGTTGTCTTCGCCTGACACCGTGCGATTGAGACCACCCTCAACTCTCGGGAGATCGATTTGGACAGTGTTCTCATTATCGGTGCGGGTGCCGCCGGCTCTGTGACCGCGCAGAAGTGCGCGATGAATCGGGACGTGTTCAAGAAGATCCATCTCGCCTCGCGGCGATTGGCGAGCTGCGAAGCCGTGGCCAAGCGCTGCGTGACGCCGATCGAAATCAGCCAGGTCGACGCCGACGACGTCAAGGCGACGGTGGCGCTGATCAACAAGGTCAAGCCCGACCTCGTCATCAACATGGCGCTCCCGTACCAGGATCTGCCGATCATGGATGCCTGCCTCGAGACGGGCGTGCACTACATGGATACGGCCAACTACGAGCCCCGCGACGTTGCCAAGTTCGAGTACTCCTGGCAGTGGAAGTATCAGGATCGCTATGCCGCGAAGGGCATCATGGCGATCCTCGGTTGCGGCTTCGATCCCGGCCAGTCGAACATCTATTGCTCCTATGCGCAGGAGTTCCTGTTCGACACCATCGAGACGATCGACATCATCGACTGCAACGACGGTAGCCACGGCAAGGCGTTCGCCACCAATTTCAATCCGGAGATCAACCTCCGCGAAGTGACGCAGCGCGGCAAGTATTGGAAGAACGGCCAGTGGATCGACATCGATCCCCTCTCGATCGCGACCATGATCGACTATCCCGAGGTCGGCCCCCGGAAGAGCTACCTGATCTACCACGAAGAGGAGGAGAGCCTCGTCCAGAACATCAAGGGCCTGAAGCAGATCCGATTCTGGATGACCTTCTCCGACAACTACATCAAGCACCTCGAAGTGCTCCAGAACGTCGGCATGACGCGTATCGACCCCGTCATGTACAAGGGCAATCCCGTCATTCCGATGGAGTTCCTGAAGGAACTGCTGCCGCCACCTTCCTCGCTCGGCGAGAACTACTCGGGTCGCACGTCGATTGGCTGCATCTTCGTCGGCAAGAAGGACGGCAAGGAAAAGCGCGCGATCATCTATAACGTGTGCGATCACGCCGATTGCTACAAGGAGACAGGCGCCCAGGCCGTGTCCTACACCACCGGCGTGCCACCGGTCGTCGGCGCGATGATGCTGTTCAAAGGCGCCTGGAAGAAGCCGGGCGGCGTCTACAATGTCGAGCAGCTCCCGCCGAGACCCTTCATGGACGAGATCGGCAAGCAGGGTCTGCCGTGGCACATGAAGGAAATGAGCCCGAGCGAGCAGGCGGACCTGTTTGCGGTGAAAACCTGATGCCTTCGACCGTCCTATGGTTCGCAACCGAAGAGTTCGTCGACAGCGACGAGCAACGCGAGCAGCGCGTCAATGAGGACATTGGCGGCGCTGCACTCGCCGTTTGGCTGTCGTCCGAGTTGCAGGCCAAGGGGCTCAAGGCGTCCGCGCCCTGGCCCGAGGATCACGGCTGGGACTTCTCGGTCCAGTCCACCCAAGGCGCCTATGCGATCGTCTGTACGATCGAAGACGGCGCCGACGAGGAGCGTCAGGCCTGCGTGCAGATCCATCTCGGCAAGCCAGGCCGCGCGGCGCTCGAATCCGCGGAGCCGGTGCTCCATCTGATCTCCGCTCTGCTTGAAAGTCGGGGAGAGAACCTCGCTGTCGAGTGATTGTCGCACTCTGCGAGCTGGACTGCGGGGCGTGCTGCCTTGGGGGAGCCGATGCAGGAAGGGGACGTCGAGGGGCGCATAGCGAGCGGCGATGCCCTGCGGCCGGTGATCGTGACGGTCCACGGGACGAATGATCAACTGCCTCACGACAGCGGCGAGCGCTGGTGGCAGATCGGCTCCGAGTTCTCTCAGAAGATGACCTCGGCCCTCGCCGATCGCGGCATCAACGACGTGGAAATCCGCCCTCTGCGCTGGTCGGGGCAGAATTCGGACTTCGACCGCCTCGTCGCCGCCCGTGCTCTCGCCCGTCTGCTCCAACGCCTTGAGCACGAGCAGCGCCCGCATGCCTTGCTCGCTCACAGCCATGGTGGCAACGTAGCAATGGAGGCGCTGGCCCAGAGGTCGAGCGCCCGCCAACTGGGCGGCGTCGTTTCCTTCGGCACGCCTTTCTTCATCCGCCGATTGAAGACCGTGCCTGCCCTCATCGCACTGTTCAAGGTCGTGCTCGGCATCGTCATCGCGCCGATCATGGTCGGCTATCTCGCCTATGCGTTCGCATCGGTAACGAGCAAAATCGTCGAGGCCGTGGTCGTGTTCGGCGGGCTCCTCGCAGTCGCGGTCTGGAGCGCTTGGCAGGGGTGGCGCGTCCTTGCCTTTCGTCAGCTTGCACGGCGGCGGTTCGCGCGGGCGCTGAAGCCGGATCAGTGGCTCGTGGTGCACAGTTCCCGCGACGAGGCCATGCGGTTGCTCGAAACGGCCGCGGCCATCTCGCCGCAATACGTCACCGTCGAGGCAGCGATGCGCTCGCTGACCAGCTTCGCGCGTCTCGCCGCCGTGGCCGGCACGATCGCGATTTTCGCCTGGACGGCCGGCTACTTTCTCGAGCCGATCGTGACCAAGGTGCGTTCCGGCAACTACGGCTTCGCGACCGCCGTTGACTTCACATTCCTGCTCCTGATTCCGGTGGTCTACGGCGCCCTCTTTGGCGTCCTCTGGCTGGCGCGGTTGGGCGGCGCGTGGCTCTGGTCACGGACACTGACGGCGGCCATCCAGGGCGGGGTCGTCGGTGCGGCCTATGGCGGTGACGCCGCGTACGTGCTCAGGGGCGTGACCCACTTGCCGCCGCAGGTTCCCTCGCCCCGTGACGTGCGCCTGGATGCGGTCAACCTGGGCGGCGTCGACGACGCGGCGATCTTCGTCGCGGCCCAGCGCCTGTATGGTGCCGTGGTGGCCAGGGACGAGCTCGAAGGAGGTCTCGCCGACCCGGACACCATGTGGAAGCATCTCAGCGACGCGCTCTATCACAATGCCTATATGAGAGACGGCGACGTCATTGCCGGCGTAGCCGATCACTTGGCGGACGAATGGCAGAGACCCGCAACGAAGTAGGGACCGGCCCACGGTCGCCCTCATGTGAAATGTGAGCAGCAATGCACCTACCATCGGATAACCGCACCCCCGCCTACGTCCTCGACGTCGCAGCCCTGAAGCGCAACCTCGCAACCGTCCGGCGCATCCGCCAGGAGGCCGCCTGCAAGGTCCTGCTCGCGACCAAGGCATGGGCCATGCCCGCCGCATTCCCGCTGATGCGCGACAGCCTCGACGGCACCACGGCCTCGGGCGAGTACGAGGCGCGGCTGGGGCGCGAGGAGTTCGGCAAGGAAGTGCACGTCTATGCGCCGGCCTACGCGCCGGGCGAGGTCGAGCGCCTGACCTCCATCGCCGACCACGTCTACTTCAACTCACCCGAGCAGATCGCACGGTTCGGCCCCATCGCGCGCGCTGCGGGCAAGAAGATCGGCATTCGCATTAACCCAGGCTACTCGAATGCGACGCTCGGCGGATCACTCTACGATCCCTGCGCCCCCTGCTCTCGCTTCGGCACCACGCGCGAACAGATCGACGAACTGCCCTGGGGCGGGATCGACATCCTGCACACACACACCCTCTGCGAATCCATGGCCTACGGGTCCAAGGGATTGATAGAGCACGTAGCGCGCGAGTTCGCGCCCTACGTCCGCCGCGTGAAGGCCGTCAATTTCGGCGGCGGCCACTTCGTCAACAAGGAGGGCTACGACGTCGATGTCCTCATCGCTGCCATTAAGGCGTTTCGCGCCGAGTTCGGTGTGGAGGTGATCCTGGAGCCCGGGGCGGGCATTGTCGTCGATACGGGCTACCTCGTCGCGAGCGTCATCGGCCTGCATCACAACGTGAAGGACATCGCCATTCTCGACACGTCCGCCTCGACCCACATGCCGGACGTGCTCGAGGTGCCCTATACGCCCACCATCATCGGCGCCGGTGCCACTGGCGTCCACGGCCATGAGTACATCCTCGGCGGCAAGACCTGCATGACCGGCGATGTCATTGGCGAATATTCCTTCGAGCGACCACTCGCTCTCGGTGACCGGCTGATCTTCACCGATATGATGCAATACTCGTTCGTGAAGAACACCACTTTCAACGGCACGCCGAAGCCCGACATTGCAATCCTCGATGAAGACGGCAGCTATCGCGTGGTTCGCTCTTTCGGCTACGAGGATTTCCGCAAGACCCTCGGTTGAGGATTGCCGCTCAACGCCGTTTGACGTCGGAGTCTGGCTCAGCGTTGGCGCAGGCGCCGCTGATCCGGCGCCACGGAACCACGACAGACCCGCGGCGTTTACGCGCCTGACCGCGATCCAATGGCCGCCTCTCCTCCGCGCATCTTGACCTATTGCCAGAGGCCCGGCGGCGCTGCGTCCGTACCCCCGTCATTGCCGATCTCCTCAAGGCGTGGTAGCGAACCGGGAACAATGAAGAAGCAGATAATCGTTGGGAGGGCACCGGTGTGAAACGCGGCTGGATCGTCGCGAGCTTGTTTTTTCTCGCACTCTTCTCCGGTACGATCTGGCTGTCGGCTTCCCTTCCGCTCATGGACGAGTTGGGCCCAGGACCGGGTTTCTTTCCCATTTGGCTTGCTGGCATCGGTGCCGTTCTGAGCCTCGTTCTGGTGGCGCAGACAGCGCGAGCGCCGGCCGATGCCGCGGCTGACAGCCTGATACCCGATCGCGACGCACTGTTTCGAATTGCGGGCATCATCGTCATGCTTGCGCTCGGCGCACTGGCTCTCGATTGGCTCGGCTGGCGGATCACCGCGCTCATCGTGACGGGAGTGCTGTTACCGGCGCTCGGCGCACGCTCTCCGCTGGCCATCGTGACGTTCTCGCTCGCGGCGAGTTTCGGCGTATTCCACGTCTTCTATTACTGGCTCAAGGTGCCGTTGCCCATCGGCACATTCGGCATCTGAGGATCAGATATCAATGGAAACGCTTGATCATCTGCTTGCCGGCCTCGCTGCAGCGATGACACTGAAGTATCTCGCCTTCGCGCTGGCGGGCTGCGTCTTCGGCACTCTCGTTGGAGTCCTGCCCGGCGTCGGGCCAGCGGCGGGAACGGCCATCCTCATCCCCATTACGTTCAACCTCGATCCGGCCGGCGCCATCATCATGCTGTCGGCGATCTATTACGGAGCCATGTACGGGGGCACCATTACTTCGGTGCTGCTCAACGTGCCAGGAGAGGCAGCCTCGGTCATCACCTGTATCGAGGGCTATCAAATGGCCCGGCAGGGCCGCGGCGGCGCCGCACTCGGCATCGCGGCCATTGGCTCATTCATTGGCGGCACCGTAGCGGTGATCGCGCTTGTCGTCGTGGCAGCCCCACTCGCCGCGCTTGCGCTCAAGTTCGGCCCGCCAGAGTTCTTCGCGTTGATGCTGTTCGGCCTTTGCCTCGTCACCGGCCTCGCCGGACGATCTCTAGTCGCCGGCATTCTCATGACCGTCGCCGGGCTTCTCATTTCTTTGATCGGCATCGACCCGGTCCGCGGTGCGCCACGTTTCACGTTCGGCATGCCGGAACTTTATGATGGCCTGGGCTTCATTCCGGTCGTGATGGGTCTCTTCGGCATTGGCGAGATTCTCGCGACCGCCGAGAAGCCCTATCGCGAGGTCATCAAGACCAACCTGCGCGACATCTGGCCGAACCGGCAAGAATGGAAATCCTCCATCGGCGCCATCGGTCGCGGCACCGGTATCGGCTTCTTCCTCGGCCTCATCCCTGGTGTCGGATCCATCATCCCGACGTTCATGTCCTACATCCTCGAGAAGCGCATCTCGAAACATCCCGAGAAATTCGGCACTGGCGTGATCGAGGGCGTCGCCGGCCCCGAGACCGCCAACAACGCCTACGCCAACGCCGCCATGGTGCCTCTGCTGACGCTCGGCATCCCGTCCTCCCCGACGATTGCCGTGCTGATGGGTGCCTTCATCATCAACGGCCTGACACCGGGGCCCTTCCTGTTCACCGAGAAGCCGGTCCTGGTGTGGACCATCATCGCCTCGTTCTTCATCGGCAACGTGATGCTGCTGATCCTGAACCTGCCGCTGGTCGGGTTATGGGCGAAAATCCTCGAGGTCCCCTACCAGTACGTCGTCGTCGGCACGCTGCTGTTCTGCGTCATCGGCGCCTACTCGATCAACTCGAGCGTGTTCGACGTCTGGGTCATGCTCGGTTTCGGCGTGATCGGCTACCTGCTTCGCAAGCTGGACTACCCGCTCGCGCCATTCGTTCTGGGGCTGATCCTGGGGCCACAGCTCGAAAAATCGCTACGCACATCGCTCGAGATGTCGGCGGGCGATTTCATGATCTTCCTGACGCGGCCCATCACGGTCACGCTTCTCGTTCTGTCGATCGTTGTGCTGGTGGTATCCGCGCTCAATCTCGCACCATCGCAGATCCGCGAGGCCACCGACGACTGACGCGATCCCGCGTTCCTGTTATGACGATCCAAGCCAACCAAGGGAGGTTTAAAAAAACCCATGCTGAAATCGATCATAGGCGCTGCCATCGGCCTTGCGCTCGGCGCCGGAGCGGCGCTGGCTCAGACTTTCCCAGACAAGCCCATCAATCTCATGGTCGCCTTCCCGCCCGGCGGCTCGACCGATATCGGTGCCCGCGTCGTCGCCGGCATTGCTGAGAAGATGATCGGTCAGCCGATCGTTGTCGTGAACAAAGGCGGGGCCGGCGGCCAGGTGGGTTGGACGGATCTCGTCCGCCAGAAGCCCGACGGCTACAACATCGGCTTCGTCAACCTGCCGGCCACCAATACGGCCTACCTCGATCCGGCACGTCAGGCGATCTTCAACGAGAAGAGCTTCACGCCCATCATCAATCAGGTGCTGGACCCCGGCCTCGTTTGGGTCGCCGCCGACAGCCCCTTCAAGACGATGGGGGACGTCATTGACGCCGCCAAGAAGGAACCCGGCAAGCTGCGCGGCGCCACGACAGGCATCCTGTCCGACGACCACCTCGCGATCCTCATGATCGAGGAAGCCGTTCCCGGCGCCTCCTTCCGCCTCGTGCATCTCGCGGGAGGCGCGCCGATGCTGAAAGAGACGCTCGGCGGAAACATCGATGTCGCCTTCGACAACGTCGGCTCGGTCGTCACCCAGGTAAAGAGCGGGCAGGTCCGCGCGCTGGCCGTTATGGACCACGAGCGGTCCAAGTTCCTCCCCGATGTGCCCACGATGAAGGAGCTCGGCTACCCGACTGTCATCTCCTCATCGACGCGTGGCATCGCCGGCCCGAAGGGCATGGATCCAAAGGTCGTCGAAAAGCTCGCCGATACGTTAAAGAAGGCGATGGAGGATCCCGACCACCAGAAGAAAATGGACGACGTCGGCCTCGCGGTAAAGATCATGACCGGCGCCGAGTACCAGAAGTACTTCGACGAGATCCACGAAACGTCGAAGCGGCTGGTCGAGTGGGCGAAAACCCGCCAGCAGAAGTAAGTTGCTCAACTGCCGTCTTCAGCACGCGAAAGGCCCGGGCATTCGACCGGGCCTTTTTCACTCACACCTCCAGCACCTCGATCACGCCCGGCACCGTCGTGAGTTCGCCCCGCTGCGCGGCGCTGATCTCGTACTTGCCCGGCAGCAGCATCTCGACCTCGCGTCCACCCGCTACGCCCGGGATACCAGCGAGTTCCAGCGAGAAGCGGACCTCGCCCTTCCCGCCCGGCCGCAAAAGCCGCCGGATTTCAACCATTGCCTCCTGCGAGCCCTGCATCGCGCGCCCGTCGAGTACGATCCTGACGCCGCGATTGACGTTGGCGGCGGCCGCGTCGAGGCCCTCGATCGAGTTGACGCGCATCTTGACGGTCTCACCGTCACGCTCTGCCTCGACCGACAGGAGCACCGCGGTTCCGGCCACCAGGAGATCGCCCGACCGGGCCAGCGTATCCGAGAACACCACAGCCTCGAACTGGCCTGTCGCGTCCGAAAACATGGCGAAAGCGAACTTGTTACCCTTCTGCGAGCGGCGTTCGCGGGCGGCAACGACGATGGCCGCTAGGCGGCCGGCGGTCGCGGAGAACCCGGCCTTGGCCTCGAACTCGGCATAGCGCGTCACGCCCAGCTTAGGCAGGATCGAGTTGTATTGATCGAGGGGGTGGCCCGACAGATAGAAACCGATACCGGCAAATTCGTGCTGCAGTCGTTCCATCGGGGTCCAGGCCTTGACCGGCTTGAGATCGAGCCTGGGGCCCTCGCTGGAGCCGAACATGTCCGCGATGCCCGATGCCTTGTCGGCATTGAGGCGCTGTGCGTTCCCCATGATGACGTCGGCATTGCCGTGGACGAGCGCACGGTTCTTGTCGAGAGCATCGAAAGCGCCTGCCATAGCCAGCATTTCAAGTGCACGCTTGTTGACCTGCTTCGGATCGAAACGGCCTGCGAAATCGGCGAGCGACTTGAACGGCCCGTTCCTCTCCCGCTCGGCAACGATGGTTGCCACCGCACCGGCACCGACGTTCTTCAGCCCGGCGAGCGCGTACTTGATGCGCCCGTGTCCGCCTTCGTCTTTTGGAGGATCGACCGAGAACTCGACGTCCGATCTATTGACGCACGGCTGCGCCACCTCGATGCCCGAACGTCGCGCTTCGGCCGAAAAATTGGCGAGTTTGTCGGTGTTCGCCATGTCCAGCGTCATGGACGCGGCCAGGAACTCCTCGCGGTAGTTCGCCTTGAGGTAGGCCGTGTGGTAGCTCACCAGCGCGTAGGCGGCGGCATGGCTCTTGTTGAAACCGTAGCCGGCGAACTTGTCGACCAGCTCGAAGATGTAGGTTGCATCGGCTTTCTTGACGCCGTTCTGCATCGCACCTTCGACGAAGCGCGCCTGCTGCTTCGCCATCTCGTTCTTGTCCTTCTTGCCCATGGCGCGGCGCAGAAGGTCGGCTTGGCCGAGCGTATAGCCACCCATCACCTGAGCTATCTGAATGACCTGCTCCTGGTAGATGATGACGCCGTAGGTCTCTTCGAGAATGGGTCTGATCAGTTCGTGCGGGTATTCGATCGGCTCGTCGCCGTGCTTGCGGTTGATGTAGGTCGGGATGTTGTCCATCGGGCCGGGCCGATAGAGCGCCACCATGGCGATGATGTCCTCGAACCGGTCGGGCTTCAGCCGCTTCAGGCTCTCACGCATGCCCGTGCTTTCGAGCTGGAACACGCCCACCGTGTCAGCCTTGGCGAGCAGTTCGTAGGCAGCGAGCACCTTCGGGTCATCGCCAGCAATCTCGAGCTTCGCCAGATCGACCTCGATACCGCGACCGCGCCTGATCAGCTCGATCGCCTTCTGCAGCACAGTCAGCGTCTTGAGCCCGAGGAAGTCGAATTTGACGAGGCCGGCCGCCTCGACGAGCTTCCAGTTGAACTGGGTGATGGGGAAGTTCGACTTCGGGTCCCGGTACATCGGGACCAGCTCGTCGAGCGGTCTGTCGCCAATCACCATGCCGGCGGCATGCGTCGAGGCGTGCCGATAAAGGCCTTCGAGCTTCTCGGAGATCTCGAGGAGCCGGGCCACCATCGGGTCCTCGTCGCGCGCCTCCTGCAGCTTGGGCTCACCGTCGATCGCCTCGCGCAGCGTCACCGGATTGGCCGGGTTGTTCGGCACCAGTTTGCACAGCTTGTCGACCTGGCCGTACGGCATCTGGAGCACGCGACCGACGTCTCGCAGAACGGCACGCGCCTGCAGCTTGCCATGCGTGATGATCTGAGCGACGCGGTCGGCACCGTACTTCTGTTGGACGTAGAGGATCGTCTCCTCGCGCCGGTCCTGACAGAAATCGATATCGAAGTCCGGCATCGACACGCGCTCGGGATTGAGGAAGCGCTCGAACAGCAGACCGAAGCGCAACGGATCGAGATCGGTAATCGTCAGCGCGTAGGCGACCAGCGAACCCGCGCCCGAGCCACGACCCGGTCCGACGGGGATGCCGTTGGCCTTCGACCATTGAATGAAGTCGGCGACGATCAGGAAGTAGCCCGGAAACTTCATCTTCGCGATGACGTCGACCTCATAGGCCAACCGCTTCTCGTAATCCTCCGTCGTAAAGCCCGGCGCGGGACCGTGCGCGGCCAGTCGCTTGACCAGGCCTTCCTCGGCCTGCCGCTTGAGTTCGGTTGCCTCCGCCGCCTCGCGATCGGCCTGGCTCGCTCCGGGCTCGGTCTTGACGAAGGCCGGCAGGATCGGTTTGCGTCCGCGGGGCCGGTAGGCGCAAAGACGTGCGATCTCCACCGTCGTGTCGATCGCCTCCGGAAGGTCCGCAAACAGGCGCACCATCTCGTCGGCGCTCTTGAAATAGTGCTCCCGCGTCATCCGGCGCCGGTCGTCCTCGGTGACGTAGCGGCCCTCCGCGATGCAGATCAGAGCGTCATGGGCATCGTAATCGTCGGGTTTGCCGAAATAGACCTCGTTGGTCGCCACAATCGGCAGCTCGAGCGCATAGGCGAGTTCGAGCAGAGCAGGCTCGACCTGCGCTTCACTGGCAAGGCCGTGCCTTTGAATCTCGACGTAGAGCCACCGGCCAAAGATCTCCTTCAGGCGCATGAGCCGCGTCTTGGCCAACTCCGGCCGACCGTCCCGAAGCGCCCCGTCGATCGGACCGTCCGGCCCACCGGTCAGCGCGATGACGCCCTCGGAGAGTGCGGAGACTTGATCGATTTTGACGTGCGGTGTTTCGGCGTCGGGCGTCTTCAGGAAGGCGGCGCTATTGAGCTTGGCGAGATTGGCATAGCCGGCCTCGGTACGGGCATAGAGGGCGATCGGCCCCGCTGGCTTGGCCGCTGCCCCCTGGGGCTTGAGCGCCGCCATCTTGTCGTCCCCATCCCGGAAATCGACACGCTGAGCGAGCCCTACGATCGGTTGCACACCGGCCCCGGCCAATTTGTCGGAAAACTCGAGCACGCCGAACATGTTGCCGCTATCGGTGAGCCCGATCGCCGGCATCATGTGGGCTTCCGCCATCTTGGCGATCTTCGAGATCGGCAGCGCGCCTTCGAGCAGCGAATACGCCGAGTGCACCTTGAGGTGCACGAAGCGGTGCGCATTGGCCGGCTTGGCGGACTTGGTCTCGTCGGGACGAATCGGTGCGTTCATGGGGTGAGTCTAGCACCGGCCGTCGTCTCGGCCAGCCGATGGCGCCTCCACTCCACGCTATCCACCACGCCCCACCGCCTCTGGCCGCAACTCGATCAGCTGGCCGCCATCCATGCGCAGGACCCGGTGCATACGACGCGCGAGGTCCATGTTGTGGGTGGCGATCAACGCGGCAACGCCGGTCCTCTCGATCAGGCCGACAAACTCGCCGAACACGTGCTCCGACGTCTTCGGGTCGAGGTTGCCGGTCGGCTCGTCGGCCAGCAGAAGGCGCGGCGCATTGGCGAGGGCGCGCGCGATTGCCGTGCGCTGCTGCTCACCGCCGGACAGCTCGGCTGGACGATGCTCCAGGCGCTCGGCAAGCCCGAGCCCCGACAGTAGCTCGGCAGCCCGTGCGTGCGCGACCTTGTCGGCCTTACCTTGGATCAGCTGCGGGATCATCACGTTCTCGACCGCCGAGAACTCAGGCAGCAACTGGTGGAACTGGTAGACGAACCCCATCTCGGCACGCCGGACGCGCGTGCGCGCGTCATCGTCCATCGTCGAGCAATCACGCCCGTTGATCAGGACCTGGCCGCTATCCGGTGTCTCGAGGAGGCCGGCGATATGCAGCAGCGTTGACTTACCGGCACCGGATGGCCCGACGAGGGCCACGGCTTGGCCCGGCATCAGGGCCGCGCTCGCTCCGTCGAGAACATGGATGGCACGCTCGCCCTGGTGGAACGTGCGCCGAAGTTCGATGAGCTCGAGCACGGGCATCGGCTGGGATGGTCTGTCCTGCACCTCGGAACCTCACTCGTAGCGGAGCGCTTCGACGGGATCGAGACGCGAGGCGCGCCACGACGGATACATTGTTGCGAGCACCGACAGCACCAGCGCCATGACCACGATCCAGGCCGTCTCCGCGACGTCGATGCGCGCCGGCAGACGGGTCAGATAATAGACCTGCGGGTCCATCAGTTTGGTGCCGAGCAAACTCTGCAACGCCTGGCGTATACCCTCGATGTTCCAGCAGAAGACGACGCCAAGCACGAGCCCCGCGATCGTCCCGACGACACCGATCGAGGCGCCGGTTATGAGGAAAACGCGCATGATGGCGCCTTTTGTCGCCCCCATCGTGCGCAGGATCGCAATGTCGCGGCTCTTCTCTTTCACCAGCATCATGATGCCGGAGATGATGTTCAGCGCAGCCACCAGCACGATCAGCGAAAGGATGATGAACATCACGTTGCGCTCGACCTCGAGCACGGTGAAGAAGGTTTCGTTGCGCTTGCGCCAGTCGGTGAAATGAAGCGACGGTCCGCCTGCCGCCCGCATCGGTCCGATCAGCTGATCGACCGCATCCGGGCTCGTCAGCTTGATCTCGAGCACGTCAACCTCGTCGCCACGCGAGAAGTAGCGCTGCGACTCGGCGAGCGGCATGAAAACCATCGTCTTGTCGTATTCGGACATGCCGAGCTCGAACACGGCGGCAATCGTGTAGCGCTTGATGCGCGGTGCCGTACCGAACGGCGTGGAGGCTCCCTTCGGCGCGATCAGTGTGATGCTGTCGCCGGCGTTGACACCCAGGGAGTTGGCGAGGCGGCTGCCCATGGCAACGCCGTCCTGCTGGTCGAAACCTGCGAACGTCCCGAAGCGGACATTGCCATAGACGAGCGGTAGCTTCGTGAGGCTTTCTTCGGTCATTCCTCTCACAAGGGCGCCGAGTGTATTGGCTGATGAGGAGATCATCGCCTGTCCCTCGACGAGCGGCATGACGGCCTTCACACCGGGCACCGCCCTCAAACGGGCCGCGGCCTGATCGTAATCGTCGAACGGCGCCTGGATCTTATGGACAATGACGTGCCCGTTGATGCCGAGGATTTTCTGGAAGAGCTCGTGGCGAAATCCGTTCATGACCGCCATGACGATGATCAGCGTTGCGACCCCGAGCATGATGCCGATGAAAGATATGCCAGCGATTACCGAGATGAAGCCTTCCTTTCGGCGGGCTCTCAGGTAGCGCTTGGCGATCATCCACTCGAACGGCGCGAATGCCGCCGTGTCCACGGAGCGACCCGATCGCGCGTCGTGATCGTCTACCGCCGTGCCTGCTGCTGCTGCCGCTGTCGCCATGCCTTCCCCCTCAAGCTGCACCGGTCGGCATCCGCCACGACACGGCAACCGGCGCGCCAGCACCGTCGCAGACGGTCCCCGCTGGAGCCAACTTCGATCGAGCGTTGGCAAAACGGGCTCTACTAAGCGAGCTTTCGTCCCGCGATCACCTCGGCCGCCAGTGCCGCAACTGCGTCATCGGGCGCCAGCGTCCGCCGCACACCGTCCCGCCGGGACTTGATTTCAACCTCGCCCGCCTTAACCCCCTTCGGCCCAACGATCAGCTGATATGGCACGCCGATCAGATCCATGCTTGCGAACTTTGCCCCCGGACGGTCGTCGCGATCGTCGACCAGCACCTCGATTCCGGCTGCTTCGAGGCGCTTCTCCAAGTCGTCCACAACTCTGTCCGTGTCGGCATCGCCTGGCTTCAGGTTGACGAGAGCTACCTCGAACGGCGCCACAGAGACTGGCCACACGATGCCGTCCTTGTCGTGGCTCGCCTCGATTAGCGCAGCCACGACCCGCGTCGGGCCGATCCCGTAGGACCCCATGTGCACAGTCACGGGCTTGCCGTCAGGCCCCTGCACAGTTGCTTTCATGGGCTCGGAGTACTTGGTTCCGAAGTAGAAAATGTGGCCGACCTCGATTCCCCTGGCCGAGACACGCGCATCCGCGGTCAGGGCGTCGTAGGCACCCGGGTCATGCATCTCGGATGTCGCTGCGTAAAGTGACGTCCACCGGTCGACCGTCGCTTGGAGGTTCGCGACGTCGTCGAAGTCGGTGTCCGACGAGGGGACGGGGAAGGCGAGATAATCCTTGTGGCAGAAGACTTCGCTTTCACCTGTCTCGGCAAGGATGATGAACTCGTGGCTCAAATCGCCGCCGATCGGGCCCGTGTCGGCGCGCATGGGGATGGCCTTGAGACCGAACCGTGCGAACGTGCGCAGATAAGCGACGAACATCTTATTATAGGAATGGCGAGCCGCCTCCTTGCTCAGATCGAAGGAATAGGCGTCCTTCATGAGAAACTCGCGGCTACGCATGACGCCGAATCGCGGGCGGACCTCGTCCCTGAATTTCCACTGGATGTGGTACAGGTTGAGCGGGAGATCGCGGTAGCTCTTGGCGTAGGTCCGGAATATGCCGGTGATCATCTCCTCGTTGGTCGGGCCGAAGAGCATGTCGCGCTCATGGCGATCACGGATCCGCAACATCTCCTTGCCGTAGGCATCGTATCGGCCCGACTCGCGCCACAGATCTGCCGACTGGATCGTCGGCATCAGCAATTCCACGGCGCCGGACCTATTCTGCTCCTCGCGAATGATCGCGTTGACTTTGTTGAGCACCCGCAGCCCTAGCGGCAGCCAGGCATAGATGCCGGCGCTTTCCTGACGTATCAGGCCCGCCCGCAACATCAGCTGATGCGAGATGATCTCGGCTTCCTTCGGGGTTTCCTTGAGGACAGGCAGGAAGTAGCGGCTGAGGCGCATGGGCGGAAACGCTCCCTATCGCAGGATGCAGGCGCGATGACGAATTCGGGACGCAGGCCACGTCCAGCCCGACCGCGAATTACGGGCGGACCGCCCGTTCACCGCGGCTAATAACCATTTCCCCAATGGGAGGCAATGACGCGCCGGCTTCCGAGCCGGCGGACCGCCCCATGCCGTCTCTCATCGCTGATGTACTCGGAACGAAATTCAAGGGTTGATGTCAATGTGTCACAGAATTGTGCTGACAAGTCGTCGTCCTGCCGGTATCGTTGGCACGTTGCACAGAAAAGGGGGCCGCACCGACCAATCGGTCGGCGGCAGCCCAGGTCTGGGGAGACCACGCGCTGCATTGTCGCTTCGTAAGGGCGAGCCAAGGCGCAATATTCGGGTCTGCGATTTCCGGGAAACGGAAAGGCGGGCTAAAGCATCCAAAGAGAACCGAAGGTTCCGCGCGACGCGCTTCCGGGGCTAGGCTCAACAGCCGAGCCCCGATTATTTTTTCCAAACCCCGCTGCTGCTCACGTCGCCTTTCGCGCCCATTCGTAGAGATCGACGAGTTGCCAGTGCACGGCTGCCCATAGGCCGGCAAATACGACGCCCGCGACCACCGTGGTGATCAGCAGCACCCTTGCGAGCCGGAAGTTGGCTGGCGCGCTTTCCGGCGTGCCGGGCACAACCGCACCGGCCTCGGCCTGCGTGCGGACTCCAAACGGCAGAACCGCGAACAGCACCACCCACCAGACGATGAAATAAACGGCAATCAGGAAAACGATCTTCATGTAGGCCTCCGGGACGACTCGCTCTTAACAGTCCCCCACGGAGACTGTCCGCCTGTCGCGCAGCGCCCGATCCATTTCGCGCGCGGCTCCGTGGCCGCTCAGGATCTAGGGCCGCTCACCCCGCTGGCGCCAGACGGCCGAACGTCGCTCCAGTCCCGCCCAGCTCATCTTGTGAACACGCCTTCGTGAATTGAAACGATGCGTTTCGGATTTGACTTGGTGAGTGAACGATGTTTATATTCACCTCATCGGACGGGCCAAACACCAGACGGACCCACCGGAAGAGACACACGAGACACCCCG